>VOFB01004391.1_pt1 | contig 869373 bp, 611 predicted proteins | sample 5384141 | NCBI WGS metagenome assembly VOFB01 (sample SAMN12384721, study PRJNA508395) | human gut metagenome | isolation source: healthy gut A | host: Homo sapiens | reverse complement strand
ATGATTCATTCATTTCGTCCTAACAAAGATACATTATTATTTAATATCAAGAACATTCCTTTGCATTTATTTAACTTTATATTTATACATTTGCAAAAAGGAAGTTATACACCTTATTATATAAAGAATTTAAGGTTCTTCTATATTTAAAGAATGGAATTCAATCAAGCCATTCATTGGTGTTTCTTCAATGATTTCCAGTTCGATGCCAAATTCACGGGCAACTTCCCGCAAAATGGCCGCGTAGCTGTAAGCCAATGAACCCACAAAACGAATAGGATAATTTTTGTAGTCATATTGGCAGACATTACGAGTAAAGAAATTTCTCAGATTACCGGTAATCAGCTCAAATACATAGTCATCATTGGTATAATCAGCCAAAAAATAAGATATAGTAGACAAAAAGCGATTGGGGAACGGGCGGTTATACACAGATTCCATAACCTCATTCGGACTTATACGGAACTTCTCAAAGAAATCCGCCGTTACATCTTTAGGAGCCAAACCTTTCAGTACATCAGACAAAAACATTTTGCCCAATACAGCACCACTACCCTCATCCCCCAGAATGTAACCTCCTGCCCGGACATTCTTTACAACGATTTTCCCATCATAAAAACATGAGTTTGAGCCGGTTCCCAAAATACAAGCAATGCCGGCCTCGCATTTGAACAAGCCACGTGCAGCTGCCAGCAAATCACTCTCTACCTGAATTGGAGTTTTGAATTGAAGAAAGTATGACTTGGTAATGGAGCAACCATGTCCCGGGTACGCTCCTGGTAGGCATCGAAAAATAAATTTAGAGCAAAGCTATCCCTTCTAATACATATTTACCAAGTTCTCTTGGAACCGTTGGACTGCAATATAAAGCTTGGGCGATAGATATGGTGTTAAACCTATAAAATAGAAGAACGCCTATGGAGAAGAAAATCTATCTGACCGCCAGATTCCTGATATCGGCCGGGGGTTACAAGGCACTACGCCGGGGCTGTCGGTCGTTATTCCAAGTGGTGAAATAGGTTTCGGATCCGACTATAAAAGGTACGTGGACAAATCGGCTCCATCGATGGTCCTACACCGCTGATTTTGTTGACAACGTGGAATTCCTTCTATTCAGATGGTGAATCCTGATGATGTTGAATCTATCACCGTATTGAAAGACGCAGCTTCTGCTTCTATTTATGAATTAAAGGCGGCTTTTGGTGTAGTATTGATCACTTCAAAAAGGGTGCTAAAAGTGAGAAAGTAGAAGCAAGCTATTCGGTAATTTCTCTTGGCAAAAATATTTCCAAGAAGATGGAAATGGCAAGAGTTGATGGTATTCAGTATCGCATTGATGCGCTGAAACGTGCCAAAGGCACTCTATATGGAGCATTCTGGTATGTAGATGAAACCAGTCTTGAAAGAGCTAGAATGGGACAAAACTTGGGGTGGCAAGTTAGGAGTCAATGATCCGTTCGTATACGGCCGCGACTGGTACGTAGATGCTTCCAATCGTAAGTTTTCCATACGTACTTTCGATCCTTATGATTTTATGATTCGTGAATGGGCCCTTCGCAAACACATAATATCTCGTTGAGCGGCAGGAGTGGTAAGACTGTGTTCAATGTCGGTTTAGGCTATTTGGATCAAAATGGTTTGATGAAATTGGCTAAACATGATGATTTCCGCAGATGGAACGGTTCTACAATGTTTAAAGCACCGAAATCAACAAGTATACAGCCGTGCCGGAGCTAATTATTCGAAACGTAACAAACGCTATGCTTACGCGACAAACTCTACAACGGCTGACCCATGGCTCTATCTCTATCGTTGATAGTACTTATCCGATAGGATAAGATGAGAACGGAATGAAATGCGCAGTCCGGCTTCGAAATTCATCAGGCGAACACTGCAAACAAAGAGAAATAATTTGGAGTTTCAATGTAGGCGCAACTCTGCAACAACGAAGGACTGAAGTTTGACATCGATTATACTTATGCAGTATGGAAAAAAACGGTACTAAATTTACAGCCGCTGATACATGGACGGTCAAGAGATTACGGTAACGGTCCAAATATACGTTAATAATATGGGAGAAGTGGTATCCATATTCGTCGGCTTGAGCCATCTGGGCAGTGACGGTAATCCTGACCATAAAAACGAAAAGACATACGCTCAATATTACAACTGATTATAATTGGCAGATCAACGAAAAAACAATTTGAAGGTATTGGTTGGAATGAACCGACTGACTGGGAATCTGAAGATAACTGGTCGCAGATCACTAACCTTACAGATATTAATAACCTCAGTTGGGATAAAACCATCGGCACGCAGACTTCCAGCGGTAACCTCTACTGGGATGGTCAGCTCGGTTTCTTCGGACGTGTCAATTACAATCTGATGGACAAATATTTGCTGGAAGCGAACATCCGCTATGATGGTTCTTCTAAATTTCCCAGCAATCTGCAATGGCGCGCATTCCCTTCTTTCTCTTTAGGCTGGCGCCTCAGTGAAGAGAAATTCATGGACTGGTCCAAAACGTTCCTCTCTTCTTTGAAACCCGAGGTTCTTGGGGTATGATTGGTGATCAAACTGTATCCAGTTCATTGTATGTGCCCACTATCAGCCAGGGACAGGCAAGTTGGCTTGCTCCGAGTGGTAATAAGATTATTTATGCCGGAACCCAGCGGCAGTAGATCCTAGAATCACTTGGCAAGATATAGCCATTGGATTTTTTTGGCTTCGATGCGCGATTTTTAACGGTGAATTAAAACATTCGACTGGTATCAACGCGACACCAAGAATATGATTGTTCCGGGTGAAGGTGTTACATGGACTTTTGGTGCCGGTTCTCCGAAAGGGAATTTCGGATCTTTAAGAACACGAGGCTGGGAACTTTCTATCGACTATAATCATCGATTTGAAAACGGACTAGGGGTCAACGCTATGGTTTCTTTGTCGGATGCCCAGACTGAAATCACTGCTTATGGTGATACAAAGAGCATTGACAGTTGGTATATAGGAAAAAATGGTGAAATATGGGGGCTATCGCACAGATCGCCTTTTATCAAAAGACGATTTCGTATATGCCGATGGTAAGTTAGTTACCGTTTGGGCCTTGAATGGTAAAGAAGTGCCCGCTAACACTCCCGGCGCTAAAGAAATGAACAAACTGAAAGATCCGAATGGGGTATATCAAGATTATTTCCAAACGGGAACAATAAAATTTGGCCCCGGCGATGTGAAATATAAAGATGTGAATGGTGATGGGAATTGATTGATGGCGGTTCCCGATCAGTAGGTACGGTAACCGATGAAAATGATCCGAATTACGGTAAACGTGATACGGGGACTTGAAGTTATTGGTAACTCTACACCTCGTTACGAATATGGTATCCGTTTGGGTGCTGACTATAAAGGCTTTGACTTCTCTATCTTTATGCAGGGTGTAGGTAAACGCGATATTTGGGGTGCAGGTTTTCTTGCTATCCCTGGCTTTAATACGGGTGACGGTGCTATGCCGCAGGCTATTGCAGGTAATTATTGGAGAGAAGATCGTACAGATGCTTTTTTATCCAGCCGCTTATAATCTGGCAGGTTCCAATACTGGTTTCAACATGCAAACACAGGATCGATACTTGCTCAATATGTCTTATTTCCGTATCAAAAACATCACGCTAGGTTATACACTGCCTGCCGTATGGACTAAGAAAGTACTGATTAACAAGGCTCGTATTTATGTGGCCTGCGAAAATTTCTTTTACGTTTGACAAACTGGGAGGTTTGCCGATTGATGCAAGAAGAAATCTCAGGTTTCTCTATGTTCAACTCTACAAACTATTTGCCAATAGCGACCTGAAGCCATGTATAAAGACCGTGACAGCCGTGTATTTGTAATGGATAAAGTTTATGATATGTTAAAGAATGAAGTGTTGGTCAATATACGCACTAACGATGGCGATAACACTTTGAACCGGTATGTTGCAGCAGCGTTTGCCTCTCGCTGGATGCTTTTTTTGGGGACATGGCAGAAGTATCATGGCGGAGACCAGACTGCGGCAAAAAAATATTTGCAGTTGGCAAAGGAAGCTGCCGAAATAGTAATCAATAGCGGTAAATACGCTATCGACACTCCATTCCGTGATGTGTTCGGTTCGCAGGACTTGAAAGGTAATAAAGAGGCTATTATGTATCGTCATTATACATTCGAAATGCTTAAACACCATATTGCATCTTATTCTAATGGTGTAGAAAGTCAGGCGCCAGCCCCCAATCTTGCACTAGCAAAGTCTTTCATTTGCCAGGATGGTAAAGTTTATCAGCATTCTGATCTTGAGAATGCAAAGTTGTTGAGTGTAGCAAACTTGGCAAAAACTCGCGATCCGCGTTTTGAGGCAACATTTATTGATCACGTGAATATCAATTCTGTCACACTGCTGTATGCTTCCAAATTCATCGATCGTGAAGCATTGACGATGGATAATCCCAAGAACAATCCTATTTATGATTCTAATACCAATACAAATGATGCTCCGGTAATCCGTTACGCGGAAGTGCTGTTAAATTGATTGAAGCTAAAGCTGAATTGGGTGGGGTAACTCAAGAAGATATCAACGCGTCTATTAATCAGTTAAGACGCCGTCCGCTGGATGCTACTGCACAGGCTAAAGGACTGAAAAACACTGCCGATATGGTATTAGCCGATATAACAGAAAATTTTGATCCTGCCAGGGATAAGGATGTCACCCCATTGATTTGGGAAATCCGCCGTGAACGCCGCATGGAGTTGTTTTATGAGCACTGCCGTTTGCATGACATCAAGCGTTGGAAGAAATTGGAGTATATGGACAACAACAAGTACCCGGATACAATGATAGGCCCTTGGGTAGATATGGTAAAAGAAGTTCCGGCTTACTTGGATGAACAGTATATTGGCAAGAGACAGGTCAAGAAGGAAGACGGTACAGTCATTACTTTCGATGGAAGCAATGCCTCCGAAATGGTAGGTTATTATATGCCTACTAATGTTCAGCCGCGTAATACTTTCAGTGACCGGAGTTATTGTTCTCCTGTAGGAGAGCAAGAAATCAATGCTTATGCGGAGAAAGGTTTCAAACTGACGCAGACAACAGGGTGGTAACTTTGTATAATAGTTTCTGAATCATTCTGGTTAAGAATATAATGCCCGCCCATTTGTGTTTTCAGCATAAATGAGTCGGGCATTATTGTTTATTCATTTATAATATAATGTAAATATGAAAAAATGTTTGCTTTTATTCTATTGGGCATGCACTGTATGTATGCTATATGCACAAGACAAGAACACTTCTTCTTTTCTTTTTGATGATTTTCAAGAAGCGGTTGTCTATTTCAAGAACGGTTCGCAATTTCGCGAAAAATGAATTACAACATACTGGCAAACAAATTTTATTTTGTTGATCGTGTTGATAATAAGGTGAAAGCATTAAGCAACCCGCAAGATATACAGGTTATAAAAATTCAGTAACCGGGTGTTCTATACGGAAGGGAATAATGGTATCGAGATTTTGCCGACGAATCCTGTACTGTATGTACAATACAAAGGGAATATGCGCAAAGAAGCCTCAAAAGGTGCGTTCGGTCAACCTACAGAAACAACTTCTGTAAAAACATACGGAGGAACGTATGCAGGACGCGGAGAACGTTATGATTTCGATCCGGAGAAGTTAATACTCGGGAGCCGATATAACATTTATTGATAGAGCAAAAGGAAAGAAAAAAGCCTTTCAAGAATTTCAATCAGTTTTTGAAACTATATCCTAAACAGAAAGAAGAACTAAAGAGGTTTATCAAAGAAAACAATGTAGATTTCAATAATGTACAGCAAATCTCTATTTTGTGTATGCACGCTGAGTCTATTTATAACATTACCGACTAAAGTTACATTATTAAATGGTCATTAAATTAATGACCATTTAATAATGTAACGATAAAGACCAAGGGATAATGAGCGGATGATTATGAGATGAAAGATACAATCTTTTTTGTCCAATCCGCTAAATATAAAGGGATATTAATCAGTGTCCCGTCTTGCTTCAGATTGTTTAATGAATAGCGCAACTTGCATACCGGATGATAGGTTGCATCATAAACAGATAAGCTTTTACCTCCCAAACGGGTTTGAGCTTTTACTTCAACAGGGATAATGTCACTATCGGATTGAATGATAAAATCGACTTCCGCTTTTCCTATAGAAGTCCAATAGCGTGGAAGGATGTCATATTGAGGCGCTAAACTTTGCAAAACGTAGTTTTCGGCAACAGCACCTTTAAATTCCGTATAAGTTTCATTTCCTAAAAGATAGCTTCCGGCGGAAGACCTGACAATTCACGTAATAATCCGACATCAGATAAATAAACTTTAAATGCAGACAAATCATCGTAAGCTTTTAAAGGAAGAAAGGGCTTGGTGGTACAAAACACCCGATAAATCAAACCTGCGCTTTCCAACCAAAGCAGAGCATCTTCATAATCACGGGCACGAGCGCCGGGTTTGACCATTTTGTAAACAAACTTCCGGTTCTCTTTGGCTAACTGGCTTGGGATAGAATTCCATATATGGATAATACGGGGAATATCCTTGTTTTCAGCATGCTTTGAAAAATCTAAAATATAGGCGTTAAGTATTGCCTGTTGTTCCTTTTTGACTTTTTCCATGCCTTTGTTTTCAAGGAAACTGTTGATGACAGCAGGCATGCCACCTATTACCAAATACTGCTGGTACAACTCGCTAAGGCGGTCTGTAATAAATTGAGGTAAAGCTGATATCTCGGACAATTCTTCCACGTAATTATATAGTTTCTCATTGGCTGTTTTCAGAAACTCTTTGAATGTGAGGGGATATAGATCGAGAAAATCAACTTTGCCTACCGGAAATGACTCCCCTTTAGTCAAAGCTACGCCTAATAATGAACCGGCAGCTACTACAACATATTCGGGTGAATCTTCATAAAAATACTTTAATGAGTTTAAGGCAGAATTACATTCTTGAATTTCATCGAAAATGAGCAATGTCTCATTCGGTAAGATAGGGTAATCGGTCAGTAAGGACAATTGCGAGATAATCCGCGAAGGCTCTTTGGTCATTTTAAAGATTTCATGGATAGAATGATCCTTATCAAAATTGAATTTGACGGTGTATTTGAATTCTGTTCGTCCAAAATACTCAAGAATCCATGTCTTGCCAGTTTGACGAGCCCCTTTTAAAATAAGAGGTTTTCTCCCTGGATTGCGTTTCCACGTTTTCAATTCTTCGATTATACTACGATATAATTCCATAATAACTACTTTTATGTTCCGATTATTGGCAAAATATCACAAAACAGGTTCCGTTTATTGGCAAATATACCATAAATCGGAATATGAACAAATAATAAAGAGCTAAATAACATTTCTAATAAGAAAAACACAAAGAATAATTTGGCGTTAGCTAATTAAATGGGCTTTAATTAAATAATCCTCTATTTAATACAAAAACAAGGCATGAAAGATAAGTATATCGGACATGCGGCATCTATATATCGGACGCGTCACATCTATATATCGGATGCGCAGTATCTATATATCCAACGTCACCGATATATAGACGCTAAAAGAACAGGACTTGCCTGAAAATTACATTGCTTGTTATGAATAAGAACAAGCAATGTAATCATTTTCAACATTACTTGTTCCAGATCACAACATTACTTGCTTTCAGGTCAATCTTTCTTCTTTCAGGTTTCAGTTTTCCCCGAGCACCCTGTTCATCGGCATTCCGGCTGAAAGATACCTGAAACAATCATAAGGTTGGAAGTTTCAGCTGTAACACCGATGAACAGGGCGCTCGGGGAAAACTGAAGGACCTGAAAGAGTATTTTCGAATTAAATAATGGGTATAGGATGATACTCCCTTTTATTCATAACCTGAAAGAAATTAACTAATTCTGTCAATGGGTATTGTTATATTCTTTTTACCATAAAAACTCGGCAATGTTCTCTTGGAACTTAGCTAATGTATAATTAAAATAAGAGAGATAAAATATAAGTTAAACCTAAAAATAAAAAAGAGCCTATGGAACAAGACCCCACCTGACAGCAGAAATAGCCTCAAAGCTATTCTCAATTGCCCATTCTTACTCTTTCAGAGAAGACTATTTTAGTTAACAACAAAATCATCAACTTTTTATGAATGAAGATCGCAAAAGAAAAGGATTCGCAAACAGCAAACTCCTCTCAGCAGTAACTATAAGTGTACTGTTCATAGACATTGGTAATGTGACAGCTGCCCAACAGCCTCTGGTAATTCTTTGAGTATGAGAAAATAACAACATTATTTTCAAGTTAAGTTACAAATATTCAAAGCAAGCCAATCATATATGATGATATAATTCTGGACTATTAACCATTATTGTTTATTAAATCTATGTTAATGCAAAAACTTTTAATTCTATCAGTAACCGGCCTAATGCTTATATGTGGCGGTTACATTCCTGGAATGAGTGTAAGTGCACAAAATACCACTTCGTCTAGTACACAGAACTCAAGAAGGATTTCCGGAGTAGTGACAGACACTCAAGGCGAACCGATTATCGGAGCAACTGTACTTGTAAAAGGAACAGGCATCGGTACAGCAACAGATATCGACGGCAAGTTCTCTCTGGATATTCCATCCAATGGAAAAACCTTGGTAGTATCTTTCATTGGATTCGACGCACAGGAAATTCCTGTTACAAATAATGCTACGTACAAAATACAGTTAAGCGGAACAGACTATGCTCTGGATGAGGTAGTGGTGACGGCTTTAGGTATGAAGCGTGAAAAGAAGGCGCTCGGCTATTCAGTGCAAGACGTAAAAGGGGACGCTCTTATTGAAAACCGGACTGCAAACATTGCCACATCACTGAATGGTAAGATTGCCGGTATGAATATTTCTTCAACTTCTATTCCCGGTGGTTCAAACCGTATCGTCATCCGTGGTAACAACTCTATATCCGGTAATAATATGCCGTTGGTGGTAGTGGACGGGGTTCCGTTCGACAACTCTCAAGGCGTTGACGACGTAAATACAAACTCTTGGGGTGCAGGTTATTCGGATACCGGTGACGGACTATCCATGCTGAATCCTGATGATGTTGAATCAATTTCTGTACTGAAGGGTCCTTCGGCTACAGCTCTTTACGGTTCACGCGGTGGTAACGGTGTGATTCTGGTTACAACCAAACAAGGACAGGGTGGCAGAACCAAAGTGTCATACAATAGCAACTTTACTTTTGAAAATGTAATGATTCAACCGGAATTCCAGAATGAATACGGTCAGGGTACAGACGGAGCATTTGTGGCTACCTCGCGTAACTCCTGGGGTCCTAAAATGGGTACGGTTGTTACAGACTGGACAGGACAGACCCGTCCTTTGGAAGCAAAAAATAATGATTTTTCCGATTTCATGGACACCGGTACATCATGGACCAATTCTCTTGATATCACAAGTTCCGCCGGTAAGATGAACTACCGTGTAGGTATGTCAAACACAATGCGTAAGGGTGTTATCCCGAAGAATGAGTTGAACAAGACAAACTTCTCTATTCGCGCAGGCGGCGAAATCATCAAGAACCTGACTCTCGATGCCAAATTGAACTATACTTATCAGAAAGGTCAGGGACGTCCTGAATTCTCTGCTTCAGGTTTCAACCCGATATTCGCTCTTATTTATACTCCGCGCAGCATCAACCTGCACGAAATGAAAGATGTTTTTGATAAAGACGGAAAGATTATCGACTGGTATCCCAGTATGCTTACGGTGGTAAATAACCCGTATGCACTGACTTCTCTCAGCGGTAACAAGGACGTAACCAATCGTATCAATGGTTTCGCTTCATTGACATACGAGGTTAGCAGCTGGCTGAAAGCTATGGTTCGCTTCGGCGGTGACACTTATGGCAAGAAGACCGAAAAGTGGATACGCCATGACTTGATTTCAAGTGCAGGTTATAAGGATGGTCGTTTCTCAACCGGTCAATACAATATGGCTGAATACAATGCAGATTTCCTGGTTACAGCACAAAAGGATAAGATTGCAGACTCCAAAATCTCCGGAATGCTTTCTGTTGGTGGTAACCTGATGAACCGCCAGTACAATAGTTTCTATGCCACAGCCGAAGGTTTGAACATTCCTGAACTGTATACCATTCAGAATGGTCAATCCAAGACTACTTCGACTTCCAAATCAGAAAAAGAAGTCCAATCCCTCTATGCACTGGGACAATTGTCATGGGATAACTACCTGTTCCTCGATATAACTGTACGTAATGACTGGTCTTCCACATTACCGAAGGATAACCGTTCATTCTTCTATCCCTCATTCTCTCTGGGTTGGGTAGTGACGGATATGTTGACCAAGTTCAAAGTAGATGTTCCCAGCTGGCTTTCTTTCGCTAAAGTACGCGCATCTTATGCTGAAGCAGGAAATGACACCGATCCATATCAGCTGTTGTCTGTATTATCTACAGTTTCTAACATGGCAGGTGGTCAGATGGGCGTAGCAGAACCTTCTACGAAAGCAAACTCTAACCTTAAACCGGAGATTATCAAATCTACCGAGTTCGGTGCTGATATCCGCTTCTTTGATAACCGTTTAGGATTTGACGTTACATACTACAACAAACGTGCATACAACCAGATCATATCCATGCCTTCATCCATCACTTCGGGATATAGCGCCAAATATATCAATGCAGGACGTGTAGACAACTGGGGATGGGAACTTCAGATGAATGCCACGCCGGTTCGCACACGCGACTGGAACTGGAATCTTTGGGTGAACTTCGCCAAAAACTCTTCTGAAGTCGTAGAACTTTACGAAGGAGTGGAATCCATTACATTAGCTCGCCCGATGGGACAAAACTGTTATGTCATGGCTAAAACAGGCGAACCTTACGGGCAGATTTACACGAATGGTTTCAAATATGATGAGAAAGGAAACCGCCTTGTGGGTGATGACGGCAAATACATAGTAGATCCTACCCTCCGCGTTTCCGGTAATATGAACCCGGATTGGACAGCAGGTATCGGTTCTTCATTAAGATGGAAAAACTTCTCTTTCGGATTCCTGATTGATGTCCGCTATGGTGGCGATGTATATCTGCAATCTATGATGCGTCTGCAATCTAATGGTCAGACCAAAGAAACAGTTGCCGGACGTGAAGAATTCTATTCAACCGGTAAGGGCTTGATTTCTCAGGGTGTTAATGTAAACACAGGAGCTCCCAACACCGTTGAACTGAATCCTACCGCTTATTGGGGACAGTTCTATGGCAACATCGGAAACTACGTTTATGATGCTACCAACGTACGCCTTCGCGAACTTAATTTCTCTTGGATATTGCCGGACAAATGGTTCAACAAGACAATCATCAGTGGTATTAAAGTCAGTGCTGTAGCCAACAACGTATGCTTCCTGTACAATAACCTTCCGGGATTCGACCCTGAATGTACATACTCTACTGGCAACGGACAGGGTGTAGAAACCGCTGCTCTACCGTCTACCCGTTCATTTGGTTTCAATCTTAATGTTACATTCTAAAAATGAAGATAAAATGAATAAGTTATTTAAATCCATTATAAGCATTATTGGTCTTTCAATGGCCTTCGCGGGCTGTGTAGGCGATTTTGACGATATGAATACCGATCCCAACAACCCGACACCGGGTTCAGTAGATCCTAAGTTCCAGCTGATATTCATACAGGGACGTGGTATTCCGTATGCCAATCAGTGGCAACAGATAGACCAGCTGATGATCAGTACTTTCTGTGAATATTCGGCTAACGACGGACTCTCGGCTTCCGACTATAACATAGACGCACGCTATGTGGACAACATTTGGGAGTTGACTTACACCGTGCTTACCAATGCCAATTCATTAATCCGTGCCAATGAGAGCAACCCTGTTCACAATAACGTCGTTCAGATGACACGTATCTGGAAAGCGTATGCTATGTTGCGTTTAACGAATTGTATGGGAGATGTACCTTACTCTGAAGCTGCCAACGACATTGATCAGCCTAAGTATGACACTCAGAAGGACATATATTATACCATATTCGAAGAATTAAAAGATGCCGTAAGTAAACTGGATGAGTCGGCAGCCAATAATGTCGGTTCTTATGACCTTATTTATGGGGGTGATGCCACCAAATGGAAGAAATTCGCCAACTCTATCCGCCTGCGCATGGCTGTCCGTATCTCCGACGTAGATGCCGCCAAGGCTAAAACAGAAGCCGCAGCTGCCATTTCAGCAGGTGTATTCAGCAGTGACGCTGATGCCGCCTTCCTGACGCAAGGAGAAGATAAATTTGCCCAGAACCCGATTTATTATCATAAAGGTTCTTCGGTGTTGCATATGTCAACGGCTTACAAACGTCTTGTAGAAGGTATCGGTGGACAAGCATGGCCTACCGCAGCCGACCGCGAAGCCAATAAGAATATCACCGAAGTTATTCTTACTGCTAAGAATGCTCCTGCAGTTGTCGATCCTCGCGCTCCGATCCACTTTGAACCCGCAGGTATCATCGAAAGCCCTGCAACTCCAAGCATGAACGGCAATTGGGACGGCACAGATCCGGGACACGTAGCTTCGGGTGTAGGTGCTGCAATGGACAATGGACAGTTTGTTAGCGACTTCTCAAAAATCGGTCCCTGGTATTATGAAACCATTGACAGAAAGTATCCTTTGTTCAAGTACAGCGAACTGTGCTTCCTGAAAGCTATTGCCATCCAACTTGGTCTTACAAGTGGAGATGCCAAAACAGAATACGAAGCCGGCGTACGCTCAAGTATGACAGAACTGGGAGTTCCGGAAAGCAAAATCGCAAATTATCTGGCTTCAACTTCTCCAAACTATTATGGAACCACAGCCAAGTATGACGATGTTACAGGAACTAACAATACACCTATGGATAAGATTCTTACCCAGAAATACATTGCTCAGTTCCAGGAATGTTCTTTTGAAACTTGGGCTGATCATCGCCAGTTCCACAAACCTACGCTTATGCCATTCGCAAACGTAAGTTCAAGTGTCTTCAACATGAATCCTTCTGATCAGGCTAATAATACTCCAAACGCTTATATCAAGCGTATCTATTATCCTTCTTCGGAATACACCGTTAACGAAGCTAACGTGAAAGAAGCCGAAAAGCGCATGGGTGGAAGCAACAGCATACAAAATAACCTATGGTGGGATGTTAACTAAAAATTGATTCTTATGAAATGCGTAGCTGAGTAATTCAGCTACGCATTTTGTTATACATATAACCTCTTATCTGAAACAATATGAAAAATATTCTTCTCTTAATTCTTATATGTTGTCTTTCTCTGTCCAATCGGACACAAGAACAGATGAATCTTTCATCAAGAATATCCGGTAAAGCAATCAAATTACCCGGATTTGTAACCAGTCCTTATTTTGAGGAACAAGTTATCAGCTTTATCCATACTCCAGGAATCAAAGTTCATATAAATGCTCCCGCAGAAACTAAATTCGGAAAGGATAAACCCACAAAACTTGTACTATATGCACTACCGAATGGCAACAGTACAGACTGGACCATCGGGAAAATGCCGGCAGAAGGTGATGACTGGCATTATCATATACAACACATAGGAGCTCAAACACGGTATATCAGAGCTACTGATCCGGAATGTAACTTTATTACGGTTTACCTGGAAGCAGACACCAAAAGCTGGGGAAGTTGGAGAAAAGCTGAACCTACACGGGATCAAAAGATTAAAGAAACAGTAGAGTATATTCTTTCTCTTTTTTCCAAGTATAATCCACATATCGAACTGAACAGCCACAGTGGAGGAGGCAACTTCATTTTCGGTTTTATGGATGCAGTTTCTGAAATTCCGGATTATGTGAAAAGAATCTCTTTCATTGACAGCAATTACAACTGGGATAATGAACGTTACGGAGATAAATTACAAAAATGGCTGGAAGCTTCTTCCGACAATCGCTTATTTGTAGCTTGTTATGATGATGCTAATGCTCTGCTGGATGGAAAGCCATTTGTCTCAAAGACAGGAGGGACCTGGCACAGAACCTATTTAATGCAACGATATCTGAAAAAGAAAATGAAACGTCTGTCATGGAATAAAACCGAAAATGATAGTATTATTTATTTCACGGCAGACAACCGTCGGATTCAGTTTTATTCCCGAAAGAATCCGGAGCAAAAGATTTACCATACAATACTGGTAGAGCGAAATGGCTATATCCAGTCAGTATTCTCCGGTACGAAATACGAGGGAATGGGATATCAGTTCATGGGTAGAAAGGTTTATGACATGTATCGGCAAAATTCAGGGTCCTGGTAGACAGTAAACTATATTCTTTGAACGCCTTACTACAGGACCCCGTACTATAAAATTGTTTAGTGATAAATCAGTTCCAATGGTAATTACAAGTTATATTCCTGATTAATCCTGCTGACCACTTGCAACTTTCCATCCTTCAGCAAAGAACGTGCATTAAAGAAATTCACGCCGTCCGCTCCTGCTTCGATAGATAGTTTTGCAGCTGTATATAGCTCTTCAGCCGTAATATCGGGAACAAATAAACCGGATACATACTTATTCTTATGGAAAGTTTCGCGCAAACCGTTTTCTATACTAAACGGTATCCATTCAAGGCTTTCCGAATAAAACGACTGATAATTCATCGGGCATACAATATCTATTTTCCAGGTAGGCCAGTCCTGATAAACTGTCATGCGGGCACGGGTAGGATAAGGGAAAACAGCCGCTGAAACCAGTTTGCCTTCAGAATGAGTCGCTTCTACAATCTCATTCACTAAAGAAGTGACCTCATTCAAACGGAACTGCAACCATTCCGGACTCATCCACGGAGCCTGCAAATCTAACGGGGAGTAACCGAACAGTTTCTTGAATTTTTCTATTGCCACCGGATGATAGCCAAAATCATATTCAGCACGATAGGTATCTTGCTGAATCTTAAACTTATGCTGTTGCAGGCGTCGCCCCAGTACCGCATCATTATAGCGAATAAAATCCAGATGTACAGAAGTCAGTCCTTCCAAAGCTGCATAAGAAGCCGCTTTATCTTTCATATACTGTCGGGCCTCAGGCACAGAAGGACTCAGCCATTTATAATGCTTTACATAAGGGTCATATTCATGACTGTTATAACCTATCCGGTTCACATCAAACCATTCGGGATGCGCCAACGCCGCAGAATCCCCGGGAGCATTCACAGTGAACATCCACGCGTGCACTTTTGCACCCTGATAGGACTTGGCAGCCTCAATATAACGCGCCACTTCTTCCGGTGAGCCACACATATAATAATTCTTGATACCGGCCTCATCGAAAGGCTTCATCCAGAGAATCAGAGACTCCACCGTGGCACTTTTATCCACATCGTCCCATACTCCCAAAGCAACCTTTTGTTCCTGGTTTTGAACTTTCTTTTTTTTACCGGCTGATAACGGCTGAACAGCCAAACTGAAAATGCACGCAAATGCTGCACATAAATAAGTAAATTTCATGATGATGATTTTTTTGGTTCACAGCAAAGATAATATATCTTCTATATAAATAAGGTGAATATCTGATTATTTGCAAATTATGATTGATAATACTAAAAATACCCAAATAAGTGTTTTTGATATTAAAATAAAACGTATCTTTGTTGCAAAGAATGTCCTCCTTAATAATACTATTATGAAGAAACTTCTGCTACTGATCTTTTTATTGTGTAGTACCTTCTGGTGTCAGGCACAAACAGACCGGATTATTTTAGGTGATGAACAGACTTCCGAGTATTTTCCAATCCTAAAAGATAAACGAATTGCCATATTCTCCAATCATACAGGAATGATAGGGGATAAACATCTATTGGATGTTCTTTTAGAAAACAAATTCAATGTAGTTGCCATCTTCTCGCCCGAACATGGTTTCCGTGGAAATGCAGATGCAGGCGAGCACGTATCCAGCTCAGTAGACTCTAAAACAGGGGTGCCAATTCTTTCTCTTTATGAAGGGAAGGACAAAAAGCCAAGTAAGGCTTCAATGCAAAAATTTGATATTCTGATAGTAGATATACAGGACGTAGGATTACGTTTTTACACCTATTACATAACGATGTGCCGGCTAATGGATGTCTGTGCGGAATATAACAAGAAAGTTTTGTTATTAGACCGTCCTAATCCGAATGGGCATTATGTAGATGGACCGATTCTGGATATGAAATATAAATCAGGTGTGGGATGGTTGCCGATTCCTATTGTACACGGAATGACATTAGGGGAACTTGCATTAATGATTAATGGAGAAGGTTGGTTGCCTGGTTCGCGCAAATGTGATCTGGCAGTGATCAAATGTAAGAATTATACACATCAGACTAAATATCAGCTACCAATTCCCCCATCTCCTAACTTACCGAACATGAAGTCGATATATCTATATCCGGCTACATGCTTTTTTGAGGCAACTCCCGTCAGCTTGGGTAGAGGAACTTCACTCCCATTTCAGGTTTATGGACATCCCAATATGACCGGATATAGCTACAGTTTCACCCCAAGAAGTATTCCCGGAGCAAAGAATCCGCCGCAGCTGAATAAACTGTGCCATGGAGTAGACCTAAGCAATATGAGTGATGAAGAAATCTGGAAACGAGGTGTAGATTTATCTTATGTCATCGATGCATATCGTAATCTGAATCTGGATGATCATTTCTTCCGTCCATTCTTTGAATTGCTGGTAGGAAGGGATTATGTACGGAAAATGATAAAAGAAGGAAAAAGTGCCGATGAAATTAAAGCTATGTGGAAAGACGACGTTGAGAAATTCAAGGTGCAACGTAAACCATATCTGCTTTACGAAGAATAAGTTCATGTACTATTATAAATCATAAATCAACCCTATGAGTCCGATATCTGTCATCATTACTATTGCCGCTTATTTCGTGATCTTGTTCACTATATCTTATATAGCCGGCAGAAAAGCCGACAATGAAGGTTTCTTCGTCGGTAACCGTAAATCGGCCTGGTATGTTGTGGCATTTGCCATGATTGGGTCCAGCATCTCCGGAGTGACGTATGTATCAGTACCGGGTATGGTGGCTGCCAGTAGTTTCGGTTACCTGCAAATGGTATTGGGATTTGTTGCAGGACAGTTCATCATAGCATTCGTATTGACGCCACTGTTCTACCGGATGAACCTGGTATCCATCTACGAATATCTGGAGAACCGTTTCGGCATGTCTTCCTACCGCACGGGTGCCTGGTTCTTCTTCATCTCCAAAATGCTCGGTGCCGCTGTCCGTCTGTTCCTCGTATGCCTGACGCTGCAACTGCTGGTATTCGAACCGTTTGGATTACCATTTATTTTGAATGTGGCCATTACCGTAGCATTAGTATGGCTCTATACGTTTCGGGGTGGAGTAAAATCTCTGATCTGGACAGATTCACTCAAAACATTCTGTCTGGTGGTATCCGTAGTTCTCTGCATCAGTTATATTGCTTCCGATCTCAATCTGTCGCTTAGCAGCATGATCAGTACAATAGCCGATAGTGACATGTCACGCATTTTCTTCTTTGACGATGTAAACAGTAAACAATATTTCTTCAAACAATTCTTTGCCGGGGCATTCACTATGATTGCCATGACAGGGCTGGATCAGGACATGATGCAACGTAACCTCAGCTGCAAGAACTTCAAAGATTCACAGAAAAATATGATTACGAGTGTTATATCACAGTTCTTCGTAATTCTGTTGTTCCTGATGCTTGGAGTATTGCTTTACATCTTCGCTGGTAACCAAGGCATTCAGGTAGAAAAGAGCGATGAACTCTTCCCATTGATAGCCACCGGTAACTACTTTCCTGCAATTGTAGGTATCTTGTTTATCATTGGACTTATTTCTTCGGCTTATTCCGCTGCCGGCTCAGCACTGACAGCTTTAACAACTTCCTTTACAGTGGATATCCTCGGGACAAAAGGCAGGACGGAAGAAGAAATCGTAAAGATACGCAAGCGGGTACATATCGGTATGGCTGTAATTATGGGTACGATATTCGTATTCAACCTATTGAATAACACAAGTGTAATCGATGCCGTATATATACTGGCAAGTTACACATACGGCCCCATTCTCGGATTATTCGCATTCGGTATATTCATGAAACAACAGGTTCGCGACAAATATATCCCATTGGTAGCCATCCTCTCCCCTATCCTTTGCTTCATCCTGCAAAAGAATTCGGAAGCCTGGTTCAATGGGTATCAGTTCAGCTACGAACTGCTGATATTCAACGCTCTGTTCACTTTCATCGGTCTCTGTCTGTTGATTAGGAAAGATAAAAAGAACAATTAACTTAATACATCATCTATGAACGTAAGACTTCATTTTTTGTTCACTTTGCTCACCGCCTCCCTCTTCCCCCAATGGGGAGGTGCGCAAGAGCTTCCGACGGATGTCCGTCAGGAAATCGGTAAGTTTCTGGATACCACCGCACGGAAAGAAGTTTCCGTAGGACGTATCCGCATCGACTCTGTGGCCGTGGAAGGAAATACGTTGCAATTATTCGCTAACATGAACTGTGCATATATTCCTTTCCGCGAGGATAATGTAGCCGAGATATATCAAGGTGTGCAGTGCCCTGCTACCGGCGGAGTTTACAAAATACAAGCTGCAAATCCGCACGAACAAGCGCAGCATCGAAGAACTGGTTCCCCAAGTCCTGCGTAGTAAAAAAGACAAAAAGACGAAGACATTCAATCCCGTCGCTTCCAAGCCTTTAGTTACGGACATTTCTACCCCCTACACCCCAACAAATGGACTAAAGAACCGTCACATCGCTTTATGGCAGAGCCACGGCTTCTATTACGAGCCGAAACTGACACGCTGGGAATGGCAGCGTGCACGCATCTTCCAGACGGTGGAGGACCTCTACACCCAAAGCTACGTATTGCCTTTCCTCGTGCCCATGCTGGAGAATGCAGGAGCTAATGTGCTGCTTCCCCGTGAACGCGATTGCCAGACGAGCAGAAGTCATCGTAGACAATGACGGTTGCCTGACTCCCGTTCCGTCTATACAGAAAAGATAGGCGATAAGAACTGGATGCAAGGTACCGGTGAAGGTTTCGCCCATCTGCGCGATCAATATATCAATTTTGAGAACCCATTCCGTGAAGGAACTTTCCGCACTGTCGAGACGGTGAAAGGTAAGAAGGAGAACGCAAGTACTGCCGAATGGATTCCCGAAATCCCTTCGACCGGACAGTACGCCGTTTATGTATCCTATAAATCATTGCCAAACAGCGCGGACGATGCCCTTTACACCGTTTATCACAAAGGAGGAGTCTCCACAATTCAAAGTGAACCAACAGATGGGTGGCGGCACTTGGATTTATCTAGGTACATTTGGTTTTGATGCCGGAAAAAGCAATGCCGGCAAAGTTGTTTTAAGCAATCGTTCTGAGAAAGCCGGACGTATCGTTACCGCTGATGCCGTAAAAATCGGAGGTGGTATGGGAAATATGGCCCGCCGTATCTCTGATGCAGGTGCCACAGAGAATATTAAAAGTTCGGATGGCAATGCTGCCATAGTGCATAAAGAAATGCCGAAGATAGATTACCCGTATGAGATAAGCGGTTATCCCCGTTTTTGCGAGGCAGCACGCTACTGGCTTCAATGGGCAGGTATTCCGGACAGTGTTTATTCCGACAGCCAAGGTAAGAATGACTATACGGATGATTACAAATGTCGTGGTATCTGGGTGAATTACCTTGCCGGTGGTTCTACGGTTAACCCGACAGAACAAGGACTAAATATCCCGGTAGATATGGCCTTCGCCTTCCACTCCGATGCAGGAACTACACTGAACGATTCCATCATCGGGACACTCGGTATCTACTATACCAACGCCTACAATGAGAAGTTCGCTAACGGAGCATCACGCTATCTGAGCACACGACCTGACAGACTTGATTCAGTCAAATATCGTACGGGATATCCGCAGCCTATACGAACCGGATTGGACACGCCGCGGTATGTGGAACCAATCCTACTACGAAGCACGTGTACCCCGTGTCCCCACTATGTTGCTAGAGTTACTTTCTCACCAGAACTTTGCAGACATGCGTTATGGTTTAGATCCACGCTTCCGTTTTACGGTAAGCCGTGCAATCTATAAAGGTATGCTGCAATTCATTTGCTCGCAATACCACATGGACTATATCGTTCAGCCGTTGCCTGTCGACAATATGGCATTGAAAATGGTAGGCGAGAATGAAATAGAACTGACCTGGCAACCCGTAGCCGACCCACTGGAGCCAACGGCAAATGCTGAAAAATATATAGTTTATACCCGTATCGGAGATGGCGATTTCGATAATGGCGTGTTGGTAGATAAGAATACCTATCGCACCGCCCTCCCTGCCGGCATGGTATGCAGTTATAAAGTAACTGCCGTCAACAAGGGCGGAGAAAGTTTCCCGTCCGAAATACTCTCAGCAGGACGTGCGTTTAATAGTTATAAGCGATTAGCGATGAGTGATAAGCAGACAAACGCTAATCACTCAGATATCGTGCTGATAGTAAACGGCTTCGACCGCATCAGTGCTCCGGCAGATTTTGTCGCACCTGTTCCCGGAGATACTTTACTTGCCGGTTTCTTAGATGATCTGGACCACGGCGTACCTTATCTGAAAGATATCAGCTACATTGGCAAGATGAAGGAATACCGCCGTTCCATTCCCTGGATGGACGACGATGCTTCCGGCTTCGGCGACAGCTATGGCAATTACGAAGATAAAGTAATCGCCGGAAACACATTCGATTATCCCGCTATTCATGGAGCCGCCATTTTGAAAGCCGGATATTCTTTCATATCTTGCAGCGATGAAAGTGTGGAAAATAAAACAATGAACCTGAACGACTATAAGTATGTAGACCTGATATTAGGTAAAGAATGTCAGACCAAAATGGGACGTGGCGGTGTGAAGCCGTTAGAGTTCAAAGCATTCAGCCAACCCATGCAGGAAGCTATCACCGCATATTGCGGACAAGGCGGAAACATCTTCGTCTCGGGTGCTTATGTAGGAACCGACCTTTGGGACAATCGCCTTGCCCCGGCACAGGAGTCCGATAAGAAATTTGCAACAGAAGTCCTGAAATATAAATGGCGCGTGGGGCAGCAGCTACAGAGGGTAAGGTGAAAAGCGTAGCTTCTCCGTTCCCCGCCCTTTCAGGAAACTATACCTATCACAATGAGCTGAATGCAGATAGTTATGTGGTGGAATCACCGGACGCCATTGAACCGGCAACAAAAGATGCATACACCATAATGCGCTATTCGGAAAACAATCTGAGCGCCGGAGTAGCTTACAAAGGCGACTACAAAACCTGCATACTGGGCTTCCCGTTCGAAGCATTGCGCACCGCCTCTGAAAGAGAAGCATTGATGCGCGCTATCTTAATATTTTTTAATTAAACCAATCATCATCTATGAAGCGAAGACTTTTAATAATGTTCCTGTTGGGCTGCCTGCTACCGTTCGCGGTGCAGGCACAACATGGCACATTCCGTTTTGCGCAAATTACGGACATCCATTTCAGCCCCAACAACCCCAACCCGACGGAAGACTTACTACGTTCCGTCGCGCAAATAAATGCGATAGACAGTATCGACTTTGTTTTGGTTACGGGCGACATCACCGAAGAAGGCGACCGTACCACTATGCTGAAAGTCAAAGAGACATTGGATTTACTGAAAGCGAAGTATTACGTGATCCTCGGTAACCATGAAACCAAATGGAGCGACTCCGGTTGTACTGCCTTCGGTGAGATTTTCGGCGGCGAACGCTTTGAATTCGAGCATAAAGGCATTCTGTTTCTGGGTTTCAACTCCGGACCGTTGATGCGTATGGCTTACGGACATGTCGTTCCGCAGGACATCCGTTGGATGACGGAAGAAATGGATAAGTTTGGAAAAGATAAACCGGTTATACTTGTCACACACTATCCGTTACTGGATGGAGATGTCGATAACTGGTATGAAGTAACAGATGCAGTGCGCCCCTATAACATTCGTTTGTTCATCGGCGGGCATTATCACAGCAACCGGGATTTACGTTATGACGGCATTCCGGGCGTACTGATGCGCAGCAACCTGCGCGACAAAGAAGGAAAACCGGGTTATGGCATCTATGATATAACGAAAGATTCGATCCTCGTCTACACGCAACGCATCGGCGAACCGAAAAAGCAATGGGCTGCTTTCTCGCTGACTCAGCCCTATTATGATCGTAATGGAAAAGCAGAGAAATACCCCGACTTTTCAGTCAACACAGAATACCCGAATGTGAAAGAACAGTGGGTAGTGCAAACCGGTGCAGGTATCTATTGTTCGCCTGCAATAGAAAAAGACAAAGTGTTCGTCGGAGACGATATGGGGTACCTGACTTGCTATGCCTTGAAGAATGGAAAGAAACTGTGGAATTTCCAGTCTGGTAAGCGCATTGTAGGCACTCCGGCTGCGGCAGATGGTATAGTCGTATTCGGTTCTGCCGACCGTAACATCTACGGTCTGAACAGTAAAGACGGAAAACTGCTGTGGACTGTAAAAGCAAAAGACCCGGTACTGGGTGCGGCAACCATTGAAAATGGAATTGCCTACATCGGTGCCAGCGATTCTACTTTCCGTGCTATTGATATCCACACAGGTAAAGTGCTCTGGGCATATACCGATGTGAAAGGATACATTGAAACCAAACCACTGGTGACAGCCGACAAAGTAATCTTCGGTGCCTGGGACAATACCCTCTATGCATTGAATAAGGCAGACGGCAAAGAATTATGGAAGTGGACAGGCGGTTTAACGCGTATGCACTTCTCACCCGCAGCCGTATGGCCGGTAGCCGCAGAAGGCAAAGTATTTATCACCGACCCGCAACGTGCCATGACGGCTATCAATATAGAAAACGGAGAAACAGTGTGGCGCACTTTCCAGTCTATGGTACGTGAAACGATTGGCCTGTCGGAAGATGGAACGCGTGTATTCAGCAAGACCATGAACGACAGTATTGTCTGCTATGCCACACAAGGAGATCAACCCCGTGAATTATGGGCAAGCAACGTCGGTTTCGGATACGAGCATGCCCCCTCCATGCAAGTGGAAAAAGAGGGGGTAATGTTTGGCAGTACCAAGGAAGGACTTATCTTCGCACTGGAAGGAAAAACAGGCAAAGTACTGTGGAAGCATAAGATAGGAAATTCACTCATCAGTACCGTAGTACCGTTGAACGGACGACAGGTATTGTTCACTGCTACCAGTGGCGAAGTGGGACTGCTACGAGTTAAGAATTAAAGAATTAATAATTAAAAGCAATATAGGACATTATGAATAAAATCAATTGCTTCGTTCCTTTTTCAGGAGTTGCACAAGCGGAAAAGACAGTAAAAGCCTGCAAGAAACCGGCTTAGTGAATAACATTTATCTGCTCGCCCTACCGGACGTTACAGAAAACCTGCCCGGATGTAGTAATATTGTTTGTTCATGCCCTCCAGTCAGTGCAACCATCAAAGCTATAGCCGGACATAGCGATGCAGAATATACGCTGATCTATACAAAATATACGACGCTCGAACTGGGTTTATTCGCCCTGGAGCGTATGATACACATCCTTGAAGATTCAAGCGCCGGTATGGTATATGCCGACCACTACCAAATAGCAGACGGCAAGCAGAGCAATGCTCCGGTGATCGATTATCAATTCGGCTCCTTGAGGGATGACTTCGACTTTGGCTCCGTGCTCCTTATTCCGCACAGATACATTCAAGGAGGCTGCTGCCCGCATGAATGAAGACGAATATAAATTTGCCGGGCTTTACGACCTTCGCTTGAAAGTAAGCCAGCAACGAAAGTCTGGTACACATCAATGAGTACTCTATACAGCGAGGTGGAAGACGATACCCGCAAGAGTGGCGAGAAGATATTCGATTACGTAGACCCCAGAAACCGTGACCGCCAGATTGAAATGGAGCAGGCTTGTACCGAGCATCTGAAAGAAATCGGGGGATATCTGGCACCGGAGTTCAAGAAGATTGAGTTCTCTGCCGGTAACTTTGAGTATGAAGCTTCGGTCATCATTCCGGTGCGCAACCGTATCCGTACCATCCGCGATGCCATCAAGTCGGTACTGATGCAGAAGACAGACTTCAAATATAATCTTATCATCATCGACAACCACTCTACGGATGGCACCACAGAAGCTATTGACGAATTCAAGAACGACGAACGCCTCATCCATATCATCCCCGAACGCAATGACCTGGGTATCGGCGGTTGCTGGAACATGTAGGTGTACACCACCCCAAGTGTGGCAAGTTTGCCGTGCAGCTGGACAGCGACGACGTATACAAAGACGAAAACACACTCGCCATCATGGTACGCGCCTTCTATGAACAGAATTGCGCCATGGTGGTAGGTACTTATATGATGACGGACTTCAATATGAATATGATTGCTCCGGGTATTATCGACCACAAGGAATGGACACCCGAAAACGGACGCAACAATGCACTCCGCATCAATGGTTTGGGTGCTCCGCGTGCTTTCTATACACCGGTGCTGCGTGAAGTGAAAGTTCCGAATACCAGCTATGGTGAAGACTATGCACTGGGATTAAACTTCTCCCGCCAATACCAGATAGGACGCGTGTATGACGTAGTCTACTTCTGCCGCCGCTGGGACGACAACTCCGATGCTTCACTGGATATCGTGAAAATGAACGGACATAACCTCTACAAAGACCGCATCCGTACCTGGGAACTTCAGGCACGCGTGGCGAAGAATAAGAGAATATAAACAAAAACAAGTGTTTCTCAGATGAATCAAAATGTAACGATGAAACACCATGTTATGCAACACACTAATAAGTAACCAGTTACAGCATTCAATATGAACCAAACCATAAACAATCTGCTTACCGAGCAACTTGCCTCCTGGGAAACGGCTCGTAACAACTACGCCGCCCTTTCGGGTGTGCAAGTGAAGGAAGAGCTGATGTAAACGGTATTCCGTATAAGGTACAGTTCAACCCCGCACGCATCGTTTCCTCGGGGCTAAAGTGGATGCCAAGTCCATCAAGGAACGCAAATGCTTTCTGTGCCCGGCCAATTTGCCGCCGGTACAGAAAGGAATTCCGTTCGGAGGACACTACAATATTCTGGTGAATCCGTTCCCTATCTTCCCCCGCCACCTGACGATACCGGAAGTGGCACACGTGAACCAGCGCATAGCCGTCCGTTTCAAGGATATGCTGGCATTGGCACAGGCGTTGACGGATTACACAATCTTCTACAACGGTCCCAAATGTGGTGCTTCCGCCCCCGACCATGCTCATTTCCAGGCAGGAAACAAAGGGTTCATGCCTATTGAAAAGGACTGGCGCGGACAGGTAGCAGGCAAAGTGGCAGATCACGGTGAAGCCACCCTCTGGTACTTGAATGACGCTCCCCGTGCAACATTGGTCATCGAAGCAGCCAATAAGAAACATGCTGCCGCCCTGTTCGATATCATTTATCACTCACTGGACATCAAGCCAGGAGATGACGAACCAATGATGAATGTATTGGCATGGTACGAAGATGAGAAATGGATCGTATGCGTATTTCCACGTGAGAAGCACCGCCCAGCTTGCTATACAGCCGAAGGAGATGCCAATTTATTGAGCAGTCCGGCATCCGTAGATCTCGGCGGAGTGTTTATTACACCGGTCGAAAAAGACTTTCTCAAGATCACAGCAGAAGATATAGCCCAGATCCTGAGTGAGGTATCACTCTCTGCCGAAGACTTCCATCGGGTGCGTCAGCGTATTAAAGAGAAGATATAATAAAACAGAGTATCCTTATAATTAATAAGATAATATGAAAGAGCCCAAAGTACACGTAGGCATATTGTTCGAGCCGCAAATAGAGTTTATCCTGCTGAATCCGTACCGCATCAACGGTATGGAAATCAGTGGTAAGCAGGTTGTGACCTACAACGAAGGCAGGATACTGTGGAACGGACGCCTTTATGACGAACTTCTATTTGAACCTGTAAACGAAGCCACCGACGCTTTCGAACTGCTCGATGTCACCATCGGCATCAACTTCCACTGGGAGCGTAAAGAAGACCAGCGCTTCCTGGGTTCTCTGAAGATTATTGTGGAGAACAAGAAGCTGACAGGCATCAACGTCATTCACGTAGAAGATTACCTGACCAGCGTAATCTCCAGTGAAATGAGCGCAACGGCTTCATTAGAGCTGCTGGAGGCACATGCAGTAATTTCACGAAGTTGGCTTTTGGCTCAGATTCATAAGAACAAGGAGATTACGGAAACCCAGACAGAGTATTCCGCTTTCACCCAAACAGATGAAGAGTTAATCCGTTGGTACGACCGTGAAGACCACACCCGTTTCGACGTCTGTGCAGACGACCATTGCCAGCGTTACCAAGGCATTACCCGCGCCTCCACCGAAATCGTAAAGCAAGCCATCGCTGCCACCCGCGGACAAGTATTGACATCCGACGGTAAGATATGCGATGCCCGCTTCTCTAAATGCTGTGGCGGTGCATTCGAAGAATTCCAGTATTGCTGGGAAGATGTGAAGTATCCCTATCTCCTGAAACAACGGGATTTCCGTATCTTCAGTTCCAAATTCAATGACTTGAGTTTCGAAAACACCTTATCCGGTAGCGGATTACCAGATCTGACCGACGAGCAAGAAGCCGAGACATGGATACGTACTTCTCCACCCGCTTTCTGCAACACCACCGACAAGAAAATCCTCTCGCAGGTACTCAATAACTATGACCAGGAGACTACGGACTTCTATCGCTGGAAAGTGGAATATACCCAGGAAGAGCTTTCAGCCCTCATTCTGAAACGCTCCGGTATCGATTACGGGCAAATCATTGATCTTGTCCCTATTGCCCGTGGAACTTCAGGTCGCCTCTGGAAACTGAAAATCGTAGGAACCAAGAAGACACTCACCATTGGCAAAGAACTGGAAATACGTCGCACGCTGTCCACTTCCCACCTGTACAGTTCCGCATTCGTAGTAGATAAGGAAGACGTCTCTCCCGAAGGTATCCCCGCCCGTTTCATCCTCACCGGAGCAGGCTGGGGGCACGGTGTAGGACTATGCCAGATCGGTGCTGCCGTTATGGGCGAACAAGGCTATAAGTATGACGCGATACTGCTGCACTATTACATAGGCGCAAATATCGAGAAGCTATATGAGTAAACAGAAATAAGAAAATACCATGAAACAATCTACCAAGAAAACCAGTCCGTGGGCATGGATACCTACCCTGTACTTTGCACAAGGTTTGCCCTACGTAGCCGTGATGACCATTTCCGTCATCATGTACAAGCGTTTGGGAATATCCAACACGGATATCGCTCTCTACACCGGTTGGCTCTACCTGCCATGGGTAATCAAGCCTTTCTGGAGTCCATTTGTCGACTTGATCAAGACTAAACGGTGGTGGACCGTCGTCATGCAATACATCCTTGCCTTTGCATTGGCAGGCATTGCATTTTCCATCCCCACTCCCTTTTTCTTCCAATTGACACTGGCAGTATTCTGGATAGTGGGCTTCACCTCCGCAACTCATGACATTGCGGCGGATGGATTCTATATGCACGCCCTGACGGAGCATGAACAATCGCTCTACGTAGGCATCCGAAGCACATTCTACCGTATTGCCACAGTAGCCGGACAAGGCTTGCTGGTCATCATTGCGGGATTGATTGAAACCGGAACCGGTCTCGAACCTGCCATGCTGCAAGTTCAAGCCTCACCCTCTTACACTAACACCTTGACCTTACCCGACTTTGAGGATACGAATATCGACACACAAAAAGAAGCCTATTTCGTATATACCTCTCCGATAGTACAAGCGGGTGTCACCGCTACCGCTGATAATGATTCGGTAGATATAAAGACACGGATTGCCGAATTGGAAAAAGCGGTCAAAGCATCCAACATAGCCAACCACTTCGTTCCGGCCGAGAAAGCCAAAGAAGGCGATGCCACCGTAAAAGCAGAGAAAAAGGAGAGCACTTTCACCGCATGGGTACGTGAAACTTTCGGCGAGAAGCGCGAAGTAGCCGAAGGTGCTGTTGATAACGTTGCCATAGTAGGCGTACGTCTGTCCAAGCAACCATCTGCCGATGAAACCAAGGTATTGAATGTCACCTTCAAAGACGGTGACCAAAGTATCAAACTGGAACAGAACAGCCTTTCCACCCGGTTCGAATTCACTGCCGAGAACTGGGACAAGCCTGCTTACCTACTGTTCAGAATAGATCATAAGATTAAGAACGAGACTTCCGCTACCTTCGAAGGTGCATCCGGTAACATTCCGTTTGCCTGGTTGATAGTATTCATCGTACTGTCCGGATTCTTCTTCGCGGTAAGTATTTACCACAACTGGATATTGCCGAAACCCGCATCCGACCGTCCGTCGAAAGACGTTACCGCCCAGAATCTGATGAAGGAATTCTTCGATACTTTCAAGAGCTTTTTCACCAAACCACAGGCAGGAGTCGCTATCCTCTTTATGTTGCTCTACCGTCTGCCAGAAGCACAGCTCGTGAAGCTGATCAATCCTTTCCTTCTGGACCCAATAGACAAAGGCGGACTGGGGCTGACTACCGGACAAGTTGGTTTCGTCTATGGTACTATCGGTATCATCGGCCTGACAATTGGCGGTATCATTGGTGGTCTTGTTGCTGCACGGGGCGGATTGAAGAAGTGGTTATGGCCAATGGCATGGAGTATGTCCCTCACCTGTCTGACATTCATCTATCTGAGTTATGCACAGGATCACTCGTTGCTGACAGTCAACATCTGTATCTTCATCGAACAGTTCGGCTATGGTTTCGGCTTCACAGCTTATATGCTGTATCTGATTTATTTCTCGGAAGGCGAGCACAAAACTGCCCATTACGCCATCTGCACAGGATTCATGGCACTGGGAATGATGTTACCCGGAATGGAAGATGATTGCATTTCTTTTGTCAGTCAGTTCAAGATTCCGTACCTTTACGGACTGACTTGCGGTGAGCTGGCACTGATGCTCAATGGCGAGAAGATGTTGAAGGATGGGGAACAATGCAATCTCCACGTAGTGAAGATGAAAGGCTGGAAACGCAAGATGGATTATACCCAAACCGGACTGCAATGGGTTCCCTCCTCTCCACACATTCCACATCCTTATTCTGCATTCTTCTACCCCGTCAGCGGCATTCTGGGCGAACTGGGATATATGTCTATCGGCGTGGGGTATACCATTCCGTTCCAGATGTTTGCCGCACCATGGATGGAAGCGGAAAAGCTGGCCGGAAACCTGAACCGTCTGAACGTACCGGGGGTCATCTTCAGACCGATGTACCTGAAGCCGTTCTATAGCGTAGGCAAAGGCGAGTTGCTGCAAGGTGTGCAAGTGCACATCATGGATTTCGGCAAAGCACCGTTGAGCGACCTGCAATTCCTGGTGATGCAGGAGATCGCAGCGCTCTATCCTGACCGTGCCGTATTTGAGCATGCCGACAAGGGGCGTTTCAACATGTTCGACAAAGTAAGCGGTTCGCGGCAGATACGCGAGCGCTTCTCGAAACGGAACCGTTGGGAGGACATACGCGACTACTGGTATAAAGATGCCGAAGACTTCCGTAAGTTGTCGAAAAAGTATTATTTATATAAATAAATTTACAGATAAATAAGGAAGGGAAAAGAGCCTGATACGGAGACTATTTCAGTCGTATACAGAACCACATTCAGTCGTATACTTAAATATATTCAGTATACGACTGAATGTACCCCCTCGTAAGACACGTTTACAGAGCACTTTGAAGCGAAGTGATGCAATAAAAAAAGAGAACATGAAAGAGCATAGTTACATGGCTTTCCTGCAGGAAGCAAAACAATTCATTCCGCAGGAAAGGATTTACACCGACGAACTTCGCCGGCTGGCTTGGGGTACGGATGCCGGTTTTTACCGACTGATTCCCCAGATTGTAATCCGTTCGAAAGACGAAGATGAAGTTTCACAACTGTTGAAACTGGCGAGCCGCCACGGGCTGCCCGTCACCTTCCGAGCGGCAGGGACCAGTTTGTCGGGTCAAGCCATTAGCGACTCCATCCTCATCGTAGCCGGCAAGAATTGGGAAAAATACAGCATATCCGCCGACTACGAACAGATAACCCTCCAACCGGGCATCATCGGACAACGTGTGAACGAACTGTTGGCTCCCTACGGCCGTAAGTTTGCACCGGATCCCGCCTCGGTGAAAAGCGCCATGGTAGGCGGTATTGTCATGAACAATGCTTCCGGCATGAACTGCGGTACGCACGCCAATAGCGACAAGGTGCTTATTTCCGCCCGTATTATCCTGATGGACGGTACCCTGCTGGATACCGGAAATCCCGTCAGCCGCGCCTCCTTCGAAGTGAGTCACCGTGACTTCATTCGCCGCATCTGCGAACTGCGCGATGAAATACGTACCAACGAAAAACTGGCCGAACGCATCCGTTACAAATATTCCATCAAAAATGTAACCGGGCTCAATCTGTTGCCCTTCGTCCGTTTCGACGACCCATTCGAAATCATTGCCCACCTCATGGTAGGTTCCGAAGGTACACTGGCGTTCCTTTCGGAAGTGACGATGAAGACTGAATATGATTATCCCTACAAGGCCAGCGCTATGCTCTACTTCAAGACCATCAAAGAAGCGAGCCGCGCTGTGGTAGCCATGAAGAAGCTGGTCGACGAAACCGGCGAATGGACAGTAAAGGGGCTGAAATGCTAGACTATAAGAGCCTTTCTTCCGTCAACGACCCCGTATTCCTAAAATACAAAGGCGAAGTTGCCTCCTCTGCCCTCCCCGGCGTGGAGCCCGGCGACGAAACCGGGTTGACAGCAGTGCTGACCGAAACCAAAGCCCGTACCCCGGAAGAACTGCAACAGAACATATCTGCCATTGAAGCTTGCCTGCAAGCCTTCACCACCTATATTCCGGTACGCTTCACCGACCGTCCGGAGGAATATTCCAAATACTGGGCCATCCGTTCCGGCATCTTCCCCTCTGTGGGAGGTACGCGCCAGCCGGGAACCACTTGCCTCATCGAAGACATCGCCTTCCACATTGAAGACCTTCCGGAGGCAACGGCAGAACTGCAACAGCTCATAGCCCGCCACGGATATAATGACGCCTGCATCTACGGCCATGCTCTCGAAGGCAACTACCACTTCATCATCAACCAGTCCTTCAGTACCCAAGCGGAAGTGAAACGCTACGAAGACTTGATGAATGACATCAAGACCTTGGTAGTAGATAAATATGACGGTTCCCTGAAAGCCGAGCATGGCACGGGCCGGAATATGGCTCCCTTTGTCTGCCATGAATGGGGAGATGACGCCTACAAAGCCATGAAAGCCGTCAAAGAGCTGTTTGACCCACAAGGATTGCTAAACCCCGGTGTCATTTTCAATGATGACCCGCAATGCCATATCAAGAACTTCAAGCCGCTGCCTTTATTAGTGATGAGTGACAAGAGACAAGCTACGTCACTCGTAGCTGACAAATGCATCGAGTGCGGTTTCTGCGAAGTCAACTGTCTCTCCTGCGGCTTTACCCTTTCCTCGCGCCAGCGTATCGTGTTGCAGCGCGAAATATCCCGGCTGAAACAAAGCGGCGAGGACCCGACACGCCTTGCACTGCTCGAAAAACAATACCGCTATCCGGGCAATCAAACTTGCGCAGGAGACGGACTGTGCTCCATGTCTTGCCCGATGGGTATCAATACGGGCGACCTTACCCATATAATCCGCCAGGAAGCATTACCCAAAGGCAGTCTGGGATACAAAGCCGGAGACTTTGTCGCCAATCATTTCGCTGGTGTCAAGAGTGCACTGCGTCCCGTATTGTCCTTAGCCAACTTCGGACATTCACTATTAGGGACAAAGGCGATGAGCGGCATTACCAAGGGGCTGCACAATGCATTAGGCATACCTCTATGGACGCCGGCTATGCCGAAAAGTTATCAGTTACAAGCTACGGAGTTACAAGCTACAAGCACTATGCAGCATAATAGCGCAGCACTTGTAGCTCGTAGCTCTGTAACTCGTAACTCCACAGCTGACAAAGTCGTCTACTTCCCCAGCTGCATCAACCAGACTATGGGTCTGGCAAAGAAGTCTCCCGTAGAGCAGCCATTGGTAAATAAAATGGTGTCCTTGTTGCAAAAAGCCGGTTACGAAGTCATCTTCCCCAAGGACATGGATAAGCTCTGTTGTGGCACCATCTGGGAAAGTAAAGGTATGCTCGACATTGCCGATCGCAAAGCCGCAGAACTCGAGGCCGCCCTTTGGGAAGCCAGCGAACAAGGCAAATACCCCGTCCTCTGTGACCAAAGCCCTTGTCTGCACCGCATGCGCGAATGTATCAAGAAGATGAAACTGTATGAACCTGCAGAATTCATCTATACATTCTTACGTGAGAAGCTGATTTTCACACCTATTAACCGCCCCGTAGCAATCCACATCACCTGCTCCATGCGGAAAATGGGACTGGCAGATACCATTATAGCCCTTGCACGCCTTTGCTCCAATAAAGTCATCGTGCCGGAAGAAGTAGGTTGCTGCGGTTTTGCCGGAGACCGGGGATTCACCTATCCTGAGCTGAACTCGTACGCCCTACGCAAACTCCGCCCGCAAATAGAAGCGTCCGGAGTGAATATAGGCTACTCTAACAGCCGTACTTGTGAAATCGGATTGACAACAAACTCAGGTATCCCCTATGTATCCATTGCCTATCTGGTAGACGAATGTACAAAGGCAGCTGATAATTAGGATTGATAATTAACTTAACACACAAATATTACAATGAACAGTACAAAAGCAAGTAAACGCATCCTTGCACTCGACATTCTCCGTGGTGTCACCATCGCAGGTATGATTATGGTAAACAACCCCGGTTCGTGGGGACATATCTATGCCCCCTTGCGGCATGCAGAGTGGAACGGTCTGACCCCCACCGACCTCGTCTTTCCCTTCTTCATGTTTATCATGGGAATTTCCACATACATTTCCCTGAAGAAATACAACTTCGAGTTCAGCCACGCCGCCGGCATGAAGATACTGAAACGCACCATCGTCATTTTCCTTATAGGCATGGCTATCGGCTGGTTCTCGCGTTTCTGCTATTACTGGGCCTCCGCTCCGGACAACCTCAGTTTCGGAGAGAAGCTATGGGCTTCCGTCTGGACATTCGACCGTATCCGTATTCTGGGTGTCATGCAACGGCTGGCCCTTTGCTACGGAGCAGCCTCCATCATTGCACTAACCATGAAGCATAAACATATACCTCATCTGATAGCCGGCCTATTGACAGGCTACTTCATACTGTTGATGTGCGGCAACGGTTTCGCCTATAATGAAACAAACATTCTTTCCGTGGTAGACCGTGCCATCCTGACCCCTGCACACATGTACAAGGATAACGGCATAGATCCCGAAGGTTTGTTAAGCACCATTCCTGCCATTGCACATGTGTTGCTGGGCTTCTGTGTAGGGCGGCTGATGCTGGATGGCAACAAGTCGGAAGACCGTGCCTCATTTCTCAATTCGCAGCTTATCACACTGTTGCTGGTAGGTGTTATCCTTACTTTCTCCGGTTTCCTGCTAAGCTACGGTTGCCCCATCAACAAGAAAATATGGTCTCCTACCTACGTACTCGTCACTTGCGGACTGGCATCCAGTTTTCTGGCATTGCTTATCTGGATTATTGATGTGAAAGGCTATAAGAAGTGGAGCATGTTTTTCGAGGCATTCGGTGTGAATCCGCTGTTCATGTATGTATTGGGCGGCGTACTTAGCATACTTTTCGGTAGTATCAGTTTCCCGTGGGGAAACAGCAGCATCAGCATACACGGATTCTTATACAATATAGTCCTCATGCCCGTTTTCGGTGAAACCGCCGGTTCCCTTGCCTTTGCCCTGCTGTTTATCGCCATTAACTGGTGTATCGGCTACCAGTTGTACAAACGAAAAATATATATCAAAATATAAGGATTAGGGGTTAGTGATTAAGGATTAGTGATTAATACGTTGCCTATAATTAAGAAACAGTATCACCTACCATTAATCACTAATCCTTAATCACTAACCCCTAATCATTAAACATTATTTATATGATTCTAATAGCAGACAGTGGCTCTACAAAGACCGATTGGTGTGTTGTAGAGAATGGAGTACTTCTCCAACAGATTTTCACGAAAGGTACCAACCCTTTCTTTCAGTCGGAAGAGGAGATCAGTAATGAAATTGCGACAGCGCTATTACCTCAGCTGAAGACAAGTGAGCTGGATGCCGTATACTTTTATGGTGCAGGATGCGGATTTCCCGACAAGATAAGTATGGTGCACCGTGCCATAACCAAACACCTCAGTGTGAAAAATGAAGTGGAAGTCAATACCGATATGCTGGCTGCCGCACGTGGCCTCTGCGGACATGACTCAGGCATTGCCTGCATCATGGGGACCGGCTCCAACTCATGTTATTATGACGGAAAAAGCATTGTCACCAATGTATCTCCTCTGGGATTCATCTTGGGAGACGAAGGCAGCGGAGCCTGCTTGGGCAAACTGTTGGTAGGCGATATCTTGAAAAATCAGATGACACCCGAGCTGAAAGAGAAATTCCTCAAACAGTTCGACCTGACACCTGCTGATATCATCGACCGTGTCTACCGTAAACCTTTCCCCAACCGTTTCCTGGCAAGCTTGTCACCATTTCTTGCACAGAATCTGGGTGAACCTTGTGTACGCGCTCTGGTACTGAACAGCTTTAAGGCATTCCTTAAACGCAATGTCATGCAATATGAAGACTATCAGCATCAAAAAGTACATTTCATCGGTTCCGTAGCCTTCTATTACAAGGAAGTTCTGGCAGAAGCTGCCAAAGAAATGGGTATCCAACTGGGTGCAATCATCAAGAGCCCCATGGAAGGACTCATCAAATATCACAACTGAAAGTGACAAATCGTAAATCGTAAATAGTAAATCGTCAAATAGTAAATAGCCTTATGTTCGTAAAAATCTCAGAGCAACCATCGCTCTACAATGACTTGGAAAAGAAATCAGTCCGTGAAATTCTGGAAGACATCAATACCGAAGACCAGAAAGTGGCGCTTGCCGTACAGAGGGCAATCCCTCAAATAGAAAAGTTGGTAACCCAGATTGTGCCCCGCATGAAACAAGGCGGACGCATCTTCTACATGGGTGCGGGTACCAGTGGACGTCTGGGCGTACTCGACGCTTCGGAAATTCCACCGACTTTCGGTATGCCCCCCACGCTGGTTATCGGCTTGATTGCCGGTGGTGACACTGCATTGAGAAATCCGGTAGAGAATGCCGAAGATGACATTCACCGCGGTTGGGAAGAGTTGACGGAACGCAATATTACAGATAAGGATACGGTCATCGGTATTGCTGCATCCGGTACCACCCCCTACGTGATTGGTGCCATGCACGAGGCACGCGAACACGGCATACTGACCGGCTGTATCACCAGCAACCCCGACTCTCCGATGGCGGCTGAAGCAGATGTTCCCATCGAAATGATTGTAGGACCAGAATATGTAACAGGAAGCTCACGCATGAAATCGGGTACGGGACAGAAAATGATACTGAACATGATTACCACTTCCGTCATGATACAGTTGGGCCGCGTGAAAGGTAATAAGATGGTGAACATGCAGCTGAGTAACAAGAAGCTTGTGGACCGTGGTACCCGTATGATCGTAGAGGAACTCGGACTGGACTATGGCAAAGCCAAGGCGCTGCTGCTAATGCACGGTTCGGTGAAAAAGGCAGTGGATGCTTATAGGGGGGTAACATTATGAAACTTCTCCTTTCCTTTATTATGAAAGCAATATATTTTTTTCTCTTTTCTCTTTGTCTGCAAGCTGCACCGCACAATCCTTACAACGCGTAGCCCCCGAACAAGTGGGAATGGACTCACGCAAGTTGATGTACGCTGACGAAGCGATTGAAACAGCCATCTCCAACAAGGATATTCCCGGTGCCGTACTCGCTGTAGTACGTAACGGCAAGATGGCCTACCTCAAAGCTTACGGCAACAAGCGTGTGTACCCTAATGTGGAGCCTATGACTGTAAATACTATCTTCGATATGGCTTCTTGCAGCAAATCCATGTCGACTGCCGTATGTACGATGATACTGGCAGAACGTGGTAAGCTCCGTATCTGGACCCCGTCAGCCTCTACATACCTGAATTTAAGTCCTGGGTGAGCGAAGACGGAAAAGATAAGAAAATCATCCGCATCGCCGACCTGTTGACACATACTTCCGGTCTCCCCCCTTATGCCCCAACCAGTGAATTGGAAAAACAATATGGTTCCCCCAGTCCCGACGGAATGATAGAATACATAGCCAACTGCCGCCGCGACTTCAAGCCGCAGACGACTATCTCCCCTGCAAGCGCGATAAGGATGGGAAATGGATCAATACAGCAGATGCCCATTGGGCAACCTCTACCGAAGGTGACTGGCATAGCCTCATCGCTCCTACCGAGAAGCAATCCGATGGCAGCGTCCTCTGCGGACAAGTACACGATCCACTCGCCCGTGTCATGAATGGCGGTATTTCCGGCAATGCCGGCGTATTCTCTTGTGCCGAAGACATAGCTGTCCTCTGCGCCGCCCTGCAAAACGGCGGAGAATGGAACGGGCACCGCATCCTCAGCCCATTGGGAGTAAAAGCTATGCATACCGTCCCCCGTGCCACTGCTACATTAGGACGCACTTTAGGATGGGATAATTTCACCGCCTACGCTTCCAATAACGGAGATTATTTTAGTCCGAACACCTACGGGCACACCGGATACACCGGTACTTCCATCATCATAGATCCGGACAACGATACTTCCGTCATCCTGCTCGTCAATGCCGTGCATCCCGAAGACGGTCACAGCATGGTTCGTCTGCGCTCTCTGATAGCCAATGTCGTTGCAGCTTCTATCTATCCCACCCCACGTATTTATACGGATCATTATTATAAGCGCTTCCTCCAATTCATGGATGAACCTGCCATTACCTCCAAAGACATCGTCATGGTGGGCAACAGCCTTACAGAAGGTGGCGGCAACTGGAACACCCGCCTCAACAAGAAAAACATCCGTAACCGTGGTATCATCGGTGACGAAGTTATGGGCATTTACGACCGTCTACACCAGATACTTCCGGGACACCCAGAGAAATTATTCCTCCTTGCCGGTGTCAACGACATCTCACACGACCTCACTGCGGACAGCATCGTCAGTATGATACGCATGACCGTAGAGCGCATTCAGCGTGAATCTCCTGATACGAAACTCTACCTGCAAAGTCTCCTGCCTTTCGATGAGAGCTTCGGACGTTACAAAAAGCTAACCGGGAAAACCGACATGGTTCCCGAAATCAATGCACAACTGGAAGTTTTAGCTAAAGATCACAAAATTACATTCATCAACCTCTTCCCGTTATTTACAGAGAAAGGCACGAATGCGCTTCGCAAAGAATTGACCAGTGACGGCTTACACCTGAATGAAGAAGGATATAAAATTTGGGTGAAAGCGTTGAAAAAGAAGATGTAGACTCCCCTATAAACACAAGAGGCTGCCCGATATCGAGCAGCCTCTCTATCTATTTTATAAAGAGCCTCTACTTTACTGCCTCTAATTGCATATCAAATGTCAAAGTTGAATAACCAAGAATTGAACTATATCCGCTTTCTCCATATCCACATTGGTAAGGAATATACAATATCCAGCGTTCTTTCGTATGCATATATTGCAATACTGTAGTCCATCCAGAAACGACACCTGTCACACTAAAAGAAGATGGAGAATCAAAGTCCGTAGGCACCTTGGCGCCCTCGCCTTCAGAAAGCAGTACGCCGCGGTCTATTGCGCTGTAACCAACAAAATTACCATCGAATCTATCCCCCAGTATGATTGTACCATAATAGTATGTCGTAACTGACTGCGTATAAAGCGGACGCTCCCCATCGGGATTGTCTGGCGATATTTTCTTACAATAAATATACAAAGAATTCTCTGTTGTACTCTTGTAGTTATCCTTAATAGCAAATAATTCACCTACAGGAATCTTACTAAGCTTAACAGAGTCACCGTTATCACCTTCATATTTCGCCCCTTCTATAATTCTATCAGCCCGGCCACCTATGATCAGATTCAATGAATCAATATAAGCTTCATTCCGTTCTCGCCAGTTGTCATACCTACCTACTTCCTCTACTTCTTCACAAGAAGTAAATACACCTGCCAAGAGTAACAGGAAAGGTAGAAATACTAAGAGTCTTTTATTCATTCTATTAATTTATTGTATTACTTATTGCAACCCCTTCAGCAATGAAGTGATGCTAACACGGTCTGCAATGATGTTATTCAGTTCAGCAATAGCCACGCGTTCCTGTTGCATCGTATCACGATTACGCAGCGTCACGCAGTTATCTTCCAGAGTTTGGTGGTCAACAGTCACGCAGTACGGAGTACCAATGGCATCCTGACGACGATAACGTTTACCGATACTATCTTTTTCATCATATTGGCAGTGGAAGTGGAACTTCAATGAGTCGATGATCTCACGAGCCTTTTCAGGCAGACCGTCTTTCTTCACCAACGGCATTACAGCCAACTTCACAGGAGCAAGTGCGGCAGGTAATCTCAGTACTACACGGCTTTCTCCGCTCTCCAGTTGTTCTTCGCAATAAGAAGCAGACATGATACTGAGGAACATACGGTCCACACCAATAGAAGTTTCCACAACAAACGGAGTATAACTTTCATTCGTTTCGGGATCAAAGTACTTAATATTCTTACCTGAGAACTTCTCATGCTGCGACAAGTCAAAATTAGTACGGCTATGGATACCTTCTACTTCCTTGAAACCAAACGGCATCAGGAACTCGATATCTGTAGCTGCATTCGCATAATGAGCCAACTTATCATGATCATGATAACGATAGTGGTCATCACCGAATCCCAATGCCTTATGCCATTTCAAACGGATTTCTTTCCATTTCTTGAACCAGTCAAGCTCCGTACCCGGCTTCACGAAGAACTGCATTTCCATCTGCTCGAATTCGCGCATACGGAAGATGAACTGGCGGGCTACGATCTCGTTACGGAAAGCCTTACCAATCTGTGCAATACCGAAAGGTATCTTCATGCGACCGGTCTTCTGTACATTCAGGTAATTCACAAAGATACCCTGTGCTGTTTCAGGACGCAGGTAAATCTTCATGGCACCATCCGAAGTAGAACCCATCTCTGTAGAGAACATCAGATTGAACTGACGAACTTCCGTCCAGTTCTTTGTACCGCTGATAGGGCAAACGATTTCTTCGTCAAGGATAATCTGGCGAAGCTCGTCAAGGTTATTATCATTCAGAGCCTTGGAAAAGCGTTCGTGCAAGGCGTCACGCTTGGCCTGGTGTTCCAGCACACGACCATTTGTGCTACGGAACTGCGCTTCATCGAAAGCCTCTCCGAAACGCTTGGCAGCTTTGGCAACTTCTTTATTGATCTTATCGTCGTACTTAGCAAGTTGGTCTTCAATCAGCACATCGGCACGATAACGTTTCTTGGAATCACGGTTGTCAATCAAAGGGTCATTGAAAGCATCTACGTGTCCGGAAGCATGGTGGGGTGCTAAAGTGTCCCGACAATGCTTTCGTGCAGCAACACCATTTCCAGATGGTTTAATGTTGTTTTTCAGTTCCAAAGATTGCTGAGTCGATACCGACAATATTTTCGTGCAGCAGCACCATACTCTGCCACCAGTATTGTTTAATGTTGTTTTTCAGTTCCACACCCATCTGACCGTAGTCATACACTGCTCCCAGTCCATCATAAATCTCGCTGGGGATTTATATCAAGGTTTATCGTAACAAACTCTCACTTTGCACTTCCGTCAGTCACCATAACGATAGTAGTTCCCTGCCGGTTCAGTTCGAGCAGAAGTTCCATTAACACAAAACCATATTCCTTACAGTGTGATACGAGTTTCTTAAAAACGTCTTCTTGTGCCATTTTTCTGGGTTTTATCTAAATTAAAGCTTGAAATTACAACCTTCTCACCGGGTTCAAGTCCGCTTATCACCTCATAGTACATTGGATTCTGACGCTTAATCTGCACATTGCGGCGTACAGCTTTCTTCCCATCCGGAGTCACCACAAAAATCCATTGTCCGCTTGTACTCTGATAAAATGCTCCGCGCGGAATGAGGTTTGCCTCTATCGGTTGTCCCAGTTGCAGGTTGATGTAATATGTCTGTCCGGCACGGATGTTATCCGGGCGTTCACCTTCAAACACAAAGTCAGTCCTGAACTGCTTGTCACGTACTTCCGGATATACCTTTCTGACGCGTAATTCATAATCCTTATCCTGACGTTCGAAAGTTGCATTAAGCCCTTCCCGGACACGGTCGATATAATGCTCGTCAATAAAAGCCTCCACCTTAAAATCAGACAGAACATTGATTTGTCCGATTCTCGTTCCGGTAGCAATGGACTGTCCTATCTCCACATCAAGCAATCCGAGTTGTCCACTTACCGGAGCTTTCACATTCAAGTCTTCACCACGTTGACGTACCAGCACAAGATTACGCCTCATATTGTCCAGACTCTCCTCAAGCTGCTCTACTTGCACACTGCGATAGATAGAATCCTGTTTCCGGCTTTCAACCACAAGATTGTGTCTGTTGAAAGCCAACTCATATTCTTCCTGCGCCTGCAAGTACTCTTCTCTCGACACAAGTTTCTCATTATACAGACGCTTGTACTGCTCAAACCTCCGCTTTTGCCGTCCCACTTCAATATCAAATTGTAACTGTTCTTTTTTCAGGCTCAGCCTGTTCTGTTCCATATCGAGCAATGTATTCCGCAAGAAATTCTGTTTCTCGGCCAATTGCGCTTCACTATCGAGGATACTGAGATTAAGCATCGGATTGGTGAGGCGCACAATCACTTCACCCTGCTTCACCATAGTTCCTTCCTCCACTATCTTTTCGGCTACCATACCACCTTCCGTTACACTCAACTGCACTGTACGAATGGGCAATACTTGTCCGTTGACGCGCATATAGTCATTGAATAATCCCACCATAACCGATTGTATATTCAATGTGTTCCGATCCACATGTACCCTACGGGTCCTATTGCCAAAGAATAACCATCCGACTGCTAAAGTTAACAACAAACCGGCAATTACATACGATATATATTTCTTTTTAAATCCTTTTTTCTGTTCGATAAGGGTATCCATCATTTCATTTACATTTTAATTAGATTATTACTGACCGATGTCTTTCTATTCACTGATGAAAGGTTCTCCTTTATAATAATTCACAAGCCGCTTTTTGAGATTATATTTCAACCGTGCATTCAGCTTTGCCAACCTTGCCTGCATAAGACGATTGGCACTTGCGTGTAGTTCGATAGCATTGATGAGCCCTTCCTCGTACTTACGGATATTGAGTCGATGGGCTACCTGCATGGCCTCTTCCTGCCGGACGGCCTGATAAAACTCATCGGCCTGCCCGTTCATGTCAGCCACCGCCTGTTCTATCTCACTGTACAAAGTACGTTGGGCTTCCTCCTTCTCATTCCGGGCAATAATAAGCTCCCGCTTACCTCTTTTCACATTTGATATCCGGGCCAGTCCATCGAAAATAGGAAAGGAAAGGGAAAAACCGACATAATATCCGCGTTTATTCCTGAACTGTTCCGAAAAAGGAATATATTCACTACCGTCCATAAAACGCGCGAATCCGGTTGATATCCCACCCTGAGCCACAAGTGTAGGAAATAACGCCCCCTTTGCTTTCCGATAAGAAAGCTGCCGGATGCGCAAAGAAGCCTCAGCGGCCTGTGCGGTAGGCAGAAACAGAAGTGCATGCCGGTAAATATCCAGAGGAGAGTCTTCTGTCTTGGCTACGGCTTCAAGGCTATCATATCCGGCTATTTGCAAGTCTTCATCAATAGGGAAATACATTTTCTCCTTCAGACGGATGATACTTATTTTAAGAAGATTCTTTTGACGGGTCAGATTATAACTGTCGGCAACTTCTTTTGCAGCCAGCTCGGCAACATCCGGCGAAGATTTCAGTCCGAGTTCTTCCATGCGCTTTGTACGTTGAAGATTTTGGATGCTCTCCTGCCATTGTTGTCCGGCCAAGTCGACCATTTCATAACAGAAAACCGTATTAAAGAAAGTCTCCATAGTCTCATAGGCTGTTATATCCTTGATTTCCTGTAATTGTTGTTTTCCCAATAAGATACTCACCTTTTGCATTCTGGCACGGGTGATACCTGTCAACCCATCGAACAAAACCAGTCCGGAAGAAATCTCATAAGTATTACTGAATGAATTTACATCCGTATAAATATTTGTCTCAGAATCCAAACCACGCCCAAAACTGAGATTTGTATTTACATTTGCTTTAACAGAAGGCAGAAGCTTGGCGATAGCTTCACGATAATTCTGGGTATAGTTTCTATTTCGGGCTTCCTGACTACTCACCCGCATGTTGTCCCGTACGGCATACTCCATACATTCTTCCAGCGTCCATATTTTAGTCTGACTGCAAAGCATCATAGTAACGGTCAGGAAAATAAAAATACATGCTACTTTTCTCATAAGTTTCCGGATATTGTTTACTGTAATATTCAAGTAATATATATCCAGAAGTATGCCAAACTCAGAACAGACTAATTTCCAAATATTTAAGTAGAAGCCACAGATTATATCAGTGTAAGATAGCTTTACACTTGCAGGGGAGATACTTTACAGAACACCATCCCGAATACCGTCCATTCCCTGACGACATAATGCTTCAGATTACCGCCATGCAAACGCATGATATAGCGTGAAAGACTCAAGCCGATGCCTGATCCCGTCTCTTTTGTAGTGAAAAATGGCACAAAAATATGCGGAAGTACTTCCTGAGGAATAGGAGTTCCATTATTGCGCACTTCAATAACCGTCTGACGGGAAGAAGTAATGACCGCCAGTTCAATCTTCCTGCCGGAAGCAGACCCTCCTTCTTCCCCTCCAAAAGCTTCCACTGCATTTTTCACCAGATTGACGAGTACCTGCAATACCTGGTTCTCATCAGCATACAGAACCGATATGTCCCTTTCCAGGATGACCTTTGCCTCCACTCCCGCTTCTCCCATCTTAGGGGAACAAAGATGAATCACCTTCCCAAGTAACTGTTTCGTATCGAGAGGTACTATTTGCGGCTGGGGAATACGTGTGAACTGACGATAGGATTCCACAAAATTCAATAGTCCCTTAGTAGTGGCATTAATCGTTTCAAGGGCATCTACAGTATTCAAGTAAAGGGAATTACCTGCCATTTCTGTGGCACGGGAACGGAACGAAAACAACAACGATTCACTTAATGAAGTAATCGGCGCAATGGAATTCATGATTTCATGGGTCATCACCCGGATAAGGCGTATCCACGATTCCATTTCCTTAGCTTCCAGTTCACTACCGATATTATTGAGTGTAATAATCCGAAGCGATATACCGGAAATAACGATTTTAGTCAAGTGTAGACTAACCTCTGTCTCTTCCCGCTCATTGGCGATCTTCAGAAGCTGTACCTCACCCGGTTTCAGATGAAGAAAAAGAGCAGGGAACGATTCATCTACATTGCGCAGTTGATTCAGATGGGAAAGGCTACTCAGTCCCAAAAACTCCGTAGCCGAATGATTGACATTGCGTACGTACCCCTCTTCATCGGTAATGATAATACCGGTGGATACACTCTCCACGATTGTCCCGAGAAATTCTTCATTCTCTATAATCTCACGCCTTGCCTTGACCAGAATGTCCTTTATGCGGTTCATCATCCGATTCAGTTCCTTTTCGCGAAGAGACATCCGGTTGGTGGAGAAGTGGAAGGAATAGTCACCGTTCTCCATCGCATTCAGCAGAAACAGGATATTCTTGTTGAACTTCCTGTAATTTCTGAACAGTCTGAATAAAGAGAATACAACTATAACCGCACATACCACACCATAAGCGATTTCTCCACGAACCAACAACAAAGTAGCCGCCACAAGCGAAACCATCAATACCAGCAGGTAGATTATCAGTTTGTATTCTATTGATTTAAACATTCTTTTATCTCCGTAGCCGACATCCGGTTAAAGTTCATACTTCCTTATTTTACTATAAAGCGTAGGACGCGAAATTCCAAGTTCGGCGGCTACAGCAGAAATATTGTTATCATACTTCCGCAATGCTTTTTCTATCAGAATTTTTTCCATCTCTTCAAGGGTGAAAGACTCCACGACAAAGGAAGTCTCATCCGGCGTACGCATATAAAAATCATTGGGTTGCAATTCCTGATTATCACTCAGGATAACAGCTTTCTCTATCGCATGTTCCAATTCCCGCACATTTCCGGGCCAGGCATAACTTTCCAGTTTACAAAGGGCCTTCTCGCCCAGTTTCAAATCACTTTTACCATACTTCCTTGCCAGACGACGAAGGAAAAAATCAGCCAGTTGCGGAATATCTTCGCGGCGTTCACGCAAAGGCGGCACTTCCAAATGAATTGTATTGATGCGGTACAGCAAGTCTTCCCGAAACTCCCCTTTCTTCACAGACTTAAACAAATTCTTATTGGTAGCCGAAATCAGACGGATATCCACCGAAATAGATTTATTACTTCCCACACGCGTAATGTGCCGTGTTTGCAAAGCCGAAAGTAATTTTGCCTGTAAAGGATAGCTAAGATTTCCTATCTCATCCAGAAAAAGCGAACCGCCGTCAGCGGCCTCAAACTTTCCGGACCTATCCGCTTTAGCATCCGTGAAAGCACCCTTCACATGCCCGAAGAGTTCACTCTCAAAAAGGGTTTCGGTAACAGCGCCCATATCCACAATGATGAGTGTTTCCGCAGCCCGGGGAGAGTAGCGATGTATCATTTTGGCAATAAGTTCCTTGCCGGTTCCATTCTCACCGGTAATCAGAACGTTTGCATCCGTTACGGCCACTTTCTTTATCATGGTGAGTAAACGTTGCATGGCAGGAGATTTTCCCCAACAGATATCTTCTTCTTTCTGAATATCCCGATTGAGAACGCTCTGTTTCTCGCGCAGTTTCTTCACCTCTTTACGGGATTGCCGCAGCGAATAGGCCGATTGCAGAGTTGCCAGTAACTTGGCATTATCCCACGGTTTCACCACAAAATCGGTAGCACCACCTTTGAGGGCTTTCACGGCAAGGTCTATATCAGCATAAGCCGTGAAAAGCACAACAGGAAGTTCTTCATCCGCTTTCTTGATTTCAGACAGCCAGAACAATCCTTCGTTACCGGAGTTGATACCTGCCGAGAAATTCATGTCAAGCAGCACCACATCCGGATTCTTATCCCGCAACTCGGACATAAGCGTATTGGGAGAAGTGAGCAAAACGATATTCTCAAAATAATCGCTCAAAAGTATTCTCAGAGCACTGAGCACATTCTTATTATCATCGACAATGAGGATGTTTCCTTTCTTCATTCAGGTATTTCTTTTAAAGGGTTTTCGCCCTGATTTACAATTTCTCACGAACAAATATCGTAATATTCCGGCAGAATAAAAAATTATCTTCTAATTCGTTTATTCGGTTTTCAATGATTCAATAGGATTGGTTGTTGCCGTCCTCCAGGTTTGGTAACTAACTGTAATCAGTGCTACTAGTGCAGATAATACACCCGCTATCAGGAATACCCACCAACTCAGAGAAGTCTTTACCACAAAATCGTCCAGCCAATTATATAGAAATACATAAGCTATGGGACAGGCTATCAAGAATGAAATTACGACCCAGACTACCACATCCTTGTTTAACAGTAACAATAAGTCAGTCACCTTCGCACCGTTTATTTTGCGTATTCCTATTTCTTTTATCCTGCGTTGCGTAGAGTAAAATGCAATAGCAAAAAGTCCGGCTGCCGAAATAATAAATGTAATCAGCAGTGCATAGCTCAGCACATTGCGTGCATTCATTTCCGCTTTGTATTGCGCATCATAAGTTTCATCAAGAAAGTGATATTCAAACGGAACATTCGGATTGATTTCCTTCCACATCTTTTCCATCGCTTGTATAGCATCCTGCGGGTTACCAACGGTCCGGATAAAAATAGGATTATGATCATCACGTGACAGATTCAGATACATTTGGGCACCGGGAGTCTCATGGAGTGACTTCACATAAGAATCACGTATCACTCCCTTCACCGTATAGGTCTTTCCGTCATTCTCTATTAGTTTCTGCCCAATGGATATATACATGAAAGATGCATCCACCGGATTGTCTTCCAAACCGAGAGCACGTGCCGCAGCTTCGTTTATCACGCAATAGCGGGAATTCGCAGCAGTTTCCAGCCATAAAGGGTTCTCACCGGCCAAAAACTCCATATCAAAAAAATCAAAATAGTTTGGGGATACTTCCGAAAGATCTATCAACATGACTTCATCACCATCCAGATTGCGGACACCCACCCCATTTCCCATGCGTAAAGGTAAATCATATTGCTTCATGGCAACATCTGCAATAGCTGGGTTCTTCCTCAGTTCATTGCGCAGTGATTTATAATCGGCACCAAACGCTCCCCAACCATTCACATAAAAAACATTTTTATTATCAAACCCAAGATCCTGAGATAAGAGGGTATCAATTTGTCTACCGAAAAAGAACACGATAATCAACAGGCTAATTGAGGAAGTAAACTGAATGATAACCAATGCTTTCTGGAAAGCCGACATTTTCTTTCCACGGAATTTGCCGCCAATCGTTTCAATGATGCCAAACTTTGTCATCCTGAATGCCGGGAAAGAACCGGCAATCAGAATCGTAACAATTATCAGGCAGAAAAGGAATACATAAAGTTGAGGATTGTAAAAGTCGAGAACTGTAGTTGAACCTGTATAATTATTGAAGACAGGTAGCGTCAGCATAGCCAACAATAATCCTCCTACCACGGAAATAAAAACATAGACAGCCGTTTCTTTATAAAATTCCAATATCAAAGTTCTCCTTCCGGCTCCCTGAGATTTTTTGATTCCGATACTCCTGGCACGGATAAATGCGGTGGATATAAACAAATTGGTAAAGTTAATACAGCCTATTACCAGAATGACCAAAGCCGTGAAAACTAATATCTGCAGGAAACTTTTATCACCTTTCACAGCACTGTCAAACCCGGGCTCCGTCTTACTGAAATGTATATCCCTGACAAGTTCCAATCCTATCTCATTAGTAGCATCTTTCAAAAAATTACTCAATCCGGTTCTATTAATTTGAGCAAGGCGTTCTCCAATCAACTTTAAGTCGGCATCAGACGAAAGGACAAAATAAGTATCAAAATAAAAGCCACTGTCCCATCCCCAACCCTTAAAATGACCGAACATGGGAAAGATTACTTCAGCCCGTATATGAGAATTACGGGGAATATCATACATCACCCCCGAAATAAAGAAATCATAACCATGAGACACTATTCGCTGACCGATAGGATTTTCATCCGGGAAATACTTTCTGGCAGCCGATTCGGTAATAATCGCATTGTTAGTTCCGGAAAATGCAGTTTCAATATCCCCCTCTTTCAATGAGAAACCAAAAAATGAAAAGAAATTATGATCAGTCACAAGAGAGGGCACTCCAAAGTGAACCATATTATGAAAAGTGACTCCCATGGGTCTGCTTACAATCCGACACATCTGTTCAATGGACGGAAGTTCTCTTTTTGCAATTTCCCCCAGTGGTTTGAAGGAAGTAGCCGCCCTGGTCGACTTACCATTAAGCTCAAAATTCTGCACGACTCTATACATTCTATCTCCATCCGGATAGAAATTATCATAGGTAAGTTCGTTTATGGCCCACAGGCCCACAACGATGGAAACCATTATGCTAAGACTGAGGCTACATATATTCAGGGTCCCTACTACCTTTTGCTTGTTGAAGTTTCTAATAAACTGTTTCATTGGGTCAATCGCTCTTTTTTAAGTTACAGCCGACTATCCGGCATCAAAGATAAAACATAATTGTTCTTCTCCACCAATTATATATCCAATTCTGTGCCAAAACGATATAAAGCTAATAATCAGAAGATTGATTGCGCTCAATCAAACAAAAGTGTTAAGTTAGTTTACAGTCAATGGAAAAAATAAGAAGTCATTCTATTGTTATTATGCGGCTCCCCGTAAATACATACACGATTTTTCAGTTCAATCTATATGCATTGCCCGTAAGACTCGTGTTATTTATTAGTTTGACAATATTGATAGTTGTCTTTATACAGCCAAATTCGCTATCTCCCCGTCCGGTACAATAAACATCATGATTTAAATTCTTATACTTTTCAAGTACACTTTGTACTGGGAGGTTATTCTGATAAACAGTAGTGGTAGAGATCGCATTTCTCACTTGATTCTCTACAAGTTTGTTTATGAAACTTATAGGTTCATCCGAACCGTGGTGAGGTATTTTTATAAAAAACACATTCTGCAGAAAATCTTCTTTAATAAATTTTACACTTTGGTTTGCAAGATCACCACAGAACAAAAAATCTATACCATTAAATCTCAGCGCATAAACGATTGATAAATCATTCATGACGAATTTAGCATGATTTGCGCTCCTACGCCACTCCAATGCTCCAAATGGAGCAAGAAAATTAAAACTGCAATGAATACTTCTAAAACTTCTAGTTTCCACAAACTTCATTTTGTATAAACTTCGGCTTTCTCCGTCACTCAGACTGACAGGGATAATGTTATACTTGCAGCCACTATTGTAATTCCGATGTAAATACTGAAAAGCGCAAGTTGCATCCGCACAAATTGCAAATTTATCTTCCCGATCAAAAGCACTGGGCATGTAAATAAGAGCATTGTGATTCGGATCATACATTTCCAAAACATCAGGTATCCCAATGGAATGATCCTGATCAGGGTGGGTCCAGATAAAAACATTAACAGAAGGATTACCATGCGCCGCCAGAATGGCATTGATATGATTATAATTTTGAGATACGTTTTTATAACAATCCGTCAGTGAGGTGAACAGCACCTCCTGTTTATCACATATTATGGTCAAAATAGCCTCTCCCTCTTGTGGATAACCTACTGTATAGAAATGTATCTGAAGAGATTTAAAATCTTTAATGGAAAACTCTATCTCCTTCACTGTTCACTCATTTTTTATTATATGCTTTTGTGACAACGGAATAAGACTTATTTAATGAAGCTGTAACCTTAACGCTTCTTGAAATACCAGAAATTACAGAATTCATTTCTGCAATCGGTTCAAACTTTACAGGCGAAGTTGCAACAACTCTCTTTTTGTCTTTACCTGTGAAAAATACTTTACTCATATACAATGAATTTAATGTGAACCTATAAATTTAGGAGTGAAACAGCGAGTCACCTCCTTATGAGAATTATCTAACATCTGAGAAAAGATGTCATTAAAATCTATATTTTTTATAGAATTAATAACCCTCGTAGCATATGAAGTAACATTTACATCATATATAATATTTTGAGTCTCCTTATCATATCCTTTACGAATTTCTCTAACTAAATAAATACTCAAAGCCTCATATTCATGCTGATCCGCATATCTTCCATTAACAAGATTGTCACTTTCCATCAAAGGAAACGCTTCCTTATCAAACACCTTCCACAATTGTCCTTCATCTGCCTGTGCATGATAGGAAGTTATAAATGATAGTTTTTGAGGGGTTAATTTTGATGAAAACTCTCTCAGTTGATTGAAAATATTACAAACCTCAGCCAAATAATCTCCATCACCATCATATCCACTATAGTCTATATAAAGAAATATATAATAATGGCTAATATATAATTCACAATCAATATTACTTATCTTGAAATCGAAGTATTTATAAATCTTCTTAGAGATTATTTCTTCAATGGAATTATCTAATGTGTTGACAACAGAATCAATATCAATCTTTTGTTTTTCCTCTTCTGTTATAAGCCGCTCCTGAAAACAAGGGAATCCTAGAATCTCACCTATGTTTTCTACGAACTCATTTTTAAATGAAGGTACGCTAAAAAAGTCCATCCGAAAAGATATGGACTCATTTAAGCTATTGACATTTTTTGTATACTCTTTAATCTTACACATTTTCTGATCTCACTATTGTTAGAACAAAGTTATCTATTTTTTATTGAATAACAAATTAAACTTAGTTTTTATCGTATTCCTGAAAAGGTAAGATTCTGTCCTCTCCGCCATCCGTTTAAAGAATTTGCCTGAAATTACATTACTTGTTCTCATTCTCAGTGAAACAGATTAATGTACGCCCTAAAATCAAAGTGCACAAACTCTCAACCGGATTTGTAATCCGTTCAATCTGTTCTCCGTTCAAGTACACAAACTCTCTGTTCAATCGGATTTGTAATCCGATTGTTTGAGTATCAGGATTTTTAATCCGCACACATGCTTGTTCTTTTCGCAAGAAAATGTACCTTTGTTGATAACAAACGTATTCTTAATTAATAATCAAAGAAATGGAAGAACTTCAAGACAAATATGTACGTTTCGACTGGGCCATCAAGGTGCGACATGAAGTTCTGATGCTAATTGTTTAATCTCTACTTAAACCTATTGTTCCGTCAATAGTAGCCTAACGATACATGCATTACCGGTAACAGTTTTGTGTGAAGTTATCGTGACAACGTAACCCTCCTTAAGTTTTAACCGTGAGGTGAAGAGCGAAAGCCGTAAGGCCCTCTCACGGATATGCGGGTAAAGGAAAGCAGAGAAAGCGAACGTCGTTCTGTAATCGAACGGATAAGGGTTTAAACCTCACCCTACGTGAAAACGTGCAGACTTCTGCTATGGTAATTCATTACAAGAACCCTACAGAATTTTCCAATGCAGAAAAGTCAAATGAGCGGAGATTATTCTCCGTGTGCATCTGCACACGATGCCCCGACAGCCTGGTCTACAATAGACTGGTCACGTCACAGGATCATTGTGCGAAAACTACAGGATCGTATTGTAAAGGCTCGTCAGGCCGGTCGCCATAGTAAGGTACAAAGCCTTCAATGGCTTCTGACACATTCTTATTCAGCCAGGCTTTTGGCTGTCAAGCAAGTAACATCCAGTCAAGGCAGCCGAACCTCGGGAGTAGACCATGTGCGATGGGCTACCGACACAGCCAAAGCAAAGGCAGTCTCCAGTCTCAAACGCAGAGGTTATCGTCCGCAACCCCTGAAACGCATCCACATCCGTAAGTCCAACGGAAAGACACGTCCGCTAGGGATCCCTACGATGAAAGACCGTGCCATGCAGGCACTTTACCTGCTGGCTCTTGAACCGCTAGCAGAAACCACCGCTGACGTAGTCTCTTATGGTTTTAGGAAGAAACGATGCACTCAGGATGCCATCGAACAATGTTTCACTGACTTGGCGAAAGAAAAATCCCCTCAATGGGTGCTCGAAGGAGACATCAAGGGGTGTTTCGACCATATCAGCCATCAGTGGCTCATCCAAAATATCCCGATGGATAAAAGGATGCTGGGCAAATGGCTCAAATGTGGTTTCGTATTCAAGCAACAACTGTTCCCCACCAATGAAGGAACCCCGCAGGATGGAATCATATCTCCGGTGTTGGCTAATATGACACTGGACGGTATGCAAACCTTGCTCAGTTGCTTTCGACCTACCACTAAGGATAATAGGCGCTATTCCCCCAAAGTCAATCTGGTACGCTATGCCGACGACTTCATCATCACCGGGCGAAGCCGGGAATTGTTGGAGATAGAGGTATTACCGAGACTCAAAAAGTTTCTTGAAGAAAGAGGCTTGGCATTGTCGGAAGAAAAGACCTTGATTACCCATATTGACCAAGGATTTGACTTCCTGGGATTCAATATCCGAAAATACAAGGGAAAGCTACTGACTATGCCCCAGAAAAAGAAGGTAAACAGCTTTACACAGAAAGTCTACAAGGTGATCGAATCAAACAAAGCCGTCTCACAGGAAATGTTGATTAACCTGCTTAACCCCATCATTAGCGGCTGGGGTAACTACTACAGACACGGAGTATCATCGGTGGTGTTCAATAAGGCAGACCATCGGATATTCAATAAGTTGCTGCAATGGTGTTACCGCCGCCACAAACATAAGGGTAAAAGGTGGATAATCAACAAATACTTCCATAAATCCGGCAATCGAGAGTGGTGTTTTATGCTCAGGCAAGAAGATAACGTTACCCGTTACTCTCCTAAGCTTAAACGGTTGACAGACATTAAAATTGTCCGTCACCCCAAAATCACCAATGCCGCTAATCCGTTTGATCCTTGGTGGCAACCTTACTTTGCCAAGCGGCAAACACAACAAATGCGTGCTTCCTTATCAGGGAGAAATTCTTTACTACATATTTGGATACGTCAGAAACATCTGTGCCCTCTATGTAAAGAACCTATTGATAAGGAAAGAAAGTGGATAGTTACTGAATTGACAAGAAATGGTAAACGAAGTAAATATCTGATCCATTTGGAGTGTGCTCACAAGTCATAGGATGGAATAAGAATGAACTAGACGAACCGGCTTCCCTACAGAGGGAAGCTTTGAATTGCTTGAGCCGTATGACGGGAAACTTTCATGTACGGTTCTTAGAGGAGGAAGCAGCCGAAAGGCTGCTAACTTACTCGACCGCCTGTTACGCCAGAAGGCAAACTTCAACGTGCTTGAAGGTTTCCTCACCATGTTTCTGGGTGAGAAAGCCACTATTCTGGAAATTCTGGAGAGTGAAAGCAATCAGCTGTCTGTTGAAGATAAATTCAACCGTGTGGACATCAAGGCACGCAATAGTAAGGATGAGATCATCATCGAGATACAGAACACCCGCGAGCTTTATTATCTGGAGCGAATTCTTTATGGCGTTGCCAATGCTATAACCGAGCATATCTCGCTGGGTAAGACCTATTATAAGGTGAAGAAAATCTACTCCATCAGCGTTCTCTACTTCGACATCGGAAAGGGAAGTGACTATCTGTATTACGGGCAGAACCATTTCGTAGGTGTCCATACGGGCGACCACCTTCAGGTGAATGTTAAGGAGCGTGATGCCATTGTCTCCCGCATGCCGGCCGAGATATTTCCCGAATATGTCCTTATCCGTGTGAACGAGTTCGACAAAGTGGCCGTCACCCCGCTCGAAGAGTGGATGAAATATTTAAAGGACGGCACCATTCGCCCCGACACCACCGCTCCCGGTCTAAGTGAGGCCCGGGAGAAACTGAGATACTTTTCCATGCCTCCTAAAGAACGCATGGCTTATGACGAGCATCTGAGCGCCGTGATGATTCAAAACGATGTGCTGGATTCAGCCAAACTGGAAGGGAAGATTGAAGGACGTGCGGAAGGGCGTGCGGAAGCTTACCTTTCTATGGCCCGTAATATGAAACAACTGGGTGCTCCTGTTGACATGATAGTTAAAACTACCGGTTTAACAGTAGCGAAGATTGACGCTTTATAACCAATTAAATGCAGCCCTGTAGCTGGCAGAGAAACTCTGTGGCTATAGGACTCTTTCTTCTGTTCAATCGAATTTCTTATATTACTTGTTCTCATTCACAATAAGCAATATAATTTCAGGCACTCAATCCGATTCCGTGACGGAACAACGTAAGAGACATGTAAAAAGCAAGTAATATATGCGAATAAACATACTTTTTGCACAAGGGGATATCACCTCTGATTATCAATACGTTACAAAGTATCAATTTCTTGTCGACAAGAAATTAGGAGTTTGTCGACAGGAAGTTAACTCCTTGTTGACAAACTCTTAACTTCCTGTAAAAGAAGAAATAGCGGATTTTTCGATTTCCTTACACTGCATAAGCTGCGTGATTGATAGAACAGAATGCCACACTTCATCGTCCCTAATGCCATACCTGGGCAAGTGCGACGTGTGGCATTTGCTGTGCTGAAGTGTGGCATTTACTGCGCTGACGTGTGGCATTTGGGGCACTGAAGTGTGGCATTTGAGACGTTGAAGTGTGGCATTCGGGATGATGAAGCTCGATATTCCGGGCGACAAAGCGCGGTTTCTCTCCGTCAAAGTAACGGCAGATAAATCATCATCAGCTGCAGCAGTCTTTTCTTCTTTTCTTGTTGCTGCTGTTGTTATTATATCTTTTATATTCTCTTTATTTGTAGCATATTCATTTGGACTAATGCTATTGTATTCCAGCGACTTATCAAATAAAAAGCATTCTTTTCCCCCTTCATTCCCAAGCACTTTTTGACCATTTTCAGCCATTTTTCGCTCTTTTTTCGATGATTCCCGCTTGTTTTTGAGCGTTTTTTGAACCTTTTCTTCAGGGTTTCCAGTGCAATCCACGCCAGTCGCAACATAGTTTTCCGGCCGTTCACATATCGTTTGTTCCGTCCGTTCATGTATCGGATTCAGTTCCGCAGGCATAAAATAGCCATCCTCCTCAAAGTTGAAAAGCTGGTATCCGAAAATGATTTTCTTGATATAAGCAAAAGAAATCTTATGGACCTTACAGAAAGGGCGCAGGTATTCCACCTGAGCACGCGACTCGGGCAATAACTCCAGTTTCTCAATAATAAACCAATAGGCACCGGTTCCTTTAAGCGTTTCCTTAGCCAGCAGATTCTGCATTCTGGGATCATGCATTGCCATTAGCGGATGCTGAAGGTAGAAGTTTCTTTTCATATTTCTTTATTTTTTTATTTGACCCCGCAAAGATAAGCATTGAAGAAACCAATAAAATGTACGGTCTTACGACCTTTTCACCCCTATAGGAGGCTTCTAACAAAGATTTTCGGCCTTAAACTGTACATAACGCAAATATGTTAATAATAACTAATCCGTGGCATTTCTTTAATAAATAGGCTCTAGTTTCGCAAGTGCAACAGTACGTGCAGTGGTTTACAAATCCGCTTGAACAGAACGAAAGCATATACAAAACATACAGAAGTGGATTCAAAACATTCATCGGACACAAGGCAAATGATTATTTTCCACATAATCCACAAAAAAGTCATTATATCCAGCTTTAAGAACAAATAGCCTATTTTTCCTCCTGTTTTAAGCATCAAATAACACATATGAGTCTTGAAATTAATAAAAAGTAAATACATTCTAAATCTTAGAACGAAAAAACATCACTTTGTCCAGCTTTTTAAATTTTTTACTGCTAAATTAAAGAATATTTCGCAAAAGACATTTTTCTTATAAAATAAATATATAAGTTTGTGAGGTCAACAACAGAAAATTTGCGATGGAAACGCTATCAACAAAAAACACTGATAAAAAGCTATTTGAGAGAGACATTCAAGATATCCTCCCAGAGCGGGCTGTTTATGCAAAAAAAGACGAGGTGGCTCATACTACCGGCAGAATGAAAGAAATATACGATAATATTTTATACTGCATAGAAAATAAAATGATTTACTTGGACCCGACTATCAACTTAAATAAATTTAGTTTATTACTATGCACCAATACCACATATCTTTCAAAAGTAATAAACATTTGTTTTAAATGTAATTTAAAGACCTTATTAAATAAACATCGTATAGAATATGCCAAAGAATTACTTAAAAAAGAACAATGCGACCTTAGAAATCTGCCCAAAAGATGTGGTTTCGCTTCCAGAAGTTCTTTTTATGCCGCTTTCATGAAGTATGAGCATATAGCACCCATGGACTTCAGAGCACATTACATGAGCATAGAAATCAGAAAGAAAATAGATATGGAAATAGATAATTTATTAACCAATTATTAATTAATCAATTTTTTTATTATTATGAAAAAGTGGACTTACTTAGTCGCTGCCGGCATGTTGCTGGGCGCGACGCCGGTATTTACCGGATGTATTGACAATGACGAGCCTGCGGGTATCGCCGAACTGCGAGGAGCTAAAGCTGAACTGCTGAAAGCAAAAGCTACTGTAGAAACTGCAAAAGCTGAGCAAGTGAAGGCAAAAGCAGCCTATTTATTGGCACAAGCTGAATACCAAAAAGCCCTTGCTGCAACAGAAAACGCCAACGCAAAGATTAAAGAGGCTATCGCCAAACAAGAAGAAGCAAAAGTTAAGCTGATTGAAACTCAAAATGAGCAGGAAAAACAGAAACTACAGGCCCAGATTGCAGAATTGGAACACCAAAAAGAAATGTGGGAAATCGAAAAGAATAATGCTATCACTACTGCTGAGCAAGCTGTTAAAAGTTGGGAATTAGCATATAAACAAGCAGAAGTAGCATATGAAAAAGCATTGTTGGAACTCGCTACACAGAAAGCTTCACTCACCAAAAAGCAACAACTTATACTAGCCGACTACGTTAGCGATGTGAAAGCTGCCAAAGAAGATTTAGCTGAAAAGAAAGAAGCTGTCCGCACGGCACAACGTACCGTAAACAAGGCTGCACAGTTGGTGGAAGAGACCGAAGCAGACAAAGCATATTGGCAATACGATCTGGCACGCACTTTAAAATTGGAAAAGAAGAAACTGGAAGGTTTGGAAGCAGCTTTGGCTGAAGCAAAAGAAGGACTTGGTGAATTCGAAAACATGAAGCCTACAGAACTCTCTGCCAAGTATGAAGCTCTGGAACAAGAACTCAATGCTCTAAAGAAAAAAATTGCAGATGAAAGCGTAAAGGCTGCTGAAGAAAGACGTGCTATTCAGGAAGGCGAACTGACTAATTATTATAAGAAAGTTCAGTCTATGACTGAAAATATGCAAAAAGATATAGATATACCGGCATTTACTTATCCTGAAGTCACAGGTGATGCTTTACCTTTCGCTTGGAATGGTCTAAAAGACAAAGAATATGAAGCTCTGACATATAAATGGGGAAACCCGTTTAATTATGATGCCAGATTAAATGAGTTACAAAGCTTATTAGCACAAGTTAAGCAATGGACTCGTGATGACAACGACAATGAATGGACGCAACAACGCATTGCAGAGTGGGAGAAACAGATTGAAGATGAAAATGCTGCTATCGAAGGTCTGAAGAAGGACTGGAAGGAAGCAGTAGATGTTTACCATCGCACTCCAGCTGATGTAGTTATCGATTTGAGTAAGATTACCGGTTACACAGAAGCTGTTGCTGCTATCAAGCCATTTAATACAGCTGTAACGGATTATCAAAAGGCATGGACGGCTTTCGAGAATGCACGCAAGGCGTATCAAAAAGTAACAAGTGAATTTTGGAGTAACAAGAATAATATCAACAGAACATACACCAATGACATTAAGCCTTTAGGTGCAAAGGCTGACGAACAGGCGAATGCAGAACAGGCCAGGTTACAAAAGGCTTATAATGATTTAGTTAATGCTACAACTCCTGATGCAACTAAAATACAAGAAGCACTTGATGCTTTAAACGCTTTTTATTGGTGGGAGTTCCGTAACGAAAGCTACAATGAATTGATTAAGCCTTTTGCAGAAAAACGTGATAAAGCGCTCAAAGCAGAAGATACCAAACGAATAGAAGCAGAAAACGCAGTTCGTACTACCGTAGAAGCATATAAAGCCAAGAGAGATGCACTTATTGCAGAAGTAGACGTTGTAACACCGTTGTATGACAAATTCTACACGAACGCTTCTCAGCGTATTAATGAGTGGAATACATATCATTCAATCTATAACAAAGCTAATTTCAGTGAAGCTGCAGGACTTTACCAAAGTCCTTATGAAAATAGCGAGTATATTTCGGATTGGAGTGATACAGATGGTAACTATATTAATAGTGAATGGATTTACTACCCAAGTAATGTTTACACATATGAAGTAGATGCTGATGCCGTAACAGAAATCAGCAGAGAAAACATCAAAACACTGATTCAGCACAGATCACAGGCACTGTTCGGCGAAGCTTATGGCTTTAATTATAACTCATACGGAGATCCTGACGCACGTCTACTTGACTTGACTTTTGATGATGTGAAAAAACTCATAGAGGAAAGCAACGACGAGCCCTTGTACGGAAATGACTACATCAATGCATGCCGTCAATATGGTAAAATGGGCGCAGTATTCGCTTTGGAAGCTCAGGTTAAATTCGCTAAAGCATGGCTGGCTGACAAGAACAGTTCTGTTAACAAGCTGATTAGTGCAACAGCAGAAGCTATTGAAGCTATGGAAACCAAGTATGAAGAACAAAAACTCGGTTATGAAGAACAAGGTGAATCGTTAGATAAAGAGCTTCTGGCTATTAACGAAAAGCTGCAAGCCGCCGTTGACGCACTCAACGAATTGCGTGCTACCTCTAGCCCGATCATCGACTTGAAGCAAGCTGTTTGGCAAGCTATCCAAGATTACAGAGAAGCAGGTTTCGACGAGTGGAGCCAAGACCTCATCGACAGAGAAGTTATGAAGTTGAAGACTGCAATCGAACAGTTAGATTTAGCAATCGAAGATCAAAATCATGCTATCGAAACCGCTCAACGCAATTTGGATGGCTACAACAATGGCAACCTCACCGCTTTGCAGACAGCAAAAGAAGCGCTGGAAGATGCAGAAGCTGCCATGGTAGCTGCACAGGAAGTTTACAACGATGCATTGGATGCCCTGAACAAGATGATTGCAGCTATGGCTGCGGAAGTTGCTGAATAATCGGCAATACTAAACATTTAAATAACAAAAAGATGATTAGAAAACTTTGCACAATCTTATTGTTAGCCGCATTTGTTGCGCCCGCATGGGCGCAACAAACCCGCGGCGACAAGGAGGGTGTAGTGTTTGCTCCCCGCAAGGGTCAGTGGCAGGTGTCATTGGTATTAGGAAATAGTGGACAGTCGTACAACGACAACACTTTATTCCTTTTACCGCAATACACCAACACAGAAGGCTCGATAGGACTTCCCTCCGGAGGTTCCGATATATCGGGCGAACTGAATGGCTATCTGAACATCAGCGGGCTCAATGAAAATAGTTTAATCAACATCGCCGGTTTACAGGCCAAATACTTCATAAGCGACTGTTGGGATATTAACTTCACTTTGGGAATGAACATCAGTATTACCCCAAAGAAGGACTACATAGAGGGCGATTATGAATCAGCGCCCGACATGATTATCCCGGCTCAGAAGTATGTAAATGCACAAGTGACCAATAATTGGTATGTATCGATTGGTTCAAACCGCTATTTCAAAACGAGCAATCCACGCATACACCCATACATAGGAGCCGTAGCCGGTTTCCAGATGGCGCGTATTGAAACCACGGAACCCTATACAGGCAAAACGTATAGCGACGGAGAAGACGAAGACAGTAAAGAAGGACTTCCGGAACACGTCTACCTGGCAGCAGGAAAAGCCGGACAGATGTTCGGCATCAAAGGCGCTGCCGTAACGGGACTGGAATACTGCCTTGCCAAAGGTATGATTGTCGGTCTGGAACTCCAGCCGGTAGCTTACCGCTACGACGTGATACAAATCTGCCCGAAAGGTTTCGACAAATACAGTATAGGACACCACAACATCAAGTTGTTTGATATGCCTGTGCTGAAACTCGGTTTCAGATTCTAAAATGAAGGAACAGCGTTAAGCCAAAGACTTAACGTATGTAATGCAGGGAAGGCGGTTCTGCTAACACGATTAGCCGAACCGCTTTTATTATAAAAACCAGTTATATAATGAAGAAATATATTTTACTTTTATCTCTTGTCGTCATAGCAATAGGATGGACTGCTTGTTCGGAAACTTCTAACGGTCCGGGTTGCCGCATCAAAGGATATCTTTCATTCAAGGAATATAAAAAGGTATACCTGACAGACAATTCCGAGAACCGCATAGATAGTTGTGAAGTCAAGGACGGACGCTTTTATCTCGAAGAAAAAGGCAACATCAGCGAACCGTATGTAGCCATCATACACATGACAGCAGAACAGGATTCCACCGATCAGCTCGATATGCCGGTTGCTATAGAAAATGGCACCATAAAGGTTGAACTGGGAGAATATATCAAATTATCCGGTACTCCACTGAACACCCGAATCAAAGAATTTCTTGACGCTTTGCAACATTGTAAAGACGGAGTCGTTTCAAAAACAGACATTACACCGGAGGAAATATCTGAGATATTTTCACAATTCTACAAACAGCAGATTTTATCCAACAAAGACAATGCTGTAGGAGAGTACATCTATCGTAACTATGGCGTACATCTGAATACCGATGACAATAAACAGGTAAAAGCACAAATGGGTAACTAAAAACAGTGTACTATGAAACTCAAAATTATCATTACCACCATGGCACTGACAGCAGTTTGTCTAGGTGTCCATGCACAGGAAAAGAAAACAAATCCGAATCCGTGGTTCGTACAAGGGCAAATGGGAGCCTCCTACTCTACCGGAGACGCCGATTTCGGAAAGCTGATAGCTCCTACCGGAGCCATCGCCGTCGGCAAGTATTTCTCTCCCGTATGGGGAGCCCGACTTGCCATCAGTGGCTGGCGTGGACGTGTAGGTTCGGAAATCAGCAAACAGGCCCACGGTTTCTATTACGGCGCAGCCACCGTAGACGGATTGATGAACCTCAGCCAACTCATCAGGAAATATCCCGAACGATTGTTCGATCTCAGCGTTATAGCCGGTATAGGTTTCAACCGCACTTATAGCCACAGCGTCAGCAGTTTCATGGGACGCCTCGGCTTGCAAGGAGCTTTGCGACTGAACGATGCTCTGGACTTCAACATCGAAGCACTCGCCAACGGCGTTTCCGATCGCTGGAACGGGCGGGATGATCACTCTTTCGATACTTACTTCACCGTATCACTGGGGCTCACTTATAAATTCAGAACCGGCTATAAATGCATCACCTGCATATCCGAAGAGTATCCTGAAGTGCTCTACACCGAAGAAGAAGTGAATCAACTGGTCAATGAGCAACGGGAAGAAGTGAAAGAAACAGTAATGACGGCACAGAAACCCGATACCATAATCATTAAGGAGGATTGCCCGCCCGCTAAAGTGGTGAAAGGTATCAAAAGTCACGTTGCTTTCGGGTTAGGCAAAACGGACGTTGCCCCCAATCAGGAAATGAACGTGCTTGCCATAGCCGATTACATGAAGCAATTCCCCGAATCGAAAGCTACCGTAACAGGCTTTGCCGACAACGGAACCGGTAACCGGGAAATCAACCTGCGTCTTGCCAAACAACGTGCGGAAGCAGTAGCAAAACAGCTAACAGAAAAATACGGCATCAGCCGCGACCGTCTCACCGTATCCAGCATGCAAGATAAGGAACAGCCGTTTCAGACTAACGACTGGAACCGGGTTGTCGTTATCATCGCCGATTAACCGGTATATCGACTAACCAGTATATATAGAAAAGGACAATCATTTCATCTCAATGATTATCTTTGTTTGCTTTTCCAGAAGGGTGGTGCATATATTGGATATATATCGCAGCACCCTTTTTCATTATACTATGGAAATATACAGTCCACTTAACCTTTTCTTCTCCTCTTCCTTTTCCGGATAATTAAAAAGTCTTCATTTGCAGATTTTCCCGAGAAAATTCGTATTTTTGCGTTCGACGCCAATATGGCAACAATCAATCTTTAATTCAAGAGATATGCAAGAAGAGGAAATAAGACTGCTCATAGCCGATTTAGAATCAGACCGTATTGAAAGAACCATTTCTTTTAGAGAAGATAAATTGGGTCCGGCTGTATGCGCTTTATCCAATGACTTCCCTAATAGCAAAAAAAGCGGATACATATTGTTAGGAGTTAAAGATGATGGCAAAGTTGCAGGCATAAATATTGGAGATGAGGAACTAAAGAAAATAGGCGGCGTAAAAACAAATGGAAACGTTTTACCACAACCTTCTATAATTGTAAGTGAAGTCTTCCATATTGACGGTGGGGATGTAGTAGCCGTCGAAGTAAAACCATCATTGTATCCTCCGGTAAGATATGAAGGTAGATGCTGGATACGAGTTGGTCCACGAAGGGCCATAGCCAATATTTCTGAAGAAAATATACTTATTGAACGGAGAGCCTCATATGCCAAAACTTTTGATTTGGTACCAACTTTGGGAGCCACTTTAGACGATATCAGCGAAGAATATTTCACCTTATCTTATCTACCACTAGCAATAGATGAAGATACTTTGCGACTTAACGGAAGGACTACTAAACAAAAAATGGCAGCTTTACGTTTCTTCGATATCAAAAATGACTGCCCGACAAATGCAGGTATAATAATGTTTGGATTAAACCCATTGTTCTTTTTACCGGGTGCATATATCCAATATATTAAGTTCAAAGGCGACCAAGTGACAGATGGAGTTGAATTTGAAAAGCAATTTTCGGGAGCGCTCATTAGCGAATTAAAAAATATCGATGATTTTATTAAAAATAATATCATCAAAGAAAAAGCTATAAGAACAGATTCCTTTCAGGAAGTACTCATAAAGAATTATTCATACTGGGCATTAAGAGAGTTGACTATGAATGCTATCATGCATCGAAATTATGATTCGAATGCTCCGATATACATTTATGAGTTTGCATCCCGAATTGAAATTATAAACTCAGGAGGGCTGTATGGAGACGTAACCCCTAACAACTTTCCTTACGCCAGCGATTATAGGAATGTAGCTATAGCCGAAGCCATGAAATTGTTAGGTTATGTAAATAGGTTTAATTATGGAGTGCAAAATGCTATCAGCGAATTAGAAAAAAACGGGAACGGTGAACCGGTATTCGATTTAGAGCTAATTACCAAATTTAAAGTAACGATTTCTATTAATAAAAAATGGGAAGTATAAAAGTTATCACATTCTTTAACAACAAAGGTGGCGTTGGAAAAACGACAACCGTCTATCATGTTGCTTGGATGCTATCAGAAATGGGTATAAAAAGTATAGCAATAGATTTGGACCCCCAATCGAATCTAACTTCTATGTTTCTTTCGGATGATAGACTGGAAACAATCTATGAATCAGAGGAACCATGCACTGTTTTAAACTCTATCAGTCCAATTATTTCCGGTGATCCATATGAACCCGTCCATATAGAACCTATTACAAGTAAATTGGGACTTATTTTAGGAGATTTGGCATTATCTACTTTTGAAGATAAGTTGAGTGATGCTTGGCTGAAATGTTTGGATGGAGATGCTTATTCTTTTCGAATTATGAGTATATTTAATACTATAATTAATGATGCCGCCCAGCGGTTTCACGCCAAATATATTTTAATAGATGTAGGTCCTAATTTGGGAGCTATCAATCGAGCGGTTTTACTAAGTTCCGACTACATGATTATTCCTGTAGCCTCTGATTTATTCTCGTTGCAAGGTATTAAGAATATAGGAGCAACTCTACACACATGGAAACGACAATGGGATAAAAGGCTGGAACAAAAACCTGCAAAAACAACATTTACGATACCAAATGGAAACATAAAACCTGCTGGTTATATTGTCATGCAATATTCGGCCAAAGAGAGTAGGCCCGTACAATCCTATTTAAGATGGGCGAACCGTATCCCTCGGATATTTAAAGAATACGTATTAAATGATAATATACCAACCAACTATACGGTAGAAAACGATCCCAATTGTATAGGGTTATTAAAGCATTATAGAAGTTTAGCCCCAATGTCAATGGAAGCGCATAAACCGATCTTTTTGCTAAAACCGGCTGATGGAGCAATTGGAGCACATTTATACGCTGTCAAGAAAAGCTATGAAGAATTCCAGCTTTTTACAGAAAACATTTTAACGCACTGCAAATAAAAGCATTACCGTATTATTCCAATAAATTATGAGCGAAGACTTTGAAGCACCAAAAGACGACTTGGAAAACGAAATCCCGGAAGGGAACGAAGGACATTCGGATTATAAACCCGCTGACACGAAAGACGTAAAAGCAAAATACCAACTTAGCGGTATGTACCAGAACTGGTTTCTGGATTATGCTTCATACGTTATTCTGGAGCGTGCCGTGCCCCACATCAATGATGGTTTGAAGCCTGTGCAGAGACGCATCCTGCACTCCATGAGGCGTTTGGAAGATGGACGTTACAACAAAGTAGCGAACATCGTAGGACATACCATGCAGTTTCACCCGCACGGTGACGCTTCTATCGGTGATGCATTGGTACAATTGGGACAGAAGGATTTACTCGTAGACTGTCAGGGAAACTGGGGTAATATACTCACCGGTGACGGCGCTGCTGCTCCCCGTTACATTGAAGCACGCCTGTCGAAATTCGCCCTCGATGTAGTGTTCAATCCCAAAACTACCGAATGGAAACTTTCCTATGACGGACGAAACAAAGAACCGGTAACCCTGCCTGTTAAATTTCCTTTGCTGCTGGCACAAGGAGTAGAGGGTATTGCGGTAGGTCTTTCATCCAAAATACTTCCCCATAACTTCAATGAACTTTGCGATGCATCCATCCACTATCTGCATGAAGAGGAATTCAAACTGTATCCGGATTTCCAGACAGGCGGCAGCATCGACGTTTCTAAATACAATGACGGAGAACGTGGCGGTGCGGTACGCATACGCGCTAAAATTGAAAAGATTGATAATAAGACACTTGCTATCAAAGAAATTCCTTACGGGAAAACGGTAGCCAGTGTTTGCGACTCTATTGTAAAGGCAAGCGAAAAAGGTAAAATCAAGATAAAGAAGGTAGAAGACCTGACATCTGGCAACGTAGAGATATTGGTTCACCTGGCGCCTGGTGTTTCCTCGGACAAGACGATAGATGCCTTGTATGCTTTCACTGATTGCGAAGTAAGCATTTCGCCCAATTGTTGCGTCATCGACGATCAGAAACCTCACTTCCTCACCGTGAGCAATATACTGAGAAAATCAGTAGATAACACCTTATCCCTGCTGCGCCAGGAATTGGAAATACGCAAAGACGAAATACTGGAAAGCCTGCACTTTGCCTCACTGGAAAAGATCTTCATTGAAGAACGCATTTATAAAGACAAGGAATTTGAGCAGGCCAAAAATATGGATGCTGCTTGCGAACACATCGACGAACGTCTGACGCCTTATTATCCACAATTCGTACGCGAAGTAACCAAGGAAGATATCCTCAAATTGATGGAAATAAAGATGGGGCGTATCCTCAAGTTCAACTCCGACAAAGCGGAAGAGCTCATTGCCCGCATGAAAGCGGACATAGAGGAAATAGACCATCACCTGGCTAATATCGTGGAATATACGGTAGACTGGTATTTGATGCTGAAAAACAAATATGGCAAGAATTTCCCGCGCCGTACAGAATTGCGCAACTTCGATACCATCGAGGCAAGCAAGGTAGTGGAAGCCAACGAAAAATTATACATCAATCGCGAAGAAGGCTTCATCGGCACAGGTCTGAAGAAAGATGAATTCCTCTCAAATTGTTCCAGCCTCGACGATGTCATTATCTTCTTCCGGGACGGACGATATCTGGTTACTCCTGTTTCCGACAAGAAATTTGTGGGCAAGAATATTCTTTATGCCAATGTATTCAAGAAAAACGATAAGCGCACCATCTACAATGTGGTTTACCGTGACGGAAAAGAGGGTACACATTATATCAAGCGTTTTGCAGTGACAAGCATTATCCGTGATCGCGAATATGATGTGACGCAAGGCACACCCGATTCACGCATCATGTACTTCACTGCCAACCCCAACGGTGAAGCGGAAGTCATCAAAGTAACCCTGAAACCCAATCCACGGGTACGACGCATTATCTTCGAAGAAGACTTTAGTGCCATCGGCATTAAGGGACGCCAGGCAAGGGGAAACATTCTAACCAAGCTTCCGGTGCACAAGATCGCCTTGAAGCAGCGTGGAGGTTCTACTCTGGGCGGACGAAAAGTTTGGTTCGACCGTGACATACTTCGCCTTAATTATGACGGAAGAGGTGAATACCTGGGAGAATTCCAGAGCGACGACAGTATCTTGGTGGTGCATGATAACGGAGAGTTCTACATCACCAACTTCGATCTCAGCAACCACTATGAAGCCAATATTCGTATATTAGAGAAGTTTGACCCGAACAAGGTATGGACAGCCGTACTTTATGACGCGGATCAACAGAATTTCCCATATATCAAACGTTTCTGTATGGAAGCAACCAACCGCAAGCAGAACTATCTGGGAGAGAACAAGAACAATCGCCTCATCTTACTGACGGACGAATGTTATCCCCGCCTGGAAATCATATTCGGCGGACACGACAGTTTCCGTGAACCCATGATTATAGAGGCTGATGAATTTATCGCCGTAAAAGGTTTCAAAGCAAAAGGTAAACGTATCACTACGTTCACAATGGAAACTGTCAACGAACTGGAACCTACACGACAGCCGGAGGTTTCGCAGGACACAGAAGATCAGGAGGAAGAAGAGCCGGAAATTTTAGACCCCGATCATGGAAAGAGTGAAGATGATATCCGGGATGAAATAACGGGGCAGATGAAGCTGTTCTAAGTGATTAATGATTAGTGATAAGCAACTATATCAATGAAGTTATATAAGATTGGTGTAATAGTGGGATGCCTGCTTTTGGCAGGTGGAAGTATAAAAGCGCAAAGTGTTGAAGACAAGGCGCTGCAAGAGCTGAGGGCGGACTCTTCTGCAAGGACACGCTTTATAACCCGCGCCACAATGTATGGTGTCGGTTTCACGAACGTATTCGACACCTACCTGTCACCGCAGGAATACAAAGGCGTTGACTTCCGTATTTCCCGCGAAAGTATGCGCATGACGAAGTGGATGAACGGTAATGTATCTCTGCAAAGTTTCTTCCAGGCAGACTTAGGCTATACACACAACCGGGTGGACAACAACAATACGTTCTCCGGTCTGGCAAACTGGAATTACGGATTGCATTATAATTTTCCGATTACTTCTAACTTCAAATTACTTGCCGGAGGACTTATCGACTTAAATGGTGGCTTTGTCTACAATCTGCGCAATGGCAACAACCCGGCACAGGCACGCGCTTACATCAATCTGGATGCATCGGGAATGGCAATATGGGATTTAAGAATCAAGAACTATCCGATTAGCCTGCGCTATCAGGTTAACTTGCCTTTTGCAGGTATTATGTTCTCACCCAACTACGGACAGTCGTACTACGAAATATTTACGTTGGGCAACTGGAACGGGGTGATTAATTTCACTTCCCTACACAACCAGCCATCCCTGCGGCAGATGTTGACTGTTGATTTCCCGGTAGGAAGAGCCAAAATGCGTTTAGCCTATCTCTGGGATGCGCAACAGTCCAAGGTAAATGATATAAAGACGCATACCTATTCGCATGTGTTTATGGTAGGTTTCGTAAAAGAATTGTTTCTCATTCGTGACAAGAAGAAAAAATAAAGTGATAAAGCGATAACATCGTGATAAGGGGATAGAATAATGGGAATAAAAGAAATATATCATAGTAAGTTTAGATGGCTGGGAGTAGCGCTCATGATACTGCCTTTGCTATCCAGCTGTATCCGGGAGGAAGAGTTCAACAATTCACCACAGGGAAACTTCGAAGCTTTGTGGAAGATCATTGACGAGCAATACTGTTTCCTGGATTACAAACAAATAGACTGGGATGCCATCCACGATAAATACCAACCTCTCATTACGTCCAACATGGGTAATGACGGATTGTTCCAAGTGCTTGACAGTATGCTGGCGGAACTGAAAGACGGTCATGTGAATCTGTACAGTTCTTCAAATGTGGCCCGTTACTGGGACTGGTATCTGGATTATCCCCGAAACTTCAACGAAGGTATTATCGAACGGCAATATCTCGGAAAGACGTACCGCATCGCTGCCGGCATGAAATATAAGATTCTGGATGACAATATCGGATATATCTATTATGAATCATTCTCCAGTGGTGTCGGTAACGGCAATCTGGATGAGGTACTTTCTTACCTTGCTCCATGTAGTGGCCTGATTCTGGATGTTCGCAACAATGGTGGCGGAAATCTGACCAATTCAGAGCGTATAGCGGCCCGCTTCACTAATGAGAAAGTGTTGACGGGATATATCCAGCATAAGACCGGGAAGGGACACAGTGACTTCTCTGATCCCAAACCCATTTATTTGGAGCCCTCCAATAGCATCCGTTGGCAAAAACCAGTAATGCTTCTCATCAACCGTCACTCTTATAGCGCAACAAATGATTTCGTAAATGCGATGCGCTATTTTCCTAACGTTACTCTGGTAGGTGACAAGACCGGTGGCGGTTCGGGATTACCTTTCTCTTCAGAGCTTCCGAATGGTTGGGGTGTACGTTTCTCCGCCAGCCCCCACCTGGATGCAGACAAACAACATATCGAATTCGGCATTGATCCGGACGAGAAAGTAGATATGGATGAGGATGATACCAAAAGTGATGCCATTATAGAACGGGCACGGGAACTCTTAAAAGTAGTTCAATAAACACTTTCTATGCCAAACTATTTGCCAGAAAGAAAAAACTTTCTATCTTTGCCACCGCTTAACAAGAAAGCCACTGCGGGTGTGGCGTAATTGGCAGCCGCGCCAGACTTAGGATCTGGTGCCGTGAGGCGTGTAGGTTCGAGTCCTATCACCCGCACAGTATTTAAAATACGGTTAAAATGTAAGAAGAGAAAGCCTTTGGAATTAGTTTCCGAAGGCTTTTTCTTTGTTTACAATTCAATACTTCAAGAAATACAGATATTAATTCGGTGACAAATTCGGTGACATCTTTTCTTCCGGCAACTAACTTTTCTACATATCCCGCAATGAGAGCTTCCCTAAATCAAGACTATATTTTTTCAATTCCTTTTCCGCCTCCAATAGACTTGTCACTTTCTCTTCCAGTTTGGTAATGCTATACCGAGATTCATCTCTTTTTATCTCGTAAATGGCAGCCGTCTTATCCAAATCATTCAATGTAATAAGATCGATTTCATTTTCTCCTTTTCGATTCCAGTACATACCAATATCAGTATATAAACCAGATTGCATAAATTTATCACGGAAATAGCGCTCCAGCATACTTCCTGAAAAGACATCATAATCCCGACGGATTATATTTTCCACCAGTTTCAATGCACCGGATTCAATATACCCTTGATAACGATAAATAAAGCGAAACCAAAAAGTAAGGAAGTTATCAGCTATGCAATAGCGTACTTGTTTAGAGTTCTCCTTAGAGAAAATAGGGCGTTTCTTACTTATCAAAGAATAATATTTCTCCAACTTAGCCAAATAGCCGCCAATCTCTGCCTTTCCCAAACGATTTTCAATTTCTCCACGAGTATAGTCTCCGCCGGCTATACATTCTAAGATAGAGAAGTAAATGGAGTAATCCGGTCCAAACTCTTCAATAAGCAAATTCTTCCCTTCATTCAAAAAAGGAGAGTTGGGATGTGCCAACAAACCAATCATTTTATCCTTGGTATATGCCTTATTTGTCATAAACAGATTGACGTACCACGCTACCCCTCCTGTAAATGAATAAAGCGCCAAAAGATCATCGGGATGGTAGGATGGATTGTGATCGGCCAATATCTCCTTCAACACCTCCACCTTGAATGGTTTCAAATGTATCATCTGCCCGGCACGGGAGAAAAGAGGCTCTTTCCGATCTTCAAAAATCTGGTGCATCAACGAATAGATAGAACCACTAACAATAAGGTTCATTCTTGAAGCCCCCTTATTCAAGTCCCACTCTCTTTGTATTTCACTGAAAATAGAGGGGTTAGTACGCTGAAAGTCTTGAAATTCATCAATAATAAGATTAAAGGGACGTTCCCGGGAGATAATAAGCAAGTGACGGAATAACTTGGCAAAAGAAACATAACTGCCAATAGGCAATCCTAACTTATTTTCAGCTTCCTCTACGAAGTCCTGGCAAAGCAAAGTTTCCGCCTTACGCGCAACAAAGAAATAAAGAGTCAGATTTCCTGCGGTACACTGTAGCGCCAATTGGGTTTTTCCAATACGCCTCCGACCGAATAGAACAGTCATTTGCGACTCTTGCAGGGAAGCTTCACGGATATTCTCTAATAATTCTTGTTCTTCTTCACGATCATAGAATTTCATAATAAACTATGCTTTTAATAAATAAATCATCATTATCGCAACAGTCATTACGGTAACATCCATTACGATAATACAAAGATATTATTTTTTGTACTTACACCCAAAAGAAATGCAGGTATCTTTCCAACCTACTTAATTCATAGTAGGCTAAAGGAATTGTGTTAAAAAACCGGGATTTGAATGACCTCGAAATCTTTTTTTCATTTGCATTGTTCTGATGCAATATATCATTCACATAAAAATTTAATGCAATGAAGAGAAACCTGAACCCTCCTATGAAGAGAGCCCTAAGGCTTAAAAATCTATTCTTGACGGTATGTTTCCTGCTGATAGGCACTGCCGCATTTTCTCAGGAACGGACCATAACCGGTGTCGTTACCGACTCGTTTAAAGAACCGTTGATTGGTGTATCCATTGTGGTACAAGGCACCAATACCGGTGTAGTGACCGGACTGGATGGTGATTATTCAATCCAAGTTCCGCCAAAACATCAAACTTCCTGGTTAATCCGCAGGACGGACTGTTCATCGACATCCATGGAATGGAAATCCTGAAAGACCCGTCGTCGCTCGCCATCTTCGGTGTGCGTGGTGCCAACGGCGTGATTATCATCACCACCAAGAAGGCGAAAGAGGGACAGACACGCGTCAATATCAACGGCTCGTTCGGTTTCAAGTCCGTCACCGACAAAATTGCACTGACGGATGCCGAAGGCTTCAAACTGCTGTATAACGAACAGTTGAGGAATGAAGGCAATCCGGAATATAATTTCTCGGACTGGACAGGTAAACACCAACTGGCAGGACGAAATCTTCCAGACCGGATTCATTACGAACAACAACATCAGCATCACGGGTGCTTCGGACAAGAACAGCTTCTACCTCGGCGCAGGTTATGCCTACGAACAAGGGAACATCAAGCACGAGAAGTACAGCAAGATCACACTAAACATCAGCAACGACTATAAAGTGACGGACAACCTCAAGGTAGGTTTTCAATTCAACGGGGCACGCATGCTGCCCGCCGACACGAAGAGTGTGGCTACAGCCCTGCGCGCAGCTCCGGTGGCGCATGTATTCAACTCCGAGTACGGCCTCTACACCTCACTGCCCGGATTCCAGAAGGCACAGATGAACAACCCGATGGTGGACGTAGACCTGAAGGCGAATACAACGAAAGCCGAGAACTACCGTGGCTCGGGCAACGTGTACGGGCAATGGGATTTCCTGAAACACTTCCAGTTCAAGGCCATGTTCTCCCTGGACTATGCCTCGAACAGCACACGGACATACACCCCGGTTATCCAGGTATATGACGCAAGCGTCGAGGGAGACATAGCCACGCTGGGCAACGGCAAGACCGGAGTGTCCCAAGCCAAAGAAACGGAAATGAAGGTACAGAGCGACTATCTGCTGACCTACACCAACTCCTGGGGAGACCACAGCGTGACGGCCACAGCCGGTTTCACCACCTACTACAACAAGCTCGAGAATCTGAACGGCGCCCGTACCCAAGGCGTAGGACTGGTCATTCCGGACAATCCCGACAAATGGTACGTAAGTATCGGCGACGCAGCCACCGCCACCAACGGAAGTACGCAGTGGGAGCGCTCCACCGTGTCCGTGCTGGCACGCGTGCTCTATAACTATAAGGGCAAGTACCTGTTCAACGGCTCCTACCGCCGCGACGGTTCTTCCGCCTTCTCCTACACCGGCAACCAGTGGCAGAACTTCTACTCCGTCGGCCTGGGCTGGCTGATGAGCGAGGAAGCATGGATGAAGGACATCACCTGGCTGGATATGCTGAAACTGAAAGGCTCATGGGGCACACTGGGCAACCAGAACCTGGACCGCGCCTATCCCGCCGAACCGTTGCTGACGAATGCCTACTCCGCCGTGTTCGGCACCCCGTCTGCCATCTATCCGGGCTACCAGCTTGCCTACCTGCCCAACCCCAAACTGCGCTGGGAGAAGGTGGAAGCCTGGGAAGCCGGTGCAGAAGCCAACTTCCTCCGCAACCGCCTGCACTTTGAAGGGGTGTACTACAAGAAGAAAACCAAAGACCTGCTGGCCGAAGTGCCGGGCATCTCGGGCACCGTACCGGGTATCGGAAACCTTGGCTCCATCGAGAATTCGGGCGTAGAGCTTGCCTTGAGCTGGCGCGACCGGATAGGCAACTGGAACTACAACATCGGAATGAACCTTGCCACCATCAAGAACAAGGTACTGAGCCTCGTGCAGGAAGGCTACTCCATCATAGCCGGAGACAAGCAGCAGAGCTACACAATGGCAGGATACCCCATCGGCTACTTCTACGGCTACAAGGTGGAAGGCGTCTACCAGACCCAGGAGGAGATTGAGCACTCTCCCAAGAACACACTGGCAACCGTCACCCCGGGCGACCTGAAATTCCGCGACGTGAACGGTGACGGTGAAATCACCACGGCAGACCGTACGATGATTGGTAATCCTACACCCGATGTCACCTACGGCTTCACGCTCGGCCTGGGCTACAAGAACTGGGAGCTTGCCGTTGACATGATGGGACAAGGCGGTAACCAGATTTACCGTACCTGGGATAACTACAACTGGAGCCAGTTCAACTTCATGGCACAACGCATGGACCGTTGGCATGGAGAGGGTACCAGCAATACCCAGCCGTTGCTGAACACGAAGCATACCATCAACAATATGAATTCCGAATATTATATAGAAGACGGCTCGTTCTTCCGCATCCGCAACGTATCACTGGCTTACAACTTTGATAAGGCGCTGATTTCCAAGATCGGTATGCAGGCGCTGAAGCTCTACGTGAACATACAGAACCTGAAAACATGGAAGCATAACACCGGATATACGCCGGAACTGGGCGGAAGTGCCATCGCCTTCGGGGTGGACGACGGCAGTTATCCGATGCCGGCGATTTATACGTTCGGATTTAATCTGACGTTCTAAAAGCCTCTCCCCTAAAAAAGAGTAACTTCAAACCTCCCCCCGACTCCTTCAAAGGGAACGGGGAATGAAAAATATAAATTTATGAAACTGATAAAATACATATTTACATTGCTGGTGGGTGCAACAGCCCTCTCACTGACATCCTGCAACGACTTCCTGGACCGCGATCCGCTGGGGCAGTTCACGGAAGACGACAATCCTAACGCCCTTGTAGGCGGAAAGATATTCAACGTTTACTACCTGATGCGTTCGTATGACATCACCGCAGGTATTCCTGCTTTCATGGTGCACATGGTGCGCAGCGAGGATTCCGAGAAAGGTAGTGATGCCGGTGACGGTGGCAATGAAGCTGCCATGTGGGATGATTTCGAATACACAGCCTCCAATGGTCCGCTAGGCGCCTACTGGGGTCAGAACTACAAAATCATCTACCAGTGCAACGAAATCCTGGACGACATTGAGAAGAGCGGACACAAGGACGACACCGAAGCCATCCGTAACCGTGGTGAAGCCCTCTTCTTCCGTGCCTACTGCTACTTTAACCTAGTACGTGCCTTTGGCGAAGTACCTTTGGTGACTATCAAAGTAGTGGAAGCCTCCGACGCCAACGTCCCCAAGACCACTGCCGAAAAGATATACGAACAGATTGACAAAGACCTGACCGAGGCCGAAAAGTGTCTGCCCTTGAGATGGGACAGCGACTACACGGGACGACTCACCTGGGGTGCCGCACGTTCCCTGCACGCACGCACCTATATGATGCGTAACGATTGGGACAATATGTATACAGCCTCTACCGAAGTAATCAACTCCGGCATTTATAACCTGAATACTCCGGTAGATAAAGTCTTCACCGTAGAAGGTGAGAACTGTGGTGAAAGTATCTTCGAACTGCAATGTGAAGCTACCGATGCCATGAAAGAAGATGGTAGTATCGGCAGCCAATTCTGCCAGGTACAGGGTGTGCGCGGAGCAGGCGATTGGGATTTGGGATGGGGCTGGCACATGGCCACCAAACTGATGGGAGAAGCCTTTGAGCCGGGCGACCCGCGCCGGAACGCCACATTGCTCTACTTCCGCCGCAGCACGGACGAGCCCATCACACCGGAGAATACCAACCAGCCTTATGGCGAGTCACCCGTATCCACCGCCATGGGTGCCTACTTCAACAAGAAGGCCTACACGGACCCGACACTGCGCCGCAAGTACAGCCGCATGGGCTTCTGGGTAAATATCCGCCTGATCCGTTACCCGGACGTGCTGTTGATGGCTGCCGAGGCCGCCAACGAGAAAGGGCTTGACGGGCGAAGCCGCCGGGTATCTGGAACAAGTACGCGCCCATGCCCGCGGCACACTGGCAGACGTGCTTCCGAAGGTAGAATCTGCCAGCCAGTCCGTGCTGCGTGACGCCATTCGCCACGAACGCCGCGTAGAGCTGGCATTGGAACCCGACCGCTTCTACGACCTCGTGCGCTGGGGCATTGCCAAAGAAGTGCTGCAAGCTGCCGGAAAGAATTACCAGGACAAGAATGCACTACTGCCTCTGCCCCAGACAGAGATAGACAAATCGAACGGAGTACTGGTACAGAACCCCGACTATTGATACCCGGCCAAAGGAAACAGCCGACCCAATCAATGGCAAAAGGTCTATTTCATAACTTGCTTTCAATCAAAGCATTGCTACTGCAAAGAGCTGCAAACTTTTTGCAGTGGCACTGCAAAAGTGTTGCAGTAGCGCTGCAAATCGTTTGCAGTATCACTGCAGAGAAATTGCAGCACCGTTGCAAAGAAGTCATAGCGCCACTGCAATAGAGTGACGGCAATCTAAAAACAATGAAAGGAACATACTTACAAACAATTAATTCAATATGAATATGAAGAAAATTTTCAAGAGAACAAGTCTGCTGCTCGCGACCGCTTTAATAGGCGTCACCGTGCAGGCGCAGAAGTCTCCGCAGGACATGGACCGCTTCATCGACGCACTGATGCGCCGGATGACTGTGGAAGAGAAAATCGGCCAGCTCAACCTGCCCGTGACCGGAGAAATCACCACCGGTCAGGCAAAGAGCAGCGACGTGGCCAAGAAGATTGAGCAGGGGCTCGTGGGAGGGCTTTTCAATCTGAAAGGAGTGGCCAAGATACGCGACGTACAGAAACTGGCCGTAGAGAACTCCCGCCTGGGCATCCCCCTGCTGTTCGGCATGGATGTGATACATGGCTATGAGACCATCTTCCCCATCCCCCTCGGCCTCTCCTGCACGTGGGACATGGCAGCCATCGGGCAGTCTGCCCGCATCGCCGCCATCGAAGCCAGTGCCGACGGTATCTCATGGACATTCAGTCCGATGGTAGACATCAGCCGTGACCCACGCTGGGGACGTGTATCCGAGGGTTCGGGCGAAGACCCGTTCCTCGGAGGTGCCATCGCCCGCGCCATGGTGTTGGGGTATCAGGGAAAAGACCTGAACGACCAACTGAAACGGAACGACGAAATCATGGCATGCGTCAAGCACTTCGCACTGTACGGTGCCGGAGAAGCCGGACGCGACTACAACACCGTAGACATGAGCCGCAACCGGATGTTCAACGAATACATGTACCCCTATGAAGCAGCCGTCCATGCCGGAGTGGGCAGTGTAATGGCCTCTTTCAACGAAGTGGACGGTGTGCCCGCCACCGCCAACCGCTGGCTGATGACAGACGTGCTGCGCAAACAATGGGGCTTCAACGGTTTTGTGGTGACCGACTTTACCGGTATCTCCGAAATGGTGGAGCACGGCATCGGTGACCTGCAGACCGTTTCCGCCCGTGCGCTCAACGCCGGTGTGGACATGGATATGGTGAGCGAAGGTTTCGTGGGCACGTTGAAAAAGTCGCTCACCGAAGGCAAAATAACCATGAAGACGCTGGATGCAGCCTGCCGCCGCATCCTTGAAGCGAAATACAAGTTAGGGCTGTTCGATGACCCTTACAAATACTGCGACCTCAGCCGTCCCGCACGCGACATCTTCACGCGCGAGCACCGCGACGCCGCACGCCGGATTGCCGCCGAAAGCTTTGTGCTGCTGAAAAACGAACCTTTTGAGGGACAAGGCAAGAAGTCTTCTCGTCCCGTCCTTCCTTTGGAGAAGCAAGGCACCGTCGCCGTCATCGGCCCCCTGGGCAATACCCGCAGCAACATGCCCGGTACCTGGAGTGTTGCCGCACGCCTGGACGACTATCCCTCTCTGTACGAAGGATTGAAAGAAATGACAGCCGGCCGGGTGAACATCACCTACGCCAAAGGCAGCAACCTCATCGGTGATGTAGCCTACGAGGAACGCGCCACCCTATTCGGCCGATCGCTGAGCCGGGACAACCGTACGGATAAGGAACTGCTGGACGAAGCTTTGAAGGTAGCCTCCGGTGCCGACGTGATTGTAGCCGCCCTGGGCGAGTCTTCCGAAATGAGCGGTGAAAGCTCCAGCCGTACCGACCTCGACATCCCCGACGTGCAACGCACCCTGCTGGAAGCCTTGCTGAAGACCGGAAAGCCCGTTGTACTGACCCTCTTCACCGGCCGACCGCTGACGCTCACCTGGGAGCAGGAACATGTGCCCGCTATCTTGAACGTATGGTTCGGTGGCAGTGAAGCGGCATACGCCATCGGCGACGTACTGTTCGGTGACGTGAACCCAAGCGGTAAGCTAACCATGACTTTCCCGAAGAATGTAGGCCAGATACCTTTGTTCTACAATCATAAGAATACCGGTCGCCCACTGGCGGCAGGCAATTGGTTCGAGAAGTTCCGCAGCAACTATCTGGATGTGGACAACGAACCGCTGTATCCCTTCGGCTACGGGCTCTCATACACCACTTTCCAGTACAGCGACATCGCCCTCAGTACCCCGGTCATGGGACAAAATGGCTCCACCACTGCCGTAGTCACCGTGACCAATACTGGTAAGCGTGACGGTGCGAAGTCGTGCAGCTCTATATCCGCGACCTCGTAGACAATTAACAACCTATCTTCCCCTCCTCTTTTTACTTCTCCTCGGAGCCTGCAAGAATGCCAAGACCGGAAGTGCCGCCCAACTTACTGATGATGCCCTCATGGACACCGTTCAACGGAGAACCTTCAATTACTTCTGGGAAGGCGCGGAGCCTAACAGCGGTCTTGCCCCCGAGCGTATCCACATGGATGGTATCTACCCCGAAAGAGACCAGAACGTCATTACTTCCGGCGGTAGCGGCTTTGGCATTATGGCGATACTTTCAGGTATCGACCGCAACTACATCACTCGTGAAGAAGGTCTGGCACGTATGGAAAAGATAGTCTCTTTCCTTGAAAAAGCCGACCGCTTCCACGGTGCCTATCCTCACTGGTGGTATGGAGACACCGGCAAGGTAAAGCCTTTCGGACAGAAAGACAACGGTGGCGACCTCGTAGAAACAGCTTTCCTTATACAAGGACTGCTTGCCGTACACCAATATTACGTCAACGGTTCTCCCCAAGAACAGGCGCTTGCCAAACGCATCGATACCCTTTGGCGTGATGTCGACTGGAATTTCTATCGCCAGGGCAACCAGAATGTACTCTACTGGCATTGGAGTCCCGAATACGGTTGGGCAATGGACTTCCCCGTACATGGTTACAACGAATGTCTCATCATGTACCTGCTTGCCGCTGCCTCACCCACGCACGGCGTTCCCGCCTCCGTCTATCATGAGGGATGGGCACAGAACGGCGCCATCGTCGAACCCCATAAAGTAGAAGATATCGAACTTCATCTGCGCTATCAGGGTTGTGAAGCTGGTCCCCTCTTCTGGGCACATTATTCCTTCCTCGGATTAGATCCGACGCATCTAAAAGATGAATACTGCGCCAGCTATTTCGATGAAATGCGTAATCTGACTCTCGTGAACCGTGCTTATTGCATCCGAAATCCGAAGCACTACAAAGGTTTCGGTCCGGACTGTTGGGGAGTGACTGCCAGCTACTCCGTCAACGGATACGCCGCCCACATGCCGAACGAGCGGGATGACCAGGGAGTCATCTCTCCTACAGCCGCTCTTTCGTCCATTGTCTATACCCCGGACTATTCGCTCGCTGTGATGCGCCATCTCTACGACATGGGCGATAAGCTATTCGGTCCTTATGGTTTCTACGATGCTTTCTCCGAAACAGAGAACTGGTATCCCAAACGATATCTTGCTATCGATCAGGGACCTATTGCCGTCATGATAGAGAACTATCGTACTGGCCTGTTATGGAAACTATTTATGAGCCATCCGGATGTGCAAAACGGATTGCAGAAACTGGGATTCTCAACAGATAAATAAATAAGAAAAGTCTATACGGCAAAAGTTTTTTCACCACAGATTACACGGATTCTCACAGATTATCAGTTTTGAATAATTATCTATTCACTTTTCATCTGCGTTAATCCGTGTAATCTGTGGTGACTTCCGACAACCCTACTTTTATTATCCCACAAGATCGTTCACACCGTCCTTATTCTTTATCCATCTCATAAACAATGCATTAAATTGATTTGAGTAGTAAATGAGTAGTCCCCGATTTGTTAAAAATCAGGGATATGTATTGGTGGTGAATATCTTTTTTGTAGTTCGCACATCGAAATTTCTACATTTGCGATGAAGTTTAATTCGAGCACTGCGCAGAGCTAAGAAGAAAACAAAAAGAGTTATCCACCTAAAAAAATTTAATGCGATGAAGAGTAAAACACATCTTCTGAAAAAAGCCTTATGGCTAAAGAATCTATTCTTGACGGCGTGCCTCATATTGGTAGCAATGCCCGTACTCTCCCAGACAAGAACAGTAACAGGTACCGTAACCGACACATCGGGTGACGCACTGATTGGTGTATCCATCCTCGTGCAAGGTACCAGCAACGGTGTAGTTACCGATTTAGATGGTAAATATACATTAACGAACGTTCCGGAAAACGGAACACTCACTTTTAGTTATATAGGTATGTTACCGCAAGATATAAAAGTGAACGGACGTTCGGCTATCAATGTGACATTGAAAGAGGATTCACAGCAGTTGGAAGAAATTATCGTAATCGGTTATGGTGCTGCAAAGGCCAAAGACCTGACGGCTCCCATTACCGTAGTTAAAGGTGAGGCCCTGACTGCCGTACCTTCTACCACCCCTATGGCAGCCCTCCAAGGAAAAGTTCCCGGTGTCAATATCGTAAATAATGGTGCTCCGGGTGAAGGTCCTACCGTACAGATCCGTGGTATCGGTTCATTCTCCAACAGTAAGCCGTTGTTCGTTGTAGATGGTATGTTCTACGACAACATCAACTTCCTGAACAACGCGGATATTCAGGAAATGTCTATCCTGAAAGATGCTTCGGCTGCCGCTATCTATGGTGTACGCGCTGCAAACGGTGTAGTTCTCATCACCACCAAAAAGGTTCGCGTAACCAGAAAGCAAAGATCACTTATGACGGTTATGTAGGTATCCAGAAAGCATCCAATGTGCTCGAACTCTGTAATGCACACGAATATGCAACTATGCTTCTCGAAGGTAACTTCGACTCCTATAAGACTCACTTCACACAATCCATCGACAAATACGGCGGTAGTTATGATGACCCCGACTTCCATAATTGGACTTTTGGAGCAGACAACGACTGGTACGACCAGCTTCTGCGCACTGCCGCTATCACAAACCACAGTTTAAACATTAATGGTGGTTCCGAAAAAGCGGTGTATGCTGTCGGCGTAAGCTATTTGTATCAAGATGGTATTATGGATGTTGACAACAACTACAAACGTATGAACTTCCGTGGTTCTGTCGATTATGATGCTACGAACTGGCTGAAAGTCGGTTTCAACGGTGTGTTTAGTAACTCCACACAACAAGTGCCTAACAATCAGGCATGGCAGAAAGCGTTCAACTGTCCTCCCATCGTGGCTCTTTATGACGACAAGTACAATGAAAAGTCTTTTCCTGACAAATTTGGTTCTCCGGATGCAATCGGTTATACATCAAACTTCTATAATCCTGTCGCAACTGCCAAGTATTTCGATTCAAGCAAAGAAAACTATCAGGTATTGAGCAACTTCTACGCTCAGATTGATTTTATTCCCAGCAAATTGAATTTCAAGACGAACTATTCCTATAGTTTCCTCTCTACCCAAGGTCGTGAGTTTACTCCGAAATACTACGTAAGCAGCTGGCAACAATCAGCCACCACTCAGCTTACAAAGAACGAAAACAAGTATTACAACTATATCTGGGATAATACCCTGACTTATAATGACCAATGGGGCAAACACAGATTCGGCGCCATGGCAGGTTACTCCATGCGTCAGGAACAATGGCGCATGTTCGAAGGTAAAGCAAGCAACGTTCCCGATGGAGCTGACGAATACTGGTACATCAAGAACGGTGACGCAGCAGGTGCTACCGTAAAAGACGACGGCTACTGCTACAGAGGTGTTTCTTACTTCGCCCGTCTGAACTACAACTATGATGACAAATATCTGTTGATGTTCACAATGCGTGCCGATGGTTCCAGCAAATATCAGGAACATTGGGGTTACTTCCCTTCAGTAGGTGCAGCCTGGGTTCTGTCCGAAGAATCATTCTTGAAAGATCAGAAATGGATTGACTTCCTGAAACTACGTGCAAGCTGGGGTAAGCTGGGTAACGACCAAGTAGCAGCAAGCGACGGTTTTGCTTCTATCGCGACCGGTAACGCTGCATCCGGTGTATTTGGTAATTCTACCATTGCAGGTTATCAGAACAGTACATACTTCAGTTGGTTGAAGTGGGAAGTTGTTGAAGAATGGAATGCAGGTATAAACTTTATTACCCTCAACAACCGTCTGAATATCGACGTTGACTATTATCACCGTATGACTAATAACGCTGTGATCGCTCCGCTACTCCCATTCAGCACCACCACCCTTGCCGGAAACTATGGTAAGATTCTCAACTCCGGTATCGATGTAAGTGCCAACTGGAGCGATAAAATCGGTAGAGACTTCTCATACAATATCGGTGTAAACATCTCTACTTTGAGAAACCGCGTGAAAGACCTGAACGGTAACAGTATCATCAGAGGCGGTAAGACCGTTAATATTGTAGGTAAGGAAATGAACTCATTCTATGGATTCAAAATGATAGGTGTTTATCAGACAGAGGCAGAAATTGCCGCTGATCCTATTGCAGTGGCCAACGGTTGTGTACCGGGCGACTTAAAGTATGCCGACCTCGATGGAAACAATGTTCTTGACGGAAATGACCGTACTACATTAGGTTCTTATATTCCTAATTTTACTTACGGTATCAACCTCGGCCTTAACTACAAGAACCTCGACTTCCAGCTGACTACCTACGGACAGGCCGGTGCCCAGATGTTCAACCGTAAACGTGCGCTTCGTTATTCTTCACAGAATTATAACTTCGACCGCGCCCAATATGAAAAACGCTGGACAGGCCCGGGTTCCACGAACTCCAATCCGTCGGCTGCCGCCCTGCTGAAACCTTGGAACGTAAGCGACCAGAAGTATAGCTCTTACTTTGTAGAAAGTGCCGACTACTTCCGTATTCAGAATATTACGCTTGGTTATACATTCCGTAACCTCAAGTTTGGTAACTATACCATGCCGGGCTTACGCCTGAGTCTGACTGCCGACCGTCCGTTCACAACTTTCAAGGCCAACGCATTCACTCCTGAATTGTCCGACAGCCAAGGTTGGGATACCGAAGTATATCCTTTGACATCGACTTACACCTTAGGTTTGAAAATTGATTTCTAAGAAATAACCCATTAATAATTTAGAACTAATGAAAACATTAATAAGACCTTTTATATATATAATGTCCGCCTTGATGGTATTATCGTTCGCATCCTGTAATGATTTTCTGGACAAAGAGCCTGAAGGAAAAGTGCCGGAAGAGAAGGTGGATTATACCAATATCAGCAATATGTACCAACCGGTATCAGGCGTGTATGCAAAGATTCGTACCAGTGGTTTGCACTGGGTGATCTGGGAAATTACTACGATTCGCGACCAGGACGTATTTAGCGGCCAGTGGAATGGCAGTGACTATTACAACCTGAGCGAATATAAGTATAATGATTCTTTCTGGGGCTTCAACGAATTGTGGATGCAATATTACAATATTATCAAAACTGCCAATGCAGCTATTGAATCGTTAGACCTGTACGCTGAGAATATCACCAACGATAGCGATATGAAAAACTATAAGGCATATCGTGGTGAAGTGATGTTTATGCGTGCTTATGCCTACTATCGTCTGGTGCAGGCATTTGGTCCGGTTACCATTCTCCGCGACAATAATCAGGTTGATTTGAGCCGCTCCACTGCCAATGCGGTAAACAAATATGCATTGGAAGATTTGCAGTACGGCATTGATAATATGCCGCGTATCCGTCCGAACCAAAGTGAACACAAGGGAGCCGTTACAGCGTTCTCTGCCGAGATGCTGGCTGCCAAGTTTCATCTGAACATGGGTAACTATGCAAAGGTAGAAGAACTGACAAACGATATTATTGAGCATGGTAATTTCTCACTCTATCCCGACTTCTACCAGTTATGGAAGATTCCCGGAAAGCTCTGTGACGAGTCTATATTCGAATGTCAGATGACTGACTTCGGCAATGGTTCCGGAGATTTAATTGATGGTGACCAATGGTTTGTTTGTCAAGGGCCCAACAACTCCGGCAGTGACATCAGCGGTTGGGGAGACTGCGGCATCCTGAAATCTTTCCGTGACTGGGCATACGCTCGTGGAGAGACGATACGTGCCACCACTTCATTCCTGCTGGCAGGAGAAACGACACCGGACGGTGATTATATCCGGGAGCAAGTAGATCCGAAAAAGACCGACTGCTGGAACGGTAAAGCATACACCCCGCTGAACCAATTAACACCGGGACGTACGAAATACGGTACAAACAATAATGCACGTATTTTCCGCTATGCTGATGTTCTCCTGATGAATGCCGAGGCGAAAATCAAAAATGGCAAGAATGGTGACGCTCCATTCAATGAAGTAAGAAGACGTGCCAAGATGCCGGAACTTACCAATGTAACTTTCCAACAAGTTATCGACGAACGCCGTATGGAGTTGGTGTGCGAATGGGGCGAACGTTATAACGACCTTGTACGCACCGGTCTGGCAAAAACAGAATTGAAAGGCTGGTCTGAAGATAAGGCACTTTTGCCGCTTCCTTTCAACCAGTATACTCAGATTCCTGATTTGCTGAAAGAACCGAAGGATGAGTAACCTTATGAATTAATTTAGTTTTCGCAAGTTAATGATAACAACATACAGATTGCACCGGATTATCATTAACTTGCGAAACTTAAATAAATGCCCAAACAAAACATATCATGAAGAAAGTTTTCAGAAAAACAAGCTTGTTACTGGCTACTGCCCTGATGGGTGTTACCGGTATGCAGGCACAAAAAGCTCCGCAGGACATGGATCGCTTCATCGACGCACTGATGAAGAAGATGACCGTGGAAGAGAAAATCGGTCAGCTAAACCTGCCCGTTTCCGGTGAAATCGTTACCGGACAAGCACAGAACAGCGATGTAGCCAAAAAGATTGAGCAAGGATGGGTAGGCGGACTTCTCAATCTGAAAGGAGTAGAGAAAATCCGCGATGTACAGAAACTTGCCATAGAGAAATCACGCCTGGGTATCCCCCTGATATTCGGTATGGATGTGGTGCATGGCTACGAAACAATCTTCCCTATTCCATTGGGGCTCTCTTGCTCATGGGATATGGACGCTATCAGAAAGTCCGCACGCATTGCTGCTACCGAAGCCAGTGCCGATGGCATCTCATGGACATTCAGCCCGATGGTAGATATCAGCCGTGATCCGCGCTGGGGACGTGTCAGCGAGGGTAACGGTGAAGACCCGTTCCTGGGAGGCGCCATCGCTAAAGCAATGGTGTCGGGATATCAGGGAGTGGACCTCAACAATCAGTTGAAACGAAACGATGAGATCATGGCATGCGTAAAGCACTTCGCACTGTATGGCGCCGGAGAAGCCGGCCGCGACTACAACACGGTGGATATGAGCCGCAACCGTATGTTCAACGAATACCTATACCCTTACCAAGCTGCTGTAGAGGCTGGTGTAGGTAGCGTTATGGCTTCTTTCAATGAAATAGACGGCGTGCCCGCCACAGCCAACAAATGGTTGATGACCGATGTACTGCGTAAACAATGGGGATTCGACGGTTTTGTAGTGACGGACTTCACTGGAATTTCTGAAATGGTTGCGCATGGCATCGGTGACTTACAGACAGTTTCGGCACGTGCGCTCAACGCAGGCGTAGATATGGATATGGTGAGCGAAGGCTTCATTGGTACCATTAAAAAGTCTATAGCCGAAGGAAAGATTGACATGGAAACACTGGACAAGGCTTGTCGCCGTATCCTTGAGGCCAAGTATAAGCTGGGATTGTTTGACAACCCTTACAAATATTGTGACCTGAAGCGCCCGAAACGGGATATCTTCACCAAAGAACACCGTGATGTTGCCCGCAAGATTGCGAGTGAAAGCTTTGTACTTTTAAAGAATCAACCGGCAAAAAACGGTCAGGCTCCTGTATTGCCATTGGCAAAGAAAGGTACGGTTGCCGTTATAGGTCCATTGGCAAATACCCGTAGCAACATGCCGGGAACATGGAGTGTAGCTGCACGCCTCAACGATTATCCTTCTTTATACGAAGGCTTGAAAGAAATGATGGCAGGCAAGGTTAACATCACCTATGCCAAGGGCAGCAACCTCAGTAGTGACGCCGCTTACGAAGAACGCGCCACCATGTTCGGACGTTCGCTGAACCGTGACAACCGCACAGACAAGGAAATGCTGGAAGAAGCGTTGAAGGTAGCGGTAAACGCAGATGTCATCGTTGCCGCTTTAGGTGAATCTTCTGAAATGAGCGGAGAAAGTTCAAGCCGGACAGATCTGAATATTCCCGATGTACAACGCACATTACTGGAAGCATTGTTGAAGACCGGAAAACCGGTTGTATTGACCCTCTTCACTGGCCGTCCATTGACACTGACCTGGGAACAGGAAAATGTACCCGCTATCCTGAATGTATGGTTCGGCGGAAGCGAAGCTGCCTATGCTATCGGCGATGTACTGTTCGGTGATGTAAATCCAAGTGGCAAACTGACCATGACATTCCCGAAGAATGTAGGACAGATCCCTTTGTTCTATAATCATAAGAACACTGGCCGCCCTTTGAAAGAAGGTAAATGGTTCGAGAAGTTCCGCAGTAACTATCTGGATGTTGACAATGATCCACTGTATCCGTTCGGTTACGGTTTGTCATACACCACATTCCAATACGGGGACATTACTTTGAGCGCTCCTGCAATGGACCAGGACGGTTCTGTAACCGCTGTAGTTACAGTGACCAATACCGGTAAGCGGGATGGTGCGGAAGTGGTACAACTGTATATCCGCGACTTGGTGGGAAGCATTACCCGCCCGGTGAAAGAGTTGAAAGGCTTCGAAAAAATCTTCCTCAAAGCAGGTGAGAGTAAGACGGTCTCTTTCAAAATCACCCCGGAATTGTTGCACTTCTACGACTATGATCTCAACTATGTAGCCGAACCGGGAGACTTTGATGTAATGATCGGCGGTAACAGCCAGCATGTAAAAACAGCCCGTTTGAGCTTAAAGTGATAATTCAGAATAAAAACAAAGGAAACATGAAACACATAGCTTTACTGACCTGCGTGTGTGGCCTGATGCTTCTCGGCAGTTGCAAAAACCAGTCTGCACAGAATGAACAGCCACTGGAGGTGATGACCTTTAATGTTCGCCTGGATGCTCCTTCGGACAGTGCCAATAACTGGAAATATCGCAAAGATAACGTCTGCCAAATGATTACCTACTATCAGCCCGACCTGCTGGGTATGCAGGAAGTACGTCACAATCAAATGGAAGACCTGAAACAAGGTCTTCCCCAATACACCGCTTTAGGCGTAGGACGTGACGACGGCAAGGAAGCAGGCGAATACTGCCCGATATTCTTCCGGACCGACCGGTTTACACTGTTGGAATACGGCAATTTCTCTCCTTAGCGAGCAACCCGAAACTATCGGCATCAAGGGCTGGGACGCTTCCTACAACCGTATCACTACCTGGGCGATACTGCAGGAAAAGAGTAACGGACAAGAAGTTTGTATATCTTCAACACCCATCTGGACAACGACGGAAAGACAGCTCGCAAAGAGGGCGTGCAACTCATTCTCGACAAGATCAAGGAGATAGCACCGCACATGCCCGCCATCATCACCGGTGACTTCAATTGTACTCCCGGTGAGACACCTCTGCAGACGCTTGAAAAAGGAGGAATGGAGAATGCCGCAAAAGTGCTGCCGTCACCTACGGTCCGTCCTGGTCTTTCCATGACTTCGGCCGTCTGCCGCTGGAAGAACGTGTCTTGCTGGATTATGTGTTTGTGAGCGGCGGCATGAAAACGAACCGTTATCGTGTCATCCAGGATAGGCCGGAGAATGGCTTCCTTTCTGATCACGATCCCGTACTTGTTGATGTAATCCTTCAATAGAAATAGGTATGAAGACACAATATAGCTTATTATTGCTCCTGCTGTTGCTCGGCTTTACACAATGCAAAAGCCCGGCAGCAAAACCGGACCGGATAAGCGACGAAGCCCTGATGGACACCCTGCAACGCCGTACCTTCAATTACTTTTGGGAAGGAGCCGAACCTAATAGCGGACTGGCATGCGAACGTATCCATATAGATGGCATCTATCCCGAAGATGACCAGAATGTAGTGACCACCGGTGGCAGTGGCTTCGGAATCATGGCTGTGTTGGCAGGCATCAACCGCGGTTACGTCACCCGTGAAGAAGGGCTGGCACGCATGGAGCGCATCGTCTCTTTCCTCGAAACAGCTGACCGTTTCCACGGTGCCTACCCGCACTGGTGGTTCGGAGATACCGGACAGGTAAAACCTTTCGGGCAGAAAGATAACGGCGGTGACCTCGTGGAAACCGCTTTCCTGATGCAGGGTCTGCTTGCCGTACACCAATATTACATCAACGGCTCCCCCGCAGAACAAGCCCTTGCCGGGCGCATCGACACACTGTGGCGTGAAGTTGACTGGAATTTCTATCGCCGGAACGATCAGAATGTACTCTATTGGCACTGGAGTCCCGAATACGGCTGGGAAATGAATTTCCCCGTACACGGTTACAATGAGTGTCTCATCATGTACATTCTTGCTGCTGCCTCCCCCACGCACAGCATTCCCGCAACTGTCTATCATGAAGGTTGGGCAGAGAAAGGCGCCATTGTCGATCCCCACAAGGTAGAAGATATCGAACTTCACCTGCGCTATCAAGGTTGTGAAGCCGGTCCCCTCTTTTGGGCACACTATTCTTTCCTCGGACTGGACCCGACAAATTTATCTGATAAGTATTGTCCCGGTTATTTCAATGAAATGCGCAATCTTACTCTGATCAACCGCGCCTATTGCATCCGCAACCCGAAGCAGTGGAAAGGTTTTGGTCCTGATTGTTGGGGACTGACCGCCAGTTACTCTGTCAACGGCTACTCTGCCCATGCTCCGAACGAGTCGGCAGATCACGGAGTCATCTCTCCCACTGCCGCTCTTTCTTCCATTGTCTATACTCCGAAATACTCACTGGAAGTGATGCGCTATCTCTATGGAATGGGAGACAAGGTATTGGGACCTTATGGCTTCTATGACGCTTTCAGCGAAACGGAAGATTGGTATCCTAAACGTTATCTTGCCATCGACCAAGGACCTATCGCTGTAATGATAGAAAATTACCGTACCGGCCTGCTGTGGAAACTATTCATGAGCCATCCCGATGTGCAAACCGGACTGAAGAAGCTGGGGTTTAAATAAGCTCACCACAGAGTGACACAGAGTCTCATTTTTTTGTTTTTTATAGATTGAACTCTGTGAGACTCTGTGTCACTCTGTGGTGAATAAAGAAAATCCCCTATATTTTTACTCTAACCTTAAATTAATTATCTTTGTCCCAAGAATAACAATAAGGTCATGACCTTTTCTAACCTTTATTCAACCTATTATGGACATCCGAAAAAACATTATCATAACCTGTGTGTCCCTTTTTGTATGTGCCACCATACTCGCCAACCAGAAGCCTTATGTCACCAACCTCTCACGTGACAAATACCACGCTGCCAACAAGAATTGGTCTATCGGGCAAGATGAGAAAGGTATCATGTACTTCGGTAACAGCATCGGCCTGCTGGCATCCGACGGCATGGAATGGAAACTCTTTCAAACACCTGATGCCAGCCTCGTACGTGCCATAGCCGTAGAATCCCACCACACCATTTACAGTGGGGGCTCCGAAGACTTGGGACGCTGGGATCGAGACCAATCAGGAGAACTGAAATACACTTCACTGAAAGGATTAATCAATGGGGATAACCCACTCGACAACCAAAGTTTCTGGCGTATCTGGATAGAAGGCGACAAAGTGTATTTCCAGTCTTTCAGTCATATCTACGTATACGATCACCATACCATCACTCCCGTTGATGGGCCAAACGCCTTTTTACTTCTTCTGAAGGTACGTAATGAATACTGGGTACAAGAAATGTATGGTGCACTTTATCAGTTGCACAACGGCATACTCAACAAAATCCCTGGGAGCGAATTCCTGAACGGCACCACTACCCGTGTCATCCTACCCTACGATACCGACCGTTATCTGGTAGGTACTTCCACCGGTGCAATCTATATCTACGATCAAAAGAACTTTATCCCTTGGAACCTCTCCCTCTCGCGACAATTGAGAGGGCAGGAACTGAACTGCGCCATCTATTCCGCCAAACGGAACACCTATTATCTGGGCACACAGCTCAGTGGCATATATGAAGTAGATACCCATGGAAATATCCTCAATCACTTCTCCACTGCTAACATTCTTCAGAATAACACCGTTCTATCCCTTTACGAAGATAATCAAAATAACATCTGGGTAGCCCTTGACCGTGGGCTCGCTTACATCCGGTATACCGATGGTTTAAGTTACTACCGTTCCACAGACGGTAGCTTCGGCGGCATATACGATGCTACTATCTGGCACGACAATCTGCTCATCGGAACGAATCAGGGAATTTACTACACCCGCCACGACAAGCTCAATGATCTGGATATGTTTTCTTCCCTCAAATTGATAGAGGGCACTCAGGGGCAGGTATGGTCCTTCCGTAAAATAGACGGACGGTTGTTTTGCGCACATACTAACGGACTGCTGGAAATTCTTCCCGATCTCCATATCCGTCACCCGTATCGCATCAATACAGGAGTCTTCCGCACCCTGGAGGCAACCATCAATGGAAAACAAATACAGATTATCATTACCTATGATGAACTCCTGATATTAAACAGAACTACCGGAGAGCTAAACTCCATGCGCCAGATCGCCGACCCGATATATAATGCCGAAGTAGATCATTTGGGAAATATCTGGTTGGAAACCAGCAGTCGCGGCGTCTACAAATGCCGTCTGAATGACGAACAGAGCGCTTTCCGATACTATACGTATTACGGTAATGAGAAGGACAGCTCACTCCCTGCCCGCCTGCAATTATTCAAATCGGGCGGACGCATCCTATTCTTAGGCAATGATCAATTTTATATCTATGATGAGGTCAACGACAACTTGCAGCTTGAGCAGCATCTGAACCGATGTTTCGAAACGATACACGATCTGAAACGTATCGTTCCCATCGATAGTGAAGAAAGCTGGGCCATCACCGGCTCATCTGTCTACCGTTTCTTCTACGACGGATACATTGCCCGCATCCGCGAAGCATATAAGGTGGAAGCTGACAATCTTTCACTCATCACGGCTTATGAGAATATTTCCGTTCTCAACGACTCCCTCTCACTCATTTGCCTGGATGCAGGTTTTATCCTCCATGACTCTCATCGCAGCAAACGGCAAACCGTGGAACTTTCCGCCCCTAATCTGGAATTTATTCATGCCGGAAAAGAACAGAATGCAGGTTTCATGGACCTCAACAAAACTATTCATATCCCCTATAAAGACAATACGGTAACTGTCGGCTTCTCTGTCAATGCCGCCTTTGCCGGAAACCTTTTCGTTCAATACCAACTGGAAGAAATGGACAGTACCTGGAGTGCCCCGAAGCGACTGAACAGCATTTCCTACGCCCGCTTGCCGCAAGGCAAATACACACTTCGCCTGCGTACCACGGACGGCTTAAACAATTACTCACCGGACACTCTTCTGGAGTTCGACGTACTTCCTCCCTGGTACAATACTGTCTGGTGGTATCTTACCTGCTGCTTACTCATTATCGCCACTCTGTTCGGCACCTTCTACCTGATGAAACGACGCCTGCAAACCAAGCACTTGCGTAGAATGAAATCTCAGGAAGCTACACGCCTGCGCTTGATGAACGAGCAACTGCAAAATGAAATCGAGGAAAAAGATGCCGAGATCTTTACCCAGACCTCTTTCATCATCCACAAGAACGAACTTATCCTGAAACTGAAAGAGATGGTAGATGAAATTTGCTCCCGTAATACGCAGAAAGCCTTATTACCTCTTTATCAGAAAATAAATACGTTGCTTGCCAATAACCTCGATACGGAAGATGACTGGAAAATGTTCCTTATCAAGTTCGAACAGAAGCACCGCAACTTCTTCAAACGGTTGAAAGAGGCGCATCCGCAACTGACCAACAATGACTTGCGTCTCTGTGCCTGCCTCAAGCTGAATATGGAGACTAAGGATATTGCCTCATTAATGAACCTTTCGGTTCGTGCAGTAGAGAATAACCGGTACCGATTGCGAAAGAAGCTCGATCTGAAACCTACACAGAACCTGAATGAGTACTTTTTGAATATAGATTAATAAAAACGAAGTCTATTTCTCTAATTATGTAACACCATGAAAAGTATCTGTAACATCCTACTAACCGGTTAAAAAAAACATCGTCTATCTTTGCCAACAGATGTAAACCTCTTAAAAGATAGAAACATGAAAAACAGGAAAACACGTTTATGGGTACTGATTGTTCTGCTGAACATGGGTATGGGCATTTCCACATTTGCACAGAAAATCCCCTTAGTCTACACTGTGGAAAATACGGGAATAAAGAATCCTGCACCCGTGTTGCCGGGTATCAACGAACTGCCGGTGGTAAAAACACTGACCGATCCCTTTCAATGGTCCGATGGCAGTGGCCGTTCAACCAACTTCAAGGACTGGAGCCGACGGCGTGCAGAGATAGCCCGCGAAATAGAACACTACGAAATCGGCGAGAAACCCATAGTGTCGAAAAAAGACATTACCGCGGATATCGTGGATGATACCCTTAGAGTAAATGTAACAGTGAACGGACAAACGCTCACCCTGAAAGCAAAAATTACTTATCCGGCAGGTAAAGGCCCTTTCCCAGCCATCATTGGAATAGGCAGAGGCACGGGTAGTCTTCCTCCCACCATCTTCACGAGCCGCAATATAGCACAAATCGCATTCAACTTCACACAAGTCATGTCGCACACACAAAAGCGCGGCAACGAGCCTATCAACAAACTTTATCCTGACCGTACAGACATGGGAGCCTATTGCGCCTGGTCCTGGGGAGTGAGCCGTATCATTGACGGATTGGAAATCGTAGGTAAAAAGAGCAAAATAGATACCAAACGACTGGCCATATCCGGTTGTTCCTTCGCCGGGAAAATGGCTCTTTTTGCCGGAGCATTCGATGAGCGTATTGCACTGACCATTGCTCAGGAACCGGGTGGTGGCGGTGCGGCAGCATGGCGTGTTTCCGAAACGCTGGGTGAAGTGGAAACTTTGGGAAGAACCAGTCATGCCTGGTTTAAGGAAAGTATGTTCCAGTATAAAGAAGATAATGTATCGAAATTGCCGTATGACCACCACGAACTGTGTGCCATGGTAGCACCGCGTGCACTTCTGGTACTCGGAAACCCGGACTATGTATGGCTGGCTGATGAATCGGGTTATGTCTCCTGCCGTGCTGCCCGTAAAGTATGGGAAACCTTCGGCATTGCCGACAGAATGGGCTTCTCCATCGTAGGCGGACATGGGCACTGCCAGCTGCCCGAAAGCCAGTATCCTGAAGTAGAAGCGTTTGTCGACAAGTTCCTACTTGGAAAGAAAGACGCGAATACAGAAGTAACCATTGCGCCACTTTACGAAAAGGTGGACTATGAGCGCTGGTTATTCCACTAAAACTCTTTATCTTTGGGGGTATAACACTTACTAATACCCCCAAAGAATCATGAAAAGAATTTTATTGGCTATCTGTGTGATAGCGCTGTCTCTCCTTTCCTACGGACAAGGCAGCATCGAACGAGCCTTCACTTTCGCATGGCTCAGTGATGTACATCTCAATTCTTTCGCCTATGCCGAAGACGACCTGCGGCAATCCATTGAAGACATCAATGCCAATCCTGACGTTGCCTTCACCATCCTCAGCGGCGATGTCACTGAATTCGGTGACACCAAGGAATTTTATCTGCTGCAAGACATTCTGAAGAACTTCCGGAAACCTTATTTTCTCATCCCCGGCAACCATGATGTAAACTGGAGTGAAAACGGATGCACTATGTTCGACAAGATTTTCCAAGCCTCCCATTTCTGTTACGACTGGCAGGGAGTACGTTTCATCGGCTGTGGCGCCGGACCAAGTCTGCGTATGGGACCACCTCACATTCCCCGCGAAGAAATTCTGTGGCTCGATTCTATCGTTCGCGCCACTCCGGCAGAACAACCCATTATTTTCATCAATCACTTCCCTATCGATCAGGATCTGAGTAACTGGTACGAAGTTGTCGACATCCTTAAAACACGCAATATCCAGGCAGTGCTTGGCGGACACCTACACGTGAACCGTGCTTATGATGCCGAAGGTATTCCCGCCGTAATCGGCCGTTCGTCCCTGCGCAGAAAAGATCCGATAGGCGGATATAACCTGGTCACACTTCGCGGCAATACATTAGAGTTCCATGAACGCATCATCAAAACAGAAACCCGCCCTGTATGGAATACGATTCATCTGACACCTTTGCAGGAGAAAAAGGATACCACTTATTATCGTCCGGATTTCGCTATCAATGCTACTTATCCTTCGGTACGCGAAACCTGGAAATTGAAGGATGTGACCGATATCGCTTCGCAGGGAAGCATAGACGGTAACCTGTACGTTTACACCAATACAGCCGGTGTTGTCCATACCCTTAATGCCAAGAACGGCAAAACCCTGTGGACCTATACCACCGGAAACAAGATATTTTCAGCCCCATTTATCACCCCAAAACTTGTCATTGTCTCTTCCTGTGATGGTTTCATCTATGCCCTTGACAGAAAGCAGGGCACAGTGCGATGGAAATACAATACTAATTACCCCATTGTAGCGTGCCCTGTCGTAACCGAAGGTACAGTCTACATCGGCAGCAGCAACGGTAAATTCTACTCTTTAAAGCTGACAGACGGAACACTGAACTGGACTTGTAATGGTCTGCAAGGCTACATCGAATCACGCCCGGCTGTGGATAAAGAGCGCGTATATATAGGCACTTGGGGAGCGATGTTCTATGCCATCGACCGCAAGAGTGGGGAGAAAATATGGGAGTTCGACACCAAACGAGGCAGATATTTCTCACCGGGTGCCTGCTGGCCGGTAGTACTGCCGTATACGCGGCAAGGAAAGACGAATGAACAAGTCATAGTTCTCAGCTCCGACTATTTCGTCCGCTCATTCCATCCCGGGACGGGAGAAATCTTTTGGGCTTCCGATGAAGTGAAAGGACGCGAGTCCCTCGGCTTCTCACCGGATGGAAAAACAATGTATGTGAAAGGAATCAAGAACAACATCACCGCTGCGGATATATCTCACGGCACCTATACCAGTCTTTGGAATACATCAATGCCCTACGAAAGCAACTTCATCCCCACCCGTATAGAAACAACTGAACAACTGGTGTTCATTCCTACTGAATTTGGTGTTCTCCATGCCGTGCGGACAGACGGAAGCGGCATTGCCTGGTCACACAAAATCTCCCATTCGGCAATAACTTCACTAAAGAATGCAGGAAAAGGGAAAATCATAGTCATGACAATGGATGGTACAGTGACTTGTCTGGAATATCCCTTATAGAAAACAGTCATCCGCAGACCTCACGAATAACGCAGATTTCTTCAATCGTAAATCTGCATTATCCGCGCCATCTGCGGATGAAAAATAATTCAGGAAAGTACGGGCAGATTATTCTCCGCCACCGCCGCCTTGAGTGCTACCACCACCTTTCACATCGTCGTTACTAATGGAGCGGGCAGCTTTCTTCACACTAGCCTTCAATTCACCAATACGATAGCTAATGCTCATACCGAACGAACGGTTGGGATAACGGCTCTTACTGGTAGAGTAGAAATTCTCACCGAAGGTTGTATTATTAAAGTTTATATACTTCGAGAAGAGATTTGATCCATAAACGCTTACTGTCAATCGATCTTTCAGGAACGAGCGGTTTACACTCAGACTATAATAAGAATAACCGCTGCCCTTTCCCTGTAAAGAAATATAGGGCGTGCTTCCACCGGCATTCAAACTGGCACGTAAATTCCACGGGAAAGTATGCTGGATACCACCATACATAGAGCCCTGCCAACCGTAATTGTGCAAGCCCTGCGACGGACTTTTAAGATCCGAATACCCACCACGACCATTGATGTAGATACGTGTTTTAGGCGATGCATTCCAGTTGAGATATAAACTCATATCAGTACGACGGCTCTTACCTATATTTTCATACGTACTGTAAAGAGCACCTTCAGGAGCAAAGTGTCCCCCTTCAAACTCCTCACCTCCTTCACCTATCAGCCGGCTGACTCTCTCAATTCCGCTATTATTAAAGGAGTGACGCAGTGAAACATTGACATTAAATTTAGATGAGAAACTGCTATAATTCAAGTTAAACGAATGACTCTTCTCACTCTCCAGTTCCGAATTACCCTGACTGATGAACATCGGGTTACTATCATCAAAATAAGGATTCAGATACCAAATACCAGGACGATAGATACGCATATCATATCCACCACGCAATGTCTGCGTCTGTCCCAACTTAATACCCATAGATACAGAAGGTACCAGATCATTATAGCTCACTTTGAAATCTTCACCTGCACCAACAATATAGCGTACATCCTGTGCCGTATGCTCAAAACGCAAGCCGGGCTTGAAAGTGAAATCCTTATAGCGTAACGTATATCCCAAGTATGCAGCCAGGATATCATTCAAATGCTCGTAGTTACTACTGCGTTTTTCATTGTACACATAATCACCATTACCATCATCGCTCTTATCCTCTTCAAAATTATTTTTACTGACATTGTTACGGATAATATACTTCACACCTGTCTCTATGGTATGTATTTTGCCGATAGGTGTTGTATAGTCTACCTGAAAAGTATGCTCCGTGGTATTAGTCTTGCCGAAAGTGTGAGAGTTATAAAGTTGGAAAGCCTCAGGCACCTGGTAACGATCCAAATAACGATTATAGCTATCACTCTCCTGTGGTTGAGTATTAATCTTATACGACAGGGTGAGCATACGGTTCTTGTTCTTCTTAGAAGTACGTTGGTAGTCGATGTTACCACGAATGGAATACCACGAACCGTCTCCGTCCATCAAATTACGATAACTATATGCTTTCTTGTCGCGAGCCTCATTCCACATCACAGTGTTTCCTTGCGATTCATTATCATTTCCACCACCATACATACCTACGGACATGGTGATGAGCCGCAATGTATCGATCTCATAACTAGCCTCCAAGTTGCCATGCTGGAATTGTCCGCTATAATCCGATTCAGAAGTGGATTCCAAATACTTCTGGTCAGTAGAATTATAATCTTCGCGATAACTATCTGAATAGCTCGTAGGCTGGGTATTATAACTGTAATTGTAATTACCTGTCAACGTAAGTTTTCCTTGTTTGATCGTAGCGTAGGCACCAGCACCCAGTCCCATATTGCTGGCACGACCGCTGAATGTGGCTGTATAGCCTTCGAATCCACTGCCAACAGTCACAATATTGAGGATGCCTCCCACTCCTTCGGCATCATACTTTGCTCCCGGAGAGGTGATAACTTCAATATATTTGATGGTATTTGCAGGCATACTCTTCAACACTTCCTTGGGGTTATTACTCATCATGTTGTTAGGTTTGCCGTTAACGTGTATCTTAAAGCTACTGCTACCGTTTACCTGTATATTATCTTCACCGTCCACCGTCACCAGAGGTACTTTTCGCAGCATCTCTATCACGGAATTGGTCTTAGAATCGGGGTCGTCTTCGATATTATACTCTATCTTGTCCACATCCACCTTTACCAAAGGCTTTTGGGCTACTACTTCCACTTGTCCCAATTCATTGGATGCATCCGTGACATACAAAGTACCGAAATCAACGATTTTCTCTCCTGCTTTCACAGTAAAATCTTTCACAATGGTATTTCTACCGATAGAAGAAATCGTCATCACGAAATCACCCGTCCCCGGAACCTTTTCCTGAAACTTACCTTTCATGTCTGTTACCAGCATTTTCAATGCATGGGCAGGCGCTTCTTTTTTCACGATTTTGATTGTGGCATAAGGTTCTCCCTCTTGAGTCAAAGAATCTAGTAAGACTCCTTTAATCTGAAATGGAGGTGCCGCATTCTGTGCTGCTACCAATGAGGATATTACCAGCATTATAAGCAGCAAAGGGCATTTAATTTTCATTTCTGTTTTAGTTTGTTTGATGAATATTAGTTGACTGTTTTTGTATTAGACGTACATCGTAGCTATTTTGTCACATGAATGCGGCAAAAGTAGGCTCTTTTTCTTTACCTACGAGATTTTCGGAGTTAAAAAAGCACAAAGAAAAGGGATTAGAGAGAATATTTGTAAGCGTTCTTGCGGAATTTATAGCAAATAGAAAAAAAGTAGCAGGCAGACATTCACTGCAATCACACCGCCAAACCCACGCAGTACCCACCGGCGCAACGGACTCTTCCCACCGGCAAAGAACAACGCATAGCACATATTCACGGCAATATTGCTCACGATAGCCTGCATACAACAAGCTGTCACCACCACAACGGCAACACCCGAACCTTGCAGCAGGTTCAGAATAAATGGAGTGATATCACTCAACCCGGCAATGAACGACAAGACATTCAATCCACCCGTACCGGTATAAATCAAAGTATAATGTGTCACAATGGTGAATATCACAAACAGAACGGCAAAAATCAGTGCAACTTTAAATTCCAACGGGTTACTGCTATCTTCTTCTTCAGCTTCTTCGCCCGTCACCGGAATCGACTTACGCTTCCGATGCAGATACCAGGCCACTCCCGCCGTAACGAAGGACATTATAAGGAGGTATGGATAAATTTCCGCAAGAATCGCCTTACTGAATATGCCTATTAGTATAAGGAAACGAAGAAACATCATACTCACTGCCAACAACATTGCTGCGGCATATTCCGGCGCCTCCTGTGCAGGTGCCTTGCGACTCTTACGTGCCAGAACAGAAATAGTTGCCGTACTGCTATACAAACCACCTATAATACCGGATACCAGAATGCCGGACTCATGAAATACATATCGCCTCAGCAGATAAGACAAATAAGAGATACCGGATACAACTACCGTAGCCAACCAGACGGTATAAGGGGTCAAATTAATGTCGGGTATCAAATTTTCATTCGGCAACATCGGTAAGATAATGCCACTGATAGCAAGGAACTTGGCGAGAGTAATCATCTCGTCATTCTTCATGCGCTGTGCGAGTTCTGTAAAAGTATGCTTCAATTCGGTAAAGAGCAATACCGTCACAACCACCATCACGTAAAACCAAGAGGGTTGTGTGGCTACAATAGGAGCAATACAATAAGTGATGAGTGCGATAATAATGGTGGTAACCCCGAATACATGGAACTGAGATTGTTTAACGTAATAGTTCAATCCCAGCAGCAGTCCCAATATAGCGCCACCGCCCATAAACAAGCGGTAATCCACCGGATCAAGAATATAAAGCAGGTACCCCAAAATACCTATAAAAGTGAACGTGCGGTCCGTACCGAATAACGTTGTCTCCCCTTCGCGCTTCAAACTGATTTTCCGCTGTGAAAGTCCTATTAATAAAGAAAACAAAGTCACCAATACAAAGGTCACCAGTTCTCTAGGCAGGTATTCATAAAGTTTCTCCATTTCGTCCTCTGAATATACTTGATTAGCAACCATTTGCAAGGAGTTAACTTCCTGTCAACAAGAAGTTAACTCCTTGTTGACAAACTCTTAACTTCTTGTTGACAGGGTATTAAGGTCTTACCAAACGGTGTATGGATGCTTCATCAGTTGCGAGTTATAGTAACGGACGTCGCCTGTTACTTCCCGCCCTATGAAATCCGGTTTTTCAAAAGCCTCGTCTTCCGAAGTCAATTCCACTTCAGCAACTACCAAACCTTCATTTTCACCGTAGAACTCATCCACCTCAAACGTATGCCGTCCGCTGCGCACCAGATAACGAGTTTTATCGATAACACCCGGTTCACAAAGTTTCATCAGTTCCTCCGCTTCATTCAATGGAATCTCTTTTTCCCACTCATATCGGCTGAGTCCCGAAGCATCGGAAGCACCTTTTATCGTAAGATATCCCTTTCCGTTACGGATGCGCACCCGCACGGTCCGGCCTCTTGCACTACTGATATAACCTTGTACAATACGGCTTTGTTCATACGCCCTCGATTTGTACTCCCCCGTCACGAGGAATTTCCGTTCTATTTCTTGCGACATCTATTAGTTATTTCCCTAAGAACGAGTATCCTATCAGCATCACCAGCACCAGTATCAATGCAGATACACCAATAATCAACAACACTTTCTTAGCTTGTTCTTCTTCCTTACGGCTATGCATAACCTTTTTCTTACTCTTTCCCATAATGTGTTCTTAGTATTAAAGTTCAACTGATAACAAAGTAACATGAAATTCGGGAAGATTCCAAAAGAAAAGAGGAAATTTATTTGTAACAAGCTAATATCTGAACCATACCCGAACCGTATCTGAGCCGTACTTGCTCCGTATATTCTTCTGTCAGAAGTAGCTCTGAACGAAGAAAGTACGGCTTTGGTACGGAGCAAGTGCATCTCAGGTACGGCAAAAAGATATCCCGAACCACCTACAAGCAGTTAGTAAACTACTACGCAGTAAGTGCCCACCTACTTACAGGTAGTTTAGTATTTACTACGTAGTAGTTTTTCGTCGCTCTAGGTTAAATGAGATCAAATGATACTTTTACCTTAAATAAACTATCCGTTTTTAGCTTCTCACTTAAAATAAACATGTAAATTTGTGATATAATTTATAAAAGTTATAAAACAAGGGGCATTACTACAAATATATCTGTTATCTATCATCTTGCTACATTGTTTTTGTGGATGCGAAAACCGATCTTATCCCCAAACGTTAATATCGGCAGATTCTCTCTCAAGCGTGAATCCGGACAGTGCAATAGCCATACTAACAGCAATGAAAGAAAAGATTGCAGCCGAAAATAAACAAACACAAATGTACTATCAGTTGATATGTCTAAAAGCTAAAGACAAAGCTTATATTACCCATACTTCAGATAGCAGTATACTCCAAATATTAAAATATTACGAACAAAAAGGAGAAAAAAAGCATCTTCCAGAGGCCTATTATTATGCCGGGCGTGTTTACAGAGATTTAGGAGATGCACCGCAAGCATTGGATTACTATCAAAAAGCCTTGGATGTTTCACAAAGCAGCAAGGATTATAAGTTAATCAGTAGAATCTATAGCCAAATGGGAACATTGTATCTATACCAAAGAGTATACAATGAAGCATTATCCGTTTTCAAGAAAAGCTATAATTATGACATTTTATCGAATGACAGTATTGGACAAATATACAGTTTACGCGATATAGGGCGTACATTTACAGGATATAATAATGCCGACAGTTCTCTTTTCTACTATGAAAACGCATATAAGCAGGCAAGAGAGATAAAGAACAAACATCTGACAACCATTATTTCAGGAGAACTTGCCAGTCTCTACACACAATTAGGGATGTACTCTCAAGCTGAAGAAGCAATTCGCATTTCTATGCAGGCAAAGGAAAAAAGGAATTTAGCATCTCGCATCTCCACAATAGCCGACTTATACTTTAAGATGAATAATCAAGATTCAGCCTATTACTATTATCACAAATTATTAGAATTCGACAATTACTATACTAAACAAGGAGGTTATGAAGGTTTAAGCAACATATGCAAACAGAATCACCTATATAAAGAGGCATTAGATTATGTTGATTTATATTTAGCGTATACAGACTCCATAAAGAAACAGACTGATACGGAAACCATACGTAAAATGCAATCTTTGTACAACTATCAATTGAGAGAAAAAGAAAATCAAAAACTCAAGGATATAAACGCCAAACAAGAAGCAAAGGTAATAGGTCTCATCTTCATACTTATACTATCAATAACAAGTTTCCTACTTTATTCACAATATACAAAGCGAAAGAGAGAACAAAAGAAAGAACAGCAAAGGCGACTGCAAGAAATAAAAGAAAGGCAATATCAGAAAAGTATTAAATTCATCGAGAAAAACACAAAACATATTCATTTTTTAGAGACACAATTGCAGGTTGCACAATCAGAAAAGGACGAATTAAAACAAGAGTTATTAGAAGCACAAAAAGAATTGAGTTATGACGCCTGGGGGAAACTGCGAAATCCAGCTACACAAGCTATTTATACACAAGGAAGTGAACCGGATTTTTTTTTAGGCAGAGGATATACCGGGCACGAACATCTTGCGGTCTTTGATTTGATTAATATGAATGCCCGGCTATACGATCCGGCATTAGGACGTTTCCTAAGCCCTGATCCGTATATACAGATGCCGGATTTCTCACAAAATTTCAATCGGTATACTTATTGCTTAAACAATCCATTAATATATACGGATCCGAATGGAGAAATAGTTTGGTTTATACCAGTGATAATAGGAGCTATTATAGGCACTTATTCGGGTGGTGTAATCACTAATAAGGGACAGTTTAACCCGACCAAATGGGATTATAACTCCGGTAAGACATGGGGATGTATGTTTGCTGGGGCTGTTATAGGTGGAGTAAGCGGATATGTCGGTGGAGCTGTAGTGGGTTCAGATATTCCGATGGCTAATACGGCTGGTATAACAGCGTCCTCATTGACAAATTCCATAGGGACATGGGCCTATACGGATGGACAAACGCCTATATCTGTAAGTTTCGGAGCTTTCTCTTACGATTTCACCAGCGGTGCTTTTGGTTATCTTGGCAAAAAAGGCAATCCGTATTTATATCAAAGACCTTAAATATTGAAACAATATGAATAAGTTATTAGTAATAATATGTTTAGGATTGCTTAGGCTATGTTGTTCTTCAATTCTAATCTGTAATTCAAATAATAATATAGAACAAGAAGTTCTCCAACGACAAGTTCGTGATTTCGCAGAAATTCCTACAGAGCTATTAACTCATATAGACAAAATGGGGATAGATAGCTTTTTGATACTTAATGAGTACGAGGGAAGATATTTAAATTATGTTTTCAAAACAGACAACCTGAATCTTAATCTTGTTGGGAAGACTGTTGGCTTCTTAGGAAGTAAAACAGACTTCTTTAAAGACGAGCGAGAACGGTTTTACCATAATTCCACACCTGTCGGTGGCGCAGTATTGTATATTCTTACTGCCGAGCAAAAAGTGGAAAGCGGCGGATACGATGCAGCGATTGTCTATTGGAGCAAATTTTTGCCGTCCATCAAGGAGGTCATAACCCGACTCAAGAACCGACGCTAAAATTATACTCCGTTGCAGCGGATGTTCTTCATCCGCTGCAACGGAGTATAAGAATCTCCAGATTCATCTACAAGAGAAACCTGTTAGGGAATAAAGGAGAAAGATATGAAACCATATTTAATAATGGAATTATTAAGAATGGAAATATTGGAAGACTCGATTATCAATGATCCCAAATGGATAGGATGGAATTAGATGCAATTTAAGTTCAAAAATCCAGTATGGTAAATGCACTAAACGAAGAGATAATTCTATTTCAGGTCGCACTCGAGAGAAATATTATAGATATCTCAGCTATTATCTCTTGGGCTGATGAGTACATTCTTAATAATAAAATAAGGAGTCAGTTCCCATACTCTCATTATATAGAAAGCTGAATGATAGATGCAAAACTTGATATGTTCCTTTCTTTTTCGCCTAAAGCTTTAATGTTAATATCATTATGCTATAAGCAAAACTTCGTTTTCCGGTTGGGGGCTGTCCATCCCGCAGTTGCAGGCTGAAGAGCCCCCAACTGGAAAGCATGCAGCCTGCAACTGTGGGACGAAGTTTAACTATGGGTAAAAGAACAAAAACAATAAAGCAAAGCATGATTTTCATACGACCTTCTTCCCATCCTTCTTGTTGCTCCTAACCTACATAATTCATACGTAGGAGTTAAGAAGTCTTTTTGAGGAATAACACAAAGATACACTCTATTTTCTTCTAAAAGGAAGGCATTTGCAGAGATTTGCGTAAGACATACAGAAAAGGCCCTTAGAGTCTGGTTACTAACTGATTACAATTAAAAGAACGTCTTAAGCACCTATTTTGGGGGTGTAGGATAAAATTTACCTACACCATTCTACATCATTAGCTACATCATCTATTCATTTGATAATCAGACAAAAAATATCACCGGTGTAGGATGTAGGAAATAGAGGAATCTTTTTCTAATAGAAAAAAGCGTTTAAAAAGAATAGGAGCTATTGGCTCTAACTCCTACTATGAATAATGTAGACTAATACAGAAATCCAAACAGCCAAAGAGGAATCATAGATATTTTCAATTCTTGTGTCCAGTTATTATATGGACAGCAATGCAAAATATCTGCTATTTTCATGCAAAAGTAATTATCAAGTTAGGAACAAAATAAGAAATGTTTTTGCAAGAAAAGTGTTCTTTGCAAAAGACGTTTCTTAAGAAAAAACGTTTTTTACAAAGAACAATATCGCTTCCCCTACACACTCCTGAAAACAAAAAATGGGTGCCACTTTCATTCATCAAGTGACACCCATTCTCTTTATATAGAAATAAAAGTTAATCCTCTTGTCCAGCAAACTCCATCAGATACGCTTTAATGAAACCATCTATCTTACCATCCATCACTCCATTGACATCCGAAGTCTGGAAGTTAGTACGGTGGTCTTTTACACGGCGATCATCGAATACATAGCTTCGTATCTGCGAACCCCATTCGATCTTCTTCTTCCCGGCTTCCACCTTGGCTTGTTCGGCCATGCGGTGCTGAAGTTCCTTATCATACAGAATGGAACGTAACTGGCGCATTGCATTCTCGCGATTCTTGGGTTGGTCACGGGTTTCCGTATTTTCAATCAGGATTTCTTCTTCCTCGCCCGTATACGGGTCCTTGAACTGATAACGCAGACGAACTCCGGATTCTACCTTGTTCACATTCTGACCACCGGCACCACTGGAACGGAAAGTATCCCAAGAGATATTGGCAACATTGATGTTCACCTCAATAGTATCATCAACCAGCGGAGTTACAAAAACAGAAGCAAAAGAAGTCATACGCTTGCCTTGCGCATTGTAAGGAGATACACGCACCAGACGATGTACACCGTTCTCGCCTTTCAGATATCCATAAGCATAATCACCTGAAATCTCGATAGTGCAGGTTTTAATACCGGCTTCATCACCTTCCTGCAAATTAGAAATGACAGCCTTGTAGCCATTGGTTTCGGCATAACGCAAATACATACGCATCAGCATACTTGCCCAGTCCTGGCTTTCCGTGCCACCCGCACCGGAGTTGATTTTCAACACACAGTCCATCTGGTCAGCTTCATCACGAAGCATATTTTTCAGTTCAAGCTCATCAATGGCAACGGAAGCTTTGGCATAAGCTTCATCTATCTCTTCCTCGGTTACAAGTTCGTCCTTATAGAAATCAAAAGCCAATTGCAATTCATCCGATAATGTCTTTATTTCATTATAACCGGCTATCCACTGTTGCAAACCTTTCACTTTCTTCATTTGTGCCTCAGCCGTCTTCTGGTCATCCCAAAAGCCCGGAGCCTGCGTGCGCAACTGTTCTTCTTCTACCTGGATCTTCTTTCCTTCGATGTCCAGATAGCGGTAGAGTGCCTCGGTGCGCTCTTTAATGCTTTTCAGTTGTTCTATGGTAATCATAATCTATGAAAATAAACCTTCTTATTTAAAATATTTACTTTTTGAGTGCAAAGGTATGAAAAAAACGCATATTTTTGCAGTTATCAATCTAATAAGTCAGCTTATGAACAAACTATTCCGACAAATTGGTTTAACGTTTATCCTACTGGTAGCGATAAGCTTAGGAAGTTGTACTTCAAAGTACAGCTACGAAACAGTACCCAATGATCCGCTGAAAGCGCGTATCTACACTCTGGACAACGGTTTGAAAGTCTACATGACTGTAAACAAGGAAACTCCGCGCATACAAACGTACATTGCAGTACGTGTAGGTGGTAAAAACGACCCCGCAGAAACAACCGGATTAGCTCACTATTTCGAGCACCTGATGTTTAAAGGTACCACAAACTTCGGTACTCAGAACTATGAGATTGAAAAGCCTTTGCTGGACCAGATCGAAGAACAATTCGAAGTTTATCGCAAGACAACAGACAGCCTTGAACGTAAAGCTATTTATGCAAAAATTGACAGCATCTCCTACGAGGCTTCCAAATATGCCATCCCCAACGAATATGACAAACTCATGGCTGCCATCGGTGCCAACGGAACAAATGCCTACACCAGTTTCGACGTTACTTGCTACACGGAAGATATCCCCAGCAATCAGATTGACAACTGGGCAAAAATTCAGGCAGAACGTTTTGAAAATTGCGTGATCCGCGGTTTCCATACTGAGTTGGAAACGGTTTACGAAGAAAAGAATATGTCGCTGACCCGCGACCCACGCAAAGTTTACGAAGCAGTACTTTCTTCTCTTTTCCCACACCATCCTTATGGAACACAAACCGTACTTGGTACTCAGGAAGACCTGAAGAATCCTTCAATCACCAACATCAAAGAATATTATAAGAAATGGTATGTGCCCAACAACATGGCTATCTGTCTTTCCGGTGATTTTGATCCCGATCAGATGATTGCAACCATTGACAAATATTTTGGTGGTTTGAAACCAAACACTGATCTGCCGAAACTGGATCTGCCGAAAGAAACCCCGATTACAGCACCTGTTGTACGTGAAGTAATCGGCCCGGATGCCGAAAGCGTTGCCCTTGCATGGCGCTTCCCCGGAGCGGCCGACAAAGATGTGGAAACGTTACAAGTGGTTTCCCAGATACTTTATAACGGACAAGCCGGCCTGTTCGACCTTGACCTTACACAACAACAGAAGACGTTAAGTTCATATTGCTATCCTCTGACCATGAGCGATTACAGCGCACTGTTGATGCAGGGACGCCCTAAACAAGGACAGACTCTGGACGAAGTAAAAGACCTCATGCTGGGTGAACTGAAGAAACTCCGCGACGGCGATTTCGACGAAAAGATGCTGGAAGCCAATATCAACAACTTCAAACTGTATCAGATGCAGCAGTTGGAAAACAATGATGCGCGTGCCGACATGTTTGTACAGTCATTCGTAAACGGTAGTGACTGGGCAGACGAAGTTACCGCCCTCAACCGCATGTCCAAACTGACCAAGAATGATATCGTAGCCTTTGCCAATAAATATCTGAAAGATGATAACTATGCCGTTATCTACAAAAGACAAGGTAAAGACCCGAATGAAAAGAAGATGCCAAAACCCGAAATCACTCCTATCGTGATGAATCGCGACACCGCCAGTACCTTCCTGAAAGAAATACAGGCAAGCGTAGTGACTCCTATCGAACCGGTATTCCTAGACTATTCCAAAGATCTTACCCAACTGAAAGCAAAATCGGATATTCCTGTACTTTACAAACAGAATACAACGAATGATATTTTCCAGTTGATTTACCTCTTTGATATGGGTAACAACAATGACAAGGCACTCGGTACCGCTGCCCAATATCTGGAATACCTCGGTACTGCCGACATGACTCCGGAAGAGGTTAAGAGCGAATTCTATCGTCTTGCGTGCTCATTCTTTGTATCTCCGGGTAGCAAACGTACTTATGTTGTACTCTCCGGCCTCAACGAAAATATGCCTGCTGCCATGGCTCTCTTCGAAAAACTGTTGGCAAATGCCCAGGTAAATAAAGAGGCTTATGCAAATATGGCCAACGATATTCTGAAATCCCGCAAAGACGCTAAGCTGAATCAGATGCAAAACTTCTCGCGCCTGGTGTCTTATGCTACTTATGGTCCGAAATCTCCGGCAACCAATCTGCTGACCGAAGCTGAACTGACCTCTATGGATCCGCAACAACTTGTGGACCGTATCAAACAGCTGAGCAGCTTCAAGCACCGTATTCTTTACTATGGGCCAAGCAATCAGGATGACCTGCTTGCCATCATTAATAAAGAGCATCAGGCACCGGAGGCTTTGAAAGAAATTCCTGAAGGAAATAACTTTGAAGCACTATTGACACCCGAAACGAAGATTTTCATTGCTCCATATGATGCCAAACAAATCTATATGTCGCAAATCTCCAACAAAGGAGAGAAATTTGATCCTGCTGCTGAATCCGGTCGTCAACTATACAACGAATACTTCGGTGGCGGCATGAATTCCATCGTATTCCAAGAAATGCGCGAAAGCCGCGGTTTGGCTTACTCGGCATGGGCCGGTATGTTGAAGCCAAGCTATTTGACAGATCCTTATATGCTACGCACACAGATTGCTACGCAAAATGACAAGATGATAGACGCCATCAATACATTCAATGACATCATCAACAATATGCCTGAATCGGAAGCTGCCTTCAAACTTGCCAAAGACGGCATGATTGCCCGTATGCGTACCGACCGCACCATCAAGATGGATGTTATCTGGGATTATATCAGCGCTCAATATCTGGGACAGAATGTAGATAGTCGTATCAAGCTGTATAACGATGTGCAGAACATGACGTTACAGGATGTTATCGACTACCAGAATAAATGGATCAAGGGACGCACCTATACATACTGTATCCTTGGTGACAAAAAAGAGCTGGATATAAATGCTTTGAAAAAAGTAGGTCCGGTAATTGAACTGAAACAGGAAGATATCTTCGGATATTAATATATCTGAGCAGTAAAACAGGGAAGGGTTGCATTGTCATGTAACCCTTTCTTTTTTTATAATTTCTACCGGTTCTATTTATAAATACTCTTTATTACACAAAAAGTCCACCCTCCCCGCACTGTGATTACGTACATTTGCCCCGTATTCTAATTTGTATCACATATCTAAAAGAGTATAAGACAGACCATGAAACGTTTATTCATCTTTATTATGGGAGTAATGATGGCTGTGGTAGCCACGTCCCGCACGTTCGACATGAAACAATTGGGGGCTGATGCCAAAGGCATCAAGCCATGTACGAAACTGATTAACCAGACTATTGAAAAAGCAGCTTCAGAAGGAGGTGGAACCATCTATTTCCCTGCCGGGACTTATCTGACTGCTACTATCCACATGAAAAGTAATATTACATTGCATCTGGAATCAGGTGCCATTGTGCGCTTCTCAGACAGGTTCGAGGATTATCTGCCTTTTGTAACCGCACGTTGGGAAGGAACCGTTATGCAAACCTTATCCCCACTGATTTACGCTCATTCGGCAGATAATCTGACCATTACCGGACGCGGAACGCTGGATGGGAACGGACTGAAATGGTGGTTATGGGAATTTGAGACACGTAAGGTGATAAAGGAGAACGGTGGCAAGCTACCTTCTCTGGATAAGTTACAGCAAATGTGGGTGGATGCCAATAAGGACCTGGAAATATCCGATTACTATAAGCCTTCTCTGGAACGTAAAATGTTCCGTCCGCCTTTTATTCAATTCTACGAATGTACGAATATCCTTATTGAAAATGTGAAGATCATCAACTCTCCTTTCTGGACTGTCAATCCGGCCTTCTGTGATAACGTTACAATACATGGAGTAACCATCAATAACCCGTCAAGCAATCCTAAAGGGCCGAATACGGACGGTATCAATCCGAGTTCCTGCCGGAATGTACGTATCTCCGACTGTTTTATCAGTGTTGGAGACGATTGTATTACCATCAAGTCCGGACGTGATGCCGACGGGCGTAAATATGGGAAAGCATGCGAAAACATCACAATCACCAATTGTATCATGCTTTCCGGTCACGGTGGAGTGGTCATCGGCAGCGAAATGTCGGGCGGTGTAAAAAGGATAGCTATATCCAATTGTGTGTTTGATGGAACGAATGCCGGTATCCGGTTAAAAGCATCCCGCGGACGCGGTGGTGTAGTAGAAGATATACGGGTAGACAATATCGTAATGAAGAATATACAAGGAGATGCCTTTATTTTCGATTTATTTTATGACCGTTTATCGAAAGTGGAACCGGTAAGCGAACGTACTCCTATTTTCCGGAATATCCATTTAAGTAATGTTACGGGAAATGATATCAAGCGGATAGGCTATATAAAAGGTATTGAGGAAATGCCTATATCGGAACTGTCTTTCTCCAACATGAACATAGTAGCCGGAAAAGGATTTCAAGCAGAAACAGCCACCGATATCCGTTTTAACAACGTAAGTTTCACCGTAGAAGAAGGACCTTCACTCAACATCCGACAATGCAAGGATATATTCCTGAATGATGTGCGGACAAAGCAACCGATAGCCGGTCAGCCGGTAGTGGATTTAGAAGCAATAGAAAACCTGTCAATCATTCATTGTGATTCCACACAAATTGTCAGGAAATAACAGAAGAAAAACAAATAGACCACTCAAAAAAATCTATAATATGGCACACCGTTTCTTAAAACTCTCATTAGTCTGTATGGCAATCATAGCAAGTACAGACTTAAAAGCCCAGCAAGCGCCGGTCTTATGGTACGACAGCCCGGCTGAATATTGGGAAGAAGCTCTCCCTTTAGGTAATGGAAGATTGGGAGCAATGGTATATGGAAATCCGGTAAATGAAGAAATCCAATTGAACGAAGAAACGATTTCTGCCGGTGCTCCTTACAAGAACTACAATCCGGAAACTAAAAACTATCTGTCTGAAATAAGACAGTTGATCTTTAAAGGAAAATATCCTGAAGCCCAGACATTGGCGGGTGAGAGGCTTCTCTCGAAGAATGGTTTTGGCATGCCTTATCAAACAGCAGGCAGTTTACGGTTAAGGTTTCAGGATCAGGAAGGTTATACAAACTTCCGCCGGGAGCTGGATTTGGAAAAAGCCGTCGCATCAACCACTTATACAGTGGATGGCGTCGACTACAAACGTGAAGTATTCACTTCATTTGCAGATCAATTAGTCATCATCCGGCTGACCGCTTCACAACCGGGGAAACTGACATTCACCACTGCTCTAACATGCCCGCAAGATGTCGACGTCACAACTTCCGGCAAAGACGCCATGACTATGGAGGGAGTGACTAAAGGAAATGAGTTTGTAGAAGGGGCAGTCCGCTTCCGTACAGATTTAAAGCTCAACGTACAGGGAGGGAAAACCTCTGCAAATGATTCTACCCTGATAGTAACTCGTGCAAACAGCGCCACAATTTACTTGGCGATATCCACCAATTTCATCAATTACAAAGACATATCCGGCGATCCTGTCAAACGCAACAAAGTATACTTAAAGAATGCTGGGAAGAATTATACCAAAGCACTTCAGGCTCACATAAGTGAATATCAGAAATATTATAATCGCGTATCGTTGAATTTAGGCCGTACCGCCCAGGCTGACAAGCCAACCGATATACGCGTCAAAGAGTTTGCCACAGCCAATGATCCTCACCTGGTAGCCCTATACTTCCAGTTTGGACGTTATCTTCTAATCTCCAGTTCACAGCCGGGAGGGCAGCCGGCCAATCTGCAAGGCATTTGGAATCAGAAGCTAAATCCGGCATGGAAATGCCGTTATACTACGAATATCAACGCCGAAATGAACTACTGGCCGGCTGAAGTAACTAATCTGCCCGAAATGCACGAACCTTTCCTGCAAATGATAAAGGAACTCTATGAGAATGGTCAGGAAGCTGCTCGCGAAATGTATGGTTGCCGTGGATGGATGTTGCATCATAACACCGATCTGTGGCGCATGAACGGGGCGGTAGACAAAGCATATTGCGGTCCCTGGCCCACTTGCAACGCTTGGTTATGCCATCATTTATGGGATCGTTATCTGTATTCGGGAGATAAAGATTTTCTGGCCCAGGCATACCCGATCATGAAAAGTGCTTCCGAATTCTTTGTCGATTTCCTTGTCAAAGACCCCAACACAGGTTATATGGTAGTCACCCCAAGTAATTCACCAGAGAATTCACCTCCACAATGGAGAACAAAAGCCAATCTCTTTGCAGGCATCACCATGGACAATCAGCTAGTATTTGATCTATTCACAAATACAGAAAGAGCCGCACGGCTATTAGAGAAGGATGAGCTATTCTGCGATACGATCCTCTCACTCAGAAAACAATTGCCTCCTATGCAAGTAGGGCAATACGGACAATTGCAGGAGTGGTTTGAGGACTGGGATAACCCCAAAGATCATCATCGCCACATTTCTCACTTATGGGGATTCTTTCCGGGATTCCAGATATCTCCATACTCCTCACCCGTACTCTTTGAGGCTGCACGCAACACCCTAATCCAACGTGGTGATCCTTCTACCGGTTGGTCTATGGGATGGAAGGTTTGTTTCTGGGCAAGATGTTTGGATGGGAATCATGCATTCAAACTTATCACTGACCAACTCAATCTGGTCTCCCCCGAAGTCCAGAAAGGACAAGGAGGAGGAACTTATCCTAATCTTTTCGATGCACATCCTCCTTTCCAAATAGACGGAAACTTCGGTTGTACAGCCGGTATTGCCGAAATGTTAATGCAAAGCCATGATGAAGCCATACACTTGCTACCTGCTTTGCCAGATGTATGGAAGGACGGTGAAATAAAGGGACTTCGGGCACGCGGAGGCTTTGAAATCATTTCATTGAAGTGGAAAAACGGGCAGATAGAATCTGCCGTGATCAAATCGACTCTCGGAGGCAATCTTCATCTACGTGTACATCAGGAGTTGGCTATGGATGGAAAAAGTTTATCTGTTACTGACAACGGTAATACCAATCCTTTCTTTGCCAAGCAGCCCATAAGCCGCCCCTTGATTAGTGAGAAAGCTCCTTTGAAAGGTATTGAGCTAAAGAAATCATACGTTTATGAGATCGCTACCCAAGCAGGAGAAACTTATACTTTTACGAATGTCCGGTAACAGGCAACCGGACGTTCTTTGTCAAGAGCATATTTACAGAAGATTAACGGACGGGAGGCATAGACCTCCCGTTTTACTTTCGGAACAGACCGTCTGTTTGCCTCAAACACATGATCAGTATGCCTCAAACGTATCGTCTGTTTACCTCAGATGTATCGTCCGTTTCGCTGGGGTAAATCAGTGAAACGCCACACCTCAGCAAGTGAAACGGCTGGGCTTTAAACGGTTGAAGTGTGGCATTTAGGTTGTTGAAGTGTGGCATTTAAGCTGCTAAGCTGTGGCATTGGGGAAGTAAACATGTGGCATTTCAAATGACAAGCCATAGGGATAAAAAAAGAACGGAGAAGCAATGCTTCTCCGTTCGTGCTAATTTAAAATTGAATATTAAATAGATTTACGAATACAAATATACGACATCAGAAAGGCGATGTCAAGTATATTGGGATTTTTCTCACTTTCCAACAATTATTTTATAGCAATCGTTGTTCGCTGCAAATCTTCTTCTTTAGAGCTTCCTCCCACCATAATATCATAATTACCCGGACAAACTCTTACTGTATTGGATTGATCGTCCCACCACTCCAATTCTTTATCTTTCAGGTCAAACTCCACATTGACGGTCTTTCCTGCCGGAATAGATACACGCTTGAAAGCACGCAAGGTTTTGATAGGTCCTTCTGCATCTCCTTGTTTTCTAAGATAAACCTGCACCACTTCTTCTCCGTTACGCTTGCCCGTATTTGTAACAGGTACAGTAAGTTTCAAAGACTGTCCGGCTGTAAGTTCATTCTTGTCAAGTACGGTTTTACCATAGCCAAAGGTGGTATAACTAAGACCGTAACCGAATGGGAACAAAGGCACATCCTGCATATATCTGTAAGTTCTTCCGGTCATGTTATAATCTTCAAAGTCAGGCAACTGAGACACATTGCGATAGAAAGTAACCGGTAATTTCCCCGCCGGATTATAATCACCGAACAATACCTCGGCAACAGCCTTACCACCTTGCTGACCGGGATACCATGCCTGCAAGATAGCTTCGCACTTCTGAGTCTCAGGTTCCAAACCGATAGGCGATCCTGAACAGTTAACCAGAATAATCTTTTTACCTGCACGGTGCAGAGCATCAATCAGTTCACGCTGAACGGCAGGTAACTCAATATCCGTACGATCTCCTTTCTTGAAACCGGGAAGATTTACTCCCATCTCCTCTCCTTCAAGGCTGGGAGATATACCGCTCGCAAAAATAACGATATCTGCATCCTTCACACGTTCAACAGATTTCCTTATATCCACATCTTTCTTAAATCCAAGATCAAAGTTCAACTGTGCATCACTTCTCAGATACTCAAAATCAAGTTCCAGATCATACGATTTACCAGCCTGTACCTTCATCGCATGAGTAGATTTCCTTGCACCGTGCTTGTTTGAGAAACTTTTCACTTCTTCTCCGTTCACACGAAGTCTTCCGCTCCCATAGCAATAAACCTCAAGAACAATTTCTCCTGATTCTTTAGGAGTAAATGCACTGTTATAGGTTGCGGAGAAATCCGTCAGATTCACTCCCGGAGCAAACACTGTAGCCCCCGAAGTACAAAAGCGGAAAGGAGTGGTGACTTGTGCTGTGGTCACCGGTTCGCCTTCACGCTTCAGGTTATTCCAGTAACGAGCCGTGAACCCGGGACCTTTGTCAGACTTACACTGGCTGAATGCACTCTGAATCAGAGTTCTTTCCACCCATGGGCAGCCTTGCTCATAGATCAGTTTATCATCAGTGCCAAGCAAATTCCGCACTCCATCAAGAATAGTGACGGTGTGCGCCGGCATTCCGTTATAATTTCCCCATTGCATCACTGAGTCATTCGCATTCGGCCCCATAACGGCTACCGTCAGTCCGCCACGTTTCAACGGCAGAAAGTTATCCTTATTCATCAACAATGTCATGGATTCACGGGCCATATTCAATGCCAGAGAGTCATGAGCAGCAGAAGCTACTACGGAGAAAGGTATCTTGGTCCAGGATACTTTTTCCGGTTCATCCATTTCCCCCAATGCAAAACGGGCTTTCATCAGTCGCTTGACAGACGTGTCTACGGTCTCTTCTGAAATTAATCCTTTTTTCACGCTCTCTATCAAAGCCTTATAACTGGAACCACACTCCAAATCTGTTCCACTGATCACCGCCGCGGCAGAGGCTGACTCTGCATCGGGATGGGTGTGATGACCACGGTCGTTGTAGAAGTCAGCTATTGCACCGCAATCAGATACTACTATACCGTTGAATCCCCATTCTCCACGCAATATCTGCATCAGCAGGCGATCACTTCCACAGCAGGGATCACCTTCAAAACGGTTGTAAGCGCACATCACTTCTTCCACTTTTCCTTCTTTCACCAATGCTTCGAAGGGTGGCAGATAAGTTTCATACAAATCACGTGGCTTTATATTCTCCGCATTAAAAGAGTGACGATTCCACTCCGGTCCCGAATGTACGGCAAAATGCTTGGCGCAGGCATGCAGTTTATCATATTTTCCATCGGCAGGTCCTTGCAAACCTTTTACCACCATCACGCCCATCCGACTTGTCAGATAAGGGTCTTCACCATAGGTCTCAATACCCCTGCCCCAGCGCGGATCACGGTAGATATTCACTGTGGGAGTCCACATGGTCAAACCCTGATAGCGTTCACGGCTATCCTGAGATGCGTAGTAGGTATTCTTCGCACGTGCCTCATCCGACACGGCATTGAACACTTCGTACACCATTTCCGGGTTAAAGGACGCTGCCATACCTATCGGCTGGGGAAAAACCGTAGCCAAGCCTGCCCGGGCAACGCCATGCAGCGCCTCATTCCACCAGTTATACGGTTTAATACCCAATCGTTCCACAGAACGGGAACCATCCATCATAAGATGCGCCTTCTCTTCCAGCGTAAGTTCCTTCACCAGAAGTTCCGCCCGCCTTTCAGGAGATAAAGAAGCATCCTTGTAGGATGGCTCTCCGCAACTTGCCAAAGCAAGGAGAGGCAGTAAGTAAAAAAGTTTTTCTTTCATCATTTCTATTCTATATTTTTACAAAAATAATATATCAAAGGAAATAGTACGACAAAAACTGCAAGATTTTAAATCCGATGGAAATGAAATCCTGCAGTTTTCTCAAAGCTCTATACCAAATACCTATTATTGCTGTGGCAGTCCATAGCCATTTGTCACTTTTCCTTTGGATTGACTGATTGTTTCATAAGGAATAGGCCAGTAATAACACGGAACACTCTCTTCCGATGTAATGCCCGGAAGAATATTGCTCAGATATATATCAATATTGGCAGCAAGAGTACTTCCCCACTCTGTCTTCACATATCCTTCCGCTTCTAATTCTGCCGCAGTCTCACTATCCGGAGCAATATATTCAAATAACCCTTTGATAGCGGTATTATGGTTAGTTCCATTTACAGACAATCCTAACTGAGCAAAATCCAATACACCACGCCATCCCGGGAAAAGTACAGGATCATTTTCATCCGTACAGTCATAAGTCAGTTTGGCACCTGCAACCTGCTTTGTCCAGATGTAAGCGGGTAAGATGTTGCCATTCTCAAATTCATGATAACCTTTAGTCTTCAGATTTTCGGCAAGGGTTGACATCTCATTACGTACTTCCATTGCTTTTTGTGAGAATTTACCACTCCGAACCAGATCGTAACTGGTATGCCCTTCACCGAAAAGTTCAAACTTACGTTCCATCAGAATAGCTTCTTTCAGTGCTTCACCGGACAAACCGGAAATATTATGCAAATCATCTCCAAAAGCTCTTTCACGAATCTGATTAACCAGGCCTATAGCTTCAGTATCTGCATCCAATCCTGCTTTCACTTCCGCTAACATCAAGATGACATCAGCTACACGCATAATCGGTATATTGAAACCCGCGCCCATCTGAGGACCGACAAAGTAAGGATTTTGGCGGCAAATATCCCACTTATTCAAGCAAATACCTCCATCAATCTTAGCACCCGCCTTAAAAGTAAATGCCAACTCATTGCCTTTACCATCCAGCCCGGTAACCACCGCACTGACATCGCGACGTTTATCAGCGTTATCATAACCACCGTAATAGAAACTCGGCACCATACGTATACCGGCAAATACCTTATTCGGGGCAGTATTGTTACCACCGTTAGAGCCACGACCGAAATCATAGCAATACATACGGCTTGTAGCTTGATTTTGTACACAACCTATTTCAAAGATAGCTTCAGGACTCATCAGAAGATCCATTCCGTATTGAAAATGGCGTTGGAAAGGATTGTTCGCATAGCTACGCTCATCCGTAGTAACCAGTTTGGTAGTTCCTGCATTGGTTGAAAGAGCTTTCTGTAAATAGTCTTCAGCTATAGTGTAATAGTTCTTGTAATCGGAACGACGGGCATAAGCGCATTTACGTTTAGCATCCGTGCTGAGAGTTTCGAACTGTACACTTCCATAAAGTTCAGGCATATCAGTACGGATTGTTTGATAACCTCCGGCATAAAGAGCCATTTTACCAATCAGTCCATCAACAAATGTCCTCGTAATACGCTCACCGTTCAAACCACCTTCACCTACTTTATACATATACGGTTCCGCTGCTTTCAATTTTTCAATCAATGCATCATAAATATCAAAACGTGAAGTCAGCCCGTAATCATCTACATAATTATTCTCATAGCCATACGGTACATCACCACAATGTTTAATCAAGTCAAAGTAACATAATGCACGTAATGCTTCAGCTTCACCTTTCAGATGTGTCCAGTCAGAAGTCCTGCCTGCTGCGATATCATCCTGATAAGCTGTTTTGGCAGCAATCAGGTCAGCGGTCTTTCCGGCATAGGAAATCACATTGTACAGAGCATTGAAGCTACCTTTCATGTGATCACAAGGAATCTGTTCGGGAACCAGCTTTGCATTGATATTATTGGAAGTATTATTCTCGGGGAAATATTCGATATCCGAACGGTAATGGTCGTTCCAATCGTATGCCCCATTACACGATTCACGATAAAGTGCATAAGCTCTTGACAAAGTCTTCAGAGTTTCTGCGGGACTGGAAGTTACAAACTCGTCATCTGTATTAGAAGGAGAAGAAGTTTCCAGAAAGTCACTGCACTGTGCAAACAAGACGCAACAGGCTGACGCAAATGCCATTTTTATATACTTATTCATAATTTCATCTTTTATTTAAATGGTTAGAAGCTAAGATTTACACCCAGTACGAAGGAACGGGCACGCGGATAAGTACCCCAGTCCATACCTAATTGAGGATAGGTCTTTGTAGAAGTAGACGTACTTACCTCAGCATCAATTCCGGAATATCCTGTAATTGTAAAGACATTATAGATACTTCCGTAAACACGCAGATTACTGATACCCGCCTTCTGAAGCATACTCTTCGGTAAAGTATACCCCAAAGTCAGTGTATTCAAACGCAGATAAGAGCCGTCTTCAATACCCAATGTAGACACATAGCCATTCTCACTGTATGCCAGTGGTAACTTAGCATTCGCATTGGCAGCATTCAGCTGTTCAGGAGTGGTCAATGCAACCAATTCGCCATTCACTACATCATAGATTTTATAGCAGTCCTTTACTATAGAGAGCTTATTCTCGTAAACGGCACCTTCTTTATAACCATAAAGTGCTGCCAACTTATTTACATTATAAATTTCATTACCATAGCTCCAGTTAAAATACAAACCTAAATCAAAGTTCTTATAAGTAGCATTAATATTAAAACCACCGGTATGGACAGGTGTCATATCGCCGATAACGTCCACGTCATCATCATTGATAATACCGTCATCGTTCAGGTCTTTGAACTTTGCCATACCCGGGTAGGCCAACTGTCCTGCAGGGCGTTCGTTCATACCATTGTGTAAATGATAGTTAGGGAATACAGCAGAAGAAACATCCGCAACTCCTTCTTTTAGAGTATACACCCCATTTTCATAAGTGAAATCGTCGGTAGTATAGAAGCCATCAGCAGTCAAGCCACGTACCAAGCCTACAGGGCGCCCTTCTTTCAAGACATAATCTGATTTCGGGAAAGTAGATGAAGTAGCCCATTCCGTACCATAAAGTCCAGTGACATTATCAGCCAGTTTGTCCACTTTACCGCGATTGAAGTTAATATTAAAACCAGCCGTTACATTCCAGTCCCTCGTTTTCACGAGTACACCCTGAAGAGCTATTTCAATACCTTTGTTGCTGGTCTGGCCTACATTGGCGTAGGTTGAAGTGAAACCTGTGATACCCGGAATAGCCGTTTTCATCAACAAGTCCTTGGTGGTATTCCAATAGGCATCAATCGTACCTGTCAAGCGGCTATTAAAGAAACCGAAATCAACACCGATGTTACGGGTAATCGTAGTTTCCCACTTCAGGTCCTTGTTCGCCATATCTGCACCAAGTGAATAAGAAGGCAAGAAGGCACCATTCACGGCTCCCTGGTATCTCTTGTCACTGGTAGCCTCCCAATTCTGTGACCACAAACTGGAATTTATACCATCGTTACCTACCTCACCATAGGAAACACGAAGTTTAAGGTTATCCAGCCAGTCCACATCGTTCAGGAATGCTTCTTCAGACATACGCCATCCCAAAGCGGCAGCCGGAAAATATCCCCAACGGTTACTGGGAGCAAATTTAGATGAACCATCCGCACGGAACGTAACCGTCAGCAGATAGCGTTCCATAAGGTTATAATTCAAACGACCAAAGAAAGAAAGGATACGGCTCGGCGTAGAAACACTTGAAGAGAAATCCCCCACTCCCTTAGTACTATCGTATTGATTGATCATGGCAAATGCATTCTCTTTCGTAAAGTTTGCAGGGAAATAAGTTCCTGAGGCTTTCAGCCCGTCACCGCCCGAATCGGAAACTTCATGACCGGCCAGTATATTCAAACGATGTATCTTACCTAAAGTAAAGTCATAGCTCAAAGTATTTGTCCAACGGAGTCCCCAGCTATTCTTTTTCTCCAGATTCGCGTTACCTGCATATAGGACCTCACCGGTATTATCATCCAGATAGTTATTTATGATGGCTCCCGTCCATTCCTTATTCTGATTCCAAGTCTGGCTGAGAGACAGGTCAGTATGATAGGTTAATCCTTTCACAATTCCCCAGTTCAGCGAAAGAATACCACGCAATGACTGCTGAGCATTCGGTGCATACTTATCATTGATACGGTTTACCGGATTATATCTGTCCCACTGACTCTGTTTGGCATAGTTCTCAATCATACCTTCATTCATTGCGGATAGATCACCCAAAATATCTTCTGTTGCAATTGGACGGAAGCGATAAGAAGACGACAGGATAGACCCGCTACCATTCGTAACACCTTCATCACCCATCTTTTTAATATTGGTATAACGGGTATCAAGACTCAAATCAAGATTCTTGGCAATCTTTTGGTTCACTTTCAACGAAACATTGGCACGTCTGTAGTAAGAAGCGAGTTTCATACCATCCTCATCCATGTAGTTAACACCAAACAATACTTTGGTCTTTTCAGTACCACCCGTAACAGAAAGGTCATGATTATGAGAAAAAGAATCTCCATAAATCTTTTTCTGGATATTATCCGTCTTTACATTACGATAGCTTTCTATACCACCGGGATTGGTAGTCGTATAACGTCCTATTCCATACAGTTTCTCCAATGGTTCCATATAGCTGTTACCACCAACCGAAGCCGCACTTGCCCAGCTATATGCCAGGTAGTCATAAGGATTGAGCGCATCCATATACTTAGTCGGTGTATTGAACTTCGCATAACCATTGTAGCTAACAACAACACGTCCTTCTTTAGCCCCCTTTGTGGTAACAAGAATTACACCATTAGCACCACGGGCACCATAAATAGCCGTTGATGAGGCATCTTTCAAAACGTCAATCGACTCAATCTGATCGCCCGGAATATCACTCAACGAACCACTGACTCCATCAATCAACACCAACGGATCATTGCTCTGTGAGATAGAACCGCCACCACGTACACGAATAGAAACAGCGGCATCGGGACGTCCATCCTGCGTTGTTACATTTACACCAGCCAGCTTACCCTGCAAAGCCTGAGCTGCATTGGCAACAGGCATAGCTGCAATTTGCTCACCCGAAACAGAGGCTACCGATCCGGTAAGATCCTTACGTTTTACCGTCTGATAACCGATTACTACAACTTCATCCAGAATCTCAGCATCTTCAGCCAATGTCACATGAACCGGCTGCCCTGCAACAATAGATACTGTTTGCGTCTGCATTCCGATAAAACTTATTTCCAATTGTTTGGCTGTACCCGGCACGGCAAGGGAGAATTTACCATCCAGGTCTGTAATTGTACCGATAGAAGCGTCGCTTACTACTCTGATATTAGCACCAATAACAGGATCACCTCTGCTATCGAGCACAACACCTGAAACAGTACGACTCTGTGCAAGAGAGATAAGGCAGATCATACTCATCAAGAGAGTAGCAGCTGTCCTTTGAACAAGTCTTTCAAAATTCATAAGTAATGTGTTTTTAATAGTTAATGATTAAAATGATTCACTCCGCAAAAGTAGCCAACCTGTGTCATAGCAACGGAATAAAATCAGGTAACAAGAGTGTACTTTTTCAAAATGGGACAAAAAGGAGGTGGACTATTCGGGCGAAATATCGTTTTTTTCGGTCAAACAAATCCTATACTTTTCATTTATTCCCTTTTTTCTATACATTTGTTCTGCACTATTCAAAACAGTACTATGAGACGACTGATTATCTACTTCTTATACTTAATGATACCGATGTTTTCATCGGCGCAGCCCATCTGCCAGATTACTGATTTTACAGCAGAGAACGGACTACCCCAAGATATCGCATCAGCAGTTTTACAAGATCAGAAAGGCTTTATCTGGATCTGTACCCGTAACGGACTCAATAAGTTCGACGGATATACATTCAAGAACTACAAATCCGCGCCACATAAAGAATATACACTATCCAACAATCGGATAACCTTTATTTCAGAAACCGCATATGGCGATATCTGGTGCCAGACGTATGACAGCAAGGCTTATATATTCGACACGCATCTTGAAATCTTCTATGATGTTCTGCAAACAGTAGATAAAGATATGCAAAGAAGAAACTTTGTTCAGAAAATATTTCCCCTAAAAGAAGGCATAGCCTGGGTGACATGCGACAAGGGTTATTGTTACAGAATCGATGAAAAGAGATATAAAGAAAAAGACGGAATTACACTCTATAGCACATTCAATGGCTTTTTAAAAGGCGAGCACATCTTCACTATCTTCCAGGATTCCGATAAGGATGAGTGGATATTGACAGACAAAGGTATATCCATTATAGGCAACAAAAAGATCGACAGTGATTTTCCTTTCCAGTTTATTCAGGAATACAACGGTACAATTTACCTTGCTTCCGCTTCTGAAAAGATAGCCTATTATAACCAACAAACTGAAAGCATAAAATTTATAGAGTTTCCTTACCCCATCAACAAAATAAGCTCTTTAGACATAACCAACCACGGGCTACTCACCATATCCACTGATAATGGCGTCATCCTGTTCAATCCGGAAAATAAGACTTCTCAGCTAATTGATATCCGTACTCCCATGCAATCCTCCAATGAAGCTATCTCCATTTATGAAGATAAAGAGGGAGAGCTATGGATATTTCCCACTACTCCCGGAGTGATACGCTTTAATCCGGCAACAGGTGAAAAGCAATACCTCTTTACACCCCCAAAAGAGGTCGTGAATTATGGCAGAGAGAACAAAAACACCATATTTGAAGATAAACAAGGTACTTTATGGCTGATTCCCCATAATGGAAACTTCTGTTATTATGATAGGAAAAATAAAGAATTGAAAGCTTTTTATACAGACCCGGACAATCCTCAATCGCTATTTGCCCCGCTTGTTCGCTACCATTATCAGGACAGACAAGGAAACTACTGGCTAGCCAGCGCCAGAGGAATAAAGAAAATGTCTTTCTATCCACAAATTTATAATCTGAAAGGAATAGACAGGGGATTCGAAATCCGTGCTTTCCTTTTGGATAGTTCACAACGATTGTGGGTAGCTTCCAAAAGCGAATATGTCAGGATATACCACCCTGATGGCAGCCTGGCCGGTTACTTGTCTTCACAGGGAAAGATAGGTAAAGATAAAGTATCATTCAATGCCAGTGTTTACAGCATCTGCGAAGGAAAGAACGGAACAATCTGGATAGGAACCAAAGGAAACGGCCTATTCCAACTCACAAAGAAAGCCGATGGAAATTACAACATACAAAATTATGTGTATGACTCTGAAGACCTATATAGTTTGAGTTACAATGACATATTTACCATATATTCCGATAATCATGACAACATCTGGGTAGGATGTTACGGTGGTGGATTAAATCTGCTACAACAAACACCTGAGGGAAAAGTGTATTTTATCAACCACAGGAATAAGCTACAAAACTATCCGTTCAGCACCTGCCATAATATCCGCTATATTACAGGTACGGAAAATGGTATCTTGTTGGTAGGAACCACCTTTGGTTTAGTTACATTCTCAAATGACTTTGCACAACCGGAAGAAATCAAGTTCTACAGAAATATACAAAACAGGAACAATCCTTTTAGTCTGACAGGAAATGACATTATGCATATATACAAAAATAGCCATAAAGACATCTATATATTGACATTCACCGGAGGAGTCAACAAAATCACATCCAGAACCCTACTTAGCGAAAACATTGAATTTCAGTATTACACCGAGCAGGAAGGGCTAGGATCCGATATGGTCCTATCCATGATAGAAGATTCCCAAAAGAATCTGTGGATAGCATCAGAAAATGCTTTATCCAAATTTAATCCGGAAACAGAGGCATTCGAAAACTATAGTACAGGATTTCTCAGACAAAAGATGAACTTTAGCGAAGCGATACCCACCATAAACGCCCGGCAACAATTGATTTTCGGCACAGATATGGGCTTTCTGGAAATTGTTCCGGAACAAATGAAGAAGAGTGATTATGTACCTCCTATCGTCTTTACAGATCTGAAAGTCAACGGAAAGAAATCAACTGTCTCCACCGATGATTTGAAAGAGATAGCCTTACATCCTTCGGAACGAAATATTAATGTACAATTTTCAGCATTAGACTTCACAAGACCGGATGACATACGCTATGCCTATCGTCTGGAAGGTCTTGAAAAAGAATGGAATTATAGCGATAAAAACAAATCAGCAAGCTATATCAATCTACCCGCAGGCGAATATCGTCTCCAAGTGAAATCAACAAACAGTGACGGAGTATGGGTAAACAATATCCGTACACTTTCCATCAAGGTCATTCCTACCTTCTGGGAGACTCCTTGGGCTTTACTGGCATATCTAGCAGCATTCATCCTTCTCACAGGGTTAATTCTGTATATCTTCTCTTACATCTATCGACTGCGTCACCAAGTGAATATGGAACAGCAATTATCAAATATCAAACTGAAATTCTTTACCGATATTTCACACGAGCTACGCACACCATTGACCCTTATCTCCAGTCCGGTCAGTGAAGTTCTGGAGGACCAGACCATTTCTCCTTCCGTGCGGGAACACCTGACCGTTGTACATAAAAATACGGAACGTATGTTGCGTCTTGTCAATCAGATACTCGATTTTCGGAAGATACAGAATAAGAAGATGAAAGTAATGGTTGAACAAACAGAATTGATTGCTTTCCTGATGAAAATTACAGAAAATTTCCGTCTGATAGCTGAAGAGAAACAAATAGACTTCACATTCAAAGCTGATCAAGAAGAAGTATATATATGGATAGACAGGGACAAAGTGGAAAAAATAGTATTCAATCTGTTATCCAATGCATTCAAATATACTCTACCTGGGAAAACCGTAAAGATTACAGTACAGAAGTCGGATCAGCATATCCGCATTTCCATTATTGATGAAGGTATCGGTATTGCTCCTGATAAGATAGGTTCTCTTTTCAAACGCTTTGAGACACTAAGCAAGAACAACAATATTCTGCAACCTTCATCAGGCATAGGTTTATCACTCGTCAAAGAATTGGTGGATATGCATCACGGAGATATAGAGGTCAAGAGCCAACCGGGAACGGGTAGCGAATTTAGTGTAACTTTACCTTTGGAACGTGAAGTGTTTGAGAAAGATGCACAGGCCGAATTAATCCTTGCTGATAGTTCGGACAATACAGAATATATTACCACAACTGTAGAGAACGGCATAGCTGAATCTGGGAATAGCTCGGAAGAGGATTTTTTATCCATTTTAATCGTAGAAGATAATCGTGAGCTGAGAAGCCTGCTCAGAAATATACTATCAAAGAAATACACTATCCTGGAAGCAGCAAACGGAGAAGAAGGTTTGAAACTTGCATCGGAAGTCATACCCGATATGATAATCAGTGATGTAATGATGCCTGTCATGGATGGATTGGAAATGATTAAACGTATCAAGGAAAACAAAGATATCTGCTATGTTCCGATCATTCTTCTATCAGCAAAAGCATCATTGGATGACCGTATCACCGCTTTGGAACAAGGTATCGATGATTACATTACGAAACCATTCAGTTCTTCGTACCTCAAAGCCCGTATTGCTTCTCTGTTTACCAAGCGTAAGCAGTTACAGGAAATATTCATGAAGCAGTTATCAGCAAACAATGAAACCGATAATTCTAAGGAATGGACTCCTTCGGAACCCGAAGTGATGCCGCATGATAAGTTATTCATGAAAGAAGTGATGGATTTCCTGGAAGAGCAAATAGATAATCCGGATCTGGTGATCGACGATTTCGCCAACAAGCTACTGCTAAGCCGGAGTATTTTCTACCGGAAGCTTAAGTCCATTGTAGGAATGCCTCCGGTAGATTTTATCAGGGAAATTCGTGTAAAAAGAGCCGCCCAGCTGATCAGAAGTGATGTATACAACTTCTCTCAAATAGCTTATATGACCGGTTTCAGCGATCCGAAGTATTTCAGCAGATGCTTCAAAAAACACATGGGAGTTACTCCAAGTGAGTATAAAAACTCCATTAATAACGAGGATAATAATCCGGATCAATAAAAGACAAAGTTCTTTATAGCAAGTCCCTGACTCTGTCCACGGAACAGGAAATAAATTTTGGACTTATCTTTCACTGCTCCACTGACCTCAAAGGCTTGCTTCTCCCATTCTCCCGGAGTCTGGTTCTGATTTATCGGGCAAGTGGCTATCAACTTCCCATCGAGACTTCCCTCCCTTATCTCAATCACTGTTCCGGGAGTTTCCGCCTGAAGTTCGATAGTTACTTTTTGAGGGTTCTGCTTAAAGCACATATTATTGAATACGAGCCAGTTTCCATCCCGTACTCCGGAAATAAACTGCATAGGGCGTTTTGCTACCGGACGTACTAATTTCATTCCTTCACGATCATCATACTGAGAAAAGTCTATCTCGGTAAATGCATCGTAGTGATTTCCCCTGCGATTACTTTCTAATTCAAAATAATCAAAATCGGCATAGCCGCCAGTAGCACCTTTATTCAAGTTATAACAACATAAAGCATGACGGATACCCAGAAATCCCCAGAAGTTAGAAACTCCTTCCGGCCCCAAACGGTTATATTCAAGATTATCCAGACTATAATAAAACAGTAAAGATCCTTGCTTTGTCACTTCAGTGCGCAGGTATATCTTATCAGTTTTGACAGGAAGACTATCGACAACAGTCTCTCCTTCTCTTCCTCCCTGCCTCATCTCAAGCCAAAAGCCATCCGCCTTCTTCCGTACTCCCAGTTGGTACATGACTCTCCCCATTATACCATTTCCGGCAAAATCCCCTTCACGGAGTCCGGTCAAATCTAATGAAACAGTTCCGGTACTATAAGGTCCAGACACTTTCTGTGTCAGAGAATTACGCGCCCATTCAAATCCCTTTGCATACTGCGCATAAATCCTAAAATAACCGGGACGATCCGTCAGGCTCCATTTATCTTTCCGGGGTACATGATTGAATTCCCACACATGAGCCAGTTTCGAAGAACTGAAATCATCCGAATGTTGGGGAAATGTAATCTCTTGCTTGGCCTTGACTGCCGGTTTTCTATAAGTTACCACTCCTTTTCCCGGTTTACCTTCCGGGCCTACCACCGGCCAATCCTCCTCCCATTTCATCGGATACAGCATCACACACCTACCCATATAGTCCCTGTCCTGGAAAGTATAAGCCCACGACTCGCCTTCAAGTGTCTCCACATATCCGCCCTGATGTACACCGGCATCAGCATAGTTGATATCATCATCAATAAGGACCTTTGTTTCATACGGACCGTAAAGATTACGGGAGCGGCTAATCATCTGCACCCCATTGTATCCCAATGCCGGATTAAAAATATAATACCAGCCATTCCTTTTATAAGTGTGACATCCTTCAAAAAGATATTCATATCCCTTGGGAGCTGTTATAATCAGGGTACCCTCATCGTTAGGATCCAGTACACCGGTTCCATCATCTTTCAAACGTGTCAGGTATATTTTCGTCTTTCCATGTGTGACATATTTCTTACCGTCATCATCAATGAAAAATCCCGGATCATACAAACGCTTGTCAAACTTATGCATAGAATACGGCCCTTCCGGTTTATTACTCTTAAACATTACAAAACCATCATCGGCAATATTAACTCCTATATAATAGGTACCGTCATGATATTTAATGGAAGGAGCCCAACACAAACGACTATACGCGGTCTGCTCATTCTCCATCCTATATTGAGGACGGAAAGTGATGCTGTCGTAGGCATGCCCTATGATACGCCAATTTATAAGGTCTTTAGAGTGACAGATAGGAATACCCGGCATAGCGACGAATGAGGAACTGACCATATAAAAGTCTTCACCTACCCGTATAATGTCAGGGTCGGGATAATCGGCATTAATCACCGGATTGGTATAAGTACCGTCTCCATTGTCAGACGACAAAGAAGCTGTAGTTTGTACGGGAACAGTGCACGACTGTACCATGAGTATGCAACAAAGCATTAACAACGCGGAAAAGCCATCCGCTATTTTTCCTGTAGTAATAGATAAGTTATACATCTTACATAAATATATAAAGTGAGGATGCAAATATATGCGGTACAGGGCCATCAAGAGGGGATAAACCGGTAATATACGTGCACTTTTTAGGCACACGGATATATAAAAAAACTCCCGATTAAAAGTTCTGACTCTTAACCGGGAGCTTTTTATTTTCAATAGATAGGTTTATTATATCTTTATTCTTCGTACATCTTATCTATCACTTCCTTGTAATTCTTTGCAACTATAGGACGCTTCAACTTCAAAGTATTAGTCAGTTCGCCACGTTCCATACTGAAAGGTTCGGGCAAAAGTGTGAAACGTTTCACTTGCTCATAGTGGGCAAACTGTTGTTGCAAGGTATCTATGCGAGCACGGAACAGACCGAGAATCTTAGGATGTTGCAGCAGTTCTTCCATATTCTTATATTCAATGCCTTTTTCCTTGGCATAATCTTTCACAAAACCATAGACCGGTACAATAAGGGCAGACACAAATTTACGCTGGTCGGCAATAATGGCAATCTGATCGATATAACGATCAATAGCCAGTTTCGTTTCTAAAGCTTGCGGACTGACATACTTACCATTGGAAGTCTTGAACAAGTCCTTGATACGCTCAGTCAGATAAAGTTGGTCACCCTTCAGATAGCCGGCATCACCGGTATGGAACCAACCATCTTTATCAATAGCAGCGGCAGTAGCCTCCGCCTTCTTATAATAGCCTTTCGTGATAGTCTTTCCACGCAGAAGTATTTCATTCTCGTCACCGATCTTCACTTCTACATCAGGCATCACGGTGCCTACGGAACCAATTTCATAACCCTGGTTAAGGAAACAAGAAACAGTAGCAGTCGATTCGGTCAGACCATAGCCAACCACCATATTGATGCCTACCGAATGAACAAATTCATTGATCTCATCGGGAACGGCAGCACCGGCAGTCGGGAAAAAGTTACCATTCTCAATACCGATCGTCTTTTTCAGTAAAGCATAAACCGTCTTTTCGTAGAATTTATATTTCAGTTGATTCATCAACGGCGGAGTTTTACCTTTACGCAGATAATCGATGTTGTGTATCTTACCCACCTTAATGGCATCTAGCATCATAGCTTTCTTCAACCCTGTTTCCTGAGCAATCTTCTCCTGCACACCGGCATATACTTTTTCCCAGAAGCGGGGAACACTGCACATCAATGTCGGACGGATTTCTTTAATGGTAGTCTGGATATCTGCCGGACGGAGGTTGATGCAAATCTGCACACCTTTATGGATACAAAGATATGTCCATGCTTTCTCGAAGACATGTGTCAAAGGAAGGAAGTTCATGGACACATCTTGGTCACTCATATCTACCAGACGGATATCATGGATACGGAAGGCCTCCATATAGTTAGAATGATGCAACATCACCCCCTTCGGTTCACCAGTTGTACCGGATGTATAAAGAATGTTGGCAAGGTCATCATCCGATGCACGGGAAGTACGTTCTTCCACTATATCGTTGTTCGGCAAACCTTTTCCTGTTTCCAGGAATTCGTCAAAATAAATAGAAGTCATATCACGAGGGTCGCGTACTACAGCACGGTCGAAAATGATCAATTGCTGTAATGATTGGCAAAAGCCAAATACACTGAAAGCTGCATCATACTGGAATTGCTCGCCTACAAAGATATAACGTATCTGAGCATCATTGATAATGTACTGCGCTTGTGCAGGTGAACTGGTAGCATACAGAGGTATGGTCACCGCACGATTAGCAAATGCCCCGAAATCTACATAAAGACATTCTGGTTTATTCTGAGAAAAGATTCCTATGTTTTCTTCCTCCTGCACTCCTAACTCTACGAGTGCATTCGCAACTTGTCGAACTGTCTGTGAGAATTGATTCCAAGTAATGGGTATCCACTGCGACGTTTCGTAATCCCTGTATTTCAGAGCCACCTTGTCGCCATACTTCTCTGCCCGTCGATGTACGAGGACAGATAAATGATGATAAGTCATATTATTCATATATTGGTAAATACGGCACAAAGGTAGTGGTTTCATTTGAAACTATTTCTATATTGAGAATTAAATATTTAGTATATATTTCCGCAATACTAGTACTATCCTACTATAAAAAGAAGTGATTACCCTACATTTTTGTTCGTTTTTCCAAAGAAATACAAATATATGTATATATTTGCATCCGATAGTTTTTAAATATCAATACAATAACTTAACAGACATGAAAAAGATTCTAGCATTAGTCGCCATATTGGCGATAGGTTTAGGGAGTATCAACGCACAAGATAACCTCAGATGGGGTGTCACGGCAGGTATGAATGTAAGCAGCCTCAACGTAACCGGATTGGACAGTCGCGTAGGTTTCCATGCAGGCGTTAAGGCTGAATTGGGACTGCCTCAGTTTACGGAAGGTCTTTATATGGATTTCGGAGCACTGCTTTCGCTAAAAGGCGCCAAAGTTGAAGCAGGCAGTATGGCTAGTTTCAAGATCAACCCGTACTATTTGGAAATTCCGGTACATATTGGCTATAAATATGCTGTAAATGATAATTTCTCTCTGTTTGCCAATGCAGGTCCTTACATTGCAATCGGTCTGTTCGGCAAAGCAAAAATTACTGCCGACGGCAGTTTGGTAGATGGAGGTTCCAAGGTTTCCGAATCAGAGAACGTGTTTGGCGATGACGGATTCAAACGTTTTGACCTTGGATTGGGACTGAAAGCAGGTATAGAAATCAGTAAGAAGTATCAGTTCTCCATCGGCTACGACTTCGGATTCATTGAAGCTGAGGAATTGATGGGCTGCAAGAATAGAAACCTAATGATTTCTTTAGGACTTATGTTTTAATGATATCAAGAATAAAAAAAGGCGTTGAATAACGCCTTTTTCAACATACTCAATCCTTATATTTACAATTACATAAACCAAATTAAAGACTTAATTACATGAAAAAAATTTTAGTAATATTCGCATTATTAGCGGTAAGTTTCGCAAGTATAAATGCACAAGAGAACCTCAAATGGGGAGCAACTCTCGGTATGAACTCCAGTAATTTTTCCGGTGATGCATTCAGTAGTAAAGTAGGATTCCATGCCGGAGTCAAGGCTGAAGTGGGATTGCCACAAATTGCCGAAGGAGTATATTTGGATTTAGGTGCCCTATTGTCACTAAAAGGTGCAAAAGTCAATCTTGGTTCCTACGATATCAAGTATAATCCTTGCTATTTAGAAATTCCCGTACACATGGGTTATAAATATGCAGTGAATGAAAATTTCGCTGTTTTCGGCAATGCAGGTCCTTATGTCGCTATCGGTCTCTTTGGCAAAGTTAAAACAGATGGAATCGAATCATCAGATCCTTCTGATAATGTTTTTGATGAAGATGGTGGTGGCATGAAACGTTTTGATCTCGGCCTCGGGCTGAAGTTCGGTGTAGAATTCTGCAAAAAGATTCAGGTTGCTTTCGGATATGACTGGGGATTAATAGATAACGCCGATCACATAGATAACAAGAACCGTAACATGATGATTTCCTTGAGCTATATGTTCTAAAAATATTAAATGCTCTTCCCCCTTCCGCACTCTGCCCCTCTCTATATTTATCTGCAGCAACAGTGGAAGGGGATTTTTATCCTATCGATTAAGCATATTTCAGTATTTATCCGTAAGTTTGCATCACAATAATTTAACTGATTGAGATATGGCTTACGATATACCGACAATGGTTTCTGAGGCAACCGGAGTTCTTAAATCTCTGATTGCTATCCCTTCTCTTAGCCGCGATGAAGAAAAAGCGGCTGATTATCTACAGAATTATATAGAGTTGCAAGGCATGGCAACCGGACGAAAAGGCAATAACGTATGGTGTCTTAGTCCGATGTTCGACTTAAATAAGCCTACCTTGTTACTGAATTCACATATTGATACAGTGAAAGCTGTGAACGGCTGGCGGAAAGATCCGTTTACCCCAACCCTGGAAAGTAATGGAAAACTATATGGATTGGGTAGCAATGATGCCGGTGCAAGCGTTGTCAGTCTGTTGCAAGTCTTTTTGCAACTTTGCCGCACCACACAGAAGTATAATCTCATCTATCTCGCTTCCTGCGAAGAAGAAGTTTCCGGAAAAGGAGGCATCGAATGTGTATTGCCTGAACTTCCTCCGATACATTTTGCTATTGTAGGCGAACCTACCGAGATGCAACCTGCCACTGCGGAAAAAGGATTAATGGTACTGGACGTGACCGCTTACGGAAAAGCCGGACATGCCGCACGCAATGAAGGAGACAATGCCATATATAAAGTATTGGAAGATATCGCCTGGTTCCGCGACCATCATTTTGAAAAAGTATCTCCATTATTAGGTCCTGTAAAGATGAGTGTAACGCAGATCAATGCAGGCACGCAACACAATGTAATCCCAGACCGTTGTACGTTTGTGGTAGATATTCGCAGTAACGAATGTTATAGTAATCAGGAACTGTTTGCCGAAATACAAAAACATATTTCTTGCGAAGCTAAAGCACGTTCGTTCCGCTTAAGTTCTTCTCATGTAGAAGAAAGACACCCAATAGTACAGCGTGCCGTGGCAATGGGGCGTGTTCCTTTTGGTTCTCCTACCCTCTCCGACCAGGCACTGATGTCATTCCCCTCTCTCAAAATGGGACCGGGAAAAAGTAGTCGTTCCCATACAGCAGATGAGTTTATTTTCATTCAGGAAATAGAAGAAGCGATAGGGTTATATCTGAAACTATTGGACGGAGCTATTATATAGTTCCCCCTAGTATTAGCGGGAAAAGTAAAATGTCTAAGGAAAAAAGCACAAATTTATTGGTGTTTGGAACACTCTCCTCTTTGTTATTCATCAATATCATGGCAATATTGCAAAACTTTTAGGGAACAAAGAATTTAGTGAGGTTAATTCAGCTATAAAAAGGAATATTGGAATACAATTTAGTATAGCTTGCACAAAGTGCATGAATATCCTATAAAACTCCTATGATAAGAAATCCTGTTTGTTTGAAGAATAGCAGAGCCAAACAGCCTTTTCTTCATCTTAAATAAGATATGATCATTCCTTTTCATTACCTTTGTAAAGATTAACCCATAAAACACTATTCCTATGAAGAAGCAAATCTACTTTTTATTTTTTATAATCTTCTCATGTGCTACGGTGGTCTCAGCCCAGCAAACGGAAATTTTCCATAGTTATAATTCTTCTGCAAAAACGCAATCAGAAGGTGGCTGGCTATGGAAAATATCAGGTAACGGGTTAACTCATCCTTCTTACCTGTTCGGTACATATCATGGTACATTCAATATTCTTTATGGATATGTTGATAGTATTCCCGGATTTCACCAAGCCCTTGATGCTTGCAGCCAGTATGTCGGAGAGACACTCCTTAGCAAGGGCGCCACTACCTTACCAAATCTCCCAGCCAACACCAAGTTGCACAAAGACACGACTTATCATGACTTACTGAATGATAACGACTATTACTTTTTAGATTCCATCCTGCGCCATAAGATAAACGTGCCGCTGGACAAAATGTATATGAAACCTCTTTTTCTGACCATACTTCTAGGTAATATAGACGAGATAGAAAAGCTTAAAAAGGCAGGATATACTAAAAACCAGATAGACAGCATTAACTCCCAACTTATGGATGGCACATTAGAAAAGAAAGTCAAAGAAAAAGGATATACTACCATCGGATTGGAAACCGTTTCGGAACAATTTGAAATGATGATACCGGGAAATGATCAAGAAAGAGCAAACCAACTGGTTGATTCATATCGGAATGAAGAAAACAGTGAATTTACAAAATTTACTGCTTTAACTGATACTTTATCCAAAGTATATCGCTCACAGAGCATGAAAAGTCTGATTGAATATGAGATTCAAATAGACTCTTTCTATCTTAATTCCTGTACCCAAATTCAAAGGATGGGGGCTCACCAACGCCAAGTATTACTGAAAAGCCGAAATAAGAACTGGATTACCCAAATACCGGAGTTAATAAAAGACAAAACAACTTTCATAGCCGTCGGTGTACGCCATCTACCGGGAGAATACGGATTAATCGCCCTTTTGCGGAAAGAAGGCTATAAGATAGAAGCTTTTGAAGCAACACAATGATATATCACAACAGTGATAAGCCACTGTAAATAGGTCCGGTGCCTGCTTCTCCAATAAGGCATTATTAATCAGATATTGTTCCATTACGAAGAAGCGTAAGTTTCACTTTAGAGGAACATTTGTTTCCTTACTGTGGCACAAAAGTTTCTTGCCTAAGAAACGTTTGTTTCTTAACCGAGAAACTTTTGTTCCATAGGCAAGGCACTTTTGTTTCAATAGGAAGAAATAAAAAGGAAAGGCGTAATCTTACGAGTATACCTTGCGCTTGCTAACAGGCTGAAAGCACTGAAAGCCGTCCCCGACCGGACATTTCAGTCTAAACGCCTTACACACAACGGCCTAAAGCCGCTGAAAGAGATGAAAGCGCAGAACGGCACGATAATACAGCACAAAGAAGACTTGACTCAGCGGTTCAACCACGGTTCCGGATTCAGTTTCTCCTTTTCTTTGCGCAACTGGAAGTGAAGCACCGTACGTCCATTGTCCGCACCATCCGAAAATACTTGTCCGAGGGCTTGCCGGGTAGTAACAGTATCCCCCGTCTTCACTGAAGCAGAAGCCAGGTTACAATAAACGGAAATATAGTTTCCATGGCGGATAAGAATATTGAAAAGTCCGTTCAGTTGGAAAACAGCAGCTACCTTTCCGTCGAAGATAGCACGCGCCTGTGCACCGGGCTTACCTTGAATGTCTATCCCTTTATTATCCAGTTTCACATTGCGAAGCCCTTCTACGGAATACTGACCGTAGCGGCTGGTGATGATATACGGTCCGGTAATAGGTATTGGCAATTTACCACGGTTGTTGACAAAGCTACCGGACAATTCCCGGTCTGCCTTATCCATCGTATAGGTTTCGAGAGGTGCTGCTTTCTTGGCGGCTGCTGCTTCGGAAGAAGAAGTTGCAGCCGGTTTCGTTTCTTTTGCAGCAGCCTTTTTGCGGGCAGCCGCTTCTTTACGCGCCTCTTCCGCAGCACGTTTACGGGCTTTCTCAATTTCTTCGGCTATCAGGCGATCAATACGCGCATTCAGCTGGTCGGCTTCCCTACGCTTCTTGTTCAACTCATTTTGCAGCCCACGCTGCTTCTTCTGTAAATTGGCAACCAAGGTTTTCTTCTCCTTCTCCTGGTTTTCCAACTTTTCTTTTTCCACTTCACGCTCTTTCAGCAAACTAGCTTTGGCTTTCTTTACCTGTTGAAGTTCCGTCTTCTTTTGATTGACCTGCTCTTGTTTCTTCAGAATCTCTTCGCCTTGCAGGCGCTGATAGTCGGCATACTCACGCACATAGCGCAAACGGCGATAAGTTTGCGATAATGTTTTGGCGGAAAGAATAAACAAAAGTTTGTCTTGGACAGAACGGTTCTTATACAGATATTGAACTGAAGACTCATATTTCTTCTTCTTATCCTTCAGATCATTTTCGAGGCGGACTAACTGACGTTCCAGTTTGGAAAGTTCACGATCTATAGTCTCCATATCATTATTAATGGCGAGGATATACCGTTTTCGTTCCTCAATCTGCCCGGTAAGGGCGGCAAGACCATTCAATTGGCTACCGACATCTTTCTTTGTAGTGTTCAGAAGTGTTTCCGACTCGGCTATCTGCTTTTGCAAAGCGCCCCGTTTACTTTCCAACTCCTTAATCATCTTGTTGGATTGGGCACAAAGTGGCAGAGCCAGACAGAAACAACTTATGAAAATACAAAGAAACTGTCTCATAACTTAGCCAGCATCTCTAAAAGTTCAGTCCATTCAACCTTAGTATATCTGGAAGACACCTGAGTCGGAGTCAGCGATATCTCTTTGTCCGAAAAGTCGGTGAGAACGATTTTTCCTTTCTCCAAAGAAGGAATCCCCAACTCCTTACCTGTCAAAGAAGCTTTGCCACCGGGTTTGGCAGCCTCAAAAAGCATCTTCTCCAAATGGGCAAAGTCGGCCTTCTTGGGCAAAACGTCTTTCAATTCCTTACGGGTAGCCTGTACATAACGTTTTCCCATGCGGTCCACTACCAACACATCGTCGGGAGTAATCTCCAATCGTGCCACTTCACTGCGGAGGATAGGCATCAGAAGGGAAAGCTGCATACGTTCACCGCTTACAAGCTTCATGGTACCGTTCACTGTAATTGTACCTCCCTTGTTAGGAATGGTCAACTGTACTTTAGAAGATAAAAAGCGCGGTTCTCCCAACGAAGAAGTCACTTTCCGGGAAGTCTTACAACCGGAAAGACCTACTACCAGGGTCAGGAGAAGCATGAGAGGCAGCATACGAATACTGCCTACCGTTCTGTATTTGCTGTGTAACGTTCTCATTCGGGTATATATTTCTTTTTCTCGATCTTCTTTTTCAATGTCTTGGACTCACTACCCACTTCCTGAGCTTGCTTCCAATACTTCAAAGCACCATCCACATCACCGGTCATATAATAGATATCACCCCCATGTTCAAGAATGGTATCACTTTGGTCTTTATCATTCTTTATTGCATCGTCTATGTAGAGGCGGGCTTCGGCATAGTTGCCTTTCTCAAACAGAATCCAGGCGTAGGTATCCAGATAAGTGGGGTTCTTCGGTTCGGATTTCACCGTTTTATAACTCATTTCCTCCGCTTTGTCCAGATCACGACGTTCCAGCGAGAGGTAATAGGCATAGTTATTCAATGCTCCCAGATTTGCCGAATTGTAAACCAATGCAGAGTCATAGGCTGCATAGGCTTCCGTATTCATTTTCTTAGTATGATAGATATCGCCCATGATGGCATAGAAGTTCGAAACGAATTCTTTATCACTCTTTTCCGGGATATTTTCCAATCCTTTCTTGCAAATGGCAAGTGCATCGTCAGTGCGGTCAGCCTGATTATAGGCTATGGAAAGATAGAAATAGAACTCCAGCATATCGGGATTAGACTCGATACCGGCCTCGCAAAGACGGATTACTTCTTTATAATCTCCTTTCTGTACTGCCTCACCGAGAAGTGTCATACGGGCAGCCGTATTCGTCGGATCAATGTCCAGCACTCGTTCCAGTACGGGCATGGTCTCTTTATTCATTTTCTTGGCAAGAAGATATTGGGCATAAAGCATCGGCATCTGTGCATCATCCTGATCTTGTTCCATAATACGGTCAAAAAGATTGATCACGCGGGTACTGTCTCTACCTGCCCGTTCATTTTCAACCACAAACTGACGCATCACGTTCAACTTTGTATCAGAAGGCACTTTCTTATTCAGTAAAAGGGTATCCAGTTGTTGCTCGTAGAGTTCTTTCTGTCCGGTTTGTTCGTAATAAGAGGCCAATGAATACATCGCCATGGCATTATCCGGTTCGGTGGCAAGCACTTTCTTGTATATGTTATAGGCTTCGTCCTTCTTGTCGTTCTGCATATAAACATCACCCAGTATCACCTGATATCGCATATCCATCGGATACTCTTCCACCAGACTCTCTATCTCACGGAAAGCGCTCTGATTATCTTTCTTCTGTAAATAGATACGAAATTTCTCCATACTGAGTTGCTCGTTCTTTCCCATCTTTTCTTCCAAACGATTCAAGGTGGTAATCACATTATCGTACTCTTCCAGACGGTTATATATATCCAACAAGCTGTACAGAGGATCCATCCTATCCGAGAAACGGGTTGCCATGTTTTCCAGCAGATTCGTAGCTTTCTGCATCTCATTCTGTTGCTGATATAAGCTGGCCAATCCCTGGCTATACCAATAATTATCCGGATCATTTTCCACAGCCTTTTCCAATGCTGCCTGTCCTTGCGGAACTTGTTTAAGGTACATATAGTACTGCGAAATCTCGTACAAAGCCGATGAAGCATTCGGATTAATGGTCAGACAATGCTGCAATAAGTCAAAGGCAGCACTATAATCGTCTTTCATCTTCAAGCGGGAAGCTTCCAGGAAGAAGTAATCGTATTTACGCTGTTGCTCGGGCGTAAGCACAACCTGCGCCTTGGTTCCTTTCCGCTGTTTTTTTCCTCCCTGACGGGAAGTACCACACGATATAAGTATCGCGCACAATACGAAAAGAGATACTATTTTAAATTTCATTTTCATTCAGTCAGTTAGTAGAACTCAGCCCCTTTTAGTTTTTAAATTCTTTGATTTTTAATTCCTCAACTCTTTCCCGTATGCCCGAAGCCTCCGGCACCGCGCTCCGTCTCATCCAGCACTTCCACTTCCTGCCATGTAGCTTGTTCGTGGCGTGCTATTACCATCTGTGCAATGCTCTCCCCATCTTCGATGACGAAGGTTTCTGCAGAAAGGTTGACGAGAATAATACAAACCTCACCACGGTAATCGGCATCAATCGTTCCAGGGGAGTTCAGCACGGTAATCCCCTTCTTAATGGCCAATCCACTACGCGGACGCACTTGCGCCTCAAATCCTTCCGGAAGAGCGATATAAAGGCCCGTAGGCACCAGACACCGCTGCATCGGAGCCAGCGAAATAGGTTCGTTAAGGTTTGCACGGATATCCATTCCTGCAGACAGCTCAGTGGCATAAGCCGGAAGCGGATGCTTTGATTTATTGATGATTTGTACGTTCAACATGATGTTATTTACGATTTGACGATTTACTATTTACGATTGGGGCTACTTCTATTCTTACAATTCGAGTAATTCAAGTTTCGCAATTCATCTTCCTTTTACTATAAACTTGGGCGAAAATACGGCTTTTTATACAAAATAGTGATACATTTGCAGTTAAATAATAGTAACTTCAATCGTAAATAGTAAATCGTCAAATCTCAAATAACATCATGATGAATTGGAATACGCTCATATCTGCCAAACGCTTCGGACTGGAAGAGTTTCACCAGGAACGCCATGAAAACCGCTCGGAATTCCAACGTGACTATGACCGCCTTGTCTTCTCTGCTCCCTTCCGCCGTCTGCAGAACAAAACCCAGGTATTCCCTCCTTCCCGGTAGTGTATTCGTCCACAACCGATTGACACACAGCTTGGAAGTATCATGTGTAGGCCGCTCACTAGGCAACGATGTATCGAAAGCTCTCATTGCCCGCCGTCCGGAACTGCAAGACAGCTACCTCACCGAAATAGGCTCCATCGTTTCCGCCGCCTGCCTGGCACACGACTTGGGAAATCCTCCTTTCGGACATTCGGGAGAACGAGCTATTTCCACCTTTTTTTCTGAAGGAAAAGGAATGTCCCTGAAGGGCCAACTGACACCTTCCCAATGGGAGGACCTTACCCACTTTGAAGGGAATGCAAATGCGTTCCGCCTGCTTACCCACCAGTTTGAGGGAAGGCGACAGGGAGGATTTGTACTCACCTACTCCACCTTGGCAAGCATCGTGAAATATCCCTTTTCATCGAGTCTTGCAGGCAAAAAGTCAAAATTCGGTTTCTTCATCACAGAGGAAGAAAGTTTTCGCCGCATAGCAGAAGAGTTGGGTATGGAGAAGCAGAACGATGCCCCGTTGAAATATGCCCGCCACCCGCTGGTCTATCTGGTGGAAGCCGCCGATGACATCTGCTACCAGATGATGGATATTGAGGATGCTCACAAACTGAAAATTCTGACTACACAAGAAACCAAAGAGTTGCTTCTTTCTTATTTCTCGAAAGAGCGCCAAGCACACCGGCTCAAAACGATGGAGATAGTAAGTGACACCAATGAACAAATAGCCTATCTGCGTTCCAGCGTTATCGGACTGCTTATCGGCGAATGCGTGCAAGCCTTTGTAGACAATGAAGAAAAGATTCTGAAAGGAGAATTTGAAGGAAGCCTCATCAAGCATATTTCCGAGGTACCAGCCAATGCCTACAAGCACTGTGCAGACATCTCCCTGAAGAGGATCTACCGCTCGCGTGATGTACTGGACATCGAACTTGCCGGTTTCCGCATCATCAGTACTTTGCTCGAACTGATGATCGATGCCGTGCGCTCACCGGAAAAGCTTATTCGCAGTTGCTCATCAACCGGGTATCGGGCCAGTACAACATAAAAGCGCCCGTACTCTACGAAAGAATACAGGCGGTATTGGATTAACGACAAACTTCAGGCACAATTATCATCTACTCGGAAAGAACACTTTATTAGCTCCGGAGGTAAGTTTGCAAGCCTCCGGCTCATTCTCGATGAATGACTGGATATGGCGGATACGCTTTTCTGCCAGAATCTCATCCACAGCAATCAGAATTCCCGTTTCTTCCACATCGCCAAAACCATAGTTAATGGCAGTACCGAACATACGCATCGTCGGACTCAAACTCATATAAGCATTTACCAACGGCGGAATATTATAGCCTAACTTACGTATCTCGCAATTCAGTATCTTATAGTCCTCCTTAAATGTCTTCTTACAAAACAAAGCAGCCAAATCGGCCTCTTTAGCTTCCATTTCAAGCGGTTTCATCGGAGTAATCAGATTATCTTTATCCTCAAAGTGCTTCTTCAAGAAATAAAGAATCATGTCGCGTCCCTGACGATGATAGCTCGGATACATAGTCACTTTACCGAAAAAATACTTCACATTCGGCATAACTACCGTTAACGCACCCAAACCATCCCATAGGTTATCCAGCGCAAACAAGCCTTTGCTACCGGCACGGGTGGACTGATACTCTACCGTAACAAATGAACGTCCTAACTCAATTGTAGTGGGAAGGTACTCTTTCAGGAACTTTTCAGAGAAATTGAACATGTGGGCTGTAGCCAGAATAGGGGCACCCTGTTCATCGAACCGAACGTCCGTACCAAGGATATAACGATAACCACCTAATATTTCTTCTGCTTCAGGGTTCCAGACAATCAGCTGTTTGTAGGGATTATCCATGATATCGTATTCATCGATATCCAGCGGTTGTCCTGTACCTCCACCTGCTGCACGGAAAGCAATCTCGCGTAAACGCCCGATTTCTTTCATAATATTCGGAGAATCCTGAGCTGTAATGATATAAATCTGATTATGGCTCTTATTCGTCATACGCAGACGCTTCTCTTCGGTCAGTTCCGCTTTCAGAAGTTCCTTACTAATAGGTTCAATAATCTCTTCCATATTTTTTTGTTAGTAGTTCTCTTATTAAAACTAAGTTCTATAATTTATAAACGATATCTTTTACGTAAGCCGCCCACTCGGCAGGAGTTTTTGATTTATCAAAAGTCTGCCAGGAAATAGGTTTCCCGATGGTAACAGTAAACGTTTTATGACGGTTCTTTAACATCTCGTCGGCAAGGTAGAGCATGGCTATGTTAATTTTGATGCCCAAAAATTTGCAGACGTTAGCCAAATTATAAAAAAAGTTCGAATTCCGGCCTTCAAAATGAATGGGGACAACGTCGCGTTGTGCCTGCACACTCTTTACGATAAAGGTCTTCTTCCAATCCAGATCACGGATCACTCCATTCTGACGTCGGGAGCACAATCCGGCAGGGAACATAATCAACTGATCATTCGATGCAAAGCCCGCTTCCACCATTCTCGGAAAATCTTTTGCCTGTTTTCCTGTCTTATTAATAGGTATACAAAGAGGAGCTAATCCTTGCAGATTCATCAGCAGGTCATTCACCATATACTTCACCTTACCTTTATAGAAACTACCCAACACATATCCCAAAGCCACACCATCCTGGCCTCCCAACGGATGATTAGAGACAAAGGTATACAATCCTTCAGTCGGTAGATTCTCTTCTCCCTTCACTACAATATTGGCATCCAGAAATTCCAGGCAGGCTTTTAAGAAGTCTACACCTACCTTATCCTTCGACTCGCGCAGGAAAACATTCAGTTCTTCCTGATGAACGATTCTTTTCAGATAAGAAACCACGAATTTGGGGATATACTTATAGTACTTCGGAGCCTTTTCCCGGAGCACTTTATCAATATCAATCAAAAATAAAGAGTCATCAGCCATTCTTCTTTAAGATGAAATGATTGCGCAAAATTAACTCATCTTTTTAATTATACGCAATAAAATTGGTGAAAACTGCACCCAAAAACAAACAAAAGGGCACCTAAAAACTGTCAATTGATAGTTTTTCCCCTAAAGATTGCTCAAAATGCGTCCGTCAGAGTTAGGGAACTTTCGTAAAATTGCAACATCAAAAGTCAAACAAACGAATAATTATAATAAAAAAGGAGAACGATATGAACAGTATTACATTTCAAAAGGATTTGCTCGGAGTACAAGACGATTTATTACGTTTTGCATACAAACTAACCTCCGACCGTGAAGAAGCTAACGACTTACTCCAGGAAACCTCTCTAAAGGCATTAGATAATGAAGATAAATACATGCCCGACACTAACTTTAAAGGATGGATGTACACCATCATGCGCAATATCTTTATAAACAACTATCGGAAGCTGGTTCGCGACCAGACCTTCGTAGATCAGACTGATAATCTTTATCACCTCAATCTGCCTCAGGAGTCCGGATTTCAAAGTACCGAAAGCGCCTATGACTTGAAAGAAATGCACCGTGTTGTAAATGCACTGCCACGCGAATATAAGATTCCATTTTCTATGCATGTATCCGGTTTCAAATACCGCGAAATTGCAGAAAAGCTGGGATTACCCTTAGGAACAGTAAAGAGCCGTATATTCTTTACACGCCAGAAGTTGCAACAGGAACTGAAAGACTTCAGATAATCTGTGTTGCAGGATAAAAACAGTTATTACCCTATACAACCTAAACCGATAACGTTCAGATATGAAAAAGTGTTCATGAAGAGGTCAGAGACTACTTGCATGAGCACTTTCCGACCACCCGAAAACTATCAAAACACCACCTGAAAACTATCAATTGATAGTTTTCCCCCCAAATATTGCCTGAAATCCGTCTATCAGAATAAGATAACTTTCGTAAAATTGCAAAGTCAAAAGGCAAAACAATAACTATTGAAAAGGAGAAATGATTATGAACAACAGTATTACATTCCAGAAAGAATTGATCGGGGTACAAGACGATTTATTACGCTTCGCATACAAATTAACCTCAGACCACGAAGAAGCAAATGACCTACTCCAGGAAACCTCTCTAAAGGCGTTAGATAACGAAGATAAATATGCACCTGATACTAATTTCAAAGGATGGATGTATACCATCATGCGCAATATCTTTATCAACAACTACCGCAAGGTGGTTCGCGACCAGACTTTCGTAGATCAGACAGAAAATCTCTATCATCTCAACTTACCGCAAGAATCCGGCTTTGAATGCACGGAAAGCGCATACGACTTGAAAGAGATGCATCGTATAGTAAATGCATTACCTCGTGAATATAAAATTCCCTTCTCCATGCATGTCTCCGGCTTCAAATACCGCGAAATTGCAGAGAAGCTGGGATTACCACTCGGAACAGTGAAAAGCCGTATCTTCTTCACCCGACAGAAGTTACAACAAGAACTGAAGGATTTTGTTTAGGAGATTAAAAAAAAATCTACTAAATCAATTATAGTATAAATTTTTAGTTGTGTTAGAGAGAATAGGGGCAGATTTGGAATTACTTCCAGTCTGCCCTTTTCATTCTCTAAAATTAATCCGGACGAATTTCACAACCCACACGAATCATCTATTGTTAACTTTATATTTTCTCATTTAAATTCAGATTTCCCTCTACAATATCTAAATCCTGCTGATATCCATGCAATTCCTTTCTTAATCTATCGGCATGTTCCTTATATGCTGTATCACTATAGACATTTTTCATTTCATGAGGATCAGTCAGCAAGTCATATAATTCAAAGTATTCGATATCCGCTCCCTCATCTTTACCTTTTCCTTCACCATAAAAATGAATCAGTTTATAACGGCCGTCAAAAACACCATCATGGCGACGAACCATGTGAATAGCAGGATAATCATAATAATGATAGTAGAGATTCTCACGCCATTCCTGCGGTTTATCTCCGGAGAATAAAGGTACTAAAGATCTTCCGTCCATCTTTACCGGTGATTCAACCCCTGCCAAAGCCAAATAAGTAGGTGCATAATCTATGTTCTGAACCAACTCATTACATACTGAACCAGCTTTTATCATTTTAGGATACATAATCAAAAGAGGCGTTCTGAATGACTCCTCATACATAAAGCGTTTATCAAACCAACCATGCTCTCCCATATAGAAACCTTGATCAGAAGTATATACGATAATTGTATTGTCCATCAATTTATTCTCTTCCAGATAGTCCAATAAACGTCCGATCTGATCATCTACAGATTTTATAGTACGCATATAATCCTTTATGTAACGCTGATATTTCCACTTAGCTAATTCTTTTGCAGAAAGATTCGCTTCCAACATCGCTTTATTACGGGGGCCATATGCTGCATCCCATGCCTGTAATTGTTTAGGGGTCATACGAGCACGCGCTTTCTCCCAATCAGCTTTTGACCATTCCAGATGGGGAGGTAAATTATCATTTAATTCATTAACCTTCAAATCATACCCCATAGTCATATCATGCATGATGGACATTTGCTGTGATTTAGCCGCCGGTCCTCTGCTAGTGTAATCATCAAAAAAGTTATCCGGATAAGGAAATTCTGCATCTTCATACAAATCATAATATTTAGATTCTGGCATAAAGTTACGATGTGGCGCCTTATGATGAACCAATAAACAGAAAGGCTTCTTCTTATCCCTTTTGTCTAACCAATTTATAGCATAATCTGTAGTCAATGTCGTTGCATAACCTTCTTCTCTCACATATTCCCCATTAGTTTCTTTTGTCGCAAATTCCGGATTGTAATAATCCCCCTGATTCTTCAGAATTTTATAATAATCAAAGCCTTTGGGCTCTACTTGCAAATGCCATTTTCCCACAATAGCCGTTTGATACCCAGCTTGCTGCAATAGTTCCGGAAAGACTGTGTTATCTGGTTTGAATCCATTCGTTAATATCTCCTGACCATGCTTATGACTATACAACCCTGTCAAGAGCGTAGCCCGACTTGGAGCAGAAATAGAGTTTTCCACATAAGCACGCTGAAAAATCATTCCTTTTTGTGCGATTCGATCGATATTGGGAGTTGGTGCTATCTTTGAGATAGCACCTCCATAAGCACTGAGAGCCTGAAAGGCATGGTCATCTGTCATTATATGAATAATGTTAGGTCGTTCACTCTGAACCACCTTTTCATTACCTGTGCAGGAAGCAAAGAGTGCACACAGCATACTCCCTGTTACAACTGATAAGTTATTTAAGCTACTGTTCTTCATCTTTTATATTTCTTATTTATATGCCTCATTTTGTTCTATTACACCCTTGGAATCAATCACCATTTGCGGATCTATCGGAAATACGGCACGTCGTGGGTCTTCGTTATACTTGGATAAACTATATGCAGACAAACCTCTTTTCCCATACTCTACAAATTTGCCCATACGCACCAAATCCATGTGGCGAACACCTTCCCCATACAATTCATGTCCTCTTTCCTCTAAGATAGCTTCCCGGAAAGCTTCCGGAGAAGCGACTTTTTCCCCTCCGTTTATTTCTTCAATATTAGACAAACCTGCCCTGCTTCTTATTAAATTAACAAGATGTATAGCCAGATCTGTTACCCCTTCCGTCTCATTTATAGCTTCAGCATATCCTAAAATTGCTTCGGCATATCTGAATACCGGAATATCATTTTTAGCAAAATTTCCCTGCGTGGTAGGATCTTGATCATATTTAAAGGGCAAAGCTCCATTTTCCAGATTCTTATCTCCTCGTTTGACCTTTTTCCCCTTATTATTTACATACTCGGCAACAATCGTATTCAACCGTTTGTCCCCTTTTTCATACGTATCATAAAAAGCCCATCTCATTCTATGGGAATTACTACCCTTTGCAGCAGTAGAAATATGGGGATAATCTCCTGGCATTGCAGCACAATACCATTGATTAGGACTATAGTCTTTAGTACCATCACACGGAATAGCAAGGATTAACTCACTGTTTCTTTGATTATCAATACTAAATATTTTAGAATAGTCTTTCATCAGTTCATAAGTAGAACCACCTCCTTCTTTTCCCATCTCATAGACAGACTTTGCTACCGCTTTAGCCTTCACAAAATCTTTCTGCATCAGATGTACCCTTAAAAGTATCATAGAAGCAGCCCCTTTAGTCAAACGTCCCCAAGTGTCTTGTGTTTCCGGCAAAAAAGGAATGGCTTCAGTCAAATTCTCTTCTAGATATGCCAGAAAATCTTCAGAAGAAGGACGCGCTATCCATTCTCCTTCCAGAGGATGTTCATCCCAATATAATAATTGTTCGTCCGAAGGATAAGGAAGAGGACCAAACATATCATACAAAATCATACCTGCCCAACCAATAATAGCTTTTGCTTCAGCAGCATACTTTTCTTTATTATTTACTGTAGTCTGCATAATTCTCAATGCTGCCATTCTGGCTTTAGATATATAAGTAAGCCTGGGCAGGAATTTCTGATAGAGAGGGGTTACAAGATTGGCACTTGCAACTAAATCCCAATCATGGGTGTTACATACTATTGAAGGAGCTGTTACATTTGTTTTTTCAGAAGTCAATATGTCCGTAGTATTTTCTGTCAAGGCAAAATATCCTCCATCCAGTGTAGCATAAAATCCTGCAACGCTTACATCCCCTTGAGAAGATCCAAACGGTTTATACAAAGAATAAACATAAAGCCTTAAATCATCTTCGTTCTTCAAAAAATCTTCCATAGAAACCCTTGTTGAATCTTCACGTACCAAATCAAGACAGGAAGAGTTCAACATCCCACACAAAAGGATCAAACATAAGTTATATATATTTTTTTTCATATTCATATCAAATTAAAAGGTAATATCTATTCCAAAAGTATAGGTACGAGAATTAGGATAAGCTGCTTGAGAATCAGTTTCAGGATCTGAACCGGAATAAGGAGTTATCACAAATAAGTTGCGTGCAGCAGCATATACTCTCAATGAAGAAAAATATTTATTTGATTTCTTTGTTTTGAATGTATAGCCTAATGAAACATTGTCGCAACGCAAAAACCAGGCCTTTTCAAGATAATATCCATTTCTCTGCGCTGCCGTACTTTCTACATGTGCAAAAATAGAAGGTATCGAAGAATTCAGATTGTCGTATGACCAGCGGTTAGCCAAAGACTTAAGTGTATTTTCTCCATACAAAGCTACATTCTGTAAGTTTCCGGCAAACATAGTGTAAGTAGAATTCTTCTGCCAATTATTGAACATTCCATAGAAATAGACATTCACGTCAAATTTTCCAAATTCAAAAGAGTTATTCAAACTAAATGGAATAGGAGTACTATTACCTTTATAGATCATATCCGCTTCATCAATCATTCCATCCGGCGAGCCACTATAGGCCGGTTTTCCATTCACCATCACAATATTACCACTATCGTCACGGAGATATCCATTCAAATCCTTAAACTTCAAGGCACCGGCATTGGGATTTCCAGCAGGTATCATGCCATCTACAACATACTGCCACATATCATTCACATCTTGACGTTGAGTTTCATTGATACCTAAAACATAATTAGCATCACGCTTTACGTAATAGTTTCGATAATAAGATAATACAAAATTGGTATTCCACTTAAAATTCCTATTATGTATATTCGTACTGTTAATTCCTATCTCAAAGCCATGATTTCCATCTACCTGAGAAAGGTTATAATCTATTTCCATAATTTCTTGATTAATCGGTAGTTGCCTTTTCCCTATCTTATTTTTGATACGAGAACTAAAGAAGTCAACAGTTCCACTTATACGACTATTGAAAATGCCCCAATCAATTCCCATATTAAAACTTGTTTTTGTTTCCCATGTCAAATCAGGGTTTGCCAAAGCTCCTAACCCCAAGCCAGCAGTAGGTATATTATTAAATGCATAATAATAAGTCGTAAAATAAGTATCCGTCCCTGTCAATTTACCGTCATCACCCACTTGTCCCCAACCGACTCTTAGCTTCAGATCATTCAGCCAGTCTATCTTATTCTTTATAAACTTCTCTTCTGCTATTTTCCACGCAGCAGACACTCCAGTAAATACTCCCCATTGTTTATTTGCCGCAAAATTAGAAGAGCCATCCACACGAATATTTGCAGTAAGCAAGTAGCGATTGTCATAGCTATAGTTAATACGTCCGATATATGAAGCACGCTCACCTATCTTTTTATATGAGGTTACATCCGGATGTGCACGAGAACCGGATCCCATATTATCCCAACCAAAATTATCTGAAGGAAATCCAGAATTGATCATAGTCGTACCATTTTGTCCTTGGTGCTCAAATTCAAATGCCCCCATAACACCCCAATTATGCTTATCCAGACTTAATTTATAGTCTGCCATCAAATTCAACAAATAGCTTTCACCCCTGTTTTGTCCGATATATGCATACATGGATTCCTGATTTCCAATACTTATAGTAGAAGGCAAATAAGATTTTCGTTCATTAATTCGTATATCAGTACCCACGGTACCTTTAATCATCAAGCCTTTTACCGGAGTCAGTTCTACATTTGCAGTAGCCAATATATTTTCCCGTTGACTTTTATCCTGCGCATCTAAAAACGATACAGGATTGGGGCGCCCGAAACGATCATCCGGGTTCAAAGTATAATTTCCATTTTCATCCCAAATAGGCAACGTCGGATTGAATTCCATTGCACTTGAAAGCATACCAGCAAACTGTGAACCTCCAGAGCGTCCGGATTCTCCATAAACATTATCAATATTATTCCGACTATATGAAACATTTACGCCTCCTTTCAGCCAATTATTAAACTTCTGATCCAGATTCAATCTAGTGGTAAAACGATTAAAAGAGTTATTCTTAACAACCCCGTCATTACTCAGGTTACTAACAGAAAACAAGTATTTAGTTTTACCGGAACCACCTTTGATGTTTAGGGACTCATTATGAATTAATCCTGTTCTCGTTACCTCATCCAGCCAGTTTGTTCCTCCACGGAATTTGCTGATTTCCTCTTCTGTATATGGATAAAGGATAGAAGTATTCATTGAATCCTCCCATTCTCTTGTCCCATATGGATACACATTATTATTATTCATCCATATTTCCCGGGTTATTTTATTTCTTTCACGCATAAAATCCTGCCCACTGAGCATGTCTTCAAAGCCATATAGTTTCTGCATAGATACAGAGGCTGAGAACTTTACATCCACTTTGCCTTCACTGCCACGCTTAGTTGTAATCAGTACAACTCCATTAGCCGCACGAGATCCATAAATAGAAGTAGCACTGGCATCTTTCAATATATCAATAGATTCTATATCATCCGGATTCAAATTGATAAAGTTGTTATCCATAGGTACTGAACCCAATTTATTTCCGGTTTCTTTCACATTCTCCGAAATATACTGGTCATCTACCGGAGAAATAGGATAACCGTCAATTACAATCAAAGGGGCGTTTCCACCACGAATACTGAAATCGATAGCACCACCGGGAGCTGCACTATTAGCTTTCACTATAAGCCCTGGCGTTCTTCCTGTAAGCATATTCCCCACTGAAGCTGTAGAAGCTTTAGGAAGCTCATCCGTTTTCACAACTGAAATAGAACTGGTAACATCTCCTCTCTTCACAGTACCATAACCAATTACCACCACTTCATCAAGCATCTCTTGATCAGGCATCAACTTAACATTAATCTGACGTTGATTTCCAACCAATATCTCCTGAGATTTATACCCAATAAATGAATAAACGAAAATAGCTTTTTCATTAGTAGAAACAGATACAGAATATTTCCCATCCAAATCAGTCACAGTGCCATTAGTAGTTCCCTTAACCACTACGTTGACACCCACCATAGGTTCACCTAACTCATCGACAACAACTCCGGTTATTGACACTTTACCAACCTGAGCAACAGATCCGCCTATATTCATAAGCACAAAAAGCGCGAATAGCAACCACTTTAAGGTATTAATATGGTTACCGTGCAAAAAGTGTTTCTTCATAATTTTTTAAGATTAATGTTTTCTCAATTCTATAATTTGTGTACTTTTTCTCTTTAAAGATATTTTATCAAGCTGTCCGTAAGCTTCTCCCGTTTCAACATTCAATCCAGAATGATAGGAACTTAACATCTCATTAAACCGTTGAGTATCCAAGACCTTATCTGCATCATTTGCATTGACTGCCACCATTACACAAGCAGAATCATCATATCTGAAATAGACATAGATTCCATCTTGCGGTTTAAAATGTTTCAATTTCCCATACTGAACAACCGGAGTCCGTTTACGCCAGGTCAAAAGCATACGCACATAATCATAAACAGCACTCTCATCAGCAGTGCGTCCTTCTCTGACAAACACACTTCGAGGATCCCCCCCCCAACCGCCGTTCATTTCTTTGCGATTTGCATTTGACTTATAAATACCTTCAATATCACTATTCATTCCGATTTCCGTACCGTAATAAAGTTGCGGAATACCCCGCGTTGTCAGCAAGAATCCCATAGCCGATTTATATAAGTCGAGATCCTTACCTATTGAAGTCGCAAATCTTTCCGTATCATGATTGTCGGCAAATATCAATACATTATCAGGATGAGCATATAAATAATCCTGTGCGAGAGAGGCATAAAGCTTATTCAAATGCCTTCCTCTATTCGGGTTATGCGCAGCAAAAGCATCCTGCATTGCATCCATTAAAGGAAAGTCCATTACACAAGGTAAATAAGAATTGTATCCATCATAATTTCTGGCATCTTTTTGCCAATATGCAACAGAAGACACTTGCGGTTGCCATACTTCACCTACAATATTCAAATAGGGGTATTCATCCATAATGGCTTTTGTCCACTTTGCAATCTGTTCACGTTCACAATAAGGATAGGTATCAACTCTCAATCCATCCAAGCCGGCATATTCAATCCACCAAATAGTATTCTGAACCAAATAACGTAGCACTTTCTCATTATTTTGATTCAGATCTGGCATCAATGGAGAGAACCAGCCATCTTTATTCAACAGAAAATCTTTCTCCGAAACATAAGGATCATTCCAGGCAGAAATAGCCAATGCCCTACCCGGGGGTTTCGGTGCCGGATGAATCCAATCTTTCAAAGGAAGATTCTGAATCCATGGGTGGGAAATGCTACAATGATTCGGAACCACATCCATCACCAATTTTAATCCTCGTTTATGACATTCATTTGCAAACTGCTTATATAATAGATTATTACCATAACGGGGATCTATATTATAGAAGTCCGTACAAGCATAACCATGGTATGTATTTTTCACATGATTAGATTCCCACAAAGGTGTTGGCCAAATCGTTGTGACTCCCAATGTCTGTAGATAATCCAGTTTCGATATCATTCCTGCGATATCTCCTCCATGTCTCCCATTCGAATTATTCCGGTCTGTACCTTCCAGCGTATTTGCAGTGGTGTCATTAGAAATATCCCCGTTTGCAAAACGATCCGGCATAATCAGATAAAAAACATCCGATTGATCAAATCCTTTCCTGATGGCAGAGTTTTCACTCCTCTCTTTCAACTCATAAGATATCTTTTGAAAGAATTTCCCCTTCTTAAATGAAAGTTTGATTTTACCGGCTTTTTGATCTTTACCAATATCCAATGTCACAAATAGATAGTCAGGACTATCTGCATTCTCTACAGCTACCACTTCTACATCTTCTGCTTCAATAGTCACAGAAGTACCATCCAAATCCTTACCGTAGACAAGTAACTCCAACTTACTATCTTTCATCCCTGTCCACCAATTGCCCGGTTCTATCTTTTCGATATCGGTCGGAAAAGCTAAAGAAGCTGTACACAATACCGCAAAGAAGATCAATACAAGTTTTTTTCTCATACCGCTTGCATTTTATTTATTTCTTTATTTTTGAAGCACTTACCGGAATTGTAGAATGCCACTCATTCCAAGCTTTCATCATTTTTTCCTTAATATGGGGATATTCAGCCGATACATCTTTCGTTTCACCAATATCTTCACGCAAATTATATAATTCCGTTTTATCAGACTCCTTATACAATTTCCAGACACCCATTCTGGCCGCTCCAAAGTTATTTCTGCACCAAAAAAGCATATCGTGAGGTTGCTGCTTAGTCTCTTCACGCAGATAACGCACTAAACTTACACCATCCAGAGTAGTCCCTTCCGGGATTTCAGATCCGGTCATTTCACAAATTGTAGGATAAAAATCTAAAGTAGAAATCATATCCCTGAATACTTTACCTTCTCTAAGTAAAGGTTTATAAGCAATGATCATAGGAGTCCTGATACCACCCTCGTACAAATCGACTTTATGTCCGCGCAAAGTTTTCATCTGACCGAAAACATACTCAAAAGAGGGATCATACCCTTCCCATGTTTTAAGTTCTGGTCCTCCCTTCGCCGGCCCATTATCGCTAACGAACACTATTATAGTATTATCAATCAATTTCCGGTTTTCAAGATAGTTCAGAAGAATCCCAATATTCTCATCGGCACATGCAATAAGAGAAGCTTGTACACGCATATACTCATCTTTAATATTGCTCAACCTATCATAGTACTTTTTCTCTGCTTGCCAAGGATTATGAACCGCATTATATCCCAGATACAGAAAGAAAGGAGTTGCATTAGATTGCTTGTTCATAAATTGTATGGCATGACTGGTCAGTTTATCCGTCATATACTCATTCTCATAGGTTGATTCTTTCACTGCCAGAATTGGTAAACGAGGTCCATCATACACTCCAGTCGAATCCGGGAAATAGTTACTGCTAATATCAATACGATCATAAACCTCATCAAAAACTACGTTTGCATCGCGGCAAACATGCCACTTACCGACTAATGCGGTTCTATATCCCGCCTCTCTCATTGTTTCTGGAAGTGTCTTATGCTGTGCCGGAACTTGAGCAAATTTCAAATCTGCATTGATTTGCATTCCATACTTTTGAGAATACATACCAGAGACCATACCATTACGGCTCGGACCACTTATAGGAGCTGTTACATATCCATCAGTAAAAGAAACACCCATAGAGGCCAACCGATCTATATTAGGAGTTGCAACAAGAGTACTCCCATTGTAGCCTACATCACTCCATCCCAAATCATCTACTGCGATGAATAGTACATTCGGTTTTTCCTGCTGTGTCTGGGCAGCCAGTGCATTTACTCCCAGCGGTAAAGTACATGCAGCAACAATAGCTGAATATTTAGTCATAATCATTCCTGTTCTATTTTCAAAATTCTTCTTTTTTTATTTCCTTTCTTCTCTCTCTCTGCTTTCTTCACATTACCTTTACCATCAGCTACACCTCCCTTGCCATAGTAAGGATAAGTATCCCAAATATCAGTATCCGAAATAGCACGAGGGTCTTCTGTTTCCTTCATCCACCGATCCATTTTTTGCTTCATTTTTTTCAGTATTTTGGCATATGCCTTATCATTAGCCAGGTTCACAAATTGATAAGGGTCTTTCTTTACATTGAACAACTCATATTCCGGACGTTTGTCAAAAGCACGTTTGAAATAAGGATTCATATCTGGATCATCTTTACGATCAATCATATAGTTTTTGGTTGGAGAGCCATCCACATCACCGTAACCTCGCTCATTGTTATATGGGTTAACAGGGTCACCACTTGGCCAACGATCCGGCCTAAAATTGCGTATCAACAGATAATCTCCGGTTCTAACCGTACGTACCGGATATCCTCCATGGTTGGCACGAGCTTTATATCCATGGCGTTCACGTCCTCCATTTATAAATTCCCTGTTCAAAGGCTCATTACGCATTAAATAGGGTAACAGACTTTTACCATGTACATTTTGTGGAATATCCAATCCCGCAGCCTCTAAAAAAGTAGGAGCTATATCTGTCAGGCTTACTAACTCCTGGCTAACCTGCCCGGGATTTATCTTATCAGCCCACATGACAATGAAAGGCATGTTGGTACCGGAATCATAAAGAGAAGCCTTAGCTCTGGGAAAAGGCATACCATTATCACTTGTAATAATAATCAAAGTATTGCTTAACTCCCCTGATTCTTTCAATATCTTTAAAGCCTCATGTAGTTCATAGTCCATGCGTTCTACAGCATAGTAATAATCAGAAATATCTATTCTTGTTTCCATATTATCCGGCAAGTAAGCCGGAACTTCCACTGTTCTCGGATCTATACCATTCTCTTCCCCTTTACCCTTTTCATACGGACGATGGGGATATTTGCTACCATACCAAAAACAAAACGGTTTACTTTCGGACTGTGCTTTCTGTACAAATTTCTTCAGATTATCAGAATAGTTTCCAGCAGGATTCTCAGCCCAGGCTCCTTCTTCATAGACACCGGGGCCCCACCCCTTCTTGGTATAACCAACTTCATACCCATTATCTGAAAGTGTAGAAGTATAGGTTTTAATATCTTTTGGAAACATACTCCACAAATTTCCAGCAGCCTGCAATGCATGAGAGTACCTTCCCGTCAGTACTGCTGCCCTTGATGAAGTGGAAGTTGGAGCCGCGCAATATGCATTCATAAACGTGACCCCATTTTGTGCTACGTAATCAATAGCCGGAGTCTTTACCGTTTTATCTCCATAAACCCCAGCATGTGGTGCCGACCAATCGTCTGCTATAAACAAGAATAGATTCGGACGATCTTTATCCATTCTTTTTTGAGATTGTGCAACTGCATTTCCCACGACCAAAGAGGATGCGATAGCTGCACAACCATAATTAAATAATTTTCTCATAGTAATAATATTAAAAATTAATCATTTAGAACTTCAAATCCATAAGGAGGCAAAGTCAAATTGAACCTGTTTTTATCTAAACTATAATCAGAGCCGAAATTAGTATGCAGATTACCCGAATACAGGGTTTCTGGCAAAGTAAATTTTATCTCTCTCACTTGACTACTCCGATTATAAGCAACAACAACAATCTCGCCCATGTATATCCTCGCAAAAGCCATAACATCTTTATCACAAAACAAAGACAACATATCTCCATAAATTAACGGAAGGCTCGACCTGCGCAATTTTATAAGCTTCTTTACTTTATCCAAATGTTGTTGCTCTCTGACAGAATAATTATCAAACTGCATCATCCGTCTATTATCCGGATCATTAGCTCCCGGGACTCCATATTCATCTCCCTGATAAATACATGGTACACCGGGAATAGTCAGCATAAACGCTTCCAATAAAGCCAATTTGTCATAAGCCACCGTATCCCCTACCAGTATTTTCCGCTTACGCCCGGCGGCCTTTGTGTCTTCTGATAAACTAACCGTACCTCCTGCTACCGATATAAAACGAGGCTTATCATGATTGCCTGATATATATCCCATTAAATTATGATAACCATAATTATCCAGACTTTTATACAGTTCAGTATTAAGCACTCTCATATCCCCTCCATCTAAGCCAAACACCTTGACTGCAGTATGATAGACATTGAAATCAAATTGCCCATCCAACATTCCACTTTTTACATAACTTCTCACCAATTCCACACTACCATAGGTTTCACCAATCTGGTACAGATGGTTCCAGTTCCGTTCTTTCCGTATTTTCTTTGTAAGTAATCTCCAATAAGATTCAGGAATATGCTTCGCAGCATCGTGCCTGAATCCATCAAAATCGTAATGCCGGATCCAATATAAAGCAGAATCAGTCATGGCCTCACGTACTTCCTCTTTCTCTAAATCAAGTGTCGGTAAAAAAGTATCAAACCAAGTAGTTAAGCGCTCATCATCAAATAAACGCACATTCAAACGCCCGTCTTCAGTATACATCGGAGTAACCCAGTCCGGATGTTCCTTCAAAATAGGACTGCTTTGATGAAGATGATTGGCCACATAATCCACAATCACATTAATATTTCTTTTATGAGCTTCTTCCAACATCTCCTTTAATTGTTCCTCTGTTCCAAAATGAGGATTTAAAACCGTAGGGTTGATGGGCCAGTATCCGTGATAAGCAGAAAACTTTGTATATGGATCTTTATCTAATCCCCACGGGTCATCTGGATTCTGTGCTACAGGGGTCATCCAAATTGTATTTATCCCCAAATCTGTAAAGAAGCCAGACTGTATTTTATCTGTAATACCTTTGATATCTCCACCCTTGAAGTCAACAGTAGGCAAGACATCAGGACGATTGAGTGGCTTATCATTACTTGTATCACCATTATGAAATCTATCAATCATCAGTGAATAAAGTACTTGTGCCTGCTTATCCGTCCTATCTAATTGCGAAATATCCGACAACACCCTCTTATATTCTAAAGGAATTAGCAAATCATTGGATATCTTTTCTCCTTCGGAAGCTATAATTCTCATATAAGAACGTTTCATTAATCCGGCCTCACGTGGAACCCTAACTATAAGTTCTCGACCATTCAGCTCATAATCAGTGGAACTCATCTTCACGTTTTGCCAGAAAACCATCACCTGCTCCGGTGCCACCAAAAAAGTTGTTTTAAACTCTGTTCCAACCTGAGATGAACTAAAGGCAGTCAGTTCCTTTTTTGGAGTATCGTCCCCTCTCTTCTTTATAGCCATAACAGATACTCTCTCTTTTCCACTCCAGAACTCAATTGTATTCAAGATAGGGGTTGTTGTTTCACTTATAATAATAAACTGCTCAGAAGTATTTTGAAACAAAATTTTCAATGAGGAAGATGTTATAGAGTCTACCCTATCCATAGTAGGGTAATAATCAGTTATATAAATAGATGAGGTATCGCTTTCCAGTATTAAGATGGAAGCTATGTTTTCATTATACTTCAGTATATTCTCTTTTGTACAAGCTGACAATAGAATTATACCTAATACTATCTGACAAAAATTAAAAAGGTTTTTCATTGTATCTCTAAAATTATATCTATAAAAAACAGTCAAACATCTCTTTATTGATGTTCTGCAAGCAAAAATAGTAGCTTTTGGCAGGCATCTGACAAGCCACAAATAAAATATAGAGATTTTAGAGACTACAAAAGCACGTAATCAACTAATAATAAAACAAATACCCAATGCATTCATTTCTGTAAAATATAGAATTAGTATTAGCCTATATCGAGGATTTTCTTATCAAAACAGGTTTTATCAATAGCCTTATTCTTAATTTTTGTTCGATATGAATAAACGGTATTTGTAGAATATTGCAGGAATTTGGCTATGCGATCCGTATCCGTAATCCCCAACCGTATCAATGCAAAAATTCTTAATTCAGGAGTCAGACATCTGCTATTTGGCAAGACTATACGTTCTTCTTCTCTAAGAAGTGTATTGAAACCGACAATGAAATTTGGATAAATATTAAGAAAAGCTTCATCAAAGCTCCTATAAAATTGCCTGATTTCTAATTCTATTACATCAGAAGAACGAACCATACTTTTGAGTTCTTCAATCTTGCCAACCACTATTTTACTATATACCATTGACTGATAATGTTTCAAATTGGATATATAAGAAGAACAGAGACTCATAAAACGCCCCACATATTCTTCCTTAACCATATTCGATTCAGACAAAGATTTATTCAGATTCGACAATTCTGCATTAGAAACCTGCAATTTTACCTTTATCTTATCCAGTTTTTTATTCTGTTTATATAGAACAATCCAAAACGCCATCAACAATACGAATAAACCTGTTATAGCAATCAGATAGATCCGTAAACGTCTGTGCTGTTCAGCAACTTTCTGTTTATAGGCTTTTTCTATAATCGGTTGTATTTTAACGATTTCCAAGCTTCTCAATCTTGCATTATAAAAGTTTGCATCATCCATTGAAATAGTACAATAATGATAAGCTCGCTCAATATCTCCCTCAGCATATAGCTCAGCTGCCAGATTTCTCAATGACTTGTTTTCTTTTACTGCCGACATCACATCCGACATTGCAGACAGCAAAAGATATCTTTTCCTTTTTTCACCCACCGGTTCCATCTCAGATAAAGTAGAAGTAATGACAGCATAATCATGAGAACCAAATTCATATTTTTGCAAGACACCCAACAAAACCTCTTTGGCTTTATTCTCATTACCTTCACTGTAGGATTTTCGAGCTAGTAATCGCATATATTCATTACTGTTCGATTCAGAGATGAGTAGTAACGAGTCAATATACGACTTACTTTTACGCTTGTATTCTTTCCCGTATTTTGAGCTTCCTGCATAATTGCTCAAGTGATAATATGTTTGTTCGCAACAATGATAATATTGCTTCAACAAAAATGGAGATAATTGATCCACATTGACACTACGAAGTATCTCAAGCGTCTCCTGATACATACCGACAGAAAGTAAAAGATTGGCTTCCAAAAATTTCGTTTCGTTTAATTGATCACTATCCCTTGTCTGTTGCGCTATTTTCCAGTTTTCATCCACATATTTCATTGCAGAATCACAAATATAGGATCTATACTCCATGACTAAACGGGTAGTGACCATATATTTCTCATCCAAAGAATTACATAAGAAAAGTTGTTTCTTTAAAGAATCTATTCTCTGTACTTTCTGTTGTACATAGCTTTCTTTTGCATCAAGCACCTTATCCAGACGCTGAATAAGAGAGGGTATAGGTAAAGAAAACACGTTCTCAGCTTTCGCCACGATGCTCTTACATAGTAGAATAACAAAGAATAAAATGATGTAGCGTTGCATTATCTTTCCACTTAATAAAATTAAAAAATCATCTGAGAAAAGATTTCCCTAAAGCACAAATATACATGATAATTTTTTAGTTTTCTCTATAATAATGCAAAAATCACATTCATCTCAAAAGTAGATACATAGATACGCACACCATAAAAAGCCCATCAAAAACTATTTTATTCCATACCCGAACCGCACTTGCTCCGTACATTCTTCGGTCAGAAGTACCTCTGTACGGAGAAACTACGGACTTGGTACGGAACAAGTACGACTCGGGTACGGTGTAGGTGGATATTTGACTAATAATATTTCGGAGCAGGAGGATTTTCACCTTTATAATCTCGATTCGTATAAACACGTATCCAGTCGATGTACATGGCAGGTTTAGCATCTTTTTTCCATTCGGAAGGAATGATAGCACCAGGCCAGGCATTCGGGTTCGTCGAGATACCCGTACTGAAAATCAGGAAGAAGCCCAGCGGATCACTCCAAGGCCAGTCAGTATTGCCATCAGCCCCTTTGTGGTGTTCAAAATAGACTTGTCCGTTGACACCTCCTACAATGCGGTCGGGATACCATTCCAGCCAATAGATATTCCATTGAGACATATTGGCAAGATTGATGGAGGAAGTGACACTACCACCACCGCCTATGACACCGGCATAGTGATTTTCGGAATGAAGCGTGAAATGAGCACAATCGTTCAATGTCTTCTTGGGATTCTCCAAAAGATCGATCTCACCATTCTTCGGCCAGGGACGGTTATTGTTTCCCATAAACCAGAGGGCATCATTGAAACCTACATAAGGAGTACGTTTGAAACGTATCTCAATACGCATATTTTCAGTAAAGTTACACCAGAACTCCTTATTACCGGGAAGTGAGGTGCGATAACAACCGTGAGAATACTTCACTTTCTTACCGAAACGGTTATCTATCGAGTCTTTCTCCTCTACACTCCAGATGCGCAAAACTCCATCCTCTACTTTTGAACATTTCCGGTTATCGACCTTTGCCGTACGTGACATGTGCAAGCCTCTATGTTCTACAAAGCCAAGCGGCAGTCCCTTTTTCGTATCTTTATCATTAAACTCATGGGCTGTATAAAAAGACCATCCTTTCATTTTAGGATGCATATCGCCCTTCTTCAAGTGCAGGGCATCCCCCGGATTGTCATACACCAATGTTTCATCATCTTTCGGCAATACCCTCTCTACGTCTTCTCCATCGGGATAGGGAACAAACTTGCCGGTAGTTTTCAGAATAGGCATAGTGGCATGTTGGGCTCGCAGATAATCACTCAAAACTTTAGCCAGCTCCTTCACTTTATCCGGATAACATGCAGACAAATCATGCTGTTCGGAAATATCATCGTTCAAGTTGTATAGACAACTGCTGCCGGTTTCGTAATAATGAATTAATTTCCAGTCACCTTTCACAACGGCACTTTGCGGAGCACCAATCGTTTGTATTCTCTCACCCCAATTATTCGGATAATGGAAAAATAAAGCACGTTCTTTTTCTCCAGTCTGTCCCTTCATCTGCGCCATAAAGCTCTGCCCGTCAATCTGCTGTGGTGTCTGATAATCATGTACTCCAGCTATTTCCAACAGAGTCGGAAAGAAATCTTCAATAATGACTGGTGTATCATTCATAGTTGAGGGGGACGTTACATTCGGATAATAGACGATCATCGGTTCGCGAATTCCTCCTTCTTTCAAGGAACCTTTTCCTTCACTCAATGGAGCATTTTTATCGGCACGACCTATTGTATAGCCACCATTATCCGACATGAAAATAATAACTGTATGATCTGCAATGCCTTTCCGGTCTACATAGTCCATCAGATCTCCCAGACTCTTGTCCATACCCTCCACCAAGGCAGCATACTGCGCCTCTTTATGCGGAAGCCCTTTATCCATATACTTCTGATAGAAACGTTTATCTGTCCCGAAAGGCGCATGCACGGCATAATGGCTCATATAGAGGAAAAAAGGTTTAGACTGGTCAAGAGCCTTATCCATAAGCCCCTTTGCCTCCAACGTCAAAGCCTCAGTAAGGAAAGTATCTGTTCCATGATACTTTTCCAAATCGGGCACAGCCCATATCGCTGCCCATTCCGGCTTGCCGGAAGCACCATATCCTTCTTCTCCCAGATAGCTGCCCATAGCACCGGCCGCATGACCGGCCATGTTATAATCGAAGCCAATAGCCAATGGATTCGCAGCAGGTGTATCTATCGAACCGAAATGAGCTTTACCTACCATCATGGTAGTATATCCGTTTTCACGAAGCAATTGTGGCAGGCACTTCGCATAAAAAGAATGTTCCAACCCGGGTTCAGGACACAGACCATTATAATTCCATACTTCAAAATCCAGTGTTTCATTTTTCCGGTCAGTCGGTGTATCTTTCTTCAACGTCCAGTTCGTTACTTTATGCTGGGCGGCGTTTGCTCCCGTAAATAAGCTGACACGTGAAGGGGAACTGATAGGGCATGCATAAGCGTGTGTAAACCTGACACCTTTCTTTGCCAGACGCTCCATATTGGGTGTTTCATAAATATGATTCAATTCGGTGGTATCATTCCAGAACGGTAAGGAAGTATCTTGCCATCCCATGTCATCCACCAGAAAAAGAATAATATTAGGCTTTTGCTGAGCTATGGCATTACCTGAAAGCAATGCCATAGCAGCTATAGAAAGTATCGAATTCTTCATAACACTATTTTGTCAGGATACCGACTTCACCGACCGTTACAACATTTTTATTATTTATCTCCGACAATGGTTCCAGCTTGAAATAACGGGCAGGATATGTTTTGCCAAACCGTACAAAGTAAGGCACAGGATTGTGCATAATATTACTGAATTCACCACTTGCCTCACATTGAGTCCACAACTGTCCGTCAAGGCTCACATAGAAAGCATATTTATAGATAGTTCCCGTCAAATCCTCTCCTATGGAAGGAGCATAACTGAAGCCACTTACTTCAACTTTATCCCCCATATCAACAACCAATGGCGTAAGTGCGGAAGCACGCCAAACCGTTTTCCGGTCCCCATCAATAGCCTTACGGGAATCTGCATTGCCACTAACTACCTGCCATCCATCGACAGGCACATCGCCGAGTTGTACTTCTTCATTCTTATCTGCAAGAGGTTCTGCATAGAAAAGACCGACCGCAGCAACATTAGCCACACCACGGGCAGAGCGAATGGTTACACGAATACGCTCCGGACGAGTATCAGAGAAACGTACAAGACGTTTATATCCTACTGTTGTACCTTCTGCCATATGAATCCAGGAACCATCTTTATACGCTTCTACAAGGAAACTTTCAATACGTTGTCCTTTGGAGATATTTTCCTGAATCATGAAAGTATTCACCAACGCATCTTTCTGTATATCATATTGGCGGACTGTGCCGGAAGTTCCATACCATGCCTCGTTTCCTTTCAGCACACAATTACGGGCAAAAGTTTTCTTTAAATAACTGGAAAAGTCTTTCAGCCTCTGCACATCATTTTCATTAATCAACCCACGAAGGTCAGGCGGAATATTCAATAAAAGAACGGAATTATAGCCTACTGATTTGAAATAAATATCCGTCAGATGATTTAAAGACTTCACTTGCTTGTCCTGATCGGCATGATAAAACCAACCCGGACGGATGGAAACATCCACCTCAGAAGGATACCAGAAAAGTTCGGTAGCACGAGCCACTATATCACGTCCGCCTAAGTCCTTTGCCTTGCCGAAGATACCCAATTCTTTATTCTGTTCGCCGGAACGGGGATAGATACCCGGAGTCAGAGCTGTAGCACTCCATTCTGTTTCACGACCGATGCCTTTTTCATTGCCTACCCAACGAACGTCATCACCCATGATAGCAGTAACTGCTTTAGGTTGCAGGCGACGAATGGTTTTTAATATGGCATCCCAATCATAGATTTGTTTTTTGCCGTTAGGACCTTCACCGTTAGCACCGTCAAACCACACTTCATGGACTTCACCGTAATTGGTGAGTAATTCGGTCAGTTGCTTGATGAAAAACTGATTGTAGGCAGGAGAATCACCATAGCAAGAAGCATTACGATCCCACGGGGAGAGGTAAACTCCAAACTTGATACCATACTTCTTGCAAGCATCCCGCAGTTCACGTACCACGTCTCCCTTTCCATCTTTCCAGGAAGAAGAGACTACGGAGTGACGGGTAGTTTTGGTAGGCCAGAGACAGAAGCCATCGTGATGTTTAGCGGTGATGATGGCCATCTTGAAACCGGATTCTTTAAGAGTCCTCACCCATTGTTCGCAGTCCAGCGAGGTAGGATTAAAGATGGCAGGATCTTCAGTACCATCTCCCCACTCTCGTCCGGTGAAAGTATTTACACCGAAATGCAGGAAAGCGGTCAGTTCCATACGCTGCCACTCCAATTGTTGGGGAGTGGGTACAAGACGTGAAGCCATTTCTACCTTTTCCGCCGCTGTAGCACCAGCGGGAAAAGCAACGTGCTTTTCATAATAAGTCTCTTGTGCCTGCAATCCGGAAAAGATTGTAAGACTGAGAACTGTAGTTAGAATCAGGTTTTTCATGCTATCTTATGTTATAGGTTTCGATCTATTTCAAAGGACGGATTGTAAATCGGAATGTGTAATCCTGCACAGGTACACGATACTGCGGCAATACTCCAGGACCACAGGTAGCCGTACCGACTCCTGCCTGTGCGGCATCCAGATGAACAGTTACCACTCCTTCGCGCCGTAATTGATTGATATGCGTTGCCGCATCCAGATTCTCATCCGTAAAAGGAATCACACTAAACTGAAACGAGGCATCGGAACGGAATGCCAGCCCCTCACCTGCCTCATCAGCAAGTTGCATCCAACGGACATCCGTACGGTTACCCGTTGCCTGCGGACGAACATAATAGTGGAACATACGCTCCACATCGGTGTGATAAATACCTATTTTACCGGATTGATTACGATCCATATAAGTTTCATGCTCTCCACGCCCCAGATAAGACACCTGATTGTAAGCATCGGGCATTTCAAAAGTAAGCCCTACACGCGCCAGTGAAGTGATAACGGTAGTATCCGGCACAAAGTGTGTCTGTATATCCAATTCGCCATTTTTCTTTAGTGTATAGATGAAAAAAGCGGTTCCCACTTTTTCACCACGGACATTTAATAATTCCACTTCGGCACGTCCACTGCGGGTAGAAGTCTTCACGGTAAGGGCACGCTGTGTTAACTGATCCAACCCAGCTTTCTTCCAAGCTTTGGCTCCTCCTACTTTTTCACGGTTATCATTATCCGTCACCGGACGATAGAGGCTCAATGTAACGGGGGAAACCAGTAATTCTTTCCCATTATAAATATAAGAGTGAAGCGCCCCTGTTGCCGGATCTATATTCATTTCCACCTTACCCGAAAGTTTAGTTTCCGGAGCCCGGTAGTTCTTATTACCCGAAAGAACAAATTGGTCATAGGCTACCTCGTAATCCGTATTAATAAACGGAGCAGCATCCACAGACGTCCAACTTAAGTTCAGATAAGCTTCACGAACATCAGAAGGTAAACGTACAGTACCCAGCGTAACTTCAACGGTGGCGTGCGGAGCGGCATCTACCCGACGAGTACCATCAGCAATCACTTTCCCATGATCACCTACCACCTGCCAGTGTAAGGTATAAGCATTGAGATTCGTAAAATCATACCAATTCTTTATACTTAAAGTCAAGTTGCTCTTATCAGTCAATGTAGTCTTTATATATTGATATGCTTTCTTCACTTCCAGCAAATGCGGATGAGGTTCGCGGACAGCATTCACCAGACCATTGCAGCAAAAGTTCCCGAAACTGGGTACATTCTTCGGACCATAATCACCACCGTAAGTCCAATACCAACGACCATCGGCATCTATTTCACGGAAAGACTGATCCACCCAATCCCAGATACAACCTCCCTGAACAATCGGTTCGGTTTCGAATACATGCATATATTCTTTTAATCCTCCGCCACTATTACCCATAGTATGCAGATACTCTGTCATGATGAAAGGACGATAGACTTTAGGTTCTGTCTGGCGGGCATAGGCCATGAGTTCTTCCACGCTGCGATACATACGGCAATAGATATCGGTATTATAATTCTGTTCGGCACGCTCGTATTGTATAGGGCGGGTGGTTTCAACGGACTTCATCCAATCATATGTCCGTTCAAAATTGATTCCGTTACCCGCTTCGTTGCCCAACGACCAGATCACGATCCCCGGATGGTTCTTGGCACGTTCGTACATACGTTGCGTACGGTCCATGTGTGCAGGCAGCCAAGTGCTATCCTTTGCCAATGAAGCCGGGCCATACCCCATACCATGCGATTCGATGTTTGCTTCATCTATCACATAAAGGCCGTAACGGTCGCAGAGTTGATACCAGTACGGATGTGTCGGATAATGCGAGTTGCGCACAGTATTCAAGTTATGTTGCTTCATCAAGCGAATGTCTTCTTCCATCAGTTCTTTGCTGACAGTACGTCCCAACTGTGAATGTTCATGCCGGTTAGCACCTTTTATCAATATAGGTACCCCGTTGATACAGAAACGGCCATCCTTGATTTCAGAAGTACGGAAACCAACTTTGCAACCGGTCAGGTGTGTTATATGTCCTGCATCATCTTTCAACGTCAATATTAACGTATAAAGATTCGGATGTTCTGCACTCCAACGTTTTACACCTGGAAGAGACTGTTCGTCAAAGATAATAGAATTACTCAAACCACAGTTCTTGATCGGTATTTCATTTTGTAATATTGTCTTTCCGGCAGTATCTTCCAGACTATATGCCAAAGTAGACACACCAGTCGCACTTCCTTCAACTGTTACATCAAGGCCGAAAAATCCTTCCTTAGACTCTTTCTTATCCAAAGAAGAAGTCACTTTATAATCAGCTATAAACTGGCGTGGAGTACTGTAAAGATAGACATCCCGTTCAATGCCACTCAACCGCCACATATCCTGGCACTCCAGATAGGAACCTGCACTCCAGCGATATACTTCAAGTGCCACGATATTTTCTCCTGCCTGTACATAGTCCGTGATATCCCATTCGGCAGGAGTCTTTGACCCCTGGTTATAACCCAGCATATGTCCGTTCACCCAGATATAATAGAAAGAGATCACACCTTCACAACAAATCACGATGCGACGGTCTTTCCAGTCAGTAGGAACCGTGAACATACGGCGATAAGAACCTACTTCGTTCTCTGCATAAGGTACCAGCGGAGGATTCTTTTTGAAGTTGAACAAAGGATCATCAAATTCATAAGTTTCGTTCACATAAATAGCCGTACCATATCCCTGACGCTCCCAGTTACCGGGTACATCGATATCTGCCCATCCGCCCGTATAGAACGAAGGTTTATAAAAGTCTTTCGGACGATGATCGGGATTCTTCACCCAGTGGAATTTCCACTTACCGTTCAGACTCATATAATAAGGTGATTGCTCATAATTCCCTTCACCCGCAGCATCAGCATTCGCATAAGGCCATATATAAGTATGTGGTGCCAGTTTGTTTTTTCCGATAGCATACTGGCTCTGCCATTCCGGCTGTACAGTCTGTGCTATAGCAGGGGTGGTAAGCAGGCAAGTCAGACACAAGCTCAACAGGGTCTTTTTCATGGTACTATATCTCATTTTTCTAATTTTCTATTCTATTATTATCTCATCAAAGTATATCCTCGCTTCCTGTCCCGGACGTACATGCGTGAAAGGACAGTCTCCTACTCCACGGGCTACTACACGAACATAACGTGCCTCTGTCCCTATTTCAAACGGGATATCTTCTCTAAATACACCTTCACGGAAGATTTCGTTCTTTGTGTAGCTACACTCACCTACTTTGCGATACTCCTTGTCATCACCTGAAATCCAAACTTCTATTTCAGCAGGTTTATGCACTGCCATGCCATAATTCGTAATAGAGCCTAACGTTAGTTTATTCACCAATTCCGGTTTCTTCAGGTCGAGGGTAAAAGTAACCGTATCGCTTTTCATCCAGGAGCACCATTCCAGATCGGTATATTTCTGACTTCCCCGTATCCCATTTGTCAGCATATAAAGATCTCCTGTACCGGCACTCTTTACAGGCTTCGCCGTCGCTTTATTCCAGATGACAGGCAACTCCAGCATTTGTCCCAATTGCTCGTTTCCGGCAAAGGTTGCTGCCTTAATTGTTTTGGCCTCTGTAAGCATCAACGGTTTTGTATAAAGGGGTGATTGCGCAGTCGGCACACTGCCATCCATTGTATAACGCACCTGTACATCAGGGCGAATACAATCCAGTTCTACTTGCAGACGACCCTCTTTGGGAGTTACAGTCTGTTGTATATTATACATGGACCGGGCATAGACAATTCCTTTTGCAGCCAAGTGTTCATTAAAGTGGTCCATAGCTTTCAGATAAGAAGCCCAGTTCTTGCGTGCAGGCTTCGTCCAGGCAACTTCCGCCAATGCCGACAGGCGGGGGAAAAGCAGGTAGTCCACATCTGCCGGAGAGTTACAGAACTCTGTCCACATACACGCCTGAACCCCCATTAGCAGAGATGCAGCCTGCGGTGTCCAGTCTTTCTGCACAGGTTCATAGTCATAGACATCTTTCAGGGTGTTATTCCCAAAATAGGTAATAGGTTCGAACCATTGGGGACCTTGATAGCGGATGAGATACAATATCCGGGCAGGAGTCATGATAAAGCGGTGACCCAATTCAGCAGCTTTCAGTGCAGCCTGTCCGTAACCTTGCCATCCAAGGATAATGCTTCCTTCGGGGATTCTGGCATTCGTCAGTTCATCCCATCCTATCACTTCACGTCCCTTATTCTGCACATATCGTGCCACCCGTGCCATGAAATAGCCTTGCAATTCTTCTGTATTCTCCAAACTCTCCGCTTTCATCCGTGTCTGGCACAACGGACATTCTTCCCAATGTGTCTTTCTCGCCTCATCACCACCTAAATGGATATATTTTGAGGGAAACAATTCGAGTACTTCATCCAGAATATCTTGCAGGAAAGTAAATACACTGTCATTTCCTGCACAAAAGATAACATCCGCATGATTCCCGCCTAAACCGGGCAATACACCGATAAATTTATCCACTACCGGACAGGACAGCAGAGGGTAAGCAGCCAAGGCAGCATTACTATGTGCCGGCATTTCTATTTCCGGGATCACTTCGATATGCCGTTCCTGAGCATAGCGCACGATCTCGCGGATTTCATTCTGCGTATAGAATCCTTTTTCCACAGTAGGTTCACCCTGACGGGGATTACGGCGTTCGGGGAATGTCTTGCCCGGACGGTCTACACGGCATGATCCTATTTCTGTGAGCAAGGGGTATTTCTTGATCTCAATACGCCAACCATTGTCATCTACCAGATGCAGATGTAACTTGTTCAACTTCAGCATTGCCATACAATCGATAATACGCAACAAGTTTTCCTTGGGGGAGAAAAAACGTGCCACATCTACCAATAGTCCCCGATAACCGAAACGGGGCTGGTCGGTGATAGTCAGTGCCGGAACAGTCCAATCGACATTCTCCGTCACTTGTTCACTTTCAATCGCAGAGGGAAGTAATTGACGAATGCTTTGAAGGGCATAATAGAAACCTTGCAGATCGGAGGCACGGATGGTTATCTTCTTAATCGTTATCTCCAGTTTGTAAGCTTCACTTTTTAAGGTTGCGTCCGTCACCAGACAGACATCACCTTTCCGGCTATCTACCTTTATGCGGGGAGTAAAACCTCCCGCACGGGTAAGAAGTTCGGTGAACTGGCGCACTTGCTCAGCTTGTCCTTCATTCTCTACTGCGAAACTCGTCTTAGCGGAGAAGTGGAAGTTACCCGTGCCCGGTACTAAACTCACCGGGCAGGGAACTAATGAAAAAGGTTGTGTCAAGTTATCAGCCTGAATGTTTGTTACTGCCAGGAACAGACAAAGCAGTACTGTATATATATATTTCATAAGGTCATAGCGTTTGATAATATGAATTATTCTTTATCTCTCTCTGGGGAAAAGCGTACCGGATCATTGTATTGTTCCTGCAATGCCGTAAGTTCGGTTTTCAGTTCCTTCACAATATCTTCCGTACCCGGCTGTCCATAGATATTACGCATTTCGGTCGGATCGGCCTGTAAATCGTACAATTCCCATTCATCGATGTCATTATAGAAATGAATCAGCTTGTAACGTTCTGTACGTACCCCGTAATGACGCTTCACCATGTGTTCAGCAGGATATTCATAGAAGTGATAGTACAGGGATTTCCGCCAGTTTTCAGGTCTTTCGCCTTTCAGTAATGGCACCAGGGAAAGTCCCTGAATATCTTCGGGCACCTTCACACCGGCCAGTTCCAGGAATGTGGGTGCATAGTCAATGTTCTGTACCAACTCTCCGATGTCTCCTTTACGGTCGAAACCTTTCGGCAAACGCATAATCAGCGGAGTATGCATGGATTCTTCATACATGAAACGCTTGTCGAACCATCCGTGCTCACCCATATAGAAACCTTGATCGGAAGTATAAACAACTAATGTATTATCCAGCAATCCTTTCTCTTTCAGGTAATCGAGCACACGGCCTACATTATCATCCAGTGATTTCACTGTTTTCATATAGTCGCGCATATAGCGCTGGAACTTCCAATCGGCCAATTCTTTACCTTGAGGATTCTTTTTATAGAAATCATCGATAATGGGACCATAAAACTTATCCCATGCCGCACGCTGCCCCTCATCCATACGTCCGATATAATTTTCATAAAGAGCCTTCAAACGGGTTTCTTTGTCCGGATGTAGCATTTTGAGGTCATAGATCATATCCATATCTTTCACAATGCTCATTTCCTGTGCAGCAGCGGCAGGACGTCCTTCGTAATCGTCGAAAAAATTGTCCGGTAGCGGAAAGGTCTTGTCTTCATAAAGTGCAAGGTTGCAGGTATCTGCCAACCAGTTACGATGAATCGCTTTATGATGAATTAAAATACAGAACGGCTTATTTGTATCCCGCTGATTTTCCATCCAGTCGATAGCGTCATCAGTGATGATATTGGTCACATAACCGTGTTTCTGTATAGTATCATTGTCCTGAGTGATAAAATCAGGATTATAGTAATCACCTTGTCCGGGCACAATCTCCCAGTAATCAAAACCCGTAGGCAAACTTTCCAGGTGCCATTTACCAACCAACGCAGTCTGATAACCAGCCTGTTGCAAAAGTTTTGGGAAAGTTTGCTGCGAAGCATCGAATACGCAAGTTGTGTTATCATAGAATTTATTGGCACAACTGTGCTTGCCCGTAATCATACAGGCACGGCTGGGACCACTCAGAGAGTTAGCCACAAAGCTGTTTGTAAAACGTACTCCATCGGCAGCAATGCGGTCCAGGTTCGGCGTCTCCATGTAGCGGTGGTCATAACAGCTCATCATCTGGGCTGTGTGATCATCCGTCATGATGTATACTATATTATATTGCTTTTGTTCCTCAGCTTTCTTTTGTGAAGTACATGAAGTCATGGATGCCACAGCAGCGACACCGGTCAGAGAAAAAAGCAATCCTGATTGTATCGTGTTCATAATCGAATCTAATTAAATATTTAAAAATCCGGATGTGGAATGCGAGGGTGGAAGACAACTCCCACCCCGCATCCGGGAAAATCTAATAACCTATTGTAAACTCTATAGATTCCGGATGATTAATAACCAAAGTTATTATCGTTATTCGTGAGGCCCGGATTAGCATCTATTTCACTGGTAGGAATCGGCAGAAGCAAATTCTTTTTCAGGAAGTCATCCGTCAGGCTACCATTGTTCAGGAGACGATCTGCGAAGTTGTTTACACTTGAAGTATAATTCTTTTCTCCCAATATGGTCAGTTCATGAGTAGTATTCAGTTCCAGGAACTTTTTGAAGTATACCGTACCGCGGATACGTACCATATCGTAAATGCTGGGTTCGCCGCAAAGCTCGATGATACGTTCAAAATACAATTTTTCCGTAACCTGTTCTTTGGTAAGTGATGCCGACCAGTCTGCAGGTTGTGCAGAAGAAACGGCTCCGGATTTACGGGCACGGGCCAGTACTTCATTGGCCAGGCTGATAGCTTTCGGAGTATCACCCAGTTCATTGTAAACGTCAGCCATCAGTAACAGCATTTCAGCGTAACGATAAACCATTAAGTTCTTGTGGGCCATCGTACCAGTTTGTGTCTGGTCGTACAACTTACCAAAGTACGGCCACTTTTCTGCATTACCTGTTTTTGCAAAGTCATTTACAGCTTTTGCTACTGAAGAGTTATACGGAGATGCCCCGTGTGTAGCCTCGTAATTATCACAAACGCTAAGGCTCGGGTTCTTCGGATTAGGAAATTCTGCATAAGGCATCTTGGCTATAACCTCCATATTCACATTGTTCGATCCGGGTACTGTCATATCAGTATATTTGATTTTCCAGTAAGGGTACGTACATACAGAGTCGTTAGCACAAAGTGCAGTACCAACCTGAGGTTTCGGATTAGCTTGATTATTACCATTGCGAGCTCTCCACTTTGTCAAGAAATTAACATCAATACGAGGATCTCCCGGGTAAGTACCTTCATGCATATCATAAGCGAACTTAGCTACGCGATACGTACTCCAATTGATGCCACTAGTAGAAGCCTGAGGAGCAAAGCGGTTACTGCCACGATTGTAGCACCCGTTCGCATTTCCTGTTGAATAGTTCATCTGGAAGATAGACTCCTTGGAGGTTGACACATATTCACCAAATAAATTGGCAAACTTAGGTTCCAACGAATAAACATGACTTGTGTATACTGCATCAAACATGTTTTTTGCATTCTGCCAATTGGCGGCAGCATCTATACCCAGAGCAGCCATCTTATAATATACTTTACCCAGGAAAGCTTTTACAGCCCAGGAATTAGCACGGCCCACTGCTGATTTTTCAGAAATAGACAAAGCATCCACCAGGTCCTGTGTGATTTGTGAGAATACCTCTTCACGGGGTGAACGGGCAATAGAAATACCTTCGGAAGAGGAAGCAACCGTTTTCAAAGGAACATCACCAAAAGTGGAAACCAAATTATAGTAAGCCAGTGCTCTCAAAAATTTAGCTTCGCCACCCTTCTGAGTCTTGACTGCTGCACTCAGCCCGCTCTTATCAATACTTTCCAGGAAAGCATTGATTTCGGCTATCGCCTTGTACATACCTCCCCAAGCCAAGGATACCAAACTATTGGCAGCCAATGTATTCAACGAGTTCAAATCCTCAGGACGTTGTGCCCATGCAAGACCCGAAGCTACAATAGGAGCTTCCTGCCACATCTGTCCGTAGGCATTAGGGGCCGACATATAACCATAGCATCCTAACAGAGCTAATTCTGCATTATCTTCGGTCTGAAAAACAATATTGCTGTTCTGAGAGTATAAGGGATCTTCATTCAGTAAAGAGTCACAGGCTGAAAAGCTGCACAGTACAGCCAAAGACAGTATATAATATTTATATCTTTTCATATTCTTCATGTTTTTAATATTAGAAAGTCAAGTTTAAGCCGAATATAAACGAACGCGGAGTCGGATAAGCCCCCATATCTACACCCGGACGAAGACCGTCGAAACCGAAAAAGTTTACATCAGGGTCGTAGCCACTATAGTTGGTGATAATAAATGCGTTCTTAACGGAAGCATAAACCGAAGCATTCTGGAAACCAATCTTGCTCATCCATGTTTTCGGTAATATATAGTTCAGAGTAATGTCGGCACAACGCAGATAACTGGCATCTTCTACATAACGGTCCATAACATAGTTCTGTATAACGAATGTGGAACTCGGATACAGATTGGAATGATTACTTTCTGTCCACATATTCTGATAAGCTTTACGGGTGAGATTATTAGATCTGGTTCCCGGAGTATTAACATAGCGGTTGTTGGTATTCAGAATATCTTTCCCTTGTACACCGGCAAACGAAGCCGACAGACTCAGGTTTTTCCAGGAAATATTTGTAGAGAAACCGTAGGTAAAATCAGGATTCGGATCACCGATAACATCACGGTCGTTTACATTTACATCACCGTCTCCATCGCTATCTACAAATTTGATATCACCGGCTACCGGAGCTACTTTGTTGAATGTCTGGTAATAACCAATTGTACCGTCTTTTTTGGTATATTTCACACCTTGTTCTGTTATATCTTCCGGCTGTACGATACCCTGTGTAACATATCCGAAGAACAAGCCCGGAGCTTCACCTTCCAGGAAGACATGGCCTACACCGAAGTGGTCACCTATCGAGTTACCATAATATCCTACTTTCTCACCTAGAAAACCAAAGTCAGATGGCAGAAGTCCCAACTCGGCAATCTCACTCTTGTTGAAACCGATGTTACCCCTTACGCTCCATTTCCAATCTTTCTTATCAATAATCTGTGCATTCAGAGAGAGTTCAACACCATTATTCTTCATTGCTCCCTGATTATAATAGGTGGAAGCAAATCCGGCAGAACCCGGCAGAGTTCTGGAAATAAGCAAGTCAGTAGTCTTCTTCTGATACACATCGAGAGTACCACTCAGGCGTGAGTTAAACAAACCGAAGTCTAAACCGGCATTCCATGAAGCTGTCTTTTCCCATTTCAAGCTATTATTTGACAGATTGGTTACCGTAAAGGCTGTCTGGGCATTACCGGAACCATCAGCATAATAAAGATTGGAGTTAGAACCATACATAGAGAAGGTAGAATACGGATCAATACTTTGATTACCGGTAACACCATAGCTCACACGAATCTTCAACTGGCTCAACCAAGAGATATTTTTCATAAACTCTTCCTGTTCCATACGCCATGCCAACGATGCAGACGGGAAGTATCCCCAACGATTGCCTTTAGCAAATTTACTGGAACCGTCAGCACGGAAAGAAGCAGTAATCAAGTACTTGTCGAGAATGGAAAGATTAGCACGTCCCAGATAGGAAACCAACTGGTAGTCTTTCTGGATAGGCTGGGCATTGTTTACATTACCTGCCATGTGAAGACCATTCTCACGCATTTCAAAGAAAGTGAATTGATTGGCGGTAGTATTTTTGTTCAGGAAGTTATAATCTTCGTAAGTAACACCGGCCGTAGCATCCAAAGTTGCAAAGGACTTGAGCTTCGTACTGTAATTCAAGATATTCTCAACGGAAACATTATTCTTATTCAAGTCTGACAATGCCAGCAAACCTTGGTTGTTCATACCTTGGTAAAGTTGCAGACCGTACCAACGCTTGCGCTCGTTAATATTCAGGTTACCACCGGTACGAAGGTTATAACGGAAGAACTTGTTAATCTTCCAGGTCATGTCCAGACTGGCTTTGAAAGTTTTATCATCTGTTACGTCTACATAATCATTCAACCAACTGAAAACAGTTGTCTTATTCTCATTATTAAAACTGGGATCACCTTCCGGCATTTCAAATGGAGCATAGTCCAATGCCGTACGTGAGATAGCACCAGTAGCTCCTCCCAATGTATTACCGCCCGCCATCATATCATTTTGACGAAGAGCACCACTCAAAGACAGGTCAATCTTTACAGCTTTTGATACTTCCGCGCTCAGATTGGCACGTAAGTCACCCTGTTTCAAAGAAGTTTGCTTTACCGTACCGTTGATGTCCTTGAAATTGGCAGATATATAATAGGTAATCTTATCCGATCCACCATTCAAAGATAGAGAATAATTCTGTGAGAATGCCGAAGTATAGATTTCCTTCTGCCAGTTGCGGTAGGTTACAACGTTGTAAGTTTCGGGATTATTAGCATCATATTTGTCGTAAGAACCATTGAATACATATCTTACCTGGTCACCTACAAGATGAAATGGTACAAGGCCATCCTGAATTCTGCTATTTGCATAATTAGCATACTCTTCCAAGTTAATCATATCCAACAGATTCGTAGTATTGGCAATTGTGAACGTAGCCGAAGCGTTAACTTTAGCTTTTCCAGCCTTACCTTTCTTAGTGGTAATCAGAATTACACCATTGGCACCACGCGAACCGTAAATGGCGGTTGAAGAAGCATCTTTCAAAACGGTAATATCTTCAATATCGCCAGGGTTCAAAGATGACAACGGATCTTGATTGATCTGGAAATCGCCACTGATACCGGAAGAAGAAAACTCACCGGTAGAAGCTTGCGGCACATTATCAATAACATACAACGGCTGGTTGTCACCACGGAGTGAACTGGCACCACGAATCGTAACCGAAGAAGCGGAACCAACAGCCGAAGAAGTTGAGTTAACGACCAGACCTGCCACTTTACCGGACAATAAGTTATCAAGAGAAGTAGCCTTAGCCGCATCGTTCGGATCAGGACGCAGGCTGGTTAACGCACCGGTTACATCACCTTTACGGGCTGTACCGTAGGCCACTACCACTACTTCATCCAACACTTGCGTATCATCTTTCAATGATACATTTATTACGGTCTTGTTTCCCACAGGGACTTCCTGCGTTTCATAACCGATAAAAGAAAATACTAATACGGATTTAGAGTTGGGAACATCGATCTTATAGTTACCATTTACATCGGTAATGGTTCCTAAAGCCCCTCCTTTTACTTGTACATTGACACCGGGTACACCTTCATTGGTGCTGTCAATCACTTTACCTGTCACCTTAATCGTTTGCTGTGCCAAAGCAGCGGCAGTAGATGTCAAACAGAGCAGGCATACCAGAAATACATTCAATAATTTCTGTCTCATAGAATTAAATTTAAATTAGTTATAAACTATCGTTAACATTGATTTGTGATGCAAATGTAAAACGATAGTAAAGGAGCATCTGTACAAGATTCACTATTTCAAGGTCCAAAATTGACTATCCGGACAGCAAAAACAAATAATAGTCAAAACTGGAGGCGAAGTAGACAAATTTGGAGCTTATTTCCAAGTAATTTCCTGCAAATTGTATTGTGCGGTTCGCAACAAAAGAGTATTTTTGCTCCAACCTATCCACAATACCCATGAGAAAAACCCTGTTAACCACATTACTATTATCCCTGCTACTATCCTTTTCATACAAGATGGCAGGAAATACTCAATATGCTTTCCAACAGATAAGTACCCAAAATGGCCTGTCTTCTTCGGTTCGCTGTCTGGTAGTAAGCCATGAAAAAGGGTATGTCTGGATTGGAACAAGATCAGGTATCGGACGCTTCGATGGCTACGAACTCAGGAAATACCTCCACGATAATATCACTCACATCATTGAAGACAAAGAAAATACCATTTGGGCCATTACTCCCAAAGGGCTTTTCTACTACAATTATCAGGAAGATGAATTCCGGCAGGCACGCGATGAGGATAATAATCCGGTAATAGCTACCTCCATTTGTCCTTGGGAAGATGGTGTATTATTCGGTGGAAGCGGCAAATTATATAAGTATGACTATGCCAATCACCAAATCAGATTCCTGTGTGCCCTCACTAATAATAAGTATAATATTACCAGCCTCCAGAAATGGGACGATCATACCCTGATGTGCACCAACCGATGGAGTCGTGCACTACTCATTGATCTCCCGACAGGTCAGACCCATCCCGTACCTTTCGAAAGTAACGAACTGATAGCCACTCTTATCGACAAAAACGGGAATATATGGGTGGCTCCTTACCATCAGGGTGTGAAGTGCTACGACCGGAACGGTAAGCTTCTTCACTCTTATGATACCACAAACTCCCGGTTGCAGACCAATGTCATACTTTCTTTAGCCGAACGTGACGGACAGATATGGGTGGGTACGGATGGGTCCGGTATCTATATTCTGAACCCCAAGGATGATACGATGTCTGTTCTTGTGCGAGTTCCCGGAGATCCATACTCACTACCTGCGAATTCAATCCTTTACTTATATACTGACTCCAATAATAATATGTGGGCAGGCAGTGTGCGTGCCGGCTTAATACACATCAAAGAAGCGGGAATGAAGATATATTCGGATGCATTGCCCGGATTTGAATACGCACTCAGTGAAAAGTCGACACTCAGCATCTACCAGGATGAAAAAGAAGACATATGGATTGGAACAGATGGTGGCGGAATCAACCGCCTTGATCCTGTCACTAAGAAATTCCACCATGTACTCTCTACCTGGGGAGATAAAGTATCTTCCATCACAGGGGTAGATCAGAGATATCTTCTGGTTTCTTTATTCAGCAAAGGGTTATTCTTTTTTGATAAACAAACTGAAAACTACCAACCACTTATTATCATCAACGATAGTATAAATACCCTCTTATGCAAACGGGGAAAAACGGTTAATGTATTCCGGAACACACCGGAAACGATATTATTGCTATCCGAAATACCTTATAGCTACCACCTAACCCGGAAAGACTTCACACCTATTCCTTTGGACAAACCTGCCCAAGATGTCATCGGCACGCTCCTGCCTATATGCCAGAACGGTTTCGTTTCCTATCTGCATGATTTCAAACGGATTTACCGGATCGATTCCCGAAAGAACCGGTTAGAAACCTTATACAGTTGCAAAAGTGATACCATATTCAATTCTGTATCTGCCGATGAAAACGGGATTTTCTGGATAGGAAGCAATTATGGGCTTAGTTATTATTCCATGGAAAAAAAGCAATGCATCAATATTCCCAATAGTCTGATCAATGAAATTAATTCACTAATTTGCGATCAGCGGGGACGTGTATGGATAGGAGCAGACAGTAAACTATTCGCTCACCTAATTCAAGAAGGAGAGTTCATTCTTTACGGGGAGTCAGATGGAATCATTCTGAACGAGTATCTGGAGAAGCCCCGTTTACTTTCCACGCAAGGCGATATCTATATGGGAGGTGTCAACGGACTGCTTTGTATCAACAAGCAACTCCCTAACGAACCAAACGCCCCTCCAATTCTTGAACTGGCAGACGTTTTGGTAGGCGGAGAACGTATGAATGCCCTAATGAGCACCGGACGAAGACTAAAAGTAGAAGAACAAAGTAAGCCCATCACCATTAAAATCATTGCCCACGACAAAGATATCTTCCGCAAACCGATGTATCGTTATACTTTACTCGGTATGGAAGGGCAAGTGATTTACTCCTACCAACCGGAACTGACATTAAGCGGACTGCCTGCAAGAACTTACCAAGTGATGGCTTCCTGCAGTACTCGTACCGGCGGATGGACTAAGGATTATCAGATTCTGGAACTCGTAGTCTTACCACCGTGGTACAAATCCAACTGGTTTATCAGTATTTGTTTCATATTGATAGTTTCAGGAGTGATACTGGCATTCTTCTCCCTATTGCATCGCAAGGAAAACAAATTGAAATGGGCCATGAAGGAACATGAGCAACAGGTTTATGAAGAGAAAGTACGTTTCCTTATTAATATCAATCACGAATTGCGCACCCCACTCACCCTGATACACGCCCCATTAAAGCAATTGCTGGAATCATTATCGCCTGAAGACGACAAGTATCCGGTTATCCAAAGCATCAGCAAACAGTCCGGACGCATGAAGAACCTTCTGAATATGGTGCTGGATGTACGCAAAATGGAGGTAGGACAAAGTACCCTGAATGTAGGAACTGTGGAGTTAACTCCATGGATAGAACAACTTATAACAGATTTCAGACCGGAAGCCCAGTTAAAAGACATCTCCATCTTATATAGTCCCGGACCGGAAGTAGATACTCTTTGCTTTGATAAAGAGAAATGTACTACTATATTAATAAATCTGCTGATCAATGCGTTGAAGTACAGCCCTGAGAACAGTCTGATCCGTGTCACTACCAGCCTGTCAGACGATAAGAGCCGTGTACGCATCTCTGTTTCCGATGAAGGCCCCGGATTGAAAGATGTGGATATAAACAACTTGTTCATCCGTTTCTATCAAGGCAACAATAGCCGCCCCGGAACAGGTATCGGCCTCTCCTACTCTAAAATTCTTGCAGAGCAACATGGCGGAAGTATAGGTGCCTATGACCATGGAGATATGTCCGGTTCTACCTTCTGGTTCGAACTGCCGCGAGACATACAACCGGGAAAGGTTACTCTGCAACCCCAAGCCTATTTGAATGAGTTACTGGCTCCCACCCAGGAAGTCGAAAGCATCCCAAGCGATATGCAAAACAAAGAGGATACCCAAAACTGTACGTTGCTTATCGTGGATGATAACAAAGATCTGACAGATTATCTATTCTCCGCCCTTAAAAGTAAGTTCAAAGAAATCCGGATAGCTTATGACGGTGAAGAAGCCTTGCGTATCTGCCGTGAATCTTCACCGGAAATTGTAGTCAGCGATATTCAGATGCCACGCATGAATGGCTATGAATTATGTAAGCATATCAAAGAGGACTTGGAAATCAGCCATATCCCCGTTATCCTGCTTACAGCCCGCAATGATGAGGAAAGTCAGTTATTCGGTTACAAGAACGGAGCGGATGCATACCTGACCAAGCCTTTCGAAGTAGACATACTTTATACCGTTATCCAAAACCAACTGAAGAATCGCGAACGGATACGGACACGTTATGCTGAAGCCGGACCACTCCCCCTGCCACAGGAAAGTACATTCAGCTCGGCCGATGAGAAATTCCTCAATCGCCTGAATAAACTGATCTCCGAAAATCTGGATAACCAGCAAATGGGGATACCGTTCCTTTGTACGGAATTGGGTATCAGCCGTGCAGGCCTTTACAACAAGCTGAAAGCATTGTCGGGGATGGGGGCCAATGATTATATCACCAAACTACGAATAGAACGGAGTGCCTGGCTGCTTACTCATACCGCGCTCAGCATCGTTGAAGTTGCAGACCAGACAGGGTTCTCAACTTCCCGCTATTTCAGTACGGTGTTTAAGCAATACATGGGGTGTTCACCTACTCAATATAAAGAAGAACACAAGTCATCCTAACGTTTTTCCAAGAATTATATGTAGTCATCTTATGGAATTATCAGGAATAGGTTCAGTATAAACAGGCATATTGAAATTAATTCGAATGGATAAAACGCCCTTTTTCATACAATAATTCTCCTATGTATAATGCCGTTTCCCTATCACTGTTCAAACGAGCTTTCCCAGCCGACCCGTGGCACAAGAAAATAAATTTGCCGTTTATTAAATAAATAGCAGGATGAGAACCGATTATTGTTGAAGAATATGTCCAAGTATCACGACCATTTTCCGAAGAGTAAATACGAAGCCCCTTATCCCAAGCATCCACTATCATCCAATATTTATTATCATATTCCCACACAAACGGTGCTTCATGTCCGCAGTCTGTAATAGCTGGTCCAACCACGTCCCAATGATAGAGATCGGTACTCTCTGCAAACCAAGTATGATTATCATTGGCCTCATCCTTGTACCATAATAACCACTTATCCCTCACCTTACATACTCCCGCATCAATGCAATGTTCCGTGGATAATGAAAGAGTTGACTGATATTTCCATCTCATCCCCTCTTTACTCGTAAAATGTTTGATAAACCGCTTTGCATTCCAATCCTGGTATACCCCGGGAACAAAAGTAACAAACATATGCATTAAGCCATCCTGTACAATAACTTCCGGTGCCCACCAAGTCTGCGTATGTTTTTTATTGGTTAAATTTTCATCTCCTACACAAGTACCCCTATACTTCCACTCTTTACCATCTTTAGAAGAAGCTATACCAATAGAACTTCCATGCATCCACTCTACTCCCTGACCGTCATAGTAGGCTCTCCTTTGTGTATAATATACGAACCATTCCTTATAATGTTCGTTCCACACCATCACCGGATCAGCAGCACCTCCCCACTTCTTATCAGAGAAGAAAGGATTTTCAACCGATAACTGAAAATCGGTTTCGGGGAATTGCGCCGGAACATGCAAGCATTGCCATATACAGATCAAAAAACAAAACAGATTCTTTATCATACTTTTATTCTTTAATTATTATTTCCTTATTTCTTACTGAAAGCACGAAAGTTCCGAATACGATGAAAAGTCATATAATTAGCATCATGTTGCCGGGGTGGATTTCCGGTTTTATCTCTCCAAGCCGTACGGGAGACAAAAACAATGTCTTTTCCATCAAATTGCCAGTCGACATATTGAAAGCCATACAATTCCGGTTGATCGCATGTCAGCACCGTATCTTTGATACACCACTCCGTCAAATTATCCGAGCACATCAAAACCTGTGTGTTACGTATAGCACCACCATCCATATTGTGCCGGTCTTTTTCCAATATAAAATTGGATAACGTCCAATACTTCTTACTTTTTTTATCATAGCGAATGGTGAACTTCTTGCCCGCTCCCGGAAGTTTAATGAAATCTTTCTCCGGATTAAAAGTCATAATCTTACCATCCTCTGAAACAGAAGTCATTGCAGCCACGTCATCCGGTCCATAGGCCACACGCAGGATATCTTTGACTTCTCCCTCTCGGGTTACTACCGCATTGCCTTCCAACCATGCGGTAGCTCCTTCTTTCCACGACGAATCATATCGTATCTCGTTACTAAAATTCCACTGTCCGGCGTCCAGCAAATCGGCTTCACAGGAAATTGAAGTCATCAAAGCGGAGAAAGGTCCCCAGCCCCATTCTTGTCCCATATTTTCCATAGCACGCCAGTATTTTCCTTTATGACGAACTACCGGGACCGGAGCACAGTGATAAAAGCCACATCGGATAAGCCCGGACTTTTTATCTTTAGGTTCTGTCCAGGAGCGCCCAAAGTCCAATGACCTACGAACTACAAAATCTCCATACCCCATTGTAACCTTAGGTGATATACCTATCAGATACAACTCTTTACCACGGTTAAATAGTGTAGCCCAAGTCAGAGATTCCAGTTTGGCGATCGGAGTCCAGGAATTACCACGATCCCCTGACCTATAGATATAAGTATCCGAAAGCTTTTTGCCAAAATAATCGTGTGAAGCAATATAAGTACCATCCGGCATGATAACAATGCTGGGTGATCCTATATATTCATGAGATATCGCCGGTGCATTATGTATTACAACTCCGGGAGGAAGTGTGTCACCTTCCTGGGTGATTCCTGCCCAACACTGGTTTGTAATCAGCAGGCAGCCGACTATCATCTTTAATGTTCTTTTCACTTTCATACCTACTCATGTTTTGCTATACGCGCATTATAGATTGCTCCTGTCCAGTTACCCGGTACGCCTTTAAAACGGATTGTTATCTTTTCCTTACCTTTCCAGAAATGCTCCGGCAACGAATATACTCCTTCAAAGAACTGATTCGGTTTATTCTGATAAAGATGTTGCCTGGCCAGTACCTTACCGTCTACATAAATATCAAATTCCAGATGAGCCGTTTCGCCTCCCCAATAGGTGACATGTAAATCCTGAGGAACATCGGGCAAAACCTTCATATCAAATTCAAACCAACCACCAATCCAGGCCGCTCTCCACTTTTTCCGGTGCGAAACACCATTACCAATACCCTCCCCACGGAAATTATGATCTCTCTCCGGTTGCATTTCACCTAAAGTAACGTAGTCAACCGTTATCTTATCCAGATCCTGCAACCGCTTTAATTCATTTTTATAGGCTTCCTGCATATCCTTCCATTCTTCAGTAGTAAACAAATCCCAGTAGACCATATAATGTTGATGATGCATCCCATAGAAAGGAATTAAAGACATATCTTTCGGTTCTCCAACCCCTTTTGTCTTAAATCGCAAAGGACTATCAGATACCTTCTCCAACCACTTGTCCACTGGCTGATTATTGGTTACTAACACCGGAATATCTTTTTCCATATCAGGTTCCTCCGCTCCCAACTCACCAGCCAGCAAAACCGGTCCATAGAAAATACCCACCCGTTTTTTATTATCAGGCATAGATACGGTATAAAACCTTATTTTAAAGGTAATTTCTATTTTATCATTATCTTTCCATTCCCGCTCAATAGAAACATAGCTATTATTAGAAGCCTCAAATGAAACAGAACTTCCATTCACTTTGATACGCATGGACTCCGCCCATTCCGGATAACGTAGACGGAATATAACAGACTGTGGTTTTTCTGTTTTAACTGTCAGCACAGTTTTATCAGAAGAAGGGATATCCGTATCCTGGGTAACAATCATCTTCCGGTCCGTCCAATTCAATTGCGAAGGGATGAACAGATTCACCCAAAGGCTGGAATCACTGCCTTCAGAATAAATAAAGTCACCATACTTCACGTGATTTTCCATACCGGATCCGCTGCAACAGCAAAATGATTGAAAAGGAGACAAATAACCTTTCTTACCACCAGAAATCAAAGGCGTATAGTAAGTACACATTCCATCATCCGGATTCTGAGAAGCCAGAATATGATTGAACACGGCTCTCTCATAATAAGCACTATACTCAGGAAGCGACTGCCAGGAAAATAAATGCCGCGTCAGTTTCAGCATATTATAAGTGTTGCACGTTTCTGTATTGGAAGTGCTTAAGCGTTCATTCAATTGTCCGGGGGTTCCAAAATGTTCTCCATCACTATTACCTCCGTTCACATAAGAATGATTCTGTACCACCGTATGCCAAAAGAAAGAAGCAATCGCAGAATCACGCTTACTACCAGTCAATTCATACAGGCGTGCGGCTCCTATAATCTTAGGTACCTGCGTATTGGCATGCTTTCCTTCCAAATCATCCACTCCCACCGCTAAGGAATCCATGATAGCTTTATGATTATCGAACCGTTGAGCCAAAGCCAGGAACTTTTCATTCTTTGTACAAGCATATAAATTAGCCAATGCCTCATTCATGCCACCAAACTCACATGCCAACACTTTCTGCATTTGTTCTTCTGTAAGATGCTGAAAGGTACCATACATCCAATTGGCCAATTTTTCGGCAACAGCCAATGCCCGCTCATTATGAGCGTATTGATAAGTATCAATCAGTCCGGCCAGAACTTTATGCATTACATACAGAGGTACCCAGCCTCCATTCAGGTCGAATCCCTGTGAATATATCTTTCCAGCCGAAACCTCCTTAAAAATCCTTTTACCATCCGGTGTAGCCGCCAGATAACCATCACCATTTGCCTGTTGGCAACTATCCAGTTCATTAATAGTGTATTCTAATCTTTGCAGGAAACGTTCATCTCCCGAAGTTGCATAGTACATGGCACAAGCTGATAAATAATGCCCCAATGTCTGTCCGGCTACTCCCAGACTTTCCCATCCTTCATATTTAGGAGCTTTAGGAACCAATCCGGCTTCTGAGCGGAATCCACTAAGAAAACGGTCCGGTTCCAATTCCAGCAGATAAGCAGTCTCCTTTTCCTCCGCATGTTTAAAAGGTCCCTTAGTTATAACGACCTCCCCCATTTCAAAAGGTTTTGTCGGTAAAACCGGAGTATCTACTTGTTTTGCCGCTTGCTGACAGGACAGTAACAAGCACAAGGCACACACGCCATAAAAGTATTTCTCTATTTTCATGATATTATATTTTATTTACTACGAAGTTCATACATCGTCTCACCAACCGAACGTGCAGCACGTATCAGTTCCCAGTTGGGAGCATCATATACATTAATAAAACCAATCTGATAGTTCTCTCCATCTCCGCGCCCGGTTACAGCCTGGTCATTGTATTGGAACCAGTGTGTACCAACCAGATAAGGATTCATCACGGCATCCTGCACATAATGTTTATACAAGTCAGCCCGGTTCTCCTGGCTGCCTCCATAACGTAACCCGCCATGCAGCAGACCACGATCCAACCCTCCGAAATGGAACTCACCGATTATCATCGGAAAATCACGATCCTTGGAAGGCCGAAGCGAATATGCCGAATAAGTATACCTGTTGAAACTTACAACATCACAATATTTGGCTGCGATATCTACAATCCATTGTTGCACGGCATTCCCGGCAAAGTCTCCATAATTAAACCGGCAACCCAAATACAGTTTGTGAGGCGCTTTTGCTTTTAATGCTTCTTTGACAGAACGAAAATAAGCATTCGCCATATGACTTGTGAAGTCAATCAAATCATTTGTAGCCCCGGCATAGACTGAATCATTTTTCATCCAATCTTCCCAAGTAGCGAACTCACTTCCCCAAATAGTATTCAGTTCAGCCAAGGATGCATATTTCTCAATCAAACGATTCTTGAACACTTCCTTCGCATAAGGATATCTCCCTTGTAAAGCCAAAGTAGCCAGATAAGTATTATTACCCCAACCCAGTTCATTATCAACAAAGTATCCGATACACCATTCATCATTGGCAGCTGATGAGCCGGCAATGGTCCGTTCAAGACCTTTCCGAAATTCCGGTGAGAACGGATCTTGTATGAAATGCCCATATTGCGTATGGATTACTGCCGTATAAGGAATCTTTCTTGTACGGATCACTTCTTCATTAGACCAGTTTGCAATGGTATTAATATTCCAACTCTTTAACCGTCGGTTTGCCTTATCAATCATTTTGGTTTTATAATCAGCACCCCATTTCCGATACATATTCAGTTTCCAATAAGAAAGCTCTTTCCTGTCGTTACGCTCAGAAACAAACAAAGATGAATCCACCGAAGCCGGGAGATTCAAGGGACGATAAAACTTCTCACGCCCTTTGACATTCGTCTCGTCTCCTCCACCTACGCAAGTGATGCCATGCGACCAAAACAGATATCCCTGCGGGTCAACCAACCACCATTTACCCTGATATTTCTCTACGCGAAAATGTCCGGTAGCAGCCAATTGAGGTCCCTTTGCCCAACCCCCATAAATATCCCAGCTTTTATTGCCCGGATAATTTTCCATATCCTGTTCCTCTCTTTTATCCGCTTTCACTATTTCTCCGACACCAGATATCTTACCAGGATAACGACTATGAACATATTGCCCGAATTCATCCACAAATGGAAGTAAATCTTCATATTCCTTGCCTGAGTATTCTTTATAAGGAATGGTCAGCATCACATTCTTCACCACGACCTCATCTCCCGACTGGATACGGGGAAAGTCCAAGGAAAAACGATGGATAGATTCCGGACGATAACCACACCACAATCTTGTAGCACCACCGGGCAACCCATTCATTTTGGGAAACAATTCCAATTGCTGCTTTGAATATTCTTTGCGTAAAATCAGAGTTTCAATCTTTTTCGTACTCCGTGCAGGTACATACCCCGCACCTGTACTCCAATAATCGCCATCCAAATGGCACTCCACGAATAACTCATGATCTGCCAGGTTCTGGACTTCACAAACTAAATGTACAAAAGGGGAGAAGTCCCAGGCCGTTTCTCCCGAAGAAAAAGTCACGCTCGCCCCTTGCCGGGTTGCCGTCCAATGCAACGTCTTGCCTCCGGAAACTTTTTCAAGTCCATACGTATCAATACTACCTTCTTTTAATAATTCGGGAAGTAGTTTTCTGTTATTCTGTCCTACTGCCCATACAGAGCAGGTGAATACTATTACGATTGATAATAAGAATGTTTTCATGGTTATTCTTTCAATATTCTGTTTTTAATCAAGTTTAGTTCAACCCATCAGGTAAGTAGAAATCAAAAGGGGCATTTCTATCGCTTCCCATTATTCCGTTTCTGTCTACCTTCAATTCAGCTACTTGTATCGACGAACGACGATAGATATAAGGCAACACACCGGCTTCATCCAACTTTCCGGTCTCGTCGCCCCAGCCTCCCTCTTTCTCCCATCCCGGATGAGTGAAATAAAAGACATACGCCTTATCTCCGGTCACTACCACTCCCGGATGACTGGCACGGACATTGTCATCTTTGCGCTCCCCTCTGCTTCCCAATATAACGCTTTGCTTCTCCCACTTCTCAGCATTCTTTGAGCGGTACACTCCAAAGCCATTCCACTGGTCTATCAGCATCCAGTAATATTCTTTATAATAGAACACAAAAGGCGCTTCGTGAGGAACATCACCAATCGTAATGCCCGGTACGTTCGTCCAATGATACAAATCGTCGCTTACAGCTTCCACCGTATAGCCTATACGCGAATTCTTATACCACATCCCCCATTTTCCATCCGGTTTCTTATAAACCGTGGCATCCAGCAACGGGTCTGCATCGGCCAAAGGTATCAATCCGCAGAAGTCCCAGTTCCACAAATTACGACTTGAATAATGAGCTATCTTGCCTATCCCCGACCATGACTCGTGCACTCCCCGGATATAGGTGACAAACAAATGGTATACTCCTTTATCATACACTACATGAGGAGCCCAAAACGTATTTCTTCCGCGCTCGAATTCAAGATCCAATGCACCTACATAATTCCAGTTCTTCCCGTGATCCGTGCTGACTGCCACGCCGATCCTGGTTCCATAACACCAATTGGTTCCTTGCGTAGGGACATTAGCCCGCCGGTTGGTGTAGAACATATACCATGCCTTCTCCTGTTCGTTATATATCACCATCGGATCTGCTGCCCCGTCATGAATGGGATCTCTGAACAAAGGGGCTTTAGCGACTCTCATCTCTTCTTTAGCCGCTGATTGAGCTTTCAGATCCATATCAGTCCCCAATATCAGACCACCTACTACTATGAGTAGTAACAATAATCGTTTCATCTATATAGCGTTTTTATAATTCCTTATTGGTTCTGAAAGAGGTTGCGGGCAATCCCTCTTTATTATAGAGATTAACTGCCGGATTGGAGTCCCACGCATGCCGCGCTGATAAAGGCTTCTTCACTGCATCGTTCCAAACCAGCACATCATTACCCTCGATAACCGCCTTTGCCGGAACATACTTACCATCCTCACCCGCAACTTCAAATGTGCGTAAATCTTTGCCGTCTTTACTCATCAGACCGCTTCCCGTACTTTTAAACTTCAAGCGTATCTTGTTTCCTTCTATCCGGAATGAATCATAAACCGGACCTTGGAAGACACCCACACTATCTTTGTAAACCATCTCTTTGGCACGCAGATAAAGGCGCTCGCCTACAGGTTTCTTGTTATTCGGATGGATATCATAAGGATCGCCTACATCTATGGAAACAGCCATCCCGACATTAGGCAATTGCAAAGATTCTGCCTGCGCCTCCCGGAAATACTGGCAACTGCCTCCGCTGATATTAGGCAATTGTACAAGCAGGAACGGAAGATAGCCTTGTTCGAAACGTATGCGCCAATCGGTAATCATAGTTGGCTGCAACTGTTTATACAACTCCGGCTGACCGGAATTCCCTTCACCCTGATACCATAGAAAACCACGGATACCATAAGGTAGCAGAGGGGCAATCTTTGTATTATACATACAAGTGATATTATTGGAGTAACCCCTTCCCACCGGAAGCTTCGGCTCTATCTCACCATTGTACTTCCATTGTCCTTTCAAAGAAATGCGTACCTGGTTATCAGCAGAATGTAAATACGGATCACTAGCCTCATCACCCAAACGTCCATTTCCCCATTCGGACAACAGCCGTACGGCAATCACATTCTTACCCTTTCTGAGCAGTTTGGCAGGAACACGGTAACTTCTCACACCATCCCATCTTTCACGCCCTACTTCCACCCCGTTGAAGTAAGTGACGTCTCCCGTCATAACTTTCCCTAAATGCAGAATCAAGTCTTCACCCAGTGCCTCCTTCGAAAGTGTGACTTCTTTTCTTAGCCAAAGCAGTTGATAACCGCCCAAACCTACACGCGGAGGATATACCGGATAAGCCTCCTCTTTCCATGCCTTGTCATTAAAAGAAAGTTTATGAGCACCTTGTTTCAGCCCCACTTGTGTAGTCTGAACAATCTTCTCACGTTCTCTATCCTTCTCAACTCCCAACTGGTGGAGAGCTGCCCAATCTTCATCACTCTTATAAATCTCTTCAATCACCCGGTTCTTAAAAGCGGGAATCGTATAAAGCATTTCCGCACTAATCCATGCTTCGCAGATAGTACCGCTCCAGGAGGTATGAATGATCCCTACCGGTACTTTCTTATCCAAATGCAGAGCACGTGCAAAGAAATAGGCTACTGCCGAAAATCCCTTCACCGTCTCCGGGGTACATACCTTCCACTCTCCACCCGTCAAATCAGCATGAGGAGTTCTGCTTACAACTTCGGGAGTACAGAACTCACGGATATCCGCATAATTGGCATCCTTAATCACTTCATCGGCAGACAAGACAGCACCAACCCTGTAATTCATATTCGACTGCCCCGATGCCAGCCATACCTCGCCAATCATTACATTCTTGAACACCTCCTTCTGTCCACCGCAACTCACACTCAATGTATAAGGACCTCCTGCCGGCAGTGGTTCCATCTTAACCAACCATTTACCTGTATCATCAGCAACAGTTTCATATTCTTTTTCACTCATGCTGATTCGGACTGTTGCTCCGGAATCGGCCCACCCCCAGACCGGTGCATATATCCCCTGCTGAAGCACCATATTATCTGAAAAGATACGTGCTACGCGCATAGAATTGCTTTGGCTGTACGCCTTCGGGCAGACCAGTAACATCCACACGATGGAAAAGAATAAAGCTGAGCTTACACGTTTGTATACCATAATTCTATTTTTATTTATTTTACCTATCTTATCTTTAAAAGAAGTATTCGAAGAGGCACATCCTTTTACCTTAGTTCATTGACTGTACTTCCCGACTTATACAAATCCCATACTGAGACGCTTCGTTGTTCCAACAAGGAGAAACTTTTGTTTCAACAGGGTGGAACTATAGTTTCTTCATGATGAAACCTTTGTTTCTCCTTGTTGAAACTAAAGTTCTTCCCTGTTGAAACTGAGTGAGACTCTTACTCCTGATTCACTCCATACTAAAAGCCTCTTCGAATACCACTATTTCCAACCGGGATTCTGAACAAGTTTGGGATTTTTATAGATCTCCGACTGTGGAATCGGATAGAAATACATCTTGTCATCCCAAATACGATCCGCAGTCACACTATATTCGAAAGAATACTTGTCACCAGCCTTACTGATAGAAACACGCTTGATTTTCGTTGTCTCCTCCCCTATCTTCCATCTGCGGATATCCCAGAAGCGATGATCCTCAAAAGCTAATTCAGCCATCCTTTCTTTACGCAAAGCCTGGCGGAACTCCTTTTTCGAAGATACATCCTCAGAAGTCAGTGCAGCAATCCCCAAACCACTTCTGCCACGTACCATGTTGATCGCGTCACGGGCTGAAAGATTTAACTCATCCGTAACCCCTTCCGGACCATAAGCTTCATTCATAGCTTCCGCATAAATCAGCAGTATCTCAGCATATCTGAACAAAGGTATGGAATGCTTAGCTGTAGTAGTGCTATTGGCAGTCAGGCTTACACTGATATTCACGAACTTACTCAGATAGTATCCCGTTTTGGTTGCACCTTCCTGCGGAAGGCCGTTAAGGCCATTCGGAAGTACGTCAACTTGTTTGCCATAAGCCGTTTTCCCGCCATGATAGAGTACGGTATATGCCAATCGGGGGTCTCTGTTGGCATAAGGTTCCGATTCATTCATCTCCTGCCCTTCCTTCATATCGTATGCATCAACCAGATTCTGAGTAGGACAATTGCCACTCTTTCCCCCCTCCAGGCCGATTGGGAAATTCAATTTCTCCAGTTCGTTGGTATCACCAATTCTTTTAATCAGAATCATTTCCGGTTCTTTATAATTATCGGCACCCAGCAGTCTGTCGAATGACACTAAAGACAAATTCCAACTTCCGGCGGCATCTATAATCTTCTTGGCAGCTTTAGCTGTTTCTATCCATTTTGCAGGGTTAGTCTCGGCATCCGGATTATTCAACGGGCTTGCAGCATATAATAAAGTTCTCGCTTTCAATGCCAATGCAAAGATTTTAGATACACGTCCGGTTTCATTATCATAGTCTGCATTGTAGACTGCCGGCAACCTTCCATCCTCGGTAACCTCGTCACACTCTCTCACGATAAAATCAACAATAGTTTGGTAATCAACCGGAACCTGATTGTTTGCTTCTTCCTCTGTCAGGACTTTCGTTATCAACGGAATCCGGTTATAGCGCTTTACCAACTCAAAATAGTAATATGCACGCAGAGCCTTAACTTCCCATTCCAGATTTCGGTATTTACGCATCATCTTGGCATAGTCTTTCTTAAACTCAAACTCTTTCCAGTCCTTGCCCGTACCATTTTCCAGGTAGTCATTGCAAGCCCGGATGGCTTTATAGTAATGCCCCCATTTATCATCTACAGTACGTATTGCACTCCAGCTTCCGTCATAAAAGCGGTGAATAGTTGAAGTGGGCCATACATACTCCGCTTCATCACAAGCTGCCGAACGCAAAGCACCGTCTACATCATTTAAGGCACCCGGAAGATAGGCATAGATGCCAGTCACAAAGTCTGTATTGGACCAAGTGGTATTGAAGAGTTTATTCTGATCGTAATCTGAATTCTCATTGTAATCCAGAAAGTCGCTGCATGAAGAGAGCAACATCACCAGAACTCCTGCTAAAAATATATGCTTTTTCATAATCTATATCTTTTTAGTTACATTAAAAACCAACTGAGAAACCAACCTGAATAGATGCCGGAATAGGATGAGAAATACCCATTGCTTCAGGATCGCACACATCTACGTGATCGAACAGAATGAAGTCGGAAGCCCTGACATAAAGCTTTGCCGATTGCAAAGGTGTTGAGGCCAATGCCTTTTTAGAGAACTTATAGTAAAGCTCGGCATGACGCAATTTCAAGAAAGATTTATTGGTCAGCCACAATGTATTGTCATTAAAGTTATTGGCATTCGTTCCTTGTGACAGTCTCGGAAACTTGGCGTTCGGTGTCTCAGGTGTCCAACGGTTATTGTAATAATATTCAGAGATAGAAGTATTGCCCGTCAAGGGACGGAACAAACTTGCCGTAGATGCAATAGCGGAATAGTTTCCGGTTCCCTGTATCAAAGCATCGATACCAATTCCTTTATATTCCACTCCAAGATTAACAGAGTAATAAATCTCAGGTATCTGGCTACTATAACCGATAGCTTTCTTGTCGAACTCATCAATAATTTTATCATCGTTCAAGTCTTTGAACTTGATATCTCCCGGCTTCACCGTGGACATATTCTGCTTCGGACTGTTGGCTATGTCCTGTTCATCCTTAAAGAAACCGATTGCCTCATAACCGAAAATCTGTCCAACAGGTCTTCCCGTAGCTTTCATCCATTCGTAAGGGGCATATTCTTCACCCATTTCTATGATCTTATTACGGTTGAAAGTAAAATTAGCACCTGCGTTGAAACGGAAATCTTTTAATTCCTTATGATAATTCGCTCCGATTTCAATCCCTTTATTCTCTACCTTTCCGATATTCTGATAGGCATTAGTAGCGCCCAGCACAGCAGAGATATCACCAGGGGTTACCAGCATATCCGTTCTCTTTTCCTTGAACAGTTCTACTGTTAAATCAACTGACTTTACAAAAGACATATCTAAACCCAAATTTACCTTGGCAACTTTCTCATACAGCATATCCGTCGTTGGCAATCTACCTTCTCCCAATCCGCTGGCACCATTGTATTCACCGCCCAGAATATAGCCATTAGCCCAACCATACTTACGATTCCACATCAAAGCCTCAGGCATAATATCCGTACCGGTAAGCCCCCAGGAAGCGCGCACCTTTAAAAGATCCAGGAAAGCAACATCTTTCAGGAAGTTTTCATTAGAAACTATCCAGGCAGCCGAGACAGCCGGAAAATTTCCGAAACGCTGAGAAGGAGCCAGTAAATTAGAGCCATTACGCGAAAAGGCCAAGTCGGCTACGTATTTATCAGCATATACATAATGTACATGTCCCAGCATATTGATACGGTTACGGGTATTGTGCTGTCCGTTCAAGATAGTCTGCTCTCTTGAAGCCGCAAGAGTCACATTCAGTTTATGGTCGTCCCAGGTATTAGCATAATTTACTCTTCCCCATAAGTTAAAGCGGCTCCACTGGTTACCTAAAGAAGAACTGAACGAAGCGGCAGTACTCTCTCCCTTCAATGTATAATCTTCGGAAGATGAGGGATTGGAAACATTAGGCACTGCATAGGCATAGTTCATACCATAGTTATCCCAATACTCACAAAAGTTATCATAGGCAATACGCGCATCAACCGAAAGTCCTTTTAAGAACATACCAAGGTCTTGCCTGATGGCCATATCAGCAAACAAAAGCCGTTGATGACTCCTCGCATATCCTTTGGCTGCTACTTCAGCTACCGGGTTCCGGGTCCACACGTTGCTTCCACCCCAGTCACCATAAGGAGTCTTAACGGGAAAAGCCGCCGCCGGAGTATTATACAGCATTGACATCAGATCTCCGGTCAAAGGGTTCGGCCTGTTATGTTCGGACAACATACCACTCATCTTGAATGATAACAAGGTAGATTTAGTCAGATCTACATCTACATTGGTTCTTATACTCAACTTCGAATACTTAAGTTGGGAGGAATACTCATCAACAATATTCTCCGGCTTAATGAAACCTTTGTAGGAGAGATAATCCACAGAAGAGAAGTATCTGACAATTTTTCCGCCACCACTCAATGTTACGAAAACATTATCCGTAGAACCTGATTTGCTCAAAACTTCATCCATCCAGTTCACATTACCATAGTGAGGATCATTATTCTTAATTCCATCCAATTGTGTCTGATCGTACATCGGACTCAAACCGTCATTTTTCATCGCTTCATTCATTGCCAATGCATAGGTATAACCATCTGCAAACTTCGGCAAGCGATTCAGCATATTAAAATGATGTTCATAATTCACACTGACATCAATCTTCTTCTTAGAACCGGTCTTGGTCGTAACCAACATGACTCCATTAGCACCACGCAAACCATATAAAGCCGTAGCCGCCGCATCCTTTAATATCTGAACGCTCTCTATTTCTTCTTTTGTAATCATGCTCAGATCTCTTTCAAAGCCATCTATCAGCACCAGAATAGAATTATCACGTGTGGAATTCAAACCGCGAATCATCGTAGTCGGTACACTTTCCCATACAGTACCTCCATTTTGCAATACAGTAAGTCCCAATCCCTTACCATACAATGCGTTCAGAGGATTGGTCGCCGCACTTTTCATGATCTCTTCTCCCGTAACTTCCGATATTGCAGCAGAAGACTCTTTTGCCTTCACCGTTACGCCATAGCCCAAATTCAGAAGTCTTTCCCCTTTAGCAACAATAGCGCTATCTTGTTGTGCATATGCGCTTAGACAAGAGAACATCAATGCACACGATAATTTATATATATTTCTCATAATCTTTTACTTCTTTAATTGTGATTTACAAGTAGCATATTACCATCCGGGATTCTGAGTTAAATATCCCTTGTTCATCTCTACAAATGGGAAGGGAGACAAATACCATTTCGGAGTGAAGAAAATGGTTCCATCCTCACCATCCTGAATAAATCTCTTCTTAATAGAAAATTTCTCATAAGAATAAGTACTATTATCTCCACGGCGTATACGGATTCCGTGCAATATCTTACGGAAGTCTTTTGCCTGTTTCCATCTGATCATATCATAGTAGCGCACTTCCTCAACACCAAACTCTCTGGCACGCTCGTCCAGAATTTCTTTACGCATCTCATCCTGAGTAAGCCCCGACTTCAACCCCGGCAGTCTGACACGTGCGCGTACATAGTTTACGTACTGATAGGCATCGCTCGTACGTCCCACTTCATTCAGGGCTTCCGCATAGCTCAGATAGATTTCAGGTAAACGCAAATAGGGCCATTGGTCTTGTTTACCCGCCATGTGTTCTTTATCCAAAATGTATTTGTAAACGGCAAAGCCTGTAAATGCCGCACCATCACTGGCAAGGTCATTGGCAGGACCCTCACGTCCACCAATCCATAACTCTGCCACATGGTCCATACCGAATTCCGCATTATTCACCAGGCAGTTTTCGTACAACCGGGGATCTCTGTTCGCAAACGGGTCTTCTGCTATGTAATGGTCTTTACTTTGTCTATCCCAGAAAGAAGCATCGAATGGAGTACCATCTGCATATGGAAAGAGATTCACATACTCCAGTGTAGGGGTCATTGCGCCATACGAACCGTAAGACTGCAAATAGTAACAATCCGCATCCCAGTACCAAGAAACCGTGGCACGGGCACGCGTATCGATCAGCAGCTCACCATTCGCCCTTCTATAATATGCATCCTGATAAGCTTGGCGGGGATTAGATGGATTCTGAACTAAATCCCAGGGATTTCCTTCCTGCTGATTACGTGTCATAAACAGGTCACAGGCATCTACCACATCATCCCACAAAGACATATCTTTACCACCGAACCAGACATGCTGTTCAGCAACTGACGGAGCAGAGGATGCTTCCGGATGATAAGGTTCGCTATCATTGAACAAAGGACTTGCACCAAACAACAAGATCCTAATCTTCAGACCAAGGGCAGCAGCTGCTGTAAAGCGTCCGGCCCATTGTTCTTGTTCACCGGATTGTAAGGCCCAAGGCAATACTGCATAGGCCTGGTCACACAAATCTGTTATAAAGTTCATCGTTTCACGAGCGGTAGCACGTGGTAATTTAAAATCGTCATTCGGATCGAAAGCCTTGGTTACTAACGGAAGGCCTCCATAATTGCGGAACATATCAGCATAATGGCAAGCGATAATCATTTTTGCCTCTCCTTTTAAACGTTCTTTCTCACTATCGTCAATATTAGGAGTCTGACCGATATTCTCAATAAATAACCAAGCTTTACGAATCCCGGTCCACTGTTCCTCACCGTTAGAATAAGAATAAACGGTAGCCGAATAATCAGAGGTAGCATTGAACTGACCGGAATAGTACAGGCTACTTACGCCGTCCCAACTCAAACCACTGGTGAAACAATCTGTCAAGGCATCCACAGCCCCCATATTCATTCTATTTCCCTTCGCACTCCAGTTCAAAGGACGTCCATAATAAAGTGAAGTATAGGCGTTCCATAAGAATGCACGGGCATAATTAGCATCATTAAACACCACATCTTTATCCACATCCACGCTCGGCGCCTTTTCCAGAAAAGCATCTCCTACCTTGAATTCATCCGCACAAGATACCAGTGCAGCGAATAATATAAGGATTAATCCATTAAATATCTTTTTCATGTCAGTCATAGTTTTAGAAGCTTACATTTAAACCAAAATTAATCACACGCATTACCGGATATTGCGGTACGCCACTGGACATAGATTCCGGATCTGATATTTTCAGCTTATCAAATGTCAGCAGATTATAACCGGTCATAAATACACGCATCTTTTCCATCCCTATCTTTGGCATAAACGGGAGGCGGAAGTTATAACCGATTTCAATGTTCTTCAAACGCAGGTAACTTGCATCCTTCACCCACAACTCGGAATCCCGATAGTTATTCTTCACACCGTCAATCGTGGCACGTGGCAATTTAGCCGTAGCTGCCGTTTCCGGAGTCCAACGATCAGTAAATTGATGACTCATCAGAGATCTGTCGTAAGTTTCTCCAAGAGGTTTACGGAAAGTTTCTTCCAGAACACGGGATGTTTTTGTAGCTCCTACCCACAGCATACTGAAGTCAAAACCTTTATATTCAAAACCTAAAGTAAGACCGGCGTTCAGTAATGGATAACTGGGATATCCTATAGCCGTTTTATCATTATCATCAATCTTACCATCATGATTTAGATCCTCATACACTACATCTCCTTCTTTCAGGACATAGCTATGATCCGCCACATCTTCCATACCTTCGTAGTAGAATCCCCGGACTTTTAACCCAAAAGGTTGCCCCACAGGATGACCTGTTTTCAAAGTATATGTATATTCAGAAGGAACTTCATCCTGATAAACGATCTTGTTCTTCGCATAAGAAACATTCAAGTTGGTCCAATAACGAAAACTATTGATCTTATGATTCCATTTTAAGTTCAACTCAACACCTTTGTTGGAAACAATACCCAAATTCAAAACAGGTAAGCTCATTGCATGAATAATCGGATCGGTAGATGCCTTCGCCAAAATATCCGTGCGTTTTTCATAAAAGTAATCGATACTACCACTCAGCTTCTGATTAAACAAAGAAAAGTCAATACCATAATTCTGCTTGGCAGATTTCTCCCAACTCAATCCGGAGTTACCGAAGCTCTTTTCGTAAGCACCCGGAGACCAACTTGTACCCGTACCAAATTGATAACCGCTTCCTATAAAGTAACTGTTAGGCAAATACAAGAACCTATCCATAAAACCGGTTCCATACGGATGGTATCTATCATTACCTACAATACCATAAGAAGCACGTATCTTCAAGAAATTAACTACTGGATTATCTTTCAGAAATTCTTCCTGAGTAAGTACCCATCCCCCGGAAACTGCCGGGAAGAAACCATAACGATTGCCTGGAGCAAAGTTCTCAGAACCATTATAACCCACATTGCCTTCAATCAGGTATTTATTATCATAATCATACGTGACACGACCTACCAAACCAACATACCCTCTTGGAATACCGGGGTAATCACTGTCAGGATAATAGGTTTTGCTTTGGTTATAAAGGGCCAATGCAGAAAGATGATGCAGACCAAAATCACGTTTCCAGTCAAAACTGGCCTCAGCATACCAGTCACGCGACTTACCAAAACTTTCGGCATAGCTGATCAGACCGGCTTCACCGTCCTGAATATACACAACTTCATTGGGATCGGAACCTGCCGGATGCTCCATCCATGTTACATCTTTCCTATACCACGGCTGATAACTCTCTATAGAAGTAGCACGCTCTTTGGTGTGATCATATCCGCTATTGTAGGCTACCTTTATCTTAAACTGCAATCCTTTGGTGACGAAATCCAGTTTTTGTGTTAGAGCCAAGTCCAGATTGACAACATTGGTCGTCTTAGAACCGTAGCCACGTCCATAAATATTCCCCAAACCGTCAGACAATCCTACCGGCAGATATTGGCTATTACCCTTGATCCATTTCCCATCAACAATGCCAGGACCGGAGAAAGGTGTAGCCCAATAAATTCTGCGGAACAACTGATTTATATCATCACCCGAACGGGGAAAGTTTCTTTTCTCCACGCGACCTCCCATATTGATAGCCACAAGTGTTGTTTTTGTAAAATCAATATCCAGGTTTGCACGGTAGTTATAACGGTTGAAATTGAAGTTAGCATCGTAACGGGTATCATGGTTTTTAAAGAAACCTTTCTGATCCAGCATACCCATCGAAATGAAGTATCGAACCCTCTCCGTACCTCCCGATATATTCACATTACCCTGAGTCTGAGGCGCCGACGACTTAAACAACAGCTCCATCCAGTCCGTATCCGGATATATGATAGGATTAGAATGTGTACGGAAAGCCTCTACTGCTTCAGGAGTAAACTTGGGATCTTTGCCATCATTCGTATAAGCTTCATTCAAAAATGTGGCATAATCATAGCTATTCACAAATTCCGGCATCCGCGTCGGAGTCTGGATACCATAAGAAAAAGAAGCGTTAATCTTAGCTTTACCCTCTTTTCCTCGTTTAGTAGTAACAATGATTACACCATTAGCGCCACGTACACCGAATACAGCCGTTGAAGAAGCATCTTTCAAAATCGTAATATTTTCCACTTCATTAGGATCAATCTGGAAAAAGCTGCGCTCTACCCCATCAACCAGATATAGAGGCTTAGCATTCATTGTGTTCAACGTACTGATACCGCGAATAAAAACATCCGGGTCATCGCCACCGGGCTGTCCTGATGACTGTATGGAAGAAACTCCCGAAAGTACACCTGACAACATATTACCAATACTCGCCGTAGGTACTTTCAACAATTCATCTGTATTCACAGAACTAATAGAACCGGTCAAAGTTACTTTCTTCTGAGCGCCATAGGCCACTACTTGAACTTCCTCTAATAATGTATTAGAAGATTTCAATACAATATCAAAAGTTCCTTTACCTTTCATCGGGATTTCCTGAGTTTCCATGCCTACAAAAGACACCACTAACACTCCATTCAAATCATCAGCCCGAAAAGAAAAATGCCCGTCAATATCCGTAATAGTTCCTAATGTAGTTCCCTTAACAAGGACTCCTGCTCCAATCACCGGCTCACCTGTATCATCTTTCACCACCCCCGAAACTGTTGCAGTTTGGGCGAAAGTAGCAGCAGTCGAACAAATACATAATAATCCTACTATTAGTTTCCGGACCAACCAGAATGTAACAGTCTGATTCATCTTTTCTAAATGCTTTTCATGTCCCATACTCTTACTATTAAATTAAAATTAAAAAGGTTACTATTTACATTTGTTGCAACAGCACAAAAGTGAATAAAAAATAAGTGACTACTGTCGTGAATTCATTCATTCAAGTCGAAAATTCCTTCACCATACACTTTATGCAACGATTGAACGATCTCTTAGACTTTATTGACTGATTTTTCTACCTGTTTATTTTATATTTGTTTCTACCCTTAAAAACCGGCATAATTACTCATTTTTTATATATGATATTTAGTTTAATTTGGTATTTTTGCGAATACCACACAATATTATGAATATATGGAAAACATTCAGAAAGTATCTTTGCTATTTATACTCTCCCTGCTAATATCGTCCTTCCAGAACATACAGGGAAAGGAACATAAGATTGAATTCAAAAGTCTCCCTCCTTATATTAATATCCCTACCGATGTTCAACAGATCTATCAGGACAGGGATGGTTTTATCTGGTTTGCAACCCGCAACGGGGTATGCCGCTTCGATGGTTACGAACTTGAAATCATCAAGTCGAACCTCTATACTCCCGGAGCCTTATCCAGCAATGACATTCTTGCCATACAAGAAGACTACCAGCACCGATTATGGATAGGTACCAGCTATGGTTTAAACATGCTTGACAAGAAAAGCGGAAAGATTCAAAAAGAATTTGGGGCTCTGAACAACGAGCGAGTCCAGTCTATACTGATAACTAAAGATAATACAATTTGGTTAGGCACCGGTAGTTCTCTATATAAAAGCAACAATGATCCCGGGCAGTCCAATACATCTGTAAGTTTCACCAAAGTCAGATCCATGGATGTGAAATCTCTTGTAGAAGCCCCCAATAACCAAATATGGATAGGAACCTGGAGTGATGGGCTATATCGCTATATTACCGCTACAGACAGCTTAGTATCCTACCCTGCTATTAATCCTTTGAATTCCGCTTACTTTCTATTCCAGGATAGCAAAGAACAAATCTGGATCGGGACTTGGGGATATGGCTTATACAAGCTTCATCATCCATATGATCAGGAAAAAGCTTATTTTGAGAAGTTCGCACATGAAGAAGGCAACAGCAATAGTTTAATACATAATTTAATTTACTCCATCTCCGAAGATTCGAGTACCGGGAACCTATGGATAGGAACCCTGGAAGGTTTAAGTTGCTTTAACGGAAAGGATTTTCTCAACTACACACCAAATATTCCTTCCAATGGGTTGCCATACAATGAAATTATTAGTATTTTCAGAGACCGAACCGGAACAATGTGGCTAGGATTTCTTGGCGGAAGAGTTTACTGGGTACGACCACAAAATTTGCAATTCAACCTTCACCAACTTTCCCATGCATCTGTCGGAACAGCCTGTAGCAATATCCAAGGCCTGACAGTATACAAAAACGATCTGTGGATTGGATTAGAGAAACATAGTTTCATTATTCACGACCGCACCACAAACTCTAATAGTAAAAGAGAAAAAGCATTTAATCCTTCCATACTTCAATCAGAATATACTTATTATTCCTTTTTAAAACCTCGACACAAAGATGAACTATGGTTGGGTAGTTATGGTAATGGGGTCTACATATATCACCCTGAAGAGAGTGGCAAGCCGCTATCAAATATGCGTTCACCTGAAATTCCTCATTTTCCAAACTTTATATATTGTATGTTTGAGGACAATCGGCAAAATGTATATTTAGGCTCCACCACAGGATTAAGTATCCTGACGAAGGAAGGGAAATTCTATCACTATAACAATTTACTTTCTCCTCAAGGGCAATACTCACATAGCGTATATTCCATCGCCCAGGACAGTCTCAACAATATCTGGATAGGAACAGATCATAGCGGTATATTTCGCATAAATCCAACTCAGGACCTCAGTAATTGCACATTCAGTTCTTACTCTATCAATAATAACAAAATAAATTCCAATGAAATACAATGCATATTTGTGAATAAAGAAGGAAATATCCTCGCAGGAACAGATGGAGGAGGATTGAATTTATATGATCCTCATCTGGATTCTTTTATTTCAATCCATACCCAATATAATATTCCGGGAGACATGATATGCAGCATCCTGGAAGACAAGCAACAAAATCTATGGATGGGAAGTAATGTCGGATTAATTAAATTAAATCTGAAAGATTCTATTGCCGAAAGCAAATGCCGTCTCTATACCACTTCAGACGGTTTACAAGACAATAAATTTGCACGGGGAGCGGCATGCCAAGCAGAAGACGGAGAAATGTTCTTTGGAGGTCCCCAGGGATATAATTCCTTTTATCCGGAAAAGTTAACGGCTGATGAGTTACAGCCAGACATATTCATAACTGATATACAGGTACAAAACAAATCAGTGAAAGACCTCCCAGCTAAAGATAAATTAAACATAATGTCTGATCTGGCACCCGGATATGCTCAGACCCTTCACTTAAATTACAAACAAAATGATTTTACCTGTAAACTATCTGTTTTGAATTTTTACAATCCGGAGAAAAATGAATATGCTTATAGATTGGATGGTTTAGACCATACATGGCAATACACCACTGACAGAAGCAACATTATCTCTTATAGCAATCTGGAAAGCGGAACCTATACGCTATATATAAAAGGGACGAATGGGAATGGAAAATGGAGTAAAGTAGAAAAAGCATTAACCATCATCATTACCCCTCCCTGGTGGAATAGTATGTGGGCTTATATAGCCTATGCTATCTTCTTAATAGCAGTTATTGCCTATACCATACATTTTATCAGGAAAAGAATAAGACTAAAAAATACACTCCGCATAAAAGAAGTAGAGCAAAGGAAACAAGAAGAACTGAACCGTGCCAAACTACAATTCTTTACCAATATCACGCACGAGCTTCTTACTCCGCTGACTATTATTTCAGTCACATTGAATGAGATAAAAAGTATCGCTCCTCAAATAAGCGATTATTATTCTATTATGGACAATAATATCAATCGCTTAAAACGATTGCTGCAACAAATTCTGGAATTCAGAAAAGCAGAATCGGGCAACCTGAAACTTAAAGTATCTCAAGGCAATATTGCTTCCTTCATCCGAAAAAGCGTCGATAGTTTTCTGCCTCTGCTCAGGAATAAGAAAATGCAACTCGACATGTCAATCGAACAAGAAGAAATCATCGGATACTTCGACCCTGACAAAGTCGACAAGATTCTCTATAATCTTTTATCCAATGCTTTCAAATATAACAGAGAAGGGAAAACAATACGCGTCAATGTGTCTTATGGCTCTTCAAAAAGAGAAATTATTATATCTGTTAGCGACAACGGAGAAGGGATCTCCAAAGAGAATCTTTCTAAACTGTTTAATCGCTTTTATGAAGGAGATTATCGCAAGTATCATACTACAGGACATGGAATAGGTCTGTCTTTAACCAAAGAACTTGCAGTGTTACATCATGGTAAAATTGAAGTTGAAAGCCAGATCAATGAGGGAACGACATTTCGTGTCACCCTGCCCATTATTGAAGAAGAGTTTACTGAAGAAGAAATAGACAGAAGTATTCTTCCCTTACCCGAAACGGTATCAGATTCCCTCTCTGTGATATCTTCTCTGAACAAAGAAGAAACCATAGAAATCACAGAAAAAATTGATAAGAAAAAGCTGCTATTAGTAGAAGACAATGAAGACTTATTAAAAGTCATGGCCGATTCATTGTCCCGTGAATACCACATCATCAAAGCCACCAACGGTAAAGAAGCCATTGAACAATTAGAAAAAACAAAAGATATCGTAGTAGTCATATCGGATGTGATGATGCCTGTCATGAATGGTATCGAACTTTGTCATTATATGAAGAAGCAAGATGAATGGCTACATATTCCAATCATCCTGCTGACGGCTAAAAGCAGTGAGTCAGATATCATTGAAGGATATGAAGCCGGGGCAGACGATTACATAACCAAACCGTTTCAACTGACATTGCTACTGGTTAAGATAAAGAGCCTGCTTAAAAACAAAGAAAACCTACTCAAAAATTATTCCAATATCATTGCTTTTGAAATGCAAAAGCCCAATATAGACTCCGCGGACAAGGAGTTCTTACAACAAGCTATCAATTGTGTATATGAGCACTTGGATGACATCAAATTCGATCAACAAGCATTTGCAGATGCTATGCGAGTGAGTAAATCAACTTTATACAGAAAGTTAAAGAGCCTGTCGAATGAAGGTCCCTCTGTTTTCATTTCTGATATACGCTTACAAACAGCTTATAAGATTCTTTCTGATAACCCCAGTATGCGTATTTCCGATTTGGCTTATACTGTAGGATATAATGATCCTAAATATTTTAGCAGTTGCTTCAAAAAGAAGTTCAAAGTATTGCCCAGAGATATATCACAAGAATGATGCTATTCAGGCAATGTAACAGGGAATATATCACTATCTCTGTGTTCCCGCTTAATAATCTCTTTCATCTGCTTCACAATATCAGGATGGGCAGCTGCAATATCATGATCTTCATGCACATCATTTGAGAGATCATACAGATAAGGTGTCCCTTTCTTTACCAATAATTTCCAGTCTCCCATGCGGACACCAATTTGATCTGTTTCATGGAACTCCCAATAAAGAAAATCATGTTTTTGCTGCTTGCTATCATCCCCCAACAAGGTCGAAGCAAAAGAAATACCGTCGAAGCAGTCGTTCTTTATCTTCTTATTTATGTACTTCTTCGGAAATGCTTTATCCTCCATCAACTCACAAAATGTAGGCATCACATCGTAGAAAGCCAATTGGTAATCATTGACCATGCCTGCTGATACACGCCCTGGCCAACGCACAATAAAGGGGATCCGTATACCACCCTCATGGCATTGCCGTTTCAGACCACGCAGCTTACCATCCCGTCCGAAAAATTCGGGATCCGCTCCACCCTCTTCGTGAGGGCCGTTATCACTGCTAAAGATAACGATCGTATTATCATCAAGACCTTTCTCTTTCAGCTTCTTCAAGACTTCGCCTACATAACTGTCGAGACGGGTGATCATACCGGCAAACTCAGCATGGGTATGTTCCACGGCATTATAACGCGAACCTTCGGAACCTCCCCAGGTTTTATCTCTGAAAAATTGCTTTTTGTATCCTTTAAGAATGGAGTCATTGGGCTGTGCCAATTCCGCATGTGGAAGCGTATAAGTGAAGAAGCCATAAAAAGGTTGTTTGTCATCCTGCTTATCAATCCACTCCATGGCTTTCTGATGAATCAAATCGGCAGAATATTGCGAACGCTTTTTGTAATCATCACCAAACATGGGATAATTGATGTTGTCTTCCATTACAATACGTACGACTCCAGTATCTCCTTCCTCTTTACTGTATCTGTTCAGGAAATTGGGATAGTACAAATGTGCCTGAAACTGACATATATAACCGTAAAATTCATCTACACCCCGTTTATCCGGTGTGGAGCAGGAACCTTCATAGCCGCCCGCCCATTTACCGAAAACTCCTGTAGTATAGCCGTTCTTCTTCATGATTTCGGGCAGAATAATGTGGTCTTCATCATACGGTTCCTGCCCTACGACAGAGAAATCTTTATTGATGCCGTATGTCACGGCAGGAACATTTTTCCAATATTCTTTATTACCACGCACATGAGTATGCCCAGTGTGCTGCCCGGTCATCAAAGAAGCACGGGAAGGTGCACTAACCGGACTACCGGCATAAGCTTGGGTAAACAACATACCTTCCTGCGCCATACGGTCGAGGTTGGGCGTCTGGATATATTTCTGCCCGTAACACCCCAAGTCGCTATAGCCCATATCATCGCAGAGAATGAAAATGATATTAGGCTTGGATGAATTATTTGCCGCATTGCTGTATAAAGAAATAGCGGTCAACAATCCTGTCCCCAAAGTTACTTTTATAGATTTCATATCATTGTTTTTTCTATTTCACTGGGACGGTTCATTCATTTCTTCTCTCCGAAATCCTCCTGTTGTTGCTCCACTTCTTTCAGTTTCTGCATATTCTGTTCTTTCTGCAACCGTTCCTGTTCTAACTCAGCGGCCGATTTTACTGTTGTTCCTCCCAACCCGGTAGCAGAAGCGCTTGAAATAAGCGCCGCCTCTTTTTCTGAATATAGTAATGGATGCTCTGTCAGCACACTTTCCAACTCCAAAACAGCACTGGTGGGCATCTGCGAACCTTCAAACAACACACTGGCTGTCACCTTTATCTTGCCCGGTTTCAAGGTCGACTGTATCAGTACCGGAGCAGTGCCCCACTTTACAGGTGCAGGATTTGCCAATATGAAAGCATCTCCCAGAAGGCGTCCTTCGCCTTCCACATGGAACTTCACATAATAATTATTCAAGCGCTTGATATTTCCATTTTTATCAGCAACGGCAGCCACCACTGTTACAAAGTCGGAGCCATCGGCTTTCAAGTTAACCCCTTCATTATCTGTCCAAAGCAGTAGCTTCTCCGGACGACGTGCCGGATGCACCTCATGGGTGGCAACCACTTTGCCATCTATCAGCCCTTCGGCCAGCAAAAGTACATCTTCTTGTTTTTTCTTCCGGGACATGGCTTTGTCCATCTGAAAATCATAGACATCCGGGAAAGTGATAACAGGTGAAGGCATACCGGCTTCTGTCAGTGGCTTGCTGTAAGTAGACACTTTCCCGTCTCTCATGAAAGTAAGCCGGACTTCCTCGCAATTCGAATAAACAGTGACATCCTTACTTGAGAATGGAGTCATTTCATGGGCTATATAAACCATCGGGCCAGTCTCGAAAAGGCGTTCCTGTTTCTCGGGCGAACGCTGTGCCTTGAACATATAATACGAATACTTGGGCTGACGGAATACATCCATCAATCCACCATAAAACGGATCAGGATGGTAACCACGTTGATGGTCGAACGAGTGCCAGAGACATCCACCCACGTGTTGCCGGGGAGTGCGATAAAGAGCATCATAGCAAGTATAAGTATAGGTAGGATTGGCATAATGCCGGGCCTGGATGAGCATGGGTTGCTCTCCCCAGTTGCGTGCTACACGACTGGGTGAGTTATGCGAACTCCAATCATCCACATTGTCGCCCCACTCACGGGTAAAATAGGTAATTTTAGGATCAGCATTCGGATCACCCCAGGCCTTCCCATCAAAAGACGGATGGGTGAAAAGTACCGGGAAATATTCTTTGCCACGCGCTCCGCTGTCGCAACCCGAATAACAATAAGGGTAAGGATATTCCTGATCGACCAGTTCACGGGTCTTCTTGGCAAAATCATCCGGATACCAAGTTTCATTCAGGATAGGTTCCCACAACCAGACACAAGCATGATTACGGTCACGGCGTACCAGATTACGTATATCACTATATACACGTTGTGCAAATTCAGGGGCATCATTCCAGAACTGCCAGCCCGGAGTATTGACTATTACAAACAAACCGAGTTCATCGCATGCATCCATGAAAGCCGGGTCTTGCGGACAATGGGCATTGCGGATCACCTTCATTCCCGCATCCCGCAGTTTCTTTGCGTCACGCCAGTGAATGCTGTTGGGTACTGCATTACCTACTACAGCAAAGTCCTGGTGGCGATTGGCACCGATCAACGGTTCTTCATAAGGTCTGCCGTTCAGCCAGAAACCATCCTTACCTTTAAATTCCACACTGCGGATACCAATACGGCGACGGTAACCATCCACCACTTTTCCTTCGTGGTCGCGGATACGTACAATCAGATTATATAAAGTAGGAGTCTCCGGACTCCACAACAATGGATTCTTTACTGTGATTTTATCTTTTGAAGTAACAGCCTTACCCGGACGTACCTGTATTTTATCATTCAGGAACGCCACTTGAGTACCATCCGGTTGCTGCAATTCATATTCCACAACTCCTGTAAAAGTTTTACGGCTATCATTACGTAGATGAGCTTTCAACAATACTTCAGCCGAAGCATCCGATACCTTATCATAAGCCACAAACAGACCGCCACCTGCGACCTCGTCCTCAAAGTTAGGGTCGGTGATAAAGACAGGATTATGAGCTACCAGCCAGCAATCACGGTAGATACCACCGAAGTAGGTAAAATCAAGGACATCCTGTGCCTTTCCGGGAGGATAAGACGGATCATCACTATTGTCCGCCCATACGGCAATCACATTATCCTCTCCCCATTTCAAGGCGTTGGTTACATCTACGACCACCGGCAAGTAACCACCAAAATGCTCTTTTATCAACCGGCCATTCACAAACACCTTGCTCTTCCCCATGATGGCTTCAAAATGCAGGAATAACTTCTTTCCTTTCAATGCATCTGCGGGAGTGAAGTGCTTACGATACCAAACTTCACCTTGGTAATTGATACAACCGCTGGCTTCTGTAGGCAGATATTCAATCCCATTAGGCAGGGAGACTACAGCCCATTCCGTATCATCAAAACTTATAGCCTCAGCACCGGCAACGCTTCCTTTATAAAAACGCCAGGCCGGATTCATGGAAAACACTTCACGTCCGGAATTGGGTAATTCGAAGAAACCGGCAGTGGAAAACTCTGGTTGGTGAGACGCCTGCAATGCGCTGCAGGGAACTAACAATAAAACAATTAGAATTAAATGAATGATTTTTCTCATGAAGATAGTATTATTTTAGGTGTACACGATTTGATGCAACAACAACTGTTTACAACATCCGATACAAAAATAGGGCAAAACAGAAGATACGTATCACAATAATCACTATTTTTTAATCCAATTTTGTCTAACCACCCATTCTTTTTTACCTTCAACAAGACGAAAGAGTATAATATAAGGATGAGAATGTATTCGTGTTGATACATTCTCATCCATCCCAATTTAGAAACGACTGATTACCTTAAATTATTCTACCTTTACTATCCGAATATCAAATAGTCCTCCTACCGTATTATTTTTCTTTGCATGTAACTTCACCGTCACGGTTTTCTTTCCGGAAAGCAATTCTTTGGGAAGCGATACTACTTCATAATAGAATAAATCCGGAATGTCTTTAGGTTGGCAACGATCTATTGTAGCAATCTGCTTTCCATCTACCAATACATCAAATACCCTTGCACCTTCATCCGTATTGATGAACTGCATGTAGAGACTTTGAGGTACATCCGGCAACACCGCCATCTGGTACATAAAGTAACCGCCATTGGAAGCATGCCTCCATGAACGACCATATGCTTCACCCCAATCCATATTCACACCCGCCAGTTTATGATCGCTCTCCGAAAGTGGCGACTGAATCAGTACATGGTCTACCGTATTCGCTTGCAACATCTCATTTTCCTGAATAGTCTTCTTTTCCTGTTCATAAACAGCCTGATAATCTTTCATCTGTTTATAAAGCGGGAAATAGATGGCATAGCGGTTGAAATGAATTCTATTGAAAGGAATCAACTCAAAAGTAGTGGAAGCTACCTCCGATGAACATTCAAACACTAATTCCTTATCCGATTTTCTGGAAACTGCTTTCTTTATTTTATCTAAAGAACCTATTAACGCAGGAGCTGTCAGCATTGGAATTTCTAAAGTGGCAACCGTTCTTTTCGGGAATCTGAAACTATAGGCTTCTTCCAGTCCATTATTGTCGACTTTTGCTGCCAGGACTATGGGACCATAGAGAAATGCAGCATATTTATCACTACCTTTCAGATATTCTACTGTAACCTGGGGAGTTAATTCCACCTCTACTTTGTCTCCATTGCTCCACGAGCGGTCCAACTGTACATAACCTTCAGTATTCGGAGCTAACTGCATCTTCTTGCCATTCACCCATACGGTCATCTTCTTCGCAGTCGACCAATGAGGCTTGCGGATATTCAAAGTGAAATGAACGCCAGCAGCCGTATTGATTACAAAACCCACCTTATTATTATCAGGGAAGTCCGTGTTCTGTACCAGTTTCACACCTTTATCTTTCCAGCTCAGCTCGGAAGGCATAAAGAGGTTGACATACAACTCGGAACCTTGATGCGCATATATCATCTTTCCAAACTTTGCAGGAGCCTCCATACCTGTACCGGTACAGCACCAAAAACTATGATGCTGGGTTCCATATATCCGGTAATGTGCCGGACGCATAGAAGTATAGTAAGTACACATTCCTTCATGAGGATCATAATTAGCCAGGATATGATTATACAATACCCGTTCGTAATAATCCACCATCTTCATTCTTCCGTAATCCTGATACAAGGTTTCCGTCAGCCTCATCATATTCACGGAATTACAAGACTCCGGTCCTCCGTCACTTGGCACTCTCTTTTCAAACTGATCTACCGGGAAGAAGTGCTCTCCCGTACTGTTTCCACCAATCACCCAGGTATGCTTGTCTACCACAGTTTCCCAGAAAAACTGTGCCGCCCGGGTATACTTATCTTCCTGGGTATAGTTGTATACCTTCTCGAAACCCGTGAACTTAGGAATTTGCGTATTGGCATGCCAACCGTTCAATACATCCCGTTCCTCGGCTGCGGGAATAAGCATGTCTTCATCATTCAGAAGTTTAGCCCATTTCAGATACTTCTCATCGCCTGTAATCTCATATACAGTGATATACGACTCATTGATAGAACCATGTTCACATACCAGTAACTCCTGAATCTGTTCATAACTCAGTTTATCCAGAACCTGATATCCAAACCAGTCAGCCATCTTCACCAGTACATCTTTTGCTTGAGGGAGATCACAACTCAGATAGGCATTATACAACCCTAACATGATTTTATTCATGATGTATACAGGTTCCCATACCCCGTTGATTGTCGGATTGTTGGTAGTGAACTTTCCACTCACTACTTCTTCAAAGATGCGTCGCCCGTTGATAGTTGCCAACAGATAGCCATCTCCCTGGGCATCCTGACACTCTTTCAGTCCGCGAACCATCTTTTCAATCTTTCTCTTCAGTGCCTCATCTCCCGTAGCTTCATACATCATTGACATGGAAGACAACGAGAAGCCCATAATATGCCCGGCCAGAGGGCCACCACCCCAGACATCTTCGGACTCCCAGAAAGGATAAGCAGGTGCATCAGGAGCAAGACCTGCCTCCCGCCGGAACCAGGATAACAGACGTTCCGGCTCCAATGATAGTAGATAAGCATGATCCAGTTCCTGAATATCTTTAAACTGACTATCGCCAAGTCTCACGTCCGTAAGCGGAAACAAAGTCCGTTGTGTGGGTTGCACAGGGTTCACCACTATTTTAGTATCTGCAGCTTCGGCAGTTGTGTAGGCACTTAGCAAAGTACCTACCAGCAAACAAGTTATATATTTCATCCGTTCTGTTTTATGTATAAAATTTACCAACCATGATTCTGAATCAGGTTCTTATTCTTATCGATCTCAGTCTGTGGAATCGGGAACAGGTAATGCTTATCCTCAAATACACGTTTCATCAGTTTCGAGCGTTTGTAAAATACGGATAAACCCACTTGCTTCGACTCGGAAGGAACATTCAGATTCAATCCTGATTGCTGTGCAGCCTTTTCCAATTCTTGTATAACAGGAAGTGAATTCATGCCCGTAACATTCGCACCATCCACCTTTTTAGCTATCATCCAGCGACGTACATCATAGAAACGATGGTTCTCATAGAATAACTCTACCCGACGTTCGTTTCTGATTCTCTTACGCATTCCCACCTGGGTTTTATCCTCTTCAGTGATGGGAAGTGAAGGCATACCTACCCTGTTTCTCACTGCATTGATAGCACTATATACTTTGTCATCCGGTCTATCCAAGTATTCATTCCAAGCTTCGGCACAATTCAAATATTGTTCAGCCAAACGGAACAATGGATAATGATGGCTTGTACGCCATGACATTTTCAAATTAATATTAGGATCCATCCATTTACGAATACCATATCCTGTTTCACAACTCTTTCCTACCAGCTTCTTATTCCCCTCAAAGAAGTCATCACTATTATTCAGCCAATAAGCATAGTATAGCGGACGATTGACAAATTCCGACTTCCAATAAGTTCCCTGGAATAATATGGAGGCATAAAAACGCGGATCACGATCCTTATACATATTAGATATATTCTCAACATGTTTCATCGTTTTTCCGTCATGCAATTCACCTGACCAGAAACCTGTTTCCGTATATCCGGACTCCGGATTTATCTGAGGATTACCATTTGCATCATAAATCACACAACCATCGTCATCCATCTTGAAAGGGAAATAACCGTCTTTGGTTTCATATGCATCCACCATCTCCTGCAAAACAGAGAACTTACCATAACCACCGTAATCACCGGCATTGGAGGTACATTCCTGATCAATCGTCATATCCGTACCCAGCAATCCCGGAAGAATGATTTCCTTGGAATGTGTGTTATCATAGAAGAGTTTCGCATAATTATCCACCGGATTGGAAGGATTGGGCTGTTCAAGAATGATACCTGCACGAGCACTCCAATCTATTACAGCTTGTGCTGCTTCCGCCGCTCTTTTCCATAACTCTTTATCGTATCCCTGAGGGAATAACTGCGTACCATCAGGATTTATCTGGTCAGCATACATCTTGTTACCATTGTACAAAGGACTTGCCATATACAGCAAGGTACGGGCTTTCAGTGCCAGACAGGCCCCCTTAGTAATTCGTCCCAATTCTTGGGTAGAATAGGAATCAGGCAATCCGGCTGCAGCAATATCCAATTCAGAACAGATATAATCGACTACTTCAGTCACAGAAGCTCTCGGCAACATCGTATTCTCCACATTAGAAATGTCCACCAACTCCTTTGGCAAAGGAATAGCACCGTACTGACGGAAAAGATCGAAAAAGAAATAGGCTCTGAAGAAACGGGCTTCCTCCTTATACTGCTTCACACGATCCGAATAATATGCTATTTGTGTAGCTTTCAATTCTACTTTATCTATATTGTCAATGAAAACAGTGGCACGACGAACGAAATTGTACATAAACTTCCATTCACCCAGCGGGTTATTCGAAGCGCCCCATGCCCCGCTGTTATACAACAGTCTGGAAGCCGGAGTTTCCCAATGATCATACATCTCATCGGTACAAGCACCCAGCTCACTCTTGAATCCGTCACGCCTCAAGCTCCCATGGTCCCAATATAAGCTCCAGTAAATACGTCCCAAGGCCAGTTCCGCAGTTTTGATATCACTGAAGATTTCTTCTTCAGAGGAAACTTCTGTCGGTGCAATATCCAGATAGTCACAAGACGTTGTCAGCATGACAGAACATATAAATAATAGTATAAATTTTATCTTTTTCATATCTGTATTTCTTTAAAAGGTCAAGTTTACTCCGATATTATATATTTTCTGTTGAGGGTAGTTACCCGAGTTATGAGGCATTTCCGGATCGAAGACTTTAATCTTATCCCAAGTGATCAGATTTTCTCCTGTCAGATAGAAGCGGCAGCCTGCCATTCCCATCCGTTTGCAAACAGCTTCTGGCAACGAATAACCGATCTCAAGATTCTTCAGACGGAGGTAGTCGGAGGAACGCGTCCAGTAGGAACTTGCCTGATAATTGTTTGGATTAGAGTCAGATGTCATACGAGGATAGTCTACCTTTGCATTCTGCGCCGGAGTATTGTCCTTCGACCAGTAATTACCTTTCACATCGGCAAGGACATTGGAGAAGCGAGCAAAGGGCCAAACCAGATCACCGGAATACCAGATATATGCTCCGGCAGCTCCCTGGAACAGTACACTCAGGTCAAAGCCTTTATAACTACCGCCCAATGAAAGACCGAATATCTTATCAGGTTTATCGATACGTCCCAAAAAGCCCTCATCTTCCGCATCAATCACATTGTCATTATTCAAGTCCTTATATTTGATATCACCGGGCTGCACATCACCATACATTTGTTTCGGACTGTTAGCAATATCTTCTTCCGATTCAAACAAACCGATAGCTGTCAGTCCCCACATCTCACCAATCCGACGTCCTTCGTTTTCACGCCACTCACGGCCCACATAGTCAGGTTCGGTCATATCAATGATCTTATTGCGTGCATAAGAGAAATTGGCTACAGCAAAGATGCTGGCATTACGGAAAGCCTTACGATATTCCAATTCTAATTCAAAACCTTTATTATCTACAATACCTGCATTGATAAGCGGAAGGGACTCCACACCCGAGAGGTCGGGAATAGTCAAAGGAGTAGTGAGAATATTCGTACGGTGTTCGAAGAAGATGTCACCGGTGAAACGCAACTGATTATTGAACAAAGCTATATCCAAACCGACATCTATCTTCCGGGCACGTTCCCACGTTACATTCGGATTTCCGGTAGTGGCTTCCTGGGCACCTCCCAGATACCAACCATCGCGCACATAACCAAAGTTATAACCATACATATTCGGGTTCCAAGTCGTCATATACATAAAGCGGCTACCACCAATCTGGTCATTTCCCACTTCACCGAAAGAAGCCCTTAACTTTAACATATCGAGCCAAGATACATTATTCTTTATAAAGTTCTCTTCTGAAATTAACCAGCTACCGGACACGGCAGGGAAGAAACCAAAACGCTTACCTTTCGGGAAGTTCTCGGAACCGTTATATCCCGCATTAAATTCAAAATAATACTTCTTGTCCAAATTATATGTAACACGCCCCACCAGACCTTGTCGGCGATAAGGCAAACCAGCCACCGCATTCTGAGTACCTCCACCCACACTCGGTGTATTTTGTTGTTGGTTATACAATGCCAGTAAACCTACCTGATGCCGTCCAAATTGTCTGTCATAATTCAAAGAGGCTTCTACTACGGCTGTTCTCCAACCATTGGCAATCACATCATAACCTAATGTCGTATTACCATCTCCTACGGAAGAATAAGTTCCTTTGGATAGATCCGTTTCATTTTCATCAATTGAGAATGTATAAGACTTATAAGAACGATGTCTGTTCACATTTCGCCAATTACTATTATCAAAACTTATACGTCCTTTGGCAGTCAAACCTTTCACCAGTCCCGACATATCCCAAGATAATCCCACCGTAGCATTCAACGTTGTGGTATGGTGTGCCCCATAACCGGTCTGCGTAAGAAGAGCATACGGATTAGCATTTTTACCTGCAATTTCACCGATGGATCCATCCGGATTAAGCATAGGATACCACCAGGAAGGAGTTTGTTGTATAGCTTTGAAGATAGTTCCTGCCGCCTGACCGGGGAAGTTGTTATCTTGGATAATTCCTCCAAGATTCAGTTCCATCTTCAGTCTCTTAGAGAAATCCACATCCAGATTGGAACGGAAATTATAGCGTTCGGAACGTACCTGAGTATCGTAATCATTCAAGTCCGTATGCTTGTACATTCCACTTTGATTCAGATAGGATACGGATATATAGTAACGAACGGCACCGCTACCACCCGATACATTGACATTGGCCTGAGTTTTGAATGAGGCTTTCCGCAACAACTCTTCTTGCCAGTTTACATTAGGATACAAATACTGGTAAGTAGGGTTACTGCGATCACGGAACTTCTCAATATACTCATCCGTATATGTTGCATAATTAAGACCATCATTCTTCAGACCTTCTCTGTAAAGTTGCAAAGCATCATATGATTCCAGATATTCCGGCAATCGGGTAGGATTCAGCACTGCTTGCTGCACATTAACATTAATGCGAGGCTTACCCTCAGATCCTCTTTTCGTAGTAACAATCACAACTCCATTCGCACCACGCACTCCATATACGGCTGTGGAAGAAGCATCTTTCAGGATAGAAATACTTTCTATTTCATTCGGGTCGATATCACCAAAAGCGCGTTCAATGCCATCTACAATAACTAACGGATTGGAAGCAGTCTGATAGGTTCCTTGACCACGTACCCAGATGGTAGCACCGTCATAACCCGGTTCTCCCGAGTACTGAATAGCAGTAACACCGGTCAACTTACCTGCCAATGAATTAGATATATTGGCAACAGGAGATTGAGTTAGTTCTTTGGTACTGACAGCAGATACAGCACCCGTTACCGTCACTTTTTTCTGAGTACCATAACCAACTACTACAACTTCATCCAGCATTTCATTGGATTCCTGCATCACAACATTCAATACAGACTGATTTTTCAACTGGATTTCCTGTTTCTGATATCCTATATAAGAAAATACCAATATAGCATTATTCGAAACATTTGTAATCTCGTACTGCCCGTCAGCACCGGTAATCACTCCCTGGGCAGTTCCTTTCACTGTGATAAGTACCCCTATTAAGGGTTCTTTGTCGACGCCTGTCACTGTTCCCTTTATTATTTTTGTAGCTTGTGTCGTAGAAGCTACAGCAGCAACATCGGCAAACAAAGCAAGGGGTGAATTGACAAACAACAATGTCATAATCAAACAAATCCCCCAGCAGGAATGCCATTTGTCAGGGAGCATTCCAACATCAAATACTCTTTTCTTTTCCATAAATTAGATCAATTAATAAGTATAACAATAGTGTATTATAAGAACTCATAGTATCAAATCTGTCTCATTTTCCAGAAATCCGCAGTTTGATTAACACAAATGTAGGGATTAGAAGAGAAGATTTACATCATAATTTTGGCAAAAGACAATAAAATCCTGTCATTAATAGGGGGTACAAAAGGTTCTTGGCAAGCTTTGCAAAGATTCTTTCAACACAGAACTGTCAAAGGGGGCAGGCTGTCTTATGAATTGTAATTGCCATATTTGTATATGGCAGAAAATGCAATCATATCAGTTTTAAGAGGCACTATACTAACTATCAAATAGAAATAGAAACAAGCATTTTCCTTTCTATACTATCAGCTTCTTGAAATTCTACGAACTCAAGGTTTGAATAAAACGAGCTATCTGGAAAAAAGAAATCATATTTTGCGGGAAAGAACCTGCCTATTTACTCCAAAACAAACGGTCTATTTACCCCAAACATACAATCTAATCAGTCAAAACACACAATCTGTTTCTATAAAACAGATAATCCTTTTTCCAAGGCTACACCATTTTGCTCAAAAGGTGTAACCTTTTACCCCATTAGGTGTAGCCATGTATCATAAAGGGTATAACCATTCCGCCAACCAGAACTTATTTGTTCTGGTTGGCGGAAGCACTTGAAGCAAAGAAAACTTTCCTTTTCAATACAGTTCAGACAGATTCAAATCCAAACGTGCAAGATATTAGAAATTATATAGCATTTTATCACATTATTCCCAGTCTTAGTATCTCTTCAAATCTTTGAAACGCAAAATCCTTGCGTTTCTTTTCACTTCTTTATAAATGGGACGGACGAAAGGATTCTGAAAGAGCCAAATTATCATTTTGCCATTTTGCTACTTCATTCCTACACTCTCCTATTCCTTTTGTTTTTGTGTCCGGCAACCGAATACTCCTCCGGCAATCATTCCGGGCAAAGCCTGAATCTTCACCGTCACACTTTTTCTGCCTTTCGTCAAATTAGCAGGTATGGGATAAGCCCTGTCAATCCAGGCACTATAAGTTTCCGCCCGCAGTTTTTGCTCACCAATCTTCCGGTCATTTACCAGAATCTCAAACTCCCGGTTACCACCATCCGTACTGAGATAAGTCAACACCAATTCCATCGGTCGTTCCGCATCCACCTTCATTGTATAGGAGAACCAACCGCCATCCGATGCATCCCGCCAAGTATTGGGTCCTCCGGTATGCGTATTCTTACCTTTCAGGTTATGGGCTACCTCCGAGTCAGTATGCCCGATAATAACTTTATCCGTCATACGCCCACGCTCTATCAGTTGATTCTTCAGAATTGTTTCATCCGAAGGAAACCATACGGTCATCTCACCATTTCCCCTATGGGAACGTGCATAATAAGGAATCAAAGTAAGGGAATCAATTACAGACTTGATGACTTTAAAGTTATCCTCAGCAACAATCCGTTCAGCCTTGCCCTTCAATACATTTACTCCACCGAACATGGCATTTTCAAAAACGGGCGCAAAAGCTGTTTCCGGTTTCAGTACATAGTTAAGAACTACATTCTTATTATCGGCAAATTCAGCGCAATAAACAATCGGGCCGCGTTCCACAGCTATATGATTGACATCAGCTTCCACCAGATCATTTGCCTTACATGTATGTACCTCCATGGGTAAATTCATTTCAATGACATCACCCGGTTTCCAATCTTCCGACAGAACAGCATAGCCTTTTTCCATTCTGTACTCTTTGGTGCGTCCATTTACGGTTATCTCCACCGCTGGTTTATGGGTTGCCGTATAGTTATACAAATCAGAAGGAACCGGCTGATCATTCACCCATCCGGGAATACGCAGCATTACGTCGAAGTGCTTCTTGCTTTCGGGTGTCAATGTCAGTATGACTTTACCATCCCAAGGGTAATCAGTTTGTTGTGTCAGCTTAATATGCTCTCCACTGTTTAAAACAACTTCGGCCTCATTGGCTCCGTATAAGTTGACATACATTCCTTTGGCAGAAACCGCATACACATATCCGGGAACTGAAGGAATGAAACGAGATAAATTGGAAGGACAGCAAGAGCAATCAAACCATTCGCTACGTTCGGCACCATTCTCATCACAAGTCAACACATTCGGATAAAAGAATTTCTTGCCATCCAGACTGATGCCACTCAGCACACCATTATACAAGGAACGCTCCAGAACATCAATATATTTGGAATCTCCATGCAACATAAACATGCGCAGATTCCACATACAGTTGGCTATAGCGGCGCAAGTCTCACAGTAGGCGGTACTATTGGGTAATTCATAGTTCTTGCCGAAAGCTTCGCCGTGACGGGTGGAACCGATACCACCGGTGATATACATTTTCTTTCCAACTACATTTTCCCAAAGCTTATCTATAGCATTCTTATAAGGTTCTTCGTTCTTAAGTGCGGCAACATCTGTCATTGCAGAGTACATGTAAGTAGCTCTCACGGCATGGCCTACCGCCTCATCCTGTTCCAGCACCGGTTTATGATCCTGCCAGTAAGCGCCGTTGCGGAACTGGTCTTCACTACTACGGTCGTACTTATCATACTTTCCACGTGCATCCAAGAAGAACTGGGACAGATCGAGATAACGTTTATCTCCCGTTACCCGGTAGAGTTTAACCAAACCGATTTCAACTTCCTGATGTCCGGGTGCTACCGTGATTTTCCCTTCTTCCGGTCCAAAAGTCTCGCATAGCAGATTCGCACTCTTTATCGCTATATCCAGGAACGAACGTTTCCCTGTTGCCAGATAATGAGCCACCGCGGCTTCGTACATATGTCCTACATTATAGAGCTCATGACTATTATCCCGTTCATTCTCCCATCTTTCCTTACCGATCCACGGATGGTTTCCGCCACTTGTACGGACTGTATACAAGTATCCGTCCGGTTCCTGCGCGGCAGCAATCAGGGTGATAAGACTATCCACATAAGCGTCCAACGCCTTATCCTGCTTGACCGCCATCAGATAAGAAGCTCCTTCCATAATTTTATAGACATCCGAATCATCAAACGGATAAGGTGAATTGAACTCACCCTCCATCAATTTGCCTGCTACGGCAAAATTATCGATGCGATGCGTATCTTCACATTTCTGGAAAGCAAAAGGAACGGTTACACTACGAATGGTTTCGATACGTGGCGCCCAAAAGTTATCATTGAAATGCACATTGGTAAAAGGCACATCCTTATAAAAGTAATCAGACTTTTCCTGCATAGACTCACAGGAAAGGAGAGTACAGGAAGCCAAAAGGACGATCAGTGTTTTCTTCATGGTTATTCTATATTTTATGATTTATCTATAATTCGTATCAGAAGTTATTTTCAATTCATACAATCCGCCCGCCCGCTTATCCTTACCGGCCCGGAATGTCACTTTCACTTTATCTTTGCCTTGTGTCCATTCCACCGGAATAGGGAATACATCGTCCACATAAGTCAAATAAAGTCTTCTGTCCAAACGGACCGTACATAGCAGGTTATCATCTACTAGGATATCAAATTGACCGGCTTCCGATTCATCCCCCCAGAAACGGCAAATCAGGTTATAGGGCTTCGTTTCTTTTTTATCTATATGCAGAACGTAAGAAAACCAGCCGCCGTCTGCCATACGATATTGTCTGTTCTTTGCCCAGAAGAAATCGTGCCAGTAGATGGAGTCATTCTCTCCCCGGAGCAGATGTTTCTTTTCATTTTTTTCGTCTCCTATCTTCACTTCATCCGTCAGAGAACGAGTGCGATAGGTAAATTCATCGGGACTGTATATTTTCCAGTAGACCGTATGCCGTTGATGATGCATCCGGAAATAAGGAATCAGTTCCACATCCTGTTGCTTACCCCCATTCTTAACTGTAAAGTGCAGCGGACTTTGTGAAGAACATACAATCCAACTCTCCAGGTCAGCCAATGAGCCAACCAGCATCGGGATATTTCCGGCAGGTACCGATTCACGGCATGCCCGATTATCGGAAACACGGTCTGCCGGCATATTCTCCTTACCCAATCCACCGGCCAGCAACAACGGGCCATACATGACAGAACCAAAGTGAGGTTCATCCTTTGCATAGTCGATATATAACTTCCGGGCGAATACCAAAGTGATGACGTCTCCTGTCTGCACCGGAGACAACAGACGTATATAGTTTCCTTTATGGGCTTCCGTCTTCGCTTCTTTTCCATTGATCAGAACCACCGCTTCGCCATCTACCCAGGCAGGATAACGAAACAGGAATGAACCGGTATAATCCCCTTTTTTATCTATACTGACAGAAATCGTATCCGATTCCGGGAAACGGGTATTCATTGTCAACGCCATCCCCTTTTCTCTCCAATTTAGGCGTGAGGGAATATACAGATTGACCAGTAAATCCTGTTCTGATTTAAAATAGATGGACTCAGCATACTTGGAATGATTTTCCATACCTGTACCGACACAGCACCAGAAAGAATCGAACGGAGTACTGTATTGTTTGAAGGAACCGGGCAACAGAGACGTATAATAGGTTACACATCCGGGCATATCCGGGTCCTGAGAAGCTAATATATGATTATATAAAGCATGCTCATAGTAATTCAGATATTTAAAATCTCCATCCAGCATAAACATTTGTCTGGACAATTTCAGCATATTATAGGTATTACAAGTCTCAGCCGAAGTATAATCCAGACGCTTACTCTCCTCACCCGGTATGCCGAAACGTTCATAGCAACTATTTCCTCCGATAGCCAACGTGTGATTATTTATAATCATATCCCAGAAGTTACGGGCAGCTTTATGATAAACTTCATTAGAGGAAAATTCATATTCCCGGGCTACTCCCATAAATTTAGGTATCTGATCATTGGCATGGCGTCCAAATAGTACATCTTCTCCATTGGCTACCGGATATATTACATTAATGTGATTAAATCTCTTGGCTGTCTGCAAATACTTATCATCTCCGGTTATGCTGTAGATATCGGTAAACACTTCATTCATTCCGCCTTGCTCCACACTCAGTGTACTCTGAAATAAATCGCTATTACTATTCAAAGCGATATTAGCAATGAAATCGGCCAAAGGAAGCAGGATATCTTTCGCCTGCTTGCAGCCTGCATAGACATAGGCATCCTTCAAACCTGCCAGAATCTTATGAATGCAATACCAGGAATTGCCATTCTGGTTATAATTCCAGGGTTGTCTGGTCTCATCGGGCCGGTTCAGGATAACGTTACCTTGCAGTAATTGCCGATATCCTTCCTTCGCTCCCGCACCGGAAATGAACCATCCGTCTTTTGTCTGATTCTGGCATTCCTGCAATTCGCTCAGCATATAATTGAGTTTATCCAGGAACGCTTTCTCGCCTGTAGAAGCATACATCATGGCACAAGCCGACATATAATGTCCGTAGCTACATCCTCCATGTGTTTCCCAACCTCCATAATTAGAGCCTTTTCCTTGTAGCCCCACACCACGGCGTACATGCGGAATCAGCCTGTCTACTTCCAGCGAAAGCAAGTATTCTTTATTCAGCTCCATTGCTTTCTTGAAATAGCTGTCAGTCAACTCCACATCCGACAGGGCAAAGGCTTGCCACACCGGAACATGCACGCGAGGCGCTTTACGCACCTTCTCATATTCCGATGCCGGCAACTTTGTTATCCCTAAAACCAGTATACCTATAATCAATATCAATCTACAGTTCTTCATAGTATCCCGATGTTATATCATTTATTTTATTGGGTTACGGGGAAAGCCGAAATACGCAAACGGGCGGCTCCCATCGGTATAAGCGTAATCTCTTCCAGTACTTCACTTTTGGGAGCATCTTCTTCCGGCAATACTCCGCACAGTCCATACTTGTCAATTCCCCAGGAAGGTACTTTCCGCCCTTTTGCCTTTATCATAAGGGGCACACTCTGAGTGGTAAAAGGATAATCATCAGAAGGCCATTCTTTTCTTTCTACTTTCAGGCACTGTGTCAAAGTTTTATCGTCCAGCTTCAAAGCATAATTCCATGCACTCTGCGGATAAATCTCGTAAGTAGGCCATGCGTTCACGTCCGCATCCTTCTGCCATTTGGAATCCCAGATGGCTGTTTCCGCACTGTTCACTTTCCTATATTCTTCTTCTATCAACAGAGAGAAAGTCAACGGACCATAATTCACACTCGCACTATTCTGGTTTGTTTCCCAACGCTTGACGGATAATACCATCGGCAATTGTAAAGTAACCACATCACCTTCGCTCCATGTTCTGCACAAACGGATGTATTTACCCGACTCCATATCAGCATTCACCACATTCCCATTGACAAGTACTTTGGCACTCTTACACCAGGAAGGAATACGTAGATACAAAGGGAAATCCACACTCTCAGAAGCTTGCAAGACAAAACGTATAGACTCCTCGAAAGGATAGTTCGTCTCTTCTTTCAGGGTAACGACTGTACCGTTTTCACCCACCTTGGCCTGCGTGGTACAAGGACCGTAAATAACGGCAGCCAAACCATTATCGGGAGTTGCATACATCAGGTTCTCAATATAATAAGGCCATCCCTGCGCATGATTATGCTGGCAGCAACGACTACTGAAAGGATTCATTGCCAGGAAAGGGCCTCCATTATCGATACCGGGCCTATGATTCTGAGAATCACTCACTACCTGATTGGGACAGGTTATGTATCTCAATGCCTTAAAATCAGGCATCACTGCTGCCGGATAAGAATTAAATGCCACATCCTCGCAATGTTCTGCCCAGAAAGGATCACCAGTCATACAAAGCATGATTTCATCCGAAGCCATCTGCTCTACAAAGCCACAGGTTTCTGTTCCCTGTCGCGGATCTATATAAGCCAGACGGGCATTCTCGTCAGCTCCAAACATACCTCCCGGTACTTGCCCAAATATGCGGCGCACCAGATGGTGTACTCTATAAGAAGCTTTCAAATCTGCCGAATCACCACTAAGCATATAATAAGTAGCCGGCTCACGGAAAGATTGAGCGATATTTACATTATGCCAGTTAGGCAATGCCGAATCATTAGTCCAGTCGGCAGTATTACGGTGTATCTTCTCTGCAAGCTCCAGCAGGAATTTATCACCCGTCCGGTTGTAAAGCCAATAAACACTGTACAGATTATCTCCTCCACGACTGTTTTCCCAATAATCCTTCAGGAAATTCTCATCAGGTACCGTCATTTGCCATTTGAAATAGTTAGTCATAAGACTGATAACCCTCTCATCACCGGAATATTCATAATAGGATTGCAGACACCAGAGCATGATCATATTTGCCCAAAGTTCCCGGTTCCCCCTTCGTTCATTGACCGGACCAAAATATCCATCCGGTTGCTGACTTCGGATAGCCGCTTCAATCCAAGTTTGAGTTTCAGCTATCATTGTAGAATCATTCAGAATATATGCCATATTGCCATATCCCTTCAACCAGTAAGGAACTTCCTCCCAACCATGATCGCCACCGGAGAGTAACCATGCATTGTCTTCCTTATCCAACCATGCACTGATCTCGCCCAGTTTACCTGTCAGGCCTTCCTTCTGCAATAATAAGTACTTTTTCAACCAGCCTTCCGGTTTAATATTTCCTACCGGCAGCTTAATAAAGTGCAGAGGCTTCAGTGGTAATCTGTTTCCCGTATAGCTCACATTAGCAGAGGCCGTATACGGACGGGATAAAATATTCACTTCTGTCGAGGCATTCTTTTCCGTACAGGACATAAGCACAGCCGTAGCTAAAAAAGAGCCAAGCAATAAGTTCTTCATTTTTCTTTTTCTATTAAGCATATCGTTATCTTTTAAATTATTTCTGTGACAGCAAAAATACAGCAATACAGAAACTTTACAGGATAAAATCCAACCTGAAAATGCAACGATTCTGTTATTCGACCTTATTTTATATTCTTAATAGCCTCCAAAACTTTTCTTACCTCCATTAATTGATCCGGACTCCATTTTACCACCTTTCTATCATATGTGATTAATCCGTTGATTTCACTTTCCACATCCGTGATCTGGGTATAAACAGCAGCACACAATCCTTCCTGTTTTTTTAGTTCTTCTACTTTGCCGGCATACTCAATGAACAGTCTTTTAAGATCTTCCGCACTATTCACCGTTGTATAATTCACTTCACTGCCTGCCCAGATATGATTATCTATTTTCAAATTAATACCACCATATTCTCCACAAACCACAGCCCGCTGATTCACCGGATTATCATAGACAGCCGGTAGCGGATAGTGATGTTTATCAATCATATCCCCGATTTCATAATCAAACCAACCGCTGGCAGCATTCACCAGGCGACCGTTACTCTTTTCCTGTACTTTTTTGACAGCCATACGTGTATAAGCCTCACGCTTATCTTCAATATCTTTCCGGTCATATTGCCCCCAGCCTTCATTAAATGCCACCCAAGTGATAATAGAAGGAGTATTCTTCAAACAGTTCATGATATTATGGGCTTCACGTACAAAGTTGGTTTCCACCCAGTCGTTTCTTTGTGTATTAGTGGTCGCATTCGGAATATCCTGCCAAACCAGCATTCCCAGTTTATCACAATGATAGTACCAGCGTGCAGGCTCTACTTTCACATGTTTACGTATCATGTTGAATCCCATTTCTTTCACCATCTTTACATCATATTCCAATGCCTCATCCGAAGGAGCGGTATACAATCCATCAGGCCACCAGCCCTGATCCAATACACCGTACTGGAACAATGGTTTATTATTTAGATAAATACATGGTTTGCCGTCTTTTCTCTCCAATGCGATTTTACGCATACCTGCATAACTTTTCACGATATCTACAGTTTTACCGTCCTTCTGCAATTCAATCTCAACATCATATAAGAATGGGGACTCAGGACTCCACAGGCGAGGATTCTTCACCGGTATTTGCAATTCTTCGCCAAAGGAGGAAACTTTCATCTTAGTAACTTCCTTCTTATCAGCCAATACACGAATCACAGCACTCATGTCATCCGATAACGCATTAGGCATGAGCGTGATTTTCATCTGTTCATTGTCAATATCAGGTACGATCAGGAAGTCGGACAAATGGGTCTTTGCTACAGGCTCCAACCACACAGTCTGCCAAATACCTGTTACGGGAGTATACCAAATTCCATTCGGATTTAACGACTGCTTACCATGAGGCTGGCCACCAGCCCACTGGGAATCAAAGACCTTTATCACCAGCTCTTGTTGGGCAGTCTTTTGCAGGTAAGGGGTGATATTAAAGGAAAAGGCATCGTATCCGCCTTCGTGTGTACCTACACTCTTCCCATTGACATAAACTTCGCACAACCAATCCACAGCACCCAAATGCAGCAGTAATTCTTTTCCCTTATAATTCTTTGGTACAGTAAACGTTCTTCTGTACCAGTAATTCTTATCATCATTCTTCGCATCAACTTCCATTACTCCCGAAAGAGCAGACTCTACAGGAAAAGGAACCAGAATACTTTTATCAAAGACCCGTTTCTCATTATACGTATCCCCATATGTACCACGGGTAAACTCCCATATTCCATTCAGATTAATCCAATCGTTCCGCTGCATCTGCGGACGAGGGTATTCTTCCAAAACATGTGCAGGATCTATCTTTTCTCCCCAGGTAGTCATGACTGCAACTTTAGCAGGTTTCCACTCCTGAGAACATACGGAGAAAATGAGTCCAAATATCAATAGGAAAGAAGAAATCAATCTATTCATCATACTGTGTTTTAATAAAGTACTATTAGTTATTATCTCTTTTTATAATCCGTACATCAAAAATACCACCTGCCGTACTTCCATTCTTAGCCTGGAATTTAACCGTCACAGCATTTTTGGAAGCAATACAACTATCGGGTATCTCGATATAGCGTCTATACAGTCCAGAACAGTCTGGATTAGGAGTAGAAAGATCAAGAGTCTGTATCGGTTTCCCATCAATCAGTACATCAAATACCCGGTTTCCTCCATCACTCCCAAAAAGCTGTAAACATAAAGACTGTTTCACACCGGGCAGGGCTTTCAATTCATACATAAAATAGCCTCCCTTATTTGCATCTCTCCAGTCGTATCCGTTAGAAGAAAATACCGCCTCCATTTTGTGTGCCTTTTCCGACTCTTGATTAGCCACGATCACCCGGTCGACAGTCTTGGCCTGCAGTTCAGCCTCTTCTTGCTTTTGTTGGTTCTCCAATTCATTCATTTCTTTATGTGCCTTTAAATAATCGTCTTTCCGATCATAATGACGGAAATAAACTGCATACCGACTCCAGTGAATCGTATTAAACGGAACCAGTTCCACGGGTTGGGAAACCACTTTATCAGTACATAAAAATGCAAGTTTATCCCCTTTCATACGGGTTATAGCAGATGCGATCTTCTGAACATTACCAAAGAAAGCCGGTACCTTGACTACAGGATAATTTTTCGATGCGATTGTGCTCCGTGCTGATCTGAAATCTGCTTTTTGTAACTGAGCGTCAGGAATCCGGACACCCAATACGATAGGACCATATTTCAAAGCTATATAATGGCTAGCCTGATTCAGTGGAACCACCTCCACTTTCATCGGTAAATCAATATCCACCCGGTCTCCATCCTTCCAATGTCTATTGATAGAAATATAGCCATCGGCTCCTGCTTTCACTTTCTGACGCTTACCATTAATCATTACAGTTAGTGAGGATGTTCCCACCCAATAAGGACAGCGTACCTTCAGATCAAATTCAGAGTCTCCCGAAATAGTCAGATGAGTAGAACTTTCATCCGGGAATGAAGTCTCCTGCCGAACCTGAATATTCTCTTTCCATGAAACCACTGAAGGAATAAACATATTGACATAAAGAGCCTCATCCGTATGTGCATAGATCATCTGTCCAAACTTGGATGTCTGTTCAAACCCTGTACCTGTGCAGCACCAGAAAGAATCATACGGAGTGCCATACACCTTATAGTGGCCCGGCTTCATAGAAGTATAATAAACGCACATTCCCTGATCCGGATCATAGTTGGCGAGAATATGATTAAACAGTACATTCTCATAATAATCTACTTTTTCAACCTCACCATAATCACAGAACAACCGTTCCGTCAGACGCAACATATTCACAGAATTACAGGATTCCGGTCCACCGTTATGTTCAATTCTCCGTTCAAATTCTTCGGGAGCAAAGAAATGTTCACCTGTACTATTTCCTCCCATTACCCAAGTGTGTTTATCTACTACGGTTTTCCAAAAGAAGCGGGCCGCCTTGGTAAACTTCTCATTTCCATCATAACGATAAACCGACTCAAAACCAGTAAACTTAGGAATCTGAGTATTTGCATGCCAACCCTGCAAAATATCCCTTCCTTCAGACATCGGTACCCACATATCTTCATCATTCAGCATCTGCGCCCATTTCAGATATCTCTTTTCTCCTGTTATCTCATACACATCCACAAAAGACTCATTGATAGAGCCATGCTCACAAACCAGCAGTTTTTGAATATCTTCATGCGACAACTTATCCAGAATGGAATAACCAAACCAATCAGCCATCTTCACCAAAATATCCTTAGCCTGTGGTAAATTACAACGCATATAGACCTGATAAAGCCCAAGCATGATTTTATTCATCACATATACCGGCTCCCATGTCTTATCATGAGGTGTATCTATAAAGGGATTTGAAGTTTCGAAATTACCATGTACAACGTTCTCAAAGACAGCTCTACCATTGATAGTCGGTAAGAGATATCCATCGCCTCCCGCCTGTTGGCAAATAGCCAGTTCCTTTAATATATAATTCAATCTTTCCAGTATGGCAGCATCTCCCGTAGAATCATACATCATAGAAATTCCAGACAGATAAAAGCCCATGATATGCCCCGGCAGAGGTCCATGGCCACCCATCCATTCCGATTCCCAAAACGGATAAGGCTGGGCCTTAGGAGTCAGTCCCGCCTCACGCCGGAACCACGAAAGTAACTTATCCGGTTCCAAGGAGAGTAAGTACTCATGGTTTAAGTCCATAATATGCTTAAAATCGCTATCTAACAAACGGACATCTTGCAATGAAAACAAGGATATTTTATCTCTATTTGCAGGAGATGCTTTCGTTTTGTTTTCCTGTGCACAAACACCGGAAAAGACCAAAAAACAATAAAAGAGAGCAAGAACATTTTTCATAATACGAATCATTTTATAGGTGTTATTTTCGATGAGAAGTTGGTTCTGTGGGCAAATGTAGGCCTATTGACTACAAAAAAACAAAAATATTCTTCCAGTTTACATTACTATCCGGTCAAAGTTAATATCCCATACTTTTTATGCCTGATTCCCTTCTTGCCATTCACAATTAAATATCTACATTTGTGAACAACCTTATCAATAAAACTATGCATAAGAAGCTTTTTTTCCTGATGCTAACTTTCGTTAGTTTGTTTGCAAATCATGTAAATGCTGAAAGATACTACTTCCAACATTTAGGACTAAAGAATAAATTGTCTCAAAGCTCTGTCCTTTGTATACAGCAAGACAAGAGTGGTTTTATGTGGTTCGGCACAAAGGACGGACTAAACCGTTACGACGGCTCTAACTTCCGCACATTCAAGTACGACCATAAGAATCCCCAGTCATTAGGCAATAATGCAATCAATTCCCTCCATGAGAACAAAGATGGAAACTTATGGATAGGGACAGATAATGGCATTTATCTGTATAACCCCATCATGGAATCATTCTCCAAACTCGAAAAGAAGAGCCAGGACAGTGTTTGCATTACCCAACCCATTGTACAAATCACTGCTGACTCGCACGAAAACATATGGCTCATAGTAGAATCACAAGGCGTCTTCTACTTCGACAATGATAAGCAAGCATTATTCCATTACCCGGTTCCCGATGCCCATGCTCTTAGTTCCATTTGTGTCGATCAACAGAACACGGTTTGGTTGGGTTATAAAGGAAAAGGTCTTTATTATACAAATGATACATTCAGAACATTACAATTATTCACTACTAAAGATGGAAAGAACCTCTTTGCTACTGATCACATTTTCAAGATTCTTCCCGAGCAGCATAACACATTATATACAGGTTCCGCCAAAGGAGGACTAAAGAGTATAAATATCGTCAACCAGACTGTTACAGACCTGTTAGCCGATCCTCAGACTGAAAGTATCTTTGTCAGGACCATCTATCCCATCAATAAGGATGTACTATGGATTGGAACGGAAAGGGGGGTCTATACTTATGATAAAAACACGAAAGAAAGCAGGCATTTTACTCACGATCCCAGTGACGACTATTCATTATCGGATAATGCCATTTACTCCATCTGCAAAGATAAGGAAGGAGGCATCTGGATAGGAAACTATTTTTGTGGCATTGATTATTATCCGAACCAATACGCCACATTCGAAAAGTATTACCCCATAACAGGTAAAAACAGCCTTAGCGGCAAAGTCGTACGCGAATTCTGTGAGGATGAAGAAGGTAACTTATGGATTGGTACGGAAGATGGCGGACTTAATAAATTCAATACTAAGACTAAACAGTTCACTCCACTCAATTTAAGCGGATTACACTATAATATACATGCCTTAAGTTTAGACCATAACACTCTATGGATAGGAACGTATTCCAAAGGACTATATGCACTGGATTTAAGGACTAACCACTCCAGACATTACACTATGGGAGATGCAGAGAATGAATTGAATGATAATAATATCTATTCCATGTGCCGCACCTCATCAGGAGAACTATATATAGGAACAACTACCGGATTAAATCAATACAACTACCAAAGTGATAATTTTACCCGCATTCACAAGATGGACGGCATTTTTATTTTCAGTATATTGGAAGATAGTAAAGGAAATATCTGGTTCGCCACTTATAATTCCGGAATATTCAAGTACAACCCCAGAGATAAAAGTTGGAAGAACTATGTCTCCAGCCCTGACAATCCACATGGCCTGCCCTATAACAAAGTGATAAGCATATACGAAGACAGCAAACAACGGTTATGGTTCTCCATATTGGGACATGGCTTCTGTTCACTAAACGAAGATACGGAGACCTTTATTTCTTATGACTCTTCCCAAGGATTGGCCAATGACGTCATCTACAAAATAATTGAGGAAAAGGATGATATTCTATGGTTGACTTCCAACAAAGGTCTGATACGATTCGACTTAAGTACGAAGAAATCAACCATCTATACTGACAGTAACGGTTTATTAACCAATCAATTCAACTATTGCTCCGGAATAAAAAGTAAAGATGGAACTATCTATTTCGGATGTATAAATGGCTTCATTGCTTTTAAACCCGATCTATTCACCGAGAATACCGGCTTCCCGCCTGTTGCAATCACAGACTTTCTGCTCTTCAACAAAAGTGCCGACATTGGAAGCACCGATTCTCCTTTAGCCCAGAGTGTGACATATACTCAAAACATAGAGTTGAAATACAATCAAAATTCATTCTCATTCCGCTTTGCTGCCTTAGGATATGCATCTCCTGAAGAAAACTGCCTAAGTTACACATTGAAGGGATTCGATAAAGAATGGTATTATACATCAAAAAGCGCCACAGCTACTTACACCAATCTCAAGCCCGGTACATATACATTCTGCGTAAAAGCAGCAAACGGCAAAGGGGAATGGAATGACGAATACAGAGAAATCCAAATACATATTGCACCTCCTTTCTGGAAAACAGTTTGGGCTTATATTATCTATGTGATATTAGCCATCATCATTACAAGTTATACTCTCTACCGGTTCCGGAAACAAATAACTGATAAACATAAAAGGCAATTAGAAGTACTGGAATCGGAAAAGGAGAAAGAGATTTATCATGCAAAGATAGATTTCTTCACCAACATTGCCCATGAGATACGAACTCCTCTGACTCTAATAAAAGGACCGTTGGAAAACATCCTGAAAAAAGAAGAAATAAATACACACTCACTCAAAGATAATTTAAGCATCATGGAGAGAAATACCATGCGCCTGCTTGATTTGACAAATCAACTTCTTGACTTCCGCAAAACAGAAGCGCAAGGATTCCAACTCAATTTCATGATTTGCGACATATCTCAACTCATAAAAGACACCTACATACGTTTCGACCCTGCTGCAAAACAAAATGATCTGACTTTCAAGATTGGACTGCCCGAACAGAATTTCAATGCTGCCGTTGATAAGGAAGCACTGACTAAAATACTGAGCAACTTATTCAACAATGCCGTGAAGTATGCGAAATCATACATTCATGTATCCTTACATGCACCTACAGATGAGCAAAATGATTTCTTCTCGATCACAGTCAGCAACGACGGATTACCTATTCCTGTGGAAATGAAAGAGAAAATATTCGAACCTTTCGTTCAGATCAAAAATGTATCCAACGGACAAACCAAAACTGGAACCGGTATCGGACTTCCATTAGCCCGTTCACTGACGGAACTGCACAGAGGAAAACTATATCTAAAAGATAGTGATGACATCTGTTTCTGCATCGAACTTCCCATCAAACAGGAAAAAACCATTCTATTGCAGAAAACAGAAATAGAAAAACCTGTCAATACCCCTACCGTCATCCGCCAGCACCAAACAGATATATGCATACTGGTAGTTGAAGATGATCCTGAAATGCAAAGTTTCATTAGCTCCCAACTGGGAAATGCCTATTCTGTGATGAATGCCTCAAATGGCAAGGAAGCACTGAAAATATTGTCAGAGAATACAATTAGCCTGGTGGTGAGTGATGTTATGATGCCGGAAATGAATGGATTTGAACTATGCCGTACATTAAAAACGAATATCGAATACAGTCATATTCCTATCATCCTATTGACAGCCAAAGCTACCATTCAATCCAAGATAGAAGGCATTGAACTGGGAGCCGATGACTATATCGAAAAACCGTTTTCTACGGAGTACCTGTTAGCACGTATTGCCAACCTCCTAAGTAACCAGGAGAAATTGCGCCAGGCCTTTACTTCATCTCCCTTTGTCAATGCCCAAACCATCGCATTGACCAAAGCAGATGAAGCCTTTTTGGAGAAATTGACTGAGGTCATTAAAAGTAATATCTCCGAACCCGAATTCAACGTAGATATACTGGCCGAGAAAATGAATATGAGCCGGTCCAGTCTGCACCGTAAAATAAAAGGCATTGCCCAAATTACCCCTAACGAATTCATTCAACTGGAACGTCTGAAAATGGCAGCCCAGCTCATCCAATCGCAAGAGTACAAAATCAATGAGGTATGTTATATCGTCGGATTTAACTCCTCTTCCTATTTTGCCAAATGCTTCCAAAAACAATTCGGAGTACTTCCCAAAGACTTCGGGAACAAGCCAACGGGCTATTACACTTCCTCCCAGCAGAAAGTTACTGATAAATAAGCTGATAGATAATAAACAAGCTACATCTACTCCATACCCGGACCGTATCTGCACCCTACTTGCTCCGTACCAAGTATGGTCCGGATACAAAACTGAGACTATAAAACCATGTTAGTTCCCCACCCAAAAGGGCTTTCACCACTATGTTCATTATCAACGAAATAAACAATGAACAGGGTGTTGAAAACTTCTCAGAAAGTTTTTAGTTAAATCTTGTGGGGAATTGTGGGGAAATGTGTACTTTTACCGTCGCTTATTATAATAAGGTAACAATGATACGTTTTTTTGGGCAATATAGAAGCGAAGACCGACGCTAAGGGACGTGTATTTATCCCCGCCGGTTTTCGGAGGCAACTGCAATCCGCTTCCGAAGAAAGGCTCGTGCTGCGCAAAGACGTATTCCAAGATTGCCTGGTACTCTATCCAGAAAGCGTTTGGTTCAAGACGCAAAACCAATTAAGGAGGCGATTGAACAAATGGAACGCAAAACACCAAGACATTTTCCGGCAATTTGTGAGCGATGCGGAAATCATGATTCCCGATGGGAACGGACGCATCCTTCTGCCCAAACGTTACCTGCAAATGGCCGGCATACAGAGCGATGTACGTTTTATTGGTGTAGATAATACAATAGAGATCTGGGCAAAAGAGAAAACCGAACAGCCATTCGTAAGTCCGGAAGAGTTCAGCGAAGCTTTGCAGGACATTCTGGGAGATGAGGATGATTGGGAGGAAGAAGAAGATGAGTAACAAGTGATTAGTTATTAGTAATGAATGAAGAATTGACATATCATGTACCGGTGTTGTTGAAGCCGAGTGTGGACGGAATGAATATCCGCCCGGATGGGACATATGTAGACGTCACTTTCGGTGGAGGAGGACATTCACGCGAAATACTGTCACGATTGAGAGACGGCGGACGGTTACTGGGATTTGACCAAGACGAAGATGCCGAACAGAATATCGTGGATAATCCGCATTTTATTTTTGTACGCAGCAATTTCCGCTACCTGCATAACTTCCTGCGCTACCATGATATAGAAGAAGTAGATGCGATACTTGCCGATCTGGGTGTGTCCTCACATCACTTCGATGATAGCGAGCGGGGATTCTCATTCCGTTTTGATGGTGCACTGGATATGCGTATGAACAAACGTGCAGGAGACACTGCGGCGGACATTATCAATACTTATGATGAAGAGCGCCTGGCAGATATCTTTTATCTGTACGGAGAACTGAAAAACAGCCGCAAATTGGCATCCGTACTCGTAAAGGCACGCGCCGGACAAAAGATTACAACTATCGGTGAGTTTCTGGAAGTCATCAAGCCACTTTTCGGTCGGGAACGCGAGAAAAAAGAGTTGGCAAAAGTTTTCCAGGCATTGCGTATCGAAGTAAATCAGGAAATGGAAGCGCTGAAAGAGATGTTGTATGCAGCAACCGAAGCGCTGAAACCGGGCGGACGCCTAGTAGTAATCACGTATCACTCGCTGGAAGACAGAATGGTGAAGAATATGATGAAAACCGGGAACGTGGAAGGCAAGATGGAAAAGGATTTCTTTGGAAATGTACAGACGCCTTTCCGACTGGTAAACAATAAGGTGATTGTACCGGACGAAGCGGAGATAGAACGAAACCCGAGATCGAGAAGTGCAAAACTGAGAATAGCAGAGAAAAAAGGGGAGGAATAGTGGTTAGTGTTAAGTGATTAGTAATTAGCGATAGGCAATGAGTGAAGTAGAAGAGAAACAGATTAATGAGAAAACAGAGAAAGCGAAAAAAGCTAAAAATCGCACGTCTCTGAAGAACATCATTGGTGGTGATATTCTGGCAACGGATTTCTTCCGTCGTCAGACCAAATTGCTTGTGCTGATAATGGTACTGATACTGTTTTACATACACAACCGTTATGCTTGTCAGCAACAAATGATAGAGATTGATAAACTGAAAAAAGAACTGATTGACATTAAATATGATGCCCTCACCCGTAGCTCGGAGTTGATGGAAAAAAGTCGCCAATCACGCATTGAGGAATACATTGCAACCAAGGAGAGTGACTTACAGACCTCAACCAATCCACCGTATTTGATTAAGTAATCAGTAGAATCGTTAAACAGAAAACAGACTTGGCAGTAAACAAGAAAAATATCATGACCCGCTACTTCTTTGTAGTCCTCGTAATGGGGCTGCTGGGAATAGCTATTGTCGTAAAAGCCGCAATTATCATGTTTGCAGAGCGACAATACTGGCAGGATGTAGCCGACCGTTTCATAAAAGAGAACGTGACGGTAAAGCCTAATCGTGGTAATATTCTTTCATCCGATGGCAAACTGATGGCAAGTTCCTTGCCGGAATATCGCATCTATATGGACTTTAAGGCAGGTGGTGTAACCAAAGATACCATGCTGGTGAACCACATGAACGAAATTTGCGAAGGACTGCATAAGATATTCCCCGATAAAAGTGCCGCCGAATTTAAGTCACACTTGCAAAAAGGGCGTAAGAAGGGCAGCCGTAATTATCTGATTTATCCGAGACGTATCTCGTATATCCAGTATAAAGAAGCTAAACGTCTGCCTGTATTCAATCTGAACAAGTACAAAGGCGGTTTCCACGAACAGGTTTATAATCAACGTAAGAAACCATTCGGATCATTGGCAGCCCGCACATTAGGCGATCTTTATGCCGATACTGCACAAGGTGCAAAAAATGGTATCGAGTTGTCATTCGACACCTTATTAAAAGGTCGCGATGGCATCACTCATCGCCAGAAGGTGATGAACAAGTACCTGAATATTGTAGATATAGCCCCTGTAGATGGTTGTGATATTATCTCAACCCTCGATGTAGGCATGCAGGATATCTGCGAGAAAGCATTAGTAGACAAGTTGAAAGAAATTAATGCCACTGTAGGTGTTGCAGTACTCATGGAAGTACAGACTGGTGAAGTGAAAGCCATCGTCAACATGATGAAAGCCAACGATGGCAACTATTACGAAATGCGCAACAATGCCATCAGTGACATGATGGAACCGGGCTCTACTTTCAAGACAGCTTCCATCATGGTGGCCCTTGAAGATGGAAAGATCACACCGGAAACAGAAGTAGACACCGGGAATGGTATTATGATGATGTATGGCAGCAAAATGAGAGATCATAACTGGCATCGCGGAGGATATGGAAAAATCAATGTAACACGCATTCTGGAAGTCTCATCCAATGTAGGTGTCTCCTATCTCATTGATAAACATTACAAAGATAATCCGCAGAAATATGTGGATGGTTTAAAGCGCATGAGCATCGACCAACCGCTACATCTACAAATTTCCGGTGAAGGGAAGCCCAACATCAAAGGGCCGAAGGAAAGATACTTCGCAAAAACCACCCTGCCCTGGATGAGTATCGGATACGAAACACAGGTTCCGCCACTCAATATCCTGACTTTCTATAATGCCATTGCCAACAATGGTGTAATGATACGACCCAAATTCGTAAAGGCTGCGGTAAAAGACGGTGAAGTTATAGAAGAATATCCTACGGAAGTGATTAACCCGAAGATATGCTCTGACCGGACATTGACTCAGATACGTGATATTCTAGAAAAAGTGGTATCACAAGGATTAGCCAAACCGGCCGGAAGCAAACAATTTTCCGTAGCCGGCAAGACGGGTACAGCACAGGTATCACAAGGTACAGCAGGCTATAAAAACGGACGAGTAAATTATCTGGTAAGCTTTTGTGGCTATTTCCCGGCTGATGCTCCCAAGTATAGCTGTATCGTTTCCATACAGAAACCGGGACTTCCGGCATCAGGCGGTCTGATGGCAGGTAGTGTATTCGGAAAAATTGCAGAAAGAGTATATGCAAAGAATCTGAGGTTTGATATCCGCAGTGCAATAGATAGTACAAGCAATGTCATTCCAACAGTAAAAGCCGGAGAAATGAATGAAGCCTTCCAAGTACTGAATAGTTTGAAAGTACCGGTACAGAAACAATTCACGTCCAAGAAAGGACAAGAGGTTTGGGGACATACACAAGCTGCTCCCAATGCAGTTGTTCTGCAAGGTAAAGACGGGGCCAACCCGGATCTCGTCCCCAGTGTTATTGGAATGGGAGCGAAGGATGCTGTGTACCTATTGGAGAGTAAAGGTTTGAAAGTTAGACTAAACGGTATTGGAAAAGTGAGAAATCAATCGATACCGGGAGGCAACCGTGTGGTAAAAGGACAGACGGTGACGTTAGCACTTCATTAGAGGTGTGGACGAAAGATTTATTAATTTAGAATATATATTATATATAAGGTATGGTATTAAGTGAATTACTGAAAGCAATACAACCGATACAGATTATCGGAAGTACGGAGACGGAGATAACGGGGGTAAACATCGACTCCCGCTTGGTACAAGCCGGACATCTGTTCATGGCTATGCGCGGTACGCAGACTGACGGGCATGCCTATATTCCGGCTGCCATCGATAAAGGGGCTGTTGCAGTATTGTGTGAAGAATTGCCGGAAGAGCTTAAGGCCGGCATCACCTACATTCAGGTGAAAGACAGTGAAGATGCCGTAGGGAAAGTGGCTACCACTTTCTATGGCGACCCTACATCCAAGATGGAACTCATCGGCGTGACCGGAACCAACGGAAAAACAACCGTTGCCACCTTATTATATAATACTTTCCGCTATTTCGGCTACAAGGTCGGACTGGTTTCCACTGTATGCAATTACATCGACGACCAGCCCGTACCGACCGAACACACCACCCCGGACCCGATAACCCTGAACCGCCTGCTCGGAGAAATGGCAGATTCCGGCTGCAAGTATGCCTTCATGGAAGTCAGTTCCCATTCCATTGCCCAAAAGCGCATCAGCGGTCTGAAGTTTGCCGGCGGTATTTTCACTAATCTGACCCGCGACCATCTGGATTATCATAAAACGGTGGAGAACTACCTCAAAGCCAAGAAAAAGTTCTTCGACGAACTGCCAAAAGGAGCTTTCAGCCTGACCAACCTGGATGACAAGAACGGACTTGTGATGACGCAGAATACCCGTTCGAAGGTATACACCTACTCTTTGCGTAGTCTTAGCGACTTCAAAGGCAAAGTCTTGGAGTCTCATTTCGAGGGAATGTTGCTCGACTTCAACAATCACGAACTGGCAGTACGTTTCATCGGAAAGTTCAATGCCTACAACCTGCTGGCGGTATTCGGTACTGCCGTATTGCTTGGCAAGAAAGAAGAGGATGTACTGGTTGCCCTCAGCACGCTGCATCCGGTAACCGGCCGCTTCGATGCCATCCGTTCACCGAAAGGCTACACCGCCATTGTGGACTATGCGCATACTCCAGACGCCCTGGTCAATGTATTGAACGCCATTCACGGAGTGCTGGAAGGAAAAGGGAAAGTGATTACCGTTGTGGGCGCCGGCGGCAACCGCGACAAAGGCAAGCGTCCCATCATGGCCAAAGAATCCGCCCGCTTGAGCGACCGGGTCATCATCACCTCCGATAACCCGCGCTTTGAAGAGCCGCAGGACATCATCAACGACATGCTGGCGGGACTGGATAAAGATGACATGCAGAAAACCATCAGCATCACCGACCGCCGCGAGGCCATCAAGACCGCTTGCCTACTGGCACAGCCGGGAGACGTGATTCTCGTTGCAGGCAAGGGGCATGAGAATTATCAGGAGATTAAAGGCGTGAAACACCATTTTGACGACAAAGAGATATTAAATGAGATAATGTGCTAATATGCCAATGTGCTAATCGCCATGCGTCATGTAGGATATTCATTCCTTTACCAGCAGATATACCAGACTATCAATTAGCATATTGGCACATTAGCACATTAAACAATTAAATAATTAACATCATGTTATACTATTTATTTCAATGGTTAGACAAGTATGACATTCCCGGTGCGGGTATGTTTGGATATACATCATTCCGGGCTTTGATGGCAATCATCCTTGCATTGCTCATTTCAAGCATCTGGGGAGATCGTTTTATCAACCTGCTGAAACGGAAACAGATTACGGAAACACAACGTGATGCCAGCATCGATCCGTTCGGGGTGAACAAGGTAGGTGTACCGAGCATGGGCGGTGTCATCATTATTTTTGCCATACTCATTCCTTGCCTACTACTGGGTAAGTTGAGTAATATCTATATGATATTGATGCTGATTACCACAATCTGGCTGGGGTCGCTGGGCTTTGCCGACGACTACATCAAGATATTCAAGAAGGACAAGGAAGGCCTGCACGGTAAGTTCAAAATCATCGGTCAGGTAGGCTTGGGACTTATCGTCGGACTGACTCTCTACCTCAGTCCGCAGGTGGTTATCCGCGAGAACATAGAAATAGAGAAACCGGACGGACAGATAGAAGTGGTGCATGCCGCCAAGGAAATCAAGGCAACACAGACCACCATCCCATTCTTCAAGAGCAACAACTTCGACTATGCCGACCTAGTGGGCTTCATGGGTAAACATGCGCAGACAGCAGGTTGGGTACTGTTTGTGATTATCACTATATTCGTAGTGACAGCCGTCAGCAATGGCGCCAATCTGAATGATGGAATGGACGGAATGGCGGCAGGGAACTCTGCCATTATCGGACTGACCTTGGGAATACTCGCCTACGTATCCAGCCACATCGAATATGCCGGTTATCTGAATATCATGTATATTCCCGGATCGGAAGAACTGGTAATCTTCATCTGCGCCTTCATTGGTGCCTTGATTGGTTTTCTGTGGTACAATGCCTATCCGGCACAGGTATTCATGGGCGATACGGGCAGTCTGACCATTGGAGGAATCATCGCAGTATACGCCATCATTATTCACAAGGAACTGCTGATACCCATCCTTTGCGGTATCTTCCTGGTGGAGAACCTTTCGGTCATCCTGCAACGCCTCTACTACAAGGCAGGCAAGCGGAAAGGCGTGAAACAACGTCTCTTCAAAAGAACACCGATACACGACCACTTCCGCACTTCCATGAGCCTGATAGAGCCGGGATGCAGCGTAGTATTCACCAAACCGGACAAGCTGTTCCACGAATCCAAAATCACCATCCGCTTCTGGATTGTGACGATTGTATTGGCAGCGATAACGATTATAACATTAAAGATTAGATAATAATTATTCAATATGCTAATGTGCCAATGTGCTAATTGCCATGCGGCACGACAGCGCAGCTCATTAGCACATTGGCACATTAATCATATTAGTACATTATGAGAATTGTAGTATTAGGAGCCGGAGAGAGTGGTGCAGGTGCTGCCGTACTCGCCAAAGTGAAGGGATTCGACACATTCGTATCCGACATGTCCGCCATCAAAGACAAATACAAGGAACTGCTGGATAAATACGGCATTGCCTGGGAAGAAGGACAGCATACAGAAGAGCTGATTCTAAATGCCGACGAAGTGGTGAAAAGCCCCGGTATCCCCAATGACGCTCCGCTCATATGAAATTAAAGGCAAGGTACGCCCATCATCTCTGAGATAGAGTTTGCGGGACGCTATACCAATGCTAAAATGATATGTATTACCGGTTCAAACGGTAAGACCACTACCACCTCACTCATTTATCACATTTTCAAGAGTGCAGGTCTGAATGTAGGATTGGCAGGCAACATTGGCAAGAGCCTTGCTTTGCAGGTGGCCACGGATCAACATGATTACTACGTGATTGAGCTCAGTTCTTTCCAGTTGGATAACATGTATAAGTTCCGCGCCAACATTGCCGTGCTGATGAATATTACGCCCGACCACCTGGACCGCTACAACCACTGCATGCAGAACTATGTGGACGCAAAGTTCCGTATCACGCAGAACCAGACACCAGAAGATGCTTTCATCTTCTGGAATGACGACCCCATCATCAAACGCGAACTGGACAAACACGGGTTATGCGCCCACCTTTATCCATTCTCCGCAATGAAAGAAGATGGAGCCATAGCCTACGTAGAAGACGGTGAAGTGGAAATCAACGAACCCATCGCCTTCAACATGGAGCAGGAGAAATTGGCTTTACAAGGCACACACAACTTATACAATTCTCTCGCCGCAGGCATCTCTGCCAATCTTGCCGGAATAGAGAAAGAATATATTCGCCGTGCTTTGTCCGACTTCAAAGGTGTAGAACACCGCCTTGAAAAAGTAGCCACTGTGCGCGGTGTAGAGTTTATCAACGACTCTAAAGCTACCAACGTAAATTCCTGCTGGTATGCTTTGCAGAGCATGAAAACGAAAACGGTCCTGATACTGGGCGGAAAAGATAAAGGCAACGACTATACAGAAATTGAAGACCTGGTGCGCGAAAAATGCTCTGCCCTGGTTTACCTGGGATTGCATAACGAAAAGTTGCACGATTTCTTCGATCGCATGGGATTGCCCGTTGCCGATGTGCAAACCGGTATGAAAGATGCCGTAGATGCCGCTTTCCGTTTAGCGAAAAAAGGCGAAACGGTATTGCTGAGTCCTTGTTGTGCAAGCTTCGACCTCTTCAACAGTTATGAAGATCGCGGAGACCAGTTCAAGGAATACGTAAGAGCATTATGACCGTGCCCGGGATCAGATTTTTATCCCGTACCCGGGATAAAAAGACGGTCGCACATCGTGAGAAAAGCAAGCGTATATGAGCGCTTTCATTCCTTAATTATTAACTATTAATTTGCGAAGCATTGGACTTACTCAGAAGCATATTCAAAGGTGACAAGGTAATCTGGATCATATTCCTTTTCCTTTGCCTCATTTCTATCGTAGAAGTGTTCAGCGCCGCGTCTACACTGACGTACAAGAGCGGTGACCACTGGGGGCCTATTACACAGCACAGCATCATCCTGATGGTGGGCGCTGTAGTAGTGGTGTTTATGCACAATATTCCTTATAAGTGGTTTCAGGTGTTCCCTGTGTTCCTGCTGCCTTTGTCCGTAGTATTACTGGGTCTTGTTATGATGATGGAACGCATCAACGGTGCTGCACGCTGGATGACCTTCATGGGTATCCAGTTCCAGCCTTCGGAGGTGGCAAAAATGGCCGTGATCATCGTCACTGCCTTTATCCTCTCCAAGGGACAGGATGAAGACGGGGCCAGTCCGAAAGCCTTCAAGCGTATCATGATTATCACAGGTGTTGTCTGCCTACTGATTGCACCGGAGAACCTTTCGACGGCGGCTTTGCTTTTCGGAGTGGTTTTTCTGATGATGTTCATCGGACGGGTGGCAATAAAGAAACTGTTGATATTGGCCGGTGCTTTGGCAGGAGTAGCAATCATAGGTGTAGCATTCCTGGTACTGACCAAGAATAGCGATTTACCGTTCCTGCACCGTTTTGACACATGGCGTGCCCGTATAGAGAAATTCACGGATGACACAGAAGTGCCTGCCGCCAAATTCGATATTGACAAAGATGCCCAGATAGCCCACGCCCGTATCGCTGTAGCCACAAGCAATGTTGTAGGTAGAGGACCGGGTAACTCAGTACAGCGCGACTTCCTGAGCCAGGCATTCTCTGACTTTATCTTTGCCATTATTGTGGAAGAATTGGGATTGATAGGCGGGGCTTTCGTCGTATTCCTCTACGTCTGCCTGCTGATACGAGTCGGGCGTATAGCGAAGAAGTGCGACCGAACGTTTCCGGCTTTCCTCATCATAGGAATTGCGCTGTTGCTTGTATCGCAAGCCGTATTTAACATGATGGTAGCAGTAGGATTGGCACCGGTTACCGGGCAACCGCTGCCGCTTATCAGTAAAGGTGGTACCTCCACACTTATCAACTGCGCCTATATCGGCATGATATTGAGTGTGAGTCGCTATACTGCCAAATTGGAAGAGATTAAAGAACATGACGCACAGATACCTATGCAAGTGGAAGCTGCTGTTGAAGAAGGAAATAGCGAGATACAAACAGCGGCCGAACCAACAGCAAAGGTGCTGAACAGTGATGCAGAATTCGAGTAGGAGACAACGGAGTGACAACTCCTTTAACTCCTGCAATAAAATTAAGTATGAAAGATATGAATAAAAGTCATAACGGAGAGGCTCCCCGCATTATCATAAGCGGTGGAGGTACAGGGGGACATATATTCCCCGCAGTATCCATTGCCAATGCCATCAAGGAACTACGCCCCGATGCAGAAATCCTCTTTGTAGGTGCAGAAGGACGGATGGAAATGCAACGTGTGCCCGATGCAGGATACAAAATCATCGGTTTACCCGTGGCAGGCTTCGACCGTAAACGTTTATGGAAAAACTTTGCAGTGATTATAAAGTTACTCCGCAGCCAGTTGAAGGCACGCCGCATACTGAAAGAGTTTCATCCTCAGGTAGCGGTAGGTGTAGGTGGTTATGCCAGTGGCCCTACGTTAAAAGTAGCAGGTATGATGGGAGTGCCTACTTTGATACAGGAACAGAACTCTTATGCAGGCGTAACAAACAAGCTGCTGGCACAAAAAGCCTGCAAGATTTGTGTTGCGTATGATGGAATGGAAAAGTTCTTTCCTGCGGATAAGATTATTATGACAGGAAATCCGGTTCGACAGAATCTGTTAGCAAATAAGCAGAGTCGCGAAGCTGCCGTGACCTCTTTCGGTTTCAATCCGGAGAAGAAAACAATATTGATACTGGGTGGCAGTCTTGGAGCGCGTACTATAAACCAGACGCTGATTGCCGCACTGGATACAATCAAAGCACACGGTGACATTCAGTTCATCTGGCAGACCGGGAAGATATACATTCAGCAAGTGAAAGATGCCATCACTACCACCACCGGAGAAGCGGTACGTAATCCACGCATCTCAGCTATCCCGAACCTCTATGTGACGGACTTCATTAAGGATATGGCAAGCGCGTATGCGGCTGCCGATCTGGTGATTTCGCGTGCAGGAGCCGGTTCTATCTCCGAGTTCTGCCTGCTGCACAAGCCGGTTATCCTGGTACCCTCACCCAATGTGGCCGAAGATCACCAGACTAAAAATGCACTGGCCCTCGTAGATAAGGAAGCCGCCATTTACGTGAAGGATGCAGATGCTATGAAGCATCTTATTCCGGTAGCACTCGAAACGGTCGCCGATGCACAAAAACTAAAAACGTTGAGCGAGAACATTGCCAAGTTGGCGCTGCCGGACTCAGCAACTATAATTGCAAAAGAAGTATTGAAACTGATAGACAAACTATAGTATCTCAATGAATAAACTGCTATCGTTCTTTTTATAATATCATACTTTTGGAAGAAGAGTTTGAAGAAAAAATTTGAATATGAATAAAAATATAAGCAATAGTAACTCAAAATGAATATAGAAAACATCAAATCCGTATATTTCGTCGGTGCCGGCGGCATCGGTATGAGTGCTCTGATACGCTATTTCCTCTCTAAAGGGCAAGACAGTAGCTGGGTTACGACCGTACTCCGAGCGAACTGACCGAACACCTTATCGGAAGGCGCACAGATACATTATGAAGAAAATGTAAGCCTGATCCCCGAAGATTGCAAGGACAAGGAAACAACTTTAGTCGTATACACCCCGGCCGTTCCGCAAGATCATGCCGAGTTAGTATACTTCCGCAATAACGGTTTCGAAATACAAAAACGCGCCCAGGTTTTGGGAACAATCACCCACAGCAGTAAAGGTCTGTGCGTAGCCGGAACGCATGGTAAAACCACCACCAGCACAATGGCTGCACATTTGCTTTATCAGTCACATGTAGGCTGCACCGCATTCCTCGGAGGTATCTCCAAGAATTATGGAACTAACCTGCTGCTGTCTCAGTCCAGTCCGTACACAGTGATCGAAGCGGATGAGTTCGACCGCTCCTTCCACTGGTTATCACCGTACATGAGTGTCATTACTGCTACTGACCCCGACCACCTGGATATATACGGCACCAAAGAAGCCTATCTCGAAAGCTTCCGCCATTATACAACGCTGATCCAGCCGGGCGGCGCCCTGATTCTGCACAAAGGACTGGAAATGCAAGCCGACGTACAACCGGGCGTCACCACCTATACCTACTCGCACCGAAGGTGATTTCCATGCTGAGAATATCCGCATCGGAAACGGTGAGATCTTTATCGACTTCGTGGCACCTGATACACGCATCAATGATATCCAATTAGGTGGTTCCCGTCAGTATCAACATCGAGAATGGTGTTGCCGCCATGGCACTCGCCCATCTCAGCGGTGCCACCGACGAAGAAATCAAGCAAGGCATGGCAAGCTTCCGCGGAGTGGACCGCCGCTTCGACTTCAAGCTGAAGAACGACCGGATTGTATTCCTCAGCGATTACGCCCACCACCCTGCCGAAATAGCCCAAAGCGTGAAGTCCGTCCGCGAGTTGTACCAAGACAAGAAGATAACCGTCATCTTCCAGCCCCACTTGTACACCCGTACTCGCGACTTCTATCGTGACTTTGCAGACAGCCTTTCCCTATCCGACGAGGTGATTCTGACAGAGATATACCCTGCCCGCGAGCAACCGATTCCCGGCGTGACGAGTCAGCTGATTTATGACAACCTCCGCCCCGGCATCGAGAAATGCATCTGTAGGAAAGAAGACATCCTCAGCCTCCTCGCCCAAAAGCACACCGAAGTATTGGTAGTGCTGGGAGCCGGAGACCTGGACAACTATGCGCCCCAAATACACCCAACTATTATCAGAAAAATATCATGGTTAAAAGGATTCTACTTTCTATCGTTCTGTTGCTTGTCATTGCTTACCTGGTAGTGGCTGTCACAGCTTTCAACCGCAAGCCCACCTCGCAGGTGTGCCAAGACGTGGAACTGGTGATAAAAGACACGGTATATGCCGGCTTCATCACGAAGAAGGAAGTAGCTACCCTGCTGGAAAAGAAAGGTATCAGCCCCGTTGGGAAAGACCTGGAACGCGTGCGCACCAAGACCTTGGAGCGCGAACTTGCCAAGCATCCCCTCATCGACCAGGTGGAGTGCTACAAGACCCCGAGCGGCAAGCTCTGCATCGAAGTGACCCAGCGCATCCCCATCCTGCGAGTGATAAGTGCAAACGGTGAAAACTACTATCTGGACAACAAAGGCACCGTGATGCCACCCGACGCAAAGTGCGTTGCTCACCTTGCCATAGTGACCGGAAATGTAGAAAAGTCGTTTGCCATGAGGGATTTATATAAGTTTGGTGTATTTTTGCAAAAGAATTCTTTTTGGAATGCACAGATAGAGCAAATTCACGTATTGCCCGGCAAGAACATCGAGTTAGTGCCCCGTGTCGGCGACCATCTTATCTATTTAGGCAAGATTGCCGGATTCGAGAAGAAGCTGAAACGTGTAAAGGCATTCTACGAAAGAGGATTGAACCAGGTGGGTTGGAACAAATACTCCCGTATCAGCGTTGAATTTGATAATCAAATCATCTGCACAAAGAGAGAGTAGAGAAAGGGATTTACTAATAGCCCTTCTTTATCAAAGCGCAGCAAATAGTAAATTGTAAATAGTAAAATAGTAAATAAATAGATATGGCAACAACAGATTTCATCGCCGCTATCGAGTTGAGTTCTTCCAAGATTTCCGGTATCGCCGGAAAGAAGAACAGCGACGGAAGTATCCAGGTGTTGGCTTATGCACGCGAAGATGCATCCCCGTTTATCCACAAAGGAGTCATCTACAACATTGATAAGACCGCACAGGCTCTGACTTCCATCATCAACAAGCTGGAAAGCCAGTTGAACAACTCCATTGCCAAAGTATATGTAGGCATCGGCGGACAGTCATTGCGCACGGTAAAGAATGCGGTAAGCCGTACGCTGGAGGAAGAGAGCATCATTTCGCAAGAACTGGTAGACGAGATTTGCGACGAGAACCGTGATGTACCCTTGGTAGACATGAGTGTGCTGGATGTAGCCCCGCAAGAATACAAGATAGACAACACGCTGCATGTGGAGCCCGTAGGAGTTGCCGGAAGATACATCACCGGGCAGTTCCTCAACATCGTAGCGCGTGCCTCGCTGAAGAAGAACCTCGAACACAGCTTCGAGCAAGCCAAAGTGGAAATTGCCGACGACCTGCTCGTGGCTCCCACTGCGTTGGCCAAAGCCGTGCTGACCGAAAACGAGATGCGTTCGGGCTGTGCACTGGTGGACTTCGGTGCCGACACCACCACCGTGCTGGTCTATAAGAACAATATCCTGCGCTACCTCAGCGTACTGCCGCTGGGTGGAAACAACATTACCCACGACATCACTTCCCTGCAAATGGAAGAGGAAGATGCCGAGAAGCTGAAACTGCAATACGGTAATGCCCTCTACGAGGAGGAAGAAGACGCCGAGACCCCTGCCGTATGCACGTCGGAAGACGGCCGTACCTTCGAACTGGCCCTGCTGAACAATATTATTGGAGCACGTGCAGAAGAAATTCTTGCCAACGTATGGAACCAGTTGCAACTTTCCGGCTACGAGGACAAACTTTTCTCCGGTGTTGTATTCACCGGTGGAGGAGCCAATCTGAAGAATCTTGAGAAAGCCTTCCATAGAGTGAGCAAGATTGAAAAGGTAAAGACCGCCAAGTTCGTACAGACCACCGTCCACACACGCAGCGACGAGCCCAAGAAGGACGGCATGCACAATACACTGCTCGGCCTGCTTGCTGCCGGCAACGAGAACTGCTGCCTGCAAGAGGTGAAGCCGGTACAGCAGCCTGCCTCCAATGTTCCTCCCAAACCGGTCGACATATTCGTTGACGACGAAGCGCTGAAAGAGCAGGAAGCCGCCGCACGCGCCGCCAAGGCACAGCGCGAGAAGGAAGAGAAAGAACGCAAGGAGCGTGAGCGCAAAGAAAGGGAGCTGCGCGAAAAGGAAGAAAAGAAGAAGAAAAAGAAAGAAGGCCCCAGCTGGTTCGAAAAGACTTTCAACAAGCTTTCCAACGAAATCTTTCTCGGACGACGATATGAAGTAATAATGTGATAATGTGCCAGAAAATTAAGTTATTATGGAAGATATAGTACAATTCGATTTCCCGACCGATTCACCGAAAATCATTAAAGTAATTGGTGTAGGCGGAGGTGGCGGTAATGCCGTGAACCACATGTACCGGGAAGGTATACACGACGTGACGTTCGTACTGTGCAACACAGACAACCAAGCGTTGAAAGAGTCTCCCGTCCCCGTAAAACTGCAACTGGGGCGTTCTATTACCGAGGGACTGGGTGCCGGAAACCGTCCCGAACGTGCCCGAGAAGCCGCCGAAGAGAGTAGCGAAGAAATCAAATCGCTGCTGAACGACGGTACCAAAATGGTATTTATCACCGCCGGAATGGGTGGCGGAACAGGTACGGGAGCTGCTCCCGTCATTGCCCGCATAGCCAAGGAGATGGACATCCTCACCGTCGGTATCGTCACCATACCTTTTATCTTCGAAGGTGAAAAGAAAATTATCCAGGCGCTGGATGGTGTGGAACGTATCGCCCAGCATGTAGATGCCCTACTGGTTATCAACAATGAGCGTCTGCGCGAAATATATTCCGACCTTACGTTTATGAATGCTTTTGGCAAGGCAGATGATACGTTGTCCATCGCCGCCAAGAGTATTGCAGAAATCATCACCATGCGTGGAACGGTGAACCTGGACTTTGCAGATGTAAAGACCATCCTCAAAGACGGTGGCGTTGCCATCATGAGTACCGGCTTCGGCGAAGGTGAAAGCCGTGTGACGAAAGCCATCGACGATGCCCTGCACTCTCCGTTGCTGAACAATAACGATATCTTCAATGCCAAGAAGGTGATGCTGAACGTATCCTTCTGCGAAAGTTCGGAACTGATGATGGAGGAAATGAACGAGATCCACGAATTCATGAGCAAGTTCCGCGAAGGCGTAGAGGTAATCTGGGGTGTGGCTATGGACAACACACTGGAAGGTAAAGTAAAGATTACCGTACTCGCCACCGGTTTCGGCATGGAAGATGTCCCCGGTATGGACAGTGTGCTCGAAAAGCGCAGCCAGGAAGAGGAAGAACGCCAGCTTCAGCTCGAAGAAGAAAAAGAAAAGAACAAAGAGCGTATCCGCAAGGCTTATGGCGAAAGTGCCAGCGGCATCGGCAGCAAGAACATTCGCAAACGCCGACATATCTATATCTTCAACCCCGAGGATCTGGATAATGCCGATATTATCAGCATGGTAGAAAGTTCACCGACATACCTGCGCGATAAGAGCACCCTGAGCACCATTAAAACCAAAGCGGCTACCGAAGGGCAGCTTGCTACGGAAGAGGCACAGGGCGGCGAAGATATGGGAGGAGTGATTACCTTCTAAACCTGCCTTAAGACATCTTTCATCCGCAGATTACGCGGATGAAAGATTAGTACACACTATAGCGTAATAAACAAAAATAGAGTAAACTTATGGATTTATTTGAAAGAGTCAGCGAAGACATTAAAACCGCAATGAAGGCCAAAGACAAAGTGGCACTCGAAACATTAAGAAACATCAAGAAAGTATTCCTGGAAGCAAAGACCGCTCCGGGTGCCAACGATACTCTGACCGACGACGCTGCATTAAAGATCATGCAGAAGTTGATGAAACAAGGCAAAGATGCCGCTGAAATATACATCCAGCAAGGTCGTCAGGACCTGGCAGATGCAGAACTGGCACAAGTGAAGGTGATTGAAGTTTACTTGCCGAAGCAGATGTCCGCCGAAGAACTGGAAGCTGCCCTGAAGGAAATCATTGCCGAAACAGGTGCTACCAGTGGTAAAGATATGGGGAAAGTAATGGGCGTTGCTTCCAAGAAACTTGCCGGACTTGCCGAAGGCCGCGCCATCTCAGCCAAAGTGAAAGAATTGCTGGGATAAACTCCCGCCTCATTTCTGTTATAAGCCGTGTTTCCGGAAGATAGAAGAAAGTAATTTAACTTCTATCGCCCGAAAACACGGCTTCTTTTCGCATTTTATTGAGTATCATAATTTTTATTTCAAATACTATCATTATATTTGCCACGCATTTTCAAGGGAATATCCCCGCATAATAATAAAACTAGAATTCTGGCACAGCATATGAAAAGCAATATAAAGATGTGGAAATTAATGGTCCTTGCGGGGGCAATGCTTTTCTTGTCTGACATAGCTTACGCCAAAAGCCGGACACAAGACAGCGTACCGGGATATAAACCGGATACGGGATACTTCGCCAAACGTTTTATTCACAGACTGGGCGTAGAATACCGCCCGGGGTATATATTCCCTACCAGCTCATTCCTGGCGGGGGACAATTCTCAATGGAAACCTTTCGAATGGGGCTATTCCGCCCACCTGAAATATTCATTCCAGTTCAAGCCCAATACATGTGCCGACCGGATTTACGGCAGCGCCTACCAAGGTATAGGCGTAGGCTACTACGACCTCGGAAGCAAAGAAGAACTGGGAAACCCGATTGCCGTTTACGTCTATCAAGGCGCACGCATTGCGCGTATCACCCAACGGTTGTCACTCAATTACGAATGGAACTTCGGTGTGTCCTTCGGCTGGAAACCTTATGACGAACGCTACAACCCGCATAACAGTGTAATCGGCTCGAAAGCCAATGCCTATATCAATGCCGGCGTGCAACTGAACTGGATGGTTTCACGGCAGATCGACCTGATTGCCGGAGTAACCGGTACCCACTTCTCTAATGGTAATACCAAATTTCCCAATGCGGGTCTGAACACCATGGGATTGAAAGTAGGCGTTGTCTATAACTTCAACAGGCCGGAAGATGCGCTTACCAAACCTACGTACTATGCACCTGTACCGAAATTTCCGCGCCACGTCAGTTATGACCTGACCCTGTTCGGCTCATGGAGGCGGAAAGGCGTGTGGGTAGGTAGCGGACAGATCGCTTCACCGGATGCTTATACGGTGCTTGGTTTCAACTTCGCCCCCATGTACAACATCGGATATAAATTCCGTACCGGTGTTTCGCTGGACGGTGTATACGATGCCAGCTCAAATGTTTATACAATCCCCGGAAACGGAAATGAGTGCTACAAGCCGTCTCTTCACAAGCAGTTAGCCCTGGGTATTTCAGGACGTGCGGAGTACGTGATGCCCTACTTCACAGTCGGTGTCGGTATCGGTGCCAACGTTCTGCATGGTGGCGGCGACCACAAAGGTATCTACCAAGTGTTGACGCTGAAAGCGGAACTTACCCGCAGCTCCTACCTGCATGTAGGCTACAATCTGAAGAATTTCAGTGATCCGAACTATCTGATGCTGGGTATCGGCTTCCGTTTCAATAACAAGTATCCGACTTTCCACCGCTGATGCAACGCATCCGGTCCGGGAGTTCTTCCTCATATCCCTCATACATCTCTATCACATCCCTATTTAATCTCATGCAAAAGATGGCATCTTTTACATCAAAAGGTGGCATGTTATGCTACAAAAGATGGCATCTTTTACAGCGAAAGATGGCATCTTTTGCACCAAAGGTCAGTGAGATATACAGGAAAGGGTTTATTGTTCTACGTCAAAGGACTTATTAATCCATATCAAAGAGCTCCTTCAGCACCTCAAGAGACTTTAATACGGGAAAGTCAGGCAAGTGAAGGCGATAATATTCATTCATTATTGTAAGGCAGCGGGTACGTTCAGCACGGTTCATGGCAAAGAGGTGCATTGTTTCATAATTCATGCGCATCAGCATCGTCAGCCGTGAAGCCTCCGCAGGAAGTATATAAAATGAATGAAGCTGCGGGCGCAAAGGAGTGAAACAGGCATTCAGCAGATCAAAGTAATCACCATTCTCATAATCCTCCAGGTTGGGGTACAATCCCAGGAAGCGGGATAAGCGCATCAGGAACACCAGATGGAAATTGGCAAAACTATCGCGACACTCGTCCAGCCAGATAATAGAATGTTGCAGATAAGCAAACAACGGACGGTTCTCAGCCTCTTCGCGCACCGCACGATACAGGAACTCCGCCAGGAAGCGCTATGGAAGATTTGTACGGATCGTAGGGAATGGAAGAAAACGGATAGTAAGACTTCGCCTCCGTTATCTTATACATACTGGCGTTCGAACGGAAATCCGCCTCCAGTTCCACCAAGGCGAGTGGCTGAAACAGCACCGATTTCACCGCAGCCTTCCGCGAACGGGGTATCTTTACAATGAACGAAGCACGTCCGGCCGTCTCCGTATAGATGTCCGCAATAAGAGAGGTATCGTTATATTTCAGGGTATGCAGCACAATCCCCAGCGTTTTCTGTAACATCCGCGCTTCAAGTTTTGGTTTCAATCCGGTAACAAAACTACGAAAAAAGCCGGAAATAACGGGAATAAAACAAGGATAAATAAAAAAATGCAGGTAGGGAAGTAAAAAAATGAAAGATATTACTATCCTGATATTCAGACCATAAGCACAGAATCAGAGAATAAACGCTACAAATCCCTTTATTTTTTTCTATAGATTATTTTGCCAATTCAAAAATAGTTTCTACATTTGCATCCGCAAACGAGAGATAATCTCTCTGCAAGAGCGGAAACGCTCACCAAAGGATGGCCCGTTCGTCTATCGGTTAGGACGCAAGATTTTCATTCTTGAAAGGGGGGTTCGATTCCCCCACGGGCTACAATTAAAAAAAATAAACGAATTAAAAAAGATTAGTCGAGATGGCAAATCACAAATCATCACTGAAAAGAATCAGACAAGAAGAGACTAGAAGACTTCACAACAGATATTATGGCAAAACCATGAGAAACGCTGTTCGTAAGCTTCGTGCTACTACAGACAAGGCTGCAGCAACAGCAATGTATCCGGGTATCACAAAACTGTTGGATAAATTGGCTAAGACTAATGTAATCCACAAGAACAAGGCTAACAACCTGAAGTCAAAATTGGCTATCTATATCAACAAGCTGGCTTAAGTTGACTGTTACACAAAAGATATTACAAGGCTGGACTTTTTAGTCCGGCCTTTCTCATTTATACCTCTCTATTTACCTGCTTCCACACAAGTTTCTTTTCTGTGCTAAAAAGCTGTAAACTACCCGAATTTATCCGTTTGTTTAGCACCATATCCCGAGGATTTTCACTATATTTGCTCTGTTATTTGAATAAGGAAATTAGATTATGACTGAAGAACAGATTAACTCCAATAACGGGAGCTATTCAGCCGAGAACATCCAGGTTCTGGAAGGTTTGGAAGCTGTTAGAAAGCGTCCCGCGATGTATATTGGTGACATTAGTACGAAAGGACTTCACCACCTGGTTTATGAAGTTGTGGATAACTCTATCGACGAAGCACTCGCCGGCTATTGCGACCACATTGAAGTCACCATCAACGAAGACAACTCCATCACCGTACAGGATAACGGACGTGGTATCCCGGTAGACTTTCACGAAAAAGAAAAGAAATCCGCACTGGAAGTTGTAATGACCGTACTGCATGCCGGAGGTAAGTTCGACAAAGGTTCTTACAAGGTATCAGGAGGTCTGCACGGTGTAGGTGTATCTTGTGTGAACGCCCTGTCCACACACATGACTACGCAGGTTTTCCGTAACGGAAAAATCTATCAGCAGGAATATTCCTGCGGACATCCGCTCTACTCCGTCAAGGAAGTGGGCACAACAGACATTACCGGTACACGCCAGCAGTTCTGGCCGGACGATACCATCTTTACGGAAACAGTCTACAACTACGAGATTCTTGCCACCCGCATGCGCGAGTTGGCTTACCTGAACGCAGGCATCAAGATTTCACTGACCGACCTTCGCGTAAAGGACGAAGAGGGAAATGCCAAGAAGGAAATCTTCTACTCGGAAGAAGGCCTGAAGGAATTTGTGCGCTACGTAGACTCCTCACGCGAGCACTTCATGAACGATGTAATCTACATCAACACAGAGAAGCAAGGCACACCGGTGGAAGTGGCTATCATGTACAATACGTCTTATAACGAAAATATCCACTCTTACGTAAACAATATCAATACCATCGAAGGTGGGTACGCACCTTGCAGGTTTCCGCCGCGCACTGACCCGTACATTGAAGAAATATGCCGAAGACAACAAGATGCTGGAGAAAGCTAAAGTAGAAATCGCAGGCGATGACTTCCGTGAAGGTCTGACGGCTGTAATCTCTATCAAAGTGGCAGAGCCGCAGTTCGAAGGACAGACCAAGACAAAGCTGGGTAACAACGAAGTGATGGGTGCCGTAGACCAGGCTGTGGGCGAGGCCCTCACCTACTACTTGGAGGAACACCCGAAGGAAGCCAAGCTGATTGTAGACAAGGTGATTCTTGCCGCCCAGGCACGTGTTGCCGCACGTAAGGCGCGTGAATCCGTGCAACGTAAGTCACCGATGTCCGGTGGCGGTATGCCGGGTAAGTTGGCCGACTGTTCAAGCAAGGATCCCGAAGAATGCGAATTGTTCCTGGTCGAGGGTGACTCGGCAGGTGGTTCTGCCAAGCAAGGCCGCGACCGTAGATTCCAGGCTATTCTGCCGCTTCGCGGTAAGATCCTGAATGTGGAAAAGGCCATGTGGCATAAAGCGTTCGAGAGTGATGAAGTCAACAATATCATCCAAGCGCTGGGCATCCGTTTCGGCGTGGACGGTGAAGACAGCAAAGAAGCGAACATTGACAAGCTGCGCTACAAGAAGATTATCATCATGACCGATGCCGACGTCGATGGTTCTCACATCGACACGCTGATCATGACGCTCTTCTTCCGCTACTTCCCGCAAGTCATCCAGCAGGGTTGCTTGTACATCGCCACTCCTCCCCTTTACCTTTGCACCAAAGGCAAGGCGAAAGAGTATTGCTGGACAGACCAACAACGCCAGAAGTTCATCGACACTTATGGTGGTGGTTCGGAAAATGCAGTACATACACAACGCTACAAAGGTTTGGGTGAAATGAATCCGGAACAGTTGTGGGAGTACAACCATGAATCCGGAAAACCGTATGTTGAAGCAGATAAGCATCTTGAAAATGCAGCCGAAGTGGATTATATCTTCTCCATGCTGATGGGTGAAGACGTGGGCCCGCGCCGCGATTTCATCGAAAAGAATGCAACGTATGCAAATATTGATACAATGGAGGTCACCAGATCCCCCTCACAATCAGTATACACTACCCCTTGTTTCTCTATAACGGCACGTGCCTCGGGAGCAAGTTCTTCCCAAATCACAGGCAGTACTTCTTCCAGCTTTTCTATTTCATCCAGTTCCACCGGAGCTCCGGCATCTCCCTCAACACAACAAGCACCCTTACAGGCATCCAGATTGCATATAAACTTTTCACGCAGCACATCAAAACTGACCACTACGTCACCTATTTGTATCATTTCCTATAAAAAATTAATTGCGGATGCAAAGATAACACTTTGTTCCGCAATTAATAAGCACAGATTACCTATTTATCGAATGTCAGGATATAAGCCCCGCTCTTATCCACGAAACCGCTCACATAAGAACCGTCATTTCCTACGCGAGCATAGCAATATGCCAGCCCATTAAAAGAGAAGAAGCATACCGTCAAAAGAAGAAGTATTTCAACAAAAGTAGGAAAAACTACATTTACGAAAAGGACTTTATGGGATATGTTATTATAATCAACTGTTTACCATCTTCCTCGCACAACTGATAGCTGCCTTGGAAGGCTTCCAGATACAGACGGTTTATGGCATGCTGAATTTCACGTTCTCTTTCGTTTTCTGCATCCATAAGTAGCGGACTGTTTGTAACCACTATCCTCAATTCATCTATACTTTTATAATCCAACATATACTGCACCGCATACGGCTCACGCCTCCCTTTTGGTGACATCAGAACGGAAGAAAGCAGCTTCATGAAGCGGACGGTATCCACCTGAACAAGCTGCGTATGCAAATCAGTAAGGAAATCAACCTGAACAGAAATTCCTTCCTGTAACTCTGCCTGCATTCTGGCATCTGTGCACAACTGTACCATGTCATACTCCTGCACATTAAATTTCATCATACCCGACTCCAGGCGCGAAAGATCGAGAATGTTGAATATCAAATCGATCAGCTTCTCAGCATTTCGCCGGATAACCGCCGAATATTCCTGCTGCTCCTCCATGCTCAGATCATTTCTTTGGCAAAGAGAATCAGAAAGAGTTACAACAGAATGAAGAGGAACACTAATTTCATTCGTGATGTTGTGAAGAAAGACTTCTTTCATCTTATCAGCCGCCTGAACCACGGCATACGATTCACGCATTTCACGCTCCGACTTCGCCAGTTCCCGATAAATCCGGGACACTCGTAACACTCCCCCTACAAGTAAAATGACAAACAGAGATGCACCGCCTACTGCTATCTGCCAGAAACGCTTTGCACCAATTTCCTTTTCAAGCAGGGCTTTCTGTATCCTATAATTGGCCTGAACGGTCTCCTCATTCATACGCAACGTAGCCTTATTGATAGAATCGCATTTCAGCACAGCGACTCTATATGTTTCAGCAGCTTCTTTATACCGTCCCGCATCAGCATAAGCATCTCCCATAATTCTGCGTATATCCATCTCATACATCGGCTGAGTGCCTTTAAAGGCAGACAATGTTAATTCAAATTGCGGAAAACATTTATCCCAATCCTTCGTTATATAATAATAGCCCGCCCACGAAAAATTATAAGCAATTACGGTAGAGGAAAAAGAATCATCAGTGTAGAACTTTGCAGCTTCGTCCAGATGCTTCTTCAGATTAGGAGCATCCTCAACAGCCAGATAGATTTTACAATACATTAATTCTATTTCCAGGATTTTACTCCTATAAGAATCAAGCATCGCATGCTGCTCCTTTATGATACCATCAATGATTCTCCGTTGAGCCTCCAATTCCGCTATCATTTCAGGATGTTTATTAAACAAATAATAAGCACTTGTCAAATATTGGTGAACCATTAGCTCATCCTCCGTGGAAAGTGAAGTTAACTCCGCTGCTTTTTTATAACATTCAATCGCTTTTTCGTAGTTCCGGGCAAAAACATACGCTTTACCCTCTGTCACATAAGACAGAAATATGCCCCGACTGTCTTTCAGACGAATAGCTTCTTCACGCATCTTTTGTGATTCCAGAATCGCTGATTCCGTATCACCTCTGCTCCCCTTAAGTTGAAGCATGTAATGCAATGCGGAAAAATAATTGTCATATATCTTAGAGCGATAACAGACTTCCTTCAGCAAGGCTAATGCTTTATCCATATTCTCACCATCCAGCCTAAAAGTGTAATAGCGGAAATATTCGTAACGAAGCGCCAATTCACTTTCCACATCTTTCATGCTTATTGCAGAGGCTAATGCCGAATCAAGCAATTCAGCCGACCAGTCTTTATCAATATTATGTACAAAGAGATCCTTCAGAAACTGAGTCCGGGCAGTATCAGCAGGCATCGACCGATAAATCCGGAAGATACTGTCACGCAAATTACTGCCATCCGAGGCCTGGGTAGCAGCAAGCGAAAACGAGCTGACTGCACAAAGTAACAAAAGAATCAGCTTTTTCATCGCACCACCTCCTGCTTTAGAGGATGAATAAACACAAACCGCGCACCGGCAGTATAGCCGGAATCCACCCAGATTTCTCCACCCAGCCGCTTGATAATCAACTTGCAGATGGACAACCCCAAGCCTGTGCCCTGCACTCCCTCATTCAGCTTCTCAAACCGACCGAAGATTGTGCTTTGCCTTTCAAGAGGAATACCGCAACCGGTATCCGTCACCGAGAACTCTGCAAAACCCTGTTCATCCAATCGCAATACAAGCGTGATGCTTCCCTCTTTCGTAAACTTAGTGGCATTTACCAGCAGATTCACCAGCATTTGCTGCAAACGCCCTTGGTCCGTCTCTATCTCCAATGAAGTCAATTCCGTTTCAAAACGGATATCCGCTGATGTCTGCTTGATGTTATCCAGCATCTTCACCACATTGCGGCAGAGAGCCACTACTTCATGCGTAGTGATGCTGAACTTCATATTCGCTACATCCAGGCATGAAATATCCACGACATCATTAATCAGTTTAAGCAGCAATTCGGAGTTCAATTGAATCACATCGTTACACTGTACACGGGTAGCCTCATCAATTCCCGGCGTAGTCAACACTTCCGAGAAGCCCGCCAATGCATTCAGGGGAGTCTTGATTTCATGACTCATATTGGAAAGGAACAAGCTCTTGTTACGAATAGATTCTTCGGCCATGGACTTAGCTTTCTGAAGTTCATTTTTAGAATGAAGCAACCGCTTCCCTACCTTTTTCAGATAGAAAAAACCACCCAATAAAAAAACGGCAAGGGATAGGATAATGATAAAAGAGAGTTGTAACAAACGCTTTTGCTGTGCACTATTTTGCAATTCCAGTTCATCGATGGTATAATCTTTGCGCATATCTTCCACCCGCTCTCCGGTGTATACACGAAACAGAGAATCACCAAGCACTATCATTTCACTATAAATTCGGGCCGCATCTTTGTACTCTTCTTCTTCCATTTTCTGTTCGGCATTTTGCCAATACAAGCTATCTACTATTACCTCTTCTGCACAAAGAGATGACGGCATCCCGGACAAGACAAATATCAATAGTAATATAAGTAGTTTCATTCCATCAATTGCGTGTATTGTCTGCAAAGATAACCTTTTAGAGAGAAGGACTGCCATTGAAGCACAAAAAAAGAGATGTTCCAAGAGCATAAAATCTCTTGAAACATCTCCTTTATTGAATATTGCAGGCAGTTGCTTACTTAATCAAGTCTTTTCCTGTCATATCGGCCGGCTGCGCCATACCCAGAATGTGAAGGATAGAAGGAGCAACATCTGCCAAAACACCATTCTCAACTTTAGCGTTCTTGTTCTCGGTTACATAAACAAAAGGAACCGGATTCAGAGAGTGAGCAGTGTTCGGAGTGCCGTCTTCGTTCAGTGCATGGTCGGCATTACCGTGGTCGGCGATGATGATTACTTCATAATCGTTTGCCTTGGCAGCCTCAACGGTGTCTTTCACACATTCGTCGATGGCTTTCACTGCCTTCTCGATAGCTTCGTAGATACCGGTATGTCCCACCATATCACCATTGGCGTAGTTCACCACGATGAAATCGAACTTCTGGGTCTTGATAGCTTCAACCAATTTATCCTTCACCTCGTACGCACTCATTTCAGGCTTCAAGTCGTAAGTAGCAACTTTCGGAGATGGAACCAGGATACGCTCTTCGGCATCATACGGAGTTTCACGACCACCATTGAAGAAGAAAGTCACGTGAGCATACTTTTCCGTTTCTGCAATGTGTAACTGAGTCTTACCGTTAGCAGCCAGATATTCACCCAACGTATTTTGAACATTTTCCTTGTCGAACAGAATATGAACACCCTTGAAAGACGCATCATACGGAGTCATGCAGTAGAATTGCAGGCCCGGAATGGTTTGCATGCCTTGTTCGGGCATATCTTGCTGGGTGAGGACTACGGTCAATTCCTTGCACGGTCGTTGCGGTAGTTGAAGAAGATTACAACATCACCTTCCTTGATGGTACCGTCGAAGCCACCGTTCACAATCGGCTTGATGAATTCATCCGTAACGCCTTCGTCGTAGGACTCCTGCATAGCCTGGACCATATCGGTAGCTACTTTACCTTCGCCGTTTACCAGCAAATCGTAAGCAACCTTCACACGTTCCCAACGTTTGTCACGGTCCATTGCATAGAAACGTCCCACGATGGAAGCAATCTTGCCGGCAGACTTCTCGCAATGTGCAGTCAACTGTTCAATGAATCCTTTACCGCTCTTCGGGTCGGTATCGCGACCGTCCATGAAGCAGTGAACAAAAGTATTATCGACACCGTATTCCTTGGAAATATCGCAGAGTTTGAATAAGTGGTCAAAAGAACTGTGCACGCCACCGTTTGAAGTCAGTCCCATAAAGTGGATGTTCTTGCCATTTTCCTTTGCGTATGAGAAAGCAGAAACAATCTCGGGATTCTTCATTATGCTGTTGTCGGCACAAGCACGGTTAATCTTCACCAAATCCTGATATACGATACGTCCGGCGCCAATATTAAGGTGTCCTACTTCCGAGTTACCCATCTGTCCGTCGGGCAAACCAACATTTTCACCGCTTGCCTGAAGCTGTGAGTGAGGATATGTTGCCAGCAGACTGTCCCAGTACGGAGTAGGTGTATTGAAAATCACGTCATCTTTCCCCTGATCGCCGATACCCCAGCCATCAAGAATCATTAAAAGGGCTTTCTTACTCATAATATTAATTGATTTTAAATGTACAATCTTTTTGTATGATACAAACGTTCTTTATAGTAGGAACCTGTTTTTGCGCTGCAAAGGTACAAAAAAGCACGGTTAAAGCGTACTGTTTCAAATGATTTATGTACTTTTGCCGCGCTTTAAAAATAAAAAACAAGAAATATGGACGATTCAAACCCACGAACGTGCAATAGTATTCACCAATAAAACGAACGGAGACGTTGACTGCAATGCCTCTGTTCCAACCTGAAAGGAGGCAAACAATGAGAAAGTATCTCTACAGTGAAAACGGCTTCACTGAAAAGGCCGAATGGCAACCCAACTGCTGGGTCAACGTAGAATGCCCGGACAACGATGATTTCAAATTCCTTACCGAAGAGCTGAAAGTTCCCGAATCATTCTTGGAAGACATAGCCGACGTGGACGAGCGCCCGCGTACGGAAACAGAAGACAACTGGCTGCTGACCATCCTCCGCATCCCGATGCAGAGCAACCAACGCGGCGTGCCGTTCATCACCGTGCCCATCGGCATTATCACCAATGACGGAATCATCGTTTCTGTCTGCTATCACCACACGGAGCTGATACCGGACTTCATCCAGCACACACGCCGGAAGAACATAGTCGTCAACAATAAACTGGATTTGATTCTGCGGATGATTTATTCTTCCGCCGTCTGGTTCCTGAAGTATCTGAAACAGATAAACAATGATGTGGCCACCGCCGAAAAAGAGCTGGAGAAAAGCATCCGCAACGAAGACCTCCTGCAACTGATGAAGCTGCAGAAGACGCTGGTCTACTTCAACACTTCCATCCGCGGAAATGAAGTGATGATCGGGCGATTGAAGAATATCTTCCAGGATACCGACTATCTGGATATGGAGCTGTTGGAGGATGTAATCATTGAACTAAAACAGGCATACAATACCGTAAACATTTACAGCGACATCCTGACAGGAACCCAGAGGATTTTGTAGATTTAAACGCCGAGGGAATGCCGCCAATACCTGCATATATCCACGCATTCATGGCATCACCGGTAGATTGCCAGATAGAAAAACCCAATATCATGAAAACCAATACGAAAATGCACTTTATCAGCGCCCATACTTTCCGCCTACCCAAAGTAGACATTTCATCTTCCGCGGCTTTCAAATTACAGTCGTGGCACAAAGGTTTGCCGTCATAAGAGTAAATAGAACCATTCAGACAGTTCTGACATAATCCCACTCCACAAGATCCGCAGGTGGCAACAGCATAGTCATTCAAATGTTTGTAGCAATTCATAGCAGTGTCTTTCTTTGTGTACAAAGATATACAAAGAAAGACACTTAGCCTAATGCAACGTCAGTTTTGTTTTTCCGCTTCGTATATTTCCTTTACTTCGCTTGCACTCAACACTCGTGTATCATAAACCCGAAGATTATCAATACTCATGGAAAGAGCATTCAGTGTTGTAGTCGAGTTTCGTTTCATCGTACCGCCAAGTTGGAATTTAACACCATACCCGTAATCAGCCTGACTGGAATTTCCCTGACTAAAAGGATTACAATATTCCGTAGCCACGCCTACATATTCACCATCAATATAGAGTTTACTTGTAATGGTAGCATCGGAAGTTTTAGGATAATCCGAAGTCAAAGTAATCATGTGCCAATCATTATCCAACGCAGAATGTTCAAAAGGAGTAGATTTATCATAAGACGGATATCCATTAAAGTACTTAGTCACAGTGAACTTCAATTTACCATCCACCATTGAAAGGCAGAAATTATTTTCATTAGTACTCTTGACCGAATGGAAAATATGCCCGTCCGAGAGCCCCTTGGCCCAAAAAGATATAGAGAACTTATATTTGTCAATCAACCCTTCGGGAATGCTGATATAACTTTCATTCGCACGACTGAAACTGATAGCCTGACTGCCGTTCTTACTATTTGAAATATAAGTGGGAGCATTCAGAGCCGAAGCCGTTAAAGTCGTTTCTGTCACACTCTTGGTATTTCCTTCAAAAGTATAATATACATACAGCCCATTACTTACTACCTTGGACGCATCTTTTTTCTCCACAATCATTGTCAATGGAATTTCTTTATTCCCAAGGTCAGTCTGCACCACAATGTTGCAGCTATAATTTCCTGCCGCCAACCCTTTGCGGTCTATTCTGACTTCCACGTTGTCTGTCGCAGAAGCAGCCACTGTACCCGAGTTCTTACTGAAAGAAATCCAAGCTACATTTTCTTTTGTGGATAACTGATAAAAAGTCGTCCCATTATAAGAGCTGACAGAGAATGAAGCCTTATCATTGACTCCAACCGTCAGTGATTGCGGATTCACATCAAAACTGCGCTGAGGTTTCTCTTCAGCACTGATAGTTATTTCCTCAGACAGGCCGGCAACATTTACTTTGATCGTAGTTCCCATTTGCCCTTTCACTTTGGAACGATCCAAAGTCACTGTCACGGTAGCAGACTTGCCCATACCCAAAGCTCCTTCTGTCGGAGATACCGTTATCCAATCTGCATTAATGCCGGAAATATTCCAATCCAGCGTCCCTGTATTACCTATATTCTTAATTGCAAATGTCGAAGAATTCAGATCCTGTCCGAAATCTATTGCCCTTGGACTGACTTCCAGTTTCTTATCCGACTCTTTCACTTTCATCGTAACAGGTATTTCCAAATCCTGCAAGTCCGAACGGACAATCAAAGTACAATTATAATCCCCAGCTTGTAGTCCTTCTCTCGAAACAGACAATTCCACCGTTTCCTTCATTGCAGGGTTAGCGGCATCATATTGCGGAATCGTACCATTCGTTTTCGACAGTTTCAGCCAATCGGTATCGTTTTCCTTTATTATCAGCATGTAAGATGTACTGCCATAATAGGAACGTAAAGTCAGCGTAGACTTTTCCTGCTCTCCCAAAGTCAGTGTCGCCGGATCAGCTTCTATACGACGTTCCAACTTCTCATCCGCCGATATTTCAAGCGGTAACGACTCTCCATCCGCATTAATCAAAATAGAAGTCTTCACATGATCCTTTATTTTACTCCGGTTTAATGCAACCTTTACGGCACTGGACTTTCCCTGTTCCGTCTCTCCCTTCATGGGAGTAATGGAAGTGATCCAATCTACATCCAGTCCCGTAATATTCCAACTTACACCTCCACTGTTACCGATATTCTTCACATCGAATGTCAAGACTGACTCATCCGTACCAAAATCCAGTTTTGAAGGAATGATTTCGATTTTCGATGTTTTCCTTTCCACTTCTGCCGTAATCTTCAATGACACGGACTCCTTATCGGCATTTATAATAATTGTCAGTTCTTTATTCTCTGTCAGTTTCTCACGCAACAAAGAGACTTGTACGGCACAACTTTTACCGGCTTCCAACGCTCCGCTTGCAGGATTTACTTCCAGCCAATCCACTTTATCCAAACCGGATATATTCCAGTTGAATTTTGCAGTACCTTTATTGAATATATCAAAAGAAAGAGACGTATTGGTCTTGCCAAAATTCAGTGTGGATACCCCTAACTCTATTTTTGCATCTTTCTTCACAGGGGTCAACGTAATATCTCCCATCGCATTTTTGCCGGTAACGACACTGACACTTTTGGTATTAGTGACATAATCCGCCTTTCTTGCTTCAACCTGATACTGTCCCGGTTCCAAATTCAGGAATTCATAAGTTCCATCATCACCGGTCGTCCGTGAAATACCTCCGGGAGTCAACGTCACAGTTGCTCCATGCAGAACTTCACCACTCTGCGTATCCGTCACTTTACCATATATAGAGCCTGTCAAGTCTTCCTCATCCTTTGCACAGGATATCACAAGAAGTAACACTAATAAATACAGGCATTTATTCTTAAAAACTTTCATAATTCACTTAGATTTATTGGTTTAAAAATGAAAAGTCAATGCTAATCCATTGCATTCGGTACCCATCACCGGAGTCATCGACAGATACTTCTGTCCCGATTGTATGCGTCCACGCTTCGCACCGTTAGCAATGGCAGCATCCACCAGATTATAGATATAAAGGGCAACCGCCGCACCAATACATACGTTGCGGCCTGTCTCCCAATTATCCGCCTTGGAGTTGTAGGTCTTCGCATGCGCAGGTTGTTCCCTCATCTTTTTTACATAAGAAGCACGGGTATTCTCGCAAAGCACGATAGCTGCCGCCAAAGCCGCTTCACCTCCCAGAATGGAAAGTCCTTTTGCCGTACTGCCTTTATACAACTGTCCCACACCGGGAATTAAAGAATACGCCAGCCCACGAATCCCATACTTCTTTGTGAAAGTGACTTCTTGAAAACGTACCTTATCCGCATTATTAGCCACTTCAAACAATACCCAGCAATTGTATATGCCACTTTTGTCTTTTTCCCAATAAATATCAATCTGCGTAAAGGCTGTTTTAAAATTATCAAAATCAAGGTTATACGTATAGTTATGCTCGATACTTTCCGTATAAACATGATCCCGGCTTTCCGCCTTTATTTTCTCAATAGCTGTCCCCTTCACAGACACTCCATGCATACTTGCCAAATCTCCAACCAGAGTCAACACTGCGCTTTCGCAAGCATCAGACAGAGTTCTGCCCTCTCCATGGGCAACCTTGAAGTAATAGCTGTTATCATGATTTTTAGGAAAAGCTCCATTCTTCCAACGCGGTGCAATTTTATCCGACTTATCGGGACGGGCCGCTTGCATACTTATGCCACACAAACAGAGCAACAGGAATACGAATATAGTTTTCATGTTATTACTCTGTTATTTGTGTTATCTTGTCATTGATGAAATCTGAAATTTGTGTTGCATACTCCTGTCTGAGTTTAGATTCCTCCAAAGCAGCATTCAAAGCTTTTTTTCTGATATCTAAAGCTTTATCTTCATTCACCAAGAAAATGATCTGGTATTCTTTAGCCCCATTCATATCCTTATATACACTATAACTTTCCGTTAAGGTTCCTTTGTTTATTAAAGTACCAAGCGCCCTTTCATAAGCACCATAAAAACGATCCAGTTCACCGGTCTCCGAATCCGCCGTAGCAACATCGGAAGTAGTACGCCCTTTGACATAGGAACTTGCTAAATTCGCATACGTCACAATCGCATTGTTATAGGCTGCCTGACGACAGACATTGGTACGCATACACCCTGATGATGTACCCACCAATTGCGTATAATTGCCATTCTGCAATTTGTCATAATGTTGTAGCAAAATAACCTCAAAGGATCTCGAAGTCGCATCCAGTTTCCAACCGTCTTTTTTGTACTCTTTCAACTTAGTTTTGTACTCTTTTTTTAGTTCTTTCTCTAATTGCTTATTTTGTGCTCTTCCACTCTGAGGCATTACACACAGCAATACAATAGTCCAAACTACCACCCAAGGTTTCATTTTTAGTTCCATAATTTTAGATACTGATTTTAAAGCAGCAACATTGTCACTGTTTCATGTTTGTTACTTAATTTATTAATCTCTCATAAACAAAAAAAATCTTTTCACGTTATGTAATTAAACGGAAAGAGACGAATCAACTGCATTCTATTGGCTTAACTGATACTGATATGAGTGTTTTTGTTTCTTTGCAAAGATAAGCATGTATTAACATTGGTTATATCCACTATATTTGCTACATTTGCCCGATAAAATAAGAGTATTCCCCTAATTTTTACGACCATGGAGACTGACTTGAAGAAAATAGTAGGACAACGGCTGCAATTGCTCCGTATGGAAAAGAATCTGACACAGGAACAAATGGGCGAAAAGCTCAACTTGTCGACCAGTGCATACTGCAAAATTGAATATGGGGAAACTGACTTGACTTTGACACGGTTAAATAAAATTGCAGAAGTAATGAATATGTCGGCTATTGATTTATTCAGAAAAATAGATGGGAACTCATATTTCAACAATTCAAGTACCATTGGAACCAGCATCGGAATTGCCAGAGACTGTAGTACTATCAAAATAGAAGCATCGGAAGATCTTCGTGAGTTGATAAAAGCCAACAGTAAAATGATAGATATGCTGTGCAAAAGAATAGAAATGTTAGAAAATAAAATCCAGTAAGCAATCCGATTGCTTCTTTATTCCCACTTTGCTCTATTCTTTTATTTAATCTCACTTTCTTTCATCCTTCATTATCCCCCTGTTTATCGGCATTCAGGCTGAAACTACCGGCTGAAAGACAGGGAAATGCTTTCAGGCTTATCATTGAGGACACTCCTCACCTTTCACCCCTCAGCACTTCTGCATGAGGCAGCAAATGAGTAATATTATAGGTAAACAGGCACGCGAAGATCGCAAAGAAAGGGAGATTTGCCCGTAGATACTCCTCGAAACTATCTTAATCATATATATGCGAAGCGGTAACTCCTTCTAACTCTTGATTCGCATAAGTCACTAAAAGCAGTTCAGTTTCTATATTTTTAGCGCGAAATAGAGTGATTTATAACAGAATGTAGTAACTTTGTGATCAAAGCAAACTTCAAAGACTATATGGAACAGATACAGAGACTTTATCCGATAGGTATACAGACCTTTTCCGAAATAAGGACAAAGAGATATTTGTATATCGACAAAACGGCATACGTCTACCACATGACGCATTCCGCATCAAAATACATGTTCCTGACTCGTCCGAGACGTTTCGGCAAGTCATTGCTCGTCTCCACCCTGCACAGTTATTTTGAAGGGAAGAAAGAGTTGTTTGAGAACCTTGCGATTGAAAAACTGGAGAAAGAATGGACGGCATATCCGGTGCTGCACTTCGATATGAGTACAGCAAAACATGCGGACAGGAACCAGCTTGTCAGCGAATTGGAAAGAAAACTTCTGGGATATGAAAAGATATATGGCCGCGGAGAAGGTGACATAGAAATCAACCAACGCTTGCAAGGCTTGATAGAACGGGCTTACACCCAGACCGGGCAACAGGTGATTGTTCTCATTGATGAGTATGATGCACCGCTTCTCGACGTGGTTCACGAAGAAAAGAATATGCCTGTGCTGCGAAACGTTATGCGAAACTTTTACAGCCCCCTGAAAGCATGCGACCCCTATTTGCGCTACGTGTTCCTGACCGGCATCACAAAATTCTCTCAGCTAAGCATCTTCAGCGAACTGAACAATATCGAAAATATCAGCATGGACGAGCCCTATGCGGCCATTTGCGGCATTACGGAAGAAGAACTGCTGACGCAGATGTCGGGTGATTTGAATAGGATGGCGGAAAGAATGAAGACGAGCCGCGACGAGGTCATCGCACTGCTGAAGGATAATTATGACGGTTATCATTTCACCTGGCCTTCTCCGGATATTTATAATCCTTTCAGCCTGCTCACCGCCATGGCCAAAGGTAAAATCGGCTCCTACTGGTTTGGCAGCGGCACCCCTACCTACCTGATAGAAATGCTAAACAAGTTCCATGTAAAGCCCCAGCAGATTGGAGGACGGAAAGTATTGGCCGAATCGTTCGACGCCCCTACCGAGCGGATGACCGACATCAATCCATTACTCTATCAAAGTGGTTATGTAACGATAAAAAATCAGGATTCATTCACCGGTCTTTATACGCTCGATATCCCTAACAAAGAAGTCCGCATAGGATTGATGAAGAGCTTATTGTCCGGCTATTTAAACCAATATACCGCCGAAGGATTCACTACAGTGGCACTTCTTTTTAAAGCAATTACCGAAGAAAGAATAGACGACGCCTTGCGCTTGTTGCAGACATTCCTCTCCACCATTCCGCAATGCGACAATACCGACTACGAAGGTCATTACCAGTCATTGCTCTACACCATTTTCAGTCTGCTGGGAATGTATGTAGATGTGGAAGTACGTACTCCCGACGGTCGTGTGGACATGGTGATGCGCACTCCATCCATACTCTACGTCATAGAACTGAAACTGAATAAAACAGCGGACATCGCCATGCAGCAAATTGACCTGAAAAACTATCCGGAACGCTTTGCCTTATGCGGACTACCGATAGTGAAAGTGGCAATAAACTTCGACAGCAAACGACATACGCTGGAAGACTGGATTATATCGTAGCCTGAATAACTCCTTTAACTCCTACCATGAATAATGTAGGGGAGACGCTTACGATGGCTGAAAGCTGAAAATGTCCCTTCAGAACACTCTTTCAGCTGAAAGGCCGGTAAACAAGGAGGTTGCGGAAGCTGAAGGCACTGAAACTGTTTAAGAACACCGAAAAAACGACAACTTAAATCACACTCAAAAAAAGAACGTGGGCAGTGTTACTTGAGAGATTCTCAAGACAATTACACATATTCTATCCCTTCGACCTGAAAAATTCGCAAATAATACGTATGTTTGCGCCAAATAGGTCAATGAACATGAAAATACACAGAAATCTAATGCTTGTATGCCTGCTCCTCATGGCATCAATCTCTTATGCTCAATCCGAAACCATCGTTGTAGGAAAAAAAGCGGACGGAACGGACTTAAAAGCACAGTGCTACACTTTTCCGCAGCGGGTGGAAACTTTCTCCATGAGTGATAAAGGCGATTATCTCTGCGTCAGTTTCAGGGAAACCACTAAAAGCGGCAAGTATCTGAAGAATAAAGGAGAAATAGGTTTCTATGACACAAAGAGCAGTCAGCTCCTATGGAAACAGCCGATTGACTTCAGCAAATCACGGATAACTTGTCTTTCGGAAGGGGTCTTGATAACTGAAATCGGCAGCAAGATATCATTGCTCAGTAGAGAAACAGGAGCGAAGAGATGGGAAGCCAGTTTATTTCCGGTATATGTGGACGATTCATTGGGATTGGTCTTAGGTTATAACTCCCCTACCTCCAACAAACTCCGCGCTGTCAACTTGAAATTCGGTAACGATCTGTGGGAAAACAAAATACCTCATCAATACGGTTGGAACGAAGTTCTTGATCTGGAACAAAATAAACGCCTGATTGTAGCGGATGCGTTGCATAAACTGGATTTCATGACCGGAGAGTTACTGACCTATCCGGGAAAACCGGGAGCTCATGATACAAAAGCGGCATTGTTGCAAGGATTAGCCGCTGTAGCAGTCGGAGTAGCCGGTGGCGTAGCAACCGGTGGTGCCTATTATTACAGCTATGTTCCCATTGCCAATAATACAATCACGGGGTTGACTTCCAATATACTGTCTCAGGATTCACTTTATTACTGGGCAGACCGTCAACACATCTCCTGTATGGACACGGCATTCAACGTAGTGTGGCAAACAGAGTTTCCTGATGTGAAAGCTTCCTGCTCTAAACTTTTCGTGCAAGATGATAAGTTATTCATGCTGAATTACGGCTACGGATTACGCGAAGGAGCAAGCCGCAAGAAATATGGACGCCCATTTATAGCCTGTTATAACTTGCTAAACGGAGAAGAAATCTTCTTCAACCAACTAAGCGTAAAGAAAGATATGATTGAAGATGCCCTGCGAACTGATGACGCACTCTACATGCTGTTTGATGACGGAATGGCTTATCAGGAGCTGACGGATTCCATCGTAAATATTGTACCTTGGGATACCAAGCAATACGGTAAGCTGGAAGCGATGTTGCCCGGTACACTCTATGCAGCCAACAAAGATACAACCGCTTTCAAGTCGCTCGCTTTCGATGGAGAACATTGCCTGGTATATAATGATCAAGGAGTTATCTATGAAGTAGACAAGGATTTGAACATCAGGAATACCTATGAACGGGAGCGGATTTACAGCCCCAGTATCCAACTAAAAGATTATTTATGTATCGGCAATCGTGGAGACTATTGGTTCATTCACGAAATGGGAATGCCTGTAGCCCATCTTGATACGGAGTTCAAAAAAGGGCGGGTGATTGGTAATAAGCTGCTGCTACTTAACAATGAAAACCAATTCCTGTTTATCGATCTGGATGAAGCGATAGAATAATCACTTGAAATCAAGTGCTAACTGCCCGTCACCCAATAGATTGAATGTCATGCGGTGATAAGGCGTAGTTCCACGTTCGGAGATGGCCGCACGATGTTTCTTCGTGGGATATCCTTTGTTATGGTCCCAATCATAATATGGAAATTCTTCGTGAAGGCGGTTCATATAATCATCACGATAGGTTTTGGCAAGCACAGAAGCTGCTGCAATAGAAAGGTATTTACCGTCGCCTTTAATCACCGTGGTATGCGGAAGATCCTGATATTTCTTGAAGCGGTTGCCATCTATAAGCAGATGCTGCGGACGCATCTTTAATTGATCTACGGCACGATGCATGGCAAGGAAAGAAGCGTTCAGGATGTTAATCTTATCAATCTCTTCGGGAGATACAATGCCAACCGCCCATGCCAGTGCTTCTTTCTCAATCACTTCACGCAAAGCATAGCGCTGATGTTCCGTCAACTGTTTGGAATCATTCAGTAGTTCGTTCTTGAAATCTTTGGGAAGGATCACGGCAGCAGCATATACAGCTCCTGCCAAACAACCACGTCCGGCCTCATCGCAACCGGCTTCAATCAGATCTTTATTCAAATAAGGCAATAGCATACAGCATTAATTTAGAGGCACAAAGATAAATCTTTTTGAAAGCAAACCTGACTTTTAAAGGAAAATAATTACATTTGCAGAAACAACAAATATACTATGAAGCAAGTACTGTATCTAATATTTGCAGTTTCCCCTATTAACCACGATCCCCTTACAGGCTCAAGACAGCAAACAAGCCCAGACCTTATTAGAACAAGCTCAAAAAGCCCTGTTCAGCAATCCCAAGCAGGCATCATACTATGCAGCTCAGGCAGCTGCCTTATTTCCCGAAGACGAACCCAATGAAACCCGTGCACAAGCTATGATACTCTATTGCCAAGCAGAACAACTGCTGGGCAACTTCGATTTGAGTATCAAGAATTTATATGATACACAGAGATATATCAATCCCGCAAACAAACGGCAAACAGCTCAGCTTTATTCACTCATGGGACGTGTATATAGTAAGTTGGGCGATTATAACAAAGGGATAGAACTAAACGATAAGGCAACCTCTATTTTCAAGTCTTTAGGAGATTCAGCTTCAGTGGCCGGATGTTATAATGAGCGTGGGGTCATGCATTATCTGCTTGATGAATTTCTGGTAGCAGAAAGATTTCTTCAACGGGCCTTGACTATCAATCGTGCCCAAAGGAACTTAAAAGAGATTGCTACCAATCTGAACAATCTATGTCTATATCAAGGAGATACGGAAGAGAAACTTTCTTTCATCCAGGAAGCCATCACCATCAACAAGAATCTGGATGCCCAATGGTCTCTTGGCGAAAACTACAACAACATGGGGAAGCAGTATTACTATGACAAGCAATACTCCAAAGCTTTGGAAGCTTTGCAGAAAGCCTATGAATATGCCCATAATATCGGCGCCAAGGAATTGATTTGTGATTATTATGAATATTCGTCCTGGGTATATGCCGCCATAGGTGATTATGACCAGGCCTATAAACGGCTCAGTCAAATGTATGCTTTGAGCAAGGAGCTACAAAGTAGCAACAAGTTGCGTAACATTGAACAGGAAATCTCTTATAAAAGATATCAGGATCAGAAATATGCTACCGAAATGCAGGAGCAAACTTATAAGATAGAACTACTAAAGCGCAATCTATGGCTTTTGGGCAGTATACTTGTTCTTGGTTTAGCCTTCAGTATATTCTTATATAAATGGTATAAACGCAGAAAAGGTCTTCAACTAATAGAAACCCGATATCAACTGGAACTGTCACAACGGGAAATATCCGAATTGAAACTGCACCAACAGGAATTGGAACTGCAAAATGTACAGAGTGCCTTAGACAACAGTCAACAAGAAGTAACCAGCTTTGCCGTATTTCTTAGAAGCCGTAACGAGTTGCTGGGCAAAATACGTGAGATGATTAAGGAAGGGTATAGAATGGATAATCAAGCACTGGTTCCCCACTTAAAGAAGGTGAATGCTTTTATCAGCCAATACCAAAGCGGAGACAAGACCAATAATACATTGCTGCTGAGTGTTGAGGAGAAAAATAAAGAGTTTATCGAAAAACTCGTAAAGCAACACCCCAACCTCACACAAGGCGAAAAATATCTCGCAACTTTATTACGGGTGAATCTCTCTACAAAAGAAATCTCAATGATTACTGGAAGCACTCCCAAAACCATCAACATGAACCGTTACCGGTTGCGCAAATCACTCAACTTATCCACAGAAGAAGACTTAACTACATATTTGCAAAGTGTTTAACCCCATCCTTACACACAATAGCATTTTGTAGATATAATCCCAGAATTATATCACTACTAATCAAGCAATTAAGAATCCCATTGTAGTACAAATATTTCCTCTAAAAAGCCCTTTTGTAGATTAATTATAGAACTCCCAGATTGTGAACTTTGATAAATAACATTCTTATTTGTGGTGTGAAACACATTTTATTAACCTTAAAAAACCACACACATGGGTAGAATTATTAAGAATTGTTCCATGAAGAGAGTAGTCAAGTTAGCCTTACTCTTTGCTTTCCTGATTCCACTAAGTTCTTTAGCACAGAACATTCAACTGACAGGTACAGTAACCGATACAACAGGTGAAACTGTTATCGGTGCAAGTGTACTTGAAAAAGGTACTACTAACGGAGTGATTACCAATATAGACGGTAACTTCTCACTAAACGTTTCCCCTAAGGCAATTATCGTTATTTCTTACGTAGGATACACTACTCAGGAAATTCCTCTTAACGGTGCAAAAAACATTAAGGTAGTATTGAGAGAAGATACTGAAATGTTGGAAGAAGTAGTAGTCATCGGTTATGGTACCATGAAGAAAAGTGATATGACAGGTGCCATTTCATCTGTTGACGTCGAAGAACTATCCAAACGTACCACCACTAACCCCGCCGAAGCGCTGCAAGGTAAAATCGCCGGTGTAAACATTATGAAAGCAGGTGGTAACGCCGGTGCCGGCGTACAAGTAAAAATTCGTGGCGTAAAGACTTTCGGAGATAACGAACCTCTTTATATCATCGATGGTTTCCCGGGTGATATAAATGCTGTTAACCCGCAGGATATTCAAGCTATGGAAGTACTGAAGGATGGTGCTGCCGCTGCCATATACGGTTCGGTTGCTGCCAATGGTGTAATTATCGTAACTACTAAAAATGGTAAGAAAGGCGAAACAAAAATAGATTTCAGTGCATACGTAAGTATGACAAATGTAGCGAAAAAACTCGACTTGCTGAATGCAGAGCAATATAAGAAAGTACATACACAAATGTATGAGAACTGGAACGCTCATGTAATAAATCATAAGTCGCAATACGACCCGAAAGGTAACGGTGCATGGGAAAAACAGATATTGGAACTGGAACCTTACATGACCAAGAATACCGGCATCGACACTGACTGGCAGGATGCAATGATGCGTACCGGTCTTTCACAGAACTATATGTTCAGTGTAAGAGGTGGTAGCGAAAATGCCCAATATTCCGTTTCATACAATCACGCTGATGACAAAGGTATTTTCCTTGGCAATGATTACCGTCAGGATAATGCACGCCTAAAACTGCACATGAGCAAATATATCTTTGATATTGACGCCAACATGGCTTTCAAATTCACAGATAGCAAACAGCCCGAATATCAGCTGAAAGAAATGTATATGATTTCTCCGCTGGTACCTATCTACAATGAAAATGAAGAATATGGCTTCGGTCTGACAAACTTCGATAACCTGCCCAACAATCGTAATGTTATGGCCGACCAGCACTACGAGAAATCTACAGATAAGAAGTATCATACCACCGCCAACGTAGCTTTAACTGCCAACTTCACTAAATGGTTGAGTTTCAAAACAAGTTATGCTTACCGTGGAGAGCATCAACGCCAAACTTACCATACGCCGGCTTACATTTCCGACGTAAAAGCCAAGCGAGACTATCCGTATCATAGCGAAACCACCGCTTACTGGGAAGAGCATGTATGGGAGAATGTACTGAGTTTCAACAAAGCATTCGGCAAACATTCTGTCAATGCCGTAGCCGGTACTTCAACCATGGCTCGCAAATATACATGGAATTCTGTAGGCGTAGAAGGTAAATCGACAACTTATAAGGTAGAGGACGGACAATTGGTAATCGGTGAACAACCAGGAGGTTTCCTCGATCCGGGCTTCTCTACAATCGGTGCAGGTGCAGGTGGTACTTACGACGGTGACGGAACTAAATGGGATTACAGACGCGTATCCTTCTTCGGTCGCGTAAATTATAACTATAACGATCGTTATCTGATTCAGGCAACTGTACGTTCCGACGGTTCTTCCAAGTTTGGTGCTGACAACCGTTGGGGTTTCTTTCCATCAATAGCTGTGGGCTGGAGAATCAGTGAAGAAGAATTTTTCCCAAAAGGTATTGCGCTGAACAATTTGAAATTGCGTGCCAGCTGGGGACGTCTGGGTAACGAAAATGCCTTGGGATATTATGACTTCCTCGCTCTAATTTCTACTTATAACACCAAATACCAGGGATATGTAAAAGGTAACGGTGATAATGCATGGGCAGGAAGTATTGCCCGTGGGCTGGAGAATCGTTCGTTGAAATGGGAAACTACAGATACTAAGAATATTGGTCTTGACTTCGGTTTCTTCAACAACAAACTGACCGGTGCCATGAACTACTATTACAATCAAACCGAAGAACTCTTGATTACGAAAGCACTTCCACCTTCTGCCGGCTTGAACAACCCAATCCTGAATGTGGGTAAAATCCGCAACTCCGGTGTTGAAGTTGAGATAAACTGGGCTGACTCAAAAGGTGGTTTCGATTATAACATCGGTATGAATTTCAGTACAACCAAGAATAAAGTTGTAGAACTGGCAGACAAAGGACAAGTCCTTTATGGTGAAGGTTTGAAATATGGAACTGAACACTTCCCAACCCAGACGCGCGTTGGCAAACCTATCGGTGCATTCTATCTTTATAAGACCAACGGTTTGTTCCAAAGCAATGAAGAAGCCCGCCAATATGTAAATGCAGATGGAGACGAGTATCAACCTTTCGCCGATGCCGGTGATATCCGCTATGTAGATGTAAATGGCGACGGCTATATTGATGATGATGACAAAGTATATTGTGGATCGGGTATACCTACACTGGAAGTTAACCTGAATTTCTCTGCCGGCTATAAAGGCTTCGACCTTTCTGTTGTATTGGGTAGTGCATGGGGACACAAGATTTATAATGGTAACAAGTACTTCTATGAAGGAATGAACTCCGGTTCCAACTTCCTCACATCATCCTTGAATGCCTGGACACCTCAAAATACCAATACAAACATACCTCGCGCCATCTTCAACGACCCGAACGGTAACTTGAAGGAGTCTGACCGCTTCATTGAAAAAGGTGACTTTGTCCGCCTCCGTCAATTACAATTAGGTTATACCCTACCAAAAAAAATAATGCAAAAAGTATTCATCGAGAGATTGCGTTTTTATGTAAGTGGTGAAAACCTCTTCACAATCACTGGATACGACGGCATCGACCCCGAATTTTCACGTGTAAGTGTATTGAACACCGGTATTGATAAACTGATTTATCCGTTTACCCGTTCATTCACTTTGGGTGCCCAACTTACTTTCTAACTCATTTAACATTGTATAAACATGAAAAAAGTAATATATATAGCCAGCCTTTGTTTTGCATCGCTCTTTGTGAGCTCTTGCGATGATTATCTAACCTTGGAATCTCCCGACCAGTTGACTTCGGGAAGTTTCTGGCGTAACGAAAGTGATGCACAAGCCGGAATATCGGCTGCATATTCGCAATTAGAATACTACATTGACACCTGGGAATTTGCCGAAGTTAAATGGCCGGTGGAAGCTTACCGTGAAGACATTATCAATATGGGTAACGATGCACGTAACTATCCCAACTGGCTGGAACTCTACAATTTCACTTATACAAACGGTAACTCACAGTTCAGCAATTATTGGTGGAACAACTACAAAGGAGCCAGCTTTGCCAATCAGGTAATAGAGAAAGTGACAGAGATGGAAGAAGGAACTATCGACCCTACTGTCCGCACGCAAATTATAAACGAAGGTTATTTTCTTCGCGCTTACTATCACCTTAAATTGCTTTTGAATTGGAAAGAAATTATCATCCGTGACAAGTATATCACCAGTCAGGCAGAATTAAGCAAAGGACTTTCACCGCGTCCCGATGCCTGGGATTTTATTATAGAAGATTTAAAGCGAGCCACTGCTCTCCCTTCTTCTTATGACAACGACAACATCGGTCGAGCCACCAGTGGGGCAGCCAATGCCTATTTAGGTTTTGCCTATCTGACACGCGCTTACGAAGAATCTGACAAGAAGACAGAATATCTGAATGAGGCACTTACAGCACTAAACAATGTCAAAGGCTACGAACTGGTAAAGAAGTTTTCAAGTATGTTTGACGCCAGCAACAAAAACAGCAAAGAATCTATCTTTGAGTTGCAGACTTCCATGAGTAGTGCCAATGGTGCTAACTATCGCACTCAACTCCACCGTTGGATAGGTACATCCGAACTTTGGGGATGGGATGAGATTCTTCCGAGTAATGTATTGATGGAAGCGTACATGAAAGAAGGTGAGATTGCCACAACCGGACGCTATGACTCACGCTTGTATGAGAGTGTATTCTTCCAATGTGATTATTTCAATGATGGAAGCGGGCGTGTTTACGGGGGCGATTATGACAACTGGTTCTGTAGTTTCGATGATAAGAATAACCCTATTCCCGGTACAAGTTACAATCGGCCTTCCTTCCGCAAGTTTATGCCCACCGACTATGATGGCTTATACAATAATTATTGTGCCATCAACATTCCTTTGATGCGTTATGCCAATGTATTGTTAATGAAGGCGGAAGTATTGAACGAGCAAGGCCATCCCGAGCAAGCCATTCCGCTGATTAATGAAATCAGAAATGTACATGGAGACATGCCTGCCATGAAAGGGACTTCACAACAAGAGGTACGTGAGCAAATAGAACATGAACGTATGATTGAATTCCCGCTGGAAAACTGGCGCTGGTATGATTTACGCCGTTGGGGCAAATTAGCGTCAGCCTTGGCAGATGCAGGACGCGCCGGCTTTAATGTAGAGAAGAATTCGTTCTACCCTATTCCGTTGACTGAAATCAATTCGAACGACCAAATTAACAAATAAATTCTCTCTTCACTCAATATGACATCCTAACGAGACGGTATTTACCTACAGTATACCGCCTCGTTATATTCAAATGAATACTATCTTTGCCACTAAAAACGACATAGATATGTTTACAATTATCGGACTGATGCTCACGGGAATGCTGCTGGGCTACCTCTTACGGAAACGGGACTTAAAGAAAATCCACCAAATCATCACCCTGCTCATCTGGCTGCTGCTGTTTATCCTCGGTATCGAGGTCGGAAGCAACGAGCAAATCATCAAGGGGCTCCATACCATAGGTCTTGAAGCTGTGATACTCACCCTGGGAGGGACCTTGGGAAGTGTGATTGCCGCTTGGGCACTGTGGAGAGCCTTATACAAACGGAAAGGAGGACAAGCATGAAAGGAAGTCTTATCATAGTCGGCTTTTTTGTATTGGGTACGATTTGTGGTGTGTGCCATCTGCTGCCTTTTGATATTGCAGAAACCAATATCAGCTATTACGCGCTTTGCGCGCTGATGTTCAGTGTAGGGTTGAGCGTAGGCAACGACCCGCAGACCCTGAAGAACTTCCGTTCACTCAATCCGCGACTGGTATTCCTGCCCATCATGACGATACTGGGAACACTGGCAGGTTCGGCAGCCGTCAGTCTGATTCTGACACACCGTTCTATAACGGACTGTCTGGCCGTAGGCTCGGGATTCGGCTATTACTCGCTCTCCAGTATCTTCATTACCGAATATAAGGGAGCCGAGCTGGGCACCATCGCCCTGCTTGCCAATATCAGCCGTGAGATTCTGACACTGCTGGCCGCCCCGTTGCTGGTACGATGGTTCGGAAACCTTGCCCCCATCTCTGCCGGAGGGGCCACTACGATGGACACCACACTGCCCATCATTACACGAACGGCCGGACAACAATTTGTAGTTGTCTCCATCTTCCACGGATTTGTAGTGGATTTCAGCGTTCCGTTCCTTGTGACATTGTTCTGCTCGATATAGGGCTTTTACCCTCTTTTGACAGATACCGGTCCCTGACAAGAGCCATTTTTATATCACTAAATCCTATTAATAATGAAAACCAAACTTTATACCTTTCTCCTTTCTTCGCTGCTTTGCACCGGTGCCCTGGCCGACAACGAGCCGTGGCAAAACCCACAAATCAACGAAATGAACAGAGAACCGATGCACGCCCACTTCACTCCATTTACGAATGAAGCCAACGCATTGAAACAACGTGCCTTGCCCGCCGACGTACGGTTCGACGTTAATCCTGCAACGGAACGCCGTATCACACTGGATGGCACCTGGAAATTTCTTTTTTCAAAGAACAATGACCTCTGCCCCAAAGACTTCCACAAGCCCGGATTCAGTACCCGCAAGTGGAGTAAAATTGAAGTTCCGGGAAGCTGGGAACTGCAAGGCTTCGATGCACCTATCTATACAGATACCCGTTATCCGTTCCCGCCCAATCCGCCCTACGTGCCTACCGACTACAATCCCGTAGGTGCTTATATCCGCGAGTTCACCGTCCCGGCTAGCTGGGAAGGCATGGACATCTTCCTTAATTTCGAAGGGGTGGAGTCTGCCTACTATGTATGGGTAAACGGCGAATTGGCAGGATATGCAGAAGACAGCCGCCTACCGTCGCACTTCAACATCACCCACCTGCTGAAGAAGGGCAACAATAAACTGGCTGTAAAAGTATTCCGTTATAGCGACGGTTCCTACCTGGAAGGCCAGGACTACTGGAAATACAGCGGCATCGAACGGAGTGTTTATCTCTACGCCCGCCCCCAGAGCCGCGTCAAGGACTTCCGGATGACAGCGGAACTGATAAACAACTACAAGGATGGCGAACTAAAGCTGGACGTATTCCTCCATCGGCCTAAAGCCGGAGAAACGGTGGAAATCAAGGTAATGGACAAGGACAAGGTTATCTATGACCGGAAAAAGTCCATAACCTCTGCCACAGACACCTTGTTTACCCAGCAGCAAGTGTTCCCGAATGCACGAGCCTGGAATGCCGAAACACCGAACACCTACACGCTGGTAGTCAGCACCTTTGATGCACAAGGGAAACCGCTAGAATCCTTTACGCACCTTTTCGGCTTCCGTACCGTGGAAATGATGAACGGCATGCAGATGATTAACGGCCAGGCCGTCCTCTTCAAGGGGGTGAACCGTCACGAGCACGACCCGCACAAGGGACGTACCATCACCGTGGGGTCCATGATACACGACATCCAGCTGATGAAGCAGTTCAACCTGAACGGTGTACGCAACTGCCACTACCCGAACAACTATGCGTGGTACGAGCTTTGCACGGAATTCGGACTCTATATGGTAGATGAAGCCAACATCGAGAGCCATGGCATGATGTTCCACAAGGATGAGACCCTTGCCAACTATCCCGACTGGGAGGTGCCTTTCATGCAGCGGATGAGCCGTATGATTGCACGCGACCGCAACTACTCTGCCATCGTGACTTGGTCCATGGGCAACGAGTCGGGCTACGGCAAGCACTTCGAAACTCTGTATGACTATACCAAGAAGATAGACCCCACCCGTCCCGTACAATATGAAGGGGGTGGCTACAACTCCAAGAGCGACATCTATTGCCCCATGTACGCACGCATCTGGAGGTTGCGCCAACACGTGAACCAGCGTGATGCCCGCCCCATGATTCTCTGCGAATATGCCCATGCCATGGGTAACAGTGTAGGTAACTTCCAGGACTACTGGGACTTGATTTACAAGTACGACCAGCTGCAAGGCGGTTTCATTTGGGACTGGGTGGACCAGACGTTTGCCATCAAGGACGAGAACCAGCGTAACATCTGGGCTTTTGGCGGCGACATGGGATTTGTAGGCGTCGTCAACGACTCCAACTTCTGTGCCAACGGCTTGATTGCTGCCGACCGCACCCCGCACCCGCACATCTACGAAGTGAAGAAGGTATTGCAATACATCCACTTCGAACCGCTTGCCTTCACCCCGAACAAGATAAAGGTCACCAACTGGCACGATTTCATCGGATTGGAAGGATATACCCTCCGCTGGGCAGTGGAATGCGACGGCAAGACCGTTCAGAACGGTGAGATGGATTTCCCCAAGATTGCTCCCAAAAACTCTGCCAACATAGAATTGCCACTGAAAGCGCTGCCTGCCGACGGCAAGGAGTATTTCCTCACACTTCGTGCATTCACCAAGCACGAAGCGCCATTAGTACCGAAAGGACACGAGGTTGCCATCGAACAATGGGAACTGCCTTCCGTCCCGTCAGCCAAAACCGTTCAGCCGGTGGAAGGAACGCTGACCGTAGACCACAACAACGAAACACTGACCGTGAAAGGCAACAACTTCCAGGTAGCTTTCTCTACCCGAAACGGTGAAATGACAGAGTTGAACTACACCGGAAAGAATCTGATTAAAGAAGGGCTACAACCCAACTTCTGGCGCCCGTTGACCGATAATGATATTCCAAATGGGCACCTGATACGCTGCGGCACCTGGAGAAACGCCGGACGCGATGCCAAACTGCAGAACATCGAAGTTGCAGAAGCCGGACAAACGGCTACTGTCACTGCGACCTACCGCATGGAAGAACAAGATGCTGATTTGCAGACTCTCTACAAAATCACTCCCGACGGCAAGGTTCAGGTAACCATGCACTTCACCCCCGGCAAGAAGCCATTGAGCGAGATGCCTCGTCTGGGCATGCGCATGATACTCCCTGCCGAATATGAAATGATGACCTGGCTGGGCCGTGGTCCGCAAGAGACGTATGCCGACCGCAAGACGGGAGCCTTGATAGGCCTATACAACGCAACAGTCTGGGAACAGTACCATCCGTATGTACGAGCCCAAGAGACGGCCAATCATTGTGACGTACGCTGGGTGGCCCTACGTAATGCAACCGGCGAAGGCCTGCTGGTAGTGGGCGAAGAACCGTTGAGCGTAAGTGCTTGGAACTTCCCGATGGAAGACATTGAATACCGTCCCTCACAGATGGAGCGCCGCCACGGTGGAAGCATCCAGAAGAAAGATATGGTATGGCTCAACATCGACCACAAGCAGATGGGTGTGGGTGGTGACAATACCTGGGGAGCACAGGTACATCCCGAATACACTATCACGCCACACGAATGGAAATACAGCTTCACGCTCGCCCCTCTCGCACCGGAGGATGATGCAGCGGAACAAGCGCACAAATAACCGTTAAATACCTCATTCATATGAAAATACAAATTTATACGCATACTCTGCTTCACATTGTTGGCCGCAGGCATCGCAGCCTGCACCCCCGGCATGAAAGCACTACGGAGAAACGGTATGCCTTCGCCGACATACTGGACATCTCCTACACTCCCGACACCCTGCACCGCTGCTATGGTTGGTTCACCGACGCCGGCTCGTGGATGGGCTTCACGCTGCCCGAACGGCAACAATGGGTCAACGGCTTCTGCGGCCCCTTCAGCCTCGATATGTTCCGCCGCCAATGGATGGCACAGTCAGCCGCCGTCGTAAGCTTTGCCAAAGATACACAAGAGATTTTTGTTCCGGATTCCACTTGCTATTACCCCGGCGAGCTCTATATGTCGGCACATTCCACCCACGGGAGCATCACGCAACGGCTCAACTTCACAAGTGCCTCGACCGCCTTGCTGCGCATCGAAGCCGACACGGCTGAAGACCTGCTGCTCTCCGGTAGCCAATGGGGCAAAGACATCACCGTCAGCGTAGAACAGAACTCCGTCATCGCCCGTCATCCCAGTGGCGAAACCGTGACCGTGACCTTTACCCCCAATGTAGAGCTGGCCAAGACCGACAATAACTATACAGCCCTCGTCCGCTCTCCGCGCTACCCTGTCAACGTAGCCATCTCTTTCTTCACTTCCGAAAAAGAGATGACTGCCAACCTGCAAAACCTGCCGAGCCTGCTCAACAATCCCGCCCCCGCCCTGCAAGCCAATGCCGAACGTTGGGAAGGATACCTGACGAAGATACTGCGTACCGACATGAAACCCGAATACGACCGCATCGCCGTGAAAGCCGTCACCACGCTCATCTCCAATTGGCGGACACACCGCGGTGGATTGCTTCACGAAGGTATCATCCCGAGCCATGCCGTAGGCTATTTCGTCGGCTTTTGGGCATGGGATAGCTGGCGTTTCAGTGCCGGGACCGCCAAGTTCGATCCTGAACTGGCAAAGAATAACATCCGCGCCATGTTCGATTACCAGCAACCGGACGGCATGGTAATCGACTGTATCTACACTGATCCATCCGAAAACAATGCCCGTGACAGCAAACCGCCCTTGGTATGTTGGGCTGTAGACGAGATTTTCACGCATACAGGCGACACGGCTTTCGTTTCCGAGATGTATCCGCAACTGCTTTCTTATTATAAGTGGTGGTATCAGAAGCGCGACCATAATCATAATGGTATGTGCGAATACGGTGCCACTGACGGTACTCTGGAAGCAGCCGCTTGGGAAAGCGGAATGGACAATGCCATTCGTTTTGACGACGCCATGATGCTGAAAAACGAAGGAGGCGAGGATGCCTGGAGTATGGACCAGGAGAGTGTAGACCTGAACGCCTACCTGGCACTGGAATGTAAGTTACTAAAGAAGTTTGCCGGATTACTGAATGTCCCATTCGATGCTCCCGACTATAGTAATAAAGTAGCCGATTATTTCTTTGATCCCAAACTCAACTTCTTCTGCGATCGCCGCCTGAAGGACGGTTCATTCATTGAAGAGCCGGGCTGCGAAGCCTACACTCCGTTGTGGACCCGGATTGCCACACAAGCGCAAGTGGACAGCATGTTGCCCATGCTTCAGATACGGCAAAGTTCTCCACGTATATCCCCTTCCCGACCATTGCCGCCGACAATCCCAAGTACAATCCGCGCGGCTACTGGCGTGGCCTATCTGGCTGGACCAAACCTACTTTGCCATCCGCGGACTGCGCAACTACGGTTATCATAAGCTCGCTGATGAATACACCTTGCAGGTATTCGACCGCCTTAACGGACTGAAAGAAGGAGCGCCCATCCACGAGAACTACGGCACTCACACCGGAGAGCGATTGAAAGCGCCACACTTTAGCTGGAGTTCATCCCATCTATTGATCAGGCTTCTTAGAAGAGGCTCCACGCAACCGTCAGTCCTGCCATCACGATAGCTACCATACTCATCAGCTTGATAAGTATATTCAAACTCGGACCGGAAGTATCTTTGAACGGGTCACCTACCGTATCGCCTACCACAGTAGCTTTATGTACTTCGCTACCCTTACCACCAAAGTTACCTTCTTCCACATATTTCTTTGCATTATCCCATGCACCGCCGGCATTCGCCATAAAGATGGCAAGAACGAAGCCGCTGCTCAATCCACCGATCAGCAAGCCCAGCACACCGGGAACACCAAAGATAAGTCCCGTAGCAATCGGAGCTAAAATGGCTATCAGCGAAGGAACTACCATTTCACGTTGCGCCCCCTTTGTGGAGATAGCTACACAACGTTCGTAATCCGGTTCTGTCTCACCGGTAAGTATGCCCTTGATTTCACGGAACTGGCGGCGTACCTCATCCACCATGTGACCGGCAGCACGGCCAACAGCATTCATTGTCAATCCGCAGAAAAGGAATGCCATCATACTGCCCAGGAACATACCCGAAAGAACCTTCGGATTCATCAATGTCACATCATAATGATGCATAAAATCGAAGAAAGTGGCATCCTGAAGGGCCACGGAGTTACCATGAGGAAGCGTTAAATCAGTAGTTCCCAAACGAGTCAGTCCGATACGGATTTCTTCAATATAAGAAGCAAGCAGGGCAAGTCCCGTAAGTGCAGCCGAACCAATGGCAAAACCCTTTCCGGTAGCAGCAGTAGTATTACCCAAAGAGTCGAGAGCATCCGTACGTTTACGTACTTCCGCACCCAGACCGGACATTTCAGCGTTTCCGCCCGCATTATCAGCAATAGGACCATAAGCATCCGTAGCAAGCGTAATGCCCAGGGTGGAAAGCATACCTACGGCAGCAATACCGATACCGTAAAGTCCCATACCTACATTATTGAAATCGAACCCTGATGCAAACAGGTAGGAAGCAATAATACCGACTACCACAGCAATCACAGGAATCGCAGTAGACAGCATACCCAAACCGATACCGGAGATAATCACCGTTGCCGGGCCAGTCTTTCCGCTTTCGCTCAACTTCTGAGTAGGACGATAGGATTGTGAGGTATAATATTCCGTAGAACGTCCGATGATGATGCCGACTACCAGACCGACTATAACGGCACAAGATATCCACATCCAGTTATCAAGTTTCAATAACCAAAGAATAAAGAAAGTAGCCACAACAATCAGCACTGAACTCAGGTTCGTACCGAAAGCCAACGAAGCGAGCAGGTCTTTCATCTTCGCATTCTCCTTGGTACGTACTGCGAATATACCGATAATAGAAAGAAGAATACCTACGGCCGCAATCAGCATCGGAGCTATAACAGCTTTGAACTGCATGGCCGTATCTCCCGTATGAATAAAGGCAGCAGCACCCAGAGCGGCAGTTGCCAGGATAGAGCCACAATAACTTTCATAGAGGTCTGCACCCATACCGGCTACATCGCCTACGTTGTCACCTACATTATCGGCAATCGTTGCAGGATTACGCGGGTCATCTTCGGGAATACCGGCCTCAACCTTACCTACCAGGTCGGCGCCTACATCGGCAGCTTTCGTATAAATACCTCCACCTACACGGGCAAAGAGCGCTTGTGTGGAAGCACCCATTCCGAAGGTAAGCATGGTGGTAGTGATAATGCAGAGTTTATGAGTCGGAGTCAAAACATCTTCCGGTATGACCGCATTCAATAACAGATACCAGAAAGAAATATCGAGCAAGCCCAAACCCACTACGACCAGTCCCATTACCGCACCGCTACGGAAAGCAACGCGCAATCCCGCATTCAGTGAGCTACGGGCAGCATTTGCTGTGCGTGCCGAAGCATACGTTGCCGTCTTCATACCGAGGAATCCGGAGAGGCCGGAAAAGAAACCGCCCGTCAGGAAAGCAATCGGTACCCAACGATTCTGTACATCGAAACCATAAGCCATAATAGCGAAAAGGATCACAAGTCCCAGAAATACCCAGCCAACTATCTTATACTGTTGTTTCAGATAAGACATCGCGCCTTTACGCACAGCGGCGGCAATCTTTATCATTTGCGGAGTACCCTCACTCTCTTTCATCATTTGCTTATGGAAATAATAAGCAAAGCAGAGAGCTAAAACGGAAGCGGCCGGAATCAGCCAGAAAAGCAAACTGTCCATGGTGTTAATCGTATTAAAAGGTTGATTGAAAGTCTAAAAGTATTGATTTGAAACGAAATAAGCAAAGGAATAAAAGAAAAATCAACTCATTCTATTAAATTTGCAGGCGAAAACCGTACCCGATTGAGCACCCATGTTGTAGTATAAGTAAAATCAATAAAAACAAAGGAATAATGAAACGCACAGATTTTACTTTTAGAAAGGTATGGATGATATACACAGTATATTTTCTTCTACTCTTTACCCCAACCGTAAATGCACAGCAAACATCCAGACTGGTCAGCCTGGAACTAAAAAACGAAAAGCTATCTGCCGCACTGAAACAGATAGAAAAGATGGGCGGCAAGAATATCCTTTTTGCCTATGAAGAGACGGAGAATTATCACGTAACAGCAAGTATCCGTAAACAGACGCAAGACGAAGCCATCCGCACAGTACTGAAAGGAAAACCTTTCAACTGTATCGAACGTACTGATTACTTCGTGATTCAGCGGAAGGGAAAAGATGGCAAGACTACCCAAGTGCGCGGAACCATATACGGAGACCGAAATGAACCGTTAGCGTATGCCAACGTCATCCTGCTGGCAGCAGCTGATTCCGCCTTTATTACAGGATGCGTCACAGCGGAAGACGGTAGCTTTATCCTACCCGGCAACAATGAAAAAAAACATTTGCTGAAAGTAACCTACATAGGCTATCAACCCTTGACACTTCCTTGCCAGCCGGAAAATGACATTCACCTGCAACCAGACGCACAAATGCTGAAAGAAGTGACCGTTACTGCCTCTCGTCCGCTGATGGAACGCAAGAATGGCGCTTTCGTTGCCAATGTAGCAGGGACACCGCTTTCTATGCTGGGCTCTGCAAGCGATATGATCGGTCACCTCCCTTTTGTCACCGGCTCGGACGGTAACTATACCGTTATCGGACGAGGCAAACCGGAGATCTACATCAATGGCCGAAAAGTACGCGACACCTCCGAACTAAACCAACTTCAGGCTAACGAAATACTCTCCGCTGAAATTGTAACCACGCCCGGAGCACGTTATTCCTCCAACGTGTCATCCGTTATCCGGCTACGTACCATCCGCAAGCGCGGGCAAGGTTTAAGTGCCAATGCCTACGCAGACTATACACAGGGACACTCGGCAAAAGGCAAACAAGGCGCCTCCCTAAATTATCGTACCGGCGGACTGGACATCTTTGTCAAAGGGCACTTCAATGAGTCGGACACATACTCCACCAGTCATACCCAACTGCAACTGAACACTTCCTCCGAATGGAAAAGCATATCTGACAACGTCAATCGTGCACATGATGCAAACTTCAATGGCGAAGTAGGTTTCAACTACGAACCGGATGACCATCAGTCTTTCGGTATACGCTATGTACCCAAAACCGGACTGGGCGATCAGGAGCTTTATTCGCAAGGTGAAACCGTGATGCTGCGGGACGGAGAAGAGGTAGATCGTCTTACATCCGACTCACACGGTCGCAAGCATACCAACTGGAATCATACCGTGAATGGCTATTATAACGGTACTTTCGGAAAATGGAACATTGACTTCAATGCCGACTACCTCTACGGTCGCTCCGGAGGTGGGCAGAAGGTAGACAATAATGGTGAAACAGATGCCTCATCCGACAGTGAAGTAAAAAACCGCCTGTATGCCGCTAAACTGGTGATTACGGCACCGCTTGGTCAAGGCAAACTCTCTTTCGGTACTGAAGAAACATTCACCGAACGCCACGACATCTTCAAACAAAGCGGTTTCTCCAATGATGCCGATAACCGCATCAAACAGTCCATCGCCTCTGCCTTTGCCGATTATTCCATAGAACTCGGGCAGTTCAACCTGACGGCAGGATTGCGCTATGAATATCAAAAAACGGATTATTACGAATCAGATATCTATAAAGAAGAGAAAAGTCCTTCTTATCATGACTTAATCCCCATAGTCAGTATTTTCTATAAAAAGGAAGACTGGAATATCGGTCTGTCCTATCGTATGATGAAGCTTAATCCCAGTTACAGCATGCTGTCCAGTACCATCAGTTACCAAAGCAAGTACCAATACCACAACGGAAATCCTGAACTGGAACCGCAAAAGCATAATGCCTTCTCATTGGAAGGGGGCTGGAAATGGATCAATGCCAGTTTATACTTCGATCATGCACGAAACATGTACACCACTTATGCCAAACCCTATGATGATGCAAAGCACCCCGGCGTAGTATTGTGGACAATGGCAAGCATCCCCAACTCCTATGCATACGGAGGCGCCTTGGTACTCTCCCCAAAGTTCGGCTGGTGGCAACCGCAATTTACGGCCAGCCTGTTCTGGTTCCAGTCCAACGCCCGTTCACTGAATATTCAGCCTCTTTGGAATGAGGTGCAACCGGATTTCATTTTGAATAACAGCTTTACATTGCCTCGTGGCTGGTTTCTCAATATAAAAGGAAGACTCGCATTTGGTGCAAAACAAAGCTATGCCATCAAAAAAACAGAAGGGACTGTAGATGCGCAACTTACCAAATCTTTCCTGAAAGACCGTGCATTGCGCGTCTCGTTGGTAGCGAATGATATATTTCGTACAGGTACCTATCACTTTCGTGTATATGGCGACCGTACCTACAACGAGTTTGAAAATTATGCCGACAAACAACGTTTCGGCATACGCCTCAACTATCAGTTCAATGCCACTAAGAATAAATATAAAGGTAAAGGTGCCGGAGAAAGTGAAAAAGGACGTCTTTAAGCATTGCAGTAAACGAGGGATAAAGGATAATCCTTACCTTTGCGGACTAAAAAAAGAATCGGAGAATGTCCTTGTTTCATAAAAAAGACACAAAAAGAGAAGTTTTCGGACAGATGTTCACGGAGTTATATCCCCGTCTGGTGCGCTACGCCACCCAACTATTGGGCGACGGAGAAGAAGCCCGTGATATTGTGGGTAGTGTGATGGAGCAGGCGTGGAAACAATTCGAAAAGCTGGAACCGGAAAACCGGGGAGCCTGGCTTTATACTGCCGCACGTAACGCCTGCCTTAACCGTCTGAAGCATCTGCAAGTAGAAGCCACCAACCTGGAAGCGTTACGCGAAGCCACTCGTATGGATGTAGCGACCGACTACCGGGAACATGAACGACTACTGCAACAAGCGGAAAGCATTGCCCGCAACCTACCGGAACCAACCTGCACGGTATTGCGGCTCTGCTATTATGAACATAAAACCTATCGGGAAGTAGCCGAACAGCTTGGCATCAGTCCCGACACCGTAAAGAAACATATATCCAAAGCTTTGCGTACCTTGCGCGAAGCTATGACCCTGAAAGGAGGAAACCGATGATGGAAGAGAGAAAAGAAAATGATTTCAAGATGGATACTGAAGACCTCAGATTACTGAATGCCTTCGGAGAAGCGCTCGGAGACTTACCTTCGGAAGAAGAAACCCGCGCGGCATGGAATGCTTTTACCTCCCGGCAAGACGCTCAAAAACGCAGACGCATCATACAGATGTGGACTTCCGGCATTGCAGCTGCCATCGTAGTGCTGGTAGTGCTTATCGTGCCCCGTATTACCAACGAAGACACGATTCAAGATATTGAAATCTTTGCAGCCCTGGATGTCCCCGAAGCAATCATCACCTCAGAGAACAATGGTAGAATTACTCTTTCGACTCCCCCTGCCACTACCACGCAAATCATCCTGGACGATGGTACACAGGTTACGCTCAACGCCAATTCCCGCCTGGAATATCCTAAACAATTCCCGGCAGAGGGGACCCGTGAAGTCCATCTGACAGGAGAAGCACGTTTCGAAGTGGCAAAAGATAGTGCACGCCCTTTCATTGTTTCTTCCGGTAAGATGCAGACACAGGTATTGGGCACGGTATTCGATGTAAATGCCTATCCGGGAAAAGTAGCGGCAGTTACTTTATTTCAGGGGCGCGTCCGCGTCAGCGACGAGAAACAAACACAGCAGAAAGACATATTGCCCGGACAGCAAGCTATATTGTCTGAAGATAATGGTTTCACCATATCCGAAGCACAACTCACCGCAACGGAAGGATGGACCAAAGGAGAGTTCAGCTTCGATGATGCCGAACTGGCGGAGATTATGAAGTCTGTAGGCACATGGTATAACACCAGTATCATCTTTCATTCGCCCGACTTGCTGAAACAACGCATTCATTTCCGCTTCCCGCGAACAACTTCTTTGGAAGAAGTAGTGCAAGCGCTCAATGATCTGGGAATAGCCAAACTGGAACAAAAAAAGGGAAAAGTAATCATCAGCGATTATTCTCCCAAGCATTGATACGCAGAGGAAGAGCTTTTCGGCTCTTCCCCCTGTATTTATTATTCTACTGTCACAGCCGTACCGCAAGCGGTTACCATCAGCATACTACCGCTTCCACCTACAGTTTCATAGTCCAAATCCACGCCAATCACAGCATTGGCTCCGAGAGCTCTGGCGTGTTCCTGCATTTCACGCAGGGCGATATCTTTCGCTTCGCGCAGCACTTCTTCATAAGAGCCGCTACGTCCGCCCACTACATCGCGGATACTGGCAAAAAAGTCACGGAATACATTGGCACCGATAATCGTCTCGCCTGAAACGATACCGTAATAGCGGGTGATACGTCCACCCTCGATAGTTGGTGTTGTTGTTACTAACATAATCTTTCTCTATTTATTTAAGTTATTTGCACCTATTAGACGCATGAATAGGGCGAAAAGTTGCAGTGGTGAGAGCTTTTATAACTCCTCATTATAATAAAAAAACAAAAAAGAGAGCACCTATATATGAGCAAAGTCAGCATTTATCTATCTTTGTGCCGAAGAAATGGAAACAAAGCATTTTATATTTAAAATAATGATGTATCTGGTCGTAGTGCTTTTTGCTCTGCAACCAGAAGATTATAATTCCTTTTCCGAAAACGAACCTCCCTTTCTTTGCATCGAACAAAATGAGCATCATTCGCCTGAAGAGTTTAACGATGAAGCTGTTATCTCACGTACACTTTCTTTAAACCGTGCGCGTAAGCTCTGTGCAGAGACTACGACTACTTATACTTTCTCTACTGAGAACACTAATTTATATCAATATAGTGACGGCAGCCAACCGTACAACCTCAAGAGCGTATATTCACCCGAACGCTCTCTACTTTGTATATATCGGCTTTAGCACAAGTCCTTCTATTACCGTATTTTTATATTCTATCCGGGACGAATCATACATTCGTTCCGCTATGTCTAATTAATAAACTTATATATGGGACTTGTTTTATTATACTTAACCCTCGCATTAGCTTTATCATTTTTATGCTCCATTCTTGAAGCAGTTTTGTTATCTACCCCAATGTCGTACATCTCCACCAAAGAGAAAACACACGGGAAAAGCGCTATCTTATTAAAGAAGTTCAAACAAGACATCGACCGGCCTATTGCTGCCATATTATCCTTGAACACCATTGCCCACACCGTAGGTGCTGCCGGTGTAGGTGCCGAAGCAGTAAAAATATTCGGAGAAGCTTACTTCGGTGTAATCTCCGCCATACTGACTATTTTAATCCTCGTTCTCTCAGAGATCATTCCTAAAACGATAGGTGCCTGCTACTGGCGCACACTGGCACTTCCATCAGCCCGTATCATTAATTTCCTTATTATCATCTGTTATCCCCTGGTGTGGTTGTCCGAGCTGATTACCCGTCTGTTTTCTTCCGGCAAACAAGAATTATCCGTAAGCCGCGAAGAGGTTTCAGCTATGATTTCCATCGGGGTAGAAGAAGGTGTTTTCCAGATGAAGGAAAACAAGATGATACAAAACCTCATTAAACTGGATAAAGTAAAATCACAATCCATTATGACTCCTCGTACTGTAGTGGCAACAGCTCCTGAAAGTATCTCTCTGAAGGAGTTCTATCAGGATGGGAAGTATAAGTTTTACTCTCGTATCCCAATCTATAATGATAGTGAAGATTATATCACAGGATATGTGTTGCGGCAGACTGTACTCGAAAAGTTAGCAGAAGACAGATTCGATATGTGTCTGAAGGATGTGGCCCGCCCTATCCTTTCCTTCCCGGAAAATAGTTCTGTTTCCACAGTCTGGGAACAGATGCTTGAAAAAAAAGAGCATATTTCAATCTTGATTGATGAATATGGCTGCTTCTGGGGAATTGTCACAATGGAGGATATTATCGAAACAGCCTTAGGTTTTGAGATTGTAGATGAAAAAGACTCCGTAACGGATATGCAGAAGCTGGCACGGGATAAGTGGCAGAAGAAGCTGGCGGAAACGAAGATTAGTGATTAGGGGTTAGTGATAACCCCTAATCACTAACTAGAACATCTTGCTGACACGTTCGATACCTGCCACCAAAACATCGATCTCTTCTTTCGTATTATAGATTCCAAAGGAAGCACGCACTGTTCCTTCTATGCCGAGGCGTTGCATCAGCGGTTGGGCGCAATGGTGTCCTGTACGTACGGCAATGCCGAGACGATCGAGCAATGTGCCCATATCGAAGTGATGAATATCACCTACAAGGAAAGAGATGACACTCCCTTTCTCAGCAGCTTCACCAAAGATGCGCATACCAGGGATTGTTTTCAATCGCTGTGTGGCATATTCCGTCAATTCATGCTCATAAGCGGCAATCTTATCCATGCCAATGGCAGAAACATAATCGAGAGCTTTCGCCAGTCCCGTAGTACCGATATAGTCAGGAGTACCGGCTTCGAACTTAAACGGTAATTCATTGAAGGTAGTACGTTCAAAAGATACATGCTTTATCATCTCACCGCCACCTTGATAAGGAGGTAACTTATTCAGCCATTCTTCCTTACCATAAAGCACGCCCACACCGGTAGGCCCATACACTTTATGACCGGAGAATACAAGGAAATCAGCGTCCAGATCTTTCACATCCACTGCCATGTGAGGAATGGATTGCGCCGCATCTACCAGGAAAGGTACATCATGATTATGGGCAATCTTAATCATTTCCTTGATAGGGTTGACCGTACCCAAAACATTGGACACATGTACCACGCTCACAATCTTCGTTCGGTCAGTGAAAAGCTTCTCGTATTCATCCATCAGAAGTTCACCGCGATCGTTCATCGGAATAACTTTCAGATTGATGCATTTCCGTTCAGCCAGCAGTTGCCAGGGGACAATGTTACTATGATGTTCCATTACGGAAACAATCACTTCATCACCCGGATGCAGGAATGCTTCGCCGAAGCTGGAGGCTAACAGATTGATGCTTTCCGTAGTTCCCCTTGTAAATACGATTTCATTTATAGAACCGGCATTGATAAACTTTTGCACTGTCTCTCGACTTGCCTCGTGCAGTTCCGTTGCCTGTTGCGACAGAAAGTGTACGCCACGATGCACATTGGCATTGACAGAATAATATTCATCCGTTATGGCATCCACCACACAACGTGGCTTCTGTGTCGTCGCCCCATTATCCAAATAGACCAATGGTTTGCCGTACACTTCACGGGATAGTATCGGAAAATCGGCTCTTATCTGTTGAATATCATACATGTTGTTTAGGTATTAATATATTCTCACTTGCATATCGCACAGCCCTGGCATTTATTCAGTTCACCACGGAAACGTTTCTCAACCAAGAGATGTAAGCGATCTTTCAATGCATCCAGACGGATGGTATCGATTACTTCGTTCACGAAGGCAAACATCAGCAATAAGCGGGCTTCACGTGCCGGAATACCGCGCTGGCGCATATAGAAAAGTGCATTTTCGTCCAACTGGCCAACGGTAGCGCCATGACTACACTTTACATCATCGGCATAAATTTCCAGTTGCGGTTGCGTATACATACGTGCCTCACGGGTAGCGCAAAGGTTCCGGTTCGTTTGTTGCGAATTGGTATGTTGCGCATCCGGACGCACTAATACCAAACCGGCAAATGCACCGACTGACTGGTCATCGAGCACATACTTGAAAAGTTCATTGCTCGTGCAGTTAGGTACGGCATGATCGATACTTGTATTGTTGTCTACATGCTGATTCTTATCTGCAATGGCCATACCGCAAAGGTTGATTTCGGCACCTTCACCTGCCAGCAATACTTCGGTGGTGTTGCGGGAAGTGCCGTTATGCAAGGTCATGCCATTCAGCAATACATTACTGTTGGCTTCCTGCTTCACATACATATTGCTGATACGTACGGTACTTGTATGCGTTTCTTCCAGTTCGTAAAGGTCAAAGACAGCATTCTCACCGACGAATACTTCTATCACCTGGGTTGCCAGGAAATTCACGGCATCCATGGCATGATCACACACCAGCATACGCGCCTGTGCGCCATCTTCCAATACAATCAATACCCGGCGGTTCACCAGGAAGTTCACGTCACCACGCAGGATGTTTACCAACTGAATGGGACGTTCCAAAGCGACGTTCTTAGGTATATACAACAGCACACCGTCTTGTGCAAAAGCGGTGTTGAATGCTGTCACTCCGTCTTTTGAAGTATCTGCCAGCTTGCCATAGTACTTCTTTACCAATTCCGGATGCTTCGCCGCCATCTCCTTCAAACTACCGAAGATAACTCCTTCGGGCAGATGTGAAGCAGGTAGCGCTTTATTGTAAAAAGCATCGTTCACGACAAAGTACAGAGAGGTACTCATATTGGGTACGTCACATTTGAATACCTCATAGGGATTTACCGGAATATCCAGGCGGTTCAGGTTCAACCCATAGTCCGGTTCAAAGAACTTGCTGACATCGGTATATTTATATTTCTCCTGTTTGCGGGTAGGAAAGCCAAGCCGCTCAAAGTCGGCAAACGCAGTCGCACGAGGGGTATTCATCACCTCGGTGCTGTGTTGGCATATCATCGCTTCCGTCTGGGAGAAAAGATCTATGTATTGTTGTTCTGCATTCATATACGTTTATATTTTATTTCTTAGACACGGATAACGCGGATGACGCGGATTCACTATTATTCTGTAGACGTTCTCTATAGTAATGGGAAAAAACCTTTCTACTAATTTCTGGTTTGGGACCAAAGTTTAATAATAATCCCACTTCTATATCTGTTGCTTTCAAATAATTGACCAATTGCAATTCATGTTCTTTAGATAGTCGGGTGACCGCTTTTAATTCTAAAATAACAGAATTATATACAATTATATCAGCTTCATAATAACCGACTACTTCATCCTTATAATAAACATTTATTTTCGGATGTGCTACACAGGGAATATCACGTCTCAACAACTCCCTATATAATGCATTCTGATATACATTTTCAATAAACCCATACCCAAGTTCATTATACACATCATAAAATGCATTTATAATAGCATCAGTTTTATCCGCCTGTGTCAAACTCATAATACACTAATAAAAAATCCGCGTCATCCGTGCCATCCGCGTCTAAAAAATGTAATTACTCTCCTAGTTCCTTCTTAATCCAGTCATACCCCTTCTCTTCCAGTTCCAGAGCCAATTCCGGTCCCGCAGTCTTCACGATACGACCTTTGTAAAGCACATGTACAACGTCAGGTTTGATATAATCCAGTAAGCGTTGGTAGTGGGTGATGACAATGGTACTGTTCTCCGGTGTTTTCAACTTGTTCACACCTTCGGCTACGATACGCAAAGCATCGATATCCAACCCGGAATCCGTTTCATCCAGAATACTTAATTTCGGTTCCAGCATCGCCATCTGGAAGATTTCATTCCGCTTCTTCTCTCCACCGGAGAAACCTTCATTCACCGAACGGTTAGCCAGTTTATTGTCCAGTTCCACAATGGCACGCTTTTCACGCATCAATTTCAGGAACTCGCTTGCACTGAGAGCGGGCAGATGATTGTATTTACGTTGCTCATTCACCGCTGCACGCATAAAGTTAACCATACTCACACCCGGAATTTCTACCGGATACTGGAAGCTGAGAAAGATACCCTCGTGACTACGGTCTTCCGGTGAAAAGTCCAACAGGTTCTTACCGCAGAAAGTCACGCTTCCCTTCGTTACCTCAAAGGCAGGATTACCTACCAATACAGCCGAAAGAGTACTCTTTCCGGAACCGTTCGGTCCCATAATAGCATGCACCTCACCTGCTTTTACCGACAGGTTGATGCCTTTCAATATCTCTTTGCCATTTACACTGGCATGCAGGTCTTTTATCTCTAACATCTTTATATTTACTATTAGACTATTTACAATTTACTATTTAATGTCACTTCTCCACTATTCACTATTACTACCGACCTTTTACTTATCTACCATTCATCTGCCGATTGTGCAGCAAAATAGTAAATAGTAAATCGTCTAATAGTAAATCACCCTACGCTGCCTTCCAGTGAAATAGCCAACAACTTCTGAGCCTCTACCGCAAACTCCATAGGCAGCTTATTAAGCACTTCCTTAGCATAACCGTTCACAATCAGTCCTACTGCATCCTCCGTAGAAATTCCACGCTGGTTGCAATAGAAGATCTGGTCTTCATTGATCTTGCTGGTAGTCGCCTCATGCTCCACAACCGCCGTCTCATTATGGATATCCATATACGGGAAGGTATGCGCACCACATTTATCACCCAGCAACAAAGAATCGCACTGACTATAGTTACGCGCATTGTCCGCCTTTTGAGCTACACGCACCAGACCACGGTAAGAGTTCTCACTATGTCCGGCAGAGATACCTTTGCTGACAATGGTACTACTGGTATTCTTACCCAGATGAATCATCTTCGTACCCGTATCCGCCTGTTGGTAATTATTCGTCACCGCCACACTGTAGAATTCAGCCGAGGAATTATCTCCAGTCAGAATGCAGGAAGGGTATTTCCACGTAATAGCTGATCCCGTCTCCACTTGTGTCCAGGAAAGTTTACTGTTCGCACCTTTGCAGTTACCACGTTTCGTAACAAAGTTATAAACACCACCTTTACCTTCGGCATCACCCGGATACCAGTTCTGTACGGTACTGTACTTCACCTCCGCACGCTCGTGCACCACAATCTCCACAATAGCGGCATGCAACTGGTTCTCATCGCGCATCGGAGCCGTACAACCTTCCAGATAGGAAACATACGAATCATCATCCGCCACAATCAGTGTCCGCTCAAACTGACCTGTATTACGCGCATTGATACGGAAATACGTGGACAACTCCATCGGGCAGCGTACTCCTTTCGGGATATATACAAACGAACCGTCGGAGAATACCGCCGAGTTCAGTGCGGCAAAGAAGTTATCACGGTATCCCACTACGGAACCAAGATACTTCTGCACCAAATCCGGATGCTCACGTACGGCTTCACTGATGGAACAGAAAATAATTCCTTTCTCCATCAACGTTTCCTTAAACGTAGTTTTCACAGATACGGAGTCCATCACGGCATCCACTGCCATGCCACTCAACGCCATCTGTTCTTCCAAGGGGATGCCCAGCTTATTGAAGGTTTTTATCAACTCTGGGTCTACTTCATCCATGCTCTTAGGCGCGTCTTTCTTCTTCGCCAACGGATCAGCATAGTAGGAAATAGCCTGATAATCTATCTCAGGAATACGGAGATGTGCCCATGTAGGCATCTCCATCGTCAACCAGTGACGATATGCTTTCAGACGGAACTCCAACAGCCATTCCGGCTCGTTCTTCTTCGCAGAGATCAGCCGTACAACATCTTCATTCAGCCCACGCTCAATGACTTCCGTATGTACATCGGTGGTGAAGCCGTACTTGTACTTCTCCTGCGTTAGTTCCTTTACATATTTATTGGGTTCTTCGGGTTGCATTATGTATTAAGTATATATTGTTCTGTAACTTCTTTTGCAGCCGGGAAAAACATTCCCGCGAACGACTCTATAGGATAATATAACACGGATTCCTCCTTCATTGTTCTATCAATCATCGTATTATCCGAGTCGATAAACTCGACAACACAGATAAGCAGACTCACCAGCAGCAGAAACTTCAACGCGCCCAGTCCGGCACCCAGCCAGCGGTTCAGCCAACCGAGCGAGACTGCTTCCATCGCCTTCGTCAGCAAAGCCGCTACCAGCAGGAACAACAACGGAACCACTATCCAAATAACAACAAACGCCAATATCTGGGCAAACGTCATGGAGTCCGTTATCTTAGAAAAGACTCTCTCCGCTACCGACACATACAGTGCTTTTGCAGCCAGCAATCCAACAATCAATCCGAGGATAGATGCCAGTTGCTTGATGAAGCCTTTTATAAAACCGATGACCGCTCCTGCGCCAATCACCACCAACAGGATGATATCTATTATTGTCATAACTATATCTAAAAAAGACACGGATTACACGGATAAGCACGGTTTTTCTTTTAAACCAATCCGTGAAATCCGTGTAATCCGTGTCTAAAAGATTATTTCGCTTACAGAGTCTGTTTTACTTCTATTTCTTCGTAAGATTCGATCATATCGCCTACCTTGATATCGTTGCAGTTCGTCAGGCTGATACCACACTCGAAGTTGGTACCTACTTCCTTCACATCATCCTTGAAACGTTTCAAAGCATTGATAGAACCGGTAAAGATTACGATACCGTCGCGGATCAAACGGGCCTTGTCGCTGCGTTTCACCTTTCCGGTCTTCACTACCGCACCGGCTACGAGACCTACCTTGGTGATATTGAACACCTCGCGTACCTCGATGGTTGCAGTTACCTGCTCCTTCACCTGCGGTGCCAACATACCTTCCATAGCGGCCTTCACCTCTTCGATAGCGTCGTAAATCACTGAGTACTTGCGGATATCCACACCTTCGTTCTCTGCCATCTTTGCAGCGGCATTCGACGGACGTACCTGGAAGCCGATGATGATAGCATCCGAAGCGGCAGCCAATGAAACATCGGATTCGGAGATTGCTCCAACGCCTTTGTGGATTACATTTACCTGTACCTGCTCTGTAGACAGTTTGATCAGTGAATCGCTCAACGCCTCAACAGAACCGTCCACGTCACCCTTAACGATAACATTCAGTTCATGGAAGTCACCCAGTGCCAGACGACGGCCAACTTCATCCAAAGTAAGCATCTTCTGAGTACGCAGACCTTGTTCACGTTGCAACTGTTCACGCTTGTTAGCGATTTCACGTGCTTCCTGTTCCGTATCGATTACGTGGAACGTATCACCGGCAGCAGGTGCACCGTTCAATCCCAGAATCAATACCGGCTCAGACGGTCCGGCCTCTTTCAGGCGCTGGTTACGTTCATTGAACATAGCTTTCACCTTACCATACGCTGTACCTGCCAGTACGATGTCTCCCACCTGAAGTGTACCATTTGATACCAGCATGGTAGCTACGTAACCACGTCCTTTGTCCAACGAAGACTCGATGATGGAACCTGTTGCCTTACGGTTCGGGTTTGCTTTCAGATCAAGCATTTCTGCTTCCAGCAATACTTTCTCCAACAGTTCTTTCACACCCAAGCCTTTCTTGGCCGAGATATCTTGCGATTGATATTTGCCACCCCATTCTTCAACGAGATAGTTCATACTTGCCAGCTCTTCCTTAATCTTGTCAGCGTTGGCAGTCGGTTTATCAATCTTGTTAATTGCGAATACGATAGGTACACCGGCAGCCATAGCATGGTTGATAGCTTCCTTCGTTTGCGGCATCACGTTATCATCGGCAGCGACAATAATGATAACCACGTCCGTCACCTTTGCACCACGGGCACGCATAGCGGTAAACGCCTCATGACCCGGAGTATCGAGGAACGTAATCTCACGTCCGTCTTCCAGTTTCACGTTGTAAGCACCGATGTGCTGCGTGATACCACCGGCTTCACCGGCAATAACGTTCGCCTTACGGATATAGTCGAGCAATGATGTCTTACCGTGGTCTACGTGACCCATGACGGTAACAATCGGCGCGCGCGGTTCCAGATCCTCTTCAGAATCCTCCTCCTCTACAATGGCCTGTGCCACTTCCGCACTGACATATTCAGTCTTGTATCCGAACTCTTCCGCCACCAGATTGATGGTTTCAGCATCCAGACGCTGGTTGATAGACACCATGATACCGATACTCATGCAAGTAGCGATGACCTGCGTCACGGAAACATCCATCATGCTTGCCAACTCGTTGGCAGTCACGAATTCCGTAATCTTCAGTACCTTGCTGTCTGCCATTTCGCGGTCTTCCAATTCCTGCATACGGCTGTTCGCTATATCGCGCTTGTCCTTACGGTATTTGGAAGTCTTGCTCTTACCTTTGGAAGTGAGGCGTGCCAAGGTTTCCTTTACCTGCTTAGCTACATCTTCCTCGCTAACCTCCTGCTTGATGACCGGCTTCTTGAAACGATCCCTGTTATTGTTGTTACGATTGTTCTTGTTGCCACCTTGGTGATTATTACCACCACCGGCACCTTGCTGACCGCCGCCGGCATGAGGTCCTTTACCTCCACCACCACGGTTGTCGCCTCCACGCTGGAAGTTGGATGCATTGTTGATATCCACCTTCTCCTTATTATTATTAATGCGGAGACGTTTCTTCTTGTTGGCGTTGGCATCGGCATCTTTCTCCTTGCCATCCTTCGCTTTGGTGTCTTCGCGGCGGATTTCCTTGATGATAGCTTCCTTCATCAGCTTCTTCTGATCCTGGCGAATCTTCTCCTTCTCTTCGCGCTCCTTGCGTTTCTCCTCTTTCGATTTCTTCTTAGGGCGTGTGGATTGGTTCAGGGCCGCCAAGTCTATCTGTCCGATATATTAATCTTAGAAACAAACTCCGGCTTGTGAATTGTGAAGATTTCCGCCTCACCACTTCTTCTTTGCCCGCTTTTCTGCAACCGGTGCCTTCTTCCCTGCCAGGTGCCGCGGGAGCAGGTGTTTCTTTTTCTACTTCTTTCGCTACTACCTTGTTGAGCCTCTTGGAGCAGGTTTTTCTGCAACGACTGCTGGCTTCGGTTCTTCTTTCACCACAGGAGCCGGTTCGGGAGCCGGAGTCGGCTTCGGTTCCGGTTTCGGTTCGGGCTTTAATTCCGGTCTGGGTTCCGGCTTCGGTTCCGGTCTGAACTCAGGCTTCGGTTCCGGTTTGGGCTGCGGTTTAGGTTCTTCCTTTACCACAGGCGCAGATGTTTCCACTTTCTTTTCTTCCACTTTTTCTACTACCGGTTTCCGGTTCAGTTTATCCAAGTCTATTTTTCCGACAGGTTTAAACTTCGGACGTGCATCTTCGGGTACAACAGTCTTTATTTCTTCAACTTTCGGTTTCTCCGTAGTCTCAGCTTCGTAACCATCGATAGATACCGATGCTTTGTTACGGTCTTTATTCTGCCGTTCCTGAATGAAACGTTCCGATTCAAGTCTAAGATTCTTATCTGTACTGAACTCTTTCACGAGCAAGGCATATTGCTCCTCGTAATTTTTGTGTTGGGGTTTGCCTCAACGGCAAATCCTTTTTTCTGCAAGAACTCAACGACCGTTGAAATTCCTACATTCAAATCTCTTGTTACTTTATTTAACCTTATCGTCATACTAAAAAATTAATGAATAATGTTTAAAAGATTTACGATTTAAACATTGAAACAGATGTCGACAGAACACTTTATTTACAATCAAACTCTAATCGGGGCAACCTCGTAAATCGTCTCAAAACCTCAATGCCGGTTCCAATTCAGGTTCGCCTTCTTCAAACTCCAAACTTCAAAATGCGTAATACCTCGTCCACCGTCTCCTCTTCCAAGTCGGTCTTTTCAATCAACATCTCGCGGGGAGCGTTCAACACGGCCTTCGCTGTATCGATACCAATCGACTTGATAGCATCAATCACCCAACCGTCGATTTCGTCTCTGAACTCATCCAGATAGATATCTTCATCCTCAACAGCCTGATCCAACTCACGGAACACGTCGATGGTGTACTCAGTCAACATACTGGCAAGCTTGATATTCAAACCGCCTTTACCAATAGCCAGCGAAACCTCTTCGGGTTTCAAGAACACTTCAGCCTTGCGTTCTTCCTCGTTCAAGCGGATGGAAGAAATTTTGGCAGGGCTGAAGGCACGCTGTATAAACAACTGGATATTGGACGTATAGTTGATTACGTCAATATTCTCGTTGCGAAGCTCACGAACAATGCCATGAATACGGCTACCCTTTACACCTACGCAGGCACCTACCGGGTCGATACGGTCGTCGTAGCTCTCAACGGCAATCTTGGCACGCTCGCCAGGGATACGGGCAATCTTCTTAATGGTAATCAGTCCGTCATTGATTTCGGGCACTTCCATCTCGAACAGACGCTGCAGGAATACAGGCGATGTACGGGAAAGGATAATCTTCGGATTGTTATTCTTGTTGTCCACACGTGCCACTACGGCACGCGCCGTTTCGCCCTTGCGATAGAAGTCGCTCGGAATCTGTTCCGTCTTGGGCAGCAGCAATTCGTTTCCTTCATCATCGAGCAGCAGCATCTCCTTCTTCCATATCTGGTAGACTTCCGCATTGATGATATACCCACTTTATCAATATATTTATTGTAGATACTGTCTTTCTCCAGCTCCAATATTTTGGAGGCCAACGTCTGACGCAGGTTCAGGATGGCACGTCGTCCGAAGTTCGCGAAGATTACTTCATCCGTCACTTCCTCGCCCACTTCATAAGAAGCATCTATCTTCTGTGCTTCGGATAATGCAATCTGCAAGTTCGGATTTTCCAGGTCCTCGTCTGCCACTACCTCACGGTTACGCCATATTTCGAAGTCACCCTTGTCCGGGTTCACAATTACGTCGTAATTCTCATCGGTGCCGAACATCTTCGCAATCACACTACGGAACGACTCCTCGAGCACGCTCACCATGGTGGTTCTATCGATATTCTTCAGTTCCTTAAATTCCGAAAATGTATCTATCAGGCTGATAGTTCTACTTTCTTGGCCATAGTCTTATTTAAAACTGATTAAGTATTTAGTGTATTTTATCTCATCATACGTAAAGGTCAAGTCCTCGTCCACCAGCTTGGGACGCTTGGCACCTTCCTCTTTCACTTTCTTCTGAATGGTCACGACGAAATGCTGTTCGTCGGCTTCCTTCAACACGCCGCTGAGCTTGCGTCCGTCCTTTGCAGCACTTCCACTTCTTTGCCGATGTGGTTGGTGTACTGTTGCAACACTTTGAAGGGCTGTCCGATACCGGCAGAACCTACCTCCAACTCATAATCCTCATCCTCACGGTTCAACTTGGATTCGATGTAGCGGCTCAGCTCCACACAATCTTCAATCCAAACACCTTCTTTGTGGTCAATTTCCACCACAATCTTGTCGTCCGGGCTGATTGTCACCTCCACCAGAAAGTAGTCCTTTCCTGCCAGCCACTCGTCAACAATCTGACAAACAGTTTTCTTTTCTATCATAGATTAACCATTAGGAACAAAAAAGAGGAGCTTAATCGCCCCTCCACCTTTCATCCGTTTTCGGTTGCAAAGATATAAATAATCTGTTCGACTACAAAATATTAGAGAAAAAAAGATTGATTTAACGGTTCAAACGGGAATTATATTACAAACACACCCTTTCAACACTTCAAGATAAGGGGTAAAACATATAATCTTATGAGACAGAAGCTTATACTTTATGAAATGAATTATCACGTTCCATACTGCATGAGATGCACATGTCAAGCACAACGAGATGTGCATCTCAGACAACATGAGATGTACATCTCAAGCATACAATCTCTATTGTTTCAGGAAAAGAAGTAAGGAGATACAAACGGAAAGAAGATACTGTTGAAAGACAACGCGGAAAAATAAAAGGCCGATAGCTTGTTTCATGCTATCAGCCCTTTTACTATGGTTCTAAAGGTCTAAAAGACCTTGTCGTATCACTTATTCGGAGTCTCCCACTTCTTGGTATCCGTACAAACCACGTTCACCGTTTGGTCACCCGTCTGGATGCGGAAGTCACCTTTCTCCAAAATCCACTTGCCGTCATAGCCTACGAAAGCAAGGTCGGAGCCTTTCACTTTCAGTGTCACGGTCTTTGTCTCGCCCGGTTTCAGTTCCACCTTTTCGAAAGCGCGAAGACGGCGGGTATCGGGAGTAAGGGAAGCAACGAGGTCGCTGCTGAAGAGCAGCACGCTTTCCTTACCAATACGGTTGCCGGTATTCTTCACATCAACGGTGAAAGTAAGCACATCATCAGCGGTAAAGTCCGACTTATCCACCTTGAGGTTGCTGTACGCAAAGGTGGTATAGCTCAAACCGTAGCCGAACGCCCACTGTACGGACACCTGCGCGTCGTAGTTATAAGCGCCTTCCATCTGCTTGCCGATGTGTTCGCACGGTTTGTAGTCGTACGTAATCAGCGAGTTGATTTCCTTCGGATAAGTGTAAGGCATCTTACCGCTGAAGTTGGCGTCTCCTGCCACGAGGTTTGCCAAAGCATCACCTCCATAGTTACCCGGAAGCATGGTGTTGATAACAGCCTTTGCCAAAGGCTCGATGTCGGCTATCAGGCGTGGACGGCCCTCGTTCAGCACCAGAATGACGGGCTTGCCGGTCTTGGCAAGAGCCTTCACCAGGTCGAGCTGGTTCTGTGAGAGGAAGAGGTTCGTCAGGTTACCCGGAGTCTCGCAGTAAGAGTTCTCACCGATGCAGGCAACGATGTAGTCGGCACCGGCAGCGGCAGCTACGGCTTTCTCTATCTCAGGAGCATTCTCTTCCCACCAGTTGCCACCTTGCTTATAAGTGACACCGGCTTCGTAGATGATGTTGTCCGCACCGAATTTATTGGTGAAAGCCTCGAGGATGGTATTATATTGGCCTGCATGCTCGTCTGCCTTGTCACCCTGCCAAGAGTAGGACCAGCCGCCGTTGAGGCAACGCATGGAGTTGGCATTCGGACCGGTAACCAGCAGTTTCTTGCCTTTTGCCAGCGGCAGTATGCCGTCTGTGTTCTTCAGGAGTACCAAAGACTCTTCGGCAGCCTGGAGTGCGGCGGCGGCATGTTCCGCACTGCCGAACAGCGGGAAGTCTTTCAAATCATAATAGGGTTTCTCAAACAGATTGAGGCGGTACTTCAGGCGCAATACGCGGCGTACAGCATCGTCAATGCGGCTCATCGGCACTTCGCCTTCTTCCACCAACTCTTTCAGGAGTGTGCAGAACTTCCAGTCGTACGGGTCCATCGACATGTCGATGCCGGCATTGATGGCGAGCTTGATGGCTTCCTTCTTATCCTTGGCTATGTGGTCGCGGCTATAAAGGTTGTTGATGTCCGCCCAGTCGGTCACAATCATGCCGTCCCAGTTCAAGTCCTCTTTCAGCCACTCGGTCAGCAGTTCGTAGTTGGCATGGAAAGGAAGCCCGTTGTTCATGGCGGAGTTCACCATCACGGAGAGGGCACCTGCTTTCACCATTTCCAGATAAGGAGCGAAATGCTTCTCACGCATATCCTGCTCGGTGATGGAAGACGGCGTACGGTCCTTACCGGAAACGGGAACACCATAACCCATATAGTGCTTCATACAAGCGGCAACGTTGTTCTCGCCAATCAGGTTGGGGTTCTCGCCCTGGAAACCGATAACTGCTTCACGTCCCATTTCGGCATTGACGTAGGCGTCTTCACCATAATTTTCCCACATACGAGGCCAGCGCGGGTCACGTCCGAGGTCGGTCACCGGGGCATAGGTCCAGGGGATACTTCCGGCCTTGGTTTCATAAGCGGAGATGCGGGCACCTTCACGTGTCAGTTCGCGGTTGAAGGTAGCTGCCATATTGACGCCTTGTATAAGTTGTTCCGTGTACCACCCAGCGTATAGGTACCCATGTTCCGTTTATCCTGGTCTTCATTGTTTTTGGGTTTTCGGAGGCAAAGATATGTCAAAAGTTACCACAGACCACACAGATTCACACAGATTATTTATATATATTGTATTCGATCCGTGTCAATCTGCGTAATCTGTGGTGATAAGTTTCTTACCTGAACAACATCGGAACGAACTCCGTCAGATAAATACGCCAGTTCTTCCAGATATGTCCTTCGTCCGATTCATAATAGGTATATTTATATCCCTTTTCATCCAGCAGTTTACGGTATTCCTCATTGGCTTTGTAGAGGAAATCCGTCTTACCGATGGCAATCCAGTAAAGGGCGGGATTTTTGTCAAACTGCACTTTCAGTTTTCCTTCCATATTCTCGTATATCGGTGAAGACACCTCTTTATTAGGCATAATGGCAGCAGAAAACAGTCCGATATAATTAAACATATCAGGATATTGCTTGGAAATATGCAAAGAATGGAAACCACCCATAGACAAACCGGCAATGGCACGACCGGATTTACTCTTTATCGTACGGTAGTTTTTATCGATGAACTTCACGATCTCGGGAAACGCCTGTTCATAAGATCCCTCCATTGTCTTGGGTAACTGCATTGTCGGGGGAACCATTCCACGGGATGACTCTCCGGGAGCAGCCTCCTGTGAAGCATTGCCGTTCGGCATTACTACAATCATAGGCTTTGCTTTCCCTTGTGCAATCAGGTTGTCCAGTATCTGTGCAGTACGGCCCAGGGAAATCCATGCCTCTTCATCACCACCCATTCCATGAAGGAGGTAAAGCACGGGATAGCGCTTGCCGCTGGTTTCATAACCGACAGGGGTATAGACCGTCATACGACGTTCCAGACCAAGCGCCGGACTATCATACCATATCCGGGAGACGGTTCCGTGAGGCACCGGATTGACTTTATAAAAATCGGCACGATCACCGCCTATGATAAATACGTTGGTTAAGGTGGACACATCACGGATCAGGTAGACATTGGCGGGATCGTTCATCCGCAAGCCATCTACTATGAAAGAGTAGCTGTAAAGCTCCGGTTTCAGAGGTTCGGGAGTAGTATATTCCCATACACCCTCCTGCCCTTCCTTCAGATCCACAATTCCGGGAGCCTCGAACTTAGCATTCTTCTGTACAGGCAGGAAATCTCCTGTAAGCTGTACTCTCACCGCTTTTGGTGCTTTGAAGCGGAAGGTTACGGTATTGTTGTCATGAATCTCGGGAGATACCACGGGAGCAGTTCCCCAAAGGGCTTGTTGTGCAAACATCGTCACACCAATCAGCAAGGCGACAGTTAAAGCTGTAAATCTTTTCATAAGTATGTATATATCAATGTTCACGAATATAGTTTATAATCAGGAAACAGGCAGGTTCGAGTACTGTGCCGTGATTGAAGCCTTGCAACTCATGCAGAGTTACCTTCTTATTGCCGATATTCTTCGCTACGGAAGCGAATAAAGCGTTCTCTTCCCATCGATCCGCCATTTCCAGATTGCGGTCTCCGGTAATCAGTATGACAGGAGGGGTATCTTTACGCACACGGTTCACCGGGGCATATTCATCTATAATAGGAATACCGTTCGGCAACCCGCGTTCTTTACGAATCGTGAAATGGGTCACTGTCTGTCCGCTGACGGGAAGATAAGCCGCCACTTTATCGGCATCCGCACCATAAGCTTCCATGTACTTCTTATCCATAGCCAATATCAGTGCAAGGTAGCCGCCTGCGGAATGTCCGGAAACAAATATCTTGTCTTTACTGCCGCCATATTCCTCTATATGGTTGAATGTCCATGCCACGGCAGCCGCAGCATCTTCAATATAAGCGGGATTCTTGGCCTTAGGACTTAGACGGTAGTTCACCGCCACCACTGCAAAGCCTCTGTTCATCAGTTCCTGGGGGATGTGTTTTCCACCGCCTTCCAGACCACCGCCATGAAACCATACGATAGTGGGAAAATCTTTTTTGTCCACCGGATAGTAGACATCCAGTTTGCAACGTTCCTTCCGGTAAGTGTCAGTCTCGGACTTGGCAATATACGGCAGGTCTTTTACGGTTTTATATACTTCCTGCGCATGCAGGGTTAACATACAGAATAATAGCAACAGAAGTGTCACTTTCCTTTTCATGGCATATTTGTTTAAAGGTTTGTAGCTGCAATATTAGGCAAATAATTTTAAAGAGCGGCTTCTTAATTGTTGAAAAGATTGTCTGTACGTTCAAAATCAATCATTTTTCTCATTCTTCATATCCGACCATCTACAAAGAGTCTGAATGAGTACTCATACAGTTCATTCTGAACTTATACGACTTACATCAATTGAAAAGACATTTTCAGGTTCAATTCTATGCTCTAGGAAGTTAGAAAATGAAAGCTGTTGACGCCCTCCTACGACATAAAGCTTTCCATCAGCATAGAATAACCCAGAACTCTCCGAACCGTCCGTAAAATAATAAGCATTCACAGTATTCTTTCTGATATTATAAATCTGCAAGGTTGTGTTTTCATATATATAAATCAGATTTCCGTTGGCTGCAATTCCCGGACAACAGACTCCTTCCTTCAAATTACATAAGTCATTCCAGCCACCTGTCTCCAAATCATAACTTCTGACCTTCCACATTGAAGCCGTGTATTGACCACCAAAAAAATAAGCAACATGTCCCACCAAAACGCATTTCATAAAATCCCTTCTTTCTTTTGGAATAGCGATTCCGGCATCATACCAAACGCCGGTTTGAAGATCGAGCATATGCATTTTATCAGAGTACACGTTCTTTTTTATAGTGCCACCCATCATATACAGACAATTATCATAAATGAATGTAGCCGGATCTACCGTCTGATGAGGATTCGTCCAATCTACATACAGGGTATCTCTATCCAAATCATAAATTTCAATCTGAGGTGCTGTATATTCCAATCTACGATTAGTGGATAAATACTTTCCTCCCACAATGAATACCCTTCCTTTATAATAATGCGCTCTATGCCCATTACGTCGGGCAAACTTTTGCAGACTTTCTGTCCAAATATCTGTAGCAATGTCATAAACATACATTTTATCAGAAAGAGTACCACCGGTTGCCAAAGTCTTTTCATCTCCTGATATGATATATATCTTGCCATTTTGAAAGAAGGAGCCGGAAGAAACAACAGCTACAGGCAAATCTTTCAAAGGTTCATAACTAAGGAAGATACGTCCTCGTTCTCCCTTCACACTCACTTCCGGCAATTGCTGAGAATAAGTAAACATTGTTACGCGATAGCTCGAATATCTCAAATCCTTAAAGGTTAGTTTAAGAGAAAGATACCCCACATACGAGAAAATAATCGTATCATTTACTGCAATATTCTCTATATCTGCAATATTGAAATGTCCGTTTTCATCAGTCACACCTATTCCTACAGAATCTTTTTGCAGATATATATTTACTCCGGATAATGGACTATTGTCTTTTCCGTCTATGACATGCCCCTGTGATTGAGATTTCACCAGTTGGGAACAAGTTATTAGAAGAAACAAGAATAGGATTATCTTCATATATGAATAATTCAACGCCAGTACATTCATAATATCTCAATTAAAATTCTTCTATGAATCACTCCCAAAGATATGAATATATAAGATAAACAATGAACAGAAAACAAGAAATATTACCCAGTATGGCATTTATTCATTACATTTGTACCATTCTTAAAACTTTATCCTTATGGCACACCACTTGAATACCAACAAACAGTTTATGGTAGGCAACGGCATCCTGGCCTTTGCAGTTATTTTCGTTGTCGTCATCTTCATTTACATGAGCCTGCGCCTGCAGAAGCAGAAAGATGAAGACCGGAACTTTATCGAAACATACACCATCACCCTGGAAAAAGGATTTATTGGAGACTCCCTGTCACTAATGATTAATGACAGCGTGCTGGTGAATAAGAAAATAACCGAAGAACCATTCAGTATGGATGTGAAACGTTTTGCCGAACAGAGCGCATTGTTGATTGTGGATAAAGCAACGGATCAGCTATCCCTGTTTGAACTGAGTGAGAAAGGTGGTAACTACCGGTTTGAAAAAGAAAATGGGGAAGTAAAACAGTTGGCGCAAAAATAATTCACCACAGAGTAGCACAGAGTCTCACAGAGTTTAATCTATTGAAATAAAACTCTGTGAGACTCTGTGCTACTCTGTGGTGAAAACTTATTTCACCTGAAAATAGAACTTATGCTTCAGTGATTTTCCCGGCATCTTAAATGTCAGTTCCACAAAGTTCTCTTCATCTTCCAGACAGTCTTCGCTATTATAAGTTATCAGAATGTCTTCGCCACATGGCACAGCTTTCAGTTGGGAAGCGCAGTTAGAAGTAAGTTTCGGCATAGCAGCCGTAGTTATCTTCTTTCCTTTTATAAATAAGGAGACTATATAAGCATCCTTGCCGTCCGACTTTCCTTCGGCAGTGATAAAGGTTGGCAACTTCCGATAGTTCTGAACGACACCTTCCGCCCATTCGCGGCGTGTCTTATCGAAGAAGTATTCTACGGCGGGACGCATTTTTGTGATGCACTGGTCTATTTCTTCCACAGAAGAGATATCTGAAATATGCTCTTCCATCTTCTTTATCAAGTCCTCCATCGCACGGTCCTGCTCTTCAAACTGACGGACCAACGCTTTATGTTCGCTTTCAGGGAAGGGGTAGCGTATCGCATAAGCGTACGTTATCTTACCGGACTTCTTATCACGGCGCTTCTCCCAGTACGAACCATCAACTTTAGAAAGTGAGATTCCCTTGATAAAAGGCAAAGAAGCCGCACGGGTAGAGCCTTCGGCCATATACTGATCGACGAACTCCGTGATACGGTCACCGTTACCGGAAGTCTGTTTCACTGTATGCGAATCCGAGAACTCGATATTCTGTGCCACAGCTTGAATAATCTGTCTCTTCACGCTTTCCAGGCATTGCTGACGCGCCTCTTCCATCGAACCAGTCTCAGCAGAAGCCACGATATAGCCGGACTCCGCAGACTCATACCAGACGGGAGCTTTCTTATCACTCTTCTCAACGACTTTATATGCCTGGGCAAACAATGAAACTGTTCCCATGCAGAAAAGCAAGGCAACCGTAATTCCTATTCTTTTCATCTTCATAAGCGGTTTTCCTTTCTTTATTTCCAATCAACGGGCAGATTATGGATAATCACTTTACAGTTATCCACCGTCATTTCTACATACGAAAGTGTAGCACAAGGAGTACTGACACCTTTGATTTCGAACACCTTACCTATTCTGACACCTTTCGGCATCTTGTTTCCATAAGTCCAGGAAGTACAGCCATTCGTCTCTATCTGAGAGAAATTAGTAAAGGTCGCACCATCCGGATCAATCGCCGAAGTCATACGAATAGTCGCACTGTTATTCGTCACACCTGTATTGGTGAAGCGGGCATAGACACGAATACTTTCAGCCGTTTCATTACCTTCACAAGACACCAGTTCGAAAGAAAGGTCATTGCAGGAAACCGAAATCTTACATTCGGGCAAAGGAGACTTCTCAGGCTGCACGACAACCGGTTCAGAAGACGTCACAGGCTCTGCGACAGGAGTAGGTTGCACTTCCGGAGCAGGTTCCGGGGAAGCCGGTTCTTCGGGAGCCGGTTCAGGAGTAACAGGTGATTCTTGCGGCTCCCGCTTCCCTATCTTTTGCAATATACCCAACACTTCATCGTAGCAAGGTACCGTTTCGGGAACTATAGACAAATAATCCGCAGCTTCATTCAAGAGCCCGGCATCTATCAGCACCTCCGCTTTTTTAATGATGACAGGACAATTCTGCTGGTAGAAATCAGCAATACGCTTACGTGTAGTGCGGATGAAACGTACAAAAGCCGGATCGGTAACCTTGATGCCGGAGATAAGCGAAGCAATCGCATCGTCCTTACTCCCAGTAGCATCTCCCTGTACCTCGATAACGGCCGTTCCATATACACTGTCGTCATACTTATTGCGGGCAGTCAATGAAAATTCACCTGTAACCAGCGTCACGTCCCGCAGTAATCCTTCCGTCTTCTTCGTCTCTCCGAGAACAAGTTCAGGCTGAATGACGAACGCATTGTAAAGTGAAGCAGTTCCGGCATTATTGCGGGCAATAATTTGCTCCACTTTCAGTTTCAGTGCATCCATGTTCTTCTGGCTTAATCCCTTTTGCGTGGGCGTACCCGCCACAAAATGAATGTTATCCTGCGCCGCCGCACCCAGCGAAACGAGCAGCAGTAAAGCCCATAGAAATCTATTCTTCTTCATAAAATGCAGATTTATTTAATGGTTACAGTCAACCCTTGCCCCATTGTAACTACAGAGGCAACATATTCTCCCCCTAATTTCTCATCGAGGAAGTTCTTCAGTTCGGTACTGAAGCGGGAAATGGTATAAGCGCGTCCCTGCGCTTCATCCCAAATTGGCACTTGTACGGACATATCGATCACCTTGTCGTTGCTGCGGCTCATATCGTAAACACCATTCAAGGCGTGAACCTGCAACCAGTCTTCCAATACGGTCTTGAAACTTGCGCTTCCATCGGGCAACGGCTGGTCAAAATCCCAGTCGGTGATAGATTTCGCCAGTACCATTTGGATAGCCATCTCACGACCATTCTTCACAATGTCATTGAAAGAAGCCTGCAACTTGGTAAAGAACTCATCTTTTACCTTTTTGAGAGCATAGTCCGTCAGCTTAATGGTATCTGTAGTGACGTACTTACCACTTTGGAAAGTGGCGCTTGCCAGATTGCCTGCCGTCTGAAATTCAGTTGCTGTCAGCTCCAGCGACACTTCGCTTTGACGTCTTGTATCAGTGGTTGTCATCACTTTGGCAGTCACAATGATATCCGCACCCATATTCTGAATCATCTTAGTTACGGCATCAGACTGAGTACCGGCTGTCAGTACGTCATTCCGTTTCGCCCGTTTCAGTTGGGCAAGGAAATCTTTCGTCTTATATCCGCGTGAACTGAACTCACTGGTCATTTTGCTCACGGCATAACTCAACATCTGATTGTGATCCAGGATAGCACGTATATCTTCATCTTCCCTGGTATAAGGAACCACCGTCACCGTAGGCAAACTTACCTGGCTGTTGGGAGTGCCCACTGCCATACCAAGATTAGTCTGCACCTTATTCCGGTTCAGATCTTTCTGCAAAGCATCGAACAGAATAGTCATTTCCACCGTGCAGCGGTATTGCTTACCTTGTTTTTCCGGTCCCTCCGTAACTGTATAGTCCTTAACAAACACGGAATAACGGTTTTCATCGAAAAAGCGGCGGTCATAGTCAGGTTTTGCAGTAGAAACCATCGGATTTCCCTTATTGACTCCATCCACCCCCGTATAGAATAAGGTATAGAAGGCAGACTTCAATGCCATATTTGCCGCCTCTTTCTTCTTCTCACTGATACCCAGGGCACGGACAGTCAATGTGTTTCCCTGCTGTTGCAGAAAGACCACTTCACTGGAATAATTCTGTCCGTAAAGAGTGGCGGACAGAAATATTCCCAAAAGAAACATAAAACAATGCTTCATAATAACTGTATGGTTTTATTAGTTGAAAATCCCGCCCATCAATGTCTGTTCGCGGGAAACGATCTTTATCGGTTGCTCATCACGGATGGCTTTCATGATTTCTTCACCACCCTTCTGCACCTTACACAAAGAGATATCATCTCCTTCAACCGCCTTCACGGTCAAACGGCCGATTTCCTTCTTGGCTTCGCGTCCGGCCACTTCACGTATGGCATAAACAGTAAATTTCTGGGCTTCTTTCACACCATTCATGGAGCCGAGGTTAATGTACACTTCCTCTGCCTTGCCCTTCTTCTCGCTATTTACTTCAAGGATAGTTCCTTCCATTTTGAAGTATTCATCCACAAAGTCGCGCATGCTGTATACCGCACTTTTGATAGTGTTGGCAATGGCTTCTTCCTTATTGCCACCGGTTCCTCCGGTCAGTCCGCTGTGCTGGAACGTCTTTGTACCGATCAATGTACCGTTCTTCGGATTGATAACTTTCAGTGTATAAGATACTGAGCCATCATAATATCCTTTTCCATCTCTTGTCTTATAAGCAGCAGTCATAGAAGATACCTGACCTGTAATGATGAACTGTGCCCCCAATTCTTCCATCACTGAGAGGCGGTCCATTTCATTATCGTCACCCGAAGAGATATTAGCAGATGAGCGACGTTGCGATTCAATACGCAAGGCATCCTGTGCATCCACATCAATCAGAATCACACGTTCCATCTTCTGTATACCCTCAATCACCGTATTACGCAAGCCCTCTACCCACGAGAACGGTGCATCGCTGGATCGTTTGAAATAGTCAATGAATACCGTAGGTTTTCCCTTCGGCTCATCAAAGTTCTGGCAATAACCGGCAAGTGAATATACCACACAAAACACTAAGAGTACAATCTTTCTCATAAACTTCTTGAATTATATAATTTAAACTTCTGAACTTGCATCTTACTTTAATTTTTCAAAAATAAACATTTGTTATCAAACCGCAAGAGCGTTTACGTTTATTAACTCAAAAAAGAAATACAATCACGGAAAACAGTGACAACCCCTATACCGTGTACCGATTGTATCAGAATCATGTCCGCATCGTACCCGAACCGTATCTGCACCGTACATTCTCCACTCAGAGGTACCTCTGACCGAAGGAACTACGGAGTTGGTACGGAGCAAGTACGGCTCAGATACGATTTAAGGGTAAGCCAAGTCGTGATAAGTGAGTCGGTAAGTTATGGTAAGCCGTGGTAAGTGAGCTGGTAAGTCGCGGTAAGTGAGTTGGTAAGTCGTGGTAAGTGTACAGTAGCAATATGTGGCACGACTTCAAGTGGTTAAAACTCCGTGCGATATTGCCTCAATTCTTTCCGCAAAGCTTGGGCTTTTCCTTCCGTCAATTCATCGAGAAGTGCCCAGAAACGCTCTCCGTGATTCATCTCACGAGTATGAGACAATTCGTGCAGAAGTACATAGTCTATCAGATGTTTCGGCAACAAAACCAGATAGTAAGACAGGTTGATTGTGCGCCGTGCCGAACAACTCCCCCAGCGTCCACTGCTGGAATTGATTTTTACACTTTGGTAAGGCAGATTGTGTTTCTGTGAAAGCATATACAGACGGGGTGGAAGAATGATCTTTGCATTACGACGCAGAGCCTCCTCGATAACTTTACGTAACCATGCTTGTAATTCCGCATCAGTAAAATCAGCTCCCGGCGGACAGATAATCTGCATCTCTCCCAACTCGGAGCGTGAAAGGAAACGTTCGCGCTGTCCGCTTACAAGACTTAATTTGAAGAACTCCGTATCAATCCGAAAATTTAAGTCTATCAGAGGACGAGTATATTTTTTCCGGGCCACTCGCAAACGGGGACGCAGTTCTTCTATCGCATTCTTTATCTCTTTAAGTGTAGTTCCAGGCGGAATGGTTACATAGATAGCGTCTTCCCGCGTACGAAAAGTCAAACGCCGCGCACGGGTATTCACTTTAATAAGAAAGCGTCCAAGTTCATTATCTTCCAATACATTTTCCAAAACGACAAAACCTCCCAATGAATAAACAGACAAATAAACGAAATATCGTTCGAATATACAAATGACTAGATACCCAAAAACGGACAAGTGTCCGAAAATGAACACCTGTCCTAAAAGAATACATGCTAATTATCAGCACTTTATTAAATTGGCATGAATATTGACCTATAAGATGCAACCGGACGTTGCCAAAAAAGTTTCTGAAAAAAGAGAAAAAAGTATGCAACCTTTTTTAAGTAACTTACGTCTAATAGATAAACAGGAATAATATAAATGAATAATTATAAAACTAAAAAAGTTATGAAAAAGTTAGCAAGCCTCCTTACATGCATCTGTTTAATCCTTAGTACAACAGCGTGCTCACAAAGCAAGAACTACAGTTCAGGCAACTGGGGTAGTAAAAAAGTGATAGCCAGCAACAAATACGTAACAAAGGACATCAAGGTAGATAACTTCAAGAAAATCAGTGTAGCCGGTAGCCCCGATGTTACGTTTACTCAAAAGTCGGGACGCCCCGAAGTAGAAGTCTACACCTCGGACAATATTGTTGATTTGCTGGATATTAAAGTAAAGGACAACACCTTATATATAGGTTTCAAGAAGGATGTCAATGTGTCTTACAAGAAACTGGAAGTACGTGTATCTGCCGAAACTCTGAATGGAATTTCTGTTGCCGGTTCAGGGGATGTCTTCCTGAAAAACGGTCTCCAGACTAATGACAATTTATCAATCAATGTTGCCGGTTCAGGAGATATCAAAGGCAGTGGCATCAAATGCAATGATATGAAAGTATCTGTAGCCGGATCGGGCGATATCAATGCTGATAATATTACTTGTAATAACCTGAAAGTATCCGTTGCAGGATCGGGTGACATGGTATTGAGAAATGTAACAGCTACGGGCACGGAAGCAAGTGTGGCCGGATCAGGCTCGGCAACCATTACCGGTACAACCCAAACAGCTACTTACAGCGTAGCCGGATCAGGCGATTTGCTTACAGAAGGTTACGAGGCTCAACGCGTTACCGCCAGTGTAGCAGGCTCGGGTAGCATCAAATGTTTCGCAACCGAGTTCCTGAAAGCACGCACCAGCGGCAGCGGAAAGATAGGCTACAAAGGAAATCCGGAACTGGATTACCCGAAGAAGAGCTTGTACAAACTTTAAGATTCTCTCTTACGATTATTATAAAAAGGATAGTTTAACAAACATCAAGCGAAAGGGGTTCCGGGAGGAAGCCCTTCGTTGTTTTTATACAATGATGTTATTTCAAACGAAGACGATTCGTTTTTTTCGGTTATGAATTAATTCACCACAGAGTAACACAGAGTTTCACAGAGTTTAATCAATTTGAAATCAAAAGAATAGAACTCCGTGAAACTCTGTGTTACTCTGTGGTGAAAACTCATTACTTTCCCAATATGAATTAATTTCTCAAAAGGCTTCCCTAAAGCACAAAAAATAGGGAAACCTCCCGGCCTCCCTATTCGTATTGTTAACTTTAATATTAAATGCAGAGTATATCTCCATTTAATGCCTTTATGCCTTAGCGGATGGTTTTCAAACCTTTCATCTCCGCTTTATCAGCCTCTTTGATGCTGATGGCAACGCCACCGCTGGCGGCTAATTTCTGTTTCAGTACACTCTTAGGTGTCACTACTACCTTACGTATACGATAGCTTTGGGGATTGGTGTCCCAATCTGCATCCTTGCCATCTTCGTAAATGGTAGCGATATATTGTTTTCCTTCCGGAAGCCAGGAGAAAGGAATCGTTGCCGTACGACTATTCTCATCGGTAATGCCGCCAACAAACCATTCGTTTTTACCTTTTGCCTTGCGGGCTACGGTGATATAATCTCCCGGTTCAGCTTCTAGGTACCAGCTATTGTCCCAGTCTACCGCAACGTCTTCAATGAATCGGAAGGCATCCGGGAAACGGGCGTAATTGGAAGGCAAGTCGGCTACCATCTGGATAGGAGAAGGCATGGTCATGTAGAGTGCCATTTGCTTCACCAAAGTGGTATGCACACGTTCGTTGGGTTTCTCACCGTTGTAATAAGACAGTCTTGTCTCGAAAATACCCGGGGTATAGTCCATCGGACCACCTTTCAGGCGGGTAAAAGGTAGAATACAGGTATGATCGGGATCATTGCCACCCATTGTTTCGAACTCTCCGCCACGGGCAGATTCCTGAGCCAGCCAGTTAGGGTAAGTACGACACAAACCGGTGGGGCGTACTGCCTCGTGGCTATTAACCATTACTTTATAATCAGCAGCGCGACGGGCTACATGGATGTAATGGTTGTTCATCCATTGGGAAGAGTGGTATTCATTACGGGGGATGATATAACCTACGTAACCGGTTTTCACAGCATGATAACCATTGTCTACCATGAACTGGAAGGCCTCATCCAATTGGCGTTCGTAGTCGGCAGCATTGGCGGCTGTTTCGTGATGCATCACCATTTGCACGCCTTTTTCTTTGGCGTAACGTTGCAGCTCTTTAACGTCGAAGTCGGGATAGGCTTTGTTGAAGAGGAACTGACGGTCTTTCCGGTAAGAAGCCCAGTCTTCCCAACCTTCGTTCCAGCCTTCTACCAGTATTCCGTCGATGCCATGGGCGGAGGCGAAATCGATATATTCCTTCACATGGGCGGTATTGGCGGGGTGATGACCATTGGGTTTCAGTTTGGCATAATCCGTAATGCCGGGCTTGGCCTGGTAGAAATCACTATATGCCCAGGTCTTTCCTTCGCCTGTGAACATTTCCCACCACACGCCGACGAATTTCATCGGACGAATCCAGGAGGTATCTTCATATTGGCAAGGTTCGTTCAGATTATAAATCAATTGAGAAGCAAGAATGTCACGGGCATCATCGCTAACAATAACGGTACGCCAGGGAGACAGCACAGGCAGTTGCAAGTAACCTTTCTTACCTAATTTATCGGGAGTCAGGTGGGCGCTCAGTTTAAACTGCTTATCATCTACATTTAGCAACATACCGGCATAATCCACTAAAGCGGCTTCATGGATATTCAGGTAGATGCCATCTTCGCTTTTCATCATTAACGGGGTTTGCACTGTCAGGCCGCCTTCGGCTTTAGATTCATAAGATTTCTTGGCAATTCTTTTCTCCATATCCACTGCGATGTCCGATAGAGGGGCGGTGGTATAGGCAAACTCGTTGGTATCATAGTCGCCGGGAATGCAGAAAGCTTTATGATTTCCCGTGAGATTGAATTCGGTTACTTCATCTTTTACGGTAAGGTAGTTCATCTTGCGTTGCAAAGGCAGTTCGTAGCGAAAGCCCAGACCATCATTGAACAGACGGAAACGGATATTTAGGATACGTCCCGTTTCCGGTTGTTCTAAGGTGACGGTCATTTCGTTATAATGATTCCGTACCCGGTTGTACTCACCCCAAACGGGATTCCAGTAGTTATCAACAGAAGCACGTTCAAGGTTTGTTTGTTTGAATCCTCGGGTCAGGTCGGCTTCTTCCGTCAGGAGACCTAAACGACCGGAAGTTAAAACGGGTTTGCCTTTATAGTCCAGCCGGTATGCCGGAACGCCGTCTGCCTGCTCCATAAACTCCAATGACAGGTTACCGTCAGGAGAAGTGAGTTGCTGGGCCGAGGCGAACGAACCGAGACAAAGGAAAAAGGCAATAAAAAGAGAATGTTTCATATTCTATTATGGTTTTAGTATTACACATAAACTGATAATTTACAAGACGAACATTGAAAGAAAGAACTATCCCAATTCCCAGGAGGAGGAGAATTAAGTTACTCCATATTATAAATACTTCGTAATTATATCGAACTTGATAAATTATCATTCATATCATCATATTATCAATACTTAAAGATTCGATACTGATAAGGGCACAGGCTCAGTTCTGCTTCCAGCTTCTCTTCTGTTCCGCTATACATATCTTTACTTGGATGTCCGTTCCACTCTTGCGGAAGCGTCACATTTACTTCACGATTACGTACATTTACAGCAACCAACACACGATCTTTACCATCCTGTTTCTCAAATAGTAGCACATCGGGTTGCGGGTATGTCTTCAATCCCCCTTTACGGATAGCCGGATACTCGTTGTAAAGAGCCATCAGACGGCAGTATTCCTGATACAGTTCACTGTTCCCCGTCCAATCCACCGGAACATACGTAAAGAAGTTGATAGCTTCGGGATAACCCGCCTCTTGTGAACCATAAATCAACGCTCCTCCACGCAGATAAGTAGTCAGCACGAAAGCTGCCATAGAGCCGCGCATATCTCCGAATTCTTTAATAGGCGACATCTTTGCCGACTCATCATGATTGGTGGTAAAACGCAGTTTCACTTTTCCTACGGGGATAGTATCATACTCCGCCTTATCCGTAGCAAACAGTTCCTGTGCCGGAGCATCTTTTACGAATACATCGCGAAGTGACTCCAGAAAGTCCCAGGAATAATTCATATCGAAACCTGCATCAAAGTGATCGCGTCTTTTCCCTTCAGCCAGCATCAGCAACGAACGGTCGGGGATGGCACGCAAAGAGTCGAGCGCCTGTTTCCAGAAGTCGAAGGGAACAAAGTCCGCCGCATCGCAACGGAAACCATCGATACCTATTTCAGTAACCCAAAACTTCATGGCATCAATCATTGCCAGGCGCATCTCCTGATTATCAAAGTTTAAGTCAGCCACATCCTTCCAACCGGTTCCGGCAGGAAAGATTATGTTTCCGACCTCATCCTGCGTATACCATTCTTTGTTGGCAATCCAAGCATTGTCCCAGGAAGTATGATTGGCTACCCAGTCGATAATCACATTCATCCCCTTCTGATGGCAAGTGGCAACCAAGGCCTTAAACTCATCCAGTGTACCGAACTCCGGATTCACTCCTTTGTAGTCCTTCACACAATAGGGGGAATTTACAGATTTCTCCTGCCCCACTTCATTGATCGGCATAAACCACACCACGTTGATTCCCAATGCCTGAATGGAATCTAAGCGACGTTCCACCGCCTTGAATGACTTCTCAGGAGCAAACACTCGCGGATTGACCTGATACATCACCACATCTTCCACAGCAGGCAATGCCGCAATTTCCACCGCCGCTTCGCCCTGCCGCTTACCTGTACAGGCAGCAAGCAGACACAGCAGGCTTACAACAAATATATATTTCTTCATATTATCCTTCTATTTTCCAGATGTAATATTGATAGGGCTCCAACGTAATCGTTCTTGGCAACACGGTGCTTTCTCCGGTCCAGAGATTCTTTGCACTATCCCCTACCCGCTCCATAGGCAGATTCAATCTTTCCTGATTGCCACTGGTATTTATCAGTACCAGTATCTTTTCCGTACTGGAAATACGATAAGAGCATATCGCTTTACTCGTCTGATAAAGTTTGATCTCTCCATTCTGTAAAGCGGGAGAGTTGCGATACAACTGCATCAGTTTGGTATAATCCGCCTGATAATCGGCATTAGAGTTCCAGTCCATCGCCTGATAGCCAAAGAAAGAGAGGGCCTTGTCATAAGCCAGTTCCTGCGAACTATAAATCATTGGGCAGCCACCCATAGAAATAGAGGCCACAAAGGCTGAGAAAGCACCTTCTTTGGTTTGATAAGCCTGCACGGGCGATTTCTCGGAAGCCATATCATGGTTGGTGGAATAACGCATAAGTAACCGTTTATCTGTTACCGAAGCAAGCTCACTACGATGTGTATCATACAGATTAGCCACAGAAGCGCTTCCTGCATATACATCCTGTAGTTTATAAGCGAAGTTCCAGGCATACAGCATATCAAAGCCTGCATCGTAGAGTGCGGTTTGTGAACCTTCGGCCAGCATCAGCAAGGTACTTTTGGCGGCACGAAGCTTCGTGATAGTTTCCTTCCAAAAGTCATTGGGCACACCTTCGGCATGGTCGCAACGGAATCCGTCTATGTCAGCTTCGGTCAGCCAGTAAAACATAGCCTCCTGCATGGCGGCACGCATGGCAGTGTTGTCATAATTCAAATCAGCCACATCGTCCCAACCCATTCCCGGGGGAGAAACAATATTGCCGTTGGCGTCCTGCGTATACCAGTCCTTATGTTCCGTAGTCCAGGCATGATCCCAGGCGGTATGGTTAGCTACCCAGTCCAGGATTACCAACATACCTTCGGCATGGGCCTTCGTGACTAATGCTTTCAAATCGGACAGTGTTCCATAGGCAGGATTAATAGCCCGATAGTCTTTCACACAATATGGAGAACCGACAGCATTCTTTTCACCTTGCTGGAAAATGGGCATGAGCCAAAGAACATTGGCTTCCAGCTTTTTGATACGCGGCAGTTGGGCAGTCAGTCCATTCAGTGCTTGCGTTTCACCGAAGAGTGCCGGATTGGCTTCATAAATCACCATTCCGTCTGTAATAACGTCATCTGCGGGAGGCGGCATGTCAGGATCATCATCCGAACTGCATCCGGTAAAGCTCAACAGCAAAAGGCTGGAGCACAAAATCTTAAGGATATCCTTTATTCTCATATCTATTTAATTAATTGAGATAGTATAAGTTATAATTTCAAATAATCTGTTTCAAGCAATGAAACTAAGAGTTTCTCGGTGTGAAACAGAGAGTTTCAAGTAATGAAACTACTTGTTTCAAGGCATGAAACAAACGGTTTCCCATCTTGAAACTCAAAGCATCTTAGGGCTTGGGCAATTTTTCATAAGAAGTAGCTGTGATAGAGAAGTAGATATCTCCTATCAATGCTGTATACAGCCCGCCATCTTCTATTTGCTGTCCGCCTCCATTGTTATTGAAAATCAGATTCGAATACTTACCTACGTGCTCCGATAAATCAAAGTACTTATAAGTAACACCATTGATCTCCCTCGTTCCGGTTACTTGTATGCCCGGCCAACTGTCGCCAATTGCAGCGTCGCCCCAGCCATAGAGAGTCAAAGCTTCCCAACCGGAGTTATCCTGTACATACACGGTGCAATCTTTTATTTCACTACAACCCTCTTCCGAGATGCGGAGATAGTAATCGCTATCTATCGTCAGATTATAGTCTTTCAACTGATTTCCAACGCCGTTATCATTGAATATCAGATTGATATTCTTATTTGTGCAAGCCGGTGTCAAATGGAAGCACTTATACGTTGTACCGTTGATTTCCTTCGTTTCTGAAACCTGTATGCCGGGCCAGCTGCTACCAATAGCCGCTTCTCCATAGCCATACAGCGCCAACGCATTCCAACCAGTATTATCCTCCACATAAAGGGAATAGCTTGTACCGTGTGTTGCAGGATCTATCTCCTCACACTTCTCAGGAGTTATGCTGAAATAGAAATCGCGGCTGAAAGTGATGTTCTTTACGAAAGACAGCACGAGTCCCAGATCGTCTTCCTTTTTGTTATTATTAAATGTCAGCTTCAGACTCTGATTCATCAATTCCACATCGGTTTCAAAGTATTTATAAACCACTCCGTTGATTTCCTTCGTTCCGGCAGGTTCAAGTCCCGGCCAGTCTTCATTGTTATCACCTGCCCCGGAGATGTAAAGTGCCAGATCTTCCCAACCGGACTGGTCATCCACATAGATGCAATAACTTGCTTCCGGGTCTATCTCTTCAAAGCCTTTATCGGTAATGCGGAAGTAGAAGTTTCTGTTGAGTGTCACCACCGGACCGTCAAACTGCTTTCCATCATTATTATTGAAAATTAGATTCACACCTTCATAACCATCCAGAGCTTTCCCCATATCGAAGTATTTATAAGTAACCCCATTGATCACTTCCGTACCTTTCACCGCAATACCCGGCCAAGCAGGTGTTACATCACCGGCACCGGCCCAACCGTACAAGTAAAGATTATCCCAACCGGACTTATCAGCCACATAAACCACAAAGCCATCATGTCCTTCTTCTTCCGTATTAAAGTAAGCCTCCCAGCGGTCTACCCATACATTGGTACGGGTTCCCACCTTTACATCCAACTGATGCACCACAGCTTCATTCTTCACCGAACGTTCCTCACCTTTCGAGGCCGATACGAAGTAAAAACCGTCTGCCAGCGTCTTTCCATCTTTGAAAGTAGAAGGTAGCAGATAGATTCCCCACTTGGATTCACTACCGGTAGCTTTCTCCAACTGCCATTCCAGATTACCTACAGCAGCTTCGGCTCCTCCGTTGAAGTCGCCCACAATGTAGTATTCGTCATCAGCAGCACTGCCTTTCGGCATGATGACTTCCAGCAATATGGCGTTCGCCTTAATTTCGAACTGAGGCAGTTCATCATCGAATATAATCGTATCTGTATCGTCGCACCCGTTGAGCAGAGCAAACAACGGCAACATAAACAGCCAATAAATTATCTTTTTCATGGATTTTCTGTTTTTGAGTTATTTATAATTCGGGTTCTGTATCAGTCCTTGATTGACAAGCAATGCAGAAGCAGGCAACGGATACCACTCATATTTACGATCACGCTTGGCGGGATAAAGTTGACCATTGTCTGTGGCACGTCCGAAGAACCACCACTGGCCTTGCGTGAATTTGTCGAAACGACGCAGGTCTGTACGGCGGCGGCGACCTTCATTCAGGAATTCAACACCCCACTGACTCAACATCCAGTCCATATCGAAAGCAGTGAAGCCACGGCCCGGTTTGTCTTTCACGTCTGCCCAGTCGCCGGCACTGAAGTAACGTTTACGTACTTCGTTCACCAGTTCTTTGGCCTTGTCGGCTTGTCCGGCACGCATTTCACACTCTGCCAGCATATAGTACACTTCGCTCAGGCGGAATTCCACTTCATCGATGTTCTGAAAGTCGATGGCTGCGGAAGTAGGATATACCGGATACTTCACCAGACGGAGGCCGGAGTTCGTCTCACCCCAACGCGGTGACATGACGGTTTCCAGGTTGCGTCCGAGGTTCATAAACGTACCTACCTGGTCTACATACGCCAAGTCTTGTCCGTCACGGTCGGCATCGGCTTTCAAGGCTTCACCCTTACCATAGTTAGCTTTTATGGTACCTTTCAGGAAGATACCGCTGTAACCGTTCTTCTTATCATAATTATAGTTCTTTTTACGGATGTCGCGGTCGTCGAAGCGTTCGTAGACTGCCCCCAGTTTATCACCGTAAGCCGCATCGAGGAAGCAGGTAGCTCCCTGTGTACCTCCCAATTCATTCACCGTTCCCGCATTGTCATACGAAGGAACCAGACAAGTACAGTTCCAACCACTCTGACTGTAAGTGCCTCCGAAATAATCCCAGATGTTATAAGGATAGAAAGTCATGCGCATCCATCCCATATTCAGTTTACCGTCTTCGCAGGCAAAAGCCATGATGACTTCGGGACATTCCGTATTATTGATAGAGTAAATATCGCGGTAATCCTTTGCCAATTCATATTTTCCATATTTACCGCTGATTATTTCACGGCACAGTTCGGCACATTCGGTATAGTGGCTTTCTTTGATGAACACTTCGGCATTCAGCAACAGACGGGCCTTGATCATACGGTTCACAGCCTTGTTCATGCGGTTCACCTGATTTTCTACCATTCCTTCATAGCAATCATCCAGCTCGGTAGCAATGAAGTTATAAATCTTCTTGCAACTTGTATCGAAGTCCGGGTCGGCAGTGGGTGGCAATTCACCGTCTACGGTGGCCGGTTCAATATTCAGCGGCAATGCACCACCCCAGATTTCAAAGATATTGTAATAAGCCCAGGCACGGAGTGTACGTACTTCGCCTTCATAAGCTTTCAGTTTCTCATCAGTCATCTTCAGGTCGGCAGAAGTTAGCTTTCCCATATCAGCCAATAAGGTGTTACACAGGCCGATAGTGGTCCATGCATTCTCCCAGGCACTACGGATAATCTTGGCATCGGGAGTCCAGTTCTGAATGGAGAAGATAAACTTTTCACCTTCATCATATCCCCACTGACCGCCATTCCATACACGCCAAGTCACTTGATCGGCAGGAAATTCCTGCATGTACCAGAAGTATTCGGCATAACTGGTAGCACCTGTGGAATAAATAGTAGCTACCGCACTCTTCACACTATTCTCGTCCTGATAATAGACGCCGGAGTCTACACGGTCGAACACTTCTTCCGTAAGGTCGAAGCAACCGCTCAATGAACAACCCAGAATGATTGCCAACAGACATTTATATTTCAGATATTTCATAATTCTTTTCTGTATTTAGTTATTAAAGGAGTTGACAAGGCTTCAGGCGACAAGTTGACAAGGGGAAATGACTCTCTTACTAAACGAAACTATTATCCTCGTTCCCTTGTTAACTGCAACCTTGTTAACTATATCTATTTGAAACGGATATTCAAGCCTACGCTCAACTGAGTAGCCGAAGGATAGGCACTGTTCGTATCTACACCCGGAGTCAGTCCGTTAATGGCAACGGCTGAGGGATCGTTACCGGAATAACCGGTCAGCGTAAACAGATTCTTAGCTGTCAGATAAACTCTCATACCTTTGATGAACTTGTTTTCTTTCGGAGTGATGGTATATCCCAGAGTCAGGTTATCCAGCTTAAAGTAATCACCCTTTTCAAGGAAGAAAGAAGAGATTACACCGCCACCGGTTGTAATATCCGCATCTTTTCCATAAGCATCGCGCAGCACATTGTCCGTACCGCAACCTTTCAGACCCATTCCGTAACGACGCATATTGAAGATTTCAAAACCGAAAGCACCGTTGAACATCAGGCTCAGGTCAAAGTTCTTATAACGGAGCGTATTACTCCAGGAAAGATAAGAGGTCGGCGTACCATTACCGATATGGCGCTTGTACTTCACATCTGCCTTGGATACAGGAACTTTTTCGCCTTCATCGGTATAAATCATCATATCGCCATTCTCTACACCGGCATACTCGTAGCCATAGAACTGGCCGATCTTGCTGCCTTCTTCCACGCGGAAGAAGTATTCACTGGTACCTACACCCGGCTTCTGATACAGTTCCACATAAGAAGCTTTGTACAGGCTGTTGGAGAGTTTATCCAGTTTCGTAGTGCCGTAAGAGTAGTTGATACCCGTTGTCCATTCAACGGGAGTTCCTTTGAAAGCGTCGCCTTCCAGAGAAACTTCGATACCACGATTCACAGTGGTTCCTACGTTTACCAGAATTGTAGAGTAGATGTAGGGAGGCTGTGGAGCCGTATAGTTATAAAGCAAGTCGCGTGACTGGCGGTCGAACCATTCAACAGAACCGCGCAATCTGTTCCATAAGGCAAAGTCAACACCGATGTTCATACTGACACTCTTTTCCCAGCCCAGTTTGGAATTGGCATTCACTGAAGGAGCATAACCTGTTACCCAGGCACCGTCCATCAGATAGGTATCCGTAACATTCAACTGGGCATTTTTATGAGAGCCGTAAGTGGCTAATGACTGGTAGCAATCGAAGTCCGAACGACCTGTTATACCATAGGAAACACGGGGTTTCAAACTCTGAACAATGTTTTGGTGATCTTTCAGGAAACCCATATTCGCCATTTCCCAGGCAAGAGAAAGAGACGGGAATGCACCCCATTTATGATCTGCACCGAATTTCGTAGAGCCTTCGTAGCGGATGGAGGCGGAAGCTATCAACAGATTCTTCCAATTATAGTTGATACGTCCGAAGACGCCGATCAGTTTGGCAAGAGATTTACCAGTACCCATGCTTGCTTTTCCTTTAGCAAGATAAGAACCGCTTCCAAGGTTATTCCAGAGAATATCATCGAAATTGAAATCACTGTTTCCGGCTTGCAGGCGTTCCCAGGTGGTTTGCTCATAATTGTAACCTACCATTGCCTTGAAGTTGTGATCACCCAGATCCAACGAGTAGTTACCCAACCACTCCAGGCGGGACGTGTACCACTTCTGGTAAGTCACTTCTGCACGTCCGTTATAACCGTTCCAGTAAGATTCACCGGCAGTGGAAGGGGTATAATAGTGTTGTTTCAGATCGTTGTAGTGCAAAGAGTAGCTCAATGAAGTATTCAGCATTTGCTTTTCCGAACGGATCAGGTTGACTTTTACCTCAGCAGTACCCAGCAGGTAAACACGCTGACCGTTATTGTCGATTTCTTTCAGTTCCTGCACCGGGTTGCGTGCTCCGGTAGGAGAAGTAGGCTGGAAGTAAGTTCCATCCTCGTTATACAAAGGCATGGTAGGGTTCATGCTCAGGGCAGTATCGAACATACCGTCGTTGCCCCATACTTCATTCACGCGACGGGCGTTGAGTGAACCGTTCAGTTCTACGATTCCATCCATCATACGCTGGTTCAGGACAAAGCGTCCGCCGAATTCTTCGCGGCTGCTGTTCAGATCAAGGCCGGTTGCTTTCTTATAGTTGAAAGAAGCGCCATAGTATCCGTTCTTGGTACTGCCGTCGATAGAAAGATATTGGTTGTTATCATAAGAGAAATCACGCAGCAACAGGTCATACCAATCAGTAGAATACCCATAATCCGTTGCACGACGGGAACGGCGGAATTCGTCTGCGCTCAAAATCTCCGGACCACTCTTTGCCAGGTTCACACCGAACCAACTGTCGTAAGTCACTTGGGCACGTCCGGCTTCTCCGGCTCCCTTACGGGTGGTAATCAGGATTACACCATTGGCACCGCGTGTTCCGTAGATGGCAGCAGAAGCGGCATCTTTCAGTACGGTCATCGACTCAATGTCCTGTGCTGCCAGGTTGCGGATATCGCCACCTGCCACACCATCAATTACCACCAACGGGTCATTGGATGCCGAAATAGATGTTGCACCACGAATCTGAAGAGAGGAACTTGCATTCGGATTGGCTGCCGCCGTATTGTTTACGGTCAAACCGGCAACTTTACCGGTCAGCATCTCCATCGGATTGTTCATGGAACCTTGCAGGAACTTCGATCTGTCTACCTGCACAATGGAACTGGAAAGTTCTTTCTTACTTAATGAACCATAGCCCACTACAACGACTTCATCCAGTGCCTGAGCGTCTTCCGACAGCACTACATTGATTTCTTTACGTCCACTACAGGGGATCTCTTGTGTTTTGTAGCCAATAAAGGAGAAAACAAGGACGGAAGAAGGCTTCACGCCGGACAAAGTGTAATTACCGTCAATATCGGTAATGATACCATTAGTTGTACCTTTCACGGTTACGTTGGCACCGATTACAGTTTCGCCCGTGGTATCCGTTACTTTTCCTTTCACGGTTAAATCCTGGGCAAAGGATGCCACTGCAAAAAGTAATCCGGCCATAAGAAGAAGAGACCGGCACAAACATAACTTTGTTCTTTTTACATTCATACTATTAGTTTTTAGATTAGCAATCATTCTGTTCACCTCCACAGGTTGAGGCGACAGTGCAAATGTCTGTAAAAAGAAGGGGGAAAGAAAAGAGGACTAAAGAAAATCTAGATTAACAAAAGGATCAAAATATTATATATCAGCGAGATAAAACAAATAAAGGGCGTTAAAAAACTAAATGAAAACAAAGAAAGCAGAATAGAAAAAACGGGATTTTGGGTTATTTCGGAGGGGGTATGAATTAATTCACCACAGATTAACACAGATTTCCACAGAATTTTATTTCTCTGATTTTAATTGATTAAACTCTGTGAGAATCTGTGTTAATCTGTGGTGGGCAAATTCATTACTATACCATATAGCTCACTAACCAGCAAAAGACCCAATCTTCATCACCTCTTCCTCAAAATTATCACGGCAAAGAGAACGATTCTTCAATTTGGAACGATAGGTATAAATAGTAGTAATGGAATAACGCAGGAAGCCTGCAATCTTGGCACTGTCCGTAATTCCCAAACGAATTAAGGCAAATATACGAAGTTCCGTTGTCAGCCGTTCATCCTGTTTAGGAATAATTCTTTCTTCTTCCGGCAACAACTCATTAAAGCGTTTCACAAAATCAGGGAAAATACTAAGGAATGAATTATCGAAGTTTTGATAGAATTCTTTCAGTTCTTCATCGATGAAACGGGACGATTTCAACGTTTTATAGAGTTCTTCCACCTTCCCCGAAACTGCCTGTTTGTTAAGCATCCGACGGTATCCCTCCAACTTGTCAATGTATGTGGAACACAATCCCATAAATCGGCCGACATACTCCTCCTTAATATGATTAGCCTCCGTCAGTGAGTCATTCGTTTCGTGCTGTCTCTGATTTACTTCGATCAATCTTTCATTCAGAAGTTTCAGCTCTTCATTCATTGCCAGCAAATCCTGTCGCGCACGGGCCAACTTCTTCACCTGACGAATTACATACCAGACCGCACATGCCAGAAACAGCGTCAGCAAACTGGTAACAACCAGGAAAATCTGTAACACCTGCTGATGCTTCTGTTTCTCCACCTGATAGGCATGGTCTATGACCGGGAGCATCCTTGAAGCCTGCACATTCCGGAGACGGGCATTGTAGAAATTGGCATCTTCCATACTGCGCTTCATATAAACATCCGCCCGTTGTAACTGTCCCTCTTCATATAACAGTTCCGCCAATGCACGCAAGGAATTATTCTCTTTCACCACACCACGAATATCAGCAATTGCACTCTTTATCAAATATTCTTTTTGCTTTTCCCGCTGTCCCGTACTCTGATAGATAAAGGCAAGAATAGAGGTCACCACTGCATAATCCCGTGTATCCGGTGAAAGTTTTTGATGATAAACTTCCAACATTTCAATGGCTTCCTTTCCTCTTCCTTGTTGCAGAAGTTCGGGAGTATAAGCTATGACATACTGATAAGACCCCTCTTCTACCATCTGCAATACAGAGTCGCGGTAGATATACAGGTTATTCAGATATTCAATCTGATATTCGTCATCCATCGCATACTCTGCATGATAGAGATAAATATCTTCAAAAGTGATGTAATATTCAATGAGTTGGTCTCTGGAAAGTTGCTTGCTATCTACAGCCTCAATTTGTTGTTTTAATAAAGCACACTAACTATATTTATGTTTAAAGCAAATGAAAATGTTATTCTTAAAAGCAAATGAAAATATCTATTCCTTGATTTCCAGCTCCTTGTTCACCCGGCGCAGGCTGTCCATCACCTGCTTCTCATGAGACACGGGCACATCTCCCGAAAGAGCTACCGACGGTGCGGAAATCTGTTTACCGATAGTATCGGTTGCGGCTACTTCCTCTACATCCGAAAAGAATGAATGCTGCATCACATTCCCTAATGAAAGTACCACTGCCACTACTGCGGCGGCCTTGAACAGCGGAATGAAACGTGCGGTAAGCGTCAAGCGTTTTGCCTTCACCACCGGAACTTCCACTTCGGCAAGCACCCGGGCATCAAAATCCTCACCCAGATGCACTTCCTGCTGAAGCTGCTGATATACGAACAAATCCTTGTAGCGAAGCAAGTGCTCCGGCACGTTGCTTCCGTTAAAGAAAGCACGCAATTCAGCCTCATCTTCCAAAGAAGTTTCGCACTGCCAGTAGCGCTCCAGGAGTTGTTCTATATATTTAGAGTCCATAACCTTCTATATCAATAAACGTTTGTTTTACTTTTTGCCTCGCCCTGAAAAGGTTCACTTTTACCTGCTCCTCCGTCAAGTGCAGGACGACCGCAATTTCTTTATAGCTCTTACCCTCTACATCCCGAAGCTGCATAATCAGCCGCTGCTTTTCGGGAAGTCTGTTCATCAGCCGGTGTATCAACGCCATCCGTTCCTTGTTCACCAGCTTCTCGTAAGGGCCCGATGCATCGGAGGCCTGCTCCATTTCGGGTGGTCAGCTCCACGGTACGGGAGTCTTTTCTTTCGCTACGGTCTATTGCCAGATTCTCTTGCCACTGTCAGGCAATAGGCCTCGATAGAACCGAATTGCGACCACTCGTCACGCTTGTTCCAGACTTATCAGCGTTTCCTGTACAACGTCCTCTGCCTCTGCCCTATCGAAAGTAATCCTCAAGGCTAACCGAAAGAGCTTATCTTTCAGCGGGAGAATGTCATTGCGAAAGCTGATTTCTTGCATCTCTATTAATAATGACGGTTAAGTATATGGAAAGTTACAGCCTATCACCGTTTTTTTTGAATTATTTTCTGGAAGCGGGTTCCGCGATTCTCGTTAATTCTGATGCTAAAGTAATTACGACTTCGGACACTCCCGCATTCAACGCTTCGAAAGAGTTCTCCAGCTTGGGTATCATACCTCCTTGAATAACACCGTCTGCTACATATTGCTTGAATTCCTCCGGAGTGATCTGTGGGTATCACGCTATCATCGTCGTTCTCGTCACGAAGCACACCTTTCTTCTCAAAGCAGAATACCAAAGTAACATCGAACAAAGCAGCAAGGGCTTTTGCAGTCTCTCCTGCAATAGTATCGGCATTTGTATTCAGCAGATTGCCTGCACCGTCGTGCGTCAGCGGAGCCATTACGGGAACTATTCCTTTATGGATCAAATCACCCAAAAACTCTGCATTCACTTGCTTTACATCACCCACAAAGCCATAGTCGACGTCTTTTACCGGGCGTTTCACGGAACGGATTACATCCATATCCGCACCAGTCAATCCCAGTGCATTGACACCACGCGCCTGAAGTCCGGCTACAATATTCTTGTTTACCAGCCCGCCGTACACCATCGTCACTACTTTCAGCGTTTCGGCATCCGTGATACGACGCCCGTTTACCATCTGACTTTCAATGCCCAGTTGGGCAGCCAATTTTGTGGCCGAACGGCCACCTCCGTGTACCAAGACTTTGTAGCCCTCAATAGCTGCAAAGTCATCCAACAACTTATGGAGGGTAGCTTCTTCCTCCACGATTTTGCCACCCACCTTTATTACTGTTAGTTTTTCTCTCATAATTCAGTTGACAAGTTTTTTAGTTAACAAGTTGACAAGGGGAAAAGACAAAATGAACAAAGCAATAAAGCGCAGCTCCTTGTCAACTTGTTCCCTTCTCAACTCGTCAACTTTTCTTATTCCAAATAGGTATATCCGTACAGACCGGAACGATAATTGGAAAGGAACTCTTTACCTTCTTCCAACGAAATACGTCCCTCTTTTACTGATTGAGTCACCCAAGTCTCCAGTGTACGCACCAGCTTCTTAGGGCTATATTGAACATAGTCAAGCACTTCCGCTACAGTTTCACCATCAATCACCTGTTCGATGGTATATCCCTTCTCGTTAACAGATACATGCACAGCATTCGTATCACCGAAAAGATTATGCATATCACCCAGAATCTCCTGATAAGCACCTACCAGAAACACACCCATATAATAAGGTTCCTTACTCTTTAAAGAATGAGTGGGCAGATAGTGTGCCACATTCTTAGTCGAGATAAAGTTAGCTATCTTTCCATCCGAGTCACAAGTGATGTCCTGCAAGGTTGCCGCACGGTCGGGACGTTCATCCAGGCGCTGAATGGGCATAATCGGGAATATCTGGTCGATAGCCCAGGAATCCGGCAGGGACTGGAACAGCGAGAAGTTACAGAAATATTTATCCGCCAACAGTTTCGGCAATCCGCGAAGTTCATCGGGAGCATGCTTCAAGCCGCCTGCAATCTGGTTCACCTCACGCATAACAGACCAGTAAAGACGCTCAATCTGTGCACGTGTTTTCAAATCCACAATTCCATGACTGAACAAGTCGAGCGCTTCTTCACGAATTTGCTGTGCATCGTGCCAGGCTTCCAGCATCTTATTTTGATTCAATGTATCCCAAATGCCATAAAGTTCCTGCACCAATTCATGGTCTTCCTCGGTTACTTCTTCATCATCGTCCCATTCGGGCAAAGTGGTGGTTTCCAAGACTTCAAAAATAAGTACGGAATGATGGGCAGTCAGTGCACGTCCGCTTTCCGTAATAATATTGGGATGGGGAATACCATTCTTATCACTGGCATCTACCAAAGTGGAAATAGAGTCATTCACATATTCCTGAATGGAATAATTGACGCTACTTTCGCTACTGGACGAGCGTGTTCCATCGTAATCTACGCCCAAGCCACCACCGATATCCACGAATTCTACTTTGAATCCCATAGCATGAAGCTGCACATAGAATTGAGACGCTTCGCGCAATGCCGTCTTAATACGACGGATCTTTGTCACCTGGCTTCCGATATGAAAATGTATTAATTTCAGACAATCTTTCAGTCCTTTTGAGTCTAAAAAGTCGAGTGCTTCGAGCAATTCACTGGAACTGAGTCCAAACTTACTTGCATCGCCGCCTGAATCTTCCCATTTGCCACTTCCTGAAGAAGCCAGTTTAATACGAATACCAATATTAGGCATAACATTCAGCTGCTTCGCCATCTTGGCAATAAGTTTTAGCTCGTTCATTTTTTCTACTACAAGAAAAATGCGTTTACCCATCTTCTGGGCAAGCAAAGCCAACTCTATATAGCTCTCATCCTTATAGCCGTTGCAGATAATCAACGAGTCAGAATCTGAGTTAATAGCAATCACGGCATGAAGTTCAGGCTTCGACCCGGCTTCCAACCCAAGATTGAATTTCTTTCCATGGCTGATAATCTCCTCTACCACAGGGCGCATCTGATTAACCTTGATAGGATAGATGATAAAGTTCTGCGCTTTATAGCCGTACTCCTCAGCGGCCTGCCTAAAACATGAAGAAGTCTTCTCAATCCGGTTGTCCAGAATATCGGGAAAACGTATCAGCATAGGAGCCGCCACGTCTCGCAATTGCAATTCATCCACCAATTCTTTCAAATCGACGCCGACACCGTTTTTACGAGGTGTTACCACTACATGACCTTTGTCATTGATACCAAAGTACGAAGTGCCCCAACCTGTAATGTTGTAAAGCTCTTCTGAATCTTCAATACGCCATTTTCTCATTTTTTGTAACTCAGATGTTTGTTGTTTGATTTTAATAGGGCGACAAAAATACGATAATTCTCGATATTTATTGCGTTTTCCACCTAAAATTACACATTTACAAGCGGTTAAATGCTCAGCAAGTTACGTAACTGCTGCACAGAATCCGCAATTTGCCGACGGCTTTCCAACTGCCCGGCATCGAAACGGTATCTTGCCTTACCATAGTGCGGTGCACGTTTTTCCAAGGCTTCTATAATGAAAATCCGCAGTTCTTCGTCCGTTTTTCCTTGCAGAATAGGACGTTGCTGCGTAGCCACTCGCAAGCGGCGGAACAAAACGTCAGGATGAACATCCAGAAAAACGGTCTGCCCATGCTCGTTCATATACTCCATGTTATCGAAGAAGCAAGGAGTACCGCCTCCGGTCGAGATAATGACGTTTTCAAACTCAGCCACTTCATGCAGCATGGTTCGCTCCAGTTCACGAAAAGAGGCTTCTCCCCGCTCGGTGAACAATTCACGGATTGATTTGTGAAAACGTTCTTCGATGTACCAGTCCAAATCAATGAACGGCACATTCATTTCGCGGGCAAAAGCCTTTCCTAAAGTAGTTTTACCGGCTCCCATGTAGCCGGTCAAGAAAATACGTATCATAAGCGCTTACCTTTGCGTACAAAGGTAAGCAATTCTATTCTGAGAGATTTACTATCAGATAAAAATTTTAATGCGTTCGCTCAAATCATCAAATTCCTTCCCGCCCGGTTCGGCCACAGGAGTACCGAAAGGCATCTGTGCAATCAACTGCCAGGTTTCGGGAAGATGCCACGTGCTGCGTACATCTTCGTCAATCAACGGGTTATAGTGTTGCAGCGAAGCGCCCAGACCTTTATCTTCGAGCATGGTCCAGATGGCCAGCTGATGCATGGCAGAAGTATGTTGCGACCACGTCGGGAAATTCTCATGATAAGTAGGGAATTGTTTTTGCAGTCCTTCCACAATGGAACGATCTTCAAAAAAGAGTATCGTGCCATATCCGCAAGAGAACGAAGTATCGATCTTCTTCTCCGACTGGCGATATTGTTCTTCGGACAGGCGTTCTTCCAACTGGTCCTTCACTATTCTCCATAATTTCTGATGTTCATCCCCCAGTAACAACACAATACGTGTAGTCTGCGAGTTGAATGCCGAAGGCACATGCTTTACTGCTGTACGGATGATGTGTACAATTTCCTCGTCCTGAACCGGAGAGTCGTTACTGATAGAATAATAGCTACGCCGATGCTCCAATGCTTCGGCAAATGTCCGTTCTCTGACCATATTTAATCCTTTCTTTTCGTAATTATCATTTTTGTCTTATATAGTGAAACAAGTGAAAGAGTGAAGTTGTTCGAAGTTGTAGAATATATTTGTACCTTTGCACCCAATTATGAGTAAAGAGAAGTTTTACGTTGTATGGTCAGGCGTCAATCCGGGGATTTATACTTCCTGGACAGACTGTCAGTTACAAACCAAAGGTTACGAAGGAGCGAAATATAAATCGTTCGAGACGCGCGAAGAAGCGGAAAAAGCCTTTGAATCTTCTCCGTATGAATATATCAAACGGTCCTCTCCGGGTGCTCCCGCCCAAAAGAAAGATGTGAATGCTCCCCTTCCTTCATCTGTCGTAGAGAACAGCCTTGCCGTAGACGCTGCCTGTAGTGGTAATCCCGGAGCTATGGAATATCGCGGTGTACACGTAGCCAGCCGACAAGAAATATTCCATTTCGGCCCGGTATATGGTACGAATAATATCGGTGAGTTTCTTGCTATCGTCCACGGACTTGCCCTACTGAAACAGAAAGGCTTCGATATGCCCATCTATAGTGACAGCGTGAATGCCATCAGTTGGATCAAGCAGAAGAAATGCAAAACAAAGCTACCCCGTGAACCCAAAACAGAAGAACTTTTCAAACTAATAGAGCGTGCCGAAAAGTGGCTACGGGAAAATACATATACTACCAAAATTCTGAAATGGGAAACCAAGCAGTGGGGAGAAATACCTGCTGACTTCGGAAGAAAATAAGCCTGTACAGGGCTTGAATTAAATGAAACATCATCCTACACCCGCTATTTTTGAGAAAATAGAATAACACTTGAAAACAAATAGTGTTATGGTCCGGAATAAGCAATGTTGCGGATGATTAGATTGCTTGTTTTCATCCACAACAAGCAATCTAATTTCAGACAAGTCTGATTTCGTTAAGCGAAATCTGTAAGCAACATGTGAAAAGCGAGTAATATATGCGTATAAACACTCCTTTTATACAAGGAGAATTTACTATTGATTATCAAGGTGTTGCAAAGGATCAATTTCTTGTCGACAAGAAGTTGGGAGTTTGTTGACAAGAAGTTAACTTCCTGTCGTCAAACTCCTAACTTCTTGTAAAAGGAGAAATAGCTGTTTTTTCAGTTTCCTTACACAGCGTAGTTGATAGTACGAATGGCCTATGTGTTCAATTATCTGTATCGGAAAGGCTGAACGCTTTTCTTTCATCTTGCTCGTCTAGCGGCTATATATCGGTGGTATTGGATATATAGATACTGCATGTCCGATATATAGATCCTGCACGTCCGATATATAGATGCTGCACGTCCGATATATAGCTAATATATTCAGAACATGAGTTTTGACCAAAGGAAATGTACATTAAAAACCAAGGAAAAGAAGATTATTCTTTTAGGAAACAGGAGGTAAGCACTGATTCAAAGCAACATGAAGACAGGCACAGATTCCGGTGGTGTAGGCAAATACCTTTCCTACACCCGCATATAATTTTGCCTACACCACACACCGTTCTATTAATGAGACGATTAAGTCTCCGGGTGTAGGATGTAGGCAGAATTAATAAATCTTTCGGTTCAGAATCGTTTTTGATCAAGACAGAGATTGCATATCATTCAAACGTTTATAGTATCCATTCTTCTCCAACAAAGCTTCGTGCCTGCCACGTTCCACAATTTCTCCTTCATAGAGTACGCAGATTTCATCTGCATTTTTAATGGTAGAAAGACGGTGGGCAATAGCAATTGTAGTACGGGTTTTCATCAAACGCTCCAAAGCTTCCTGTACCAGACGTTCTGATTCGGTATCAAGAGCAGAAGTAGCCTCATCAAGAATAAGAATAGGCGGATTCTTCAAAATAGCACGGGCAATACTGATGCGTTGGCGTTGTCCTCCGGAAAGCTTGCCACCACGGTCACCAATATTTGTGTTGTATCCATGCTCTGTCTCCATAATGAAATCGTGCGCATTGGCAATCTTCGCCGCCTCCATCACCTGCTCCAGTGTGGCGTTTTCCACACCAAATGCTATGTTATTAAAGAATGTATCATTAAACAGAATCGCTTCCTGATTTACATTTCCTATCAGGCCACGCAAATCATGAATACGGAAATTCTTGGTACTAACGCCATCAATCATGATTTCACCGAAATGTATGTCATGGTAACGCGGAAGCAAATCTACCAGCGTAGATTTTCCCGACCCGGACTGCCCAACCAATGCAATCGTCTGCCCCTTCGGAACAACAAGATTGATATGTTTCAGCACTTCCCTCTTCCCATCATAACTGAAAGAAACATCCTTAAACTCGATTTGTCGATTCATGCCATGCAGAGGAAGCGGGTTTACGGGTTCCTTTATAGGATTCTCAGCCTTCAGAATCTTATCCACACGTTCCATGGAAGCCAAACCTTTCGGAATGTTATATCCTGCTTTTGCAAAATCCTTCAACGGATTAATGATGCTATACAGAATAACCATATAGAAAATGAATGTAGGAGCTTCCAGCGAAGAATGCTCATCGCCCAAAATCAGCATACCGCCAAACCAAAGCACCAATACAATCAAAAGCGTTCCCAGGAACTCACTCATCGGATGAGCCAACGCCTGACGAACAGCCACTTTATTGGTCGCATCACGCAGTTCATTACTGCATCTGGTAAAGCGATCCACCATCTTATCTTCTGCAATAAACGCTTTAATGATGCGCAAGCCCCCCAAAGTTTCTTCCAATTGCGACATGGTATCACTCCATTTCCCTTGGGCTTCCAACGACTTACGCTTCAGTTTCTTGCCAACTTTTCCCATCAGCCAGCCCATTCCGGGAAGTACTACGATGGTAAACAGGGTCAACTGCCAACTTGTTATAATCAGCGTTGTAAAATAAAACAGGATCAAAATCGGATTTTTCAGCAACATATCCAATGAACTGGTAATGGAGTTTTCTATTTCTCCCACATCACCACTCATACGGGCAATGATATCTCCTTTCCGTTCCTGAGAGAAAAAACCAAGTGGTAAGTGCATCACTTTCGAATAGACCATGATACGGATATCACGAACAACTCCTGTACGCAAAGGAATCATTACCGCAGAAGATCCAAAGTAGCAGGAAGTTTTCAGCATCGTCATAAGGGCTAGGAACAGTCCCATAAACAGAAGTGTCATTATCGGGCCATGAACCTCTATCAACTGAGTAACATAGTAATAGAAATTATTTATTGCTACATCTTTCAAGTCATCGCTGCCCCACTCCATGAAGTGATATACTTTCTCTCCGCTACCCGTCTTGAACAGAATATTCAGAATTGGAATCAGCAGAGTGAATGAGAATACATTGAAAACAGCCGATAAGACATTGAGCACAATCGCCCACCCTATATACTTCTTATATGGCGACACAAAACGCCGCATCAATTGCAGGAATTCCTTCATTGCTTGGTATTAATGAATTAGGGGCGCAAAGATACAAGAAATATCTTTAAGATAAAGAAGATAAATTTAATATTAACGAGATTTATCTATACAACCCTCAATAAACAAGCTCTGTAGCTCATTTATATAGATCACAGAATGATATCGGAAAAATATATTGTATCTTTGCGCCCGGATATAAAACAAACGCTTTATTATGACAAAGATCGATAAGTCCGTACTGACATTCGGAATCACTATTTTCCTGAAATTCATGTTATTCGACATACTATGGTGTATCCCGACTACTTTTGCTTCTCTTTCTACAGTTGAATGTTATACAACAAAACTGATAGCCACACTTATATTGCTTATCCCTTACGCCTTCTTCCGTATGTGGAAAACAGAGATGCTCATCATGTTCCTGCTGGATTTCCTGCTGATAGCCAATCTTATGTACTTCAGAACCTATTATACCGCCATTCCTCTGAACAGCTACGGATTATCAGGAAACTTAGCCGATTTCACCGGAAGCGTTTTCGACTCTCTTCGCTGGTATGATATACTTTTCCCATTATCCACCCTTGCAGCCGCCGTCGTTCATCGGCGTACAAAAACTGCACATCAGAAGCGCCCCGCACTGGTGCTTGCTTATTCTGTGGTACTTGCAGTCATCATCTGCATCTTTGGCACAGTGACCCTGATTAAAGGCGGATTTTCAAATGCATACAAGGAATATCGCGACAAAGCATATTTCTGTTCAAGCGGCCCCTCCCTCTATACCGTTTTCGGTAGCCTTTGCTATGATTTGGCAGGTCAGCAACAAAAGTTAACTCCTGAACTGGAAGCAAAGATAGAAGAATGGTTAAGTAAAAAGCCCAAACACGAAGTTGCCCTGCCGGACAGCAGTACTAATCGCCGCACCAATTGCATCATCATTCTGGCAGAATCATTGGAAAGCTGGGTATTAGAAAAAGAAGTGGAAGGGCAGGAGATCACCCCCTACTTGAACAAATTACTGAAGGATTCTACCACCATCTATGCCCCACATGTGCTGACACAGGTAAAAGGCGGCCGTTCCATAGATGCCCAACTTATACTCTGCACCGGACTACTACCTATCAACAGTGGTACGTACAGCAGCCAATATCCCAACCATGTTTACCCTTCGTTGCAGAAAGCCATGCACGAAAAAATCATTCGCGCAACTATCTGCTAACCATAGATAAGATATCCACCTGGAACCAGGGTCCCATAGCCCAAAGCTTCGGCATGGATACGATTATCGCCTATCATGATTTCGAACTGACGGAAGCTTTCGGTACCCACAAACGTACCGGAGACGGCTCATTCTTTGCTCAATGTCAAGAAAAGATAGAAAAAGGGGAGATATGGAAAGAAGGGGAAAACGCATATATGCAGCTTATTACCTATTCCGGTCATGCTCCATTCATATTACCGGAATATCTCAGAGAGATTTCATTCTCCTCTGACATTCCGGAGAAGATGGGTAACTATATGATCACTGCCCGCTACACAGATAAAGCTATCGGTAAATTCGTGGAGTATCTGAAAACACTCCCTCAATATAAGGAAACGCTGATTGTAATAACAGGAGATCACGAAGGTTTAGCGTCTTATCGTGCAGAACTATGCGAAAGTCCCGGTGGCAAAGGTATCGTGTCCGACAAGCAGTTTACTCCTTTCATCGTTGTCAACTCTCCCATAGGTATGCGTTACGATGAAGTGATGGGACAAATAGATATGTATCCCACCCTGCTGAACCTACTTCAACTTGACGACTATTATTGGACCGGCCTCGGAGAAAGTATCCTCAATCCTGAAAAGAAAGGATTTGCTGTAGGTTCACAGATGAATGTGGAAGGAGAAGGATATAGTCCGGAAGATGAGGAGTTTGCAAAGGAGGCATATGATATTTCGGATGAGATGATACGGTTTAATTACTTTGGAAAAAAGTAAGATAATAAAGAAAGCGTTCCATGTTTTTAAGAATCTTTGTTTGGAGAAACAGCAGAAAGGGCGTACCTTTGTTTGCATTCAAACCAAACTTCTAAAAAGGCATCAGTTATGGAAGAATATATAGCACCGAACAGAAAACGCATCCCCTACGGCATGATGAACTTCGCCGTGATTCGCCGTGATGATTGTTATTATGTAGACAAGACCCGCTTTATTCCCATAATAGAAGACGCGGATAAGTTTTTCTTCTTCATCCGTCCCCGTCGTTTCGGCAAAAGTCTGACGGTAAGTATGCTGCAACATTATTACGACATAGCCGCCAAAGATAAGTTTGATGCTTTGTTCGGTGATCTTTATATCGGGAAATATCCCACACGTGACCGCAACAGCTACCTGGTGCTCTATCTCAATTTTTCCGGAATTGTCGGTGAACTGCACAACTACCGCAAAGGGCTGGATGCGCATTGCCAAACCATGTTCGACTATTTTTGCGATATCTATGCCGACTATCTTCCTCTGGGTATTAAGGAAAAACTGGATGCAAAAGAAGGAGCCGTAGAACAATTTGAGTACCTGTTTACGGAATGTAACAAAACCGGCCAAAGAATTTACCTCTTCATCGACGAGTACGACCACTTTACCAATGCCATCCTCGCCGATCCTGAGAGTTTACATCGTTACACCAACGAGACACATGGCGAAGGCTATTTGCGCGCCTTCTTCAACAAGGTGAAAGCAGGAACCTATTCCAGTATCGAGCGTTGTTTCATCACCGGTGTCAGCCCTGTTACGATGGACGACCTCACTAGCGGCTTCAACATCGGTACCAATTACTCGCTCTCCCCAAAATTCAACGAAATGATAGGATTCACGGAAGAGGAAGTACGGCAAATGTTGACCTATTACTCCACCACCAGCCACTTCAACCACACTGTGGACGAGCTGTTGGACATAATGCAACCGTGGTACGACAACTATTGCTTTGCACAAGGACGTTATGGTGAAACCACCATGTACAATTCTAATATGGTGCTCTATTTTATCAAAAACTACCTTGACAACGATGGTAAGAAAGCAACATCCGCGTTGACTACGAGAAGTTGCGCATGCTTATCCGTAAGGACAAAGAATTTGCCCACGATGCTTCCATCATCCAGACCTTGGTGAGTCAAGGCTATATTACCGGAGATTTGAAAGAAAGTTTCCCTACCGTCAATATCACCACTCCTGACAACTTCGTGAGTCTACTCTATTATTTCGGTATGCTTACCATCAGCGGCACATATGAAGGTAAAACCAAACTCACCATTCCCAACCAGGTGGTTCGTGAGCAGCTTTATGCCTATCTACTGAGCACCTACGATGAAGCTGACCTTAATTTCAGCAGTTACGAAAAGAACGAGCTGTCCAGTTCACTCGCCTATCGTGGCGACTGGCAAACTTACTTCGGCTACATCGCCGACTGCCTGAAACGTTACGCTTCTCAACGCGACAAACAGAAAGGGGAGTTCTTTGTCCATGGCTTCACCCTTGCCATGACAGCCCAAAACCGCTTTTACCGCCCCATTTCTGAACAAGATACGCAAGCCGGCTATGTTGATATATTCCTCTGTCCACTGCTGGAAATCTATTCCGACATGAAACACAGTTACATTGTAGAACTGAAATATGCCAAATATAAGGATTCCGAAAGCCGTGTGGAAGAGTTGCGTCAGGAAGCAATCACCCAAGCTAACCGCTATGCTGATACGGAAACGGTGAGAAATGCTATTGGCAACACAATGCTACATAAAATTGTAGTGGTGTATAAAGGGATGGATATGCCCGTATGTGAAGAAGTATAGCCCGATCCTAAAACGACACTACATATCTTCCAAACAAGGATTCGCTATGGTCAGTAAATATCTACTACGTCATAGAGTAGATTGAACCACTGACAATCAGATTGATAAACGTATCCTGCCGATACGTATCCCACAGATTTTGCAGATCACTAAATATGGAAAGATTAATATTGTAAAATTCCTGAAACTCATCAATGAGTCCTCTTTAAAAAGTCTTTTTATTCAAATCTTTACGCCCTACCAATGCTTTTGAGAGAGGGTAAAGGTACGAAAATGTACTTTTTAAAGGGGACTTATGCATTCTCTATTTACTAAGCTAATCGGCAGGATAAATATATCCAGAAACAGAATGAGCTAATCGTACCCAGCCAGGGTATAATTCTGGAATATCAGGTCTCGTCGAGGTATAGTGATCTGTTACAGAATTTACAGCATCATAATAATATTCATATAATGGTACTGTGTTCATTTGAGTCTTCTCATATACATAACCAAGAATACCTTTTGACACATACGCAGGATAACGCTGACTTATATTGGAAAGACTAGTTATATAGTGATCAAACACAATATCATTATAATATTCATATAATGGAACTGTCTCCGGAATTTGCTCTTTAAAAATATATCCTTCAACCTGCAAGAAACTAAATGAAGGGAAATTAATACTGATATCTGGATTTGTTGTAACGCAATGATTCATTGAATTTTTCCCTTCACAATAATAAGTATATAAAGGTAATAATTTCCAAACGTTAAAAGAGGAAGCTTCAATATGTCGCATTACAGCTGCTTTTATTTCCTTTTTCTTTATTGGATCTGAAATAAAATCATAAATCGGATATGTCTCTTTCCACGTTATCTCAGTTAAACATGAATTCCCAAATGAAACAGAATTCTCCCAGTTTTGTATATCTACACTGGTAGGAGTACCTTTTTCTAAATCATACTTCAAATTCGTGCCCCCGCCCCCATAAAACAGCACATATAGTTCCTTTGATTGATTATTCTTAACGAGACTTTCATCAACAGTTTCACTATGCTCCAAATTATAACCAAATCCTATTTTACCTAAAGAGGCTTTAAAACCTGAATGAACAGTGTTTCTTTTGGTTGAAGCATCTCTAGTGTTTGTTACAATAGACCTAAACATCAATTTATAACGTCCGCCAATAAGAAAATCAGTAAGCACATGAGTACCATATCTTTCAATAATTCTATCTGATGACAATCTATTTAAATCTTCTTTAAACTCAGCAGACAAATATTGAGATAAAACACTCACTTCATCATTAATATAAATATACTTTCGATTCCTAACAGCATCTAAACTGGCAAACGAATATTTATCAGAGTATGAATATTCTGTCTTCAGGTAAGAATTATTTGTTATATTTGCAGAAAAAAGGAGGTATCCTTTTCATTACCATAATTCATTGTATATGTAGCCTTTGTTTCAGTTGTTATATTTTTCACATAATCAGAAGAAGAATAACCATAATACATTCTATCAAATCCAAACGAAGAAGTACTATATATCAAACGCTTTTCATGATCTTTTTCGTACTGTTCGATATCTAAGACTGGGCTTCTAACCGACCTAGGATGCAAATATTCTCCAGTTACATCATAGCCAAATCCTAGCACATCATACTTACCATCACCAGCTAATCTTGTTATAGCATCTGACAACAGATATTGATCATCTGGTAACTCTTCAAATTCTGAACAAGAATAGGAAATGAATAATACCCCCAATAAGAAATAAAATTTCTTCATGATATTAATATTTAAAGTTCAACAATTATCAAAAGTAAGAACATTTAATGTTTAGTCCAATTCAAAGAGTGTGTTTAGAAACATGAAATCATGATTTATAGAAATACAAATTCATCAATAGAAGATAAACCTATTAACTCTCAAAAAAAAGAACTACTCGAAAAAATTGGATAAGTTTCCAATAATTAAGAGCCAATCAAGTAATAAAAGAATTGCTCATGATAGGAATGAACTACATTCCGAATAAAAATCAGATCATCTGCATTCAAACCTTCAGCAAGTAGACAAACAGCATGAGATTATCAAAAAAGGATGTTAACACCACACAGTAATGTTAAATATAGCTACCATAAACAACACATATTATATTTAGATTTCTACATTCAATATATAAATATAGTACCTTCCAAACATCAGAAATGTATACTCCTCAATTTATTAGAATCCCTTTGCAGGTATTGTAAACATAAATCAAAACAATATTACAGTTTACACACTATCTCATTATAACAAAAAAGCAAGAGATACTTTTTTTTAACACAGAAATAAGGTATTATGTGCAACAAAATCCTTATCATTGTAGAAATTATAACATACTATTTCTTTGTTCAATGCAGAAAATATTTATAAAACTACTTAAAAAACTACGCCGACAATATATTCGGAAGCATGGAGAACCACAGCATTGTAGTCTGTGTAAGGAAACAGATCCCAATATCATATCAAGGCAAATCAGAGAAAAGTTATTATCACCAGAACCTTGCATGCTCTCAAGATTTGGTTCTGTAGAGATCGGATGTTTAACAAACTATTTAGGTATTTTTCATCAAAAAAGAAAAATTATCAAATACATAAAAGGAGAAGCTTTTCCTTGGTGGTGGGATAAGGAAACAATATATACAATGAAGAATAATGCCGGATTCTTTTCTCCAACACCTGATTTATTAAAACAATTCTCAGAAACAATGATTAAAGATATGCCTGCAATTGATATACTTGCTTCATGGAGATATGAAGAAGCATATTTTTCTAATGAATTGCAAAAAGCATACAAAATTGATTTTGAACCTTATAACCCTTTTTGGAGCGATATACCGTGGACAGTTGCACTAGAAAATCGAAAAGTGTTAGTGGTACATCCTTTTGCAGAGAGTATACAAAAACAGTATCTCCGTAAAGAGCTTATTCACAAAGACCAGAGAGTATTACCCAACTTTAATTTACAAACAATTAAAGCGGTTCAAACAATTGGCAATCATATTGACAGTAGATTCAAGACATGGTTTGATGCCCTTGAATTCATGAAAAGTGAAATAGATAAAAGAGATTATGACATCTGCCTTTTAGGTTGTGGGGCATATGGACTACTATTAGCCGCACACATCAAAGGTATGGGGAAAAAGGCTGTACACATGGGAGGTAGCCTACAGCTATTATTCGGGATACGAGGTGCCAGATGGGAAGACAGCAATTATAATGCAACTTACAATTACGCGCAACTCATGAACGAATATTGGGTGAAACCTTCAGAAGACGAAACTCCTAAGCAAGCTAGGCTAATCGAAGCTGGATGCTATTGGTAACAAAATATAAATCAAACTAATAAAATACAGATGGATATACAACCATATATTATATATGATTCACAGGTATTTGATCAACAGAAATTCGGAGGAATCTCTCGATACTTTTGTGAAATCATCTCTAAACTACAATTCAAGTATGATATTGCAGTGCAATACACAGAGAATCATTACCTATCACAAACAAGGATAGCCCGACATCGTATATACATCCCGCATTTCCTGTTTAACTGCTATGCCCAGAAACTATATCGCAAAAACAGAAAGCTGACAAGAAAAATGCTACGAGCCCCAGTTCCATATATCTATCATCCAACTTATTACGATCCCTCATTCCTTAACTACATAGGCAATACCCCCTTTGTGGTCACCGTACATGATATGATCTACGAAAGGTTTCCAGAATCTTTCAGCGGTGCAGAAGAGATTATCCGCCAAAAGAAAGAAATCATCATGAAAGCCAACCGAGTCATTGCAATCAGCGAATATACCAAAAAGGATATTATAGAAATATTAAAAATCAACCCTGAAAAAATAGATGTTATTTACCACGGGACAAGCCTCCGGGCCTCTCAAGAGCACAATCTATCTTTACCAGAGAAATATATTTTATTTGTAGGGGACAGGACTTTCTATAAAAATTTTCAGCTATTGTTAGAAGCCTTCAGTATAGTCCACCAGAAGAATCAGTATTTGCATTTAGTTTGCACTGGCAAGCCTTTCTCAGACAGTGAACTGCAACAAATATCAAATCTTAAAATAGCTTCTAATACAAGGCAGATCACCATTAATGATAAAGATATGAGTGAATTATATAGTCGCGCATTACTCTTTGTTTTTCCATCTTACTATGAAGGATTCGGAATTCCTATTTTAGAAGCATACGCTTGTAATTGCCCTGTAGCCTTGAGCAACGCAACATGTTTCCCTGAAATAGCAGGTAACGCAGGTGCCTTCTTTGATCCTCATTCCATTACTTCCATTGCAAATACAATCACGGAAATCATTGGAGATGAAAACAAACGTACAAAACTAATACAAGCCGGACAAGAAAGACTAAAATTATATTCTTGGGAAAAAGCAGCCCGAGAGACAGAAAATGTCTATCTCAAAACATTGGAAGAACACGCAAAGCTATCTTCTCCGGGAAAAACACCTGTTTAGCTTCAGAAGAAAGACGATAAGTGGTTTTATTCTGTTTTGAAAACGGCGGGTTTTGCTCAAGTCATTGAAAACCTCGTAAAAAGGTTGTTTTCTCATATACATTGCTGATTTCAAGACATCACACAACATGTTGGGAAAAAACTTGTGCAATACCAATTCCCGTTCTTCATTACATGCATCTATTTGAGAGCTGATACCTCCTACACCAAAAGCAGTTATAATCCTATCTATATGTTTATAAGAAACCTCTTCTAATACTATTTTTTTAAAAAAGAACTCCCAGTCTGAAACAATCTTCAGATTTTCAGAATAAAGAGAATCCTGGAACAGACTTCTTTTAATAAAAGAAGAAGGATGACCTAATGAATGTTCTAAAAAGTAATATAAATCAAGAATAGCAGGATATACACAAACTTCTCTTTTCACCCCATTATCGACATAAAGTAAATCTCCATAAATAATATCTTCACCAGTCAGAGTTAATATCACTTCCTCCAATACTTTAGAATCATGTAAATAGTCTCCCGAATTTAGAAACAGTAAATACTCGCCTGTCGACCTCAATATACCTTTATTCATGGCATTATAGACTCCAGTATCTTTTTCAGAACACCAAGTAGAAATATGGCTCTGATTTTTCAGAATAACCGCCTTACTATCATCATCGCTAGCGCCATCTATCACAATATACTCATACTCTTGATAACTTTGTTCAATAAGACTTTTGATGGTCTTCTCCAAGCCAATTGCATTATTATAATTAATCGTGATTATAGACAGTTTCATTACGCAATATTTAAAGTTACTTTTAAATAATCAAAAACCTAATAGCCTACTAAAGTTCGAAGCAAAGCTATCAATACCATACCTTTTTTCCAGCATGGCTGGATCTATATTCTCAGAGAATATTTTTCTGATAGTTACATCCCTCAACATTTCTATCTTTTCTACTAGATCTGTAATATTTCCTTTCTGGTAAAACAAACCAGTTATACCATTTTCTATACGCTCAGAATTAGCTCCTACATCAGAAAGAATCACCGGTAATCCACACTTCTGAGCCTCAACAGAAACTCGACCAAAAGTCTCAAGAGCTGAACAGACCAATAATACATCTGCTAAATAGTAATATGGATATACTTGCTTAACAAAAGGTACTATTTTCGTATAATTAGTTAGTCCATTGTCCTTGATATAATCCTCACATACAGTCGCAAGACCATAATCGGGTCCAACCAAATAGCAATAAATATCTTTTCCTTTATCTACAATCACCTTGACTGCCTGTAGCAATTCCATTTGTCCTTTATTCGAATCAAAAGCTCCTATTAGCAATATTGTATATCGTACATGCAAACTCCGATCCTTATTCACTTCTGGAACAGGTTGCAATTCAACAGCCTGCGTAATTGCATGAACCTTACTGTTCGTTATCACCTTCTGATAATAACGCTTTGCATATTCAGAAGTAACCAAGACTTTAGTAGACAATTTATCAATCCACTTAAATACAGACTGAGATTTGAATATGAAGCCATTGTCTTGCCAAGTTACATCAGGTATCTCATGAATGAACCAACAGTGTCTAATTTTCAACAGCTTGCAGGCAACTGCCAGATGAGGAAGCACAATCGTATTTGTTACTCCATAGTCAGGCTTTATCTGTTTCAAATAACGGGTTAATTTAATAGAATATTTAAGTAATTTACGAGTATATACAAACTTATCATTTATGGTACTACGCTTATTTTCTCCTATTAACCACCATTGCATCCGAAGTATGTAATAACCATTGATATAACCGGAGCAAATATCAATCAAATCGCCTTGACCGGAAAAAATCATATAAACCTCCCACTCTGGATGATTTTGTTTAATCCCCCTCAACAAATCTAACAGACACCTTTGAGCCCCTCCAGTACAGTCATTGGAATGCGAAAGAAACACTAATTTCATAGTACAACACATTTATGATTTAAGATACTTACACACGATTGAAACACAGTGGCCTAAATGCTTCCAAGAAAAAGAATAAAAAAGGAATTCTTTCACTACCATTTTCTTTTCAGAGCAATTTACAGTCAGCATGCCACGAACAAAATGATAAAAGCAGCGCTCCTCATATTTTCTCCTTTCTTTTTCGCTGATTTCAAAATTAGGAACTTTCAAAGGAAGCTTATCAGCCCACTTTGATTTATGTAAGCGAATAGTATCTTTATACCAAGCTCCATTATAGTTTCCAGATGAAAAATGTTCTATCAAAACCTTATGAGAACAACAAACATAATTTTTATATTGATTGCTTGCAGCTATCTGTAAGGAAAAGTCCAAATCATAACAGTGAAATCCAGTTAATGACTCCTCATCAAAAGGATATTCACTCCATATCTCTCTCCGCACAAACATTCCTAATCCATCCAACACAATCACCTCCTCAAATGGACGTTCTTTAAAAACAGATCTGACTTCAAGTTTTGTACCATCTGCTTCTCTTTGATACAAAAGAGCAGATATCATTTTTGGAGTCTGCAACCAGCCAGAATAACATCTAAACTTAACTTTACTACCAGCAAAGCCAATTATGCCACAATCCGGTTCTCTCATTTTTTCCTCTATGATCACTCCCCAATTTTGTGAATGAAATTTCACATCCTCATGCACAAAGAAAAGATTTGAATAACGAGCTTTACGCGCACCTTCATTATACGCACGAGCTATCGGCCAACACTTTTCTCTATTATTGATAGCAATAATTTCATATTCTACTCCGATAGTATCCTGAATATTTTGAATCACCTGCTGTAAACGTTCAGGAGAAATCGAACAAATCACAATTGATATCATAATAATCTCACTAAAATTAAGACTTTATATACTTATAAAGATTCGTAATACAATGTCCCAAATGCTTCCAAGAACAAGAACAAAACAGAAACTCCTTTAACATCAACTTCCTTTCAGGATAATTGGTTTGCAAAATTCCACGTACAAAATAATAAAAACAGCGCTCTTTGTACTTTTTCTCATCTCTATGACTTATTTCCATACCATCTATTCTCATTGGAAGAATTTTATTCCATTTCTGCTTATGAAAACGGATAGTATCTTTATACCAACTATGATTTAAATTTCCAGAAGAAAAATGTTCTATTAAAACTTTTGTAGAACAACAAACGTAATTCTTATATTTTTTACTTGCAGCTATTTGTAATGAGAAATCGACATCATAACAATGGAACCCAGTTAACATAACTTCATCAAAAGGATATTCTTCCCAGACTTCCTTTCGAACAAACATTCCTAAACCATCCAAAGCAACGACCTCCTCAAAAGGACGTTCTAAATAAGCATGATGGGCACGGAGCTCTGTCATCCCTTCACCTAAACCTTGATATAAAAGCAAGCACATCCAATGATGGCTCTGTAACCAGCCAGAATAGCAGTTCAGCATAACTCTCGTACCAGCAAATCCGATAACCCCACAATTCGGCTCTTTTAGCTTTTCCTCTATTACAAGTCCCCAATTTCGTGAATGAAACTTCACATCCTCATGTACAAAGAAAAGATAAGGGTATTGCGCTCTATACGCCCCCTCATTATATACCCGAGCTATTGGCCAATTCTTTTCTCTATTATCAATAGCAATAATTTCATATTCTACTCCGATAGTACCCTGAATATTTTGAATCACCTGCCGTAAGCGTTCAGGAGAAATCGAACAAATCACAATTGATATCATAATAATCTCACTAAAATTAATGATACTTTTTCAGTTTCCATTATTCAGTAACAACAAACTTTTTAATTACCTCCAGAAATTTCTTCCCATACCGTAAATCCGGTTCTAAATAATTGCCTTCCGCCCATTCATTCCATGACTTTACAAAAGCAAGACGATGTTCCAAAGGTTTCTTCTCAAGATGCGTCATCACATCCTGTACATGTCGTTCAAAATACTCCGGTTCTGCACGATGCAGAACCAAACCCTGCTTTCCCGAGCGCGGAGAATGATCCCAATTGGGGATAATAGTAGGAATAATATCTTCATCACTATCCTCAGCCGACACAAAAAAACGACTTGCCTTGTCATAACTTACGATCCATGGAAGCCCAAACCAATTATGCCAACGTCGAGCTTTTCTGTAAAGACTCCTCTTTTTCCACTCATAATTAAACAGACGAACCACATTAATAGCATCAAAACCCATACTTTCCAAAGTAACCCTTTCAGTATCCAGATGGTAAGTTTGACCAACAAAATAGACTCCCTTCAATCCATTTTGCACTGCCAATTTACGCCAAAGTTCTATAAAGGCCTTAACTTCTACCTGATTATCAAGCGGATGATAAATCATAAACAAAGGTTTCTCATCCACCGTTATATAGCGATGATCCTTAAATGCAGGAAGTACCGCATTAAAATGTGCAATATAATCTTCCGCGCCTGGATATAGCTGATCTATCAACGTATCTTTAGTCTTTAAACCATGATAGAAGCCTCTCCATGATTCGTTCGCCCATGCCAAGCAAAAAGGAAAATCTGGTTCACCTGAATTCATCACTTCATTAAATGGCCGTTCCAGCAGGCGCTTACCATTACCAAACCAATAATGCCAATAGCAAAAGCCTTCTATCCCATACTCCCGAGCCATATCAGCCTGTGCCTTACGAGTTTCAGGAACCCGCAGATCATAATACCCCAAATCTGCCGGTACTTTAGGTTGATAATGTCCAAGAAAAAGAGAACGTGCTTTTCCTACATTTGTCCATTCTGTGAATCCTTTTCCCCACCACTTATCATTTTCTGGCACAGGATGAAACTGAGGCAGATAAAAAGCTATAACCCTAGCTGATTTCTTATCTTCATTCATAATAAATTCTTCTACTCTTTTTCTTAAATATAAATAACCTGTTCAAACGCAATGAAAAAAGATACCATGAAAGAAAATATTGTAACTTCCATAATCTTATATATTTTTTTTAACCCCAATTCTTTATAGCCTACAGGCAAATATTTACGAAGTTCCTGCCTGATCTTATCAATATAATAGAGTCCCTTTTCTCGATCCTTCACCCCCCTAGCTATACCTTTTGTCTCTTGAAGTCCAGTCAAAACCACTTTCACAGCAAACTCTTTCGATCTTTCCAAAAGAAGATGATGTTTTTGTAAATAATTATACCTTTCTTGTTCTGCCACAAAAAAGTGATACTTCTTCAGAGGATCTGCATCATGATCAGTGCTTCCCTTACGTTGGCGGTAATGGTATTCAGGTTTTTGGTAAAATGCTATCCGCCCTGCATTAATGAACCACTTAAATAAAGTTGCATAATCCTCATAATAGTAAGATTTCGGCAACAGCTCTGTCATCACCTTCCTATGAAACAACTTATCCCAAAGAAAACTCTTAATAATTTTATCTTCCAATATCAAGTTTAACGCTTCACCTTGGCTATACACTACAATATCCCCACCACTGCAAGATGGTTCCTCCCTATCCTTATAATTCCAGTAATATCCACAAATCGCTATGTCTGCCTGACAGTTTATAAGAGTTCGATACAACATAGCGTACATATCCGGCTCTAACCAATCATCGCTATCCACAAAACCAATCAACTCTGCCTTTGCCAAAAGCAATGCCATGTTCCTACTATCAGATTGCCCCGAGTTCTCCTTATGTAACACCCTGATACGTTCATCCTTTAGAGCATATTCATCACAGATTATTCCCGATCTATCAGTAGAGCCATCATCAATAAGCAATAATTCCCAGTTCTGAAATGTCTGATTTATAACAGATTCGATACATTGAGGCAAATATTGCTCAACATTATATACTGGAGTGATGATACTTATTAATGGAATACTTTTCATAACATACGTTTCTAAACAATCTTATTTCACGACAAAAATAAGCCAAAAAGATACAAACTCAAGAATATCCGATTAATCTAGAAGCGATGACTTTTTGACTTAAAAACTGACCTAACAAAACGATAGACCGAACGATATCTTGAAAGATTATGATAAATAGCCCAACGTTTCACAGCAATAGCCATCCCAATCTGTCGAAATGAAAAATTATCGTACTGATGCATTTTATTAAGCACATCTCTTACGATTTCTTCTACAAAAGGAGAAGAAGGCACAAGCATTATATGATCCATAAGGTGTACTCCACTCCGAATAATAAATACAGGAGCTTTATCCCATAACTCTTTCTCCTGAATAAAAGTACATTGCTCGTATACAGCCAGAAACATATGATATTCTTTTTCGGGATTATACTTGCTTCCTGTTATACTATTAGTACGCACCATATAATGATACTTGGGACACCCTTTCATTACAATTTTCCGTGCTTGATAAAACACCTTGTACATGACAGCTATGTCCTCAAAATAACGCCCCTGTGGAAACCTCAATTCATGAAACAAAGTCCTTCTGTAGAGTTTATCCCACGCAAAATTTCGAATAATATCATCTTCAACTAAAAGACGCATAGCATCGCAAGGCACTAGATTCAAAACCTTATCCGAGCTATATTTTATCTTTGTCCTACCCGATTTTTCAATATAATGTGAACAGATAGATATATCCGCTTCTTCTGTTTCCAGCAGTTCATACAAAAACTTGAACATATCAAGATCGATCCAGTCATCACTATCTACGAAACCGAGAAACTCTCCCGTAGCTGCATCCAAACCTTCATTCCGAGCAGCACTCAAACCTCCGTTTTTACGATGAATTACCTTTATCCGCCTATCTTTTGAGGCATAAGCATCACAGATTTTCCCAGATCCATCAGTAGAGCCATCATCCACCACAACTATCTCCAGATTGGTATAACTCTGTCCACAGATAGAATCAAGACATTTCTCCACATAATCTTTTACATTATAGACTGGTACTATAATGCTTATTAAAGGTAATGCTTTCGTTTCATCCATTATTTTCTTTATACCTTTCGTCCTTCTTTCACGATTCCATTTTCACACCAAACTATCCTCTCTGCAATAACCTGCCTCAGCACCTGTTCGTGATATTCCAAATTCTCCCGTGAAGCAAATTTATGATAAAGATGGAATTGCACTCCACCCATCTTCAATTGTTTCTTTTGAATACCTGCATGGATAAGGCGATAGGAAATTTCCACATCTTCCTGCCCCCACATCTCCAAAGACTCATTATAACCATTGACGCGCAATAAGTCTTCTTTCCAGAAAGCCATATTACAGCCCCGGATTCGCAGCATGCTATTCTTGGCATAACGATTTGCCAAATACAAACGTAAAGTGTGTGAACGAAAAGCGTTCAACAAAAAGCTAAGGTCTTGTTTAAAAAGTGCAGGATGAGTTTCCACTCCTCTAAGTAACCGGGCAGTAGCCATTCTTCCTAAAAGTACACGACTCCCACACACAAAGTAACCTTTTTCCGCCAATTCCAGATGGTCCGCAATAAAATGCTTATCCAAGAGGATATCACCATCAATCTGGATAATATAATCCCCCTTCGCCCTTTCAATAGAGCGATTACGGATGGCAGAAAGACGGAAACCTTTATCCTCGTGCCATACATGCACAATAGGAATATCGGTCTTTGTCCGCATCTTATCAATCAGCTGTTTGGTGTCGTCACGTGAGCCATCATCTGCAATCAGAATCTCACAAGGCTTCACGGTCTGAGCAAAAGCGCTGTACAGACATAGGGACAAGGCCTCCTTCCAATTATATGTAGATATCATTAATGAGACTAACATGTATCAATTCTTTAATTCAACTTCATTTTTTCTGATCTTCCGGCCAATTATAATCTAATTCAGCCTCACGTTGTAGCGCTGCCCTGATAATCTCACTTGTACTCTCTATTATTTTCTTCTTAATGCCTGTAGTGCTTACATCGGGAGTATAAGGAAAATACACCACTTCCTTACCGGGCTGTTGCTTCATCCACTCAAGCCCCTCCAGATACTTATTTATCCAATCATCCCCTATGGTTACTATATCAATATCCTCTCTCTGTAATTGTGCCACCTCAGTAAGCTTCACTTGCTTCACAGCTTTAGTCACACACTTCAAAGACGAAATAATCCGGAAACGTTGTTCAAAGGGAATAATAGGCGGCATTCCCTTGTAATGCTGTATCAACTCATCTGTGCTTACGCCGACTATAAGTTCATCGCCCAATGCCGCCGAACGTTCCAATATGTTCAGATGACCGATATGAAACAGGTCAAAACTACCGGATGTGAATACTCTGATTTTCTTTCTTTCCATGCTATATAGATTTATCGGTATTCTATTTCTTTAATTCTCATTGCCAGATCATCCAGATCCTCTTCACTTTGAACCCCCAAATGGGAAACCCTGAAATAACAAGGAGTACCACCCGGCATAATGAATATGTCTTGCTTCAACAATTCATTAAAGAGAATATCTCCATTCTGGCGAACAAAGAACCCCGTAATGCAATTGGATGGCACTTCCGCCGGAATCTCCCAACCATTCTGCCTGCACAGCTCACGAAAATACAGCGCTTTAGCACGCACGGAAGCAATAATTTTGTCAACCCCAAGGACTACATTCTCCTTTAAACGGGCATGCAATTGCATAAACAAACTGGTGGCCGGACTGTAAGGTGTCTGACCGCGTTCCAGATTCTTCAGATTCTCAGCAAAATCAAAATAATAAGATTTATGCAAAAAATCAGTCTGCAGGATTCTAGGCGAAAGAAACAGAAACGACAAACCCGGGGCTATATTCAGCCCCTTCTGACTGCTGGTAATACAGATATCGATATTCAACTCTTCCATATCCAAATCATCGGACAAGAAAGAACTAATAGCATCAACAACCAGCGAAACATTATGTTTCCTGCAAATAGCAGAAATTTTCTTTAAATCAAACAGTTGACCGGTAGAGGTTTCATGATGTTGACATAAAAACACATCCGGACGCGAAGCAGCCACAGCATTTTCCAGCTGGGCATAATCAATATCACGAGCAAAAGGAACTTCAAAAACTTCATTCTGAACCTGATAGTACTCGCAGAGACTCTTCCAACGGTAGCCGAATGAACCGCCGGCTATAATAAAAGCTTTCTTTTTCAGGGAAACATAATTGGTAACCACAGCATCCATCGCACCGGTTCCTGAAGCAGTATAGAAGATAACACGCCCGCCTGGACAATGTATCAGTTCCAGCAACATACGCTCTGAATCTTTCACAATTTCAGAAAACAAAGCAGTGCGCATATACGGAAAAGGTTCTCCTGCGATTCGAAGAATCCGCTCTTCTATATTTCCCGGAAAAACATAAGATTTCATATTCCTGCTTTTTAATAGTTCTACATTACTTTTCATCACTTCTTTATCCTTCCGAACGTCTTTATACTCGTATATTTTCTCCAAAGGTTCAACTTCCGTTCTCTCGGAACACCATGACGGCGAATATAATCTTCAGCCGCTTCCAGCATTCGCCTGGCTACATTTCCATCCAGATACGGATCGTAGTTATCAACCACCCATCGTCTTTTCGCAATAGCGTTTTCATCATGCTGCACACTTTCAAAGGCGTCTGTCAATTGGGACGTATCCGTTATGTCAGTCCAGTAAATGTCCTTCGCTATGGTGCGATAAGTAATTACCGGACGTCCCAGAAGCAAGAATTCATATACTGTTGAGGAAGTGTCACTTATCATGACATCGGACATTAACTGATACTTCGTAACATTAAAGCCGTCTTCCCATATAATGTGTTCTTCTTGTTCTGCCAGTTGTTTATATTCATCCACCCACTCTTTTTTAGTCAACGGATGCAACTTCAACAACAGAACGACATCCCTCATCTTTACTAAATGCAGCAAAGCCTCTTTTAATGCAGGAAGAGATGTTAAACTTGGTGAAAAAGTAGGTGCATATAATACAATTTGACTTTTTCCATGCAGTTTCAACAGTTCTTCACGTTCCCGGTCAAAATCATGCCAATGATTTTTTATCCAATCTTGTTTGGGCCAACCGGTCTCCACGACCTCAAAATCTTTATATTCGGCAGCTAATTCCTTAAACTTTTTCGTAAAAAAAGGACCTTGGGTGAAATAGGTATCAAAATAGCGACGAATGACCCAATGATCTTTCTTTTCTGCCGCATAGCCATGAAAAACCTGTATCTTCACACCCGGCAAATAATAGGGAACAATATTGCCCGGCACAAATATAGCTTCCGGAGAAAAATCATAAACCTCCTGCATCGAATAGGTGTAAACGACCTTTCCGTCCAGTGGGAAAACCGGGATCTTCGGAAGATGCACATACCACAAGATATGATTCGTCTCCGACTTTACCGCTTCCTGATATATAGGCAATAATATATCAACAGCATACTTATTTTCACAGAATAAGACAATACGCATACTTCTCTCTATAGCTCCAGTTTATACTTCACTTGATGTTTCTTTGCAAAATAAATCCAGAACTTCTTCCGGTGTGCAAGCACTTTATCAACGCAGTATTGTTCATCAGTATTGCGTGCACGTGCATATTCTCTGGCAAGTAATTCAAAAAAGGCTTTCTGTCCCCATAAACGGGCAAAATTGGCACAGCCCATATCGATACTGATCTTACCGAAACTCATGCGGTTAATATCCACTAACATAAAATGATACTCACCATCTATCTTATCAAACAGAATATTTCCGGGAGAATAATCCCGGTGCATAATATCAGATTCATGCAGACGAGCCGTATAACGGGCAAAGGCTATAACAACATCCCGGCAATCGTTAACATCGGCATTGCCGAATTCATAAAAATTTCTTCGATAGGAAGATTGAAGACTGATAAAATAAGAGTACTTGATCAAGCCCCACTTACATTCTTCGATATAAGCGATAGGAACCGGGGTTTCAAAACCTCTCTGAAGCAGTATATTGGGATATGAAAAGGCGCGCCTTCCTTTCGGGGCACGAAAAAAAGAATAAGCAATCCGATTTACCAAAGCCGGAACTCCATAACGTTTTATATTGATCTCCAATCCATCATCCACCGTCATCACTTTGATGAGGTTTCTTCCAGAGTAGATCACCCTCCCCTCACTTTCAAAGATATCAGGAATGCTTTCTACAAATTTCCGCAAATGCTCGTATGCAGGATTTACTATTATTTTCATATTTTACTCTGCCTTCACCTTTTTAGACGGTCCCGTCATTCTAAAATATTTATCCATCATTTACCTTATATTCTCTTCAATCTTCGCAATAATTTCTTCAGGTTTTATCTCTCTCAAGCAGGCATAATCGCCACGCCAGCAAGGCTTCTGTCCGTAAACCGAACATGGACGGCAGGATAAGTTAAGTTGCACCGTATTGGCCGGCAACTGTTTCCAGCCCATAAATCCGGCATAAGGATGCGTAGCACCCCATACAGAAACAACAGGCACATTGACCAGAGATGCCAAATGCATATTAGCGGAGTCCATGGAAAGAATCACATCCAAATGACTCATCAGATTCAATTCCGTATCCATTTTCAGCTTACCAATCAACGATAGGACGGAAGGATACTTAGCGGTCCAGCGGTCGAATACCTCCTTTTCACTCTTCCCTCCACCCAAAAGGAAAACTTTCACATCCGGCATTGCAGCAAAATAGGCAACAACCCGTTCCTGCTGTTCTATCGGATAAATCTTACCTTTGTGTTTAGCAAAAGGAGCAATACCTATCCATTTATTATTCCCTTTCGGTCCTACCACCGGTTCTATTTGCGAGAAGTCACCTTTCCCCTCTCCGTAGATGGAAGTGAACTTCAATTGAACCGGAAGCCCCAGCTTTTCCAGTACATCAGCATAGCGCCGGAAAGAACTTTCCTGCTTTTCAAAAACCTTATGATGACGGCGAACCAGTTTCTTCTTACCTGCCCGCCCCTTGCATATTGCAGCTACAGGCACGCCATCCAACCGAAAACGCCATCGTAAGTATTTCGCGCGAAGTATATCATGAAAATCGGCCACATAATCAAAATGTAGCCCTTTTAGTTCTGCATACAGACTGTTTAATCCTCGTAATCCTTTATGTTTCCCCGACAAATCGGCACCGTAAAAGCTTACATTCTCCGGCAACTTCAGAAAAAGAGGTTGCAATGCAGTACGACTCAGCACTATGATTTCATGCTGAGGATATTCGGCTGCCAGAGAATGCACTACCGGAACCGTCATGGCTACATCGCCAAGCGCAGAGAAACGGATAATGAGAATACGCGCCATTCGTTATTTTTTTGCATAAAGCACCGGATTCAACGCCGGGTCATTATACATCTTCATCTGTTTATATACTTTCATATATTTTTTTCCGGATTCAATATCAGCCAGCAATTGGTCAATGGCCGACGAGAGATCTTGCTTTTGTTCCAGAAGGATGTCCAGTTTAGCCTTGCATTGAGCATGATGTTCGGGAGTAGTATCCGTACGTTCCACCTCCTTTTGCATGTGATAGATCTTTAATGCAAGAATAGAAAGACGGTCTATCGCCCATGCGGGACTTTCCGTATTAATGGTAGCCTCCGCCATCGGTTTCACATCTTTATATTTATCCAGGAAATAGCTATCGATCAGTTCCACCAAGTCTGTTCTATCCTGATTAGACTTGTCTATTCTTCGTTTCAAAGTTAATGCCGCATTCGGTTCAATCTGCGGATCACGTATAATATCTTCAAAATGCCATTGTACGGCATCAATCCAATTCTTCAAATATAGATAATACTCAATCGTCTTCAACTCGTAAGGATTGTTCATTGGCGCATCCACGCTATCCGTTACATGATAATCCGCGACTGACTTCTCAAAAATGCTGTTGCAAAGGTTACTAAATGCCATAATCTTAACGAACTTTACAGTTATACAATAATACAAAGTTATGCAATATTTCCCACACAAGCAACCGTTCCCCACTTTTTATTCCCATCTTGCTCCAAAAGCAAAACATCCTCTTCCTTATTTATTTCATATTTTTACTACCCCATAACACCTTCAATAAGATAAGATCAAAGGATTCGTATGAAGAATACGTTAACAAATCAAAGCAACTTTCATAAGAAAATAGAAACCAGCTATACTTTATTACTATAACATAACCCCATACATATAATTAATTTCTACATTTGCCTGTATTCAAAAAAAACAGAATTCCATGAAAGTTATTGTTGACAATAAAATACCTTTTATAAAGGAAGCTATCGGGAAAATAGCCGACGAAGTAATATATGTCCCCGGAAAAGACTTCGCCCCTGCTTTAGTGAAAGATGCAGATGCACTAATAATCCGCACACGCACTCAATGCAACCGCGAATTACTACAAGGAAGCCGGGTACAATTCATTGCTACAGCCACAATCGGCTTCGATCATATAGATACGGAGTATTGCCACGAAGCGGGCATAACCTGGACTAATGCACCGGGATGCAACTCCGCTTCCGTAGCACAGTACCTGCAATCCACACTCTTATTAATAAACCTCCTGAAAGGAAAAAACTTATCAGAAATGACCATTGGCATTGTCGGAGTAGGCAACGTAGGCATCAAAGTGGCTAAAATGGCTCGCGAATTAGGTATGCGAGTATTGCTGAACGACTTGCCACGAGAAGAGAAAGAAGGAAGTACTAACTTCTGCTCTTTACAGTTTCTTGCCGAAGAATGTGATGTTATCACTTTCCACGTACCTTTATATAAGGAAGGGAAATATAAAACTTTCCACCTGGCCGATGAAGCATTCTTCCGTTCCCTCAAACGTTCTCCTATCATCATCAATACTTAATCAATATCATGCTCTCGAAGCGTCGACAAAACAAGCTCTCCACTTTCCCAATCGCTCTTGGCAAACCAGACACAAGGCACTCCCAGCCCCTTGGCACGCTCTAAAACAAACGCATTCTGACGGTTAGTTAAAACCAAAGCCACACAAACCGAACTTTTTTCCCGGAAATAACGGATGATATTTTCGGCATTTGTGCCGCTTCCCGATGCTAATACTGCGATTTTTTTCCTCATATTTCCTCCTTTTAGTGCACAAAACCGTGAAAAATGTGCAAAAAGGTGCATTTAATTCCCTAAATATTTGCGAGTGACGATAAATATTTATTCCTTTGCCCCGCAAATTTAAAGAAATAAAACTAATTATTAATTAAAAACTTAAAGTTATGTCTGAAATTGCATCAAGAGTGAAAGCGATTATCGTCGACAAATTAGGCGTTGAAGAATCAGAAGTTACTAACGAAGCAAGCTTCACTAACGATTTAGGAGCAGATTCTCTTGACACTGTAGAACTTATCATGGAATTCGAAAAAGAATTCGGTATCTCTATTCCTGATGACCAAGCAGAAAAGATTGGTACTGTAGGCGACGCCGTTTCTTACATCGAAGAACACGCTAAGTAATCCTATCCATCAATTTAATATGGAATTAAAAAGAGTTGTAGTAACAGGTCTCGGCGCCATTACCCCTATTGGCAACAATGTTTCCGATTTCTGGGAAAACCTTGTGAATGGGGTTAGTGGAGCAGGACCTATTACTCATTTCGATGCTTCCCTTTTCAAGACCCAATTTGCCTGCGAAGTAAAAACTTCGAAGCTACCCAATATATCGACCGCAAAGAAGCCCGTAAGATGGACTTGTATACACAATATGCCATCGCCGTCGCAAAAGAAGCGGTAGCCGACTCCGGTCTTGACATCGAAAATGAGGATTTAAACAGAATTGGTGTCATCTTCGGCGCTGGTATCGGTGGTATCCGTACATTCGAGGAAGAGGTAGGTAACTATGCCTTGACCGGCAAAGAAAACGGCCTAAGTTCAATCCGTTCTTCATCCCCAAGATGATCTCGGATATTGCTGCCGGACAGATTTCTATTATGTATGGTTTTCACGGTCCCAACTATGCAACTTGTTCTGCATGTGCTACTTCCACAAATGCCATTGCCGATGCGTTTAACCTCATCCGTTTGGGTAAGGCAAATGTTATCGTGTCCGGTGGTTCGGAAGCTGCAATCACCGTTGGCGGTGTAGGCGGTTTCAATGCTATGCACGCATTATCAACACGCAATGAATCTCCTACAACTGCATCTCGTCCGTTCAGCGCAAGCCGTGACGGTTTCGTGATGGGTGAAGGTGGTGGTTGTCTGGTTCTTGAGAGCTGGAACACGCCAAGGCACGTGGTGCTAAGATTTATGCGGAAGTTGCCGGCGTAGGAATGTCTGCCGACGCTCACCATCTGACCGCTCTCACCCCGAAGGACTGGGAGCCAAGTTAGTGATGCTGAATGCGTTGGAAGATGCCGAGATGAGCCCCGAGGAAGTAGATTATATCAATGTACACGGTACTTCTACTCCCGTAGGTGATATATCGGAAGCTAAAGCTATTAAAGAAGTATTTGGTCAACATGCATATGAATTGAACATCAGTTCGACAAAATCCATGACTGGCACTTGCTGGGCGCCGCCGGTGCGGTAGAAGCCATCGCAAGTATTCTTGCGATCAAGAATGGCATCGTACCTCCGACTATCAACCACGAAGAGGGTGATAACGACGAAAACATCGACTATGACCTTAACCTTACGTTCAACAAAGCTCAAAAGCGCGAAGTGAACGTAGCTCTGTCCAATACATTTGGATTCGGCGGTCATAATGCATGTGTCATTTTCAAGAAATACGCAGAATAATCAGTCGTGTTACGTAATCAAATAGACAAGATAAGGCTCTTATTCCGTAAGGACAAAGAGAGTCTTATTTTTGTTTTTACAGATTCTCGGCTTCTATCCACGTGACATCAAGGTCTATCAGCAGGCTTTGCTGCATAAATCCATCTCCATGCGCTCCGAAAAAGGACGTCCCATCAACAACGAACGGCTGGAATTCTTGGGCGATGCTATCCTCGACGCCATTGTAGGAGATATTGTCTACCGCCATTTCGAAGGACGCCGCGAAGGTTTCCTTACCAATACCCGTTCCAAAATCGTGCAGCGGGAAACACTCAACAAACTGGCCGTGGAAATCGGACTGGACAAGCTGGTAAAATACTCCACCCGCTCCTCCTCGCACAATAGTTATATGTACGGAAATGCTTTCGAAGCATTCATCGGTGCCATCTATCTGGATCAGGGCTACGAGCGCTGCAAGCGGTTCATGGAAGAGAAGATTTTCAAGAACTACATTGACCTCGACAAGATGTCTCGCAAAGAGGTCAACTTCAAGTCAAAGCTCATCGAATGGAGCCAGAAGCACAAGTGGAGGTGTCATTCGAGCTTATCGAGCAGTTCCTTGATGAAGATTATAACCCCATGTTTCATACCGAAATCCGCATAGAAGGTATTTCGGCCGGGAAAGGAACCGGATACTCTAAAAAGGAGTCTCAGCAGAATGCCGCACAAGCTGCCCTGAAGAAAATAAAGAATGATGCTTCATTCAAAGAACAAATAGAAGCCACAAAAGCGCAGAATCATTTGCCTGAGAATACAGAAGAAACAGATGAACTCACAGAGGAGACTCTGATTGAAGAAAATCTTGAAACGATTCTGCCTGTAGAAAATCCTGAAACGGACGAATGTAAGGGCGAATAGCCTTCGCCCACATCATTATCAGCCGAAACAAATTCCCATCCGGCGCCCTTGAACAACCAGATCATTATCTTCTGTCACCAGTTTCAACTTTCCGGCTATTTCCTCCAGTGGTGCAGAAGAAATCTCATCCCCTTTCAACGTAATCATCCGGCCAAACTGTTCTGTTGCAATCAGTTCCGTAGCATGCCCACCCATGCGCGTAGACAGATTCCGGTCGAAAGGTGTGGGTGAGCCGCCCCGCTGAATATAGCCCAAGCACAGTCTCGCGGGTCTCGATACCCGTCTCATACTCTATCTCCTGAGCGATATACTCGGCGGCACGCTTCCGCCCGTCCGTCTGTATACCTTCGGCTACCACCACGATGGAGTAAGGCTTTCCTTTCTTCAGCCGATTCAGAATAGTCTCACCGATGTTATGGATATTATAAGGAATTTCGGGTATCAAGATAACATCACCGCCACCTGCCATACCTGAATACAGTGCAATCCAGCCTGCCTTGTGCCCCATCACCTCGATCACCATCACCCGCTTGTGCGAGCTGGCAGTGCTGTGCAGCCGGTCAATGGCATCCGTAGCAATACTGACAGCAGAATCGAATCCGAAGGAGAAAATCGGTTCCCCAGATGTCATTGTCTATAGTCTTAGGCACGGATACGATGTTCAATCCCATGGCAGCCAGTTTGGCAGCAGTCTTCTGCGTACCGTTACCACCGATACAAACCACACAATCCAATCCTAATTCCTTGATATTCTGTTCTATCAATGCCGGTTTATTGACATCGGATATCACACCGTTCTTCTTGAAAGGTTTCTCGCGGGAAGTGCCGAGCATTGTGCCGCCCTGATTCAACAAACCGGACAAAGATTTATCAGTAAACGACTCCACATCCTTGGTAAGCAACCCCTGAAAACCGCTGTGAATGCCAATTACCTCCATTCCATAATGGTTGATAGCTGTTTTGCACACTCCACGAATGGTGGCATTGATGCCGGGACAATCGCCTCCCGAAGTCAAAATACCGATTCTCATGACACTTTTGTTTGAATTATTGTTCTTTAGGTCCGTAAAGATAGAAAAAAAAGAGAAAAAAGATAGAGAAGCCGATAAATAAGATTATTTTTGCGGTTTAAAATAAGATTTCACAAAGAACGATGAATATTACAAAGTTTCTGAATAAGGTATATTTTGCTCCCCGTCTGAAAGAAATCGAACAATACACCAGCCATGCCGGTGAATTGCAACAGCTTGTACTGCAGCGCCTCGTCCGGACAGCGGCAAACACGGAATGGGGAAAGAAGCATGACTATAAAAGCATTCGTACTTATGAAGATTTCAGAAGCGCCTACCCATACAGACTTACGAAGAGGTAAAGCCTTATGTAACGCGCTGCGTGCCGGTGAGCAAAATCTGCTTTGGCCTTCGGAAATACGTTGGTTTGCCAAGTCATCGGGTACCACCAACGACAAGAGTAAGTTCCTGCCCGTCAGTAAAGAAGCATTGAATGACACACATTATCAAGGCGGTAAAGATGCGGTTGCCCTCTATCTGGGTCAGAATCCTGACAGCCGCTTTTTCTCCGGACAAGGTTTGATTTTAGGTGGAAGCCACAGCCCCAACCTCAACTCCAGGCACGGGCTTGTAGGCGATCTTTCTGCTATCCTGATACAAAATATACATCCGTTAGTGAACTGCGTCCGTGTTCCGAGCAAGAAAATTGCTCTTATGAGCGACTTTGAAAAGAAGATAGAAGCAATCGCCAACAGTGCCGTATCAAAAGATGTAACGAGCCTTTCGGGCGTTCCTTCATGGATGTTAGTACTCATTAAGCGTATCCTTGAAAAGACCGGTAAACAATCGCTGGAAGAAATATGGCCCAATCTGGAAGTCTTCTTCCATGGTGGTGTTGCTTTCACCCCTTATCGTGAACAATATAAAGAAGTGATCCGATCACCCAAAATGCATTATGTAGAAACGTACAATGCCTCCGAAGGGTATTTCGGTACGCAAAACGATCCGAATGATCCGTCCATGCTGTTGATGATCGACTACGGTATATTCTATGAGTTCATCCCATTGGAAGATGTAGGTAAAGAGAATCCCCGCATCTACTGCCTGGAAGAAGTGGAAGTGGACAAGAATTATGCATTGGTTATCTCTACTTCTGCGGGTTTGTGGCGCTATATGATTGGAGACACCGTGAAGTTCACGCAAAAGGATCCTATAAGTTCGTCATCACCGGACGTACCAAGCACTTTATCAACGCGTTCGGCGAAGAACTGATTGTGGATAACGCGGAAAAAGGTTTGGCAAGGGCTTGCGAGGCTACCGGAGCATTGATTTCCGATTATTCGGCTGCTCCTGTATTTATGGATGCCAATGCTAAATGCCGTCACCAATGGTTGATTGAGTTTGTACAGGCACCGGACAGTATAGAAAATTTTGCCAAAATACTGGATGATACACTGAAAGAAGTGAATTCCGATTATGAAGCAAAACGACAGAAAAACATTGCCCTGCAACCTCTGGAGGTGATTGTTGCCCGCAAAGACCTATTCCATGACTGGCTGGCACAAAAAGGAAAGTTGGGTGGACAACACAAAGTTCCGCGTCTCAGCAATACAAGGGAATATATCGAGGAAATGCTGGAACTGAACAACTAATTCCTGCAATAGCATAGGACAATACGATAATAAATAAGAAAGGCCGCATCAGACAAAACCGATGCGGCCTTTTCCATTTTTGTTCCATGCCTTGAAACTCACAGTTTCATTACTTGAAACCAACAGTTTCATGCCTTGAAACTGCAAGTTTCACGCCGAGAAACCAGTAGTTTCACACCGAGAAACTAACAGTCATCCCAGGCTATCAGAAATTATAAGCCAATCCGATGCCCAGTATCTCCTTGAACTGTACCTTCGGCCCTCTTTCAACGCCCTCATCATTAAAGGTTTTCACATCATTATCATACTTCAGTGTCATATTCAGGGTTGCTGATAGCACTTTATTGATCTTCATACTGATGAGCACATCCCAGTTGACATCCACATTACCAAAGTCTTTATTATAAGGAGTGAAGAAATCGGCTGTAGTAATCAGATTCACATTTTCCATGACAGGCAGCTCTGCACGGGCTTTCAGGAAAGCTCCGGCTTCGATCTTAAAGTGATCCCCCCGGATCAACACCAAAAGAACCTAAATCAGAAAGATAATCATCGCTCACAAAGGTCATCTTTGTGGAGACAGGTGAAAGGAATATAGAATAATTACTCTTCGGACGATATTCCATACCCAATGCCACATTAGAATAGGCGGGAGCAAAGAAGTTAGATATATAGTGACTCTTGTCCGGATAATTATATCCTTTGGCAAACTGAGTATTCAAATCAGCCATAAGCGTATAATACCAAACTTTAGTGGCTGCATAGCCCAACTGGGTAGATAATCCTATTTTATCAGAACTCTTTCTCATCCCTTGCGATTTGGTTTTCGAAAGACCATAATCCAGCACCAGGTTCGTCACCCATAGCCAGTTTCCGCTCTTATGTGTCAGTGACCCATTCAGGTAAGCATTCCCGGCAATAGAATTCTCACCACCGGCCGACCAGTTTGTCATTGCAGTTTGCGACATATTTATACCTGTCACACCCTTCAGTACCCAAGCTCCTTCTTTATATCCCTTATCGTCCGTTTGGGCAGAGACGATTGTTGCCAAAGTGGCAAATAGTATCATTAAATATATACGTTTCATACTGTTATTCGTTTTAATTGTTCCGCAAAACAAAGACGTCTTTGTATTTCAAACAGAGTAAACTATTTTTTTGTTCAGAAACAAATAAAAGAATGATTGTACGGAAATTACAGGATGATACCTCCTCCCAGCAACAGACCTGCCTCATCGTAAAATGCCGCAGCCTGTCCGGAAGCAATGGATTCCAGTGGTTCGCGCAATAGCACATGCAAGAGATTCTCATCCGTTATACTGACAGTGCAGTGATTAGCTTGCTTCCGATAGCGAATCCTGACAATGACATCCTCGGAATTCAGTAAACGGGAAGTATCCACAATATTCCAGTCTTTCAACAGCATTTCCTCTTTGTAAAGAGAAGCGAGAGGCGCAAGTATCACTTCGTTCCTCTCTTTATGTATCTCTTTTACGAAAACAGGACGGTTCAAATGAATACCCAATCCTCTGCGCTGACCAATCGTATAGAAGGGATATCCTTCGTGCCAACCTAAAAAAGTCCCGCTTTCATCGAGAAATTGTCCTTTTCCCGGCAAAGCATCCTGCGGAACTTCACGCTGCAAGAAAGAGCGGTAATCCATCGGGCAGAAACATACACCAAGACTATCCTTTTTGGTTGCTGTCCGTTCAAAGCCCCGCTTAGCAGCATAGACACGTACTTCATTTTTAGTCCAGTCACCCATTGGAAGGAGCATACGTTCTAAAATGTTCTGTTGCAGTCCCCAGAGGAAGAAAGTCTGATCCTTATCACGGTCGGCAGCCGGGGCTATAAAGTAATAGCCATCCCGGAAAACTTTACGTACGTAGTGTCCGGTAGAAATCCAATAAATGCCCATTTCATCGGCAATCTTTGCCAGCAACGGCCATTTCAGTTCATTGTTGCAGAGAGTACAGGGAACAGGGGTACGGGCGGAAAGATATTCATCTACGAAATAGCGGATAATGCGTTCACGGAATAATTCGCGGGCATCATAGATGATGTGCGGGATATTCAGACGGGAAGCGAGATTACGGGCATCATCCAAAGATTCTTCAAAGCCTTCCGAATCATAGAAACGAAACGTCACACCGGTTACTTCATAACCGGCCTCTTGCAACAGCATGGCGGCAACAGAACTATCTGTGCCTCCGCTCATACCTAATAATACACGCTTAGCAGACTTCATGAGTACAAAAATAAGAATTATTTCTCTGGCAAAGAATAAACATATATATGAATCTGTGGTGAACTTACCCCCATCAGTAATTATGAAATAAGTTCAGCCGCTGTCGCACTTATTATACAATAAAGAAGCGGGAGAATGTTCTTTCCAGTCTTTCAACCTTCCAGTACATCTCCCGCTTATGATGAAGAGAATCTCTATCTTATTCTTCTTTTTCCAGTTTTCCGGCTTTCACTTCTTCAAAAGTAGGATTGAAAGCATTGCCAATTACTTCCCACGCTTCAGCATCGTTCAGGCCCGCAATAACTTTTGCCAATCCTTTATAAGAAATCAGTCCCATCTGTTTTTCAATATACACCGACTCGGCAGATTCCAGGTTTTCAAAGCAATCCAGATTGGTAATCACTGTATTAGGATTGCTTCCGGTAGCACCACCTATTGTTAGTTTCAGAGTACCCACACGCTTCAAAGCAGGCAGATTAATACTTTCCAGCATAGCAGGAACTCCATTTGTAAAACAAGTACCGATGCTGCACACGCCTGTTACTTCCTGCAAAGCAGGCAAACTCAGAGTTTTAAGTACTCCCCCATAAGTAAAGCTACCTACTTTGGCCAGCTTCGGAAACTGAACAGGTTGCACTACATTGTTCACATAAGAACCTTCCTGAAGACTCATAGCCCCCGTTACCTCTTCCAGATCTTCAAAACTGATTATGGCAAGGTTGGCATTATAACCTTGAGTAACCGTCAGTTTTTTAGCCTTCTTCAGACCTGGGAAGGTAAAGTTCGCCTCCTCTTTCACAATTGCAAATTCCAATGAGATCTCTGCATTCTCAAGTCCTTCGAAACGCATTCCTTTACTACCTGACAGTGACACTTTTCCCGTGAAAGTGTCATCGCCTTTCAATAGCAGACCTTCAGGAACAGAGCTCAATTTCAGTTCGTCAATGGTCAAGCCTGTAACATCCATTTCTTTCAGAGCAGCCACATTTCCCAAAGATAAATAAGAGAAATGCGCTCCTTTCAGATTCTTCAGGAAAGATATTTTCTCCAGCTTAGGCAACTGTTCCATTGAAACCCGACTGACAGAAGTCAATGAGCCCAAACCTGTTATATCAGTAACCCCTGGCATGGATGACAAAGAGAATGTCCCTCCGATAGTCTTCAGTGCATTGAATCCAGATAAAACAGTAGCCTCTTCACTATAGCCCCCCAAAGAGAATCCGCCACCTACGGTCTCCAATTCGGGACAGGCATTGTCCAGTTGTTTCACATTCGACAATGTCGTCAATTTCAGATCTCCTCCTACACTCTTCAACTTTTTCAACGGCTCCATATCAGGAATGGCAAGATAAGATATAGTAGCGGCACCGTCTACAGTAGTCAATGAAGAAAGATTAAGTTCTCCAAGGCTTTGACAGTGTTCTATGGTCAGTCCGTTTTTACCTACATAAGCAAGCGAGCCTAAATCCAGTTTTTTGACGCCATTATTATAAATGCGCATACTGTTGGCTTTCGTCAGTTTAGGGAGACTCACTTCATTCAGATTGTTCATTGGATATTGCAATGAGAAGCTGTATGATATTTCTTCCAACGAACTAAAGAACACGTCCTCCAAATCCGAAAGCGACTCAAGCGAGATAGTAGCCGCGGAAACCAAGGCAGGGAAGTTTATTTTCTTCACCTTCTTGTAGCTTTTCAGAGTCAGCTGATTACCCAGCGTTTTCAGAGCCGGGAAACTAACTTCTTCCGTCAGTTCAAGCGTTCCGTTCTGTCGTCCGGCAAAGGTGATATCCTTTCCTATAATCTCCAAAGCCGGGAATTCCAACTGTTTGAAGTGGATTGCCTGTAAGGTCAACGTACCGCCCACACTTTCCAGTTTTGGCAGATTCAGTGTGCGAAGCGTATCAGCCGAAAGATACAGATCGCCACCTACCATCTTCAGTTGAGACAGTTCGATGTGTTCCAGTTCCTTGTTACCAAATGCTCCGTTCGTACCGATACGGCCTGCAATCTTCAGTGCTCCTGCCCTTTCCAGATTCTCCAGTCCTGCAACTGAAGTACCTTTGTAAGTAGGATTGATAAGCACCGTTCCGGATACTTCTTTCACACCACTCAGCGCAGCGAAAGAAAGTAACGAATCTTCCTTTACGCTTCCCGTTTCCTTACCGATAATCAGATTTCCTTCTATGCGGCTGATACCACGTGCTGCAAAAGCTTCTACGTCTTCAGCCGTTTCCAGCAGCACATCCCCCTCACCGACAATCAATGTGCGGCTCAGAGAGTAATGATACGTACGTTCCTTACCATTATAAGAGGTTACAGTCAACGTCTGATTTCCTTCCCAATCTGTTATATTCGACGGATCCGGGGTAATCGTGGCAAGCTCACTACACAAAACCTCAGCTTTGGCTCCCTGCACCGAAACACCTTCGGGCACAGACAGAGTCAGTTCATCTTCAGTAATAGTGGCCGCATAGGTCTTTCCATCCTGTAATTTCAGGCTGAATGAAGTGATATAGTTTTCGCTTCCGGAGAAAGCAGAGTCTTCGTCATCGCAACCGGCCAGCAGCGAAATGAAGCCTATCATCAATATGTATGCTAAACTTTTTAGTTTCATATTTTCTTTATTTTATACTTGATTATTCTTCTTCGGCAGGCAGGGTCCATAGTCCATCCTCTGCCAGCTGCTTGTACGTTGGATTATACAAGTTATCCTCAACAATCCAGTTCGTTTCAGGACAACTCTTGATGGCTTTCTTCAATCCCTCATAAGAGGCCAGAGCCTTGTGGTTCACTATTTTGAAGCCACCGATACTCTCCAGAGATACAAGGAAGTTCAAGTCCGTCAGTTTAGTGTTCTGCATATTCTGGGTTTCATTATAACCATAAGGGCGAAGATACAACGTCCCGCCCACCGTTTTCAGTAGAGGATAGTAAAGAACCGGTTCATAAACATTACCATATTGCTCATAACCTGTCTGAATAAGCAGATTTCCACCTACCTTTTCCAGCTTGGGGAACGAACGTTCATCAGTGGTATTGACACATATCCGAGTATCTCCACCAATTGTTTTCAGTTCGGGGAAATGGAACTCTTTAATATTAGAGTAAAGGTCGAATATACCACCCACTTCTTGCAAGTCGGGCATAATGATCTCCTGAATATTCGAATTATTCCAATAAGAAAAGTCACCAGTGATTTTGTTGATACCAGCTATATTCGTTGTTCCACCATTATTGCTAAGATAGTTGAGCTTTAGAGAACCGATTTCCTGAAAGCCCTGGAATTGGGGAGAGAGACCGGACATGACTATGCTTCCGGCAAACACATCATCACCCTTCACGACAGTTGTACTCATGTCCGAACCCTGCAACAGTAATTCTTCCATTTCTACACCGCGCAAATCAATCTCACTCATACCTGAACCTAAAGAGATCTTTCCCACCTTCTTCAATTTAGCCGGCATCTTCACGCTACCGGTAGCTGTCAGACTCAGAGTTCCGCCAATACTTTCCAGCGAAGCCAACTGCTCGGGATTGAATCCGGCAATGGAAATACTGGCATTACCGTCTATCGCCTTCAACAGAGGCATATTCATCTGATTCACTTTCGGGCAACTAAGCGATAATTCACCTAAATGAGTCAGCGCCGGGAAAGAAACTTCATACAGCGGGTTATCTGCAATGCTGAGTTTCCCCGAAATATCCTGTAACTTCGGGCAATAGAGCAACAGAAGAGTTTTTCCGGTCACATTCAAGTCTTTGCAGGACAACAGTTCGCTGAAGTCCAGACGAATGGCTGACATACTCACTTCAATACTTCCTCCTACATGCTTCAAAGACTGGAAAGACATTTTCTCTACCGATGATTTACCTTTCAGCGAAAGGTTACCGCTCACCTGTTGCAATGCGGAAAATTCCGTAGAGACAAAAGGAGCTTCCATCGAGAGGTTACCGCCCACACTCTTCAGTGAAGAACAGGAAATATCACCCACAGCCGCGCTCTTTATGTCCAGATCACCCCCTATATGAGTCAGCTTATTCAAATCCACGGTCCACAAACTGTCAGCCGAAATAATCTGGAAAGAACCACCTATCTCTTCCAGATTCTCCAGCCCGGCAAATTCATGCCCACGGTAACGGGTATTAATGGTGATACTACCGGACACCTGCTTCAAGGTTGACAATGCTGCCAGAGACTTAATGGAATCTGTACCCAACTGCTGTCCGATAATCAAACTACCATCCAGATACGAAATACCTTTTGCACCGAAAGCATCCAATTCTTCCTGCGTATTCAGCAAGATGATACCGGTTTCGGGTACACTGCTTCTGCGAGGCGTATAGAGGTATTTGCGTGACTGGCCTGAAAGGGAAGTCACGGTAAAGAACATTTCCTCCTCCCAGTTATACACTGTAGCAGGGTCCGGCTTGATTGTAGCGTTCTCGCTGCACACCACTTGAGCCTTAACATCACTGAGTATCACTTCTTCCGGAATGTTCATCACAATGGTGTCTCCCCGGAAAGAGGCTACAAGAGATTGGTCTCCCTGTTTCAGGGTAAAGGAAGTGATAAAGTTATCAGTTCCCTCAAAAGGATCATTGCTGTCATCGCAGCCCGTGAGACAGGCCAATACGAACAAAATGCTCCCAAGGATATATTTATTCATGATTCTATTTGTTTTAAATTACTAAATCAAGGTTTCAATCGCAAGTCCATAGCAGCAGAAGATTCGGTAGAAATCTCACCTACAGCTGCTCCTTGTCCCATTTGTGCCGTATGAACTTTCACAAAGTCGATGTATTTCAGATTAGCCGGGCTGCCGTCCTGCTGAATGGCGTTCTCAATACGGAATCCGGTCGGATCATTTATATTGTCCACATATCCCCAGTCAAAGCCCCAATTAGTTTCAATACCTTCCGTTTTAAACTGATCGCCCAAGCAAGTTCCTGTCAGGATATAGTATTCCTCTTTCATGAACCAAGGGAAATAACCGCTATTCGGATGGTAAGCATTTCGTCTCAGGAAAGTCAGGTTACCATCATTGTCAATCGAAAGTACATCCTGCTTATCCTGCGTAGGACGATAATACTTCAGAGCATAACGTTGAGTGATTCCGGGCTTTCCTGTTTCACTGCCTTTAAGTTCATACCAAGTATCATCAGCAATACCGTTTCCGTTTTCATCCTGGCTTACCCATACGACACCACACTCACACCAATATTTACCAAGCGGATTACCAACAATATCAAAGTCTGCTTCACCCTTACCGTCATCCTCTACACTGTGGTCAAAGCCCAAAATAAAATAACCGCCCCATGCGCCAAGAGAAGCGATCCAACCGGTTCCACCACCATTATTCAGTGTATTCTGTATCGTCATTCGTGCATCTTCGGCAGTCTTGTCCTGAGAGAAATTAACGAACTGCCCCGGAGCAGGCGTGAACTCAAAGCAATGATTGGATATCCAATAACTCTTTGCGGTCGGTGCTCTGAAATAGGTACCTTCCTTGGGAGTACACTCCACCTTAACCGTAGCCTCAGCTGTTTTACCACCGTCGATAGCCTTCACTTTTATTTCATAAATCTGGCCTTCAGCAGAAGGCGTAAACTTGAAATGAATGGAAGTTTCGCTCTGTACACTCCCGTCCACGCTCCATTCGTACACCGCATCATCGCTGATTGAGAATCTTACAGGTGCCAACACAAGGCTTCTGCCAATAGGACAAGTCATAGTTCGCACATCATGTATGGTGGAAGGTTCCACATAGCGGCCGTTATCAAAGAACAACACCGGCTCTTCTTCCGGTATCACCGAGATATTAATGTTCTTCACATCCACACCATCGGCATTGGTTACTTTCAGAGCAAGCGTATAAACATCTATCTCCTTCTCTTTAAATTGATAGATGGAGTCGTGGCTTACCACACGTCCGCCATAGCTCCACTCAAAAGTGGTACTCTCGTCCGTGTATTTGGTTTCGGCAGCCACCTTCAGAGCTACATCGCAATAGCCCACAGCCGAACTACTCACCGTAATTTCAGGCGGCAGACGGTCTACGACTGTTATTTTGGCTTGCTTTTCCACACTTCCGTTATCAGCATCCAGGCGGAAGTTCACAAAGAATTCTCCTAACTGATCACCTTTAAACTGATAGGTTTCCTGCTCAGACACAATCTTACCTGCACGTTTCCAAGCATACACAGGATTGATGGCATTCTCCGCAGTCACCTGCAATGTCACCTCATGTCCTATCTTTACTTTATACTCTCCGGTATCGGAGTTTAGCGAACACTCGGGAGCTCCAACCAGCCCCGCTTCGTCATCATCATCCGAACAGGCACCCAATGCAAACAGGCACAGTCCGACAAACGATAGTTTTAAATACAGATTTTTAAACATACTATTTATTGATTAGAAAATGTTACTTGCAATCGTTTCGTTGTAAATACAAAGTGCGCAGGGATGTCCCCTGTCGTAACGCTCCACTTCTTTTTTCCCTCGGGCGTGAAGCAATAGAGTGTTCCGGGGGTAACATAATTTTTGGCGTCGGTCACGAAGATCTCTTTGGTATCGGGATTCACAGCCAATCCATAAGGTACCTCGATACTCTTTTCCGTACCGTCCGTAATGAAGTTCGTAGTCACTACACGTTTCTTCCGCGTGTCATAAATGCCATAACTAATGGTATTCTGCCCGGTGTACTTACTATACTCCGTACTGTAATAGAAGAGCGAGTCCCCACTCAGACAAAACTCACTGGCCGGAAAGTTCAGCACATCAGTCACCATATCATTATGAGAGTTTATGACATATACCTTGGAGTGTATGTCGTAATAATCACCACGTGATGAAACATAAATATTTCCACGCGCATCAATTGCCATCCGATGAAGGTTGATGCCTACCGTTATTTTTTTGATTTCGGTAAAGGTGTTCAGGTCTATCACAGATACGGTATTATCGTAATTGGGTACACGATAACCTCCGGAATTGGCTACATAGAGTTTATTCCCTACCACTACCATCTCTTCCGGCTGATAGCCGACATCACAAGTGTCCACCACCTGCAAGGAATTCAGATCCACTTTAGCCACATACCCCAGTCTGGCATTGGGATCAATCACCACTTTACCCGCATAAGAACTGACGTAAGCATAGCGACCGTTGAAAACGATATAGCGACAGTTAGGAATAGGGATGGCAGCCAAGTGCCTTGCTGTATTGACATCCATCACCTCCACTAGGTGGGATACATTAATGACAGCAAACAGTTTATCACCATTTATCTGAATATCATTTCCCACATCACCCAGCGCTTTTTGTACGGTAGGATTCAATTCCGGATAAATGTTCTTACAGTAATTACCCGAAGCGTAATCGAAATAGTCCAGAGAAGCCTTGTTACTTCCCATATTCCCCTCATTCAACAGGAAAAATCCCTTGACCGGACCTGTCACCTGTACGCCCGGTGTCACATTCGTCACACTGGAAAGTACCAGTTCTTCGTCGTCGCTACGGCACGAAGATACCAACAGTATCAGCATGCCCGCAAGCCACATCAGTAATAATTTACTTCTTTTCATAAGCCGTGTATTTGGTTTTAAAGTTCTACATTTATCACAAAGCGGAAATTTATTCCCGGCATGGGATACCATTGTACCACCTCGTACTGCTGATTGAAGACATTATTGACTTCGGCGGTCAGTTTCCACAACATCTTTTTCCAATGCAAGCGGCGGGAAAGGGAAAGGTCGTTCGTATACCATTCCTTGGCATAATTCTCCGGAATGTTGGCACTCGATTCATAACGCTCGCCGGTATAGATAAAACTGTAATTCATGTCCCAATCCCTATAACTCAAATTAAGGACAGCCGAACCGCTGTGCCAGGGAATATAAGGTATCTGTCCACCGTAATAGTCACTTTTTGCATCGGTGAAATCCTGCGCTTTCTCATACGTATAGTTCACCCGCAGGTTGGCCTTCAGGTCTTTCAATAAATGCCATTCGGTTTGCAGAGCCACATCCACCCCGCGCATCTCCACATAGCCCAGATTTACCATTGTCCAACGGAACTGGTTAGAAGTAGGCATGGCTACAATCTTGTCGGTGACCTCGTTATAGTAAGCATCTGCCTGAAACTCCAGCCGGGCAGGATAACCTCCACGGAATTTGCGGGAATAAGTTACACCTATATCATATTGTGTGGTATATTCCGGATTCAGGTCAATGTTTCCTATGAAGGTATAGTAAAGGTCATTCAGCGTCGGCATGCGGAATATCTTTTTGTAAAAAGCACGCAGATTCAAATCTTCGTTCTTGAAAGGTTGCCAAGATGCCACGACGGTAGGCGTATATTTGTGTTTATCACCCGCTGCGGCGTTGGGAACCTTCGTAGTCTCGTGTACAAATGTCCCCAGCAGACTGGCTTGTAGTTTGAATCGCTCAAAATGCAGTGCCGTAGCCGCCGCCACAAGTGCCGTGTAGCGGCAGGGATAAACGAAGTTCACCAGGTCGGCATTTAATTTATTCCACTGAAAATCCACCGAAACGTCCGCACTCCAAAAAGGAAGAATATTCAGCATATTCGCTGCCGAAAAATAGAGTTCATGCTGGCGGTAATGATTGTTCACATACATTGTAGTAACATCCAAGCGCGGATCGGACAGATAATGAAGATAATCGTAAGCATACTTACCATTCGTCTGTAAACTGTAGTTTCCCCAATGTTTCCGGAAAGAGCCCTGCAAAAAGAAGTTCGTATCCCATTGGCGGTCTTCATGCACAAAGTCACCCGTCTCACGCACAGCGGCACCGGGCAATCCCCGTTCGGAATTATATAAATAAGCTTTGGCTTTCCATTCTCCCCCTTGCATATCTCCGAATAAGCCATACTCTGCACGAATGGCCTCCACATCACCGTTCTTACGGGTTTCTGTTATATCATATCCGTTTTTCTGTCGGTAACGGAACTTATATTTCCCGCTGGTATACATATACTCAGCACTCAGTGAACCGCTCACCTGCTTGCTCAGCCTATGCTCCAGCAGGACGGAAGGATTAACCAAACCGAAAGAACCGGTTTTGAAAGTTCCTTTCAGGCGATAGTTCTGTCCTTCGCCAAAAGAAGGATGACGAGCTGTCATATAGATGGAACCGGCTGAAGCAAAATCCTTTGCCGATTGAAAGATAGCGCTCTTCTGGCCATTGTAGAGTGAAACGGCCTCCATGTTATCCAACGAGAAACGTCCCAGATCGATTTGTCCGTTCTGAGCATTTCCCAACTGAACGCCGTCATAGAATACGCCCACATGTTGAGTGCCAAGTCCACGTATGTTGACGGTTTTCAAACCACCGATTCCTCCATAATCCTTTATCTGGATTCCGGAAAAATAGCGGATTGCATCAGCCACAGAATGGACACTCAATTTCTGAAGTTCTTCTCCGGCAAGCATTTGTACCGGAATCACTTCTTTACGGATGCGTTGCGCTGATACAGAGACTTCTTCTATATGATAAGTCTTTGTAGAGTCTACCGTTTGAGCATACAAATCCACGCAACAGCATACTAATGGCATTACCACTGCCAATAAAATGCGATGATACATTCGATTTCATGTATTAAAGAGAGTATCAAACCTCTGCCAAGAGTAATCAATGATAACCCTATAAAAAATAAGTACGACCGGATTTCTAATCCCAGAGAACTCCTGATTCCAGATCATGGCAGGTCTTCTGACTTGCTTCATCTGATGACTCCCTTCCCGTTCATGCAGAAAACAGTGGCGTGAGTATCGTCTTCAGACTTTGTTTGAAGCTTACAGCAGCGGGTCTGTTCAGGATTTACACCTGATTCCCTTTTCACCACCCGCCACGAAAGCGACGGGTGACACCATAATCAATGGCAAAGATACATATTATTATTAAAGTTAACCTTTTTACAGATACTTTTTTATCCGATCCATATCCGAGACGTATCTGGGCCGTACTTGCTCCGTACGTTCTCCATGCAGAGGTACCTCTGACCGAAGAAAGTACGGCTTTGATACGGAGCAAGTCATATATCCACGCACGTTCACAGGCCACTATCAGCGAAGCAATATGTATACCCAAGAAATCATAGAGCAATATGAAGTAAAAGAGAGGCCGGGAAACTATCTGAACCTGAAGTTCGGACTCAGTATCCGGCTTGGAAAGAAATAAGAAAAGAACCTCTTCATTACTGTACTAAAAGCCATTAAATCCGACAACAGAACCGTTTAATAAATTATTTGTTGTAACTTTGTGCTCTTTAAAAAACTAAAACTCAAACGTTATGGAACATCAACTGACCATTTACAACACTTTAAATAGAAAAAGGAGCTGTTCGTACCGCTGCATGCACCGCATGTAGGCATGTATGTCTGCGGACCGACCGTGTACGGTGACCCGCACTTGGGACATGCACGCCCTGCCATCACTTTCGACCTGCTGTTCCGCTACCTTACCCACTTGGGATATAAGGTACGTTATGTCCGCAACATCACCGATGTAGGCCATCTGGAACATGACGCTGACGACGGAGAAGACAAAATAGCCAAGAAAGCACGACTGGAACAATTGGAGCCGATGGAAGTAGCGCAATACTACATCAACCGTTACCACAAGGCAATGGAAGCGCTGAACGTACTTTCACCCAGTATCGAACCGCACGCTTCGGGACACATCATCGAGCAGATAGAGCTGGTGAAAGAGATCCTGAAGAATGGCTATGCTTATGTCAGTGAAGGCTCTGTCTACTTTGACGTAGAGAAATACAATAAGGATTACCATTACGGAAAACTATCCGGCCGCAATCTGGATGACGTGCTGAACACCACCCGCGAACTGGACGGACAAGCTGAAAAGCATAACCCCGCCGATTTCGCCTTATGGAAATGCGCGCAACCGGAGCATATCATGCGCTGGCCTTCTCCATGGAGCGACGGTTTCCCGGGATGGCATGCCGAATGTACGGCCATGGGTAAGAAATACCTCGGCGAACATTTCGATATTCACGGTGGTGGTATGGACCTTATCTTTCCTCACCACGAATGTGAGATTGCTCAATCGGTTGCATCACAGGGCAATGACATGGTACATTACTGGATGCACAACAACATGATGACCATGAACGGACAGAAAATGGGTAAGTCTTACGGTAACTTCATCAATCTGGACGAGTTCTTCAACGGCACACATAAGTTGCTGACACAAGCATACAGTCCGATGACCATCCGCTTCTTCATCCTGCAAGCTCACTACCGCAGCACGGTAGACTTCAGTAACGAAGCCTTGCAAGCAGCGGAAAAGGGATTAACCCGAATGATGGATGCCGTGAACGGACTGGAAAAGATCACTCCGTCCGCCACTTCCAGCGTAGATGTGAAAGCAGTGCGTGAGAAGTGCTATGAAGCCATGAATGATGACTTGAATACCCCGATAGTCATTGCTCATCTTTTCGACGGAGCCAGAATGATTAACAACATCATTGCAGGCAACGACACCATCACTGCCGATGATCTGAAAGAGCTGAAAGAAACTTTCCATCTTTTCTGCTTCGACATTCTGGGACTGAAAGAAGAAAACAATTCCAATGAAGAACGTGAAGTTGCTTTCGGTAAAGTAGTAGATATGTTACTGGAAGAGCGCATGAAGGCCAAAGCCAATAAAGACTGGGCTACCAGTGATAAGATTCGCAATGAACTTACAGCACTCGGTTTTGAGATAAAAGACGGTAAAGACGGTTGCGAGTGGAAGCTGAATAAATAAGCTCCACCACCCTATAAAAAAGCTGCCTCCCTCTGATCCAAGCGAATCGAGGGAGGCAGTTTCATTTAGAAAAGAGAGTTTTAGTAAGGTATCATGTCGGAAAGAATACGTTCCTTATACCAGGGGTCATCTATCGCCTTCAACTCCTTGCCCATCTCACGGCAAAGTTCTGCAACGATTTCTTTATTTTCTTCCAACGGAAGATTATTCATCTGATAAGGGTCCTTTTCATCATCAAACAACAAGCTTTTCTTCAGCTTATGGTCTTTCTTATCAATATAGAAAGCCAAAGTATAGCGTGCCGTCTTATATCCTCTTGAAGAAGGGAAATAAGTCTGCACTTTACCATCCGCATCCTTTTCTCCGTCCAGATTCTGGATATACAAAGCACCACCGGGACGTTCAATTTCCGCCTTTTCATCGAAGAAAAGAGGTGCCCAGTTGCGTCCCTGCACATTAGACGGAATGGAATCGCCCAAACCACACAGCCCCAGGACAGTCGGCATAATATCCGGCGCGGACATCAGAAGATTGTCTACACGCGGCTGGATATGACCGGGATAACGTACCAGGAACGGTATATTCATAGATTCGGAATAAGGAGAATTCTTCGGATCATCCGTGAACTGGCTACACATTGTTTCACCATGGTCGGAAGCAAAGATCACAATCGTATTCTTATCCAAACCCTGCTCTTTCAGTGTTTCAAGGATCTGTCCGAAAGCACGGTCTACACCGGTAACAGAGGCAAAGTAGTAGCGAACGCTCTCTGCTTTTTCACGCTTCTTATCTGCATTGGGACGGATAAGAAGGCTGTCCAGAGGTTGATCTTTGTACAGATTGAAATCTTCTTCCATACAATCATCCAATGAACGATACGGACTATGGGGAGGATTCATGCCTACCATTATAAAGAAAGGCTTCTTCGGATCACGTACATTCCCTTCGTTCTTCAGATAGGAAACCACCATCTTGGACTCATGCAACGGTGACCATTCTTTCGGATCGTGACGATTTCCATCCGTATCCCAGTAATGCGGATTCTTGTGTTCGTCAAAGGTACCGTAAGAATACCAGTAATTGAACCCATGACGACGTTCTTTCGGCGTATAGGCATCCCAGGCAGGTATTCGATCTTCTACATAGTGACCGGGACGTTGCGGATCGTTCGGTGTAGGGAAGTCAGCGTGTAATTTACCAAAATAAGCGCAGTCATATCCGGATTTATTAAATACGTCACCTATGCAATCCACGTCGGCACGCAGGGAACTAATAGGCCGGTTTGAATTACAGTTCAAAGGTATTCCGCTTTTATTGGGATACATCCCCGTCAACAGCATACCCCGATGAGGACTACTCAACGGACAGTTACTTTGGGCAGAACTTAACACCAACGCTTCACGGGCAAAGCTATTCAAGTTAGGAGTATGCACCGGATCATTGCGGAAGTTCACCTTGTCGCGAAACCCATCCTGTCCCCAGAACTCCATAGCCTGATTACGGTACTGGTCGGGGAAGACATAAATTACATTCGGAAGTTGTGCCTGCTCTCCCTGCTGAGTTTTGCAGCCTTGCAGGGCAAACAGGCCCAAGCCTCCCAAAAACAAACTAAACCGATTTATCATTTTATTCTTATTAAATTACGTTGAAATTATAAATGGGAATTTATCGGTGAGATACTGTTGCTATCACACCGAATGGAAACTTTGCCGGGGCGCTACGCCCCTAAATTATCATTTATAGTTTCAGCATGTGAATTAAAACAGCTTCTTGTTTGATTCCAAGTCTCTTTTGCGCATAATTCCTTCCAGGAAGTAATAGTCCGCATAATTCAACGGAACATCAATCTCAGCACCATGAGGAATACTGCCTACAGAGTGCATCAGAATGAAATTACCGTTTGTGCCCACTTCTGCACGATAAGCCGGAGAAGCGAGATTTTCCATAATCTTATCTGCTGTTTCCTTATAATTTTTGCCGGGAATGTATGTACTCAACTCATACAAAGCAGATGCCGTACATGCAGCAGCCGAAACGTCACGGGGTTCGTTCGGAATATTGGGAGCATCAAAGTCCCAATACGGTACAAGGTCCTCCGGCAAGTTCGGATTATTGAAGATAAAGTTATAAATCTTTTCAGCCATATCAAGATACTTCTGATCGTGGGTATAACGGTAACACATGGTGTATCCGTAAATAGCCCATGCCTGTCCGCGTGCCCAGGCGGATTCGTCAGCATACCCCTGTGCGGTTTGTTTCTTACGTACCTCACCGGTTACGGGATCATAATCCACTACGTGATAACAGCTGTTATTGGCACGGAAATGGTTCTTCATGGTGGTATCGGCATGCTTCACGGCAACATTATAATAAGTGGAGTCGCCGGACAGCTTGGAAGCTTCGAACAGCAGTTCGAGGTTCATCATATTATCAATGATAACGGGACATTTCCAGCCACGTTCAGCCTGCCACCCTTTGTCTGCATCCCATGACTGAAGTACGCCTGCCGCCGGACGGAAACGGGTAGAAAGAGACTTAGCCGTCTGAATAATCACAGGCTTGTATTCTTCTTTACCCGCAAAACGGTATCCGTTCAGGTAGCTGCTGCCAATCATAAAGCCCACATCATGGTGCCAGGTAAGGTATTGTACCGAATCCAGCCTCGGTATACTTCTCTGCCAGCGGCAGCCACTTCTGGTCACCGGTCAACTCGTACATATGCCAGATATTACCGGGGAAGAAGCCGGAACACCAATCGTCAATAGGTACATAGACAATGCTACCGTCTTTGTTGATAGTTCTTGGATTCAGAATTTTCCCTGACTTTTCGATAATGTCTGTCTGAATTGTCTCCTGAGCCACAGCATTATCAATGTTTTCTTGGATAAAGTTGCTCTCGGCCTGCTTCTGCCTTGCGCAACCCGCCAAAACTAGGAGGGATATTCCCAATGTCGTGAGGATTGTTTTCATAATAATGATTTGTTTATTAAAGTTTCGTATTCTTTCGTCAGCAAAAGTAGCGCAGGTTTACAGAAAAGACCCTCCTAAATTATACAGGAAAAGAGCAAAATTGTTACATTTGCACATAAATCATACAGATTGAACTTTTTAATCATATTGAAAACATGACTCCACAAGAATTTTTCAAGAAAGATCTCTTTGCAGAACAAACCGGCGTAGAACTACTGGAAGTACGCGAAGGATATAGTAAAGCACGCCTCGTTATCACGGAGAATCACCTTAACGCAGGACATCGCACCCAAGGCGGAGCCATCTTCACTCTTGCAGACCTGGCACTGGCCGCCGCTGCTAATTCACATGGTACATTGGCTTTCTCCCTTTCGTCCAATATCACCTTTTTGCGCACCAGCGGACCGGGCGATACGCTGTATGCCGAAGCACGCGAACGCTACATCGGCCGTACTACCGGATATTACCAGATAGATATCACGAACCAGGACGGAAAATTGATTGCTACATTCGAGTCCAGCGTATTCAGAAAAGGGGATCCGCTGCCGTTCAGCTTATAACTATCTCATTTCTTCTTTACCACTGACGTCATCGGATAACGATTTCCTTGTACGCTCTTCAGGAAAGCCTTTGCCGACCCGAAGTTAAGATACATATCCAGACGAATCGGGAGATGATTCTTATCATCTGAGATAAAGAAAGTAATCACTTCTTTTTCTTTTCCTTTCTTATATTCTACAAAAGAGAATACGAGGCAACGATAAATCGTATCATTATTGGCTTTTACATCTTCTTTGCCCCGGTAAATCAGCGTCTGTTCTTCTACCTTACGTCCGGTGGCCATAGGGAAAAGAATCCGGTCGCCTATTTTATAATCTGCCGGATCGTAAGAACGCGCCTGCGCCAGGATACTTAACATATCGAAGATGCAACGGCTGTCACTGTATTCCATCTCTTGCGGATCGCGAACCGGATTGTGCCAGATACGCCTCTGTTTCACGTTGGATACGCCATCCTTATATGAAAACCAAGCTTCATCCACCGTATAGCGGTCACCCTCTTCGGCCGCTTTACGGAAGTAGAGCGGCTCCAGCTTTTCACTGACGTAGCAAGTCAGCGTATCACGCATCTTAAAGAAGAAATCGGTCTTTTTACTTCCTACTGAAAGCAGGTTGAAGCGGTAGGCAGGTTGTGACTGATAAGTAGTGGAGAAGGTGGTCAGACTTGCCAGCCCCACCTTTTTCCAGATAAACTTCCAGTTAAAATATAAATCGTACATCACGTGCTCGCCGGACTGAAATGCGGTATTTTGAGCAGTACATTGCGCCTTGGCAGGCGTGGACATCATCGTAAGTAACAGTGCTCCCAACAGGCAGAACACCCATCCGCGCTTACCGGTTATTGCCGGAGCTGCGGTTATTCTGGTTTCTCTTTTTCTTGTCTTCATCTGGTTTTTGTTTTTTGAGTTCATCCGGTTTCTGTTTATCCAGCGGCTTTTCATGTATGTTCCAATCCTGGGTCAAGTCGAAATTAGCTTTCAGTTCTATCACCTGAGGATAGTAATACACTTTCTCCGGTTGCCGTTTGTCTTCGTATTTTCCGGTGTCCCACACACCGTTTCCATTCGTATCATTTATAAGGCGCGCACTATATTTGCCGGGATTCAGGAAGTAGAAATCTGCCTTACCATCGACAACCGGCACTGTACGTACCACTTTATCCTGTGCGTCCAGCAATTCTACAAAGCAATCGAATCCGCTCCCGTCACATTATAGAATATTTGCCCATACTCTTCAGGTTTCTTCACCTTAAATTCTTTCTTTATCTTATCGGTGAAAAGGCCATATATTCCATGGAAAGCCGTCGAGTCGACTTCAAAAGCATAGCTTTCACCGGGCACCCAATCTGCATAAACATTATAGCGCATCAGATTCAGAGAGTCCGGAACAAAGTCGTAAGGGACATCATTCCACAAGCTGTCTACTTTCTGTTTCAGATGAATGGCACCATCAGCAGCAGTTGCCAACGGTTCAGTAAACGTAAGAGAGATGTAGTCGTAGATATCCATCGTACCCGGTGCATATACATCTACAGGTAAGAATACCGTCGGTTCTACATACTCCTTACCCTCTTTCTCCGCTTTCTTTTTGGCTTTTTCCAGTTCCTTTTCTTTCTTCTCACGTTCCTTTTCAAGTTCTTTCTCGGACTTAGGTCGAATTTTCGATACAAGTCTCAGAGTATCCGTACGCGGTACCAACTGGTTGAGCGTATCCGTATAGAGGTAAGTGAGACTCATCTTCAAAGTATCCATCTTATAGATCAAAGAGTCTCTTATCCAATAATGAAGCGTATCAATGCGTCCGGTAGGCTTCTCCACGATGAAAGCGTTGGTTTCATCGAAATTCAGTCCCTTCAACAACGGCAGGCTGTCAGCCTGAGTAGAGAAATAGAAAGAGAATTTCCGGGATTCGGGACGTTCGCTCCTGATGAGACGTTGCGACAAAACCCGTTCTTTGAAACAGCGCAATATAACGTCATCCGGAGAAAAATGAGTATAAGCTCTCTCCATGATCGTATCTATCGTCAGAGAATCTTTCCAGAGTGTATCAAGACGTGTCCGTTCATCCATGGCAGGAATAATCAGGGAGTCTTCGAAAGCAATCATTTCAGTGGGCTGACTATAATAGAAGTTTTGGTCAGCATCTTGCAATCCGTAGATGCGGTATTCGCCCGGAGCAACACCCCGAATTGTGAAACGTCCGCGACTGTCGGTACGACCTACACGTTCAAAAGGTATCGTAGTAAAGGCCGAGTCAGCTAAATTGGAATGCATACCTACCAGCATACCTTTCACCGGTTCCAGATTGGCTGCATTCAGCACGGTACCGGAAACCACCATCGAGTCGATAACGGAACCCGTGGAGAAAGTAAACCCGAAATCGGGCAACGGATTACCTTCATTATTGTCCTGAATAGCATCCGAGAAGTCTATCGAATAAGTAGTATTCAGTTTGAGAGTATCCTTTAAGGTGATTACCACCTTCTTCCCATTCGCCTTTATCTCCGGTTGTTGCACCTGAGGTGGAGAAATCACGATCTTCTCCCCGGGTTTCTCAAGCTTGATGAATTCATCGAATTCAATCGTAACTTTCTTCCGGTTATTATTAAGCGCGCCCGGCGCAGGCGTACTACCTACGAAGCGTGGAGGGGTTTCATCAATAGCACCACCTTCCGGACGACCGATGCTGGCGCAAGAATAAAGCACGACACCAACAACGGCAACACCTGCCAGACGATTGAAAAGAGACTTCATATCTAAATATTTATTACGTAATATGCTGCAAAAATAAAGGTTATCCCTTAATAAACAGAATGCTTTACAGTATTTTAATCAAAAAAGAGCAAGAAGACAGTAAAAACAGATAAAACAAAGGAAAGGTTCAATCGGGAGGATGAAAGAGAAGATACTTCAGCAAGACCCTGAGAAAGCGGGCAACTATCTGTGTGACAACCCACTGGATGTTCCACAACAATCAGTCGCAATGAAACATGAGTTCAGTCGTAGTGGGAGGTACCTTCAGTCGTAGTGGGAGCTATCTTCAGTCGTAATGGGAAATAGCTTCACTCGTAATGGGAATATTATTCCTTTCTGTAATATAGAAACCGGAGAGGTGTATGAAACATAGTTAAAAATAGACGCAAATAGAACTAATCTGTTCAAAAATAGATAATTTTGCAGCCGGAAAACCCGAAGAGTGCTTTTAGTTTTCCCCTTTGTCCTCCGTATTATCCAACTATGACAAAACATAAAAAGCCTTTTTTACCAAGATGAAAAAATAAACCAAAAGACAGAGAATAATTACAAGTATGAAGAGTAGATTGATTTTATTGGCATGTTGCCTGTCACTGCTCAGTTGCGGACAAAGTGACAAAGGAACGGGTAAAGCACCCGAATTTGCAGTGATTACAGTGGAAACAACCACTGCCAACTTAACGAACAGCTATCCGGCTACGATCAGAGGTAAACAAGATGTAGAAATCCGCCCCATGGTAAGCGGTTTCATCACCAAATTGCACGTAGACGAAGGTTCAGTAGTACGCAAGGGACAAGTGTTGTTCAGCATTGACCCCGTACAGTATCAAGCTGCCGTAAACTCAGCCAAAGCTGCTGTTGAAACAGCCAAAGCTGCCGTGAACACGCAGGAACTTACCGTAAACAACAAGCGTGAGTTGAACAAAAAGAACATCATCAGCAACTATGATTTGCAGATGGCAGAGAACCAGCTGGCACAGACAAAAGCACAATTAGCACAAGCTAAAGCACAATTGGTCAACGCCAAGAACAATCTGTCGTATACCAGTGTAACCAGCCCCAGCGATGGTGTAGTAGGTAACATCCCTACCGTGTAGGTAGCTTGGTTAGCCCTTCCGTTGCCAACCCGCTGACTACCGTTGCCGACATCTCCGAAATGTACGCCTACTTCTCCATGACCGAACGCCAACTCTTGTCACAGATTCGTGAAGGCGGTAGCATCAAGGAAATTCTGGAAAGAATGCCCGATGTACAATTACAACTCATCGACGGAACCATGTATGCCGACAGTGGCCGCGTAGAAACCATCAGCGGAGTTATCGATCAGACTACCGGTTCGGTAACTATGCGCGCCCTCTTCCCCAACAAGCACAATGTGCTGCGTAGCGGAAGTACCGGTAATGTAGTATTCCCCAATCCGTTGCATAATATAATCATGATTCCACAGTCTGCCACTACCGAAATCCAGGACAAGCAGTTCGTATTCGTACTGCAACCGGACAACACGCTGAAAAATACCGAAGTTAAAGTGTTCAGCTTAGACGACGGCAAGTATTATTACGTGACGGAAGGTTTGAAAGCAGGCGAAAAAATCGTTATCGAAGGGGTACAGAACCTGAAGGACGGACAGTCCATCACGCCCATCACGCCTGCTGAAAAGGAAGCCGAATACCAGAAGGCCCTAAAAGACCAGAAAGAAGGCAATATTCAGACTGCGTTTCAATGAAAGAATGAAAAATAAAAAAATTCTTCAATTTTTAATTCCTTAATTGTTCATGAAATGAAATTAGATAGATTTATTAACCGTCCGGTACTATCAACGGTAATCTCCATCCTGATAGTAATCTGGGAGTTATTGGTCTGGCTACACTGCCTATCACCCAATACCCGGACATTGCGCCTCCTACCGTATCGGTAAGTGCCACTTATCAAGGTGCCAATGCCCAAACGGTGCTTGACTCCGTCATCGCACCTCTGGAAGACCAGATCAATGGTGTGGAAAATATGATGTACATGACTTCTAGCGCCTCCAACAGCGGTTCGGGCGACATCTCCATCTACTTCAAGCAAGGTACTGACCCGGATATGGCAGCCGTCAACGTACAGAACCGCGTATCTATGGCACAAGGTCTGCTGCCTGCTGAAGTTACCAAAGTGGGTGTAACCACCCAGAAGCGCCAGACTTCCATGTTGATGGTATTCTCTATCTACGATGAAAAAGACCAGTACAACATCGAGTTCCTGGAAAACTATGCCAACATCAACCTCATTCCTGAGGTGAAGCGTGTCAACGGTGTGGGCGATGCCATGGTATTGGGCCAGGACTACTCCATGCGTATCTGGCTGAAACCTGATGTAATGGCCCAATACAAACTTAGTCCCCAACGATGTGGTTGCCGCCTTGGCTGAGCAGAACATCGAAGCGGCTCCCGGCCAGTTGGGTGAGCGTGGTGACCAAAGTTCCAATACACCATCCGCTACAAAGGACGTTTACAACAGCCCGGAGTTCGAGAACATCGTTGTAAAAGCACTTGAAAATGGTGAAGTACTCCGCCTGAAAGACATTGCAGAAATCGAATTGGGACGTCTGTCTTATAACTTCAACAATACTGTAAACGGGCATAAGGCCGTGAGTATCATTACCAGATGGCAGGTAGTAATGCGACGCAGACCATCAGCGATCTGGAAGAAGTGCTTAACAAAGCATCTGAGACATTACCTTCCGGCTTGAAGATTAATATTGCACAGAGTGCCAATGATTTCTTGTTTGCCTCTATTCATGAAGTTGTCAAGACATTAATTGAGGCATTTATCCTTGTGTTCATTGTGGTGTATATTTTCTTGCAGGATATGCGTTCTACCTTGATTCCTGCTATCGCCATTCCGGTAGCATTGATTGCTACTTTCTTCGTACTGAAACTGATTGGCTTTAGTATCAACTTGCTAACTCTCTCCGCAATGGTGCTTGCCATTGCAATTGTGGTGGATGATGCCATTGTCGTTGTTGAGGGTGTCCATGCCAAGCTTGACCAGGGATATAAATCCGCACGGTCAGCTTCCATCGACGCCATGCACGAACTCGGCGGTGCCATTGTGTCCATCACACTGGTTATGATGTCTGTATTTATCCCGGTTAGCTTTATGGGCGGTACTGCTGGTACATTCTACCGACAATTCGGTCTGACTATGGCCATTGCCATCGGCTTCTCTGCATTGAACGCCTTAACACTGAGCCCGGCATTGTGCGCTATCTTCCTAAAACCGCACGAAGAACATGGCGAGAAGAAATCGACATTTGTCAACCGCTTCCACACGGCTTTCAATACGCACTACGACAATATTGTAAAGAAATACAAAAAGCATGTACTTTTCTTCATCCAGAAGAAGTGGTTGTCTGCTGGTATCGTAACAGCCTCTGTCGTTCTACTTATAGTCTTCATGAATATCACACCTACCGGTATGGTACCCAACGAAGATACTGGTACTATTATGGGAGTAGTAACACTGCCTCCAGGCACTTCACAAGAACGCGCTATGGAAGTACTGAATCGTGTGGATAGTCTTGTAGCAGCTGATCCGGCAGTAGAATCACGCACAGTAATCTCAGGTTTCAGCTTCATCGGTGGTCAGGGTCCTTCTTACGGTTCACTCATCATCAAGCTGAAGAACTGGGAAGAACGTTCCACGATGCAGAATTCGACAATTGTCTATGCTACGCTTTTCATGCGTGCACAGAAAATCATCAAGGAAGCTCAGGTATTATTCTTTGCTCCACCTATGATTCCAGGCTATTCAGCATCCAGTGACATCGAATTGAATATGCAGGATAAAACAGGTGGTGACTTGAACCATTTCTTCGAGGTGGTAAATAACTATACCGCTGCTTTGGAAGCACGTCCAGAAATCAACTCTGCAAAAACTAGCTTCAACCCGAACTTCCCACAGTATATGTTGGATATTGATGCTGCTGCTTGTAAGAAGGCAGGTATCAGCCCGAGCGATATCCTCAGTACCATGCAGGGATACTTCGGCGGTCTGTATGCCTCCAACTTCAATAGCTTCGGTAAAATGTACCGCGTAATGATTCAGGCAGAACCAGACGCGACCAAGAACCTTGAGTCCCTGGCAAGCATCAAGGTGCGCAATGGCAATGAAATGGCCCCTATTACTCAGTTTGTATCTATCAAGAAAATATATGGACCAGACATCATCAGCCGTTTCAACCTTTATACTTCCATGAAAGTAATGGTAGCCCCTGCCACAGGCTACACTTCCGGTCAGGCACTAGCCGCGATCTCTGAAGTAGCTAAAGAAAACCTGCCGACAGGTTTCTCTTATGAATTGGGCGGTATGGCACGTGAAGAGGCCGAAACCAGTGGTAGCACCACAGGGTTGATCTTTGTGCTCTGTTTCGTATTTGTTTATTTGCTGTTGAGTGCACAGTACGAAAGCTACATTTTGCCGCTTGCCGTATTGTTGTCTATTCCGTTCGGTCTGTTAGGCAGCTTCTTGTTTGTCAATGGTATGAGCGCTATCGGTAATATCCCTATGCTAAAGATGATAATGGGGTCCATGTCCAACGACATTTATATGCAGATCGCATTAATCATGTTGATGGGTCTGTTGGCGAAGAATGCCATCTTGATTATTGAGTTTGCCCTCGACCGTCGTAAGATGGGTATGAGTATTACATGGGCAGCCGTACTGGGTGCCGCAGCCCGTCTGCGTCCTATCTTGATGACATCACTAGCCATGATTGTCGGTTTGATTCCGTTAATGCTGGCATCCGGTGCAGGTGCTAATGGTAACCGTACGCTGGGTACTTCTGCCATCGGTGGTATGTTAATCGGTATGATTCTTCAGATCTTTATTGTACCGGCTCTGTTCGTTGCATTCCAATATCTGCAAGAGAAGATTAAACCGATGGAATGGGCCGATGTGGATAATTCTGATGCAGAACCTGAAATTGAGCAATACACTAAATAGTATTAGGTATAAATACTTTTATCATTATGAAGAAACAAATTATAACTCTGATGTGTGCAACTGCTCTATTAAGCAGTTGCCACATCTACAAATCATACGACAGACCCGAAGACATGACAACTGCCGGACTGTATCGTGATACAACTGCTGTGAACGATACACTGGCAGCGGATACTGCAAACTTCGGTAACCTGCCTTGGAGGGAAGTATTTACCGACCCTCAGTTACAAGCGCTCATCGAACAAGCACTTGCCAATAATCCAGATTTGCGCAGTGCCGCTCTGAACGTGAAGAAAGCGGAAGCTGCACTAATGTCTGCACGCCTGGCTTATGCTCCCACGCTTGCACTGTCTCCGCAGGGAACTGTAAGCAGTTGGGATAAGGGAAAGGCTACGCAAACTTATTCGCTTCCTGTCACAGCAAGCTGGCAAATAGACCTCTTCGGTCAGATACTGAACCCAAAACGTGGTGCACAGGTGTCTCTGAAACAGACACAGTTCTATGAACAAGCCGTGCAAACTCAGGTAATTGCCAATGTGGCCAATATGTACTACACATTGTTGATGCTCGACCGACAGTTGCAGATTACAGAATCCACTGCCGATATTCTTAAAAAGAATGTGGAAACCGTAGAAGCAATGAAGGACGCAGGCATATACAATACGACTTCTGCCGGAGTAGAACAAACCCGTGCCGCCTACGCACAGGTGCTGGCTTCTCTGCCCGGTATGCGTCAAAGTATTCGTGAAACAGAAAATGCTCTTTGCCTGATGCTGAATCAACCGGCACAGGAAATAGAACGTGGGGTATTGGAAAACCAGCAATTACCAACAGAATTCTCTGCCGGTATTCCTTTGCAACTGTTATCTAACCGTCCCGATGTAAAAGCTGCCGAGATGTCTCTGGCTGCAAGCTACTACGATACCAACAGCGCCCGTGCAGCTTTCTACCCGCAGATTACATTGAGTGGTTCGGGAGGCTGGACTAACAGTGCAGGTTCTGCAATTGTAAATCCAGGCAAGTTACTGGCTTCCGCCATAGGTTCGCTGACGCAACCCTTGTTCTATCGCGGTGCTAATATTGCCCGTCTGAAACAAGCCAAGGCACAGGAGGAGCAGGCCAAGATTCAGTTCCAGACCGCTTTGCTGAAAGCTGGAAATGAAGTGAGCAACGCCCTGCACCTGTATCAAATGGAGAAGGACAAAGCCGTTTCACGCACTATTCAGGTAAATTCTGCCCGCAAAGCTGCGGAAGATACAAAAGAATTGTTTAACTTAGGCACGTCAACGTATCTGGAAGTCTGTCTGCTGAGCAATCTTACCTCAGTGCACAGCTTGCGAAGTATCCGACACCTTCAGCAGCATGCAGGCAGTCATCAGTCTGTATCAAGCGCTTGGAGGAGGAAGAGAATAAAATGAGCGATAAGTGATTAGTGATTAGCGATTAATGAAATAGTAAATCCTAATCACTAACCATTTATCACTAATCATTAATCATTAATCGCTAATTACTATGATAAGTCCATTAGCATTTGTAGATCCTGCCGCAAAGCTCGGCAAGAATGTAACCATCCAGCCCTTTGCTTATATCGAAGGGAACGTGGAGAGATCGGAGATGACTGTATTATCATGTCAGGTGCGCGTATCCTCGACGGTACACGCTTGGGGCAAAGGAACAAAGTGCATCATGGCGCCGTACTCGGTACCGTCCCGCAGGATTTCCATTATACGGGCGAGAAGAGTCTGCTGATCATCGGCGACCAGAACGACATTCGCGAGAATGTAGTTGTCAGCCGTGCTACCCATGCAGGAATGCTACACGTATCGGCAACGAGAACTACCTAATGGATGGTGTACACCTCTGCCACGACGTGCAGATAGGCAACCACTGCGTATTAGGACTTAAGACTATTGTAGCCGGTGATTGCCGTATCAGTGACTGCACCATTCTGAGCAGTAACGTCATTTTGCAACAACAATGCCACATCGGAAGCTGGGTATTGATCCAGTCAGGATGCCGCATTGCGAAAGACGTTCCTCCTTATGTGATCATGAATGGTAATCCGGCCGGTTATCATGGCATTAATGCTGTTGTGCTACAGCACAAGCATCAGGTAACAGACCGCATTCTGCGTCATATTGTAAATGCTTACCGTCTGATTTACCAAGGTAACTTCAGCATACAGGATGCTTTGCAAAAGATTGAAGACCAAGTGCCGATGAGTGACGAAATACACAATATCCTTAACTTCGTACGCGAGTCTAAAGGCATTGTAAAATAAAAGAATACTCCTTATTCGGAAGGCGGTCGGGTTTACTCGTCCGCCTTTTTTGTTATCTTTGCACCACCTTACCCATTCAGTTATGAGAAAGAAGAAGAAAAAACAAACGAATAGCAAGAAACAACTGGTGCTCCTGATTGTCCTGATCATATGCGGCATCGTTACCACTTATCAAACAACGAACTCTAAAGAAAAGGTTACTGGTACTGAGCAAACAGAAACCATCGTTCAGAATCTTCCCCTGAATTCTGATATATACATCAAGCAAACGACCACCCCTGGTACTCCCGAAATTCTTCTGCAACGTACCGGATACCTCGTATCCTATAACTCTAACACCCGCATAGCCAACTGGGTAGCTTGGAAACTGACTCCCGAACGTTTAAAGGAAAATACCGAGCGAATCAATAACTTTCGTCCTGACCCTGACCTGCCTAAAAGTAAAGCCGTCACTACACAAGACTATAAAGGTAGTGGTTGGGACCGCGGACATCTTTGTCCGGCAGGTGACAACAAATGGGACCGTGAAGCCATGATAGAAAGTTTCTACATGACCAACATCTGTCCCCAGCACCACAATCTAAACCGGGGCGACTGGAACGAACTGGAACAGAAATGCCGCAAGTGGGTGAAAAAAAACAGTTGTCTTTACATTGTAGCCGGCCCTATCTTCTATGACCGAAAGCCACAGACTATAGGTGAGCATAAAGTAGCTGTACCGGATGCTTTCTTTAAAGTGATACTTTCTCTGCACAAAAGGCCGAAAGCTATCGGCTTTATCTATAAAAACAACGAAGGGAACAATCCGCTGGACTCTTATGTAAACACTGTGGATGAAGTGGAGCGGATCACAGGGATAGACTTCTTCCCCGCCCTTCCCGATGATATAGAAAAGGCGGTAGAAGCAAGTTATAATTTGAAAGACTGGAAATAGTTACTCAAAATTCAATGTACCGAAAAATTCGGGACAGTGGAAATTAGGATTTTCCAGATTAATGGGATTCCATGAGAGGAAATGAGGCGTTTGCAACTTATCTCCGCATTTGTAGAAATTGGCACGAACCGTCTTTCCGTCAAGACTGGTGATTTGATGTTTGAAGAAAGCAGAATAAGGAATAACTAATGCCAATGAATTAATTCACCACAGATTACACAGATTGACACAGATTCTATTTTACTGATTATTAGATTAATAAATTTCGTTAACTGTACCCTTCGTATTGAAATGGGATACAATAGATTGGAGGTTATTCATGATATTTTATAATAGATTTAAAATTGGTATGCAAATATACACCTTCCGAATGAAAGCAAAAGTCAAAATTCGTCCGACAAACGCCCAAAAATATACATTTCGACAGACATAACCATAAAAAACAGCCAATAAACATCCCCCTTTTGAGCAAAACGCCTTATATTTGTGTTTGAAACCTTAAAATACCGAAGGAAAAGTGCAAAAGTTTATCAGAACGCTGTTTCTTGTTTTAGTAAGCATAGTTACAGCAAACGTACACAGCCAGAATATCACTTTCAATCATTTAACCACCGACGACGGCCTATCTCAGTTTAGTGTCAACAGTTTGTATATTGATGAAAATGGTATCTTATGGATTGCTACGCGCGAAGGTTTGAACCGTTACAATGGAAACGATATACAGACTTACAAACTGAACAAAAACGATCCCTACAGCCTTTTCTGTAACACCGTGCTCCGTATGGCAGGCGACCAGAACGGAAAAATCTACCTGCTCTGTACCGAAGGTGTTGCCCAGTTCGACCTGACTACCCAACGCTTCACCACCCTCCTGCAAGGTAACATCAATAGCATATATTATAAAAACGGCCTTTTCATCGGAAAAAAGAATGAAATATACCGCTATAATGAGCAAACCGATAACTTTGATCTTTACTACCAGATGGCAGGAGAAAACATCGAAATATCTTGCATGTTCGAAGACAAAGGACACATGTGGATAGGAACCACCAGCGAAGGTGTATTCAATCTGAAAATAGACGAACATCTGCTAACTCACCCCATCGAGAAAGGAAATATCACCAGTATTTACCAGGACAATGCAGGCGAACTGTGGATCGGAAGCTGGGAAAAGGGACTCTTCCGAGTGAAAACAGACGGAAATATCGAGAACCTGCGAAACGACCCGAAGAACCCGCATAGCATATCTTCCGATTTTGTCAGATCCTGCTGTGAGGATAATCTTGGCAATATCTGGATAGGAACCTTCAACGGTCTGAACCGGTACAATAAAACGACAGGACTTTTCCAGAACCATACCTCCAACGAAATGCAGAATGAAGGACTGACACACTCTTCCATCTGGTGCATCGTAAAAGATAATCAAGGTACTTTATGGCTGGGTACTTACTTCGGCGGTGTCAATTACTTCAACCCCGAATATGAAATCTATACCCGATACAAAGCTTCTATTCATGAAAAAGAAGGATTAAGCAGTCCCGTAGTCGGACGCACCATTGAAGATAAGAACGGAAATCTGTGGATTGGCACAGAAGGAGGCGGACTGAACTTCTACAACCGCCGGACACGTGAGTTCAAGTGGTATCTTGCCGGACAAGGACGCAACAGCATCTCCCACAGTAACGTGAAAGCCCTTTATTATGATCCCGCAAAGGAAATCATCTGGATAGGAACCCACCTTGGCGGACTGAACAAACTGGATATCCGCACAGGTACATTCACGCATTATCTTATGGAAGAAGGAAATCCGGAAACTCTTCCGTCCAATATCGTTCGTGACATTGCCCCCTATCAGGACCAATTGATTGTCGCTACCCAAAACGGTGTATGCCTGTTCAATCCTCAGACCGGAAAATGTCAACAGCTCTTTAAAGATAGCAAAGAAGGGCGTAAAATAGCTATGGTTGCAGATGTAGAGGTAGATAATAACGGCACGCTCTGGATTGCCGCTACAGGCGAAGGTATCTTCTCCTACCGCTTCGATACGAACAAGTTGACCAACTACCGTCACGACGGAACGCAGGCACACAGCCTCAGCAACAATAATGTGAACAACATCATGCAGGACAGTAAGGGTAACTTGTGGTTCTCTACTTCGGGAAGTGGCCTCGACCTGTACCGTTCCGCTACCAACGATTTCGAAAACTTCGACAAGGGCAAGAACGGACTTGTCAGTGATTGCATTTACGATACACAAGAATCTCCCGTCAGCGGTAAACTGATACTGATTACCAATCAGGGCTTCTCCATCTTCGATCAGAAAGTGGAAAAGTTTCAGAACTACAGTGTGGAGAATGGTTTCCCACTGACAGCTGTCAATGAAAACGCCCTTTGTGTGACACGCGACGGAGAAATCTTCCTTGGCGGTACGCAAGGTATGCTCTCATTCAATGAACTGGAACTTAATTTCACCCCGAAGCCTTACAAGATCATCCTTTCCCGCCTCATCGTAAACGGCGCCGAAGTAAAAGTGAGCGATGAAACGGGTATTTTGACGCAATCCCTATGCCATACACAGGAAATCACCCTGAATGCTAACCAAACCATGTTCAGCATCGAATTCGCCACCTCCAACTACGTGGCAGCCAATAAGAACGAAATCATTTACAAGCTGGAAGGCTTCTCCGAACGACTGGAACAGCACGCGCGGCCAACCTATCATCACCTACACGAACCTGAATGCCGGAACATACAATCTGCTGATTAAACCTAAAGGGAAAGAAGAGTCCATCTGTCCGCAGGTGCATCTTACGATTCATGTACTGCCACCTTATTATAAGACTCCGCTCGCCTATCTTATTTATCTGATAGTGACCGGTATCCTTTTGTGGTATCTGGTGAAGACATACAAATCGAGAATTAAGCTGCGTGAATCGTTGAAGTACGAACAAAAGCATATACAAGACGTGGAAGCGCTGAACCAATCGAAACTACGCTTCTTCACCAACATCTCACACGAGTTCCGCACGCCGCTTACACTCATCGTATCGCAGGTGGAAACTCTGATGCAATTGCAAAACTTCACACCCACCATTTATAATAAGATACTGAGCATTTACCAGAACAGCATCCAACTGCGCGAACTGATCACCGAACTCCTAGACTTCCGCAAACAGGAACAAGGACACATGAAGGTAAAAGTCAGTCCGCACAACATAGTGCATTTCCTTTATGAGAATTACCTCATCTTCATGGAATATGCAAGCAGCAAACAGATCAATTTCAATTTTGAGAAAGACTGTGAAAGTCTTGAAGTATGGTATGACCAGAAGCAAATGCAGAAGGTAGTCAATAACCTGCTATCCAATGCCATCAAGCATACCCAAGCCGAAGATACCATCACACTCAGCATCACCACCGAAGGCAATGAAGCCGTAATTCGCGTGACTGATACTGGTAGCGGTATCGATGCCAAAGAAGTAGATAAGATATTCGACCGTTTCTATCAGACAGAGCAGATGGACAGTCTCACCACCGGTGTAGGCACCGGCATCGGTCTGGCCCTGACGAAAGGCATCGTCGAACTGCACCACGGCACCATCAAGGTAGAAAGCGAACTGGGCAAGGGCAGCAGTTTCATCGTCCGCCTTCACCTGGGCAACGCCCATTTCAATACTGAGGAAATCAGCAAAAAGAGCGAAGACGTACAGCAAATAGAACAACCGCAAATTTCTGAAATCGATGCCTCACTCAAAGCTGAATTGGAACCATATACCGGTGCTGCTTACTGCACGGACTGCCGTAGAACAGAACATCGAGGGACTGCGCATCGGTGCGGACGATTACATCACCAAACCATTCAACACGAATCTGTTGATTTCGCGTTGTAACAACCTGGTAAATTCACGCATTCTCCTCCAAGAAAAGTTCAGTAAGCAACCACAAGCTTATGCACAGATGCTTGCCACCAACCCGATAGACAAGGAAATCCTGGACCGCGCCATGACAGTCATTGAGAAACATCTGGACGATACGGAATTCAACGTCAACGTCTTTGCACGTGAAATGGCAATGGCACGCACCAATCTGTTCACCAAGCTGAAGGCTATCACCGGGCAAACTCCGAACGACTTTATCCTGACTATCCGCCTGAAGAAGGGTGCCCTGATGCTGCGCAACAATCCGGAACTGAATATCACCGAAATTTCGGACCGGATAGGTTTCAGTTCTTCACGCTATTTCTCCAAATGCTTCAAGGACATTTACCACGTCAGCCCGCTGGCCTACCGCAAAGGAGAGAATGGAGGAGAGGAAAGTACGGAAGACAGTGAAGAGACATCTTAATATTGTACATCAAGCCATCGCATGACACGGTTTGTACTTTTTCTCCCCTCCCTTGTACTTCCTTATACACCCGATTCCACAAAACCTCTTACCTTTGACCTCAGAATTACAATCTAAAGTCAAAGAACTATGAAGCATTTTTCCCCCTTGTGGTCTCTGCTTCCCGGTGCAGCCCTGATAGCGGGATGCGGAAGCCAATCTAAAGACAAGACTTCGGAGCACTCTCCGCAGAAGCCCAATGTAGTATATCTGATTGCTGATGACCTGGGCATCGGCGACCTGAGTTGTTACGGTGCCACCAAAGTAAGCACTCCCAACATCGACCGCCTTGCCGGACAAGGCATGCAGTTTACCAACGCTTATGCCACTTCTTCCACCAGCACCCCTTCCCGCTTCGGCCTGCTGACAGGCATGTATCCCTGGCGACAGAAGAATACCGGCATTGCTCCGGGCAATTCCGAACTCATCATCGATACCGCCTGCGTCACTATGGCCGATATGTTCAAGGAAGAAGGCTACGCCACTGCAGCAGTGGGCAAGTGGCACCTCGGCCTGGGCCCTAAAGGCGGTACAGACTTCAACCACTCCATCAAACCGAACACCCAAGACATCGGCTTTGACTATGAATACATCATCCCCGCTACCGTCGACCGCGTTCCCTGCGTCTTTGTAGAGAACGGACATGTAGTGGGTCTCGACCCCAACGACCCTATCACTGTGAGCTACGACCACAAGGTCGGTGACTGGCCCACCGGTCTCGAAAACCCCGAACTCGTCAAGATGAAACCCAGCCAGGGGCACAATAACACCATCATCAACGGCATCCCCCGCATCGGCTGGATGACCGGCGGCAAATCTGCCCTTTGGACAGACGAAGACATTGCCGACGTGATTACAGACAAAGCTAAGAACTTCATCACAGCCCATAAAGACGAACCTTTCTTTATGTACATGGGTACGCAAGATGTACATGTTCCCCGCGTGCCACCACGCGTTTCGCTGGCAAGAGTGGTTTGGGAACCCGTGGCGACGTAATCCTGCAGCTGGACTGGACTGTGGGTGAGATCATGCACACTCTGGACAGCCTCGGCATTGCGGATAACACCATCTTTTGTATTCTGCAGCGACAACGGTCCCGTCATAGATGACGGCTATCAGGATCAAGCTCTTGAACTGCTGAACGGCCATACTCCTATGAAGCACTACCGCGGTGGGAAGTACAGCGCTTTCGATGCCGGTACCCGCATTCCCTTCATTGTACGCTGGCCCAATGGCATCAAACCCGGCAAACAACAAGCCCCCTTCTCCATGATTGATGTATACGCTTCATTCGCCGCCCTGCTGAACCATCCGCTGGAAGCAGGCATCGCTCCCGACAGCCGCGATCAATTCAGCAACTTCCTGGGAAAGATACTACCGGATGTGACTATGTAGTACAGCAGAATCTGGACAATACTTTATCGATTATTCAAGGAACATGGAAGTACATCGAGCCAAGTGATAAACCCGCTGTCGAACATTGGACTAAAATGGAGTTAGGGAATGATCCCAAACCTCAACTGTACAATATTTCCATAGATCCGTCGGAGAAAAGATAACGTTGCAGCAGCACATCCGGAGATGGTAAAAGAGCTTTCAACACTACTGGAGCAGGTAAAGGCCGAAGAACCAAACCAAAGGGTAAAGTAAGAATCGTACAGAACAGGGTTTCTTTATCAAGAATGTACGAATTCGTACTTTTTGCGAACTATTAACTAAAGTCGACTTCTATTCAATCACATACATTTGCGTTGTGATTCGAGTCGTTTAACGAGAAAGAACAACCTTTTTTAAAAACTAATTAATTTAATATTTATGAAACAGTTTAGGTGGTCGTATTGCAGGTGTACAAGTTTCATCCTCTGATGGTGGTTTAGGCGACAATTTCAACATTGTTATTCGTGGAGCCGGCTCATTAACAGGAAGTACCGCACCTCTTTATGTAGTTGACGGATTCCCTCAAGAAACATCTACCATGAGTGCACTTAACCAAAACGATATCGAATCTATTGATATTTTAAAAGATGCATCTGCAACTGCTATCTATGGTGCACGCGGTGCAAATGGTGTTGTTATTATTACCACCAAAAAAGGTGGCGCAGGTAAACCTACAATCACTTATAATGGTAGCATGACAGTAGGTCAGGTGAAAAACACTGCAGATATGATGAATGCATATGAGTTTGTTCAACTGCAACGCGAACTTCTTGATGATGCAGATTTTGAAAGTAACTATATTACTGACCTTTATGGTTCTCTCGAAGATTATAGATATGCTCCAACATATGATTGGCAAGACTATATTTATCGTACAGCGTTAAGTCATAATCATCATGTTTCTATGACAGGTTCACAGGGCGATCTTAAATATTCTACTTCATTATCTTATACCGATCAGCAAGGTATCATCATCAGATCTGGCTTAAAACGTTATCAAGGACGTGTAAACCTGAGCCAAAAAGTAAATAAGAGATTGAAAGTTGATTTCACAGGTAACTATGCCAGTAATGTACAAGATGGTCCTACTGCCTCAACCGCTACGACAGCCATGTCTACAGCCTACATGTATAGTGTATGGGCATTTCGTCCCGTATCACCTACCGGATCAGACATGTTAAACCAGATGTATGATGAAGGTGTCAATATGACAGAAGACTACCGTTTTAACCCAGTACATTCTGCACGTAATGAATATCGTCACAAAACCACTAACAATTTACAATTCAATGTTAGTGCGGATTACGAATTCATCAAAGGATTGAAACTGAAAATTGCTGCCGGATACACTTCAAGAGACTATACGAATGAAGAATTCAACAGTTCAATGACCCGTACGGGTAACTCACATCCTTCAAATACACAAAGTAAAGGTATTAATGCTTATCTGTACAAATCAGAAGCAAGAAGTTATCTGAACGAAAATACTCTTACCTATCAGTTCAATAAAAACAAGCATAACTTTAATGCACTGGCAGGTCTTTCTTTCCAGAAGAATACAAGCTACATCTATTCCATTACAGCAGAACATATAGCTAAAGATTCCTATGGAATGGCAGGTTTGGACAAAGGTTCATCTACTCCTTCTGTAACATCATCAAAGGGAGAAAATACATTGATGTCCTACTTCGGACGTATCAACTACAACTATGACTCTCGCTATTATGTAACTGCCACTATGCGTGCTGACGGTTCTTCCAAATTTGCAAAAAATAATCGCTGGGGTTACTTTCCTTCTGGTTCATTGGCCTGGGCATTCCAACGTGAAGCTTTTATGTCAGATGTAAACTGGCTATCAAATGGTAAATTACGTTTCAGTTATGGACAAACAGGTAACAACCGTATTGGTAATTATGAATATATGGCTCACCTTGTTACCAGTGATGATGTATATAAATATCCCTGGAACGGACAGTTCAATCAAGGATATGTACTAAGTAGTATGGAAAATGAGAAATTAAAATGGGAGACAACAGAACAGTTAGACTTCGGTATTGATTTAGGTTTCCTAAACGGACGTATTAATCTTACGATGGATTATTATATCAAAACCACAAAAGATTTACTACTTGATGCTAATATTGCAGCTAGTTCCGGCTTTGCAACAGCCACCCTAAATGTAGGTAAATTGCGCAATAACGGTTTTGAACTTACATTGGAAACAACAAACGTTAAAACCAAAGATTTTAACTGGACATCCAACTTTAATATCGCGTTCAATAAGAACAAGATTATTTCTCTGAACTCAGGTCAGGAAGATATTACTAGCTACATTACTTGGGATAATAAATATCGTACCACACCTGCATACATTAGCAAAAAGGGTGAAGCAGCAGGCAAAATGTATGGTTTCATCTATGAAGGAACTTATAAATATGAGGATTTCAATATTACTGAAGAAAATGGAAAAAAGGTTTATACTCTTAAAGAAGGTATTCCTTATTACGTAGCCAATACTCAACCAGGCGATCCGAAATACAAAGATCTGGATAATAGTGGTACAATTACTGACAAAGATAAAACGACAATCGGTAATGGACAGCCTAAACATATTGGTGGTTTCAGCAATAACTTCACCTACAAAAACTGGGATCTGAATATCTTCCTGCAATGGAGCTATGGCAACGACATTCTGAATGCCAACCGCCTTGTATTCGAAAATCCTGGAGGTAAAAAGAACACCAATATGTTTGCAGGATACGTTAACCGCTGGACTGAAGATAATCCAACTAGTAATATTCCACGTGCAAAAGCAAATGGTGCTGCAGAATACAGTTCACTATATGTAGAAGATGGTTCATTCCTGAAACTGAAAACTATCTCTTTAGGATACAATTTCCTGCCTAAGACATTAAGACCGCTTCATATCAGTAGTGCACGTCTTTATGTGTCAGCAGAAAATATAGCAACAATCACTGGATATTCTGGTAATGACCCTGAAGTGTCAACTCGTAATTCTATTTTGACCCCAGGATTCGACTGGTCACCTTATCCACGTTCATTCAATATGTCTGTGGGATTAAATGTAACATTCTAATTAATAAAAAACAGAATATGAAAACAATATATAAAAGCTTGAGAAATATCAGCCTCGCCCTATGTGCCACAATGGCCATCAGTTCCTGCGATAGCTTTTTAGATACGAAACCTTATGATTTTGTTGCCCCACAAACGTTCTATACAAACGAATCGGAATGTACAATGGCTTTGGCCGGAGTTTATTACACACTAGTTTACGAACAAACTTATGGTAACTATTACTCATGTATGATTTCCAATGTAGATGATCTGAGCTACTACCAACGCCCTGAAGGCCAAACAGCCAGCTACGTATATGGTAATGATCATAGCCCTAGCGAACAATATATCTGGGGGGCATGGGAAACTCTATATAAAGGGATTAATAATGCCAATATGCTAATAGAGAATGTAGATGGTGCTGACATGGAAGATGCTATAAAAACCCGAATCAAAGGTGAAGCCAAATTTCTTCGTGCATACTACCACTTCTTATTAGTTCAAGGATGGTACGAAGTTCCTCTTCGTCCAGAATCATTCAAGGACGTAAACAATTCATCCAAAGAAGCAACTTCGCATGTTGAAGCTTTGGATTGGATTATCCAGGAAATGGAAGATTGCGTAGATATGGTAGATAATACAAACTATGATTTATCTCCGTCATATGTTAAGAAGAATTCAGTTATGGGCGTACTTGCCCGCGTTTACTTGTGGCGTGCTTGTTATCCATTTGACGGAAAAATTTCCAGTGATGGAAAAGCCTACTTCGAAAAAGCAGCTTACTGGGCAACCCAAGTTAAAAATTCAAATAAGCATCACTTGAATCCTGATGTTTATACCATGTGGAAAGCAATGGCTTCAGATACTTATGATACAGAATATAATGAATCTATCTGGGAAGCCGAATTTATAGGTACACGCGACGATGGTAGCTACACAGCTGGACGCATTGGCAATGTAATAGGTAATATCCAGAAAGGTACTGCAAATCCAGGTAATGGATATGCCTACGGTTTCTACGCCCCCACACTAATACTTTGGGATCTATTTGACGAAAAAGACAAGCGTCGCGATCTCTCTATCGCACCTTACCAAATCAATGCCAAAGAAGAAAAGGTAGAATGGACTGCAAAGCAAATCGTACAACGGTCCTGTGGAAAATTCCGTCGTGAATGGGAAAGTGCTGCAACAAAGCACAAAAACTATACCCCTGAGAATTACCCACTATTACGTTATGCAGATGTACTGTTAATGCTTGCTGAAGCTGAAAACGAAGCCAACCAAGGTCCTACAACATCGGCCTACGAAGCTATTAATGAAGTACGCGAACGTGCCGGAATCGATCCTCTGAAGAATTTATCTTATAGCGATTTTCAGCAAGCTGTACGTGACGAACGTGCCCGTGAATTATGTTTTGAATCTTTACGTAAATATGACTTGGTACGATGGGGAATTTACGAGAAAGCGATCCACGATGATTTAGGTGCTGCTACAAAAGACTCTCGTTGGGCTACCGGTACTAATTTCATCGGTGCAGCTACCTACGCTCAAAGAACATCGGAAAAGCACCAGTTTCTTCCTATCCCCACCAAAGAACTGGGTGTGAATACTAAGCTAAAACAAAACAAATATTGGGAATAATCATTTAGTTACGCATAACTTCTAACCTTAAAATGAAATCAAATAGACCTTAATCAATTTGATATGTATGGGGAGAGTGACCGTGAGGTTCCTCTCCCTCTTTTTAAAAACTTAAAAACAATATGCCTTATGACCAGAAAACACTTGCTATTCATCCTTGCGCTGCTATGCGGTCAAGTATCCTTTGCCCAACTGATAGGTTTTGAGACTGGGATTCCCAAGCAGTTTCAAACAAGTGATAAGGGAAAGATAACTTTATCTACTCAGTATTATAAAGAAGGGAAACAGAGTCTGAAATGGGATTTCCGTTCCGGTTCCAAGCTCAACGTTGCTCTTGAACAGCCTCTCACCCTTGATGAGCGAATGGAAAATTCATACGGAATAACCTTATGGATTTATAATGAAGTCCCTCAACAAGATTCCATTTGTTTTGAATTCCTTTCCCCCCAAGGAGATGTCTCTTATTGGTTCAGTTTCCAGTTGGCATCGACTGGTTGGCGCGCTTGCTGGATCGGCTTCCAGCACATGAAAGGAGATAAACAAAACAAAGAAATAGCAAGCTATCGGCTGATAGCCCCTGAACGAAAAGGTCGCATATTTCTGGACCGCTTGACTTTCCCTGTGAAAAAGATGAACGACCGCACTACCCCCGACTTACAGATGCCTTACAATAACTCCCTCTCGTATCGTGACCTGTGGCATTGGTGCCGGGTTTGGCAATGGGAACAATATAGGTATGATATTCCATTACCTTCCACCCTCAATCAAGCAGAAAAAGACGAACTGCGTACCGTAGAACAGCGATTAACTAATGCCCTCGATATTCAGAAAGCGCCGAAGGAAGCTGTTTCCAAAGCATACAATGTTTTTCAGAAAGCCAATATTCAACGCTCCGGAACTGGATTCACAGGTGCCCCTATCCTGACTCCCGATGAACTGGACCGTTCCAAAGGAGAAATATCCTGGAATGACCTGGAAACAATGCTCTCCGGATTCGCTTACGATGCTTATTACAATCATTCCGAAACTTCCCGTCAGAATTACTTCACCGTCTGGGACTTCGCCATCAATCAGGGCTTCTCCTTCGGTAGCGGAATGGGAACCAATCATCATTACGGATATCAGGTACGGAAAATTTATACTACAGCCTGGTTAATGCGCGACGTCATCTGGAAAGCTCCCAACCGTGATAATATCTTATCCACCCTCATATTCTGGTCTGCCTTGCAAGAAACCCGTCAGCCTTACCAATACGGCAGAGATGAACTACTGGACAGTTGGCACACCCTCTTAATGGCTAAAACAGTTTCAGCACTACTGTTCACTGACGAGCGAGAACGAGTACGCGCACTGAAAGGTCTTTCCCGTTGGATATCCTCTTCTCTTCAATACACTCCGGGCACTATCGGAGGTATCAAAGTAGACGGAACCACTTTCCACCATGGCGGTTTCTATCCGGCCTATACCACAGGTGTCCTTGCCATGATAGGGCAATTCATCTCCTTAACCAATAAGACAATCTATGAACCTACCGAAGAAGCCCGTCAAGTACTGAAATCCGCCTTTATTGCCATGCGCAACTACTCCAACAAATATGAATGGGGAGTTGGCATCAGCGGACGACATCCTTTCGGCGGCTCGATGAAAGCGGATGATGTAGCAGCTTTTGCTTATCTAGCCCTGTCAGGAGACTTATCAGGAGAAGGTAATACCTTTGATCATCATTTAGCAGCAGACTATCTACGGCTTTGTGAAAAGGATACGCCGGAAGCACGTTACTTCAAAACGCAAGGCATTACTCCCGCCTCTGCCCCACAAGGATTCTTTGTATATAACTATGGAGCAGCAGGTATTTTCCGAAGAAGCGATTGGATGGTAACCTTAAAAGGATATACCACTGACGTCTGGGGATCTGAAATTTACCGGAAAGATAACCGCTACGGACGTTATCAGAGTTATGGTTCCGTCCAGATTATGGGATACCCCTCACGCCTTGCCAGCGGTTACGATGAGAACGGTTGGGATTGGAATCGCCTACCGGGAACTACGACCATCCACTTACCATTCGAATTACTGGATAGCCCGCTACCGGGAACTACCATGGCACATTCCAAAGAAAATTTCTCAGGCAGTAGTTCACTGGAAGGGAAAAACGGCATGTTTGTTACGAAACTGATGGAACGTGAACTGAAAAACTTCACTCCAGATTTCGTGGCCCGCAAATCCGTCTTCTGCTTTGAAAACCGGATGATCTGTTTAGGAACAGGTATTCATAACAGCAATAACGAATATCCAACCGAAACAACTCTCTTCCAAAGTACATTCCAAAAGGGAAAGAGCACCATCCTCGTTAACGGAGAAGAAGAAAAAGAGATTGGTTTCAAAAAGAAACTTTCCGGTACTACTGAAAAGTTACTTTCTATCAGGGACGGTTACAATAACCATTATTTCGTGAAAGACGGTAATGTACAAATACAGATCAAGGAACAAGAATCTCGTCATGAAAAAACACGTGCTGTAACACAGGGCACTTTCGCTTCAGCATGGATTGAACATGGAAAAGCCCCTAAAAACGGAACGTATGAATACCTCGTATGGATACAGCCAACCGATCTGGAATTAAAAGAACATGAGGCTTTGCAAACATACGAAGTATTACAACGAAATGATAGTGCACATATCGTTCACGACCGATTAACCGATATTACTGCCTATGCTGTCTTCGAAACCTATCGTTCGCAACGGGATAGCCTGCTTAGTCTTATTCCGGCAGAAACAATGGTTATGTATAGGAGGGACAAAGCGAATATCATTATGAGCGTTTGCGATCCAAACCTAAATATTGAGGAAAAGGCATATACCACCAAGAACCCCAGCCGCGTTCTTAAAAAGAGACTTGAATTAAAAGGAAAATGGAAAATCAGTATACCTAATGAAAAAGTAATCCTGACTGCAGACGGAGAGAATACCATTCTCACTGTTCATTGCCAACATGGGCAACCTGTAGAATTCAGTCTCCAGCAAAATTAAAAATCCCGGAAGAATATTTGTAGCAATTACTCTGCTACATGTCTGGAAGTTGTCTGAACCGTACTTGCTCCGTACATTCTCCACTCAGAGGTACCTCTACACGACGAAAGTACGAGGTTGGTACGGAGCAAGTATAGTTCAGGTATGGTTTTATGGAACATGGTTATTCCGCTAAAATAGTTACCTTTGCAGAAATATTGAATAACTGATTGATATGCAGAGTACCCTCCCCATTCATTTTGCCCCGCTGCAAGGTTACACCGAGGCTATTTACCGACAAGCGCATGCCCGTATATTCGGTGGTGTAGAGAGCTATTATACTCCTTTTGTACGTGTAGAGCACGGAGAAATCCGAAAAAAAGACATGCGCGAGATTACTCTGGAAAACAACCGTGGCGTGCAGCTTATTCCACAGCTCATTGCTCCCGATGTGGACAAAATGGAGCAGATAATTGCCCTATTCATCGAAAAAGGATATAAGAATGTGGACATAAATCTGGGATGTCCTTTCCCTCTTTTGGCTAAACGGCACAATGGTTCGGGAATGCTTCCTTATCCCGAAGAAGTACGGGAGTTGCTGACTGCTGCCATAAAGAATCACCCCGACCTTCAGTTCTCTGTCAAGATGAGGTTGGGTTGGGAGAACCCGGAAGAATGTCTGGCTTTGCTACCCTTTCTGAATGAACTGCCACTGACACATATCATTATGCATCCCCGATTGGGAAAACAGCAATATAAAGGGGAAGTGGATTTAAAAGGTTTTGAAGCCTTCTACAACGAATGCAGCCATCCGCTTATTTATAACGGTGATTTACTTACAGTAGAAGATATACAGACTATCAGCGAACGCTTTCCACGACTGGCAGGTATCATGATAGGTCGTGGACTGCTTGCTAATCCCGCCTTAGCTTTGGAGTATCAACAGGGACATCCGCTTTCTGAAAAGGATATGCAGGAGAGGCTCAGATTGTTCCATGCTGACGTATTTGCCCAGTATGGCAATCTTCTGGAAGGGGGAGACAAACAACTGCTGACGAAAATGAAAAACTTCTGGGAATATCTGATGCCGGACGGAGACCGAAAGGCAAAAAAGGCGATTCATAAATCCAACAAGCTGGAAACTTACCAGGCGGCAGTCCGCAGCTTGTTGGGGTAATCATTCATCTTATTCCGGATTTACGCCCGGAATCGTATGTACATCTTTACGTATCTGCGCTACATGATGCAGCTTCATCCAGTCGTGCAGGTACTCACGGTGTTGCAACAGGATCTCTTTGTATTTCTCCTCGATGGCGAGGTTCCGCATTTCTCCACGGTCTTTTTCCATATCAAAAAGTTGCTCACGGTAACGGCCTTTGTCATACAATACATATTTATAGCGAGAGGTACGCAAAGCCCAGCCACGTGTATTTCCACCTTTATCGAAAGTAGTTTCGGTTACGATATAGTCCTGATGCCTTAATGACGGATCAGCTTTCTCTACCAACGATCTGAAAGAGACACCATGCAGCCCTTCAGGAAGCCCGATGCCTGCCCAGTCGCAAACTGCTGCAAAAAAATCGACACCATTATTCACGAGTTGCGGCATCTCCTTGCCGGCATTCTTCTTTCCCGGTAAGGTTACAATCAGAGGGATATTTACCACCTCTTCATATAAAGCCGATTTCTGGTTCCAGTGGTGTGCTCCCACTCCGTCGCCATGATCACTGGTAAATATCACGACTGTATTCTTCCATAAATCCTGTTTATCTATAGCATTCAGAATCTTACCGATTTCCGCATCCACCTTTTCAACCAGACGGTAATAGAGGTTCCGGTAACGGCGCCAATCATCCGGAGTATAGTTACGGGTAGGATAAGCCGAATAATTCAGGCTCTGCTCATAACTGATAACATCAGCGTCATAGGGATTCTTAGCAAAATTAAGAGGTAGTCCCGGCCACTCATTCTGCGGCAGGTCTTCTATATTCCCCCAAGGTAAATTCTGGCTACGTGCGTACTCACAAATATTATGCGGGTTATCGAATCCTGCCACCAAGAAGAAGGGTTTGGTATGTTTTTGTTCCAGAAAGCCGACACAGGCTTCCGCCAGCCCATTATCACTATGAGGATGGATAGTAGTAAAACCGAACTCTTTATCCGGCATGGAGGCAGTATGTACATGCCATTTACCGGCATAGATACAATCATAACCGGCATTTTGCATCAGTGTTCCCAAAGTCCGGGTACGCAATGAATCCGGTATCGGCGTACCATTTCGGGCAAGTCCTACTTCGTGCGAAGTATAGCCTGTAAACATAGCTGCCCTGGCAGGTCCACTCAGGGGCGTAGAACAATAGGCATTACGGAACAGAACACCCGCCTGTGCCAGTTTATCCATATTCGGAGTATGCAAGTCATCGTTTCCCATACAACTCATCGCAGAGGCTGTCTGCTGATCGGTAACAATGTAGATGATATTAGGCAACTCTTTCGCCCAAACCAAAGAAGGAACGACAGCCGTTGCACACAACATTATATTCTTTACTTTCATCACAGTTCTATTTTAAGGATTAACTTCATTATTTTTTCAGTTCCACATCGAAGCTGGCGGCATCTCTGCACGTAAATTGCAAAACAGTCTGCTGCTTATCTTTGGAAATCACTTTGCAATAAGGAGTTTCTGCAACATTCCATTCACCCTTTAAAGTAACGGTTACAGGTATTTCACCACTATCATTATCAATCCAGGGACGCGAATAGATACTGCGTTCCATACGTTTGCCATCCTTGTCAAAAGCCTCATCGCTCGGACCTCGATATAGTGCCAGATCCGGTTGGGAAACGGTCAATAAGAGCTTATCTCTGTCTTCACGTATCATGACGAGGCAGGAAGTATCAGCTTTCTGTAGCAATCCCTCCTCAGGCAATGCCTGTGGTGTTTCAAAAAGCACATATGAAGTCAGGTTATCAGTCAGAGAACGGACGACATGAGCGTTGCGGTCCTGTTGCAATACCTTGTAAGACGGTTTCTTTGCGAAAGCTTTCAAAGAAGCTGCATCCGTACGAGGCAGGACAGCATATTCATAGGAAGCACCTTTCGGAGCTTTTCCATGCTCTAATACCAATGAAACCCAATCACCGGAAGTAGGTTTCGGATTACGTTCACCTACGGTAACTTGTGGGAAATTCCTTTCATATTTCGCCGCTTTCATCGTATTTTTCGACAGATAATATCCTACTCCGTTAGGATCGATATAGGTCTGTCCGTCACTTTTATAAGTTGCCCAGTAATCATGCATTTCGGGAGTAGTGGCTGCCAACTGGAAAACAGTAGTTTCTGTCGGGAACTCTTCATTTGTATTCTCAATATCCGTTCCCAGACATACGATCGTTCCATTGAAGAAGTGATAAGATTTACGGGCACGGTGTGAACCATTGTACTTGTCATGCTCGTGAAGCTTCATGCCGAAGTTACCATTTAATTTCGCCTGAGACAAACCGCCTGCAAAAGCCTCGTCGGAATAAAGCATTTCTTCCATACCTGAGAAAGTATCTACATTCATCACTTTGGCACGAAGCTGATCGAATGGCAAATGAATAGTCGTCGTACCGGGAAAACGGTTCCAGTCGAAGCCTGCTTCCTGCCAACCACTGGTTGTAAAAGTAACCATTTCATCGGGTTTTCCGGTCAATATCTGCATGCTTCCGTGAGCCAGATAGCGACCGAAGAAATTAGCATCCAGATAATGTTCGGCTGCCCAAAGGTAACGGGAATGCCCGCGTACCACAGCTGCCCAGTTATCCCGGCGCTGTACTGAAACGCAGCCGTACCCTAACGCCAAATTACCTTGCGGATCGGGTTCGGGGCGGAATCCCTGTACTTCAAATAGTTGTTTCAATTTCTGTTCATGGGCAGTAGATGCTTTCGGTAGATAATCAGGAGAATTCTTATCAGGAGTTTCCGTATAAGAAACCAGACGCAGATAAGCAGCAGCCAGTTCAGGATCGTATTTTTGTTTTCCATCGGGAGTGCCAGCCAATGCCAAAGTAGCATATTGTATAGGGATCAACTGTCCCTTTCCATTGGGATGACGCCCTGACATGGAAAGAGCCCACTGCTTGGTATTACAATAGAAACGCATAGTGAGCAATACATTCTTTACTGTTTCGTGCGCTATTTCAGATACTTTGAATCCTGTTCCACTCAACAGATAAATCATATTCGTGGCACCATCCAGACCGCCGACCGCATAAGCCGGGTAGTTATTACGATGATGGAAACAAGCACCGTCTTTTTTGAAAGAACCGGCCAATCCAACTGCCGGGCGGCAACCATAATCTATCCAACGGGAGAAAGAACGAAGATATTGAAGTTTCTCAGGAGTATCTTCCATAATCAGGATACTTGCCATGCGCCCCTGCGTCTGCGTATTGAAAGTATCTATATCAATGCCATTAACCGTGGGTTTAGGATATACTTCATTGGTGATGGCATACCAGCGCAAAGTACGTTCCGCTTCGTTCAGCTTTCCGGCTTCTCTCAATACATCTTTCATCAGGAAATAGGCCACATACAAACCGCGCATACTGTATCCGTAATGATGGATATTTCCCCAACAACTGCCATAAGCTACTCCCTGATCGGTGATGTGGTCGTACATCGCCAGGAACTTCTGTTTCAGCTCATCCTTTGCCACAGCATCCGAAGCGTTGTTATAGGCATAGGCTATCCGGCGCATCAGATTGAAATACTCACTCATCTCCATCCCTAACTTGGTGAACATGCCTTTGTCCCAGTTGGGATACATACGTTCGTAAGCTTCAGCCTGGCGTACCATAAAGATGGGCAGTCCGCTTACAACACCGTCCTTATAAGTAATCCCATAGAAATCATATTTCTTACGGATACTTTTCATTTCTTTTTCTGTCAGTTTAGAAGGAGTATAAAGCATATCGCGGAAACGTTTCTCCATCAACTGCATATCTTGTCTGTCTTTCTCGCTAACCGGAGTAAGGGCTATTTCCGGTTTCCACAGAGAGTGTTCATAAATCACCAGCCAATGGTTGGTGGTTCCTTTATTAACGAAAGGCACCTGCACATCAGCTGTTTGCTGACGGGCATCCACTTTACTGGCAGTTATCAGATGGTCTATGAACAACTCTCCCTTTACATCAGGTGCAACGATACGCAGTTCATTCATCCCGGGTTCAGGAGTGCCTTGCATATCGCGCTCGTAGCAGACCCACGCAGCACGCCAGCCGGTGAAGTTAATACCGAAAGGAAAGGAAGTACACTTCTTTCCATCTTTCAGGAATTCAAACTCAATAGTAGTATCCTGAGCCTTTGCATTGTACACCCAAACTATAAAAGCGGAAAGATAAGTGTCTTTCCGGTAGAGTCTTTCTTCTCAAACTTCAGATCACGCTGAAGGGTTAGTACAGAACCGGGTTCAAACGTCCAGCGCAAACTATGCGTACCGTCTTTATAATGTTGGTCGCTAATGCCAAGCGTGGCCTTCGTAGCGCTCAGCCCGGTAGGAAGTTCAGGTTGTTCAAAAGAGAGCAACCGGTCATTCTTTACAACCTGTGCCGACAGGCTGAAAGAAAACAGTGCAGTGCATACAGCGGCAAGAATAGGATTCATCAGATTAAGTTTCGTCATCATGGTATGAGAATATTAATAGAGTTAATTCAAGTGTTCGATACGGAAATTCGTGAAGCGGACATGATTTTGAAGAAGGCGTAAGCCAAAATGTCCATCGCCTGCACCGGCTTCGAGAGGCAGACGGAAAAGTTCCTCACCATCTACAAGAAAAGTTGTACAATTGTCCTGAACGCGGATCTGAATATAATACCATTGATTAGGTTTCAACAGATGAGCCGGGTCGGTATATTCTTTAATCAGAGGTTTGATACGGGCCTCGTCTACATCATAAAACTGACCGTAGTAACGACGAAAACGGGTAGTGGTATTATCATTACCACCATAGCCTACATAAAAAAGGTTCAATGTATTATAGTTGCGGAAGACACCGTTTCGCCAAGTGGAACGGGCCAAGAGTTTGCCGGGATGTTTCGGGTCGTTTGCAGCCCAGAAGCAGTTCATATCACTCAGACGGTCGTGTTTACCGCCATTCATTACCATACAGATATGGTAACTGATCTCGTAATCGCCGGTCAGGCGATCTTTATACCATAAAGTAAGTCCTTCGGGGACAATCAATTCAAGAGTATCTTCACGAATGGTGAAGTCCATTATTCCCGACTGGTCTTCGGCTATCCAATGGCCCAATGAGAGCCGATCCTGTGCCAATACGGTACAGGGCAGGAAAAGAAAAAGACATTTCCACAGAATTTGTATGAAAGATGAATGTGTCATTTCCGGTATTAGTTTCGTTTACAATATTTCCACATTGCAAAGAAACGGTACTTTTTAGAGAAAATGACACATAAATCGTACAGAAAAGGTATATTTTAGTAATTTAAGGATGCATCTCCTCAAACGCTTTATTTTCCTCTTCTATCGTAGTGATGGTTTCCGGCAGTTCACTGATAGGAAGGTCGAAATTATACCAGTCAGTATAGCAATCGGTAACGTACCACTTCCCGTCAATCAGTTCGAACACTACGCGAAGGGAAGCTTCCGACTCATCATAGCCAGCCTCAAACTCTTTATGCTTGGGGTTGTTCACGGTAAACCGGGAGACATAAACTCCGCCCTCTTCGTCTGTGATACGTTCTTCTTTAAACGCATCTTCACCCAGCAACGCCCACTTATCACGTGTAAACGGAAAAGTCTTCTCCGTCTCACCGTCTTCCTCTAACAAGGCTATGGGAGTTTTCAACGGAAACTTGATACGGGAATACTGGAAAGAAGCACTGGAAGTAAATTTCTTGAGGAATGTCTGGAAGTCCTCATTAGTTGCGGCAGCATGACCATTCGTAGTCGTCAGCATAAGTACCGCGAAAAGACAAAATACAAAGTGAATTGCCTTCATTTAGTTACAATGTCAAAGGGTTTATTAATCAGGCGCAAAGATAATGCAAATCCGCAGATTTGAGATAAAAAGGAAAAAGAATATTATAGGTGATGTTGGATCTATAGATGCAACATGTCCCATCTATAGATGCAGCATGACCGATATATAGATGCAACGCGTCCGATATATAGATGCAACATATCCGATATATAGACCCTGCACCCTTATCATGTAACCCTTCATCATATGTTTCATTTCTGTCTCAGATACTCAAACCCAAAACGACAGCGTAAGCAGTCTTTCTTATCGCAATACTCTTTCTGAAGCTGCAACAAAGCCTGCGAATCAGCAGCAGTAGATACAGGTAGTCCTGCCCCACTCCAGTGGCGGATGATATGATTATCCTCCGCTTTCAGACTTTCTAGAAAGCCCGTAGCCCGTTCGCAAAGCTCCTCATTCGCCTTATGCAGGCCATAAGCATATAAAAAAGGGATGACAGTATTAATAACAATCAGGTTCTGGGCATTCTTTCCCACTTGTTTTTCACAGGAGGAAGAGACTTTCCGGAAATTGAAATGCTCTTCCCAATACGGAGAGGTAGCGACAGTCAGTAGTTTCCGGACAGCTTCCAGCGTATCCGCTTCCATAATACGGGAGAATAAGGACTGCTCTTTATAATAAAGATTTGCCAACTGCGCCAAGCGGACATGAGGGAAATTACCCGGACGTAAGCGAAGAAAGCGCCATTGAGTAGCAGCCATCGGAACAGGCAGTTCAAACTTATACTGCAAGTAGCGAAATTCCTTCTGCAACTTCAGATAATACCCGTCTGCATCCGGCAGTTCTTCATCCAGCAGCCCGGCTTGCCCCAAAAAGAAGGCTTCTACTTGAAAGAGATTATCCCGGTGCTTATCTATCGCACGAAAAGGCAGACGACTGGCCCATGCTTCAAAGGCATCCCCATTCAGCCCGAAACCAAAGTTGCGGGCCAAGGTGATAAAGAATACATCTTCCCAATGATTATTGCATCGCTCCAACCGGGCGGCAATCACATGGGCTTTCTGCTCGAAACGTTCTACCTGCAAAGCAGAAAGCCAGGAATGGACTGTTAGTTTCGGAAGAGAAGACAATATGGAATAACAAGGAGGATAGATTTCCGCATGACTCAGTTCATCATAACGCTGACGAACAGATTCAGGACAGGATAGTTGCAGTTGTGGCACCGGTGCTCCGTTTGCACGAAACACTTCGCAATCTACAGTTTCCGCTACGTGCAGAATGACATTGTCATAAGCTGCATCTTTATCGTGACCATGCCTCATCCAATCGGATGCCAACGTATGCACTTCGATGTTTCCCACCCAAAGGGTACCGCCAATTTTTAGTTTGGCATTGAAGAAGTCGGGGCCTGCGTTTGTGTTCGGTAGTCCGGCATCTATTACTTCAACCGGTTCGCCGGTGGTGGTCTGGAGCATCTTTAACGGAAAGATTTTATGCTTCCAGACATAATGCAATAGTAGTTCCATTGTTAACAAGAAGTTAATGTACGCAACAAATGTAAGAAAAAGATTATCTTTGCGACCTATAGAACGTTGATAAAGTGAATTTAATCAGAAGAAAGAATGAAAATAGCATTAATCGGTTACGGTAAAATGGGTAAGGAAATCGAAAAGATTGCCCTCAGTCGCGGACACGAGATTGTCAGCATCATCGACGTAAACAACCAGGAGGATTTTAACTCGGACGCTTTCAAGAGCGCAGACGTTGCCATAGAATTCACAAATCCGATGGTAGCCTACTCCAATTATATAAAAACCTTCGAAGCCGGAGTGAAGTTGGTTTCCGGCAGTACCGGATGGATGGACAAACACGGTGAGGAAATCAAGAAACTTTGTACCCAAGGAGGTAAAACGCTGTTCTGGGCATCCAATTTCAGCTTGGGCGTGACCATCTTCTCTGCCGTGAATAAGTATCTGGCAAAGATTATGAACCAGTTTCCTGCCTACGACGTGACGATGAGCGAGACACACCATATTCATAAACTGGATGCACCAAGCGGTACGGCCATCACGCTTGCCGAAGAAATTCTGGAAAATATCGACCGTAAAGATCATTGGGTGAAGGGAACTTTGCAGGCACCGGACGGAAGTGTTTCCGGTTCTGCCGAATGTGCAGCAGATGAAATTCCTGTCAGCTCCATCCGCGAAGGTGAAGTACCGGGCATTCATGTGATCCGTTACGAGTCGGAAGCAGACAGCATCATCCTGACACACGATGCCAAGAATCGAAAAGGTTTTGCACTGGGTGCCGTTCTTGCTGCCGAATATACTGCTGACAAGCAAGGTTATCTGGGAATGAGTGACTTGTTCCCGTTCTTAAAATAATAAACACGCTTCACCACAGATTACACAGATTCGCACAGATGAAAGAGAACAGAATTAAATTTTAGTATTAAAAGAAAGCTGTGTGAATCTGTGTAATCTGTGGTGAACAACAAAATCTGTGGTGAACAACAAAAATAATATAATAATGAGAAAAGCTACTCGCGCCCAATGGGTTAAATTCGCAATCGTCACCGTGCTTTACCTCGCTTTCCTGATATGGGTAAAAAGCTGGTTGGGGCTGATTGTCCTACCTTTCATCTTCGACATCTACATCAGCAAGAAAATTCCCTGGGGCTTCTGGAAGAAATCAGAGAATCCGGCTGTACGCAGTGTTATGAGTTGGGTAGATGCTATCGTGTTTGCACTGGTAGCTGTTTATTTCGTCAACATCTATGTATTTCAGAACTATCAGATACCTTCTTCTTCTCTGGAGAAATCTTTGCTGGTAGGCGATTATCTTTATGTCAGCAAGTTGAGTTATGGTCCGCGTGTGCCAAACACACCACTGTCTATGCCATTAGCACAACACACCTTGCCGCTAGTGAATACAAAATCATACATCGAGTGGCCCCAGTGGGACTATAAACGTGTTCCGGGTCTGGGTAAAGTGAAACGGAATGATATCGTAGTATTCAACTTCCCTGCCGGAGACACCGTAGCCACTAACTTCCAGCAAACGGATTTCTACACCCTTGCCTACAACGAAGGACAACGTCTCTATCCGAATCCGGTAAATATGGACAGTTTGACGCGCAAGCAACAACGCACTGTCTACGATCTGTATTATAATGCCGGAAGAAATCTGATACGTTCCAATCCCAAGATGTACGGTGATATCGTTGTCCGCCCCGTAGACCGCCGGGAAAATTACGTAAAGCGCTGCGTTGGCTTACCCGGAGACACACTGGAAATCAAAGATGCACAGGTATATATCGATGGCAAACCGCTCGAAAACCCTGAAGAAATGCAGCTCAACTACTTCGTACAGACTACAGGACCATACATTACTGAAGATATGTTCCGCGAACTGGGTATCAGCAAGGACGACCAAACATTAATCAGCAACGAAGGTTTATTAATGGAAATGGGCTTGACTCACCGTGACGCACAAGGTCGCCTGGCTCCGGCCTATGACTTACCACTGACGAAGAAAATGTATGAAACCCTGTCTGCCAATAAGAAACTCGTCAGCAGCATCGTTATGGAACCGGAAATATTCTCCGGCCAAATATATCCGTTGAACCTTTACACCAAATGGGACCGCAACAACTACGGCCCGATCTGGATACCGAAAAAAAGGTGCCACCATCAAGCTGACTGAGGACAATCTGCCGATCTACGAACGCCCTATCAGAGCTTATGAAGGTAATACACTGGAAGTAAAGAAGACGGCATCTATATTAATGGCAAGAAGACGGACGAATATACCTTCAAAATGGATTATTACTGGATGATGGGTGATAACCGCCACAACTCAGCTGATGCCCGTTCGTGGGGTTTCGTGCCGGAAGACCATGTTGTAGGTAAGCCAATTGTTGTCTGGTTGTCACTCGATAAGGATCGTGGCTGGTTTGATGGAAAAATCCGTTGGAACCGGATATTCAAGTGGGTAAAATGATACCAAATGAAAGAATGAAAGAATTAATAATGAAATAGGTGAGAACGTATTCATTATTAATTCTTTAATTATTAATTTCGACATGAATAAGGCTTGGAAAATAACGGGAGCAATCATCGGAATAATACTCGTTGTGGTGTTACTTCGGGGTTGTGTTATGACTTCCTATCTTATTCCTTCTTCGGGTATGGAGAATTCCTTATTTCAGGGAGAGCGTATTCTGGTAAATAAATGGAGTTACGGTCTGCGTCTTCCCCTTATGGCATTGTGGAATTATCACCGTTGGGCAGACAGCCCTGTACAAAAAGAGGATATCATTGTTTTCAATAATCCGGCTAATCTGTCAGAACCTGTTATTTCCCGGCGCGAAACATTCATCAGTCGATGCATCGGCGTACCAGGAGATACCTTATTGATAGACTCCCTGTTCTCCGTAATTCCATCAGAAAAAAACGCTCCCGACCAGAAGTTTTTATATACTTATCCACGAGAAAAAGAAAAACAGCTGGATTCATTACTTACACTATTGTCAATATGCAACAACCACCTGATGGGACAAGATAGCATAAAAAATGTACGTAGCTTCAGCCGTTATGAATATTATCTGCTGGAACAGGCTATGAATGGCAATTGCTGGATAAAGTTACTGAATGAAGGAGACTCCATAGAAGCCCTGCGCCCGTTGATCGTTCCCGGCAAAGGTAAACCGGTGCGTGTATATCCGTGGAACCGTACTTTACTACGCAACACACTTGTACTGCATGAGAATAAACAAGCTGAAATAAAGAACGATACTTTGTACATTGACGGGAAGCCTGTACAGCATTGCTATTTCACCAAGGATTACTACTGGGTAGGTGCTAATAACTCTATCAATCTCTCTGATTCCCGCTTGTTTGGCTTTGTACCCAAAGACCACATCATCGGTAAAGCTTCGCTCATCTGGTTTTCCAAAAAGACAGAAACAGGATTGTTCAATGGTTATCGTTGGAAAAGAATGTGGAAAACGGTAAGATAAATGAAGTACGAATTACTAATTACGAAGTATAAATTACAAATTGCGAAGAACCAATTATCTCATGAAAACCATATATCTCTCTTCCGCCTATCTGGCACCCGTAGAATATTACGCCAAGTTGGTGGCATACGATAAAATCTTTATCGAACAGCACGATCATTATGTGAAACAAACCTACCGTAACCGTTGCACCATTGCAGCACCCGATGGCGAATTAGCTCTCTCCATCCCTACCGTCAAACCCGATACTCTGAAATGTCCCCTAAAAGATATCCGCATTTCCGATCACGGCAATTGGCGTCATCTACACTGGAATGCTTTATCATCGGCTTATAACCATACTCCTTTTTTCGAATATTATAGAGATGATTTCCAACCTTTCTACGAGAAGAAATATGAGTTTTTAGTCGATTTCAACGAAGAACTGTGTCATCTGGTCTGTTCACTGATAGATATACAGCCGGACATGAAACGTACTACTTCATTCCAGAGCAGTTTTGCACCCAATGAAGATGATTTCCGCGAGCGTATCCATCCCAAAAAGAATTACAAAGAAGAAGATCCGGACTTCATAGTCCGGCCTTATTATCAGGTTTTCCAGGAACGTCTCGGCTTCCTGCCGAATCTGAGTATCGTCGATCTTCTTTTCAACATGGGACCTGAGAGTTTACTTGTGTTGCAGAAGTCATTTTGAGAACTTCTGCAAAAATTCCGCAAGATTCGCTCCTTCTTCCAGTCCCAGCTTCTTACGCAAGCGATAACGACTTATTTCTACCCCACGCAAAGAAATATTCAACAATGGAGCAATCTCTTTAGAAAGCAAATTCATCTTGATATAAGCACAAAGTAACTTTTCCTTGTTGTTCAGTTCCGGATATGCTTCTTCCAATTTTTTGAAGAAATCATGATGTACCGAATCAAAGGTACTTTGGAATGCCTGTAAATCGTCATCATGCTCAATGTTCGTATCAATCTGTCCCAACAGACGAAGTGTTTTCCGGCGAAGAGAAACCAGATTCTCTTCGCTGATGGAATGGGAAATGCCCAGCACTTCCTTTTTTATATCCAATAGAATTTCATTCTTACGTACGATGTTCAAAGTAGTACGAATCAGTTCCTCCGATTTATGACGCAATTCCGACTGTAGGTTTTCTTCTTGCAGTGAATCTATCTTCTGATCTTTCAGATCACTTTCTTTTTGAAATTTTTGTTCTTGTCGATAGAGTTCCAGTTCTTTTTGCATTAACAAGCGCTTACGCCCTACTGAGATACGATAATACACATAATAAAACAGCAACACTACCACTACCGAATAAACCAGATAACTCCACCATGTACGATACCACGGCGGCAATATCTCAAAGACAAACGAAGTTTCCACCGGTTCTTGGCTGCCGTCGGTAAGCAATTTCACACTGAATACATACTTTCCTTCATGCAGTCCTGTAAACTCTTTCATATTATTCTCACTGTATTCACTCCAGATTCCTTTCTCACCACCCGTACTTAACTGATAAGAATATAACACTGTGTGTGCCTTATTGAAGTTGTTTACACTATATTCTATTCGCATTGAATTCTGAGAATAAGGAATCACTATCGGTGCTGTATCATACAAATAACTGCGGCCATAAATAAGCGAATCACGCAATCCCGTCAAGTAGACTTTCCTGATTTGCAATGTCAACGGCATTTGTTGCACCGGCAGGCTATCCAGTGTGATCAGTGAAAAACCTTCCTCTGTTCCTGCCACTACCTTGTTGGCCTTATAAAGATTTACATCTTCAAAGTTTTCTATCAATGCTCCTTTCAAGAACTGTTCATTAGTTACCCGGCGATACTCCTGCTTATTGGCATCATAATGCAATACTTTCAATGCGCCATCTGCTACATACCAGATATTTTGCAATGAATCTATCTTCATATAGGTATATGCTGCCTTTCCTTCTAATAACTGTTCCAGCCAAATACATGCTTCCAGCGTATCACGGCTCCGATTATACTGCCACAGACCATAATGTGAAGCTATGGTAACTTCATCTTTCACCCGCAACAAACAAGCATCATATCCACGTGGAAAGATGATGCTATTATAGTCTTTCATCTTTTCCACCTTTCGTAAATCATCTGCCAAAGTCAAACGGCAAACCCCATTTTCTTTATTTCCAACCCACAATATATGAGTCGAATCTTCCATCAACATATCTTTGCACGAACGGGTAAACCCCTCTATATAGCTTTCTACCCTCCAACTCATCCCTCTCTTCATGAGCAAATACAGTCCACTATAAGTGCCTGCAATCAACACATCCTTACGGTCATCCACCGATACAATTCCCCATACTCCTTTGGGATTGTTGAGATGTTCCATATGATCTCCATCCATAATAAAGATACCATTATCCGAACAACAGAACAACTTATCGTCATATTGGTGAAGTGACCACATCTGACCTCCTGTACCCGGTACGAAGTCTATGGGATTTCTCTGGTTTAACTGCCCTGGGAGAGTAGAGCGATACAACCCCTGATTCGTTGCGAAATAGTACTTACCCTGATAACTACAAGATGCATATCCCGAACCAATCACAGGTTTACCTCCATAAAGTGAAGCAAGCCTTGCTTTCAAATGAATGCAGTCAATCCCATTATCCAACCCGAGCCATAGGTTGCCAGTCTTATCAAACAGCATACTCAACACAGTTTTGTTCTGCAAGCCATTTTCCGTAGATATGATTTCCATCTCATTCGTCTTCAGATTTAAAAGACAAACTCCACCCTGGATAGTGCCCAACGCCAACAACGAATCTTGCAATGCAGCACAGAAAACTCTATTTTTACGGCAAAAGTCCTCGGCTACAGTATTATATTTCTTAAAAACAGTGCCATCGTAAATAAATAATCCGTTATCCCGGGTTACCATCAACAAACTGTCCTGATGAGGTAACAATCCACCGACTTTGACAGTCGCTCCTATCCCCAAAGGACCAAGAACGGGTATAAACTCTGTTCCATTCAACATTAGCAATCCTTCAGCAGAAGTAATATACAGTTTGTTACGCAAGATAAACGAAGTGTAAATCTCTGAAGAATAATCTATTTTCTTCACAATGCCCTCTTCCCAATAAAAGAAACGACGGTCCGATTGAAAATACACCCGTTCTCCGTCCAATAAGATATTCCAGATGACTCCGACATTCACATTGGGAGATAAACTATCAGAAAGGCAAGTATACTCCAACCCACCAAGACGATTTGGAGTAAAATAGCCAAATTGCTCCATTCCACCGATATAAATTCGCCCGTCATGTCCTACTTTCACAGCACGTGTTTTGGCATTATGAATCGGATATGTATTCCACTCCACACCGTCAAATTCCAATAAGCCTTTGTTGTTAGCTACATATATCCAACCGTTATCATGCTGCTGAATACTCCAACTCTGATTGCCAGCTTTATAAGTATGTCGGGTATAATTTGTCACCGGACGTTGCCATCCGGCACTTACAGGAATAGATATCAAAAGAAGAAGAATATAAAACAGGAGGTCTTTTCGTTTCATAGCAGTTAACGTTTTATTCTTTGAAAACAAAGATAGGGTATTTTACCTACAAATAAAAGAATTATTTTTTAGACGTAGCCATATTATTATAATAAACATTTAATTATCAACAAAATAATTAATCCAAGAGAAAGTTCTGATGTAGTTAAAACCAATGAATGAGAAAGTTTTGAAGTAGTGTATTTTTAGGAAACACCCTCATCATACGCATATATTTGCAGCGGATAAAACCATTTTGTTAAACCTATATAAGTCGTACTAACATGAAAAGCAAAAGACTATTCACTTATGTGTTTCTTTTCGGCCTACTGGTCAACGGTAGTGCATGCGGATCGGACCACAATGAAACAGACTTCCCCGAAACGCCCGGCGGTGAAACTCCGCCCTCCCCTAGTGGTCTACAAGCCTACATGCTTACCACCACTGACACCCGTACCTATGATTTAAGAGAATCCACCGTGGAATTTGAGCCCCAAGCCAGCATGTCGCCTAAAAACATCCTACTGAATCCACAGCAAATCTACCAAACTATGCAGGGATTCGGAGCGGCACTTACAGGATCATCAGCTTTCTGCCTAAAACTAATGAAACAGGAAGATCGGACAGCATTCCTCAAAAGAACCTATTCGCTAACTGAAGGTTATGGATGTAGCTATGTACGCATTGCCATTGGCTGTTCCGACTTCTCCTTGAAAGAATACACCTGTTGTGACACACCGGGTATAGAAAACTTTGCTCTGACTTCAGAAGAAACAGATTACGTAATACCTATCTTAAAGGAGATTATTGCTATCAACCCGGACATCCGCATACTGGGTTCACCCTGGACTTGTCCCTTATGGATGAAAGACTACCGGAAATACCCTGTCTACCAAAATCGGGAATACACCGCAGGACAACTAAAACCCGAATACTATGCTGACTATGCCACCTATTTTGTGAAGTGGATACAGGCATTTCAGGCAGCTGGTATTCCAATCAATGCCATCACCATACAGAACGAACCACTCAACAACAAGAACTCAGCCTCACTGGTGATGGAATGGAAAGAACAACGTGATTTTGTGAAAGTACTGGGTCCTGCTTTTGAGGCTGCTGGACTTTCCACCAAAATATACGCTTACGACCACAACTACAATTATGATAACAAAAGCGACCAAAACGGTTATCCCTACCAGATATACAACGATTCCGAAGCCGCTAAGTATATAGCAGGAGCAGCCTACCATGATTATGGAGGTAATCGCAGCGAACTGCTCAACGTCTACCAACGAGCTCCCGAGAAGGACCTGATCTTCACAGAATCGTCTATCGGCACCTGGAATAACGGACACGACTTGACCAAAACTCTCCTTTCTAATATGGAAAGTATCGGTATAGGCACCATCAATAACTATTGCAGTGCAGTGACCATCTGGAACCTGATGCTTGAAACAGACTTCAACGGAAGCATACCCAGTAACAATGGTGGACAACCTAACCGCCCCGGCGGATGTCAAATCTGCTTTGGGGCTGTAGACCTAAACATGAGTGATCTTAAAACTATCTACATGAATTCGCACTACTATATGATCTGCCACCTGTCGGCAGTAGTAAGACCTGGTGCCATACGAATTGGTACAAGCGGCTACACAGACAATGACATAGCCTACAGTGCTTTCAAGAATACAGACGGAAGTTATGCCTTCGTCATCATCAACAAAAGCAGTTCAGACAAGAACATTGTACTTACCGCCCCCGATGACGCCGGTAAGAAGCACTCGGCAAGTTGCACTCTGCAGCCGCGCTCAGTAAACTCTTTCAAGTGGAAATAACAGAGATTCAAACATAATAAATCACTTTTTTAATTTTAAATTTATAAATTATGAGAAATCGATTTTTGCTCGGCATGATGGCACTCAGCCTTATAGGTATGACATCATGCAAAGATGAGATTGACCAGTTCGATGATCATGGCAGCTCGACTATCGTATCCTTTGCAGGCACTGAAAAAGCCTACATGGGCGATAGTATCACCTTCGACTTTGAGGTGAAGAGCGGAGGCGTGAAAATCAACCAGGCCAAAGTTCAGCTCTATTATGGAGAAGAAATGGTATCCGAAGCCTTCTACAGTCTGAAAGCCGACGGAAAATACAGTGGAAAAGTGCTGGCTCCCTACCAGAAAAACACGCCTGACGGAGAAGCAAAGGTTATACTGCGCATCCAAAATGAACGTTTCAGCAATGACAGTAAGGAAATGACCGTTGCTATAGAGCGTCCAAAATATCAAACATTGAAACTTGTGGCTGCCAATGGCAAGGAATATACCATGACTCCCGTTCCAGGTAAAGAATATGAATACAAAGCACGTGAGGCTTTCCCACTCGACATGGAAGCATCTATCGTAGCACCAGCTTATTCCGATGGAACAGGTAATCCTTATTTGCAAGGCAATGAACTGAAATTTGGTATGGACAATGGAAAAATTGTCCTCAATGCCACCAAGAATATTGGCTTTGAAAACACAGGTTACGGTGAAGACGGCAAGTATGAAATCACATTCAATACCCTGACTTTCGAAGGTAGCCCATTCCCAAAATTCGGTGTACGTTTCGACACTCAGAATAAGTTCCTGGAATTCGATGGGTCGGGCAATGTTTTCTACATCGAAACCGAATTTAAGAAGGATGATATCATCAAAATCAGCGGTGTCAAAGAAGAATATGCTGATTATTGGAAGAACCCCACTTGGTTTGACCTCGTGAAGGAAGACGAAACTCTGCTCCATTTCCGCGGAAGAGACGGCAAGTATAAACTCACTCTGAACAAAGGCATGAATGCAATTATGATGGAACAGTTGGAGAAAGCTTCTTCATCAAGTACACAGAATGCTACCGCTATGTGGGTGATTGGTAATGATAAGATAGGATTCCCGTCATATGCCCAAAACAACATAAACTGGAATACGGACAAAGCATTCAATCTGGTTCCGCTCACCGATACCAAATATGAACTGATACTACTTGTTGGACAGAATGTTAACGGAGTCAACTTTAAGTTTTTCGGACAGAAGGGATGGGGTCTGGAATGGAAAGGCCCTGGAGCCTATACCGCAAAAGAAGGCGGTGATTATATCAAATATGCCAGTGACGGCAACTTCAACGCCAATGCCACCTGGCCATCTGGAAAATATATGGTGATGACTGTAGAAACCAGCACCAGCCCGAATGAACTATGGGTGAAAGCTTTGGACGAACTCCCCCCATACGAAATGGGTGAATGATAGACTTTCTTAAAGTATAGATAAACAATTAAGTATAGATATATGAAAAAAAGATATTACATAGCAGCCATGTTTGCCCTTGGTTTGGTAGCCCAGCCTGCCATCCTACGTGCCAATGCTGCTGACGAAGCTAACAGCATTGAGGCTGTACAGCAACAAAAACAACGCATCAGCGGTTTGCTGACCGATTCTAATGGTGACCCTATCATCGGTGCCACCGTCAGAGTACAAGGTACTACCAATCGTGGTGTTATCAGTGACGTCGAAGGACGATACTCCATCGAAGCTGCTCCCGGCGAAGTACTGGAATTCAGCTATATTGGATTTGTCAGTATAGAACACAGAGTGAAAGCTGACGAAACCACCTTCAACCTCCGAATGGAGATGGATGCCATCGCCACGGAAGAAGTAGTAGTTGTGGGATATGGTAAACAGAAGAAAGAGAGCGTAGTAAGCTCCATGTCCACCGTAGGACCAGCTCAATTGAGTGTAAAGAGCGCCAACCTTACCAACAACATCGCCGGTAAGCTGTCTGGTCTGATTGCCGTACAACGTTCGGGCGAACCGGGTTGGGATGACGCACAATTCTTTATCCGTGGTATCAGTTCGTATGCCGGTGGAACAGACCCATTGGTACTGGTGGACGGTGTACCCCGTAAGATGAACGATATCGATGTGGACGAAATTGAAACATTCTCTATCCTAAAAGACGCCGCCGCAACGGCCGTGTATGGTGCCGAAGGTGCTAACGGTGTGGTATTGATTACTTCCAAACGTGGTAAATCACAAAAAACAGTTGTCAGTATGTCAGCAGAATACGGCTACTCGACACCGCTCCGCCTGCCCAACCTCATGAGTTCTTACGACTATTTGAGCTTATACAACGAGGCAGACTGGAACAGCAACGGTAACCCGCGCGCCAACTATACAGCCCCGGTGAGCGACGCTGATCTGGAAAAATATCGTAGCGGCGTAGATCCTGATCTATATCCGGATGCAGACTGGATGAGTATGCTACGTGATCACACCAGCAGCCAGCGCTACACCATTAACTTCCGTGGTGGTGGTGACCGCGTACGCTTCTTCGTATCAGGTGCCTACTACACACAAGACGGTGTATACAAGGAGAAGAAGAACGCCGATTACGATTCAAACATCAGTTTCGACCGTTATAACCTTCGTTCCAATATTGACTTCGAATTGAGCAAGACTACCCGTATGTCCGTAGATATGTCAGGACAGTATATCAACCGTGTGGCTCCCTCCAAAACAGCCGGTGACATCTTCGGTGGTATGACATTGCAACCTGTACACCTCTATCCGCAAATCTATTCTGACGGTTCAGCTGCACAACATCCTAACTATGATAATTCAGGTCTTCGTCAAAACCCCTACAACTTCCTCTACTTCAGTGGATACAGTAAAAGTTGGGACGCTACATTCCAAAGCAAGGTATTGCTAGAACAAGACTTGGATTTCATCACAAAGGGACTTTCTATAAGGGGTAGTGTCAGTTTCGATGCCAACTCCAACCAGTATGTCAACCGTACTATGTCACCCGCTACTTTTACAGCTACCGGACGTGACGCCGATGGCAACCTGATATTCAAGTCACTGGAGTCAGGCTCGGCATTGAGTAACCCCTCAAGCGGTTCATCCGGTGGTAACAAGAAAATATACATTGAGGCGTCCCTCAACTATAAGCGTAACTTCAGCGACAAGCACGATGTTACAGGCTTGCTGCTATACAACCAAAAGGAAACTCAAAAACAAAACGTTGGCGGACTCAACCTGCTTCCTTACCGTAAGCAAAGCGTCGTAGGACGCGGTTCTTATACTTACGACAACCGCTACACCATCGAAGGCAGCTTCGGTATGACAGGTAGTGAGAATTTCGCTCCGGGACACCGTTGGGGTATTTTCCCTGCTGTGGGTGGAGCCTGGTATGTGAGCCATGAAAAGTTCTTCGAACCTGTGCAGAAAGTAATCAGTACACTGAAGTTACGTGCATCCTACGGACGGACCGGTAACGATCAGTTAGGTGAAACTCGTTTCCCTTATCAGGAAGCCATGAATACCAATGCCGGCGGTCTTAACCTGGGTATCTCAGGCATCTCTAATGGTAATGCACAGAACTGGTTCGGCGGATTGAGCGAAAACCGTGCCTACTACGCCAACCTGCGTTGGGAGATTGAGGATAAAACCAATATCGGTTTCGACCTCGGCTTGCTGAACGGACAGTTGGACCTCTCCATGGACTACTTCTCCAACCGTCGTAAAGACATCCTGATTACCCGTAATACGGTTCCTTCTATGAGCGGTTTACAATCCAACCCAACTCAGAACTATGGTATCGTAAGTAACAAAGGTGTGGATGGGAACCTGACTTTCAAACAGCATGTGGGTGGCCTGAATCTGACATTCCGTGCCAACTATACGTATGCCAAGAACAAGATTGTAGAAACAGATGAAATCAAACATAGATACAGCTACCAGGATCTCACAGGTATGTCATTGTGGACTCCTTACCTCTACATTGCCGACGGTCTTTATACACCCGATGATTTCAACATCACCATTGATCCTGTGAGCGGTGCCGAAAGCTACCAACTGAAACCCGGCATAGCCGACCCGGGAGCTGCTGTGGCACCCGGTGATATCAAGTACCGCGACTTAAACGAGGACGGACTTATCAACGACGATGACAAGACCTACCGTAATGGTCATCTGGACAAGACCCCGCGCAGTGTGTACGGTCTTTCACTGAATGCCGAATGGAAAGGATTCTTCGCCGGTATCTTCTTCCAAGGCGTGACGGGCTGTTCCATCAACCTGATGAGCAAAGCATCCAACTTCATGCCGTTCAACCAAGGCAAGGACGCTTCTTCTGCGCGTATGGAGGCTATGAACCGCTGGAAAGCATCCGACCCCTACAACGACAACGTGCTCTACCCTCGCTTGCGTAACAACACCTTTGCACACAACCTGCAAGCGAGTACCTGGTGGTATCGCGACGCCAGCTTCATCCGCTTGAAGAACGTGGAATTCGGTTACCAGTTCAACAAGAAGCAACTGAAGTCACTGCGTCTCACCAACCTGCGCCTTTACGTGCAAGGTACTAACCTAAAAACTTGGGATCACGTGAAGTATTGGGATCCGGAACTGGGCGATGCAAACTCAGGCGCCAAATACCCCATCTCTAGCACCTGGACCTTTGGAGCAGAAGTTACATTCTAAACATCTAATTAATAAACGATATGAAACTGAAAAATTTACTATACGCAACCGTCGGCTCTGCCGTCCTTGCATTCAGCACAGCATCTTGTTCAGACTATCTTGACATATCAGGCGAGTTCAACGCCAGTCTGGGAGTCGATCAAGTTTGGGACAATGCAACCTATACCCGAAACTGGTACGGGGTCATCTACCGCAATCTGATGGAATATTCAGAAACCGGATCAGAAGTTAACGCCTTCAAAAATCCATGGTCAAACCTCTGCGGTGAAATCGCTTCAGAAAAAGCTAGTTCACGCGACGTCATGATGGCAGGTTTCACGGCAGCCAGCGGAAGTTATCATCGCTGGGCTACTTTCTACAAAGACATACGCCAAGCTATGATCTTCATTGAACGCGCCCACGACCAAGGTGTAGGCGACCCCAGCAGTACTAACAAGCTGACTGCCGAAGAAATAGCCCGCATGAAAGACGAATGCCGATTCATGATAGCCTATTATTACTTTTCCATGTTCGAGCTTTATGGCCCTGCCTGCATCGTGACGGAGATAGACGACGCTGCCGAACCGCACATAACGGACTACGACCGCGCTACTGTAGACGAAATGGTGAACCACATTGATGGCATATTGGCTCCTCTATGTGACCCCGCACAGTCAAAATTGCCCGAATCAGTCATCACATCATACGCGGACAATACATACAACTTCAACACCAATGAAGTAGTACGCCCCACTATCGTAGTGGCCAAAGCACTACGCGCCAAGTTGTGGATGTATGCTGCCTCCAAGTTATTCAATGGTGGCGATGGTTCCGAATATTACCAGGGACTGCAGAAGTTGCAGAACTCTAAAGGTGAATACATCTTCCCACAGAGTAAGGACCCGCAAAAATGGGTAACTGCCAGAGACCGCGTAAAGGATCTGATAGACTATGCTGAAGCGCAACACCACGCTCTCTATCGTGTGATGGCAAACGGAGTAGAGCAACCCGACCGTTCTGTATACAAACTTTTCCAGGTGTACAATGAAGAAATCCTGTGGTGCAGTACCAACAACAGCTACTCCGACCAGTACAAGATGGAGAAACGTACTAACCCGCGTGACGTGAACTCATGCTATGGTACCATCGGCCCGTCTCAGGATGCTGTAGACATGTTCTTCATGGGCAACGGCCTCGCCATCAATGACCCAAATAGTGGTTATGACGAAACCGGATTCGGTGCTGTAGAAAACCATTGCTACGACCCCGACTATAAAGACAAGAAGACAGACCAGAATATCTCCAACATGTATGCCAACCGTGAACCGCGTTTCTACGCAAGCGTTGTATATCAGGGAAGAAGCTGGTTCAAGAAATGGATGAATGGTAATCCCAACTACATCGTAGATTTCTCTGCAGGTGGCGGAAACGACCTTTCCAACGGTGACAACGTGAAAACCGGGTATATGCTGGGGAAATTTAAGAACCGTACCGTAAATCATGCCAGCGGCGATACTCAGAGTTGGAAACGTGTTTCCATCATCTATCGTCTGGCCGAATTCTATCTGTTCTATGCCGAAGCACTCAATGAAACAGATCCGAGTAATCCGGACATCATCAAGTATATCGACATGGTACGCGAACGCGCAGGCATCCCAGGCTATCAGACCATGAACGATAACGGCATCAAGACCGGCATAATCGGCAATTACGACAAGCAGTTCGATGCCATACAGCACGAACGCTATGTAGAACTCTATTGCGAGGGACAACGCTATTTCGACATCCGTCGTTGGATGATCTGCGGTGACAAGGACAGAATAGGTTGCGACCAGACACGTTTCTACGGAATGAACATGAAGGGTTCAAAAGACAAGACTCCGGGCGAACCAACTTCTTACTACACGCGTACGAAAGTAGAAAACCGACAATGGACAGACAAACTCTACCTCTATCCCATCCATCAGAATGTGATAGAACTGGCCAACGGACGTATTCCACAAAATTACGGATGGTAAAAAAGACAGCTTTTTTGATTAGTTTTCGAAGGATATAAGTAAAAAGATTGAATGAAGGTTTGGAGGCAGAAACTGGCATAACCGGCCTGGTAACTGCCTCCTTTCTTTTTCAGCTAATAAATCAACAATAAATATACCATGAGCAAAGAGAAAAAATATCGAATCGGGACATACCTAATCCTGATACCTGCTATTCTGTTCCTATTCCCAAAAGTATACGCACAACATGAAAGCAAAACGATCAACGACAGTTGGAAATTCTATCAGGGAGAATGCGAAGCTGCCGCTTCAGCAACCTATGATGACAGTGCGTGGAACAGCATACATCTCCCGCACACATGGAATACGGATGCATATACAGAAAAAAAGTATTACCAGGGAACAGGCTGGTATCGCCGTACACTGACATTGCCGAAAAATTGGCAAACCAAACAGGTATTCCTGAAACTGGATGCAGCCAGTAAGGCCGCTACCATCTACATGAATGGACGGAAAATAGGTGAGCATAACGGTGGATATACTGCCTGCACATTCGATATCACCCCATTCTGTTCATTTGACGCTCCTAATTCTCTCGCTATCCATGTAGATAATGCCCGACAGGATATTCCCCCCATCTCTGCCGACTTTACATTCTTCGGCGGTATCTACCGGGATGTATGGCTTACAGCCGTACCCAAACAACATTTCCATTTGACGAACTATGGTTCAGAAGGAATATTTATCAGTACCCCGCAAGTATCCGAAGAAAAAGGCACAATACTTATTCGCGGAGAGATAAAGAACGATGCAGAACAGAAAGCATCTCTTGAACTGGAACATATCATCTACAATCCCGATGGAAGTATTGCCCAGACCCAGAAACAGTCTATCCAGATAAAAGGTGGAGAATTATACTCTTTCCGCACCGAAACCGCCCCTATTCTGTCCCCCCGATTATGGACACCCGAGGCTCCTCATCTCTACAGAGTAGAAAGCATTCTGCGCGATAAAAAAACAAAAGCCATCCTCGACCACAGTAATCACCATACAGGCTTCCGCTGGTTTAGCTTCGATGGTAAGACCGGCTTCTCCCTCAACGGAAAACCTTATAAATTACGCGGTATTTGCCGCCATCAGGACCAAAAGCCCATCGGAGTTGCCCTGACAGACGAAATGCACCGTCGTGACATGAAGTTAATGAAAGAGATGGGTGCCAACTTCATCCGCATCTCCCATTATCCGCAAGATGACGCTTTGTTGGAAATGTGCGACAAACTCGGTATGCTGGCTTGGGAAGAAATACCCATTATTGATATTGTGCCCGACACTCCCGGCTATGCAGAAAACTGCGAAAACAATCTGCGAGAAATGATACGCCAGCACTATAACCACCCCTCCATCATCACCTGGGGATACATGAATGAGATATTACTCGTCACCCAGCGCCGCTATAAAAAAGAAGAAGAACTGAAACCCGTGCTGGAACGGACACTGTCACTGGCCAATCGTTTGGAGAAAGTTCTGAAAGAAGAAGATTCCACTCGTGTCAGCACTATGGCTTTTCATGGCAGCAACAGCTACAATGAGGTAGGACTGGGCAACATCACCGATATTGTCGGTTGGAATCTTTACCAAGGCTGGTATGGAGGAGCCCTCACAGGCTTCGAACGTTTCCTGACAGAGCAACACAAAAAGTACCCTTCCCATCCGATGATTATCAGCGAATACGGTGCCGGATCTGACAAACGTCTACATTCGCTGCAACCGCACGCTTTTGATTTCAGTATCGAGTACCAGCAGAAATACCTGGAACACTACTTACCGGTATTGGAAGAAACGCCGTATATTTGTGGTGGAACTCACTGGAACTTTATCGATTTCTCTTCTGCATTGCGTGATGAATCTATGCCGCGCATCAACAATAAAGGACTGATATACTCAGACCGCAGTCCAAAAGACGTGTACTATTACTATAAAGCCGCCTGGCGTCAAGACATTCCCGTGTTACACATTGCCAGCCGTGACTGGACACACCGTAGCGGTGTACAACATGGAAAGGCTCCGGTTCCGCTACCCGTTAAGGTATATACCAATCTTCCGGAAGTGGAACTCTTCATTGACGGAAAATCCTTAGGTAAACAGAAAACAGAGAATTATACTGTTACATTCCAGGTACCATTCAGCCGGAAAGAGCACTTTATCTCCGCCCAAGCTGAAAACAAAAAGTCAGATCAAAGCATCTCCATGATAGAAGATGCCCTCCACATCAACTTCACCCCTATCCCTGCAAATCTGAATGAAACAAACTTACGGAATTTGGAACTTGCCGTAAATGTAGGCAGCAACTGTTTCTATACTTCCGATGAAAGCCAGCTCACGTGGCTACCCGATCAACCCTACACTGAAAGCAGTTGGGGATATATCGGCGGAGAAAGCAAAAATAGCCAGACACAGGTTGAGAATACCCACGATGGCCCATTGTTTCAAACTCTTCGCAACGAAATTGAAGGGTATTGTTTCGATGTTCCCAACGGAGTCTACGAAGTAGAATTTCTTTTTACAGATATCTTCCGCGAAAATGCAGCAACTGTTTACCAGTTGGGCCGGGAATCCGGTGTAGAGAGCCGTGAAAATATCTTCGATATAGTTATCAATGGTGAGAGCGTTGAAGAGAACTTTTCTCCTTGCCGCGAAAGCGGTTATTTCCATGCTCTACGGAAAAGATACAATATTACAAACTTTCGGAATAAAATTGAAATACGCTTCCCTGTTCGGAATGGAAAAAGCTTTCTGAACGGTATAAAGCTCAGGAAACTTTATTAACTTCAAAACAAAAACACCATGAGAGCTAAAATTTGCTTAGTTATTACCAGTTTGTTGCTCGCAGTAGTCAGTATACATGCACAGTCCATCTGGGATGGGAAACATCTGGAGAGAGTAAAACAATCATTACATCAACCGTACTTTTCGGCCGCCTATCAGGAGCTGATTTCAGGTGCCGACAGGCTACTGGATGTGCGCCCCTTGTCCGTCATGCTGAAAGAGAAGACACCCGGTAGCGGAGACAAGCACGACTACATGAGTCAAGCACGCTATTATTGGCCGGACCCCTCCACAACCCGATGGACTGCCTTACGTCAGCCATGACGGCAAGTCGAACCCCGAACTGGACAAGCTCGACCGCAACCGCCTCGGAGCAACCGCCGGCCGCGTCACCACGCTGGCACTGGCCTGGTACTTTAGCGGCGAAGAGAAGTATGCCCAAAAGGCAACGGAGCTTATCCGCGTATGGTTCTTCGATAAGGATACGCGTATGAATCCAAACCTGGAGTATGCCCAGATGATACCCGGACACAACGGCGGCAAAGGCCGTTGCTACGGCGTGCTGGATAGTTACTCCTTTGTAGAGATGCTGGATGCCGTGAAGTTGTTGGAGCAATCGAAGTCTTTTACGGCCAAAGATTCCAAGCAGCTGCAAGCATGGTTCGGCAAGTTGCTAAACTGGATATTGACCAGCCCGCAGGGACAAGAAGAATCCCGCCAGGCCAACAACCACAGTACGGCCTACGATGCGCAGGTGATAGCCATTGCCCTCTACACCGGCAACCTTAAAGTAGCCCGGGAAATTATCAACGCCGTTCCTGCCAAGCGCATCTTCACCCAGATAGAACCGGACGGACGGCAGCCGCATGAATTGCGCCGCACGCTTGCCTTCGGTTATTCCCAATACAATCTGACCCATCTACTCGATATCTTCTGCATGGCAGAGAAAATAGGAATCAGGATTGATAATGCCACCTCTCCCGACGGACGCAACTTCTACCGGGCAATGGATTTCCTGGCGCAATATACAGGGAAGGATGTAAAGGAATGGCCTTACCAACAGATTAGCGAATGGGACTACAAACAACAGGAATTCTGTAAAGACCTATATCGTGCCGGCTTGCTCAACCCTGCACGCAAAGACTATCTGAGACTATCCAAAGCCCACAGAGTCATTCAGTGGAAAGACCGCTTCAACTTGCTCTATGTGCAACCCTCCGAAGTGGATAACGCCTATGCCTTTGCCTGCAAACAACTGGAATTTGCCATGCAGTGCGCCGACAAAGCAAAGAAAGAGGAGAAGAATGCTGCCCGGCGTCGCGTCATGCCGCGCAGCATCCATAAAGACGGTTCGCTGGCTATGATACATCCCCACGATTGGTGCTCGGGTTTCTTCCCCGGCTCGTTGTGGCAGGTATATGCCTATACGCATGATGACGATTGGCGCCGGGCTGCCATCTCGTGGACCTGGCCTATTGAAGAAGCCAAGTGGCACAAAGGCACTCACGACCTCGGCTTTATGATGTACGACAGCTTTGGAAAGGCGTATGAACTGACGGGTGAACGCTCTTACAAGATGTGGTGCTGCAAAGCGCCAAAACTCTGATTACCCGCTACAGCCCGAAGGTGAAAAGCATCCGCTCGTGGGACCACAACCGCGACCGATGGAAATATCCGGTAATCATCGACAACCTGATGAACCTGGAAATGCTGTTCCGTGCCACGCAGCTGACGGGCGATTCCATCTACTGGAAGGTTGCCGTAAATCATGCCAATACAACTATGAAGAATCATTTCCGTCCGGACTACTCTTCTTTCCACGTAGTAGATTACGATCCAGAAACCGGTGAAGTACGCGCCAAACAAACCGCACAAGGCTATGCCGACGATTCCTTCTGGAGCCGCGGACAGGCATGGGGACTATACGGATATACCATGTGTTACCGCTTCACCAAGAACCCCGCATACCTGCAACAGGCACGCCACATTGCAGATTTCTTTTTCGGCCTGCCCAACCTGCCGGAAGACCTGGTTCCCTACTGGGACATGAAAGCTCCCGGCATCCCCGACATTCCCCGCGACGCCTCGGCTGCCGCCATCATGGCTTCCGCCCTGTATGAACTCCGCACTTACGTTTCAGCAGAAGATGGCAACCGCCACCAAAGCATTGCCGACAAGATAGTGGACAGCCTCAACCGGCACTATCAGGCCGAACCGGGAACAACTTATGGCTTCCTGCTCCTCCATTCCACCGGACACCATCCGGGAGGTGATGAAATTGATGTGCCCATCAACTATGCCGACTATTATTATCTGGAAGCATTGGCAAGAAAAGAGGCTCTTAAGCAATAATTAGAACTTTTTGAGACGGTAGTTCATCTTTTTGAGACGTTTTGTATGGTGAGCAAACTACTTTTCCACTATTTTTGTAGCACAGAGATATTAGAATCATTTTATAAAAGAAAAAGACATGAAAAACTTATTCGACATTAAGGACAAAGTGATTATCATCACCGGCGGTTGCGGTATTCTAGGTAAAAGTATTGCCAACTACCTCGCTGAGCAAGGCGCAAAAATCGTAATTCTCGACCGTGTAGAAGAAATCGGTAAAGAACTGGAAGCAGAGCTCAACCAGAAGACGGAAGCCCTGTTCCTGGTAACGGACGTTCTGAACAAGGAGATACTGGAAGAAAACAAGAAAGCCATCCTGGAACGCTTCGGCACCATCGACATTTTGCTGAACGCTGCCGGCGGTAATATGCCCGGCGCCACCATTGCTCCGGACAAGACGGTACTCGACTTGGATGTAGACGCTTTCAAGAAAGTAGTTGACCTCAATCTCTTCGGTACCATTCTGCCTACCATGGCATTTGTAGATGTTATGGCAAAGAATAAGAAAGGTGTGATCGTAAACTTCTGTTCCGAATCAGCACTGCGTCCTCTGACACGCGTGGTAGGTTATGGTTCCGCCAAAGCCGCCATTGCCAACTACACCCGCTATATGGCAACGGAACTAGCCACCAAATTCAGTCCTGAACTCCGTGTAAACGCCATCGTTCCGGGTTTCCTGCTGACCAACCAGAACCGTGCCCTGCTGACCAATCCGGACGGCTCTTATACGGACCGTGCAAAGACTATCATCGCCCACACCCCATGCGGACGCTTTGCTGAACCGGAAGAATTGTTCGGAACCATTCACTACCTCATCAGTGATGCTTCCTCCTTCGTGACAGGTGCCCTGTCGGTAGTAGACGGTGGTTTTGACGCCTTCTCTATCTAATACTAACTCATAAACCCATTCATTATGATATTATGTGAACAAACCTGGCGCTGGTACGGTCCTAATGATCCGGTCAGCCTGTTTGGGACATCAAACAAGCCGGAGCAACCGGTATCGTGAACGCCCTGCACCACATCCCGAACGGTGAAGTGTGGACTGTAGAGGAAATCAAGAAACGGAAAGAAATGATTGAAGCCGTCGGTCTGCGCTGGTCAGTAGTAGAAAGCGTACCCGTACACGAGCATATCAAGACCCAGACAGGAGATTTCCAGAAGTACATCGACAACTATAAAGAGAGCTTGCGTAACCTGGGCAAGTGCGGCGTGAACATCGTAACCTACAACTTCATGCCCGTACTGGACTGGACACGTACCGACCTCGCCTACGAACTACCCGACGGCAGTCGTGCCCTGCGTTTCGAACGTGCCGCTTTCATCGCCTTCGACCTCTTCCTGCTACGTCGTCCCGGTGCAGAAGGCGAATACACCGACGAAGAGAAGGCCAAGGCCAAAGCTCGCTTCGAGCAAATGACAGAGGCCGACAAGCAACTGCTCATACGCAACATGATTGCCGGACTGCCCGGTTCGGAAGAGAGCTTCACCCTGGAGCAATTCCAGCAGGAACTCGACCGCTACAAGGGCATCACTCCGGAACGCTGCGTGCCAACTTGATCTACTTCTTGCAGGAAATCACTCCGGTTGCCGACGAAGCCGGTGTAGAGCTGGTTATCCATCCGGATGATCCACCCTGCTCCATCCTCGGCCTGCCGCGCATTATGAGCAGCGCTGCCGATTTCCAGGCACTGATAGATGCCGTTCCCAACAAGAGCAACGGACTTTGTCTCTGCACCGGTTCGCTCGGTGTAAGCAGCGCCAACGATTGTGCAGTCATCATGCAGCAATTTGCCGACCGCATCAACTTTGTCCATCTGCGCAGTACACAACGCGACGCCGAAGGCAATTTCTACGAAGCCAACCACCTGGAAGGAATATCGGCATTTCACTGGCTGACAGTGCAATACAGAAATACATACAACTCTAATAAAAGAAAAACAGACGGTCTGTAAGCTAAAAACAGATGGTCTGTCTTCCATATATAGACCGTTCGTCTCCCATCTATAGATAGTTCGCATCAGATATATAGATTATTCATGTCCCATCTATAGATTGTTCGCGTCCCATCCATAGTTCCTTTGTGAAAGAAGTATAGTTTCTTGCATACGTATTGCATATACAGCTTGTTTTATGCAAAAAACATGGATGTATATTCTGCATATTATGCATCCGGAGTCTATTTCGGATATTTTCGGAAAAGCCTCTGTCACTAAAAGAATCATTCCGGTTACTTTTTGTCCGGAATAAAGCGTAACGAGTTTCACTTCTGTACGAATCAGAACCTAAAAAGAATGCGGAGCCACCTAAAGTACTCCGCATTCACAAGATAAAAAGAGGAAGGAGGACATATACACAATACTATATGTCACTTGTTCACCTTCAAAAGATACGTTTTTTTCATATTCAACGTTCAAATATCTCTATGTTTTTATTCCAAGCTTAAAGAATATCAAATCAAATCGCTACAGCTTCTTCTTACAAAAAGGTTCACATACCTTTCATCAAGCACCTTCCACGATACCGGCAACGTATAGGTAAAATCTACCTTATCACCAGTATGAATCATCATTACCGGGGAGTATTCTCCCGGCTCCAAATTAGGCAGGATCACCAACACCTCTGTGTCGGTATACTTAAACACTCTTTTAACATGTATCAATGTGCCCTTATCGGAGACGGGAGAAAGACCCAAGTAAATAGTTCCAAGTGAAGATAGACACAGGTTTTCACCTGTAATAACGACCGGAGCATTCGGAGTAATCGTGCCATTACGCAAACCCGTCAACGGATCGTACACTTCCTTAATAACAGGAACCTTTCTTCCGAAAATCATCGAAGTTCCATTTCCTTCCTGCTTCTTATGATGTAGCTCAGCCGCCATTTTCTTTCTATCTTTCATCATTTATTCTATTCCTTATTAGTTAGTAATAACAGCTTCTTAACTGCACTACAAAATTACATCACAATGCATATACATTTGTGGCAAGAACAAGAAAGATCAAGCATCCGGGTTTTCTATATATGACGAGGTAAACAAGATCCGGCACTTTTTTCGGAAATGGGGTATCTCTAAAAAGAAATGTTACGATTTCCGAAACAAGTAGCCCTCGAAAAGTGTTAAATAGACAATAGACAAATCTCTAACTCACACAGAAGATTATGATAACAAACGAGTTAAACACAGGATTAGTAAATGCCGTCAGAGAGAAACTCCCATCCAAAGACAATCTTGCCAATGCTTTAATGGACATTCTTTATATAGGCAAAGAAGCTATATACCGCCGGCTACGGGGTGAAGTACCTTTCACACTGACCGAAGCCGCTATTATATCCAGAAAACTGGGTATATCACTGGATAAGATGATAGGCGTAAGTTTCCAGGACAATGCTGTATTCGACATGAATATAGTGGGCAGCAACAAGCCTCTCGAAACCTACTATTCCATGTTAGAAAAGCAGGTAGAACTGTTTCATGCAGTCGAGGAAGATGAGAACTCGGAAATAGGAACCTCCTCCAACATCATTCCCCAGACTCTCTCTCTGAATTATGACATGCTCTCCAAATTCCGCTTATTCAAATGGATGTATCAGAATGAAAACATCCGATGCAAGCATTTTGATGAATTGAATATTCCGCAGAATATGGTAGACAAACAAAAGGAGTATGCCCGAATGGTATCCCGCATCCATTCCGTAGACTACATCTGGGACAATATGATTTTCAGTCACCTGGTCACGGACATCCAATACTTTTGCAGCATCCACCTCATTACGGATGAAGACAAGAATCTCCTGAAGGAAGAATTGTTCGTATTGATAGATGAAATGGAAGCACTGGCCGCCCGAGGGAAAAGCAAAGCAGGCAACGACGTCAGAATCTATATTTCAAATATCAACTTCGAAGCGACCTATAGTTATCTGGAGACAAGTTCCACGCAACTCAGCCTGATCCGCATCTACTCCATCAACTCCATTACGACACAGGATCCCGAGATGTTCCGCGGATTGAAGGAGTGGATTCAATCATTAAAGAAATTCTCAACCCTGATATCCGAAAGCGGCGAGATGCAACGCATTCAGTTCTTTAAGCAGCAGCGAGAAATCATCAGCACATTGTAGTGCTTTCTTTCGAATAATGAAATATATCCAAAGATATTTATCCTATATTGAAAACAAATAGACCGACTATCTATTTTTTTTCACGTTTCAGCTATTTCCCTTAGCATTCTTTTCAAACAGAAAATAACTCCGCCTTGCACACATGAAATCATACATAGAAGTTTCATATACAAGTTCTATATTTGTATAAGTCACAAAACGTTCTATGATAATTGATTATTAATAAAAAAGAAGAAGGCTATGACAAAGAATTATATTGTAAAAGAGTTGATTAATCAGATGAAAGAGAGAATTCCTCCGGGACATAATTTAGCTAATTATCTGACGGATACATTATATATGGGAAAAGAAGCGGTTTATCGCAGGCTGCGAGGAGAAGTTGCATTCACCTTTGATGAAATAGCCGTCATTTCCCATAATCTGGGTATCTCTATCGATCAGATTATTGGAAACCACTTATCCAACCGGGTCACTTTTGATTTGAATCTGCTGCATTCACCCAACTTGATGGAAAGTTACTATGAGATTGTAGAACGCTATCTGCGTATATTCCAGCTTGTAAACGGAGATGAAAACAGTGAGACATATTCCGCCACCAACACCATTCCTTTCACCCTCTACTCATCTTATGAATATCTTTCCAAATTCCGTATTTGCCGGTGGATCTATCAGAATGGGAAGATGAAAACGCCTAACTCTCTGAGTGATATGCATGTGCCTGAAAAGATCATCAACGCTCACAAAAAGCTGAGTGAAAGCATCAGAAAGGTAGGAAAAACCTACTTTGTATGGGACAGCAATGTTTTTCAGTCTGTCGTGAAAGAGATAAAGTACTTTGCCGGATTGAACCTGATATCCACATCGGATGTCATGTACCTGAAAAATGAGTTGCAACAGTTACTCACGGATCTGGAGCACTTATCCATTAAAGGTGAATTCAACGAAGGACATGAATTATACATCTACCTGTCGAACATTGATTTTGAAGCAACATACAGTTATGTTAGCAGGAAGGATTATCAGATCAGCCTTTTCAGAGTGTATTCTATCAATTCGATGGACTCACAAAGTCCCCAAATCTGCCAGATACAAAAAAACTGGATACAGTCTTTGAAAAGGCACTCCACACTGATTTCGGGAAGTGGAGAGGCACAGAGGATTGCGTTTATTGAGAAACAGAGGAATATTATTGATGTATTATAAGAAAGGGGATAGCTAAACTATCCCCTTTCTTATAAATTAGTCTATAGTCCTCACACAGCGATAATGAACCCAAGACAGACCAGAATCTGTATAATCCCACGATTGTGTTTGGAGTTGGCCATTTTCCGAAGCATTGGGACTAGGACCAACTACATAAAACTTACCGGATTCACTAACGGTTTGTGACCATAGCCAATTATCAACCTTCACGAATCCACCTGACCAAGTCGGTACAGTAAAACCATCACCATTATAAGAGGTTTTCATCCCACCTAAACCATAGATTAGTAATAATTCCCTTTGAGTAGGTAATCGCCAATTGCCTGATCTCCCCTCACATTCGGCCTTTGCACCCATTCCGGTATTTACCTTATCCACCAAATCAACCTCAAACTTCGGAGCCACCTTATTATATTGAGCCGGAGATTCACCTGAAGCAAGCAATATAGAAGACTTCACACCTCCATTATTGTCGCGTGAAATAATAGTAGCTCCCGAGACTTTTGGATAACCTCCACTACTGGCACCATTTCTGACACACCGAAAGTATTGCTTATCCCAATCCCAAATAGAATTAGTTGTAGTTCTACCGCTTGAGAAGTCCATTGTAAAACGCGTATTTGAATCAATAGGATCGACCGATGAAGACCAATTCCGATCCGCATACCATCCAAACATATTTTGTCCTGCATAACCACTACCTTGGGTTGCATCTCCCCCTAAAGCATCACGATAAACATACGACAATATCAATTCATTAGCATTGGGAAGTCGCCATCCATCACCTATAGCCTTACATATTTTATCAGCCTCAGTAATATCTTTCTTAAGTCCCTCGTTTGCTCTATTCTCATCATAGTATAATCGTTTGTCGAACCGAAGCGGGTAAAGATAGAAAAGAGGTTCTCCACTATCTGTATAGGATGTTTTCTCCGATACCATTTTTAAATCAATCGTAGTGTAGAACGGATAATCCGTATAGGACGTTTGGTTTCCTGCACGCATCACATTTTTAAATGTAATTCTTATCGTTCCACTTTTACCTTCTTTCCACTTACCGGGATGGAGTTTCAACCTGAAATTGTAACCTCGATTAATTACGCTATATCCCATCTTATCATCATCCGAATCCACAACAGATTGATCCCACATAATATTATCCGCATTACTTCTGCCTGCGACTATATCATTATCCGTATCAGAAGTTATTAATAGTCCGGTTCCATCATCACCACTAACTTCCAATTGTTCTACTTTTGTAATCTCCCAGTTATTATTTGTAAGGAGTTGCAGATATTGCTCTGCTCCCAGATGCACTTCGTAGGAACGAGGAACTACACTTTCATAATACTGAAATGAGAAATCCAACAATGCTTGGATAATGCTAAATTCCCTCTGTGCACCTAACAGAATTCCTTCTTTATTGTGCAGAGTGAATAACAGTTTGTCCACACGCCAATATTCACTTTTCCCATCGCCATCCACTTTAACTTTCGGCTCTACGCTAAAGGCCTGTACACTACCGTAAAACGGTGTAGTTGTGACTCTATCCGGATTCAGAGCCGGAATTAAACCTCCCCAATCCGGGTACGCTATTAAGCCCGCAAAATCCCTGTCCGGCTCAAGCCGTGCATCAAGTCTATCCGTAGAAAACATCACATACACAGATTGCGGTTCAATGGTATTAGCGGCAACATTAGTTGCCCTAAGGCGAAAGAAGAGATTCTCTATTTCATTTCCGTATGCGTCCACAAACTTGATTACCCCCGGCTCTATCATCTTCTGCGTCACTGTAATCTCCTGGGAAAGCCTCTCCGTTTTCAGCAGAACAGTCCCCGTACGAGTGTCACCGATTCCTAACGCATTATCAAAATACCCCATACTCAGCTTAAACTGTGTATCACTATTTGATGCACCAGACATTGTAGCACTCCCACCGGAAGTACCATCATTAATTCTGAGCCAACTCTCCCCATTTGTAACGGTAGCTGTCCAGCCGCCAGGGACATCAGTAAATACATCTACGGCGTATTCACTAATCTGAAATTGAGATATCTGCACATCTGTTACGCTCACACCAAGCATATACTGCCCATTGTAGACTACATCCTTTATTTTATTACGGTTATAGCTAATCACACGCGTTTTCATGTTAGACATTACTGTATAGGAAGCCAAGGCGTCAACTTTATCAGTAAACCCCGGACCTGAAACCTCATTAATGTCAACAACATATTTGTAATTTCGCATCAAAGGCATATACTCTACCTCCGTTCCTTCCTCTATCGTGACCTTTTGGGTAAAATCTACCCGATAATAGTAAGAGTCTCCAACTGCAACTCCATTTTCAATCATCTTCCCCATTACAATCAGACATGTCGCATTCTTGCGACTTGCATTACCGTCCTCACCCACTCCACCGGCATCTATTGCCGCAGAAGCTTCAAGAGCATAGATTTCTCCAATATAAGAGGCAGCGCCATTCACCTGATACCTAATAGCATTCTCTGCACCCAAAGTCTTACCCGGGTCGGATGGCATATTGGGGGCAGTTGGTGTCAGGTTTATCTTCCCATTACTATCCCATTCAGGAGACACATATCCATTTGTATTGAAATTGGCCAGATACACATCTTCTATTTTGAAATTAGAAGTTGAATTTTGTATATCAATACGTGCCAACATTCGCTTCATCTCAATGTTGGCTATACTCACCGAAGGTTCTATCTTCGCCACCTCTATCTCTCCGTACATAGGAATTGCGGTGTAATTATCAGCATCAGCAAGCCACTTTCCGCTATTTTGAAAAATCAGACTGTTCAATACATCATTTTTGGGAGTCCCTTTCGTTAAACCGGAAAGTGAGCAATTTGCCACTACCGCTATGCACACTTTCTTGGAAGAGAGAGTAAGCGGAGCTGAAAAATCTACCTTTGAGCTACCTCCAGCTAAATTCTGCTCAATATTCTGGCTTTCCACTTCCACCCATTCCAAAAGAACAGCAGGTTCTACTGAAGCATCAAACACCAGAATATCTACACTTTGTACCTCATCTTCTTTATTAGCCTCTCCCACTCCTACCATTGAGCGTGAAGCTACTGACGGCATTTTCACATCGAAAACAGACAGACTAAATTCCACGCTGTTTTCAGTTTTCTTTGGAGGAGTTGCAAACTCCTCTTGTACACACCCACTGAGGCATACCACTGTCATCAGAGTATACATCAACAAATGCTTTTTGAATATTGAAACAGTATATCTCATTATAATTTTCTCTTAAAAAGGTTCATATATCTATGCTGTAGCAGACGCATCGTCCGGTACAGTTAATTCTATCTCCACATCCGGATTGTCACCATTCGTATTGTGTAATACCAGCGTGGCTTTAGAGCCCTCTGTGGCATTGGCCTTGTAATAGAAGTAAAGCCACCCACCACCTGTGCCATTTGCCCAAAGCATCGTTTCAGCATTCAGCAGAATATTATCAGGATCTCTTATTTCGCTTATTTCCCAATTCCATTTCCAACTGTCTGTAGAGTTAGTTAAGGCAGTCGTGTTAAAGACTATTTTACGCCGTCTTTTGATTCCTTCTGTGGTGGGATCATTATCGGCAAATACGATATCCGGGGTTATCCAGTTGCCAGCTCCACCCCACTGTTGTATAGGTACACCAAGATTCATGTTACCGGCAGTAATATAAAATCTCATATCACGAAAGTCGGCAACAGTACCGATATAGTCACTTATCACAGCACGAATAGTATAAGTATACACACCATTAGCTTCGGACGAATTAAGCAGGTTAACTTCAGACCAAGCTGTATTGGTTACTGTTAATTGCGCTCCTGCCGGATAGCCTGTGTATGGTATCGCATTATAGTTCGTTTTTACTACTATATCCACAGTATTACCTTTCCCTTCCAGTCTCACATTAGCTTGTGACAATTTAAGATAATACTGTCCGTCAAAAATCACATCTATTACCGGATTTTTATCCCACGGAAGCGGAGTAGCCGATATCTGATAGATTGTATTCGAGATTGTAATGTTATAGTTGATGTATTCACCCGATTCCCATGAATGAGGTTTGGTAGCAACAATATCCTTGAACATAAACTCCCGCTCACCTAAATTAGTGGTAACAACAATCTTCGCCTCATCGGAGAATTGATCGGTAGGCAACATCAAAAATGTGTCACCAAGCAAGACCTTATCATCTGTTACCGTATTATTACTGCTGAGAGTAGAAACGATATTTCCTGTAGTGACGTCATTCCACACAAAGCCAGGCTTTCCATTCGCTGTTGTCTTGGCAGGTATAGTGCCCACAGTAAGTTTACCAACATTCGGCACACCCTGAAATTCAATCTTCTGAATAGTTACCACATCAGGTACTGGATCCTTCTTTTGAAACGTAAAAGTAACTTTGGTCAGAGTATGATAAAAATGTATACCCACGCCTTCATTCCAGCCGGGTGTAGATACGGCAGCCATCACATCCACATGATTGGCAGCATCAGCATCGGCCGTATAATTCAGCAACATTTGTGCAGGGTTAGCGAAAGTTGCGGCAGGCGCATACGTACCCTCATATGGATACCATGAAAAGAACTTCATGCTGGCTCCCAGCAGGGCCGGCCAGTATTGTTCCGGCAATATAGTACCCGTTATGCCTCCTGCATTCACCCGGGCTTTTTCGTTGAAGTACATTTGTGTAGCAGACGCAGCAGGTGTCAGAGAAGCTGAAAAGCCGAATAATTGATTCTCCAGATCGGATACGGAAGAGACAGCCGTACCACGGGTAACGGCACCTCCATCTTCTCCAATACGTTGCACAACAATCTGATTTCCGCACGTCATTTCTTCTCTGATACACGAAGAGAATATGACCGGAAGAATAACTGCCGTTACAATCGTCCTAATACTATTATTAAACTTTATCATCCTATTCCTTTCCCAATTAAAAAAACATCCGCCCGAAAGCATCACAGATACATATCCAGATCAATATCCTGAACCTTACCCCATCCTTCCACACTTATCGTTATTATCTGAATACCGATTTTGCCAACCCGAGCTGTAATTTGATACACATTATTCCTCCGGATCTCCGTAAAAGGTTGCGCTGTCGGAGTACCTGAATTATCGACTTTTGTTATTGTTTTTATCACCTTCTCTGCTATTCCTGTAACACTTGGAGGTCCTTTCAGAACATTTACCATACTAATAGCCAATTGGTCGGAAGAATCTGACCTGAAAATACGCTCGGCAACATAAAATGAGCAGAGTATTTTTCTATTTTCGGCTCCAGCTACAGATGAATACGCCCAGGTTTCAGTTGTTGCAGCTGTCCAAGTCTGCGTCAGCAAATCACCATCTACTGCATTTGTCATCACTTTCCCGTAATTCTTCGAGGGGTTAGCGTTGTCACGCGTATAGTTGGCCTCATTTCCCATCACAAAATAACTGTTATGGGTGAAGTTGTGTAAAGTGACACTGGTGACATCCTTTGTGTATCCTGTCACAGCTCCACCATCTGTAGCTTCAAGGAAGATATCAACGCGAGCCACAGCACGCTCGACAACCATCTTTACCGCCTTGACTTCATCAGACGCCACGGATATATCCCTGATTACCCCAGTCATTGGCATACCGGTGGTCGAAACAATCTCTCCGTCACTGTCCAATATGTTGGCTATATCATAGTCCACGCTCTGCAATAGCCATGGGCTGGTGACAGTATTGAGCTTACTCGTAAGACTTTGCGGCTCATTGGCGATGACAATAACCATAATATCGTTGTTAGGAATCACTTCGAGGTTTTTCGCAGTTATATCGGTGGCTGTGGCCGGAGTATCCAACGTAACAAGTTTATTCACATTCAGCTTCACGTCGCCCGACGCGTTGCTGAACACAATAAACCGGATGGATTTTATTTCCTCCTGCCGCTCCACTTCCGATTTGTCCTCAAGTCCGATGCTAAGCTGCGCCCGGGTAACAGGGAGCAGTTCATCATCCATCGCATCCTTGCTGCATGAGAACAAAAGGACTGTGAAGGCCATACAAACGATATATAGTATTTTTTCCCTCATTCTTATATTTCGATATCATGAAGCCAATAAACCCAGGGTCCTACAAGAAGACCGATTTGAAGGAATCCTCCTCCCGGCTTTTCTACTACAGAGAACATCAGGCTCCATTCGCTCTGCCTGTCAAGATACTCCTGAAAAGGAAGCACCGTACCGTCATGACGGTACTCCGGCCGAGCAATACTCAACAGTTTCATCAAATCATAGCTCCACACTTCTGTTCCTGTATCCGCATTTCTTATAATAAAACGGTAATCCCATCCCGTCCGGTTAAACAGACGCATAGTATTCATACGCGCTGACATTAGCACTTCAGAGGTGTCACCCGGTCCTGAATAATGAGACGCATATGTAATCGGTCCCTGACCTGTAGGCTCGTTTTCCCAGGAATAGATGGCATTTTCAGGCGACTGGATTTCAAAAGAGTACTGATTCTCAGTTTCTTCTCGACCTTCATAATCCATCAACGCAATATTAAACCGGTTGGTGTTACGTACCATGTTTACCTGATAAACATTGTGACTGGTATTGGATGGCAAATGATTCACTTCCACAATTGCTCCGAAATAGAGGTGCGGAAACTCAAAATCCACGATATCCGATTCACGGTTCAGAGCTAAAGTGACTTGCTGATAAGTGGTCGACCGCAAAGCCATCCCGCTACCTCCATTTCCTAAAGCGCTAAATTTGTCGGACAGTCCGCCTACAGTCAGCACTTTATAGTTGCCAAAGTCCAGTTCGTCAGTCAACGGCATTCGGTTTCCACCAATCAGTTCAGTAGATTCCGCTCTTTTAGAGAGAACCAGTTTGTCATCACTATCAAAAACAAATACATCTACCGACTTAACCTGCGGATTGAACGCATCCGCATATTCCATATTGTAGTCGAATGTGAATTCCAGCCAAAGTTCGCACCGAGGCAAATCCTCACGTATACTATCGCACGAAGCGATGAACAACAGCGAGGTGACAATAAAGAATAGCGATTTGGTTTTTTCCGAACATATCTTTTTTCTTATGAGGCAGTGCTTTGAGGACTGCCGTTTATATTGTCAGAGATCCTGCTTAATGATCTCCGGTTATTTCCATTTTAGGGGGCGCGCGGTTTGCACTCCATGCATTTCTGATGCGCCAAGATGTTTCCGTGCTGTTTTTAGAAAGCCTGTCACCGGCTTATTTTACTTTTCCCTACGGTTCATTTCCATATGGAATATCATTAAAAAAAATACAGGGCAGGCAGTTTTGCACTGCCCTGCGCTTTTTCATAGAGAGTATATTAAATCTCAAAACCAGTCTGCCAGTATACCCACGGAGCTATTTCAATATCGAAAGCAAGGAATCCGGGCTTTTCATCAATTGGTTTTTCCGGATCCGGATCTTCTGGTCCACCGCCAGGATACCATGGAGTACCAGAACCATTCACCTTATTCAGAGTAAGGTTATACCAGTTATTACGTACTACACCATATTTACCAAAGTACATATATTCATCATCAGTATTATCATGGCGAATCTCATAATAGTAATAGTTAAGACTCTTCTGATACCACTTAATACACTTGGCAATCTTCACAATCTCACCACCATCTGTGATATTATCAAGATGCGTATCTTGATCAAGATCTGCAAAAGCGGCAATTGAGGCACTTAATGCTGTATTTACCGCACCTAAGAAGTTATCGCAAACTTCCATAAGCAATGTTTCTACAGGATAGAAGAGCTTTGCATTCGCCAGTGCAGTGATCGGATCCTCCCCTGCCAATTCCAATTCATCAGCCTTAGCCTTAATCGTAGTACCAGCTGTAGAATACGCAAGCTGAAGATTTGCAAGAGTCGGATAGTTTATGCCACCGAAAGAGAACCAGTCATTTCCGAGTGTAAAATCTTTTGGAGCGTATTTCCCTTTTATTACTACACGGGTAGCTGCACCAAACTTCTGGTCGGCATCAGCCATTGTATTCTCAATACAATATTCAAAAACCGGAGTTAGAGTTTCACTTTTAGCTTTCCAGGTTACAAGGGGCGCACGATCCTTGACCTCGTTTAGAACAATTCCGGTTCTGTGACCTGGATCCGTAAAGTTCGGATCCGTAGTATAGAAACTATTCTCATAGAAAGCTGCAGTATGGGTCGCTTTGGTTTTAGATTTCTCTGCAAATGGATAGAAAGTGCTATTGTAATAATCGAGTGTCCAACCACCGAATTCGAATGTTGCTCCTTCAGGCAATACAGTCAGACCAGGTGATTTAACAGCTACTTCCACTTTTGCAGCAAGACGTTCAATTTTCAGCGTCGCTCTGTTCCCAACTTTTTCCGCTTCCTCTTTGGCTGCGGCTTCATCTTTAATGGTAGTACCATCAACAGAAATCACATTAGTTTCTACGTCAAGCAGACAGCCTTGGTTCCACTTGTCACCACTAACATCGTAGGAACCGGCATTGATCATCGTAAAACCCTTACCACTATCCGCAGGATCCGCAATTTCACCTACAAGTGTCTCAGGTTTGCTGCCAGCTGTTAGGCTTTTAACGATAGCCATGTTGATATCATTGTATAAAGCACCGGCAGTCAAAGCCCTTAATCTCGTCTCCAACAATGTACCCGGATTAACGACAACGAGCAAATACTTAGTACTGGCACTTACCAGAATCGCCTCTGTCGTACCTTGATTACCGCTAACTTGGGGCGACAAATCGCCTGATCCCAAAACAATAACAGGATTCTTTCTGGAATGGTGTACCAGTTTTTGGTCCTTGTCGAATGTAATGACGTAAAGAGAGTTGACATCACCTTCATGTCCGGTAGGATCTTTTTCCGTAGAAGTACCTGCAGCACGGGTACTTGCCTTCTGGGTAGGTAATGTAATCCGCAATGACATGTAAGCCACATCCAAATCGGCCCCCGTCCTCGTATCTTCTCCTTCCAGCTCATTTGTTGAGCAACTTGCCATTGCCCCAAGGGCCAGCAACGATACTAAAATTGATTTAATCTTTAGCATAATACAAAAATTTATTAGAAATTAATAGATATAATTATTCACTTTAATAGTAACCACTTTCCGGTTCTTATTTATTATTTGTTTATTTACTCTTTTTCCTGATCTCAATAGCATTAGCTTTCTTCTTAGCTAATTCTTCCAAGTTGCTTTTGGCTACATCCAGCCCCAACTCTTTGGCAATCTTTAAATGTTTCTCTGACAATTCATAATCCTCCTTCATTAATAGTAATACTCCCATTGCATTATTATACTCCGGTGAATAGTCTGCTGACTTCACCCTCTCTAAATAGCGTTTCGCAGAAACCAGATCATTGCGTGAAAGGGCTGCGGTAGCTGCATTCATATTGGCTATTTCACTCTCCGGATAGATACGGACAGCAGTTTCGAAGATATCGATAAACTCCTGCGAACCTTTCGGATACGTATTAGCCACCATAAACATCTCGTTCAAACTCAGATTCTGAGGCCGTCTCTTTATCACTTCTTTCGCCTCTTCCAGATTGAAATTCTTAATATCATAGCTCACTTTACAGATCGCGACACGTAGACTCGGAAAAATATTCTTCAACATGAACCGGTATGGCACGCCACCATGTAACTTCATCAGCTTCGTCTCTCTTCCTTTCTCTATCGGAATATTCTCAATGATATCCAGCACTTCTGCTTTAGCATCCATTTCAACGGTAGCAAGTGCCTTCACCAATCCTTCCCAGTTTTCACCTCCAAACTGGATATGATACTGGTTCTTCGGGAAATCATACTGCGTAGCCAGATAGTTACGCAATGCCATGGCACGGCCCTCAGACAAACGTTTATTCGCTTCCAGCGTCCCTTCAGGAGAAGCATAGCCAATAATATCCAAGCGCTTCACATTCACATTCGCATCATTCTTCAGATCGTCAATCATGGCACGTATCTTACCCAGTTCCTTGGGATTATTCATATATTCAGGACGAATATCCACTCTGTTCACCACAAAGTCCAGGAAACATTCAGCTTGTACATCACGACTCTTTATCTCTTCCACCATCGGTTCTACATAAGACAAATAGGGAGTCACTACATATGGCACCAGCATACGTTCAAGCGTAACCTTATCAAAAGCATATTCCACATTCATCAATGTACTTTCACCACAACCACATTCGTCACGCTGCACGTTCAACCGGGCATCCGCCATCCAAGGTTCATAGGGTAACGCATATCTGTATTGCAGCACACCACTTTTTTTCTTGTAATTCTTCTCTACCAGATAGGGAAGTCTATAACTATCCTTCTGCTTCCGGCTCATTACCGATAACCTGCGTTCATAGGCCAGATACTCATTCCGGCCTTTAATAGATATTCTCGGAAGATCGCGGGTGGTAGTAGACGAAATCAGCTGAGGAATAAAATCCACTCCACGTGCAGACTTCACTTTCACATCATCCATAATGACATCCAGATCTATATAGAGGAATTCACCCGATTGTTCCAACCGTACAGGTTCTATCCTGATAGTACCTTCGTATGAACGGTCCTGAGCCGATGCTCCGTTCACATTTAGGAATAAGAGAGCCAGTGCCAGTGCAATGAATTGCATATTTATTTTCATCATTCTCAATCTATTTAATTAAGTAAATAAGTGATAAGCTCGCTTTTGTAGGACCCAGATAATTTTTGCTGGTATCTTTCAGTTTGGTGCCACACGTTGCACAAGGATATTTATCATATAAAATACGTGCATATCCCAGTCCGATAGAAGCCTCAAGGCTCCAACGCTTCTTTAATATCCATGAATGCCCGATTGAAAGCCCACCACCATAGAGACGTCCCTGATAGCGCATATTCTGCATATTCTCACTGATTAACGGCCAATCTGGCCATCCACCTACATTGAAGTCGGCATAGTGCGCATGCAACCCGATGAACGTACGGTTAAAGCTTTCGCAGAACCAGTATCGAAGCTCCGGCTGTATACCCCAATGCTTCAAACGGGCATCATCAAATTTCCATGGATTATAGTTGACCGGGATATCCAGTGTCCACTTGCGTGCCAAAGCAACTTCCAAACCAAGATTCATAGTAGTAGTGGCATCATAAAGCAGGTTACTTTTTACGGCAACCTTTTGAGCTTTACTTTCAACCGACAATAAACCCAATATGAATAGTATGCAGACTAGTATTTTCTTCATTTATTCCTTCTTTTTATTTTAAAACCATTCTATAAATCCAATTTCATGCCGTGAAACTTTGATGAAGGAGAGCATTCTTTAAAGAAACATTTTATATCTTTGCACTCTCCATCTATTCCATGCTTCGGCATCCCGACTTCATCCCCTTCAAACCTTGAATAACAAACCAAAAAAGGACAAAATCTCAGATTGCAAATATCGTGGAAATAAAGAAGACTGGAAATCGTATCAAGTTCTGTTATAGGCACTAAAAAAAAGGCCACACAACTAATAATGCTAGTATGCACAATAAGAATGACCAAAATAAGAAAAAAGAGAAAATATCAGTTTGCATTTCCATTATCCGCATATTTTTATTTTATTTGTTTCAATATCCGAAACTTTCTAAAGAAATTAATCCAAACTATTTAATATAAGAAAGAGCAAGAAATAATCATTAAATACAATAAATACAAGGTAGAATATACAACTTTACTATTCTCGCCCAGGCTATACACACTCCTCGCCACGATTAGAAAGGAAAAGGGAGGAAATTTCATAGAAGACAATTTTGTATTAATTACTACATTATATGCTTTATAGTCTTGCCTTTATTATAAAACAAATGAGTTGTCATCTTTTTCTTGCAGACTGAGCGATTATTCCCCCAGTAAACACTACCTTTGCTATTATTTACTTATAAACGAATACAACTATGAGTCCCGACTTTAACTACAGCGAGGTACCGGCCACCTTCCTCCACTGCCTCAACAAGCAGTGCAAACACTCCGCCAAATGTATGCGCTACCTGGTGACAGCCTATGTCCCGGACAACTACCCGGTAATCAGCACCGTAAATCCAAACTATTTTAGTTCGCACAAAGAATCCTGCCCGTACTTCATGGCGGATAAAAAGAAACGTTTCGCACTCGGCATCACCCACCTGTTGGATAATGTACCGCACAAAGAAGCCCTCGGCATCAAACGAGAACTTATGGCAGAGCTTAACCGAACCACCTATTACCGCTGTTACCGCAAGGAACGACTTCTTAAACCCAAAGAACAGGAATACATCCGTCAACTGTTTCTCAAAAGAGGAATAAAGGAAGAACCCGTATATGACGAATACGTGGAGCAATACGAGTGGTAAGCTTCTGGAAATAAGCCCAATGCTTTCTTCTCTCGGAAGGCGATACTAATCCGGTATCACCCCATTATGAAGAAATGTCCGTTTCACTTTACTGGCATTTTTGTTTCTCAGGCAAGGCACTCTTGTTTCTTAGGTAAGAAACTTTTGTTCCTCAAGGAAGAAACTTTTGTTCCTTAGGCAAGGCACTTTTGTTTCAACAGGAAGAAACTAAATGGAACAAATAGAGACCCGGCGAAGCGCCTATATCTCCCTGACTGGCAACAAGAAAGGGCGTAATCTTGCGACTACACCCTTCCTCTTGTCAACTTAATAACGTTATTACTTCAATTCAAAAGGAACGATCCCTTTGATATCCGCTGCCGAAGCGGCGATAACAGCCTCAAACTTACCCGGTTCGGCTACCCAGGCATGTTGGGCATCGTCAAAGTAGCTCAAAGCTTCTTTATCTATGGTGAAGGTAATTTCTTTCTCTTCGCCCGGAACCAGTTTCACTTTCTTGAAACCTTTCAACTCTTTGACAGGACGGGGCAGAGAGGATTTCTTATCACTGATATACAATTGTACGACTTCCTGTCCTTCGCGGTCACCGGTATTCTTCACGGTTACGGTAAAACTGATCTGATCATCGGCAGACATCACTTTCTTATCAGCCGCAGGTTTGCCATAAGCAAACGTTGTGTAAGACAGCCCGTGGCCGAAGGGGAACAACGGTTTCACCTTCTTCTGCTTATCGGCCCAACGGTAGCCCACGAAGATGCCTTCGTTGTATTTCATATCTACCACATCCTTACTTCTCTGACTGATATATTCGCCAACGCTATGAGCCGGAACATCTTCCAGACGGGCAGGAAAAGTGAAAGGCAGCTTGCCGGAAGGATTGGTATCCCCCATCAACACGGCAGCGATTGAATTTCCGGCTTCCGATCCCAGGAACCAAGCTTGCAAAACAGAAGGAACTTCCGCAATCCAGGGCATAGCTACCGCATTGCCGGAAACATTGATGACTACAAGATTCTTGTTTGCCTTCGCCAAAGCTGAAATGACAGCATCCTGTCCGTACGGCAATTCCAAGCCAGCACGGTCGGTATCTTCGCAATCCTGATTGTTACTCTTGTTCAGTCCACCGATGAAGATCACATAGTCGGCATCCGCAGCCACCTTTACGGCTTCGGCAATCAGTTCCTCAGGCGTACGGTCATCCTGTAGATTCTGACCGGTTACCACACCATTATATTCGCCACGGGCATCGCCTACGTATCCACGGGCATAAACAACTTCCGCCTTGTTTCCTACGCGGTTCTTGATGCCATCCAACGGAGAAAGTTCGCGCTGCACCTTCAGGGAGGAGCTACCACCACCTACGGTCATCATTTTCACAGCATTCTCACCGATAACGGCAATCTTCTTCACTTTATTCAAGTCGATGGGCAATACGCCGTCTTTGTTTTGCAGCAGCACAATGCCTTCTTCACCAATGCGGCGGGCAGCCTCGTAATGCTCGGGAGAAAGGATAGAGCCGAAAGGACGATTCACATCCATTGTAGTGCGGAATGCCAGGCGCAGGATGCGACGTACTTTTTCGTCCAGTTCCTTCGTACCTACTTTGCCCGATTTGATACGCTCCAGATAAGGCATAGCCAGATAATAGTTATCATAAGCGTTGCTGCTGCCATTGGCAAGACCATCCGTCCAGCTTCCGAACTCCATATCAAGACCGTTTGTAATAGCCTGATCAGTATCGTGCGTGCCGCCCCAGTCGGAAATGACTACGCCGTCGAATCCCCATTCGCCTCTCAGAATATCGTTCAGCAAATATTGGTTGTGGCAGGCATGCTGACCTTTATACAGGTTATAAGCTCCCATGATAGACCACGCTTTACCTTCCTGAACGGCCGCCTTGAAAGCGGGCAGATAGATTTCATACAGGGCACGGTCGTCTACTATGACATTGGTGGTGTGGCGGTTGATTTCCTGATTGTTCAGCGCATAGTGCTTCACGCAGGCTGCCACCCCATTCTGTTGTACGCCCTGCACGTAAGGAACCACCATACGGGAAGCCAGGTACGGGTCTTCGCCCATGTACTCAAAGTTACGTCCGTTCAGCGGAGTACGATAAATATTAACACCGGGTCCCAGAAGAACGGTCTTGTTACGATAGCGTGCTTCTTCACCAATGCTTTTGCCATAAAGCATGGACATCTCGGGGTTCCATGTAGCCGCCAAACAGGTCAATGCCGGAAAAGCTACACAAGAGTCATTGGTCCATCCGGCCTGATTCCATTCATCCCAAAGAACTTCGGGACGGATTCCGTGAGGACCGTCCGTCATCCAAAATTCCGGAATACCCAGACGGGGCACACCCGGACTGCTGAATTTACTTTGTGCATGCAGCATGGCTACCTTTTCTTCCACGGTCAGCCGTTTCAACGCATCTTCTACTCTTACTTCCATAGGTTTGCTCGCATCCAGATATACAGGTTTCTGTTGCGCAAAAAGCGGAAGAGCAACAGCGAATGCGAAACCGAATAATACTTTCTTCATATAAATAAGTGGATAATGGGGTTAGTAGTTAAGTTTGTTTCTTTCTGACGGGTTATGAATTAATTCACCACAGATTACACAGATTGACACAGATTCTATTTTACTGATTATTAGATTAATAAATCTGTGTGAATCTGTGTAATCTGTGGTGAGTCTTATTCATTCCTATACCATTATAAACCAAACTCAACTACTGACTCACATGATTAAATATTTAACAATAACTTCTTACTTCATTCCCAACGATTGAATATACCCTTCCTGCACCACACAGTTTTTCAGCTTGCAAGCCTCGATGAAATCCATCATGGCCTTGCGTGCCATTACCTGGTCGGGACGAGCATCACGAACTTCTTTATAAGATGCGCGGGGAGCCTCGGAGAAGTAAACGATATTCGCCCAATTCTCCGGCGGAGTGATGCCGACGAAAGAAGAACCGTCCATCTTCTTGTAGGGCCAGAAGGTATAGCCGATGTTGTTCTCGCGCATCGTCTGGCAGAAAGCGGCCTGCCATTCGTCCGTATTGTGGCCTATCTCACCCATATACATCGGCAGGTTCACTTTGTCACGGAAATCAATAATACTCTGGATAGCTTCTTTGGTAGGATCGCCTCCGTAGCGGTGGCAGGTGTACATTATCTTATCGTCGAACTTTGAATCCGTAAACGGCTTGAAGTTACCGTTCCATTGTGCACCGCCCAACAGGATAATATGGTTGGTGTCTACCTCGCGGATAGCGGCTACTCCCTTCTTATAGATATCTTCCAGCTTACCGTTCAGTTCTTCCATATTCGGGAAGTACGGAGCAATAGGTTCGTTGAAAAGCTCATAACCCAGAATCACCGGTTCATTTTTATAACGCTCCGCAATCTTGCGCCAGATGTCACAATACAACTGCTGGCTGGTTTCACTTTCAAACAACCAGGGATAGCCATAACTGTCGTCAATGTTATCTCCCGTTTGTCCGCCCGGAGCATCGTGCATATCAAGAATCAGATAAAGATCGGCTTCACGACACCATTCCACCACACTGTCCACCCGGGCGAAACCATCCTGATTGGCAGTCAGCCCCATAAAGTCCTCATCTGTGAACAACTTATAGTGAAACGGCAGACGGATTGTATTCGCACCCGTATTCTTGATGAACTGAACATCTTCACGGGTGATATAATTGTCCTTAAACGCTTTCCAGAACTCAGCGGTAAAGTCCGGTCCCACCAACTGGCAGAACATCTCATTGATGAAACGGCCGGGAATTGGTCTTGTTGAACTTGAACATGTATCCTTCCGGATTCAGCCAGTTGCCCAGGTTGGTACCCATGATAAAGAGTTTCGTACCGTCGGGCTTTATCAGATCTTGCCCTTGAATTGTTACAAATGCGGCAGGTTCCTGTGCTTTTTCTGCCTTTTCACCGCAACTCCCTAACATCAGAGAAGCTGCCAAGAGGGATGTACCCACTAAAATAGATTTCAACATGGTATTCTAAATATAAGATTATTTCTTCCAGCGATAGGATGCTACAGACTTGGCAGGCACCGCACAATCCACACAGTTCTTTCCGTCCGTTACCGTCAGGCGAACTTCCTTCGTACCCTCATTCAACAGCACAAAAGCCACGGTTCCATCGGGATTTTCGAATGCAGAGTACATCAATCCCTTCTCTGCAACGCCTTTGCTTTCTATGCGGACAGCGCCCGGTTTCACTACGGTAGACAGATGTCCGATGATATAGTAATGGGAGTTGTAAGTCATTGTTTTATAGTCGTCACGACTGATATCCACGGCTCCGTAACAAGTCTTGCAGCCACCTTCACGCCAAGGCCCACGTTCATTGTCCAGCATCAGATTCCAGACTATGACACCTTTACACCAGTTGTTCACTGTGCCAAGGGCTACTTCACGCATATCTTCCATCAGACGTTTCTCCAGGTTACGACCATCATTCCACATGCCGATAGAAGTTTCGGTAAAGATCAGTTCCTTGTCAGGACGCTTCTGTCGGATATTGTTCAGTTCTTCGCGCCTGCCGCCATAATTGTGGTAAGCGGCTCCGGTCAAGAAAGCGGCGGCTACTTCATCATCATACATCTTAACGGGGTATTGTTGCTGATCGGCCATGTTATCGTAGTTGTAATTATGATCGAAAGCATAAATCTTCGTATCCAGTCCGGCAGCCTTGAAAGCAGGACCAAGAGCGTCACGCACAAAGGCCAGTTCTTCCTTCCAACCCATGAACAAAGATGCGGAATTTCCCCTATTCAACGGTTCATTCTGTGGAGTAACGGAATAAATATCAATACCTTCTTTACGAAATGCCTCAATCCATTTCACGAAGTAAGTGGCATAATCCTGATAGTAATCCGGATTCAGTTGTCCGCTTGTCCAGGAATCAAAGGGTTTCTTTTCCTCCAGGTTATTCACCTTCATCCATTTGGGGCATGTCCACGGAGAGCCCAGTATCTTGATGGTGGGATTAATCGCCAGAATATCTTTTAAGATAGGTATCACGTATTCTCTCTCTTCCGTCTGTAAGGCAAAGTTTTCAATGCCCTTCGTATCGCAGCAGGTATATTCGCTCAGCGAGAAATCAGAACAGCCTATGGAAATGCGGATATAGCTGAAGCCTAGTCCGTCTTTATCCGAAAAAGTTTCGGTAAGAAACTTCGCACGGTCGGCAGGTGTCATTTGCATCAGATTGTAGCAGGTAGAACCGGTCACGGCAGCACCGAAACCGTCCATCTCCTGAAATTTCACCTTCGAATTCAGGGTGATTACGGATTCAAACGCAGGAGTTTTAGAGAGCTTCTGAGTAGTGTGATTAAAGCTTTGCTGACGGTCGGCAGTCGTGATGTACACATCTGCTTTCTTCTTTCCTGCCGCATTTTCGTCCAATGAAGCGGAAGTCTCGGCACAAGCTGTAATGGCAGCGAATAAACAGCATCCTAATAAAAGAGGTAGTTTCAAGTTCATGGTATGTTTTCCAAGGGTTAATTAATCTTCCCCAAAGGTAGGCAAGATAAAGACAGTATGCACCTCCGGTTTATCAAGATGTGGATAAGATGAAAGCATGCGGAATGATAACAGACTAAATAACAAGACTATAAGTTTGCGGTGAGAAAGTAAAAAAGTGGATGAACAGGAAAGAAATGGCGTATGTTTAGCGTATCCTCATAACACACATTTCAAAATCATCCCGCGAGACACACGCCTTATTTTTCACTTTAGCACGGTAATTATAGATTGTATTGACGGAATAACGAAGGAACTCGGCAATCTGCGAACTATCGTCAATACCCAGACGGATCAAGGCAAAAATACGCAATTCTGTATTCAGCAGTTCGCCCTTGCGGAGAATGATCCGTTCTTCAGGCTGCAACAACTGATTGAACTTTTCTACAAAGTCAGGGAAAAGATGGAGGAAGGCAGTATCGAAGTTCTCGTACAGTTCCTTCAGATCAGTGTCAAGCACATCTCTTGAACGCACCATCTTCAGCAGTTCTTCCGTTTGCCCGCCAGAAAGCTTCTTGTTGACCATGCGTCGGTAAGCATCCAGACGGTCGATATAGGTAGAACACAGTTTCAGGAAACGGCCGATATATTCCTCCTTTATATGATTGGACATCTGCAACTGTTCATTGGCCTGTTCTAGATGACTGCGGGCTATGGAAAGATGCTTCATCTGTCGATATATCCAGATGACAGCTATAATCAGCAACAGGGACAGGATACTGATCATCCAAAGATAAAAGAGCAGACGGTCGTTCTGCTTCTCCTGCATAGCCTGATAGGTAAGATCTATGAGCGACAGAATACCTGCCGTCTGCAAGCTGCGGCTACGGGCATTGTAGTGGTTAGTTTCATCCCACGAGAAGCGAATGTAGCGGTAAGCACGTTCAATGTCTCCTTCTTCATAAAGCAGTTGCGCCAAGGTCCACAAGGAAGCATGATCAGTAATTGCCAGCCGGACATCTGTCAAAGCAGACAAAGCCAGATAATACTTTTCCTGCTGCCTGTCTCCCAAACTACGGTAAAGCTGGGAACGGTGGTAAGTGACCAACGCATATTCCGGGGTATCGGGACGTATGCCCGCCAAACGGCTATCATTCATCTTCAAAGCCTCCTCCAATTGACCGGAGCTGGCGGCTTTCATCTCTTTACGTTCCAGGTAGAGGGCAGAGGCAGGAGAAAGCACCTGCATCAGAGAGTCTCCATAAGCGACAGACAAACCGTAATAACGGCTGCGCCGGAAGGTATCCTGCGTATACGCCCCCAATTCATTGTATAAATGACGGTAACATTCATAATAATCGGGTAGCAAACGGGGAGAAAGCTTAGAGGAATTTATCTTTTCCAGATCTTCGGAAGCTTCTTTATACATACCTGCCGCTGACATCAGATGCGCCCTCCGGATACGGGTTTCATCTGCCGCATCCTGCTCACCTCGCTGTTGCGCCCAGCGCAGGTTACGACTCAGATAGTAAAGGGCGGAGTCGCAGATGTACGCTTTGTATTCCTGATACATTTCCGCATTCAGCCGGAAGAATTCCGGGGTTTCTGAACCGGCCTGTACCAATTGCTGCCTCAACGCCTCAATACGAGCTTCACGCACTGCCACATATTCTTCGTGCTTACCGATGGCTACGTCCAAAGCATCAGTCCAGCCATCCATTGCAGGAACATCGGCCGGAGCCGACATTCCGTGAATGCCAACTAAAGCCAGACCTAGAAATATCAGCAGTTTTATCTTCATAGGGGACAAATATAAAAAATTTGTTTCCTATATTTGCAGCATTAACCCCCAAATGTATTCTATAATGAAAAACTTAACACCTCAACGAGTGGCGGCGGTCGATGTATTCCGTGCGCTTACCATGTTCCTTATGCTCTTTGTAAATGATATCCCCGGTCTGAAAAACATCCCCCACTGGCTTAAACATGCCGAAATGAACGAAGACATGCTGGGTTTTTCCGACACAATCTTTCCCGCATTCCTCTTCTGTATGGGTATGTCCGTTTCCTTTGCTATCCAGAACCGCTATCGAAAGGGAGACACTACCTTGCAAGTGATCGCTCATATTTTCTGGCGCACGGTGGCTCTGATTGCCATGGGACTGTTCTCACTCAACTCCGGCGGCATAGAGGGCGGCATCTCCCATCAATGGTTCTGCATACTGATGGTTATAGGTTTCTTTCTGGTCTGGGCGGTCTATCCCAAGGCCGAAGGTTCAAAAAAGTACCTATTCATCGCAATGAAGGTGCTCGGTGTGGCCCTGCTGGCATTCCTCGTATTATATAAAGACTTAAACGGAAAACCTTTCCATCAGGGTTGGTGGGGCATTCTGGGACTTATCGGTTGGACTTATGTCGTATGTGCCGGGATTTATCTGTTTACCCGCGAAAATCTACGCAAGAATGTAATGGCATGGCTGGTAGTTATGCTGCTTGCAGTAATCAGTCATTCCAGTCTGATACCACAAGAATACGGTTTACGCGTCATACTGTTGCCTTTCATCCCCAGCGATTGGACGCTGCACGCATTCGGTATGTCGGGTGTACTCACTTCGTTGCTGATGCAGAAATATGCTGACCGGGAACATCCGCGTAAGTTCATCACGATTCTTTGTGTATTGGGTGCTGTCATGCTTATTGCTGCACTCTGCTCGCATCCTCACTGGATTATTTCCAAGATACAGGCTACCCCGAGTTGGTTGTTTTATTGCCTGGCTGCATTCTTCCCGCTGTTCGGCTTGTTCTATTGGCTGACGGATGTGAAAGGCAAAACGCCCTGGTTCGATATTATCAAACCTGCCGGAACAGCTACACTGACATGCTATATCCTTCCTTACATATGGTATGCTGTGCAGCAATTGCTGGGTTTGCATTATCCAGAGCTATTGAACGCCGGTGCTCCGGGCTTATTAAGATCGCTTATATTCTCCCTCATCATTGTCCAATTGACCGGACTGTTGGTGAAGGTTAAGATAAAACTGAAAGTATAAAGGATTTCAGGTGCGGATTACGCGGACTATACGGATTCTCAAAGAATCGGAAAGGAATAATTTCCGTGTAATTCGCGTAATCCGCGCCTAAAAGAAAAACAAAAAGGATTATGTTGAAAATAGAAACCCCAAACAACGAAGACAAAGTACTGCTACATTCCTGTTGCGCACCTTGTTCTTCTGCTATTATCGAATGTCTGCTCGCCAACAACATTCGTCCCACCGTATTTTATTATAACCCCAACATCTATCCTCAGGCAGAATACAATATCCGAAAAGCCGAAGCTATCCGTTATGTAAAAGCCCTCGGACTTGATTTCATCGATGGAGATTACGATTATCAGCTTTGGCGCAGTTTCATGTCAGGGATGGAAGATGAGCCTGAACGTGGGGGGCGTTGTCTGCAATGTTTTACTCTTCGCCTGTCGGAAACAGCCCGCTATGCCGCAGAGCATGGTTTCACGCTATTCACCACTACCCTCGCCTCTTCCCGCTGGAAAAGTCTCGACCAGATTAATCTGGCAGGTCGTCGCGCTGCCGCTCTCTATCCCGGCACCATCTTCTGGGAACAGAACTGGCGGAAAGGAGGATTACAGGACCGCCGAAATCAACTTCTTAAAGAGCATGACTTCTACAATCAACAATATTGCGGTTGCGAGTTCAGTATGCGGAGGCTTAAAGAAAAAGAATAAAAACATCCGATCACAACTTATATTTCTCCATCAGTGACTTCACTGCATCTTTTTTAAAGTGATACTGAAAGAGCACGGGATTATCATCCTCAGATAAGGAATCGGCCAACTCTGATAAAGCCTTACTTCCCGCTGAATCCTCCTTCTTTTCACAAAAGAATTCTGCAGATAGATAACCTACGTGCTCGTCGGAACTCCCTCCCGTCAAAAGTGAGGAATAGAGGTTTAAGTCCGAATTATAGGTAGTGGAAATCAAGATTCCCTTTTCTCCATCCCAGACCAACGTTTTTCTGTTATCAATCAATGCAAACAAATAATCGGAAGAAGCCTCTAAAGCGGTTATGCCCGTGCCTATATTCCGCTGATTCATAATCTTTAGCAGTTCAAAAAAGTCCAGATCTTTGTGCTCATCCAGGAAAGCCTCATCAGGAATGGTAGCGGAGGTATCGACATGATAAACCGGGAAAGTCTTGCCATTCTCATATTGATAAAGTTCATTAGAAAACACAGATGCCAAGAAATACTTATTGTTGAAGGTCACCATTGGAAAGTACAAGAAAGGGTAAAAAGCATCTTTAGTTGTCAACGCCTTTGCATCCATTATCCTTTCCGAAACTAATGTATCTCCTTTCTCTCTGAAGACGCGATACTCACTATCCACATGAAAAAGATCATTAGGCAAAGGATAAAATGCTAAAAGTTCTCCTCCATCACACAACATTGCCGACTCTATATTGGCATCTTTATCCCCAAGGTAGCTCATAGATATGTAAGTGCCATCATACGCATATCGTAATATTCGCTTTTGTACATTGTTGATAATGCAGACTTGCTTATTCTTACGGTCCAAATAGAAATTATCCATATAGAGATATTCCCCGGGGGCATTTCCTTTATGACCGATTTCATTCAGGAAACGTCCGTCTTTACCAAAGACAAATAGCCCTTTAGTATCTTCGACAAAATAAAAATCACCATCCCTCTTAGTCCTTTGGAGTTCACCCAGCAAGCACTTCTCCGAAGTTTCTAAAGGAATATAACTAATGCTGTCCACTATATCGTATATATCCAATTCAATAGGGCGGTCTTTATTTATTATATTGATTGCCTCTAAACTATTCGGCAACGATTGCTGGCGGCAGGATGACATAAGAATTATGACTGTCACTATTAGGCTATATGATTTCCTATTTATGTTCAGCATTAGTTTCATATTAAAAAAAATCTAAATTAAGGTATATTATAAGTATAGATCACATCTTCCTGTTCTTGACAGACAGCAATACCGGAGGAATAGAAATACTGTCCGCAAAATTACAGTTTATACCTTAATAAATAATCTTCATAGTGTGCATTAGTCGCATATATATATCCATTTTCTTCATCAACTACAAAATAAAAAGGAATTATATCAAATGTATATTTGATTATCGGGTTCCCTTCATAATCATAGACCTCTAAAGTTCTGCCTAAGAAATTATCATCCTCCTTATGTCCAACATACAAAGCATAAAAATATTTCTTCCCCGCATAGACATTAAGATAGTGATAAGTTATATCTTCAATGTCATTAGCTATAATTTCGGGATAATGCTTACCATCATTAATTCTTTTTACCAACTTAAAATCTTTCACGGCATAGATATCTATTTGCTTTTTATAGATGTAAGGATAAACCACAAATGAATCATTTGCAGCAATAATTCCTCTATTAGAATAGAAATAAGACTCATTACCGTCATCTTTTTCCAGTTTTATTTTATCCAGTTCAGTTTGATTCTTCAAATCATATTTTGTAATGGCAAGTTGATTACTGCTATAATATATAAATAAAGAATCATTTATAATATTCATGAAATTATATTCATCATATTTACCCAATTCATACTCATCAATAAACAATAAGTTACCATCAAGAGCTAATGATATTTTTCTGATTGACGTAGGAGAATAACCTCTTATATATAAATAATCATTATCTAATGTATGGCAAAACATAGGAAACATTTGGATCTCATCCGGACCATTTCCTTTTATACCTGTGGCATTTTTAAATGTCAATGAAGGAGTCTTATATAGGAATAATGTTGTGTCAGATCGTGAACTTGAAATAATAAAATAGTCTCCTGATTTTGTGACGAAATCAGGAGAAAACATTTCGCTTACAGGAATCTTTTCTGCAAATACCTTTTTACTTTCGTGAAAAATGGTTCCATCTACACGAGGTTGAGAGCATGCACTTAGCATCCAAGCCATTAAGAACACACATGTTGAATTATATTTCATCTGAGTCTAAATTAAATAAGAGGTAACTACATTATATTTGCTGTATATACCGGTCCAGGCTATCCGTAGCAGATAAGGACAATTTATTCTTTATGCGCTGTTTGGTTTTCAATACCGACTGGGAAGTAATATTGAAAAGAGCTGCAACAGCCTTGTTACAGAGTCGGGCACGCACCAGATAACACAACTTTAATTCCTGAGGTCCTAAACAGTAATCAACCAACTCTTCCGACAGGCAGTTCCCATAAAACCAATCGATAACGGTAAACAGATTTTGCCATTCGGTATCATCCCTGACAATGCCATAAGACGGATGCTGATGAAGTCGTAACAACTGGCTCATGGCCAATAATAAAGAAGATGAGCAATCTACCAATACTGATGCTTCCTGATAATTTTTCAGTTGTTTTGTCAGTTGCTTATTTCTGAACAATAAGCAAGCATTCCAATTATCACTGTAAGTTTCCATATACATCTCTTGTTTTTATAATATTTTCCTAATTACTTTTCCAGTTCCTTTGCTATTTCCTCTACCTCTCTGCGCATCTCCTCAATGGCCGTAGAATGAATTTTAGGCGCTTTCATCAGCACTATTCGTTTCATCTCCTCAAACTTCTCCCTATTCAGAAATTCCGGTTCGGCATATAGCTTCGCCAGCAAATAGTAAGGATAAATCCGCCCGGGCAAACGATGAACCGAAGCCAGAAGAAGTTCCTCTGCCCAATGGTAGCAACGCAGTGCCTGATAATTCTTGCCAATGACATTCAGTATCATTGGATCAGCGCAATATACCAGAGCCTTATCCAGATATTTATTAGACTCATTATAAAACCCCGCCTTATGAAGGCTATGCCCATATTCAAACAAGAATGTCCCTTTCTCTCTCAGTTGCGGATAGAGCTTATCATAAGCCGCATTTGCCGCTGCATAGGCTCCCGCATGATAAAGCATACGGGCATTCACCCAGTCCCGACAAGCATCCTTTTCCCGCTGCCACTTGCCATGAAAACCGACTATCCATATAATAAGACAAGCAGATAAAACAACTGGTTTAGCTATTATATCCCCTATCCCACAAGCCAGCAACAAGCACACATAGGCTACAATGAAGGCAGGAAGATGCATAGGATAAGAAGAAAAAGAAAAAATAAGCAAAGCGATAATTGCGCCACATACACCGTAGCGTCTGAACTGTGTCCCCGCCCATAAACAGGCAAGAGTAATCACCATCAGCATTATACAGATAACAGGTCCCTGTGTCAGAATCAATTCCAGATATTCATTAAATGCATATTCCGGACTTCCGGCCACCCTTTCTTCCCACTCGGCATAATCTCTCTGGGAAAAATAAGCTTCCTGCGCCTCACCATAAGCAAAAGCGAATCCCTTATCACATCCCCAGGGGTACTTGGTTATAGCCTGACAGGTTATTTTCCATAAAAACAAACGTCCCAGAGCAGAGTCCGGCTTCAAGAAGAAAGCTCCGGCACCTCCCACTATCAACACAAAAAAATATCCCTATCCCATAAGAGATATATCGTTTTTTGTACCTTCTCCATAGTATATTCCATTTACGCCTATCCCGATGCATGTATATCACCCATACACAACCTATCACGGCAGCCACCCAGGCCGAACGGCTCATTGTAGCCGGTAATACGCAAAGAATCAGTACTCCCACTACTCCCGCCGCCACTTTCTCCAACTTTAAAGAAGCGCTCATCCACTTCCATGCTCCGAATTGCATATAATGATGCAGGCAGACAGGTAGTACCATTGCCAGATATCCAGCATACGGACCGGGATTAAAAAAAGAACCGGTAAGTGCATAACGAAAATGACCGGAAGCAGAAAAGCCATACAACTGACATAATCCCCAAACGGCTTCAATTCCTCCAAGAAGTATCAGACTCCATGATACACAAGCGGAAAAAGACGAAAAGGATAACATCTCCTTCCTAGAAGAACCATAGAAAAGTTGAAGCAGACAGACTGCAACGATACAACCGGCTGAAAACAATACAGCCTTTCCAAACCAAACCCACTGCCCGATAGTTTCTCCGGCAAGAAGTTCAGGTGTTGTTACGCAGACCAGGCTCAGTGGAGAGCAAACAGCAAGAAAATGTAACAACACAACGGCTGTGTCTTTTATTTTATGTATCCATATCTTTATTCTATTCTCTTCCATATTCTATCCCATCTTATCCTATCCTTCTCCCTATCTACCGACTTCCATATCCTGACAGCCTTGCCCACGATTAGAGGTTCCGGCAACAGTCCCCAATAGCGGGAATCCTGAGAGTTCATCACTTTATCTCCTGTAACAAAGTAATAATTCTCTTTAAAGCGATAAGCATATATCACACTGTCATTCAGTAAAACGGTATCTCCACGCAAGAAGAGTTTCTTCTTTTGTTCCCACTCTATTGCATTCTTATAGAAAGCGGCATGTTCAGGATTCATTTCCACCTCATCCCCTTTAGCCGGAAGATACAAAGGCCCGAAATTCATAATATCCCAGTTTACCAATTCATTATAAGGATAACCACTCATGACAATTCTCCAATCCCTTTCTCTCCCATTCTCTATGATACGCCTCAACCCATCCTGAGAATCTACGTTTCCTAACGGCATATTACAACCGCGCACTTTATAATGCGCCTGACTTATTTCAAATGTATCGCCCGGTAATGCCACACAACGCTTCACATAATAAGTCATTAAATTCAGGCCGATACTGTCCCACCGGGCCGGATAAGGAAAATTGAAAACCAATACATCGTTTCTCTTAATCTTGCCTAATCTCGGAAGACGGGAAATTTTCACCTCCTTATCTTCTGCGGCATCCCAAATATTGAAGATACGGGCACCCATCACCCACTTATTCACCAAAATGTTATCCCCCGGAAGCAAAGCAGGCTCCATAGAGTCCGAAGGAATCCTAAAAGTGGCAATACAGGTTACTTGAAGTAATACCCACAGAGCCACTAATCCACACCCTACCAAAAACAAGTTTAACAACTTGTCGACAAACCAAGAGAGTTTTCTTTTTTTACGAAATAGCTTCATTCAAATTACAATATAGCTTTATTTCATCAAACCATAATAAGCTAAAAAGTAAACTTCAAGAAACCATCCTCAAAAAATTCACTGTTATACCCATAAATAATTCTATTCTCCTCGTCCACATCAAAAGCCCCCGGCATAATATCCAAAATATATTTAGCTATGGAATGACCGGAGTAATCAAAAACTTCTATAATGCATTCTTTTTTCTTTCCTTGGCCTCTTGCATAGAAATAGCGCTTACCCGCGACCAATTCATCATAATAAACCAGACTATTTTCTATATCACCAATTACTATACGTGGAATGATATTATCCCCTACAAGCCTTTTACAAAGTTTCATGCTATCCACACTATAAAAATCAATCTGTTTCTTATACACATATGCATAAATAATCAGAGAGTCATTTGCAATCATAATTCCATTATTCTCATAATAGTATTTTTCAGGATGATCATCCGGCTCAAATAAAATCTGCCCTGCTTCCTGCCGGGTATTCAAATTAATTTTCTTTATGGCAAGTTTGTCTGTCTCATTATATATAGAGAGGGAATCTCTCACTATATGTCTATCATTAGGAATACCACTGGAAATAGGCAATTCGTATTTTTTTTCAAAGGAAAGATGGTACGTGTTATCCATCCTAAAACTCTTAAGAGAGAACTCTGTGTATCCTCCTATATAAACTTTACCGGTCAATGTTCTCCAAATTCTGGGATAAACTTGAAACTCATCTTCCGCTTGTCCTTTTACACCCCCTTTATAAATACACTTAAACTCAGGCAGAGAGTATTGGTACAGCATGGCATCATGATTTCTACTGTCCGTAACCAATATACTTTGCTTTTTCAGTACCATCTGCTCTGGGTTTATAATTTCATCTACTCTTATTCTCTCTGCATAAAGTAACTTTTCCTCAGGAAATGGTTCCATATCTTGTTGCAACTTTTGTTCTGTACATGCCATTAATGTGATACAGAACAATAAAAAACAAACACGCTTCATACAATAAATATTTATATTGTTTTATTCTCAACACACTATGCACATTTCACATCATCATACTTCTCGCGACAATCAATACAGGCAATCAACAGCATCATGAGACATGATATACATTCAATTCTTTTCATAAATAAACAAGTAAAAAAAAACCTTAAAGACAAAAGGTACTTACAATAGTAATCATATTACTCAGAAAACTAAAAATAGGTTATATCTCTTTCAAAGAGGGTTGCCCTGTTTTAGCTTTCTATCATTTTGCTTCCCCGGTTATCCTCAATAAGATAGGAGAAGAATCTGCATTACAATACACTTTTATGATTTTATCAAAACGCCCCGGCTGCTCTGCCATATATGTCACCGATAAAGCGACAGAATCCTTAGGATGAACCGGTTCCTTTGAATAACCGACCGTAGTACAGTCACAGGAGGTTAGCACATCATTTATCACTAAAAGCCGCTCACCTGTATTCTCAAGAATGAACTCTACCGTTTGTTCTTGCTGCCAATCAAAAGCACCCAAAGACAAGTCAGTGCTTTTTATATTGATCTTTGTTCTTATTCCCTCACTCTCGGAAGCTGCCTTCCCTTGAATTATATTCATATATAAATCTTTTATTTTAGGATTATGAACAGGATTCCCAATAGCTATTATCTTATTGCTTTTATCTAACAGGAAAGTTTGAAAGGTTATATCAGAGGGAAAACGATTCAAACGATAAAACTCATTTTTTTCATCCCAATACACAGGATAAACAAAATTAAAACGATGAAAAATATCATTTAACTCATTCTTACGTTCCGAATAAAAATAAAATAAAAAAGAAACACGTCCCTTTGCCAATGAGTCAACCTCATGCATCAACTTCATCCAACGATGTAATTGCAATTTACAACTAGTACATCCCACAGAATCCGTATAAACAACAACTTTATATTCTGGATTTTCTTCCATCATAAAAGTATCTTTCCCTAAGACAGTGGTATAACTCTCTGTTGGAAAAAGAATTTCTTTTCCATTCCATTCTTTTACTAATTCTAGAACCTCCTTTTTTTCAGAGTTTCCACAACCAATAAAGCATAAAGCAATCCATATACATATTAAAGACTTCATATCATATTTCTACCTTCCAAAGAACTTATATCTGCATTTTCAAAATTATCTTGTCCATATGCCACAGAATCTATCTAACTATTGGCATATTCACTTTTCATTTCAATCAATTTCTTTCAAAGAAAGAATCATCTTTTCCATTTCCGGCAACCATTTATTCCATCCCAAAGTTGAAGATGATACAAAATCTATAAGATAAACATTTTCCTTTCCCTGAACATACCACTTTTTCATTCTCATATATATATTCTTGCCTGTTTCCAAATGTCTAACAGGCATACACACCAGTTCTACAGATTGCTTCACTTTCACAGAACCAGGCTTACCCCAAGTTACTGTACTATAATATTGGCTATCCACAAAACTCAAGCTATCCATTTTTTGTATTTTCTTATAATCCTTACAGCCCTTGAATTCTAAAACAGAAACTGAAACTCCAAGATTGTAATCAGGACAAATCCTAGTCATACATACCGTTTCATACCCTGCTATTTTCCGTCTCATTGGCTTTTTACTAATCTGTTCACTTGTACAAAGTTTCCAGTCTGCCATCATATCAATTTCATAAGTATCACCCTTCATTTTCACATAAGAAATCTGTTGCCCATCAACATAGATACCATACACAAGCCCAATCAAAAGAAGGACTAATTCTTTTATCCTTTGCACACCCATCATTATCTAATTCGCTACAGTTCAAATTTATAAATAGAATTCTCATCTTCCACGAACACACCATAGAAAATCCCATTCTGTTCGTCCACAATGAAAGAACTTATATAACGATCTAATTGATATCGCTTCAACGGGTGACCTTCCCAGTCAAAAAGTTGGATGCTGGGATTACTAACCTTATTACTTATCTCATTTGCTGTCATATCCAAATTTAAAGTGTAGATATAGCGATTAGTAGCATAAAGGGCTATCGGATGAATATACCTATTCCCATCCCTTACATCAGGTAGTTCTTGACATGGAAGAATATCTAAAACATTGTCCGTTTTCAGTTCACCATTAGCATTATAAATACGATATCTGCGTAAATGTTGGTAGAAAACAGCTACACAAGTTCCATCAGGCTTAGCTGCCAACAAACTATTATAAGCCTGATTACGCGCCAACGCATCCTTAAACCTAGGTTTTACCTCTTCAGGATACACACCTAATTCTTCATAGTTTCCATCAGGATAAAGAAACCTCAATTCATACTCCGAACCATACTCTGTATTGCAACAATATAAAGAATCTTTCAACTCCATCAAGCCATTGAAATATTGAAATTGATAAGGCATGTCCGTAGAAGTTATATGAGGTTCTGAATTTTCCCAATTTATAGCTTTCAACTTATTTAAATCACTTAATATAAAGCCAGATTCCGTATAGCTAACAGCCTGTATCGAAGGTAAATAGAAATCATTAGGTCCTTCCCCTTTTATTCCAAATTGCCCTTGATACTCAAGCTCAGGCATACTAAACACTTGAAATAAAGTATCTGTTTTCTCATTCAATACAATCAATCTATCTTTCAGAAGAAAAAGATTCCGAGGATAAAGCAAAACAGGAGGGATCTCTATTTTTGTACTCTTTACAGATATAGTTTGTTCAAAACCACTATACCTATTAATTTCCGCCCTTTTATGGGAACATCCACAAAGTAAAGCCAAAATTAAAAACAAAACAATATTTTTTAATATCATACCTTCATTTATTTAATATAGATGGTTAAAACTCCAGATTTATTATTTAAATCATTCTCATTTTAACCATCTCTGATCATGCATTATAAAAATTAGTTTCTATAGCAAGAACGACTGATATCAAAGTTGCGCCCTTTTTTCTGAGTACAAGTATAACAATCTACAAATATTTGATCACTATGAAACCAATCTGCAGGTGTATAAACTTGATAACATTGATTTTCACCATTGCCACCTTCACCACTTGCCAAAGCTTCCACATTAGCCAATGCTAGTTCAGACATAACATCAGCTTTTTGCGAAGAATAAACACCATATCCAGCAGTTACTGCAAAGATTGCAACAAAAGCCACTTTCATAAATTTCTTCATAATCTTTTATTAAATTATTAATATTAAGCATACTAAGTATGCAATTAAAGCTAAGACATTGCCTGTCTAAAAAAAACAAGATTCATGCTGCGCTATCGTCACACCTGAAACCTTTTTTCCGTTTTCGATTTAAAATCACTACCTTTGCATAGCCCTCCTTTCTTAATTAATGGGTTATGGAACAGATGGTACGCCATACTTCAATCAAATGCACTCCATCTGTTCCGTTTTTATTGCATCATATCTTCTTTCCACCCTTATTTTTTTGTCAGTATGAGCCTACTCGGCTATAATCGGTTGCTACCCTTTTAGCTCTCACGTTCTTCAAAGGTAGAATGCCTAAAAGAAAACATCAAATATATTTCGACTAAATATCTGACATCAAGACATTTTTAACTGTTGTCAGATTATGTCAGATCGTGTCAGATTATGTCAGATTTTGTATTTTCTCGTTTTCCTCCGATGAAACCAGGATTTTCAGCCGATAATGGTAATCTCCATTTAGAATGACTGCACCTGCGCACATCTCCACCAAAAAGGCACGCAGCCTTCTGACAGCAGTATATACCCGTTCGGAAGTACCACCACCATCCGGCCACAACACATCGCAAATCTCCGATATGGATAAGTTGCAATTTTCCGCTTTCAAAAAGGCTAGCAGCAATGTAGAAGCTTGCCGGGTAATAAACTCCGCCTTCTCTTTACGAAACAGCCGTCTGTTGGCAGAATCAAAATGAAGTCCATTTCCTAGTGGATAAATATCGAAGGGATTTCCCCCTCCGGTAACAATCTTCTTTCCCGTCTCCAATATGGCAGGACAAACACCCCCACCTGCGATTGCATTCTTCTCAATATGCAAGATATTCAAAAAAAAGCGCTTTAAAATTCCTAAGTCCATGTTTTTCATATATCACCCAACTCGTTAATCAATACCAATAAACCTCCCCTGTTTCATACACAAAAGGACGTACATGTTTCCGCCCACTTTGCGAAACAGGACGGATCAGCCACAATGCATTTCGGGGGATATCCGTAAAACGCAAAAAACGTCCCTCCTTTAGCGCTCGTAACGACTTGCCAACCATCCTGCCACAAGCAAAGTTCGTAAGTCTCATTTTCCCGGTACTCCACATCCAGATACGGGCAAAAGCTCACCTCCGCCAGCCGGCAACATTCTCCTAAATCCAAGTCCGCATACTTTTCATCCAAATCCATCCTATATCCTGTTGAAGAATAAACATCCAAAACACAGTCTGCCGATTCCTCTTTATAGGACAAAGGAAGTTCAGTTAACCAACGGACATTCTTCAGAGATTCTTCTCCCGAAGCAGTCTTCTTATAAAATTTCAAATCGCCTAGCGCCATTCCTTTGGTAGGCAACATCATCCGTACATAACGTACCGAATCTTTGGATTGCACTTGCAATCGTTGGCTATTCAATTCTATTTGTTCCGGAAATACACACAAAGTATCTCCCCATCTACCATAAACCTTCCCTCCCTTAAGTACTGTTCCGGTTATGATCCCGTTATTATACCTGTTCAATGGATAAGCCAGTACTCCTGTATACTGTGTAGTCACCATTTCTTCCCGTGTATCCTCCGGATAAAGTATTCGCACCTTTCCATCTTTCTGTACCAATACAGGATCAGCCGCCACTACCATCTCTCCGTCCATACAGTACATGGGCAAATAAACAATGTCTTTCCCCATTCCCGAAAACAACGCCACATCTCCGGTTATTTTTCCCCAATGAACAGGTTTCCAGTTATTATAATTCCATACGCACAGATACGCATACTTCGTGCCGGAAGGCATCTTACGCAGCTTTATCCTCACATTCACCGTATCAAAATACTCATGCGAAACATCTTTCTTCCTTAAACTTCTGAAGGCTTCAGGTATATCCTTAGCAGGCACTCCATCTGCCAGCGGCCCTTCCATATAATATCGGTATGTCTTCCTGAAAACCTTAGGCAGACGGAAGCGTCCCCAGTATTTATGATAATCCATATTGCTGTAAAGGCGCTTATACTGCCACAAGTCCTGTTCCCAAAAGGGATTAAAAGGATGAATATCTCCCTCTTCAATCAATACACTCCACGAATGAGAACTTCCCCTATTGGCCCATGCCGGAACAATGTCAGTGGCAGCCGCTATACCTAAAGAAGAAAACAACAATGCGTTATGCCAACATTTGTGCGTGCAAAGTCCGTGACGTAACTTCTCTAACGTAGCAACATCCCATATAGGAATACCGGTAGCATGAAATCCCGAATGCCCTATGTAACTATACAATCGTAACAGAGAATCCGCTTCTTCTATCATATTTTTTCCGGGATTGGCAAAAAACTGTCCGTGATGCCTACTGTAGAATACCTGGCGTGCACTATCCACCAATAAACCGTTTTCCTGGCGATAAGGCAGAATGTAATCACAAAAAGTTTCAAAAGAATAGTTTCGGGTATAGACATTCTCTTTCCATACCCGAAATGCCTGCTCAATTTCCGTTATTAACCGGGAAGCTTTAATGGTCTTAATATCAATACACATATCCTTTTTCAGCTTTTCATTATTATAGCTGGAATATGCATTCCACAAGCTGTCTATCTGCCTTCCCCAGTCTTTACCCCTGGGATACTGGTCGTATATAGACAGAGAATCATAATCGTAGGTATGCGACAATGAATCATACATTTGGTAGAAAGGCTGGCAAGCTGCCACAATTTCTTCGTCCACGGCAAAAGCTCCCGGCATATTCTCTATAAGAAAACAAGCCGCTTTATACTTCAAACTATCTCCCCTGAAGTAATCCAAAACCAATTCTAACTCTTTCCGGTTATCCCCGGAAGCTGCTAATGCGCGTTCTAACGAACTTTCTTGCCGACATGCGACGAGAAAAATCAATACCAGATATAAGGTAAACCTCAAGTTGCTCATTACTTTTTTAATATCTATGTTTTATTAAAGAGTTCTATTGAGACCTTTCACGAAAGGCATAGTGTTTTACTTCATAAACATAAACCATAATAATTACAAATATAATAAATAATATTATTATATATTCAATAAATTATAAATATATGATTAAAAAATCAGATTATACATTTAATAAATTCATATTACAAGCAATAGATTTTTAATATAACACCAATATTTTACGAATTCACATTTGAAAATTAACTAACCGGAATTATCTTATAACAAGAGTGTTTCATTGCAATACAAACCCTATCTAAACCATATCCGGGATGCACTTGCTCCGTACCATCTCCACTCACAGGTACCTCTGACCGAAGAAAGTACGGCCTTGGTACGGAGCAAGTGCATTCCGGGTGTAACGGAGACAGGTCATAATACAATAAAGAAGATCAAAGAGTTATCTACGCAAAATGACGCAAATGAACGCAAAAATCACAGGGAGCGGGTTGAAGAGATTTATTTTCCATATATTTGCGCAGTGACAGAAACAAGTAATTAAAAACACGATATCATGGGAATTATCAACCAGGGCATTCTCGGAGGTTTCTCCGGTAAAGTGGGACCGATAGTAGGGTTCCGCTGGAAATCAAACTACTATATACGCGCACGGGCCGCCAAAGTCAGCAATCCGCGCACACCGAAACAACAGGAACAACGCGGTAAATTCGCCACGGCATTCAGCTTCCTGAAAGCTATAAAACCTTTCATACGCATTGGCTACAAGGAACTTACACAGGATAAATCCGCGTTCAACTCCGCTATGTCCTACACACTGAAAAGAGCCGTGACTGGCAGTGGAAAAGAAATCAAAATAGACTTTGACCGGGCATTGGTTTCTATGGGAACCCTGATGCCGGTATTCGAAGGTACAGCCACACAAAACGGAAATAAGGTGCACTTTAAATGGCAGGACAACATTGGCATGGGAAATGCAGAAGATACGGACATAGCCATGTTATTAGTATATAACAAAGACGAAGAAACAGCTGTTTACGATACGGAAGCCACCCTACGTTCCGCCCGACATGCAGAACTTCAACTTCCTTCCGACTGGCAGGACGATGAATTGATAGCCTACCTCAGTTTTCGTAGCGCCGACGGGAGTTGCGTGGCCAATAGCATTCGCCTGACGGTAACAGTAGACCAAACAGACTTACCTGCACCGGACCAGGAGGCTTCCGCCTTATGTACTTCATCAGATCGGATTCCGCTTTATCCAAAACCTAAACAGCCGGTCATTAATAACGTATCCGTCAAGGATCTTACCTACTATACCCTTACCGGAAAGCCCTTTCAGAGCAGACTGTACGGAACTGGGTGATTTCAGATCATATCTTCGCACAAACTCACCGGAAGTCACATTGACAGCAACATTTTCGACAGCTATCGCACGGAGTATCTCACGCTGGCGCTCCGTTAAATCCGCAAAGATGGACTGATAGATAGGTACCTATGATAAAGGGATTCACTTGTATACTCTTCATGATTATCCTGCTTTAGATTATTGCAAATTATAATAATTATATTCATAATAATCATTCTAACTTGCTACGAAACTTTTGGAAATGCGGAAAGTTATTGCTACATATAAACATCTGCTTATGAACAAAATAACTAATCCATTTTTGATTTATGGCTACGCCGGGCCAGATTATTTTTGTACTCGGAAAGAGGATACACAAAATCCCATTAAGTAAACGACAATCAGCGATAAATTAACGTTGACAGATAATCTTCTGCAAACATCTCATTCGCCACTTCCAGCAAAATCTCCGGAGTAATTTGTTCAATGCGTTGATAAACCGCTTCGGAACTTTCATACTTATTATAGTGCAGGAAAGTCTTCGCCATGCCGAGAGCATTGTTCTCATTATTATCCGAAGCCACACCGATTTGTCCGATGAGTTGCTTCTTCGCAGCTGCGAGTTGTAACGAAGTCATCTTTGTATCACGCAGATTTTTAAGCTCTTTCATCACCAGACGCATACAAGTATCCACATCATCGGGATCGCAACCAAAATAAGTGCAGAAAACCCCGGTATCCGTATAAGAAGTCAGGTTAGACTCTACATTATAGACAAGGCCGCGACGCTCACGCAGAGAAACATTCAAGCGACTGTTCATACCGGGTCCACCAAGAATATTATTCAATAGATAGAGCGCGGTACGCTTATCATCGTACGCATTATAGCCACGGCTGCCTATCATCACATGAGCCTGATGCGTATCCTTATGCACCACCAGTTTTTCGGGCGTATAAAGAGACGGCGGAGTACGACGGTTATCCACCGTCACCGCCGGAACATCGGCAAGCAGTTTCTCTGCCAAACGGATGATTTGCTTGAAATACAGGTTTCCCCACACAAAGAATACCATATTCCCCGGATGGTAGAAGTGGGAAGTGAATGCGGCAGCATCCTCACTGCGAAACTGCTTTAACTGCTCGGGATTCCCAAGAATGTTGCGTCCCAGGGGATGCCCCCTGGAATATCAAGTCCTCAAAATCATCGAAGATTAGCTCGGAAGGATTGTCTTCGTAGGACTGTATCTCGTCGATAATCACCTCTGTCTCCTTCTCTATCTCGCGTTGCGGAAAGGTGGAGTGGAATACAATATCCACCAGAAGTTCGAAGGCACGGCCGAAATGCTCGGTCAGGAAAGCAGAGTAAATCACCGTCTCTTCCTTGTTGGTGTAAGCGTTGAGGTCGCCGCCCACATTCTCCATGCGGTTCAGAATGTGCCATGCCTTGCGCTTGGCGGTACCTTTAAATATAAGGTGCTCCACAAAATGCGCCATACCCTGCTCGTTTTCAAGCTCGTCGCGCGTACCCGCATCTACGGCAAAACCACAATAAGCCACTTTGGAGGCTGAGGGTTCGTGAATGATGCGCATGCCATTGGGCAGGATATATTGATTGAAAGTTGGCAGTAAATTTTCTTTTAAGTTCTTCATTCTGACGTTTCAAACTATTTGAGGCGACAAAAATACAATAAAACTTATTGCCGTTTATAGAAAATTGCAGATATTTGCAATTGCTATAATTTTAAGCACATTAATCAAATTAGCACATTAAGTATGATTGAATCCATTCAAGAGCTTTTGCAGAAAGAGGCACAAGCCGTACTGAACATCCCCGTGACAGACGCTTATGAAAGAGCTGTAGAACTCATCGTAGAACAAGTGCACCGCAAAAAAGGGAAACTGGTAACTTCGGGTATGGGCAAAGCCGGACAGATTGCCATGAACATTGCTACTACCTTCTGCTCCACCGGCATTCCTTCCGTATTTCTGCACCCCAGCGAAGCACAGCATGGTGACCTCGGCATTCTTCAGGAGAACGACTTGCTGCTACTTATCTCCAATTCGGGCAAAACTCGCGAAATCGTGGAGCTGACACAGCTGGCACATAACCTGAACCCGGAGCTGAAGTTTATCGTCATCACCGGAAACCCCGACAGCCCCCTGGCACACGAATCCAATGTATGCCTCAGCACCGGGAAACCGCAAGAAGTATGTGTACTGGGCATGACGCCTACGACTTCGACCACCGCCATGACTGTCATCGGCGACATCTTGGTGGTACAGACCATGAAAGAAACAGGATTCACTATTGAAGACTACTCCAAACGCCATCACGGCGGTTACCTCGGAGAAAAATCAAGATCGTTATGCGTAAAGTAATAGGTATAGGAGAAACCATACTGGACATCATATTCCGTGGCGGACAGCCCACAGCGGCCGTTCCGGGCGGTTCGGTATTCAACGGCATCGTTTCACTGGGACGTATCGGCGTTCCCATCTGCTTTATCAGTGAGACGGGAAACGACCACGTAGGCAATACAATCCTGCAATCCATGCGGGATAGCGGCATGTCTACTGACTATGTCAACGTATTTCCCGATGGAAAATCCCCGGTATCACTGGCCTATCTCAACGAGAATGGTGATGCGGAATACATCTTCTACAAAGATTATCCCAAGCAACGGCTCGACGTGGTTTTCCCAAAACTGGAAGAAGATGACATCGTGGTTTTCGGCTCCTATTTTGCCCTGAATCCGGTGCTGCGCGAAAAGGTCCTGGATTTGCTGGAACAGGCACGCGAGAAGAAAGCAATCGTGTACTATGACCCCAACTTCCGGTCGTCGCACAAAAGCGAGGCTATCAAGCTGACGTCCACCATCATCGAAAATTTGGATTATTGAAGTACGACGTGCGTTACTGTGATTTAGGACAGATAAGTGAGGACACCTGGGACAAGATTATCCGTTGCGGTATCGAGTTTGCGGCAGATGTATGCCGGAGTTTCAACAACTCTATATCACCGGAATTTGCCAAGCAGTTGCCTCCCGTTAACTAAATCCCCGTTAAAGGAGAAAAAACTCTGTGAAACTCTGTGCCCTGGAATAACAAAAGTCATCAGAATACATATCTTTGCAACAAAGCGAAGATAAGCTGCACCTCGGCATAAGAAATGAACAAGTTCATTTTATTCTGCTCTCGGTTTGCATTATCTTTGCATATATATGCTCAGACAAAAAAACTATGTATAGAAATCTGTTGAACTTGCTAACATGTGTATTGCTGCTACCGGCTTGTAGCGGCACAGCTCCTCATATTTCCATTGTTTGCGAAGAAAATAACGTTGGGAACAGTATCGTCAAATGGGAAATAGCCCCTCTCATCAAAGGGAACGTAAAGGTATATGCTTCGACTGATCCGAATAATATCCCCGAGGATTCTCCGGTAGCCATAGCAAACATTTCCGATCAGCGAATGACGATTGTCACCACAGACCCTACCAAGCGTTATTACTACACCCTCGTATTCAATGATAAATATCGCGTAAAGATTGCTACCCGCAATGTCAATATCCCCGGCATACAAAACTTCCGTGATATGGGTGGGTATCCGTCATACCCTACCAAAAAGAGGGTGCGTTGGGGCATGCTCTATCGTTCTGCACAGATAGACAGTCTGGAATGCTACTCACGCAGGGAACTGAAGAATATAGGCATCAAGACCATCATCGATCTGCGCTCAGAATCGGAATTAAAAGGTCACACCCCACTGCAACAAGGATTTAATGTAATACATGTTCCTATAAAAACGGGAGATATGGAAGATATCCTGAAAGGCATTCAGGAACAGAAAATAAAAAGCGACACCGTCTACCGGATGGTGGAGCGAATGAACCGCGAATTGGTAATGCACTATCATAAAGAGTATCGCCAGATATTTGATATCTTGCTGAACAGTACCAATTACCCTGTCGTTATCCATTGCTCCTCCGGCAAAGGACGTACCGGCATTGCTTCGGCACTGATCCTCGCCTCCCTCGGCGTGAACAGCGACATCATTATGGAAGACTACCGCCTAAGCAACGATTACTTCAATATTCCCAGCGCTTCCAGTTATGCCTACAACCTGCCCACACGCTCGCAAGAGGCCATTACGACCATCTATTCGGCAAGGGAAGATTTCCTGAACGCCGCCAAGGAGGAAATAGAGCGTCGGTACGGTGATGTAGACACGTATCTGCAAAGAGCTATCGGACTCACCAAAGAAGAAATAAAGAAGCTGCAAAGCATTCTGCTGGTAAAAAACGATTAGTAATAAAAAAATAGCACTGTTATTCAATTTTATCGCTGATAACTAATCACTAATCACTAAATTTGTTCTATCTTTGTGCCCGAATATAAAGATATACAAAGATTTAATGAAGAATTTTGAAGAGCTCGGTCTGTCGCCGGAGATACGCCGCGCCATTGAAGAAATGGGATATGAGTGTCCCATGCCGGTACAAGAGGAAGTGATTCCTTACCTTTTAGGAGAAAATAATGATGTTGTAGCACTTGCACAAACAGGAACGGGGAAAACCGCCGCATTCGGCTTACCACTTATCCAGAAAATTAATGTAAAGAACCGGATTCCACAATCCCTTATACTTTGCCCTACACGCGAACTTTGCTTGCAGATTGCAGGTGATCTGAATGATTATTCCAAATACATCACCGGATTGAGGGTATTGCCTGTATATGGTGGTTCATCCATAGACAGCCAGATACGCGCCCTGAAACAGGGTGTACATATCATTGTCGCCACCCCGGGACGCTTGCTCGACCTGATGGAGCGCAAAACGGTATCCCTCACCACCATCCAGAACGTAGTGATGGACGAGGCTGACGAAATGCTGAACATGGGATTCACGGACAGCATCAACGCCATTCTTGCCGATGTACCGCAAGAGCGTAACACCCTGTTATTCTCCGCCACTATGAGCCCGGAAATTGCACGCATTTCAAAGAAGTATCTGCGTGACGCCAAAGAAATCACCATCGGACGGAAAAATGAAAGCACAAGCAATGTGAAGCATGTGGTTTTCACCGTTCATGCCAAAGATAAATACGCTGCCCTGAAACGCATCGTAGACTATTACCCGCAAATATATGGTATCATTTTCTGTCGTACACGAAAAGAAACGCAGGAGATTGCCGACAAGCTGATGCAGGACGGTTATAACGCTGACTCACTGCACGGAGAATTAAGCCAGGCACAACGTGATACCGTCATGCAGAAATTCCGTATCCGCAACCTGCAAATCCTGGTTGCCACGGACGTTGCCGCCCGCGGACTGGATGTGGACGATCTGACCCACGTCATCAATTATGGCTTGCCGGATGATACCGAAAGCTACACTCACCGTAGCGGACGTACAGGACGTGCCGGAAAGACAGGTACTTCCATCGCCATCATCAACCTGCGCGAGAAAGGTAAAATGCGTGAAATCGAACGGATTATCAGCAAGAAGTTTATTGTTGGTGAAATGCCTACCGGTAAACAGATTTGCGAGAAACAGCTGCTGAAAGTAATCGATGACCTGGAAAAGGTGAAGGTGAATGAGGAAGATATGGCTGATTTCATGCCTGAAATATACCGTAAACTGGACTGGTTGAGCAAAGAAGACCTGATCAAGCGTATGGTTTCTCATGAATTTAACCGCTTCTCAGAATATTACCGCAATCGCGAAGAAATAGAAATGCCTACCGACAGCCGTGGCGAACGCAACAGCAGAGGCGGCAGCGAACGCACCGGTGATCGCAACAGCCGCAAAGCAGATCCGGGATTCACCCGACTGTTCATCAATCTGGGTAAGATGGATAACTTCTTCCCAAATGAGCTGATAGGCCTACTGAACGGTAATACCCGCGGACGCGTGGAACTGGGACGCATTGACCTGATGAAGAACTTCTCATTCTTCGAAGTAGACGAGAAAGAGGCAGGTAATGTAGTGAAAGCCCTGAACCGTGCGAACTGGAACGGCCGAAAGGTATCTGTAGAAATTGCCGGCGAAGAAGGCAAGGAAGCTCCCAAAGGCAGACGTAAGAGTGAGGGCAACAACTACGGCAAGAAGGAATTTGAAGGCAAGAAACGCAGCTTCAAAGACGAAAAGCGTAGTGATGCATCTGGAAAACGTAGCGATGCCCCCAGAAAAAGTAGAAGTAAATCTGAAAGTGCTCCGGCTGACAAAAAGAAAAGCAAACCAAGCCGCGAAGAGCGTGGCTATACCGACGCCCGCGGCAAGAAAGACGATTGGAGACAGTTCTTTCAAGGCGACAACAAGGAGTTCCGTGATAAAGAGCCCGATTTCAGCGAAGAAGGCTGGGCAAGACGGGCACCTAAGAAGAAATGATTAATAGTGATTAGTGGTTAGTGGTTAGTGATGAGTGATTAGTGCAACTGCTAATTACTCATCACTAACCACTAATCACTTATTAACGTGAACAAAGTAAACGGATTCTTATATGGCCTTCTCTCTTCGGCGAGCTTCGGACTTATTCCGCTGTTCACCATTCCTGCCATGCATCAGGGCATGCCGTTCTGGTCTATACTGCTCTACCGTTTCCTCTTTGCCATGCTGGCACTGGCCTGTATCCTGTTGCTCGACAAGCAGTCTTTCCGCATCCGCCGGAAAGAGATACTTCCACTTCTCCTGCTGGCATTCCTGTATGACTGTTCCGCTGTTTTTCTGTTCTGGGGATATAAGTTCATGTCAAGCGGAGTAGCTACTACCATTCATTTCATGTATCCGGTGCTGACTACGCTTATTATGATGATTTTCTTCCGCGAAAAGAAATCCCCTTGGCGTATAGCAGCAATCGCTTTAGCGGTAAGCGGAGTTTTCTTCCTTTCGCATGGAGATACGACAGGGACTGTTACTTTACTGGGTATTTTTATCGTTCTGCTCTCTGCTTTGGGCTACGCGCTCTATCTGGTCACCGTCAGTCAACTGAAATCCCTTGAAATGAAGGGGCTGAAAATGACATTCTATGTTTTCCTTTTTGGCGGAATCCTTCTTTTCACCGGAATGACAGTGACAGGAGTCGGAGTACAGGCCATCCCGGACCGGATAACCCTGGGAAACCTGGTGATGCTGGCATTGGTACCGACCGTAATATCTAATCTGGCACTGGTACGCGCCATTAAAAACATAGGCTCCACACTCACCTCTGTATTGGGAGCCATGGAGCCTGTGACTGCCGTCTGTGTAGGCATTCTCATCTTTGGAGAACCTTTCACTCAAAGCATCGCCTTAGGCATCGGATTGATTATTTCGGCGGTTACGGTGATCATACTGAAAAAATAGAATGTCCTGCTTTCAGCCTGCTCTTTTTAGTATCTATATATCGGACATGCAGTATCTATATATCCAGCACCACCCATATATAGATGCTGTACATCCGATATATAGATGCAACACGTCCGATATATAGCTATAACACAAGATTTCATCTACCTTCACAGGCAGATGAAATCCTTGAACATCCAATTCAACGTTCTTATCTATTTTTGAATTTAATATATTAATACCCCGGATTCTGGTAATAACCACCACCCTCTTCCAGATTCTCCAGGAATGACTGCGGGAATGGTCTTACCTCATGTTTGCCATCTACAAAGTATTGACCGACATCAGGATTTGTAGACTTCAGATAGGTGCTGGTCAACTTCCCTGTACGCTTCAAATCATAGAACCGTACATACTCCCCACACAATTCTCTGGCACGTTCATCCAATACTGTTTCTACTGTTGCCGCACCGGACAGAGCCTTGGCACCGGCACGCTCACGAACCTGATTTATGTATTGCATCGCATTTGCTCCGCCATTTACGTAGATATCGGCCTCAGCAGCTATTAAGAAAACCTCAGGAGTACGCATCATAAAGGTAGCATTCAGATTTCCAAGACGCTTCTTGCTCAAGTTATTAACGTAATAATTGCTGCTGTTATGCTTCATCAACGACGGATAGAAACTGAGCCAAGGGCTGACTACATCCGTATTATCATAATCTCTGTGATAATCCATAATCACCGTGTTGTCCTCAGCATACAAATCCTTGTAGTCAACATACAGGATTTTTGAGTTCTTCTTTTCCGCTGCCTTTTCTGCATATCCTTCATCTCCCGGACGGATAAATTCCAGCGCTTCTTCATCAAATACAAATTTGGTATACTGCCGCACCAACTCACCGGTTGTCGCATTAGGCACCATTTCCGATATTTCAGGAGACTCCAAATTCTTATCAAACTGCTTCACTTGTGATTCACTCCATGACTGACCTTTATCTTTGTTACAAGTCCATTGCGTTTGAAAAAATTCATGATATCGAGGATCCAGTGTTCCATCTTCCTGTACGTATAAATCCATCAGATACTTTGAAGGCATAAAACTCCCGCCGGCACGTCTACCCCAAATCTGATAATCGGACAAGCCGTCATATTTGTTACCGGAATGTATATCCGTCTTGAACACAATGGCTGAAAAGGCTGTGAGCGGACAATAGAACTGCTCGTTATTCTGGTTCATGATCCAAGCCTGGTTACTTACACCGCCCACCACATAGCGGTGTTTCCATAAGGCTTCTTTATTCTCAAAATTGTTGCTTTCTGCAAATACATCTTCTATATTATCATACATATACACTCCCAAAGCGGCTCCTCCTGCCTTGCAATCTTCCACCATCTCTTTGGCAACTTCCAAAGCCCGTTGCGCATACTTTTTAGAAGAGTCATACTCTATGGATTGCAGGCAGGCTCTTGCCAACATTCCCATCGCCGACTTCTTTGACGGACGGGTAGTTCTTTCTTCTATCGGTAACCACTGAACGGCAAACTCCAGATCGGGAATGATACATTTCTCATAGATATCCAGCGGGGTATCTTTACCTGGATGCAAATCCACATCCTCTACTGGCGACATTTGCAACGTCACGCCACCCAGTTGTTCCACCAGATTATAGTAATATACCGCCCTCATAAAATGAGCTTCCGCCACTTTCTGGTTTTTCTCTTCCTCGGTAGTGAAAGGAACTTTATTGGCCTGTACAATTGCCTGGTTGCAATAGCAGATACCGTCATAACAGCAATTCAGCGTGTTAGCCATCATATTATTAGCAAAGTCCGATCCCATACCATACTTTAAGTAAAGGTTATCACCGTTCTTCTGAGAGGTCCAGATATCAGTTCCGCCCTCGGTCATCTGCATAAACTGTCCATAGCCGTAGAGCGCTCTTTCCATGCCGAAATAAACATTATTAAGTATGGTTTGATAGCCTTCTACCGAAGCGGACAGTGCATCCATAGTGTATCCCGAAGGATTATATTCATCAAGTGTACAAGAAGCATTGCTTATCGTCACTGCCATTGCTGTTACAGTCAGCCAGTTTTTTATTTTCGTAGTCATATCTATTCTTATTGAATTATTAATTAAAAGGATACATTAAGCCCCAAGAGATAAGTTTTGTAAAGCGGGAAGGTATCAGAACCGTTATTTTCAGGGTCCGAGTGCTTCAGTTCACTCTTAAACGGCAGTACAAATACATTATATGCCGTTGCATAAAGCCGGCACTGCTCAAGTCCCAGAGTTTTACATAATTTCTTGGGGAAGGTATATCCCAAAGTGATATTCTTTATCTTGGCATAAGAACCGTCAATATACTTCAGCGAACCTATACCCGTCGTACTGGCAATACCCGGTCGGGGGAAGTAAGCCGACTGGTTTTCAGGAGTCCAATAGTTCGTACCCCTAGGTTGGTTATTACCATTGGCGGAATACCAGCCGATTGTTTTGCTGTCTATCATCTGTCCGTATCTCACCATAGCGAAAACGCTTAAATCAAAATCTCTGTACTTAAATGTATTATTTACACCCAAGATGCCGTCAGGTACATTCGAGCCCAATATCTGGAGGTCGCGCGTGTTGCTGTAAGTGTGTACGCCGCCATCTCCTACAAGATTTCCGTTCTCATCCGTAGTGAACTGCTCCACTGTCTCAATCTTCACGTATCCCGGTTGGCATCCATATTTCGCCGCTTCTTCTTCTTCGGCAGTGCTCCATATTCCGGCATATTTAAAATCGTAGAATGTCTTGATGGGATGTCCTTCGAATAACTTTTTGGCAATAAGGTCACCATCGGGCAGGTTTACAATCTTTTCATCATTATGAGTGTAGGAGATGGATGAAGACCACTGGAAGTTCCTGCTCTTTATATTGACTGTGGATAACTGAATCTCATAACCCTTGTTGCTGGTTTCACCTATATTCTGCCAGGTTGCCATAGGAGACCCCCAGGCAGTAATGGCCGAGGTAACGGGCAATGTACGGCTAAACAGAAGGTCTTTCGTTTTTGAATCGTAATAATCGAAACTCAGATTGATGCGGCCATCGAAAAATCCCAAGTCTACACCATAGTTCCACTGATAGGTTTTCTCCCAACCAATAGAGGGGTTTCCGTATGGAGACACTAGTTGGCTTACTGAACTCAGCACCCCATCGATGGATACCGGAGAATAGGTGGCTGCTCCTGTCTGCGAAGAATAAGCTCCCATACCTCCGGAGTTACCGGTAATACCGTAGCTTAGGCGAAGTTTCAGGTTGTTCAGCCATTTTTTTGTAGACTCCATGAAGGGCTCCTGCGAAACACGCCATGCCAACGCCCCTGCCGGAAACGATTCCCATTTATGTCCACTGGCCAGATGGGATGCGCCATCCCAGCGCGTAGTAAATGAAGCTATATATTTATCATTATATACATAGTTCAGACGTAAGGCATAAGACATCTTCTGGCTTTGAGAGTAATTAGATTTCACACCATACTTCGTAATACCCGAAGCCATATTATAAAACAAATAGGAGTCAAGAGGCTGGCCGGAAGCTCGCATGTTATTAGAATCACTCTGACCATGGCTATAAGAGGTTACACCTGTCAGTGTAACTTTATGTCCTCTAAGCGGTTCGAATTTATAAGTCAGCACATTATCCCATAAATAGCTATAGCCATAGTTGTTATTGATGTAGGCATACGGTGCGGAATATCCATTTTCCACTCCCTGCAATGAATGTTCACCGATATATTGCCCATTGCGGGAGCTATTCAATGTGGTGCTGATCTGTGAGCGGAATGACAGTCCTTTCAGTGGAGTAATCTCCAGATAACCGTTGATATTGGCATAAGTCGTACGTGTTTGATTGGCATATTGATTCTCCATTTCATCTCCGAATGGAGAGGTCTCCCCTTCTATAAATTCAACATTGATGTTGCCATTGTCATCATAAGGTTTACCCAGAGGAAAGGCAGTCAACGATTTAGTAAAAATGTTCTTACCCCGCGAATTCTTAATCGTATAGGTGAGCGCCGAGCTCGCACCTATCTTTACCCATTTCCGGATTTGATAGTCTACATTAAACCTCATTCCGTAACGCGTCTGGTTTTCGTTAGAGAGCAAACCTTCCGTATTGTTATAGCTAAACGAAGTGTATATTTTGATTTTGTCACTTCCACCTCTCAATGACAAGTTTATATCTTTCTGAGAAGCATTTCCTTTGGTAGCCTCATCAATCCAGTCTATCCATTGATTGTTTTCATAAGCTTGCTGTATAGCCTCAGAAGAAAACATCTGAAAGAAGTTCTCCGGATATTCCCCGTTCTTAGTCCGATAAAGCTCGGTCTGATAACGGTACCATTCATCTCCCATCATACCATGTATGAAATTGGCTCCTCCCGAAATACTATATTTGGCATCCAAGTTGACCGTAACCTTTCCGGCCGCGCCTCTTTTGGTTGTGATAATAATGACGCCATTGGCACCTGCCGAACCGTAAATAGCAGTTGACGACGCATCTTTCAATACATCAATCTGTTCAATATCATTTGGATTCAGCTGATTGTAACTGGCCCCCTGCACACCATCAATAACAAACAAAGGTTCGTTGCTTCCGTTGATGGAACGAGATCCACGCAATAAGATATCCACATCCTCGCCTACCGCACCGGATCCCATCATAATATCGGCACCCGCAATTTTACCTTGAAGGGCCTCCATTACATTGCTTGTCGGAGTACCCTTTATGTCTTCCTTACTTACCGACACGACAGAACCACTCAGATCGGCTTTTCTCTGCGTACCATAACCAGTGCTCACAACCACCTCCTCCAGCAAATTCGCATCCTCTTGCATCACAATGTTCAAAGAGGTTCTCCCTTTCAGGTTTATCACCTGTTTCACATATCCCATATAGGATACTTCAATAGGATACTTGCCCGAGGCTTTCAAAGTGAACTGACCGTCAAGATTGGTAACCACTCCATTACTTGTCCCTTTTTCTACTACGGAAGCCCCGATTATGGGTTCTCCCTGGCTGTCCTTTACAGTTCCCGTAATGTTCTGCGCAACGGCATTGACACTCAGGAAAACGAATAGCATACTAAGCAATACTCGCATGTTTTTCAGATTAATAGATGTTTTCATCAATTTTAAATTAATTAATAATTAAAGGTTATTTGTCACAAAATTACCTAACGAATGTTTTTTAACTTTGTATGAGCGTACAAGAATTGTGTCTGTCCGTCTATCACACAGCTATAAACCTATTATTTCGATTAAAAAACCAATTAATACCAAAATGAAACTACACCTGTCGACACTATTGCTTTTATTCTGCCTTCCGATACTCGGACAGCCCCAACATACAATTACCCGATACAACATTGAAGATGGACTTCCACAACAAACCATAACCGGCATCACCCGAGATAGAAACGGATATATGTGGTTCACCACTTGGAATGGGCTGTGCCGTTTTAACGGACATTCATTCGTGACTTACAGAGTGATGCCCGGTGATGCGAATGACCTGGCGACCAACCGGATAGACGACATAAAGATAGACGCACGCAATCACCTTTGGCTATTGGATGACGAAAGTACCCTTTACCGATTTCATCCGGAAAGTAGCAAATTCGACCGTCTTACGTCGCAGACGGCTCCCGCCCAAAATATATTCACTCTTTCCGATGGGGATACCTGGGTATTCCAAACAGATGGGCGTTTGCTGAGGATTACTCCGGATGAGTCAACGATGACTTGCCGGCAAATTCTGGACAACTCGTATGGAGTACGCAGAATCATAAGCCTCCTGCAGGATAAAGAAATCATCTGGATTATCTCTGACAGAGGTATTTATAAATACTCCAAGAAAGATAATAAACTGACCCTGGCCTTATCCACACAAAAACATTTCCATAGCTTCAGGAAATACGCAAACAAGTTCGTAGTCGGTTCCGACAATGGTCAACTATATGTTTACGACCCAAAGAAAGATGATTATTCAATAGTGAAGTTCAACACTTCTGCCACACTGACAAGAATCAAGGCCTATGATTCCAGACATTTACTTATCACAGCAGAAAATGACGGCTTCTTCCTGACAGACGGTTATCAGGGAGAGGGAACACACTATACGGCTTCAAACCAACTGTTAAGCAATGACGTGAATGCACTATACGTAGAAGATAGCCAGAAACATATATGGATTGCCTACAAAAACACAACAATGATTTCCCGTATCGACTCACTCGGCAATTACCGCAAGCATTACCAACTAAAAATGCAGAAGCATGACAATTCCCAACGACAAATATCACAAGACCATGACGGGCGGTTATGGGTATTCTCTAAGAACGAAGCCCTTAATTATTATGATGAAAATGCAGATGAATTCCTCTTCTTTTCCATCAGCAGAACCAGTTGTGAATCAGCCCCTCCTAAAATAAAGAAGATATACTTTGACAAGCAGAACAATCTATGGATAGCCAAACAGCCTAAAGGACTTGTAAAAGTATCTTTCAAAAAAGATCTTTTCAGTCTCTCCGTACCGGACATAGCAGAATATCCATCTTCCAACGAATTGAGAAGTATAATGGAAGATGCAGACCACAATATCTGGGTTGGAAGCAAAAACGGAGACATACAGGTATATGACAGCAACAAGCGTTTCATCGGCTTCCTAAACTCCACCGGCAGGTTATCCCGGCAAGTGGAGAATTTCGATGCCGTATATGCCTTGCTACAAGATCAGAAGGGAAATATATGGATAGGGACACGCAATAAAGGCCTTATCAAACTAATCCCCAACGGCAAACTGAATTACCAGCTCAAATACTATAAGAATGATCCTGCGGACAAGTTCAGTCTGAGTTGCAATTCCATATTTTCACTAAAAGAAGATAAACAGGGCAGAATCTGGATCGGCACATTAGGAGGCGGAATCAACTATACAGACCGAGACGGACACTTCATACATCCGGGCAATGAACTATCGGATTATCCAACCCGCTTTTTAAGAATCAAGAACATCTGTATAGATCACCAGAGCAACATCTGGCTGGCTACAACATCGGGAGTATTGCTCTGCAAATGGAGTAACGGAAAACTGGCATATACTCCCATTGTGCGCAATTGCAACGAAAAGAACAGCCTGAGTTGCGACAATGTATATGACGTGTTTGAAAGCAGCAAACACGAAATCTTTATCACTACCTTTGGTGGCGGGCTCGACAAGTTGACCGGATTCGATAAGCAAAACAATGGAATCTTCAAGAACTATTCTTCTCCACAAATGATTTCCAACGTCCCACTGACACTGGCGGAAGATAACAAAGGAAATCTATGGATCCCATCAGAAAATGGCCTGTACCGGTTGTTTACGGAGAGTGACTCGACCGAAGTATATGACAACCGATTCCTGCCCGAAGGGCTTCTGCTCACCGAAAGCAGAGCCTGCCGCCTATCAAGCGATGAAATACTTTTTGGAACGGACAAGGGATTATTATCAATGAAACCCGAAAGAATGAAGCGAGACTCGCATGCATCCAACCTTATCATTACAGATATCCACATAAACGGAGAAAAAAAGGAACCCTCCTACTGGTCTTCCGGCATAACCCTCAGCCACAAGGAGAACTCATTTAGCATCAATTATGAGACGCTGGACATGAAATTCCCCAATAAGATAGAGTACGCCTACCGTCTGAAAGGCTTTGACAACTGGAACTATGTAAAAAACAACCGCATGGCAGTCTATACAAACATTCCTAAAGGGAACTACAGCTTCCAGGTTAAATCAACCAACAGTGACGGAGTATGGAGTAATAAGATAAAGGAGATTTCCATCACCATATTGCCTTCATTCTGGGAATCCATTTACGGTACCATATTGTATTTCATTATATTTATCCTCATTGTTGCCATTTCAACCTATATTCTGTTTGTTATCTATAAACTCAGGAACCGGGTTGCAATAGAGAAGCATATCTTAGATATAAAAACCAAGTTCTTCACAGATATGATTCATGAACTACGTACCCCTTTCACACTGATCGTAGCCCCCATAGACCACATGCTCTCACAAAAGGACTTGAGTCCTGTCATTCAGCAAGACCTGGCTCTAGTAAAACGAAACACCAAACATACACTGAAAATCATCAATCAGGTACTCGATTTGCAGAAGATACAGAATGAATCCAAACTTACAGTACAAAGAATAGAAATAGCCCCATTCATCGAACATATTATAAATAATTTCCAGTCAATTGCCATCCAACGGGAAAGTGAAATCACCTTTGAATCTAAAGAATCGCCTCTATTTTTATGGGCAGATCCGGATAAATTGGAAAGCATTCTCTTCAACCTGATCACGAATGCTTTTAAATATTCACCCAAAGGAACAGTCATACATCTGTCTGTTCAGGAAACTGATACCAATATCATTCTGCAAATATCCGACCAGGGATATGGCATCAGTCAGGAAAAACAAAAAAGTATCTTTAATCGGTTCGAGAATTACGTGAGTTCCGACATCTTCAAGAAACAAAGTACAGGCATAGGGTTGTCTTTAGTCAAGGAACTGGTAGAGTTACACAAAGGCAAAATCACTTTACAGAGCAAAATAAACGAGGGTTCCATTTTCACCATCTACTTCCGTAAAGGAAAAGAGCATTTTGCACCTGAAACGGAGTTCATTCTATCAGATTATGATGAACGGCCTCAACTGTCCCAGAATGATACTCTCTTTCTGAGAGACGATTACGAAGCAGAAGAAGAGGCTTGTAAGGACTGCGGCAAGAGTTCCATTTTAGTGGTGGATGATAATCAGGAGCTTCTTTTCTTCTTACATACGATTCTTTCCGAAGAGTTTCGTGTGATCACGGCTTCCAATGGAAAAGAGGGATTGGAAAAGGCAATCAAGTACCTGCCGAATATGATTGTCAGCGATGTTGTAATGCCGGAAATGACAGGGATCGAAATGGTCAAGAAGCTACAAGCCAATACTTATACCTGCCACATACCGATTGTTTTACTGAGTAGTAAGGCAGATGTGGAAAATCAAAATGAAGGTTTGGAATTGGGCGTGGATGATTACATAACCAAGCCCTTCAGTGCGAGTTATCTGATAGCCAAGATATGGAATATCATCAGACAAAGAAAGCGGATTCAGGCACTGTATTATTCAGAACTCATACAAAATAAAGAAGAAAGCAATATCGATTCCGAAGAGCAAGAAGAGCTTCGCTCACTTCCGCAAGCTGATAAAGACTTGCTGGACGGGATTGTCTGTTTCATCAACAAACACCTGGATCATCCGGACTTGAGCGTAGACACGCTTGTTGAAGAAGCAGGAATCAGCCGCTCCGCCCTATTCAAAAAGATAAAGACGCTCATAGGCATCTCACCGATGGAGCTCATCAAAAACATACGTTTGAAGAAAGCGGCAGAGCTGATCAGAGAGGGGGCGGACAACTTCACCCAGATAGCATACAAGACCGGATTTAAGGACTCACAGCATTTCAGTAAATGCTTCAAGATGATTTATGGAGTGACACCTACTGAATATAAAAAGAAATATCGTGATATGTATTGAAAGATCAGAGTTATCCTGCAGCTTCTAAAGCGCAAATAGAAACAATTTCTTATAAATGGACCACAGATTGCTGTTTTTTTCATATTTTTGTCCGAGACATCAAGGAATCTTATCCAATATATGAAGAAGCATCACTTTTATATCATATTCTTCCTGTTGCTCTGCATCATTAACGAAGGATATTCGCAAGGACTACAATTCTATGGAAACGAAAAACGAATTTCCGAACGCTCCTCTTTCTGTGTGTTTACTGAAAAATATCTTTCTGTAGCAACCGGAACATTTACCATATCTTTTGAATATGCCGCACAAAATACAGAAAGTCCGGGATACATCTTTTATCTCAAAAATGCGGACGGACAGGAAGCTTTCAACCTGACTTATGTGTACGATGACTCCAAAGGAAGTTTCATGTTCGCTCAGGACGGAAAGCAAATTTACCACGCGTTCCCATATCCTGCCGCAAAGTTACATGCGAAATGGATTCCCATTATATTCAAAATGGATATTCCTAATGACCGTATTAATATTAGTATAGGTAATGATCAAGTAACCATTGAGGAAATTGGGTTGAATAAACGGACATTTACCCCTCAACTTTTTTTCGGTATGTGCAATTACATTCTGGAAACAGCCTCTTTCTCCATCCGTAACCTGAAAATAAACAACGATGAAGAAAACTGGAACTTCCCCCTCAATGAAAGCAAAGGGGAAGATGTGCACGACAACAAAGGAAGAATTATCGGACATGTCACAAACCCTACCTGGCTCATCAATCGTTCGTATTATTGGAAACCGTTATTTCAATCTTACTCTTCCACTCCATCGGGTTTCGCCTTTGCACCGGAAAAGCAGGAATTCTACATATACAATCAAGACTCTATCATTACTTACAATATTTATAAGCGCACATCAGAACAGCTTCCTTATATGCCCGAAAAGACAACATTCCCGATTCGTCTGGGTATGAACTTTTATGATGAGAGCAAAGGAAATATCTACGCCTACGAGTTAAACTGGGCAGAGACCTTTATCGCAAAGATGAATCCGCAAACCAGAACGTGGGATATGATTAATCAAAACGATATCACTCTTCAAATGCATCATCATAGCGCAATTTTTAATCCTCAAAAGCAACAATTCCTCTTTTTTGGCGGGTATGGCAATCGTCGTTATTATAATACTTTCATAACCTATGATTTGTTACAAGAACGCTGGGATACCCTTCATTTTGCAGGAGATAAAATTTCACCTCGTTTTTTTGCAGGTATAGCGATGAGCCCTGATTGCAAACACGCTTATATCTATGGAGGAAAAGGCAATGAAACCGGTGATCAGAATGTAGGCATCCAGTATTATTACGATTTCTATCAATTAGACTTCGAGACAAAACAAATCAAGAAGTTGTGGGAACACAAGGCACCCTCAGCCAATCGTATTCCTACAAGAGACATGATACTTTCCGAAGATGGAAAATACGTCTATCTGCTGGCCTATCCGGAATACAAACCCGAAACTCACCTGCAACTCTATCGTCTCTCTATTTCCGACGGTAGCTATGAAGCTTTAGGCGATAGTATTCCACTCACCTCGGAAGAGATAGCAACCAATGCCAATTTATACTTCAATAAGAAACTGGAAGAATTCTATTGTGTCACTCAAGAGTTTGAAAAATACGGGCAATCCGCTACACGTATCTACTCACTCTCAAATCCTCCCGCATCGCTGGCAGCCGTAAAATTCTACGATAAACTTAGAAGTGATTCCAAGGACTCATCTATTTGGCTGTATCTCATTCCTATATTGTGCCTTGTCGTAGCCGGAGGCATCCTCATCACTATTAAACGACAGCAATCCACAAAAAAAGAAAAACACCAGACCAAAACGATCTTCTCACCCCAGAAAAGTAATACTTCCGATACAGGACTAATATCAATAATTCCCGCAGCCACCGCTGAAACCATCGAAAAAGAAGAAATAGACGAAACACTTCTACCAGATGCAATTACCAAGCGCAGAAACAGTATTTCCCTCTTCGGAACCTTTACAGCCACAGACAAAAATGGACGGGATATGACCTATATGTTCAGCCCCAAAATAAGACATATATTCTTATACATACTGATAAACAGTATAACCAAAGATGGAGTATTATCTTCCGATATGAATAACTTGTTCTGGCCCGACAAGCCGGATGATAAAATAAAAAACCTGAAAAATGTAACCATGAACCACCTCCGCAAAACATTGCAAGAACTGGAAGGTATTGAGCTTACCCACCAAAAAGGTTACTTTAAATTAATGTTCACAGATGAGTGTTATTGTGATTATCAACGTTTCTTCTTCTTAACGGATGGAATGAAACGTGCTCCTCTATCAGAGAATGACACGATGGAATTACACAATATTCTCGCACAAGGGAAATTCCTGAATACCATCGAAGAGAGTTTATTCGACTATTTCAAACAACAGGCGGAATCGTTTACAGTCAGCCTACTATCCGAACAAATACATACATTCTACAAGAATGGAAGAAACTCCGCTACGATACGTATCTGCAATATCCTGTTCGCCATAGACCCACTATCCGATATAGCTATGACTTATGCTGTATGTACTTATCGTCGCCAGAACAGGTCAGACAAAGCTATACATCTTTACAGCATTTTCACAAAAGAATACCGGAAGGTAATGGATGAAGATTACCCGATAGCCTTTGATAAAGTGAATACTGAAAACATCAGATTCTAACTCAATATGTACTGATAAAAAATCTCCTTATTGAAACATCCATTTCAATAAGGAGAAATTAAATAGAAAACAATCTTTATTACCTTCTTACCATCCTATATAACTGTACCGTGCACTATCAGTTCTCCAATATTAGTATTATTTGATCCATCGTGACTGCTTGTTATCTCAATCTTCAAATAACGCCCTTCGGCATCTTCTGTATCAAACTCCTGCATATCTGGCGTCTTCTTAGCTTCAAACTTACCAATACTTTTCCAGCTGTTCTGATCATCACTGATGAAGAACTCCATATCTTTTGTATTTGCATCACCACCAGACTGTCTGCCATAATAGTCAACACTTACTACTTCACTACGATCTTTCATATCAATAATGATAATATGCGGCCAATCCTGCCATCCACCACTCCATTGCGAATGCCAGAAAGTATTTATATCACCATCAATAATCGCCTCTACTCTCCCATTAGGAGCACTTTCTGCCGGCTCATCCGTATTGGCAGTAATAGTCCATTTCTTTGAGTCTAGTACCGGACTCGTTATGATAATCTCCATTGCATAAAGTCCACCGTCCTCACGTACCTTATATTGTTCAGAAGAAAGCCTAATCGGTAATAGGTAATTGCCGATAGGTAGTGCTGAAACAGATAATGCAATCTTTGCAGTCGCCTCTTTCATATCCTCTACAATCGTAACCGATGCCGGTAAAGTATAACAAGTTTCAGGCAAGAGTTCAAATTGTATAGCACTTGTAGCATTATAAGTAGCCAGATAATCCGCATCAACTTCCAAATTACATGTAATGTTCTGTGTATTGGAAGCATTAAAGCCAACTGTCAGATTTTGTATCATATTAGCAGCACCCAAGCCCAAGTTCAAATTAACACCCGATGAAGTAAAATAAATCATCGGTTCAATCACAACAGGAGCCAAAATAGCCATAGACTTATCATTGGTTATATCAACAGAAGCCTCCACTAACTTCATGGGCAATACATAATCCCCTTCTCCCAAAGCTTCGATAGCCTCCGGAGTAAAAATAATATCCACTACCTGATTTACATCTTTACGGTCAGAACTGAACGACACGGTAGAAGAGCTAATCTGATAACAAGTTTCAGGCATCATCTTATATTCGGTTTCATTCCGAGTATTATAAGCTGCTAACTCTTCAGTCGAACATAGACCAATAGTAGCCGTACAAGCCGTCTCTACCGCTCCCGATTTATAAATGGCCAGCTGATAAGTAGATGGCATACCAGTCTTATAAATTTCAAACTCTTGCAATCCACTTGATACCAAATAAACCTTATTTTCTGTCAGGTTATCTTCCAACCCATCTTGACAGGAAAAGAAAACACTGGTACCCAACAACAAAGCTCCTAATATCAGTTTATAGTTTTTCATATTATAGTATGTTCTAATATTAATAAATTCAAGTTACAACCATATCACCAACCCGGATTCTGCACCAAAGAGTTGTTGCGATCTATTTCATCCTGCGAAATGGGATAGAGATACATCTTATCTTCAAATACACGGCGTTCAAAAACCGTACGCTGATAGAACTCCGTAGATTCAAAGCTATCACCTGCAAAAACATTCATACCATACATATTTCCATTGTCACCATACATGCGACGGTCAGGAGTATGCTTAGTATCCGTCTTACCTGAAAGCAAACGACGGCGAGTAGTAAAATAACGGTCGGCTTCAAAACAAAGTTCCACCTGACGCTCACGTATAATATATTCCGCCTGAAGCTCTGTATTTCCTTTTATCTCCGGGTGAGTATCGAAAATGCTGGGTAAACCTGCACGCTCACGAATCTTATCCCAGTATTTCTTAATATCAGAGTTATTGGGATCATACTCATTCAAAGCTTCAATATAATTCAGATAAATGCCAGCAAGACGAATATAAGTATGCTGACGCCATCCATAATATTGTCCACGATAAGGATTGCTATCATAGTGTATGAACTTATTAACCAGATATCCTGTAGCTGAGTGGTCAGAAACGCCATTAGCCCCTGATACACCACTACCATAAAGTTCCACACGCCCCCAGCCATCTTTATTCTTCTCAGAAGAGTAAATATCACGGTCAGCGGCAGCCACCTGCAGAACCGGATGTCCGTTATAAAGAATACTTGCATAAAAACGAGCCTCACGGTTGGCATACATATTCCATTCACCTTTACGATGTCCCCACGAATTACCATCACGAATCTCATTCACATTATCATTTAACCAGTTGGAATGAGCTTCATCAGCAAAACCTTCTTCTACATATCCGCCTTCCTCATCGTCAATTGTATATCCATTAGCCATGTAAAAGGCATCAACCAAACGTTGTGTAGGTGCCATGCCGTTCCAACCGCCGGGACGAGGGCAAGCATGCTTTTCAAAGCCATTGGCATCACACTTGGTAACCGCCCATAATACTTCACAATTCCATTTCTCCAAATGCACATTACGCACTGATTTATATGGATTAAAAGTTCCATCTCCATTTTCATCATTACGATAAAGAGCAATCCGGACTTCAGAACTATTTTCAGCCGCAGTAATCACGGCCTTAGCAGCTGTAGCAGCATCTTTCCACTTCTGTTCACTATAAGTAGTATTTACCAACGGGGTACCATCATTATTTTTAAAAGAAGCATATGCTTTATTTCCATTCCATTGCGGGCTGGCAGCCATTAAGGTCACTTCCGATTTTACAGCCAGACAAGCTACCTTATCAGGCTTTCCCAACCAAGTTCTATCCACCTGCCAAGAGAAAGGAAGATCCGGATAAGCCTCATCCAACATACGGATAATGTAACTGACACAATCATCATACGGCGTACGCGGAAAAGAGTTCCAATCGCTATCCATTGGTTCTTCTTTATCAATCAGCACAAACGGACCATATTGCTGTAATAGCTTCCAATAGTAGAATCCACGAAGGAACTTCACTTCAGCTTTATACTGTTTTTTCAATTCAGCAGTCAGTTCCTCGCAGAGATCCACATTATTTTCAAACACAAATGAAGCACGGATAGCCTTATAATAATTTCCCACTGATCCCATTCGAGATTATTGGGTCCCCAATTTCCTACATTCATACTGGCAGTACAATAGCGCTCCCATATCATATCACACTCATCCGAAGCACCGACCCAAGGAGCATCTCCCCAAATGGAATGTTCTATAGGCAATTGTGAATAGACACTATACAGATAGGCTTCTGTCTCTTTTCTGTTTTTCCAAACCATATCCATGGTCTTCTGGTCATCGGGCATTTTATCAAGAAAGTCACACGATGAGACCAGTAATGCCACTACAGCAAATAAGATTATATTTCTTAATTTCATAATAATATCTATTTAAAAGTTAACTCTCAAACCAAAATTGTACTTGCGTTGCAGTGGATAAGCATCTCCACGTCCTTTACCAATTTCCGGATCCCACATTTTGAAAGGAGAGAACACCGCCAAATTAGTACCGTGGAAGTAAATACGCAACCCACTTAGAAACATCGGCTCCAGCCACTTTTTGGGGAAGCTATACCCAATCTCTAAATCTGCCAAACGAAGGAAACTTCCATCTACTTGCCATTTCGTGGATTCCTGATAGTTATTGGTAGAACCACCAATACTTAAACGAGGATAAAACGCATCCTGACGAGGATTATCAACCGTCCAACGATCCAAAGCCTCTACGAAAAGATTACCACGATCACCACCTTCCTGAAAAGGAACAAAGCCTTCACCTCCCAGCATATAAGAAACGCGAGTCTGACCACGGAAGAAAATACCGACATCAAATCCTTTCCACATCAACTGAGTACCAAAACCATAAACGATTTCAGGAATAGACGAGTAACCAATAGCAACTTCATCATTACTGTCCACAATGCCATCGCCATTAACATCAAGATACTTCACATCACCCGGACGTACAGTACCAAACTGTTGCTTAGGACTTCTGGCTATTTCAGCTTCATCATTGAAGTATCCTAAAGCTATCAGACCAAATTGCTGATTATGTCTTTTACCCACACGATTCTGATACTTATTCTGATAATCAGGCTGATCCTGATCAAGTACGGTATTATGCGTAAAGGTCCCATTAGCATAAACACGCATACTAAAGTCGCGAAAACTCTTATTATACTCAATCGTGCCATCCACACCCTGATTCTCCATTCTACCAAGATTAGCAAATGGCATATCATTGATACCGGCAATACCAGGCAGAGAATTACGTTGAATCAGAATGTCCTTACGCTTCTCATAAAAGTAATCAACATCCAAAGAAACATCACCACCAAAAAACTCGGCTTGTATACCAATATTTGATTTCAATCCCTTCTCCCAAGTCAGGTTTACTACTCCATATTGATTCTCACCTGTACCGGCATAATTTGTTTCATTCGGCCCGAAAATATATCCGCCCAAGCCATCACCTACAATCGTAAGATAAGCATAGCGGCGATTATTGGGTAAAGCCTCCGCTCCTACCAATCCCATAGAACCTTTCAGTTTCAACATGCTCACCACATTGTTTATAGAACTGTTCTGCCAGAACTTCTCGTTAGAAATTAAATAGCCAATGGCTCCCGCAGGGAAAATACCAAAACGCTGACCTTTAGGAAAATTTTCAGAACCATTGTATCCAATATTGAACTCCGCAAAATAACGGTCATCATACGAGTAGGTGGCACGAGCTGCCAGACCTTGTTTACGATAAGGAAGAGAACGGATTGCTTCAGTAGCGGTACCATCACGATAGTCACGATGATAATACATGCCCATACCTCCTACACGGTGTACTGTATTGAATACGCGTTCATAAGTAACCTGCGCTTTTAACTCCATAGCACGATTCACTTCCTGCTCCGTTTCGTAACCTAAATATTCATCACCAATAGACATCTGTTTTAATTCCAGATTACCGGCATCATCACGTCCAGTGGCCATATAGTAAGATTCTTTTTTAGTACGTTTGGTAATATTCTTGGTATAAGCATCAAAGGAAAACGCAACATTAGCTTTCAGTCCCGGTACCCATTTACCAAAGTCCTGTGACAAACGAGCCTGACCATTGAACTGGTTTTTAAACTCCGTACGATAACCTGAACCCATCAGACGTTCAGCAGGATTCTCCGTAGTAATGGAGTTGCTTCCGGCCCATACATAATGTTGACTACCATCCGCATTAAAACCATAAGGATAACGTACAGGAATATTAATAGGATTCTGAGTATATGCCTTATCAAAAAGTTCAGAGCTTGTCATACCGGGATTATGGCTATCTATCAGCCAACCACCGAGTTCCAAATCGAGCGTCGTACTTTTACTCAAAGATACGTCTACATTGGCACGATAATTATATTTGGTCAGAGAAATATTCGATTTATAACTGTTAGTCGGATTATCTCTATAATTACCATGTTCATTCATAATACCTACTGAAACAAAATATCGTGCAACTTTACCTCCGCCATGTACATTCAGTGAAATATTGCTATTATCAGAGTTCTTCTTGAAGATCTCATTAAACCAATCTACATTAGGATAGAGATAAGGATCCGTACCTAAACGGGTTGCTTCTATTACCGCATCACTATAAATAGGCGTTCCGTTGGCTTCATTATACAATTCCATAAAATTGGCACCATCCAGCAGCTTCGGCATACGTGTCAACTGGCTGACACCATACTCCATCTTCAATTCAATAGATGGTTTCTCAGATGCCTCACCTTTACGAGTAGTCACCAAAACAACACCATTGGCTGCACGTACACCGTAAACAGCAGTGGCTGAAGCGTCTTTCAGGATAGAGACACTTTCTATTTCCTCGGGTGAAATATTCGTCATAGAACGTTCCACACCATCTACCAATACCAACGGATCTTGGTTTGCACCGAAAGTGGAAATACCTCGAATCCAGAAACTGGAGGCATCCTGTCCCGGTTCGCCCGAACGTTGTACTCCAATAATACCAGCCATACGCCCTACCAAAGCATTCTCTAAAGAGCGGGAAGGAACTTTCAAATCAGCCATACGCACAGAAGCAATGGAACCGATCACACTTGCCTTACGCTGCGTACCCATACCTACTACTACCACCTCATCAAGCGACTGTACATCTTCTGTCATTACAATACTGATACTAGAAGAATTTGCCACTTCCTTTTTCACAGTATTATATCCTACATAAGAAAATTCCAGGATTTCTCCTTTCTGTGCTTCAATAGCGTAAAAGCCATCAATGTCGGTGATAACTCCCGTTGAGGTCGTCAGATTACGGACTGCAACCCCAATAAGCGCATCGCCCTGGCCGTCCAATACTTGTCCTTTGATTTGCTGTTTACCCGATTGTGCCGATATGACTCCAGGCACCGTGACCATCAATATACATAAAACCAGAAATGCAATTCTCTGGTAAGATGGCCGAATTAGAAAATAAATGTTTTTCATTCTACATATGTTTTTATTAGTATTACATACTTACGGGGATTCCCCGCAAAGGCTCCAAAACATCTGCAAAGCTATGGCTGCTGTCTTAAATAAAGGATTAAACATAGATTAACAACCGTATTAACCCCACCATTTTTTTATTAACCGACACTATTTCAATATAAAAACAGAATCCCGCCAAAGCCAAACAGGTTTCCTTATAATTAGTAACCGATTAACAAAGAAATTCCATCCTTAACATTCGCACTAACCCCTTTTTAATCCAATTACTAACTTCATTTTCTTAATTTTGCCTACGGTTCCAAAACACACATATCTATTTCTCATATTTATTAATTAAATTAACCATGAAATTGAAAAAGCTATTTCTCGCTGCCGAACTTACCGCGGCAGCCACTGTATCGGTAACAGCGCAGAAAGCACCCGAACCTTGCGGTTTGACTCCCAGTGCCCGACAGATAGAATGGTACAATCGTGAAATGATTGCGTTCTTCCACTTCGGCATCAATACTTTCGAAGACTTTGTCAACGAAGGAGACGGAAAGGCATCTACAGCCATATTCAATCCTGCCGCATTAGATTGCGAGCAATGGATGCAAACCCTAAAGTCAGCCAGCATACCGGCAGCCATCCTCACGGCCAAACATGCCGATGGCTTTTGCCTTTGGCCGAGCAAATATACAGACTACTGCGTAAAGAACTCCACTTGGAAAGGCGGGAAAGGCGATGTTGTGCGCGAATTTGTAGATGCCTGTGAAGAATACGGCATCAAAGCAGGTATTTATCTTGGTCCGCACGACCGCCACGAGCATCTGCGACCGGATTATACAACAGAGAAATACAAGTACTATTATGCTGCCCAGTTGGAAGAACTAATGAGTGATTATGGGAAAATATGGGAAACCTGGTGGGATGGTGCAGGAGCTGATGAACTTACTACTCCTCTCTATACCCATTGGTATAAAATTGTACGTGAGAAACAACCTGACTGTGTAATCTTCGGAACAAAGAATTCTTATCCTTTCGCTGATGTACGCTGGATGGGTAATGAAGCCGGAGAAGCAGGCGATCCTTGCTGGGCAACTACAGACTCTATTGCTATTCGTGACGAGGCAGCCTACTACCAAGCACTGAATGAAGGTATATACAATGGAAATGCTTATGTACCTGCGGAAACAGACGTATCCATCCGTCCCAGCTGGTTCTACCACGAGGAAGAAGACAGCCGTGTAAAGACCGTAAAAGAGTTATGGGATATCTACTGCACCTCAGTAGGGCATAACAGTGTGCTATTGCTTAACCTCCCGCCCGACCGCAGAGGATTGCTTCATTCTAAAGATTCATTGCATATAGCTTTACTAAACCAAGGTATTCGTGAAACTTTTGGTAAAAACCTGTTAACAGGCAGCCGTGCCAACGCAACTAATAATCGTGGAGCTAAGTTTGATGCCAAATATCTGATAGATAACGACAAACAGACTTACTATGCCGGACGCGATGGAAACGTAAAAAGTGATATCACCTTCACCTTACCACATTCCACTACTTTCGACTGTCTCATGGCAGAGGAAGTAATAGAACTGGGACACCGTACCTCCCGTTGGAGCGTGGAATACTCCAACAACGGCAAAAATTGGACATCTATCCCGGAAGCTACAGGCAAACAGTGTATCGGATATAAATGGATTGTACGGTTTGCTCCGGTAACAGCCAAATATGTACGCCTTCGTATTGAAGACGGACGCGCCTGCCCCGCTATCCATAGTTTCGGAATCTATAAACAAGCTGAAATACTCAAATAAAAAAACAATGTATAAAATTAAAAGCATCATACTATCCGGTATACTTGCCTTCTGCAATCTTTGTGCCACAGCACAAAGCATAGACTCAGGGCAGGCATATGAGATACACACGTTGAGCGGTCTTGCAATGGATAATCAGGAAAGCGTGGACACCGGTTCCAAAATATTCATTTCCAGACGTGTTCCTGGTAAAGAATCTCAAATATGGCAGTTCATACCCATAGAAAAAGATATTTATTGCATAGTCAGTCCTCTGTCTCAGCAAGCCATTGACAATGGTGGAGATGGAGCTGTAGAACGAAGTATCCTGCAATGGAGCAATGATTTGAACAACTCAAACCAGCGATGGAAAGTTAATCGGCAATCCAATGGGAATTATATTTTTACCAGTGTGGCAAGTGGATATAATCTGGGCTTTCCAGATGCAGGCTTAGTAGGAGAACCTGTTTTCCAGTTGAAACCTGATATCCACCAACCCAATCAACAGTGGATTCTGGTCAAATCGAATGTGAAAGTAAAAGCTGATCCATTGAAAACCCACAGCAACAATGATTGGGAAAACCAAAACATCTTTGCCATAAACAAAGAAGACGGACATGCCACATTCATTCCTTTTGCCAATATGGAAGAAATGCAAGCAGATCCTGCTTACCGTCGCCCTTGGGAACGCACCCGTTCCAGCCGTTATGTGTTGCTGAACGGTAATTGGAAATTTAACTGGGTGAAACAACCCGAAGATCGTCCGAAGGATTTCTATAAAACTAACTATGACGTATCAGCGTGGGCTGAAATCCCTGTCCCCTCCAATTGGGAAATGCATGGCTACGGTACACCCATCTATACCAATATCACTTATCCATTCCGTAATAATCCACCTTTCATACAAGGGCAACGTGGCTACACGGTAGAAAAAGAGCCAAATGCTGTCGGGTCTTATCGCCATGAATTCACTTTACCTGCCGGCTGGATAGACAAGGAAGTATTTATTCATTTCGATGGCGTATATAGTGCCATGTATCTATGGATTAATGGGAAAAAAGTGGGATATAGCCAAGGAGCCAATAATGATGCCCGCTTCAATATCACCCGTTATGTACATCCGGGCAAAAACCAAGTTGCGGTGGAAGTCTATCGTTGGTCAGACGGTAGCTATCTGGAAGATCAGGATATGTTTCGCTTAAGTGGAATCCATCGCGACGTATATCTTGTAGCCAGTCCCAAAGTACAATTACGTGATCTGCATCTGACTTCCGTTCTCAGTTCCCGCTATGACAAAGCAGAACTAAACGTGAAAAGCAAAATCAAAAACCATGGGAAAGCAATCAAAAATGCTTCCGTACGTGTCTCACTGCTCGATGAAACGGGAAGAAATCTCAAACAGTTCGTTACTGAAACCGGTGCTCTGGCTGCCGGAAAAGAAGTAATAATAAACAGCAAGGGGAGTATTCGCGATCCTAAACTGTGGAGTGCAGAGACTCCCTATCTATATACAGTCAATGTAGAATTGCTGGATGAGCAAGGGAAAGTGACCGAAGCCACTACACAACAATACGGTTTTCGCCGTATAGAAATTCGTAACAATAAAGTATATATCAATGGCATGTTGACTCTATTTAAAGGAGCCAATCGCCACGACATTCATCCACAATATGGGAAAGCAATCCCTGTAGAAAGTATGATTGAAGACATCCTTTTGTTCAAGCGTCATAATTTAAATACCATCCGTACAAGTCATTATCCTAATGATCCGAAAATGTACGGGCTATTTGATTACTATGGCCTATACGTCATGGATGAAGCCGATCAGGAATGTCATGGCAATATGTCATTAACCAATAATCCCGCATGGGAGGCAGCCTTCGTCGACCGTATGGTACGCATGGTAGAGCGTGACAAAAATCACCCGTCCGTAATCTTTTGGTCATTAGGCAATGAGTCTGGTGGAGGCTGCAATGCAGTAGCCGAATACAAAGCTGCCAAAGCTATTGATGACCGTCCTATCCACTATGAAGGCATGAATGACCAGGCAGACATAGACTCACGTATGTATCCTTCTATCGAAAGCATGATAGAGCAGGACAAGCAACCACGAGACAAGCCCTACTTCCTTTGCGAATACGCCCACGCCATGGGAAATGCCGTAGGGAATCTTGAAGAATACTGGGATTACATTGAATATCATTCCAACCGCATGATTGGTGGCTGCATTTGGGATTGGGTAGATCAGGCACTCAACAAACCAGGTGAAGCAAAAGATCACCTTTACTTTGGAGGTAGTTTCGGTGACGCCCCCAATGACAATGACTTTTGCTGCAATGGTCTTGTCACAGCCGACCGTCGTGTTACTCCCAAGCTATTGGAAGTAAAGAAAGTATATCAATACATCTCATTCAAGATTAATGACAAAAACAGTGTCGAACTACACAACCGTTACACGGTTCACAATATGACTCACTTCAACCTTCACTATACACTTGAAAAGGATGGTAAAGTTATTAAAGAAGAAGAGTTCGGCCTGCCCGATGGAAAGCCAAACGAGCGCCGTACCATTCATGTTCCAATGGAGCGTTATCTGACTGACCCTAATGCAGAGTATTTCGTAAATTTTGAAGTGAAACTGAAACATGACTGTGTGTGGGCCCCTGCAGGCCATGTAGTAGCAACCGAACAGTTTGCTCTAAATGAGAAGATTAATAAACCTTCTGAAATCAAGACCGATACTCCGGGAAACGAAATTCTAAAAGCTTACGAAGAAGAACGCCGTTACGTACGCTTCGAAAACAATAACTGCGGAATTTCATTCGATATGGCTACCGGACAAATGATCGGCTTGCGCTATGGTGCACAAGAAGTATTGCATCGGCAGCAAGGTCCCGAATTTAACTGGTATCGCTCCATCAACAACGATCCCCGCAATTGGACCAATACGCAAATCAAACTTCAGGATTTCACATGGAAACAGGCCGAAGATAAGAAGTCTGTAACTGTAATTGCAGAATTGGAGGCTATCATAGGAAAAGTTAATGTCCCCCATACCATAACCTACACTATCCATGGAAATGGTGCTATTGATATAAAAGCCAGTTTTAAAACCGGAACTGACTTTAATCTGCCCCGCCTTGCTTTACAAACCAGTCTTAACCCTGCTTTGGATAAGATCACTTGGTTTGGACGCGGCCCTATCGAGAACTACCAAGACCGCAAGAATGCAGCCTACGTAGGATTATATTCTACCACCGTAGAAGATATGCGCGAATACTATGCACGTACACAGAGCATGGGAGAACGATGCGATTCACGCTGGTTGACATTGACCAACAACTATGGGAAAGGCATTAAGATCACTCCGGAGGGTACTATTGACTTCTCTGCCCAGCACTACACCGACCGCGAATTATGGCAAGTGAAATATGCTCATGACCTTGGAAATATCCGTCGTTCCGAAGTTGTATTAAATCTGGATTGTGTACAACGCGGATTGGGCAATGCCAGTTGCGGACCAGGTCCACGTCCGAAGTATGAGATTAAAAAAGATAGCGTATATACATACGCTTTCCGCATTGAAGAAGTTAAATAAATCAGATTCTTAAAGAAGAAATCAATATACTCAATATAAAAAAGCAGAAATACTTGACTTCGCTTTTCCAATGTAGTATATTTGTATTCGTAATCTTAATTCTGATTCAAATTTAAATTAGCATAAGAGGAGAGGCATAGCTTCTCCTCTTTTTGTACCTATCTATTCCATAGTATTTCAAATGCCACACTTTAGTTCCCCGAATGCCACACCTCAACTATTAAAATGCCATACCTCAACAGTAGGGATGTGTGGCATTTGGTTCGGTCAGGTGTGGCATTCGGGGAAGTAAGGTGTGGCATTTACACCATCTATCTGAGGCAAACAGGCCATCTGTTTGCCCTGAACGCATCCTGTGTTTCATGCAGACAGATGGTCTGTTTCAAAAGAGTGTTATTTACGCTAATGACTATGAGATTCTTTCATCAACAGTTAATAATATAGAAATCTGCTCTTGACAAGATTTCCATTTCAGAGCATCATTTACTGTAAGAATACGGAAAATCTTCCAGATGTATCCCTCTTTCTCTATTAGGAACACTATCCATAATCAAACGGAATTCTCCACCGCCTACCAACTCTTCATGTTTTAGATAATTACGAGTAAACCCTTCAGCATTTAATTCAGCCGAACGAATATAACAATTAGTATCTGATACACCTTCAGCATGAATCGTAAATGTTTTCTCTCCGGGCAATGAAAGAGTAGCCTTCGGAAATAGCGGGCTGCCCAAAACATATTCGGATGCACCGGGACACACCGGATAGAAGCCAAGCGCCGTGAATACATACCAAGCCGAAGTCTGTCCGTTATCCTCGTCACCACAGTAACCTTCCGGACCCGAATTATAGAGCTTATTCATAACATTGCGAGTATGATACTGAGCTTTCCAAGGCTGACCGACATAATTGTACAAGTAAATGGCATGTTGCACAGGTTGATTACCATGAGCATATTGCCCCATATTCAGGGCAACCATTTCAGCTATCTCATGAATGACAAAACCATACGTACCGTAATTGAAGGTATTGGGAGCGACGAACATAGAGTCAAGACGACCTGCCATCAGCTCATGACCACCTAACAAGGACGACAAGCCTTCCGGATCATGGAACACACTCCAGGTCCAGTGCCAGGAACAGCCCTCTGTAAAAGGACCTCCCCACTCAGTTGCATCGAAGTTATCACGCCACTTACCATTGGCATCCTTTGCCCACATAAAACCTTTCTCCGGATAGAACAGGTTGCGATAGTTCTGAGCCTTTTTATAATATTCGGCTGCTACTTCCTGATGTCCTGTCTTTTCCGCAAAACGTGCCAAGCACCAGTCGGCATAAGCATATTCCAGAGTCTTGGCAGTCGCCTCATGCACTTCGGGATAAGGAACATAGCCCAAACGATCATATTCAGCATATCCGTCACGTCCTACAGAGGAGATCTCTTCACTGCGTGCCCGCGTCTGATTCAGCATAGCTTCCAATGCTTTATCTTTGTCAAATGTCCTTATACCCTTCATCCATGCATCGGTAAGCAACGAAATTGAATTGTTTCCTATCATGCAACCACGATGCCCAGGACTTGCCCACTCAGGCATGAAACCGCTTTCGCTGTATGCATTCACGATTGATTGCATGATTCGTTCGCTTACTTCGGGATAAACCAATGTAAACAACGGATGTACAGCACGGAAAGTATCCCAAAAGCCATTGTCAGTGTACATATATCCGTTGTGTATCTGCCCGTCATAAGGGCTGTAATAAACCGGTGCCTCATTCTTATCGAACTCATAGAATTCACGCGGAAACAAGAGCGTACGGTACAGGCAGGAATAAAACGTTTTCTGCTGTTCCTCCGTACCTCCTTCCACTTTGATACGTCCCATCTGTTCATCCCATACTTTCTTTGCAGCTGCTGAGACTTCCGCAAAGGAACGTCCTTTCACCTCACGGTCCAGATTCAAGCGTGCCTGTTCGTGATTAATGAAAGAAGACGCCACACGAATAGTTAACTTCTCTCCGGCCTCCAAATGGAAACCGACATATGCGCAAGCATTCTCGTCTGTTCCGGATTCTACAATAGGCTTATCAAACTCTACAATGAAATGATTGCCAAAATTATCGGGAACTCCACCGTTATTGTAACGGGTAGTTCCATAAATACAATTCCGCTCTGCATCCAAAGCCACGTTTCCTCCATGCTGGTATGCATCAATCACAATATATTGCCCTTCTTCTGAAGGATAAGTGACCTCGAATACCGCTCCGCGAGACGTTGCAGACAAAGCTGTGGTAACTCCGTTGTCAAACTTCACCTGATAACAATTCGGAGCCGCTTTTTCATTTTCATGACGAAAGCCCACCCCACGACTCTTGTTATCCATAATAACCTTACCCAGTAGCGGCATGATGGAAAATGTACCATAATCGTTTATCCATGGGCTGGGCTGGTGTGTCTGACGGAACCCTCTTATCAGGCTGTCCGTATACATATACATCCATCCACTACCGTTCTCCCCGGTCTGAGGGCTCCAGAAATTCATTCCCCAAGGTACGGCTACCGCTGGATACGTGTTACCATGCGAGAACGCGAATGTAGAAGATGTCCCCATCAAGGGATTTACAAGAGATGCCGGTGACGGCTGAGTCTGCATCTTATGCCCACATGATACCAGCAAAAGACAAAGACTAAAGAGATAAATCAACTTTTTCATAAACATTAAAAGATTTTATTTAAGTATTCAAGTGTCTGTTCGGGGTGTCTGCTCATACGCAAACGCCATACCAGTTCCTGCATATTCACCACTTCAAAACGACCGTCCAGCTTCCCGGCACAAAGTCTGGCTGCCGCGGCTCCATGAGCATTCCCTTCAAAGCGACTCCAGGCATGTACACATATCGCCGAAAAGCTCTCTACCTGTGCTTCTGCTTTCAGTTTTGAAGCGATGAAATCAGGAGAACCTTCTCGCTCATGAATCCTATCCCAAAGGGAATACCTTACAGTAATAACCGGAATATCATATCCATTCTTATTCGTTACCCAAAAGACTTCTCCCCCGCCTCCGGCATAAGGAGAATATTGTAGAGCTATGATTCCCTCCAATCGGTCATTCGCATCCACAAAGGCCTGATAAGCTTCCCTAGACGCTGCCGATTTTACATTCATAGCCATTACACCCAGCAATCCTACATGATACCGGCGCATAGAAACAGCCAATCGTTCAGCTGCAATCTTCAGGTTATCATTCCGATTATTATTCTGACTGTATGTATCTATATAATAGTAACCTCCTCCCAGCATTTCCAGCACAGAACATTCATCCCTCCGCAGGTTCATCAGATTATGCAGTTGGGCAGGCGCCATCATAGACAAAGTAGAAACAGGTAATCCATAGCTCATTTTCACTTCAATTGCCTCCGGAACGTCGTAAAAGCTGGTGGCAAAGTCCTGCATCATCCATTGGATGTTATCGCCATCTGAGAGAAAAAAGGAAACATAATTACGTTTCTTATCGAAATCTATAAGTTTCGGATTGAAAGATTGAGCCCGTACAGGCTGTTGACGCTCCGTATAAAGCAATGATGTAAGAGAATGATTGTAACTCCAGTCACAAGGAATCATAGGATGTCCGCTTTTTGATATACGAGCCACAAACTGGTCTTCACTGACTCCCTGTTCCCACCCATAGACCGGGACATTCGGCTGTAGCCAAGCAAGCACTTCTTCCAGTAGATCCACGTTTTGACCACTTCGGGGATCTCCTTGCTTCTTGTTCAGATTCAATACAAACAAATTATTCTTGATAGCAAATTCACGCAATTCACCTGTCTGGACAGGCATAATCACCAAAGCTTCATTACTACATTTATCTTTGAATTCGTGCCACGCATCGAGTGTTGTTTTGTGGGTGGCATCATACTTCATACTATATCCGGCCTTTTCAAAATATTCTTTATCGCGAACATCTACAATAATCGAATTATAAACGTGAGAAGCTACAGAAGCCACTATTCCACTCTCCGGATTATTTTTCACATCAGTCAGCACATATCCATCAAAGAAATCCTTCAGTTGAAGACGCAAGCCGTCCACTGATTCATAATCACTACATGCCAGCTCCAGACCATTCTGTACGCCCTGCTCACAGATACCCATATCTTCCAATGCTTGTTTGGAAACTTTATAAGATGCCTTTCCGCCATGATCGTACAACCAGACTGCAACATCACTTTTCCCTTCTTCCACCATACGGTTTGTCAAACCGGCTAATGACTGGCATAGTAGATGATATTGCAATCCCTGCATGGTTTCGGTCTCATTAATACTATTACGATTATCTATTGAAACGACCCCGGTACAAGTCCAGAACTTTCGGGGTTTCTTCTTCATTTCCGGCATAGAATACAGCTTTCCGTCCGGAACAAAAGAATTGGTTTCCTCACGATCCAACAATCTTCCTAACCCAAAAGCAGACAGACTCAAACCTATCAAAACTACAATGGCACTTATCTTCAGTTTCATGAAATAATTAGTTTAAGAATTATTCATCAAGATTTTCACCGCCAAAATAGATGAAGAAGGTTAAGCAACCGCTTAACTATGGGTTAAGTACAGATTAATTCACGAAAAGAATCGTTAACCCTGCATAAATAGGGCTATTCATCGAAGTTTATATAGAAGGAAAGGTGACGAATAGAACTGTTTTTCATCCAAGAACTCATCGAATCATGAGATTCTTATATTCAGAAGCAGTGGATGAAGACATCCGCTATGACGGAGATAGTCATCACAACAATAAAAAAAGTAAAATTAAAGCCAACATACTCATTGCGAGTTAGTTGGCTTTTTGCATCTTTAGATATTTCCCGAGTACAGGGATACTTACTACATCATTCTTTCATAAAATCAGGAGTCCAATCTTCTACTTTATGATGTTTATATAAAATATTATCTATTAGTTTAAGCATACGTTTATTTCCTTTCATCAATGTATCATTTTTAAGAATTACCCCATTCAAACTAATACATACAGGTACTTTTTTCCTATTTTCCTTAAATACAATAAGGGAAGATATACGTAAATCATAGTCAAGCTCCTTCTTCAAAATCTTTAGTTTATTAACTGCCTTTACATATTCTCTAATTATTTTTCTATCCATTATCACAGAATCCTTAGTAACACAGGTGTCATACACAATATCGGCACAATCCCTGATAGCATTAGGTGTTTCAATCCATTTAGGCATATACCAGAATTTTATATAATCAATATCGTTAGCATCAATCAAATTCTTAGTAGTGGAACAGGAAGTTCCAACCAAGGGAAAAAGAGTACAAAACACACCATATAGAAATAACCTATTCAGATATCCAACGTTTTCTATTATTTTCATATTCTTTCGTTTTAACTTCATTTATTTTATTTGATGTAACTCCTTCAGTAATTACGGGTTCCAATATATTGTGCCGCCTGCCGCATATTCACTATAACAATCCCTATCGGTTGATTCCATTACATTTATTGTCAAACCTGTATTCTCAACTGCTACGACTATAGAAGAGCCACTTCCATTGCCCGCTTTGCATCATTAATTACCATTGGCATCATACATATATTCTGTAGTGGCATTTGCACCATTCTTAAACTCAAAACTGTTATTGTAGGCCATAGTTGTAATCGCATCATTCACTGATTTCAACTGGTTACCGTTCAGAGTTATTTTCAAATTGTCTATCAGACCGTATGCGCTTGCACTTGTCTGGCCGTACCACTGTAAGAAGAAAAAGCCTCCGGATCGTCACAAAAACAAAATATCGCATTCCCTGTCTCTACCCATATTTCAGAATAAGAGACAGGGAAGCTTTAAATGAGCGGATAATTTTAGTACTTAAAATATCAGATAAGAATATTCATCACTATAAAAATGGCTTGTATTTACTTCAAACTTTCCTGTACATATCTTTCATGAAGAAGATGACTATTATATTCAACGTGACTATAATTCGCATATTTAACAAAGTTAGCTGCAGAGATGGACCAGAAGGCTTTTTCGAAAGAGAAATCTTTTACAGGAAGATAGATCCAAGCTTCAAATTTATCTCTATGATCTTTGTAATAGAAACACCGACAAAAGTCACCTGATATTGGAGTCACATAAACATTTATGTCTATATAAGCCTTATTAGTCCATTTAGTCTTTATAGATTGAATCTTTGTACGATTTCCATCAATTAAAGAAATTAGTTCTTCTATACCCTGTTCATAACCATCTTCAAAATCATACGCAGTCTTTACTGTATGGGTAAATATGTTGATACTATCTCCTTTTTTACAATCATACAAATTATCACTAGAATATTCAGCAAGATACAAGGGATAAAGACAAAAATTCATTCCTTTTATAGAATCTACAGGCGTTATCCAGTAATAATTTACAAAATGTTTATCAATTCCCCTTTTGGCTGAGAACGTTACAACGACATACTTACTAGTCTGACTATAGCAAAATAGAGCAATAGTCAAGAATGCGATAAACAACATCAATTTACTTTTCATAGGCATTTCTCCATATTTCATCAACTTCAGATGGAATCAATCCTCCAGGAGGATAATCCATTAACCCTCCTGTATTAGCTGGATAGGTATCCTTTAAATGCAATGTATGTCCAATTTCATGAGCCAATGTGACAGAAGGAGCATTCAAAGTTTCTGTCACAAATATACCGTTACTCAATCCTAAAGCACTACCTGCTGAACGGGTGGTAACAACAGCGGCATATGCAATTTGATTCTTTCCAACAAGATTTTTCGTACTACTTGATAAAGAATTAGCTTGGGCAATATTTGCTATATCTCTTGTTGTCCCTCCTTTTGTGTCAGAAGTCTCCAGAGATGTTACATTAAATTTAAACTTCACTAGTTCGCCTGCAGAGTTATAAGAACCTTTTCCATCACTTCCATTATATACTTCATTCAACCTATTCTGTACGTCTACTACTCTTGCAGTATTTCGTTTTTCAATCTTTGCATTTCGTCTCTCAGTCTTCGTAATTTGCTTTTCTGTTGCATCTTCGGGAATTCTCTTTTTCTGTTCAACTAAGACGACAACATTCGATTCTATAATTTTATTTCCATTTCCATCGAGATACTTTATACCTTCTTTACCTGTAGGATCTATAAATAGTATCGGGGTATTCTTACAATACGCATATGGACTCACTGCATAATACTTCTCCGCCAACGGATCCATCGCCGTAAACCTTCCTATTGCCGCATCATACTGTCTCGCCCCATAATCATACAAGTTCAACCCCTTCTTTGTATCCAGTTCCTTGCCATTATATTTATAAGGCTGAACATTCTGAGATGAAGCAAACACACCGCCAAATGGATAGTAATGATTCGTCTCTTCCACATTGCCATTTTGGTTGATAACTACCCGATTGTTCCCCTGATGATCTTTCAGATAATAGTGGTATTTGTTATCGTTCAAGGAAATATAACCTTCTTCCGTCAGCAACAGCTTCTGAACACCATTTTCATAGACCACATTGTTGCAATAGTACGTAGTCGTGGTGGTGGTGCCAATCTTATGAATCGTGCGGAGCTTCACTCCATCCGCACTATATAGATAAGAAATAGTACTCCCGTCAGAGAACGTGACCATGTCCGGCAAATTTAAAAAATTATACTGGATATCGGTTATATTCTTATTTAAATCTTTCGTTAAATTGCCGTTGGCATCATAGATGTATTCTGTTGCGGCGTTTGCACCGTTCTTAAACTCGAAGCTGTTATTGTAGGCTACAGTTGTAACCGCATCATTCACTGCTTTCAATTGGTTGCCGTTCAAAGTTATAGACAAATTATCAATCAAACCGTAAACACTGGCAGAAGTCTGTCCATAGCGTTGCAAGGCAAGGATATTCCCATTCTTATCATAAGCAGTCACTTTCTCCGAAAAGCGATTGGTATTGGCGTTAATACTCGCACTCTCACCGTAAATGGCATTTTGCAACCTGTCCAGACCGTCGTAAGTGAACTTGTAACCTCTCACAGTGCTTTCATTACCCGCCTTCCACGTCATGCTGCTGATGCTACCGTTATACTTCGCCGTACCGACACCTGTATTGTAATACATATTCTGTGTAAAGCGAGCACCAGTGATCTCCGTCAGCCAACCGCGCAGATTATAAGTGTAAGTCAGCTTATTTGTGGCAGAGCCATGCAAAGATTTAGTCATTAAACGACCAAAATCATCATACAGAGCATCATACAAAGTAATTGTAGTTCCCCCAAACGTATGTTGCACCTTACTTATTCTATTCTCATGGTCATAGGTATAAGTATATGCCTCCGTCCATGTACTCTTTCCGTTTGCTGTATGCGTGTGCGTCACAGTAGCAGGTTTGTCAGTAAATGTATAAGTGGTAACTGTCACGTCATATCCACCCAGCAGGTTACTTTGTACGGTTTTCGTCTCACGTCCCTTTATATCGTAGTAATGTGCAACATAAATCTTCATATCGGTTCCAAATACTGTAATGCTGCTTCCTGTCAGGAATCCCTTACCATGACCTGAAGTATCTTTGGTGAAAGAGGCTGTTGGGAAGCCGCTTCCTCCTGCAAAGCTGTAATCGTCGTAGTAATTCTGTATATATACCATTGAAGCGGAAGTCGGGATTTCACCATTAGGGCCTGGATGATCGGAAGTAGAAGAACGGTCGTCTGTACATTCTCCCTGACGGATCAAGCGTCCCAATAGGTCGTATTCATAAAATGTCAGTTTCTTCCGGGAACGCTGTCTGGCGTCCTGCGAATAAATCAAACGATCAGCGTTATCGTAAATATATGCGATGTATTGGGCACCTGGAAACTTTTTATAGATGCAGCGGTTGCGACCATCGTATTTGTACTGAAAAGCATACAAATCAAGATTCGCTGAGTTCTGATACATAGGTTGTAACACAAAACACAGATTTCCCTTTTCATCATATACATAATAGGTGTCATGCGGTTCGCTACCTTGCATCTGCCGGGTCAATACCAGATGTCCCAGCTTATCGGTGAAACTATAGCTCACATTCATATCCTCATCCATAGTCTTTACTACTGAAAGTTGCCCGGCAGCATAGCTACTACTGCCACCGCTCAATGTATAAGAATCATTTACGGTATAATAACGGCAATTCAGCGGCAAAGTGGCAGTATTTGTCAAATACTCCGTCTTTACCGGTCGACCGGCATTGTACCATACAGCTCCGGGACCGTACTGTTGTAGTATGCGGTTCAAAGGCGAAGCTTCATAAAAAGGTTGGCTGTAAGGGCGACTGTCATTGCTATACTTCCCCGGGGCACTGCTCTTAAAAGCGGCAGGAGCCAAATAGACAGAAGAATTGATGGGTATTGGTAACCAGCTATTCCCCTCACGCCCTGTGGCATCATATTCTTGCAAGGTAGCGAGGTTTTTATTTGCAGGACTACCATTTTTCACAGCTTTCTTTACTGTTTGGAAAGGTCGGCCAAGTCCGTCATAATAAGCAATATCATCCAAATAAGAACTCCCCGTATCATTCAGCATCTTGCGCGTGCGGATGTAGTTCTCTGTGCTGACCTGCGCATTCATGACGCAGGCAGCTATTAATAACAATAAAAATATACTGAATCGTTTCATAATCATACTTTTTTCAAGTTCTTTCAAATCAAAAAAGATGTAGTGTTCACGGCTTGTAATGGTAGCCATATTCTCCGGTCGTCTTTCCATTATAGTCTTTCATTTTCACCAGACGGTTAAGGGAATCGTATTCATAACCGACAGTATTACCATTGGGAAACATCGTCTGAGAAACTCCGGCCGAAGATTTGTATTCGTATATCCGGACATGAGCATCCGGAAGCTTAGTGCGCAGGCTGCGTAGCAAATTCATATTAGGAATCGGCATACTCGACAAAATCTCAGGAGTAACAGAGCCAAGAGCCGCTTTCACGGTATCATAAGAAACATTGTCTATCTCTGCCACAGGATATTGCCCTTTATAGCTCCATAAATAAGTACTTTCCCGGTTATTAACAGATAAGTTGAATACATGCCCGTATTTATCGTAATGATGATACACGATGTTATCTGCCGGATAGACTGTTTTATTACGCCCCGCTGACGAAAAAGTCACAGTAGAAGCGGCAAGTGGAGTTGTTATTTCCGAGTAATGCTGCACCGACGGAAGATACAATCCTTCAGATACTTGCAGATATTCCGTTAAAATACTTTCCATCAGCCGACCATTCTTAAACTTCTTCTCTTCGACTATAGGAGAAATGCAATGTTTCTGAGTCATTGTAGTGTAGATTCCCCAAGGGCAATCGTTAGGATAAGTATAAGTTATTTTCAGTGTACCGCCATCCGAAAGTCCTATCTGCTTTTCCTTCAATTGCTGTGTCTGCAAATTATAGTTATAAGTCTCGCGGATTTCTACTCCGTCCTTCCATATACGCTTCTCCTTCAACCGGATATTGTGAAAATTCAGGGGATGAACTACCATGGCAAGGCGATTGACACTACCCACATAGGTGTTCTCGAAACCATCTTGCCAGAACTCCATTTTTGCATAGAAAAGAGAGTTGTTACATTTTAGATAATACGATGGACCTTCACCTGTGTCACTCATTGCCATACATTGCCATCCCGACTGGTAGAACAGTTCCGGAAAAAGATTTATCCGGTCGTAAAAGTTCATTCCAAAATAATAATGATAAACAGGATCTTCATAAGTGAACTGCGTCTTTTGTACAAGTGTCTTGGCAGCATTATAGACCGCCGTTTCAAGCAAACTGCCATTCAGAGGACTATAAACCGGGATAGAATGTTCTTCCATCCGTGGTTCCTCATTATGATACTTGTACCAAGTATAGCCTTCTTGCCCGCCTTTATGTTTTACCTCCTTGACATAGGTATAACCAACATTTGTTGATGACTGATAGGGTGAAGAAAAAAAGTTGCTACCCGACAATTCTAATTTATCTGACCGGCAAGCAATGGATTCTACTCCTTGAAAATTACATCCTGTACTGACGTACTTGCCAAGTTTATCATAGGTCCCCGGATAATAATTTATAAATTGAAGTTTGTTCAGCAGTAAACCGCTGCAAGTATTAGTTTCCGGATTGACATATTCATAGGATATCTGCTGCAAGCAGGTACTTTTAGATGGTGAGTCGTAGAAGTTGACTTCTTTGATGCGGACCCCAGCACCTTCCGATTCACGTTTTTCCTCCATCCCATTGTCGTATTTGACAAGCATATAAATTTTGGCATTCGTCCCGTTTCCTGTAGTCTGGTCGCCCAACTCATCTGGTAAATCCACCACAAAATACCCCGTACCTTTCTTCACGGTTAGTTTATAGGTTTTCGTCACAGTATAAGAAAGCGACTGATGATTTATCTCCTCTTTGATGTGTAGCGCTTCACATTCTTCCTTCAATGAAAGATCTTTCTGCGCCGGTTTACCATTTTCTATGTAATAAAGGTATGCACGATGCCCGACAACAGATTCCCAAGTGTTTTTGCCTCTAAAAAGACTAACGGTTATCGTCACTACTTTATCTTCCGTAAAAGAGTAACAATAATTCTTGGGAGAAGGATAAAAGTCACCATGCTCAGAAGAGAAAGAATTGTCATCATAAATCGTCAGACTTTCCGTAGGCAGATCTGTCCGAGTCTGCGATAAAGTAGGCACAAAATAGTCCACAAAGTGATGAGGTTCATACACTATCTCCGAATAGCCACCAGTAGGATATTGCACACCAGTAAGGATAGAAGCCTTACTATTTTCAAAATCGTAGGCACGCATGGCTTTGGATAGAGACTCCCAATTATCTTGTGGCAAATCTTGTATCTTCTGGTATTGAAGTGGGTCGTGCCACATCAGATAATAGATATCCGGAATAAATGAGGTATTGCTCAACTGGCCATTATAATATCCCCAATAGTCCACTGCATAAGAATCTTTTCGAGGCAATGTTTTGGCATTGTAGAAGAAACGGTATTTTTCTGTTTCCTGTCCGCCTGCTATAGCAAATACGGCATTCAACTTCAGTCGTTTCAGCATGTGTGCTTTCTGTCGATAAACGGAGAAGTTAGATACATGTTTACTCCAATAATTACCAGAGTCTTCACTGACAAAATAATCATAAGAAAAACGATAATCCCAACAACAGGTATCCGACAGTTGAACAGCTGCCAGCGACTTCACATAAATCCTATCCAACTTCTTCACTTCGGGCAAGTCATCACGCAGACTGGATACAAAATGAACCTCATAGTTGTCGGTTTTGATCTTAGTCAATCTAACCTCCCAGCCTGTACAATCTATAAAACTCCGGGAACTATGACTTCGCTCCACGCGATTGTCACCACACGCCTGGTTATCGTCTACCCTTACGCTTGAAGAAAGAATAACTGATTTTAGATTTTCTCCATAGTTGAATCCACGGTTAGCTGCCGTAGCGTCATAACTATAATCCACCTTCTGTCCGTTGGGATAAACTGTCTGCGAAAGAGCATAAAACTCGGACTGAGCTCCCATATAAACAGGAACGCTAGTATTCATCACACTCATAAGCGTGAAGTTATGCACCACTCCATTAGGGAAAGTCAACTTGAATCCTTTCAATCTACTGCCTAAGGCATCTACAACTTGACCTTTAGAAAACGACCGTTCTGTCATCATTTCTATCTTCACATCCTCTCGGCGATCCAACAGATAAATGCTGTCATTCCGGCTGTCTATAACAAAACGCCCCTTTCCATCGGGACATGAGTAACAGAATACATCAGGATTGAATCTACCCTCGTAATGGGCTTTACGCATAGAAGGCTCTGTCAAGAACCAGTCCATAGCCAGGCGCATATCAGAACTCCACGGGCCTTTGATATGAGTCGTATTACTCAGTTTTCCGGTTTGCTCATAGGCTGCCATTACATTTTTATAGTAAGGTTCCGGATTGTAACAATCTATTTCTCCGATAACCTTGCGGGTGATGCATCCACCGACATCCAGCATCCATCCCAATCCTACCCAGCTTGCTTCCTCATTCACTTTAATACCCGATGTGGCATATGACAAGCTGATAGGAAGGTCCACAGAACCGTCTTTCAACGTATACACCGGAATATTAACTTGTGCAGTTCCCGAATAGAGATCTACCGGGCTATCCATGTATTTATTGAAAGTAGCTGCATTGGGAGTAGCAATAGAATAGTTATTGGGGTTACGGTTCAACGAATAGTCATCAGACTTTTGTGCGATCTGTGCTTGCAGGCTTGTCGGAATTACACAAGCCATACATATCATTGCAATAGAGCGTTGTAACACTCTTTTTATAGTACAAAAGCATTGTAGTTTTTTCATTATTCATTAGTCTTTATTATTTATAATATCTATATTCTTTATCTAAATTCTACGGGGAAGGAAGTAAACTGTTTGTTTACCTCCTTCCTTAAATTGTTTTACAACCCTGCTGCTTTTACTCCAAGTATTCCGGCAACGGCCGTGGTTATGGTGACAATTACTTTCAGGATAGTCTTCCAAGTATCTTTACTTATTTTCATAATATTCAATATTTTAGTCGTTTATAAATCTTTGCTTACTTCGAAACACGGACATTCTTTCACCCATTCCTCCGGTTCCACCACCCCGTCACCGTTCCGATCCGGACTGAGATCACGATGCCCGCAGATACGAACATTGTTCCGAAAGCGTTTCAGAAGTTGATGCACAAGTAACCGGAGTGCCGAGCACTGCTCAGGCGTGCGGGTATCGGCAGGACACCCTTGGACATCCAGTCCGCCTTCGTAGCAGATACCTATCGAGTGAGCATTGTGTCCCTTGGCATGCGCACCTACGAGTTCCAAAGCACGGGTGTTGACAACTGTACCGTCCCGGTGAATGTAATAGTGATAGCCGATACCGCGGAAGCCGCGACGGCGATGAATGGTTTCCAAATCTTCTGTGGTAAGGGCACAGTCTGCCCGGATAGCGCTACAATGCACTACAATCATGTTGATACTTCTCATAAGTTGAATGAAATTAGTTTAGTGAATAATAAGTCCGGCGGGCAATAAGCTGCCCTGTGAGTAATAAAGTCGTTTAGTCGTTAGAAATGAATAGTTTAGTCAGTTTCCAGTACGGAGCCACACAGCGCCTGTTTAAATCTGATACCCGGGAAGCCCTCTGCGCCTCCGCACCTCTGCGTTCAACGTCCCTATCCTAACGGATTCTCGTCCAGACCGCCGCCTCCGGAACCGCTACCGGAACCATCACCGCTGCCGGAGCCTCCTGCCTGACTTGTTTCGTAAGGAATACATTTCACGCCGGTCACCATGGAGCGGGTCGCCGTCGTACGGTCAAGATTCTTCGTGTAGCAGGGCAGAAAACGCACGGTCATTGTGGCTTGTGCAGCCGATACCTTGTCGGCGCTTTCCACACCTTTGCCATTGGTCTTCATGGCCATGCGGAACGTGCCGAAGCCATCCAGAGTCACACTCTCGGAAGATTGAAGGTGGGTGGTCAATACACGCACCAGGTTGTCGATAACGTTTTTCGTGTCGCCCTTGCTCAGAGAAGAGTATTCCGATATTTCACGGGCGATCTGGTCGGTGGAGACGTGTCCTTTCAGAACCACGCGAGGATAAAATACTTTAACTCCTGCCTTGTTTGCCAATATAGATTGGACTGTTTTATACAATACTGCCATAATCAGAGAATAGTTTTATTTTCATTAATAGAATAATTTAGTTTCGTGTCTTAAGCTTAATCACACTGCAAATATAAGCCTTATATCATAACCGGAGAAATAAAAATCTTCGTTTTTATCATAAAATGCAAGTGTATCATTTACTCCTCGTGAACACCTGTTTTATTGCATAAGCTCAGCAAAAACCTTCCCGGCTGACGTATCTTCCCGCAGCTTTCGCGTATCGTCGAGAAACCTTTCCACATGGGATGGCCGATGGCGCCGAAGTTGCTTTTGAGGATGATGGCGCGTTGTTCCGGAGGGGAGATCCGTAACTGGCGGAGATTGAAGAGCAACCCGTCAAGATTGCGGTTCACCCCATCCGAGGGCGGTTGCATCCGGCAAATATCCTCATCTGTCCACTCCTTGCGGGGATGGCGCAAAGGGGCTACCGAGGAAGCAGGAGGCACTGATGGCGGGACTGCCAAGGAGGCGTGAGCTACCGATGACACAGGAACCGCAGGTGAAACAGGAACCGCAAAAGCAGCAGGGGCTGCAAAAGTAGCAAAGGCTGCAAGTGAAGCGGGAGTCGCAGGTGAAGAAAGAAAATTCTCCTCCTCTCCGTCCCCCTCCGCGGACTCCCGGTCCGCGTCCTGAGTTCTCCCCGAGGGGGAACTATTGAGGAGGGGGTATTCTATGCTCCGCTGTGCTATGCTTTGCTGTGCTATGCTATTCTGTGCTATGCTATGTGTACCGGATGCAACATTTTCGGGGATTAATGTTACATTTTGGGAAGTACCCATTGCGCTTTCGGAAAGCGTAGTGAATACTTCGGAAAGTGCAGCGGAAACTTCCGTTTCGCTCCCTGAAGTTTCGGGAAATAGCCCGGCAGCCTCTTCCTGTTTCCCGGCGTCATCATCTTCCTGTTCGTCGGTGATGAGATTGAAGCGGTTGTCTATCGCGGAACTTTTGCGGCGTTTGGTACTGAAGAGATACTGCCTCTGTATCCCGGCACTGGTCAGCACACCACACTCTCTGAAGAGCGTGACATCAAAAATGCCGTATTCAGCGGCAAGTGTAAGAATACGCTTTACGTCCTCCGCGGTCTGGTGATAGAGGTTGGCGGAGATATCTTCGTAAAAGAACGCATCGGTGAGAACATAGTAGCCTTCACCACCATAGATGCAGGAGAATGCGCTCACCAGAGTGGCGAGCGCGCCGTCGCCTTCACGTTTCATTATGCGGCGAACCAGGCGATTCTGTAGGAAATCTATATCAAGGGGAAAATAATCGAGACCCCGTTTTTTTATTCTGGACATGTTGTGTGGTTATTAATTTAAGTTTCGCAGGTGCTCAACTTATTAGTTGACAAGGTCTCAGTTGACAAGGGAACAAGGGAGATAGTCTCACAAACGATTCTCACCTATCGTATTCTCATGAAAAGCCTGACATTCTTGCCTTGTTACCTTGTCAACTGAGACCTTGTTAACTACGAAAGTTGAGCTTGCGAAACTTGAGTTATTAATGTTTTTTGGTTCACCACAGATTACACAGATTGGCACAGATTAAGATTTTATATTTTGACTCTTACTAAATTAGGCCTGTGTGAACCCGTGCAATCCGCGGTAAAATTATGGGTTATTGCACAATTAAGATTACTCGCCGACTGTTTCCCACAGCCTTCTGCGCTTCCTCGCCACGCTTTCGTTCACCACCTGGCGGGCATGAAGAATCAGTTCCATGCGGAGTGTGCGGTCTTTGATATCGGTTATCAAGGGATACGTGCGTATGTCATTCACGGAGCGTGAATCCAGGTAGCGTTTCTTGCAGGCTGCGCTGCGACAGGCCTTACAGCAGTAGTCTGGAATCAGTGTCTTCCGATTGACATAAAAAGCCTCTATGGGGAGTTCCCTCAGACAGGAGTGGCAAGTGCGAACGAAAGAAGTAAGTGTTTGTTTCATAATGATATAAATATATATAAATTAAATAATCGAATTTTGTCTTTTGCATCTATATATCTGTCGTGCTGCATCTATATACCGGATGTGCTGCATCTATATATCGGACATGCAGGAGCTATATATCCTGCGCATTGCATCTATAGATCCGTTACGGAAGGAGTTCTTATCCGGAGGCTGAAATGTTTGTTTTCCATAATTCCATGCGATTTATTTGTTATTCTAAAACAAAGGAATTACCTTTGTCGCAACAAAGATAAACAGATTTCCATATAAAAAACTAATAGTTTTAGATATTAATTCTCATAAAGTAGGTAACTACATATAAATGAGCGACAAATACGTTTCTAAATATTTACATCATAAAAATCATGGAGAAAGAACAGGATTTATTATTCAATGTAGCCGACATCGTGAAGCGCGCCAAGCGGGTACTGAATTTCAAAACGGATGCAGAATTGGCTGCTTACCTGGGTGTGTCGCGTCCCACACTAAGTAACTGGATTGCACGAAACGGAATTGATTTCCCGCTGCTGCTGGAAAAGCTGAAAGAAATAGATTACAACTGGCTGCTGCTGGGAAAAGGACAGCCTGTACATCAGGCCAAATTTTGCAACGACGAAATCGTTTCGGGTGAAGTGGAAATGATTCATAACCCCAAAACGGCTGATCCGGTAGACGACCGTAGCGTACCACTATACGATATTACCGCTGCCGCCAACCTGAAAACATTGCTTGCCAACAAACAGCAACACGTGGTGGGAAAGATACAGATTCCGAACATACCTGTCTGCGACGGAGCACTCTACATCAGCGGAGACAGCATGTATCCCATCTTGAAATCGGGAGATGTTGTGGGCTTTAAGGAAATCAGCAATTTCAGCAACGTCATTTATGGAGAAATGTACTTGGTGTCATTTTGCATCGACGGCGACGAATACCTGTCGGTGAAGTATATAAACCGTTCCGAGGTGGAAGGTTGCATCAAGCTGGTGAGCTACAATCCACACCATGAACCAATGGATATTCCACTCACATCCATACAGGCGATGGCGATTGTCAAGTTCTCCATCAGAAAGAACATGATGATGTAGAACGGCAGGTAAGCTGGCTAAACTATAAGACAAAAGAAAAGGTGACCAAGCAGTGTTTCCACCACTTCATCACCTTTTCCATCATTTATCACCTAAACCTATATATTATTTGTCTGTGCATCCTTTTGTGCTGAAAGCAACCAGCATCCAAACCATCTTTTCCTGTTCTTTCAGATAGCCTGTCATCAGGTCGGCAGTAACGTCGTCGCCTGCTTCATTAGCCAGTTCAATGATCTTTCTCTCCTCACCAATGAGGTATCCGTAAGTTTCAAGAATATTGCTGACCGCATCGCTGCCGCAAGCCACGTCAGATACTTCTTTGATCTTTGCAACTTTCAGGTATTCGCTGAACTTGTTTTCGGGTACACCACCCAGCATCAGGATACGTTCTGCAATTTCGTCCACCTTCTCGGCTGCGTCGTCATACATACTTTCAAACTTCTCGTGCAATACGAAGAAACCATGCCCCTTGATGTTCCAGTGGAAACCGCGCAGATTCGTGTAATATACCTGGAAATCTGCCAAAAGTTGATGCAATGCAGATACTACGTTAGCTACTCCCGATTCATTTAACTTGATATAATTTAAAGTCTTCATAATTCTATGGTTTTAATAATTTATACTGTTTTTCTTTTTTCTGTTGCAAAGAAAGTGCAAATCGAAGGCAGAAGCAAGCTTGCTTGATTATGCTGAGATGCAGCCTTTCTTCGTTTTTTGTACAAAGATAAGGCGGAAACCCATGCTTGTCAAACAGATAATTTCTATCTTTGCATAGACGAAGTCTATACATAACCTTCAAATGCCTTGTTCATCATGACTTTACAACAATTGGAATACATCCTTGCCGTCAACCAGTTCCGCCATTTCGCCAAAGCCGCGGAACATTGCCGTGTAACTCAACCCACCCTGAGTGCCATGATACAGAAACTGGAAGACGAGTTAGACACCAAGATATTCGACCGCAGCCAACAGCCCATCTGTCCTACTCCAGTCGGACAACTTGTAATAGAGCAAGCCCGTATCGTATTGGAACAGGCAGGCCATATAAAGGATATTATCGAAGAAGAGAAGCACTCCTTGTCGGGTGTCTTTAAGTTAGGTATACTCCCCACCATCGCCCCTTATCTGTTACCCCGCTTCTTTCCGCAACTGATGAAGAAATATCCTAAATTGGATATCCGCGTAACGGAGATGAAGACGAAGGACATCAAACAGGCTCTTATAAAAGGAGAGATAGATGCCGGCCTCATCGCCACCCTACCTGAAAAGGATGACTTCCGCCAGATACCTTTATTCTACGAACAATTCTATGCTTATATCGCGCGCGAAAGCAAACTGTTCGATAATAAGATTATCCGTACCTCCGATCTCAGCGACGAACAGCTTTGGATGCTTGACGAGGGACATTGCTTCCGCGACCAGTTAGTCCGCTTCTGTCAGATGAAGGCGGCACAAGCCAGCCAGATCGCTTATCATCTAGGTAGCATGGAGACATTCATGCGTATGGTAGAAAGCGGTAAAGGCGTTACCTTCATTCCTGAACTTGCAATCGATCAGCTCAACGATACACAGAAAGAGTTGGTGCGCCCCTTTGCCATTCCCACTCCTACCCGGCAGATCATTCTCATCACCAACGAACATTTCATACGAACCACTTTATTGGAGGTACTCACAAAAGAAATACAAGCCTCTGTACCCCGCGAAATGCTGTCCCTGCGGGCAACTCAGTGCGTTGTATAGATTTCGTCTATCGGCCCATAAATCTTTTCAATCGTTTTTTTTGTTCTATCGGCAAAAGATGCTATATTTTTGCATCAGTAAAACAAAGTACTAAACCTTTTAAAACAAAAAAGATTATGGAACCAATTATCAATTCTCAGCTTCCTGAATTCAAGGTTCAGGCTTTCCAAAACGGAAGTTTCAAAACAGTATCCCACGAAGACGTAAAAGGTAAATGGGCCATTTTCTTCTTCTATCCGGCAGACTTTACCTTCGTATGCCCTACCGAGCTGGTAGACATCGCAGAAAAATACGAGCAATTCCAGGCAATGGGCGTAGAGGTATACTCAGTAAGTACCGACTCGCACTTTGTGCACAAGGCATGGCACGATGCTTCCGAAAGCATCCGCAAGATTAAGTATCCGATGCTGGCAGACCCTACAGGCGTGCTGACTCGTGCATTCGGTGTAATGATCGAAGAAGAAGGTATGGCTTACCGCGGCACATTTGTCGTGAACCCCGAAGGCAAAATCAAGATTGCCGAGATACAGGACAACAACATCGGACGCAATGCCGACGAGCTGCTGCGCAAGGTAGAAGCTGCACAGTTTGTTGCAACGCACGACGGTGAAGTATGTCCCGCAAAATGGAAGAAAGGCGGCGAAACACTGAAACCAAGTATAGATTTGGTTGGTAAAATTTAAGTTCACATCCCTTTTTTATTAGCGAGGTCCCCTTTATCCATTGCACACATAGAGGGGGCCTCTTTTATCTTACATTAGTACCCGTTGGCGAGATTAGTTTATATCGAAAAAAGAAAGGAATAAAAGTGATTAGTGTTTGGTGATAAGTGATTAGCGCCATTCGGTATATTATTTTTTAGACGCGGATGACACGGATAACGCGGATTTAAAAGGCTGCGCTATAAAAGTGGATAAAAAAAAAGATCCGCGTCATCCGTGTCATCCGCGTCTAAAAGATTATTTATCATTTAGTTCATAACCCTATAGAAACGAATTAATCCCGCCAACGGAATACATTAATATAGACTGTTATGTTAGAAACAAGCATTTTAAATCAAGTACGCAGCGTCTTCCAAAACCTGGAAGCGCAGTACACTTTTCATATCACCTGCCATCCCCGGCACGAAAGCGCACAGGAACTGACAGAGTTGCTGAAAGATGTAGCAGGATGTTCCGATAAACTCTCCTGTGAGGTAACTGAAACCGAAGAACCGAAGTTGGAATTCTCTTTACTGAAAAACGGGAAAGAAACCGGTGTCAAATTCCGCGGAATACCGAACGGTCATGAATTCACATCTTTGCTTCTGGCAGTACTGAATGCCGATGGAAAGGGGAAAAATCTTCCTGATGAAGCCATCAGCCGACGCATCCAGGCGTTGAAAGGACCTATTTCATTGCAGACTTATGTATCATTGACATGTACCAACTGCCCCGATGTGGTGCAGGCCCTGAATATAATGGCTTTGCTGAACGGACAGGTCACACACGAAATGATAGACGGTGCTCTTTTCCAGGAAGAAGTGGATGCATTGAAAATACAAGGCGTACCGTCCGTCTATGCCAACGGTAAATTGCTTCATGTAGGACGCGGCACCTTAGGCGAACTTCTGCAGAAGCTGGAAGAAATGTTCGGCTCCGAACCTGTGGGGAATGCAGAACCTATCTTACGGACTTATGATGTCCTTGTATTAGGCGGTGGGCCGGCAGGTGCCTCAGCTGCGATCTATTCAGCCCGCAAGGGATTACGGGTAGCTATTGTAGCTGAAAAGATTGGTGGTCAGGTAAAGGAAACCGTAGGAATCGAGAATCTGATTTCCGTGCCGCAGACTACAGGTGCACAGTTGGCAGACAATTTAAGAAGCCATATCAATCATTATCCCATCGACTTGTTTGAAGACCGTAAAATAGAGAAGGCGGAGCTTCAAGGAAAGGAAAAGAGGATTTCAGTAGTGGGCGGTGAAGTATTCATATCTCCCAGTGTTATCATCGCCACCGGTGCAAGCTGGCGCAAACTGAATGTGGATGGTGAAACGGAGTATATAGGCAGAGGAGTAGCTTTTTGTCCGCATTGCGACGGACCGTTCTATCAGGGAAAAAATGTAGCCGTTATCGGTGGAGGAAACTCCGGTATAGAAGCAGCCATCGACTTGGCAGGTATCTGCCGGAAAGTGACTGTCTTTGAATTTGCGGATACGCTGAAAGCTGACCAGGTACTGCAAGAAAAGGCGAAAAGCTTGACGAATGTAGAAATCTTCACTTCTTCACAGACCACAAAGGTAGTGGGAAACGGTGATAAGGTAACAGCTATCCGCGTCAAAGATCGTGTAAGTAGTGAAGAACGGGATTTCCCATTGGATGGTATCTTCGTACAGATTGGTTTGGCAGCCAATAGCGCTCCTTTCCGTGACATGCTGGAAACGACTCCAATAGGCGAAATCAAGATCGACGCTTTTTGCCGCACCACACTTCCGGGAGTTTATGCGGCAGGAGATGTCTCGAACGTTCCCTACAAACAGATAGTAATTGCAATGGGTGAAGGTGCAAAGGCAGCACTGTCGGCATTTGATGACCGCATCCGGGGAATTGCATAATAGGTACGCGGACGACGCGGATAGAGTATCTTCATTCCCCTCCTCCTCGGGAGGAGGGGAATGAAGATAGTACTGTCAATCATCTACCTATCTGTTTACAAGAAAGGAATTCAACGATATCCTCTTTTTCTGCCATGTCCAATTTCTGCCGTATAACCGTCTTACGTTGATACACCGTCCGTATGCTTTGCTGGATAACCACGCTAATCTCTTTCGTCGAAAAGTCCGACTTTAACAAACAGCAGAGTTGCAGTTCCTTTTCATTCAGGATATTTCCATACTTCTGACTGATACGGGTATAAAAGCCATCATGTACCATGTCGATAGTCTTATATAAATCACTCCAAACCAGCAAATCATCCACCGCTACATCTTTATTGGCTATCCGTCCCATCTGTACCAATAGCTCCTGATGATCGGAACTGGGATTCGTAGCCACAATACGTATCAGACCTAACTGCTGAAGCAGCATCTTCTTGACAAACTTATCATTATTGCCGCTTTCATCGCCTTCCGTCTCATGCAGCAGACGGCGCAAGGCCTCCAGTTCTTCTTCCTTTTCCACGAGTAAATGCTTTCTTCGCTGCAAATACCAGACGACAGTCAGCAACAACAAAATACAGAGAGCCACCACTCCGACAAAGAAGGTCCGTTCTTTCTGTTTTTCCAGTTGCAGATTCATATTCTGCTGTTGGAGTAACAATTGCACCTTCCCTTTTTGGGCTATCACCCGTTGGTCACGGATAAAGTTGTTATACAACCGGTTTGAGAAGAACGCCACATCCCGGATTGTAAAAGAACGGCTATCTATATAATTCATCAACGTTTTCTGTACCAGATAAAAGTTAGCCAACGATAAGTCCTGGTCAATATAGGGCGAACGCACACTATCCCCCATTTGTATATAGTAGCGGGCGGAATCCACCTGCCCCATATTCAGGAAATAACGTGAAAGAGCATAATAAGATAAGGACTCGAAAGGATGTTTCGTCTCTTTATACTCTTGTAAACTATGGCGTTGCAAATTGATAGCTTCCTGATTCTTCCCGGAGTCACTCAATATATCAGCATAGTTGCGCATCACATAGTATAACGCCTTTAGAGAGTCTGCGGATGTATACAGGCATTCGGTAGCTTTACGGAGAGCCAGCAGCGCAGAATCATTCTGATTTGCACAGTAGTATGATATCGCCAGACTGTTGTAATTGGAATATCGCCGGGTGGAATCAGGCTCTATAGCTATCAATTGCTTCTGCAAGCGTATCAGACCTTCAAAGTCATCATTACCTTCCCCTATATTCGCTACGGACCGCAGCAAATCAAGACGGGCTGCCGTATCACCACGCAGGGCTGCAATGCGATTCCCTTCGGCCATCATCTCAGTGGCTTCTTTATATCTCTCGCTATCGTAGAAGTAATGCGCCGCCAGTTTATAGGTACGCAGTAACTGTAATGTGTCGCGTACATCCGGCCTTCCATAATAATCCAGAGCATATAATAGCAAAGAGTCTTCATTCATCACCCAATGCGCATTATAGTGGGCTTGCCCCATAGCCAATGCAAACCGTGCCCGCAATGAATCCGGCAATATTTCGGGATCTTTCACCGACCGAAGCAGAGCAATCGCCTCCTCTGCATTCTGCTGTAACATCTGCTCCGCCTTTTCTATCTGGATACGTTGCGACGGCAGGGCTTCTGCACATGCTGCCAATGCCAACACGCATACCCAACCTATCAAACCATGTTTCAATGCTTTCATGCCGTCCTTCCTTCTTGCTTTAAGTCTTTGCAAAGATAGATATTTATCAATTAACGGAAGTTACGGCATCCCATTTTTTGCACTTTTCTTTATATATAAACTTGAAATAGGAAGATATAAACTTTTCTATAAACCGCAGTTCAAAACACTTTAATTATCAGATAGTTGCAAAACCCATTGCACTTTATTTAGTGCCATATATAAACCGTTTTTCTCCCCCGTCCCCCCTACCTTTGTCATGTTCAAAGAACAGAAATAATCACTAAAAATAATAAGAAAAATGAAGAGACTAAGTATCATTTCAGGAGTATTATTCCTATGTACCTCCCTGATGGCAGCAAACAAAATCACAGGGAAAATCATCGATGAGAGTGACAATCAGCACATCGAGTATGCCAATGTCAGCCTGCTGACTCAGGATTCAACATTCATCACCGGAGTTGCCACAGACAACGGTGGCGGCTTCCTGCTGAAAGAAGTAAACGATGGAGATTATATCTTATGCATCTCATGCGTCGGATATGAAAACTCCTATCTCTCCATCCGCAACCTGCAAGCCAACCTGAATCTGGGAGAACTACCCTTATCGCCCGACAATGTAATGCTGGAAGGTGTTACCGTCACAGCCAGCCCCATCATCAAAAAGACCGACCGGCAAATTATCCTCCCGACCGAAATGCAGACTAAAGCCGCTTCCAACGGAGTTTCCTTACTGAGAAATCTACAACTGTCGCGCATCCTGATCAATCCGATAGGCAACAGCATCACGATTCCCGGAGGAGACAATGTGCAACTTAGGATTAACGGCGTAGAAGTGACTCAAGCTGAAATAATTGCCATCCGCCCGACAGATGTGATCCGCATCGAATATATAGACAATCCCGGCGCACGTTATGGAAATGCAGGAGCTGTATTGAACTACATTGTAAAGAGAAGAGAATCAGGAGGGAGTATCTCTGCCGATCTCACCAACGGAGTATCCGATACGGGATATGGCGAACATAATCTCGCCGCCAAATACCACTTCAATAAGTCAGAGCTCAGCACTACCGTATATTGGGGACAGAGAGATCTGAAGTGGACACGCGAAAACTATGAAAGTTTCCACTTCCCGGAGGCTTATCAGGAGAACAGAGAAGTGGGAGAACCTACCAAAGTAAAGTATGATAACCTTAACTTCAACCTCAATTACAGCTATCAGGATAATGACAAACAACTTCTCAATATTGCTCTCAGAAATCAATACAGCGATACTCCCAGTTCCATGTCGGACAGAATCAGTACATTGTATGAAGGAGACACCTCCTACTCCATATCCGACCTTTCTACCTCCAAAGTAGTTATCCCTTCGTTGGATATCTATTACCAGAGGAATCTGAAAAACAAGCAGACAATCTATGCAGATATAGTGGCTTCTTATCTGGACAGCAAGAATGAACGGACTTTTATTCAGAAAGCCCTTAATAATGACAATAACGATACGGATATCTATTCAGAAACCAAAGGTGAGAAGTACTCCATCATTGGAGAAGGTATCTACGAAAAACAATTCAGTACGGGTAAGTTTACCGGAGGCATCAAGCATACACAGGCCTATTTGCAAAATAGATATTCGGGTAATATAGAGAATAAAATCACGATGAATACGGCCGAAACGTACCTATTTGCCGAATATCAATCAAAGATAAAAGCTCTGAACTACACAGTAGGGATTGGAGCCATGAGAACTTATAACAGTCAGGAGCAGTATTCTTCCGAGAAGTATATAGTCAAACCTTCCTTAAGCCTGTCGTACTCTATCAACGGAAAGTGGTTTTTCAGATACAACGGATACGTGTCGGGGTATGCTCCTTCCCTGTCCGATCTGAACGACATCTCGCAAGCAATGGATAAGTATCAGATACGCAAAGGAAATCCCGACTTAAAGTCTGTTACATTCTATGCCAATACACTGTCTGCCAGTTGGCAAAGCAAGTATGTATCTGTCGATTTATTTGGAAGATATAGTTATGACAATAAGCCGATTATGGAAAATACCTACTATGAGGACGGGTATTTTGTCCGCACTACCGAGAATCATAAAGGTTTCCACCGGATCAATCTGGAGACAGCTATACAAATACGACCTTACAAAGAGTATATCTCCATTAAAATCACTCCGTTTCTGAACCGCTATATCAGCTATGGCAACACCTACACGCATACACACACCAATGCAGGACTGCGAGGCAGTCTGATGGCAATGTACAAGAACTGGGTACTGATGGCAGAAATGAATACCAGCAACCACACTCTGTGGGGTGAAACACTGACTAAAGAGGAAAAGCTGCACACCATCATGGCAGGATATAATACGGAGAAATGGAGCCTTTCTGCCGGAGTGTTGAACCCGTTTACCAAGAAGTATGAACAGGAAATAGAAAACTTATCAAAGTCGGCTCCCTACCGCCAGTTAGCGTATTCCAAGAACTTAAGGCTTTTGTTCATGGTAAATGCATCCTTCAGCCTTGACTTCGGAAAGAAGCGCAACAGCCAAGGCAGAAGAATCAACAACAGGGATACCGATACCGGAATCTTGTCCGGAAGCAAGTAATTGTCTCCCTCACGAAAAGCAGGGACCCGTCCACTAATTGAGAATATTCAATTCCTGGATCAGGTTCCCTGCTTTCCCGTATTTCTCAATCATAAACAGTATATAGCGCACGTCCACCCCGATGGTACGCTGCATCTTCGGTTCATAAAGAATATCACTGCCCATAGCTTCCCAGTTTCCATCGAAAGCCAACCCCAGCAATTCACCTTTCGAATTGAACATCGCACTACCACTATTGCCACCCGTAATGTCATTATTAGAGATGAAGCACACCTTCATTTCGCCCTTTTCATCGGCATATCTTCCGAAATTGCCCGAAGAGAGTAATGAAAGTATCTCCGGCTGTACTGCAAAATCAACATCACCCACATGAGCTTTTACTTTCTCCAGGACACCCTTTGTCGTTGTATAATAATCATATTCCGCTCCGTCAAAGGGAGTATAACCGCATACCGTTCCAAAGCTCAGCCGCATGGTGGAATTGGCATCCGGATAAAAGTTACGAGACGTATACATCCGACGGATAGCCCCATTCAGCAAGCGTTCCCCACGGATGATCTCCGTAGTAGGTGCCTGCATCTGCATATTCATATCGAACAACATCGTCAGCATATCAATGCCCAACGAGATAGCCGGATCATCGAAAATCTGATAGGTAGTATCCCGTTCAAGAAAGCGTTTCAAACCACGGGGAGTAGTCAACTCAGAACTTGCATAAAGACTATCTACGAAAGCTTTCTCATCCCCATTATATTTCTGTGCGATAGTATGGTAGATTTCCGGCAGGAAAGTGGTATCCACTTTTGAGCGATACTCCTTCAACAGTGCCGTAAATACTTCCTTGTCTATATCCAGATCCAAATTAGAGTATTGCTCAACGATATCTTTCAAGGCAGCAATAACTGTTTTCTGCTCCCCTTCAAAATCGAAGTTCAGAATCTTCAGTGCAAGCTGCACTAATTCCGGTCCATATAAGAAGGACTCGATAAAGTAAGCCTGTGCACGGTTTACCTCCCGGCGGTTCTTATAATTCAGTTCCAGGTCTGTAAATAGTTGAAGAAGTTTCTCACGTTCGTCCGGGTTTTGCTGTATCCATCGACGAATTTCCTGTTCCATTTCACGTTTCTTCTCCAGGATTCCCAGCTTACGGATAGCACGGTTGACACCGATACTGTTCTTCCAGTAATTGGAGCTTTCATCGTATTTGGAAGCATACTTAATACGTATGCTGTCTTTACTGTCCATTTCACGTTTCCAGATGGCTTGCTTCACACCACGGATGTCAATCTGCGCCTGATTGGAGTTATTCATCATTTCCTCGATACCGAATGAAGAAAGGTAACGTTCCGTACTTCCCGGATAGCCTATCGTCATACAGAAAGAGCCTTCCTTATAGCCATCCAGTGAAATCGGCGCTACATATTCAGGGTGATACGGAACATTGTCGGGGGAGTAATCGGCAGGCTGGTTCTTGCGGTCTGCATAAATACGAAACACACAGAAATCTCCTGTATGCCGAGGCCACACCCAATTATCCGTATCCCAACCGAACTTACCGACAGAGGAAGGAGGTGCAAACACCAGCCGCACATCGTTGAAATCGCGGTAAACGGAGAGCCAGAACTCATTGCCTCCATAATAAGCATCTACCACGCCAAGCAAAGTGGAGTCTTTCAGGGATACCTCACCGCCTATTACCATCATCATAGAGTCTACCGCACTGGAACGTTCCAGCTCGTTCATCGAAGGTTTAACGGCTCCCAGCACACGCTTGGTTACATCTTCCGTACGAAGCAGAAAACGAACATAAAGCTCCGGATTAGGCAATTCCTCCGCACGGCTACGGGCTACGAAACCATCTTTCAGGTAATCATGCTCCACCGACGAATGTTGCTGCACACTACTGAAGCCGCAGTGATGATTGGTAAACACCAACCCGTCTTCCGACACTACCACACCGGAACAAAACCCTCCAAAGCTGACTACCGCATCTTTCAACGACGGTTTCTTCGGATTATATAGTCTATCGGCAGGCATTTGCAGGCCGAGTTCTTTCATAGTCTTACGGGTCTGTTTATTCAGGTTTCCCAGCATCCACATACCTTCGTCCGCCTGTCCCGTCAACGTGAAGAGGCTGCAAGCTACAATTAGGATACACTTTAGCTTCATTCTATACTTGGTTTAAATTACAATTTATATCTTAAGTTAAGAGTATATAAGAAATATCTAACTCAGTTCCCCTCCTTCGAGAAGGAAGGGTGCCCAAAGGGCGGGGTGGTAGGTAAGAAAAAATCCTTATTTTATGATTAATAGGCCCTTTATAACTTCAGCTACCACCTCCCCCTACGGGTACTCCTCCTTCTTGAAGGAGGAGAATTTAGTTAGATTTAGCTCATGGCATACTCTCATTTTGAATAATTTAGTATGATATACTTTCCAATTGCGTCATTCTGCAATCAGTCTTAGTTTTTTCGCTCCAGTACGTGCTTTCAGCCATTCGGTAATCTTCTGTTTCTCATGGGCATCAGGATGTTTGCCAAACTTCAGCACAGCAAGCGTAATGGTATCTGTCCGTACCGAATCAACCGTCAGTTCTATGGCATGAGAGATAGAAACAGTTTTCACTGACGGATAGAGAACTTTTAGCTCCGGAACGATCGTTTTGCCCAATTCATCGAAAGATTTGTATCTTGCCAGACTCTGTTCCAGCACTGTAATTTTCTTTGTTTGTTCCACCAGTCGTTCCTCACTGTTTTTATAGAAATCTTCCATCACCATAGCTCGGATAGAAGAAATATCCACAGCTTCATTATTCATTCCCTGAAGAACGATCAGCTTCGTTTCACCTAACTTATAGTCCTTCATCTTGTTACGGGCAATGGCAATCGAAGCTTCGGGAACTTCTTGTCCGATCAGTACCACGCGTATTTCATTGTCTTTGTTGCCATGATAATGGATTTTTTTATCCAATACCTGTGTATTCTCAAAAGAAAGCTGTTCGGCAACAAACCGATTGGCGGCACTCTCATAGAAAGTACTCTGAATAATGCCTACCGTCAAGTAGACGGCCGGACACATAGTCAGCACGGCAATGAGTATTATGTATTGGCGTACTTTCTTCTCCCGCTTCTTGTCCACAAACTCTTTACGCTGGAAGTGCATCACACGCACACCGGCAAACGTGGCAAGACTGATGAATACCGAATTAATGAAGTAAAGATAGAATGCTCCGAGGAAATAAACCAGATTCCCCGTTGCCAATCCGTAACCTGCCGTACAAAGCGGCGGCATCAAAGCCGTAGCAATGGCAACACCCGGAATCACATTTCCTTTCTCCTTTGTAGACAGGGCAACTACACCGGCAAGACCACCCATCAATGCGATGAATACGTCATAAATCGTAGGTGAAGTACGTGCCAGAAGCTCCGACTGCCCTTCGGCAACAGGGCTTACAAGAAAGAAAATAGTAGCCGTAGTTACGCTGAACAGGGTGGTTATCAGAAAACTCTTCAGTGAACGCTTCATCAGTTCGAAGTCATTCAGACCGACAGAAAGTCCCACACCCATGATAGGTCCCATCAATGGGGAAATCAACATCGCACCTATGATTACAGCTGTAGAGTTGACATTCAGTCCCAACGATGCCATAAAGATGGCAAAGATCAAAATCCACAGGTTAGCCCCTTTAAACTCTACTCCCTTGCGGATGGAGTCTACTGTTTCCAGCTCATTGTCCTTATCCTTCCTCAGATCAAGGTACTCGCTCAGGAACTTTTTAATGGCAAAAACATTCCGGTTTTGTTCAGGTGTTTCTATCATATCATTTACAATTTGACGATTTACAATTTACAATTTACCATGCGGCTCATTTAGTGTTTTAAGAGTTTGTTCAGGATTGGTATTTGGTTCAGCGGTAAATCACGCTTAACGACATACGCAATAAACAGTAACAGCAAAACTGTACGATATGCCATACGCAAATAGATATTGTCTATCGATACATATTCGGCAGCTACATAAAGCACAGCGGCAAGAAGTACATACATGCCTATCGCCTTCAAATCGTACTGTATCGGATATTTCTTCTGACCGACAAAGTAAGAAAGCAGCATAGCAACGCCGTATCCTGTAAACCCAGCCCAGGCACAAGCAATATAACCATACTTCGGAACCAGGAAGATATTCATCAAAATCAGGATGATACAGCCCGTCAATGAGAAATAGGCTCCCCAACGGGTCTCATCAATCAATTTGTACCAAAAGGACAGGTTGAAATAAATCCCCATAAAGATTTCCGCCGCCATGACGATAGGCACCACCCGTAACCCGTCCCAATAATCACGTCCGATGACATGACGCAGGATGTCCAAGTAGAACATCACAGCCAGAAAGGCAAGCAAGGTAAAAATAATGAAGAACTTCATAGCCTGGGCATACATTTCACGGCTGTCTTTCTCCTTACTCTTACCAAATACAAAAGGTTCATAAGCAAAGCGGAATGCCTGGGTAAACATAGCCATAATCATGGCTATCTTACTGGCAGCTCCGTAAATACCGAGTTGTATGGTAGCTTCCGCCTCATCGGGATAAACGAAAGGAAAAATAATCTTATCAGCCACCTGATTCAAGATGCCTGCCACACCCAGAATTACCAACGGCAGAGAGTACCGAAGCATCCGTTTCAATAACTCTTTATCCAACACATAGGTAAATCCCCTCAGTTCCGGTATCATGCACACCATAACAACAGAGGTACATACCAGATTAAAGAGGAAGGCATACCCCACATCATTCCCTTCCAATATGACATAATAGAAAAGATTGAGTGCAATATTGAGGAAGATAAACAGCAACTTCAGTGCAGCAAACTTGATAGGGCGTTTTTTATAGCGCAAATAAGCGAACGGAATACTTTGAATGGCATCCATTGCTACCACAATCATCATCATACCGATATACCAGGGATGTTCGCCGTATTCCAGCCATCCGGCAATAGGTTCCAGAAACAACAATCCCAAAGCAACGAATACCAATGAACCGATACTCACGCTCAACAAGGTGGTAGAGTACACCCGCATCGGGTCATCCTGCCCTTTATTGGCAAAACGGAAAAACCCCGTCTCCATGCCACACGTCAGCAATACCAGTATCAATGCCACCCAGGCATATATATTCGTAACCACACCATAGCCACCCGACGATGCAGGCAAAGCTATCGTATATACAGGCACTAGCAGATAATTGAGGAAACGCCCTACAATACTACTCACCCCGTAAATAGCCGTTTCTTTTGCTAAACTTTTTAATCCCGCCACTTTATTTAATGATTAACGTTTAATTATTAATGGTTAACAGTACTATCTCTATTCTCCTCCTCCCGGGAGGAGGAGTACCCCAAAGGGGGGAGGTGGTAGGAAGAAAACTTTTCCTCTATCTCCCATATTATCTGTTCCGGATTCTCAAAATACTGTCCTATTTTCAAACCGTAACACCTCAATGTCTTCTACCCTATTCAGAAAATAACTACGTTGCTCATCATAATCCTGTTGTCTATTATGTACCTCACCATCCAATTCTATAGCCAATTTTATCTGCGGACAATAAAAATCAAGAATATATGGCCCGACACTATGTTGATGACGAAATTTTAAACCGGCTATTTGTTTCCCTTTCAACATTTTCCAAAGAGTAGCTTCGGCAGAAGTGCTATGGTTGCGTAACTCCTTTCTATTACCGGTTACGTCGGATTTGTTCATGATGGTTTGCATAAGAATCTTTTTTTTCCTACCACCTCCCCCTTCGGGTACTCCTCCTCCCAAGAGGAGGAGAACTGGAAATGATTTGTTTGACCATTTCTATATGAAAGTAGTACTGATATTAATTAATAGTTAATCACTAAATAACGTTTTCTGACTATTGTAAAGACTACGTCCTAAATGTTTATAAGCCAGTTCAGTCACTTCACGTCCGCGGGGGGTACGTTTCAAGAAACCCTCTTTGATAAGGAAAGGCTCATACACCTCTTCCAAAGTTCCGGCATCTTCACCCAATGCCGTAGCAATGGTAGTAAGCCCTACCGGACCGCCTTTGAATTTATCAATAATGGTGCAAAGTATCTTATTATCGATTTCATCGAGTCCGTACTTATCAATATTCAATGCTTCAAGAGCGAAGTTGGCAATCTCCGTATCAATGCTACCCGAACCTTTTACCTGTGCAAAATCTCGCACACGACGCAACAATGCATTTGCAATACGCGGCGTTCCACGGCTACGGGAAGCGATCTCAGACGCTGCCCTTGTAGAGCAAGGTACATTCAATATCCCTGCCGAACGACGAATAATACCGCTCAGCACATCGTCATCGTAATACTCCAAATGCAGATTAATACCAAAACGTGCACGCAAAGGCGCAGTCAGCAAGCCACTACGGGTAGTAGCTCCCACCATCGTAAACGGATTCAGATCAATCTGAATGCTCCGTGCAGACGGGCCTTTATCTATCATGATATCAATGCGGTAATCCTCCATCGCAGAGTACAGGTACTCTTCCACCACCGGAGAAAGGCGGTGAATTTCATCGATAAACAGCACATCATTCGGTTCCAGGCTGGTCAGTACTCCCGCCAAATCACCCGGTTTATCCAGCACCGGTCCTGAGGTCACTTTAAAACCTACTCCCAGTTCATTCGCAATAATATTGGAAAGTGTCGTTTTTCCCAATCCCGGAGGTCCATGCAGCAATACATGATCCAACGCCTCTCCACGCAAGCGGGCTGCCTTAACAAAGATACGCAGATTATCCACCACCTTATCCTGTCCGCTGAAATCTTCAAAGGACAACGGACGAAGTGCGTTTTCAAAATCGCGTTCCCGACTAGTCAACTGATTATCGCGTATGTCAAAATCTTCTCGTTCCATTCTATATTTAGTTCTTTTCTTATCTTTTTAGAAAAAGAATAGAAAACAAAATTAAGACTGACAATCAACTACTTAATCCTTTTCTTTTTCTATTTCTTTTTTATTTCTTTTTTTTTACCACTTATTTCAGTGCATAACGTCTATCAGTACGAGCCCCTTCTGTTATCAATTCCACATCCACCATCGAATAAATCATTTTCCTCAACTCCTGCAAATCGATTTCCGGCAACCGACCCGCAATCTCCGAAATAGTTGTCTTCAAATTTACCTTTGCGTTCTTTATCAACTGGGGATTCACAAAAAACTGAGTACCTTTCTTCGCACCATTTCTTCCGATAATATAATCTTTCAACAACTTATCTGTATAGCTGCGTAAACGGTCTGCTTCTCGCAATCCATGTCTCCATATTTTGGTTCTATTGAGCAAAGATAGTACAAACTGATGAACCCTATCTATTTTTCACTTAATTTTCTTTCCTCGCTTCATCATTCCGTCCTTCTCCGCTTACTCATGCAGAAAAGAAACTCTGCCTCTGCGGCTCACATGCAATCATACATCATGAAAAAAGACTGCACAAGGAATAACAGCCTTACCGTATATCAACGCAAAAGCACCGTATGAGAAAATTCCTTCGCATACGGTGCTATATATCGGACGTGCAGCATCTATAGATCGGACATGTTGAATCTATATATCGGACGTGCTGAATCTATATATCGGACATGTTGGATATATAGATCGGTGGCGTTGGGTAGAATCCCTTTTTACCTCACCATTTCACCTCCGTAAACGTAATTTTCTTCACCTGCGGACTCCACGGCTGTGAACTGGAAATAACCCAATCCAACCGTTGCAGGAAGGAGGCTCCATCCTTTATGCCGGGAACCAGAACACGGCACTTCGTACGCACCCCTTTCATAAAACTCACGGCATTTCCATTCGTCACAAACGAATCGGAGTTACCTACATAGAACTTTGTATTATATCCGGGGTAACTATTTCCCTTGTCATCCACCCCGTCCGATTGATCCCTATTGAACCAAACCCGCCAGTCTTCCCGGTTATTGGTCAGCAGAAACTGAAATTCCACCGCATCGGCATTCTTCACGCACGACAGAAACTCTATCTTCACCTCCGAATCGCAAGAAACGATTTCCCCGCACGAGCCTTTGCCTTCGGATGGCTCATCTCCACCACCACCTTCACTCTCACCAAATTTCACGCTGATTTCCACAGGCATGGATTCTCCGTCAGCCTCAACAAGCAGATTTGCGGTCATATCCTGACTTATCTTTTCACGGTCTATATTCACTACCACCGTACTGTTCTTCCCCTGAGCCGTCGTCCCGTTTACAGGAGTCACTTTCAGCCAAGATTCAGTAAACGTAACACTCCATGAAACAGAGCCGGAAGTACCGATATTCATTACATCAAAAGTTTTGGATGTCTCCTCTTTGGCGAATGCCAACGAGTTCGTACTCAACTTGATGCGCGACTCGCCCCGCTCCAGCACCATATCGCCGGAAGCCTGCTCGCCCGCAACAACGGAAATACGTTTCGTATTCGTTTTATATCCATTCTTCGAGATCTGAATGGTGTACTGTCCCGGTTCCATATCAAGGAACTCAAAACGCCCGTCGCTACCCGTATTCGTCGTCTTACCTCTCGGATTCAAAACGACATAGACTCCCGAAACCGGCTCACCGTTATCGGCATCATTCACAATTCCATAAATGGTGCCGGTTGTGTCTACTTCATCTTTAGCACATCCTGTCACAATTAATACCGCCCACGCACAACATACTAAAAGAAGCGCCAAACCTACCTTACTTGTTTTCATGATTATTCTTTAAATAATAAAATCTTTAAAAATTCAAAGCAAAACTTATCCCGTTACATTCGCCTGCCGATGGATACATGGCAAACTGTACAGGCTTATGCACAACCGCTCTTTTACGCCCATTCATCACAATTGCATCAATCAGATTGTAAACATAAAGAGCCGCTGCCGCGCCAATACACACATTGCGTACATTTTCCCAATTATCGGCTTTTGTGTTATACGTCTGCTGATGCTTGGGTTGTTCGTGCATCTTCTTGACGTAAGAGCTTCGCAAGCTTTCAGAAGCGATAATGCCACCCGCAAGCAGCACTTCACCCCCCAGGATACATAGTCCCTTCGCCGTACTTCCTTTGTACATCTGTCCCCATCCCGGAACGATCAACGAACGCGCCATTCCCCGCACACCGTATTTGCGGGTAAAGGACAGGCGATCGAACCGTGGAGCCGGAACATCGGCCACTCCAAACAACACATAGCAATGATAGCACCCACCACCCGGATAATACACATATTCCCAATACTCATCATACTTGGTAGTGGTGACATTTATCTCTTCATTCTCTATTTTGTAATGGAAATTATAGACTGATGATTCTTTATAGGCTCCATTCTTTTGTTCCATACGAATATCAGTTTCAGCCTCTCCGCTAATCTTCCAGGCCTGCTCGATATAACGGGAAAGAGCAAGCAGGCAATCATGCCGCGCTTTCTCCAACGATTCGTTCTCTGCTTCAACCAGTTGATAATGGAAAGTTTCATTGGTGGTTTCCGGAGTCTTGCTTACCAGCCATACCGGCCGCATATTCTCTGACTTCCGAAGCACTTTCTGTGCCGAGGCATTAGTTATACCTAACAAAAAACAGGACGATGCAATGACAACCATCCTCCCGAACCTCAAAATAAATTCTTTCATCTCTATATCGTTTTTACTGACTGATATATATAATTTCGCAGCCATCTCAGGCATCATTATTGCACTACTCTTACAAATTGAGCCGAAGCCTTAAATGAAGGAAAAATAGACATAGAGATCTGCACTACGGCATTACACGGTTGACCACCCTTCGTTGCCGGAGTCCATCCCTTCAACAGATTCACCAGCCGCAATACTTCTTTATCAACACGCTCAACACAACGCCTTTTATAGTTTGCACCGGTAACAGTACCGTCGCGCGTCACGATAAACTCAACAGTAGTAGTACCATATCCCGCCGTTTCAATTGCAATCTGAGGTTTATGCATATTCTCCCGTAAGAAAGCATACAAAGCATTGGTTCCTCCCGGATATTTTGGAGCTGTCACTACACGGGCGGCACGTTCTGCGGCCATTTCCGCCTCTGCCGCCGCCACTGCCGCTATTGAATCTACCATACGTATCGAATCATCATAGGCTCTGTCAGTCGCCACTCGCTGTATATTATCTATTATTTCGGTTTTCCTTTCCTCTTTGGGTATGCTCAACATCTCATCATGAATATAAAATCCTTGAAAACCCGTAGGAGTATATCCCGCAAAGGCAGAGACTATCTCAAAGCTAAACTGTTGCCCCTTTTTCACCTTAGGAAAATAATACGCGCCTGCCACTGTCGTCTTATTGCCTGTACTTATGTAATAAAAATTAATGCTTCTACTTGCCGTAAAGTCGTGATTGGCTGTTCCCAACACCCTGAACTTATAACCTCCGTTTCCTCGACCCGTGCAAAGGACTCCCTGCACATCCCAATAATACTTCACCTCTTCCGATACGACAAAAGGCACTTTCATTGGAAAACTTTTAGGCGGCCACGAGAACTTCTGGGCGGAAGCTGCAACTACCAATAAACTCATCATAAATAAAACAAATAGCTTTTTCATAATTCGATTCCTTTCGTACAAATATTACATTCTATACCACACCCTAAATAAATTTGTTTCATATACATCATTTTGTTTTTTGTTCTTTATGGATTTCCTCATTTCCTACTTCTGTTTCATAATAAGAAATAACACGTCTATCTTCCGTATAAGTCTTCCCTTCCGCATCTTTCTGGATAATAATGAAATCACCCAAGAGCTTGCGGAGTTCTGAGCAATAAAGCTTTAAAACAACCCAGTTGTCATGCTCGTCGTATTCATAAGAATAGTCAATCTGGCAATCCCACGTTTTTCCGGAAGGATATTCCACACTATGAATCAAGTATTGCTCCATATCCTCTTTATCATTATAAGAGACATTATAAGTATTAACTATTGAGTCAATCTTGTTTTTATAATACCGGGAATCCGGATAGTATATCTTAGTAAATCTCTTACATAATTCCGTCATAGGACATTCTGTCTGGAAATGCATACGTGTGTTTCCATCCATCATCCGGTATCCCTCCGGTTTATCATATGTATCGAACACCAACTTCTTATTATCACGAATACCCGAAAAGAAGTACAATGCTACTTCACTCTCCTTTTTACATTCTGTATTAACCACATAACAAGATCTATCCTCACCAGTATATTGATAAGTACGGGTGTAATCGTCTGCTCTACATTCTATCAACCGATTCCATTCATCATAAGCATAGACTTTTGCCTTCCACTTATTCCTTACATTATAAAGCTTTGTCAGTTTGCCTTCATCACCGTATTCCCGCTTGTATTCATCTCCAAAACGATGACTTGAATCAAACCACAAGCCTTGAGACGTCAAATTCCCGTCTTCATTAAATTTCTGAACCATTTCCGCAGCAGACGTTGTTTTCACTTCTTTTACCGTCCCCCGCAGTCCAAGCCTTACCAAATCACTCGGATAATCTACAAAATCTGATATGGAAGATTCTCCAACGTAAGGAGTAGTAGATAAATACACATACACTGGTGTATATTTTTTCTCAGAAAACGTTCCGGCTTCATTACAACCACATAGAACAGCAGACAACATAAATATTATGTTCCCCAGAAATGAGCATGAGAAGAGGTTCTTTTTCATATTTATAATATATTGATTACTTATTAATTTAGCTCTTCTAATTTCCCTTCATCATTTCTTTTATATTCTTTCCCATTTTCGCCTTTAAGGAGACTTTTGTCTTTAAAGAAACTGATGTCTTTCGCCTTTACATCGCCACCAAAAGGACCGGCACCTTTGATTATCGCATCACAATCTTCCTCCTGAGACTCATTGCTATTATCAGAAGATTCAGGCAAAGCATTACCCGAGCTCTCACTTACCTTCCGAGGAGCCAATACAAATGCAATGATAGCACAGACAATCATGGCAACTATTACCACTGCCATTGATGATATCAGCAATACTATCCCTGCCGCAAAGAATACCGGATATAGCAACAATATTGCAATCCGATAAATTCCTTTTACAGAAACAGCCAATATAATCATCTGCACAATAAATAATAAACCTACAGCTACTACCAACAATGCCATTATAAATCCAAACAGTCCGTCCTGATACATTAATGAAGGAATAAAACGTTCTGCAAGAATATCGAATAGCATGTTTCCTGTAACCATATGGATTGCAAGAAGTACTACGGCAATCACAGCTGCAATGACAGTGGGAGTTTTACTGAAATAACCAAAACCCTCATAAAGCCACAACAAAATACTGAACAAACCAAATAAGAAACTCCCTGTGACCAAAATAACGGCTCCGTAAAGTTTCAGAACACTCATCAAGCCCGACTCTCCTAAATCCAGGTTCCCTTCGGTGTGGAATATATTGCAGACAAGAAACAATATTAACACACTCATTGCCAACAATACAGTAGCAGGTAACCAAAAACGTATTGCTCCCTCAACATCCAGCACGTTCAGCAGAATCAAGGAAACAACCAAAAGAACTGCCAAAACAAAAATCCACATACCTACTTTCACAAACAATGAAGAATCATTAGCAGAAAGTTCTTCCGAGGCCGGCATCCCGTTCTTGTTAGCCAAAACAGAACCATCATCCATTCTTAACGATCCGTCTTTCCAGTTATATGTCAAATGGAGTTGTTGCGGCTGATCCTCCGGATAGTCGGGAAATACTGCCAAGACATCCGCATCCACGGCATTTGCCGAAAGTACCGATGTTATTAGTATATAAGATGTATCCACTTCACTGCCAAAAATGATATAACCATAGCATGTTTGCTTATTAAACGGATATTCATCAGGAGCATTGATCTCTTTGTATAAACTCAAATTAATATACTCGCTTGTGCCATCGCCATATGAACTTTCCCATTCGCCCATAAATGGTTTTATACCGGAAACATATTTAAACTTCCAATTAGAATTATAGCTGATCTCTTTCGTTTGAGGATTAAAAGTAAGTGTATCTTCATAAAGCTGCAAATCGTAACTCCCCAACGACACCAGTCGATATTTATTATTGCCTATATAAGAAACCGAATCTATATAGTAACGATAGATGCGGGACATAGTGGAAAAATCCATAAAACCATAACTTTTCTTTCCGCTTGGTAACTCTTCCATCTCCGTATCAAAAGTACGTTCCGAGAAATCCAACTCCATGCAGTAAGTAAGGTCATCCACTCCATATTCCTGTCCCATCGGACTTTGATCTTCTCCCACGAACATCTCCCAACGCCCTTTCAATGAAGGTCCCTGATTACCGCATCCCGACATTCCGAGCAGCAAAACGGCAACTACCGCTAACGAGAGTATCCACTTACTCCAATTCAAATGTTGGATTGTACTATCCTCTACTTTTTCTTTCATAATTTATTCACCTTTATTCAAGTCTAAACATCAATGGCATCGTATACTGAACACTAACAGGTTTACCTTTCTGCATGCCAGGCTTCCAACGAGGCATAACGCTAACTACCCGCAAAGCTTCCTTGTCAAGATAGGGATCAATACTACGGATTACCTTTGCATTGCAGATAGAACCGTCACTTCCGACAACAAATTGTACTACAACCCTTCCTTGGATACCAGATTCCCGGGCAACCTTCGGGTATTTCATATTATCACTCAGGAAACGCATCAAAGCAACCTCCCCACCGGGAAATGCAGGCAGTTCCTCCACCTTATCATATATTTTATCAGAATCATCTTCTGTCTGCACAAGGAGATGATTACTTTCAACCAGCTCATCAACCTTCACGACAGGAATTTCCGGCGGTGGCATCACTGGTTTATCAGAAGAGATGTCACGAACTCCCAATTCTACTATATTCTGGGGATAGATTAGACTGATAGCTTTCTGTTCCTGATAAGAACATTCGGCAAAACCTTTCCCAAACTTTTCGTTAGCCAAATCTTCGCGTAATTCCTTATAAGCAGCACAAATAGCATCCATTACTGCTTGATAATCAAGTGCGGTAGTCTTAGCATTCTTCTGCACAGTTATTTTATGGTTGGAAGTAACCATTATTTCATCAAAATAAGGGATGCGCTTCTTCTGCTTTTCCGGCAGATTCTCATCATTATAAGGATTAGCAACAAACTCCTTCACTTTTTCTGTCAGTTGCCCGAGATTTTCTATATAATCGCCCCCAGCCATTACCTGACCAGCCATATTAATCATCACCACTAACACATTACGTTCACCTACTTGATTGGCTACCGCAGGCGACGTAGACGTCTCTTTTTCTTTAGGAATCCTCAACAATTCATCATGGATATAAAACCCGTTGAAACCTGCCGGAGTATACCCGGAGAAAGCGGAAACAATCTCAAAACTAAACTGCTGCCCTTCTTTCACCTTAGGAAAATAATATGCGCCTGCCACTGTCGTCTTATTGCCTGTACTTATATAATAAAAATTAATACTTCTACTTGCCGTAAAGTCATGATTGGCTATTCCCAATATCCTGAACTTATAGCCTCCGTTTCCACGTCCCGTACAGAGAATCCCCTGCACATCCCAATAATACTTCACCTCTTCGGACACAGTAAAAGGCACTTTCACAGGATAACTCTTAGGTGGCCACGAAAGCTTCTGGGCAGAAGCTGCAACTACCAGCAAACTCATTGTAAGTAAAACAAATAATTTTCTCATTATCATATTTCTTTTGTACTTCTGTTACATAATAAGATTCCTGACTTTCATACGGTCTATCTTAATTAAGATCTTTCATCTCATCTTCTTCCACTATCGTAAGTTATTCCCTTCCTGATTCAAACTCAGCACATAAGTTCCCTGTTGATCTATATCTACCGAGAGGCTCTGGTTCGAAGAATCATACACCAGCGTTATCTTTTGCCGATTATCATATTTCGCCTGTACTACCGCCTTCCTACCTTCCAACGAAAGAATAGAATCAATCTCATATTCATGCCAGTCATCATTCACCCACGAAGTTATCTTACCATAATCATCATCAATATCCCGGTTATATAAACTCAAAGAACAGTTTACCTGCGTCCCATCCTCCTTTTCATATTTCCACTCACCTACAAATGGGTGGTCAGCATCAGTAGAAGGCAGTATTTTGTAGTTTGTATAATTAAGCTGGACATTAAATTTCCTCTTTCCATTACTCCAATCTCCTGTGAAAAAAGAGTCACCATTATACTCCCCATCAAACAATTTAAACGTACCTGTTTTCTTACCGTTAACAGTTTCATCAATGATATAATCCACCCCTATCTTCTTTCCCGTCAGCTGTATTGGGTTATTGATATGTTTATAAAAATAACTACCATAGAGCGAATCTCCAATTTGCGTCAATGCCATTTGTACTTCTTTGCCAGCTACATGTCCACTTAAAGTCATTTCCTTAATAGCCGGAATATTAACAGGCCTATCCTCTCCTTTTCTTATAATATAAATAAAAGCTATAACCGCCACTAATACGACTAACCCTATGATGTAATAAAAAGAAGTTTTCCGCCTAACCGGAATCTCCGTTCTCCGTTTCTCTTCACTAACAGGCACGGCAACAGTAGCCGGAATCATTTCTGAAGGCGGCAAGACCTCTGTACCACCTTCCGGTTCCCCATCTGTAGCGGTCGCGGTAAGTACAGCTTCCTGTTGACCACGGTTGGTACGACTTCTTAACTTCCGATTCCACTCCTTACGATAAGTATATAGCAACCAGAACTCGAAAACAAAAATTAGAATGGAAATTATTATAGAAACAACTATAGTCGATTTCTCGCTCGTACCGACGCCTGAAATTATCGCAGCTATCACTGCATACAATGAAGAAACGATGGCCGGACGGATTAAAGGTAAATAAACTCCCCAAAACAGTGTTTGCAAAGGATACCATTTATAATATCCACAGAAAGTGCTAAGAGTATAAACGAAGAACCCTATGCCGAGGCAAGGCAGAATAAGAGGACCGAAACCCATTTGATATTTGACACTATAGAAGATCATGTCCACCGGTGCCTGACCTGCAACAGTGGATGCTGCCCAACATAAACCTATCCCCATTGCGAGAGCAAACAAACCATTATACAAATCTAACACAACCAGCACATAATGGTACAAAAGCCTGGAAAAAGTGAATTTCAATATCCCTATCACTAAAGTCAGCACAGGAAAAATATTCAAAATCAGCGAAACAGTATTATCACTATGCTCCTTCAAAAAGCCCGCCAATGTCTTTGTTTCAGCGATTTGTCCGTTCACCACCACATCCACAAAAGGGGCACAAAAAATCATGATGTAAAATACAACTGATAAAATGATATCAAAAATACCATTCTCCCTATGTTTTTCATTCGAATACATATCAATTAGCTATTACTCGTCTATATTTCCAACACTCCACTCTTGATAGCCTTTATCAACATATCAGATGCATTCTTGGCTTCCAGCTTAAGCATGATCTGCTTACGGTGGAACTCCACTGTATTAACTGATATATATAATTTCGTTGCTATCTCATTACTCTTCAAGCCTTCGGATATGCATTTCAGCACTTCCTGTTCGCGCTTGCTGAGTACTTGCGGCATCTCAGGAGGAAGCTTCCGAAGGCATTTCCGGAAATGGGGACAGAAATATTTACGTCCTGACAGAACAGAATAAATCGCCTCTTGCAGATTCTCCGGATCGGACTGTTTAAGAATCACTGCATCTACATCCGCCTTTACCATCCGACGGACAATCCACACTTCACTATGCATGGTTTCAATAATAATACGCATATCCGGATAGAGCAAACGTATCTGTTCTATCAGCTCAAAACCCGACATATCCGGCAATTCTATGTCGACCATGCAAATACTGATATCGTGGGATTTAAGAAGTTCCAAAGCTTTCGCAGCACTGTCAGCCGCATAGATTTCACCTATTTCCGGACAGACTTCAAGAATGTTACGGATGCCCGCCAATACAATAGGGTGATCATCTATAAGAAGAAGATGGTATTTCGATGTATCCGATGGAAGTTGCACCATATTTCTTTTATTTATATGCTTGTGGTCAGATATTAGTCCTCCCTGTTATCATGTTTACTATTTTGTGCAAAGGAAAGGTATTTTTAATTTAAATCTACTATCATTTTCCGTAGTTTTTCAATAGACAGTTAGTAAATATTATGGTATACTTTCCGTACATGAAAACTAGTACAGAATAAATCTTTATTTAAAAGGAGCCGTAACTGTAACGCATACACCGGCCTCATCAGCAGCCACATGGAGTGTACCATTCATACATCTGACCCTATCTTCCATCGTGCGCATCCCGATGCCTTTGGAAGAAGAGCGCTTCATAACTCCATTGCTGAATATCTCCAACCGCACATGCGCACCATCCATCAACAATGAAATGGAAATCTGTGTGCCGGAAGAATATTTGAGAATATTATTCATGCTTTCCTGTACAATACGATACAATTCATATGCCACATTATAGGATACCAGACTCCAATCGGACGTAGAAGCATCGAATGAAAGATGCATGGATGAAGGAACATTCAGATGATCGATATAATCTGTTATAATCTCATCAATAGTGGCATCAGAAAATACGGGAGGCATTAGTTCGTGCGAAATACTACGGATATTCGCACGACTCCGCCCTAGTTTGTCCAGCAACTCACATTTGTCCTCTTCTCTATTAAAGCCCGATTTAAGTTCCATTTCCAACCCCAGAAGTTCATTGCACACCCCATCGTGCAGTTCGCGTGCCAAACGGGCACGTTCGCTCTCCATTCCGTCAATATATTTACGGCTGAGTTGTAACTTGCGTTTATACAAGAGAATGATCAAGAGGATAAGCATAAAGCTGATAAAAGCTATAAACCAAATTGTGAGCCGAAGACTGCGAAGTTCTTCCTGCTGTTGTAATTCTTTCAGACGCTTAATTTCAAGTTCTTTCTTCTGAGTATCATAGCGCACTTGCAGCTCGCTCATTTGCTTCTCCACCTCCTGTGCAGCCAGGGAATCACGCAATTCGAGAGCCTGCTCCATATATCTGTAAGCCTCATCAGGCTGTTGCAGGTTATGATAGCATTCGGCCATACGGCTGTACCACACGTAGGGAGCGGTAGGCGAATTTGTACTTATCAATCCCGTCAACTTTCGATAGAAATCCAAACCTTCCCGATATTTCTTTTCCTTTAGTAAGAGCTGGGCTTTTGTCTCATAAATACCAATAGCTTCATGGCTCGTTTCTGGTAATTCATCCAGAAAGCGGTCACATACATTCAGATAGTAACGCACCGAATCATCTTGTGCAGTAGCCTGAAAAGCGGGTAACAGCGCTGACAATACTTTTAACCGGAAACGTGGTGATTGTTGCTGGGAAGCTATTCCATAAGCCTTATGCAGATAATTGATCGCTTGATCGTATTCCCCTGTCTTTACCAACAGAGAACCGCAGATGTAGTAAGCCTGCAACCAGTCCAAAGCATCTTCCTCTTTCAGGGCATACGTAATGGCTTCTCGTGCATGTTCCTTCGCGTTTTCTAACTGTTTGAAAGAGATATACATCACGGCAATATTGGCATGCAGATTGGATACAGCACTATAATCCTTGCTTTTCATGGCTGCCTCAAGTCCCTTGCCGTAATAGTAAAGAGCAGAGTCCGGGAGGTTTATTCTGCGATAGGCGACACCCAGCGAACTGCAATTGGTCAGATAGGCTTCACTATCACCGGATTTAGAGGTGGCATCCAAAGCTGTCAGATATTGTGATGTTGCTTCCCGGATATCCCCCTCAATCATATAACAGCTTGCCAAATCAGTAAGTAACCTTCCACGGATACTGTCAAGCACTGTATTCTCTTCACAATATTTCAGTCCTTCCAGTAAATAAGGCCTTGCCGAATCGGTCTGAGTTATTCCATTGTAGGATTGCCCCAACGACAAACAGGTGATAGCTACCTTTTCGTTTTCTCCACTCTCACGATATAGTTCTAAAGCTTTTGTCAGTTTATAGGTACAACTATCTATTTCTTCATTTTCATAATGTGCACAAGCTTCCTCGTAAAGACTATCGGCTTCACTGTTCATTTGCAGATCCAAGGTGGCAGGTCTCGTACACCCTGCCACAACAAACATCAATAAAAATGGTAATTTCATCTTCATCACAATTTACCATACACTATAAACTCCCATTCAACATGATGATGCTATATGGAATTTCATCTTCCAGTCAACTGAAATTGTGACAAAGTTAAGAGTCTTCATTTAAAATGAAAATTATCCGGTATATTTTTATCCGGCATTTTTACCACATATCATTTATTTTCAATCTTACTAATCACTATTTTAGATCTATTGATCCTTTACCTGTTGGCAGAATTGATTTATTTCGATACAGTAATGAAGTTTCACCACAGAGTAACACAGAGTTTCACGGAGTCCTATTTTCTGATTTCAAATCAATTAAACTCTGTGAGACTCTGTGTTACTCTGTGGTGAACTAATTCATATCCCAGCGGAGAGGAGCGAACAGATGTTTCATATACGTCGTAACTTACTGTATAACAACACACTTGATGTTCCACCATGATCAGTCGCAGTGGAACACCAGTTCAGTCCTAGTGGGAAATACCCTCAGTCCTAGTGGGAAGGCGACACACTGATTACTTATCCGGACTTTTGCGGCGCAAATGACGAAAGTGTGGCCAACATTGTATGTCTGCCGCTTACCGCTTCATAAATTCTTTCCGTTTTTCTTCCGGAAATTTCTCTATCGCATAGCGCAACATTGTGCGAGGCATCACTTTACAATGCTTTTCAAGGAACTGCACCAGTAGGTCTTTATTCCGTTTTCCCATTTCCCGCAACATCCATCCCACGGCCTTCTGCATCAGGTCATGACGAGTGTAAAGGAAATGCTCGGAAAGAGCTAAAATATCGATGAAATCGTCGTTTTTAATCAACGCATAAGTGGAAACCACCGCTATGCGCTGATCCCAAAGCAGTTCATTTCCGGCCAAGCGATAAAGAACATCACGGGGTTTATCCTTGAGATATTCGCCCACAATACCCGGAGCAGATAAGTCTACCAGATCCCAGTTGTTGATACGGGCAGTCTGCGACAAATAGAAGTCGAATATCTCTTTTTTGCCCTTTTCATCGCACTTTTTAAAGCGTTCCACCAGCATCAGCAAGGCACACAGGCGACATTCATGCCATTCGCTTTGCAATAGTTCTACCATTACCTCAAACGGCACATCCTTATGCCGCTTCGCTACCATACGGGTGTTGGGAACCACAATACCGAGAAACTTGTCACCTTCTCCGTATTGTCCTTTCCCAGTTTTAAAGAAGTTGGGAAGATACTCCCGTTTCACCGGGTCAATGTACTGTTCCAGCTCCTGCTGTATTTCCTTTGTTTTCTGCATAATATGAACTTAATAATATACAAAAATATCGCTTTTATTTTATTCTTCACATCGACACACAGAAAATAACACGGGTACCTTGAGTGTACCCTTTATCAATCCTCAGGTAGCCACCCAGCCTTTCGGCAACAATACGACAAATGGACAAACCGAGCCCTGCTCCCTGACTAAAGTTATCCAACTTCACAAAGCGCTCAAAAACACGTTCCTGTTCCTCAACGGGAATACCAATTCCGGTATCTGTAACCGTGAAAATCAATTGATTATCTTCTTTCTTAACCTCATAGGTTAATGTAACGGAACCCACATGAGTGAACTTCGATGCATTGCCCAACAGGTTATCAAGTACCTGCACTATATAACTATAATTACTGTTTATGATCAGCTCGTCACAGGCAGGTTCAAAAATGAGCTTTACGCCCGGATCGAAAGATGCCCCCGCCGCATCTATCGAAGCCTGGCAACAGGCATTGACATCAACAGCATTATGCTTGATTTCAACTTCACTGTCGAGAATGGAAATATCAAGGATATCACCTACCAACTTCAGCAATAACTTGCTGTTACTCTCAATCAATGCAACATACTGCCCGATGTCTTCCTTTTCATCAAGCATATCAACCAATACCCCGGAGAACCCGACAATGGAGTTAAGCGGAGTACGGATTTCATGGGACATATTCTGAATGAACATTGTTTTCAACCAATTGCTCTGTTCAGCAACTTCCTTGGCTTTGCGCAGTTCCTCCTCGGCTTTGATTAACGTACGATTCTGCTCATCCAGCTTATTTTTTGCCCGATGCAACTTTGCATTGAGTTTTCTCTGTTGCCACAAAAAGATAACGACGATACATAAAAGACCTAGTACAGAGAATAAAATAGTCCGGGTATTTTGCAGTTGTTTCTTCTGAGAAATCTTTTCCAACCGTACCTTCTCAGCATTGAGTTGTTGCAAGTTCAGCATGGTAGCAAACTCACTGGTAGTGATTTCTTCATTCCTTTCTTTCTCCTTCTTCTGTTCCAACAGGAAATCGCGGTACAGCCCGGCTGCTTCTTCTTTACGATTCATATCCCAAAGAATATCCGCCTTTGTTTTTCTCAATGTCATCAAAGTTGTCAGATTGTTTTTCTTCCTCAATTCGGTTTCCCGTTCATCCAATACACTAAGAGCCTTATTATAATTGCCCACCCTCCAGTTATAATCAATCTCTACATCATACAAATAGTGTATATGACGTTTCATTGAAGGTTCTTCCATATACATTCGTCTACATTCCTCCAATGCCTTGCGGGCAGCTGCCGTATCTCCTTGCGCAAGATAGAGTGATACATAAACCAGCTTGGCCGTCACTTCATGATAAGTAGACTTAGAAGTTTTGAGTGCCTTTTTAAGCAATTCGGGAGCTTTTTCTGCTTCGCCCAGATCAATGTATATCTTTGCGGCATCACTATACTGGCAGGATATATTATATCTAAAGACATTGGCATTCTCAAAAATATCAATCTCTTTAAGCATAAACTCCTGAGATTTTTTTACTAAACCTTTAGCCGTATACACATTGGCCAATGCATAATAACACTCAGCAATACTTCCCTGCTTTTTCTCACCTTTGGCCTCCTGCAACATCTTTTCAGCTTCAAGAAGAGCAATGTTATATTCTCCCTGTATAATATAATAGTTAACCAACCTCGCAGCCCATGCCCAGTAGTAAAGTTCAGCGTTACCGACACTTCTGGCATATTGTTTTAAGCGATTTACTCCGGCTATGATGCTATCCGTGCGGTTCTCGCCCTGTCCGTAATAGTAATAGTCTACCTTGGCTCCCAAAGCTATCTTAGCCATCACCGTATCATTGCACCTGATTGCCATATCAAATAATGTATCCGATGCTGTCAGAACAATGGGATCAGTCGGATCATTAAAATACTGTTTATAGTAAGCACGCATGCTTTTAATATCGATAGAATCTATCTTTTGAGGTGAAATAGTTCCTACAACCAAATGCAAAAGAACACAGGCAAGAATCGTTTTTTTCAGCATAAGTTATTTGTCTGTTGTATGTTATACGATGATAAAGATATATTTTATCTATGAAATAAAACATCCCCCTATCTCACAAGACAGACCAATTGATGATTTTTACCTTTTTATTGCATATAATAAGCATTATTTTAGAATAACAACAGCCAATAAGTAAGTAAACGTTCGTCTTCACAGTATCTATCGCCAAGTGGCATCAAAAAGAACTCCGCTTATTATCAATAATTTACAATTGATAATAAGCGGAGCCGCCATACAACCAAACGCACTGATTATTTCTGCGTCACCCCTTTCCAATCATCCGTACGGAAAGGTGAAGCCGGGAGACCGGCACCATTATATAAGTTACAAACCGGATTGTTGGCCCATGCATAGCGCACAGCAACCGGATACGATACTTCGGGAGAACTCACCACAATCTTATCACCCTGTATTTCTGCCTTCGCCCAATGGAATTTATGATCACGACCGGCAATGGCAAAGCCTTGCAATGCTTTCCCATCACTACTCTTTAAGCCACCATCTGTATGATCAAAAGAAAGGATAATCTTATCTCCGTCCACCTGATAGGAACGATAAACGGGACCGGAATAAGGTATTTGTTCTCCATACGTATTAGCACGGGCTACCAACGCCAAGCGATGTCCAACGGCCTGTTTATCTTTCGGGTGGATGTCATTGGCATCGCCCTTATCGATGATTACAGCCATTCCGGTATTCGCTACCGACAATGTGCGCGCTTGTGCTTCGCGGAGTTCCGCCCAGTCAGAATCAACGGGGTTGGGAGACACTTGCATGAAGTTGGCTAACTGCACAAAATAGAAAGGAAAATCCTGTCCCCAGTCCTTACGCCAATTCTCGATAACCAGCGGGAAAAGTTCACGATACTGATAGGCACGGGAAGCATTGTTTTCCCCCTGGTACCAGATAGCACCACGGATACTGTAAGGCACCAATGGATGGATCATAGCATTGTATAAAGATGTCGGCAGATTGGGGTCCTCGGACATATCCTTCGGAAACATACCCTCTTTCCGGGCATCGGCCGCTATCTGATATTTCCATTCACCGGCCAGACTAATTTGTTCTCCATTGTCTGAACGGAGATAAAGTTCATCCGGCATACCACAACCACCACCTGTATCTGTCACACGGATAGCCAATGTAAGCGGTCCTGCTTTCACCAGCTTACCCGGAACAGTATAATTGCGTTGAACAGAATAACCATCGGTACGGCCCACTTCCCGACCATTCCAATACGTTATATCATTATCATCAATAGCCCCTAAAACTAACTGCACTTTCTTACCTGCCCAGGATGCAGGAATATCAACAGTGCGGCGAAGCCAGATCAGTCCGTCAAAATCACCAAGCCCTTGCTGGTCCACCATTCCGGGGAAGTTCAGCTTGCCCCAAGCCTTATCATCCAAAGAAACCTCAGCCCGTACCGGTTTCCCGGCAGCAAAACCTTCATCAACACGATTGTTCCAAGCTTCCAAAGCTTTCAAATAGTCCGCTTTCATCGCAGCTTTATCAGGCATTGCACGAATATCTTCCACTACTTTACTGAAGTCCGGCATTTCTTGCAACACCTTTCCGCTTATCCAGGATTCTACATTGGTCCCTCCCCAGGAAGTATGAATCAACCCGACGGGTACATTCTGTTTTTCAGAGATTTCGCGACCAAAGAAATAGGCGGTAGCCGAGAATTCAGGAACGGTCAGGGGTGAGCATACCTGCCAGCCATTATCACGGATTTTGATATCCGTCTCCGGCTGCGTACTGGTAACATGTTCCACATGCAATAAACGAATATTGGGATGATTGGCTGCGGCTATTTCTTTCTCATAATCCAGAACCTTGCCCCAACCTTTCAGCGGCATTTCCATATTGGATTGTCCGGAACAGATCCATACCTCCCCAATCATTACGTTCTTCAACACCAGTTTCTGACCATCGGTCAGTGTAAGCTCATACGGGCCACCCGCTTCAGGAGTACGAACGGAAAGCTTCCATCGCCCTTCCTTATCAGCCAGTGTTTCATACGTCTTCCCATCCCAGGAAGTGGTTACTTTTACCGCTTTCATCGGTTTTGCCTCACCCCATATAGGGGCATCCGCCTGTTGCTGCAACACCATGTTATCCGAAAACATCGGCGGCAACACAACCTTGGCCGAGATTGTACCGGATAACAACAGCAAAACTGCAACTAACATACATTTGTTTTTCATATCAGTTAATTATTTTATGAGAGTCCGGAGTTAATAACCTCTTTAACTCCTTCTCCCTCTAATTCCGTCGCAATATCAGAAAGCAAAGATAGCCAGAATTTCATATTCGAAATAGTGTTATTGCCCTAATAAATGCAATAATCTTTCCATTTATCACGCTAAATAGAAAGATATTCCTACTTTTGCACGAAAATCAACGCGTTATTTTATGGTTTTAAATTACATTTGGGTAGCATTCTTCGTAATTGCTTTCATTGTGGCACTCATCAAGCTCCTGTTTATGGGCAACACAGAAATCTTTACGGAGCTTGTCAATTCAACATTCACTTCTTCGAAAACAGCCTTCGAAATATCGCTGGGCCTGACGGGTATCCTTTCTCTATGGCTGGGCATTATGAAGATCGGCGAGCAAAGCGGCATGATTAACGCATTATCCCGCTGGCTGAGTCCGGTGTTCTGCCGTCTTTTCCCCGAAATCCCCAAAGGCCACCCTGCCATGGGATCTATCTTTATGAACCTCTCTGCCAACATGCTGGGGCTGGACAATGCCGCTACCCCAATGGGGCTGAAAGCCATGAAGGAACTTCAGGAACTAAACCCGAAAAAGGACACCGCCACCAATCCGATGGTCATGTTTCTGGTGCTCAATACTTCCGGGCTGATCCTGATTCCTATCAGCATCATGATGTATCGCGCTCAGATGGGCGCTGCACAGCCTACCGATATATTCATTCCCATACTGATCACATCAGCCGTTTCCACCCTTGTAGGAGTGATTGCTGTCAGCATTGCTCAACGCATTAATCTGATCAATAAGCCCATCCTTATCCTCATCGGTTGCATCAGCCTTTTCTTTGCTGGACTTATTTACTTGTTTATGCAGCTCGGTCGTGAAGAAATCGGCACATATTCCACATTGATTGCCAACGTTATCCTGTTCAGTATCATTCTTTTGTTCATTATCTGGGGATTATGGAAGAAAATCAATGTATATGATGCCTTCGTAGAAGGTGCCAAAGAAGGCTTTACCACGGCCGTGCGCATCATTCCATATCTGGTAGCGTTTCTGGTGGGTATTGCCGTATTCCGCACTTCCGGTGCGATGGATATGTTAGTAAGCGGCATCGGTTACATAGTGGGATTGTTTGGCGTAGATACCAGTTTTGTAGGCGCCTTACCAACCGCACTGATGAAATCGTTGAGTGGCAGCGGTGCCAACGGACTGATGATTGACACCATGAAACAGTATGGCGCCGATTCTTTTGTAGGACGCATGAGTTGCGTAGCCCGTGGTGCTTCGGACACCACTTTCTATATCCTGGCTGTTTACTTCGGAAGCGTGGGTATTACTAAAACGCGTAATGCCGTCACCTGCGGACTGATAGCGGACTTTGCAGGTATCATCGCCGCCATCATCATCAGCTATCTGTTTTTCTTTTAACTTTTAATTATTAATTGATATGATTTCCTATCAGACAGACGGTGTAGAAATGCCCGCCATCAAAAAGAACCAAACCACAGAATGGATTAAAGCCGTTGCTGCCACTTACAAGAAGAGTCGGTGAAATCGCCTACATCTTCTGCTCGGACGAGAAGATACTCGAAGTGAACCGCCAATATCTGCAACACGATTATTACACGGATATCATCACTTTTGATTATTGCGAGGGCAATCGCCTCAGTGGAGATTTATTTATCAGCCTCGACACGGTACGTACAAATGCAGAGCAGTTCGGCAGTGATTATGAAACGGAGTTACACCGGGTTATTATCCACGGTATTCTGCATCTTTGCGGTATTAATGATAAAGGACCGGGAGAACGGGAGATTATGGAGGCAGCAGAGAATAAAGCGCTGGCTATGCGATGAAGAAACGAAAGAAAGTAGCTGTTTAGAGCATCTATAGATGGGATGCGCAGGATATATAGATGGGACACGCAGGACATATAGATCGGACGTATAGGATATATAGATCGGATATGCAGGATATATAGATGCAACGTGCATGAGATTATGACTCATGCACGTTGTATTTTATATCCATCTTTTTATTTCAATAAGAATTTCTCCGCACGTCCCGGAGAAAAGAGTTCCCACAGGGAAGCAACTGTCCAGCCCGGAGCAAAGATATTATTATAATATCCCTTTCCATTGCGACCATAATCCCAGTTGGTGTGCTGAACAACTTCGGGATAAAAGCCCACTTTAGCCACACCACACATGTGTCCTTCGTACGGTAACAATTGACGCATAGAGGTAGAAATCACTTGGGCAAAGTCAGAGAAACGAGGTTCATCGTATTCTTTCGAAAGCCAATTCAATACATCGGCAAATTCAAAAACAAACACATCTATGTGGTTATTCTCCACCGATACATTTCCCCAGCCACGAGTTTTCAGGCCGATATCACCCAGCATCTGTCCTTCGGCAAAAGGAACGTCCCAGGTATAATACCAGGATAAAGCAAAATAAGCTGCTTTCTTCGACAATTCTGCATAATGCGTACGCTCCGCCCCTTTAGTAACCAGCGCCAGATAATACGTAGCAGTAGCGGCATACAGAGAAGCTTCTTTATCCTCACAGTTTGCATCCAGGGTTGAAGAGAAGAAATCCGCCTTAGATATAAGTTCTTTCTCCAGATAGCCCACCGTACGTTTCGCACTCTCCAGATAACGTTTATCCTTGAAATACTTGTAAGCCATCACCAAAGGCAAGGTAGCTGAAGGGGTACTTCCACCCGTTCCATCTACAATGGAGAAGTCATCCTTAAACTTACGCGGGAAGCTACCATCCTCATTCTGCAAACGCAGGAAGCTATCCAAAATTCCTTTGATACGCTTCTCCCACTCAGGATGTTTGCGCTTCTGCTGCTTTTCGTAAGTCAGATAATTCAGCACGGCATACACACCCTCTGATTGGCGGCGGATACTGTGCTTGGATTCTTTAAAGCCACGATTATAATGTACCACCTCATTGAAAAAGCCTGCCGGAGAGAAACCGTTCTGAAGATACGTATCAAAAACACTGTTGGCACTATTCATCAATTCCTGGCGGTTCTGTAACGCACCATATTCCAGTGCATTGAAAGCATTGAGCAACGTACGTCCCACAAATCCGATTTCAGCAACATCCACATGATCGCAAGTAGCCGTTTTCAGTTCCACACCGGAATAGTAATGAGTAGGCGTATTGTCCACATAACTTTCCACAAAGAAATTACTGAGTACTTCTTTCATTCTGTCCACTGTATAAGGTGTATCGACAGGCTGCGGACGGTTCGTGTCGTAACAATACTCCCAAGTACGCTGCACGCACTCAGAAAAATCAGCGGCATCTATTTCCGCCAACTCCCAGGTCAGAGTAATGCTGTCTCCTTTGCGAAGCAACTGAAAAGCCTCAACAGAAGGAGCTAAAGTCAATTTACGAATATAAGTTTTCGGAGCTTCCCGATATGGAAAACCATAAGAAAGCACAGTCATACCTCCCACATTTTCAAATCCGGTATAGCCTATGGATGTTTCTCCGGACACAATGACCTCTCCTTCTTTGTGAGTGGCCAGCGCCTCCTTGTCGAACTTGTCAATACGGATAACCGACATGGACGTACCGCTTGCCGGATTGAAAGCTGCCGTCAGCGGAGTGCTCAAACGGTCCTCACGCACCAGCCAACTGTCCGAAGTATGGAATGAAGGCGCCTCTTTGGGCGAACGCAGGTTACGACGATACCAGAAACCGGGCATATAAAACTGACAGTCACCATGCTTATAACCGGTTCTTATCTGCTCTCCATAATTGAAATACACATTCTCCAAGGCTTTGATGACAACATTGATGCGTTGTTTTCCATCTTTCTCCGTAACCTGACGGGTAATGACCAGCGGCAGATTTTCGGAAGGCTGACAATCGTACACACCATCCTGCACTTTCCGGAGAGTTAATGAATAGTGTTTGGCATCATTTCCCGGAACTTTTAAAGATACAGAAACATTCTCAGGAGTATAGTTTGCCGCTCCAATATTTGCAATGCCCGCAGAAAGCATTATCCCTAAAAACAATCTTTTTAACCTCATATTCAATCTTCATTTTACTATTTTACAATACAGGTCTTTCGGATTCTGATGACGGAGAATTGCCAGACACGGATGGCCACCCGTCTTTCCAATCAACCTTATCTAGCATCAACACACGGCCTCCGGGATTCTTGGTACTCACTGCATGATAAAACACCCAGTCATTACCCGCCTTATCCGTTACAATCTCTGAGTTATGTCCGGTACCTACAAAAGCCTCATTCTTGTGAATCAGTATTTCATGGTGGTTATCCAGCATCTTCTTACCATTTTTATCCACATAAGGTCCAAAAAGTTTCTTCGAACGACCTACAACCGTAGTATAAGTACTTTTCAATCCTTCACAGCAAGTTCCTATAGATGCAAAGAAATAATAATAACCATCTTTTTTATGAATATATGTTCCTTCATAGGCTGTTCCTGCCACCCGGCGGAGCTTGGCACCTTTCCTAACAGAAAGTCCGTCATCCGACAGTTCAATGCCGTAAATTCCCCGGAAAACTACCCCAAAAGAGATATTTCTTCCCTCCATCCTCTATATAGAAAGGGTCGATGGAGTTCTGTACATTGATTTCATTGCTGCGGAACATCTTTCCGTGGTCCGTAAAAGGTCCCTCAGGCTTATCGGCAGTAGCACAACCGATACCACAGGTCCATTCGCCTCCCCAAACAGACATAGAATAATAGAGCACGTATTTATCACCTATTTTATTGATATCAGGAGCCCAGAGTCCTCCTTTAGGTTCAAAATCCGGACGAGTGCCTTTGGTAAAAGCAGTACCCACATACTCCCACTCCACCAAGTCTTTTGAACGATGGATAGGCAAGTTTCGGATATCTTCGGTGGCATACAGGTAATAATAACCATCTTCCCCTTTGATAACAGAGGGATCGGGCAGGCTATAATTTACAACCGGATTCTGATAGTTTTTGACGGGCCCTTGCGCCATAAGCAAACAGCTTATGGCGACAAAGGCTCCGATTAACAATATTTTCTGCATATATTCACTATTACTTATTTACAAACCGGAGCTTCTGCCTCGGTAGATGGACTATTACCGGCAATCACCGGCCAATCATTCTCCCAAACAATCCGGTCAATCATCAAATAGCGTCCTTTGCTCGGGGTGTGTCTGTCATAACTATGATATAGCATCCATTCATTACCCTCACTGTCCGTTACGATTTCCGAGTTATGCCCCGGTCCTACAAAACGATCATTGGCTCTGATCAGCACTTCATATTTATTGTCCAGCATTGATTCTCCGTTCTTATTCACATACGGGCCTAAGAAAGAAGTGGAACGGCCAACAACCGTAGTATAAGTACTCAACATAGAGTTACAGCATGAACCGACAGATGCAAACATGTAGTAATAATCGCCACGTTTATGAATGTAAGGCGCTTCAAAAGCAGTACCCGCAACCTGCACTCTTTCTTTCTTGGCTGTTGCAATGTCAGGGTATACTCTCGTACCGTCTTCATTCAGCTTCACAGCATACAAACCGTTGAAACTACCCCAAACCAACCATTTCTGTCCATTGTCTTCAAAGTAGCAAGGGTCGATGGAGTTTCTTACATCAATTTCACTTGAAGTGAACAACTTTCCTTTTCCGTCTACCGATATATCCAATGTGAAAGGACCTTCGGGAGAGTCAGCCGAAGCAATACCGATACCGGCAGTTGCAGGCTTGCCCATGGCAGACATGGCAAAATACAAGATATATTTATCACCCACCTTTTCGATATCCGGTGCCCAGACTGCTGCACCCGATTCCGTAACAAACGTAGGTTTTGTTGCAAACATCTTGCCTCCGTCCGTCCAGTGAATCAAGTCTTCCGACTTACGGATTACAGATGTATTGGTGGCATATACATAGAATGAATGGTCATTCTCTTTCCAGACTGTAGGGTCAGCTGCGCTGTAATCAGTCAATGGGTTTGAATAAGGATTCTTATAGTTTGCTGTTCCCTTATTATCGTCGTCCGAGCAGGATGCCAAGGCTCCTGTCAGAGCCAAGGCAAACAATATATATTTACTTCTCATATATTATCTTATTTATATCTTTGTTCAAGTTCTTCTACCGGGATATTATCTTCATAACCGTCGTAACCATAGTTCTGATTGATACGGCCTTGAGTGTTGGATTCTATGGCATTACGCGGAATGGGCCACAACACGTGATACGGCTTCATGATAAATGCATTGGTTGAATAATAATATTCTGTTGCAAAGAAATTATTCTTCTCCATCATGCGGTCATAATACCAGTTCTTCTCTGAAAAGTTATTGAGTGAATATCCATCTATACCCTTTTCTGCTTTCAGGAAGGCAATACGAGTCAACTCAGTCTTACGATGGTCTTCCAGGAACAATTCTCTGGCTCTTTCATCCAGGATATCTTCCAGTGTAACGGATGAGAGTTCCGGTGCATTCACACGGCGACGGATTGTATTCACATCCTCAGTAGCCAAATCGTTCTTGCCTAACCACCAGTAAGCCTCAGCTCTATTCAAGTAAGTTTCGGCAAGGCGGAAGATATACTGGTCTGTGAAACCACCTACAGGCACTTTACCTCCTGCATTCGGATCATCCTTATCAATCAGAACCTTCACAATCGGGAAAGAGAAATAACAGCGCATGGTATCGGTACAGTAAGCAGGATTAACCGGTTGACCGAAGTAAGCGGCACTACCACCCTTTGAAGCCGGCAGATTGTATTTGATACGTGACTTATCATACCAGTTATTGGAATTATGACGCATATCATCTCCACAATCCTTCCACAACTCATATTGTGCATAGTTGGTAGGACGTATCTTGGCAAGACCTCTACCCAGTTCTTCCAACTGTTCGTATCCATCATAAATGCCTGATGCATCAGTCGTTCCGTTCTTTCCGTCCGGTGTCTTCATTTTGCTTCCGGCATGCCACTGCGGCACGAAGTTACGCTTACGTTTTGAACCACTTGGAGAAGAACATCCGTCCAGACCGTAGATTTCCTGACCGATCATAATGCCTTCTTTGTTCTCAACAATACTGATATTCTCTTCCTGGAATAGGTCGTTGTATACGTCCTTACTCTTATCATCCATATTGATACCGAAGCGCTCGGTCATCAGACGCAATCCGTAATCATTGATGCAACGAGTTGTTGCATCTACCGCCTGTTGGAAGTCACCGGTAGCCAGACATATCTTAGCCAGTAAATGTTCACCTGCGGCTCTGCTCACAGCACCACGGATTACTTCTTTAGGTAACCATTGTACAGCATATTCCATATCTTTCTTGATATTCGCCAAGATAGTTTTGCGGGAAACGGTATTAAAGTCCAGTTTTGCACCGGTAATTTCTTCTCCGATCCAAGGTACATCTCCAAATTGGTTAGTCAGCAGATAATACCAATAAGCGCGATGGAAATATCCTTCTGCTAAACAAGCGTTTCTGTCTTCTTCCGAAGCCATACCGTCAGCTTCAGGAGCACGGGTAATAACCGTATTGGCATACTTGATACCGTTCCAGCCGAAAACCCAGTAACGAAGGTGCAGATACATATTGGTGGTAGGGGTCAACTGAGTCACCATATTGTGGATTTCCTTCGTTTCAGGACCTCCCATAACAGCCAAGTCAGACCAAGCATATTCATATACAGAATAGGTTTCACAGTTTCCAGAGTTGAAAGCGTCTCCAAACCATTCAAAATTCATCTGTTTACGGCAGAGGCGAAGCATGGTTTCCAAACCTGCTTTATCAACAAAAGTGTTCTCCGGTGTCAGGAACGACATCGCCTTCGGTTCAAGATCAACACAAGCAGAAAGACTGGCAGCTATCAGGCAAGTTGCCAGACCTTTTAGTATATATTTCTTTGTTTTCATTTGAATATCTTTATTTAATTATCGTTCTATCAGATTATAAGGTAATGTCTACACCAAATGTCCAGATGCGTGGAGTAATGGCCTTAGTCAAAGGATCAGAAGTTCTCCATTTAGAAATAACGAATGCGTTATCCACATTAATACTGAATCTTAGATTATCAATCATAAACTTGTTGATCAACTTCTTCGGGAATGTATAAGACAATGCCATATTCTGCATTCTTACGTAGTTTCTCTTTTCGTAAATGTTCACACCCGGGCTATCGATGTTTGCACCCAGACGGGCATATTTGCTATTCGGATTCCATGGTGTCCAATACTCGGTCCAAACAGAGTTTGAAGTATTGTAGTAACGGTTAGTTTCGTTTCTCGGCAGGTTATCAATATCCATCCAACCGAATTCTCCACGCAGTACAAAAGAGAAATTGATGCATTTGAACAAATTCAGGTCACTGCTCAACGTCATACGATGCTTCGGAGTTTTTGTACCCAACCAGAGTTTATCGTCATCATTGATCTTACCATCGTTATTAACATCCAGTAGTCTCGGGTCACCCGGTTGCTTACCATATTTTGCAGCTTCCAATTCTTCACCCAGTTGCCATACGCCAATCCACTTATAATCATAGATTTCATCAATAGCATGTCCGATATACCAACCGTTCTGTACATCATCGTCTTCACGCTGACCGATAACATTACCATCGGCATCCAGCACATCAATCATATCACCGTACAGGTGTTTGATTTCATTCTTATTAGTAGAATAAGTGAAGGTGGTATTCCAACGTACATTAGAAGTATTGATATTTACACTTGACAAAGTTAACTCAGCCCCCTGGTTAGCAATTTCTCCCAGGTTAGAAGCGATCTTACCATATCCTGAGATTTCAGGCATAGCACGGTCCATCAACAAGTCATTCGTCTTATTCTTATAAAGTTCTACAGAACCGCTCAGTCTGTTTTTGAACAATCCAAAGTCAACACCGAAGTTGAACCCGGTAGTAGTTTCCCATTTCAAGTCTCTGTTAGCCAAACTTGAAGGATATACACCTTTATAGTTTACCCCATCCTGAATAACGTTGGTAATAGTTAATCTTGAGAAAGCAGCATAACGGCCGATGTCACGATTACCGGTTTGTCCCCAGGAAAGACGCAACTTCAGGTTGTTAATCCATTCAACATCCTTCAAGAACTTCTCTTCTGATATACGCCATCCGGCAGCAACTGTAGAAAATACACCGAAAGGATTATTCTGTCCGAAAGCTGAGAAACCGTCACGACGTACAGAACCTGTCAGCAAATAACGGTCCATCAAAGAGTAATTCAAGCGCCACAACAAACCATTACCAGTCTGCATTTCGTCATTTGCACTGACAGTAGGAGTTATACCGGCCTGAATACCATGATAACTCAGTGCGCCATTCGGCTGGAAACCTTCATTGTTTCCCGTACTTTGCCAGTTCTGATATTTTTCAGCAGTATATACAAAAGTGAAGTCGAAATTATGTATATTAGCAAATGTACGGTTCCATTTCAACATGTTATCAATGCTCCATTCATAGTCTGAATAGTCCACACGTTTTGCTTTACCACCTGCTACTACACCCGGCTTGATATCAGAATCAAAATAGTAATCCTTTCTCCAGCCGTAACGCACATTGAAAGTTGTCTGCCAGGTAAATCCAAAAGGAAGAGTTAACTTACCATAAACGCTTGAATTAAACGTCTGCGTTCTGTAGTATTTTTCGTCCACTGAACGGTTCAGTAATGGGTTGGCAATACGGTTGTCATCCCAAGGTCTAACCTTGATACTTCCATCAGCCTCATAAACGTCTCCAAAGGGGCTGGCTGCTTTAGCCGCGCCCGTATCTGCCTTAATATCATCCGAGCCTTTATGAACGAACTGCGCATTCAAACCAATATTCAACCATTTCGTAATCTCAGTATCCAAATTCACACGCGATCTTGAAGCACGGAATTGATCACCTACTACGATACCATCATTATTAGTATAGCCCAACGACACATAATAGTTGGTTCTTGCCGTCTTACCGGAAACAGAGGCATTGTAATCCTGTCTCAAACCATTCTGATAAACTAGGTCCATCCAGTCAACGAATTTACCGGCTTTATAGTTGTTAACCTCAATAGGATTGAATTCCAGTCGTTGCATCCAGGTTTCAATATAATCACCGGAGAAAGAGCTGTCATAGCTTGCCCATTGTTCACGAGAAACGCCATCGGGCAGACTATTGGGATTATCATAATATCCCAAACCATGCTGTTGTTCGCCCGGCTTAAAGTAATCAATTGTTTTGAAGTAATCAACACGTCTCTGCATATACTGTTCAGCAGTAGGCATCTCCGGCATAAAAGTAGCTTGTGAAACACCTATTTTTGTACTTACGTTGATAATGGGCTTCTCGGAAGAACCTCTCTTGGTATTGATAAGAATAACACCTGCCGATCCTTTGGAACCGTAAATAGCAGTAGAGCTGGCATCCTTCAGGATATCCATACTTTCAATGTCATTCGGATTAATATCATCAATGTTACCATAGAATACCACACCATCCAAAACAATCAAAGGAGAAGTACTGGCCTTCAACGATTGTTTACCACGGATCAGAAGCCCGGAGGCGCCGCCACCTGCATCAGTAGAAGGAGTGATGTGCACACCGGGAACCGTACCAACCAGGAAGTCAAGAGCATTTGTTGCAGCTCTATTCTTTGTCACTTCCTCGCCAACGTGTGCCACGGCACCTGTTACATCCTTTCTTTTCATCGTACCATAACCCACCACAACAACTTCATCCAGCAACTTAGAATCTTCCACTAATGTAACGTTCAGAGTTCTTGCATTGGCATCAATCGTTTTTTCTACCGTTTGGTAACCAATGAATGAGAATACTAAAGTAGATTTTTGCGCAGGAACGTTCAATGAATACTTACCATCTAAATCGGTAATAGTACCCAAAGCAGCATTACCCTTTACAGTAACGTTTACACCGATTACTGTTTCGCCTGTGGCATCTTTAACGACACCCGTAACGATTCTGCCCGATTGGGCTTGAGCATAAATTGTAGAAATCAGGAGGAGGAGTAACATCCTAACCCTTGCATCAAAAAAGCATTTTGAAATTTTCTGCTTCATAATATTAAATTTTAAAAAAAATGTAAAGACTTACTTGGCTTTAAAGCAAGACAAAAATAGATATTCAAATAGGCAATCAATAATACAGTTATCTCTAAAAAAAGAAAAAATGTCCCAAATCACGCGTTAGAAAGGTTTAAAACAGCAATAGACACAATAATCTCAATTATAGGGACGTATCTATCATTTTATTCATAGGCTGTAAGCTGTGAAACTAGTCAATTTTATAAAGTTTCAGAATAACAACAAAGGCGTATCCTTAATAGAACACGCCTTTGTTCTAGAGATATCGAATCTGAAAGAAAATATGCCTCTCGCAGAAAATAATCTAATCAAGAGTTCGAACTTCAAGTTCCCCTGTTTTATTCGTAGCCGGCAGAGTTATTTCTAACATTCCTGCATGGCCAGACCTATACTGAACCGGCTTTCCGTTAAAGAATACTTCATATTGATGCCCTGCATCCATACAGACAATCATGCAACGCTCATGAGGTTTTGTCGAATCATCAAAAGAAAGTTCAGCCTTATATCTGGAATGATTCTCATTAAAATCACTCTTTGTAATCCATACCTCAAAACCGGTGGAGACTTTACCCGGCCTATAGTATGCTGCAAACCAATTTAATATAGGAGATGAAAGCCCCGAGAACTGGTGCCACCCTGCCCCTCTCCCCGACGAAATGATGAAATGCTCGAATGTGAAATAGCTTTCTTCACACTCCTTCTCCCAATTATCCAGAGCTGTATGTGCCACCCGGTAAGCCTCTTCCCCTTTACCCAAATCTAAAAGAGCCTTCCACATCATCCACTGATGGGGAAACCAGACAGCACCGTTCCAATATCCATCTTCTTTATAATAAGGAGCAGACTGATCGACCGTTGAGAGCCCGACTTTAGTCCACAGTTCGTCAGGAGAAAACAAATGTTCCATCAACCGGCCCACTTGAGCGGGAGAACAAATACCTGCTACCAAAGGGGTGACCCCATCCAGTCCCTTATTAAAATTAGATTGATCCTTATACCGGAAAATATCTGTCGCATTTCCCAGAGAATCATGGACTACATATCCGAAGTATCCGCTTTCTTCATCCCAAGAGTAATTTTGCAGGCCGTACGACAAGAGTTTGATGATCCGTTCATACGCCTTCACATCCTTTTTCAGCCCCAGTTCCTTCGCTGCCAGGCGCAGAATCTTCGCCGCCCGCAGATAATAAGCAGAGGTTACCACAGGAGTCACCGATTGATACTGCGATTTATTACCGCGTAATGCATGTTGAGGCGGATAATCGTCCCATCCACCGGAATTATAGAAATAATCCCAGGTACGAAGCAGACCGGAACCTGCCATTCGGGTAGGTGAATACGGATCAGCTCCGACCATAAAATCAAAATATTGTTTCAGCCTGGGATATAAGAATCTCAACGCTTCCTGTGACAGGCTGTTGTTCCACAAATCAGCATAAGCATACATCTGAATGGGTAATGGGGTACCGTGATGGATGAAAGCCGATTCACTCCCCACCGGAGTCGTATAAGCCTTGATACATTCGAAAGCCTTGACCGGGTCCACATCAATCAGTCCCAACGCAATGAAGCCGGAGTCCCAGGTATAAAGACTGTTCCAATTCTTACCCGGCGTAAAATGTCTGATGTATTCCTTCTGCGTATAAACCGGATATACGATATTCGACAAGAGTGAGGCTTGCAGCAAACGATTCCCCAGAAGATACTTCTCTCCGCCTGGCAACACCTGGTCTTCAGGCTTCGCTTTTTCCGCAGAACTGATCCGTGCGACCAGTTTATCCGGTGTCGAATGGAAATCTTGCAGTTCCTGCTTCACCTGTTCTTTATTCCCACTGCACACCAGCATGTAAATGGTCTGTTCCGAGTCAGGTTCCAGTACGATAGGGCGCAAAAAAGCATTGGCATAATGCCAGTTCCTGTCTCCAATCAGCCTTGAAGATACATGTTCATGCACCCTTCTACGGAAGAAAGACTCCAATTCACCGTTCAGTATCTCCCTCACTTCCGAATGTTGGTAGTTCCAGGCCACGCCATAATAGTTGTCACAATCCTTGTATTTCAGTATAAAATCCTGTTTGGTTTCTCCCACCTCCATTACAGGAGTGAAAGGAATCGGTGTACGGACCACATTTACATTGTTTATACCGTCAACATCCCCTATAAAGAATCCATCCAAACTGATTGCAACAGTACTTCCCGAAACAAGTTCCAGTTTATATTCTCCGACCTTCTTTCCATAATAAGGAACTGACAAGAAAGAGAATTCCCCCGTACCTTCCAATTCTACAGATTGTTCCACCAGTCCTTTCAGACACAGTACGGCACTCTCTCCTTTCTTCATCTTAAACCGGAGACCTATCGCCCCATTTTCCTGCCCCGGAAGAATGTTTACCAGATAGCTCAACCGGTCACCTTCATTCCTGCCGAACCCTCTTCCCAGTATGGAACCACCGAGTGATGAAGTACTGCGCTCCTCATTCCGTTGCCATCCGTCATACACCAGTTTGTATTGAGGGGATTTACTGGCAGGTTCATTCTCAATATAGTCAATGGCATTATACCATTGCAGGCCGGACATATCCGAAACCGCTACCTGCGGATATGTCTCAGGATAATCTATATATGCCATCTGATTCAATACCAGATTTTGAGGCATACTCGTATTGTTGACGCAATGTATCCCGACCAACGTACGGTTATCATCCAATATGTGATAGGTGACATCCGTATAAACCCGGTCTTTCCACTCCAGTTCATAGCGGTAAGTGATGCGGGTCATCTCCGGATTTATTTCCCACGGATAGTAGGATGATTCGAACAGGACATGCGGTACCAACTGACGGTTCCGGTAATACCCGGGCATCACCGAGAAGTCAAAACGTATCCCTTTACGCATATCAGGTATGTGCGAGATACCGGCATAGCGTTTTGAATAAGGCCCCCATGCATGCAATGATGCAATATCATGGCTATTGCCCGAAGAAGGCAAAGGAAAAACAGCTCCTGCACAGCAAAGGGTCATAATTGCGGTCAGAAATGTCATCAAGTATCGTTTCATCTATTACTATAGCTTTAGTATTCGGCACTATGTGCACTTTCATCATTAATTTACAGAATCATTTACAGCAATCCTACATTATGAAACAGTCGTTGCCTTAACCTATATCAGTCGTTACTTCATTGCCATTCACTCGTTACTTCATCCCTATTCTGTCGTTACCTCATTATAGAGCACTTTCACCTACTGATAATCAAAGAGTTGCAAAAGAGACAAAGAGTATTATCCAATTCCATAAATCCCAACAAGCAAACCACTGATACATCATTCAGTAACTCCTATTCCGGACATATCCGGAGTTACTTTTCACCCCAGCAAACGGATTGCAGGAACCATGTCGCTTGCTCGCTCTTCAAACCCTGCCGTTCCAATACCGAAGGCAATTCATGATAACTCTTCCAGAAATCAGCAATCAAAGCGGGCATTTCAGACGGAGCATACATCACAGCCTCATTCAGACTTCCCATTTTGCCGAACTCTTCTTTAAAGACAATATACGAATTACGATACTTCAGTTGTTCCATAGACCGGGCTATTCTTTTGGATGCCCCTAAAAGTCCGTTCATATCCACTTTCCCAGACGGATAAATGATCTTAATCACTTTTTCCTGGTTACAAGGCAATTCCGGCAAATCTACCAGTAATGCAAAGTCTTCAGCCGAATATCTGTATTCTGCAGGAACTCCATTTACCGTGACGGACTGGGGAAGCAGAGATGAAAGCACTTTCACCGTGAACGGACGGGCAAGAGGCATTTCTTTATAGCCACCTTCGCGCTTGCCGATAACAATCGTTTGCTCATTACCACTACGAGCAGAAGTCAGCTTAGTCACGGCATACTCGGATGCATAATTCTTATCATTTCCGTTATCTTCATACAAATTAAACGCCGTTGTACCGCTTCCACCGGGAAACACCGTCACCGCTATTTCTTCGTCATTATTGTTAAGGTTCATCACATTCTCCAGATACAAAGGAAGTATGGCACCCGCTTTTACATAAATTGGATATTCATCAATAGCGAAAGAGCGTTCTACAATCCGGTTACCTTCCAGTAAAGCTCCCGTATGCCATTCGTACCATTCTCCTTCCGGCAACCATACACGTACCTGTGCATAACCATCCTTGGCTGGAGTAGTGACCGGTGCAACCAGAACGTCATCTCCAAACATATACTCATTGCCAAAGTCGTAAGCTTCTTTGTTCTCCGGATAATCATAATACATCGGACGACAAAGAGACAATCCGTCGTCATACCCCTTACGAGCCATGGTGTAGATATAAGGAGCCATCACATAGCGTTGGCGAATCGTTTCACGGATGATATCACAATATTCCTTGTCGAATACCCAAGGTTCTTTATTCAGCTTAGCCCCTTTCTGGGAGTGGGTACGCATAATCGGGCTTAATGCTCCGAATTGTAGCCAGCGGGTATACATTTCGGGATCTATCTGGCTACCGATATGCCCGCCCAGGTCATGACTCCAATAGCCGTACAACACGTTGGAAGCTGTAGAATTGAAATAGGGTTGGAAATCAAGTGATTTCCATGAAATCACAGCATCACCCGAGAACCCTACCTGATAACGATGATTTCCCAATCCTCCCCAACGGTGGTAAAGCATCGGACGTGTCTCCCGACGTTGCTCCATATCGCTGAAAAATGCATAGTTAATCCACCAGGTATTACTCAGATTCTTCATCTTTGAGTCGAACATTCCCTGCTGCCAGTCCAACCACCAGAAGTCCACCCCATCTTTTTCCATCGGAGCCAAGATATTCTTGAACATATTCTTCATGAACTTCTTATCTGAATTTATCCAAGGGATCGTCTGCTTTGTAGCCGGGTCTACACCCATGTCCTTAGCCATCTCCGGATATTTCTCTTCATAAGCGGCCACTCCGTCTGCCGGATGCAGGTTGAGTGTCACTTTCACGTTATTCTGTTTCAGGTATTTCAAGAAACCCTGAGGATTCGGAAATAAGTCCCTGTTCCAGGTCCAGCCTGTCCAGCCTCCCTTACCTTTCTCGGTATAATGCCAGTCCATATCTACCACTAACACATCCAAAGGTATCTGATAAGTATGAAAATTATCAATCAGATTACGGAACTCTTTGTCAGAATACAGCCAATAACGCGACCACCAATAGCCAAATGCGTAACGGGGAGGCAACGGCATCTTACCAGCAAAAAGAGTATAGTCTTTCAAAGCCTGCTTATAGTCATGTCCGTAAGCCATGAAGTACCAGTCTTGCCCTTCATTAGCGGGGCGTTCCTTAGCCCAGTCCCAGTCCGGATCATTATCAAACAAAAGTCCGCGGGAATCGTCAATGAGCGACCAACCATCAGTTGCCAACAGGCCGTCTTCCAGTTTCAGTTTATCCCCTTTCTTCGTATCAGACACCCAAGTTTGAGTCTGTGTATCACCGTCCATCCCATCAAGAGTGCGATATGTACCTTTCAGATTGCCTTTCTGTTGCATTCCAGGCTTCCAGGTGAAGGGGAATGCCCCCTTTACAGCTTCGATTATCAGATTATTGTTCGTAAACCGCCCACTGTCTTTTTTATAACGCATTTTCATCTTGGAGGTGGTTATTTCAATCCATGCCCCCCTTGTCTTCAGTTTGTAATCAACCTGCGGATATAAACGGTCTACTGCAATAAAAGACTTGTCGTCTACAAATTTTCCATCCGGAGCATACTCCAAACGGAGCGTTCCATCCGATATGACCGTAAACCGTACATTGTTATCAGTATAAGCAATATTCTGCTGTTCACCCTGCGCTCGCAGTGACAACAGGACACCCTGCAAAATGCAAAGGATAAGTATCAACTTCTTCATCATGGTACTATTGATTTTAAATGGTTTCTGAATTCGATATCTCTTTACGTAACATTAGACTATATGTAATATAACGACAACAAAAATAGGGAATTATATCAGTCTGACACCTTAAAAACGATTCAATAAATAGAAGATTCGTATCAAAACAAAAGATGTAGGATTCTATCGAATCCTACATCTTCCATTTAAGCAATTATATAGCAATACTTTTTAAGAATTTCCTGCTATTCAAGCAAGGAAGCAATTCTATTCACCGTTCACAATGGCTTTTATTTAGCAACCTCTTGTTCATTTCTGGTAGGTTGCGGTCCCATATAGGAACGCTTCATACCGCCAAAGTCCAACACAACCTTTTGCAGAACTGTTCCGGCATCTCCACAGATGATTTTCACCGTATGCTTACCCGGTTTATCGATATGGAGAGTGGTCTTGTTGATTCTGCAATTCTTCAATACGCTTTCATACCAGATCTGGGCATATTCGAAAGAAGAAGTAGATGGAGTCATTACCGGACCTTCGTCTATACATACACCATATTTGGTTTCAACATTTGTTGCTTCATGTCCGGCATATCCTCTATCCTTGCTGATGGGGAATGTAGGCAGCACATACGTATAAACGTCTACTGATCCCTGCTCAAACGTATAGAAATCATATTCCAGGCGCGGTGTATTACGTCCTGCGGTACGTTGTGCCGGAGCGATAGGATTACCCAACTGTACAGCTGTATTCTCGCATCCCAGGTTCGGAATCATAATCATCTTAATGGCATCATTCTCCACTTTACGGTGGAAACTTGCCGCATCTATCGAAACATATCCGTTGTTTTCAACAAACAGCGTATCCATTTCGGCCAATGAAGGAGAAGTAGGATTAAAGACGGAGATATAGACACTTTCCTTCTCACCGCGATCAGAAGTGATATCCAGTGTTCCAAGTATTCTTTCACCGGCAGGAACCTTCGCCCAGTCGATAGAAACCTCGATACGCTCTTCAGTAGCAGTCTCTCCGGATTTCTTACTAACTAAAATCCAGTCATTTGTTACAGCAGCTTTCCATTTCAACGGAGTAGCACCCTTATTGAATACATCTACATAGTAAGACTGGCGCAAGTAAGTATTGAAACATGGCAATGAATGGAAACTCTGGAGACCTTTCAACACGGCCTCACCTTCGGCCATTACGCCTAAAGAAGCAGTAGGAGCCAATTCAACATCTCTCAATTTCGGAAGTTCAAAATAAGCAGCGGCAAATCCCTGTTTCATCGTCATTACATGATCCCACTTACCGCCAAGCAACGAGTTATAGCCCTTGGTAATTACTTCCAAACTGTCGTAACAGGCTTTCGCTGATTTTTCCAGTTCTTTGGTTGATGCTCTCTGCTGAATAGAATACCAGCGGTTTCTTTGTCCGTCCAGTATCATTCTGTTCAACAACTCGCACCCTTTCACCGGATAATACAGTGTCTGGTAGAAGCATGCTTTCTGTTTCTCGTCCGACATACTGTTCAAGATCTTCTCTACGGTGCTTCCAATACGACGGTATTCGCTCAAACGATTATCCACCTCACGATAGTTGGTAAGCGAAAAGTCCGTATCCGTATTCCGTTCTCTCCCGTGCTTATCAGTAGTCCATTGGTAGCCCCATCCCATAAATTCGGGTTTACGCGCGAAAGCCAGCTTATAGAAAGAATTAACCACATCCTGATATTCGTTGCGGTATTGGTCGCCCAACATACCACACAGCCATTCGGTACGGTAGTTAGCTGCCCTTTCAAAGTTGAAAGAATCAATATCGAAAGCCATCGTCAGGAAGTAATCAACAGCGAACTCACAGGATTTGATATCACCGGCATTCAGCAACCAGATGCGATCTGCCGTTGCATCATACGCTTTACGAAGTTCTTCATACATCAATGTAGGAGAAATCGTGTTCATCCAAAGATGATCGTGAGGCTTACCAAGATAAGAAGAATGGTAGTACACACCCGAACGGCCCGAACGCTTCTGTTCCTTCGGGCTGCTCAGACGTTTCATATAACCATAGTTATCATCCGGCCAGATGATTGTTACGTCATCCGGTAGTTCCAGACCTTCGTCATATACATCCAACACTTCTTTATAGGGAGTAAATGCTTGGGGAATCTCTTCACCCGGTTTACCAATGGCATCAATCAACATCTGTCTTTGTGCCATCAGAGCCTCCTGAAGCATATCTTTCCGGTCGCCCATATCATTGCTTGCATTCATGGCTCTGTCGTGCAGTCCGCGTAATGCCAGCGTATATACATTTTCAAAGGGAGCACATTCCTTCACGCGTGCATTCAGCACACTGTCTACGCCTTTTTTATTATTGATGTAGTCCCACTCACCCATTTTATCACGCTTCCATTCACTTGCCGTATTAAACAATAACGGTTCGCAATGAGAAGAACCCATGATGATGGCAAAGCGGTCTGCAACCACTCTGTTCTCGGGAATGCGGTGAAATGCCATAGACGCATCGTGCATGGCCGGACACAAATAGTTGGCCTGGAGGCGGAGCAACAGTTCGCAAACCTTAGCGTAAGTCCGGGGACCGAAGTTACCCACTTCTTTCTCGAAGTTTCTCTTCGACCAACGGTAGAGACCCCAGTCTTCATCATTGATGAAAATACCTCTGTACTTCACAGTAGGCTCTTTAGATATATATTTATCTACTTTCAGGTGTAACTGATCCTTCTTTACAATAGGAGCATCTGCCCACCAGTACCAAGGAGATACACCGATAGTTCTTGACACGGACAGCAATCCGTAAGCAGCACCTCTGCGGTCGCTACCCACAATAACTAATGCCTTGTCTACACCAGGAAGCGGATTACGAACGAGTTGCACCAGATAGCTTTCCCAACGATCCTTCAAAGGTTCCACGTCTAGTTTCTTCTTCGCAATCATCTGGTCAATCCATTCATTATGACCCAAGGTTCCGACAATGATACAATTCTTCTGAGGAGCTTCCTTGGTAGTAGCAACACCCAGAATTTGTCCACTCACCTCTTTCACATCATTCGCAAATAGTCCCGCCGTTGTTTTTACAACTTCAAAATCTTGTGCGTCATAGTACACGCAGGCTTTATCCTTCTTGCCTACGAGACTAAATACGTTGGATCCGCTACTATTTTGCGATAGCGAAACCTGAGCCAGCGCCACTGAAGAACTCAGTAGCAGCATACCTCCTAATAAAACAGATTTAAAAATACTCATGGTTTATTTATTGATAATTTATAAGTTACTTCTCCATCAGGGCGACCACACACCAGAGGTAAGGTCCTTGCGCATGAAAATCACCAGTACGACGCGGACGGTCATAATAGTATTGCTTGTCGTTCTTCTTATTGGTACCTACGCAGATTTCTCTCACCTGATTCTTTTCGGTAAGGTAAGTCACCAAAGCCATCCATGCCTTGCGGGCTGCCGGAGCATATTCTTTGGCATCCAGCCATCCGTTCTTTACCCCCGTAATAAAAGCGAAGGTAAACATGGCAGAACCCGATGTTTCAGTCCAGCATTCGGGATCATCGAGCAACTGATTCCACAGACCTTCCGGATTCTGATATTCCTTCAGACTTTTCATCATGGTCAGGTAGCCTTCCATGATGCGGGGACGGTCTTTGTGCTTCTTGGGCAAATAACGAAGCAATTCTGCCATACCTGCTGCCATCCATCCGTTTCCGCGCCCCCAATAGAAAGGTACGTCCGGTGCATGATAGAAGAGACCGTTGGGACGTTGCAATTCATCCAGATACATCACCATCTCTTTAGCTGCACGATCTATATATTTGCTATCATTGGTCACTTTGTAGGCATGTGTCTGTACAATGGTAATCATGTACATATCGTCAATCCAAAGACGTGTCTGCCATGAATAGCCCTTCTCTGCCCATTCCTTCTCACTTGGTTTGGCATCTTCGGGAACTTCCCATTGGGTATCGGCATAAGGCAATCCCAGTTCTTTGTAGCGTTCATCCTTCGTCACCCAATAAAGCTCCAGAGGCAAACTTCCGAACATATTCAGATCGACATGATTCTTGATGGGCAACAACTCCTTTTCGGTAGTAAACAGATGCTCAAATCTGGCTTGCAGAAGCTTGATGAGCGCTTTGTCTTTGGCTGCCGCCGCATATTTAAGAGAACCGTTCCAATAGAAGGTTTCAGGATAACCAATCCATTTTCCGGCATGCAATGCATGTTTCTCGGTTACAAAACGGTAGGCAATACGTCTGCCGATTTCATCGGGAGTATACCCTTCGGGAAAATTCTTCAGAAGACTAGTCTGGGCGATTAGCAACTGGAAAGATGATAATAAAAATAATAATGCGAATACTTTCTTGTACATAACAATTTGAATTCTATCTATTAAACATTACAATAATTTACTTTCTCTGGAATATCCGTTGATATTACTTCACTTTCAATAGTTTCTTGGTGTCGTCGCACACGGCTACCGCCACTTTGGAGTCTGCACAGCCGTAATAAAGATATAGCTTCTTCTTATAATAGGCCAATCCTTCGATAAACACGGTTCCGTCCTTATACTGCCCGCTCTTCTCAAAAGAAGCTTCAGGCATGAAGAAAGGCTTGTCTAAACGGCCCAATACTTTATAAGGATCTTTGGAATCAAACAGGAGCTGACCAGCGCAGTAAGCACCTGCCGGATAATTTGCATCGCCTCTCTTTTTATCATTCTTACCATTATACATCAATACGATGCCTTGTTTGGTACGAATAGCAGGAGGACCACATTCAGTCATCTGGCTGTCGAAGTATCCGTTACGCGGCCTGGCTATTTTCAACAACTCGTTGTTCTCATCCAGCACAGGATACCAGTCTGTAAGATTGTCGGAAGTAGCTGCATGCACGGCATATTCTCCCCAATACATGAAGTACTTACCATCTACTTTATCGATAACCAGTTTCCCACCTTTCACCTTGGTAAGCATGGAGGCTGACTTGGTAGCAATTCTGGCGAAACGCCCGTCATACGCTTTTTCAAAAGCAAGACCGTGCTTGGTCCAGTTCTTCAAGTCTCTGGAGGTAGCCACCGCAAGACGGGGAGTCTTCCGGTTCCATGCCGTATAAAGCATCACGTATAATCCGTCTTCGGTCATTGCCACTCGCGGATCTTCGCAACCACCCGGACACTCTATATTCTCAAAATCATCTCCACCGGGGAAAAGTACCGGGCTGTCGAATCTCTTCATAGTTACTCCATCCACGCTTTCAGCATACCCGATACGGGAAGTTCTCTTCCCGATGCCTTGTGCCGAGTTATCTTCAGCACGATAGAGCACGACAATCTTTCCATCTTTCACGGTGGCAGCAGGATTGAAAATATCACTTTCCTCCCACTTCACCTGTTCCTTGCGCATCGGACAATAGAAAGAAGTAGGCTGTGGAGTGAGTACAGGATTGACACCTTCAGGACGATGAAATGGACCAATTACCCAGTTCTCCTGTTCTTTCTTATCGGTATCATCTGAAGAAGGCAGAGTAGAAAAACTACTCAATGACAGCACTCCTATCAAACCGACTATGAGTTTTAACTTCATCTTAATATCTATGTTTCGCATGGTTAAAATTATCGTTTTATTGACGAATATGTTTATAAATCTCGGTCAATACTTCCAATCGGGTTGTTTTTCCGGGAACAGCCCGGGGCTTAACCCCACATAATGTACTCCAGTCCTGCAACGTCTTTTCATCAACCGTTCCTTGCAAATCCGCATCCCATCCGGGCAAATACCCTCTCAATCCCATATATTGAGCCAAATGGAAACCAGTATTTTCCGGACGCAAGTCACGAAAGTAAATCAGCGTTGCTTTCTGGTCGATCAGCAAATCCTGCAATATGGACATATCCACATCCTGAACAGCAACTTTACGGTCAATAGCCAGTGAAGCAGCGATACCTGCCGCCTGCCCCAATGCCATCCAACATGGCTCCATACGCAATGTGGAGAATCCGATATGCGAACCGGATACAGGTACAGGTAATAGCAGATTATCTACATTCCGGGGTAGAATCACGCCCAAGGGCACCGTATACACTGCTGTAGGGTAGCTGATGAATCCATCCAAATGTACTCTTCCGGCTTCCCGCTTTCTGGCAGCATGCGAATCGAGTGCATAATGGCTGGCTGTCACGCTACTGCCATGCAAAGGCGGGCGTTTGCCCGGTGCAGTGGGTAAAGCATCCTTAGCAGTAAAGAAGTAAACTCCTTCAAAGCGTCTTCCTTCACGCACATAGACCTGGCGGGGAAAATATTCATTATCCTGATATTCATCTTTAGCCAATCCCCATTCTAGCATTGCTTTACGGAAATGCTCCGGTAATTCCGGATCATTCTGGGCAAACCAGAATAAACCCAATGTATAATCTTTCAGACGTTTGGCAAACTTATCTCTCCACTCCCAGGAAGAAGTAGGCCAAGGCCAGTTCTCTTCCGGCAGATCAGTAGAGATAAATGCAGCATGCTGATTATTGCCATCTGTCTTCTGATTAGGCAGTTTCACGATACTGCTCAGTTTTCTGATTCCCCAACTGTCTCCTGGAAGTTTAGTCTGGTTACCGCCAGCGATATGACGACGGTTTTCTTCCATCATTTCATCAGTTACCTTCAGCATGGCCCGTTGAGTATTCTTTCCGGTCCATACATCTTCAATCAGTGAGACATATTCATTCCTGTTATACGATGCCGGCTTCGGAAAGAGGACACGATTATCAGGATCATTAGTCAGGCAAAGGCGATAGTTATATGCCTGGACTGCATTATCAGACTCTCCTGTGCTACCATTGGCTGGCAGACTTTTCCAGTATTCATAGGTTCTTCCTGCTCCGGGTTCTCCGAATTCGGCTTTGCTTTCCCTGCCTACGCGGAAAGGCACACCTGCCGCAGCACCCAGATCACCTTCATAAGTGGCATCCACAAAGATGTCACCCTGATAAAGTTCTTTCTCTCCATTCTCACGATTCAGTATACAGATGCTTTCAATGCGCCCGTTTCTGAGAGTGATATTCTGATCTTCAGTATCGAACTGCCGCATAAGAAGCACGGTAATCTTATCCTTATGTTCGTTCAGCATATCCTGATAGATAGAGGCTGCAACAGACGGTTCGAAATGAAAGCCGTCACTGCAATCCTTCAGCTGCTGAGAGTTCTTTCCATACCGTTCTGTATAATATTGCTTGATTCTGGAAGTAAACTCCATGAACAGACCGGTAGTTGCCTCCCGGGTAGCAATATCAGTAGCTCCCAGTCCGTTGGCCGGAAGTCCTCCAATATGTTGGGTACGTTCCAATATAACCGAGGTCTTGCCTTGCCTGGCCGCTGCAATCGCCGCCATTATGCCACCGGGATTACCGCCTACCACCACAATATCAAAATGATTTTGAGCGGATATCCCCCAGCTGAGCAACAACAGAACAGTAAGAATATGGAATCTCTTCACGTTATTTTTTTATTTGAGTTTATACTTCTGAGTAGTTACATTCCAACCCTTCAATACCAGAACAGCTCCCTCAGTCAACTTTTCTTCCGCCGTTTCAATGGTGACAGTTTTCTTTTCACCCGGAACCAGAGAGAAAAAGTTATCCGAATAGAACGACGGGCGTATCGGACTCATTTTGGAATTGAGGAATTGCAACTGATTAAAGAAAGCGATACCACCGGAGGTATTCTTCAATGTAATGTCTACGAAATAGCGACCGTCTGCCTGACGCGCTTTATAGGAGAGCTTCACATTAGCCGCTTTCAGCTTACTCAAGTCTTCAAATCCTGAAGATGCAGGACCGGTCAGAGTCTTACTGCCTTCATACTTATCATTTGATCTCCAATAGAAGTTGGAAGAAACGTCTTTACCCTTCTCATCTTTCAGCACCAGCTTGATAAAGTGAACCTGAGAGATGTTTTCAGGAAAACGGATGGTCAGTACATCATTGGCTACTCCATCTTCCGGAAGATTCACGGAAGCAGATTCTTCATATACCTTCCGGCTATTGATATCATATACCCGTGCTATCACTTTGTAATTATTAAAAGAGCGATAATAATCGTTCACCACAGATACTGTATTCTTCAGATAATCGAACTGGGCATGTAGTGGCTCCAATGAATTGGCTGTATGGTACAAAGAAGCAGTGGGTTCCAAAGACCAATCCCACATACGGGAAGATACCTGACGCATGGAGCAGTTATGATACCAAAACAAGAGTCCGGAACAGAAGCGATCACCATAATCCAACTTATTGTAATTCCACACTTCCCAGATACTCTTTGAGTTAATGGCACCCAACAGTTGTCCTTTCTGAGCAAACTCATCAATAGAGGATGACTTTCCATAGTTGTTCACCAAATCAGTATACATGGTAGTCATCAAGTGGAAACCATTTCCATCCAGGTAATCCCACACCTCTTTATTGATAGGCCAGAGATCTTTTTCGTCCATCATCTCACGAAGAATCTCCACTGTGGGAAGTGTAGGCGCACCATACTCCGGATTGAAACCATCGACACGGCTTCCACGTGGAGATGCCGTATTTTCATAATGCTGCATCGGATTCACCTGCTTATACGGACTTCCATCATGCACTCCGGCACATTCTGACTGCATCTGATATCCTCGCGTACCGTCCAGTTTGTTCAATAATTCAGGGGTACCTGTAACCTCGGTACTTTCATTAGAGGCTACATAATAAGCCAGAGAAGGATGATTGCGGATACGTTTCACAGTAGATGCCACATTATCCAGATAATTGCCCTTATCGTTCGGATGGCGTGTATCACCCGTCATCCAGAATTCCTGCCATACCAGCAGTCCCATCTCATCACACAACTGGAAGAAATAATCGGATTCGGCAATGCCACCTCCCCACATGCGTAAAAGATTGACACCCGACTGACGGCTATATCGCAGTTCGGCATACGTACGCTCGTCAGAAGTTCTCAACATAGCTTCCGGTATCCAGTTCGTTCCACGAATAAAGAGACGCTTGCCATTGACATAAAAGACACGTGACTTATCAGGCGTATTCGTATCGGAAGTAATCTCACGAATACCGAATTTTGTTTTAACCGAGTCGCAAACTACTCCATCGATGGATACGGTCATTTTCAACTCATACAGGTTTTGAGGACCTTTGTTCACAGGCCACCACAAACGAGGAGAGTTAATCACTAATTGAGGAAATTCATCCGGAGAAAAAGACAAGATTTTCTCTTCTCCACGCAAAACTTTAAGCTTTTTCTCGAAAGTTATATTTTCACCTGTAATCTCACCTCTTACCGTACAATTAATTCCGCTAAATCCGGTAGTAGGATTTACAACTTCCACAGAAATGAACTCACGTGCCTGGTCATAACCAGGTTTACGCAGTTCGGATTTCACAAAAGGATGACGTAACGCTACTTTACCGGTAGCATAGAGAGAGATGTTTTTCCAGATCCCCGTATTACGGTCGCGGATACCATCCATGAAAGTAAAATCCCAGCCTACGGTCATCAGCATAGTAGTGTTCAATCCGATATTTCCGTTTCCACCATTGTGGAACTCACCCACTGCACCCCAGGACTTGGGTTTGGCACTGCCGGGTACATCAACCGGATATACTTTTATAGCCAATGCGTTAGCCTTATCTATCTTCACAAAGTCAGTCACGTCAATATAATCCTGCATAAACATACCTTTAATAGTACTGAGCAGGTTTCCATTCACCCATACTTCGGCACGATAGTTGATACCATCCACTTGCAACCAGACATGTTTTCCTTCAAATGATTTGGGGACTGTAAATTCAGTCCGGAACCAGTAGGTATAAAAGTCACGACCGGTTTCAGAGATATCCGGTATTAATTTGGATTCGATCTTATTGTTGATTCCGTAATAAGGTTCCGGATATTTCCGGTTATGTACCAATGAATTCAGAACTGTACCGGGCACAATGGCAGGCAACCAGTTCGCGGTCGGGTAATCTGACAATGAAACCTTTTCTCCAGGATCTGCTACATCTCCTGCCTTTATCATTTTCCACTGATAGTCTCCATTATGGGTAATTTCCGAGTCGAGCCAGAGGCGTTCAGAGTCTCTGACATCATTTACTTTGGTTTGTCCGGTTACTACTGTCGAATAGGAAAACAACAGTACAACAAAGGTAAGGGCCTTCACCCAACTGCTTATATTCATCTTATAAGTATAAATAGATTTTCGATATGAGATTATAAAAGTAATGCTATCTTATTCCTCCAGAAGTGCAACGGCACACCAGAGGTAAGGAGCTTGTCCATGATAATCACCTACATTTTGTTTGCGATCATAGTAATACTGTTTGTCGTTCTTCTTATTGGTACCTTCGCAAACAGATTTCACATTATCATTTTCATCTATGTATTTCACCATAGCCATCCATGCTTTGCGGGCAGCGGGTGCATATTCCTTGGCATCCAACCAGCCATTCTTCACTCCTTTAATGAAAGCAAAGGTAAACATGGCAGATCCTGAAGTTTCGAGCCAACAATCGGGATGATCCAGCAACTGATGCCACAAACCGTTTGAAGACTGATATTTCTTCAGGCTTTTCATCATGGTACGGTAACCGTGCAGAATACGTGGACGATATTCACTGTCTTCGGGCAAGCTGCTCAACAATTCAGCCATACCGGCAGCCATCCATCCATTACCTCTTCCCCAATAGAAAGGAACATCCGGAGCATGATAGAAAAGACCATTCGGACATTGCAGTTCGTCCAGATACATCACCATCTCTCTTGCAGCACGATCTATATATTTACGATCACCGGTAACTCTGTAAGCCTGAGTCTGCACAATAGTAATCATGTACATATCGTCAATCCACAAACGGGTCTGCCAGGAATAACCTTTCTGGTCCCATTCTCTTTCTTTCGGTTTGGCGTTTGCAGGGAGTTGCCATTGAGTATCGGCATAAGGAAGACCCAGATCCAGATAGCGTTGATCCTTTGTAATCTTATACAGTTCCAAAGGCAAGCTACCGAACATATTTACATCCACATGATTCATGATAGGCAATAAGGCCTTTTCTGTTGTGAACAGAAGCTCAAATCTGTTCTGCAAAAGCTTCACAAGCTCTTGATCATTGGTAAGTGCAGCAAACTTTAGCCCTCCATTCCAGGTAAAAGTCTCCGGATAACTAATCCACTTTCCAATATGAAGCATATGCTTTCCATCTACAAAATGATATGCAAGACGTTTACCGACTTCTTTAGGGGTATATCCCTCGGGAAAATCGGTCAATAAACTTGTTTGAGCGAATACGAACTGAAAAGGAAGTAAAAACAGCAATAATAACGACTTCTTACACATAAGGTTAATTCTTTATTTATTAGACATTAAGAAACACATAATTGTTATCATGGTATAATCTCTTATGAGACGGTTACAAAGATAGCGCACAGTATCTTCTCAATACGAAATAAGCATTCCAATAAATAGAAAAAACATCTCAAAATCGCATAAAAGCCACAATTTTATTCCAAATAAAGCCACTAAATATCAGTCATCAATGAATTTGTTCACTCCGTCATCCTGAGCTTACTGAAAAATCCCATTTCTTTGCACAAGTTGCTTCTTACTTACTTTAGCCGGAGCGTCCGGAACATTCGGTACATGAGTTTAAACTTTCCCGGCAATCAGTTGTATAGACAGAACGTGCAGCATCTATATATCGGACGTATTGCATCTATATATCCAATGTGTTGCATCTATATATCCAATACGTTGTATCTATATATCCAACGCCACCGACATATAGATGCAAAACGAACAGAAAAAAGAAAGACGTTCAAGACTTCCAATGCCGATGATTTAACTCATACACCGGAAATTCCGGATGCCTCCCTTTAGCCGGCAAAATCCTTCGGAAGTACCCCGAATTGCTTCAGGAAGCATTTAGAGAAATAAGAAGAAGAATTGAACCCGACCATATAACAGATTTCATTGATACGGCTCTCACCTTCTTTCAATAATTGGGCGGCACGCTTCAAACGTTCTATGCGTAAATACTCATTGGGACTCAAGTCTAATACTCCCTTCATCTTACGATAGAAACTGGAACGGCTCATATTCAGGCTCTCTGCCATATCATCCATACTGAATTCCTGGTTTGACAGGTTAGAAAGAATTATTTCGTTCAGCTTCTTGATAAATTCTTCATCAGCCTTGGTCAATGCCATTGTATTGACCGCAACAAAAGGAGATTTAGCAAAATCCCTGCGAAGTTTCTCCCGGTTATTTATCAGATTAGAAACCACAGCCAGGAGATATTCCGGTGAAAAAGGCTTTTCAATATAAGAGTCCGCTCCCAGTTCCATTCCTTCAATCTTAGACTGGATATTTGTCTTTGCAGTTAAAAGTATAATAGGAATATGGCTATAACCTACATTCGATTTTATAGTCTTGCAAAGTTCAAAACCATCCATCAACGGCATAACGACATCACTCACCACCAGATTTACGAAATTACTATCCAAAGCTTCCAAAGCCTCTTTACCATTGGTAGCGGTGATTACAGCATATTGAGACGATAACTGACGTTCGATGAAAGCGAGCATTTCCGGATTATCTTCTACAACCAAAACCATATGTTTGCTTTCTTTCGAATGTTTCCCTTCCAATTTATCATCCGGATAGGATTCACCGGATGTTTCCGCTTGCAACTCTGCATCTTTATTCTCTACATCAGAATCCAGAGCTATGACCATATCCTGGGTGATAGGAAGTGTCAAGCGGAAAATGTTCGCTTCTTCTCCCTGAACCATGACCAAAGTGCCACGATGGAGCTCTGCCAACGAACGGGAAAGAGCCAAACCGATACCCGCACCTGTAGTAACCTTTCCCTCTTCTTTCTGGCTAAAACGGACAAAAGGCTGAAAGATCTCCTCTTTCATCTCATCAGGAATGATTACTCCGTCGTTCTTAGTCACCACATAGAAAGCCTGCTTTTCCTGATCTACTTCCAGCTTTATATGCATATAACTATCAGCATACTTCATCCCATTATTTAAAAGATTACTTATAATCTTCGTAAAAGCTTCACGGTTGACATGCGCACAGAAGTTTTCATCCGGCAACTCCAATGTAAAGTCGAGACCTTTCTGGCGCGAAAGGGAACTAAATCGCATATAAGTCTCTCTCAAAACATTAGTAATATCACATTTGGTAAAGTTCAGACTGTATCCCTGACTCTCTACCTTTCTGAAATCCAGAAGTTGATTCGTCAGGTTCAGCAACCTTTCCGTATTATGCTGCATGATGTTCAGATCTTCATGAGTTTCCGGGTCCAGATGCTTTTTCAGAATGATATTCTCCAAAGGTCCTTTTATCAATGTCAGCGGAGTGCGGATTTCATGTGCTACGTTCGTAAAGAAATCTATCTTGGCATTATAAATCTCACGTTCTTTCTCCTGTTCGAACTTCTCAAGCTGACGGCGGTGCTGCCTGCTGCTACGTTGCTTGAAATACCAGAAAGTATATACAAAGCAAACAATAAACAACAATAAATAAATGCAATAAGCCCAGATGGAAAGATAAAAAGGAGGACGGATATGGATATATAACAACTGTTCTTCGGGTCCCCAAATACCATCACTATTGGACGCTTTCACACGAAACTGATAATCACCATGCCACAGATTGGAATAAGTCACAATAGGGCTTTCCCCCACAGTTATCCAGTCCTTATCAAAGCCATCCAATCTGTACATCAATTTATTCATTTTCGGCACCTGATAACCCAAGGCTGCAATACGGAAGGAAAATGAGTTCTGATTAGCCTGAAGGGTAATACTGTCCGAGAAAGTAATGCTCTTATCAAGAGGAGTATTCTCTTCATCGGCACGAACTTCTTTATTAAACAGCATAAAATCGGTAATCACCACCGGCGGCAGGTTCTTATTCTCTGTAAATGTCTTAGGATTAAATACAATAAAGCCATCAATACTACCCAGATAAATGTTACCGGCTTCATCCTTATAGCTGGAACGGTAGTTAAATTGATCACCAAGCAATCCATTGGCCGTAGTATATCCCTTCACCTGTTTAGTTACAGGATTAAAACGTACCAACCCACTATTCGTAGTCAACCAGAACAGACCCTCCGCGTCTTCTACAATCTGGTAAACGACATCATTAGGCAATCCGTTGGATGAATTATAGCTGGTAAAAGTCTCCGTTTCAGGATGAAACAGACAGAAACCACCTCCTTGCGTAGTCAGCCAGATCTGGCGATGGGAGTCTTCAAAAATACTCAAAACCTTATCATAAGGAAGGCTCTCTTGATTACCCTCATTGTGCACATAGTTTTTCCATCTCTTTTCATTCACATTATAGCAATAAGCGCCATTCGCATAGGTTGCCAGCCACAAGTTACCACCCGAATCCTCCTTTATATCATATACAAACCTGCCGGCCAGTTCTGTAATCCTTTCAAAGTCATCCGTTTGTCCATTGTATTTTAACAGACCGAACATCGTTCCCAAATAAATATCACCAGTCGTTGTTCTGCAAATAGCAAAGATGCTGTTATCAATTAATGAACGTGGAGAACCATTTTTCTGATAGGTTTTCAGGATATTACCGGTATTAGTATCTACAATTTTCAAACCTTTAGAGAAGGTTCCAACCCACAACTTATCACCCACCATACAAAGCCCATGAATATTCGTAAACCCGGAACTGGGTGCAAAGAATGAGAAGGTCTTAGTGCTCGGATCAAAACGGTTCAAACCACCATCTTCGGTGCCAATCCATAATATGCCCTTATTATCCTGACAAAACTCACGAACCCGTTTGCCTTGCAAATTATTGTCCCCATCTTTCGGATAATACTTCTCAAAATAAGTATAAGATTTCGGATAATAATCTACTCCCCCAAAATATGAACCTACCCAGATGCCACTTTCACGATCCTCGCACAACGAATAAACGGCATTATCGGACAACGAATAAGGATCATCCTTAGAACTATGCAGATGCACATACTTGTCCGTACGAAGATTGTAGATATAAACTCCCGATTCAGCTCCTATCCACAGTTCATTATCCGAATTTACCAACAGGTCACGGCTATATACCATTTCACCGGTTTCATCCATCAACAGCAAATTTCTCAGGTTACCGGAAGTCAGATTCAACTCCTGCACTCCCTTTCTTATGGAACTTATATAGATGCAATTATATGCTCCCGGAACTATCTTCATGATAACATCATCCTTAAAAACCTCATCACTATCCTTCGGGGAAAGATAAGGATGAAGCGTTTTTAAATTATCCTTGGAATAGAACAGGCCATTGCCATAAAATCCTACCCAGATTGTTCCACTATTATCAAAAGCAACGCTCTGTACATTGGCTGAGAACTCATTCAATGTATAATTATGAAGTTGGCCTTTTTGCGGCTCATAACAGAAGAGTCCCTGTGTTTCAACCGCTATCCATACCCGGCCCTGTTTATCTCCCGAAATAGCGGAAACAGTCCGTTCTATCTTTGTATTCTCCCCACTCAGACGGTCAAATGGAATAAAAATCTCCTGGTCAGAATAATAAATATACACCCCGGCATCTGTACCAACCCAGATATTCCCTTTATTGTCCTGATAAAGACAAGTCACGAAATTGTTTCCCAAACTATGATTATCAGTCATATCACGTTTAAAGTTCCGGAATGACATCCCATCGTATCGGCTCAGTCCACCCTTGGTACCAAACCACATAAATCCCTTCTTGTCCTGTATAATAGCATTGACTGTAGTCTGGGATAACCCATCCTGAATGCTGAGATTTTTGAAATAGTAATGTTCATCTGCTGCTTGTGCCCAGCAAATGATATAGCAAAGAAAACTAATAAGGGCTATTATTCTTTTCTTCATTTTCGTGCTTTTTATAGATTCATACGTCAAATATAGCCCAATTTGACGATAAACAATAAAAGAAACATTTCAATAAATAGAAATATCGTCCCTTTAAGATTCAAGAAAATCAATCAAACGACGGTTTATAACAGAACTTCGATAAAAATAGCCCTTTTCATCGAAGTTCTGTGACTCAAAACAAGCGTCATTTCACAAGTTTAGGGGTTATATACTCTTCACTAATTCTCATGCGGTCCACTCCACCGACATTTTCAAACGAAACTTCTCCGATGTACATGGCACGCGGATGAATGTTATCCTTATCTTTATGAGCATGATAGACTATGCGAAGCTTGCCGGCTTTATCCGTAAACATAGCACTATGCCCCACTCCAACCAGCTTACCGGGCTTTTGCAATAAAGGGTTTTCATCATACTTCGTCCATGTACCCATCAGATCAGTAGCCGTAGCACAGCCTACACCATAAAATGGACTTTCATAACTGTTAGCAGAATAAGACATATAATAAATTCCATTATGCTTAAGAATATAGGAACCTTCATTCACGCGAGGCCAGACTTTCTCCCATTCCTGAGTTACATGGAGGCAAGGATGCATTGTCTCTTTCTTGATAGTAATCAAATCCTTTTCCAACTCTGCTATCCAAATGTTGTTACCGTCATTGAAACGTACAAAGGATAAATAAGGCGTACCGTTATCATCTATAAACAGAGAATTGTCAATACACTTCTCATCAGCAATCATCGGCTCCTTCTTATCCTGAACAAACGGTCCCGTGGGAGAGTCCGCAACCGCTACACAGATATGTTCATCTGCCGAATAATACATATAGAATTTCCCATTTACAAAATAAATCTCAGGAGCCCAGAACCAACGGTCCGCCCAGGAATCTTCCTTATTCAATGCCAACCCTCCATACTTCCAGGTCAGCAAGTCATCGGAGGTATAAAATTCAATTCCTTTATTCGAATGCGTACCATAGGCATAGTATACTCCATCGTGCAGCAAAATGAACGGATCACCCAAAGGCACAGGTGTTTCAGTGGTATTGACAACAGCATTGTCAGCACTCTTTTTAGAGGAACATTGGCAAGATGCCAATGTTCCAAACATAAACAAACAGACAAGAAATAAATTCTTTTTCATACAATTCTATTTCGATAATACTCTATTGACACAACCTGAATACATGCTTCATTAGTCAGTAAAATGATAGTTATAAGGGTTCCGCTTAAAATGATAACGATGTCTTGGTAATGGCAACGGGTCCTGCAAACGCAATTCCCAGGCCAACAATTTTGTCAGCAACTCGCTCTGCTTATCTATCAACTTGGGATTTCCAAATAAATTATTAATTTCATACGGATCTTTCTTCAAATTGTACAGTTCCCCTTTTCCATAACTATTCATAATCAGTTTCCAGTCACCCATACGTACCATTCGGGAGGTTCCACTTTGAGTCCATGTATTCAATTCGTCAAAATGAGCCACCTTATTGGGTCCCAGCGCACCTTCCTGCTCAAAAGTCAAGCTATCGTCCAAAGGAACATCTTCTCCGCCAAAACCTAACTGCACAACAACGCTTGAAAACTCTTCTTTCGGATATTCTTTACCCGTCAACATAGGCCACAAACTCCGTCCCTGAACACCTACCGGTATTGAATCACCTATCGCAGTACAGAAAGTAGGGAAAAGATCGGCCAACGAAATATGCGCATCTATAGCTTTAGGCTGCTTCTTTATCTGATAGCCTGCCCAAACCATCGGTATTCTGGTTAGAGACTCAGACAAGCCTACTCCCTTACGAATTAGTCCGTATTCACCGCAATAATCTCCATGATCGGACAGAACAACGATGATAGTTTTCTCAAATAGTCCCTTTTCCTTCAGCTCCTCAACCAAGCGTTTGATCTGATCATCAATGAGACGAATCATCCCCATATAATTTCCACGTAACCGAGGCAAGTCTCTTTCAAGATCAGGACAAGAAGCGTCTTCCAGTTCCGCCAGAATCTGATACTTTTCTCCCTTCTTCAATACATCCTTACGTGAAGTCTTCACAGCCGGAATCTTATCCGGTGCAAACATTGAATAATAAGGTTCACAAACCTGATACGGATTATGCGGTTCAGGGAATGAAACCCATACAAAGAACGGATTGTCCTTCTGGCTATCTATCCACTCTATAGCCTCATCCACAATTCTCGTAGGTTGCTGATCTTTCAAAGGTATAGGCGAAGGTTCCAGATACTGCCCGACTGCCTCTTTAAAGAATTTGGAAATAGCACGCTCTCCTTCCGTCACCGGCTTATTCTTCCCCCAGTGAGAATATTCAGACCAGAAATCCATATCCTTTGAGTTCAGATAAGCATGATTCTTACCTACTAAAGCTGTTTTATAATGATTCTCCTTCAGAACGGTTACCAAGTCTTTCGCATAATTAATGTCACGCACATTGTGATTGGTACGTACATGAGTTGCAGTTGGAAAACGGCCGGTAAACATGGAACAACGTGCAGGAGTACTGGCCGGCATAACCGTATACGCTTTATCGAACCAAGCATTCTGATGTGCCAATTCATCGACAAATGGAGTAATATCCATGGGAAAACCTTCACGTCCACACAAATCAGCACGTTGCTGGTCCGTCATTATCACTACGATATTAGGTTTATCTGTCTGTGCAAACAAAGACAAACCTATTCCCTGGAGAACGATTCCTGAGAAAAGATGTTTTCTAAAATTCATAACTATCTGATTTTAATTAATAACCATATAAAAAACGACACATACTCCATAACCCCTATAAAGAGATTATGAAGTATGCAGAGACTCAATCACATCAATCCCAACCCGGATTCTGCACCATATTAGGATTCATTTGCATTTCTCTTGCCGGTATCGGAAGACTCCAGTAATGATCTCCTCCCCAGGCATAATTATTAGTTCTGGTTCCCCATATCTGAGTCATACCATTCATCTTGCCTTCTTTGTCCTTATAGAACTTCAGATCTTTCCAGGTTCTCCAGCGAATCTCATCGAAATAAATCACGTCTTCACCTATTAATTCCCAATGGCGTTCGTTCATGATACGCTGGTGCATATCTGTTTTTCCTGTAACCTGAGTAAATTCGTTGGTTCCCAGTAATTGGGCTCCTGCCCTTTCGCGCACCTCATTCACTTTGCTTATGGCTCCGGGCAGATCATTCAACTCATTCAATGCCTCCGCCCAATTCAACAGAACATCCGCATAACGGATAAACGGCAAATCCAATTCAGAATATATATTCGGCAACTCTAATCCTTCACCCACAAACTTACGATTTAAGTAATAGAACTTCAAACTTGTATCTGTTTTCAAATCCCCATATGTGGTATAAGAACGGAAAGGATAACGCATCACATACTCTTTAGGAGTTCCTTCAACCCCACCAAGAAAAGAGGCATAAGGGGTTATAACGGACATTGCCATTCTCGGATCACGGTTTTCATAGGCTTTTTTAATCCTCTCCTCGTTACCGGAAGCATCATATTTGGACATATCAGCCCCCGCAGCTACTGCGTTCTTTCTTTCAGTCTCCGTGATGTTATTCCGCAGGAAATACACCATACGCTTATCAATGCCCATATCATTATATCCGGGAATAATGTCATCCCAATTGAACTTACTACCGTCTCTATTTTCGTAAGACTCGGCAAACTGCGGGTTTATAATATAATTATTCCACCCCAATCCATTGCCTGAAGGGTCGGGCGGCAAGCATCTGTTACCGAAACCTCTGTTCTTCTTCTGCGTATAATCCGGATGATCCAGACATTGCAAAGAGAATATCATTTCATCGCAACGCTCATTTTCCACCTTAAACAGTTTCTTGTATGACTCCTCACCCGCACCTTTATAGAGCGTGTATCCACAATCCTTTACTGCCTGAAAATCATCAGCCGCCTTTTTCCATTCTTTCATCCACAGATATACCTTGCCTCTTAAAGCATAGGCTGCACCTTTTGTAATATGCCCGTAATTGGCATCATCCGAACTGTATTTATCCGGCAAATCCGGATTATTGATACAGGAAGTCAGATCATCCACTATATATCCCCAGACTTCATCCTGAGTGGAACGTGCCAGTTTTGCCTCATCAATATCCTTAATCGGATCTTTATAGTAAGGAACTCCATTATACAAGATATTCAGCCTGTAATACCACCAGCAACGCAGAAACATACATTCTGAAATATAGCGGCTTCTTTTAGTCTCATCAAATCCCTCGACCGTAGGCAGATTGCCAATCACATCATTTGCCTTGATAATTCCCTTATAGAATCTTTGCCAGGGAGCAGAACTCCCTTTAACAGAGCTCGGAGAATTTGTCGCAAATAAGAAATTGAAAGTAGGAGCTATACCTATACCGTAATCCATAGTACTGGACCATATATCAAACCATCCGTTGGCAACATCGCTATAATCCACATACAGTTGATTATACACACCCGCTATCGTCTGTTCCGCCAAGGTAGGAGTCGACCATACATTCCCTTCCGCCGGCTTTCCATTGGGTGACAAATCCATATCTACGCAACCTGCGGTTGACATTCCCACAAGGACCACTGCGGCCATCGTTTTCATCAGATTTCTTCCTTTGTTTATATTTATCTTGTTCATACCATTTAATTTTAGAAAGTAACATTTACACCAAAAGCATATTGTCTCATAGGAGCATAGCCCACTCCACTCATCATTTCAGGATCAATACCTTTGAACTTAGTAATCGTCAACAGATTCTCTCCCGAAACATAGACACGCACATTTTGCATGCACACCTTCTGTACCCAATCTTTGGGGAGCGTGTAGCCGACTGTCAGATTCTTCAGTTTCAGATAATTGCCATTATGTAGAATATGCTGGCCGGAAACACTTACCTGAGCTGCTTTATCCATGGTGAGACGGGGATTTGCCGAAGTAAGATTTGTCCGCGGATCATTCGGATTCTCAGGATCGTAAAAGTAATGGTCATAAGCTACATCTTTACCCATTCCATACCCAAACCAGGTTATACTACTATTCTCACCAGACTGATACCAGTTGATTTTGAATCCGGCAGCACCAGCCCAGTTCATAGAGAAGTCAATGCCTTTCCATGACAGGTTTGTCTGGAAGCCGAAATAATACTTCGGTGTTTTAGAATAACCCTGGAAATCCTTGTCATCGTCGTCACCATAAATGCCATCTCCATCCAAGTCTGCATAAATGATATCACCATACCAGATATTACTCTTGCCGATTCCCTGTTTCGGATAGAACTTATATCCGGCATCCGTCATGGCCTGCAACCATTTCATATCATCTTCCGTACGGATCATTCCGTCAGAAGGCCCTCCTTTCGGATTTACCGTACCATCGGCATTAAAATAGTTTCTATTGCCTTTATATACGTTCAGCACATAAAATTCATTGATCATGTGCCCTTCCAAAACACGCTGCAAGTCTCCTGTTGAAACCTCACCCAAATTGGTATAATAAGTGGAACTACCATCCGCATTCTGCTGCCATCCGCGGACAAGTTCTCCTTTGTATTTGGTTACTTCATTCTTGTTGTAAGAGAAGTTTCCGGATATGCCGTACGAGACAGAACCGATCCGATCATTCCAACCTAAGGTTATTTCAAGTCCCTTATTAGTAACCTCTGCAATATTCTGTCGGGGAGAACTGAACCCAGACAAAGTAGGTGACAAAGTTGGATTATACAAGATACCGTCCGTCAACTTATTATAAACCTCCACTGTTCCACTCAAACGGTTTTTCAGCATAGAGAAGTCGATACCCAGGTTGGTAACCGTAGTTGTCTCCCATTCCAGGTTATAGTTGGAAAAACTTCCCATGCCCAGTCCGGGAACCTCCTTGTTGCCAAAAGCATAATGGGGAGCCGTAGCATAAACAGCCTGCCATTCATAGTTACCGATTGAGTTATTTCCGAGTTGTCCCCAGGAAACACGTAGTTTCAGGTTGTCGAGCCAATTCATCTTCTTCATGAATTTCTCTTCCGACAAACGCCACCCTGCCGAAAAGGATGGGAATATACCCCAGCGGTTCTCCGGAGAAAAACGGGAGGAACCGTCATAACGGACATTCGCCTCAAATAAGTAACGGGAATCATACGTATAAGTAACACGACCAAAGACAGAACGAGATGAAAACTCTGTAGTGCTTCCATCGATATAATCAGGCTCCGTCAATGCGTCAAAATCTGTAAGACTGGTATCAAGCATCCCTTTCTTACTAATGTCGGTAGTACGTGCCCATTTGCGGAATTCCTCATAGCCCACTAAGGCTGCCACATCGTGTTTACCTTTGAAAATCTGTCCCCAGTTTAAGGTGGTAGTATTTTTCCAGCTCTGATTTCCATCAATATAATATTTCACAGGGTACTCCGCAAGCAATTCGGAAGTAGGAGGAACATTCATAGTTTCTCCACGTTGGAATGAAAATCTTTCCTGATAATCGGAATAATGCCACAGATTCTCCTGCCGATAATGATCGTAGTAGAAGTTAGAAGTCAAATGGAAGTTCTTAAGGAAATCAATCTTAATATAAGGATTCACAAAGAATTTCGTTGTTTTATAAGAGCCTCCCGCACTATTCAGATAATAAACCGGATTGTTGACTACCGGATCTTCTTCGAGGGCTTCGGGAGCTCCATATTTCCCATCGTAATACGGATAGGTTCCCGGTGTACTTTTCTGCATTTGCAAACCATTCAAATCATCAACATTATTTCTTTCCTGATCTACATGATAACCCCATGCATTCAGTCCCACAGCCAAGAAACTGGCAACCTGTGACTCCAGATTACTGCGCATATAATATTTCTTCATTCCTGAATTCACCACCAGACCGGGATTATCCACATACGTAGCATTCAGGCTATACCGGGTTCTCTTTTCCGCACCGGTAAGCGTAATAGAATGTTCTTGCATCAATTTCGGATTATACACCTCATCGTACCAGTCCGTATTCGGATAGGCCACATAATTCGGGTAACCCGATTCGGATATTCCATTCGGATTGCTGGCCGCTGCACGCCACGTATCAATGGTAGTTTGGCTAAACACCTGTGCCTGCCCTGCATTGTCCGAAGCCTCATTGATAAATTCCATGTAGTCGGCATAGTTTGAAACCATACGGATCAGATTAGCCGGTGTATTATAGGAGAATTTTCCTGAATAGGTCACGTTGATTTTCCCGTCCGTACCTTTCTTGGTAGTCAATAGAATAACACCATTAGCACCCCGGTTACCATAAATAGCACACGAAGCGGCATCTTTCAGGATGGAGATAGAAGCGATATCATTAGGATTGACATTATTCAGCGACATTTCCATTCCATCGACCAGCACCAATGGTGCAGAATCATTTAAAGTACCTGTACCGCGAATACGCAGAGTAGATGATTCTGAGTTGGGCTTACTGGATGTCTGCATCACATTCAATCCGGCCACCATACCCGATAAAGTAGAAGCAAGCGTAGTTACGGGACGCGACAAGGTCTTATCATCAAAATTAACCGTAGCAACAGAACCCGTCAGATTCACTTTTTTCTGAGAGCCATAGCCCACCACTACCACTTCATCCAACAATTCGTTATCGGACATCATCCTGATGTCCAAGACACTCTGATTGCCAACCACTATCGACTGGCTTTTATAGCCGATATACGATATCTCCAAGACATCTCCTGTAGCCACAGACAATGAAAACTTCCCATCAACATCGGTCACCGTACCCATAGAGGCTCCTTTAACCAGAATGCTGACACCAATAAGAGCCTCTCCGGTATCTCCGTCGATTATACGTCCTGTAATGTTCCGTTCATTTTTTGTTTGATCCGCCGAAAGGATAGATACGTGCACCGTTTCATTTGCCAAAGAAGACGATCCCACCGCGTTCGCAGAAAGACTCCCCATATATATAAGCGAACACACGAGGAATTTTGTATTTACCTGCATAAGATTTAAAGTTTTAATTAAACATCATTTTTTGTTTTCCATAAAACCGGTTCTTCCTGATAGTTTCCGGATACTAACAAGCTGAATCCAGCCATTCAAAGGTAGCGCTTATGTGCAATTTCCGATAGAACGAAAAAATCATTTTATAGAATAATCGAGGCAAAAAGGTATTAGTAGCGTATCCGGCTATACCTCTGACACAGATATTGTACAAACAGGTCTTATTCTTGCATACAGAATACCCGAGATGTACTTGCTCCGTATCAAATCCGTAGTTTCTTCGTCCAGAGCTACTTCTGAGCGAAGAATGTACGGAGCAAGTACGGCTCAGATACGACTTAGATACGATTTAAATATCCCACTACTTCAGTTGAGAAGTTGTTTTAGAGATCAAGAATCAAACGCGGACGGAACTCCGCTTCCAGTATTTCCCGCTGACGGGCATCAGCTACAAATAAACCGGTCGACAAAACTTCGCCTATGGCACCATTGTCCGTAACCACCGCTACTTCTCTTTTCCCTTCCACCGGTTTTCCGTTCCGGGGATTAATAATATGTTTTCGCTCATGCGAATCATTACCGGAAGTAGTGAGGCATTCATTCTGAAGAAGCAACTCCTGCGGTTTCCTCCCGTTTAGAACAGCGCCCTGTCCAAAACCGACCTTCCATCCATCAGCCAAGGGATGATGCCCAAAAGCCAATACAGAACTGTTTCCCATATTGATCAATGCATCCTTCACTTCATAATGTTGCAGTAATTTCCGTGTTTTTTCCAAAGCATATCCTTTCAGGAATCCGGAAAGGTTGATAGTCACTCCCGGTTGCAAAAAGAGAAGGGTACGCTCCTGAGGTGATAGTTGAACACTACGGATTAAATTGGGTGTATAATCAGCCGAATGAATAGTTACATCAAAACATCCAGCGGTACGGGTATAGCAATCTACACAGAAAGTAAGCATATCATAAAGCTCGTGGCTGACCTGTTGCGGATGTACAGAAGCAGTCCGGTTCAAATATGCCAGTTCACTATCCGCATCATAATAGTTGGCCATCTTTTCTAAACGACACAGCATTTTGTACACCGCATCGACTACCGACAGTAAAATGTCCTCCCCCTGCCTGCCACACAGCATTATATCGACACGTGTATGCATAGATGGAAACCAGGCATAAAGCAAGCCACCCTGAGAAGGTGAATATTTATAAAGATGTTTAATAACGTCCGGCATTTTCAAGTCTGTGTTTCCTAAAGAAAAATGAAAGGGCAAGCCACAATTCTGCAACTCACCCTTTTCAAAGACATACTATTAATTACAACTCTTTGATCTTTATATTCTTAAACCAAACTTCATCGCCATGGTCTTGCAGAAGAATGTTTCCAGACTCTGAATTACCGAAGTTAGGCCAATCTCTATACTTGCTATATGCAACCAGTGCATCCCACATCTGGTTCTGACGTGTGTATTCGATGAGCTTCACACCATTCAGCCAATGCTCTACGCGGTCACCTTTCACGATAATCGTAGCCGTATTGAAATCTTTCTTGTTGAAAGGTTTATCTGCCGGAGCAGGAATCAAATCGTAAAGTGAACCCAATGTACGGTTTCCTTTCACGCCCAATTTAGCATCAGGATGCTTATCGTCATCAAGAATCTGAAACTCGCAACCAATAGCCGAACCGGCTCCTTTATTCATATCGGGGTTTACGAAATATTTCACTCCACTGTTAGCGCCTTCAGTAATCTTGAAATCTACTTTCAGGATAAAGTTTTTGTATTGGCGGGTAGTTACGATATCGCCACCGTTAGCAGATTCAGCACCACCACTCTTCATCACTTTCAGGATGCCGTTTTCCATTTTCCAACCCTTTTCAGGGAAAGAATTCAATTTGGCTCCTCTCCAACCTTCTGAAGTCTTACCGTCCCAAAGAAGTGTCCAACCTTCTTTTGCTTCGTTCGGAGAGATGGTATTGGGGATAACATTTATCTCCGGAGCTTTCCGGTCTGTCTGGTAGCGCTCTACGTCTGTTGTACAAATGCGGATATTCTTCCAACTGACTGTTTTTCCTTCATCGGCAGCATTACCGATAGCATGTACCTGCAAAGCAATAAAACCGGCAGGGGTCATATCGTCCCAGATATTGGCACAAGGCACTCCATTGATCCAAGTAGCGATAGAATTACCTATAGCCTCGATACGAGCCTTATTCCACTCATTGTTCTTGAAAGCACTTTTAGCTGCCGGATTTTGTGTCAGCGGATAAAGCCAGTTGCGACGGGCCTCATCATAGATGCCACCCGACCAGGCACGCTTAGAGGGATCAATCTCAAACTGATAGCCGTGCACGCGTCCTTTCTGGTAGTCTTTCTTGCTTTCACTGCGCAGCTGCACACCAGAATTCAAGCCATCATCTACTTTGAAATCAAACTCCAGGATAAAATCACCATACGTCTTCTTTGTAGCCAGAAATGTGTTAGGTGTTCCCATCTTCGAAATGCCGACAATAGCACCATCTACCACTTTGTATTCGGCTTTACCATTCAGCTTCTTCCAGCCACTCAGGTTCTTCCCATTGAAAAGCGGCTCCCAGTTTTGCGCCGAAACCACAGATGCACAAAACACAAACAAAAGCAACAAATAATTCTTTTTCATATTGATATTTCTTCTATTGATTATTTAATACTATGCAATTACAGTTTATAGAACTCATCCCATCCTTTACGAGGCGGTACGCCGGCCAACATTGCATTCGCAAACTCATTATTTGTAATCTGCTTGGTGCGAGGATCAAAGAATATTTGCGTATTGAGACGTTGAGCAATCACTCCTAATGAGAATACCTGCCCCAGCACACCGTTAATTTCAAACGGTGAGCGGGTCTTTTCCTGTCCCATACAAGCCAACAGGAAATTTTCGAAATGATTCGAGGGACTCTTAGGTACTTCCGGCAGTTTACCTGCCATTTCCTTAGCTTTCTCCTCTGGTATTATGGAAAGTGTGCTGCCATGGCTTCCACCCTTAAATATCAAATCCTTTGTATAAATAATCTTTCCGGGGTTCAGACTGGAGGCCGGCGTATCTCCCTGATTAGTTGCAGGAATATTAGGATCTAAACCGGATACCCCATAACCGGCAGGGATAGGAGGAAGATTGTCCAGACCATCATACCATGTAATGTCAACCGGCGGCATACCCTTACGTTGAGGGAAACGGAACAGGATAGTGGAAGAATAAGGGAAGAAATAGTCATTATGTCCATTGGCATATTTCATAGACACTTCGTAGGGCAATCCCAATTCCAGGAATTCGTGAACTGTATCCAGGATATGTGCACCCCAATCACCCAGACAGCCCATTCCAAAATCGTACCAGCAGCGCCACTGTCCCAAATGGTAGTCTTTGTTATATTCGTGATAAGGAGTTACTCCCAACCAGGCATCCCACTCCATGTCTTTCGGCAGTTGCTGGCCGGAAGGGAACTTATAGATATTGGTATCCCATTTGTGCCAGCGACGGGGATTATTCATGTGTGCCGTCACAGCCGTTACATCCTTGATAATACCGGCATCCATCCACGCCTTGAACTGAAAATAGTTAGCTTCCGAATGTCCTTGGTTACCGACCTGTGTAGCCAGGTTCGGACGTTTCAGTGCAGCTTGCATCAGCAATTCTCCTTCATAGAAAGTACGTGCCAGAGGTTTCTCCACATACACATGTTTACCTGATGCCAAAGCCAGCATACTGATAGGGAAATGTGAATGATCGGGAGTAGCTATGGCTACCGCATCAAAATCATTGCCCGCCTTGTCAAACATCTGACGGAAATCGCGGAAACGTTTCGCCTTAGGATACTGGTTCATCACTTTCTGGGTGTGAGCGGCTCCCATATCCACATCGCACAGAGCCACAACTTCTACCATACCGGTACGGGCAAAATCGTTTATAATCTGCTCGCCACGGTTTCCAATGCCTATATAGGCAATCTTCACTTTATCCGTCACTTTCCTTTGCGTCGTGGAAGCACGGGCTCCCAGCACATCACCGGCTCCGAATGCCAGTCCGGCAGAAGCCATTGTCATCGTTTTCAAAAAATCTCTTCGTGTCGTCATATATCATTGGTATTAATTAAGTTACTGAATCTTGATCATCTTCAGGCCGCATTTCTTTTCTTCAAAAACAGACTTCTTATCCCATAGAATAGAATGCGAAGGATTGTCCAAAAGACATAAAGCACGCCCGAAAACGCGAGGACATAGAAAAAGGATGTCAGCATCTCCGAGAAAGGTGTCTCATAAGAAATTATGGCATACAGATTTGCCAGATTGCCTATAATGAAGCACGCCAGCAAAGTCAGCAGTTCTATCTTTTTCCGGCGGGCAGTAATGACTGTATTTTTCATACGGCTTCAGGTGTTTTAGCTTGATGATTCAAGTAGTTGATTTTATATTCATCGGGGAAGTATAGTACCCGTTCTTCCTGTAAAGCCTGATCGCCCAACAGGCAAAGCATACTTGCATAATAGCCCTCTTCAGCTATGCGTTCTGGCTGCCTACGGGTAATAACAGCCTCAACAAAAGCTTCTAACAACAAAGAAGTACCATCCGATTTAGGTCGTTCTCCCAGAATAAATTCCCCTTTGTTTTCATTGGCAGTTTCCGGTGCCCAGCTAGTTCCGGCAAAAGGTAAGGAATCAAACACTTTATTCTCCCAGTCGTTAATCATCTGCAAAAATCCAGGTGCAGGAGGGACACTTTCAAAGAAGTATTTACCTTTCTCCGGTTCCACCGTCCCCAGATTACCCATGATTTGTTCTTCCAAACCATAGAATTTATTGGATATGACAGAATCAAATGTCATCTTCACTCCGTCATCGAACACATATATGCAACTTACATTATCATATACTTCCCTACCATCCTTCCAATAGGTGATAGCCCCATGTCCCATCACTTTCTCGGGAAGCTTTTGCAGTGCCCAACTCCCTATTTGCAACTGATGGCAAGCCAGTTCAGTCATCAGTCCTTTGGAATATTCGCGATACAGACGCCAGTTAATCAGACGTTCCAGATCAGGTGAAGGCACTTCCCGCCTCCAGTCTCCATTCCGGTTCCAAAAAGTACGGATGGCGTTTATCTCACCAAAAGTACCGGCATGAATCATTTCCATGGCCTTAATGTATCGCGGATCAAAAAGACGTTGCTGCCCGGTAAAGAATACTTTCTCCGTACTGATGTGCTTATTATAGATGCGGAAACATTCTTCCATCGTAAAGCCTATAGATTTCTCACAGAACACGTGCTTGCCGGCATCAAAAGCATCCAGCACTATTTGGCAATGGGAATTAAGAGGAGTAGCTACCAGTACGGCATCAACGGTTTTATCTTCCAGTATTTCCCGGTAATCGTCATAAACTTTAGCTTTCGGAGCCAGCTCCAGTGCTTTTTCAATAGAAGGCTGATAGATATCGCACAATGCCACAATTTCTACTTTAGGATTCTGTACCAGAAAGCTCATCAAAAAACGTCCTCTTGAACCCGGACCGATAATAGCCAGACGGCACTTTTCACCGGATGTTTCTACAACTTCCGAAAAAGCAGAAAGCCAAGGGCTTGCCGATAGCAGCACTCCGGCTCCAATCATCCCTATATCTTTCAGAAACTCTCTCCTGCTGATCAATGTATCTTTCATAATATAATCTTTAAAATAAAGCCTATTTCCCGTCTTTTACTGAAGGCGGAACAGCGATATAAAATGACAGTCCAAAAATAGCAAAATATTGAGATATAGAGTATAAATATTTATCCAAACAATGCGAAAATAGTACCAATCGCCCCTGTTGTCACTTTATAAAGTCCTTAGGCAGAACTCCAAACTGCTTCTGGAAGCATTTTGTGAAGTAAGAAGGGGTATTGAATCCAGTCATGTAACACACTTCATTGATCTTACATTCTCCTTCCTGCAACAGCTGTGCCGCCTTCTTCAGACGTTCCAGACGAATGTAATCATTCGGAGTCAAATCCAATATCCCTTTTATTTTCCGGTTCAGGCTCGAACGGCTCATATTCAGCAGGCTCGCCATATCATCAAGACAGAATTCAGGATTTTGCATATTGGCCACAACTACTTCTTTCAATGTTTTAAGAAAGGTTTCGTCTGCTTTAGTCATCGCCATACTGTTAGCTTGTACAAAAGGAGAATGAGCAAAAGAAACCCGCAACTTCTCGCGGTTACTCAACAAGTTAGACACACATACTCTCAGGTATTCCACAGAGAACGGTTTTTCTATGTAAACGTCCGCACCAAGCCTCATACCTTCTATTTTTGCCTGAAGGGTGGTTTTAGCTGTCAATAATATAATGGGAATATGACTATAATCGAGCTCCGACTTCAAATGTTCACACAGTTCCAATCCATCCATCTCGGGCATCATAATATCAGAAATAACCAGATTGACCGTATGTTCTCCCAACACTTTCAACGCTTCTATACCATTGACGGCTGTCAGCACCTGATATTCCGATGACAATTGTTTAGTCACAAACAACCGCATCTCCAAACTATCTTCTACAACCAACAGGGTATACCGGCATTGTTTACGACCGGTTTCCGGTTCTCCTTCTCCGGATGATTCTTCATTCATTACCGGTTCTTTTCGTTCTATTGTAACAGTTTGTACATGCTTCAACGGAAGTGACAACAGGAAACAATTACATTCCATGGAATCTTCCATGTATAATGCACCTTCATGCAGTTCGGCAAGCAAACGGGCTAATGCCAACCCAATACCGGTACCGGATACAGAGCTCAAGACTCCCTCCTTATACTGGATGAACGGCTTAAAAATCTCTTCACGCATTTTTGCCGGAACAACAGGACCGTCATTACAAACCGAAAACAACAGTTTATCTTCTTCCACATACAGCCTAACGCGGATATAAGTTTCAGAATACTTGATGGCATTGGAAAGCAGATTACTGATAATCTTGGTCAAGCCTTCCTTATCGACCGAAGCATACACCGTTTCGGGAGAGTCAATAACCAATTCCAATTCTTTCTGACGTGCCGAAAGTCTAAAACGTTTACACGTCTTTTGCAGGATATCCGACACGTCACATTCCACAAAATTCAATTGGAAGCCTTGTGTCTCCGTTTTTCTGAAATCGAGCAACTGATTGACCAAATCGAGCAGCCGATTTGTATTCAGGTCCATTATCTCCAAATCATCCCTGATTTCATCGGATACCGATTTGGATGACAACACATTCTCAAGCGGACTCTTTATGAGTGTAAGCGGCGTACGTATCTCATGAGCTACATTCGTGAAGAAATCTATTTTAGCCGTGTACAGTTCCCTCTCCTTCTCACGCTCAAACTTCTCCATGGTCTGCTGATGCTTCTGTTGGGTCCTTCTCCTAAAGTAGAAAATAACGGCAACCAGAGAACATAAAGCCAATAGTACATAAACGACATAGGCCCAGGTAGACAAGTAAAAAGGAGGTCGAATACGTATTTTAAGCACACGTTGCGCTTCATTCCATTTACCGTCGCTATTAGATCCCTTTATACGCAACGTATAACTTCCGTAAGGCAGATTGGAGTAATTGATCATGGAGTTCCTGCCTACCGTATACCATTCACTGTTAAAACCCTCCAGCTTATACTCTAACCGATTCATCTCGGGAGCCTGATAACTTAAGGCAGCCACCTGAAGAGAAAAGGAATTCTGATTGGCATCAAGCTCTATCTCATCCGCATAGGTGATGCTCTTCTCCAAAGGAGAATCCGGACTATCCACCGAAAGCCGTTTGTTGAACAGATAAAAATCTGTAATCACTACGGGAGGGAGAAAAGTGTTCTCCACAAAAGTTTCTGGGTCAAAAGCTATAAACCCATTGATACTGCCCAGGTAAATACGTCCTTTTCTGTCACAATATCCGGACTGGAAATTAAACTGATTGCTCAACAATCCGTTGGCCGTAGTATAGACATGCTTGCTCTCTGTCTCCGGATTGAAGCAGACAAGGCCGTTATTAGTTGTAAGCCAGAGATTTCCCCGCTTATCCTCCACCATCTTATAGATAGTATTACTTGGAAAACCTTTCGACATATCATAGCGGGTGAAGTTATCCGTCTCCGGATTATAACGGCAGAAGCCCTCACCCAAGGTCATAAACCACAGACATTTTCTACTGTCTTCATAGATACTGATCACCTTATTGTAAGAGAGCGAAGCAGAGTCTTTTTCATTCGACAGGTAATTTTTCCACTTCTGACTTCGGACATTATAGCAAAAGATTCCATTGGAGAAAGTAGCAAACCAAAGATTGCCGTTGAAATCCTCCAATATATCATAAGTGAACATGCTCTTCAGTTCAACAATGCGTGTAAAGTCGTCAGAAGAGCGGTTGTATTTCAACAGACCGGCCGTTGTACCGATCCAGACATCGCCTGTAGTGGTTTTGCAAATGGTAAAAGCATCATTAGCGGACATAGAGTTCTGAGTTTTACCTCTGGAATAATGCTTCACTTGCCTGGTATGCAAATTCACCCGGTTTAATCCACCGGAAAAAGTGCCCACCCATAGATCATCTCCATCAAGACAAAGTGCATGAACATTTTTGTAAATGGCAGGATGATCAAAAGGCACTATTTTACCGTTCGCAGGGTCATAATTGAATAATCCCTTATCTTCGGTACCTATCCACAACGTACCGTCATTGCTTTCGCATATTTCCCGTACACGATGGCCGAAATGCCTGAGATTGTCTCTCGGATAGAACTTCTCGAAGTAAGTCCATTGATATGGATAATAGTTCACACCACCGAAATATGAACCTATCCACATACCATTTTCCTTGTCACGGCACAGTGAATAAATGGCGTTATCCGACAATGCATAAGAATCATCCTGATCAGGAACCGACAGATGTGTCACCTTATCATTTGCCAGATTGTATATATACAGACCAGATTCCGTACCTACCCACAGCTCATCATCGGATTTGAATTGCAATACGCGTACATAAGCGTTCAACAATCTGCGAGTTTTGCCGGTGGTAAAGTTTATCTCAGTCAATCCGTTAACCGAAGCTATATAAACGCAATTGTGCGGCCCACTGACATGCCAGTTAATGATATCTCCTTTAAATATCTCATTGCCATCTGCATCCTTAAAAGGTTGTAGCGGACTTTCAAAATTATCCTTTGTGTAGTAAAGATTGTCAGCATACAAAGCCAACCAGCAGGTACTTTCGTTAAGCCAGAAACGAGCTACATTGGACATGCCCGAATCATGCAGATAATTCCGTAACCTTTTTTCATGGTTGTAGCAAAACAAGCCCTGATTCTCCACCGATATCCAAATATTATCGTATTCATCGCTTCCAATCATGGTTACGAAGTCTTTAATGACAGTACCTTTATCACTTGTCTGATTGAAAGCTGTGAAAGAATCAAGCACCGGATTATAGATAAAGACTCCCCCATCCGTCCCTATCCAGATATTCCCTTCATGGTCTTCATAAAGTGCAGTAATGAAATTCTTGCCTAAACCGGAATTTTCCTTTTTGTATACGCGGTAAGATAGACCATCATAACGGTTCAAACCGTCTTTAGTTCCGAACCACATAAAGCCTTTCCTATCCTGCAAAATCTGATACACGGTGTTCTGCGAAAGACCGTTCCGGATATCCATCGTTCTGAAATAGTAATGAACAGCATTTTGTGCATATGACGGCAACGCCGTCAATATGCACAAATAAAAGAAAAGCTTTATAATCGTTCGGTTCATAACCTCCTCCTTCCCGGAAGATTACTTTTTCAACGAATTACAGATACGTGTATTTATTTCTTTAGCACGCTTTTCATCCAGTTTAATAACCTTACGGTCATAGGTCATCAGGCCATTCACTTCCACTTCCACGTCAGTAGTCTGTGTATAAACAGCTGCGGAGAATCCTCTGTCTACCATCTTATACAGCATATCGGCATACTTCACATATTCATCCGTAGCTTCTTTGGAAGAATTAAACTGAACATAACCCCAGTTACGGTTCGGCTCCCAGATATGATCCTTCAGAACAAGACCGATACCACCGTATTCACCCAAAACAGTTGCACGCTGAGCATCATACAAGTACATCTCAGGTGCCGGATAATTATGCAGGTCAAGCATATCACCACAAGTATAATGATTACCGCCACTTGCTGGATTCACCAAACGGGTCGGATCATATTGTTTCGTCCATTCAGCAATTTCAACGGTCTTAAACTGTCCCCAAGCCTCATTAAATGGCACCCAGGTACCAATGCAAGGATAAGAATACAGACAGTCCATTATTTCTTTCCATTCTTTGCGATAATAAGCTTCTGATTCGGCTGAACGCTTCATTTCCGTACCATCAAAGTACTTCCGGTTCTGCCATTGCGGGTTGCGGTCACCACTCGGCATGTCTTGCCACACAATAATTCCAAGCTGGTCGCAATATGTATACCAACGGGCAGGCTCTACTTTAATATGTTTACGGATCATATTATAACCAAAATCTTTTGTCTTCTGAATGTCGTACAGTAAAGCTTCATCCGTAGGAGCCGTATACAGACCGTCAGGCCACCAACCTTGATCAAGCGGGCCAAACTGGAACAGCGCTTCATTATTCAGTTCCAAACGTACGATACCATTGGCATCCCTGCGAGTGGAATATTTACGCATGGCCGCATAGCTATCCACCTTATCCACAATCTTATTCCCCTCTTTTAAAGTAACTTTCAAAGTATAGAGAAAAGGAGAATCAGGGCTCCACAGTTTTGCATTTTCAGGCATTGCCACTTCTACAGGTTCCCCATTAATACTCTTACCGACAGCAATTAATTGATTACCATCATACACATTCACCTCCACGAAGTCTGATGTGCTGTTGGTGTTCAGTTCAGCTTTTACCGTTAACAGATGACGGTCAATATCAGGAGTAATACGAAGATTCTCAATATGTTTACCAGCAACCGGCTCCATCCATACCGTCTGCCAGATACCGCTTACGGGAGTGTACCAGATACCTTCCGGATTGCTGACCTGCTTTCCACGGGGTTGAGGTCCTTTATCCGTTGGGTCCCAAACTTTTACAACCAGACGGTTGTTACCTTTAGCCGACAAGGCAGGAGTTATATCAAAGGAGAATGGAGTAAATCCTCCGGTATGACTTCCAACCTTAATATCGTTCACCCATACATCGGTTTTCCAGTCAACGGCACCAAAATGTAGCAAAACCTGTTTTCCTCTCCAGGCTGAAGGTATCTCAAAGCTCCGCTGATAGATTACTTCCTGATTTTCGTTCACTCTTTTTCCTACTCCGGACAAAGACGATTCTACAGCAAAAGGTACGAGAATTTGGCCTTCAAAATCCGTTGGAATGCGTCCACCTTTATCAATAATAGCATAATCCCACAAACCATTCAGGTTTTTCCAGTCATTACGCTGCATGATGGGCCTTGGATACTCGGGCAATACATCGGAAGGATTGATCTGTTCTGCCCACTTTGTCTTTATTCTATCTCCGGCCGGTTTCCATTGAGCCGAACTCTCCAAAATAAAAAACGTTACTAAAAATAACGAGATGAATAATTTTTTCATGGTATGTAACTCTATTTAATGTTTGGAAGCAAAGTTAGCTACAAATTTATTTTCAGAATAACGCAATTGACTCAATAAATGCAATAATCTTTCCATTTATTCGCTAAGATAGAAAGATACACGAGAAAAACATACCAATTTGTGAGATCCAATAGCAAAAAATAAAGAAGATGGGAAATTATAAAAACAAGAGGTTAACACCTTGCAAAGACTTAATTCTCAAGAAAAGCTCCTTTTCTGTCAGGTTATCTGTCGTTTCAAAGCATTTGCATATCCCTCGATAATCAATTCCAACCCATCCGTTAATTCTTGTGGCGAAATAACAATCTCCAATTTTCCCACCGTAGCATTTTCTGATATTTTTTTATTAGGGAAGCTGATCTGTAGTTCATCGTTTATAACTTCCAAGGCAAATTCTGCCGTAACAGTAGCCTTCTCTATTTTAGAAGCCGTAACAGGTACCAATGTGATTAAAGGGACCTGAACTGTTGTAGTAGTAACTGCTCCGGTATCATCCAAAGCAGGATATTCAAGTTGCACTATCTTCGGAACCAATGCCCCTTTATTTTTCCCCTCCCCGTCAACAGGCTTTTCAAAATACTTATCCAGCAAACCTTCATTCTTATCCATCAGTGAGTCGCTGGCACTTACAATGGCATGATGGATAGCCTCTACAAACAATTTAAAGCTAATCATATCGATGAGTTTTATGATTCGACACTATGCTATTTTACTTTTTCTGAGGTGCCATCTTCTTCAACTTTTCAAAGTTGTCGACCGCCTCACTCACTACTGAGCGACTTTCCGACGCCAACCCAATCGCCGCTTGACAATTAGGGCATGAGAATTGCACACCTTGAATTAGCAAATGCAAATCAATGGGTATTTGAGTCCTACATACCGGACATGGGATATATTGATCTATCATACTTCTATTCTTCTTTTTCCGACTGTTTATCTATCTTTTGTATGGGCTGTATCGATTTTGTATACAAATCAAGTAAAGTCAATACTCCTTTAGGCAAAGGTAATCTGCCCGCATGTATATTCACTTTAAGACGGCTCGACAAAGTACTATCATATTGTTCACGGGAGTTTTTCTTATATTCCTGTTTGGCCGGAGCAATTCTTCCATTCAGAACCGCCTTCTTCTCTACAAGCTGCACATCCGCATTTACTTGCGATTTATAATCATAAGAACCCACCGATGTGATTTCCAGATCAAAGTCCACATTGATCTTATCTATTGCAAGAGAATTTAAAGGCAATAAGCACAGTAAAGGAACCTGAAAAGCCATTTTGTTGATAGAGATGTATCCCGGATCAGTGGGTTGTTTCGTATGATCAACAACCGGCTGACTCAGTACCATCTCTATCATAAGAGGTTGTCGCAAGTTGCTTCCCTCCTCTTTTGTGAAGCAATAATCAAGCAAGAACTGAGCCTGCCCGGTCAGCATCATAACATTGGCTTTCGAGGCCGCCACCAAAGGTGCGCCAATGATTGATTCAATGTTAAGTTCTGCCCCAAATTGAGGTTTGAATGTACCTTGCTCTTTTTCAGACATAATCGTTTATTTCGACTTGATATTAAACTTTCCTGACCATTCTATCATTCAAACTACTTTCAGGATGCTGGAGGAGTAGGAGTAGAAGGGGCAGGCGTCAATTCTATAGGCTGAATTGCTTGCGTAAATGCTTCGATAATAGTGTTTACTCCTTTAGGAAGTGGCAATTGACCTGCATGTACATTTACCGTATACTTGGCAGAATTGCTCTTCTCATAATGTGTATTATGGCTCGAAGAATCTTTTGAAGAATAACTGGCCGAACCTTTAATAGTTGTACTTAGCAACCCCCAACCTATTTTAGTTTCAAAACTACCTTCGCCTGTAGTCTCAGATTCTTTTGCTTGATTGTCATCTTCTGAAAAGCTTGATTTTACTTCCATCTCAAAGTTAATATCCACAGTTTCCACAGCCAATGAATTAATTGGCAGGATTGTCAATAAAGGTAGAGTAAACTTAGTACTGGCCTGAGGAATTCCTTTAGTAGTATCCATACCCTGAGTTATAACACTTCTAGTTAATACCATATCAATCATGATAGGCTCATAATTATAAACAGGCGGTTTTCCGCTCCCACTAATATTCTTTTTTTTGAAGCAAGTGTCCAACATAAACATCGTTTGCGTAAGAGCCATTGCAGAATTCGCCTTAGCGGCTGCATTCAAAGGACCTCCGATTAAGCTTTCCATTGGCAGCCCGGAGAATTGCTGCGACATCGACAATAAATTTGTATCCATAATAATGCGTTTTGAAGAAGTTATTAAATATGTTAACTAAAACTCAGAAGTCTCTTAATCCATCTTTTTATGCATTCGAATAAGCGAGCAAAAAATCCTTTTTTCCTCTTAGGCTTTTCCGCCGGATAAAAACTAATAGTAATGCGTTCACCCATATGCCTTTCACATTTATCCCGATTCGTAATGTGACAAAGTTAGTGACATAAAAGCATAAAAAGAGAATATAAGTGATAACATCTAATTTTCACAATTAGCTATTTATCACTTACTTACAAAGAGAAGTAATAACAATCTTCAAAAAGCAGGCTAATTAGCAACCTTCAATTTTATCCGATGCCTCCTTTGAGCCACAATTTGCTTATTGACATTCCCAAAGCAAAGAGCAATGGTAAAATCATCTAACCCACAAATTGAGAGGCATGAAAATAGACAATCATCTTCCGTATATTTAGGATAGGTTTGATGCAGATACTCTATATAGTCCTTGTATATCTCCATAATAGTAGAACGAAGTTTCTTCTGCTCATTTTCCAATAAAATACGTAAATCCTGTTTGTTTTTAGTCTTGTCTTGACGACTAAGCTGTTCTATTGTTTTATAAATGGATGTCTCTTTAAAGATCACATTGCATAATTGCGCCTTTTCATCGGCCAATTTTCTGATTTCATTTTCTTTCTGAGAAAGCAGTTTTTGAGTTTCTTCTTGTTTATCCCTCAATAAAGAAATATAATACTCAGTCTCTATCGCATGTACTTCCAATAAAGCCTGATCGTATTTATGCTCCTGTTCGAGAAACTTCTTCCGCTGCTTTGTCCGCTGAATATACCAGACCAGAAAAAGAATCACGAGTAAACAGAAAACGATCAGATAGATAAATGGAAACTGCATCTTCACTTTAAAATATTCGGTTATCTGACAGCAAAGAAAATAAAAATATAAAGAAATAGCAATATATATTTCAAAAAAAGCTGACTCACAAACCTACATGGTTCATTTGATCCGCTACCTCTTTCTATTCTGTTACCCGCAGAAGCACAACACTCACATTATCTCTACCACCTGCCGCCTTTGCAGCTTCTATCAGATTGATTGCAGTAGGTTCTTGATGAAGAACTTCTTCAATCTGATCATCTGTAAGCATATCACTTAAACCATCGGAACAAATCAAAAAGAGATCTTCATCCAATAATTGACCGGTTAATTCGGTGAAATCGGCAAAAGCAGATGTTCCGGCACCCAAAGAGTTATATATTACGTTGGATGGAGTAGTCATATCTCCGGTCAGCTCCCGCATAGAATGGTCCGACGAAAGTTGTTTCAGAATACCGCCACGATAACGATACAGGCGACTGTCTCCAATATTCACCATATAGATGCGCTCTTCATAACTGAACATGCCTACAAAAGTGGTTCCCATTCCCTCGTATTGAGGAAGTTCAACGCCCTTGTTTGTTATCAGAGCATGAGTTTCATTCACCCAATTCTTTATCTCGCCGGACAGTGCCTCATGGGAAAGATCGGAAGGAAGATCGGTAATAAAACGGTCGAATGCCTGGGTAGCCAACTCACTGGCAAATTCTCCACCTTCGTGTCCGCCCATACCATCCGCTACAAAAGCCGTAAATCGAGCCTGAGGAATGAGTTCAAACTTCTGTTCGTATGTTTCGTCACGATAAAGTCCTCCATTGAAAAGTATCATGTCTGTCTTCATTATTGGTATGCACCCCATATCACTGGCAAGCTGACATTTCAATAATAACATAAGGTAATTTTGCGATTTAATGATTACAACCTACGATTAAAATTATCTCTATTCCATCCAAATCTATTCAACCTTAAAATCAAGATTGGCTATACGAACGATATCTCCGATGCTAAACACCGCAGGTACATTCGGCGAAAGACGGTTACCGTTTACAAACGTACCATTGGTAGAATCCAGATCCACTATTTCCCATTGTCCGGAGGCGCTCTTCTGTAAGCGGGCATGGGTACCGGAAACATATCCCTGAGAAGCGAATGCAGATACATAATCACCCTTTCTACGCCCAATCACCGCACCATTTCCCAAACCTAAACGAATGCCTGCGGCAGAACAAACCAAACGTACAGGAAGTGGAGGTACGGATACTCCCGGACGCATTGTCTTTTCAGGCTCAGAGGGAACCGGACTCACAGAAGAAGCCGAGGAATTCACGGAAGAAGTCGAAGGATGCACAGGTGACACCACTTGATTTGCAGCGGATACTAACGGCTGACCGCATTGCGTGCATCGTTTCCCCTTTCCAAACACATGGCATTGAGGGCAAATATACAGTTCAACACCACATTGATCGCAATAGTAACTATCACTTTCTATTTCAACTCTGCATTTAGGGCAGTTGACTAATGTACTCATTTCTTTAGTAATTAACAATTAGTGATTCAATTATCCCATATCCTCAGGCAACAATATACTGTAACTTGCCGGATCAAAGTCAGGACGCTCCATTTCGTGACGAAGACGGGAACTCTGGTTCTTTTTCACCCGATCGAAATAATTATTCACTTCACGGGCATTGGCAAAATTACGTTCACGACGATTATATAAATCCGTGAAGTAAACACGCATGGCATTTTCGGCTTCAGGAGTCAGTGTAAGCTTATCCTTTTTCACCTTCATCCTAAAAATTTGCGCCAATTCATCGGGATTATAGTCCTCAAAATGAATCACCTTAGTGAAGCGGGATTCCAAACCGGAATTCGTATCAATCCATTGGCGGATCTCACGCGGATACCCGGCAGCTATGCAAACCATCTTCCCCTTATAATCAAGCAACATCGGCAAAATGGTATTCGTAGCCTCCTGCCCGAAGTTATCGCCCATCAGTGAATAAGCTTCGTCAATAAAGAACACACCACCCACCGCACGCTTTACAACCCGTGCCGTTTTAGTGGCAGTCTGCCCCACATAGCCTTCTACCAAATCCTTACGGGTTACTTCCAACAAACGATTGCTGGGCAATACACCCAATGAATAGAAAATATTTCCCATGATACGTGCCACAGTAGTCTTTCCCGTTCCCGGATTACCGACAAAGAGATAGTGATCCACTACACCTTGGAATTTCTTACCCATAGCTTCCGCCTTAGCACGCTCCACTTTGATATAATCGGCAATCTCCTTCACTTCACGTTTCACGCTGGATAATCCGATCAATTGGTTCAATTCAGCCATGCACTCTTCTGCATCGATCATCTTTGGCGGATCATACGGAATATCCTCCGCCTCGATGGTCAGGTACATTTCGCGAGTCAAGGTCTGTCCTCCGGCATGTAATTGTGCCAGCCGATTGGCACGGCGGGCTTTGGTTTTCTCAAAGAGTTTCACCATTTCCCCTGCATTTCCAAAGTTCTCATCTTTCGATGTCACCATTTCATCGACTAACTTTATCAGCATCTCTTCTGCATCCGGTGTCAGTATATTCCCTTTCTTCCTGATAAGAGAACGATAAATACAAATCAACTGGTCTGCCGAGTAGTCCTCGATATGCAGAAAATTACTAAACCGGCGCCGGAAGCCCGGATTGGCATTATTGACAAACTCCTCCATTTCAGCGCGATAACCGGCACAGATAACCACAAATTTCCCGGCATCCTTCACCATTCGGGTCATTAGTGCCTCCACGGCTTCCACTCCAGTCTGATCCTTACTTCCACCCGCACTGATAGGCATCAGAGCATAGGCTTCATCTATAAAAAGAATACCACCCATTGCTTCGTCACAAGCCTTATCCACAAGTTTGGCCGTCTCATTCTGATACGTACTTATCAGATGTTTACGCTCCTTTTCCACGACTTTATCGGTAGGCAGCAGACCGATGGCTTTAAAGACCTCTCCCAACTTACAGGCGATGGTGGTCTTACCTGTCCCCGGATTACCCGTCAGCACAATGTGTACAGGAGTCACCTCAGCGTCAGCAATACCCATTTCCATCATTTCCTTGTCCATGGCTATCTTGTTCGCCAACGCACGTATCTCTGCTTTTACGCTGTCCATACCGACGAATTCATTCAATTCAGCAAGTACAACGTCCAGACTCTTGATATTTTTGCTTTCTTCACCTTCAATATCGGCACGCGTCAGTACATGCACCATAGACGCATCATAATCCGGTGTACCCTTCAGTTCCAGCAACCGGACTCCCTGATTCTTGATTGCACGATCCATTGCGTTCCGTACCTCACGGGCATTACCGAAATTGCGTGTACGGGTCAGGTACATCTTCGAGAAGTAATTACGGATAAATGCCTCGGCCTCTTCATCCAGGGTCAGATGCTCTTTCTTCACCTGTCGGCGGAAGATTTCCGTCAATTCATCGGCTTTATAATCGCGGAAAGTCACCGTTTCATTGAAACGGGAGGCCATCCCCGAGTTGGAACTCAGAAATTCTCCCATCTCTTTTGTATATCCGGCAGCAATAGCCACAAACTGCCCGCGACGATCTTCTACCAGTTTCAGCAACGTATCAATTGCCTCTTGGCCGAACTGGTCATTATCACCTTGCTTCAATGTATAGGCTTCGTCAATGAACAGTACTCCGCCCATAGCCATATCCACATATTTTTCCACTGCCAAGGCCGTCTGACCTACATATCCCGCAACCAGCTCCTTTCGCGAAACTTCCACCAACTGACCGATGGACAGCACTTCCAGCGAATTCAGGATATCAGCAAAGATACGGGCAATCGTTGTCTTCCCCGTCCCCGGATTACCAAGGAACAGAAAATGATCTTTGACCTCCCGCTTTGCTCCGGCACCTTTCCGTTCCCGTTCAAAATCTATCTTATTAATGATTTTCTGCACCGTTGCCTTGATTTCATCGATACCGACAAACTCATCCAGCTCTGCCATGATCTCCTCATAACTCTTCTGCCGGAACTCTTTACCGGGAATATCCTCAGGAATGGCAACCGATGCATTCGGATCGCGCTTGATAGTATTGGCAAAGATATCAGCCGCCTTTTTCACAGCCAAATGCCCATTCCCGAAATCATCTGATTTCTGTCGCATCTCATTCTTAAACACACGTTCCAATTTAGCATCCGCTTCCTCACTCAATGCAATCCCATAACGTTTTTTGAGTTCATAGATACAAAGCTGCTTCAGTTCCTCCATACTGAAATCTTTCAGATCGAAGTAATACTCAAAGCGATTGCGCACATCAGGATTGGATACCAGAAACTCTTTAAAGGCCGATGAAAGCCCGGAAAGAATGACTATCGGATCATTGTTCCACTTATCCATACAGCTGAACAGCTTATCAAGCTTATTGATATCATTGGCTGCACCCGAAGGCAAAAGCTTCTGCACATTTTCAATGCAAAGAATCCCCCCTTTCAGATCGGCAGTATTCTTTTCCCACTCTTTGGCAAACTCCTCATAATCCACTGCATCCACTACTTTCATGGCAGGCTTCTTGATAATACCACTGGAATACAATAGTTTTTGCAATACTCCTGCCAGTTTGGTTTTACCGGTTCCGGTATTTCCCGTAATAATCATGTCCATGCCCAGACGAATGGAAATGCCACTACGCTGTGCACGCAAAGCGAGCGACTCACAAGTATTTACCAAATCCTGCAACTGGTTCTTGACGGTTTCCATCCCCACCAACTCACTCAGCGGTTCGGTAGCTTTAGTAACCACATTGGTACCACACCATTTGCAGAAAACAGCCTTTTCACGGTTCGGCTTATTACATTTCGGACAATTCATAGTCATCTTCATTTATCAGTTCTCTACATCTGCTTTCGCTTTTTTGAAACTGAAGTTCACTTGTTTTTTGGTCGTATAATTCTCATAAGTACCTTCAAAAGCATCCATTCCATCGCCGGTGAACGTACCGTTATACTGCCCGTCGAGAGTACCGTTCTTGTATACATCGTCAAAATGGATAGTATTCGTAACGGTATTCACAGTACCCGTCAGTGCTTCGTTGGTCAGATTCGTATATTGCACATGTATAGTAGCTTTCAAGCCTTCCGAGTTTGCTGTCGTTATGTTCAGCGTAGCATTACGCCCTTCAAACGTACCCTCCCATGTACCTACCAGTTCTTTAAGCTTTCCATCGTTTTGCAGAAAACGGGAGGCATCCAGTCCGAATGCCGGAGTATATTGCACAAACAGATAGGCCAGCCAACCTACCACCACCATGGAAAGTACAGCACGATAAGAAAACTTACGGATACAATCTTTCAGATATTTAGCATATTGTGCCGATTCACCGCCAATAGAAGACTCAAAGTGTGTCCCCACACTCGCCTTAAAAGCAAAATGCAATGGCTCCAAGCCTGTTTCCTCAAAACCGGGATTCAGCAAATGATCATGCAACCTCCGCTCAACCGGAAGTTTGAAATAACAGCTTTTCATCAGATAATAAGCCAGTAGGAGCAAAAGTCCAGCCAGTACATAATGAGCATAGGGCATGATGAGATCCAGCACAAAATAGACTGTATAATAGATAATTGCCCCCACAATAAAACCTAAAATAGCACTTCCGATAAGATTCTCAAAATCAGAAGTTACAAAAATAAGAATACCGAAGATGATACCCATCGTCACAATGGAACCGACAGAGAAACCGGACAACGGGTTTTCTGTAAACGGAAGCCCGTAGAAGCATAATGCAACCGCAAAAGCCAAAATAGGAATGAAACACAGTATTCCCAGCAAGACACGCATCACCGTCAGCGTCCTACAACGCAAACGCACTTTCCGCAGGTTCTTATTCACAAAATTGGTGGCAATACGGAAATTGGAAACATCTGTATCTTTACTATCTATTTTTTCGATGAATTCGAGATATTTCACCGTTTCCTGCTCGTATGCGAATTTGGGAGAAAGATTCTTCAACGGATTCTCCTGAAAGAAAGTAGTAAGCCAGTCTCTCAGATATCCACTCTCCAGTTCTGCCTTAACTTCTTTCGATGGAATGGACCTCAATCCGTCCAAATCGGTTATACTCTTATCACTATCCTTGAAGTAATAATAAGGTAAAGCACCCAATCCCTTGATCATCTTGAAAGTAGCTATTATCCAGTTGTAAGGACCTGCTTTCCGGAGATTATCTTTGGATTTCAGTTCAAAGCAATAATTTATCCATTCAATCTTATCCTCATACACACCCTTAGACTTCAGATAGAAATAGAGCCGCGAACCTTTCAGACTTGAGAGCATACCGAGAATATAATCAGCATATTCATGATCCGGATCATTCTTCGGTGTATTCTTGTAAACCATCAACTGTTGATTGATGAATTGGGCTATTTGAGTATGTGTGAAATAATAATTATTTGCTGTCTCGTCCATTTGCAGGGTGAAGGAAACTTTAGGACTCAAATTATAAAGTACACCGTAAGTTACCGCAGCATCCGATGTACTGAAGCCTTTCAATTGAGTACGTATCTTCCCTACCAATCCTTTATCACGGCCTGCCAACCATATCAGGAAAGACTCTTCTGCCAAATCATTCCACGAGTCGGCACTCAACATATGATTATAAGCATAATGAAGAACTTCTTCCGGTGTATTACAACGCCCCAAATTCCCCTTTTCATCGATCAATTCATAAGGACGTGAAGGATCAAGTTCATAGATCAAACGCCATAAAGCCTCCCTTTGGCGACCTTTTTTATTAAACAAGGGAGCTGCATTATCCGTAAGCCGCTTCAGATCATGCGCATTAAAAAAGAGAAACAGGAGATCGTTCGCATTCGCCAAGGTAGTCTGGTAAGTGTTGAAATTCTCAATGAGAGATTGCGCTATTTCTTCGGCGGTAGTCCGCGGACGTCCCTTGACATCATAATAGGGCATATCCACATTGAGCGTATAACAGGCGGCATACAGCCCTGCAGTCTGGTCTTTCGGATAGCGCTTTTCCACAATATCTTCGATTTCCGAAACCAATTCCGGCCGCTGATTATCATTCAGCCATTTAGTAAGCTTACCGGTATAGAGATATTTAATGGCAAGATTCTGATCCTGTCGCATAAAATCAGCCAATTGTTCGGGTGAATGTGCTATCTGATTCTTTCCGGCATTAAAAATAATACTGAAACGACGTTTACTTTCCTGCCCGACAAAATCACTGAATACATCCTCTCCCCGAGCCCAACGAACGATTTCGGTAAATCCACAACGTTTTTCCGGCTGAGGTGCGGTCAATGCTTTTATTAATTGCAGCGTTCGGCCCGATAAATCCGCAGGAAAAGGCAAATCCCCCGTGCGTTTACGCTTCATCAGCTCAAATTCTCTTTCTTTAAACTCTTTCTCGCCCATCCACAGACAGAGCAAAACCATACCAAGAGAGTAAAAATCGCTCTTCGTATCAATCTCCACCCGATTCTCACCGGGAACCGTATAATACATTTCGGGAGCTGCATAAATGCGGGTACGAGCCTGGTCCGTACGGGCAACTCCATTCTGATCGCATCTTACCGAAATACCAAAATCCCCCAGCAGTACCTGATTCTGATTCTCATCGGCAAAAAAGAAATTACCCGGCTTTATATCCCGATGAATAAACCCATGCTTATGGCAGAAATCAATGGCGGCAGCAGCTTGTTTAGCAATTTCACAAAGCCTTCTTTCGTCTCCTTTCAGATTTATTTTATCCAAAGAGCCTCCTTTACAGTAAGTCATTACTTCATAATGCCTCAATTCACCGGAAACACGCGGATTATCCCACTGACCATGATCTATGATATCCACTAATAATCCCGAGCGCGGAGTTTGTCTTATAATTTCAAGTATCTGATGATTAGGAGGCGGCTCAATACCAACATAATAGAGTTTTAGTACGTACTGCTTTCCCTTATTTTCCACCAGAAAGATCTGAGCTTCTCCCGTTCCATCCGAGATTACCTTTATAACCCTGTAATTCAGTCCTTTAATAAGATATTCCGTATCATGCTGGCGAGTGATAGCCTCAATCGCCTTTTGCTGTTCGGCACGTAAGGTCGCATCATCTGACGAAACCGGACGTAACGTCTTATCCTCCATTCCACCGGGATGCAGAGTTTTGTCAATGTTAGCTACACCAGGGCGCAAGGTCTTCTTACTATTATCTTCCGGGCGAAGAGTTTTTTCTTCCTCACCAGGACGAAGGGTTTTCTCGGCTTTCAGGGCAGGGCGCAAAGTTTTATCACCGTCCGCACTACCGGGACGCAGTGTTTTATCACTGTCTCTCAAGTCGCTCATAATTCTATATAGTTTTAAGATTAGCCAATCCGGCAAGGCACCCTGAAGGATCAATCATCCTGATACTCAAAGGTTTTTGTAACAGTCACCACATCTTCATATACCCAAGTACCCCCCAGTTCCGGCTGGGCACACTCACTTGGGTGACTATGGTGGCAACCGCAGAGGTTACATATCCAACAAACAGGCGCTTTTGTTACGGATTTCCGCAAAACAGGCAATTTCCTTGCCGAATAGTAATTCCGCTGCATCTGTGGCGTCATATCTCCTTCCGGACGAAGTTTCTCCATCAGTAACTTCATCTCTTCCAGTTTCTCTTTATAAGATTGCTTTGCTTCGTCAAGATCTACCTTCTTCACATTCAGTTGTATCTTCGGACGAGTTTGAACAGGTTCCTCCACTTTCGGTTCAGGTCTGGCAACCTGCATTCCTTCAAGAGAACCGCTTCCTGAAAAGAGATCTTTATATTGTTGTATTAGTTTCTTATCGGCTTCACTCAATTCTACAGGGGGCAGTTCCGGTTCCCCTACCGGAAATTCTTCAGAGACAGTATTCAGTATTTGTTCTTCCAAATCGGCAAGTTCCTGCGCCAATGCCAGCATTTCCTGAAAGACGGGGTCTTTCTTCGCCTTCTGCATTTCCTGCATTGCCATCTCATTCAAGGGACGATTACATTTTCGGCAAAAACTGCGGAAATTAAGGGTATTGCAGTCAGGACAGATAATCCCTGTGCGAGGATTACCACAATCAGGACAGAAGAAATCATCCGCTTCCATCGAGGCACCGCAGAATGAGCACAATTCTGCATGAAGTCCTTGTCCGCAATGAGGGCATATTTCCCAATTAGGCTGAACAGGAGAGTTACAACGCATACATGAAGTTCCTTTAAGCGCCATGCCACATTCTTCACAGAATTTATCACCACTGTGACAAGGTGTCCCGCAATTAGGACAACATTGCGGCTGTTCCGCCTGTTTCTCCGAAGTCTTCTGTTGCGCCTTTATCTGTTGTTCCGATAAAGATTGATGTTGCTGTTCCATAAACCGTATTCAGACTATAAGTTGACCATCCAGATTTTAAGTTTCCAAATATATCAAATTATTTGCGGAATACGATGGCGGCAGATAGAAAAAACTCTTTTTTGTATTAGTAATGAGTTTTCACCACAGAGTAACACAGAGTTTCACAGAGTTTAATCAATTTGAAATCAAAAGAATATAACTCCGTGAAACTCTGTGTTACTCTGTGGTGAATTAATTCATAACCCTACAAAAGTGCACAAAACATAACCAGCAGAAATTCAACTCATATTCTGGATATTAGCTATATACATCGGACGCGCAGCATCTATATATCGAACATGTCGCATCTATATATCGGGCATGCAGTATCTATATATCCAATACCACCGATATATAGATGCTAAAAGAGCGGAATGAAATAAAAGCGTTCAGTCTTTCCAATACAGATGTTCCTATATCCTCGAAAAACAGTTCTCCAAATGCCACACTTAAGTGTTTGAAATACCACATCTCGGTAACCGGAATGCCACACTTGAAGAAGTGCGAAGCATGGCATTCCGGGTGTTTAAGTGTGGCATTTAAGATACTCAGATGTGGCATTTCAAACACTTAAGTGTGGCATTTCGGGTACTTATATATCAAAGCTGAGCGCTAAATAAAAGTTGATGTGATTTACCCTCACTACTCTCACTCTTGAAATAAGCGGTTGATAGACTAAACATTAAGTGTGAGTGAGAGTAAATTTTGGGCGTGAGGGTAAGTTCCCTACCCTCACGCCCAAAACTTCATTTCTACAGATCAACTTGCTATAACACAATAAGATATCCCGTATTTAACGTAGATACCGTATAGGTCCGTAATCCGGCATTTTTAGCTTTTTCCCCCCGCATAGACGGCGGTATGTAATCCTTTCCAAGGATTATTCTCCTATAAATGTATAGTTTCTGTAGAGTTCATGGGGTGATCATTGCCTGAAATTACATTGCTTGTTATGGATGAGAACAAGCAATGTAATCACCCACAACATTACTTGTACCGGATCACATCATTACTTGTTTTCAGGTCAAATATTCTTCAAATGACTATGCCTGGATTTACTTTACACTTTTGTTTTGATATATACTGCTTTTCTTCACAGTTAAAAAATAGTCTTCCTGTTTAAGTTTACATCTTGGATTTTACGTTCCTGATAAACTTCACACATTCCCCTGCCGGTTATAAATATATACATCTTCTATAGATGTGTATTTTTCCATGACCCAATTAGCCATTAATTATATATCCGACAAGGAATATTATGAAAAACACCACGGTGGTTTGCCTTAGCGGCTGGAGGCGTGAAGCCTCCAAAGAGCGTTAAGCTGCTGCGCTAACCCTCATTTCCTTGGGTGTTTTCATATTAAATGATAAAGTAATACTATCTCGATTCTCCTCCTCCCCGGAGGAGGGGAATTGAGATACTCTATTTACTTAATATTGGAATTATCATTTAATTCATAACCCGTCAGAAATAAAGATTTCACAAGCCACTAACCATCCCTTAAACAATGATAAGAAAAAGAAAAACTGGATGAGTAGTAGTTTTTTTCGTAACTTTGCACTGTTTTAAAGTACATTGAATGAATGGAGTTTAAATACGACGTTATCGTGATTGGCGCCGGACATGCCGGTTGTGAGGCCGCAGCTGCTGCGGCAAATCTGGGTTCAAAAACCTGTCTTATCACCATGGACATGAATAAGATAGGACAAATGAGTTGTAACCCTGCCGTAGGCGGTATTGCCAAAGGACAAATTGTACGCGAAGTAGATGCTTTAGGTGGATATATGGGATTAGTGACCGATCAGACCGCCATCCAGTTCCGTATCCTGAACCGTTCCAAAGGCCCCGCAATGTGGAGCCCCCGTGCACAATGTGACCGCAATAAGTTCATCTGGGCATGGCGTGAAATCTTAGAAAATACTCCCAACTTGCATATCTGGCAAGATACAGTACGTGAAATTCTCGTTGAAAACGGAGAAGTGGTAGGCTTAACCACTTTACTCGATGTAACCTTCCGTGCAAAGTGTATCGTACTGACCGCCGGCACTTTCCTGAACGGATTAATGCACGTAGGACGTACCAAACTTGCCGGAGGACGTATGGCAGAACCTGCATCTTACGAATTAACCGAATCCATCGCAAGACATGGCATTGAATACGGACGCATGAAAACCGGTACGCCTGTTCGCATAGACGGACGGAGTGTGCACTATGAATACATGGAAACGCAGGATGGAGAATGTGACTTTCATAAATTCTCATTTCTGGATACCAGTGTACGCCACTTAAAACAACTCCCATGCTGGACTTGCTTCACGAACGAGGAAGTACACCGTGTATTACGTGAAGGGTTGCCGGATTCTCCCCTTTTCAACGGACAGATTCAGAGTATCGGTCCACGTTACTGTCCCAGCATCGAAACTAAAATAGTTACTTTCCCCGATAAGGAGCAACACCAGCTTTTTCTGGAACCGGAAGGAGAAACAACTCAGGAACTTTATTTAAATGGCTTCTCTTCATCACTCCCGATGAATATACAGATAGAAGCGCTGAAAAAGATTCCCGCATTCAAAGATCTGGTGATTTATCGTCCCGGATACGCTATCGAGTATGACTACTTTGACCCTACCCAACTAAAACATACGTTGGAAACGAAGAAAATTAAAAATCTATTCTTTGCAGGGCAGGTAAACGGGACCACCGGATATGAAGAAGCAGCCGGGCAAGGAATCATTGCCGGAATCAACGCACATATAAACTGTCACGGCGGTGAACCATTTACCCTTGCACGAGACGAAGCATATATCGGCGTATTAATCGATGATTTGGTAACCAAAGGCGTGGATGAACCTTATCGTATGTTTACTTCGCGCGCCGAATATCGCATCTTGCTACGTATGGACGATGCAGATATGCGTCTTACCGAAAAGGCATGGAAACTCGGACTTGTAAAGAGCGACCGTTATGAGTTACTGAAACGGAAGCGTGACTCGATCAATAGTATCATAGAATTCACTCGTAACTATTCGATGAAACCGGCATTAATCAATCCGGTATTGGAGCAATTGGGTACCACTCCCCTTCGCCAAGGATGCAAATTGATCGACCTTATAAACCGTCCGCAAGTTACGCTTGAAAACATGGCGGAGCATGTCAGCGCTTTCCGCCGGGAACTGGATAAAGTTACTGAAAGAAAAGAAGAAATAATTGAAGCAGCTGAAATCCTGATTAAGTATGAAGGATACATTGGACGTGAACGAATGATTGCAGATAAACTGGCTCGTTTGGAAAGCATCAAAATAAAAGGGAAGTTTGATTATAATGCCATTCAATCCCTATCCACCGAAGCAAGACAGAAGCTAGTGAAGATTGATCCGGAAACGATAGCTCAGGCAAGCCGGATTCCGGGCGTATCACCAAGCGATATAAACGTATTACTGGTGCTTTCGGGCAGATAAAGCGAATACGTTCCACGTGAAACAAAGAATTCAATAAACGCATTAAAAATACTGATTATGAGCAAAGAAACTCTTACCAAAGCATTCGGGAAATTCCTGATTTCCCTATTCCGGGAATTCTATTCTACGACGTAACTACACTGTTTAAAGATCCTGCAAGACTTCAGGAACTTTCAGATACATTGTATGAAATGTACAAGGACAAAGGTATCACAAAAGTGGTAGGCATTGAATCGAGAGGATTCATTATGGGCCCCATTCTCGCCACCCGCTGGGGTGCAGGCTTCGTACCTATCCGCAAGCCGGGAAAGCTTCCTGCAGAAACCATTGAGGAAAGCTACGATAAAGAATATGGCAAAGACACCGTGCAGATACATAGGATGCCCTCAACGAGACGACGTAGTATTGCTACACGACGATCTGCTCGCCACAGGCGGAACAATGGAGGCTGCCTGCAAACTAGTACAAAAGATGAATCCGAAGAAAGTATATGTAAACTTCATCATCGAGCTGAAAGAGCTTCATGGCAAGGATGTGTTTGGAGATGATGTGGAAGTGGAGGCTGTGCTGTCGCTTTAGCCATTTCATATTTCACCACAGATTACACAGATTAACACAGATTATTTATCCACCACAAAACACAGTTTTATCGAAGAGAAATCTGCGCTAATCTGTGTAATCTGTGGTGAAACGTCGGTATTATGGAAGAACTCAGAACTAACGACTACCTCAAAGGGATTGTATCCAACCTTCCCGAAAGTCCCGGTATTTACCAATATCTGAATACCGAAGGGACTATTATATATGTAGGAAAGGCAAAGAATCTGAAGCGAAGAGTGTCTTCCTACTTCAACCGGGAGCACGAACCGGGAAAGACGAGGGTGCTGGTCAGCAAGATTGCAGATATCCGATATATCGTGGTGAATACGGAAGAAGACGCGCTATTGCTGGAAAACAATCTTATCAAGAAATACAAGCCTCGCTACAACGTACTGTTGAAAGACGACAAGACGTATCCCAGCATCTGCGTGCAGAACGAATACTTTCCACGTGTATTCAGAACCCGGAAGATAATCCGTAACGGTTCCTCCTATTATGGCCCTTACAGCCATATACCTTCCATGTACGCATTACTCGACCTCATCAAGCATCTGTACCCTTTGCGTACATGCCACCTGAACCTCTCTCCGGAAAACATACGTGCCGGAAAGTTCAATGTTTGCCTGGAATACCACATCAAGAACTGTGCAGGACCTTGCATCGGGAAGCAAAGCCAGGAAGAGTATCTGAAAAACATCGGAGAAATCAAGGAAATCCTCAAAGGTAATACGCAGGAAATACAACGGATGCTTTTTCAGCAAATGCAGGAACTGGCTGCCGAAATGAAGTTTGAAGAAGCACAGAAGATAAAGAAGAAATACCTGCTGCTGGAAAACTACCGGGCGAAATCGGAAGTGGTAAGCAACGTGCTGCACAATATCGACGTGTTCTCCATCGAAGAAGACAGCGATGAAAAGTCCGCTTTCGTCAACTACCTGCACATTACGAACGGTGCCATCAACCAGGCTTTCACCTTTGAATACAAGAAACGATTGAATGAGAGCAAAGAAGAACTGCTCTCTCTCGGCATCATCGAAATGCGGGAAAGATACAAGAGCCTTTCTCGTGAAATCATCGTGCCTTTTGAACTGGATATGGAGCTGAAAGATGTCGTCTTTACCATCCCGCAACGGGGAGACAAAAAGAAGCTGCTGGAACTCTCCCTCCTCAATGTGAAGCAGTACAAAGCCGACCGCCTGAAGCAAGCCGAAAAGCTGAATCCGGAGCAACGGACCGTGCGCCTGCTGAAAGAGATACAGCAAGAGCTGCACCTGGACCGCCTGCCCATGCAGATAGAATGTTTCGACAACTCCAACATCCAGGGTTCCGACCCCGTGGCCGGGTGCGTGGTCTTCGTCAAGGGGAAACCTTCCAAGAAGATTACCGCAAGTACAATATCAAGACCGTAGTAGGTGCAGACGACTACGCCTCCATGAAAGAGGTCGTAAGACGCCGCTATCAGCGCGCTATAGAAGAGAAAGCACCCCTACCCGACCTCCTTATCACCGACGGTGGAAAAGGGCAAATGAGCGCCGTAAAAGAGGTGATAGACGAGCTTGGCCTGAACATCCCCATCGCCGGACTTGCCAAAGATGGCAAACATCGCACATCCGAACTGCTTTATGGCTTTCCACCGCAGACTATCGGTTTAAAACAAAACACTCCCCTGTTCCGATTATTGACGCAGATACAGGATGAAGTACATCGTTTTGCCATTACTTTCCACCGCGAAAAACGCAGTAAGCGACAGATTGCTTCCGAGTTGGATGAGATAAAAGGCATTGGAGAAAAGACTAAAGCAGCTCTGCTAAAAGAGTTTAAAAGCGTAAAGCGCATAAAAGAAGCATCCCTGGAGGCGCTTACGAAGGTTATAGGAGAAGCTAAAGCAAAAGTTATTGAAGAATATTTTAGGAGTTAACCCCTCCTTCTACATATTCATACATACAAATTGCAGGCAATCACGAATTTATTCGTAACTTTGCATCCGGAAAAGTTTTTAAAAGATTAGGATAAAAAGAACATGAGAGTAGTCATACAACGTGTCGGACACGCTTCTGTTACAATCAACGGAACATGCAAGTCCGCTATAGGGAAAGGGCTTCTGATATTGGTAGGTATTGAGGAAACAGACGGACAAGAAGACATTGACTGGCTTTGCAAAAAAATTGTCAACCTGCGTGTCTTTGACGACGAGAATGGAGTAATGAACAAATCAATCCTCGACATTAACGGTGAAATACTGGTAATCAGTCAGTTCACCTTGCATGCTTCTACAAAGAAGGGCAACCGTCCTTCATATATACGTGCAGCAAAGCCCGATATTTCTGTTCCGCTGTATGAACAGTTTTGCAAAGATTTGAGTTTTCTATTAGGCAAAGAAATAGGTACCGGCGAATTTGGTGCCGATATGAAAGTAGAACTGATGAACGATGGTCCCGTGACCATCTGTATAGATACAAAAAACAAGGAATAATGACGTTAGAAGAAGCACAGAAACAAGTGGATTCCTGGATAAAAGTACGGAGTGCGCTATTTCAGCGAACTCACCAATATGGCTGTCCTTACTGAAGAGGTAGGTGAACTGGCAAGAGTTATGTCCCGCAAATACGGTGACCAATCCTTCAAAGAAGGAGAAAAAGATAATATCGAAGACGAAATAGCGGATGTCCTCTGGGTACTACTCTGCATTGCCAATCAGACAGGTGTAAACGTCACTGAAGCGTTTGCCCGCAATCTGGAGAAGAAAACCCAACGGGATAACACCCGCCATATCAATAATCCTAAATTGAAAGACCATGGAGAAGAATGAGCCTACCCAGAGTAAGTATGACGCCGCCCTGGCAAAGTACAACACACAGCTGGACGATACGGAAGTAGCTGCCCAGGTAGCGAAAATCATTGCAGAAAAAGTGCCCGGAAACCATACGGAGGAGGTCAAGAAATTCTTGTTCCACTGCATTGATCTCACTACACTGAACACTACGGACAGCGATGAAAGCGTGATGAAATTCACTCAAAAAGTAAATCAGTTCGACGAAGAATTCCCAGATTTGGAGAATGTCGCTGCTATCTGTGTTTACCCTAACTTCGCAGAAATCGTAAAGAGTACCCTGGAAGTAGAGGATGTAAAAATAGCCTGTGTTTCGGCTGGTTTTCCTTCCTCACAAACCTTCACAGAAGTAAAAGTAGCAGAAACCGCCATGGCACTGATGGAAGGTGCAGACGAAATAGATATCGTAATTTCAGTAGGCAAATTCCTGAGTGGAGACTACGAAAACATGTGCGAAGAGATACAGGAACTGAAAGATGTCTGCAAGGAACATCACATGAAAGTGATTCTGGAAACAGGCGCTCTGAAGAGTGCTTCCAATATCATGAAAGCCTCTATCCTATCCATGTATTCGGGCGCAGATTTCATAAAGACATCTACCGGGAAACAACAACCCGCTGCAACCCCGGAAGCTGCTTATGTAATGTGCCGGGCTATTAAAGAATATTACGATAAAACCGGCAATAAAGTAGGTTTCAAACCTGCCGGAGGCATTAATACTGTAAATGACGCTGTCATCTACTACACTATCGTCAAAGAGGTGCTTGGCGAAGAATGGCTCAACAACCAATGGTTCCGCTTGGGCACCAGCCGCCTGGCCAATCTTCTGCTTTCGGACATCAAAGGCATGGAAATGAAGTTCTTCTAAGAGCTTCCATACCATAATAAAAACTAAAGAAGCTTGATAGGAAAAGCGAAACTTTTCCTATCTTTGCGACAACATAAGCCAATAGAGTTTTGGCTAAAGCATTGTATTAGAGAACGTTTCATTTATTACCTTTTTCCTGGAATTCGGCAAAATTCAATCTATGAAAGGTAATGAGCAAACGGGTCTCACGCACTTTCGTGTATATACTCTTGTTATATATCGAATAGGCGTGAGACTGTTGCTTGTATTTCATAGAAGGTTTGCCGAAGCCTCAGGAATGGTACAAGTAACAGTTCTCACGCTTTTTGATAACAAACGTAAAGATAAGAGTATGGAAACAAATTCGGCACCCCTCTTCCATCGGAATCCACAGGCACCTCCTGTGAACCGAAATCGTGAACAAGCCCTTCTCATCGGACTGATGAGCGGAGAGCAAGAGTTTTTTTACACAAACAGTCTGACTACGGGAAGAAGTCGTGAGGAGCTATCCCGACATCTTTCTTTAGCCGTAAGACTAAAAGACAAACCTAACATTCAACTGGTATTTAACTTTCTCAAAGAGGAAGGAGAACGCAGTGCATACAACATCATGATTTCTCTTTTTCTATCGGAGCATAACGAAAAAAAACGCGAAGCACTCATCAAAGAACGCTTTCTTGGCATCGATCGCTTCGTACAATATTGCAGAAATCTGAGTGACTTCCTGGTGTACATCAAAGAGAATAACACAATCGAAATAACCAATGAAGACCTCCAACGAGGTATATTAGCATGGGATTTAGGGCATCTGGTAAGTCTCGCTCGCGTATCTTATGACTATGGACTTTTAGCTGAAGAAGAAGCCTGGAAGTACATAGAATTTGCCGGTAAGAAATGCCGTGAAACATTCGCTTGCTGGAAAGAGATAGGCAAAAGCTTCCTGTTAGGACAAATCATGAGCTATCCCGGCGAAGAGAACTTCCAGGAAGCAATCCGCTATTTCCTGCTTTCGACGGAGAGTCCCGAAAGCCCTTGGGTAAAATGTAAGTTTGGTTGATTATTTATCGCGGTCCACTACATAATCCAAATAAGCAGCAAGGCCGGCTTTTACATCTGAATCAGGCAAGGACGCCAATAATGAAAGTGCTTTTTCCTTATAGGCAAACATGGTCTGCACTGCATATTCAATGCCACCTTGTTGCTTGGCAAATTCGATTAATCGGGCGATTTCATCGGCCGAGGCAGTACCATTTTTCACTTTGACGGCAATCTCTTCCGCACTTTCATCCTTGGTAGAGTTCAAGGCATAAAGAACGGGAAGGGTCAGTTTGCCTTCCAACATATCGTTTCCTGTTGGCTTACCTATCTCCTTACTATCATAATAGTCGAATATATCATCCTTAATCTGGAAGCAAAGACCGATATATTCACCGAACTGGCGCGCAAATTCCGCCTGTTCATCGGTCACTCCTACCGAGAGAGCACCTGATTTGGTACAAGCTGCAAAGAGCACGGCCGTCTTCTTACGGATCACATCAAAATAGATTTCTTCGGAGAATTGGAGATTACTTACATTAGAAAGTTGAAGAAGTTCTCCCTCGGACAAATTCTGTCCTAGACGGGAAACCACATCAATAATAGCGTAATTATGCGTCTTGCCTACCTGCACAAGTGCAGTTGCCAAAAGGTAGTCACCCACCAGTACCGCTACCTTATTATTATAAATAGCATTCACCGACAGCTGTCCGCGACGCTCGGTGCTTTCATCCACCACATCATCGTGTACCAGACTGGCCGTATGTAATAATTCAAGGGAAACCGCCGCATGAAGTGATTCGGGACAAATCCGTCCATATAGCTTTGCCACAAGCAGCAGCAAAATCGGACGCATCATCTTCCCATTCTTTTGTCGAATGTGTGAGATTACTTCATTCAGCAAAAAGTTGGAACTGGTAAGCGAATTGTCAAACAGCTTTTTGAAATCGTCCAGTTCTGCCGCTATCGGAGTTTTTATGAGTGATGAGTTGTCCATGCATCGCTATTTTCCCACAAAAATAGTAATAAAACACTTAATACGGTATTTTTTTGTACTTTTACCATGAAAAAAAGGATAAATATATGAATTCTGACGATAAACTGTTTCTTCTCGATGCCTATGCATTGATATATCGCGCCTATTACGCGTTCATCAAGAGCCCTCGGATTAACTCCAAAGGGTTCAATACTTCCGCCATTCTGGGCTTTGTAAATACCCTGGAAGAAGTACTCAAAAAAGAGAACCCTACTCACATCGGAGTCGCTTTCGATCCCGCCGGACCGACCTTCCGCCATGAGGCCTACGAACAATATAAGGCACAACGTGAGGAAACTCCGGAAGCTATCCGCCTTTCCGTACCTATTATAAAGGATATTATACGTGCATACCGCATTCCCATCCTGGAAGTAGCGGGATACGAAGCCGACGACGTCATCGGCACGCTTGCCACTGAGGCAGGGCAACAAGGCATCACCACTTACATGATGACTCCCGATAAGGACTATGGCCAATTAGTATCTGAAAACGTATTCATGTACCGTCCCAAACATACCGGCGGGTTTGAGGTTATGGGAATAGAACAGGTAAAAGCTAAATTCGACATTCAGTCCACCCAGCAGGTTATTGACATGCTGGGATTAATGGGGGATGCTTCCGATAATATTCCCGGATGTCCCGGCGTCGGAGAGAAAACCGCACAAAGCTGATCAGTGAATTCGGCAGTATCGAAAATCTTCTGGAGCACACCGATAAACTAAAAGGTGCATTGAAGACGAAAGTCGAAAATAACCGGGAAATGATTATCTTCTCCAAATTCCTTGCAACAATCAAAATCGATGTTCCCATCAAACTTGACATGAAAGCTCTGGTTCGTGAAGAACCGAATGAAGAAGAACTCAGGAAAATTTTCGAAGAATTGGAATTCCGTACACTCATTGACCGTGTACTCAAGAAGAGTAGTTCCCCCTCCCCTTCTTCCGTTGCTCCCGATCTTTTTTCACCAGGCCCGCTTTTTACTCAAAATAACGGTCCGGTTCAAGGCAATTTGTTTGAAGAATTTGCGTCCAACGGGCCGGAAGATTCCAAAAATTCAAATCTCGCGCGTTTAGAAGCCATCAATGCCGACTACCAACTCATTGATACAGAAGAGAAAAGGAGCAAAATTATTAAAAAGTTGCTTACAACGAAAATTCTCTCAATAGATACAGAAACCACTTCAGCCGAACCAATGGAAGCAGAATTGGTAGGGATGAGCTTCAGCGATACCGAAAATCAGGCTTATTATGTTCCGGTTCCGGCAGAACGGGAAGAAGCGTTAAAAATAGTAAATGAGTTCCGGCCGCTCTACGAAAATGAAACTTCAATGAAAGTCGGACAAAATATCAAGTACGATATTCTTGTCCTTCAAAATTACGGGATGGAAGTGAAAGGTGAACTTTTCGACACCATGATCGCACATTACGTTTTGCAACCCGAACTTCGTCATAACATGGATTATCTGGCAGAAATTTATCTGCATTATCAAACCATCCACATTGATGAACTTATCGGCCCGAGAGGAAAGAATCAAAAGAACATGCGGGACCTTCCACCAGAAGAAGTTTACAAATATGCATGCGAAGATGCAGACGTTACTTTAAAGCTAAAGAATGTACTTGAAGAAGAATTGAAGAAACAGGGGGTTGAACATCTCTTCTATGAAATAGAAATGCCGCTCGTACGCGTACTCGCCAATCTGGAAAGTAACGGGGTGCGCATTGATACCGAAGCGCTGAAACAAACCTCCGAACATTTCACTGTCCGCCTGCAAGAGATAGAAAAAGAAATCTATGAACTGGCAGAGGAAACGTTCAATATAGCTTCACCCAAGCAGGTGGGCGAAATCCTGTTCGACAAACTGAAGATTACGGATAAGGCGAAAAAAACCAAGACAGGACAATACGTCACTTCGGAAGAGGTGCTGGAAAGCCTGCGCAATAAACATGAGATTATCGGAAAGATCCTCGAATACCGTGGATTGAAGAAATTATTAGGAACATATATCGATGCTCTCCCCCTGCTGATCAATCCACGCACAGGGCGTATTCATACTTCTTTTAACCAGGCAGTCACAGCTACCGGACGACTCAGTTCCAGCAACCCGAACCTTCAGAACATCCCTATCCGCAACGAAGACGGCAAGGAAATCCGTAAGGCCTTCATTCCGGACGATGGTTGCGAGTTCTTCTCCGCCGACTATTCACAGATAGAGTTGCGCATTATGGCGCATCTAAGCGAAGATAAGAATATGATTGACGCCTTCCTCAGTGGTTATGATATTCATGCCGCCACTGCCGCTAAAATATATAAGGTAGACATAAAGGACGTCACTTCCGACATGCGTCGCAAAGCCAAGACAGCCAATTTCGGTATCATCTACGGTATTTCTATCTTTGGATTGGCAGAACGTATGAATGTGGACCGTAAAGAAGCCAAAGAATTGATCGACGGATATTTCGAAACCTACCCGCAAGTTCGTGAATATATGGATAAAAGTATTCAGATAGCACGCGAACAAGGATATGTGGAAACGATCTTCCACCGCAAACGTTTCCTGCCCGATATCAACTCCCGCAACGCAACCGTACGCGGATATGCAGAGCGCAATGCCATCAATGCGCCTATCCAGGGAAGTGCAGCTGATATCATTAAAGTTGCCATGGCACGCATCTACAAACGCTTTCAAAGTAACAATCTGAAAGCAAAGATGATTTTACAGGTCCATGACGAACTAAATTTCAGCGTTCCAGAGGCTGAAAAAGAGTTTGTGCAACAAATTGTAATTGAAGAAATGGAACGCGCATATCGTATGCACGTACCCCTGAGAGCCGATTGTGGGTGGGGAAAGAACTGGTTGGAAGCCCATTAATTCCACCTATAACTTTATTTAACTTACAATCAGAAAGCAACTGAAGTAATCTGTTCGAAATACAGTTTGCTCACCATAATATCCGGCAACATCACTGCCGGATATTTTTTTGTCATCAATCTTGGCAAAAAGAAAGCATAAGAAAGCAATCATATCTGACATTTTGACTATATTTAATTCATATATGATATTTATGTCAATTAAATACGTACCTTTGCAGCGAATTCAATGACATATTGATAGAATATAGTAAGAGATAACTTAAAAACATATAGAACCATGAGAACAAAAGTATTTTTAAAAACAGTTGCTTTATCAGCAGTTATTCTTTTTAGTGCTATGGCAGCTTCTGCAGCTAACAAAAACAACCTTATTTACAATTCGGAAGAGAAAGACGGAATGATGGTTGGGCAAACCGTTTACAAGATGGACAGTGGAACTTTAGCAAACTACATGAAGTACAGCTACAAGTATGATGACCAAAAACGTATGACGGAAAGCGAAACTATGAAGTGGAACAGCCAAAAGAATACTTGGGAAAACGACCTCCGCATTTGCTACGCCTATCAGGGAAAAAGTATCACTACCACTTATTATAAATGGAACAGCAAACAAAAAGCATACGTCCTTGTACCTGACATGACGGTTACAATGGACAATCCAAGCCTGTAAATCTTACAGATACTCTCTTAAAATTCTAACAAATTGAACAAACCGAAACCTTTATAAGTTTTGTACACCAATGAAAGCCGGAATACGCGATGTATTCCGGCTTTTTTCATAACTTTGCCTTTCAAAAAAAACATCTATTTATGATACCTGCCAACCTCACCCACTACATTGAAACAGAAATCATTCCACGTTATGAGAAGTTCGACAAGGCTCATAACCTCTCGCACGTACAGGCCGTTATAGAAGAGAGCCTTTCACTTGCCAAACAGTATGATGTAAATGAAAGTATGGCATATACTATTGCCGCTTACCACGACACCGGGCTTTGTCATGATCGTGCTACACATCACCTAATTTCAGGTGAGATTCTGAAGCAAGATGTCACTCTCCGCCAATGGTTTAATGAAATAGAAATAGAAACAATGAAAGAAGCGGTAGAAGACCACCGGGCATCTACGGACCATGAACCTCGGAGTATTTACGGAAAAATAGTCGCAGAAGCAGATCGCGTGATTGACCCCACTATCACTCTACGCCGCACGGTACAATACGGACTGAAACAACAACCAGAAGCAGATAAAGAATGGCACTATCAACGTTTTCATCAGCATTTAATGGACAAATATGCGCCTGGAGGATATCTGAAACTCTGGCTTCCAGACTCCAAGAATACAGAACGCCTGAAAGAACTACAAACTATTATCCTAAACGAAGAGTTGCTCAAAAAAACATTCAACAAATTATTTTCAGAAGAAAAAAACAATTAAACCTCCAATAATGAAAGCACTTTATTATAATGCCATACTTGGCATATTACTATCCTTTCCCTCATTTTTGAAAGCGCAAATCAGACCTTTTGAACCACTTAATCCAGACAGGATATTCTTTAAGGGAAAGGTTGTGGATACAGATAACAACGCTCTCCCCAAGGTAAGTATCTACATACCCGGAAGTATGCGTGGAACAATTTCAGACTCAAACGGAAATTTCTACATAGATGCCAAACCTAAAGAAACCCTATACTTTACCTATGCAGGAAAAGAAGATGCATACAGACAATTACAGGAGAAAGATACTACCGGCTTCATAGTACAAATGCAACCACGTATTCAAAGATTGAAAAATGTACATGTAAGAAAAGATAAGAAAATCATTGAAAAAGGTGAACCTTATGAAGACGACCGTGATGGTACGTTTGAACTTGTATATGCAGATGCCTATTTCCCAGATGGTGAAGAAGCTTTATACAAATTCTTCAAAGAAAACCAACAATATCCTCAGGAAGCTTTTAAGCAAGGAGAAGAAGGAGAAGTACTAATACAGTTCACTATTGATGAAAAGGGTAAAGCTACCGATCCCAAAATCCTCCGGAGTGTATCACCAATGCTGGATCAAGAGGCAAAACGCCTCGTTCTTTCCATGCCAGCTTGGAAGCCTGCCAGACAAAGAGGTTTGTGTGTAGAAAGTACCTTTATATTGCCTGTCTATTTCCATATAGATATATGGAAACAATATACAGAATAACGCTACATAGCATTGAAAGACATAGGACAACGTTAATTAAAACCTAATCTTTTATCAGATAAACAGAAGAATACCTATCTTTGCAGCAAGAAAATAAGTAATAACAAAATAGATAATGGCTTTACAATGTGGTATTGTTGGTTTGCCGAACGTAGGTAAATCAACACTTTTCAACTGTCTGTCAAACGCAAAAGCGCAGGCAGCAAACTTTCCTTTCTGTACAATAGAACCGAATGTAGGTGTAATCACCGTACCCGATGAGCGCTTGAATAAGCTCGCCGACCTGGTACATCCGCAACGAATTGTCCCCACTACAGTGGAAATCGTGGATATCGCCGGATTGGTAAAAGGTGCCAGCAAAGGTGAAGGATTAGGTAATAAATTTCTCGCAAATATCCGAGAAACAGACGCTATCATCCATGTGCTGCGTTGCTTCGACGACGAGAACGTGACCACATGTAGACGGAAGTGTAAACCCCGTACGTGACAAGGAAATCATCGATTATGAGCTTCAACTGAAAGACCTTGAAACCATCGAGTCGCGCATACAGAAAGTACAAAAGCAAGCGCAGACCGGTGGAGACAAGACCGCTAAACTTGCCTATGACGTACTGGTAAAGTACAAAGAAGCACTGGAGCAAGGCAAATCAGCACGCACCGTAGTCTTTGAAACTAAAGATGAGATAAAACTTGCCCGCGAACTCTTCCTGCTGACTTCCAAACCTGTGATGTACGTATGCAACGTAGATGAAGCAAGTGCTGTAAAAGGTAATAAATACGTAGATATGGTACGGGAATCCGTCAAGGATGAGAATGCCGAAATATTGGTGGTAGCCGCCAAAACAGAAGCGGATATTGCCGAACTGGAAACTTATGAGGATCGCCAGATGTTCCTCGAAGAAGTAGGACTAGAAGAGTCAGGTGTAAGCCGCCTCATCAAGTCAGCCTACAGCCTGCTGAACCTGCAAACTTACTTCACTGCCGGTGTACAAGAAGTACGTGCCTGGACGTATGAAAAAGGCTGGAAAGCTCCGCAATGCGCCGGCGTTATCCATACAGACTTCGAGAAGGGCTTCATTCGCGCTGAAGTTATCAAGTACGAAGACTTTCTGCAATATGGCAGCGAAGCTGCTGTAAAAGAAGCCGGAAAGCTGGGCGTGGAAGGAAAAGAATACATAGTGCAGGATGGCGATATCATGCACTTCCGGTTTAACGTATAATTAATTACAGGTTATGAAATATCTCATAGCCGGTACAGGCGGCGTAGGAGGCAGTATCGCCGCTTTTCTTTCTCTTGCCGGGAAAGATGTGACTTGTATAGCCCGCGGCGAACACTTGACTGCCATACGCGAACATGGATTGCGTCTGCACTCTGATCTGAAAGGTGAACATACACTACCGGTAAAAGCATATACTGCCGAAGAATATAATGGCAGTGCCGATGTCATTTTCGTATGTGTCAAAGGCTATTCGGTTGATTCTATCACTGACCTGATCAAGCGTATATCGCATAAAGACACTATTGTCATCCCTATTCTCAATGTATATGGGACAGGTCCGCGCATTCAGCGCCTTGTACCCGGAGTAACGGTACTGGACGGCTGTATTTACATTGTCGGTTTCGTATCAGGTAAAGGTGAAATTACCCAGATGGGAAAGATATTCCGCTTGGTTTACGGAGCACATAAAGGCACGGTTGTTCCCCGTGGAACGTTGGAGGCTGTTCGGCAGGATTTAGAAGAAAGTGGCATCAAAGCAGAGATATCTCCGGACATCAATCGGGATACCTTTGTGAAGTGGTCTTTCATCTCTGCCATGGCTGTTACCGGAGCTTATTACGATGTGCCTATGGGCGAAGTACAAAAGCCCGGTAAGGTTCGGGATACATTCATTGGTCTTTCAGAAGAAAGTGCCGCTTTGGGCCGGAAATTGGGTATTGAGTTCAAAGAAGACATTGTGGAGTATAACCTCAAAGTAATCGACAAACTTGCCCCGGAAAGTACCGCCTCCATGCAAAAGGATATAGCCAAAGGACATGAAAGCGAAGTACAAGGACTGCTATTCGATATGATTACTGCTGCTGAGGAACAAGGAATCGACATTCCGACGTATCGGATGGTGGCGGAGAAGTTCAGAAGTTGAAACAATAAACTTAATAAAAAAAATATATTATGCTTCCATTACTCAGCATCAATTGGGACCCAAACCCCGAACTATTCAATCTGTTCGGTCATATTCCCGTACGCTATTACGGTCTGTTATGGGTCATCGGTATCGCCTGTTCCTATTTCGTAGTCCGCTACCAGTACAGAGACAAAAAAATCGGCGATGACAAGTTTGAACCGCTGTTCTTTTACTGCTTTTTCGGCATCCTCATCGGAGCACGCCTGGGACATTGCCTGTTCTATCAGCCGGAATACTATCTTCATCATTTCTGGGAAATGATATTGCCTATACAGTTCCTGCCCGATGGAGGTTGGAAATGGACCGGCTATGCAGGTCTCGCCAGTCATGGAGGTACGCTGGGGCTGATGATAGCCCTATGGCTGTACTGCCGCAAGATGAAAATGCACTATATGGACGTATTGGACATGATTGCCGTAGCAACTCCTATCTGCGCCTGCTTCATCCGCCTTGCCAATCTGATGAATTCTGAAATTATCGGCAAAGCGACCGATGTGCCTTGGGCATTTGTATTCGAACGGGTAGATATGCTTCCCCGGCATCCGGCACAGCTTTACGAAGCAATCGCCTACTTCATTTTCTTCCTGCTGATGATTTTCCTGTATAAGAATTACGGCAAGAAGCTGCATCGTGGTTTCTTCTTCGGACTCTGTCTGACAGAAATTTTTGTATTCCGCTTCTTCGTAGAATTCCTGAAAGAGAATCAGGTAGATTTCGAGAATAGCATGTCACTGAATATGGGACAATGGCTCAGTGTTCCGTTTGTAATCATAGGAGTGTATTTCATGTTCTTCTACGGAAAGAAGAAAACACAGAAATAAAAGAAAAATGAGGATGTATCAGACACGATTCTGATGCATCCTCATTTACACTATTTACGTTGCCACTTACTCTTCGAGGCATGCTCCCGCTTCAGAATATCACTTAAGGGAACTTCAAATATCTTGGCCTCAACCCATGCCACAAAATCGAACTTACGTAAAATCTGAGTCTCATATTTATCCGCATACAAAGTATGAACCTCTTCCGCCATGCTTTCCCATATTCTCGCTCGCTTTTTCCGATTCGTATCAACGAAAGAGTAATTCAGAAATTTAAGCAGAAATGATTCTACCTTCAGATTATACCCTTTGTTTTTCGACATTTCCCGCTTAATAGAGCGAACTTCAGACTGGATATAGTCGACATCCCCCAACTCATAATGAATCATCACATTCACGATTCTAATGGTGCGAAACAGTGGCAGAGAATATAGGTGTCCTCTCCCGATAGTCGTACTCAACCGTTTCCGGGCTTTCCTGTACTCCCCGTTCCCCAAATGGATCAAGGCGACATACAAGGACATTTCCGCCTGTTGCTGTTCTTTTAATAAGGCCATTTTATCAATCAGTGAAGCCTGATGTTCAGCAATCCACAAACCCGCCTGTTCAAACTCTCCTCTATCGATATAGGAAAATAGCCTGTATATGAATATCACATAAGTTACATTCAACTGAAAACTTGATGACGGTGAAGACAGTTTCTCCAACTTCCCTATAAAGTAATCCATACCCTCATAATTATGCATAATGCGAAGACTCTCTAACATTCCTTCTATAGTCATCAGATAATATACCGGAGGATTATTCCACAGATGCGTATTCTCCTCGAACAGCTTGTTCAGTTCCACAAACGAATTGAAGGCTGCTCTGTAATCTCCCACCATCATAAAGTAATTGGCCTGAAAAAGCTGGTGGTTTTTCTTTATCTCAAAGTTTTCGACGCCTGCACTTGCCACGATACTGATCTCACTCGTCACCAGATCATCCAACTTCTGTGTTTCCTCCAATGATCGTGAAGCTCCCCTATTAAGCATTCTCAACTTCAATAACTCATGCAATGAAGACTGTTCATTCAGCTGCCTGATATTCTTTAGGGTATTATTCATCTTATATTGCTTGTTCAGGAGCTTCTTTTCATCCACCTCTTCGAAATCCAGAGTCAAGAGATAATTCAGTTCCAGCCTTTGCGCCACAAGCAGTGCAAAATGATTCTCATAATAGACAGCTTTTTCCTTCACTTTTTTCAGTACCTGGAAGCACTCCTGATACATTGATTTCTCATACAACACCCTGGCATGCAGCAGCTCATTGAATAACAGATAATAGCTATCCTGCTCTGTTCTCAGTTTTGTCAATATCTCTATCAGCAGATCAAACAGGTAAATAACCACCGTATTGAAAGAAGAAGTAGGTTTTGCTTTCAGAAAGCATTGTTTCAACTCCTCAGGATCGCTTATCTTCTTATCATCAATCAACCTGAAAAGAAAAATATAATCTTTCTCCGGCTTATTGGATATATACATGGAGAACTCTTTCTTCTCTTGTTTCGTGAGACTATTAATCAATTGAATGAGTGATTCGGACTTCAACATAGCATTAGCAGATTTATAAAAACACATCTTAGCGAAAGCAAGGTAAAGAAAAAAACGAAAGAAAGCAATCTTTTCATGGAATAATATAGCTTTTACCTATATTACAAATATTAAAATAAAGCATCTAATACAAATACAAACAGATGTATATCAATTATTTAACACATCAATTAACAGAATTATATAATTTTACCAGTATTATATTTGTGCTCTTTTTGTTTGCTTATGTATTATGTATCGCATACTTTTGGCATAGAAAAAGAAAGCACAGTTCCCGATTATTTAATCTTAAACTAATAAAATAGCCATGAGCAAAAATATTATTGTAATAGGTAGTTGTAATACAGATATGGTCATCAAAGCTGACCGTCTTCCCGTACCGGGAGAAACAATCATAGGTGGTAGTTTCATGATGAATCCCGGAGGCAAAGGAGCCAACCAAGCTGTAGCTGCTGCCAGACTAAAGGGGAATGTACACTTCATTGCCAAAACCGGAAACGACCTGTTCGGCAAACGTTCCATAGAACAATATGAAGACGAAGGAATCCATGTTGAAAATATCTATTCAGATCTCACACTTCCTTCAGGTGTAGCGCTAATTATGGTGGATATGAATGGAGAAAACAGCATCGCCATCGCTTCCGGAGCCAATGGTTCATTGAGTCCCGAAGACATCCGGAAGGCACAGCCTACCATTGAAAAAGGTGACATTTTGTTGATGCAACTGGAAATTCCCATAGAAACAGTGGAATATGCCGCTCAGATAGCCAGCGAACAGGGTATCAAAGTAATCCTGAATCCGGCACCCGCCCGGGCACTCTCCAACAAATTATTGCAGAACCTGTATATGATCATTCCCAATGAAACGGAAGCTGAAATACTCTCGGGAATCAAAGTGACCGATTGGGAAAGCGCCCGTAGAGCCGCGGATATTATCAGTGCCAAAGGAGTGGATATCGTGGTTATCACTCTTGGTTCCAAAGGAGCACTGATTAAAGAGAAAGATACATTCCATGAAGTACCCGTGCCCAAAGTTAAAGCCGTAGACACTACAGCAGCGGGAGACACTTTCTGCGGTGCATTGTGCGTCGCTTTATCCGAAGATGTAGATGTGTTGAATGCAGTTAAATTCGCAAATAAATGTGCATCCATCACTGTGACCCGAATGGGAGCCCAGCCCTCCCTACCCTATCGTAAAGAAATTGATGTTTTATAAATAGTAATTTAAAAATCTAATACCATGTTTATAGTCGACAGTTATTCATTAGCAGTTATTTTCTGCGTTGTCACGATGCTTTGTTGGGGTTCGTGGGGTAATACACAGAAACTTGCCGGGAAAACCTGGCGTTACGAATTATTCTACTGGGATTACGTAATCGGTATCCTTGCCTTCTCTCTCCTCTTAGGTTTCACCCTGGGCAGTACGGGAGATGCCGGACGCGGTTTTGTTGAAGATTTGAAGCAGATCAGTATGGAGAACTATGCAAGCGCTTTTGCAGGAGGCGTCATATTCAATCTGTCCAACATCCTCTTATCAGCTTCCGTTTCTATGGCAGGGCTTACGGTAGCATTCCCCTTAGGAGTCGGCATAGCCTTGGTATTAGGTGTTTTCGTCAATTATTTCGGTGAGCCTAAAGGTGATGCAGTAATTCTGTTCAGTGGTGTGACACTCGTTGTATTAGCCATAATCTTTAATGCCATAGCTGCCGGAAAAATGAATCAGAAAGGAAGCAGCATCAATAAGAAAGGGATTATCATTGCCATTATAGCCGGTGTACTGATGTCTTTCTTCTATCGGTTTGTTGCTGCCGCCATGGACTTGAACAATTTTGAGTCACCTACCCCCACAATGGCTACTCCATATTCAGCATTCTTTATATTCGCAATAGGTATCTTCATAAGCAATTTCATTATCAATACCATCGTGATGAAAAAGCCGTTTGTAGGTACTCCCGTGAGCTATAAGGAGTATTTCCAAGGCAAGTTCAGCACACACATGGTCGGAGTGCTGGGAGGAGCTATTTGGGGATTGGGTACGGCTCTCAGTTATATTGCAGCAGGAAAAGCCGGTGCAGCTATTTCCTACGCACTAGGACAAGGAGCACCCATGATTGCAGCCTTGTGGGGCATATTTATCTGGAAAGAATTCAAAGGCTCTTCCCGTGCGGTAAATATTCTTCTGGCCTGCATGTTCGTTCTGTTTATATCCGGTTTAGGAGCAATTATTATCTCCGGAGCTAATTAACCGGCTCCTCACTCTTATTTATAAACGCTTTCTTTTTCTACCTCTCACGGAGTGAAAAAGGAGGAAAATTGCTTCAACCATATATCTAATTCAAACAGTAATATTAATTTTAATAATATGACTCATGAAAACACTCAAATTAGGCATTAATTTATGCCTACTATTTTCATTGATTCTCATGATAATGCCGCAAAAGGCTTTGGCTGAGAATTATTTAACTGATCAGAATACAGCTACCGTCAAAGGAAAAGTTACGGATAGTGAGAAAATCCCTCTCCCCGGAGTTGTTATTACGTTGAAAAACCATGAGAAATATGCCACAACGGATTTAGACGGAAATTTTGCGATAACAGGAATTTCCGACTTAAATTCCGCAACCTTGGTATTTACTTGCGTAGGAATGACGACACAAGAAATCGTGTTGAAAGGGAAAACGTACATCAATGTTATCATGAAAGACAACATTGTTGAGCTCGGAGAAGTAGTAGCCATTGGCTATGGCAGTGTCAAAAAGAGCGACCTGACAGGAGCCGTAGCTTCTGTAAAAGGTGACAAACTGACTCAAACCAGTTCCAGAGATGTACTTAGTGGACTTCAAGGGAAAATGTCCGGTGTAAATATCACACTGAATTCAGGAGCTCCGGGTGAAAACGCTACTGTCAGAATCAGAGGTGTAGGAACCATCAATAACAGCAATCCGATTTATGTCGTTGATGGTTTTCAGATCAGTGACATCAACTATCTGGGGGTTAATGATATTGAGAATATAGAAGTATTAAAAGATGCCTCTGCAACTTCCATATATGGTTCACGAGGTGCTAATGGAGTTATCCTCATCACTACCAAAAAAGGTGGAAAGGATCAATTTCATGCAAACGGCAGCTATAGTATCGGATTCCAATCTGCCAGCAAGAAAATAGACATGCTCAATGCCTGGCAATTTGCAACTTTGTACAGGGAAGCCTACGCTAACTCAAATGTATCCCTGTCTGCAGCAGATGATGCTATTACCCAATATGTCATAGACAATCATTACAAAGGAACAGATTGGCAAGATAAAGTCTTCAAAGAGATGACTCCGGTACATAATGCCGAGCTAAGCCTTTCCGGCTCCAGTGGTAAGAATTCTTATCTTTTGTCTTTGCTTTACACGCATAATGAAGGTCTCGTCAAATACAATGACTTTTCAAAGTTCAATATCAGATTGTATAATAACTACGAGTTCTCAAAACACGCCAAATTAGAAGCAGATATTTCATATTCTACTTCCCAAAAGCATGATATCAATGGCAGTGTACTGACATCCGCTTTATACATGGATCCGATAGCTGCAGCATGGAATACTAACACCAACAATTACGGTTCCAAGACTTTTAGCCAGATCGAAGCGACTAACCCGGCACTATTGATAGATAACTCTCAATACGACAATATGTCAGATGTAAACCGTCTGGTAGCCAATTTTGCATTATCATTTACTGACCTTTTTGTGAAAGACCTGTCACTGACTTCACGTTTCGGTTATGACAAACAAACCACCAGAGGAAAAGGCTTCTATCCGGAATACTATGTCGACCAGAATACGTATAATCAAGAAAGTAGCTTATACGAAAGTTTCCAATGTGGAACCTCCTGGTTATGGTCTAACTACCTGTCTTACAGCAAAAAGATAAATAATCACTCTATTGATGGTATGGCCGGAATGGAAATGCAAAAATTCACCAATAGATACGCATATGGAATCGCATATGATATCCCATACGATCCCAATCAGCAATATTTCGACCTCGCAGGCAATCAAGAAAGAAAAGGAATAAAAGGAAACTATTCCGAATCAGCCTTATTGTCTTTCTTTGCTCGTGTCAACTATAAATTCCTGAATCGATACTTATTGACTGCCACCATACGTAGTGACGGAAGTTCCAAATTCGTAGGTAGTAACCGATGGGGATATTTCCCGTCCGTAGCAGTAGCATGGGATATCAAGAAAGAAAATTTCTTAGCTAATATAGACGTTATTTCCGGATTGAAGCTACGGGCAGGATGGGGTATTGTAGGTAATCAGAACTCTCTGGATAATCCCTATGTATACGCATCTACCATAACTTCACAAAGTAATAATTATGTTCTGAACAATACGATTGTAAACGGGTATTATCCGGCAGAATTAGCTAATAAAGATATCAAATGGGAAAGTACAGAAACCTTCAACATAGGCTTGGACTTCTCTCTGTTTAATAATCGCTTGGATGCTTCCTTTAATCTATTCCAAAATACTACTAGAGATATGATAGCCACTCCTTTGGCACCAATGTACGTAGGCTACAATGCAGTACCTTCCAATATTGGTTCCATGAGAAACAGAGGTATCGAATTCTCAGTGGGGTATAAACAGAATATCAGAGACTTTTTCTTTGATGTAAATTGGAACATTACTTCAGTAAAAAATAAAGTACTGAGTTTAGGCACATCCACAGCCATCCGTGCTGGAAGTCTTCCCCGCCTTGACCCGACCACTTACACAGACGTCGGTACTGAAATCGGTGCTTTCTATGGCTTAGCTACCAATGGAATCTTTACTAAAGAAAGCTTGGATAAACTTCATGCTGAATATCCGGGTTATCAACCTACTGCGCAACCTGGTGATGTATGGTTTGTTGATGCAAACAATGACCACCGTATTGATAAGAATGACGACCGTCAATACTTAGGCAGTGCTATTCCCGACTTTGTTTCAGGACTTAATATCTACTTAAAGTGGAAAAATTTCGATTTGAATTGTTATCTGTTAGGCTCCTATGGAAATGAAATTGTAAATGGACAATATGTTTACATCAACGGTTCCAACATAAAGAGTAACTGGAGTGCAAGAATGTGGAACCGCTCTACCAAAGACAATATCACCAATATCCCCCGTCTGGATGTAGCTGATATAAACGGAAATACAAGTACCTTCTCCGATCTGTTCGTTGAAGATGGCAGTTATCTGAGAATGAAAAACATCCAGATAGGATACAATCTTCCCAAGAGTATCTGCGAAAAGATAAAGATGTCAGATATCAGATTTTATGTCTCCGCAGATAATCTGTTCACTATAACAGGCTATACAGGTTGGGATCCTGAACCTGTTTCATTCGGAACACTCAATGGCGGAGTAGACTATGGTACTTACCCCTTATCCAGAGTTATTTCATTGGGTGCTAATATTAAATTTTAAAATCATAAGGTTATGAAAAAACAATTTATACATATAGTGCGCAAAGGAACAACTTCCTTAATTATGCTATTACTCGTATCCTCATGTAGCTTTCTAGATATCGATCCGACAGCTATTCGAACAGGTGATAGCTTCATGAATGATGAAACTAATGCGGAATTAGCCATAAATGCAGCATACAACAGTTTAGCCTCTCATGAAAGATGGAGTGATGGTTTACTGGAATCACACTCTTTCTACATCGGTGAAATCATGGCTGACTTTGCAGAAATGGGATCTCACAAAGGGGACTTTGATGATTTAGAAAGAATGATAGAATGGCGTCCATACACGGATGAAATTATCTTATATTGCACCTGGAAGAGATGTTATGATGGTATTTATCGTTGTGATTACGTCCTTGAAAACATTGGAGAAGCTCCTATATCAGAATCCTTAAAACAACGTATAGAAGGCGAAGCATATTTCTTGAGAGCAATGAATATCTTAAGATTAACAACGATGTTCGGAAGCATACCTATTACAGAAGGAATCATACCCACTGAATCGTATGGTAAGATTCCTCAAAAGAACCTGCATGAATGCTTTGAAATAGCAGCCAGTCATTTTGAAAAAGCAATAGACAGGCTTCCTACCAAGAATCAATATGAAAGCAAAAACATAGGAAGAGCTACCAAAGGAGCCGCTCAAGCCATGCTTGCACGTTTATACATGCTACAGGAAGGTATGGATAAAGATTGCCAGATTGCAGCCTGGGATTCTGTATACAAATATACAGACTTGGTCATCAAGTCCGGAGAATACAATTTAGCCAATAACTACGCTACCATCCATGAACCGGAAGGAGAAAACAATATCGAATCTATTTTCGAAATCCAGTTCGGTAGTTCTTCCGTGCTGAACAGCGGATCGGGAACCTCCCGCGAAGACATTGGTACTACATCACAAATTCGTTGTGGTATACGTTCTGCACAAAACGAAGGTTTACCTGGTGGATGGGGATATTACCAGCCCAGCCAACTACTGGTTGATGAATTTGAAGATAAAGATCCAAGATTAACCTGTACGGTATATGGTCCCAACTATAACGATGGTATTGTATACGGCATGAAACGTAATTATGACTTATCCGACATGCAATCAGAATACTATAACAGACACCTAGCCATAGATCCTGAACTTGAAGCTAAGGATCTGATGACAGCTACCAGCAACAGCTCACGCAACGTCAGGGTAATCCGGTATGCCGATGTGCTGTTAATGAATGCAGAAGCAGCTTATCATCAAGGCAAAGAATCCGAAGCTTTAGATAAACTTGAGATGGTCAGACAAAGAGCCAGAAACAGTACATTTGCAAAAGGCTTTGTTTTGGGGAAAGGAAGTACATACGTAAATACCGGATATTCAAACAACTTACCTAAAGTGACAACAACAGGTCAGGAATTATTGGAAGCCATTTGGCATGAAAGAAGTGTAGAACTGGCACTGGAAGACATGAGATATTGGGATCTGGTACGTACCGGCAGATATTTAGACCGACTGGATATAGTAAGAGCTACCTCCAAAGATCCTACTGCTACCGAACTGCGCTTTGCCAATATAGACCTACGGGCCAATTGCACCGCAAGATGTATTCAGGGTCCCAGAGGTGTAAAGGATATTCCAATCTTTCCGCTTCCCGGTGAAGAAGCAATCAAATGGAATCTGACCCAGATTATTGACCTTTATAAATAATGCAATTATGAAATGCAATAAATTAATATACACAGCTCTCGTCCTGCTTTGCTTAGGCTGTGCAGACGAACAGAAATGGACTGATGATTATGATATCAACTTTCCTGCTCCTACGATAGAAACCATAGACCGTACTAAAGTAGAAGTAGGTGATACCTTACATCTGACAGGTTTCTTCGAGAAATTGACTACAGCAACAATTGGAGACGGATATACGAAAATTGTATCCATATCCGAAGATTACAAAACAGCCAAACTATTAGTAACCGAATCATGCATATCCGGCAAACTTGTATTACAGAATATCTATAAGCAAAAATATACCCACCAGGTGAACATAACGGTTGAGAACAGTGGAATAATTGAGATACCTAAAGAAATCACAATCCTAGACTTCTCCAATACTAAATTCTCTCCGTATTGGACTAAGTCGACTTGGACTGAAGCCAAAAACTTTGAGTCCGAAGGCTATGATCTGAACCCGATAGCCCCGCCTACTGGTTATGACCATTTCTACTCAATGAATGATACTACTTTATTCCCACCGAATGAACCTGCAGGACAAGGAGGCAACATCCCTTATGGAAACTATACCTACGACAATGACGGAAATGGCTTTAACATTGCTCAATATGCCGACCCCTATGTATCTGTACTGATCAATACCGGAAACGATATAGCCTACCTCAGCCTTGTTATCAATGATGAAGTCAAAGATTTCGATCCTTCACATTCTGTAGGGGGTACTTTTGCCAATGGAGAAAAAAAGCACTATATGAAGACTGACAATAAATGGTTATGGTATTCTTTCTCTTTAAAAAGCATGTTAGGCAAAGACTTACCTAATACTATAAAAAGCGCAGGATTGTTCATTCGGAACAGTTGGGACTACGGAGCAGATATTTATCCAGGCTTCCAGCTGAATATTGCAAAGATGGTTATTACGGACGGAGCACTTCCTCGCAAAATTGTACTCTTCGACTTTGAAGACGACGAACCGGAAACCACAACTGAAGTGACCTCTTGGGCTAGCGATCTTCTTTCGCTCTATGGACGAGATCTAAGTAATTTTTCAATAGTACCTTCCGGAACACATTACTATTCGATGATTAATCACCATGATGAGAACTTTAAAAGCTATAAATTTGCTATTAAGAACGATAACAACGGGGTAGGTTTCAACTTAAGTGAGATGAAGGCTCCCTATCTGACGTTCGCTGTAAACACCGGAGAGCATAGCGGCTTTATCGATTTTGTATTTTACCAAGCAGCATCCGGCAATAAAGAAGGAGAACCATGGGCTGATCCAGGATGTAATAATAGTGCCCTGGAAGTTTATCCGGAAGCAACAGCACAAGAAAATGTCATGGGGTTCTATTTTGATACAAAAGAGAAATGGGAATGGCGTACATATGACCTCATAAAATTACTGAAAGGAGTGGAAGAATGGGGATTACAAGGCGGAGCCTATCCCAACTTTAAGGAAAAGTTCGATTACGTGCTGATTTGGCCACGGGATGGTTGGAATAACGATCTGGCATCCGGCAGATATGAAATGAATATAGATTATGTTATCATTACGGATGGACTACCCACTGGATTACCTACTCTAAACCAATAAATACAGTATATATGAAATACATAGCATTCTTATGTTGCCTGTTTAGCTTTTGCAGCTGCGCAGCAGATACACCTTCGGAACCTGAAGGTGGCGGAAAAGAGGAGCCGGTAAAAATCATCTTCGATACCGATATGTGTTTTGATGTGGACGATGTAGGAGCATTAGCCGTACTACACGCATACGCTGATCAATATAAAGCAGAAATTCTGGCTGTATGTTTCAATGAAACACATAAGGACGGCGCAGCAGCCATCGACGCCATAAATACTTGGTATGGACGTGGAGAAATTCCGATAGGGATATACAAAGGGCAACTCGAAGATCCTGATCAGTCTAAATATCTATCTTATCTTGCAAAATATCCTCACGACACACCTGATGATATCAACAAGATAAAAAGTTCCCTAGACGTATATGTAGAAACACTGTCCGGACAGCCGGATCAGTCCGTTACCATTATCAGTATCGGATTTCTGAATAACCTGGAATTACTTTTGAGCAGTCATAAAGATTTAGTTGCCCAGAAGGTAAAAAAAGTGGTTGCTATGGGAGGACTTATAAAAGATGATTTTAATTTTGTACGCCATAATCTTGTGTCAACGACAGAAAAGGTATTGAAAGAGTGGCCTACCCCCATCATAATAACCCAATTAGGCGGAGATGTATATACGGGAGCCCGTTTAGAAACAGAACCTGATTCGCCAGTCAGAGAGGCTTATTACAGATGGTTTGACAACAAGTTTGAAGGAAGGTGCAGTTGGGACTCATATGCTGTATTATATGCAGTTAGAGGAAAAGATTTCTTTGAAGAAAAATGGGATAGTTACATCGTCCTGCAAAATGGCGTAACCCTAGACATGGAAGAAGGGCGTTTACATTACATAGCTCCCTTATTCACACCGAAAGAATATCAGCATGTCATCGACTATTTAATCTGTAGAAAGAACATATAAAGTATAACTTTAAAAAAGAGGAATTATGAAAATGAAAACAATCTGTATCCTGTTCATCAGCATACTTTGTCTATGTGCCGGATGCAAACAAGCAGAGAACCCACATAAGATCGATATAATCTTCGATACGGATGCCAATAATGAGCTTGACGACCAACATGCACTTGCCTATCTGATGCTGAATGATGATGTATTCAATATTTTAGGTATCACCACCAATGCAACCCGGAATGGAGGAGATATTGGTGAACATTACAAGGAAGCCGAAAGAGTCATCAAACTGTGTAATCGTGAAGAATCAATCAAGCTCCTGATTGGCGCAGAAGGTTCATTCGGAGAAATAAAAGACTTTCTGGACCTCACTGACTACGACGGACATCAATCAGTAGATTTCATTATTGAGCAGGCTCATAAGTATTCTAAGGAGAATAAATTACCCATTTTAGCCGTAGGTAAGTTAACCAACATAGCTTTGGCACTAAAGAAGGATCCAAGTATTACCGATAACATACGACTAATCTGGTTAGGATCAAATTATCCCGGTCCCGGTGAATACAATTTGGAAGATGATGTTCCTTCCATGAATTACGTATTGGAAAGCGGCATCCACTTCGAACTGGTACCGGCACGCTACAATGAACCAAGCGGAACGGATGCTGTAAAAGCAAGTCTGGAAGAAATCCAAAAAATAATGCCTGGTTTGGGTCCGAAAGCTAAAGCTCCCGTTATAGGGCGCCATGGAGAGAGCTTTACTAACTTTGGCGACTATTCCGTCAACTTGTTCAGTAATGCTGAATGTCATGGAGATCCCCCTTCAAGAGCTCTATTCGATATGGCTGCGGTCGCTATCGTTAAGAATCCGGAATGGGCACATACCCAGACAATTCCCTGCCCGATCATGGAGAATAATATCTGGATAGAGCGCCCCGATAATCCCCGAAAAATTTTCTTGTGGGAGAATTTCGATAAGGATGCTATAATCAGTGACTTCTATTCTACATTAAAGAATAAACAATAATCATTATCAGAAGGAACTGCCTCAACATCCTCAATCTGGCAGTTCCTTCTCTCTTTTCAATTACAAGCTATATGAGAATACAATTGTTTATGAAAAGCTTTATAGCCATTACAACCATCTGCATAGCAGGAGCCTGTTCACAATTTAGAAAAAATCCCGTACTAGAAAGCTTTATTCTGACTCCTCCACAGCAATTATATGGTCCGCTATTTCAAGACATTCTGATAAACGACTCGCTATTCGGTCCCAACTGCTTATTTGCCGATTCCAAAGACTTCCTAGATTGTACTCCCAAACGCCCGATGAAAGAAATCCTGGACAATTACCACTCCTTTGCTGGAAAACAAGATTACCGCCTAATGGAACAATTCATTAAGCAGAACTTCAACCTTGTCTCAACAACACCTGCATTTACCGACAGCAGTGACATAGATACTCACATCAAAAAGCTATGGACAGCACTGCATCGGGAAGCCAACTTACCTGCCCATTCCAGTACATTAATTCCTCTGGATCATGCCTACATTGTACCGGGAGGGCGCTTTCGTGAGATTTATTACTGGGACAGCTATTTCACAATGCTAGGTTTATTTGCAGATAATGAAACTGCAATGGCAGAAAGTATGATCCAGAATTTTGCAGATTTGATTGATAAGTTAGGTTTCATCCCCAATGGTAATCGCAGTTACTATGCAGGCCGTTCGCAACCTCCCTTCTTTTCACACATGATAGAAGCTCTAGCAGCCAACAAATCGTCAGATCAACCGTACACAACATATATCACCCAACTCCAAAAAGAATATGATTTCTGGATGCAAGGGCGTGAAAGCTTATCTGACGAAAATCCAGATAGTCTCCATTGTATCCGGATGAAAGGTGGTGAAGTCCTGAATCGCTATTATGATCACTTTGACACGCCACGCGAAGAAATGTATCGTAATGATATAGAAACCGCCGGACAATTAAAGATGAACCAGCCTCATCTGAATGAAAAGCAACTATATCGCAACCTGCGTTCAGGTGCAGAATCAGGTTGGGATTTCTCAAGTCGTTGGCTCAAAGATTACAATAATCTATATTCCATCCACACAATAGACATTATTCCTGTCGATCTAAATTGTCTGTTATATCATTTGGAAAAAAGTCTGGCAAAAGCTTACCGGCTAACTAATAAACCCGAAGAAGCCAACAGGTACATAACATTCTCAGAAGCCCGCAAGACTGCAATCTTAAAATACTGCTGGAATGAGAAGAAGAAATTCTTTATGGACTACAACTGGTGTACACAACAAATGACAGGTAATTTCTCATTGGCAGGTGTTTATCCGTTATATACCAAAATTGCCACGAAGGAACAAGCACAAGCTGTAGCAGATAAAATTGTAAAATATTTCTTAAAATCCGGTGGAGTGACAACCACCCTCTATCAAACAGGTCAGCAATGGGATGCGCCCAACGGTTGGGCACCACTACAATGGGTTACTTATATAGCTCTCAGAAATTATCATCACACGGAGATAGCCGATACCTTACGAACCCGCTGGATGACCATGATTAAGACTGTATACAATCACACTCATAAATTGTTAGAAAAGTATGATGTAGTTCATTTACAAGATACCGGTGGCGGAGAATATCCCAATCAAGATGGATTTGGATGGACCAATGGGGTATATCGTGCTTTTGCTATTGCAAACAAGAAAGATTTTCCTTGACTATACATAAAAGCAATAATCATCCGACAGTATATTTAAACCCAGTTGATCAGGTTCAATAGCACACCATGTATCAGTACGTGGAATAGAAATACAGGCATAGCCATACGTAGTGCATGCTTCATAACTATTTGTAGAATTAGTATTCCGTCCTATACCTGCAAATATAAAAATTTTATATTTGCATCCACAAATCCTCTTCATTATCAATTACACCAATTCACACGGATTATCTGATATGATTCATTTTTAATCTGTGCAAATCCGTGTAGCCTGTGATCCCCTACTCTTGCTTTATGTTTTTGTGACACATCTATCTATTTTTATGCCATTTCCCCTCAGGAATACATTTATGTCGTGAAATCATATATCATATCTGACACATACCGGTAACTTTGCAAACAGAAAAAGATATCATAGGTAACAAAACAAATAGGTAAGAAAGATTCCAAAACAGGAGAACAAAAAACAGGTAGTTCAGATTTAAAACTACTACCTGTTTTCTAAGAAAAGAAAAATGAATATACAAACATACATAATAACTATTTAAACTAAGAATGATGAATTCAAAACAAACGCTTTTCAGTCTATTAATGTGTGTACTGGCAATAGCAGGTTGCGACACGCAAAAACAAGCTATCGTGGGCAACGAACTTGCCTTAACACGAGCTAAGCAAACATTGGATTCTTTATACCTGAACTATTCCGTTTCCGGTACATGCCTGTTACGTGAAAATTACCCTTCCAATATCGGAGAGTACACAGCAACCTATCTGGCATCTGAGGAACAAAAGAATATGCCCAATCTCTATTCTTATTTATGGCCCTATTCCGGAACCTTCTCAGCCGTAAATGCATTATTCGCCACAACAGGAGATAAAGAGTACAAATCAGTACTCGACAATAAAGTACTGGTAGGTCTGGAAGAATACTTCGATAACCGGAGAACTCCCGAAGCCTATGCTTCATATATCAACAGTGCACCGCAATCCGATCGTTTCTACGATGACAATGTCTGGTTAGGCATCGATTTCACCGATACATATATGCTCACTAAAGAACCCAAATATCTACAGAAAGCACAACTCATCTGGAACTTCATCGAAAGCGGTACGGATGATAACCTGGGAGGTGGTATCTATTGGTGCGAACAAAGGAAAGAATCCAAGAACACTTGTTCAAACGCTCCCGGCTCAGTCTTCGCATTAAAGCTTTTCGAAGCTACTAAAGACAGTACTTATTTCGTAAAAGGGCAACGCCTCTATGAATGGACGCAAACAAACCTGCAAGATTCTACAGACTATTTATACTTTGATAATATCAATCTGAACGGAAAAGTCGACAAAGCCAAATTTGCCTACAACAGTGGACAAATGATGCAGTCAGCCAGCCTGCTATACCAGTTCACGGGCCAAGAGAAGTATCTGACTGATGCACAAAACATCGCTAAAGGATGCCATAACTACTTCTTTCAGGACTATACACCGGAAAACGGAGAACCATTCAAACTATTGAAAAAAGGAGATGTATGGTTCATTGCAGTCATGCTGAGAGGTTTTATCGAGCTCTATCAAGCGGATAAAAACGAAACTTATCTGGACTCTTTCAGCAAAAGTCTGGATTACGCCTGGGGACATGCACGGGATGAGAAAGGACTGTTCAACACAGACTTCAGCGGAAAGACCCAGGATAACAGAAGATGGTTACTTACACAAGCTGCCATGGTAGAAATGTATGCCCGCCTTGCAGCCATCAAATAATAAGAAAAAAAATACTAATACCTAAAAACATGAAAAAGAGAAATATCGGTTTATGCGCTGTAGCGTTGTTCTGCATGCACAACAATGCCAAAGCCATGGAACCATCCCTGAAACAGGACAACACCACAGTGGTGAATCATGCTCAGATAGCCGCTGCCTACAAGACAAACCGTCCTGCCGTAAAAAACAGACTCTACACGTCTAAAGCCGTAGAGGCCGAAATCCTGCGGGTAAAAAAGTTACTGACCAATTCCAAGCTGGCATGGATGTTCGAAAACTGTTTCCCGAACACACTGGATACCACCGTACATTATCGTTTGCTGGATGGTAAACCCGATACATTTGTCTATACCGGCGACATCCATGCCATGTGGTTACGTGATTCCGGTGCACAAGTCTGGCCATACGTGCAACTGGCACATAAAGATCCTGAACTGAAGAAGATGTTAGAAGGCGTAATCCGTCGTCAATTCATGTGCATCAATATCGATCCTTATGCCAACGGATACAACGATGGCCCTACTGGTGGCGACTGGATGTCAGATATGACAGACATGAAACCCGAACTGCACGAACGCAAATGGGAAATAGACTCCCTCTGCTACCCTCTCCGACTGGCTTACCAATATTGGAAAGAGACTGGTGATGCCAGCGTCTTCGACGAAGCATGGATAGAGGCTATCACCAACATCCTGAAAACGTTCAAAGAACAGCAACGCAAAGACGGTGTAGGTCCCTACAAATTTCAACGCAAGACGGAGCGTGCGCTCGATACGCTGAACAATGATGGTCTGGGTGCTCCGGTCAACCCTGTCGGACTCATCGTTTCCTGTTTCCGTCCTTCGGATGATGCCACCACACTTCAGTTTCTGGTTCCGTCGAATTTCTTTGCTGTATCTTCTTTGAGAAAAGCTGCGGAAATTCTTTCAACTGTAAACCATAACGGCTCTTTATCCCAGGAATGTACAGCTTTGGCTGACGAAGTAGAGTTGGCTTTGCAGAAGTATGCCACTTACAATCATCCGAAATACGGCACTATTTATGCTTTCGAAGTGGATGGTTTCGGCAACCATATGCTAATGGATGATGCCAATGTGCCGAGTCTGCTTGCCATGCCTTATCTGGGAGATGTGGACGTCAACGATCCTATTTATCAGAATACCCGCCGCTTCGTATGGAGCGAAGATAATCCCTATTTTTTCAAAGGGAAAGCGGGAGAAGGTATTGGCGGTCCTCACATAGGATATGATATGGTATGGCCCATGAGCATCATGATGAAAGCCTTCACCAGTCAGGACAATCAGGAAATTAAAGAATGTATCAAGATGTTGATTAATACGGATGCAGGTACAGGCTTTATGCACGAATCTTTCCACAAAGACGATCCGGCAAACTTTACCCGCGCCTGGTTTGCATGGCAGAATACTCTTTTTGGAGAGCTGATACTGAAATTGGTAAATGAAGGAAAGCTTGAATTATTAAATAGCCTTTAAAGAAAAAATATACCATGAAAATACCGAGGATTATAAATTATGTCTATCTGGGTGCTTTCTGCCTTTGCATGTCATGGGCAGAGGGCAACGCTCAGAATCGAGACTTCGGAGGATTGAACCGGTATGCAAAAGAAAACCGGGAACTATCACAACCCGGTAAGAAAGAACAAAGGGTTATTTTCATGGGCAACTCTATCACTGAAGGGTGGAGAAATACACATCCTAACTTCTTTAAAGACAATGGATATATAGGACGTGGTGTTAGTGGACAAAGTTCTTATCAGTTCTTATTACGTTTCCGTGAAGATGTCATCAAACTTTCTCCTATGCTGGTTGTGATTAATGCTGGAACCAATGATATAGCAGAAAATACAAGTCCTTATAATGAAGAATACACGTTTGGAAATATCATATCAATGGCTGAATTGGCAAAAGCCAATAGAATAAAGGTTATCCTGACCTCTACCTTACCTGCTGCCTCATTTGGGTGGAATCCTTCCATCAAAGACGGAGCAGATAAGATCGTTTCTCTCAATAACAGAATCAAGGAATATGCCAAAAAGAATAAAATACCCTATGTTGACTATTATCAAGCAATGGTGACAGGCAACAACAGAGCATTGAATCCGGCATACACCAAAGATGGAGTACATCCGAACTCCGAAGGATATACGATAATGGAAAGCCTAATCAAAAAAGCTATTGATAAGGCTCTATAAATAGTAACCCATAATTTACCTTAAACACAATACAGTATGAAAAAGTTCCTCTTTTTAATCATACTAATCATAACCTGTGAAGTACAGGCTCAAGAACAAGGAAAGATTATTATGTCCAATCCCTTGAATCTGAGTTATCGGTTTCAAACAGACGGTGTTTGCCGACGTGAAGCTGCTGATCCCGTTATTATCTTATTTAAAGACCAATACTATCTATTCGCATCTCATTCTTCCGGATATTGGCACTCTTCCAATCTAAGAGACTGGGATTATATCGAAACCAAAACTCTAAAAGCCGCAGAGGTATGGGCACCCGCTGTTTTCGTGTACAAAGGTGCAATATATTATTTGGGAATGGGAGAAAGCCGAATTTACAAAAGTACCAATCCAGAAGCAGATGAATGGGAAGAAGTGAAATATGAATTGCGAGGATTGGGGGACCCTGCTTTTTTCCAAGACAATGACGGTCGGGTATATCTATATTATGGATGCTCAGATAATGAACCTATCAGGGGATTTGAAGTAGATCCTGAGAACAGTTTCAGAGCCATAAGTCCTGAAGTAGACCTGATACCCCATTCCTCTGATCGTTTAGGTTGGGAAGTTTTCGGTGAGAAAAATGAACAATATGATAAGAAAGGTTGGAATGAAGCTCCTTGTATCACCCGTCAAGGCGATTATTACTATTTGATGTATGCAACTCCTGGTACAGAATTTACTAGCTACTGCACAGGAGTTTACACTGCCAGAAACCCTCTAGGACCCTATACCTGTATGCCGGGTGCTCCTTTCGCCATCAAACCGGGAGGATTTATTACCGGTGCTGGTCATGGTCATCCATTTAAGGACCGTTATGGAAATAATTGGTATGTAGGTACCATGATTGTTTCTGCTAAAGAACACTTTGAACGCCGGATTGGCATATTCCCGGTCTATTATCAGGATGGATATGCCCACGCAATAACCGACTATACCGATTTTCCTTTCATTCTGCCTGAAAAAAAAGTAGACTTCAGCCGATATAATATTTCTGCTGATATGAATCTGCTTTCTTACGGAAAAAAGATGAAAGCATCTTCCTCCTTAGAATCACATACAGCTGCCATGGCGGCCGATGAAAATATTAAAACCTGGTGGTCAGCTGCTTCCGGTAAAATAGGAGAATGGCTAGAAATGGATTTAGGAACTCCAATGGAACTATCAGCCATACAAGTCAGTTTTGCCGATGAAAGTTTTCAAACTTATCGACGTGACAAAGTGATTCCTATCTATCAGTACATTATAGAGGCCTCTCTTGATGGTATAAAATGGAAGACAATAGTAGATCGTTCTCAAAACACTAAAGATCAGATTTATGAATTAGTCCTCCTTGACAAAGTTATAAAGACGCGCTTTGTTCGCATAAAAAATAAGAAAGAGTTTGCTGTTGGAAACTTTTCTATAGCAGATATGCGCTTGTTCGGTAAGGCTAAAGGCAAAACCCCACAGATTGTTACCGGATTAAACATAAACAGAGGGAAAGACAGAAGAAGAATTGCATTCTCATGGACAAAGCAACCTGTTGCCGACGGATATATTATCCGCTGGGGTATCTCTCCCGAACACATTGATAATGCGGTCATGGTACGTGGCAGTCAAGCTGAATTTGGTTTCTTCGATTGTAATATTTCATATTACATCACCATTGAAGCTTTTAATGAATCAGGAAAAGGGAAACAGAGTAATCCTATCAAAATAGATTAAGTACTAATAACTAATACAATAAAATATGAAGATTAAAAAAATTACAGTTTTATGTTTATTAGCTGCCAATTGTCTCATGGTATCTGCCCAAAAGTGGTTTACACCTGATGTAGAGAAACAGGTAAACATACTTTTGAGCCAAATGACAGTTGAAGAAAAGTTAGCCTATATAGGTGGTGTAGACTGGATGTACACTAAAAATATTGACCGTCTGGGAATTCATCGTATGAAAATGACCGATGGACCTCAAGGATTGGGTACTCATGGTAAATCAACGGCTTATCCCGCTACCATCACGTTGGCTGCAACTTGGAATGAAAACTTAGCTTATGAATATGGCAAAGCATTGGGACGTGATTGCAGGGCAAGAAACGTGAACATCTTATTAGGTCCTGCCGTAAATATTTACCGTTCAGCACTATGCGGACGTAATTTCGAGTACATGGGCGAAGATCCTTATCTAGCCTCACGCACAGCAGTGGGTTACATCAAAGGTGTACAAGACCAAGGAGTTATGGCAACTATCAAGCATTTTATTGCAAACAATTCCGACTATGACCGTGATCACATCAGTAACGATATTGATGAAAGAACTCTGAATGAAATATATTTCCCATCATTCAAAGCTGCTGTACAAGAAGCTGAAGTCGGTGCAGTAATGACTAGTTACAATTTGCTAAACGGCGTTTACACAACGGAATCTCCTTGGTTACTAAAAGATGTTTTAAGAGATCAATGGGGCTTCAATGGTGTAGTAATGTCTGACTGGGGTTCAACACACTATTGCATACCTGCTGCCAGAGGTGGTTTAGATCTTGAAATGGCAGGTGGTGAGAGAATGAATCCGAAAGATATGGCTTATTACCTAAAAACAGGTGATGTAACAATGGATATGGTTGACGAAAAAGTACGTCATATCTTACGTGTCCTAATTGCTTTTGGATTCAAAGATGGTACTCAAGCAGATAGTAATATACCCTTGGATAACCCTCAATCCACAGCAACCGCTTTGGAAGTAGCTCGTGAAGGCATGGTACTTTTGAAAAATGAAAAAAATATCCTTCCTATTAATCCGAACAAGTACAAACACATTGTAGTAACTGGAAAGAATGCCAAAGGTTATGTACATGGTGGAGGTAGCGGTGCAGTTGTTCCATTTCACTATGTAAATATGTTCGATGGTATTCAAAAAGAAGGAATCAGCCAAGGAGTTAAAGTAGAATTTCTGGATGAATTTGATTTCTTCCCCGCAATTATGTATACAGGTAATGATTTAAAGGAAGCCGGGTTCAAAGCCGAATATTTTAATAATATAGATTTCAAAGGTGCCCCTATAGTCTCGCAAGTTGAAAAGAAAATCAATTATGTTTGGAGTGGTACGGGAACAGGCCTCAACGATATGCCCAAAGAATTCTATGCAGTTAGATGGAGTGGCGTAATGTGTCCGGATAAAACTGCTGAATACGAGTTCACACTCGGTGGAGATGACGGCTATCGCATGTTTATTAATGGTGAAACAGCTATCAATGATTGGGAGGCAAGAGCCTATCACAAAACCAATATCACTAAAAAACTAGAAGCCGGAACAAAATATAAGATTACGATTGAATACTATCAGAAAGGTGGTTCAGCTAATGTAGATTTCCGTTGGAAAGTGAAAGGTGATAACACTGACTATTTTGCAGACTACCTAAAAAAGACAGACCTAGTAGTAGCTTGCTTTGGACACAACTCTGATACGGAAGGCGAAGGACACGACCGTCCATTTGGTTTACCAGAAGAAGATAAGAAAATGCTAGCAAGTATCTTCAAGAGCCAGACTCCTGTTATAGGTATCGTAAACGCAGGTGGCAATATTGAGATGCAGGAATGGGAACCTTCCATGAATGCTCTTCTGTGGGCCTTCTATGGAGGTCAGGAAGCCGGAACAGCTGCCGGTGAGGTTTTATTCGGTAAAGTAAACCCATCTGGTAAACTGCCTATGACATTCGAAAAGAAATGGGAAGACAACCCCGCATATAACAGTTACCATGATCCCGACGGCGATAAGCATGTGAAATATACAGAAGGTATCTTCATTGGTTATCGGGGCTATGACAAACTGAAACGCGACGTTCAATATCCTTTCGGTTATGGCCTGTCTTATACTACTTTCAATTTGTCCGGTGTATCAGTATCCAAACAAAATACAAACGGCTCTATCGAAGTGACCTGCAAGTTGACCAATAGTGGTAAGCGCGATGGTGCACAAGTGGTACAAGCATATGTAGGTAAAGTAGGAGGCACGATTGAACGCCCCGAAAAAGAACTGAAAAAGTTCGAGAAAGTATTCCTGAAAGCAGGTGAATCAAAGACAATCAAGATGACACTGCCCAAAGATGCATTCACGTACTATAGCACTAATGCTAAATCATTCGTTACAGATGCCGGTACCTACAACATCATGTTAGGTTACTCTTCAAGAGATATAAAGGCAGTGAAAGCAATTCAAATACAGTAGTCCATAACTAAAAACTATAATTCCTAAAACAATGAATACTAAAAAACTATGCGCGGCACTCTTGCTTGCATCCAGTTTTCTGACCGTATCAGCACAGAAATGGTATACCCCTGATATAGACCAAAAGGTAGAGGAACTGTTAAAGCAGATGACCGTAGAAGAAAAGCTATCCTACGTAGGTGGAGTTGATTGGATGTACACAAGGAACATTGATCGTCTGGGCATCAATCGTATGAAAATGACAGATGGTCCCCAAGGATTGGGTACTCACGGTAAATCTACAGCTTATCCTGCTACAGTAATGCTGGCAGCCACTTGGAACGAAAACCTGGCTTACGAATATGGTAAGGCATTAGGTCGCGATTGTAAGGCAAGAGGCATCAATATTTTGCTAGGGCCGGCAGTGAATATCTATCGTGCGGCCATGTGTGGACGCAACTTTGAGTATATGGGCGAGGATCCCTATCTGGCAGGACGCACAGCTGTTGGCTATATCAAGGGTGTACAGGATCAAGGTGTAATGGCCACTGTGAAGCACTTCATCGCCAATAACTCCGATTATGATCGTAACAATATCAGCAACGATATTGATGAACGTACATTACACGAAATTTATCTCCCGGCTTTTAAAGCTGCGGTACAAGAAGCAGAAGTAGGTGCAGTAATGACCAGCTACAATTTGGTAAATGGCATTTGGACAACTGAAGCACCTTGGTTACTGAAAGGAGTATTGAGAGGCCAATGGGGTTTCAATGGAGTTATAATGTCTGACTGGGGTTCTACTCATCATTGCGTACCTGCTGTAAAAGGTGGCTTGGACTTAGAAATGGCTGGTGGAGAGAAAATGAATCCGAAAGATTTGGCTTATTACTTGAAAACAGGCGTTATATCTATGGATATGATTGATGAAAAAGCACGCCACATTTTGCGTGTTCTCATTGCTTTCGGATTCAAAGATGGAACCAAAGTGGATAACAGTATCCCATTGGATGATCCCGAATCAGTAGCTACTGCACTGAAAGTTGCCCAGGAAGGTATTGTATTACTCAAAAATGAGAAAAACGTTCTTCCTATCAATCCCAAAAGCACCAAACATATCGTAGTAGTTGGCAAGAATGCTAATGGTTACGTTCGTGGAGGTGGTAGTGGTAATGTAACTCCATTTCATTATGTAGGTGCCTTCGACGGTATCCGCGAAGTGGGCGAAAGCTATGGAGTAAAAGTAGAGTATGTAGATGAGATGGACTTCATGCCCGAAATCATGTACACGAATGAGAAACTTCAGGAGAAAGGACTTCATGCAGAATATTTCACCAATCAACATCTTGAAGGGAAACCGCTATTGGAGAGAACCGAACAAAAAGTAAATTATTCATGGAGTGGCGGTACTTCCATTGAAGGCATGTCCAAAGAACATTATTCTGTACGTTGGAGCGGAATTGTCCGTCCGGCAGAAACAGCTGAGTATGAATTTCTGGCAGGTGGCGATGACGGTTATCGCATGTACATCAATGATGAGTTAGTAGCTGATGAATGGAAAGTAGGTGGTTTCAGAACCTCTACAATCGCTAGAACTTTGCAAGCTGGTGTAAACTACCGGATACGCTTTGAATACTTCCAGGAAGGTGGTGGCGCTGCTGCAAGCTTCACATGGAAACGTAAAAATGAAACAAGAGATTTGTTTATTGAACACTTAAACAAAGCTGACATGATAGTTGCTTGTTTTGGACATAGCTCTGATTCGGAAGCAGAAGGTGGCGATCGTTCTTTCTTCCTTCCTGAAGCAGATTCACAACTGATAACGAGAATAGCTAAATGTAAAAAGCCCATTATAGGTGTAGTAAATGCCGGAGGAAACATTGGAATGCAAAGTTGGGAACCTTCATTAAAGGGATTACTCTGGGGATGGTATGCCGGGCAAGAAGGTGGACACGCTATTGCAGACGTGCTATTTGGTAAAGTTAATCCTTCCGGTAAACTACCAATGACTTTTGAAAAGAAATGGGAAGACAATCCTGCTTACAATAGCTATCACGATCCCGACGGTGACAAACATGTGAAATATACCGAGGGTATCTACATCGGCTATCGTGGTTACGACAAACTGGGACGTGATGTACAATACCCATTTGGTTACGGCCTTTCTTATACTTCTTTCAAGCTTTCTGATATGGTTGCCTCAGCTCCCAATGCTGATGGTAGTGTGAAAGTTACCTGTAAACTGACCAATACAGGTAAACGAGATGGAGCACAAGTTATACAGGCTTATGTAGGAAGAGATAAAAGTGGTATAGTAGATCGGCCGGAAAAAGAATTGAAGAAATTCGAAAAGGTATTTTTGAAAGCAGGTGAAACAAAAACTGTTACAATGACCCTTCCAAAAGATGCTTTTACTTACTATAGCACAATTGATAAACAATTTGTCACAGATCCGGGTATCTATAATATCATGCTAGGTTTTTCTTCAAGAGATATCAAGGGACAAAAATCCGTCCAAATTCACTAAACAAACAGGCTCAAAGTCTTGATTTTGAGCCCTCAAATAAGAATTAATTCTACAATAGTATTTTTTAACTCTAATAATTTTTTATGGAAACACATTTAAATGTTAAATGGAAGCAGTGGTACTTGTTAGTACTGCTCCTTATCTTGGGTGTTGTCGGCTGTAAAGATGACAAGGATGATAGTGGAACATCTGCTATATATGACCCTTCTCAGCCAGTTACAATTACAAGTTTTACACCAGAATCCGGAGCTGGAGGAGCGCAGTTCTTAGTATATGGTAATAATTTCGGAAGTAATTTGAGGAATATCAAGGTGACTGTTAATGACAAGGAAGCAGTACTAATTAGTTCCAATGGTACGTGTATCTATTGTTTTGTACCCAGAAAAGCTGGAGTAGGTAAAGTAAAAGTATCAGTAGGAACTGGAGACAATATACAAGAAGTTGTCTCTGAAAAAGATTTTGAATATATTCCCTCTTTAGTAGTAAAAACATTAATTGGACATGTAGATATTGACGGTAATAGTACCATCAAAGACGGAAACTTCGAAGATGCCCAATTCCAAGACCCATATTGGTTAGAAATGGATAACGAAGGTATTCTCTATTTATTGGAAGATTATCAAGGTTTACGCAAAATAGATTTATTGAACGAACAAGTAACCACTTTATGGCGTACAGGTAGTGGTGTCAACCATCCACGTAGTATTTCCTTTAACTCGGACCACAGCAAACTATACATCTTCAATGATCAAGACTCAAGTGACGAAGGAGTAGCAGTAGCAGTATCCGAACGTAGCAACGATCCTAAAAAAGAGGACTTTGCTTCTTGGAATGCTGTAGCGCGAATGAAAAGCTGTTGTGGTGGTGATGTACATCCTGAAACTAATGATATATTTTTCAATCGTTGGAATGGCGGAGAATATTACAAATGGAATTTTCAGACCAATGATAAAGAGCAGATATTCCGAGTGGACAATCAGTTCAATTCAGGATTAATGATTGCCCCAAGCGGTAATTTTGGTTATATTGTCAGTATGGGACATAACTGCATCTATCGCACAAATTTTGATTATGCAACAGGAAAATTCATGCAACCCTATCTGCTCTGTGGAAACAAATCAACTAATGGAGGTTATGCAGATGGTCCAGGTACTACTGCCCAATTCGATTCTCCTCAACAAGGCTGCTTCGATGAAAACGACAACTTTTACGTATGCGACCAAGGTAACAGTATAATCCGTAAAGTGGAGCCAAATGGACAAGTTACCACGTTTGCTGGTCGCCGTGGAGAATATGGTCTAGCTGATGGTGACTTGCGCTTAGAAGCTCAGTTCAACCGTCCTCACGGTATTGCATATAATCAAAATACCGGTGAATTTTACATTGCGGATAAAAACAATAAACGTATTCGTATTATAACGAAAGAATAATATTAATGGAAAACATAAGTATGAAAAAGTATTTATTAACATGGATACTACTTTGGGGATGCTTTTCCATAGCATTTGCTCAAAAGAATGTATCTGAAATCACCGGAGTTGTTCTTGACGAAAATAAAGAACCGCTAATTGGTGTAAATATAGTGGTAAAAGATCAGCCCGGTTTGGGTACTATTACAGATGTCGACGGTAAGTTCCGTATTAAAGCAGCTTCTTACCAAATATTGGTTTTCTCTTATATCGGTTACGATAAGCAAGAAATGCCAATTGAAGGTCGCAAAATAATGACTATAAATATGAAGCCCGCTAGTAACAGTGTATTGGATGAAGTAACCATCACCGGTACGGGTATACAAAAGAAGGCCACGATCACTGGGGCTATTACTACAGTAGATTTGGGAACATTGAAAAGCTCAGGAGCTGCAAGTACCAGTATAACCAATGCGTTGGCCGGTAATGTAGCAGGTATCATCGGCATGCAACAGTCCGGTGCACCAGGTGAAGTCTCAAATTTCTGGATACGTGGTATTTCCACTTTCGGCGCCAATGCAAATGCTTTGATACTTGTTGATGGTTTTGAACGCTCAATGAATGAACTAAACATCGAAGATATTGAATCATTCTCCGTATTGAAAGATGCTTCTGCCACTGCTATCTATGGCTCACGTGGTGCAAATGGTGTAGTGTTAATCACAACCAAACGTGGTAAAGAAGGCAAAGTTAATATTGATGTAAAAATGGAAGGTGGTTACAATACCCGTACACGTACTCCAGAATTTGTAGACGGTATCACATATGCCAACATGCTGAATGAGGCATTGATAACACGTAACCAGGAACCGCGATTCACACCAACAGAAATGGGCATCCTGCAACAAGGTCTCGATCCAGATCTGTATCCTAACGTTAATTGGAAAGATGTATTATTACGGGACGGAGCTTGGACAGAACGTGCGAATATTAACATTAGTGGTGGTGGTTCTACAGCACGCTACTTCGTATCCGTAGGTTTTCTAAACCAGGGAGGTATGTACAATGTCGATGAGGGGCTAAAGAAAGACTATAATACAAATGCTAACCTGAATCGCTGGAACTACCGTATGAATGCAGACCTCAATGTGACAAAAACAACTCTGGTCAGCGTAGGTATCGGTGGATCATTGGATTTACAGAATACACCTGGCATGAGTAATGATGACATTTGGGGATCCATTACAGGACAGAATCCAGTCAGTATTCCTTTGATGTACTCAGATGGTAAAGTACCAACAACAGGAACTGACAATCGAATGAATCCATGGGTAATGGCTACACAAACAGGTTACAAAGAAACATGGTTAAATAAGATTCAGACGAATGTAACCTTGGAACAAAAACTTGACTTCATTACCAAAGGATTAAAATTCATAGGACGTTACGGTTTTGATACGAATAATAAAAATGAAAATAACCGCACCAAGCGCCCGGAATTATGGCAAGCAGAATCCCGCCGTGATGATAAAGGAGCTTTGATAATGAACCGAGTAGCCGAAGAACAGCTTATGACTCAATCCAGCTATACAGACGGTTATCGCAACGAAAATCTGGAAGCTGAATTACACTACAATAAACTATTCGCCAACAAACACGATATAGGTGGAACCTTGAAGTATTTCCAATATCAAAAAGTAAAAACGGCTGACGTTGGAAATGATATTATGAAAGCTGTTGCACGTCGATCACTCGGTTTCTCCGGCCGTGTCACATATGGATACGATTATCGCTACTTTGCTGAATTCAATTTCGGATATACCGGTTCCGAGAACTTCGAAAGCGGCAGTCAGTTCGGCTTCTTCCCGGCAGTTTCCTTAGGCTGGAATATCGCTGAAGAAAAGTTCATCAAAAAACGTTTCAAATGGCTTGATATGTTCAAAATACGTTATTCTTATGGTGAAGTAGGTAACGACCGACTAGATACAGATGAATGGGTGAATCGTTTCCCCTACCTGAATTCATTTGGTACTTTCGATCCAGGATGGGACTATGGTGATACAAACAATTCTTATTACTTTACGGGTTACCACTATTCGCAGATTGGTGCTATAAACTTGACTTGGGAAAGAGCAAAAAAACACAACCTAGGCGTAGATCTCGCTCTTCTAAATAACAAATTCTCTTTAACAGTAGATTTCTATAAAGATACCCGTGACCAAATCTTTATGAAACGCCAATATCTACCACAAACAGTTGGAGTAACCAGTCAGCCGTGGGCCAATGTCGGAAAAATGGAATCGAGAGGTATTGATGGGAACTTTACATATCACGAGAAATTCGGACAAGTAGATCTTACTGTACGTGGAAATCTTACTTATACTCAAAATGAAATAATCGAATACGACGAGCAAATGAACTCTTACGCTTATCAAATGACAGAAGGCTTCCGTTACAATCAAGCCCGTGGTTTAATCGCATTAGGATTATTTAAGGACTATGATGACATTCGAAACAGTCCACAACAAACATTCGGTGATTATATGCCAGGAGACATCAAATATAAAGATGTAAACGGCGATGGCGTAATCAGTGATTTGGACGTAGTGCCTATCGGTTCTACCAGTACCCCTAATTTAATTTATGGTCTGGGACTTTCTGCTAGTTGGAAAGGAATTGATTTTAGTGTTCACTTCCAAGGAGCAGGCCAATCAGCTTATTTCATAAACGGACCGGCAGTACATGCATTCTCTAATGGAGAGTGGGGTAATATTCTAAGTGATTGGGCAGTTCCAGGAAACCGATGGATTTCAAAAGAAATATCAGGTGATCCTGCAACAGAGAACCCCAACGCTAAATACCCGCGCCTCAGCTATGGCGGGAATAGTAATAACTATCGTAACTCTACATTTTGGTTGCGCGATGGTTCTTACTTACGCTTAAAAACGTTAGAAGTGGGATATACCTTCCCTCAGAAATGGACCAATAAGCTCCGAATGAATAAAGCTCGCCTGTATTTCCTAGGAAATAACTTAGCAGTATGGGATTCATTAGAACTTTGGGATCCAGAGTTAGCAAGTGGTGACGGTATGAAGTACCCATTAGCCAAATCATTTACTTTAGGCCTGAATGTAACTTTCTAAAAGACAAAATTCATGAAAACAAAATATATACTTTTTACGATAGCACTAGGAACAGGAGCATTAATTCTCTCTTCCTGTAGTGACTATTTGAGTGTAGACCGTTATTTCAATGACCGAATGACGGAAGAAAAGCTATTCGAAGATAAAAAATACACAGAAGAGTGGCTGGCTGGAGTCTATTCACATCTGATAAAGTGGAACGAAGACGTATGTAGTAAAGGTTATACACCACATAACTTCTCCGACGATATGTATTTCGGAGACCGCATGGAGTCATTCCCATATAGAACATTCAAATATGGATTATATAACGAAAACCAGAAACAAGAATCTTGGAGCGACTGTTATGTTGCTATTCGTGACGCTTCCACATTCATTCGAAATGTTTATCGCAATAAAGATTTGAACGAGCAAGAAATAACAGACCAAAGAGGTCAAGCTCGCTTTTTACGTGCTTATTATTATTGGTTATTATTACGCAAATATGGACCTATTCCAATTATTCCGAATGATGGAGAGATGGACTATTCAGATAGTTATGAAGACTTAGCATTACCACGTAGCAGTTATGACGAATGTTCTGATTACATAGCTGAAGAGTTAAGAATTGCAGCAGGTGAATTAGAGAAAGATCGCACTAGTACTGAGATTACTCGTGCTACTCGTGGAGCAGCCCTTGCACTCCGTGCCAAGGTATTACTTTACGCTGCTAGTCCATTGGCCAATGGAAATACAGAAATGGCTGATTTAACTGATGATACAGGCAGGAACCTGATTTCTCAAGAATACGATGAATCCAAATGGGCACGTGCCGCAGCTGCAGCACGTGACGTAATGGAACTTGGTAAATACAAAATCTATGTAGCCGATCGCCGTTACAATAATGAGGGAGGTGAAGCTTATCCCATGACTATTTTACCACCCATAACAGACGAAAACAGGGAATATTCAACCCATGACTGGCCAGAAGGTTGGCAGAATATCGATCCGTTCGAATCTTATCGTTCATTGTTCAATGGAGACTTGATAGCTTCCAACAATCCAGAATTGATATTCACACGTGGCGTAAATACGAGAAAAGGAGGGGAAGACATTGAGGTTATGGTGCAACATCAGATGCCTTTTCAGATGAAAGGTTATAATTGTCACGGCATAACATTAAAACAATGTGATGCCTACTACACAAATACCGGTGAAGATATCCCGGGAAAGGATGATTACCTAGGTCGTGGCGATGGCAGTAAACGAAGAACAGGCTTTGTGACCAAAGATACAGAAGAACAATACAAACCACTAAAAGAAGGAGTATCTCTGCAATATGCTGAGCGTGAACCTCGTTTTTATGCATCTGTAGCATACAATGGTAGTGTTTGGGAAATGTCAACTTCTTATGATGATTACAATCGTTTCTACCGTGCATGGTATTATCACGATTCAAACGATGGAAAAGTTGCGCAAACCGGCGATCTCTATCTACGTACCGGCATTGGTATCAAAAAATTCTATAATCCACAAGATTCATATATGAATGGTGGCAGAATTACTCCAAAACTTGATACTGCAATCCGTTATGCAGAAGTTCTATTAATTTACGCTGAAGCTTTGAACGAGTTAAATGGCACTTATGAAATCGCTTCTTGGGATAACAGCAAAACTTATTCTATTAAACGTGACAAAGAAGAAATGGCGAAGAGCATTAAGCCAATCCGTATCCGTGCCGGATTACCCAACTATTCAGACGATGTATACAATAGTAAAGACGAATTCCGCAAAAAGCTGAAACGCGAACGTCAAATCGAATTGTTTGCCGAAGGTCATCGTTATTATGACCTGCGCCGTTGGAAAGATGCACCTGAAGAAGAAGCCACCATGACTTACGGCTGTAATATTAACGTCAGTTCAAGTGAAAGCAACCGTGAATTATACTACATTCCCACTGTTGTACCATCATTGCCAGCTGTCTTCACTAAAAAGATGTATTTTTGGCCGATTGCACACAGTGAACTAAAAAGAAATGCCCGCTTGACACAAAATCCGGGTTGGACTTATTATGATTAATACATTATAAAAATAGTTTTATGAAAACAATATATCATATTTTATGTGCAGTAGTACTTCTATGTACCTTTGGTGCCTGTAACCAAGAATGGGAAGATGAATTGTACAAGCAGGCTGTATCATTCGGTAAAAATGGAGTAGCCAACATTTATCTGAGATATAAGCCGGAAGGAAAAGTCACTTATCAAGTGCCAATAGTATTAAGCGGCTCTACTATGAACGAAGCTGATCTGAACGTCAACATAGCAGTGGATCCAGATACCTTGGAACAACTGAATTTTGAGCGTTACAGATATCGTGATGATTTATATTACATTGAATTGGACAAACAATATTACAACCTACCATCTACCCAAGTGACTATTCCTAAAGGAACGAGTGTAGGAATACTGGATATAGATTTCACATTAGGTAACTTGAATATGGTAGACCAATATATCTTACCTTTAACCATTACTGAAGGACAAGGCTATGAGGTAAATTATCGTAAGCACTATCGTAAGGCATTGCTGAATATTATCCCATTTAATGACTACTCAGGGTCTTACTCTGCTACAGCCGGTCTAGTCTATCAACGTGACAAAGCTGACAATGAACAAGTACCAGTAGCTATGTCTACTCGTAATCTGAAAGTTGTAGATGATAAGTCTGCATTTTTCTATGCCGGTCTAACAGACGAAGAACTGGAAAACCGAGAATTATATAAAGTCATCGCTCACTTTGAAGATGAAGGAATTATGACACTAGAAGCTCCTCACGCTGACCAAATCGGCTTCAAATTTATTTCAGCTGACTATCTAATCACAGAAGAGAAAGATGCTTTGCAACCTTACTTACTACATCGTTACATCAAGATCAACATGGAGTACGAGTATAATGAGCTTATACCAAATACGGATCTTTATATTCCATATCGCTTCTTCGGTTCCATAACCATGGAACGTAAGATTAATACGACTGTTCCAGACGAAGACCAAGCCATTATCTGGTAAGGCACAATAAATCAACCTTAAATGAGACTGTGCATAAAACAATACGCAGTCTCATTTAACAAACATATTTTATCATGAAAAACAGCAAATGGTTATTAGGAGCTATCCTTTTTTTGTCTTCTTGTAGCAATAACATGCTTCAAGTTGAAGATGATTCATTGAATGCAATGGAAAAAGAAGTAATACTATCAATAAATGAAAAACAAGCACAAGAGATGCAAAGTGATAATATAGATTTATTAAACACGAATGATTCTCAAAAAACAATATATTATCCTGCAATGTCTTTTTCTATAAATCATGAAAGCAATTATGTTCATGACGAGGTGGTCATTACTGTTCCTAAATTAGATCAAGATTATATATACAATACAGAAGGAAAACATCCAGATTTTCCTCAATATAATATATCTATGGGGGCACATTGCCAAATACAATATAGAATACATTATAATAACACTAAAGGTCCTTGGTATTATTATCACCCAGATACAATATTATCCAAAGAAGCCCATACTATCGAAGTTAAAAATTATCATCCAGATGATCTTTCTCGATTATTTATAGTAAGACTTAACGCTGCTAGACTACCAAAAGCTCCCTTCGATATACGGGGAAGGTTAGTTGGCAGTGCACAATTCAATGGTGAGTATGTAAGCACAGTAACCAAATGGCTCCCAGATAACTGGAGTTATGAACCTTGGGCGCAGAATTTCAATGGTTTTGAATACAATAATAGTGATAACGACAAGCCAGATCGCCAAATAGTAGATGTTCGTGCTCAATTAAATTTTAGTATAACTATATATATTGATAGGAGTGAAAGCGGAATCTATGAATTGAGATTCGGTAACCAAATAGTTAGAAAGCCATATACAAAAGGAGAAAGTCTTATCACACATACATTTACTGAGGAATTATTTTTTAAAGCATATTTAAACTCACATTACTCTATAAAAAGGAATTTTGAAGGAAAAGATTATGATTTTAACTTTTATATTTCACCAGGATACAGAGGAGAAATGCTATATGCATCTGCAGAAGCATATAAGTATCATTAATTCTGCTAAAGAAAGAGCGTCAATAATACAATAATAGAATCTCAAATAGATCTCAAAGCCCGTTCAGTTATTGGCGGTTTCTGAATGCTAATTTTGATAAATAAAATACAGAAAAAATTATCTGATCCTACTTGAACCGTACCCGAAGCATACTTGCCCCGTAATTCCCTACTCAGAAGTATCTCTGAACAGAAGTGACACAGTTCAAGTAGGCCCCAGGTGCGCTTTAGACAGCTTACAACTATACAATAAATAGTGATAAATGCATTAAGAAGTGACTAAATATGAAAAAGAAAAGATTGCTCTACTTATTAGCGAGTGTCACACTCTGCTGCACTCTACAAGCTGCAGAACCTCAAAAAGACGTAACGGATAACTACAGAAATAACCGCTATCCGCTACTTCAAAAGCCATTAATAGAACTTCCCTTGGGCAGTATCAAGCCCCAAGGTTGGTTAAGAGAGATGCTAATCCGGCAAAAGAATGGTGCCACCGGACAGATGGACACCCTCTATCCTTTAGTCATGGGCGAACGCAATGGTTGGCTAGGAGGTGATGGTGACCAATGGGAACGTGGTCCTTATTGGATTGACGGCTTATTGCCTCTTGCCTATATCCTGGATGATAAAGAACTGAAAGCTAAGGTGCAGCCTTGGATAGAATGGGCTTTGCAAAGCCAACGCGAAGACGGCTTTTTTGGTCCGGCAAAAGACTATCCGGGTGAACCGGGATTACAGCGTGATAATTCACATGATTGGTGGCCACGTATGGTAATGTTGAAAATCTTACAACAATACTATTCGGCAACCAACGATGAGAGAATCATCACCTTTATGACCAAATACTTCCGTTATCAACTAAATACCTTACCACAGAAACCCCTAGGACACTGGAGTTTTTGGGCTGAATTCCGTGCCTGCGATAACCTGCAGGCTGTATATTGGCTGTATAATCTCACAGGGGAGGCTTTCTTACTCGAATTAGGGCATCTATTGCACCAACAGAGTTACAGCTTTGTTGATATGGTAAACCGAGGGGATTTGCGCCGCATCTGTACAATACACTGTGTAAATCTGGCACAAGGTATCAAAGAACCGATCATTTATTATCAGCAAGACACCAATCCTAAATACATTGATGCTGTAAAAAGAGGGTTTCAGGATATCCGTCAATTTCACGGACAGCCACAAGGAATGTATGGTGGAGATGAAGCATTACATGGAAACAACCCTACACAGGGTTCTGAATTATGCGCCGCTGTAGAATTGATGTACTCCCTTGAAAAGATGGTAGAAATTACAGGAGATATTGATTTTGCCGATCACCTGGAACGCATAGCCTTCAATGCTCTGCCTACCCAGATATCAGACGACTTCATGACTAAACAATACTTCCAGCAACCCAACCAGATTATGGTAACTCGTCACCGCCGTAATTTCGATCAGGATCATGAAGGTACGGATATTACTTTCGGCACATTGACCGGCTATCCTTGCTGTTTTTCAAATATGCATCAAGGCTGGCCAAAATTCACACAGCATTTATGGTATGCAACGCCCGATAATGGTATTGCCGCCTTTACCTATTCTCCATCAGAAGTCACAGCTAAAGTAGGTAACAATGTATCGGTCGTAATTAGTGAAGATACCTATTATCCTATGGATAACCGTATATCCTTCACTATTAAAGAAGTGAAGAACAAAACCAAACAAGTCGAATTCCCGCTACACTTACGCATTCCGAAATGGTGCAAACGTGCTGAGATAATAGTAAACGGCAAGGCAGAACAATACATTGAAGGAGGGCGGATCGCTGTTATCAATCGTATATGGAAGCGAAATGACAATGTAGAATTACACTTACCCATGGAAGTTTCTACCAGTACATGGTACGAGAATGCTGTGACTATTGAAAGAGGCCCATTAGTATATGCTCTTAAAATAAAGGAAAACTGGAAAAAAGAAAATCTCAATAATAGCTGGTATGGCCCCCATTATTATCAAGTTACTTCATCCGAACCTTGGAATTATGGGTTGGTGGACTTTGATCGCAGCCAAGTGAATAAAATAGCACAAGTTAGTATTGATAGCCAAAAACAGCAATCAATATTCCCCTGGAATCAAGAGAATGCACCGATTGAAATCAAGATGAAAGCCCGCCTTATTCCCACATGGACAGTTTACAATGAAATGGCAGGGCCTCAACCTTTCTCCTTCTGCAACGGTGCTAAAGGAGAAGAACAGGAAATCACATTAATACCTTATGGTTGCACCACCCTACGTATCTCTGAATTCCCCATTGTTGGAAAATAATTTAGTTAACAATATCACTAAAATCAATAACAATATGAATTTTAATCATCTGAAAACAGCAATGATCTGCCTACTGGCAGTATGCACCCAGATCACTCATGCCAGCACACAGCAAGTGAATATCGAGCGCTCTTTCATGGTTGGAGACGGTATTGCTCAATTCATACCCACAGGGTATGATGCAAAGAAAATTCCATCATTTGCCCTACAAAGTGAACCACGTAAAAAAGGCGAACTGGCATCAAACTGGACACTAATGCCGGAATTCTTCTTGAATGATGGAAAAGCAGGAGCTTCCCTGACAGTACCTGAAGGCACAAGCCTTTATGGAGGTGGTGAAGTTACCGGTACGCTACTGAGAAACGGCAAAACGATTAAATTATGGAACACAGATTCAGGAGCCTATGGAGTAGATGGCGGTAAACGCCTGTATCAATCACATCCTTGGATTATGGGTGTACGCAAAGACGGCACTTCTTTTGGTATTCTATTTGATACTACCTGGAAAGCCGAACTCTCCAGTATGGATGACAAGATAGAGTTAAGAAGTGAAGGTGAATTATTCCGTGTCTTCATCATTGACAGAGAGTCTCCCCAAGCTGTTGTAAAAGGTCTGTCAGAGCTCATTGGAACCATGCCAATGATTCCCCGGTGGGCAATGGGTTATCAGCAATGCCGATTCTCCTATTCACCAGATAGCCGCGTACTTGAAATTGCCGATAACTTCCGTGAAAGACGTATCCCCTGTGATGTTATATGGATGGATATTGACTACATGGACGGATATCGCATCTTCACTTTTAACCCGAAAGGTTTCCCAAATCCAAAGAAATTAAATCAAGATTTACATTTGCGTGGTTTCCACAGTGCCTGGATGATCGACCCGGGAGCAAAAGTTGATCCCGATTATTTTGTTTACAAATCAGGAACAGAAAATGATGTATGGGTAAAAACTGCAGATGGAAAGGAGTATAATGGAGATGCATGGCCCGGTTCCGCAGCTTTTCCGGACTTTACATGCCCCAAAGTATCTAAATGGTGGAGTGGCCTATATAAGGATTTCCTTGCACAAGGAGTAGACGGTGTATGGAATGATGTGAACGAACCTCAAATTAGTAATACTCCCACTGGAACCATGCCTGAAGACAATTTTCACCGGGGTGGTGGCAATTTACCTGCCGGTAGTCACCTGCAATATCACAATGTGTACGGTTTTCTGATGGTAAAAGCATCCAGAGCCGGAATAGAGGCTGTACGGCCCGAAAAACGCCCGTTTATTCTGACTCGTTCTAACTTTTTGGGAGGACAACGCTATGCAGCAACTTGGACCGGGGATAACGGCTCCTCATGGGAACATCTGAAAATGTCCATTCCTATGTCTATCACGCTGGGATTATCCGGACAGCCCTTTAGCGGTGCAGATATAGGTGGGTTCCTGTTCAATGCGGACGCAGACTTGTGGGGACACTGGATTGGTCTAGGCGCTTTCTACCCGTTCTCCCGCGCTCACGCCTGTGCCGGAACCAATGATAAAGAGCCTTGGGCATTTGGTAAAGAAGTAGAAGATGCGGCACGTACAGCATTGGAACGCAGATACATGCTATTACCTTACCTCTATACTTTATTACAGGAAGCCTCTGAAACCGGCATGCCTATCATGCAACCAGCTTTCTTCGCCGATCCTAAGGATTTATCCTTGCGTGGAGAGGAGAAAGTATTCTTGCTTGGTAGCGATCTACTGGTTATACCTTCCTGGGCTGAACAAGCAGCACTGCCTAAAGGTATTTGGGAAGAGTTCTCCTTATTCCCCGGAGACAATAAAGATAAATATCAGTCAAAACTCAAAATACGTGGAGGAGCCATTATTCCTACAGGGAAGATCATACAGAACACTACTGAGAAATCACTAGACCCGCTCACACTACTGGTTTGTCTGGACGAACAGGGCAAAGCAAGTGGTAGTATGTACTGGGATGAAGGAGAAGGATGGTCTTTCAAGAAAGGAAACTACAGTTTGCAACAGTTCACTGCCGAAAAGGGAGCAAATAACAAGGTAATTGTGAAGTTAGCAGGAAAAACAGGCAAGTACCAGACAGAAAACAAGGACATGGCCATTGTAAAAGTAGTTACCAAACAAGGTATACGTCAAGGAAGTGGAAACCTCACAGAGGGAATTGAAATTCAACTATAAATATATAATTCAAGTATCGCATGTCTCCAATGTGCGATACTTGAACTAATAATATCTGATGCTCCAATGAATACTCAGACAATTTATCTCGCCTCTAAGCCGCATTATGAAATTCTGGATGGATTGCGTGGCGTGGCAGCTGTTATGGTCGTAGCCTTCCATCTTCTTGAAGCACATTCGGGTGGCAACCATCTCGCACAAATCATTAATCACGGCTATCTTGCCGTCGACTTCTTTCTTTATGCTTTCGGGCTTTGTAATAGGTTATGCCTATGATGACCGTTGGAACCGGATGAGTATCGGCACTTTCTTCAAACGCCGTGTCATCCGCCTGCATCCTATGGTAATTATGGGTAGCATTATCGGAGCCCTTTTCTTTTTCCTACAGAAATCCCCCTGTTTTCCCAATATAGATAACGTATCGGTCGGAACAGTTCTGATAATCATGCTCTATGGCTGTACGTTGCTTCCCCTTCCTTTGAAGTGGGACATTCGCGGGTGGACGGAAATGCACCCGTTGAACGGGCCGGCATGGTCGCTCTATTATGAATATATCGGCAATATCCTGTACGCACTGTTTGTCCGTAAGTTCAACAAGGTTGCTTTGTCCATCCTTGTTTTTCTGGCAGCTTGTGCCACTTTGCATCTCTGTCTTACAGCGCCTAATGGTGATATCGTAGGCGGATGGGCATTGAATTGGGAACAGCAGTATGTGGGCTTTGTCCGTTTGCTCTATCCGTTCTTTGCAGGTTTGCTGCTTTCACGTCTGGGCTGGCTCATACGGGTAAAGAAACGTGCATTCTGGTGGTGTAGCCTGATGATTGTGATAGTTCTTTCCGTTCCCCGTATTGGCGGTGAAGATGGCTTCTGGATGAACGGACTCTACGAGGCACTTTGCATTATCTTTATCTTCCCGGTCATTGTTTCGATGGGAGCCGGTGGCAAAGTGACGGGAAAGCGCTCTGTAGGTATCTGTAAGTTCCTGGGCGATATCTCATATCCCGTTTATATCACTCATTATCCGTTGATATACACATATACGGCCTGGGCATGCAACCATAATGCGACCATCACCGAAGGTCTTCTTTATATGATACTGACCTTTGTCGGAGCTTTCGTCCTTGCTTATGCCTGTGTTCCTGAAGCTCTATGACGAACCGGTACGCAAATGGCTGACCAATCGCTTTCTGAAAGGAGCACGTAAGATCAAGTAAATAAATTCAGCTTCATATAGCTTTCATAATCCTATCTCCCTTATTTATCGACCTTTACGCTGAAAGCATCCCTTTAGGGGATACTTTCAGCTTTCAGCCGTCACCACAACTGCAGAAACATTCTTCAGTCTCATTACCTCCTTACCACTTGATACACATTTCCATACTCTGTGTGCCGACGCACCACCCCCGCTTTCAGCAGCACTTGGCCGAAGCGCATAGGATTGACGCTGCGCATGGCAGCGGAATTCTTTTGCTGAAGTTCCCTGAAAATCTGGGCAGCCGTAAGACCGATACACTTCTCACCGGAATTCGCCACACGAAAATAACTATGAAAAACATCCTCTGCGGGACAAACACGGTAGAACGCCTCATTCTGCACCTGCAACACCTGCTCCTCTTCTTTGGTGAACCAATCGCGCCTCCCCGCAAGCAGTTCCGCCTTCAGTTGTGCATAAATCTGGTCATGTTCTATATGGGTACAATCGATCACCCGCTCCACTTCCACGCAAAGAAAACGGCGGCTTCCCGTAGGGTCGGTAAGTAAGTCGAAACGGTTACTGGTACCAATAAAAGAGGCGACACGAGGCAGTTGGCGGAAGCTCTGCTGATAGGCCTTACGAATATTCAAGTCAGACATTTGCATCAGGTTCTTCAGCAACGGCATTTTGCTTTCGGCATACTTATCAAACTCGTCCATATTCAGCAAGCCCATTTCCGCCAAAAGGCGTTCCGCCTGCCCTTGCGAAGTAAGCTTCAAATTATCCACATAATATCGCCGCAGAACCATCGGCATCAATGACTTGCAAAATGTGGATTTCTGCCATCCCTGCTCTTGACTTACAAGAATAGGCGCCACACTGTTGGCATGTATGCCTGCCAGCCCCGACCACTGCGCGGCAAGCCCCAGCATCCAGATATGAAATCCCTGCACCCAATGCGGACAGTCGGAAACCCGCAAGGCGAGCTGTGTCAGCCGGTCAACGCCGTCCCATTGCGGCAATTCCTCCATATAGAGCTGAAAGGGGTGATAATCGGGAATGTAAGTAGAATAGATGTAGCGACTCAAATCCTTGTCCCAGCAAGGGATACCCTCAGCATGAGCCTCAATACAGAAAGCGTTCAGGTTTCGCTTACCGACAGGCAGGAAAGCGAAATCACGCTGCCCGGCAGGACGGAATTCGGTCTCTTCCGTCAACAGATTATAACGGAAATCATAACGTTTCGTCAGAAAATCCATAACCTGTCTCGTCAGGCGAACCGTTGTATTCGTGTTGTCTCCGGATTCCGACGCCTCCGATGTTTTCTTTTTCGCTTTCTGCCTTTCCGATAAAGCCAACAACTGTTGCGCCTCGCGCAACAAGCGACGTTGTTCCAATGTCATTAATTTCTTTTTCATAACTTCTTTTCATTTTAATAGTAAACAGGTTTCGTTTTGTCAGTACCAACGCTACGAATTTACTACAACGAGAAAGCGCTTTGCAAGCATTCCATCAACTATTTTCCAGAGAACACAGTTAGAAAGAAAGTAAGGACTTTCATAGGTAAATCTTACTAATATCACTATCTTTGTATGCTGACTTATAAACGGCCCACTCCAGTTGTTCACTCGACCAACTCCAGTCACTCATTCTACCAACTCCAGTCATTCACTCGACCGACTCCAGTGGTTCACTTTCAAGACAGCACCTTCGAGTCAACAAGTATATACATTTAAAGCATTAAGAAACAAGCATTATGGCAATAGTTTACGATTGGTACGAGAACCCCAACGCGGAAGGGGAATCGGAAGAAAGAGGGCTGCATCCCCGCCCGTTGCTCAACGGCAAAGTGAGCATGGAGCAATTATATTATCGGGTACACGAACGCAGTTCGCTCAGCGTGGGTGATGCAAAAAGCGCAATAGACACTTTGACCCAGCTTTGCGGAGAAGAGCTACGCGAAGGTCGGGAGGTGCACATCGAGGGATTGGGCTATTTTTCCCCCACTTTGGAAGCCACACAGAAAGTGACCCGCAAGACCAAGAACAAGCATTTGAAACTACGCTTAAAAGGTGTTAGTTTTCGCCCGGACATTCGTCTGAAAGCCGCACTGGCAGGTGTTACAGCCACCCAAAGTAAATACACGCGCCACTCCCTGCGACTCTCCGAAGTAGAGATAGATATGCGCTTGAAAGAGTATTTCACGGAACATGAACTGCTGCTTCGCATCGATTTCCAGGAATTATGCGGCATGGCACGCACCACCGCCAACAACCATCTGCAACGATTGCAAAAAGAGGGCAAACTGACAAATGTAGGAAGACGCGCACAGCCGATCTATCGCCCCATGCCGGGATATTACGGTATGTCGAGGGATGCGGAACTCAAGAGATAAAGTTAGAAACACTTCCCTTCAAAATAAGTGAAAGAAAACGCATCGTCGCTATAAGAACTTTTGTTATCTTTGTGTCGTTATGCTACAAAGCAACAGATTAAAAAACAATAGTAGGAGGACAGAAAATGGATCCATTGGAATATATAGTACCGAACAGAAAGAGACTTCCCTACGGAATGATGAACTTTGCGGTTATTCGCCGCGAAGACTATTATTATGTAGACAAAACCCGCTTTATCCCCCTGATAGAACAGGCGGATCGTTTCTTTTTCTTCATCCGTCCGCGACGCTTCGGCAAGAGCTTGACACTGAACATATTGCAACACTACTACGATGTAAACACCCGCGATAAGTTCGATGACCTCTTTGGTGGCCTCTACATTGGTGAACACCCCACACCGAACCGAAATAGCTACCTCGTGCTCTATCTCAACTTTTCCGGCATCAGCGGCGAGCTGAATGATTACCGCAAAGGGTTGGATGAACACTGCGGTACTACCATCGAGAGTTTTTGTAAGAAATATGCCGACCTCCTCCCCCCGGACACCTGGGAAGAACTGCACACCAAAAGCGGAGCTGTAGCGCAACTGGAGTTCATCTATCAGGCATGCGAGCGTGCCGGACAGAAAATGTATCTCTTCATCGATGAATACGACCACTTCACCAATGCTATCCTTTCCAATCCCGAAAGTTTACGCCGATACACTGACGAGACGCATGGCGAAGGTTATTTGCGGAATCTATTCAACAAGGTGAAAGCAGGCACCTATTCCAGTATCGAGCGTTGCTTCATCACCGGTGTAAGCCCCGTGACGATGGACGACCTGACCAGCGGATTCAACATCGGTACTAACTACTCACTCTCACCGGATTTCAATCAAATGATGGGTTTCACGGAAGAGGAAGTACGCGAAATGCTGACTTATTATTCTACCACCAGCCCTTTCCATCATACCGTTGACGAGTTGATAGAAATGATGAAACCATGGTACGACAATTACTGTTTTGCGCAGGATTGTTACGGTGAAACCACAATGTACAATTCCAATATGGTGCTCTACTTCGTCAAAAACTACATTATACGCGGTAAAGCACCGCAAAACATGATAGAAAGCAATATCCGCATCGACTACGAGAAGTTGCGCATGCTTATCCGCAAGGACAAGGAATTTGCCCATGACGCTTCCATCATTCAGACTTTAGTGAGCCAGGGATTTATCACCGGTGATCTGAAAGACGGCTTCCCTGCCGCCAGTATCACCAATCCTGATAATTTCGTGAGCTTGCTCTACTATTTCGGGATGCTCACCATCAGCGGCATGCACGAAGGAAAAACCAAACTGACCATCCCCAACATGGTGGTACAGGAACAACTCTACACCTATCTGCTGAATACCTACAACGATGCCGACCTGAGCTTCAGCAGCTATGAAAAGAGCGAACTATCCAGCGCATTAGCCTATCGGGGTGATTGGAAAGCTTACTTCGACTACATCGCCGACTGCCTGAAACGTTATGCCTCACAGCGCGACAAGCAAAAGGGCGAATTCTTCGTCCACGGTTTCACCCTCGCCATGACTGCTCAGAACCGCTTCTATCGTCCCATTTCCGAACAGGACACGCAGGCTGGATATGTCGACATCTTCCTCTGTCCGATGCTGGAGATTTACTCCGACATGACGCACAGTTACATCGTGGAACTGAAGTATGCCAAGTATAAAGACCCCGAAACACGCGTGGAAGAATTACGCCAAGAAGCCATTGTCCAAGCCAACCGCTACGCCGACACGGACACAGTGAAACGTGCCATCGGCCACACCCAACTGCACAAGATTGTAGTGGTATATAAAGGGATGGAAATGCGGGTGTGCGAGGAAGTAATGTAATCTTCCTGAAAGCACTTCCCCATCCTTCAGACGGCAGTTTCAGCGGAAAAGCCAATGAATGAGACAACAATGAAAGATGAAAGAATTTTGCAGATAATCAGTGCGTACTGAATTATCTGCAAAGTTCTTTTTAATTGTCACGAAAGAAGACATATACGTCACAAATGTATAACACGCAAATCACTATAAACCACCATATTTGCAGGAAATATTATATCAATAAATCCAATAACATGAAACAAAAGATTCTTTTCTTATCATTCTTATTGGGAGCCAGTTCTCTCTTATTCTCCCAAAGCAAGAAAGATATAGTAGACTATGTAAACCCACTAGTAGGGACAGACTCCAGTTTCGAATTATCCAATGGTAATACCTATCCTGCCATCGCAATGCCCTGGGGGATGAACTTCTGGACCCCACAAACCGGAAAGATGGGAGAAGGATGGACTTATACCTATGCATCTAACCGTATCAGAGGTTTCAAACAAACACATCAACCCAGCCCTTGGATAAACGACTACGGACAGTTCGCCATCATGCCCATTACAGGTGAGCCCGTATTCGACCAGGACAAGCGTGCAAGCTGGTTCAATCATAAATCTGAAGTATCTACACCCTATTATTACCGCGCATTCCTCTCCGATCACAATATTACAACAGAAATTGTACCTACGGAGCGGGCAGCCATATTCCGCTTTACCTTTCCCGAGAGCAAGGATTCTTATGTAGTAATTGATGCATTCGACAATGGTTCGTATGTGAAAGTTATTCCGGCCGAGAATAAGATCATCGGCTACACGACCAAAAACAGCGGTGGCGTACCGGCCAACTTTAAGAACTACTTCACCATTACTTTCGACAAGCCCTTCACTTACTCGGCAACCGTAAACAATGGTGAAATCAAAGTAGGCCAACCAGACGTTAAAGAAAATCATGCCGGCGCCATTATCGGATTCGCCACCCGCAAGGGAGAAAAAGTATGTGCCCGGATCGCATCTTCCTTCATCAGTCCCGAACAGGCTGAACAGAATCTGAAAGAACTCGGTTCAATGAATCTGGAAGAACTAAAGCTGAAAGGTAAAGAACGCTGGAACGAAGTACTCGGACGAATAGAGGTTGAATCGGACAACGAAGATCAACTTCGCACCTTCTACTCCTGTTTATACCGCAGCGTTTTATTTCCCCGGACGTTCCATGAGATTGATGCGGCGGGAAACATCCTGCATTATAGCCCGCACACCGGCAAGGTGATGCCCGGACGCTTCTTTACAGATACCGGTTTTTGGGATTCCTTCCGCGGAGAACTCCCAATGATTAACCTGATATACCCTTCCATGAGCCGACAAATGGAAGAAGGTTTCCTGAATGCCTATCTGGAGAGTGGTTTCTTCCCGGAATGGGCCAGTCCGGGACATCGCGACTGCATGGTAGGCAATAATTCCGCATCAGTAATGGCAGATGCCTATGTGAAAGGCAACATCAAACAGAATGCCGAGAAAATGTATGAAGGTTTGTTGCATGGAGCAAACAACCAGCATCCCACGGTTCCTTCTTCCGGCCGCATGGGCTACAAGGAATACAATGAATTGGGATATGTACCTTCCGATATCGGTCAAAGTGCCGCCCGTACCCTTGAATACGCCTACAATGACTGGTGTATCTATCAGATGGGGAAAAAACTGGGCAGACCCGCATCGGAACTGGACATCTACAAGAAACGCAGCCAGAACTATAAGAACCTGTTCTATGCTCCTTACCGCCTGATGAGCGGCAAAGACCGCAACGGCAACTTCCCGCAGCACTTCGATCCGGTGGAATGGTGGGGACCTTTCACTGAAGGAAACAGTTGGCATTATTCCTGGTCCGTATTCCATGATATGCGGGGCTTAATTAACCTGATGGGAGGTGACAAGAACTTTGTTGCTATGCTCGACTCTGTATTTACTACGCCGCCCGTATTCGGCGCAAACACTAATACCCGGCAAAGCCTGATACACGAAATGCGCGAAATGCAGGTCATTGACATGGGGCAATACGCACATGGCAACCAGCCCATACAACACATGATTTATCTCTATAACTACGCCGGGCAACCCTGGAAAACACAGTATTGGGTACGCGAAGTGATGAACCGTCTTTACCAGCCAACCCCTGACGGATATTGCGGAGACGAAGATAACGGACAGACTTCAGCCTGGTATGTCATGTCGGCATTAGGTTTTTATTCCGTCTGCCCGGGTACGGACGAATACGTGTTGGGCGCACCACTCTTCAGAAATGCCAAGATACATCTGGAAAATGGCAAAACTATCGAGATTTCTGCGCCCCTAAACAGCGATGAAAACCGCTATATCAGCGATGTACGATACAATGGCAAGAAGTATGACAAGAATTATCTGAACCACTCCTTATTGATAAAAGGTACCAAAATCAGGTTCGACATGGACAGCCAACCCAACTATAAACGCGGAACAGAACCGGATAGCTTCCCCTATTCTTTCTCAGATAAAGAGAAATAATCATGATATCAAACAATATGAAAAGGAAAATAGCAACTTTCTCCAGTCCCACGCCTTCAGCAACAATGGTATCTCGACATACAATTGTTATAGGTCAATCTCAAAATGCTGGTAATCCTTCAATGAGATCCAGTCTCCTCCCCATTCAAATCCGGCTTCCGTAAAGAGCCGGTATGCCAGGTCGTTATGATCTATCTTGTACGGTATATCCGTCCTGTTATCACGGTCGAAAGCGTATGGTTCACCGGTAGCGGGTTCTATGTGCCAGGAGCCGTCAGCTTTTTCCTTGACGTATGGATTGTAAAGCGTATTAATGTCGATGGCAAGGCCAAGTCCGTGCTTGGAAATCTTGGTAGTGGAGCCGGTCATGAAGCGGAAGTTGAACGATGAGGAGTTGTTGGCACGCATAGAACTTTCATCGTCGGCATCGTAGTTGTCAATGAGCACCATCCGCTCAATGCGGTAGTCCGCCAGGTAGAGCTGTCGAAATATGTCGATCGCTTTATCGGCAATGGCGGCGTTCACCACCATCTCACCCCGTTGGGGGTTGCCGTCAGCGTTGCGATGCAATACTTTTAGATAACGCAGTTCGGACCGATTCAAAGGACAGTCCTCTTTCCATGACTTGAGCCACATGCGGCTGAATATCTGGTCGCTGATGGTTTCCGAACGGAACCAGGCATCCACACCGGAGCGTTCTACGTCAGCTTCGGATACCAACGTTTCGGCAGTCCACTCATCGTCAGGATTTTGATGTCCGAGGTCGTTGTCACATCCAACCAAGAGTAAGGTGAAGGACATGACAAAAAGTAGCAGGTATTTTCTTCTTATCATATTTGTTAATGTACTTATTATTTGTCTTTACTTCTCAAATTTCCACGTCGGCAGTTCGCTGCGACGAGTAGTGGAGGTACAGTAGAAGAGAGTGTCGCGGTAAGTGCGAATGTAGTCTATGGTCACAGTGTTGTCTGTAAAGCTCTTTACATGTACGGTTTGTACCGGCTTATTGGGGTCTGACATATAGAGGGTATCGTTGCGGAAAGCATATCGAAACCGTAGCTTATTCAACAGCGTATCATTTTGGATGGTGTAGAAGGTCATTATACTGTCCGGAGTATAGACTTCGTAGAATTGCTGTTCATGCGGGTTATTGATGTAGTCGAAAACTACGGTATCAGAAACGGCTCCCAGCACGGCTTGAGTCACTGTTTCATAATGCCATGTGCCAACGAAATCCGGCATTCCGGATTCTGTGGAATTTGTTTTGTTTGTTGTTCCTTTGCATGATACAAATGCAATTGTTGTCATCAAGACGATACTGACGATATAAAATAGTTGCTTCATAATAAAATGATGATTTATTGTTTATATTTTTTCTGATTTCAGCGAATTAATACATTCTTAAACTCTCTGGTGACAGTCTGTCCCGTAGAAGGTTCAAGGTTATAGAATACCGAGAGTGTTCCGTCTACTCCTATCGCTACATTTAATTCCATAGTCTGTCCGTCTTTAGTCACCATGCGCAGTTCACCGGTAGCATTGTTCACGCGCCAGTACATGCTGAGCGTTCTTTCATGCTCACCGAAGCGTGCGTATGCGGTAGATGAACCGTCCTCACAAAACAGAATGTCTGTTTCGCCCAAAAACCAACCTTCATCTTGCATTCCGGAGTGAATCTCCACCCACTCACCGTTTATCTTTTCGTAGCTCTTAGAGTAATTCCATTTGCCTATGAGCTTCTCGGCAAGCGTCTTCTGTGTTTCATCCATGCGGGAGTATTTCCATCTGAACTCACCATCCATCAATTCGCCTGTCTCCGCATCGAGAGCCTCGCCGTACCCCATTTCAAATGAAGTGGCATTCAGGCTGAGTACATCTACGGTCATTGTTCCGAGTGTCAGTTTGTTGGCGGCTTCGTCTGTCTTCCATTCGCCCAGGTTGAGCTTCGTGTAGCCATCGGGTGCCGTAAAAGCGCTCAACACTGTGCCGTCCGTGCGGATAGTATAGGTTTGTCCCTGACCTTCAGGGATGGGATCTTCCACCCACTTGCCATCCAGCTTTTTGTAGCTCTCCTTCATGCTCCACTTGCCGATAACATTCTCGGCGACGGGTTTCAGGATTTTATCATCAGATTCGGGTGTCGCTTCGTCACTGCAACCGGTGAAGGTGAAAGCAAGAATGGCGACAGCCATCATCGTCAGCAGTGCTGATATTTTTTTGATTGAACTTTTCATTTTGATTTTCATTATTTATTGCATCGTATTCTTGTTAAATAGGTCAGAAAGCTAAGCACGAGCGAACTGCGTAACCGCGCTGGTCCTTATTGCCGTAGTCTACTATGTCGCCGTAGCGCATGTACAAGCCGTAAGCAAAGTATGCAGGATCGTAACGGTCCTCTGAACTCGACCAATACTCGTCTTTCCATCCGTCACCTCCGACATTTTGGATACTCCTCAATATGACATCCCTGTTTTCGAGCCAATACCGGCATTGTCCGCCGGAAGGAAGAAACCAACCGCTGGTTTGGGATGGCGCAGGACATACAGTTTCATAATTCACGGCATGATAGACGGCAGGGAATGCATCTGAAAGATTCCAGTTTTTGTCTTTATTGAATGCTACAATGGTCTGCGTGCTACTGTAGCCATTGAAACCGGAATTGTTATTTCTGTCGCAACCTACCTCTGTTCCATAACTACCCCATTGGCATGAGTTGCCGACATTGGCATCATGGAGAGCAAGCACATAACCGTGGACTTTCTGCATCAGAGTCGTACCGTCTTTCAATGTATAGTTGCCATTGTCAGCCCAGTCACCTGAATCGTCGCGGCCTTTTTTCAGCACAACCCCTATACAGGCGGCTTTCTGCCAGGATGCCAATTCGGTAGATTTGTCGGCAAAGGAGCCGTCGGAAAAGTAGAAGTCGCCTGTATCGGCATCCTCCATCGCTTTATTGCCGATAGGGGAAATCTGCCCACCAATGAAGTTTTCGTTATCTGCACTAAATATTGCTGTGCACACAACCTCTTCCGTTCCTACGTTCGTAACCTGAAAGGTGTAATCCCCCTGCCATGCCTCGCCTTTGAGCAAATCGAATGCTTTCTGGCAAGCCTCGTAAACCTGTTTGTCACATTCTTCTACAGAACCCTTCTTGGTGAATGGTTTGCCTGTGATGCCGAGTGCAGTCTGGAAGCCTTTCTCTATCTTGCTCATCTCGGCAAGGAAATCGGGATGCGATGCCGACATGTTGGAGAAGCCGTATGTGTAAGTCACTTCTGTCACAGGATCGTCATCGTCACTGCACGCGGTGAAGGTGAAAGTAAGGATGGCGATAGCCATCATCGTCAGCAGTGCTGACATTTTTTTGATTGATCTTTTCATTTTGATTTATCGTTTTTGAAATTTATAAATTCTGACATATTGGCTGAATAAAGATTACCATAGTTTTCGGCATTATAAACCATTACATGACTTCCGACAGTATTGATGAACAGCCGATAATAGAGGTCGCGCATAGCTACATCCTTGTTATCGGTTATTTGTTCGATAAAAGTGGAGGTGAAACGGTTGCTCATCCACACTTTCATCTCTCCGTTGAAGACATCAGCCTTGGATGTTTCGTCACCGTTGGCCGCAGTGATGAACAGCATTCCGGGGATGCCCTCGCACTGCTCCATCACACCACCCGAAAAACATGCCTCCACCATCATGAGAAGTTTACGGTAACGCCTTTTGAGGTTCATATCCTTAAAAACAGTAGACAGGTCATCGCCTGTCATGGCGTAAGGCTCCTCATCCCAGCACATGGCTCCCGGTACACCGTGTCCGCTCCAGAAAACGAACAGGTTGTCGTTTTCAGTAGATTCGATTACTGTGGGCAGACTTTCGCTTTTTTCGCCATTCAGAATAGCAAGTATATCTTTTGCCTTCAACGATGACATACGATAATCAATCTCTACATTCTCATACACATTGTTTCCCCCAATAGTCACCTGTATAACTCCTTTGTTGGGATTTGAGACATTATCGGCTATGTCATCCTCGACAATGAGAATGATACGGTCGTCGGTATATCCGGCCTGTCTGAGCTGCTGATAGATAGCGAGCACATCTGCCTGATGGCGGTAATTGGTCCATTCCTTGGAGGAAGCAACAAGGAGTGCCCAGTTGCCGGTATGTGCAGGGTAATTGAATTCCCCTGAATTGTTGAAATCCTGCATCTGAGAGGCTTTCCAGTTCCAGCCGGCAAGTGTCGCATCCGTGCGGTTCCCTCCGTCGCTGGTATTATAGTCAAGGATGATATACTGTCCGTTGTAAACCTTGAAATTATAGTAGGTGGTGGCAAGTACATTGGTAAACACCTTTGCATCGAACCTTAAATGCCCTGAAGCTCCGCGAACATATGGCGACTTTCCGGCAGCAAGCGCATCCACCACAAGCCCCATATCCTCACCTGTCCAGCTACCCATGTTCAAGCCTTCACCCGAAACAACGGCCCTTAATGATTTTTGTAACGACAACTCCGGTTTGAACTGCTGGTACCATGCGGCATAGCCGATGAGCATTGCAGCATCGTAGAGCTGTGACTCACCAAGAGTAGGTGTGACATTGAAAAACGTCTTGTAACTCACGTCAAATCCCGATTCAGGATCGGCACCAAATGCGACTCCCTCTATACCTTCGGCTGCATCACCGTGAATCTTGAGCACATCCGCACCGTAGGCAGTATCCGAAAACAGCATTCTCGGTACACTACACCCGTTCAGGCTTTGTGTTTTATGCGCTTCAAGCATCGGTCCCATCTCTTCTATTTCAGAGGGGATGCATATCACATATTCTGCACCTGACTGCATGGCTTGGCGAGACACATCAGCTACATTTTCGGAGGTGTAAGTATAGCATCCCATGTTTTTCAGTCCGAGTTCGCGTGCCTGAAATGCGAACCAGTCAATGAACGTTTGTCCGTAATTGTCGTTCTCCTTGGCCAAAAGCGCCACGCTTTCACCCTCATAGTTAATCACCTTGGAGAGAAGCACCTCACATTGCGTAATGTCGGTCTCGGTCATCGCCCAGAGATAGCCTGTCGATGCGTATGCACGAACCAGTTGTTCGGCGGTGGCGAGAGTGAAGAATGTTTTGCCCACAAGAGTCAGTTCTGCCGCGAGGATTGCCGCGTTGGATGAATACAGCCCACCGATTACGGCATACACCTCATCGTTGAATGCCAGCGATTGGGCAAGTTCTTGCACATCGACCTTTGCCTCATCGTAGTATTCAAACTTTAACCTTATACCTGCTTCGTGGTTTTTGAATGCACGCTCAAAGTTGGTTGTAAACATTCCCAATGTCCTTTTCCAATGTACATCAAGCCCTTTCTCCATGGGAAGCACCACGGCAACAACCTTCTCTGTCCACTGCTTGTTGTCAGGAGAATAAGAAGGCTCATCGTCCGAGCAGCTCCACAGACCAATCAGGCAGAGGAGCGGCGCAATAAGTTTAATAACCACTCGTTTCATAATACTCTTTCTCAAAAAGAATAGCCTGGTGACGCATTCCATTGACTAAGCTGCTGAAATCATTCACGTATCGGGGGGCGACCAGCCAGTCGGCATACCCGCTTTCAAGACCGTAAAGTTGGTTCTCCGGCATAATCCCCGTGACTACCCATTCCGTCAGATACCTGTAAATCAATTGGTCGATATGCTTAATAACCGAGCCAGTGATTCGGTTGGAGAGACTTGACTGGTCGATATCCATGCCCACCAGAAATGGTGAGTACTCAAATTCCCGGGAGTAGCGGTATATACCGGCATTAGAGCCACCTGCCACTGGGAAAATGAAGTCGTAATCAACCACCCAATCACTCATTTTCCGGTAAGCGAGCGAAGCCGACACATATCCCGTCCAATCATCCGCAAGATACTCCACATTGCAGTCACTGCCGTAGCCTGCAATAAAACCGTCTTTGGCTATGTTGATGGGACTGTCGGTATTATTGGCAAGCAAAATCAGAGGTGTCATCTCTGAACATTGTTTTGCACATACTCCTGCGAGGTATGAAGCTCCGAACATTGAAATCTGGAATGTATGAATGTTCTCGGCTTTATATTGTTTCCGGCTTTCAAAAAGCAGGATACTTTTGTTGGGTGTCAAGTCGTGCTCCGCCAGATGAAGTTCTGCCATTGGCTCATAATCGCTGCTACCCAAAACAAACAACACCGGAATTTCGCTTTCCGGTCGTTTGAGCCAGTCGGAGAAGATTTTCTCGGCTTCAAGCAATGATTCGGGCGAATAGATATAAATGTCAATCTCTTTATGTTCCATTTTGAATTTCTGAACGCCTTCAAGGATGCAGTCGTTATAGCTCATGTCGCCCAATCCGCTTGGAGAAAAAAGAAAAACAATCTGTGGTGCCAGAGAAACCGGCTCCAACTCATCGGCATGATTGCAGGATGACAACGCTCCTGTTACCAGGAACGTTGTCATAGCCAAGATAGCGCGGAAAGTATTGTGCATACTAATCAAACTTATGACCACATTTGGAGCATGTATATGGTCCGGATGCAAATGTTTTCCACTTATGACCACAATTGGGACATTTTTCAGTCCATCTTGCCGGGAAGTATTGGTCTATAGCAAGATTATCCCCGTCCATGTATTCCTCTGGAACAATTACGACTGTCATATCCGGTTCTTTGAAATTCTTGAGAGCATTGAACGAAACAGTGTAAAAGATACTTTCGTCCGAACCGGGTGTGAGTGAGATTCTGCCGCAGTTGTCAGGGAGTTTGACAGTGCGTTGCTTTCCGTCCCACTGATCGAGAATGAACTTCTCACACACTCCATGGGCAACCTCCTTTGAGTCTGCTACCAATATAAACCAAGCAGCATCATCCTTTTTCTGATAGAGATTTCCGGCATCAGCCTGGTCGACTATTATCTTGTCGATATTCTCCAACATTTTTTCTCCAGACGGTCCTTGTGGCTCATCGTCGTTGCTGCAAGCAGTGAAAGCAAGCATTGCCATCACTGAAGCAAACATGATCGTTAAAATTTTCTGTTTCATTTTTAATTATTTTTTTAAATTTCTGTATTTGATATTGTAAATGGTTATTTCACCTGATTTATTCACGCACCAATATATCCTTGCGTCCCACGTCTGCCACACCTTCGCCACCAGCGTCGAAGAAGTCGAGCGAATAGGCGGTCAGAGTGCCATCCGGGTTTAAAGTGAAAGCGCTGTAGTCGTTGTATGACTCTCCGTCGATACCTTCATATGATTGGAATACATTCTCCCAACCTTCGTAATCTCTGGCTCCCCAGTAGTCATAATCGATACGCAATTCTTTTCCGCCTATACGTTCGTAGTAGGTGCTCGTGCCTATATCGCGGAATTCGCGCCATCCCTCATCGTCCGCTCCCAAAGAAGTCTCTACCCACTGCTTATCCTTAATTTCATAACGATGAAGGAGTTTCCACTTACCCAACAGTCTTGTGGCGTATGTGTCATGCAGACGGTCGAAGCGACGGAGAATCCAGCGGAATTCGCCGTGTAGTGTCTCTCCCGTCTCGACATCTGTGGCTATGTTTGCGCCTATCTCCATTTCATCGGCAGTCAGGCGATAAATGCGAAAGGAAAAATTATCCCGGATAAGCAGGTCTTCTTTTTCGTTTACCGACCATGTACCAGCATAGATGGTCGAATACCAGAAACTGTAGCTGATTATCATTTCACCGCCGGGCCGCAGGTCATGCTCCAGCATGTAGCCTTCAGGGTTTGGCGTTTCAATATACTTGCCATCTTTCACCTCGTAGTTTTTCCATTCCTGCCAGACACCTTGAATATGCTGTTCCAAGGGGCGCAGGATGGGATCTTCGGGAGAATCGTTGTCATCGCAGGACGTGGCAATAACTGCCAGTCCGATGAGGACGGGTAACAAGAAGAAGTAGCGTCTGATTGTTTTCATATCTGTCAATATTTTTAGTGGTTATTCTTTCAGAAGAAGGTCTCGATACTCACCCTCGCGCATTTCTCCTGTAGCAGGGTCGAAATTCACGGAATAGAACACGTACATCGTGCGGTCATCCTCCAAGGTGATGCGCACTCGGGACACCTTGTCGCTGTCGAGGGGCTTGTAGGAGACTGTGTCGGTGACGGCATTCGCTTTCCACTGCATCGGGTCGGTGGTATGCTCGTTGTCGCCTTGGCGCGAGTAGGTGCTAAAAGTGCCTTGCTCGGTATATTCGTGCCACCCCTCATCGGGGATGCCATAGGTGATCTCCTTCCACTCTCCATTCTTTTTCTCATAGCTCTTGCTGAAATGCCAGCGCCCCACAAGGCGTTCGGCAAAGTTCTTCTGCCCCTCGTCTATGCGGCGGAAGAGCCATTTGAATTCTCCCTCTTGCGTGGCGCCGGTGGTCATATCGGTTGCCTTGTCGTAGCCGAATTCCAGTTCGTCGGCAGTGAGGCGCATCAGGGTGTACTCCACCGGATATGTTTTATAATTGATTTTCAATGTACTATCATGGTCTTCTACCGCCCAAGTCCGAGATCTCAGATAGGTGTCGTGATTGGCGTAGGTAACGGCGGACATCATGGAGCCGTCGGTGCGGAAAAGATAGGTTGTGCCGCTGCCTTCCGGCTCGATCACTTCTTTCCACTCGCCATCCTTTTTCTCATAGCTCTTGGTTATTGTCCACTTGCCGGGAAGGTTCTCGGCCATAGATTTGCCGATGGCTTCCTCTTTATTCTCCTTGTTGCCGCAAGCTGTAAATGCGACCATTCCCATCATTGCGATATACACTATCGTTAAAAAGTTCTTTCCCATAAAGTATTTCTTAATTAATATTCTATTTTATCGTCTTTCTTCATCCACATATCAAAAGCCTTGACAGCTTCGTCCTTCAACACCCTCTCAGAAGACAGTCTTCTGCTTTCAGGCGAAAGAGCGATTTCTTCATAAATGAATGAATCGTCAAAACCGATACGCTTGGCATCGGCTTTGTCGTTACCATAGTACATCTTGTCGATATGAGCCCAATAGATTGCGCCCAGACACATAGGACAAGGCTCACATGAAGTATATATCTCGCAACCGGACAAATCAAATGTGCCCAGTTTTTTGCAGGCTGCACGGATGGCGCTTACCTCGGCATGGGCGGTGGGGTCGTGCTCGGCAGTAACCCGGTTCACCCCGGTCGCGATAATCTCTCCGTTGCGTGCAATCACAGCACCGAAAGGACCGCCGCCATTGTCCACATTTTCTTCGGCAAGCACGATGGCTTTCCGCATAAGTTCTTCACTTGTCATATTCTTGTCTCCTTTCTGTTGGCATGACGACAAAAGTGCCATAGTAATCATAATATATATAAGCTGTCTCATTCTTTTATTAGCTTTAACCGGTCTCATCAGTTGTCCGGATTTTTGAATATAATGTAGTATCTCGGGCTGTTTTTCTCCATTCTAAAGGTGATATCCAGTTTGGCAAAACCATCCTTGACATTTTCAGTTTGATAATTCACCCGCACGTAGTCTGTAGCAAAGTAATTTAATTGGGAAAAATACTCTCTTGCTTTAACATCATCGTAGTCAATCTGATTAAGTAGGTAAATATGGGCTTCTTGCTGGCTCCTGAAATCGGTGCACGTCAGAGTCTTGGACACTGAAGTAGGAAAGTCAGGATCCAAATTCTTAACGAACTGGATAAAGTTCTTTGACGTTCTATACATCGCACCCTTCGAGGAGCCACCAAAAATATTCTCGTTGTCAGCATTGAATACAGCTATGCACACTACCTCACCGGTGAGGGTGTTTGTCACCTCGAAGATGTAATCACCTTGCCATGTATCACCTTGGAGCGACTGGTAGGCTTTCTCGCAGGCTGCATAGACTTCCTTGTCGCACTCTTCCACTGTGCCCCGTTTCGTGAAGCTGCTCCCGGTAGTGCCGAGGGCTGATTTGAAGGCATTCTCTATCTTACCCATTTCTTCGAGAAAGTCGGGGTGTGAGGCCGACATCTCGGCGAAACCGTAGGTGTAAGTCACTTCATTTTCAATATTATCATCGTCGCTGCAAGCAGTGAAGGTGAAGGCGCAAAACATCTCAGCCAACACCATTGTCAGCAGTGCTGACATAGTTCTAAATCTTCTCTTCATCTTTATTCTATATTTGTTATTCTTTATTCTTCATTCTTCATTCACCCACGGTGAAGGTGACGGCACCCTGGCTGTTATTCTCTGACGAACACCTCCTTACGACCACCGTTCTCCTTCAGTCCTTCCTCATCAAAATCAAAGGAGTTGCTATAGGTGATGGAGAAGGTATTGTCATCGTCCATCTGGAAGCCATCGAAGGTTATCAGTTGCTTGTCCTCGTGAAGGTGGTATATCATGTCGGTACCCAAGCCAAAGATGCCTCCTGTTCTTGCGTACAGGAAGATGTACCATGCCTTGTAATCAGTCTTTTTCTCCTCGCTGCCCATGCGTGAATAGTGGATGGATGTGCCTTCTTCCGTATATTCGCGCCAGCATTCATCGGGCAGGTCTTGGGTGTCTTCCACCCACTCACCATCTTTCCTCACGTAGCGTTTGGAGAGTTTCCATTTGCCCACCATCTTCTCGACGAAGCACTTTTTCGATTCGTCAATGCGGCGGTAGATGGCTTTCCCCTCTTGTTCCACCACCTCACCGGTTTCCTTGTCAATGCTGGGTTCATAGCTGAACTCCCATTCCTCGTCCGTCAGCCGGAGTATGGTATATTCGTATTCGTTTACTGTCATTGTGTGGTTGGACTCGTTTACGCTCCACTCGTTGTTCATCAGATATACCATACTTCTCTTGATGTCTTCGGTACTTCTTATCAACTTCCCGCCGGGCAGAAACCGGTAATGGTCGTTCTCGGCAAACCCCTCGGGTGATTTGTCTTTTACCCATTCGCCGTCTATCTTCGTGTAGGTCTCCACCTGTTCCCACTTACCTAAGATGTGTTCGGCGATGGGTTTCTTGATAGGGTTGTCACTGTCGCTGCATCCGCAGAGGGTTGCCGCTCCCACAATCGCTGCGGCGAGGAGCAGGAGGGCTGGTAATTGTCTCTTCATAGTCTGTTCCTTTTATTATTCTTTTGTTAATTATTAGTTAGTTCTCTCTCACCAGCACGTCCTTGTATTCGGTGGTTGTCTGTTCTTCCAACTCCGGGTTGAAGTCTTCGGAGTAATGCATCACCATCGTGTTGTCATTGTTTTCCAATGATATGCGGTAATATCTCTCTTTCCGCTCTCCGGGAACATAGTAAGTGACGACTCCGGTTGATTCATTGACAAACCACCTCATATTGTCGTTTTTCCATTCCTCAGCAGGCCAGCGCGTATAGGTAGTGAAAACTCCGTTTTCGGTAAATTCACTCCAACACTCCAATGGATAATCACCGGTTGTTTCAGTCCATACTCCATTGGCTTTGGCATAGCGCTTGGAAAGCGACCATTTGCCGACCATCCGCTCCGCGAGAGTTTTTTCATCTGTGGCGATACGTTGAAAACGCATCTTGTACTTCATATTCGGTAATGTGTTGACAAGTACCATGATGTTTTCGGTAAGTTGATATACTTCCAATTCTTCATCAAGAATTTTTAAGGTATGTTCATCGTCATTTACATCGCCCCATTTATTGAGCGAGAGGTCTGTTTCATCATCAATGGAGGAAACCATGAAAAAATCGCCATTAGGCCTCAATGAATATTTTAAGATATAATCGTCATCATTGTCGTTTAAGACCCATTTTCCTCCTTCCTTTCTGAATGATTCAATAAGTTCCCAATCGCCAATGATGCGCTCGGCAATAGGCGTCAGCACAAGACCCCTTCCGTCAGACAACTCATGTCCATACGACATGAGGTTTTCATAGAAGTCGCACCATCCGGTAAGCTGTTCAAATCGGCATTTGCGATATTGCTCCCGTACATCAGCCTGGTAGTCGGATGTATTGGTGTAGGCAGTATAGAGAAAATCATGTTTGCCGTTGGTTTGTCGATGAGTCACCACAATGTCTGAAAGCACTTCATCGAGACGGTTTATATAGGACGCGAGACGCATGTTCCCGCTCTCGACGTAGGCGGCGTGGAGGAAATCCACAAGATCCAAACTGTAATAGGGTCGCATCGTCTGAAAGAAGTCATCCAAATCATGACTCACCTTTGAATGCAAGGCTCTTAAATAACCTTCTCCATAGGTCTGGCCATATTTTGCCGGAGCGTCTGTGGTATAATTGACATCCTGCATTGAGTTGCTCATCTTGTCAATCGTCTCACGCAGAACTTCCCATAAAGGTGTCAAATTTCCAATCCTGCTAACCACAACCGCAAGACCAACAACTTCCTGATTGTGAAACTCCTGCCACAGATTCATGGCGCGGTGTGCGGTCAGGGTCAGGGTCTCCTCCACCGAGCGCCCTTGTCTCAGGTCGTTGACAAGTGAGGTGTAATCGTAGGCGAGGTCGGGTATGACGAAGGGGGAGCCGAGCATTAGGTCGGCCGTTCCCTCCAATTCAGCAAGCAGTTCGATATTTCCTTGCTCGCAGGAGTTGAATATCACGGCATCCAAATGCTGACCTGATTGGCGTAATGCGTCCCCCAACTGGGCGGACGTCATTCTATGGTAGCTGTCGTACAGAGTGGCTCTGGTTGAGGGTGGAGTTTCTTGCTCTTTCAAATCATTATAAGGAGAAAAGTGGCTACCATGACCGCCGATAACAAGAATGTAATGGCGGTTGGGATATTTCTCTGCCGACCAGCGGATAAATTCCGTCAGTTCTCCGGGGCTATAGATGGCAAAGTCATCGCCGGGGGTGAATGTCCCGTCTTCTGTCATGACTCCGTCCTGAGCGGTGTATCTGCGTATGCCGTTGTGTTCTTCGCCTTCTGCTTTACCGGAAGCTTTGAACAACACAGTTGCCGACACATCATCACCGGTAGCATCGGTTGCTTGGCGTATACTTTCAGCAAAAATAAGGTCGTGCTCCTTGTCGCCGCCCGATATATACATCATCAGACAGTATCCGTTCACCTCCGGCTCTTCTGGTATAGGTGACGGTTCGTCTTTGTCGGAACAAGATGACAATCCAGACAGCGCAATTATCAACGCAAGTATATGATTGAGATATTTCTTCACTGTTTTTGGGTTTTAGAATTAAAAAATATATAATCCAATTCAATTTCTAATCAGAATGTCTTTATACTCGGTGGTTGTCTGTTCCTCCAACTCCGGGTTGAAGTTTTCCGAATGATTCATGATCATTGTATTGTCGTTGTCTTCCAACGCAATCCTAAAAAAGGACGGAACTCGATCGGCAGGGTTTACGCACAGGACGGTTCCAGTTTCTTCATGAACCCGCCAAGGTATGTTATCGCTTTTAATTCCTTCAGAGGTGCTGAACAAACGGGTATAACTGTTTAATAATCCTGATTCTAAAAATTCAGCCCAAGCCTCAACGGGCAGATTCTCCACTTCAACCCATTCGCCATTTACTTTCTCATAGCGTTTGGAGAGCGACCACTTACCCACCATTCTTTCTGCGAGCGTCCTGTCTGTATCATTTGCCCTTTGGAAATGTACCTTGACTTTACTATATGAATTTGTTTCCATGAAGACTAAATCATTTTCGGCAAGTTGAAGTATATCTGATTCAGCATAATCATCAAAATCAGTAAGCTTAATTTTATTCCCTTCTGTTATACTCCAATGGATAATGCTCAATCGTGTAAATTCTCCACCTTTAATTACCTTGACAACTTCATTATTAGGACGAAAAATCATGACCGAACCACCTGAAAAATCTTCCACGGGTATCCATTCATTGAATCGTTTACGGAACATTTCTTTTAAATCCCATCTCCCGACGATGTGTTCGGAGATGGGAGTAAGAATCTCACATTCCTCCTCATAGTTATAGACAAAATCCGATAGGCTATCATAGAAATCACGCCAACCCGTGAGCTTGTCGAACCGGCATTCACGATAAAGTTGCCCATCAAGCTCCTCATCATAAATTGACAAGGCATTGAATACAAGATAAATGAAATCATGCTTTCCGTTGGTCTGTCGATGTGTAACAATTACGTCGGCAAGAATCTCGTCAAGTCGATTTATGTATGGAGCGAGACTCATGTTTCCGCTTTGCACGTATGCTGCATGAAAGAATCCCACAATATCCAATGCGAAATATGGGCGCAGATACTCAAAAAAATCATCCTCGTCGCCGACATATTTGGAGACAAGCGCTCTTGCATAGCCTTGTCCATAAGGTTGTCCATACACGGCTGGCGCATCTGTAGTGAAGTTTCTATCTTCTATGGAGCTGTTCATCGCGCCGATAATCTGCCGCATTGTCTCCCACAGGGAAGTGAGGTCACGGATTCGGGAAACTTGTGTCACCATCCCGCATTTTTCTTGGTTGTGAAATTCCTGCCAAAGATTGATTGCGCGGTGGGCGGTGCGGGCAAGAGCCTCCTCAACAGACCGCCCCTGTTGCAAATCTCCGATAAGAGAGGCATAGTCATAACCAAAGTCGGGAATACTGAACGGAGAACTTAACAGATAATCAGCAGTTCCTTCCCATTCCGCGAGCATTTCAATATTTCCTTGCTGACAAGAGTTGAATATAAGAGCGTCAAGATTCTGACCCGATTGGCGGATTGCATTTCCCAATTGTGCTGACGACATATAATTGTGGTCATCATAGAGGGTAGCCCGCGTTTTAGGTGCGGAAGCATCCTCATCTTCATATGGGACAAACGCTTTACCGTGTCCGCCAATTACAAGCAGATAGTGGCGGTTTGGGTATTGCTCCGCCGACCAGCGGATGAAATCCGTCAGTTCCTTGGGGTCGGTAATGGGAAAATCCTCACCGGAATCGAATGTCGGGTCTTCGGTCAAAACGCCATTTTGCGCGGTGTAACGGTGCGTGCCGTTGTGCGCTTCGTCTTTTCCTTCACCGGAATTTTTATGCAGTACCGTAACGGCAACGTTGTCATCCGATACTGCTGCCGCTTGCCGGGCACTCTCCATTAAAAGAATGTCATGTTTTTTGTCGCCGCCCGACATGTAGAACATGAGACAGTAGCCACTCGGCGTGGGATCCGGTTCCGGAACCGGAGAAGGTTCGTTGTCATCGCTGCAGGATGACAGAGCCGTTAGCGCAATAAACAGCGCCAGTATATGGTTGAGATATTTCTTCATTGTTTCTTGAAATTTGAGATTCATAAATTATGTCGTTTCGTAAACTCAGTTTCTTACAAATATGTACTTATGGTCAGGATTTATCTCTCCTGACGAGTCTAAGGTATCATGACAGGACATAATCAAGGTATTGTCGTTGTCTTCCAATGTGATTTGGTGATTTACGGCAGAGAGTACGAACCCTGTATCTTCATAAATCCCCCACTCAAAATCTTCATATATCGGCTCTTGGCCAGGATAGAGAGTGTACATGTAGAGGCGGCCGTTTTCTCTATACTCAACCCAACTTTGCTCGGGCATGTTTTCTGTCATTTCCACCCATTCGCCATCTTTCTTTTCGTAGCCTTTGGTCATAGTCCACTTCCCGACCATTCGTTCAGCAAGACCCTTGTGATTGTCATCCGTGCGATGGAAAAGTATTTTAGATATACAATAGCCTCCGCTTGCTCCAAGGCCTAACTCAAGTTCATTTTCAGTGAGTTTTAAAATCTTAAAACTTGTATTGTTTATATTAATGGTATACGTTTCATCGTCCGAGTCCCCCCAATTGGTTAAATCCATTACAGAAACGCCTTCGACTGTCGTTTTCAGCACAACTTCACCATTGGAGCGGAAAGACAAAGACAAGTATCCTTCTCCCGGCGTGTCCCTCTCTTCCCAACCGCCGTCAGCCTCTCTTACATATCTTGAAACATATTCCCACTTACCAATCAAGTGCTCGGCCATCGGTGTCAGAACCAATCCGCTATCGTGCAATTTAAACACATAATCAACGAGGCCTTCATAGAAATTGCCCCACCCGGTCAACTGATCAAACCGGCATTTATGATAAGATTCCCGTTCTTCTTGACTAAACGAGTAGAAACTAAGGTTGGTATAGACATTGTAGATATAATCATGCTTGCCATCCGTCTGCCGGTGAGCAACCACAATATTTTTCAAGACCTCATCAAGACGGTTTACATAAGAAGCAAGCCGCATATTGCCACTTTGTATTGCCGCCGAATGAATGAAGTTCACAATATCCACGGCACGGGTGACACGCAACTCCTGAAAAAAATCGTCATAGTCAACTTCATATTTGGAAAAAAGAGCACGAAGGTAACCTTGTCCGTAGGTCTCACCATATACAGCCGGCAGGTCGGTGGTGACATTCACCACATCCATCGTGTTGTGCATACAATCGATGGTCTCGCGAAGAACGTCCCACAGTGCTGTCAGGTCACGTAACCGGGTCACTTCCACAACCATGCCGGACAGTTCTTCATCATGAAATTCTTGCCACAAATTGATGGTACGGTCTACAGTCCGCTGAAGGGTTTCTTCCACACCACGTTCCTGACGCAGATCATTGACAAGCGAAATATAATCGTAGGCATAATCCGGGATGGAAAAAGGCGAACCCAAAAGATAATCGGCTGTACCCTCCCAGTCGGCAAGCATCTCTATACTGCCCTGCTGGCATGAATGGAGGATGAGGGCATCGAGGTTGATGCCGGATTGGCGGATGGCATCGCCAAGCTGGGAAGAAGTCATAACTTTTCCTTTGTCCAACAATGTAGCCCGGCTCTGTGGCCCGTCAGTGCCTGTTTCTTCTTCCGGCAAATCGATTGAGGGAAGGAATCCTCCGCCATGGCCGCCAATGACAAGCAGATAACGGCGACCTTGGTATTGCTCTGCCGACCAGCGGATAAACTCGGAAAGGCGGGCGGGATCGGTGACGGCGAAGTCATCGACGGAGCCGAATTCGGTATCTTGTGTCAGCACCCCGTCCTGTGCGGTGTAGCGGCGCGTGCCGTTGTGTGCTTCGCCTTCTCCTTCGCCGGAGGTTTTCATCAGGATGGTAACCGCCACATCATCGCCCGTGGCCTCGGCAGCCTGGCGTGCGCTTTCCATCAGGAGAATGTCGTGTTCGGGGTCGCCGCCCGACATGTAGAACATGAGGCAATAGCCGCTCGGTGTGGGGTCTGGCACGGGAACGGGTGTCGGTTCGTTGTCATCGCTGCAGGATGACAAGGCCGCCAATGAAAGGAGGTAGGCGACGAGATAATTCAGGTATTTGTTCATGTTGTTCATTCTTTTAATGTAAACAATGTATTATTTAAGATTCTATTTTATCGTCTTTCTTCATCCACATGCCAAGCGCCTTTGCCGCTTCTTCTTCCGGCATCACTTCCGATGATGTTCACGATGTTGTCGGCCGGCAGGCCGTTAATCTGGTACTTGATGTCTTCTGCCATACTTGAATTCTTTTATGGATTCTCTGATTTCGGCTGGAACTCGTTGATGCTAAGGAAATTGCCCCATCCTGTTTGCCGGTGGAACTTCAGCATCGGGTAGAGGACGGCATAGTCGGCATATTCATACTGTTGTCCGTTTGCGTCCTCTATCACGAAGTCGTTCCTGTTGTAGTATTCGGCGGGCATCCAAGTGATGCCTACGGTAAATTCGGGTATGATGCCTTCGTTATGGTGGCTTGCACGCACGGGCTGCATTTTCTGCAAAGCGTTGGACAACAGGTAGGCTTGGGTGGAAAGCGTCCCGTTCATGCAGTAGTTGGCGATGTGGTTGGCATAATAGTCGAGGTCGATGGAGTAACTGCCGGGATACTGGTCGAATTGGTAGATGGAATAGAGTTGGTAATAATCGAACAGCTCCAAGGACTCGGCGTCATTCTGGCAGCTGTTGCGTTCTTCGATGAGCGCGTCGGTGAAGAGGCGCATCTCGTCGAGCACGGGTTGCAACATGCGGGTGTCGGTCAGCGACAGGTCGTACGAGTTGTTGGTATCCAGACTTTTCCACAACTCCACCGTCAGCGGAACATATTCCTGCATGGCGGGCAGCACTTCGCTGTGTTGCTCCAGTTTGTCCATCAGCCGGCCGTAATGACCGCCGTAGCCGGGGGTGATGTGCGAGGCGCTGAGGATGTAGTCCGTGTAGTCGGCTATCTGGCAGATGTTCTCCATCATGTTCATCAGGCACACGTCCATATAGATGAGGTCGAAGTGCACCCCCGACCGCTTCAGCCCTTCTTCCAGCTCGAAGATGGAGAGATGGCTGTCCACGCCAGCTTCCTTAACGTTGTCGTCGAACACCACGCCGCGTGTGCTGCTGCCGGGCCAGTTGCTGGGCTGATCATAGACAGGCGTGAACTCCGAGCCGTGGTTCCACAGCACGAGGACATACCGCTTGGCGGGCATCCGCTCTGCCGCGTCGCTGATGAACGAGGCCAGGTGGTCGGGATTGTCCAGACGGTAGTCGGCATCGGCTATGCGCTCGTTTTCCATACCTGTGGGCGTGAGGCTGTAGAGCCGCGTGCCTTGGAACTGAGCATCATCGCCCGTTTGATAGGGGACTGAGAATTTCACCAGTCCGGTGAACTGCACCTTGTCCGAATAGCCGTAGCCTTCCACTTGCGAGAGGTTGTAGATGAGGGCATCATCCAAGTTTCCGCCGCCGCATCCGTAGAGCATGACGGTGTAGTCGGCGTCAGGTTCCGGCTCCGGTTCCGGTTCGGCGCTCTGTTCGGTGGTGGGGTCTTCATCGTCGCTGCAGGCGGTGAAGCCGAGCGGCAGGGTGGCGCACACTAACCACAGCAGGAGATGTGCGAAGGTGAATGTAGTTGTTTTCTTCATTGTGAATGAGAATTTGAGTGATTAAAGAATATGTTTGTCAAAAACAATACTTTACCCCAGCCTGTATTGTGAAGGTGGTGTTGTATTGCGGTTGTTTGGTATGTTTCATATAATCCTTGGTCGTGGAGGTCAGTGCATAGTAGCAACGGCCTTCCGCTTCCAGCTCGATATGGGGGTGGATACGGTAGCACACGCCCACGCCGCCCACCAGTCCGGCATCGAAACGGTTGTCGCGTTTGGAGATGAATTCATACCGGCGGTCGTAAGGTGCAAAGACAAACGACTCTTTTTCGGCTAAGAAATCATCTATCAGACTATCGTAGGTTCTTTCTGCACCTTTCACCCGGCTATCCGCCCAATAACCCATGTAGCCGCCGGCATGGAGGAAGCCGCGTAACTTTTCACCGCCGAAAGAGAAGCGTGCCATTACGGGCAACGAGAGGTAGTGGTCGCGGCGGTCGCGGAAGCCTTGGTCATAGGCACGTTGCATTGAGTAGCCCTTTTGCAGATATACAAAGTCGGCACGTACCGCCAGCCAGTCCAGGATGCCGTATTCCACGGGAATACCAACGGTCACTCCACCGCGCCCGTCGAAGTTGAAGTCGTATGCATATTGGGTATCAATGCTGTACTGGTTGTAAGCATAACCGGCGCTCACTCCCACTTTCCACTGCGCTGCTGCCCGGTCGGGCAACAGGCATCCTGCCAGAAGCAGCAGGCTGGTTACTATCCATTTATTTTGTTTCATATCTTTTTTCTTGTTTATTTTTATGTCTTAATCTTGTTATTGTCTCATTTTTTGCCATGCAGGAAGTCGATGGCGTATTCCAGTTGGTTGTCTATGTGCTGGCCGGTAAATTGTTCCACATCCAGTGGTACCGTGATGTCAGGTGTTATCCCTTTGCCTTCCAGTATTTCGCCTTCGGATGTACGTGACATCGATGTACTGGTATAAACATAATAGCTTACACTTGCACAATCCGGGTCGCCAAACTGCCCGGAGAAGGAGAAGTGTGTTTCAGAAGTCAAGGGACCATGCCCTCCGAACGTGCGTGTGCCTATCACCGTGGCATAGGGCAATTTCTTGACCGGCTCTGCTGTCATTTCCGACATGCTCACTGACCAACTGTCTGTCAGCACTACCACTTGGCGGTCACCGATACAGTCGGTTTCGGGCAGTGGTTCCTCCATTTCGAGCAGTTCGCCTAATTTCCGTTGCGTGATGACTTGCGCCCGGAAAGGAACCCATTCGCCGTAGTCCAGCCGTCCCACTCCCATCTTGGTTCTTGTGTCGAACACGTGTATGTCTTCTTTCAACAGCGGTCCCAATACGGTGAACATGTCCCACAAATAACCTCCCCCGTTGCTGCGAACGTCAATGATGACTCCCTTGATGTTCGGGTTGAACAAGAGTTGGTTGGCGTATTCGCGATAGACCGCGGCGGCAGCCTGCGCCACCTCTTCGCCCGATTTATTATGGTTCCCCAACTGGGCAATGATGCTGAAGTTGCTGAATCTTAGGTAGAGGATGTCATTGTCAATAACGTAGGTGAACATGTGGTCCAAGTCGGGATTGGGGTTATTATCGACGAACTCCCGGTCGTGCGTGATGCGTCCCTCCTTCTTCAGTTTGTCACGATATACCTGGAAGCCTTCGCGGGGGATATACTCCTGGTAGTCTTCCCGTTTCTTCACCTCCATTGCGCCGGGTTGGACATAGAAGAGCTGCTCCGTTTCTTCCGGACCTGCCTTCACATTCCTCAACTGGACTAACATGTGATGGTCAATAAACGAACCGCATATCTCTTCATACAGTTTCTGCAAGTCGGCGGTAGGAACCGCTTCCTGCTTGTCCAGCTCCACGAAGCGCGGACGGTATTGGCTGTAGACGGCATCCCAATCGGTCGGGTCTGCCTCCCAAAACACGTAGTTCTGGTTGATTCCGTGCCAGATTGCATCAAACTGTTCGGTCAGGGACTTGTCGGCAGTAAGTACGCCGGGCTGTATCACGTCGTCTGCCTCGTCGCGGCAGGCAGTCAGCAACGCCAGTAGGGTAACGATGGCGAAAGCCGACATAAATTTGGTAGTATAAGTCATTCGTTTCATAAACATTATTGTTTGCTTTTTGAGATATCTGTACATTTTATAAGTTTTCAATGCTTTTTGTGAGTATTTCATTTCATATAGTCATCCTTTCTTTCGGTCTATTCCACACCGTTGATCAGGATACGGATCTCCATGTCGAGCAGGAACTGGAACGTGTCCTTGTCCAAGGGATTGCCATACTGCGGAAAGCTATGCAGGATATAGTTCGCAATGGCGGTATCAGCGTCAGCCGTTATGAAACCGGCTGTCAGTTCGTCTGGAATGAAGGGACTCGCCTGGAGGACGAACGTGTTGTCCTCGCCCACCGTGTTGATCTCGTCTATCCCAAAGTTGTCGATGAAAACACCGTGGAAGTCGATGCTTGTCGGCCTGCGCGTCAGATGCGAAGCCATGTCCGCCGTCAGCCCGTATTCGGCAGCTTCGGCACTCAGGTCGATGACGTAATCGATGTCATCGCGGTTGGCGTTCAGCTCTGCAATCGGCATGTCTCGGCGAATAATAACCGTGCGCGGACAGTAGGTGATGGGCAGGTCGATAATCTTCTGCGTGCCGCCGAAGTCGGTGATCGCCACTTGTGACGCAGTGCTCACCTTCTTCTCTTTGCCCTCTTCGAGCGAGGTCCACAACTCATGGCCTTCCTTGGGAATCAGCGACACGTATTGTTTCTCGTGCAGGGTGAGCCAATCGAGGGTCATCGCCTCGCCCTGAGACTCAGCCTTCGTGATGAAGCTGATATCGTAGACCCACTCCCCGCCCGAGGCATTACGATAAGTGTTTACGTCCGTGTAGAGTATGTAGGGATTAAGCTCCCCATGCGCGGTTCGTAGGGTCTGCACCAGCGAGTAGCGAAACTCCACCCCTTCGTCCGCCGTGGGGACAATCTGCACGGGCAAAACCGGCGAGCTGACTTTATGAGCCACGCCCGCTGCATCGGTATAGTTCATGACGAGGTAGAGGTCCGAAACGTTGCGGAAATTCCCTTCACCCTGGGTCTTGATGGTCACAATCCACTGGCCGTCGAGAATCTCGCCGCTACCGTTGCGGTCGGGTTCCACTCCGGTGATTTTATAACAGTCGGACGGGGTGACGTAAGAGGCCCGCGACTGGGCAGAGAAGGCACTTCGAGTAGGTGGTACGAGCAGGTAGGTGTCGCTGTTCTGCAAGTCGAGTTCAAGATTACCTTCCGTAACTGCCACGCCTGAAGGGTTCACCCGGAAACGCAGCTGAAATGAGGTTCCTTTCACCGCCGTGACTGACACGGCGTCCATGATGACGATACCCGTGGGCATCGGTTGCTTGAGCGCATCCACGTCGTCTTTCCACTCGTCTTTGTTGCAAGCGGCCAGCATGAGGGCGACGAAGACAAGAACCGATATAAATTTGGTGGTATAAATCATTCGTTTCATAAGCATTAATTCTATTCATTTACTTCGTTTTCATTCAAATTGTTTTCCGGTGTCTGCATATCGTCCGATTTGATGTTGTAGGAGTTTTGCTCCAAGAGTTTCCCTACTTCATCCAATTCTTCCTGTGTGATGTGAAGCACCTGTTTGTTACGTTCATTCAGCTGGCAGACAATACCGTGCGTATGTTTCAGCATTTGGATGACGTTGGAATGTATGGACAATACATAACGCACGTCGTACCGTTCGAGGAGTGCCTTTGCAGCCTTTTCGGCATCGGGGTAATTCATGGGCGGACATTCGTACCAATAGGCTTGATAGGCCTTTTGGCGCAGTTCTTCCATCCTGAGGTACTCTTCGCGGCATACATCCAGGACACTATAGCAGTTGCCTATCCGTCCGATTACCTTTTCGTCGTCCAGACATTGCCACACTTCGAAACTGTTGGAGAAAATGCTGCTTGTGGTATGGTCCGTCATCAGCAACCGGCGTGAGCCGAATGCATTGACGAACATTTGCAGCGAGTCACTCCCCATCTGGCCGAGCCGGTCGGGCATAAGGGAAGCGGCCCGTGTGAAAAGCGTATCGTACTGTTGCAATTCATCCAAAAGCGTCTGCATATTTCGGGTGGATGCATCCAGGTTGTGCAAAGTAAGCATCACGGTTTTCCGTGCCATTTCGGTTTTGTTCCGGTTTTCCAAATAGGAACTCGTACCAAAAGTCAGCAGGATACCGATCAAGGTGCCTACGGTACACCCGACCGTGTTCTTCCAAAAATCCTTATCAAAAAACTGTTTCATCGCCTGGCTGTCTGTTTATTTGATTACGATTTTGAATTTCAGATTGGCACAAGAAGGATTGTATGTCTTGCCATTGTATTCCCACGGCTGGCGGCAACGCAGTACGTAGTAGTAGGTGCCCAGGGCATAGTTGTATCGGGCATCTCCTGTCAGGCTCACGCTGCATTTGGTGTTGCCTTCGGCATCCATGATTTCGAGCTGTGTCTCGATGAAAGGCCCATCGTCCACCGATTTCCCGTTTTCGTCTAACAGACCAAGACTTTTTACTTTGAATCCACTCTTTTCCAATATGCCCATTTGTCTGAGTTTATGGGTTACATCAATGTCGAAGCCTTTTTCAAAGTCAGGGTTGCCCAACTCGGATCGCGACAAGGTCAGCGCATCATCTTCCACGGTTGCCTGCGGTGCACAGGCGGTAACTGTCAGTGGCAGGCTGGCTACTCGGCTGTTCTTGGAGGTCAGCTGCACGTTGAAGTCTAACGTACTGTATGTCGGGATGGCTTCCTGTACCTCTTCCAGCTTCTCGGGGTTCACATTCAGCGTAAAGCCGGTTTCTTCCGTCATGGGAATTATATTGAAGTGGACGGCTCCCACTTTATGGGACACTGCTCCGTCAACCACCTTGATGTTTTTGCTGTCGATCAAGGCAAGGTCTTCCTGTTTCTCTGCTGCGATGACTACCGGCAGACCGGTTTCATACAGGTTTTCCTTATCAGCACTGTAGTAGTTGAATCCTTTGGGATTGGCAAGGGTGAACTTGTTTTCTATAGTGTACGGGTCGGTTACGACAAGCTCAACTTCACTGGCAGCTCCGCCGGTCTGTCTAACGGATAGAATGACTGTATTCTCCTGCTTGATCTGCGTGAAGTCGGTTACCCTGGCATTCAACAGCCATTTGCCTCCTCCTTTGGATGTGAAGCCTTGCGCCTCGAACGCTCTGTTTTCTCCTATGATTTTTACCTCGTTCACTTGGGCGTTTTCGGGGATTACTTCAAATTCCAAGGCGACATCACCCACTTCATTCAGTTCGTAAGCGGATGCACACGGCTGTGCGGCTTCAATGACTGCCGGTGCATCATCATCGCTGCACGACGGCATGACGCAACAGATACAACCTGCCACCAGCAAGACAGACACATTTCTCCATAAATTACATATTCTCATTCTGATTCTTATTTTAGTTAGTATGATATTATTTCTTTGTGCTATTATCTTCATGCTTTTCCATGCACATGGCTCAACTACCAATGAAATGACCGGAACAACTATTGGGACAATGAGCGTTAATCGTTGTTTATAAACTGTTTACTAATGAAATGGCCTCGGTCGGACAGACTAACGTACAAAGCCCGCAACCCACGCAAAGCGATTTGTCAATCATCGGAGTACGTTTTTCCCATCCGATGGCTTGATGTCCGCCGTCAAGGCACGAGATGTAACAACGCCCGCAATGTATGCACCGTCGGCTGTCGATCTCGCAATGAAGTTTGCGTTCTCTGTCTAACTGTTCCGGCTGAACTAAGTTGGGCAAAGCCAATCCGCGCAACTCGTCAAGCGAAGCGATGTCGTGCTGTTTCATATAAATAGAAAGCCCTTCCTTCAAATGATCGATGATGCGATAACCGTATTCCATCACTGATGTGCACACCTGCAATGCCGTACACCCCAGCAAAATGAAATCCAAAGCATCTTGCCAGGTTGTTATTCCTCCAATACCAAACAGAGGGATACCTTTGAGCGGTGGATAGGAGGCCAGGTCACGAATGAAACGGAGGGCTATCGGTTTCACCGCCTGCCCGGAGTAACCTCCAACAGCTGATTGTCCGCCTATATCAGGATAGGAAGAAAAATTTTCAGTATTGATGCGCGTAATGCTCTTCACCGTATTGATAGCGGCCAAAGAGTTTGCTCCATTGGCAATCGCAGTCATTGCCGGAAGTTCCATATTGCCTATGTTGGGTGTCATCTTGGCTATGATAGGTAAACGGCTTCCTTTGCGTGTAGCCCGGGTATAGAGCGCAATAAGATCCTGATCTTGTCCGATGTCGCTTCCCAACCCCTGCTTAGCCATCTGAGGACAAGAGAAATTGCATTCTATCAAGTCTGCACCGGCTTCTTCTGCCATGCGTGCAAGGACAGTCCATTCGTCGCAATTTCTACCCATAATGGAAGCGATAATGACCTTTTCCGGGTAATGTTCCTTTAAACGGCGGATAATCTCGAAATTCTCTTCGGCAGAGTGAGGCGATAACTGCTCCAGATTTTTGAATCCGCAGAATGAAAAGGGATGTTCTCCGGGAAGCGCATCAAAGCGGGGAGAAACTTCCCGGCTCTGATAGAAACTGATTGTCTTATATGATACTCCTGCCCATCCGGCATCAAAAGCATGGCAACACATCTCGAACGACGAAGCCACTGGCGATGAAGCAAGGAAAAACGGATTTTCACATCTGATGCCACAAAAGTTGACCGACAACTCTGCTTGTGTGCTCTCTCGTGATATGTTTTTCATTTGGGATACATATCTGCAAATTTCCTGTATTCGGATTGGAGAATCTACCCGTCCGCGTGCGCAGGCTTTTTCACACTTTGCATCATCACAATGAAGGCAGGAAACATTTTCTGCTGACCGCAAGTATGCTCCAGCCTCATTCTTCAAATGTAAAGCATGTATAATTCCGGCCGGGAAAACCTTTTTCTGACAAGCTATGTCACAAATAGGCTGATAACACATCAGACATCGTGTCGCATCTGCAATTCTTGTCTTGTTTTTTGCCATGATGAAATCTATCTTTTATTCTTATTACTTAATATCAAACGGTTATTTCAAGGTTGCCTCGCCTGCTTCATTCCGTTTATTAGCTAATGAACTCAGTGCTGTACCTGCATGGTTGCCGGTGCTTCGTCGTTGTTGCACGACGGCATGGTACAACAGATACAACCTGCCACCAGCAAGGCAGACACATTTTTCCATAAATTATGTATTCTCATTTTGATCCTTTTTTTGATTAATATTTGTTTTACTTCTTGTTGTTTTATTGTTCTCGTATCATTCCCGCACATTATCCGATCACTAAAAAAATAATAGACACCACCACAATTACCAATGAGATTATCGTCGTGACTATTTGAATAATGAACACAATATCTGTGTTTATAGAAAAGAATGGTAATTTACTTCGTTTCATAATGACTCGGGATGTTTTTTTAACCTGGGCAAAAATAAGTGAACTGTTCGAGAGTGTATGTCGCAAATTGTCCTAGTATATCTCAAATTGTCTATACACGTTGATATATAATTTGTTATGATGCCTACTCAATGTGGGTGTAAACTGGAAAACATAGCGAAAACTACAAGGTTGAAGAGATGATCTTTTGGCTTAATCAAGACGGTTTATTACATTTGCCAATGTTTTAAATATAATAAAAATGAAATTGAGTTGTTTCTTGGCATTCTTCCTCCTTTGGGTGGTTAATTCTTTTCGTACGAGTGCCACGGTTCCCGATAGCCTGCTGACCGAACGTACGATCCGTTCTATTTATGTAAACTATCCGGATAGCGCTTTACGACTGTTGGACGAAGCGGAAAAAAGTCCGGCTTCCGGTATCATTCCCTTTCGGATTGATCTATTGCGAGCGATGTGTTATGAAATCAAGCACGACCTGACTGCCAAGGAAATCTGTGTGCGCCGTGCGTTGCAGAACGACTCAATACGTTTGGTACCGGAGCGTAAACTTTCATCTATAACGATGCTGGCAAATATCTTGGAAAGACAGAACAGATATGAGGAAAGCATCGGTGTGTGCCATGAAGGTATTGATCTGGCACGCAATCTGGCATGTAAAAAAGAAGAATCAGATATGTACTCCGTAATGGCGCGCGTCTGCATAGGCATGACAAACGACGAAATGGCACAGGAGTATTTTCAGCGGGCGGTGAAGCTGCTGGAAGGAACAGATGATGTGCGTGAAATGTCTCGTCTCTCGACTATTTATGGTGAATACATGTCCTTCTATATCAATCGGAACCGGATGGCGGAAGCAATTGAAATAGGTTACCGCCGTGAAACCGTCATACAGCGTATGAGCGGGCTCCCCGGACCTCCTCCAGGATATATTGACCAGCAATATGGCTTCCTTTATGCCAAAATGGCTGTGCTGTTGCACGATGAAGGTAAGAAAGAAGAGGCAACAGAAATATTCAGGAAATACCAATCTACCAGCTTTTCGAAAACTCTTATCGGCAAACAGTATAGTGTACCTTATTTGCTGAATATCAATCAATATGCGGAAGCGGCAGCTCTAAGCGATACATGCATTTCTGCTTTTACAAATGATACCGTAAGCTATGAATATCTGATTTTGCTCAACTATCGTGCGCGAGCCAGCCGTGGAATGAAACGTTTTGACTTAGCCGATGTCTTCACCCAACGTGGCTGGGTGGTGCAAGATAGCATTTATACCCGCGAGAGCAAAAGTAAGGCACAAGAGTACGCTTCTAAATTCGAGCTGAAAGAAAAAGAGTTGCAGTTGGCCAAATCTCACGCTTTGTCCGAACGGCGTATGCTTCTGTTGGCAGGCTCGTGTGTCCTGACGGTTCTGCTCATTATCATCCTTTGGACGACTTTTGTGAATTTGCAAAAAACAAAGATGCGGAACCGTATCGCAGCCAAACAGATAGATGAACTGTTGGCGCAACGTGAAGAATTGCGTAAGGTGTTTACACAAACAAGAAATACTCATGAAACAACGAAAGAAATCAGAACTGGTTCATCCCTGCCTGAGGAAGAGACATTAACAGCCGCTACAAAAACAGATGTGGCAGCTCCGGGGACAAATAGTGATGAAAATTATGCTAAGTTCATGAAGATGGAAAGCCAACTTATCGAACAAAAGCTTTTTTTGAAACCCGGATTCGGGCGTGACGACTTGATACGTGTCACCGATATCAACAAGAATGATCTCAGCCCCCTGTTGCGGAGATATGCGGGCTCTGACAATTTCAACGATTATCTGAATGGTCTGAAAATAGAGTATTCCATTAAACTGATGAAAGAAAAACCTTATCTTTCTGTTGACGCGATTGCCGAAGAGGCTAATTTCAATAGCCGTAGCACATTCTATCGAGCTTTTGTAAAGATTTCAGGAATGACTCCTGCACAATACATGCGCACTAAAATAGAGTAATCATATCTGTTCCTTGATGTTATAACGAATGCCTTAAGCATTAATTGTTGCAATACATTTTTCTTTTCTAGAAAAAAGTATACTTTCAGTCCGTAATTTGCAAAGCTGTTATGGCAGGTAAGACATCTTAGGCGATTGATATTGGAACTGTTCATCAGTTTGCACTGCTTGGTGGTGTTAAGTAACGCTAAAGATCTAACAAGACTGGAAACGTACTATAATGTCACAAATCTATAACTAATTATTCATGTCACGCGCTATGTAATGCAAAGTAACGAAGACAAATGTGAACGGACATGCTCCGTTTTCCGGTTTCGGAAACCAGGTGAACGGAAATGATCCGTTCTGTGTTTGTTTCCAGCTGGTTAGAAACAAATATTGAACGGGAATAATCCGTTTTTAGGACTGTTTTTAGCATGTCGGGGATGGATATAGAGACCGATTTATTGGGTGGGGATGCTCCGTTTTTTCCACGAATATTAAGCCTTATTACCTAATTACTGAAAAAATAGTCGCATAGACAAAAAAAGAGGAACGACTATTTTTGCCAAAAAAGAAGGGGATGTGCCTTAGTTTTGACACATCCCCACTTCTGGCACAAGAATACAGAACGGATAAGGCTATCAGTTATCGTCCCGATAGCAAGAATGAGTATGTACAGAAAAAATGTTTGTTAGATGTTTACTATCCGGCAAATAAGACAAACTTTACGACTGTAGTATGGTATCACGGTGGTGAACTGACGGTAGGTGACCGTGAGCTCCCGAGAGAGCTGCAAGGGCAAGGTCTCTGTATTGTCGGGGTAAGCTACCGTCTCTGCGCAGGCAACAAGGACCCGAAAGCCATAAACGCCAGTATCACTACTGATGATTGCGTGGATGATGCTGCCGCAGCAGCTGCCTGGGTAATGAAGAATATCGAACGTTATGGAGGAGACCCCAACAAAATTTACTTAGCCGGACATTCCGCTGGCGGTTACTTGGTCTCCATGATAGGGTTAGACAAACGACGTCTGGCTAAATATGATGTAGATGTTGATAAGTTTGCAGCGCTCATACCATTCAGTGGACAGATGATCACACACTTCCAAAACCGTAGAGACAGAAGCATATCCGATCTTCAGCCATTGATTGATGAGGCTGCTCCTTTATACTACGTCCGCAAAGATTGTCCGCCTATTCTGTTGATTTGTGGTGATCATGAACGTGAAATGTTGGGCCGCTACGAAGAAAATGCTTATATGTGGCGTATGCTTAAGCTAACAGGCCATCCGGCAGCTTATCTCTACGAACTGGACGGATTCGACCATGGTACAATGTCGCGCCCCGCACACTACATTTTACTGGAATATATTCGTAATCGGGAGTCTGAAAAGTAGACTTGAATATATAGGTGAATAGGAAATGCTATATAATCCTAATTTTAATTGTACCGAATTCGGTACAATTAAAAAGTTACAGCACTCTTCCTGGGTGATTTCCTCGGACAAAGTCTCTCATCCTGTAGCAGTACGCTATTGTTTCAAGGACTATCACCATTCCATATAATTAAACTACACATCCCCCCACCCAATAAACCACGCCGACTGCCTGAAACGTTATGCCTCACAGCTCGACAAGCAAAAGGGCGAATTCTTCGTTCACGCTTTCACCTGACCATGACTGTTCAGAACCGCTTCTATCGCCCCATCTCCGAACAGGATACGCAAGCGGATACATCGACATCTTCCTCTGTCCAATGCTGAAGATACTCCGACATGACGCACAGTTACACCGTGGAGCTGAAGTATGCCAAAGCCCCCGAAATGCGGGTGTGCGAGGAAGTGATGTAATCCGCTTGAAAGCATCTCCCAGTCCTTCAGGCGGCAGTTTCAGCGGAAAATTCAATGAATGAGACTATAATGAAAGAACATTTGTCATAACACACTTTCATGATAAATATGAGACAGCCACTGATGGAACTGGTATTCTAACAGTGGCTGTAAACTCAACTATAATATATTTAAATTATCATTACAATAGCTCTATACAGTGTTAGCATAAAAGCTAATAAACTAACTATTAAAAATAAATAGTGTTTAAACTCACGTTTTTTATTTATCCTAAAATCTATTACTGCAGCAAGAAATAGTGATAATATAAACACCATTTCTTTTATTCTTATGCATATTGCATCCAATGGATACACAATATCTATTATAGATATTAGTATACAAAAGATACACACTATAATAAATAAAATATAATGCTTCTTCATGCTATTTATTTAGATTTCTAATACAATCTTCATAACTACGATCTGCGAGCCTTATGTCATCTGCATAATTAGCGAGAGCAGCTGCATAACACAGACAAGCAGCTAGAGGAACTTCTACCATACATGTGCAACCTACCAAAGCCAAATCGCATTTCGCTCTAGCCCAAGAATAATCTGATAACTGTCTCTGTTCACATTCATTCAATCCACCATCTCCTTCTGTCCGAGTCTTTATACTTACATTATTCTTTTGAATTGGGCTAGCATGGTCATAAAAGAGAGTAAACTGTTTAGTGTCATCTAATAGTACATAGTTTTTATTTTCCAATAAATGTTTTTTACTTTTTACAATTCGTTGAAGATCTTCTTCAAGACCAGCTCGATTAACAACTTCAGACATATAATCATCATTATTCAAATTATACATTAATTCATCAAATTCATCTTGAGTTAATGTGTTTGCATATGAAACAAATTTATCCATTGCCAATTCACAATCTGATGTAAACGCAGTAAACTCATCAGACTTAACAATATCTGAGGTTTCATTTCCATCCACAAATCCATCCGAACTACAGCTATAAATAACAGCAAACATTAAGACAGATATAAATAAAGTCCAGCTAAAATTTCTATTAAAATAACTTTGTTTAATTCCAATCATTTTCTTTTGATTATTTTCCATTTTTCTTTTAATTATGAAAGAATATAACATCCTTAAGATTAGTAATAAAAAAAACAGCAACTATTAAAATTCGAATATGCAGGTAGAAGATTTACCATCTCCTCTTGAGTCGTTGCTTTAAACCCATCCTACTAAAGTTTCAATATCACATAGTATTTTATATTTAAATTTATTATAGAGGAACTCTACTCATGTAACTAAACCGAATTATAAGCATACACAAAACCAGTAATATAAAATTTGTATACTCATGAAACTATTTTTCTTATTTAAACTTCGTAACGACTCGCAATCTGTTCTCATCTTCTTCCTTAAGTGACAGCAATCTCCCTCTAAAGTAATTTTATCTGTCTTCATTATATTCTTTACTAATTATTGAAGTTCTTGTTTCACTTTATACTTTATCTGTCTAATCATTGAAGACCGAACCTTTATAGGTTTTTCTATGATCAGCTGCGCCATTGACTGGCTATGTTCCCTGTCTCCTACTTCTTTATATAATTCAAACATCCGATATAAAGGCATAAATCGACAAGGGCACATACAAGAGGCTTTCTTGTAATGTCTCTCTGAAATCTCATATTCTTTCCGCTGTTTATAAATATCTCCTAAAAGTAATTCCAAGTCATAATCAGCCCAATAAAGCTTACATTGCAAAGCTTTATCCAAGCTCTCATCCAAACAGTCCACATCAAGAAGTGTAACAGCATAATTATATAGAAAATAGGGATTTCTAGTCAATATAGGCATCAAGCTTTCATAAATAGCCAGGCTCTCATCCGTCGCATGCAAATAAGCTACATCATCCCATGTATACTCTGCCTCCATGCGTTGGTATAACTTATATAAAAAAAACAGGCAAAGCATAACAGAAACAATACAAAACAATTGCTTATAAAGTGAAGCAAATACCCAACACCTAATTTTCCTTATCAGAACATAAACATCAAAACAAACTATAACCCATATAAACGGGTATGTAAAAGGATAGGAGAATAATGAAAAAACACTCACACTCAAAAGAGAAAGTAACGCTACCCACTGTTTATCTCTAGGATGCTTATAGTAGCAAAAAAGAAGGAAGAACATAAATATCAATAATATACAAAGCCCTATAAATCCAAAATTTATCAGTACAGTCAAATACTCATTAAAAGGACATAGAATATTATCAGCCAACATCGAATAACTACTGTCTGGGTACTTTTCAAAATAATTTGCCTGATAATCCATATAATGAGCTCTAAAACTATTTATCCCATGTCCATATATAGGAGAATCTTTTATCATTTCCCATGAACACTTCCAAATAAGCAACCTGCCATCAGCAGAATCTTTCTTAAAAAAGTAACTTCCTCCTAAAAGCAAAAAGAAGGCACAAACAAGAATAACAGCCTTAGTCCTTTTTTTAAAGGGAATATAATGCCAGCACAACACACTGGCAACAGCCACAATACTAATCATTCCAGAACGGGATTCTGCCAAAATAATTGCTAGAATAATAACTAATGCCAATAGATATAGACCTATTTTATGGCTTGTTCTCGCTACAGATTTTAAACATAATAAAACAAATGGTAAACCCATACACAAGCATGATGCAAAACCGGCGGGATTGTCAAAACTGCCAACAACTTTATGATTCGACATTAGTGGAACCCATTGAAACCACTGTGCTATGCCATATAACGCCTGACAGAAAATGATTATAACAATAATATAACTACATACAATACTATCGACCGAAATCACCCTATTGCATATTTTCTTTATCAATAATATAATAAGACCAGATGATAAGACTAAAAGTGTAAAACACCATTTGGGTACAATATTACTATCCGTCATATGCTGTGAATAGGAAAAGATGCTCACTACACATAATAGAATAAAGAATAAATATTCTATTCGATATATCTTCCTTATCATCATTTGATTAATCTAAAATTTTGATTCATATATTCGCATAAGTACTCATGCAAAATTAGTTCATTCTATAAATGATAATTTGTAGAAAAACAGACCGATGTCAGACTACGTGATGTGCCAGAGGCACAAAGACACCCCTAAATGATCATTTACCATAATATCAACAAATTACAATCGGGCACTTATTCAAATCATCAATACATATTTACACAATATACCATCTTTTACAATCACTATAAAGTACATAAATAGATATAAGGGTAGAACTAATCAACTATTTACAAAGCATTATTATCAATGCGATTCGTTCAGATGGAGTAAATTTTATAGCTTCAATTCGTTTCTCAAAGTTTTTACGAGCTTTTCCTGCAGCTTCAAATTCCTTTTCAATATCTAATTGAGACTTCATTTTGAATGTAAAATCTGAAATATAAGTACTATCTGTACCTTTCTGAGCAAGCTCATTCAATTCTTCTTGAGTCAATTTTGAAATGTAAGGAATCATTTTCTTCTCAGTTTATCACAATACTCATGATATTCTATGAACTCTTTCATTCCAGAAATAGAATCAATTAAAGTTGCTTCCTCTTCTGAAAGTTCAGGTATTGGTATATCAGCCATACTCACTATAGTAGCAACATTAAACCAATCATTATTTACCAAAATATCTTTATTAGATTCACAGTTTATAGTCGTAAAAGAAATAAATATTATTACTAATGTATTTTTCAAACACAAGGGATTTCTTATCTTTTCATGTTTCATATAATTTTCTATAAATAAATATTCAATACATACAAATATTATTCTAAAATCAGGATATTGACAATAAATTCTTTTATTACGTTTCCATAAGCATTCATTTTTTTAGTTATACATTAAATTTATTTTTTCATAATCAAAATAGTATCAACCGGATTACCAAAACTGTTGCTTTCTTTCTTTATATTCAAATATTCTTTCCTCTTTACCTTTAGTCAGATCCCTCAATAGATAAAGAGTTCCAGACGGAATATCTTCATATTCCAATCTTACCGTAGTAGCGATTTGTCGCCCTAAAGAATTCCATTGATTATCCCCCCAGTAGAAGAGTTCATATTCATCCCCAATCTCAATAGTATTGCCATCTCCGCGAGGAGTATAAATAATCTTTTCAATACTGACAGGTCTGCCAAAATCCATTCCAACCCAACCTTCTGTTGGTGCAGGGGCATCAAACCATGTTAATAAATCACCATCAAAAGCTGCTTCTTTACAATTTTTGGGATCGTTAGCCCAAGACCCCTCTGTACCGATTATCTTTCCACGAATAACCTGATGAGAATCCCGTTCAACAAAAGCTATCTCGGCTATATTGCAGAAAGTAACCCATGGATGAAAATATCTCCAATATCTATATGCTTGGGGTGAGGAAGGAAGTAGTACTTCTTCGCCTCTTGTACCCCAATTCTCTATTTTATGCATAACTGTAGCATTTCGGAATAATTCATTGTCTGAAGCCTGAAATTCCCCCTCTACAATTCTGTCCGCAACATTATAAACATGCTTGAATAAAGGATATTTCCTATAAAGAGACATAGATTGCAAAGCATTATTATCAGGACGAAATTTGTTTATTTCTCCCCTTGAGGTAAGCAAGAAAGGGTCTCCAACAGGCTCTATACCGGTTTTACCATAACACACAGGTAAGTATACAATATCAGTCCCTAAGTCATTGAAGAAAGCTTTCCCATTCTCTATCTTCCCAAATGAAACAGGCGCCCAATTGTGATTATTAAAAACAGAAAGATAAGCATATTTAGAATCCCGTTGATTTACTTTCACTGCAATATCAACAGTTTTCATATACTCAGCAGTAACATCTCTAAGACATGGGCTATTAAAAACTTCCGGAACAAATGGTTCTGTCTTTAATAATTTATCAAGCTCCAGATTTATGGCATAAGTAATGCGATAAACTTTAGCCATTTTCTCATCTAAATGAAACGATTCACCAGGATTACTGTCTGCTCCATCAAATGGCACACACTTTCCATTATTAGCCAGCACCACATTCCAATAATGTCCTAAGCCTCGAAAAGGCCATTGAGGCGTAAAATCAATTGCAGCCGGAATTCCTACACTCTTCAAAACCGCATCTGCAATCTGTACATAGTCATGGCAACTGCCAAAGGGAGTATGCACTTTACTCGACATTCGTTGAATAGAGGGTATATGATATTCCAATAAATAGGGGCTAATTTCATTCTTCAAATTGGTATTAATAATATGTGCAGCCCAAATAGCAGAATTCTTATACATATCACAGTAGTGCAGATTCTTCAAGCTATTACCATACTTATTTTTCAAATATTCTCGCCAATTGTCTAAGATTTGTAGCTCAAGTGATTTATAAGGAAGTAAATATTCACAGAAATCATCAAAAGACACATGTGTGGCCCATTCACCATTTTTCCATAACGAGAAAGCTGTATCAATATTAGATATCAAGAAATCAGCGGTTATTATATCTACATCTGACGCAGTTTTAAAGACTGATATATAATTGGGTGTCATCTTATCGAGAGCGTCTCTTTTCTCCCAAATCCCGATACCCAAGTTCAAGATAGAATCTACGGCATCATAATACTTATTTATTCCTTCACCAACATAAGAATTATGTGCTGGCATGTTCCTTATTAAAAACTCAGCAGACTTTAATTTTAAAGAATCATGCTCATAATGAAACAAAACTTTTTCTAATTCTTGCCTATTGTCTTTTGCGGCAATCAAAGCTTCTTCTAATTGCGAACTACTCCTACAACAGCTATGCAGTAATAAGAAAATTAATAAGACGCAAGAAGTGAGTATTTTCATCGTATTACATTTTATTAGTTACAATATTATAATAAGTTTCAGACACAAGGTACATTCCAGATATATCTTTCATGTGCAAATTTCAGCATTATAATCTTAAAACGGGAAACATTTTGTGACACGAAAGCACGAATACATGCCTATAAGCGTAATATGGAGACATTACGTACTTTTATGTCTAGAATTCATAATAACAATAGTTCGTTAATAATTTGATCACGGCTATGCGGCTATAGCCTCAGGTCTGTAACAGAATACTGCCTAGATTTTTTTATTAATTTCCATCGCTTCTAATATGATATTTTCAAATAGTATTAAATTTTCACTAATCGCAAAGGTAACTGCCCATACACAAATACATAAACGTATTGACGACATAAAAGTACGAATCATAGCATAACAGGTCTAACAAGACTGGAAACGTACTATAATGTCACAAATCTATAACTAATTATTCATGTCACACGCTACCTTTGCAAATAGGAAATCAAAGACTATTATCATGAAAAAACTATCATTTTTATTACTAAGTTTTTGCACAATCCTGTGCATGTACGGACAAAAAGTACACGAACTTCAATCACCGGATGGTAACCTCCGGATAGTCATTAACCTTTCAGATAAGATTCAGTACGACGTGATGTACAGGAACGACATATTGCTGCAACAATGTGCTCTTCGATTGGAAGTAGGTAACCAACAATTGGGAAGCAATCCTAAACTCACAAAAGTAAGCAGAAAAAGCATAAACGAATCTCTTACACCGGTAATTCCACTAAAATATTCCATCGTATCCAACACATACAATCAACTACTACTAAAATTCAAAGGAGATTATTCTATTGAATTCCGTGCATTCAATGACGGAGTCGCCTATCGTTTCATTACAGATAAGAAAGGAATAATCGATGTGAACAGCGAAACTCTTCAGATAAACTTCCCGGAGAATTATCTGCTTCATGTGCAGCAACCGGGCGGTTTTAAAACAGCTTATGAAGAAGAGTACCGCCACATACAAAGTAATGAATGGAAAACGTCAGATCCAATGATACTCCTACCTGTACTTATAGATACACGGAAAGAATATAAAATCCTGATCAGTGAATCAGATTTGACAGACTATCCGGCTTTGTTTTTTAAGAGTAATGGCGATAACAGCATGTCTTCCATATTTCCTAAAGTTCCTCTGGAATTCGGTGAAGACGGAGACCGTAGCCTCAAAATAGAGAAAGAAGCAAGCTACATTGCCCGAACCAATGGAAAACGCAGTTTCCCCTGGCGCTACTTTGTCATCAGCACAAACGACGAACAATTAATAGAGAATACCATGACCTATCAGCTCGCACAAAAAAATGTATTGAAGGATACTTCTTGGATTAAACCGGGATTGGCAAGCTGGGAATGGTGGAATGGTGCCACCCCTTACGGAGCGGATGTAGACTTTGTAGCAGGCTGTAATCTGGATACTTATAAATACTTCATCGACTTTGCCGCCCACTATGGAATACCTTATATCATCATGGATGAAGGCTGGGCCATGTCCACAAGAGATCCTTATACTCCCAATCCAACAGTGGATGTTCATGAACTTATCCGCTACGGTAAAGAAAAGAATGTAGGAATTGTACTTTGGCTGACATGGTTAACGGTAGAAAAGAACTTCGGTTTGTTCGAGACATTTGAAAAATGGGGTGTGAAAGGTGTCAAAATTGATTTTATGGACAGAAGCGACCAATGGATGGTAAACTATTATGAAAGAGTTGCCAAAGAAGCAGCCGAACATCATCTGTTCGTCGATTTCCACGGATCATTTAAACCGGCAGGTCTGGAATACAAATACCCCAATGTCCTTTCTTATGAAGGAGTAAGAGGTATGGAGCAAATGGGCGGATGCCAACCGGACAATAGCGTTTATCTGCCTTTCATGAGAAATGCAGTAGGCCCGATGGATTATACTCCGGGCGCTATGCTGAGTATGCAACCGGAGATCTATCGTTCCGAGCGTCCCAATTCAGCCAGTATCGGTACACGCGCTTATCAGATGGGATTATTCATTATATTCGAAAGCGGAATTCAAATGATGGCAGACAATCCAACTCTCTACTACCGTAATGACGAATGTACACGCTTCATCACCCAAGTGCCACAAACTTGGGATGAAACCATTGCTCTGAAAGCCAAAGTTGGCGAATACGCTATCGTAGCCAAACGCAAAGGAGATAAATGGTATATCGGTGGCATGACCAATAATAGAGAGCAACAACGAGACTTTGAACTAAACCTGAACTTCCTGAAAGAAGGACAAACCTACCGTATGACCTCTTTTGAAGACGGAATAAACGCTAACCGCCAAGCTATGGATTATCGTATGAAAGAGCGTACACTTAGAAAGGGAGATAAGTTAACTATAAGTCTGGCACGCAATGGTGGTTTTGCAGCTGTAATTGAATAATCTAACAGTTAATCCGGAGAAGTTTTTTGAATCTCCTCCCCCTGAGAATTACTTTAACACAAAATTATTAACAGAAATACTCAAATAAAAAATGAAACGTATTGTTTTTTTAGATTATGTACGTGTATTCGCATGTTTCCTTGTCATTTTGGTCCACGCCAGTGAAAACTTTTATGGCGCTGCCGGATCTACAGATATGGTAGGACCTCAGTCTTATTTGGCCAGTGAAACAGACCGGCTATGGGTAGCAGTTTACGACGGTTTCTCACGCATGGCAGTACCACTATTCATGATTGTTTCCGCCTTCCTCCTTGCACCGATGAAAAAAGAACAGACCACATGGCAATTTTACCGCCAGCGCTGCTTACGCATCCTGCCACCATTTTTTATTTTCATGATACTCTATAGTACCTTACCAATGTTGTGGGGAGCGATCAATGGAGAGACATCATTGAACGATATGTCGCGAATATTACTGAACTTCCCATCACAGGCCGGACACTTATGGTTTATGTATCCTTTGATCAGTCTTTATTTGTTCATACCCATCATATCACCGTGGCTGAGTAAAGCCACAAAGAAAGAAGAGCGTTTCTTCATTGGGCTATTCCTGTTATCAACATGTATGCCGTATCTCAACCGCTGGTGTGGTGAAGTATGGGGGCAATGTTTCTGGAATGAGTACCACATGCTATGGTACTTCTCAGGCTATCTGGGATACCTCGTATTGGCACATTACATACGTGTTCACCTTACATGGAACCGTTCCAAACGTCTCACCGTAGGAGGTATTCTAATGATTATCGGAGCTGTATGGACCATTTATTCATTCTATATCCAGGCTGTGCCCGGAGAAATTCTTTCCACACCTGTAATAGAAATAGGATGGGCTTTCTGTACGATTAACTGTGTGCTTCTCACAACGGGTACATTCCTTATGTTTACATGTATCAAACGTCCAAATCCCCCACGAATTCTAACAGAAGCATCAAAACTCAGCTATGGCATGTATCTCATGCATATATTCTGGCTCGGGTTGTGGGTAACAGTATTCAAGCACACTCTGGCACTGCCTACCGTTGCGGCTATACCTTGTATTGCAGTGAGTACATTCATTTGCTGTTTCGTAACAGCAAAGATCATCTCATTTATACCGGGCAGTAAATGGATAATAGGATAAATATCAAATTGTTTATGAAAAAAGTGGGGGCTGATCTAAAGACAGCCCCCAATACTTCCATCAATCGGATTACGACGCCAGTCAATGGGATGATATCAAATACACTTTCGCTCAGTTGGCCTCGCTTCTCAGCATGAGGGTGACCATTTATAATGGCCTATTCTGCCATTACAAATTCTATGATTGTCCGGCCTTGAGTAGCGACAATGGGTTTCTTTAAGTTATACTTAACACCATTTACCAGCATGGTGGATAGCTTACTGCCTGTTCCTACCATCTTAACATCCAATGTCCCCATCTGATAACGCAAGTCTTTAAGTTCTTTAAAACCCAAATCTTTCATCAACTTAAAGTTGGGTGCAAAAGTTACCCCCGAAGTTGAAAATGACATACCAAGCAAACCACTGAAAACCATGTTTATATACCCCGTAGCCGACCAAGTCTGATCATATACAGAATTCCATTGGCCACCCTGCTGCCAGCCTCCATCAACCTTGCCCGTATCCTCATTATATATTTCATAAAAGCAGTTATTACCCTTATTGATGGCTAAATCAGCAAGATTCATCATCTCCTTCATGAAGATGTCATCTCGTCCACTCTTGCTACAGGCATCCGCCCAAAAGCCATTGACAAATGGCCACACAATCTGATTATGGCGACCGGGATGCTCCTTTGAGAAACGTTTAAATGCCGGATAAATGGAAGGCAAACCGTATTTTCCCATATAAACTCCGTTGATGATTTTTTTTGCTTCCTGAGGAGTCACAACCTGGAACAAAATAGCTAAAGAAATACCCAATCCTTCTTGATAAGCATGCACTTTGCCATTTCCATCAATCAGATAGTTCAAACGGTTCTGTTTCTTATCATAGAGATGTTTACGTATATTTTCCTTTTGGATAGAGGCCTTTTGCTTATATTCCTTAATATTCTTCTTATCTCCTAACACTCGTGCCATATCAGCCAACAACTCATATGCTCGAAAATAAATACAATTTGTGCTCAAACACTTGATAGTCTTTGATCCTGGATGGTCCAACACATAAGAAGATTTATTGGTAGGTTCGTAGATGGGCTCTTCATATCCGGCAATACCGTCGTTGAAAACCGAAGGGCCTGTGAATAGACCGTATTTCTCATCATAGGCTTCCTTCTCCAATTTCTTCATTGTATTAGCAGAAGCTATATAAGCTTGTTTCAGAAAGTTAAGATCGTTGTTTTTCAGATAGAAATCATAGGCAGCCATAACCCAGATAATCTGATCCCAGTATTGATGTCCTATCAACTTCCGGTCATCGATTGTAACACTCCAGAGAGAATAAGCGGTTTTCTCCGGTATAAGTAGACTGGCAGCATTCCAAGCATTGATGGAAACATCACGTGTCCACTCACCGCCATATTGCCCTCCGGCTTTAATCAAACTGTCAGGAGCATTTTTATATAATGTCTTAGTGGCAAGTGTAAAGGCTTTATCGACTAACGGAGTTTCCGTTGTCAGTTGCTGAGCATTTACTTCTGCCGCTATGAAAAAAGCTGAAGCTAGAACAAGACTTTTCATAATATTCTCGTTATTGATATAATGTTATATACTTATTAAAAAACTGCAAACTCATAAATACGTGTGTCCTTGCCATTAGCGGCCTGTACCGGTTGAGTAACCAACAGACGCAGATAGCGTACCTTCTCAGTCTTACCCAAAGAACGGTTGATAACATTCTGCTTGTTTCCGGTTACAAAGTCTAATGTGCGCCATGCTTCATTCGAGTTATTCCGGCCTTGCAAGAAGCAGCTGCCAGTGATATAAGAATAGCTTTCCTGAGCAGCATTCACCATCTTCCAACCGCTTATTTCCTTTTCCATTCCCAAATCAAAATCAATATAGTTAGGAAGCATAGAGGTATCGCACCATTTAGTATTCTCGTTTCCATCAATGAGAAATGCAGGTTTCTCATTGTCGTTGGTATATCCCGACCAAGCAACGATATGTTCCGGTTTCAACAGATTGATCTTCAGTTCTACTGTCTTCTGCAAGCTGGTATCATCTTCATTGGCAGTCTGGAATAAAGTAGATAGTGCTTTAACAGGTGCATATGGTTCTTCAACCAATGTAGCAGCAAAAATAACAATATCTTTATTATCGGGCAGGATAACCTCAGTTGCTTTAGCAGGGATGTCAATGGCAAACTTGAACATATAAGTAAACTCATAAGCATGATCTCCCTCAGCGGAATGGCGGTGTGTACCGACATAGGCCACTTCTGCATCTTTCAAATAGCCTTGTGTATGGCCTGTATGCCCCCATTGTCCGATGAAACCGGTATAAGAAGGAACGACAATCTCCTGCAAATTCTTCCCTGCCTGGAATACGCCTCTAACATCTTCTTCAGCAGTTGCCGCAGCAGCCAGTATATACAAACGGTTATAGGAATGTCCGGCAGGCAGCTGCAAGGTATTTCCGCTACATAACATACCATTCATTTCTTCTTTTGTTTCCAGATGGAAAGGAACACGATTAACAGTTATATCGGCAGGTATTAATTCAGCGGCATAAGAATAACCGGCTTCGAAATTAGCCTCCCAACGAAATTCGTTCCAGCTGAAACATTTACGGTCATAATTGAGAGGCAGTTGTTCGCATCGCAATTCTTCCTTCTTATTATCATTGAAACGGACTTTATAAGTCTTGATACTGTTGGGCTGTATGGAGACTTCCAGCTGATTACCGCTGAAGTCCGCACTTCCTATACTCTTCTCCGTACCATCTGCTTCAACGGCACTTGTAATAGTTCCTGCAAATGTCAGCACTGCATTTTGTGGAGCTTTGCCACCCGTTTCGTACACACGCACCACATATTCGTCCGAACTTTCCGCTTTCTTCAAAGCTTTGATGACAACGTTACTATTGTCCGAAGATGCGAAAGAGAAGGCTTTGCCCAATGTTCCGGAATGTTTCTCGGCAGCAAAAGCCTTCAGACGCTGATTCAATACTTCAGACTCCTTAGCGACCTGCGCCTTATCCAAACCACCGGCATGCCCTACCAAACTATAAGTGAAAGTATGATATCCCAGGTCCTGACGGTCTTGATACGGATAGTTGTTCTTAGTCTCGGGTGTATGAAGCAATGTCAGGCGGAGTGTATGATTATCAGGTTTATCCCAGCCATATTTACTGTCATTCATAATAGAAACACCATAACTGCCGTCACTATCGGTTAAATCCGCCCAATATTGGGCATATACTTCATAAGCGGTCAATATATTATTACCTCTCTGAACGCTGCCTATACCCAGATCGTAGGTCGCCTTCTCGTTATCAACATTCAAGGGGAATTCTGCTTTCAGCAGTGCATTCGTTGACTGCCAGTTTATCTCATTGTAGAAGTCTATACGGTCAGCCAATTCTCCCTCGTAAAGCCGGATATACTGACAGAACAACGATTTGCCATGGCGCTTTTCTATACACAAAGTCTTGCGCAGGGCACCATTCTCACACAGATTCATTTTCACGTCTTCAGTAATAGAAACAGGTGCACGGTCAATAGTCTTTTTCAGAATCTCCCAAGCTGGCCAATTATATGATTCATTCTCAGTAAAAAGAGCCAGACGAATAGATTTGCCGTCCTTAACAAGTTCTTTATTATTTTTCTTATCGTAAAGCGAGATTATATCTCCCTGCTTATCCAATGAGATTTTATAGACAGAGTTCTCCACTGTTGTTTCTGAAACAAAAGAATCTGCCTGCTTCTGGCTTCCGGAAAGTCGGACATCATACACGGCATATCCTGTAGCAGGTACAGTTGCTTCTATCAATAAATACACAGTTCCATTCCGGTAAGAAAGTAATTGGGAAGCAACTTGCTTGCCTTCCGCATTATAAACACTGACACCTTTAGGGAATTTGGGAGCTTCAATCGCTACCTCCGCTACATCCGTAACCGGAAATCCGAGTGCATTGTAGAACACAACCGGAATCCCCTTGACGCGAGTATCCATTTTCTCAGAAACAGCCCCTACCGAAGCTGTCAGAACACCTGAAAATTGCTTTAATGAAAGCAATTCATCATTCCACGAAAACTCATAAGCACGTGGGATACTGGTACCGGTAAGGTCATCATGGAATTGGTGGAAAATGAAACGCTTCCATGCTTCTGTCAGACTTTCACCCGGATAACCGGCTATACCCAACCAATCCGCTGCTACGGCCGCTCTTTCGGCAGCATCTCCCAAAAGTTCATTCTGACGGTTATAAAGCTTCATGGCAGCTTGCGAAGTATAACATCCGGTTCCATGTACATCCATCAGCAATTCACCGTTGAAAACGGGCAATTCCGAATGTTTTTCATAAGGAAGATAATCCTTGAATAACTGATCGCTCGTTGCGCTGATTATTTCTAACGGTCCGTTCCCCTTGATACCTTTCTCTACAGAACTGACAGAGCCTATTGAGGGAGAACCACCCGTATCACCCGTACCATAATAGCGATAAACCGTATTCAATGGAGTGCGCTTAGTCAGTCCCAACAATTCTTTATCTTCCGACAGGTCAATGTTATTCCAGCGCTTACCATAATCATAGCCATGAGCAAGCATAATAGAAGAACCGTCAATCCCCTTCCACAATCCAAGCATAAAAGGATGTTTACTCTCTCCATAAAAAGGATGGTTACGCCAGTCGAGTTTCTGCGAAGAAAACCCGATGAGACCGCAATGTTTGGCAATAGTAGGCAACGTCCAGCCAAAGCCAAAACAGTCGGGCAAGAAAATATCCGTACTTTCTGTCCCGAACTCTTTTCTGTAATATTCCTGTCCAAGCAGGATGTTACGAATGGAAGACTCAACAGAGGGTACCAGCACATCCGATGCTTCCCAACTACTGCCACTGATATGCCAGCGACCTGAACGCACAAATGCTTTGAGTTGCTCATATTCACTGGGAAAGTATTCTTTCATCCAAGCATATTTGACACCTCCTTCAAAATTGAAGATATAATCGGGATACTTCTTCAACAAAAACAGATTACGGGACAAGGTATTCCAAACATACTCTTTGATGGTGGTTTGGACATCCCAATTCCATTGAGTATCCAGGTGGGCATCTGCCACCATATAAGCTTTCGCTTTTTTCTCCGGTTTTGCACTCTGTGCATGCATACTACCTGAACAAAGCAGCGCAGATGCTAATAGGATAACTGGTAATTTCATAGTAAAATATTCTATTGTGAATAATACAGATATTTATCAATCGCAAAAATAGCGGCACTTGCCTAAAAGCATACCTATATTTATGCCATAAAAGTGTAATTACATGGCTATGGCTGTAAAACGCACAAAAAAGTCAGAAAAGTATTACTCTTTTTTCTATGCTTCCCAACCATATCCTACCATAATTCTCTATCTTTGCAATACCTAATTAGTCCGATATACAGATATGAAAAACAAACACTACTTCCCTCAAGTTTCACTGCTTATCTGCATCTTATGCTGCTTTCCGCATTTGATTCATGCATACAGTCTACGGCAATTTTCAAACAAAAACGGCTTATCCAACAGTGCTATCTTATCCCTTTACCAGGATCATCAGGGAGTCATCTGGATCGGTTCATGTGATGGTCTGAATATTTTCGACGGCACCAATATCCATGTATATAATCCTGTCAACCCGACGAAAGCCCCATTATCCGGAAACCTGATTAACGACATCATGGAGACTGAAAAGGATGTATTATGGATACAGACCAACTATGGACTGGACCGTCTGGATACCAAACTCCAGATATCCAAAAGCTTTACGGAGTTCAAAGACAAGAACTATATGGCAAAAAGCAGGGATAATGACCTTTTCATTGTAAAAGACGACGGATATATCTATTACTATCAACCGGAAAAACAACTCTTCCAAAAGTTGGAAGTACCTCAAATAGCATTCGGACACGTATTATCCACTATCATCGACAAAAACAATATTCTATGGGTATTCACTTCGAATAATGACACCCGCAGCTATCAGATAATCAAGAATAAAGAAGAGATAGCCCTCACCCCAAACAATCTTTTCAAACATTCCGAACAGTTATTATGGGCATTCGCAGAAGAAGACCTGGTCTATTTCATCGATAAGACCTACTCACTCTATGAATATGACTTCGGAAATCAACAGCAATACTTTATTGCAGATCTCAAAGCAGAAGTCGAAACACGCGGAGAAGTTTCTTCCATCATCAAACAACAAAACGACTATTACATTGGCTTCAAAAGCAGCGGATTGATCGTATTGAAATATATGTCCGATCAGAAAATAAAATACCAGATGCAAGATACAGAAATCCATTCCGGCATCTTCTGTCTGATGAAGGACAAATATCAGGATATTGTTTGGATAGGAACAGACGGACAAGGGGTATACATGTATTTCAATGATACTTTCTCCATTACCAATACACTGCTGGATACTCCTGTATACCAGATAAACAACCCCGTACGTACCGTTTACTACGACGAGGAACAAACCTTATGGATAGGAACCAAAGGAGGAGGTATATTGCGTATCAGGAATTATTCTCCGGAAACCAATGCAGCAGTTTCTTTCGACCGGATTTCCATCAGCAACAGTACCTTAACCGACAACACCGTCTATTGCTTTGCCCCCGGTTCTGCAAACAGGCTATGGATTGGAACGGAAAACGGGCTTAACTACTATTCATACCAGAATAAACAACTGAAAGCGTTTACAGTGATAGCCGATGGAAAGAAGGTGAAATATGTACACTCCATCAACGAATTAAATGATACCACTTTATGGGTATCCACTGTAGGTGAAGGTATCGTAAAAGTTATTTTGGATAAAGCCGGTAGCTCTCCTTCCGTTAAATCGGCTACCAGAATTGTTCTGGATGACGGGCGTATGGCTTCCAATTATTTCTTTACCTCCTTCCAGGAGAATGATTCTATCCTTTGGTTCGGTAATCGTGGCTATGGAGCCTACCGGCTCAATGTCGAAACCGAACAGCTAACTCCATACAGGTTTGATAATGTAGTGAACAGTCAGACAGCCAATGATATTTTCGCCATTTATAAAAATGAGAAAGGATATTGGCTGGGAACCAGTTCCGGACTACTTCACTTCAATGAAGATTACTCACATTATCATGACAGGGCTGACCTTTTCTCAAACAACACAGTACATGGCATTTTGGAAGACCAGCAAAATAACCTTTGGATCAGCACGAATCAAGGACTGGTAAGGTTCAATCCTAAAACCAATACCGGGCAGACTTACGACCGGGAAAACGGACTGGAAGTCACTGAATTCAGTGATGGAGCTTTCTATAAAGACTCGCGGACCGAAACTTTATTCTTCGGAGGGACAAACGGATTTGTTACCGTCAAGCCTAATGCTTATATTATGGCAGACTATATGCCTCAAATAAACCTGAAGGGATTATCTATCTTCGGAAAAGAATACAATATTCATGATTTTCTCCACGACAAAAAAGGAAAGAAGATACTTCAGCTGGATTATAGCCGGAACTTCTTCTGCATCGACTTTATGGCAATAGATTATATAAATGGTAACAATTACTCTTATTCTTACAAATTGGACGAAGTAAGCAGCCAATGGATAGAAAGTGGCACATCGGCCAGCGCCATCTTCTCCAATCTTGCACCCGGACAATATACTTTGTTAGTGAAATACAAGAATAACATGAATGGAAAAGAGTGCGAACCGCAGAAACTTCTGATTCAGATTACTCCTCCCTGGTATTTAAGTAATTGGGCATATATTCTCTATTTCATATTAATCGCTTTGTTCTGCATTCTTGCTGTTTACAGGATAGTTCATCAATACCGCCGGAAGCAGCACCGCATGATTGAGAAATTGAACCGGGAAAAGAAAGAAGAAGTCTATGAATCCAAGCTGCGCTTCTTTACCAACATCACTCATGAATTCTGTACGCCACTGACGCTGATTTATGGTCCGTGCGAAAAGATACTTGCCTACCCGCAATCTGATTCGTACATCCGCAAATACGGGAAGATGATACAGCAGAATACAGAAAAACTGAATGGCTTGATTCTGGAACTGCTGGAATTCCGCAGGCTGGAAACCGGTCATAAGGTGCTTTCTATCCAAAGATTATCCGTATCAGACAAACTCCGGAACATAGCGGAATCCTTCTGTGAATTGGCTGAAAATAAGAATCTGAACTATCGGTTGGATATTGAACCGGACATTGAATGGAATACGGATATCAGTTGTTTCAGTAAGATCGTCAATAACCTGATCTCAAATGCCTTCAAATATACTCCGGAAGAAGGGAATATCACCATCGGTCTGAAAGTAGAAAACCAGCTTCTAACCCTTAATATATCCAACTCAGGAAAGGGGATAGCGAAAGAGAATCTTGCAAAGATATTCGATCGCTATAAGATATTGGATTCTTTTGAAATGAATGGCAAGAATTCACGGAATGGGCTGGGATTGGCTATTTGTAAGAATATGGTTACTCTGTTGAACGGTGAAATCAATGTCAGCAGTATTCAGAATGAGATAACTACATTTACAGTCACTTTACCGGAACTATCGCCCACTGCACAGGAAGCAGAAACACCCCAAAAAGTGTATGCAACAGGACCTCTGAATACAAATACGGAGCCCATGGAACTGGAACAGACCACTGTTAATTTTGACACTTCCAAGCACACGGTTATGATCATTGACGACGATCCTTCTATGTTATGGTTCGTCTCGGAAATATTTGTAGATAAATACAATGTATTATCTTTCAATAACGCTGCAGAAGCTTTGACCAGCCTGGAACTGAAGCAGCCGGATCTGATTATTTCAGATGTGATGATGCCTGAAATAGACGGGCTTTCCTTTGCCCAGAAAATCAAGCAAAACAAGTTATGGAGCCATATTCCACTCATTCTACTGTCTGCCCTTCATCACGAAGACGATCAGGTGAAAGGCATTGAGGCTGGTGCAGAAGTGTATGTGACGAAACCTTTCAATGTAAAATACTTAGAGAAAGTAGTCTACCGATTGATTAAAAGAGAATCGGACCTGAAAGAATATTATAGTTCCATATTCAGTTCATTCAAAGTGGAAAACGGGAACTGTATCCACAAAGAAGATCAGGAATTCCTGGATAAGGTGATAGAAACCATAGAAAAGAATATCACAAACCCTGACTTATCCGTTGAACTATTGAGCAGTGACCTGGGCTATAGCACCCGTCAGTTCTACCGTAAATTAAAACCTATAACAGACAAATCTCCTGCTGATATCATCAAAGAATATCGCCTCACAATGGCCGAGCGACTGCTGCTGACAAAGAACTATACCATTGAGGAAATTATGGACAAGACAGGTTTCAATAACCGCGGAACGTTCTATAAGTTATTCTCCCAGCGTTTCGGTATGCCACCACGCCAATATAGGGAACAGCAGAAGGATAGTGTGAAGAAAGAATTGACAGATATGGATTCTATCAACGAATAGCGTCACTGGATAAGAATAAAAAAGGGAAGCTTTACTTCCCTTTTACAATCCTCTTAATATCATTCAATTTATTCAATGCCTCCAGCGGGGTCAGATTATTCACATCTAAATTCAAAATCTCGTCACGTATCTGGCAGAGCACAGGATCTTCTAGCTGGAAAAAGCTAAGCTGCATGCCGCCACGCGTCTCTCCTACTTCCGCCATCGGCTTACTTGCAATACCTTGCTGACGATTGTCCGCCTCAAGCTGTTTCAGAATGTCATTGGCACGCTTCACGATGCTTTTCGGCATACCTGCCATCTTTGCCACATGAATACCGAAAGAATGTTCGCTGCCGCCACGTTCCAGTTTGCGCAGAAAGATCACTTTATTATCTATCTCCTTCACCGATACATTGTAGTTCTTGATACGCTTGAAAGATTTCTCCATCTCGTTCAACTCATGATAATGAGTGGCAAACAACGTACGTGCCTTGGCTTTAGGATGCTCGTGAATATGCTCCACAATAGCCCAAGCAATGGAAATACCGTCGTACGTAGACGTACCTCGTCCCAACTCGTCAAAAAGCACCAGACTGCGCGAAGAAAGGTTATTCAAAATATCAGCCGCCTCGTTCATTTCCACCATGAAAGTAGACTCTCCGACAGAGATATTATCACTGGCACCTACACGGGTAAATATCTTATCTACCAAACCGATATGTGCACTCTCGGCAGGTACGAAGCTGCCAATCTGCGCCAGTAGCGTTATCAACGCCGTCTGTCTCAGCAATGCAGACTTACCCGCCATGTTCGGACCGGTAATGATGATGATCTGTTGCGAGCTACTATCCAGCACCACATCATTGGCAATGTACTTCTCTCCTATGGGAAGTTGCTTTTCGATAACCGGATGTCGTCCCTGGCGGATATCCAGAACATCGTTATCTTCGATGACAGGACGTATATAGTTATTCTCACGTGCCACATTGGCAAAAGACAGCAAACAGTCCAGACGCGCGATCTGGTTTGCATTCACCTGAATGGCAGGAATAAACTCACTTAGAGCCTGCACCAATTCCATGTAGAGCTGGGTTTCCAGTATCAATATCTTATCTTCGGCGCCGAGAATTTTCTCTTCGTACTCTTTCAGCTCTTGTGTAATGTAACGTTCGGCATTGGCCAAGGTCTGTTTACGTATCCACTCCTGTGGTACTTTATCCTTATGTGTATTGCGCACTTCAATATAGTAACCGAATACATTGTTGTAACCGATTTTCAGACTGGGAATTTCAGTCAGTTCACTTTCCCGTTGCTGTATCTGTAGCAGATAATCTTTACCGGAATAAGCTATCTGGCGTAATTCATCCAATTCGGCATTGACGCCTGACTTCATAACACCACCTTTGTTTATCAGCAACGGAGGATCATTATTAATCTCTTTTTCAATGCGGTCGCGAATGGACTTACAGATATTCAGTTGTTCACCGATACGGTTCAGACTAGCATTATCCGCCTCCAGACAAGCTTCCTTAATAGGCTCAATAGCCTGCAAAGCTACCTTTAATGCAACTACTTCACGAGGAGAAACACGTCCTACAGCCACTTTAGAGATGATACGTTCCAGATCACCTATCAAATGCAACTGTTCTTCGATCAGTTCTTTGAAATCCGGCTGACGGAAAAAATATTCCACTACATTCAAGCGTTCATTGATAGGCAGTACATCTTTCAACGGAAACACCAACCAACGTTTCAGCAAGCGGGCACCCATCGGACTGATAGTCTTATCAATCACGTTCAGCAAGCTGCTGCCTCCATCATTCATGCTGCCTATCAGCTCAAGGCTACGGACCGTGAATTTATCCAGACGGACGTATTTATCTTCTTCAATACGTGCCAAAGAAGTGATATGCCCGATTTGGGTATGCTGCGTCATAATGAGATATTGCAGGATGGCTCCCGAAGCGATGATACCATTCTTGAGATGCTCTACACCAAAACCTTTCAGATTCTTCGTTTCAAAATGCTTCAGAAGTTTCTCCCGGGCGGTGGTCTCTGTAAATACCCAGTCGTCCAGTTCGAAAGTAAAGAACTTACTTCCGAAATTTCCCTCGAACATCCCCCGCTTACCACGTTCAAAAAGTACTTCTTTGGGCGCGAAGTTATTCAATAGCTTGTCTACATAGTCGAAAGGCCCTTCTGCTGTAAGAAACTCACCCGTAGATATATCGAGAAATGCCACACCGCACGTTCCCTTACCAAAATGTACGGCAGCCAGGAAGTTATTCTCCCGGTAATTCAGTATATTATCATTGATGGAAACACCGGGAGTTACCAGTTCCGTAATACCCCGCTTCACCAGTTTCTTGGTCATTTTCGGGTCTTCCAACTGGTCACAGATAGCTACACGCTTCCCGGCACGTACCAGTTTAGGCAGATACGTATCCAGTGCATGATGAGGGAATCCCGCCATTTCAACAGTCTTTCCTTTACCATTGGCACGCTTAGTCAGGGTAATTCCCAGGATTTCGGCTGCAACAACAGCATCAGTAGAATAAGTTTCATAGAAGTCGCCGCAACGAAACAGCATAACGGCATCAGGATGCTTGGCTTTCAGGTCCAAGAACTGCTTCATCATCGGGGTAAGGACAATATCTTCTTCGCTCACAGTAGTTGTTCTTTATAAATTTATTAATATGCAAAAGTGCAGCTATTTTCGCAGCCATGCAAAGATAATTCTTTTTTAGAAAACAAGTACTGGGGGGGACTCAAATCCTTAGTAAGCCTTAACAAAAACAACACTTTTACTAAAACATGTTATAAGACACTCTTTTTTATTTGTTTTATTTGCAGATATCCCAGAAGTACGTATCTTTGCACTGTGTTTTTCATAGTATTAGATTTAAGGTTAACAAAGGTTGGAGTACAGCGGTACTCCTTTTTTATGCCCATACTTTACAGGGAGGTTCACAAAAATGCCATTTTGATTGAAGTATTGCCAATAATACCCTATTTTTGCAATCGCCACCAAAGAAAATACCTTGTAACATTATGGAAAACAGAATTCATCGTACAGAAATTCAGATATATGTATCCCCCTTTCTCATTGTCATCTTCCTATTAATGAGCATTTCCTCATATGCACAGCAAATAATAGCCAAACAAATGCCTTTTCTGGAGCAGTTGCCTTCCAATGAAGTAATAGACTTACATCAGGATCAGAATGGGTTCATCTGGTTAGGAACTAAAAACGGCTTAGGACGATATGACGGATACCAACTCCAGACTTTCAAATCAGACTTTAACCAGCCTCATTTATTAACCGATGACTTCATCTGGTGTTTTGCTGAAGATGATAATTGCCTGCTGGTAGGAACAAGACAGGGGGTTAATTTGGTGGATAAAAGCAACTATCAGATACGGCCATTCCCAGATACAGAAATCCAGAATACATGGATAAACTTCATGTTGGTAGATAGCCGGAAAGAACTATGGATATGTACCCGTAATCAGGTTTCTCACTATAATTCAGACTATTCATTGAAGAAGCGCTACGGAAATTTGATCCCGGCGGTTCCCAATAATGGTATAAACTCAATATATGAAGATCATTTCGGCAATATATGGGTATGCACATGGGGAGGAGGTTTATATAAGTATCTCAAGAATACAGATACATTTATGAGTTTCCCTACACTCGGAGCGAATAATAATCCGTTTAAAATATTTCAGGACAAAGATGACCAATATTGGATATTGACTTGGGGAGACGGTATCTACCGTTTTCATCCGGATGCAACAGAGGATAGAATGTACGCGCATCAAGAAATCTTCAATGAAAAACTGCACCAGCCTGAAACCGCCTTCTTCAGTGTAGTACAAGATGATGTTTACGGCTATATATGGATATTCGGCTACCACGAACTTTATGCTTTCAAAGTGGCGGACGGACATCTGGAAAAAGTGGACCTCAGCTCGTATATGTTCGATTATAACAAAATGTTCAGCCAGATCATCAAAGACAGGGAAGGCAACCTTTGGGCCGGGGCTTATGACAGCGGGTATCACTTGCTAATGGGAAATCCTGCCATAGCTAATAACTTCCTGCCCAAACTGAAAAGACATGTAGGTTTCGACACGAATATAACCACTCTGGGTATTGACCCCAACAACGGGCTCTGGTTCAATCAGGAACGTTGGGGACTCTGCTGGTATGACATAGAACAAGATAAATTCTATGACTACTCGAATACAAATTCCGGAGTGCATAATATAGGATATATCCTCCGTTCGAAACAGCCGGGAGAATTCTGGCTGGGATGCAGAGACCAACCCACCCTCTACAAGGCAAAACTAAACAGTAAAAGAGAAATTGAGTACTTACTGGCAAAGGACTTATATACACCAAAGGGGACTACTGGCAACATTACATCCATGTATGAAGACAGTAAGGGGAATTTATGGGTAGCTACCACCGGACAGCTCTATCTAAAACCGGACGGCAAAGACTTTATCATCCCCGAATTCTCTCTGCCCAACATTACATCTATTGCAGAAGACGGACACGGTAACATCTGGTTGGCAACCGAAGATTCCGGTTTACATGAGGTTTCTTTAGGGGATAAACTGAAACCGATTAAACAATACTCAACCCAAAATTCATCCTTACCCAGTAACAATATTGACAAGATAGTGATCCAGGAAAACCATTTATGGATTGCCACTACTCAAGGTTCCATCCTGCAAATGGATCTCAACTCAGAGATAATGAAGGACTTCAGCAACTCATGCGGAATGACCGGACAGTCTATTTTAGGGATGAAACATGACAGGAATACCCTTTGGATACTAACAAACCGACAATTGACTGCCTATGATATCCAGTCAGATAGATACATTCATTATTCAAATTCAGACGAATCCGTTCAGATAAACTCATTCAAGAAGGACGTCATAGACTTGTTCAACGGCAAGCTTTATGCTGGTGGGCATGGTGGCTTTGTATCGATGGCTTCCTCAAAATTCCCATCTAAGAAGATCAATTCCAATCCGGTCATCATAACAGATATCAAAGTATCCAATCATTCTTTCTTCTTCAATCCCCAGCGCCAGTCGAATGATTTATCAACCCGAAGCATCTGGTTGGAGCCCGAAGATAACAATCTTGAAATCTTCTTCTCCGCTCTTCAATTTACAGCAACATCGAGAATAAGATACGCCTACAAAATGGATGGTGTGGACAAAGAGTGGGTATACACCGAAACCGGTAATCGGTCGGCTTTCTACAATAAAATTCCTAAAGGATATCATACTTTCAAGGTACGCTCTACAGATGAATACGGCTACTGGAAAGACGACGTCACAGAACTACGTATCTATAAAAAGCCGGCTTGGTACGAAACATGGTGGGCATACGGTACCTATATAGCTCTCATCATTCTGATCCTTTATTCCATCATGTTCTATTACCTGCACAGGGTAAGACGGTCCGACCAGGTTAGATTCCAGAAAGAACTGACCAAGACTAAACTGGAATATTTCACCCATATAAGTCATGAACTGCTCACCCCGCTCACTACCATCAGCTGCGTAGCAGATGATTTGGAAGAAACAAAGGCATCTCCACAGGAAGATGTACATATATTGAAAAGTAATGTGCTCCGCTTAAAACGCTTAATCCAGCAAGTGCTAGATTTTCGGAAAGTAGAAAACGACTCGTTTGTACTCACCCCTACCTATGGCAATATCAGCAGCTTCATCCGTGAAATCTACCATACAGGCATACGGCCGATCATTGAAAAGAAAAACCTTCATTTCAGTCTTCATCTGGAAGAAAAAGACATTTGGGGATATATGGACTTTGACAAAATAGACAAGGTTCTGTACAATATACTCTCGAATGCGGCCAAATATACACCTGCCGATAAAAAAGTAGAGCTGAATGTATCGACTCTGCAAAAGGATAATTCCCGATTCCTCCGGATAGAGGTGCAGGATGAAGGAATCGGCATAGACCAGAAAGAAATATCCAAGATATTCACTCCATTCTATGTGAACAAAACAGCTTATGCACCTCAATCAAACGGTGTAGGGCTTTCATTAACCAAGAAACTGGTGACCTTGCATAAAGGAGACATCCAGGTAGAAAGCAGCATCGGAGAAGGTTCCAGATTCACTGTTCTAATCCCTATCGACCGGAATTATTATCCGGAAATAAAGGACATTATCGAAACCAGTGAAATACCGTCAACAGTACCGAATGAAGCAACAGAAGATACAGAAGAGAAAGAAGATACGATATTATTGGTAGATGACAATGAAGAGTTCCTGCTATTGATGAAAAGAAAGTTGGCAACACACTACAATATACTCACTGCTACGAATGGAAAAAAAGCATTGGAAATTGTAAGAAGCGAAGACGTAGACCTGATGGTCAGCGACTATATGATGCCCGAAATGGATGGAATCGAGCTCTGTGCAACAATGAAACAGGACATCAATACCAGCCATATACCGGTATTGATGCTTACGGCAAAAAGTTCAGTGGAAGACCAAGTGAGATGTTTCAATGCAGGAGCAAACGGATACCTGACGAAACCATTCGATATGAAAATGCTTAATGCACGCATTGACAATCTGATGAAATCCAACCAGAAGCGACAAGAGAAGTTCAGAGTCGATACGGAAATCAATGTTGTAGCACTGGAATATCAGAGTACTGACGAGCAGTTCCTGGAAAAAGCCATCGAATGTATAGAGCAACATCTGATTGAAACCGAATTTGATATAGATACTTTTGCCTCTGAACTCAACGTTTCCAAGTCCACTCTAAATAGAAAAATGAAAGCAATGACCGGTCTCTCCCCAGTAGAGTTTATTCGCAACATCCGGCTTAAACATGCATGTACACTCCTGAAAAAGCCTTTCATTAATGTCTCCGAGGTTGCCTATGCGGTTGGTTTCAGCAATCCAAAGTATTTCACGAAGTGTTTTAAAAAGGAATTTGACGTGACGCCTACCGAATATCAGAAAAAGGAAGAAGATAAATAAACGACTTACCCGTTGGCAGAGTTTATTGCTGGAGGGGTTATGATGTAAATGAGTATCTTAATTCCCCTCCTCCGGGGAGGAGGGAGAATTAAGATAGTATTGCTCATCATTTTATTCCTTTCATTTTCCGTTTTGAATTCCTCCAACCAATTGCTACTTTATTATTTGCTTTCCCCTATACTACAACCCCTCTCCAGCAACAAGTGTATTTTTGACGCAGTTAAGGTATACAAATAACGCATTCCCCGCTCTGTACCCCTTTCTGCCTCATTTGAGTACTCCTCCCTGTTCTTTTCTATATTTATTTGCATCGGCCTTGAAGACCGCAAACCAATAACAAGGATAAAGAGTTTCAGTGACCAATCCTTTTAATAATAATATATATGAAAGACAAATTTCTTAAATCAATCCAAAGAAAAAGCTGGCTGTTGCTGGCCCTGTTCTTCATCAGCAGTTGTAGCAATGAAGACATCGTGAAACATCCCGTCATCACCAACAAGTATGATCCCTCAAAGCCTCAGGTACTGACCGGCTTTATCCCGGAAAAAGGAGGAATAGGTGACAAAATCATTGTTCAGGGAAACTTCGGTACAGACCTGTCCAAGATGAAAGTGATCTTTGCCGATACCAAAGAGGCTAACATCATATCAAGTGACGGAACTTCTATTTACTGTACCGTACCTAAACAACCGGGCGGTAATAATTCTGTTAAAGTCGTTGTAGGCGATAAAGAGCTTACCATCGACAAGACATTTGCCTACACACAGGTACAGAAAGTTTCTACAGTTTGCGGAACCTACAATAAAAGAGGAGATACCGATGGAAACATCTACGATGCACTATTCAATAATGTATTTGCTGTCGGCATAGTGGCAGGAGATAACATTGTAGCAGTAGAGTCGGACAAGCAACGGGTACGCCTGATTTCAGAAAGCGAGAACTTGGTTACAACCCTGATAAGCGGATTCAAAGCAGGTAAACCTGCAATCAATAAAACCCGTGATAAAATGTACTTTATTGATGTCAAATCAGCTAAAGTATATATCCTGCGCCGTGAAAATAGCTGGCAGCCGGAGCTATTGCGCGAAGGTATCACCGAATTATCCGCCAACAATGGTGAAACCTGGTCCTGCATTATTGACGATAAAGAAAAATACCTCTATACAAGAAATCACCTGGGGATCTTCGTACGTATCAATCTGACAGAAAAAGATGATAGCGGACAGTACAAAGTAGAAAAACTCCTTGAACACCGCTGGGACTTTGAAGCTTGGGTTTCCGACCATTGTAGCTATCTGGCTTATAGCCGTGTAGAAGATTGCTTCTATTTTGCAGAAGACAGGACACATGCTGTATACCGGATTAAGCAGAACGCTGACGGCACATGGTCGGACGAAAGATATGCCGGAAACGGCTGGCCTAACCAGACCAATACGGAAGGTTATCGGGAAGACATACAGTTTGCCTGGCCAAATGGAGTAACTGTTGACAATGAGGGCAACATATATGTAGTAAACGCAGGCGGACAATCCATCCGAAAGATATCCTACCCAGATGGCTACGTAACAATTGCTGCCGGCGGCACCATGTCGGGCGAGACTGAAACAGACGGACTTCCACTGGAATGTACATTCCTATATCCCAAAGATATAGCTATGGATTCTGAAGAAAACTTCTATATAGCCGGAGGTGCAGGATTGAATGTGCGTAAACTCGCTATAGAATAAACTCCTTCCCGTAAATCAATAAATAAACTAATATATGAAAAATAGATTTTTCCTTATACTTTCATTCCTATTGTTTGCAAGTGTGTTTCCACTTGCCGCACAGAATGGTTTCACCGTATCCGGTATTGTGATGACGGAGCAAGGTGAAGAATTACCCGGTGTTACGATTCAATATAAAAACAATCCCTCCAAAGGAGCTATCACGGATGTTGATGGTAATTTCCGCATGGATAATGTTCCCGCCAATACAGTATTGGTGTTTACCTACATAGGTTATGCACCCCAGGAACTGGTGGTAAACGGAAATAAAACCAAGCAAAAGATTGCACTGAAAGAAATTGTAAATGAAACCGATGAGGTAGTGATTGTAGGTCGCGGTACTCAACGTAAAATCTCGGTAGTAGGTGCGGTAACTAACGTAAAGGCATCTGATTTACAAGTTCCTTCATCCTCGGTAACAAACATGCTGGGAGGTCGTGTACCGGGCATCATTGCCGTAACCCGAAGCGGCGAGCCTGGCAATGACTTTTCTGAATTCTGGATTCGTGGTATCAGTACTTTCGGTGCAGGTGCATCCGCTTTAGTGTTGATTGACGGTGTGGAAGGCGACCTGAATATACTTGATCCTGCCGATATTGAAAGCTTCACCATCCTGAAAGATGCTTCCTCTACAGCTGTATATGGTGTACGCGGTGCCAACGGTGTGGTACTCGTTACAACAAAGCGCGGTAAATCGGGTAAACTGAATATCAGTGTGAAAAGTAATGTCGGGCTTTCCTATTCTGCACGCAATCCCGAATATGTGGACGGATATACGTACGCACAACTAGCCAACGAAGCCTCCGTCGTACGAGGTGGACGTCCCGTATACAGTAATGCCGAGTTAAACCTGATAGAAACAGGACTGGACCCGGATTTATATCCCAATGTAAACTGGCGTGATGTTATGCTGAAAGATTATGTATGGAACAATCAGCATCACATTAGTATTAATGGTGGTGGAACGAATGCACGTTACTACATGAGTGTGGGTCTTCAACATAAGGATGCCATCTATAAGCAAGATAAAGGAATTAAAAACTATGATAACAGTGTAGGTTATAATAAATACAATTTTCGCGCAAATATCGATGCTAACCTAACCAAAAGTACTATTATTGAGCTGGGCTTATCAACAGAGATTGTAACCAATTCTTTCCCCGGATATGCCAATGATACGAAAGCCTTGTGGCAAACACAAGCCAACCTGACCCCTGTGACCGTTCCGGTACTTTATTCGGATGGTTCGCTTCCAGCCTACGGTGCCAGTGCTGACCAACAGAACCCATATATCTTACTAAACTATACAGGTTATAAGAAGAAAAATGAAACGACAAGTAGTATCCGCCTACGCCTTGAACAAGATTTTGACCAATGGATAAAAGGTCTGAAGGCAGAAGCCACCATGTCAATCAATAATTACTCAGCCTTAACACAGTCTCAAACAAAAACTCCGGCGCTCTACTATGCACAAGGAAGAAACAAAGACGGCTCCTTAAATCTGATAGAAAAAGTAGCCAAAACAGATGATAAATACGAGTCTACCAATCTGTCTACACGGAAAATCTATTTTGACGCCCGTGTTAACTATAACCGCCTGTTCAATAATGATCATCGCGTAACCGGATTAGCCGATTTTTATATGGAAGACTTCATAACCGGTGAAGCGCAAACACTTATCGCATCTATCCCAAAACGGTATACAGGTTTGGCTGGGCGTGCAACCTACTCTTACAAGGATACCTATTTCCTGGAAGGTAACATCGGCTATACCGGTTCAGAAGCATTTGAGAAAGGACAGAAGTTCGGCGTATTTCCAGCCATCTCAGCAGGTTGGGTACCTACACAATATGAATGGGTGCAGAAGAACTTGTCTTTTATCAATTTCTTCAAGATCAGAGCTTCGTATGGTATCGTAGGTAACGACCGACTTGGTAACGACACACGTTTTCCGTTCCTTTCTACCATGACCGAAGGTAGTGGAGCCGGTATCTGGGGAAGTGGCAAGAATATAGCAGAAAGCCAGGAGGCGTCCCAAAACTTACGCTGGGAAAAAGCAAAGAAGTTCGATATAGGTATTGACGGACAACTATTTAATAGTAGTGTGGAGTTTACAGTCGACTTTTTCAGTGAACGCCGTACGGGAATTTTCCAGCAACGTGCAAGTATTCCCGATGAAATGGGATTGGCTACGCTGCCTTGGGCAAACGTAGGCGAAATGAAAAGTTGGGGAGCGGATGGTAACATCTCATACACTTACCGGTTCAAAAATGATATGAGCCTGACAGGACGCGCCAACTTCACTTACTCTAACAATAAACTGCTTGAATACGAACAAAGCGGAATTAAATATCCCTACCAAGCATGGAAAGGAACACCTTGGGGAACTCAACGCGGATTAGTTGCCTTAGGACTATTCAAAGACCAGGCAGATATTGATTCAAGCCCCAAACAAACCTTCGTAACCAGTGTAATGCCGGGTGATATCAAATACAAAGATATCAATGGCGATGGTAAAATTGACAGTTACGATGAAGTACCTATCTGCTACTCCAATGTTCCACGTCTGCAATACGGTTTCGGTCTGGAATTCCATTGGAAAAGACTGACTGTAAGTGCCCTGCTTGAAGGAGTAGGCCAAGTGAACTTCCTGTATGGAGGCAGTGGTTTTCACCCTTTCAACGGTGGACAAACAGGAAACGTACTCAGCATTGTAGCGGATGCCAGCAATCGCTGGACACCGGCTTCTTATTCCGGAACCAAAGACACGGAGAATCCGAATGCTCGTTTTCCGCGTCTCACCTACGGAGAAAACAAAAACAATAATCAGGCATCCACATTCTGGATTGCAGACGGATCTTATGTACGCTTGAAGAATGTACAGATTATGTATGACATCACTCTGCCATGCTTCAAGAAGATCGGCTTGCAAGGTTGCCAGATCAGCTTGATCGGTGATAATCTTCACTGCTGGGACAAGATCAAACTATGGGATCCGGCACAAGCATCCGACAACGGTGCGGTATACCCGCTGCAACGTGTATTTACCATACAGGCAAATCTTCAGTTCTAAACCTAAAAAACGATATGATTATGAATACCAAATATACATTTAAAGCTCTTCTTTGCGGCATATCCATTTGGGCAGGGATGAGTCTCGGATTAACCTCATGCGAGTCTTATCTGGATGTGGATTCTTACTTCTACGACCAGACAAATATTGATTCAATCTTTCAAAGTAAAGTTCGCGTCAATGAATACATTAACGGCATTGCCACCATACTACCGGATGAAAGCAAACTGTTCACCTCCTCTTATTTCCCGTTCGGCATGGGTTCCGACGAATGCTTCGCATCGTGGGCGGACGATTATGGGAAAAATGAGAAAGACCCTTACAGACATGCCGCAATGGCTCTGTTGCTGGGAGATGAAACTCCCCAAAGCGCGAACTATAATAACTGGGGAAGCTTTTATAAAGGTATCCGCAAAGCCAACATCGTGTTGACCCGCATCAGCGAATGCAAAGATTTGTCAGATATGGAACGCCGTGACTATACAGGACGCACTTACTTCTTGCGCGGATATTTCTATTTCAGTTTGCTGCGCCAATACGGACCGGTGCCTATCGTTCCCGACAAGCCTTTCGATGCCGATACCCCATCCGACGAAGCCTCTATCGAACGAAGCACATACGATGAGTGCATAGACTACATCTGTAGTGATATGGAAAAGGCAGCGGAGTTCCTCCCGGATTCCCGTACACAACAATTCCAGTACATTGCAAGCAAAGGTGCAGCATTAGCGGTAATCTCTCGCCTACGCCTTTATGCGGCAAGCCCATGGTATAACGGAAATACCCGCTATGCGGACTGGAAAACAGCCGATGGGCGGAATTTCATTTCTCAGAACAACGATAACTCTAAATGGGGTGTAGCCGCTGTAGCTGCCAAACGAATCATTGATATGGGAAAATACGCACTCTATACAACTGCCCGTACAGAAAGAACACAGGAACTCCCGTCCAATATTTCACAGGCCGGTTTCCCTGACGGGGCCGGTAATATCGATCCTTACGCATCTTACAAGAGCCTGTTCGATGGTTCTGTGAATGCAGAGTTAGTTCCGGAATATATTTATTATTGCAATGCCATAGTGAAAGAGAACTCTCCTCAATGGCTGGCGACTCCTACCGCTCTGGGAGGTGCCAACGGTATAAACCTCTGTATGGATTTGATTGATTCCTATAAAATGATAGATGGATATGACATCTACCATTCCAGCGCAAACTATCCTTACCCTGATGCCTCTCATGCAGGTGATCCGATAGATATTGCTTACAGGGTATCTGACGGCTATACCGTGAATGGCAATGTAGCCAAAGTAGATGCTTACCGTGAACCTCGCTTTTACGCAACCATAGGATATAATCATTGTATCTGGCCTGGAACTTCTTATGTAGGCAATGACCCGGTGACCAATGTAGAAGTGACTTATTACTCTGATGGTAATGCAGGCCCGCTTCCCGAATACCCGGACAATTACAACCGTACAGGCTATACTCTCCGTAAATACATCAATCAGGAAGATAACATGAAAGGCTCCTGTCGTGCCAAAACATTTGCCGTATTCCGCTATGCGGAAATCCTCCTCAATTATGTAGAGGCATTAAATGAATTGGAAGGAAGTTATACGGATGAAGCCACGGGTATCACCGTGACTCGTAATACAGAAGAAATAAAGAAGTATTTCAATATGATACGTTATCGTGCCGGTATGCCGGGCATTACCGATGCCGAACTGAACAGTAGAGACGATATGCGTGAAGCTATTAAGCAGGAACGTAAAGTGGAGTTTGCCCTCGAAGGGCTTCGCTACCATGATTTACGCCGTTGGGGCGATGCGGACGCAGCTTATAATACAAAGATTATCGGCTGGAACACCAAAGCCAGAGTAAATAACCGTACCGGATTCTACACCCGTACAATATGGGATTCAGAGAGAATACAGAAGCGTGTATTTACACAGAAGATGTACTTCTTCCCCATCCCACAGACAACGTTGGATCATAATGCAAAACTGGTTCAGAATCCAGGCTGGTAATTAACTTTAATATTAAGACAATTATGAAAAAGCATATTTTATTTTCATTAGCAATAGGTTCGCTCTTTGTACTCACCGGATGTGAGAACACCAATGTTTGGGAAGAGGAACAGTATATAAAACAAGCCTATCTGGTAGGTATCGGAGAAGAAGGAGCATTAGTGACCCGCAACGTCAACTATGCGGACGAAAGTGCAGAAACTTTCGTATCGGTAGGCACCAGCGGCTCATTGAATCCGGATGGGGACATTCACTGTACATTGATTGAAGATCCCTCAGGCATCACTTCTTACAATCAAAAATATAAATCGAGTACGGAAATCCAATATCAGGCACTTCCTACGGCTAATTACAACATATCTTCAATGAATGCAGTGATCCGTGCCGGAGAATCTTATGCCCGCATACCTGTCGCCATCCACCCGGAAGGATTACATTGTGATTCCTTATACGCCCTTCCGCTGAAAATGGAATCTTGCAAAGAATATTCTGTTGCACAAGCTGAAACAGTGGTTCTGTTCGCTATAAAGACCTACAACAACTACTCGGGATACTACAATTACATCGGTACCAACAACGGAGCTTCCTTTAGTTTGATTCGTAATGCTGTTGCTGTAAACAAGAATACAATTCGTATTTATTATACAGGCACTGAGGAACTGGCAAGAGCGAAAGATACCGGACTCACCATTACAGTGAACGAAGATAACACACTCAGCCTTGCCGGATGGAAGAACCTGAATGTTACAGAGGGAAGCGGAAGCTACGATCCTCAAAACAAAACATTCAGTTTTACATGCAAGGTGAATGGGAATGAAGTGGAAGCCTATTTAATATCGGCAACGGCAAGCGAAGAATAATCGTAACCGGAAAGGATATATTAAAAACCACCACAGATTATGCAGATAAAAACGGATACTTGCTTCTTCAATATAAACAATCTGTGAGTATCAGTGTAATCCGTGGTGAATTATTAATTACATAAATGAACTATTATCATGAGAGAAAAAAACATCAAAAGAGTGTTCTTGTGTTGTCTCACCGCTTTGGCTGTTAATACCTATGCCCAGAATTTCAACTGGGTCAGCAGTACAGAAGGCAACACTTGGAAACAGGCAAAAGTGAAATTACAATCGAGCGCCGGCCAAACCCCGCTTTTAGATATTAGCGGAACGGAAGAAGGCACCACATTCAAAGCATGGGGAACCACCTTCAACGAACTGTGCTGGGATGCCTTGAACATGCTCACCCGTGATGAACAGGATGACCTGTTGAAGAAAATGTTTTCCCCTGAAGGAGAACTTCGTTTCAACAGAGGCCGTATTTCGATGAATGCCAATGACTATGCCCGCGACTGGTATAGCTGCGACGAAGTATCAGGCGACTTCCAACTGAAGTATTTCAATATCAACCGTGATAAACTGGCTATTATCCCCTTTGTCCGTGCAGCGCAAAAGTATAATCCGGATATGACTTTCTGGATGTCTCCCTGGTCACCTCCCAGCTGGATGAAAATTAACAATGACTATCCGGTTCGCAGTGACAGGACTAATAAGATGTCGCCTCTGTCTGATGTAGTACTCTATGAGGATAATACGGAGACACGCGATAACGTCTTCCCCCGACAACTCGCAGTGAATGACTACATGATTCAGGATCCACGCTACCTGCAAACTTATGCCAACTTCTTCTGTAAGTTCATTGATGCTTATAAAGAACAAGGAATTCCCATCGATATGATCATGTATCAGAATGAAGCATACAGTTATACCCCGTATCCCGGTTGTGCCTGGACAGCTGAGGGTACCGTACGTTTCAACGTAGAGTATCTGGCGCCCACATTAAAGAAACATCATCCGGAAGTAGCTCTCTACCTTGGTACTTTCAATACCAACCGCTATGATTATGTTGATGAAATACTTTCCGATCCACGCATGCCGCAAAGCGTTCAGGGAGTTGGCTTTCAGTGGGAAGGAGGACAGATACTGCCTAAAATACGTGCCAAATACCCCCAGTACAAGTATATGCAGACAGAAAGCGAATGCGGTGGGGGCACCTTCGACTGGAGAGCGGGCGAACACACCTTCCATCTGATTAATCACTATCTGGGTAATGGCTGCGAAGAGTACACCTTCTGGAACAATACCCTCTGCGATAACGGTGAAAGTCCCTGGGGTTGGAAACAAAATGCTTTGATACATGTTGATTCAAAAACCCGTACGGCAACTCTTACACCGGAGTATTATGCAGTAAGACATTATAGCCAGTTCGTAACACCCGGTTCACGCGTTATAGCCTACAAGCCTTCAACAGAAGGAAGAACACCGGTCTTGGTAGTGGAAACTCCAGAAAAGAAAAAGGTAGTGATAGCCGGAAACTTTAATGATGAGGCTAAAAAAGTAACCGTGAAGTTGCGGGAGCGTTACCTGAACATTGAACTTCAACCGCACTCTTTCAATACATTCGAAGAGAAATAAATTTCTTCAATAAAATAATAAGCAAGTGAGCATAATTCGTTTATGCTTTGGGAGTATCTGTCATGCTAAGCGTAGTCGAAGTATCTCCTCTCTTGAAATGATGAAGAGAATGAGATCCTTCGATAAGCTCAGGATGACAGATAGTATCAGATAATTAAGCACGAATATTTAATGATAACTACAAGCATTATTGATCAGCCATCATTTCTTACCTGTGAGACTTTTGTTTCTTATCTGTGAGACTTTTGTTTCTTACCTGAGAAACTTTTGTTTCTTGCCTGTGAAACTTTTGTTCCATAGGCAAGGCACTTTTGTTTCAATAGGAAGAAACAAAATAGAACAAATAGAGGTGCGACAAAGCACTATTGTTTCAAATACTCTGAGGGCAATACCCCAAACTCTTCCTTAAAGCATTGCCGGAAATAAACCACGCTGTTTATACCTACCCTGAAAGCAACTTCGGAGATATTATACCTGCCTTCCAGAAGCAACCGTTCAGCATGCTGCATTTTTATCTTACGAACATATTCATTGGTAGACAAGCCTGTCAAAGCTTTCATCTTGCGATACAGCGTAGACTTACTCATACACATATTATCAGCCAGATAACCTATGTCAATCTTCTCGGATGACAACCGGGCTTCTATCAGCTGATTTATCTTCTCAATAAACTCATTATCCAGTTTATTCAAAGACTCTGCCAATAAAGCACGTTTCTCATCCATATTATGATGTGGAGTACTGGTATTAAAACGCTCTGTCAGCCGCTTGCGGGATTCAAGCAAATTGTTGATACGACTATGCAGGAGAGTAGCACTGAAAGGTTTCGTCAGATAAGAATCGGCTCCCACCTGATATCCCTCTTCTTTATCCTGCAACGAATCTTTAGCAGTCAACAGAATAATGGGAATGTGACTGGTGCGCACATCTTCTTTCAATATTTTACACATCGTAATTCCATTCATCACAGGCATCATGATATCACTCACAATGATATCAGGAATACTATTTAATGCCTGCTCCATCCCTTGTTCGCCATTCGCCGCTGTTTTCACTTCAAAATCATCAGAGAAGGATTCAGCAATATAATTGCAGATGTCCTGATTATCTTCCACTATCAACATAATACGCTTTCCACCGGAAGCTGACTCAGGAATCTCTTCTTTTTCTTCCTTTTCATCTACGGTTCTTTCCGGTGAATCGGCATGTAATACATGAGGATAAGTATTATCAGTCAATAGACTGAAATAGAAGGTACTACCTGTGCCTAAGGTACTCTCCACCTTTATTTCCCCCTCATGCAACGTCACCAGATTTTTCACCAGTGCCAGACCGATGCCGGTACCCGAAGCCTGATGATCGCCTCCTTCCTGATAATAACGATTAAAGATATAGGGTAATGCCTCAGGAGTAATGCCAAAACCGGTATCACTTACTTTTATTTCGGTATAGCTGATATTATTCCGTACCACATTGTGCAATCCCAGGGTGATAGAACCCTTCTCGGTATATTTAATAGCATTAGAGATCAGATTATCCAGGATAATAGTCACTATCTCTTTATCAAAGTATAGAGGCATATCCTCTTTTTCCAGTTCGATGCGAAACTCAATATCCGGCTTACGATTCAGTTCTTTATATTTAAGTCCTATTTCGTATACTAGATTGGCAATATTGTCATGAGCCACACAAAGCTTCTTATTCTGTGTTTCCGTCTTTCTGAATTCCAGTATCTGGTTGATCAGATTCAATAATCGTATGGCACTTTGATGGATAACTGATATCTTCTGGGCATCCTTGTTGGAAAGCGAATTACTCTTCTGCATATCTTCCAGTGGGCCCAGTATCAATGTCAGCGGTGTACGAAGTTCATGCGTGATGTTGGTATAAAAACGCAGACGCTCCTGATTCAGTTCCTGCTCTTGCACATGATTCTTTTTTTCCAGATCGTACAGAACTTCCATATCAAGCTTCTTCTTGTAAGCATAAAGAATGAAGAACAGGATGGCTCCACTCAACAATACATAGCTGCATTTCGCCCACCAGGTAAGCCACAAAGGCGGAACAATATGGATATCCAAAGTTGTAACCTCATCCGACCATTCCTGGTTCTTGATACGGGTTTTTACCATGAAATGATAATCACCGGGAGGCACATTACGGAAGGTTACGCTATTGGGGTCTGTCACCGTATACCATGCGTCTTCCAGTCCTTTCAGCATATAGGCATACTCCACCTGGTTGACCAATGCATAGTTCCGTATATTAAAAGTAATATTAAAGCTATTCTGCATATACTTCAGCCTTACTTTCGACTGACCGTCAATACTGACCACTTCTTCATTGTCTCCCATATTACCCAAAGGAGCAAATATCTTCATTTCCGTGATGACAGCCGCAGGAGACTCACGCTTTGTCAGAACAAAATCCGGATTGAAGTGGCAAAGTCCATTGATGGAACCGAAATAAATCTCTCCATTCTGATCCTTAGCTACACTGCCACTCATAAAATTTCCCATCGGCACATTATCCCAATGGTCATAGTTATAGAAAACATCCTTATCCCGCAACAGACAACTGATTCCCTTATTGGTGCTCACCCAGATATTATGATTCGCATCTTCCGTTATAGCACGTATATGTGTATTGGTTAAGCCTTCTTCACGGCGGTAAACCTTATATCCCCAATCGGATGGCGAGGAGAAACACACCAAACCTTCTCCTGTCCCGACCCATACATTCTTCCTGCTGTCTTCATAAATTGCATTGATGGTATTGGAAGGGAACAGGTTCTCCATATTAAAGAGCTTGATATCCTGCAACTCATCATCTCCTATCCCCAGGCCACTCCCAAAAGAACCGATCCACAGACGTCCCTGAGAGTCCTTCATAACGCACCGCACCAGATTGTTCTCAAACTCATAATGTCCCACGATCTTCTTATCAGCCAGACTAACTTTGTAGATACCACGACTGGTACCAATCCACAGAATATGCCGGTCATCTTCATAGAACGAACGGATATCCTCGTGTTCTAATTCTTTAAGGAAGTTCCGGTGGAATATCTTTCTCTTCGCATCGTAATAATTCACTCCACCCATAAATAAGCCGAACCACAGATTATCTTCCGAGTCGCGCAGTGAGGCCAGCACAGAGTTTCCACTCATATCTTCAATCTCTTCCTGATAAACGGATACCCGTTTACCTTGATCAAAGACATTGATTCCTCCCCCATCTGTTCCAATCCACAATTTACCTTGGCTATCCACACAAACGCTGCTTGCTGTTTTATTATTCAGGCGACTCATTGAATTCTGATTGGGAGAATAGTAATAACCGCCAAACAAAGGTGGCTCATAGCTTAAGAAATTTATGCCACCACCCCATACACCCGTCCAGATATTCTTGAATGAATCCTGAAAAATGCACCTCGTACTTGAATTAGAGAGGCTGTATCCGTCATCTCCTTCCCTGATATAATGAAATTGAGTCTGTTCGGGTAGCAGGAACAAACGTTGCGATAAATCCATTATGGCTATTCCGCCAAATTCCATAGCTATCCACAACTTATTCCCGTCAAGCTGCTTAATGTCGTAGATATAGTGCGAAAGATTCCCGTCTGAATTAAACTGGATGAAATTCTCTGATTCAGGATTAAACAATGCCAGACCTTTGTTTGTCCCTACCCAGATATTATTATTCAGATCCTTATATACGCATCTCACTTCATTACCCGGCAAGCTGTGCCGATCACCCGGATCATGCACGAAGTTCTTCGCCCTTTTATCTTTAATGGAAAGAATACTAAAACCATTATGGACATGGCCTACATATAACTTACCATTCCCCCCATCAGCAACAGTCCAGATGTTATCACTGACAAGCCCCGGTATATTTGCCGTATTATAATGAGAAAAGTGACCGGTTTCTTTATCGAAATATTCAATTCCTTTCCAATAAGTTGTCACCCACAGATTTCCATCAGCAGCGGCAATAACATTGGTTACGTCATCCGTAATGATACTTTCAGGCACAGCCTCATTATGCCGGTAGAATGTAAAGGTGTCCTTTACATAATTATAAGCATTCAACCCCGCCCTCTGTGTGCCAATCCATAAGATGGAATCCTTCGGATCATCCAGCAGGCAGTTCAGTTCATTCCCCGTAATGCCATAGCCGTTCTTTGTTTCATTCTTATAGTAAGTAATGAAGCGTGTTCCATCGAACTTATTCAAGCCCTCTTCAGTCGCAAACCATAAAAAGCCCTCTTTGTCCTGGGCTATACTAACCACATAGTTATTGGATAATCCCTTCTCAATTCCCAATTGCCTGACAGCATAAGGTTGTGCCGTCAGAAGGGCAGGTAACAACAGTAAGTAAAGTAATAATCTGCTTTTCATGACATCAATTTTCTATTGCAATCCAAAAGTATAAATAAATTCTTTATTTCAGATACACAAATCGTTCATTGCAAGATTTACATCCCCTCACTGCAAGATTTATGCAGTTCAAGAAAACTAAGATAGCTTACATTTGCATTATCTAAAAGTGATATTTTAGTAAAGAATGTATCTAATTGTTTAACTTTAAAAGTAATATGTATGAAGAAGAAGCATTTATTCAATGCCGCCCTACTCTGGGCATTCTTATCACTGACTTTATGGACTACAGGATGTAGCGACGACGATGGCTATCCTGATGTGGACGGACAGGCACCTTCCATAGAAATGACACTTGAACACATTCAGACTGCAAATGGTCGCACATTTACACTGGAAGGAACGATTAAAGATGCTGATGGTATTTCAACCATTCAACTGCAATGTGCCGACCTGAACCTCAACAAAACAATCGATTTGATCGAGATTTATGAGAAACCTCTCGAAACTTACGAATTGAGCTACGACTTCAAAATTCAACCGGATGAAATCGGTGAACAGTTCACCGTAAAAGTTACCGTAACCGATGTAGGCGGACGTACTGTTTCACAAGATGTACTTGTAACGTTGGATGGAGACTTTGAAGATCCAGTATTCGTTATTGCACCCGAAAAGGGTGGTATGGTCACCGTATTGCTGAGAGAAGGTGAAATCCCTACACTCAACATGAATATCTCGATAACTGACGACCGCGGACTGGATTATCTATTGGTAAATATCGAAGGCATCGAAGGATATGAAAACCTGAAAATAGATGCTGATGGTGAAAAAGCTTTTGAGCACTCATTCAACATCACAATGCCTAATGAAAAGAAGGACTATCCGATGACACTTACTGCTGTCGACAAGACAGGAAAAAGCACAATGATAGAATGTACTGTATCTGTAACCGATGTGCAGGATTTCGAAAAGATGTATCTGGCAGACGTAGCTACCGAAGCAGAACTAAACAGCGATGTATTCGGCGTACCGATGCGCATAGATCATGTGGGCGAATTCCAATATCAAGCTCTCTATTATTGCCAGAAAGCTAATACGGAAATCTTCTTCTTACCGCAAAAGACAAGTTTTTCTCCTGTTTGTTATGGTATTGATCCGACAGATGAAGCCATGCTGACCGATGATCCGGCACTGGCTAAACCAATTGTACTGACAGAAGCTAATGTATACTATAAAATCAATATCAATATCTTGCTGAAGACGTATGAAATGGAAACTTATTCACTTGCAGAAGCTGTAGACCCATGGCCTGCAAGCATGAAATACGGCTTACCTACCATGGATAAATGGAACAACAACAGCGGTGAGATGATGGACTTTACGTTCGGTCTGACATCTGACAATCCTACCGGAGTAGTCTCTTTCAAACAAGATGCCACTAACCCGCACTTGTTCTACAATGAGCCTATGTCACTGACAGCAGGAGAATCAATGAACTTCATTATTCACAACTATCACACAGACCAATGGTGGAACTTTGTCCGCTGGTGCAGCGATACTGAAGAAGAGCCTGAAATATTCGGCTATTACACCGGAAGTGCATTTAAAAATTCCAATTACACCGGTCCCACTACAACACAAGATGTATGGTCTAAACCCAAAGTGACTGTAGCCGGCACCTATCAATTCTGGTTTGATTCCCACCTGGGTAGAGCGAAATTAGTACGAGTAAATTAACCTAATAATAGTCTGACAAATGAGAAAGCAACTATTAATTGCATGTCTTTTGTTACTGTCAATATGCAGCTATGCACAACAGATAACAGTAAAAGGTATAGTGACTTCAGCTACGGATAAGGAACCCTTAATCGGAGCTACAATTCAAGTGAAAGGCAGTGGAACAGGTACCATCACAGGCATCGATGGTGATTATACACTGATGAATGTTCCTGCAAACGCTATACTTGTGTATTCTACCATCGGTTACCAGACACAAGAAATCAAAGTAAACGGACAGACCACCATCAACGTTGTGTTGTCGGAATCTGCCGAACTACTGGACGAAGTGGTGGTTATCGGATATGGTGCCGTGAAAAAGAGCGACCTGACTAGTTCCATCGCTACAGTGAAAGGCGATGAAATCACCGAAACTGTAACCGGTAATGCTATGGACGCCTTGCAAGGTAAGATCAACGGTGTACAGGTAACCAGCGGTGGTGGTCCGGGTACACAACCTAAAGTATTGATCCGTGGTGTAACTACAGTTAACGGAACCGATCCGCTCTACGTGGTAGATGGTATGCCGGTAGGTACGAACATCAACTTCCTAAACAGTAATGATATCCAGTCCATGGAAGTTCTAAAGGATGCTTCTGCGGCTGCTATCTACGGTACGCGTGCCTCTAACGGTGTGATCCTGATTACTACCAAGAAAGGTATTGCCGGAAAAACAAATATCAGTTTCAGCGCATCGGCAGGTTTCCAAACGTTGGCTAAACCCAAGATGGCCAATGCTGCCGAATACAAAGAAGTGTTCAATACCCGCTATACAAATGATGGAGGTACCTCTATCTGGAATGACACCGGTGCCACTACCAATCCAAATGGTACTGACTGGTGGGATGAGGTAATCAATAAGACTGCTTTAGTACAGAATTACTCACTCAACATCTCCGGTGGTAATGACAAATTGGTTTATAATCTTAGCTTAGGTTATTTCCGTAATAATTCACAATACGACTACGGATACTGGGATAAAATCAATGCACGTCTCAATACGGAATATACCTTCAACAAATACGTAAAAATGGGTTTTGACATTGCACCGCGCGTAGAATCATGGGATGATACTCCCAACCTTTTCTCAGCTGCTATGTCCATGGATCCGACAACTCCTGTATTTAAACCACAAGATCAATGGGTGGACAATGAGTTTAACAACTATCAGCGTTCTTACAACAATCAGGAATGGAACCCAGCCGGTTCGTTGTCACGCCAGAATGGACATTCACGTGAAATGGGTGCCATTGTAAACACCTATTTACAAGTAAATCCGATTGAAAAGCTTACCTTACGTACACAATTCGGAGCTAATGCCCACTTCCGTCGCTCGGATGGATTCACACCCGAATTCTATATCGACGCTTTGGAACAATCTACATTGAGTAATGTTTCCCGTGAGATGCAAGAATGGCTCGACTGGAACTGGACCAATACTGCAACTTATTCTGACACTTTTGCTTCAAAGCATAACCTCAATATAATGGGTGGTTTCACAGCAGAACGTTTTGCATGGTTCCAGACCAAGGCTTCACGCGACGATGTGCCCAACAATATGGACATCATGCAGGAAGTAAATGCCGGTACACAGAATCAGAAAGGTGACGGTACTACCACCTACAACACGTTGATATCATACTTGGGACGTATCATGTATAACTATGATAACCGTTACTATGTGACAGCATCTATCCGTGCCGATGGTTCTTCCCGCTTCCCCAAAGGAAACAAATATGCTATCTTCCCCGCGGTATCTGCTTCATGGCGCATCATCAGCGAAAGCTTTATGCAAGACCAGAAGGTATTCAGCAATCTGAAACTACGTGGTGGTTGGGGTCGTGTAGGTAACCAGAACATCGACAACGATGCTACTCTTACCCTACTGGGACAAGCTGACTATGTATTTGGTTCAACTCCCGTCCGTGTACCCGGTACCATGATATCAGGCGTAGGAAACAATCAACTGCAATGGGAAACAGTGGAAGACTGGAACGTAGGTGTGGACATGTCATTCCTAAACTCCCGCCTAGGTGTAACTTTTGAATATTTCCAAAAGAAATCCAGCAACATGCTCTATCAGAAACAGAATATCTTCGCTATCGGTTATCCCGATTGGAACAGCACTGTATGGATGAACATCGGTAGTATGAAAGCCAGCGGTTGGGAATTAAGCCTGAACTGGCAGGATAAAGTATCTGATTTCTCTTACAATGTAGGTGTAAACCTTTCAGCTGTGAAAAACAGAGCTATCAAATTCTCTGGAGACGGACCTATTCAGACTGGTGGGTTCAATAGTGATCAGATCATCCGTAACGAAGACGGTGGTTTAATTTCACGGTTCTACGGATACGTGGCAGATGGTATCTTCCAAAACTGGAGCGAGGTATATGCTCATACCAACGAGCATGGAAAATTGATACAGGATAAAGCACAGCCAGGTGATATCCGCTTCAAGGACTTGAATCATGACGGTGTACTGGACGAAAACGATAAGACATGGATCGGTAACCCTTATCCAGACCTTATGGTAGGTTTGAATCTGGGCTTCAATTACAAGAACTTCGACTTCACAGCCAACTTCTACGGAACACTCGGCAACGATATCTTTAATAAAACCAAAGGATTATATTCCGGGGTAAGCGGGCAGAACGTATGGGCAGGCACGCTGGAAAAAGCATGGCATGGCGAAGGTACCAGCAATGACATTCCACGCTTGTCATACAACGACCTGAACCAGAACTATACACGCGTATCCAGCTTCTTTGTAGAAGACGGTTCGTACATGCGATGCAAACTGCTTCAGGTAGGTTATACTCTTCCCAAGAAGCTGCTGCGCGGAACAGAGTTGCGTCTTTCATTCTCAGCACAGAATCCGTTCACTATCACCGGTTATTCAGGTATGGACCCCGAACGTCCGCAGATTGGTAATGATGGAAGTGTAATCGAAACAGGTATCGATGGCATTGCCTATCCCAACCCACGTACATTCTTGTTTGGTATTGACTTTAAATTTTAATCCTTGATAACAATGAAACAGATATTAGCAATATTGACATTGATTGCCTCGCTGACATTCACCTCTTGCGAGGACTTCCTGACCGAGGAAGTGCGTGGGCAACAAAATCTCGACACCTATTTCCAAAGTGTAGAGGAAGCCGAGTCATTCATCACCGGTTGCTACCAGGCCATCACTTTCGGTGGTTGGTGGAACATCAATACGGTATGGTTACTTTCCGAAATGTGCAGCGATGACGGTTGGATGGGAAATACAACCCAAAGCCAGAGTGATTATATCTCTTTAGCACATTATCAGGGTACAGGACAGAGCAACGGAGCCATCTCAAACTTCTGGCAATACCGTTATAAAGGCATCTTACGCTGCAACGTAGCCGTAGAACGCATCTCACAATCCGAATTCTCGGACGAAGACATGAAGAACCGCCTGATAGGCGAAGCCCGCTTCCTGCGTGGATATTTCTACTTCGAACTGGTAAGAAACTTCGGCGGTGTACCTCTCGTTACAAGCTTCCTGTTGCCCGAGGAGATACAAGGCATTACCCGCGCTTCTGCCGAAGATGTATATAAGTTCATCGAAGATGATCTGAAAGCTGCCGCCGACGCGTTGCCAAAACGTAGTGAATATGCTGCCACCGATATGGGGCGTGCTACCAGTGGTGCAGCCTTAGGCCTGCTAGGTAAAGTTTACCTTTATCAGGAAAAGTGGCAAGAAGCACATGATGTATTGGAAACCGTTATCGACAGCAAAGAGTACGAACTGCTTGATAACTTCGGTGACGTATGGAGTGTTGACCACAACAACAGTAAAGAGAGTCTGTTTGAAGTACAGTATATGTACGACGGTACTTATTCATTAGGTGGTTCACTGACAATAATCACCGGTGCACGTAATGGTCCCGGCGACGGATGGTCTTGGGGTCAGCCTACTGCCAACCTCGAACAGGCTTACATTGACGCAGGTGATACCGAACGCCTTCGCTGGACTATCATCAAAACCGGATGTACCGAGATTGCCGGTGAAGATAACTTCGATAAGTTCATTGAAAATAGCAAAGACATGGCTAATTACAAGACTTATATCGAGAAGTATGGTTGGGATCCGGATTGCTATATAATTGACCCTGCACAACATAAATCGGCACGTATCGTCCGCAAATATTTCGTACCTATCGAAAAGCGTCCGGAAGTGTACAATACAGACAAGATTCCTTTGGATCACCGCATCTTGCGCTATGCCGATGTATTGCTGATGTATGCCGAAGCCTGCAACGAACTGGGTGATGACGCTACAGCACGTAAATACCTCAATGAAGTACGTAACCGCGTAAACCTGGAGGATGTAAAATCAAGCGGCAACGATCTCCGCAAAGATATCCGTCTGGAACGTCGCCTGGAATTAGCATGGGAGCAAAATCGCTTGTATGACATCCGCCGCTGGACCGACGACAATGGCAAGAAGGTGATTTCCAATCTGCTGGGAACCAATGGTACTTTCGTTAAGTATAACACAGATGCCGCTACCCGCGACCTCTATGAATGGGAGAACCAGGGCGAAGCAAGTAATAAAGGTGCTGGCTTTGATGAAAACCGCGACATGGTATTCCCCATTCCTTTGTATGAAATCACAATGTCTAATGGTTCTATCGTTCAGAATCCGGGTTGGAATTAACCCCGGTGAATGTCTAAATAGAATTCTTCAATAGGTCTTTATACTCTGTCGCGGATAGTTTCATAATAGATTATCCGCGACAGTCTTTTTTAAACCATCGAATATTTATGAAGCTAAAATATTATTTCACTCTGCTGTCCCTGCTTTCCTTTATGGCTTGCAGTGACGATTCTCCTTCTACACCCGATACTCCCGATCAACCGGATGTACCGAATAGTGTAGAGAAACTAGTCACCATTAATGCCGGAAAAACCTATCAGACTATCACAGGATTCGGTGCATCAGACTGCTGGAATCCTTCCTATGTAGGTAAATACTGGACCAACAGCCGTGAGAAAATCACCGAATTACTCTTCTCTTCCGAAATCCAGGCAGGAAGCCCCAAAGGTATCGGTCTCTCCATGTGGCGTGTAAACCTAGGCGGTGGAACTGCCGAACAAGGTGATGCAAGCGGCATTACCGATAAATCCCGTCGCGCAGAGTCATACCTGACAAACGACTTGACCCTTGACTGGAATCGTTGCGAAGGGCAACGTTATTTCCTGAACCGTGCTAAAGAGTTCGGTTGCGAAAGTATCGTCCTTTTCAGCAATACACCACCCGTACAATATACACAGAACGGCAAAGGTTTCTCCAACCAAGGAGGAGTATCAAACCTGAAAAACGATTGCTACGATGACTTTGCCGCTTACATGGGCGATGTAGCTCAATACTACATAGATAAAGGTTATCCTGTGACGCACATCTCACCGGTCAACGAACCGCAATACAATTGGGATGGAGGACAAGAAGGAAGCGGCTGGACCAATGACGAAGTTGCCAGATTGGCCCGCGAACTGGATGATGCCTTAACCGAACGTAATTTGTCTACCGATATCCTGCTCGGTGAATCGGGCGACTGGGAATACTTATATAAGACCAAAGACGATGCCAATCGCAGTAACGTTATGTCTGCCTTTTTCACCCCCGGCTCGTCAGCTTATGTAGGTAACTTAAATCATGTAAAGAAACTAATCTGCGGTCATAGCTATTGGACCGATGGTACTTGGGACGGTATGCGCAGCGTACGTAAGCAAGTGGCACAAGCAGCAACGCAATATGGTGTAGATGTATGGCAAAGTGAATGGAGCATGCTGGGAGACAACTACAGCAACACAGAATTTGTAGGATATGACAATGCTACAGAAATGGATATCGCATTTTATATGTCGAGAGTGATACACAATGACCTTACCGTAGCAGGAGTATCTTCATGGAGCTACTGGACTTCCATGGACGTAGCCCGTTGGGGACATAAAAACCGTTTTCTTCTGATATCCCTCGTACCTGGTGGAGGAATCAACGACAACAATGACAACATAGAAAAAGAAGGTACCTTCCAACCCACTGCCACCCTTTGGGTATTGGGTAATTATAGTCTGTTCATCCGCCCCGGATACCAACGTATCAACATGCAACTGACCGAATCGCTCAACTTCTTTGGATCTGCATGGCTATCCCCGCAAGGAGATAAAATAGTAGCCGTCTTCACCAATATGTCCAGCAAGAATGTCCGCCTAAGCGAAACTCATGAAGGATGGAGCAACGAAGCTACGTCAATCCGGACCTACACCACTACCAATAGCAAAAAACTGACAGAAGCCACCGTATCTGCCGGAGAATCTGTACTTTTGGAAGCAGAAAGTGTAACCACAGTAGTGTATAATCTAAAATAATCATCCAAAATGAAAAACGCTATATTCACGCTGACTGTATTCATGACAGCCCTGCTCACCGGCCTTCCGGCACAGGCGCAGGTTTCATTTGGTAATGCCACCAAATTCAATGAAGATTGGCTCTTCCGGCTGACCGATGACTCAACCATTGTAAATCCCGCCTTCAATGACAGCGAATGGCGCAAACTCAGATTGCCGCATGATTGGTCTATTGAAGGACAACTTTCACCTTCTTTAGCAAGCTGCACCGGCTATTTACCTGGCGGAATCGGCTGGTATCGCAAACATTTCAAGATCACGGATGACGCTCCACGCCATTATATCTATTTCGAAGGAGTATACAATCGCAGTGAAGTCTATTTAAACGGACATCTGCTTGGCAAACGCCCTAACGGTTATATCTCATTTCTCTACGACATGACTCCTTATCTGAAAGAGGGGGACAACGTGTTAAGTGTACGTGTGGACCATAGCCGCTATGCTGATTCCCGTTGGTATACAGGATCGGGCATATATCGTGACGTATGGCTAATTGCCGCCCCTGAAATACACCTGGCACAATGGGGCACAGGTTGGCATGCCACTTCTCTGACCAACCGACAGGCTACCATAGCCGTCGATATGGAAGTACAGAAACACATAGCAACCAACGACAGACTTGAACTTTCGGCTACACTATACGATGCTGCCGGCAAACAAGTAGCGCAACGCCGCACTCGTGTTTCTGACGGTAAAGAAGGTATTACTAAAGAAAATCTCACACTGAAAATAACGAACCCTCACCGTTGGAATCTGGACGATCCTTACCTTTATACACTAAAAACGGAATTGCTCAGCAATGGACAACGTATCGATGGATGTGAGACTAAAGTAGGACTCCGTACACTGAAGTTTGACCCTAATAAAGGATTTGCGCTCAATGACAACTGGATGAAGGTCAAGGGTGTATGCCTGCATCATGATGCCGGTGTACTCGGTGCTGTAGTACCTCCGGAAGTATGGGAGCGCCGTTTAAACAATCTGAAAGAAATAGGTGTAAATGCTATCCGCATGAGCCACAATCCACAGGCTCCCGTTGTATATGACCTATGCGACCGACTGGGACTTCTCATCATGGATGAAGCATCCGATGAATGGGAATTCCCGAAACGTAAATGGGTGAAAGGCTGGAATAAGGGGGAACCCGCCTATGACGGTTCTTTCGATTTCTTCGAAGAATGGATTGAACAGGATGTAACCGATATGGTACGTCGCGACCGCAATCATCCTTCCATTTTCATGTGGAGTATTGGTAATGAAGTAGATTATCCGAATGATCCTTACTCGCATCCTATTCTTGACGGATCAACCATCAATCAACCCATGTTTGGCGGTTACAAACCGGATGCTCCTGATGCCATGCGTATCGGAAAGATAGCCAAACGACTGGCTGCATGCGTCCGTGCTGTCGATACGTCACGCCCCGTAACGGGAGCACTGGCAGGAGTTGTTATGTCCAATCAAACAGAATATCCCGAAGCCATCGATGTAGTAGGATACAACTATACTGAAAACCGCTATGATGAAGATCATGCCACCTATCCCAACCGTGTCATTTATGGTAGCGAAAACGGTTCCGGTCTTGAAGCCTGGTATGCCGTAAAGGATAAAGAATTCATCTTCGGACAATTCATCTGGACGGGTACCGACTACCTTGGTGAATCGGGTGCATGGCCCTCACGCGGACTATATACCGGATTGCTCGACTTTGGTAGTTTCCCCAAACCCCGCGGTCACTTCCGTGCTTCCTTATGGTGCGAAAAACCGGTTACTTATGTGGGTACTTATCCCATACCGGATCGTTTCAAAAACTCCCGGCGTACCTTCCTGTCACCCGATGCATGGGATATATGGAACTATGATCCCGGTCAGGAAATACGTGTAGTCTGCTATACCAATGCTCCACAAGCACGTCTGTTACTTGATGGAAAAGTGCTAGGTGAGATGAAACCCTATGATGAAAAGACAGGTATCATCTACTGGGATATTCCCTATCGGGCGGGTGAATTGAAAGCCGAAGGTTGCGATAAAGACGGAAATATATTGTCCAGCTATTCCATCAAAACCTCCGGTCGCCCCTACGCTCTCCGTGTAAGTGCCGATCGTACCAATCTATCTTGCAACCGCGCTACAGCGCATCTCATTGTAGAAGTGATAGATGAAAAGGGTGTCGTAGTGAAATTAGGCGATAATGACATTACTTGTACCATCGAAGGTCCGGCACATTTACTGGGGCTCGAAGGTTCCGATAACAGCGACATGAGTGACTACACCGATAATCGCCATCGTGCCTTCCACGGACGTCTACTTACCTACATACAGACCACGGGTGAGAAAGGTCAGATTCGCGTAAAGTTTACTTCACCACTTTTACAAGGAACAGAGATTGTCTTGAATGCTAAATAATCCTCTAAAAACAAATATTTATATGAAATACAAAGTATTATTACTCGCCCTCGCCGCAATAACTACTTCGTGTTCACCACAAGCAGATATAAACTATCAGATTATTCCCGAACAGCCTCAGCAAACCATGGATCATTTCAGTGCTTCGGATGCCTGGAGCATGCACATCATAGGCAAATGGCCTCAGGAGAAACAGGACCAAGTAGCTGACTGGTTGTTCAGTACTGACAATGACACTAACGGAAAGCCCAAAGGAATCGGGCTTTCTCTGTGGCGCTTCAATGTAGGTGCAGGAAGTACGGAACAGGGCGAAGCCAGTCAGATAGGCTCCCCTTGGATGCGTACCGAATGTTTCCTGCAACCGGACGGAAGTTATGATTGGGACAAACAACAGGGACAGCGTAATTTCCTCCGATTAGCAAAGGAACGTGGAGTCAATAAATTCCTTGCTTTCCTAAACTCTCCACCCGTTTATTTCACTCAAAACGGGCTTGCCACCAACACCGGACGTGACGGCACACTGAATCTGAAAGCGGAACATTATGAAGACTTCGCCCGTTTTCTGGCAAATGTGATCAAAGGAGTTGAAAAGAAAGACGGCATTAAGTTCGATTACCTCTCCCCTTTCAACGAACCGGACGGACACTGGAATTGGATAGGTCCCAAACAAGAAGGTACCCCGGCAACAAAGAAAGAAATTGCCCATGCCGTACGCCTCATCAGCAAAGAGTTTGTGAAAGAGGGTATTGATACGGAAATCACCATCTGCGAAGCGTCAGACTATCGTTGTATGTTCTCCACACACATGACAAACCATGAACGTGGATACGAAATACAATCTTTCTTCTGCCCCGACAGTGTAGATACTTATCTGGGAAATACCCCGAATGTCCCCCATCTCATTGCAGGGCACAGCTATTGGACCAATACACCTTTAGAAAGTCTGAGAGATTACCGTCGTCAGTTACGTGATACATTGGACAAATACAAAGTTGACTTCTGGCAAACGGAAACCTGCATTATGGGGAACGATGAAGAAATTGGCGGAGGCGGTGGATTTGATCATACAATGAAAACAGCCCTCTATGTGGCCCGTATCATTCATCACGACATTGTTTATGCAGGAGCACGTAGCTGGCAGTGGTGGCGTGCCATAGGAGGTGACTACAAAGACGGATTGCTACGCGAATACACTGATCCCGATCTTCATGACGGTAAAGTGGAAGACTCCAAATTATTATGGATATTAGGTAATTACAGCCGCTTTATACGCCCGGGAGCTGTACGCATGTCTATTAAGGCAACAGACAAATCCGGACAGGTAATCCCGGAAGGAGATACTGATCCCCAAGGACTCATGTGTTCTGCTTATCAGAATACAAACGGACAATGGGTAATGGTAGTTATCAACTACGCTGATCAGGAGAAAAATTTCACTTTCAAAGTGGATGGTTCCAAAGTAAAGTCATGGCAAGGCTACCGCACCTCAGATGAAGCAGGTGAAGATCTTCTACCCATTAAGAAACTGAAAAACGAACAGATAGCAGTAATTCCTGCACGTTCCGTTATCACTTTTGTTTCTCAGGATTAAGAGATTTCACCACAGAGTAACACAGAGGTTCACAGAGTTTTATTTTCTTGATTTAGAAATTATTGAACTCTGTGAACCTCTGTGTTACTCTGTGGTGAAATCCCTATTCTTTCGGCCGCCCAAATCCCTCGCAGACATTCAAACGATGAATATCTACCACTGCACTTATTTCTCCCATCTTCCCTAACAATGTTTCCGCACCATTCTGAATCTTGAAATTGACTTCTTCTTCGTACAATGGAATCATCTGATAGAAATTCACTTCTTCCCCATTAGGCAATTGGCAAACAGCAGCTCCTTCTTCCACATTCTCCGGATTGATCAATAATACACTGGAAAGCTGAGTATTCTCTGCAAACGGTTTCCCGTTGGGTACAGAATGTCCCCAACCTAACCAGGAGTCCTCTTCCAATGGCAGACGGGCAAGTATCTTCAGCCAACGTAGCGGCCAGTAATTCTTTTCTTCATGGTCAGAAATATTCCAGTCGGCAGGTAAATATACCACTATCTCCGCACGCTCCAGCTTATACTCAGCCAGTTCCTTAGGTACATTCATCCGATGGGCACCCATGCCCGATGTGACCAGCGTATAATAATTCCTTTCAGCCGTCGGCTCGACAATAAAGATATCCACATGGATATCCGGTGAGGCGATCTCATGGAACACATGATCCGAATGACCGAAGAACTTGTCAATATGCGCTTCAAGAGCATCCAATTCCTCCTCTTCGTACATCTCAGGATTATGAGGCAAAACACCATTCTTACAATTTTCAATGTATTCCTTCGCATCTTCATCGCTGGGATCCAATTCCAATGAACGTTCAAAGGCTTTCTGCGCCTTATCCAGTTGGTTCAGATAATAATAAGCATAACCCAGTCGATAGAACCAAAGCGCATCTTCCTTACATTCTTCCTTTACTGAAAGAAGCTGTTCAATGGCTTCATTATAATTCCCCTGATTATTGTATGAGCGCGCCAGAAGCCCCGTCAATTCCGCAGTTCTCTCCTCTTCAGGAACTTTCAGAATAGCGTCAATTATCTTCTGTTCTTCATCGTCCGCGTTCCATTGTTCTATTTGCTGAAGCAACTTATCATGCTTGTTCGTTTTGGTAGCAGTCAGATGATCAATAAAGTCAACTGAAAAGCCCATTGCTTCATCCTTTCCCTCGCACGAAAGAGTAAACAGGGTGAACTGATGTTCAGTGATAATCTGGCACTGGCACACATATTCATCACTGTCTTCTTCTCCACCCAGATCATAAAGCCTGCACTTACCGTTTTCAAAAAACTTCTCTTCAATCAGCACATTCTCATCGTCTTCCAGATAGTCCGCTTCGTCATCGGGCATAGAATACGCCAACATCCGCACTACATGCCAATTCTCGTCTTCTCCATCATAATACCCGCGAGAATCATCCTCTTCAAAATAAAGGTAATTACCCGGAAGATCAAACTTCAGATTTCCTAATGTATAGGTCACTTTGTCCTTGCGATAACCAATCGGAAATTCACTTATGAAATCCGGCAATGCAGAAACATCTACCGGCTCTTTTTCCACCAAACGACAAAGCAACAGATAGTCTTCTTTCGGGAAAGCAAGAGACGTATCCATTGCGGCAGCCTTCTCCAAGTTTTCTATAATAAACGAATTGATTTCCATATCTTCTTCGCTACGCGCGGAAGGCATAAAATAGCAATCTTCCCACAAGGCACTCAAAGCCGTATTCCGATAGAATAATGCATCACGCTCTTCATTATTCCACATGAAAAATTCGCTTGCCAACCTCTCGATACCTTCATCTTTTATCCGTTCGACCAAGTGCTCCGGACATATTCTTCCGAAAGGAGATACCACCGTTCCTTCTATCCCACGGGGCATGTACTTATTGCAATCCCAACAAATGGCAGACATGCTGCAATTCTCCTTCATACGTTCACGGCAGAGTTCTACAATGGCGTTCAACCAACGATAGAAATGTTCGGAACGCATCCGTTCAAAGTCCCTGTGCTCATAATATTCCGTATCGTCCTCCACCTCAGTAGAGAAGTCTCTCAGTTCTACCAACTCGTCAACGATATCTATCGCAGCCTTATGAAAACCTGCTCCCAACAGGTTAGTCTGACAATCACCTATGACAGCTATATCATCTTCTTCCTGTTCATAATTGAAGAATATATTTCCTAAACGGCAGACTGATAATTCAGAATAATCTTCTGTATGACTGACAGATGCCTCGTGCCGGGCAGCAACTACATCCAACAATTTCTGGAATGAAGAAATACTTTTGCATTTCGTTGTTAATCTGAAACCTATACTCATGGTTGTGATATATTTATAATTATAGATTCATTTTATTCCTCAGACTCGTCATCCTCCGTTTCATACAGTCTGCACAAGTCACTACCCTGACGGAAGTCGGAAAGATAGAAGTGATATTGGGGATAGTCTTTCAGAAATGGAACAATCTTTTCCATAAATGCCGACTCATCAAACAAAAGAAGATCAATATAGCAGGTACCGGTACCGATAGCTCCCCCTAATAAAAGTCCCAAACCTTCCGGTTCAAGCAATTCCGCCGCCAGACGGTCTTCCAGTTCATAACGGAAATCCAGCACTTTCTTCCCATCACCTTCTTCCTTATTTTCATAGGGGAAAGCGATAAATACAGCCTGCGCACCAAATCCATTCAAACGGTCGAACAGTTCTGTGGAACCATTATAATAATTGGCCACCAAAGGCTGGAAGCAGGAGCTGCCTGCCATGACGTCAAAACGTAATTCCTCGTTCTCCTGAGGCTCAAAACGATAGCTGGTATAGACTTGCTGCGGATTATCAAATATCTCCTTACCATGAGCCTTTAATGTATCTGTAATGTAGGCTCTGAGTTCAGGAAGCTTTATCATATTCTCCAATGGAGCATCTGCACGCTCCACACTGGCAATATACTGGTAAGAAAGTCCCTCACCCAGCATAATCTCCATCATGATATAATAAGCATTATAGCTTTGTGCTTCTTCCAGAGAGCATAACTGTTCTTCATAGAAATGGATATTGAAAGCATTGATATCTTCCTGATAAGCAGCAGATACCTGCACCTGAGCCATATCTACATTCGCCCCATACATGCCGAAAGAGAAACTTGCATCCGTCCCCTGATTGAAAGGAAAAAAGTGCCATTTATCCTTGAATTGTGCAGGCATTTGCGACACAATGTAGGGATAGAGATAGAACAAATGTGTATTGCCCTCTACGGAGAATGTGAATTCATAGTCTCCACCCAGATTAAAATGCACATCCTCATCTATCAAATTCGTACCGGCGGTAACAAACTCAACAGCATCACCACCGTCAAGCTGCCCGCGGTTCTCAACAATCCGGGAGAGCGCCTCCTCGTTATCGGTAAACCACTTCCAAAAGTCCTTCACCCGCTTCCGGAAAGGCAGGTGACTGTTGCAACTACGGATGAACTCAATCGTATCTTCATCTTCCGGAGTCAGTTCGTCCGCCTTCTTAAAGCAAGCCAAAGCTTCCTTGTATCTGTCGAGAAAGTAAAGTGCATACCCTTTCCGAAAGTTCCAATTAGTATCTCCGGCTTCTTCCTCCTCGATGGAATCAAGTAACTCCAAAGCTTTTTCATATTCACCCAGGTTGTTATATGCACGTGCCAGCAAACCTGTAGCTTCAGAATCTCTTTCTTCAGGCGAAATCTGTCCTAACATATCAACAATTCTACCATGCTCGTCAGTTTCTGTCCAAGCATCAATTTGTTTCCTTAATGTTTCATCCATTGTTCATTGTGGTTTAATGATGTCCAAAGATATAAAAACTCAGTTTATCCACTCTATAAACTGCCATAAAAAATTACAATTGGATAATGGCTATTTTATAGAAACCATGACAAATTGCAAATTCTATTCTGTCAATTTGCTTTTCCAAAGAACTTTTATTTAGTATTTATTCAGGAAGATACCCAAAAGGTAGGATAAATGTCATTATATTCACAAGAGAAAGAGCAAGAAGTACAAGTCTTTTCTTTATATTTTGAAGACTGTTTTTCAAAAAAAACGGCTATGGAAAAAAGCATTTTCCATAGCCGGGTACATATAAAACAATACTTAATTATTTATAACCTGTATTCTGAGTGAACTCTGTTTTATTTTCAATTGCATCCAAAAATGTCTGCGGAAATGGACGTACCCAATGGTGTTCATCAACATTAGCCGCATTAGGATTACATTTCTTTATTCTTTTTACAAACTGCTCTTTACCAAAACGCTTTAAATCAAACCACCTCAGTTGTTCCCCTGCCAATTCTCTCGCACGTTCATCCAAAATAAAATCAATATCTTGAATCTGCGACAGGTTGACACACATATCCTCTTCATAACCGGCAACTGCACGGGTCATACGTAACTTATTCATATAATCCAAAGCATCAGATTTATCCGTTTGAGCCCCAGCTTCTGCTACAATCAGATACATTTCAGCGATACGAATCATAAAACCGTCCCGCGTACTTCTATCTTCATCTTTAGAAGCACGTGCAGGGTCTGCAAACTTACATAACTCTAAAGATTGCTTCATGTTTTTAGTAGAACCATCTGCATTATAAATATCATTTCTGTCAAACAGCTGGTAACGGTTTTCCGCCCAGGCACGTTGCGCAGCAGTTGCTTCCCCTTTAATTATATAAATAGCCGTATCAGCCATTGCCGTGTACTTACCTTTTCCTTTCTCATTATTCATGATCCATAGATGGCGGAAACTGCCACCATAACGTTGATCTCTTTCCTCATCAAACAAGTCAATCAAATAACGGGTTGGCATGTAACGGTTAAACGGACGTCCATATTCTATGGAACGTGTCATACCCGGTTGATCATCATATTTCATGCAGAAAAGCAGATGCGCATTATTTCCTCCATTTCTGATAACCGGTTTATCATCCAATTCCGAATTATACAGCTGATTTGTTGAATAATCGACATACCATATTACTTCATTATTGGAATTTCCATCACTGTTCTTCATATCCCAGATAGAAGCAAAATCTTTAGCCAACTCAAAAGGACCATTGTCTATCACGTCTTTGGCCAAATTATAAGCCTGTTCATACATCTTTGCATCCTTCGTTACACTAGCCCGCGTTAACAGTAGTCTGGCTTTAAGTGCTTTGGCAGTCCATACCGTAACTCGACCACCGTCATTCTGCTGAGTAGATAATTTACTTGTAATAGCCCAGTCCAGATCACTAAACATATGCTGATAAATATCACTTACCGATGTTTTAACCGGATTCATTACGATACTACTTGAAGGCACATCTATGTAATAGGTATCTCCAAATGTTTCAGTCAATATCCAATAATAAAATGCACGCAGTACTCTGGCTTCCGCCTCACGCTTATTCAATGTTGTAGCCAATGTTTCATCTTTCGATGGGTTAGGTACAGTTTCCGCATGATAGATTGCGGTGTTGCACCAGTTTATAGCTGCATAGAATCGGTCAAAATAAAAGGTACATGCAGAATTGGTACCATCAAGCGACTGCGTATATGCCGCCATATTATTATCCACACATCCGGAAGCTGCTGCTATAATATCCGTTCCAGTTTCACTCAATCCAATGGCATCTTCTTTACCTGCCCAAAAGCGCAATGGGGTATAACATGCATTCACGATGGCATTCAACCCTTCTTCCGTATCATAATATCCCCCTTCGGAAGTTACATCACTATAATTGGTTTCATCTAAGAAACTATCACAACCACTTCCCAGAAACAGCATCAACGATGCTACTAATAATATACTTTTTTTCATAATGTTATTCCTTTAAATACTGAATCGTTTATCAAAAATCCAAATTGACACCAAACACAAGTTGCTTGGTCATAGGGAATGAAATACCCCCTCCACGTTCCGGATCATAATTCTCAATACTACTGAAAGTGAAGAAGTTTTTAGCTGTTGCATAAATGCGTACGCGGTCCAGTCCTATATTCTTCAGTGCTTTTGCTGGAAGATTATAAGCTAAAGTTATATCTCTGATTTTCACAAACGAGCCTTTTTCATATTTCAAGGTTGAAGAATATCTGGTTTTTCCGAATCCGTAAAAACGGTTAGGACGTGGAAAATCGTTTGTGGGATTTTCAGGAGTCCAGTAGTCTACATTCGAACTGTTTTCCAATCCGTCTGGTTTATATCCTCTATTAAATTCATAATCGATCCACTGACCTAAACGGCTGTAAATGAAAAACGACAATTCAAAATCATGAATGGTAAAAGCATTATTGATACCAAAAGTCACTTTCGGACGTTTACTGTAAATAACACGGTCTTCGGGAGTAATTTCCCCGTCATCATTCGTATCCTGTATCTTTATGTCACCAGGAATCTGCCCGTTCTTAGCAGCTTCTTCCGCTTCATCTAATTGCCAGATACCAATTTTCTTATAATCGTAAAACACCTGAAACGCTTCACCCACAAACCACGAGTTAGCCTCATCTCTCAGTGCTCCCGATGCCAGTTCTTTTATTTTCTCTTTGTTATGAGAAAGCGTAAAATCTGTGGTCCAGGTAAAATTCTTCTTTTGTATATTTACTGAGTTTAGCGTTATATCAATACCAAAGTTTTCCGTCTTACCAATATTTTCCATCACATCAGAGTAACCATTAGTTGATGGGATCTTGCGATTCATAAGAACATTCCTCGTATATGATTTATAAATGTCCAGAGAACCTGACAGACGATTATTGAAGAGTCCGAAATCCACTCCCAAATCGAATACAGAAGTTGTTTCCCACGTCAGATTCTTATTCGACATAGTCTTAGGATACAGACCACTGGCCAGCTCATTATTGAATGAATAAGTAGAAGAGCCCAAAAGACCTATCGTTTGATAAGGATCAATGGCCGATTGACCAGATTCTCCCCAGCTTAAACGAAGTTTCAAGTTGGATAAATTATCAATGTTCTTCAGAAAAGCTTCTTCATTCATTCTCCACGCTAATGCTACAGATGGAAAATATCCCCACTTATGTCCACTGGCAAGTAGTGAAGAGCCGTCTGCACGTAAAGAAGCTGTAAGAATATAACGGTCCATAAACTTATAATTTACACGTCCGAAGAAAGAAGCCAAATTCTCTTCTTGTAAATAACTGTCAATCATAACTTCTTTGGTGTTTGATGCCAGATTATGATAGATATTGCCTCCATAAGTCTGCCCTTTACCTGAAGCCAATGTATATTCTTTACTCTTATAAATCGTACTGGTACCACCCATTATCTGAAAATCATGCTCTCCCAATATCTTCGAATAGGTCAGGATGTTTTCCCAGGTAATACCCGATTGAATAGTATGTTCTTTCAATGATTTACTGTCTTTGCCTTCTCCGTCCAAAGAGTTTGCCGAGCAATAATACCCTCTTCTTGAATTCTGAGCATCAACCCCTAATGTTGTTCTGAAAAGAAGATCTTTTGTGATATTCCAGTTCGCATACAAGCTGCCAAAGAAACGGGTGCCTTTCGTGTTATCCTTTATTGCCCCCTCCACATCATCCACCAATGGATTGGTCTGAGAATTGTATCCCGGTGCCGGGAATCTTACCACTTCTCCATTTTCATCATAAGGTTTTGATAATGGAACAATCTTATTACACATGTTCAACGGATCACGACGTGTGTTTTGATCCTTATAAGTATACGTAATGCTTGTACCTATCTTCAGGGTTTTCAGTAATTCATGATCCAATGCTACCCTGGCATTCAATCGTTTATAATTATCATTTTTGAAAAGCCCATTCTCACCTCTATATCCCAAGGAGATATTATGTTGTGTCTTGTCTGTACCTCCCGATATGGATAGTTCATAATTCTGATTGAAACCATTGCTCATCATTAAGTCACGATAGTCAGTAGACACTCCTTCTCTAACATATTCCAATTCCTGCGCCACTGTAAAGACCTGATCATCCGGCAAATATTCATTAGTTGTCTGGTCACGGTATGCTTCACGTTTTAACTGTGCATATTCAGCTCCATTCATGATAGATGGATAAGAAGAAATCATATTAACAGAAGCAAAAGCATTCAGAGAAACTTTTGATTTTCCTGTTTTTCCTTTCTTAGTAGTCACGATGATAATACCATTTGCACCACGTGTTCCGTAAATGGCGGTTGAAGATGCATCTTTTAAGACTTCAATAGATTCGATATCCGAAGGATTAATATCCAGAGTCGTACCATAATCTACTCCATCCACCAATATCAGAGGTTTATTGCTGGCTTTTAATGATCTCTCTCCACGAATAGTGAAACTCAGCTCAGCTCCTGCCTTACCTGAAGAAGAAGTCAGGTCCAATCCTGCAACTTTTCCCTGTAAAGCTTCCAAAGCATTGGTTGTCGGTATAGCTGTGATATCCCGTGACTTTACGGAAGACACAGCACCCGACAAGTCCCTCTTTTTCTGTACACCATAGCCTACAACAACAACTTCATCCAAAGCCTGTGCATCTTCTTTCAACGTAATAGTAAATGAAGTCTGTTTTCCAACCGGTATAGACTGAGTCAGATAACCGATGTAAGAGACAATTAAAACATCTTTCTCCTTCACATTCGGAATTGCAAATTTACCATCCAAATCCGTAATAGAACCGTTACCGGTTCCTTGCACAGATACATTGACTCCAATCACCGGCTCTCCGGTAACATCTTTTACAATACCGGAAACTTGATGTGTCTGAGCCAGAGACAACAAGCAAAGCATGCTAAACATCAAAGACATACATGCCCTTCGAATAAATACATTCTGATTCATAAAAAAGTGCTTTTAAAATTAGTAAATAAGGTATTTGTTTTTCTATTCATATGCAAAGTTGAAGGTAGCAGGAGTATCTGCTTTTAACACTATTTCCTGCATTTCCGCTTCCCGCAATTGAATTTTTACGTTCTGATCTATTTTAGATAATAAAGTGACTTTCACTTCCTTTTCATTCCATGACAGCTCTTGCACTATAATTCCACCTCTCAAGGCTACTCCGTTTATATGCCCACTGCGCCATTGCTGAGGCTTACATGGTAAAAGGGATATCAGACCCGGTTCCGAGTAAACCAACATTTTCATCACTAAAGACGGGTATCCTCCACAGATGTCCAGATTGAATGTCTTTTTAGGATCGTGGGTTGAAACCATATTATTATTCCAATAACTGTTTCCCAACCAGGTCAGCATATCATAAGCCGTCTCGGATTCACCTAAAGCACACGCAGAGAAAGCCAGTTGAATCATACCGAACGCCATGATTCCACCATTGTCTTGCCGGCGTATTTCCATCCTACGATTAACGGCCCGCTTACATCCTTCTAGCAAATCCTTATCTTTCATAATAAGGGGATCATGAAAATCATACAGTCCGAATAAGTGAGAAGCATGGCGATGTTTATGATTGTCCTGCAAGTCCTTCCACATCCATTCTCTGATTTCTCCATTCTCATTCAGCATATAAGAAGGCATTTTGGCCTGCATAGACTCCCATACCGGAATTTTATCCTGATTGACGCCCAAAACCTGACTGGCTTCTATAACTGAGCGCAACAAAGCATTAGCTGCCATCACATCCATCGTGGCATTTATACAAGCCTGACTGGGATGATTTGCCGGATGATTTTCAGGAGAATATGAAGGATTAAAAACATACTTCCCATCAGCCCCTTCTTTCAGAAAGTCTTCATAAAACAAGGCGGCCTGTTCCATGAATGGAAGTGCCCGTTTCTGCAAAAACTCTTTGTCCAGGGTATACATATAATAGTCATAATAGAAGAGTGAGTACCATGCCGCTCCGGTCACCCAGAAAGTCATCGGCCAGGTAGCATCAAAATGATTATTTAAGCCATGTGAACTAAAACGTGACGGAACATGAATACCACGGCAGTTATAAAGCTCACGTGCATTCACCTTAAAATCTTCCATATATGCTTCCAGCCTGTCAAACAGTGGCAACATCAGCTCCGGAGTATTAGCCTGCAAATAATGGGAAATGACAACCGGCAGATTTCCATTAGTCGTATAGTCACCGGACCAGGGAGGAGTCATAGTAGCTCCCCAGATACCTTGAAGATTGGGAGGATTGATGCCTGTGGCACAAATAACATTATAACGTGCAGCATCGAAAATCTTCTCTATTAAAGCCGGATTGGAACCACCTGCTTCCAATAATTCTTCGGAAGATTTCATACGGTCTTCTTTAGAGGCACCCAAATCAATCGATACACGCTCAAATAATTCTTTATGGATTTTTTTATGCGCATCCAGTAATTCCGCATAATTAGTAGGATATAAACTGAGGTCTTTCATCATATCAGGTACTTTCGATATTTCCATATTGTCAGAAGGTTCAACACGAGCTAATATCAGCACATCCGTAGCACCATTTATGACTATTTGATCCGAGTTCATCTCTATATCACCGTCCATGTTCACGACTTTCACTACCCCTTCATATCCCTTAAAGCTTTTTCTGGATTCAAATTCCCAAGGCCTTTCGTACCATGCTTTAAAATAAAGTCCGTTTTCCATTACACCGGATTCAACTTTATCAATGCAGTTCTTCTCACTTAATGTAAATTTCTTCTTACGTCCTGCATCATGCCTCATTATCTGTGAAAGATTCAATGTTGTATGGATAGAGCCTTTTTTTGAAGATAACCGTAGGGCAACCACATTGTCCGCTCTGGAAATAAATAGTTTACGCGAATAGATTCCATTATTATCCTCCCATTTAACCTCTACTTCGCCCGTAGTAAAATCCACAGTCCTATTATACTCCTTCACAGAAGAAGTATCACTTGAAATGTTGAATTGAAATGCCGGAACGAAAAGGTCTGTTGCGTGTTTACCTTGGTATCCCTCGGAATTAGCTAAGTCTACAATAAACTTAGAAGCCTCCGTATATTTACCATCCAGCATCATTTGCTGAATCTTCTCCAGGTTCTTTCCCTGGCTGACAGGCTTTCTCGGAGAATGAATAGGCAAATAAAGCAAAGCATGGTTAAGAACAATAGATTCCCTGTATGGGTCTCCCATTACCATAGCTCCCATCACACCGTTTCCGGTAACCAACGATTCTTCCCAAATATTAGCCGGACGATTGCTATGAAATCCCCGTTCCGGAACATTACCAACATCATTGATTTCTGTTTTACAGCTTAAAAAAGAAAAAACAGCTACACAGCAAAGAAAAAATATTCTCATAGTACTTTCATTTAAAATATTGTTATAAAAAAAATGCCCACTAAGCTCGTATTGCTTTGTGGGCAAAGGTAGCGCAGGTGGAACAGACGCCTGTGCATTATTTATGTGATTCTGTGCACTATTTATTTTAGTTCTTTATCTTATATTCACTCGGAGTACAATTTTTCAACTCTTTGAATACCCGACTAAAATATTGAGAAGAAGAGAAACCACTCATGTATGCTATTTGGGATATATTGTAATTTCCTGTTTCCAATAATTGTATAGCTCTCTTTATTCTCATATCTTTTACAAGCTCAATGGGAGATACCCCCAAAATAGATTTTACCTTCTTATAGAAAACAGAACGTCCAATATTCATACTATCAGCCAAGTCTTCAATTTTGAAATCAGAATCTTGCAGCCTTTCTTCCACAGCCTGAATGATTTTATGAATGAATTCTTCATCATAAGAAGTTATTTGCGGTACCGACGGAGATAAGTTCTCCAAAGCATCACCTTGAATAGCAACAGGCTCTTTACCGGCAACAGGTAATACTTCTTTCATAAAATGTTCACGCAATATGCTGCGTTGCTTTAATAATGAGGAGATGCGCGCACGTAAATACCCGGAACTGAATGGCTTTGTTATATAATCATCCGCCCCATATTCCAGCCCCTTTATACGGTCATCCAACGTAGCTTTCGCTGATAACAAAACAAAAGGAATATGGCTTACATTATAGTCCTTCTTTACTTCTTCCAGTAATTCTATACCATCCAGACAAGGCATCATAATATCACTGATAACCAAATCCGGAATTTTCGACTTGATTTTCTCCAGCCCTGTTTTCCCATTTTCTGCTTCAATCACATGATAATCTTTCCGAAGTATATTCACCATAAAATGTCTCAGTTCCTCATTATCTTCCACTACTAAAACCGATATCCCTTCTGCTTCTTCATTATTTTGCGTTATACCAGAATCCATCGGCATTGAAGATTCGGAATCACTTAAAATGAACTCGACATTTTTATCGGACTCAAAAATCTCATGTTCTCCCGGCAGGGAAATAGAGAAAGTACTTCCATACCCCAGTTTACTATCTACCGTAATCGTCCCATGCAGCATATCAACCCATTCTTTTACCAAAGAAAGCCCGATACCGCTTGATAAGTTAGCGTCTGTCTGTCCCAAGGTCTCGAAACGTTTAAATAACATATCTATTTTATGCAATTCAATTCCATTTCCCTCATCTTTAACCTTAATGAGCAGGTTCTTTTCTTTAAATTCAAGAATTAAATCAATATTCTTCCCATCCGGAGTATATTTAAAGGCATTTGACAGTAGATTAAACAATATTTTTTCCAGTTTATCTATATCTGTGTAAAGAGTATAATTATCATAAGAACAAACAAAATGGAAACCGATATTCCGCTGATGAGCCAAGCCCGTAAAGTTATCATAGATTTTTTTAGACAGTGTTACGACGTCCGCCTGCTCAATATACAACTTCATTTTGTTGTTCTGTATCTTCCTGAAATCAAGCAATTGATTAATAAGACGCAACATACGATCAGTGTTCTTCTTTGCAAGCTGTATGTTTTCCTGTCCCTCCTCACTTAATTCCTCCCGATTAATAATCTCTTCTATAGGGCTTGCAATTAAAGTTAGAGGAGTGCGTAATTCATGAGATATGTCAGTAAAGAAGCGAAGTTTCAAGTTGGTAAGTTGCTGTTCAAAGTCCACTTTCCGTCTCAAATTAAATATGTAAGCAAAAGTAGCCGAGATAGCCAGAATTACCACTACTATTAACACTATATATAACAGCCATGCCCAGCCTGTCTCCCAGAAGATAGGTTTCACATGAATAGCCAGCTGTGCCGTATTTTCCACCCAAAGCCCATCTCCATTCGTTGATTTCACTTCTAAAATAAAGTCTCCCGCCGGCAGATTCACCAAACTTGCCGTACGGCTATTTCCTATATAGTTCCATTCTTCATCTATATTTTTCAGCCGATAAGCATATTGCAAATGCCCCGAACCTGTAAAATCCAAAGCAGCAAAAGTAATTGAGACATTACGCTCATCCTTTTCCAGCGTTAATTCCCGATTGGTAACAGGAGAAGATTTTTCCTGTTTATAATTCTTTCGGGTTCTCACATCTGTGAAAACAATATGTGGAGCAAACTGGCTTTTTTTAAGTTTATCCAAATTCAAGTATAAAACTTCCCTATTCAAGGCTACATACATACCATTGTTTTTATCCCTGATGAATGGTATTTCGGACACGGCCAGGTGAGAATGGAAATAAAAGCGATCATAAGTATCTATAGTATTCTCAACCGGATTATATTTACAGATATGATTCTCAAAATTAATCCACAACTCATTATCCTTTCCTTCTAAAATTGCATAAGCCAGATCGGAAGGCAAGCCGTTTAATTTATTCAAATGAATAAATTCTATATGATCACATAGAAGATCTTTAGAACTAACCAGATTTAGTCCACTGCTATGAGTAACCACATAAATATCTCCTTTGCGACTTTCAAATACATATACTACATCATTATTACTAAGACTATTGGCACGTTTTGTTTCGCATTGATTCAGATTAAACTGTATTTTTTCCCATTGATCCGCATTTGTTGAAAAAGTCAGCAGCCCATCAGTGGTTCCTGCCAGCATAATTCCTGCTGAAGTACAAAGCAGACTTCGCACCCTTAGATATTTGTTCTTGGGATAGAGTTCCAGCCCATTTTGGTAATGCGTAAATTTCAGATTGGGAAAGCTCCCCTCCACTACATTCAGTCCTCCCCCATACGTTCCAACCCAAATATTTCCTTTTGTATCCTGACAAATAGAGAAAATAGCATCAGAACTCAATGAATTTTTATCTTTCTCATTATGCTTGAAATGATAAATCCGGAACTTTCCCGCTTCCGGAACTGCTACATAGATTCCTCCTGTCCTGCTCCCCATCCATATCCTGTGCTGTTCATCCTCAAAAAAGCAATAGATATCCGCACCAAAAACAAGTTGCTTGTCTTTTACCAAATGCCCGTCCCGGCTAAGATTACCGCAATAATCATGATTATCATTGTAGATTTCTATTCTTTCACTTTTATCAGCCACCCATATTCTCTGTTTGGAATCAACAAACAGCCCGCGTATCTTATCATTGTGCCCTGTAGAGAAATAGCTGTAACTTTCATTTAAGAAGGTCAGCTGATCGACACCGGAATCACAGCTTAACCATATATTTTGCTGATTATCTATCAGAAATTTCCTCCCGGTTGCATGATAATATGTATGTTCTCCATTTATGTACGTATAGCCTTGCTCAAAAACATTTGTTATAGGATTGTAAAATGAAAATTCGCCATTTGGAGCCAATATCCATATACGTCCGTAATTATCCTCATGGATAAAAATATTCGCTTTTTCCTTTTGGCTCAAAGGATAATTTATAAAGCTAATGCTTTTCTGCTTTAAATCACACCGGATAACATTTTCCTTTCCGTTAATCATCCACAGTATGCCATTGTTTGAAAGCAAATGATAAGATGGTTGTATATCAGGATGATTCTCATTCACCAAAATGCTTTCTGCATGGTTGTTTTGAGTATCGTAGATGATTATACCCCGATTAGTCATAATACCCATTTTCGCATTGGGTAGTTCCAACAAGTCTATGATACCGTAATCAGTTTCTTTTATAGATACCTCTTTTATTCCTTCTTCCGGTGTATACGTCACCAGTTCTCCATCCGGAGAAGACATATAAAGGATATGATCGATACATATTGCATTATTAAAATTCCGGCTGTCCGATAATTCCCGTTTTCCATAGACAAAGCATCCCTTATCAGTCAATACCCATTCATTATCATGAGCATCACGTACGACTGAATAAACACGGTTACCATGTTGCGGAACAGAACCGGAAGGAAGGAACATAACCCCTTTATCTTTTTTATACAGGGCTTCATCAATACGCCACAAATTACCGTCAGAAGCTATTATCCATATGATCCCATTTGTCAATGGAATCATTTTCTCTACCAACTTGCATTCCTCTATCTGTGGATGATAGACAAAAATATCATTGAATTTTTCCTGACGCACATCAAATAGATAAACCTTATCATCGTATGTATGACACCACAAAGCATCATCGGCTCCTTTGACAATGCTTACTAATCTATTGTATTTTAGTTTAGTATCATCTGTAGGATACGACTTATAATTCTTAAAAGTATATCCGTCAAACTTTTCCAGTCCATTCCATGTAGCCAACCAAATGTACCCATCATTATCCTGAAGCATATCCTGCACAATATTTTGTGACAAGCCATCTTCTATTGAATAATGTCGTACGTTGATCATCTCTTGTGCAGACAGTACAGGAAGCAGATGACACCATATTATGGTCAGTAATAATTTTACTTTTGTATTCATCATAGCATAAGATAAAAAAGATTAATCCGGGGCAAATTTATTCCTTTTTCGGAAATTACAGATGAAAATCTGTAATAAAGCATTCCGACTACCCAATTTGAATATACTTATCCAAACAATCCGCAGCCGATAAAGTCAATTTCCCTTTTATACGTTGCTTTGCCTTCAACACTGAACAGGGAGTAATATTAAAAAGAACTGCAATAGCCTTATTTCCTAACCGTGCACGAATCAGATAGCATACCTTTAACTCTTGCATACTCAGCCCGTATGAAGATAACTGCTCTGACAGGCAACCGCCATAAAACATATCAATGACAGTAAACAGATTCGTCCATTCAGTTTCCTCCCGGATTATGCCATAGGAGGGGTTCTGATGAAGGCGAAGCAACTGTCCCAGAGACACAAGTAAGGAAGAAGAACATTCAGCCAGTACCGAAGCATTCTGGTACTCTTTCAGTTGTTTAGTCAGTTGCTTATTGCGGAATAACAAACAAGCATTCCAGTTATCATGATAAGTTTCCATATTCTATTTCTCATTCTTTTAATGTTCCACATAATCCGTATTCCAATTTTTCGCTATCTCCTCCACTTCTTGATGCATCTCCTCAATGGCCGTGGAATGAACCTTGGGCGTCCGGTTCAGCACATTCCATTTCATATCCTCAAATTTGTCTTTATCCCGATAATTCGGTTCAGAATAGAGTTTAGCCAGTAGATAGTAAGGATAGATTCTGCCCGGCAGGCGACTGACAGAAATAAGAAAAAAAGCCTCGGCACATTTATATTCATGCAACGCCTGGCAATTTTTACCCATAATATTCAATATCATCGGATCATTACTATACAACCGTGCCCGATCCAAACACTCAAAAGATTCGTCATAACGACCGGATTTGTGCAAGCTATGTCCATATTCAAACAAGAATGTTCCTTTATTCCTCAAAGACGGATAAAGCTTTTCATAAGCCCTGTTGGCAGCTTCGTAAGTCCCCGAGCGATAGAGTATTCTCGCATTCATCCAGTCCCGGCAAGCGTCTTTTTCTTGCGTCCATTTTTCCGTATAGCCTCCGAGCCACACCACCAGACAAACACACAGAATAAGATACTTACCAATTACATCACCTATCCCACAGGCAAGAAGCAAACATATACCAGCGACAATGAAAGCCGGAAGATGCAGCGGATAGGAAGAAAAAGAAAATACAAGCAAGGAGATAAGGGCACCACAGACACCATAGCGACGGAGTCTCACTCCTACCCAAAGACAACCAAAGATTACAAACAGCGCCAATATACACATAACAATACCATACGTCAAAGCAAACTCCAGATACTCATTAAATGCATATTCAGGACTTCCTGCCACACGTTCTTCCCAAGCAGCATAGTTCCCTGAGGCAAAATATAAACTCTGAGCCCCACCATAAGCACAAGCGAATCCGGTATGACATCCCCACGGATGAGCAGCGATGGCCCGGCAAGTCATCTTCCACATAAACAGACGCCCCAATGCTGAATCGGGTTTTAAAAAGAACATTCCCGCAGCAGCCAACAACAGAATTAAAAATATCCCGGCTCCCCACAATATATAACGCTTTTTATAGCGACGCCACAATATATTCCACTTCCGTTTGTCACGATGCATATATGCCACCCAGATACAGCTTATTGCCGCAGCTATCCAGGCGGAGCGGCTCATGGTGGAAGGCAATACACAAAGAATAAGCATACCCGCCACAGCAGCCGCACCTTTTTCTATTTTATAACGAACAGGCATTCCTTTCCAGCCACAAATGCGCAAATACAAATGAAGACACACTGGCAAAACCATTGACAGATAGCCCGCATACGGACCGGGATTAAAAAAAGAACCTGTAAGTGCATAACGTGAATGACCGGAAACAGAAAATCCATAAAGCTGGCACAATCCCCACACTGCCTCAACAGCCCCTATAAAAACTAAACACCACGCTACATAAGCATAAAAATACGGGAACCCCAACGCATCTTCCTTACAAGCCTTTCCAAACAACTGCAGGAAAGAAGCAATAAAAAGGCATCCGGAAGAAAACAATGCAGCCTTCCCTAACCAAACCCATTGTCCGACTGTTTCTCCTGAAGGAAGCTCGGGAGTCGTTGCACAAACAAGGCTCAATAAAGAACTTATACCAGCAAACAGAAGCAATGCTATTATGGCATTTTTAGCTATATGTTTTTTCATCTTTAGCATCTTATTATTTCATAAATGCACTAATAAATAATCCTTTTTCTTCATCTTCTTGCATTTTTGAAATGACATTTAAATACAACAGGATTTGAGTCTTCATTCATATTGGAAATAATTGAATCCAACTCTTTTTTATAACGAATATTATCACTCTTATCTCTTACATAATTCCAATTGGAAGATAATATATCAGCATATTGAAAGAAGACAAAATCATTATTATTCATTATGCAAAACTCATGAATCCATATTCCCCCAAGAGATTTGACTATCAACCGATTCCCAACTCTTATATCAGATTCACTTTTGTTGTATATACAATATCTGAAATAATAGTTGTCTGCATAATATCCTAACAAATAATCATGAGAATTCTGCATATATTCTAATCCTTTCAAATAATTATTCTTATGAACATATCCATAAAGCGCATCTCTATCTATATCCAGATTATCAGGAAGGTTTCTTGATGTAAAACGTATCACGTAAGAGGGAAAAACTTCGTCTCTATTTACTGAATAAACAGTATCATTCAATGGATAAATAAGCATAGCGTCATCACCACATTTACTGGCATATCTCTTTAATCCATAACCCGATTTATCTAAACCACCTTTATCAAATGGAATTCCTAACGACACTATTTCAGATTTATCAAGGTCAAACTTAGCCAAATTAAAGGCACCATATTTAGATTGTTCGTAATTAGAAATGAAATATGCTATACTATCAAATACCACAACCTCCAAATGGTACAGATCATACAATATCTCTCTATATCCACTACTATACAAATCATAAACAATATATTTCTTTCGCGAAAGGTCTTGAATAATCACAGAATCACCTTTAAAGCTAAAATCTCCCATATAAGAGTATTCTCCGGGGCCCCGACCTTGCTTTCCTATAGCCCTCAAAAAATTTCCTTCAGAATCGAATACAAAAATTTTTGCATTTATTCTATCTGAAATGAATATTCTATTTTTATAAAATTCAAGTTTCTTAATATCCGATATCAAACAGTTTTCTGTCACTTCCAAAGGTATAATATCTATTGAATCAGAAAGTACCTCTGATATATCTAAATAATCTTCTGTCTTTTCTGGATTTATTATAATCTCTTTTATTTCTCTATCAGAAATATATTTCCTCCTTTCGGAAGAACATCCTTCCAAAAAGCAAATTATCAAAAGTAAAAGTAATATTTTTGTAGGCATATATAATGTATTATTAGTAACATTGATGATATAACAAAAGTAGATTACAAATAACCTCCTCCACACTTTTCAGCTTCTCTTCCATATGGTGTTTTTAATTTCTTATTTACTTCAACCTCATTTAATTTGCTTCAACATACGCTTCCACCGAATTTCATCCGTTCCCCTATCCACCGACTTCCATATCCTAACAGCCTTACCCACAATAAAAGGTTCCGGAAGCAAGCCCCAATAACGGGAATCCTGGGAATTCATCACCTTATCGCCTGCAACAAAATAATAGTTCTCTTTAAAACGGTAAGCATGAATCGCGCTATCATTCAGTAAAACCGTATCACCATGCAGGAAAAGTTTCTTTCTTTGTTCCCATTCTATCACATTCCGATATAGGACAGCATGTTTAGGGTTCATCTCTATCTCATCTCCTTTTGCAGGAAGATAGAGGGGGCCGAAGTTCACGATATTCCAGTCCACCAATCCATTATAAGGATACCCACTCATCACTATTCCATAATCTTTTTCTCTGCCATTTGCTACTATACGCATCAGTGCATCCTGTGAGTCCACATTTCCCAACGACGTTTCACAACTACGCACCCAGTAGTGAGCCTTCCTGATCTCAAACGTATCCCCCGGCAAAGCCACACATCGTTTTACATAGTAAGACATCACGTTCAGGCCTATACTGTCCCATTGTGCGGGATAGGGAAAATTAAAAACCAACACATCATTCCGCCGTATCTTTCCCAATCCCGGCAAACGGGAAATCTTGACTTCTTTCCCTTCAAGAGCATCCCAAATATTAAAAATGCGTCCACCCATCACCCATTTATTCACCAAGATATTATCTCCGGCAAGCAGGGCAGGTTCCATTGAGTCGGAAGGAATCTTGAAAGTAGCGATACTAGTCACCTGAAGCAGTATCCATATCACCACTACTCCACAAGCTATCAGGAACAGGTTGAGGAACTTGTCAACAACCCAAGACACCCCTTTCTTTTTCTTACCAGAACTGTTGTTTTCCATCTTTATATTCAAATATACGTTCATCCTTTCCACGGGTATGATCTTTCAAATAGAGCAATGCACCTTCAGGAACCTTATAAAGCAAAGAATCGGAATGAGGACGGACCCTACCTGCCGATGCCCATTCTCCATCATTATAATAGAAAAGTTCATACTCATCGTCCGTACGAATAAAATTATCACGGTTGCGGGAAGTGAACACAATCTTCTCAATACGTCGAGGAGTACCCAAATCAAGCCCCGACCAACCACCCGTAGGCTGGACATAGTCAAAGGAAGTATAAGGGTCGCCGTCAAACACATTTGTGTACTCATGTGAACCGTCCAATCCGTTACACCCCGGTGTACCGATAATCTTCCCTTTCAAAGGGACACTGTCAGCAAAAGATGTATAGAAAGCAACCTCCGAAATATTACAATAGCTGTCTTTAGGGCCATAATAGCGAACATAACGGTAAGATCGGGCACTATTTACCCGTGCAACATTCCAAAGCCGCTCGGGGAATTCCTTGATGATAAACAGTGTATCTTTCCTGTTGAAATGAGAGTCATTGCTACCTTCAAACACACCATCTACCATTCGCCGGACAAAAGGTTCAAAGTAAAGTTCATATTTATGGAGCAGCGTAACTTCGACCTCCCTACCGCCCGAAGGGAAAAACCGTACTTCACCGCTCTCCCTATCAAGCAAGAAAGGATCGCTTTGCGGGCATATACTGCCGTTTTCATAAGTTCCCAAACGGAAGACAACCTGCCCCTCCACATTTTCAAAGACAGCGCCCAGACGCTTGTCGTAAAGACACCACCCGATGGGAGCCCAGTCCATAAAGCTGGCGGAACAGAGATAGACCGGTTCACCTTTCTTTAAAGGGTTGTAGAGATTTTCAGGACCAATCGTTAATGTGCGGTTCTTGCTCCCCGCATATATAGCAGTAACATCACGAAAACAGGGATAACGGAAAGAGGGATGTCTTTCTTCCGCTTTCTTTCCCATAGCCCTGATCATTTCCCGGTTAACGCTGAACGTACGACGATAAACCTTTCCTTTAGGATCCCAATAATTATCAGGGCTATTCAGTTCGGAAGTAGGATCCAAAATGGAGCAACGATAAGAGTTGCCATCTTTGTCAAAGGCGGCATTCCAGTAATGGGGAACATTTTTATTTCCCCGCATCAACATGATTTCCTCGCTGCAAGGCAGGCCCAAAGCCCTGAAGACATACAGTTGCAAATCAGTGAAATTTACACAACTTCCCGAACGCCAGTCCACTACTTTGGGACCGTAATGAGGACCAAATGAAAAAAGTTCGGTAAAATAGACCGGAGCCTTATGTAAGGTATCCATCAGTACTTGAGAAACGTACTTCGGATCTTCGGCTTCCGGAAGTCCTCGAATGCTGTCCAGCAATGGGTTATATTTATTATAGATTCTTTCGCGCCAGGGTTCCAGCCTTTCATCACCCACACGGTAAGGGAGAATGAATTCACAAAAGTCTTCAAAAGAGACGTTTTTCCCCCAAGGCTGTTCACGCCATACTTTGAAAGCCCATTCAATATTCTCAATCAAATAGACCGGATCAATATAGATATCGCTCTTCGCTTCCAGTCTATCCAAATGAAAAGGGCCGCAAGCACGTTTAATGGAGTCCAACACTTTATCCGGATACATAGTACCTTTGCCGTGAAGTTCAAAAAGCTTTAGGTAATCATTTAGAGCTTCACCTTCATAGCTATAGTGAAAAGGCAGATTTTCGATAAGAAAAACGGCAGATTTATGCTTCAAGGAATCATCTTGGTATTTGTCAAGAACAACCTGCAACTTGGGATTGGCTGATAAAATATCTTCTAAGGAAGGACCAACCGTATTTTTAGTACAAGAAGCCAATATCAAAAAAATACAGACTATTAATAGGATACCATGTTTCTTCATAAGTATTTCATTTATGTCATCTTATTCTGCATCACCGGTTATTCTCAAAACAACAGGAGAAGATTCCGCATTGCAATATACTGTTATAGTTTTATCAAAATGTTCGGGATCGTCTGCCTTATATGTCACATTCAGTAATATAGAATTTCCCGGACGAACGGGTTCTTTGGAATAATCAACGGAAGTACAACCGCAGGAAGTACTTACGTTGTCAACTACCAAAGGATTAGTACCTGTATTCTTTAATGTAAACACAGCCTTCTGCTCTTGCTGCCAATCAAACTTACCAAGAAATATACTTTTATCCTTTATATCAACTTCTGTCCTTACTTCCTTATTAGAAACAGGACATTTTTCTTGAATGATATTTAAATATAACTCCTTTATTTGAGGATTATGGATAGGATTACCTATAGCAATAACTCTATTACTCCTATCTAACAGAAATGTTTGATAAGTTATATTTGCTGATAAATTATTTAATTGATAAAACTGATTCTGTACATCCAAGAATATTGGATATGCAAAATTATCTCTACGGATTAACCGCTCCAATTCATCCTTATTTCTCATATTTGAATAAAATATGAAAGAGACATTCATTCCATTTAAAGAATCCACAGCATGTATCAACTTATTCCACAGAAACAATTTCAGTTTACAGTCAGTACAACCAGCAGAGTCTATATATGTCAATATTTTATATTCAGAATCTATTAATAATTGGCTTAATGTATCAGAATATTGAATACTAATAATTGATTTTTCAGGAAAAATGATCTCCTTTCCTTCCCACTCCTGCAGCAAAGATATAATCTGACTTCTCTTGCCATCCTGACAAGAGAAAATTAAAGATAAAAAAAGCAGAAGCATCAATAAAAAAGAATTTTTCATATTAATATCTCATAAAAAAAAGAATTGGATTAGAGTCTAAATCTACATGAAACCTAACATCCTCTTGCAAAATTTGCATATCTTTTTCTTGTAATTCATATGGATGAATAAGAAATACCAAATCATTTTCAAATGTTGCTTTAGGCTGCATAAATGTCATATCATTGAACTTAAAATTTTTCTTACGATACAGAGAGTACCCATCATAAATATTCACTTTATTTAATTCTATATCATAGCATGCTATATATTGCAAAGAATTCTCTGAAATACTAGAAAACGTAAAATAGAGTTGATCCCTATAAAATAAGAAATCGCCTAAATACCCTAAATAATTATTTTTTTCAATGAGTTTATTGTATTCTTTCTCATCTGAAAAAGTTGCTATCTTTTCATAGGGGAGAGTTTTATCTCCAAAATCAATCCTGATATAAGGAGCTAATGAATCATTATAAATTCGATAAATAATATTATCATATGGAGAGATAAAGTACTTCTCATTTTCTTTTTGTATAAAAGTAGAGTGAATTATTGTGCGAAAAAATACCTTTTGAGGAAATTGCCCTCTAATAATGGCGAAATCATCATCGACTTTCAATAGACTATTATCTGTATCATCATTATTATAACCAGTGTAAATCCAATACCCGTTATCCACCTTACAAAATGATCTAAACCAAATATGATCTGTTGGTATCTCCCGAATTAAATCCCCCGACATATTATAAATATACATCACACGTTTTATTGCTTCGTGAGCAAAAACTAAGTTTGTGCTTTTATCAAAAGACACATCATTAAACAAGATATGTTCTCCAGGCCCCTCTCCTTTTCTCCCACACTTATTTATATATTTCCCCTCTTGATCAAACAAAAAAATATCACTCAACATATCATCAAAAATGATAATCAAGGAATCCGTTATAAACATCTTCTCCACATGTTTTATCAATGCCTCTTTTGTCGTCTCCAACGGTACGTATTTAATAAAGTCCGCCGTTTTTGAAAAGTTCAATGTTTTGCTTTCATCGGGGTTTATATTCACTTCATATTTAACATCTACTATAGAGGTGCTATTTTGCAGATTGCAACTGACAAGTAAAGCTCCATAAACAAATAAATAAATATATATATATTTCTTCATAGTATATAATTTTTAATACAACTAAACCTACTTAAATCTATTATGCAAAAGATTTAAGTAGATTTAGATAATTTGCAATTTAGCAAGGAGGCGCATCGCAAGCCTGATTCCCGAAATTTTTACAGCCATCCCATGTAGATTTTTTAGTTGTTGTTTTTTTCTCATAGGATGGAGGTGGTGTTTTAGTTACTTTACCATTAACAAGCCACGCTTTTAATTCGACACTCCATGTATAACCTCCTGTAGCTTCATATGTTTCTACAACTTCAGTGCTTTCGCATTTAGCTGCAGTCCCCATATAAGTACTTCCACCCTCATCCAGTGCCAATGCTTCGGCATTAACTAAAACTAAATTTGGCAATGCGTTTGTACTTTGAGAAGTATAAAGGCTATAACCAACCACCACAGCAAATACTACAGAGAATACTACTTTTATTAATGTTTTCATTTTTCTTTTATCTTTAATAATCAAAATAATATTTTTTTATTGCTCAATACTATTTGTTTCAATCATTATATTAAACACATTTAATGTGTACATCATAAGCCAAGACACAAATATATTGTAATAACTTTTCTTTCCATACTATCGTAAAGATCGAAAACATCTTCTATTATCTAATTTAAAATTACATTTCTACCACAACCTCCCTTCTTTTAGAATAGAACAGACTGCCCACAACTAACCAATTAAACATTCGCAACCTGTCCTTTTTTATTTTATTTTTTATGAAATAATCAATCCACCGCATATTTCACCACCGGTTCATCACTATTCACATCCGTAGCAACAATCTCACCATTTAGTTCATCTACCGATATACCGTAAACATTATGATCCAGCACATATTTCCTTATAGGTTCACCGCTCAGACTAAATACATATATATACCTCCCACCATCCGTCATATCACCTTTCTGCATTTTCCGCGAAATCTCTTCAAAAGTATCCCCTTGAAAAACGGCATAAATAACAGTATCCGTCACCTGTACATCACTAAATCCCATAATTCCAGTAGGCACACCATAACCTTCTGCTATTTGAAATTCAGGTTCACCATGCAAACCAACACGAACTATATGGGTACTATCTTTCAGATTATAGATTTCGAGTACTTCTCCTAATTGAGTAACGGTAGCCAGAATCCCATTACGAGGATTATAATCAATGAAACTGCGCCATGCCTGCGCCAATGCCGGACGAGCATGTTTTAAAGCCTCCTCATTCGTAGTGGGAATAATCCCCATTTTATGTAATAACTTACCCGTTCGATCCACCCAGCAAAAACGACTTTCTCCTGAATAATCAGGAATGATAAAAGTAGAGTCATTATAAATCACAAAATCCAGCCCTCGAAGTATCTCCTTATCCAAGCTCACTGCCTCTTCACGGAGTAATGAGTCATTGGATAAAGACAAACCAAACCGAGTTAATTTTGAACTATTTGCATCCAATGCCCACAACGAATTTCCATTCCATCGGATATTTTCAACAGAAAGCATCTCCTCCGGTGAGTCTCCACGCTTACCTAAAGAAATGATATAAGAGAAGTTCGGATAGTGGAACAAATGAATAAAATGATCCATACCATGCAAATCCATTATTGCTACAGTATCCCCTTGCATCTTTATCCGGAAAGGAAAACGAAATACGGCTGTATCCATAGGCAAAATACATGCAGTCAGATTTTTCGTTTCCGGAAAATCCGTATACGGTATTCCCTTATGCACAGATACAGAAGTACATGCAAGAAAGGAAAACAGAAACAATATGTCAATAAGGTACTTCAAGGCTGTAACCGATCATGACAAACTTTGTCTTTCCGCCTAAAGGGCAATCCACCGTTCCTGTACCTATACATTGTATTGGCACATAATCCTCACCAGCAGCTAAAGCCTCTATATTCATTAAGAATAAATCATTTTGCTCCTTCTCCGGCTTAGCCATATAGGAAACCAAAGCAATTAACACAAACAGCACACCAAGCATCCAAGATTTTCTTTTCATACAATATTAAATTTAGTATTAGATATTTAGATCATATCTGTCTCGGAAGCGAAGGTAGCAATCAAGGAAATCCGCTCCAACAAATCTGACTGACAAACACTGACCAAGCTTCATTTATCAGAATTTGTCAGTCCCTGTCAGAATTTGTCAGCCACATACTATCCATGTTTTTAGGCATTAGTCAAAGCATTTTTCTCGATGAAATGGGGGATTATCAGATGATAGGAATCATTTTTGAACTTTATTTGAAGAGCTGTTAACTCACCGAGTGATTTTCGTAAACGACGAATAAGCGTATGTATTCTTTCCTGACTTCCGCTACCATTCGGCCATAAAGTCTCACTAATTAGTGACGTAGAAAGCGTGTGTCCTTCTGCCTGAAGAAACTTTTCCAATAAGACAGCCGTTTGGGGAGTAAGCTTTACTACTTGCTCCTCTTTTATCAATTCCATTCGCTCCGCATCAAAAAAAGTATGCTCCCCCAACTGATAAACAGGTGATTGTTCTGCAGTCACCACTATAACGGGGAGACCTTCTTGTTCGACCTCCTCAGGCTGCCTATTCTTTCTATAGCAATACATTTTTCCAAAAATGAAAAATAACAATTCAATACCTGCACAAACACCCCCTATGGCAAGTAAACGCCAGTCACTAAGCAGCCACCACCACTCGCAAGAAGCATAACCGGTAGCTTCCACCTCACAACGAAATCCCATATAATAAGAAAGAAGGCTGTCAGTCCGGGAGAACTTCTGCGCGTTTTTGGAAAAAGCAGAAGAGGGCTGCTCCTGAAAATCCCAAACAGTAATACGAGTATGGGTTTTCAGAAATATATCAGATTCTTTCAACAACTTGTTCCAGGTTCCATGTAATGAGTCCGCATCTAAGGGAGATTCATCCAAAAGTGCAGTAAGAAGTCCGCGCTGTATACCCCCTTTCACAAGGCTATTCTCAAATTTAAAACATGGGATTTCATATTTTCTTTTGCCTGAATCCAATTCAATCTCTACCACCCCGGGATTTACCTCCTCTAAAGCAGATATAGCTGTCCAATTGCTTATATAGGGAATTGAGAGAGTATCTCTTTTTTGTAACTCCTGCAATAATGCTGTTTTAAATGTGGCACGTGCTTGTTCATCCCATTTTTGATGAACCAGAAAAGTTCCGGCTCCCATAGCCAACAAATACACAAGCAACCTTATCCATAGTATCTTTTTGCGTTTTATTTTCATCATTCTTCCCGCTCCATTTTTAGTAGCTGTTTCTCAATTGCAAAAGTAGGGATTCATACACTTAAAGAAGAAAAGCAATGTTACAGAAACTTTCGTTCACGTTTCATCATTACCAATTTATAGCCAAAAAAACTTATCCGGATTATACCTGAGACGCACTTGCTCCGTACCTTCTCCACTCACAGGTACCTCTGACCGAAGAAAGTACGGCCTTGGTACGGAGCAAGTGCATTCCGGGTGTAACGGAGACAGGTCATAATACAATAAAGAAGATCAAAGAGTTATCTACGCAAATTGACGCAAATGAACGCAAAAATCACAGGAAGCGGGTTGAAGAGATTTATTTTCCATATATTTGCGCAGTGACAGAAACAAGTAATTAAAAACACGATATCATGGGAATTATCAACCAGGGCATTCTCGGAGGTTTCTCCGGTAAAGTGGGACCGATAGTAGGGTTCCGCTGGAAATCAAACTACTATATACGTGCACGGGCCGCCAAAGTCAGCAATCCGCGCACACCGAAACAACAGGAACAACGCGGTAAATTCGCCACGGCATTCAGCTTCCTGAAAGCTATAAAACCTTTCATACGTATTGGCTACAAGGAATTTACACAGGAGAAATCCGCGTTCAACTCCGCTATGTCCTACACACTGAAAAGAGCCGTGACTGGCAGTGGAAAAGAAATCAAAATAGACTTTGACCGGGCATTGGTTTCTATGGGAACCCTGATGCCGATATTTGAAGGGGCAGCCACCGTCAGCAATCATCAAATGACTTTCAACTGGAAAGATAATAGTGGTATGGGGAATGCAGAGAGAACAGATATTGTGATGGTACTGGTATATAACAAAGACAGGGAAGCGGCTGTCTATGATACAGAAGCAGCCCTGCGCTCTGACTGTCATGCCGGACTACAGCTCCCGGAAGACTGGCAGGATGATGAGTTAGTCGCCTATCTCAGCTTTTGCAGTACTGACGGGAACTGTGTAGCCAATAGCATCTGTCTACCAATATCAGTAATAGAAATGCCGGAAGAAGAGATAGACGTACAAACGGAATCCATTGATACAACGCACAAAAGAATATTACCTGATAAAAGAAAAGTACACCAATCACGCATAACAGTACATTCGCTATCCACTCCACCTAATGAAATTCAGACTTACAGATGTGAGACTTAACCCGCTATCTCCACAATCCAATAACGAAAAAACCGGATGCCAGAGAAATAAATTCTCCGTATCCGGCTTTCAGTGGTGCCTCTATCTTTATTTAGTGCTTGCCAGCATCAAAGTTGCGTCAGCATCGTTCAGTTCGTAAAAGCTCTTTTGAATATTGCTATCGTAAGCGTTACTCTTGGAGTTCCAACGGGCATAACTAAGTTCAACTTCACTATTGGTATAAGAAACATCCATCTTGAAATAAGGAACCCAAGCTTCTTGTGTACTATCCCATTTAGCGGCTTCTTTGCTGGTCACACGATTTTCTGTATCGTAAGTATAAGTGTAACGGAGGTGGCGGAACAAGTGACCGTCTTCGTTCTTAAAGATAGTCCTAGCGGTTATCAGCTCGCCGGTCATCTCTTCATTCTTTACGTACTGGTTAGGATTACTTGCACTTGCAGAGAAATTCATTACACTGGCCATTACTACTGCTAACATTACAACTGCTTTAGAAATTAAGTTCGTTTTCATAATCGTTATTTTTTTATTGTTATTACTCTTGATTTTCGAGAGGAAGTCTTTGTCAACCGCCTTCGACTATATATAGTCAATTGGCGTGCCAAAACAGTAAATCACTGATTATCAACAAATATTCAAATTTAAACGATGTTCATTTCCGGACAAGTGTCCGCACAAAAGCGGACGATAGGTATGGAAATAATAAAAAAGCAAATGCAAATGAATCATGAATACTTATTCTATACCTTAGTGGGTATAATCAAGATATAAAGACAAACTATTTATACCCGATATGGTATAAACAAGAAGATAATTATTATATTTGTACCCAAACGGGTATAATATGGAATATATGGCTTTAGCAAAATACGTAAAAGAGATGCGTAAGCAGCATGAACTTACACAAGTTGATTTATCAGAAAAGTCCGGTGTAGGGCTCCGCTTTATCCGCGAATTAGAGCAAGGTAAACAGACTTTAAGATTGGATAAAGTCAATCAAGTATTGAATCTTTTTGGAATGGAAGTAGGTGCCGTTCCAATGCCTAAAAATGCAGAATTATGAAGCGAGCATCAGTCTATCTGCACGATTATAAGGCAGGAACATTGACAGAAGATGAAAACGGATATACATTTTTGTATGATAAAGATTTTCTGGAATCTGCTCACGCGGAAGCAATTAGTCTGACTATGCCGCTAACCGATAAACCTTATCAGGATAAAGTTCTATTTCCTTTTTTTGACGGATTAATCCCCGAAGGCTGGTTACTGAATATAGCGGAAAAAAGCTGGAAAATTAATCAACGGGACAGAATGTCTCTATTACTTGCATGTTGTAGAGATTGTATTGGCGCAGTAAGTATCATACCTAATCAAACCGAGGAATAATATGGGAAAATGTTTGTATTGCTATAAAAAATTAAGAGAAGGAGACCGCGATTTCCATCCGGCTTGCTCTCAAAAAATATTTGGTACGAAAGTACCTCCTATCCTCCCATACGTCAGGAATCAATTAGCCGACTTAGCGGAACAGGTGATCCGAAGCCAAACCACATTAACAGGAGTACAGGCAAAGTTATCTTTAGACATTCACAAAGGAGAAAGGAACGAACCGGAACGTTTTACAATCGTCGGTCTCTGGGGACGATACATACTGAAACCACAAACTGATTTATATCCTTACCTTCCGGAATTGGAAGATCTTACTATGTATTTGGCTGAAATAGTCAGAATCAAAGTAGTGCCACACTCTTTGATACGGTTTCAGGATGGCGAACTTTGTTACATAACACGACGCATTGACAGACGTGAAAACGGGACGAAGCTCCCTATGGAAGACATGTGCCAATTAGCCGAACGATTAACTGAATACAAGTATAAAGGTTCTTATGAACAGATAGCAAAACTGATACAGAAATATTCCTCCACCCCAAAATTAGACCTCATCAACTTTTGGGAACAAGTGATATTTTCATGGATTACAGGGAATGCTGACATGCACCTGAAGAACTTTTCTTTATATAGCCAGAGTAAAGGAAACTATGTTTTAACTCCGGCTTATGATATGCTTTCTACAGTATTAGTTATGCCTGAAGACACGGAAGAACTGGCACTGACCTTGAATGGAAAGAAAAGTAAAATAAAAAAGAAGGATTTTATTATAGCTATTACCGCTTCGGGAATTGAAGATAAAATCATAGACAATCTATTTAAAAAATTCGCGAAAGCCGAACAAAGCTGGTCAGATTTTATAAGACAATCTTTATTACCGGAAACGATGCAAAAACAATACATCAACGTCATAAATAGTAAACTAGGCATAATAAAATAAGGGAGATCCGTTCAAGTCTCCCTCATCCTGTATGCGATTGATATAGTTATTTAGTGCTTGCCAGCATCAAAGTTGCGTCAGCATCGTTCAGTTCATAAAAACTCTTTTGAATATTGCTATCGTAAGCGTTACTCTTGGAGTTCCAACGGGCATAACTAAGTTCAACTTCACTATTGGTATAAGAAACATCCATCTTGAAATAAGGAACCCAAGCCTCTTGTGAGCTGTCCCATTTGGAGGCTTCTTTACTGGTCACACGATTTTCGTTATCATAAGTGTAAGTATAACGGAGGTGGCGGAACAAGTGACCGTCTTCATTCTTAAAGATAGTCTTAGCGGTTATCAACTCGCCGGTCATCTCTTCGTTCTTTACGTACTGGGTAGGATTACTTGCACTTGCAGAGAAATTCATTACACTGGCCATTACTACTGCTAACATTACAACTGCTTTAGAAATTAAGTTCGTTTTCATAATCGTTATTTTTTTATTGTTATTACTTCTTGGTTTTGAGAGGAAGTCTTTGTCAACCGCCTTCGACTATATATAGTCAATTGGCGTGCCAAAACAATAAAACACTGATTATCAACGAATATACGATTTCAAGCTATGTTCATTTCCGGACAAGTGTCCGCATAAAAGCGGACAAACCAAGAATAAAGTACACTTTTCCCTTCAAGTTAAAACTTCGGTAAATGGATGTTATTGCATTTTTGCCAGTTATAATACTTGTTAATTTCAAGGAATTCGATATAAGAGAAAATCATTCATGCCGAATGTTTTATAACTTTGTTTTCAAATCAGCTCTACTTATATTAGCTAAACATGAAAAACAGAAAAACACTCTTACTTATACTACTTTGTACTTCTCTTCACGTTTATTCCTTCTCTTACCGTTATATAAATACAGAAAACGGATTGAGTAGCAACCGTGTATTCCAGATTGAGAAAGACACTACCGGATTCATGTGGTTTGTGACCTACATGGGCATTAACCGTTATGACGGATCAGAGATACGCAACTACAAACTCAGTATTCAGGACACCATCGAAGAAATCTATTTCCCTTCCACAAAGATGGTGAAAGACCGGGATGGTGGCATTTGGATTGTACTCTATACCGGAAAAGTTTTTAGATATAACAAAAACATAGATGATTTTGAGTGTATGCTGGACATCCGAAAAGACCTGCATTCCGACAGTCACATTATCTCTTCCGTGTTCTTCGATGAAGCTAACCGACTATGGATATGTTCGAATATGGGATTGTACACTTATACCCCCCGCCAAGAACTCCGGTTCGTACGCGTTTTTAAAGATAAAAACACATATGTTGTAACCCAACAAAACAGCCATACCTATTATGTAGCTTCTAATGAAGGTATCTATAAGATAAAGGAAAAAATACCCGACGATTATACAATCATCGAAAAGAACGCCCTGCCCGAATCTTCCGGGCCGGTAACAACCATGCTATGTCATGAAGAGTACCTCTACATCGGTACCGAGTCCAAAAGTGTCTTCATGCTTGATTCTAAACGCAACCTGCGCATATCATTGAACCCAATCATTCCCAATGTCCCCATCCGGGCTATAAAACGTTTGGCAGACCATCATATTCTGGTTGGTACTGATGGATCCGGTGTTTATGTGGTGGATACTCAAACCCACAAGCTGGTCAGTTCCTATGTGGCCGACGATGATGTGAAAGACGGCCTAAGAGGAAATACCGTTTATGATATCTACGTGGATAATGCCGGTTGCCTCTGGATAGCCACCTATACTAACGGAATTACCATTATTGACCCGTTTTCGCCGGAAATCATACGTACACGTCACGAATACCGAGAACCCAATTCGCTAATCAACAATCATGTGAATGTTATTTTCGAAGATTCCGACGGCGATCTGTGGTATGGAACCAATAACGGAATCAGTGTTTATGACACCCGGAAACAAAGATGGAAACATTTCCTCGACAACCAGGAGAATAAAGCTGTTATTCTATGTTTCTGTGAAGACAAAGATGGCAATATCTGGACGGGAGGATATGGTGTAGGCGCATTCCGCATAGATAAACAAAGTGGTAAGATACACTCCCTCTTGCATCAAAAAGGAGCCAATGCCTCCGGGACATTTGATGCCTATCACATCTATGCCATGTATGCCGATGATGAGAACCTATGGTTAGGCAGCCTCGACAAAAGTATGATCCAATATAATCTCCGCACCAAATCTTTCAATTATCACAGCATCGAAGCTATAGGCGATATAAAACCTCTCAATGACAGTATTCTGCTTTGCGGTACAGCCAATAGCCTGGCAGTATTTAATAAGAACACCCACCACTATAAAGAATACCTCCATATCGGCCAGCGCATACAGAATCGTGCAATCCGTAATATTGCTCCTGTTTCCAATAAAGAAATCTGGATGAGTACAGAAGGGAACGGAATCATTTGCTACAATCTTGAGTCCGAAACCTCCACCTCTTATACTGAAAAAGAAGGGCTCAAATCAAACTACATTCATAGTATGAAGCTCGATGACTGGAACCGCCTTTGGTTTACTACAAACAAGGGAATATCTTATATAGATCTCAAAACAAGAAAAGTGGTAAGTATTGGCGAATATATCGGTTTGAACAACCTCGAATACAGCTACCACATCGCCTGTAAGCGTAAAAATGGTAATCTGGTATTTGGAACAACAGATGGCGCCATTGAGTTCTCCGCCCAGCAAGAAACCGATATTCAACTGGAATCCAAGCTGATTATCACCGATTTCAAGTTATTCTACAACTCAGTAAAGGCAAAAGATGAAGGTTCACCGCTGAAACAGGCCATCAACGAAACCTCTGCCTTTTCGCTGGCCTACGACCAGAACTCTTTCTCCTTTGCCTTTTCTTCCGTCAATTTCCACCATCAGCACTTGATTTCTTATGTCTATAAACTCGAAGGTTTTGATAATGAATGGTATGCTGCACCCGAAAATAATATCATCAGCTATACCAATATCAATCCCGGAAAATACACATTCAGACTCAGAGCATTAAACAAAGACAATAAGGAAATCATTGACGAAAGGGAGTTGGACATTGAAGTCGCCCGACCTTACTGGGAGTCGGGTTGGGCCTGGGCAGTTTATCTGCTTCTGTTTGCAATATTGCTGCGGTTCATTATTCAGTATGCCAAAAACAAGATGGACAAACGGTATTCAAAAGAAAAGATACGTTTCTTTGTTAATGTAGCCCATGACATTCGTACTCCGGTGTCTCTAATCAAAGGTCCTCTAAATGACCTCGGAGAGAGTGAGGCACTAACTGAAAAAGGCAAAACCTCTCTTTATATTGCCGTAAAGAATACTGAAAAACTGTTTCAGATGGTTTCCCAATTACTTGATTTCGAAAAGGCAGATCTTTCGGCATTGCGACTCATTGTGAGCCCCAATGAGCTGGCGGAATACATACAGGAAAAGATATCTTTCTTTAATGTCGAAGCTAAGCACAAGCAAATCTATCTGACATACGATATCGGTTTCGACTCGCTTAGCGTATGGTTTGACCGCGAGAAGATGGATAAAATAGTTAATAACATCCTCTCCAATGCCATCAAATACACGAAAGAAGGCGGACAAGTCCACATCAAGGTCTGTCAGGATGATAAAAACTGGTCTCTTATTGTGTCGGACACCGGCATTGGTATTCCGGCATCCGAACAAAAACATCTATTCAAGAGTTTTTTCCGGGCTAAAAATGCCATCAACTCAAAAGAAACAGGTAGCGGTATCGGGCTGTTACTGACTAAAAAGTTAGTGAAACTGCATAAAGGAGAAATATCCTTCAGTAGTAAAGAAGGTATAGGAACAGAATTTAGACTGACTTTTCCAAAAGGAGACCAGTATTTTATGCGCGGCAACAAACTAACCGAATATCAGGGAAGCGATTATCCAAAAGTCCAGGTCATCCCCCGCGAAGCGGAGCAGCAAGAAAAACAGTCACAGAAAGTCACTATTCTTGTAGCCGAAGACAATGATGATATGCGCCTGTTCCTCAAAAACAGTCTTTCAACAGACTATCATGTGGTGGAGGCCTCCAATGGCGAAGAAGCTATGAATATGGCCCTACAGTTGAACCCCGATATCATTGTATGTGATATCATGATGCCTGTTCTCAACGGAGATGCCGTATGTAGCCGCATTAAAACTTCAGTAGAAACAAGCCATATTCCTTTCATTCTTCTCACAGCTTTGGCAGATAAAGAAGATATTATCAAAGGACTGGACTGTGGTGCAGATGATTATATCACCAAACCTTTCGACATATCCATCCTAAAGGCCCGGATACGTAACCTACTCGCCAACAGGAAGAAGATAAGGGAAGCATTACTTTCTGACAATCCACCTGCTCAGGATGTAACATACACCAATACGTTAGACCGCGAGTTTATGGAGAAAATTCTTGCATTGATTGATGAATGTATGGAAGATCCCGAATTTTCTATCAACAATCTCTGCGCTAAACTCGGAATGAGCCGTTCCTCACTGTATAATAAACTTAAAGCTCTGACAGATCAGGCACCGAATGATTTCATACGTATCATCCGCCTGAAAAAAGCTGCGGAGCTTTTGCGCAGCAGGAGATACAATATTTCGGAAGTAGCTGCCATGACCGGTTTCCCCGACTCCAGTTATTTCAGTACAGCTTTCAAAAGGCAGTATGGAATGAGTCCGCGCAAATACTTGTCCGAAGAACCCGGTTAAAAGACGTATCCGGATAAGTATTACAACATATTCCCGCTTTCTATAGAATTCAGTTTTCTCTTTCAGACTTATCTGAAAGGTTCGAAGTTCAGTTTCTGTGTGAATCCAACACGGAAAGGCGTTCTACCCCCATTCCTTTCCTTTTTTGATAACTGATAAAATACTTTTGATAACTGATAAAAATCTCCCCTTAACAGGAAACAAAAGTATTTTAATAACTGGAAAAAGCCATTTCCGCTTACTATGCGTAATCTTGCAGGCAGAAAACCTTCGCACTGATTTCAATCTTATAAATAGAAAACATATGAAAACAGTTACCTTACTAATTACTCTCTTTTTATGTATACCTTGCATGGCTCAGCCTGGCAAAAAAGTAAAAGAAAAAAGAACCTATAACAATCCGGTTATTGACTACAGTCTGCCCGATCCAACAATCATCAAGGCTGACGACGGCTACTTTTATCTTTATGCTACTGAAGATATACGCAACCTGCCCATACACCGCTCCGCCAACCTCGTTGACTGGGAGTTTGTAGGCACAGCCTTTACGGACAGTACTCGTCCCACTTTCCAGCAATTGATTTGGGCACCGGATATCCGCAAAATAGGCGATAAATATGTGCTCTACTACGCCAACTCTTCCTGGGGTGAAGAACACACAAATGGTATTGGCGTAGCGTGGTCTTTACGCCCCGAGGGTCCTTTCACCGACGCAGGAAAGTTATTTCTCAGCGATGAAATTGAGGTTATGAATTCCATTGACGCATTTTATATGGAAGAAAATGGCCGAAAATACCTCTTCTGGGGTAGTTGGCACGGACTGTGGGGAGTGGAACTGACCGATGATGGTCTTGCCCTCCAACCCAATACGCCCAAAATTCCTATAGCCGGAAATGGCTACGAAGCCGGACTACTGCATAAACACGGTGATTACTATTACCTCTTTGCCTCTACAGGTTCCTGTTGCGAAGGATTGAAGAGCACTTATACCACTGTTGTAGGCAGATCGAAGAATCTGTTTGGCCCTTATGTCAATAGAAAAGGCGAACTTATGCTCAGCAACCATCACGAGGTAGTTATTGAGAAGAATAAAGATTTTGTAGGTCCCGGGCACAATTCTCAACTTGTGACAGATGATGCCGGTAATGACTGGATATTCTATCACGGCGTCAATGTAAAGAACCCCGAAGGACGTGTACTTATGATGAGCAAAATCGTCTGGGAGGATGGCTGGCCCACCGTTGAGAATAGTTCTCCGGCTGTTACAGCAACTGCCCCCTATTTCAAAAGTCAATACAAAAATTAAGAAATAAGAAGTATGAAAGATTTAGTTTTGAAAGGATTAAGGATAACCGTAGTGTCACTGGCTCTTTCCGGGTGCAATACCCCTGATAATCTTTATCTGGACCCTGCCCAACCTATAGAGGCAAGGGTGGATAACCTAATGAAACAGATGACGTTACAAGAAAAAGTGGCCCAGATGTGTCAGTATGTCGGCCTGAAACACATGCAGACCGCAGAACGTGACCTGCTGATCACAGAAATGGAGAAAAGCCATGCACAAGGCTTTTATAAAAATCTCCATTCAACAGATGTAGCCCGGATGACAGAGGAAGGTTTAATAGGTTCCTTCCTCCACGTCACCGATCTTGAAGAAGCCAACCACCTGCAAAGTCTGGCACAAAAGAGCCGGTTGAAGATTCCCCTGATCATAGGCATCGATGCCGTTCATGGCAACGGACTATGTAGCGGAACGACTATTTACCCTACTCCCATCGGTCAGGCAGCCACATTCGAACCTGCTTTGATAGAACAGGCCTCTCGTGAAACCGCTCTTGAGATGCGTGCCACCGGGGCACACTGGGCATTCACTCCCAATGTGGAAGTAGCACGTGACCCACGTTGGGGACGCACCGGAGAAACCTTTGGCGAAGATCCTCATCTGGTAGGGGTAATGGGTGCCGCAACCGTACGGGGATTACAGGGAAATGATTTCTCCAATCCCGAAAACGTCATTGCGTGTCCTAAGCACTTCATCGGTGGAAGCCAGTCTATAAACGGAATCAACGGAGCACCTTGCGATGTTTCTGAGCGCACCATCCGCGAAATATTTCTTCCTCCCTTCAAAGCCTGCCTTGATGCCAATGCCTACACTTTTATGATGGCACACAACGAGGTGAATGGAATACCCTCGCACAGTAATAAATACCTAATGACCGATCTCCTGCGTGACGAATGGAAGTTCGACGGATACATCGTCAGCGACTGGATGGACATCGAACGATTGCATGATTACCATCGTGTTACTGAAAGCTATGCCAATGCTTTTGTGCTCTCCGTGCAATCGGGTATGGATATGCACATGCACGGACCCGACTTCATGGAAGCCTTGCTGGAAGCTGTGAAAGATGGCAGACTCACAGAAAAACGTATCGACCAGTCTGTCAGAAGGATACTCACTGCAAAATTTAAACTCGGACTTTTCGAAAATCCCTATTTCGATGAAGCCAAAAGCAAAGACCTACTCTTCAATAAAGCCCATCAGCAAACAGCCCTCGAAATTGCGCATAAATCCATTGTACTATTGAAGAATGATGGCATATTGCCACTCGACGCTTCCAAATACAAAAAGATATTTGTTACAGGTCCTAATGCCGATACCCATGTCATTCTGGGTGACTGGGCTGTACCACAGCCCGAAGGAAATGTAGTAACCGTACTGAAAGGCTTGAAAGATGCGGCACCCAATACTACTTTCTCATTTCTTGACTTTGGCTGGAACATCCGTACCATGGATCCGACTAAAGTGAAACAAGCTGCCGGCATGGCCCGCCAGGCTGATCTTGCCATCGTAGTCGTAGGAGAAAACTCTATGCGTGAGCACTGGTCAGAAAAAACCTGTGGAGAAAATACCGACCGTTCTGATATTAACCTGCCCGGACTCCAGCAAGAATTAGTGGAAACCATTCAAAACACAGGTGTGCCCACTATCGTCATACTTGTCAATGGCCGGCCTTTGGGCGTGGAATGGATCGCTGATCATGTTGCTGCTCTCATCGAGGCCTGGGAGCCCGGTTCATTCGGTGGTCAAGCCATTGCTGATATCCTCTATGGAAAAGTCAACCCCTCGGCCAAAATGCCGGTCACTGTACCTCGTAACGTAGGACAAATCCAGTCTGTATACAATCATAAACTCACAAGCAACTGGTTCCCCTACGCCATAGGCAAAAACGGTCCGTTATTTCATTTTGGTTATGGTTTGAGCTACACTACTTATCAGTACACTAACCTTCGCCTCTCTAAATCCGAAATATCCACGGATGAAACTCTGACAGCCAGTATAGACATCACCAACACCGGTCAAATGGATGGTGACGAAATAGTTCAGTTATACATCGGAGATGATTTCAGTTCCGTCACCCGCCCACTCAAAGAACTCAAAGGTTTCAAACGCATATCTCTTAAAAAAGGAGAGCAAAAGACCGTGACATTTGATATCACTCCCCATATGCTGTCTTTTTATGATACGGATATGAACTTCAAAGTGGAGAAAGGAACATTCAAGATCATGGTGGGATCTTCTTCCCGAGACGAGGATCTCAATACAATTGAATTACGCGTAAAATAACTTCATATTGTCCTATTTTAAATCTATCAGCCTATGAAAACATAAGTAAGAAAAACCACTAAATCACAGTCAAGAGTTTACAAACCATTAATTTAGGTAGTGTAGACATTCTACATTGCCTATTTCTTTAAATCCATTATTTTATGAAAAATAGAATTAGAATTGATTCCTGCCATGTTGCTGCCATGAAATGGCTTCGGCTCTCATTGTTCCTGCTCTTTGGGCTTGTCCTTATTCCGATGTACGGTCAGAGCGACATAACCATACGGGGAAAAGTCGTTTCAGCAACCGACCAGTCCGAATTAATCGGTGTAAATGTGCTCCTGAAAGGTACCAGTAGCGGAACAATAACAGATGTAGACGGAAACTTCCAGTTGAAAGTGTCCCCTAATGCTACGCTGGTATTCTCTTATATCGGCTATAACGACCTTGAGTTGAACCTCACTCCGGGAAAGACACAATACACTGTAGCTATGACTGAAGACTCACAACTCATTGATGAAGTTGTGGTTGTGGGATATGGCGTACAAAAGAAGAAACTGGTCACCGGTGCCACTGTACAGGTTAAGGGCGACGACATAGCCCGTATGAATACCGTTTCCCCACTGACTGCATTGCAAAGCCAGACTCCCGGGGTAAATATCACCAAAACATCCGGTCAGCCCGGTGAAGGATTCAAGGTAATCATTCGTGGTATCGGTACTACAGGTTCTTCCAATCCCCTTTATATTGTAGATGGAGTGGCCAGAGGGAACATTGATTATCTGAATCCGGCTGATATCGAATCACTGGATGTACTTAAAGATGCCGCATCGGCAGCCATCTACGGAGCACGCGCTGCCAACGGTGTTATCCTGGTAACCACCAAACAAGGCCGTGAAGGAAAAGCTTCCATCCAATATGACGGATACTATGGCGTACAAAACGTATACAAGAAACTCAACCTGCTGAACGCTACGGATTATGCAATGATCAGACAGGAAGGGCAGTCCAATGACAACATGGAACCGCTCGATTTTGATAAGCTCCTGGCACCGGGTGACTGGAAAAGGATACAAGAAGGCAAATGGAACGGAACTAACTGGCTGAATGAAATGGAAAATAAAAATGCTCCTATCCAAAGCCATTCGCTTAATATCTCGGGCGGAACACAACAATCCGTATACTCTATGGGCCTGTCTTATACTGCACACGAAGGTATTTTCGGCAAGCCCGTAGAACCGCACTACGACCGATACACTGCCAGAATCAATTCCGAGCATACGCTATACCGCATTAAAGATATGGATGTGATTAAAGTAGGTGAAAACCTCTCTTACTCATACAGTGAAAAAAAAGGACTTGCCATAGGCAATATGTACGGTAACAACATTTCTTCAGCCTTACAAACGAATCCCATGCTGCCCATGTGGGCCAGAGATGAGAATGGAAATGATATCGTAGGTGAATACCATCAAGCCATCCCCTTGTTGAATGTAGAAGTGAATCCGATTGGTAAAATGGTCTATGAAAATGGAAACAATCTTTCCAAAAACCACAACCTGAATGGTAATATATACGCTGTAATTCAACCGATCAGGAATTTAAAGTTCAGAACGAATTTCGGATATAATTTCAGTGCTTCTTCATACCGTAGTTTTTCTCCGAAATACCATTTGGGAGATGCAGCTAAGAGAGATAATAATTCTGTATACCAAAGTATGAGTACCGGTTTGGGATGGACATTTGAAAACACCCTGTCGTATGATTTTACAATCAAAGATACTCATAACTTCAATACCCTCATCGGTATGTCAGCCGAAAGAGGCGGATTGGGTGAAAGCATAAACGGTACGAACGAGAAATTAATCTTCGACTCCTTTAAATACGCCTATCTGGATAATGCCAAACTAATTATCCCCGGACAGACCACCCTCGGTGGAGCACCATGGGAAAAGACCGGATTGATGTCTTACTTTGGCCGTATCAATTACGACTACAAAGAAACTTATATGTTAACCGTAGTTATGCGTGCTGATGGCTCTTCCAACTTTGCTAAAGGTAACAGATGGGGTTATTTCCCCTCCGTATCAGCCGGTTGGGTATTGAGTAATGAAAAGTTCATGGAGAATATCACCGACAAAATCAGCTTTTTAAAAATACGCGCCAGTTGGGGACAAAATGGTAATCAATCCATAACACCTTTCCAATATCTGTCTACTATTGCCATGTCTAATAACGACTACTTCCCCGGTCAAGACAAAGGTGACAAGCAAACCGGCTCCTATCCGGACATCATGCCGAATCCTGACGTGACCTGGGAAACATCCGAACAGTTGGACTTAGGATTGGATGCCCGGTTCTTTGACCACCGATTATCGTTTACTTTCGATTGGTACCACAAAAAAACGAAAGACTGGCTTGTACAAGCGCCCGTTTTAGCCAGCTACGGTACGGCGGCACCCTACATCAATGGCGGTGACGTTGTAAATAAGGGTGTTGAATTATCACTGGGATGGCGTGATAACATCAACGATTTCAATTACAGTGCTTTAATTAACCTTTCCCATAACAAGAATGAAGTGACTCGTATCGCCAATACCGAAAAGATTATTCACTCAGGGGTTCGTTTGGGAAATGTAGCGTCGGAGTTTGCCCGTGCCGAAGAAGGATACCCAATCGGTTATTTCTATGGCTATCAGACTGATGGATTATTCCAAACCCCGGAAGATGTTCAGAATTACAAAAACTCGGAAGGAGTAGTAATCATGCCGAATGCAGTACCCGGTGACGTGCGCTTTGTAGACCGTAATGACGACGGAATCATTGACGATAAAGATAAGACAATGATCGGCAAATCTAATCCCGACTACAACCTGGGCATTAATCTCAACATGAGTTACAAAGGATTTGACCTGACATTAGTGGCAAGTGGTGTCTTTGGAAACGATATATTAAGAGCATATCGCATGCCCGATAGTCCCAGCCAGAATTATACCAGTGAAATCCTGGGACGCTGGACCGGACCGGGAACATCAAACAGCATCCCCCGCATATCCAGTGGTAACCACATCAACCGTTCCTACATCTCCGACCTTTATCTGGAAGACGGATCATACGTAAGAATGAGCAATGTAACCTTAGGATACGATTTCAAGAAACTATGGAAATCACTACCTTTTGAACAAGTAAGATTCTATATTTCGGCCCAGAACCTGTTCACCATTACAGGCTATTCCGGCATGGATCCCGAAATCGGTACAAGTACCGGTGAAAACTGGATCAGCGGCGTTGATTTTGGTTTCTATCCTACTCCACGCACCTTTATGGTTGGAGCATCAATTAAATTTTAATTTAGACGCATTATGAAAAAGATTATATTATTGGCAATCGTTGCACTATCCTTTTCAATAACTGGATGTTCAGACTTCTTGGATACAGAGAATCTCACAAAGAAAGACTCTTCAAACTACCCCCAGACAGAAGAGGACGCACGGGAATTGCTAAATGGAGCATACTCCGCACTCTACATCTGTACGAACCCTTCCCACCCATTCCTGGCCGGAAACATCTTATCTGACGATTGCTTAGCCGGAGGAGGCCTGGGAGATTTATCTCAACCTATCCGCTATCTGAAAGCAATGTCCGAAAACGACTTTGGTCCCTTGTGGTCTGCCCTATACACCGGCATTTATCGTTGTAACAACATATTGGAAAATACCGAAAATGTGCAATGGGAAAACGGAGTAGAGAAAAACAAGATCTTAGGTGAAACCTATTATTTAAGAGGCATGTTCTATTACTACATGGCTATAACTTTTGGCAATGCGCCCCTTGTTTTAGACACTACTCCTCAGAATAATCCTAAAGCAAGTGCCGATGAGATGTTCAAGGTGATTTTATCTGATTTAAAACAGGCTATTGAATTGCTGCCCAATATAAAATTTCAGGATATTGATAAGAATAAAATCGGATATGCCACCAAATGGGCGGCAGAAGCTCTTATGGCACGGGCCTACCTGTTCTATGACGGATATTACAAACAAAACAGGAGGGAAAACGTAACCCTGGATAATGGCTCTGTTACCTCGCAGAATGTCATTGCCTGGCTGGAAGATTGCATCAAGAACAGTGGTCATGATCTGTTAAGCGACTTCCGCAACCAATGGCCATACGCTATAGATATACCCGAAGCGGATTACAAATACGCGAGAGACAATAATCTGTCATGGGTAGGAGAAAGCGGTGATAATAATGAAACCATCTTTGCCGTAAAGTACTCTTCCATTGCCAGTTGGTCGGATAACTATAGCAATCCCATTGCACTGAATATCGGTTTAAGAGGGCAGACACAAGTTCCGTTCGGAATGGGATGGGGCATTTGTACGGTAAGTACCAATTTCTGGAATGAATGGCCCGATGAAGATTTGCGGAAGAAAGGTTCTATTTTAGATGTCAGAGATACGGAAGAAGGCCTTTCCGGTTATGACTTCGGAGTTTGGGAAGCATGGCAGGAAACCGGTTATCTGCCGAAGAAGTACCTGCCGGTAAATGTAAAGAAAGTCAATGCGGATGGTTCTGTTACTATCTGTAATTATAGCTGCGTGTTATATGGAACAAGTCCGCACTACATGAAAGATACAACACAGGATTTGGTACTCATCCGCTTTGCCGATGTATTATTGATGCATGCCGAAATGACCCGGACGATAGATGGCATCAACAGGGTAAGGACCAGAGCACAACTTCCACCGATTCTTGCTTATACCGATGAAGCTCTCCGTTCCGAACGCAGATATGAACTGGCTTTCGAAGCATTGAGATATCATGATTTGCTACGTTGGTACGGAACAGATGCAGGCACCATTATCAAGCAAAATCTGAACCACTGCATCATTTACAATAATTTGCAGCAAACCACCATCAACGAAGATAGAGGTAACGGCTACTTTGATCAGTTTGATAAAAGAGTAAAAGAAACCGGTGGGTTTATGCAGATTCCGAATGATCAGATTCAGCTCTCGAACGGGGTATTGGAACAAAACCCAGGCTGGGAAGGCTCCAATAACATGTTCTAAACGAGTATTCACCACAGAGTGACACAGAGTTTCATTCTGTGTCACTCTGTGGTGAACCCGTCAGAAAATCGTATCTTTAAAAACTCATTTTGAACTAAAAGATGTATGAACCTGAAACAAGGAATAATAATCATTTGCTTACTCTTGGTACTGCCGCTTTACGGGCAGTCGCTTTCCGACTATAATCCCATCTGGAACACCCCGTCTAAAGGTTCACACGAATCGATGCCTTGTGGCGGAGGATCAATCGGTATGAACGTATGGGTGGAGAACGGGGAGCTTTATTTCTATTTCTCACGTAGCGGCACATTCGACGCCAATAACGGCTTTCTGAAAGGAGGCCGGGTAAAGATACACCTGACCCCTAATCCTTTCGAATCGGGAGACTTCCGCCAAGAGCTAAAACTTGAAGACGGATACATTGAAATTACTGCCGGCAAAGAAAAAAACATCATCGAGATTTGGGCTGATGTATTCCATCCGGTCATTCACGTAGATGTAAAAGGTAGTCGTAAAACGGATATAGAAGTTTCTTATGAGAGCTGGCGATACAAGAACAGGTTGCTTCGCAAGGATGAATCTCATTTCAACTCTTATAAAGGCAACCCTCCCGAAGGTCTGTTTACAGCGAAGGATTCAATTGGTTTCATAGACAACCAAATCGGATTTTGCCATCGCAACGCAGCAGAAACAGTGTTTGATAGAACCGTAGAACGACAAGGACTGAATGATGTGAAAGATCAGATGATGAATCCTCTGAAACATCTCACCTTTGGTGGAAGAATATATGGCGATAATCTCGTAGCCGGAAAGACATATACGGGAATATACACTGATACAGATTTTAAAGGGTGGAGTCTAAAGAGCAGAAAACCGGCACAGGAGCATCAGATTCGGTTAGCACTTGCTACTTTGCAATGTGAAAACCCGGCAGACTGGGAAACAATGCTCAATAAAACCATCTCGAAAGTTCAAACCGATAAAAAAGCAAAGCAGAAAACCCGGCAGTGGTGGAACTCGTATTGGAAAAGAAGCTATGTCTTCATCGATTCCGGTAAAATAGGGAGTGATTACTGGAAAGTGGGCCGTAACTATCAGCTTTTCCGATACATGCTCGGATGTAATGCGTACGGTAGCGAACCGACTAAATTCAACGGCGGACTGTTTACGTTTGACCCGGTACACATAGATTCTACCCGGGTATTCACTCCCGATTTCCGCTTGTGGGGTGGAGGAACCATGACGGCACAAAATCAACGGTTAGTCTATTTCCCCATGTTGAAAAGCGGTGATTTCGATATGATGAAACCTCAGTTTGACTTTTACGAACGTATGCTGGACAATGCCAAACTACGAACGAAAGTCTACTGGAACCACGAAGGAGCCTGTTTTAGCGAACAGATCGAGAACTTCGGTCTGCCTAATCTGGCCGAATACGATTGGAAGCCACGCCATGAGGGATTCCCGGTAGGAGTAGACAGTAACCCGTGGTTGGAATACACTTGGGACACAGCCTTGGAATTTGCACTCATGATGTTCGATGCGCACTTATATAATAACGAGCCTATTGTTCCGCATCTTCCGTTCATTGAAAGCCTACTTACCTTCTTTGACGAACATTATAGCTATCTGGCATTAAGACGGGGAACGAACAAGCTCGATGGAGACGGTCATTTGGTGTTGTACCCCGGTTCGGCATGCGAAACCTATAAAATGGCAACCAACGCCACTTCTACCGTTGCAGCTTTGAAAGTCATTACGGAAAAGCTTCTGGAATTGCCGGAACTTGACGCTACACAACGTGAACATTGGTCGGGTTTCCTAAAACGTATTCCCCCCATTTCCTATCGTGAAGTGCAAGGTAAAAAGACAATCTCACCGGCAAAGATGTGGGAAAGAATCAATAATTCAGAAGTTCCGTCACTCTATCCCGTATATCCGTGGAGAATATACGGAATAGGCCAACCGGAGTTACAGACTGCAATTAATACGTATCTGTATGACCCTGAAGCCATCGAATTCAGAAGTCATATAGGGTGGAAACAAGACAATATCTTTGCCGCCTGCCTCGGCCTGACTGAAGAAGCTGAACGGCTCACCTTATTGAAACTGTCCGATGGGCCTCATCGTTTTCCCGCTTTCTGGGGACCCGGATTTGATTGGACACCCGATCATAACTGGGGAGGAAGTGGAATGATCGGCTTGCAAGAGATGTTACTTCAAGCAAACGGTGATTCTATTCTCCTATTCCCTGCATGGCCTGAAAACAGAGACGTTCACTTCAGGCTGCACGCTCCCAAACAAACCACCGTAGAAGTTACGCTGAGAAATAATAAAATTGAATTTATGCAGGTTGAGCCAAAGACAAGGGAAAAAGATATTGTTATTTGCCTTCCCTCGCATTTTAATCATAAATCTTTTTACCATGAATAGATGTATTTTAGTAACAGGAGTTTTCCTCTTTTTATTGAGTGCCGGCCTTTTTGCCTCGGATATTGATAAATATTATGCTAAGAAGGAATATATATCTCCCCGTAGAGATACGCTCAGATACAGGGTATTAGAACCTGAAAGAATAGAAAAGAATAAAAAATATCCGCTGGTCCTGTTTTTACACGGTGCAGGTGAGAGAGGAAGTGACAATGAAGCTCAACTGGTCCACGGAGCAAACATGTTCCTGAATCCGGTAATCCGGGATCAACACCCGACCTTCGTAATCTATCCTCAGTGCCCTTCTGAATGTTCCTGGTCTAATAGCAGTAAACCAAACAGCGAGGGTAAGTCCGGCGGCGAAAGATTCCCCGAAAACCCGGAGATTACCATTCCTATGGAAGCTGTAAAAGCAGTACTTGACATGTATATGAACAACGACAACGTGGATGTCAACCGTATCTATGTGATGGGATTATCTATGGGAGGAATGGGTACTTTTGATTTACTGTGCCGCTTTCCCGATTTATTCGCAGCAGCCATTCCTATCTGCGGGGGAATTAATCCTGAACGTTTGGAAAAGGCTTCACCAACCACAGCAATAACCATTTATCATGGAGATAAAGACGATGCAGTTTTCGTAGAGAATTCAAGAGCTGCATACCGGGCCTTGAAAAAGATAGGCAAAACACCAAGATACATTGAGTTCCCCGGATGTGGACATAACAGTTGGGACCCGGCATTTAATCAACCAGACTTTTTAGAATGGTTGTTCAGGCAATCCAAATAGGATGAATATATAAAGTGGGGAGATTGAATCTTCCCACTTTACACATAAACCCATACTGATCAAATTGTCATTTTGTATTTTTAGTTAGCCGAGAATCCGTTACTTCCAACCGGAACCTTACGAGAATGGAAATACACGAATGAAAACAAGCAAACATCAGATTGTTAATACACTATCGAAATACTTACATTTCTTCCAGACTGAAATATCTCTCCTAAATCATCCTTATAGGAGAAAATCACGTATCAAATAACCCTTTTACCCGGAAGTAGTAACCCTTTTACCTATAAGTAGTAATGATATCACCCATAAGTAGTAACCTTATCACCTGTAAGTAGTAACCCTTTTCTGTATAAATAGCTTGTAAAAATGCAATAACACATAGGGACAGTGCATTTTTATTCCTTACTTATTCACAGAATATGCTGGAATGCGAATCTGCACAATTAAGCGTGTTACAGAAAACAGGAATATTCCACCATTAAGAACACGATTCAGGAATTATATCATCATTTAGACATTTCTATTATCCTCCCTATCTTCCGAAGTCAACTGTACATTTTATCGGTTTCTTATTTTAATAGAGCATCAATCTTTACCACTGTCTGCGGATTACTGGGTCTCAACAAGCCTCCATAATCTACAATAATTCCATCACGGTTAATGAGCAGGAATTGCGGTATACTATGCATATTCCAATGAGCCATGATACGATGATAATCATCAGAAGTCGCCCAATCTTCCGAATAGATACATTCAATATTCTTCCCTCTCAAAGAGAAACGTTCCAGAATCTTATGGTATGCTTCCCGATCTCTACTTCCACAGATACTGGCCATTACCACATCATCGGGCGAATAACGTTTCCGCAGTTCCTTCAAAGGCTCCATTTCCGCCAGGCAAGGAGGACAGGTTACTCCCCAGAAATCAACATAAATCACTTTGCCCGCATACTTTTCCAAAAGATTGTACACAGGGATCATGAACGGCATTTTCTCCCTGGCAGTCGCCTCATCAGCATTATCGCCATAAAGCATATAATGGGATATCGCTTGGGGGGCTTTCAGATAATTCACTTTATCCTGATATAGTTTAAGCATGGGTTGCCTTAAATAGGGAGCCCGAACTATAGAGTCGAATTGAGACCTGTGATCAGCGATGTAAGTTGTATCATTATCGCATAAAAAGGTACCTATGGGTTGGAGGTATAAATAGGGAAGGATAGCACGATCTTTGCTAACCTCAATCACATTTGCTAAATCAAAATCACTTTTTTCTCTTCGGGTATGCTCAAAATAAAGGAAGATATGTACATTCGCGGCAAGCGAAAACAGACTGGAAAAAACGGTTTTCCCTGAAAAGACAGGGTCAAGTTCCGGCAATAATGCTTTATATCCGCTGACATCCTTGCCATCTGCCGCCTGTGATATAGCATTACCAAAGAGTGCAGTATAATAATCTATCAGCAATAAGTCCGCCGTATACTCTTCAACTTCTGCGCCCGGCGAATGTTCTTTAAGGAAGTCGGCACGACGTTCCAGGAGACTGGCATACTCTGTTTTCAATTCTTTTTCAAATTCATCAAAGGGTGCTTCTCTGTTATAGGAACTAAGTCTGCGATAGTATCCTCCTTCGGTAAAAAGAGCCATATACTGATTCAGCGCACTGGAAGTTCCGGTAATGCGGGGATGCAACAAATCGTTGAAGTCAATCTCAACATGCAGACTATCACCCGGGTGTACATACAAGTGTTCCGCATAATTGCGAAGAGCAACCTCACGAGTTGAAGCATAAGAACTGAAACGGAAACAGAAAGTACCGTCATCCGCTATGGGAGAAGTGTAAACTGTTTCCAGACCGGACAGATAAGGTATCTCAAGTTTCACCTCCTTCTCCTTCGGATAAACTTCCCTGTTCAATACACGGCCCGAGATTATCACTTCTTTCGCCAAATCTTCATGACCCTTCTGAGCCTTACAGCCTAAGAAAGATAAAATTGCAAACAGTAAGCATAGATGTTTCATACGTATTTTATAATTAATAAATGACTAATAAATTCAGCGCACCGTTACAGACAGGCTCTTTCCATATCCGGCAAACTCAGGTGCATAGGCCGACTGGACAGTAGCAATACCGGTTTGGTAAGCCCCCGAACGGTCTATATAAACTTTATACTCTATTTGGACAGTACCCTTTTTAAGTTTGTCAATAAAGAATTCAGCAGAGGTATCACGCATTACCTGATAATAACCGGTAGCATCGGAATGACGATATCCCGACAATGCCTCCTTGGGCTCCATACATGCAGCACGTGTATCTTTTATCTGAACGAAATCCATATCCCGATCCGCCCTCACGGTCAGCCGAACAGTAAGCTCATCTCCCACATGTAAATCCGTCTTCGATGAAATCTCCTTGCCGTCTTTATAATAGGTACGATTGATTTTCAATCCGTTGCCTTTTGCTGATTGCAATTTATCCATATCCTCCAGGCATTGAGCATATACAGCTCCCCAGCCTATTCCTGCACCTGTATGTGCAATTTCTATTTGCCGGGCTCCGACCTCATTACCGGAGAAAGAACGACGGACATACCCTAATGCATCATCAGGAGCCACTACTGTTGTCCCGGCTATTTCCGCTTTCATGGTACTGTTTTCCGCCAATCGGTTATCATCTCCACTCAAGAAAGCATACACAGCATCGGCAGTAGCTACCGGATTATCCCAAACCTGCATTTGTTTTTGTTTAAGCAACCATTGCTTCATTTCAGCAATTGCCAGCGGTTCTTTCAGAATACCGGATAAGGCTTCAATAACAACCACTTGTGTCGGAATTCTGTAACTGCCCCATGAATACCGGGCTTTCGAAGTATCAAAATAGCGCCCCATCTCGGGAGTAGCAACGGAATATTCCAGAATGGATCGCGCCAATTCGTCCGCCTTCACCTTTTTACCCGCTTTATGCAGTATGGTAGCGATAAGTGCCCTGTCGTAAATCACATCACTCGGAGCACCGGCCTCCAATCTATCAATCATATACGAATAAGCGGTTTTATCAGTTCGCTTTGCCACCTGCTCATCTAAAGCACAGATGTACAGATAATGCAAGGATTGCTCACCGGGTAATCCGTTCTTATTGCCTTTCTTTTCATTTTCCTTCATCTGTCTGTATTCATCCAGCCATTGGGTATGGAGATAGCTTACAGCCTTTTCATACATTCCCTGCACCAGAAGGGTAGATGCACCCATTGTGCGAAGCCGTGCCAGCATTTCCACGATCCGGGTAGTGATGTAACGGTTCCCCGTCATCCCTTTATACCAGCTCCAGGAACCGTCAGGGAGCTGCAATGCTTCCAGGCGGGATACCGCAATACGATTACGGTTACTCATCATGTTCAAGTCAAACAAAAGCGCTATATTTCTCTTCCGCTCTGTTTCATCAAGAGCATCTGCCAGCCAGGGAGTTTCTTTAAGTAACAGCTCTTTTAATTCTTCCTTATCATTAAGATTGCCCGACAATGGGCTTCCCTGTATCTTCCAACTTTCAAATACCTGCCGGATGCGGGGATTGGCATCGAGGATGGCCACAGACAATGAATTGGCATAGTAAGCACTTGCCCACGACAAAGCATCCTCATCCACAGGATTGCCGATGACGGGTAAAGCCTGTATGGCATACCAGTCAGGATTGGCCGTCAGTTCCACCGTCAGCCGTTTGTTTGTTGCAGTTTTACTTCCATCATTAAACAGACTCTCCAGTGTAACCGATTTACTTTCCGTACCATTCAATTGAACGGGTATCGCTTCAGTCACCCATTGTTTGTCGGATAAAACCGGAAGATAGCGCTGCTCGCCGTCACTGAAATTACTACCCTCGGCAATAATTCTGCAAATCAATACCGTAGGTTCCTCCGGGCTTTCTAAATCAAATGATACGGAAACGGTTGCTCCGGCATCCGCACTGAATTCATGTTCCCGGGTTGATATTATCTGATTTGTCTGCGGATCGACCAGTTCCATACGGGCTGTTCCCTGAATATTTTCTCCCGACAGATTGATTATTCCCGTACTGATAACAGGTTTATCATTCACACGAATAAAACGAGGCATATTAGGCTGCACCATAAACGACTTGACAGCTTTCGCCTTAGCCGTTATCTGTCCGTAGTCCATGTTCCGGGTATGGGCAAATCCCATAAACTTCCATTCAGTCAGGCTTTCGGGCAAAGTAAAAGATATACTGGCTATTCCATTCGTATCCGTACGGAGGGCAGGATAAAAGAAAGCAGTCTCTGCAAAATTCTCGCGAAGAGGAACATAAGGAGAACCATCATCCAATGCCACAGCAGTAGAGCACTCAAATACTGCTACAACGGAATTTCCATCCCCTACCTCAAAACCGTCATCCAGCGTAACTTCATCCGTAAAGCTGATATTTCCGGATTTCATCATCCGGCTATCTTGCTTAATATAGTGATTAGCATTAAAACGCGGAACTTGCCAGAACGGAGTATTCAGAGTACTATATATATCCCACCAACGGAGACCACGCAAAGTGCTGCCCGAATAGGGGAAGTTACTATACATCCAGATGGAATGCCCGGAAGATATCAGATTCGCCCCGGTATCAGGAATAAAACGGGAGAGACTCAGATTGAAGTTCCAGTCATTGATGTATAACTTATCGAGTGAAGCATCATAAAGAGTGGCAAGCAATTGCGCATCAGCCGCTTTCTTGTCCGGATGCATGATCTGAAGTTTCCATTCCTCTTTTCCTCCCGGTTGCAGTTTGTCACGGAAAGTAGCCCATTTCAGCAGTAAGCTCTTTTCCGGACGGGGACGTGCTATCTGTACTTTCTTTGTATACAGCTTACCTTCGCGCATAAAAGCAAAGTTTACGGTGATTCCATCCCCATATTCCGGCTTATAGAGATAGGTAAACTTCCGGATTTCATTATTAAGGATCATTCGTTCGGATTCAATACGTTTATCGCCACAGAATACATCATACAGCAGATAGACCTCTTTCTCACTACTACCTACATACAGATTCACCGGATGCCGGGCATCAAGCTCTGCCCCATCCTGATAGAACCATTCCGGTGAGTATGCCGGCAAGTGAGCGTCTGTCAATGAAAAGAGAATAAAGTCCTGTTCCGCCGTACAGGTTCTTCCCTGCCCGTCAAGGACTGAAGCCTCCATTCTATAACGTGCCGGAGTGAGAGCAAGTATATCCTCGGGAATAAATGATTGATAGGTCCCAACTGTACGACGGCACACCTCATTGCCTTTGTTGCCTTTCTCATCCAAGGCATACACCACGTAAGTGGCTTGAAGCGTTACAGGCTGCCGGCTTAAATTCAATGCCAGAATTTGTATAGTATCCCGCTTTTCACGTGCCACTTTGGAGCGCAAACCTTTAATCTGTAAGGCAACAGACTGCTGTCCTACAGGTAATGACAAGGCTCCGCTCTCTATTTCTCCGGTCAGACTGATTACTTCAGCCGTCACTTTGTATGTATAGTAGCGCCCCGGTTTATCAGGTTGGAAATCATCCGGTTCACGCAGAAAGACAGGGAAGCGGAACTCCCCGTCTGCATCGGTCTGCATCTCACCTACAGCCAGAACCGTTTCATTGTCTGAGATCTTCCAGAACTCATTCAGTGAACGGGTTACTTTATAACTGAGTTTACACAAGCCCACCGGAACTCCCGCAAATGTATTTGCTTCGCCACTGACCATTAGTGTATCACCCATATTATAAGTATCCTGACAGGGATGGAAGACAACATCGAATGTAGGACGCTTGTATTCATCTACACGGATATAGCGGCTTTCGCCATCTTGCACCGATATTTCGAATTCTCCCGGGAGAAGTACCTCAGGGAGTACGAAATCGCCATGAAAGGCGCCAAATTCATCTGTAGCAAGGGATATCTTACCCACTTCCTGCCGGTTAGCATCACGGAGCACTACGTCATTATGAACTCTGGAGAAAACACGGACCGAATCACCCGATTGCTCATACGCTACTCCCGAAACATGCACCACCTGGCCGGGACGATACAACGCACGATCAGTGAAAAGAGAAACGTGCTTTTCCCACTTTCGTGAACCGGGCACATGATATCCCGCATTTGAAAAGCCTGCATAACTGATCTCCATATAATCAGCTCCCGGCTTACGGACATTTATTCCCAGCCAGTTTCCTACACTGGGTGGAGTCAGAATAACACTCCCTTTGCCATTCACAGGATATGCTTTGATCAAACGGTAACCTTCTCCCGGTGACACACGGTAATAGGCCACTTCGGTACCCGTTACCGGATGTCCGGTCAATCGGTCTACTATATTGATTTCCTGCTTTCCATCGGGTAATCCTAATGATATGGCCTGCAAGGAGGAGACATAAGCCTTTCCATAAGCCGTATATTTACGATGTCCGTCAGGGATAGACTTTACTACATAAATGCCCTCAACGGGGAATTTATAGCGCAGTAAAGTATCTGTTTCCTTGTAGTCCGGAGTAGCTGCCAAATCATAATGGCGACTACTGACCAGTTTTCCATATTGACTTAAAGTGGAAGCATTTATTTCCCTCTCCAGGACAGGACTTGTGACAGGCAGATTCATCCGGTAAAGTTCTACCGTAAGTCCGGCCAGATTACGGTATTTTACTTTCAAGTCAACGTCCTTTCCCGGATAGGCAAAAGGAATTTCCACCATCAGCCTGGGAGTTAATACTTCTGCTATCTGTTCTTTCAAATCATTGGCAGAAAGTGACCGGGGATATTTTGCAAGTCCGGTTTGTGCTGCTTTTAGTTTTGCGGTGTAATCCTGCATTCTATCATAGCGTTCTGCCAACTGGCAGTACACTTCTCCGCAAAGCGGGGAATCAGCAAATTCTTCCGCCCATTGTTTTAATAACGTTATTACTTGCTCATCGGTCAGCCTCAGCTTTTCATTCACTCCGCCCCGACTGACGTCATTTCCCTTATAATGTAACTTATCCAGCATCAACAATAATCGGGCGTCTGTCATGCCTTGTTGGCGGTAGAAGTCAATCAGTCCGTCATAAATAGATAAAATCTCGGTTTGTATTTTCTCGGCTGATACAGGGTTGGCAATAAAATAGCCGCTTAGCCGGGAGATGGCCTGCCGGGCAAGCAACTGATACATATTATCACCACAATATTTCTCACTCAGTTCTTTGCTGTTGGTCATAGGACGGTAATCCACAGCAGACTTCCGGAAAAGTATTTCTTTATCTTGCAACGAACATTGGAAATAAGCGATGGCAGTATCGATTGCAGTCTCATCCTTTTTACCTGTATCCAGGATATAATATCCCAGCAGATTATTCAGTATGGCCTGATATACCGTATCTTTTTCTTCCTCCATCCAAGCTTTCAAGGCGGACAATTCGCTATCCAGACTATCAGGAGTAATATCAATGCATAAGGATGCTCTCGTCAGATGTGCTTTCATCATCTGAGACACATTCTTTTCCTGTTTGGCATACTCGTAAATCTTTCGCAATTCTTGTATTGCAGATTTAGGCAGTTGCTTTTGTTCCAGAACTTCAACCTGTTTCCACATTTGTTCATACGACTGAGCGGAAACCCGAAGCGGCAGGCAGATAAGAATACTTATTATACCAGCCCAATAAAACATATTTCTCATTTGTGTTTTCGATTTACGTCCGACAATTAACAGGTTCATTCACAAAGATATATTTTTTATTCTTAGGGTAGCATGGCTGTTCAGACTTAATAACATAACAAATGCCAATAGCCCAAGAAACCGGCTACCGGAAAGCACATCATTCCGAACAAAAAGTTACCGGAATGTCTTTTTTACTAACAGATGCCTTTCTGAAAACACCCCAAACAGAATCCTGCCGCATAATCCATGGAATATACATGCATGTTTTCTGCATAAAGCAGGCCGTATATACAATACTTATGCAAGAGAACTATACTTCTTCCATGAAGGAACTATAGATCTGAGGCGAAGGATCTATAGATGTAACGCAAAAGATCTATAGATGTAACGCAAACCATCTATAGATGGGAAACAAACGGTCTATAGATGGGAGACAGACCATCTGTTTTCAGTGCACAGACCATCTGTTTTTCTATTATTAGAGTTGTACGTATTTATGTATTACACTATCAATCAACAAAATATTGATTTTCGTTCGTTTCTTTCCGTTCTTCCCTGCAGCGGGACAGAAATATCGCATTCTCACTATGCATAAAAAGCAAAGTGTCAAAAACGCAAACATATGCAAACGCACCATACTGCGGTATGCCCGGAACGAGAGAGTCGCCACAATGGATGAACTGAAAGGTATCCGCAACTTATCCCTGCTGGACAACCGTATCTTATCGGAGAACTTAGAACCTATTCCTTTCAAACATCCGGTTGCCAATAATAAGTACGAAGCGCTGTCCTGGTGCTTCAAACACGAGATGTGGCACAGTGCCGAAATGGAAGCGATAAAACGGGCATTAGGGCACCCTGCCAAGTGGATGTAATTGGGTACATCGGCACAATTAAAAATTGTATAACAGTTCTTCCAATGTAACACCACTATCCGCTCCCATCTTTTCCATACGGATACGTTTCAGGCGTTTCTTCACGGAATCCCGCTCCAGATGCATCACTTGTGCCATACTCGACTGAGACAATTGCATTTTCACCATGCAGCAGTAACGCAAGTCGTCTTTATTGAGACTTGGATAAGTCTGCTGCAAGCGTTTCGTAAAGTTGTCGAAGATAATATCAGCATTCTGCACAATGTCATCCCAGTCTTCATCTGAAAGGATGATATTGCCGCCCTTCTCTAATTCTTGCACCACCTTCTGACTTAATCTCCTGAAAAAGGTTTCCTTCAGCCTTGCTTCTTTTTGTTCCATTTCCACCATGCGGCGAAGACTCTCGGAAGTGGCCTTACGTTGCTGCTTCAGTTCCTTTTCCTGTTGCACGAGCTGATGTTGCTGCGCCATCAGGCGATTACGGTTACGGCGATAGATGAAATATACCGCACTTGCCACCCAAACCAACAGCAAAGAGATTGTGGTCATCCAATACACATTACGCTGCCTTTCCGCAGCCCGGGTGCGCCAATACAGGTTTTCTACCGAAAGCTGTTCGTGTTTGTAAAGCTCTTGCAATGCAATGGCTTCCTCAGTATGACGATACTTTCGTATGGTATCGGATAATTCAATAAAGCGTTGTAGCATAGGATAGGCATCTGAAGCACGGCCCATTTTATGATATATTTTCGCCATATTATTATAGGCGTCGGCCACCGAAGAAGGCTCCGGACTGGAGATAACTTTCTGAAAATAGTGATATGCCGAATCATATTGTCCCAGTTTTCCAAACAACTCCAACTTTACTCCATAGAGCGAAAGAATTCTTGCAGTATCTTTAGCCGGACGAAGAGCTATTGATTTATTTATATAATCCAGTGCCTTGGCAGGCTCTCCTTGCTGAGAATAGATACTACCCAGATTTGTATAGATGAAAGGAAGTTGCCGAGGAACAGAATCGGCTAAAGCCGCCTCATAGGCCGCCTGAGCATAGTAAAGGGCGCTATCCAATTGGTTCAGAAACAAATATCCGGTAGAAATATCGCACAAGGCCATATTCTTATAGAACATATTTCCCAAATCCAAAGCCGCCTTCAAGGCTTCTTTGGAATAACGCACCTTACCGGAATATTCCTCCTGATTCAGACAAACAACTCCCAACCAGGTATTCACCCGGTAGAGCTGCTCATGATTACCACTATTTTGCAGGAAAAGCAGAGCTTTCAGAAAAGATTGCATGGCATCGCTCATCCGGTTAAGCCGTCTGTCCAGATGTGCTTTGCAGTAAAGGGCCCGTTCGGCATAAAGAGAATCGCCCGATTGGCTGAAATATTTAATTGCCGGCAGCAGCAGGGTATCTGTAGCTGCATTCAACTGTTGTTTCCTGTGGACAGCCTCGGACATCAGTAAGGCATAAAGTGCATAATCGCGTTTCGATAAGTTATGCAACGGTTCTTTAATCTCATTCATTACGGTTATGGCGCTATCCGTCTCCCGTTCCGCCATCAACTTCTCCGCCAAGGCCACGCGATTATCAGGACCACAAGCAACCAACATACCACCCCATAGGATTATCCCTATCAAACTCTTCAATCTCATCTTCAATATCGTGTTATTCGTACGAATCCATCATCACTTCTCCAGTCTCTCCATGAATCAATATCACTCTGGCCATATCCGGCTGAATGGAATCGCATATATCAATCTCCCACACCGGAATACCTTTTTGCCCGTCTATATACTGATTTACAATGACATGGGTGGTATCCGATAAATTAATATTCCTCAGTTTGGCAAAGATATAAATATCTCTCCATGTATACTTAAAAGCTTTTTCACTTTTTTCGTGCAAGCAAGAGTCAGGCGCCTGTGTCTGCTCATCTTCAGGGAAACGAACTTCTACTTTTTCCGATACTTTTGTTGCGGTCACCGAATTGATCTTCCGTATTACTCCCCATCCCAGCCAGCCGTCTTCCAACTCTATTTTAAGATAGATGCCTCGTTCACCGCTGAGCCGGTATGCAGAGTCAATGGGTAAGTAGATGCGAGTGTAACGATCACCTTGTATAAATATCTCCCCGTAAGAAAATGTATTCAGCAACCATGCAGCAGAACGGGGAATGTTACTCTTACGCGTCCTGTCGTGTGGAGCGATATTGACAATTATATACTCACGGGTCTGTACCCCGGAAGTAAAGCAACTGTTCAGCCAGAACAGAAAGACAACCAGCACATTGGTACATAATCCCACTACAATACCTCCACACATAAAGGCATAAACGAAGTTTCTCCAATGATACCACCGCCCAGTGCTTTTCTTATAGATATAAACCATGCAGCCACACATCATTATTGCCATAAGGAGAATAACGATTTTCCGGTTCAATCCTAAATAGCTGCCGGAAGAAAATGCAGTATGTATCAGCATTTCCTCTTCTATATACCACATCCTGCAATGCAACAGGAAGAGAAAGACAAAGGCAGGCACCAGAATTTTCCATAGTGCCATTCTTTTCTTCGGCTGCTGTCGGGAGGCATCTTCGCCATGAACCGGTTGCTGTTTGGGTTTAAATTTCTTTCTGCTCATAAATACGGAAAAGCGAAGTGATTACTTGGTTTCTTCCCACTCTTTTTCCAGCTTACCATCGATATCATAGAGTTTCCATCGCCCGATGCGCCGCCCATTCCGACATTCACCCACTTCACGTATACGGTCGTTCTTCACGTAACGCGACTCAAACGGACCGCTCTGCCGGCCATTTATGTAGGTGGATATTTCCCAGTAATCATAGCGATTTGTAACTATCAGACGACGTTCTTTTCCATTGATACGACCGTATTGATAGGTGGCTTCATAAATAAGTTCACCATTCTCAGGATCGTACTCACGATAGAGCCCGTCTTTACGGTCATTTTTCATGTAGAATTCACGCTTACGGGTACCGGTTTTCCTATCAAACGAAACATGCAAGCCTTCTTCCCTGCCATTGACATAGGTTTCTATCATCAATGTATCACCACTTTCGGCAATCGTAATCCATCGCCCATCTTTCTGGTCATTCTTATAATGCCCCAGTACATGAGGAAGCCCAAAGATAAATATGGAGGAATAATCTCCGTCTTTCTGCCCGTTCTCATTATAATAAACGGTTTCATGAAGCTCATAGGTCCCTTTCATGAAAGTGAATTGCTTGCCTACCTGCTTACCGTCTTTATATGTATGATCCATGCGCAATGTGCCGTCAAAGTCATAGCTTAATTCCTTACCATCCTGTTTTCCCATGCGGTAGTTCCTTTCGCGTTCCACTTTACCGGTGGTATAGTAGGTTTTGTGCGCACCGTCCAATTTCCCGTCTTTATAAGACTTCTCTTCTTTCAGTCTCCCCTCATCGGAGTACATCTTGAAGACACCGTTTTTGCGTCCCTCTTTATAAGCACCCTCACATATCAGTTTGTTGTATTCATGCTCTTCATACTTACCATTGTAAAGGCCTTCTTTAAAGTCAGCCAGGATATAGGCAGAATGATAACCGTCTATGATACGGTGCTCACCATCCAAGGGCTTATCAGTCTTCAAGTCCCGGAACAAGATGCGGCCGTCTCCCATATTTATAGCTGACACCTGCTCTATCTGATACTCTTTCTGCGCACAGACATTCAGAAAGGCAAAAAGCAAAAGGCCAATAAATAAAATCAGCTTTTTCATTATGTCCTACAATTTAAGAATCAATCGTTTTCCGCATCTTTAAGCATCTGCCTTATTACATCCGCATGATCGAGATAATCGTTTCCTGATAAGGTCAGGACATTGGTCAGACCGATAATGTTGCTGTCAGAATCGTAAGAAGTCAGTAAACAATACATCTCCTGCCCTAATTTATCCTCTTCCACATGAATCTGGACCGGTGCGCTATATGCTCCGGGCAACTCTGCCAGATACTCAAAGTCTTTTCTGAGAAACGCTTCCAGGATTCTGTTTATATCGGTTTCATCGCGTTTGAACTTCTTCAAACCCACCTCTTTTATCTTACCTCCACTCTCGCTATTATAATAATCGAAATTGCTCAAATACGCTGCAAGCAGACATATTAATACAGCAATTACTCCGACCGTCCGAACCAACCAACCCGCTACAGGGATAAAACCAGGAAAAATAACAATAATAACAGCGACTACAGCCAATCCATAATAAAGCATCGGCTTAACATTGTTCTTTCTTTTTTCAAATTTCACCGGGTTTGCTGCATAGAATTCACCCATATAGCTTGGGTAGAGTTTTGTTTGATTTTCCATAAATATTACTTTTTATAATGATTAATAATAGTTCTATCTTTTCTATTAATTGCATTGAAACAAAAATAAAAAGTAACCTGTAAACAATGAAACAATCGTGGGGGATAAATGAAGGGGACAAGTAATATTATAAAATACTGTTTATCAAAGGATAATAATATATATAGGATGGACAAATCAGGGGACATTTGTATTAAAGAGCTAATTTCACCAATGGCTTTGCACAAAGAATCAATAGAAAAGCAGCATTATCTCCTCTCAGGTATAGATTCGTTATCTTGTCTCTATATTTTCACATATTTCTACTTCCCGAATATCCTCCTTAGGCGGAATAATAGACTATTTCAGTAATCGGATATTTTCTTTGATGCCAAGATAATGTTAACTTCAAAAAGGAAATAACTTTTTCACAGCTTATATTTTAAAAAAACCGGGATGATGAGATTTCTATCTCAATCATCCCGGAATTTATACCCTAATTACTGATGTTTTATTTTGTACTTGCCAACATTAAAGTAACATTATCATCATTCATTTCATAAACAGTCTTTTCAATATTGCTGTCGTAAGCATTGCTCTTGGAGTTCCAGCGGGCATAGCTAAGTTCAACTTCATTGTTGGCATAGGAAACATCCATCTTGAAGTAAGGAACCCAAGCCTCTTGTGAGCTGTCCCATTTAGAAGCTTCTTTGCTGGTCACGCGATTTTCTGTATCGTAAGTGTAGGTATAACGGAGGTGGCGATACAGATGTCCGTCTTCGTTCTTAAATATAGTCTTTGCGGTCATCAACTCGCCGGTCATCTCTTCATTCTTCACATACTGAGTAGGATTACTTGCATTTGCAGAGAAATTCATTACACTTGCCATTACTACTGCCAACATTACCACTGCTTTAGAAATTAAGTTCGTTTTCATAATCGTTATTTTTTATTGTTATTACTTCTTGATGTTTGAGAGGAAGTCTTTGTCAACCGCCTTCGACAATATATAGTCAATTGGCGTGCCAAAACAATAAAACACTGATTATCAACGAATATACGATTTCAAGCTATGTTCATTTCCGGACAAGTGTCCGCATGAAAACGAACAGTAAGGACAAAAAAATATTCGAGACACAGTTTAGTGCCCCGAATAAATATAGTAATCAAATAGCCGGAACTATATGTTTTCTTCCAGCATCAGCCCCACACCTTTCACCGTTTTAATGCTGACTGATGAATCTTCAGCTATCAACTTACGGAGTTTCGTGACGAATACATCCAGGCTGCGGGAAGCAAAATAATCATCTTCCGTATTCCAGAACTTATCAAGAATGGCTTCGCGGCGTACTACATCTCCTCTGTTCTCACAAAGCATTTGCAACAGTCCGGCTTCACGGGCGGTCAATGTCTTGTTTTCACCGGATGAATGCTTCAATATGGCGTGCGTAGCATCAAGCACATATTCCTTTCCAATCTTGTAACATTCGCTTTCGTCCTTACTCTTTTCACCTTTGGAGAGTTTCAACAAAGCATGAATATGGGCATCCAGTTCTTCGGGAATGAAAGGTTTCTTGATATAATTGTTGGCTCCCAACTCATAGCCTTTCAATACATTTTTGGGAGAAACCAAACCGGAAGAAAAGATTATAGGCGTCTCTTTATCCACCTCACGGATACGCTTCACCATCTCGTAACCATCCATGATGGGCATTTCTATATCCGAGAGAATGACATCGGGACGGTGTTCCCTCCACATTGCCAATCCTTCTTCACCATTGGCGGCTGCCAACACTTCATAGCCCTCTATGATATCTTCCAATCCGCTCTGAACGATGTAACGCAGGCTGGGATCGTCCTCAACTAACAATAACTTTATTGTATCCATGTCTTTGATATGAATTGTATTAACTTTCTATACTATAAATTATCAATTAACCTTCTCTCTTCCAATTCTTGCTTAAGCGTTTTCACAAGTTGCTCCTCCGAAGGTAAATAAATCTGGTATTTACTTGACAATATGGTAGTGTTATTTTCTGGTAGCGAATAACGAACTACCATATTATTTTTATCTGCACATAGCAATATCCCGATAGTAGGATTCTCTTCCGGAAGTTTTTCCTCCCGATCATAATAGTTCACATACATCTGTAACTGTCCTATATCCTCATGGGTTATCTTCCGGGTTTTCAGCTCTATAACAACAAAACAGCGCAGCAGACGATTATAAAAAATCAAATCTGCAAAGAATTCGTCATCTTCAAGTAGCAGACGCTTTTGCCGGGCCACAAAAGAAAAACCATTTCCTAATTCTAACAAGAAATCCTGCAAATGGGTAATCAATGCCTGTTCAAGGTCTTTTTCATAATATGCCGCTTCCTTTTTCAAACCAAGAAACTCTAACACCATAGGATCTTTAATGATTTCCAAAGGTGTCTCTGGGATACGCTCTCTACGTGCTACAGCCAAAACAGCCTCCTTATCATTACTTAATAACAAACGTTCATAAAGGCCTGAATTGATTTGGCGTTCTAACTCACGCGCTGTCCAACAATTGTTCATCGCTTCCAGTTCGTAATATTCCCGCTTATCCGGATTATCTATTTGAATAAGAAGCCTATATTGAGTCCAATTGAATTGTGAACGCAGTGCGTTCACAATTGGATAAGTTTTATAAAATTGGCGGCAGAAAGCCAATTGACGATAAGAAAACCCACTGCCAAATTCCGGGACAAGCTCCTTAGAGAGATTTTTCAGTAAGTAAGCTCCATAATCGGCACGCTCCTTTCCATCTTGTTCCTCTTCAAAAATACGCTTCCCAAGTGTCCAATACATCTGTACACGACAGAAGTCTACACTTCGTACAGCATTAGTGCGTGCCTGCTGGATGATTCCTTTGATTTCTGAAAGAAAATCTACCTTTAATGACTTATCTAACTCCATCTTTATCAGTTATGATATCAGCCACAAAAGTAATAAATTATTCGTTAACCCGAAGATAACATTGCGATATCATTCATTCTTATTCTGATTACCGCAAGCATGTTCTTCACAAAAGGATATGCCCAGCAGGCAGAAGTCCTTACGTTGGGAGTCTTCCACTTCGAATTTCCCAATCTGGATGTGCAACAAGTATCCGAAGAAGACCAGATAGATGTACTATCTCCTCAATATCAAAAAGAAATAGAGTTAATATCCAAGAAACTGGCACAATTCAAGCCGGATGCCGTTGTCATTGAATGGCCTTTATACAAACAATCAGAGATAGACTCTCTCTATAACTCATACCTTACCGACAAGCATGAGTTGAACAGAAACGAAATTCAGCAGCTAGGTTTCAGAATAGCCCGAATGTGCAATGCCAAGATATACTGTGCAGATGCTTGGGGAGCACACACTACCCACATAGAGAAACTACTGAATGATGATGAAAGTAATGAATATCTGGCTTTTGAAGAAAGTTTCTCGAACTCTCCCGACTCTGCTTTATACTATGAAGATGAACCCATCTTCAAGCAGCAGGGAATACTTCCACAACTGATACATCTCAATGATCCGGTACGTATCAAGAAAGATTTAGGAAACTATCTTATCAAGCATTTCAAGTATGAATCCGTCAAAGGCGATTATACCGGAACAGATTTTGAATCCGGAAGATGGTTCAACCGGAATCTAAGGATACTCAGGAATATCCAGCGGATTCCCGATGCCGCCGGCAAACGGATATTGGTTATTTTCGGCGCAGCGCACATGAACATCCTGAACTATCTGTTTGAATGTTCGCCCGAATACAAACTACTGAATATAAACGATTACCTGAAGTAAATATCTGCTTCTTCTATTTTATCGGAAATGAGAACTTTGGCGGTCTAATCGTAGGACCGCCACCAAAGTCACCGCCGCCACGATTATCAAACACCGCACTACGCAGAATCTCGTATATTATTCCGCCTACATCCAACCCCAACTTAAACTTCTCGAAGCGATAATAAGGTATCACAACGGGAACCGTCTGCCAACCTCCACGCATGGCATCGTAATAGCGCTGGGCACCGACCTCCACACCAAAACGTTCGGACATATCAAGAGACATCGTAGCACCATAACTATTAGTGCTCATCCCATAAGAATTACCGATATCATACGAACCGAAGACATTGAAGGCAACCCGGTCAGAAGCACGATAAGTCAGCCTACCCGCAGTACTGAAAGCTTGCCCGGTGATGTGAGACATATTTATCTTCATGGCATTGGCACGAAGTTGCAATGATAGTCGATCGTTAAAGATATGCTGATATCCTAACGAAGCATTATTAAAACGCCCGATGCCCGGAAGACTGGTCTGGCTTCCGGAACCGAATACCGCTCCATGGGGAAATTGCCTTAATACGCCTCCTGTGCTATAATCGCCCCGGAATAGCGGAGAAGGATTTATATGATAAGGTATACGGAGTTCCTCTTTCAAGGAGAAAGAAGGTAAATCACCTAACTGTATAGGATTTATCAAAGGGTATACGGTCTTTTCGGGAAGCAGGTTGACAGATGGAAGCTGAAATGCAGCTTTCGGCTTTATCAACATGCTATCAAGAGTGAAGCGTGCACTATCTTCCTGTGCAGAAAGCAACTGCAAACCAGAAATGAACAGAAAAAATAATCCCCAACGAATTGGGAGCCAAGATATGCCAACCCTGCGTGTCATAATCTACCTCCTTTGTTTTTTACGGACTCTGTATACAAAAATAGTAAAAGCCTATCTGAATAACAAATAGTTGAGCACATTTCATCTTTGCCAGCAGGCTTTTTTAACGCAAGGGGAATTGTAGCGTAAATTCACTGTAACTCCCTTCCATACTTTCTACCTTCACCATACCACCGTGGGCACTCACCACCTGCAACACATAATTCAATCCTAACCCGAAACCTGATGCACCCGTCTTACGACTGCCGGAAGCAACTCTCTCGAACTTATTGAATATCTTATGCTGTTCGCTCAAAGGAATACCAATACCGCTATCATGCACTCTAACAATGGTTTCATCCTCTGTCTTTTTACCTGAAAGAATGATCAGAACCTCTTCATTAGAATACTTGACGGCATTGTCCACCAGGTTGGAAAGTATCTCACGCAGACAGAAAGCATCCGCATAAACACTACATCCTTCTTCACAATCTATATCAAAATGAACCGTCTTCGCTGCTTTCAACTGATACTTTTCTGCTATATCCCGTAACAACGGCCTTAAGGCAACTTCTTCTTTATGTAGTTCCAATTCCCCACGATCTATCTCTGTCAGCATTACTACGCGATTGGAAAGTGTCAACAGATGTTCGCACTCATCTCCCATCACTTGCCTGTAACGGACCAGCTTCTCAGGCTTATCCGCCAACTTACCACTTGCCAGGACATGTGCTCCCATCATGACAGACTGCAACGGTGACTTCATATCATGTATCATGGAGTAAGTAAAGTCCTTCTGAAACTGCTCCAACCGACGCTGTGCCCGCAACATACGTATCTGAAAGAAAACACAGAGAGATACGAAAAGGAAAGCAATAAGCAGCGGTACCTGCATATACCATGTGGTACTCATAATAGTACGTTGTGGTGAACGAACCACAGCAAAGATGCAACTCGTACTATCCTTATCCAACGGAAACAACCGGGTAGTAATATCCCCGAAGTCAACATCCGGACTACCAGTATAAAGTACCAACTCCCGGGACGGATACTTGATCCAACGGATATCCGCTCTGTCCGGAAAGCCTGTTTCCAAAAGCTGTTTCCTGAAAACACTGTCGGCAAACTGCAAGGAGAACGGAATGGGCACACGGCTACGCAGACTAATCGTATCCTGTATATCATAAGCCATCTTTACGCGGAAATCTTCATCAAACTTATTGTAAAGATGTCGTATGACACTCAACTGTACCCGGTAACGATAACCTTTCTCCAGATATACTTTATAAAGTTCATTCATCATACGCCTCGGATAAGGGAGAAATTCTCCCGGTGAACTATCCCAATTAAAATCAGGATTAGCCTTAGTGAAAAGCGGATACCTATGTAAGTCTGCCTCCCGGTAGAAAGCTTCTTCCAATTGCTCCTCCGCCTGATACCGTATCTTTTGAGATGTAATATAATACAAATATCCCGACCAGACAGCCAGCAACAGGAATACTCCCGCCAGGCTGACTATAGAAATTGCTTTAAGAGAAATAGGCCTGCCTGTACTTCCTTGCCGGATTTCTGCTTTGGCATGTGCCAGAGTAGCATTGGTTCTCTCAAAGAGTACGTTGCTTTGTGCCTCTATCTCTTGCCAGTTTTCTGTGGTTATCAAGTTCTTCATCCGGCTGACGGGATGTTTCATTTCTTCGGCCAACGTATAGAAGTCCTGTTGTTGTTTCTGCAAGTCATGCCGTTGACGGAACACCGACTTCATCTGCACAATCAAGGCATAGACAGCCGTACCCAGCAATAGCCATGTAATGAATGACAGTAACAGGAGTCTCTTCTCCATCTCCTTGGCAGGGAAAGAAAGAATGGCACGGACAGCCTCCCCACGGGATTTAAAGGTAAAAGCAGTTTCGGAAGTAACAGCGGCAAAGTTACGGATACTTACCTGAGGATTGGTACTTGCCAGCACCTCATTTGTATTTACATTAATGCGCTCCACGGTCAGCGTTCCATCCATGTCTAACTTCCGCAACTTATTGTGCAGCACGCTATCTATGGTGGCTAACGGAATTTCTTTTATTCCATACACCCGTTGCAAAGCCTGTGCCACTTGCTGGGAAGTACGCTTATTCCTTTCATTCCCATCAATCCGCTTGTATTTAGGATTGGGTGCATACGCTATGATAGCTATTGAATTATCAGGATAAGGAAGGTTGTTCACCAAATTATCCACTGTCTCCGTGAAAGACATCCAAAAACACTTATTTAGTAACTTCTCTGCTTCCTGCATCTGTGCATGGAAAGCATAAAGCATTCCGCCCAACTGTATCAACACAACAGCAATCAGACTCACAAGTGAAAGAGAGATGACAGTACGTAATTTCATCTTATCCGTTTATATTCGCCTGCAAAAATAGCAAATAACTATGGATCGCGGAGTAATGTACTACTTTTTATATGCGATGAGAATGCATTCTTTCCAGCCAATGGCAAGGTACGATGAAAAGAAACGAACGAAAATCAGCATCTCACTGATTAAAAGAGGAATATAAAAATACATACAACTCTAAAAAAATACAAGGAAAGCTTTCCAGAGTTGCAAAGATATCGTTAACCTAATGATAACATTACGATAACATTCATCCTCATGCCCCTGCCCTATCTTTGCAACATCAAAAACAACGAAATGTATAACTTAAAAAATAAAATCATTATGAAAGCTCTAGTATTATCAGTAGTATTCGCATTGACATCAGTAGTAAACGCAGTAAGTGGTAACAACGTAAAAGACTTCGCTTACAACAGTGAGAAACAGGAAAGCGGTGTAGAAACCCAGACAGTCTATAAAGTAAAAGAAGGCAAGTACCTGGAACGCCACCTGCAATACAACTACACACATGATGAAAAAGGACGTGTATCCGCAAAGGAAATCCTGAAATGGAACCAAGACAACAGTCGCTTTGAAAAGCAGTATTGCCTTAACTTCAGCTACACCGACAACGAAGTAAACGTGGAATATGTAGCATGGAACAGCAAAGCCGGCGATTACACAAATGTGAAAGCTAAAGCCGTTTATCAGACGAATGAAAATGGCATGAACTACATGGCTTATAGCTGGAATGAAAAGGAAAACTCATGGAATCTGGTGACAGAACACAACGCCACCCACTGGAGCAGTGTCCTGCTGGCAAACAAGTAACTTTCCTCTAACAATAAACACCCTCTTTTAAATTCCTAAAGAAATGCGGCTACCGAAAAAGCAATCCTCCGATAGCCGCATTTTTTGATTTACCCAATATACAATTCGGAGGGAATCAGTTTAAAATCCACAAACTGGTTCTCTACCGGATTGGCTTTCAACAAGAAAGGAACGATACCATTCGAAGGAAGCGCTTTGCGCGGAAGAGCCGATTGCTTATCGAATTTATAAGTAGCACACCAGGCATCGGCATCACCGGATACGCTTTTGCCGATACGGAAGCAAAACTCACTTTGACTATCGCGCAACGTATTAATCAGTTTACGGCAATCATCCGGCACAGTAGGACTATCTGACAATTCGCTGATCTTTTCTGCCATTTGCGATAACCATTCCACATCGTGAATGTGCTTCTTGTCGAGGGCAAAAACAAACACTGCCGGATAGTAATCGTTGTCTCCCGGTCTCCACAAGGCACTGTTGGCCTGCACCACTGCTGCATATATAACGGGAGACTCCGTATATTTCTTCTTCCAGCGATCCTTGAACAACCAGGGAGCATTGCCTGCCACTGCCCTGAAGAAGGAAGTTTCCATGTCCCGGGGTGTTTGCAGATAAGGTTTCAGTCTATCCAAGCGAGTAGGATTATCGAAAGCCTCCTCTTCTTCGTCATCATCTTCCGGCACGGGCGGTCTGTTACGCAGTCCGCTCACGTCACACCCTTGCGCTTCCAGCTTCGCAATATCTTCTTCTGTCAGGTTATTCTCCCAGTCTTTGCCGGGGTTCACAAAAAATGCCATAATAATTTTAGTTTAAGAGTTAATATTCTGTCAAATAGTTAATATAATAATACATATTAGTTAAGCCTCTAAGGAAGGTGTAACAAAAGTAGGAAGATACCCATGAACGGGAAAACAAATAGGAGGGATAAATGAAGAGGGAGTTTTACCCCGTAAGAGTGTGTTTTTCAAGATGTTATTACCCAGTAAAAGTAAGAAGAAAAGGGGACATTTTCAATTTACCAAAGAAACAGCAGACGTTTTAAAGGAAGAAAACAAAGAATTCCTACCTTAATCATTCAAAGTTCCTGATTTCACAATAGCCTGAAGGTTAAGATTATTACAAGTAATCCATTGGCGGAATTAGTTCCTTTTTGTAGGGTTATGAACAAAGTGATTAGGATTTAGTGATAAGTGATAAGCACCATTCGGCATACAGTTCCCACATCATTTGTTGTGTCTCCGGTACAAAGAATTCACTGAAATCATATATCGAATGGCGCTTATCACTTATCACTAAACCCTAATCACTTTCATTCCTTTCTTTCCGTAAATAAATCAATTCCGCCAACAGGTTACAAATAAGGTATCTCCATAGTCTATATCTATAGAGTATCCATTGGTGAAATCAAGATAGAACCTGCATATGAGAATACTATAAATAAGAAGAGTGATAAGCCGCTGTAAATAAGACCAGTGCCTACTTCTTCAATAAGACATTATTAATCAGATATTGTTCTATTATGGAGAAACGTAAGCTCCACTTTATCGGAACATTTGTCTCCTTATTGTGAAACAAGAGTTTCTTCTCTGAGAAACCTTTGTTTCTTACCTAAGAAACTTTTATTTCTTAACCAAGAAACTTTTGTTCCACAGGCAAGGCACTTTTGTTCCAAGAGGAAGAAACAAAATGGAACAAGTAGAGGCGTGACAAAGCACCGCTGTCTCCCTCCTCAACCACAAGGAAAGGCATAATCTTACGACTATACTTCCCGCTTGAAAACAGGCTTATTTGCAGAATTCCACCATCGGATTAAGAAACTCTTTTTATTAACCTAACGATAACATTACGATAACATTCATCCTCATGCCCCTGCCCTATCTTTGCAACATCAAAAGTAACGAAATGTATAACTTAAAAAATAAAATCATTATGAAAGCTCTAGTATTATCAGTAGTATTCGCATTGACATCAGTAGTAAACGCAGTAAGTGGTAACAACGTAAAAGACTTCGCTTACAACAGTGAGAAACAGGAAAACGGTGTAGAAACCCAGACAGTCTATAAAGTAAAAGAAGGCAAGTATCTGGAACGCCACCTGCAATACAACTACACACATGATGAAAAAGGACGTGTATCCGCCAAGGAAATCCTGAAATGGAACCAAGACAACAGCCGATTTGAAAAACTGTATTGCCTCAACTTCAGCTACACCGACAACGAAGTAAACGTGGAATATGTAGCATGGAACAGCAAAGCCGGTGACTACACAAATGTGAAAGCCAAAGCCGTTTACCAGATGAACGAGAACGGCATGAACTACATGGCTTACAACTGGAATGAGAAAGATAACTCCTGGAATCTGGTAACAGAGCACAATGCAACAAATTGGAACAGCGCTTTGCTGGCAAACAGATAATTACTCTAACAAGAATTCTCTCTTACAGTTTCCAACGAAAAACGCGGCTGCCGAAAGATAATCTTTCAGACAGCCGCGTTTGCAATTATCACTTAAAGTCAGTCTTCGTGTTTAGAATATTCAGAGAATTCGCAACCAAACTCTTCTACCATCATATTGTCCATCTCATCGGCCTTCAATGCCAGATTCACCAGATTAGTAAGGATCTCATCTTCCGATGCATCCGTAATGTCAGACAGATGTACACGATATGCTATGTAAATCTGGCGTCCTTCAATACCCAGTTTATAAGGACTAAAATCTTCACTCAGGATATAGTCGAGCACCCTTTCCACCTCTTTCTTTGGCAACAGATTGATAGGAGAAACAGCAAACAGATACGTATTTTCATAAACAAAGATACGCACTTCGGAACTGCCTTTATGGAATGTCCAGGAGTCATAACCGTCACGAGCAAGAATCGGATTAACTCCCATCTCACGGATGGCACGTTCGCAGAAAGTGCTCAATGAAGACGGTTCGCGCTCTTCAAAGATACCTTCGGGCAGCCCTTCGCCGCATGAAGGGCAGAATTCTTCCTCTTCCGATATCAGTTCGTCACAACTGTCGCACTGCACCTGAAAAGCTGTACGGTCCACAGCCTCCACAAATTCAAGCAGCTTCCGTAATGCTTCCACACGGATACCGAAACCCATATTGTCGGCATTACTCAGCTTACTCACCGTTACTCCTACCACTTCGTTCTTTTCATTGAAGATAGGACCGCCGGAATTACCGGGATTCACCGCCGCATCAGTCTGTATATAATACTTTCCATCCACCAGTTGTTTGGGCGAAGACACAGAGCCTTCGGTCACCGTAAAAGGCATACCGTAAGGATAACCGGCCACACAAACCTTTCCACCAATGGACAAGGAATTATCTCCTGCCAGATTCAGGGAAGGCAAGGCCGAGAAATCACCGTCTACAGACAGAAGGGCTATGTCCAATGAAGGATTCACCAGTACCACCTTAGCCAGATAAGGATTCCGGTCATTATCATGTACCGCCACTGCATGAAAGCCTTTCACCACATGATAGTTTGTCACAAAAAGATCATAGTCTTTCAGATAGAAACAGCTGCCTGATCCACCTGCATGGGTTACTTTAAAAACCAACTGATATATATTGTTCTGTTCCATTGATTCATTGTTTTTAATCTGTTATTGTTGTCCGCCAAGTGCTTGTTGCATCATCTTCTGTTGAAGTTCCTGCGCCAAACGCATATATTCGGCCATATCTCCCTTCATCATGGCAGACTGCATATCAGCCTGTACCTTCATGATTTCCTCTTGCAGAGATGCTGCCATGCCCTGTATTTGTTCGATGGCTTCTGCCGATATCTCTTCCAGGTCATCCTCATCCGGTTCCAGATCACCTTCCATTATTTTATCCATTGCGTTATAAAGGATTTCAGATGCATCCTCCATCGGCTTACCGCTTGCTTTCTTAAGCGCATGCGAAAGAATTACGTTAATGTCATCCTGCACATCATTATAGAAGTAAGCCTCATAGAAGATATAGAGTAGACGTACCACACTCCGCTCATAGTTTTCCGTCTGAATGGCCTCAGTAGCTTCTTTATAGACACTCATAAAATTCTCCTGCATATTCTTCAGAGACGAACGTCGCTTGGTAGATACCAATGTATCTACGAAATAAAGATCAGCCGCCAGTTCCTCTTTAGTCATGGCAAGCAATTTTTCAAGGAAGGCCTTACCTTTCGCCACCACCTCAGCAGTAGGCAATTCGGCATCCATATCATCCACCGCTTTATCGAGATCATTCAATAGCTGGCCTTGCGGACGGGCAAAGTAGGAAATCTGATAGAAAGTCGTATCGAGTACATTCCAGAAGTAGCCATATTTCCGGTCGACATCATACTCTTTCACGGCTTCCAGTGTTTCGCGGCCCAAGATTTGCAGACCTTCATAAATGCGGTCTATCTCTTCCTGCGGATAAGAGGTGACCTGCGGCTCATAGCACCGAGTAGCACCGAACTTCGTACAAAACTCGTCATCATATTTATCACCGATGTGGCAGATATTCTGTAACACGAAGTACATCTTATGGGGATGGCTCTGCGAGAGAGAACACGTGTACTCCATTCTCAACTTATCGTTGTCCTTCACAAAGCGAGGCAACAGCAGTTTGTTCAGATTCAGGTCTGCAATCTGTCGAAGCATGGCTACACGCCCTTTCTCGGGCAAGTTCAGGAAGTCGGCACTGATATGGTAAAATCCGTCTTTTACAGAGATATGCACCAGGATAGAACCGTGGGGAATATGAAATTCAGTACCATCTGCATTGCCATACTTCGTCCGGAAGTCCGCATTCAGGTAATCCAGCAAACTGTGGAAAGCTTGCAGATACTCGCCTTGGTTATACAAGTCCACGCTCTTTTCGTAAGCCTCCGTATGAATGGAACTTTGCGTGGAGTCCACTACGGGAGGAATAAATGTAAGTGTTTGTTTCATGTTATAATATGGTTTTAAAGGATATCTGTCACCTGACAGGCAAGGTTTATGTCATTGTATATCTCTTCAAGCAGATGTTCATTGTCCAGTGCCTGTTTGCGAAGACAGAGGAAGCCGTCGGGCATCACTCCCGCATAGTAAAAAGTATCTTTACTGAAAGAGAGCATCATATCGTGCCCGAATGTTTCGCGCAGACGGGTAATCTGACGCATGATTGCCGGTGTAAGTATCATACGGGCGGTTACTTCGTCATCGGCATAAACCACGAAGTACTTCTCGAAATCCGGGTCTTCCAGATGAACGAAACGGGCATTATAGCGTTTCTTCAAGCCCTGGATATTTTTTGCCAGATAGCCGACCTTTTGTTCCAGATGGTCGGGCAGGATAATCGTGCTGCCTTTAAAACTACGTTCCAGACGACACCAGCCAAACATGCCGCGGAAGTTATGCGCACTGCTTTCATACCTGGAGGCAAACAGCGGACGGAGCACATAGCGGTAAAGCATCACGAAATAGCCCGCTACAGAGTTGAGCTCCAACTTATTCATCAGCCCATAGGAAACCCCTATATCGGCTATATAAAGGGTACGATCCCCTCGCGGCACTTCCAGATAAGCATAGGTGGTAGCCGCCAATGCCGGATCGGAAAAAGAAGAATTAAAGAGCTTGCTACCGGATAATATGCGTTGGTCCAGTTGCGAAGAGAAGGAGAAAAGAACCGATGGAAACATAGCAGACATAATGCTGCGCATGATATCATTTTCCTGCCCTTGGAATTTCATAAGAGAGCGGCTGAATGCGAAGTTCAGCACAATAAATCCCATAAAAACCGGGAAAATGTATTGTGTAACCACACTGTAGTTCTCTAATCCGATGTATCCAACAAGATAGCCCCCAAACAGGACGAACATCATCCAGCAAAAGACAAAGAGATAGACTATGATACTCAGAATACGAACGATCTTCTGCCAGAAATATACGCGGGAAAGTTCGGTACGAAGCCTTTCGGAAAGGCTTCTGAAGTCAATTGATTCCATATTACATCTACTTTAAAAGTGCACTGACATCCACATTCCGCTGTTCCTGTTCGGGAATATCAATCAGTTCTTCCTGATGATGATTCTGCCGGCCTGCCACGATGGAAGAGGGAAACATCTCAATAGAGTTATTATAGTCGGTGACCGCAGCATTATAGGTGCGGCGTATAGCTTGCAGTTGCAATTCCATATCTTCAATGCTCCTTTGCAGTCGGGTGAACTGTTCGCTTGCTTTCAGTTCCGGGTAATCTTCTACGGATAATTGAAGTTTGGAGATTAAAGAAGAAAGCTCATTACCGGTTTTTATCTGTTCATTCTCCTGTGAAGGCTGAAAAGTTCGTGAACGAAGTTCTGCGATACGGGTTAGCGTCTCATTCTCATGTCCCATATAGGACTTTACGGCAGCTACCAAATTCGGTATCATATCGTTCCGCTGCTTCAATGCCACGCAAATGCCGCTACGGCATTGCTTTACCCGATTCCGCTTTGCTATCAGATTATTGGCAGTCCAGATATACCAAAGTACCAATAAGATGATAAGGGCTATTCCGATATAAAGAAGTATTCCCTGGTTTTCCATAATTTTACTTTCTGATATAGATTAATAATAGTTGTATCGTATCTACTTACGAGAACGGAACAAAAATAAGAAGATAGACATAAAACAGGAAAGAAACAGGGGGGACAAATAAAGAGTCTCATTTTTATTATAAACCTATGTTTTTCAACTGATTATTATCATTAAGCAGAGAAGAATCAAGGGGATATTTTCAATTATAAGGGGAATAGTCCAATAGAATAACAGACAAAACTAAGGATAATGAGCTAATTCATGCTGAAATAGTAATGAATCAAATGACGAGCAATACTATCTCAATTTATATTGGAATACCCATTTACCTCATAATCATACAGAAAGGATTTGCCAGCAAGTTTTATTAGCTCTTTATACCTTACTAAACTTGCATATCGACTTATGATCGTTAACCTAAAGATAACATTGCGATAACATTCCTTCTCTCCCTGCCGCCTTACCTTTGCAACATCGAAATAACCCCAATATATCACTTAAATAATAAACAAGTCATGAAGAAATTTCAGAAAATAGGAATCGAATTAGCAAAAGGTATTGCAATCGTTTTGGCAGCTTACGTATTAATGGCCACAGTCAATCCTGCGTACACAGAACTCAAACATGCCATTGCAAATATATTCTTCAATTAATAGAAAAAACGGATAATGAAAGCGGATATCTCAATTGTACAAAGCAAGAAAGGAACCGAAATCATGGTTTCGGGAAATAAGATCAATAAGTATGGAATACTGGCTGCAATCCTTTTTACAGTACCCATACTGCTCTTATTCCGATGGATACATGGAGAAGATATGGCTCATGTATCATTTCTAATATTCTGGTTGTGTGCCCTGGCAGGCTTTGGAGTAAATCTATTGCTTCATGCACTTTTCTTCGGAATCTTTTCGCCCAAAGGTTTCCGGTCCATCTCTTTCGTAAAGCATAAGGGAGGCATACGTTTCTGCCACTGCAACGAACCTATCAGAATGTGGCAATATCGCACAACCTGCTTCTTACCTATTCTGTTGTTAGGCATCCTTCCGCTTTTGTATGGCATGGCAACAGGGAATTATTATTTCACATTATTCGGAACATTCTTACTTATCGGTAGCATGGACGACATCTGCATCCTTTGGAAACTGCGTTCATTCAGCAAAGATGCATTTATCAACGACTGTTCACAGGAGTTGCGATTCCATATATGGTAAAGTCAGGATCGTACCGGAAAATAAAGAGTAAACTCACTGAAACGGGCTTCTTCACTCTCCACCTCTACCCTGCCCTCATGTGCCAGCATCACTTGCTGCACATAGTTCAAACCTAAACCAAAGCCTGTGGCCCCCCCTTTACTACTGCGTACTGCCGCCGCAGAGCGTTCAAAGCGATTGAAGATACGCGACTGGTCTTTCAAGGAGATACCCAATCCGTTATCGCATACCTTAATTTTGCAAACTCCCCTTTCCGACTCACAGATAATATCTATTTTCACCTCTTCACGAGAATACTTGATCGCATTGTCCAATAAGTTTCCCAGCACTTCACGCAGGCAGAAAGCATCCGCATAGACCGTCTCACAACGATGATAAACCGTATTGAATTCCACCCTCTTACCGGCTTTCAGAGAAATCTTCGCAACCAGATCATCAATCAACGGACGCAGGGAAACATCTTCCTTATGCAACTCCAAATGCCCTTCATCCAATTGTGTAAGCATCAATACCCTGTTTGATAAAGCCAGCAGATGCTCGCTCTCTTCCGTCATCACCAGGCGATATTTCTCTTCTTTTTCAGGTTTACCCGTCAGTTTCCCCCCTGCCAACACATGTGCCGCCATCAATATGGAGTTCAACGGAGACTTCATATCATGAATCATGGCGTAAGTAAAGTCTTTCTGGAACTGCTCCAGACGATGTTGCATCCGAAGCACCTTCACCTGGCCGAAGATACAATCGAGCATTACCAGGAATGTAATCCACAAGGGAAGCAAAAGATACCAGATAGAAGTCGCCACATGACGATAAGGGTTCTTCACAACTCCCTGCACACAAAGCGTACTATCTTCTTTCAAAGGAATAAACTGAGAAGTATAATCACCATACTTCCTGGAAGCGTATCCAACCTCTGTAACCGTACTATCCGAAGAACGGAGAAACTGACGAATACCACTACGTGACTTTATGCCCAACCGGCTTAAACGCTCCGCAAAAGCTGAATCCAGGTATAAAGAAGACAAGGGCATTTCTATGCTACTTTCATTAATCTCACGTTGCATAATCAAGGCTGCACGAAGACGATAATTCTGATCAATCGTATTATAGGTATGTACCACAAACAAACGGTTTATGCTATACTCAGCCTCCTTTCCTTGTAGAAATTTCTGTTGTTCCTTGGCAAAAGGAGCTTCCTCTGGCAATTTCTGTTCTACGGGCTTTTTTCCTCCTTTAGTCTGTGAAAGGAACGACGGATAACGTTCCACCACCTCATCATAGAAAGCCGCTTCAAAGCAATCATTCACCTGATAAGCAGTCTCACGGGCAGCTGTGCGATACAAATAAGCAAACCAGGCTACCATCAACAAACAACTTGCCAACAGGCTGACTATAAAGAATACCTTAAACGAATGTTGTTTACGAGCCTGGCGTTTCCACTCCTCTTCTTTAGCCATGGAAAGTGTTTGCTCCGTCATATCCAGAATCTGCCTGCTCGATATTTCTATGTCCTCCCACTGTTGTTCGGGAATCTGCCTGCGCACCTTACCTATCGGCAACCTCATTTTCTCCGCCAGAGCATAGAAAGCAGAGCGCTGTTCCTCAATCCCCCGGCGCTGGCTGATGATATACTTCATCTGCTGTGCCCAACTGTAAATAAGGAAAGCAGTCAATAACAGAGTAGGAAGGAACAGGAAAAACACATCCTTCACAAGTGGAAGGAAAGGAGAAATGATGGTAGCTTCTATCGCTTTACCCTTACTTTCATTCAGCCATGCCTGCTCCGAGATAACCGTTTTGAAACGTCTGTAAGCGGAATATTTACTGTGATCTTCTACCGAATCAATCCATACGGTCCTATCGATATTCTTCCATTTCAGCTTCTTTTCCAAGACCTTCTCCATCTCGTCCAGAGGTATCTCCACATGATAAACATCTTCCAGGAAAGAGGCTACTTGCTGATATCCCAAAAATACCATTTCATCGTAAGGCATCTTTTCATCCCTGCGGATGTACGAATAGAATGGTACGGTATAATCAGGAAAAGGCAGGTTATTCACCCGGTTATCTACCGTTTCTATAAAAGCTTGCCGGAAACATTCGTTCAGTGTACGCTTCGCCTCATTTTTATAGCTGTCATAAGCATATATCATGCCTCCCAATTGTATTACCACAACGAGAAACAATCCTATAATAGAGAGGATATAGAGTGAGCGAAGCTTCATCTTGCTATTGTTTGGGGGACAAATATAATGTTTTCAGCATCCATTTCCATACAGGAAGAACATGAATCGTATATTCACTCACATTTATTTCTTCCTCTTCTTCAAGAGTCAGAATAAATAATTCACGACAGCCTGTAGTTTGAGCAGCCTCCAAAAGACCGTCTATCTCCCGTTGACGAGTATCTTCGTCGTGCAAAGTATAAGTCACTTGAATCAACTGATTCACTTCTTCATGGTTAGTAATTACAAAATCACACTCCTTCTTACCTTTATAATAATGCAAACCTTCCTGTATTTGCAAATTCCGGCGTAAATGAAGATAAACGGCATTCTCAAGTAATTTACCATTATCTTCACTTAGAGGATTAAGCAACACGGAACGTAAACCGTTGTCAATACAATAGTATTTCTTATCTCCACTACTCTCTTTTACGACCGAAGGCTCATACTTCGTTAATGAAAAAAACAAATAGATAGATTCTGTTTGTACAATTACATCATACAGGGTATTCTTTCCGATACTAACCCCCTGTGACTTCAACTCATTATAAATACGATTGATAGAGGTCGGTTTCGTCAAATTACTCATTACTCTCTTAATGAAGTAACGGACAGGTTCCGGATTCTTTATTTCATATCTTTCCACCAAATCCTTATAGAGCATTACGAAGAAATATTCCTGCAGAATACGGTCTTTCAACATAGGAATAGCAAGACTGACTTCGGGAAAACCACCTTGATGCAGGTACACTTTAAATGCATTTACAATGCGCGCCCTATATTCAGGTACATAATAATTGGTATCCACGCCTACAAATGAACAATACTCCCGAAATGAAAGAGGAAACTCTTCGTACTGCAATGTACGTCCCCGCAAGGAAGTGGCAAGTTCCGACGAAAGCATATTTGAATTACTGCCTGTAATAAAGATGTGTCTACACTCCTGTTCATACACCCTACGCACAAATGGTTGCCAATCTTCCGCCATTTGTATTTCATCAAAGAACATATATACATCCTTCAAGGAAATATCAGGATATAGTTCCCGATAAGCCTGCAATATTTCATCTAAATTTTCAGCATCAAACTGCAAACGCTCATCATCGAAATTCAGAAAAAGTATTTGTTCCTTCCGGATGCCTTTCTCCGAAATCAATTGATTGATTACCAATAAGAATAAAGAAGATTTGCCACAACGTCTTACACCCGGAACCGTAATAATTTTGTTACTATCTACAGGTAGCATCAATTCACGGGGATATACTTCCACAGGTAAACCCGCCTGGAAACCTGCAATCAACTGTTTTAGTAATTCCTTCTTCTTCATAAAGATAATATATTGAAATTATTTCTTTCTTAAAAAGACAAAAATAGAAAAAACTTTCTTTTTGAAAAAGAAATAGTAGACAAATCAACGGATTTTCTTTGTTAACCTAAAGATAACATTGTAATAACATTCTTCCATGAGCCTCTGCCTTACCTTTGCAACATCGAAAGAAACAAAAATGTATAACTAAAAAAATAACACCATTATGAAAACTTTAGTATTATCAGTAGTATTTGCAGTAACTTCAATCGTAAACGCAGTAAATAACAACAGTCTGGAAGGTTTTGCCTACAACACCCGCATGGATGGAGATCGTGTAGAAACCAAAAACGTATACAAAGTGAAAGAGGATAAATATCTTCAGAATCATCTGCAATATAACTATGCGTATGATGCCGAAGGACGTGTATCCAGCAAAGAGGTATCGAAATGGAGTAAAGGCAACCAACGCTTCGAGAAACAGTATTGCCTGAACTTCTCATACGACGGTGGAGAAGTAAACGTAGAATACGCAGCATGGAACAGCAAGGACAATGCCTACACTGATGTAAAGACCAAAGCCGTTTACCAAATCAATGGAATGGGCGTAAATTACCAAAGCTACGAATGGAACAAAAAAGAAAGTAGCTGGAATCTAATGGTAGAACACTCCACACAACCGGAAGAAATCATTCTGTTTGCAGAGAAATAAATTCAGGCATCGCAAATACACAGTACCTTAATTGTGTATTTATCCTGCTTTTTTCCTAACTTTGTCATTAAATCATTTACCATTTTGACTATGAAAAAAGAAAACCATATAGCCTTACATAGCACAAGTTTCATTCATGAAATCAAGCAAATTGTAACTGAAGCCCGACAGAAAGCCTACACCGCCATTAATTCGGCAATGGTAGAAGCCTATTGGCTGATGGGCAAGCGTATCGTGGAAGAGGAACAGCAGGGAAAAGAACGGGCCGACTACGGAACACAACTATTAAAAGAACTCTCGACAGAATTAACAAAAGAGTTCGGAAAAGGGTTCTCTGCCGGTTCCCTATATTATTATCGACAGTTTTATAACACCTTTCCCGAAATATTCGCTACACCGTGGCGAATATTAAGTTGGTCTCATTACAAGCGACTAATTCAGGTTCCCAATCCAGAAGCCCGTGCATGGTATCTAAAAGAAGCACAAGAGCAGATGTGGAGTTACCGCACACTCAATCGCAACATCGGTTCACAGTATTACGAACGTCTGCTACTCTCGCACGACAAGGAAAAAGTGGAAACGGAAATGAAATCGCTCACGCTTCCGTATCAGCAGGACAAATTGGAGTTTATCAAGAATCCTACGGTAGCGGAGTTTATCGGATTGTCCCCGAACACCGACTTTACCGAATCCAAACTGGAATCGGCTATCATCAGCAACTTACAACGTTTCTTGCTTGAACTGGGAAAAGGATTCTCGTATGTAACACGCCAAAAATTAGTGCGTACCGAGAAGAAAGACTATTTCATCGACCTCGTCTTTTATAATTATTTATTAAAATGTTTCGTCCTTATCGATTTGAAAACAAATCCTATAACACATCAGGACGTGGGACAAATGGATATGTATGTGCGGATGTATGATGAACGGATACGTGGTGAAGGAGATAACCCAACCATCGGTATCGTTCTCTGTTCAGAAACAGACGAAGATATAGCCCGCTACTCAGTACTACATGACAATAATCAACTTTTTGCTTCCAAATATATGTTGTATATGCCTACGGAGGAAGAGTTACGCAGGGAGATTGAGCTACAAAAAACATTTTACCGCCTGCAACACTCGGAGAAAGGTATCGAAGAAGAATAATACTATTTGCTGAAGAATAATCTGCCGGTTATTTCTTTCCTGCCATATATACTCCCCCCATAATACAAGCAGCCCCGATCAGTGCAATAACTGTCAGATGTTCATCCAACAGGATAGCCGATCCTACCAAAGTGAACAGCGGATTGAGATAAATATAGTTGGAAGCGCGTACCGTTCCCAGATTTTTCAGTACGACATTCCAAACTGCAAAACAAATTAGGGAAGCAACCACACCCAGAAACAATAAATTCAACAGAACGGAAGGCTGAATGAGCAAAGAAAGGTCAGCCTTCCAAGGTTGAAACATAAAGATGGGAAGCGTAGTCAATATACCATAGAAAAAGATCTTGCGAGTAATAAAAATAGTATTATACCTACCCGTCATCTTCTTCATTATCAGACTATAGAATGCCCATGAAAGAGCAGCAACCAAAGTAAGACAATCGCCCAACGGAGATATTTTCAAAACAAAACTCCCATTATAAACCACCATCGCCACCCCTATCAATGCCATCAGTGAACCGCCTATCAAAGTGCGGGTAGCCTTTTCTTTCTTATAAATCATCAGTGAAAAGATAGTGGTGAGCAACGGAGCCGTACAAACAATAAACGCCACATTGGTAGCCAATGTAATGCCCAAAGCCATATTCTCCGTCAGAAAATAGACGGAACCGCCCGTGATACCACCCAACAACAACCAAAGTTCATCTTTCCAGTTATTTGCAAATAGCTTGCGGGGAGATATAAACCAGATACCAATATAAGCAATCAGAAAACGAAGCAGAAAGATTTCTTTCGGAGTAAGTCCATTGGCTATTAAAACTTTGGTGGAGATAAAAGTTAATCCCCACACTCCTACGGTGAAGATCGCTATCAGATGATAGGTGTAATTTTTCTTCTCATTCATACGTTCCCGATAAATTGGAGGCAAAGATATACCATTTCTACTTTTTGTACAATAAAACAGGGGATTTAATAGACGCCGGAAACGTTTTTAATAAATAAGGGTGACGTTTTTTAAAAACTTTACCCACGTTTATTAACAACGTGATTAGAGTGCTTTTCGGCAATCTGGCAGAAAAATAAACAAAAAGGGATGTAATCTTCTCAGACTTCATCCCTTGAAATATCCTAAAAACACTTTTGTGTAAAATCCTATTGAATTAACTTTGCCATTTTTTGTATTACATTACTTGAATTAGTTTTAAAAGCACTTCACAAATATAAGCAATAAAAATTACTTATGAATCTGAAAATAAACCCGTAAATTTGCACCGTTTAATAAAGTATATAACTAAGTATCAACCATAAAATAACGAAAGAAAACCATTATGGAGTACAATTTCAGGGAGATTGAAAAGAAGTGGCAGAAAAGGTGGGTAGAAGAGAAAACCTACCAAGTGAAGGAAGATGAGACGAAGCAGAAATTACTATGTACTGAACATGTTCCCATACCCCTCCGGTGCGGGCCTACACGTAGGACACCCGCTGGGATACATTGCTTCGGACATTTATGCCCGCTACAAACGACTGCAGGTTTCAATGTACTAAATCCCATGGGATATGACGCTTACGGACTTCCCGCCGAACAATATGCTATACAAACGGGACAGCACCCTGCAATTACTACGATCAACAATATCAACCGCTACCGTGAGCAGTTGGACAAAATAGGTTTCTCTTTTGACTGGAGCCGTGAAATCCGTACTTGCGACCCGGAATATTATCATTGGACTCAATGGGCTTTCCAGCAAATGTTCAACAGCTATTATTGCAATGATGAAAAGCAGGCTCGCCCTATCGAAGAACTGATACAGGCCTTCGAACAAATAGGTACCAACGGCATGAATGTGGCTTGTGGCGAAGAACTCAGCTTCACTGCCGAAGAATGGAAAGCCAAAAGCGAGAAAAGAAACAGGAAATCCTGATGAACTACCGCATCGCCTATCTGGGTGAAACGATGGTAAACTGGTGTGCTCAATTGGGTACGGTTCTGGCCAACGATGAAGTGATAGACGGTGTATCCGAACGCGGAGGTTTCCCCGTAGTTCAGAAGAAGATGCGTCAATGGTGTCTTCGCGTTTCTGCCTATTCACAGCGCTTGCTGGACGGACTGGATACCATCGACTGGACAGATTCTCTGAAAGAAACTCAAAGAAACTGGATCGGTCGCAGCGAAGGTGCTGAAGTGCAATTCAAAGTAAAAGACAGTGATCTCGAATTTACCATTTTCACCACTCGTGCAGATACGATGTTCGGTGTTACTTTCATGGTGTTGGCACCGGAAAGCGAATTGGTAGCTCAGTTGACTACTCCTGAACAAAAGGACGAAGTTAACGCTTATCTGGAACGCACAAAGAAACGTACCGAGCGTGATCGTATTACAGACCGCAGCGTGACGGGTGTATTCTCCGGAAGTTATGCCATTAATCCTTTCACAGGTGAGGCAGTGCCCATCTGGATTAGCGACTATGTACTTGCCGGTTATGGTACAGGTGCCATCATGGCTGTACCTGCTCACGATAGCCGTGACTATGCTTTCGCCAAACATTTCGGATTGGAGATCCGTCCGTTGGTAGAAGGTTGTGATGTAAGCGAAGAAAGTTTCGATGCCAAAGAAGGTATCGTTTGCAACTCTCCGAGACCTGATGTCACTCCTTACTGTGATCTTTCTTTGAACGGACTGACCATCAAAGAAGCTATCGAAAAGCTACCAAAGAATATGTGAAAAGCCCATAATTTGGGACGCGTGAAAGTGAATTATCGTCTTCGTGACGCTATCTTCTCACGCCAGCGCTACTGGGGTGAACCGTTCCCGGTTTACTACAAGGATGGAATGCCTTATATGATCGACGAAAGTAGTTTGCCGCTTGAATTGCCGGAAGTTGCCAAATTCCTTCCTACCGAAACCGGAGAACCACCGTTGGGACACGCTACCAAATGGGCTTGGGACACCGTAAACAAATGTGTGGTAGAGAACGAAAAGATAGATAACGTCACCGTCTTCCCGCTTGAACTCAATACTATGCCCGGATTTGCAGGTTCAAGCGCTTACTATCTGCGCTACATGGACCCGCATAACAACAAAGCATTGTAGATAAGAAAACGGATGAGTACTGGAGAAGTGTAGACCTCTACGTAGGTGGTACGGAACATGCTACAGGACACTTGATATACTCCCGTTTCTGGAATAAGTTCCTGTACGACCTCGGCATTTCCGTAGCCGAAGAACCGTTCCAAAAGCTGGTGAACCAAGGTATGATTCAAGGACGGAGCAATTTCGTCTATCGCATCAAAGATACCAATACATTCGTGTCCCTAAATCTGAAGGATCAGTACGACACTACCCCACTCCATGTGGATGTGAATATCGTATCCAATGATGTTCTGGACCTTGAAGCTTTCAAGGCATGGCGTCCAGAATACGAAACTGCCGAGTTTATTCTGGAAGATGGTAAGTACATCTGCGGCTGGGCTGTGGAGAAGATGAGTAAATCCATGTTCAACGTCGTTAATCCCGACATGATTGTCGACAAATACGGTGCCGACACTCTCCGCATGTACGAAATGTTCCTCGGCCCGGTAGAACAATCAAAGCCGTGGGATACAAACGGAATAGATGGTGTGTACCGCTTCATCAAGAAGTTCTGGTCACTGTTCTACGACCGTAACGGCAGTTATATAGTGACGGATGAACCTGCAACCAAGGAAGAACTGAAATCTTTGCATAAACTGATTAAGAAAGTGACAGGAGACATCGAGCAATTCTCTTACAACACAAGTATCAGTGCCTTTATGATTTGTGTAAACGAGTTGTTCGGAATGAAGTGCAGCAAGAAGGAAATCCTGAACCAGTTTATCATCGTTCTGGCTCCCTTTGCTCCGCATGTATGCGAAGAGTTGTGGGAGACACTGGGCAATGCAGGCTCCGTATGCGATGCCAAGTGGCCGGTATGCAACGAAGAATACTTGGTGGAAAATACGGTCAACTACACCGTTTCCTTCAACGGAAAAGCACGGTTCAACATGGAGTTCCCGGCAGATGCGGCATCGGATGCCATCCAGACTGCTGTATTGGCCGACGAACGTTCTGAAAAATGGATGGAAGGCAAGTCCATCGTCAAAGTAATCGTAGTGCCGAAGAAGATTGTGAACATCGTTGTCAAATAACAGATATGCAAATTACAAAACCAACCAAAGCGGAAGTGACGAGAGAGCTGAAGGATTATATCTTCATCACTCTGGGACTCATCAGCTATGCACTGGGATGGGCGGCATTCCTCATTCCCTATCAGATAACGACAGGAGGAACTACGGGTATCGGTGCAATCATCTATTACGCCACGGACTTTCCTATTCAATGGTCATACTTCATCATCAATGCCGTACTGATGACTTTTGCCATCAAGATACTCGGACCGAAGTTCAGTATCAAGACTACGTTTGCCATCTTCGGACTCACTTTCTTCTTATGGTTTTTTCAGTTGCTGGTGAACGGTTCGGACGGCGTCCCTCCCCAACTGCTGGGCGAAGGACAAGACTTCATGGCTTGCCTGATAGGTGCGGCAATGTGCGGTGCCGGACTGGGTATCGTGTTCAACTGCAACGGCAGCACGGGAGGTACGGACATCATTGCAGCCATCATCCATAAATACAAGGATGTCACGCTGGGACGCATGATTATGGCTTGCGACTTCATTATCATCAGTTCCTGTTACTTCGTATTCCATGACTGGAGGCGCGTGATATTTGGTTTTGTAACTTTGTTTGTTATCGGATTTGTACTGGATTACATAGTCAACAGTGCCCGGCAATCCGTTCAATTCTTTATCTTCTCCAAAGAATATGAAAAGATTGCCGACCGCATAACGAAAGAGACACACCGCGGCGTAACCGTACTCGACGGTATAGGATGGTACAGTAAACACAATGTAAAAGTACTCGTTGTATTAGCTTATAAGCGCCAGTCAATTGATATTTTCCGTTTGGTGAAAGACATTGACCCAAACGCATTTATCTCTCAAAGTTCCGTTATCGGAGTCTATGGAGAAGGTTTTGACCGACTGAAAGTGAAATAAGAACCAATCAACATATGAAACATAAATTCGTATTTGCCACAAACAATGCACACAAATTGGAAGAAGTAACCGCTATTTTAGGTAACAGAATAGAACTTCTTAGTCTGAAAGACATTCATTGCCATACGGACATACCTGAAACTGCCGATACTTTGGAAGGAAACGCTTTACTGAAAGCACAGTACATTTATGAAAACTACCAGATGGATTGTTTTGCCGATGATACCGGTCTGGAAGTAGAAGCTTTAAACGGAGAACCGGGAGTTTACTCGGCACGCTATGCCGGAGACGGACATAATGCAGAAGCAAATATGCTGAAACTGCTGCATGCCATGGAAGGAATAGAGAACCGGAAAGCGCAATTCCGCACTGCATTTGCACTGATTATCGACGGAAAAGAGCATTTGTTCGAAGGTGTAATCAAAGGAGAAATCATCAAAACCAGAAGAGGAAACTCAGGTTTCGGATATGATCCTATATTTGTTCCCGAAGGATATACGCAGACTTTTGCAGAGATGGGCAACGAACTGAAAAACAAAATCAGCCACCGTGCCATAGCTACAAACAAACTTTGCAAATTTCTTAATAGCATACAATAAACCCGTAAATATAGAGTTATTAGTTTGTAAGTGTGTTGCTTACAAACTAATATAACTCTGATTTTATGAGATTTCAATATATATTTCTTCTCTGCTTAATCTATCTTCTGCCTGCCTATTCGCAAAATACGATAGGAGAGTGGCAAACTTACCTTTCTTATCATAATCCTACCCGCAGTGAAGTCATTGGAAGTAAACTCTTCATCCTTGCCAATGGTGATTTATATGCTTATGATAAAGAAGATACCAGCATACGAACTTATTCAAAATCCTTTCCGCTAAGCGATACGGAAATATCTTATATTGCTTACCAGTCAGCCTATAAATCATTGGTCATTATTTATTCCAATGCGAATATAGACCTGTTGGTGAATGAAGAGGATATCTATAACCTTCCCGATTATAAAAACAAGAATATGACGCAGGATAAGACGGTCAACCACGCTTGTTTTTATAAGGAATACACGTATTTATCCACTGCATCGGGTATTCTTTGTATCAATCTGAAAAAGCGGGAAATCAGCAATTACTATCCTCTGAATAAAAACGTTCTGGCATGTAATGTATCGGATAATCATCTTTATGCTGCTACTTCCGAAGGATTGTTTGCAGGGTTATTGACAGATAATCTACTGGATATTAAGAACTGGAAGAAAGTGTCGGATGACACCTCTGAATTCCTTTCGCAATACCACGATATTCCTTTCAAAGGAGAAGTACCCGAAAACATTACTCCGAATAGTCCTGTACGGAACTATCCGTATTATATGAATTTTGCCGGAGAACGATTGCTGATTACCGGAGGAGGGCATATAGCCAACAGACTTGACAGGCCCGGAACCATTATGGCCTTTGAAAATAATACATGGAACAGTTTCCAGGAAGAAGGCATCAGTGAACAAACCAAACATCGATACGATGATATAAACTGTATTGTTCAGGATCCTAAAGACGCTACTCATCATTTTGCTGCATCGGCAGGAGAAGGGATTTACGAATTTAAAGATGGGAAGTTCATAAACTGGTATAGTATGCATAACAGTCCGTTGGAAAGTGCTGTACCTAATGAACCTTGGGCAGATAGTTATGTACGCGTGAACGGACTGATTTATGACAAAGAAAATAACCTTTGGATGGTGAGTTGTGAGACACAACATGCAGTGAGTGTATTGATGAAAAATGGTGACTGGGCAAGTCTTCATTATCCGGAAATAGTAAAGGCTAGTAATTTCGGACGAACTATCTTTGATAAAAGAGGTTGGCTGTGGGCCACTTCTTCGCGTATAGAGTCGGGAGGATTGTTCTGCTTGAATTATAACGGCACTATAGCGGATACTTCGGACGACCAACACAGGTTCATTACCCGGTTTACGAATCAGGACGGAGCCCTTTTAGAACAGCTGGCAGTTTATTGCATTGCCGAGGATAAAGAGGGAGTCATCTGGATCGGTACTAACAGAGGTCCTTTGGTACTGAACAATCCTTCCCGCTATTTCAATGATAACTTCTATTGTACACAAATTAAAGTTCCGCGTAATGACGACAGCGGGTTGGCTGATTTCTTATTGGTGAACGAAGCTATTAATGCCATTGCAATAGATGGTGCCAACAGAAAGTGGATAGGTACGGCGTCCAATGGAATTTACCTGATAAGTGCGGATGGAATGGAAACGATTCATCACTTTACGGAAGAAAACAGTCCGCTGCTTTCCAATAGCATCGTATCTATTGCCATACATCCCCGTACCGGCGAAGTCTTCATCGGAACAAGCAAGGGGCTCGTTTCTTACCAAAGTGACGCTACAGAGGCTGAAAACAGCTTTAAAGAGAGTAATGTACGTGCTTATCCTAATCCGGTACGTCCAGACTACAGCGGAGTGATTACTGTTACGGGAATGGTTTACGACAGCAATCTTTTCAACCGAGAATTGTGTACATGGCATGCGCCATCCCATAATAACATATTGCGCCCCGTGATAGAGTTAATATAATTCCCCAGGTTTCTGTCAGGACCAAAGATTATTTTCTCATCTTTGGGGAAACTTTCCACGATCTGCTTCGCATTGGTAGAAGTTACCACAACATCCGTCACTGCCTTTACGGCAGCCGTTGTGTTCACATAGGATATCACCGTATATCCGGGATGCTCTTTGACAAACTGACTGAACTTGTCCGCCGGACAACTGTCTGCCAACGAACAGCCTGCTGCCATATCAGGCACCAGTACCTTCTTGTCGGGACAAAGCACCTTTGCCGTTTCTCCCATGAAGTGAACGCCGCACATCACGATAATGTCCGCTTCCGTCCGGGCTGCCCATTGTGCCAAAGCCAGACTGTCGCCCACGTAATCGGCTATATCCTGTATTTCACCTTTCTGGTAGTAATGGCCCAGAATGATTGCGTTCTTCTCCTTCTTCAGCTGCTTGATAGCTTCTATAAGATTATCCATAATTATATTTTTTATTTCTCTTTCTAATTTAAAAATCCTTTGATGGTGATGATAGGCTGTTAATAGTGTGGACAAATAAATACGATTTTTCTTGCCCATGAAGTTATTAGTATCAAGCTGAATTTTACTCTTATGCTTATAAACCGGGGTTTTTAAGTTTATCCGTTGATAATAAGACTTCTGCTAAACAGCATTAACATGTTGTTAATAATATGCAAAGTTAATAACTTTAGAGTTATAAACCGATGAAACCAGGCTGAAAAATATGTTGAATGAAGCCTGGAAAATTCTCCTTAACTTTTTTTGGTTTGTTCGTTTCACTGCTGTAATATGCAGACCTTTGAATAATGCAAGGATTATTTTTAAAATTGTTTCCCTATTGTATTGACACCTTTTCAACGGTTATTAACCGGGATATAAACGGAAAAAAGTATCTTTGCAGGGAGATTTAAAAGTATATTGTCATGCGTAAACTGAAGATAACTGAACTGAATCGTATTAGTGTAGAGGAATTTAAGGAAGCCGAAAAACTGCCTTTGGTAGTGGTATTGGATAATATCCGCAGTCTTCATAATATTGGTTCCGTTTTCCGTACTTCGGATGCTTTCCGCATCGAGTGCATTTATCTTTGTGGCATTACAGCTATCCCGCCCCATCCTGAGATGCATAAAACAGCTTTGGGTGCTGAATTTACTGTCGATTGGAAGTATGTTGATAACTGTGTTGAAGCTGTTGATAACCTAAAATCCGAGGGATACATCGTTTATTCTGTAGAGCAGGCAGAAGGTAGTGTGATGCTGGACGAACTGGTGCTGGACAAGACTAAGAAGTATGCTGTGGTAATGGGAATGAGGTGAAGGGAGTTCAGCAGGAGGTTATTGACCATTCCGATGGATGTATTGAGATACCCCAGTATGGTACGAAACACTCATTGAACGTATCTGTAACTGCCGGTATCGTTATCTGGGATTTATTCAAGAAACTGAAATAACAAGATGTTGATAAGTTGTTTGAACCCTGTTCAAACAGTGGTTATCATGTCCTTATCAATAGAGAAATGAACAATGGTTCATAGAAGTTTTCAACATAGATAAGTGTTTGAAATACATGGTTTTCTATAATGACTGTTTTTCATTACTAACAATGTTCTTAACATTATATCAACAGGAGGGTTCAAACTATGAAAAAGGTTTTATTAATTCTTTTATTCTGTATTTTCCATAGCTGGAATGGTAAAGCGCAAGCAGACTTTTATTCGTTGCAACCATTGGGCGACAGGTATATTTATGACTCTGAATATTTCGATGATTCACGCGAATTACAAGTATACCGGAGTGGGGTAGATGCTATGTTGAAGAGTGATTCATTGTTGACTATCTATGTATTCGACGCTCAATATCCGCCTACTTTCAATTTGTTTTGTTCCACCTTTGAATTATTGTATCCGGGTGTTCCCTGTATAATCGTTGGTATTTTGAATCCTAACAGGCAGAGTGAATTAACTCCTCCTTATACGGATGAAGAATCGGTAAAGGGGTATGATGATCCTGGAAAGGGGGATTCTTTATTGTTATCTCTGGAAAAGGAAATTATTCCTTTTATAAAGAGCAGATATAATACGGGTTCGCGGAATATACTGGTAGGACATTCGTTAGGCGGCACGTTTGTGACGTATGCTTTACTTAGCAATCCCGGTTTGTTTCAATGTATTCTGTCTGTATCTCCTAACTATATGTATAGCAAGAAGATGATGATTGATAAACTTTCAGAATTTACTAAAGAGTACAAAGGGGCTAACCAACTTTATATGTATCTGGCAAGCGGGAAGAAGGATAAAATAGAAGAGTCATTTAAGCCTGCCACAGAGGAGGCAATAAAGATCTTATCCACTTGTCCGAAGATTGTTTTGAACCATGATTCTTTGAATATAGAAAAACACAGTCATACGATCTTTGAAGGTTATTACAGGGGGCTGTTGGGATTGAAAAATTACATAAATAAGGAGTAGGATACTTCTATTTTAAAGCTGTCCGCTTTCTACCAACAGAATAACCCGTTCGGTAAGCGCATCATCTCCAGTGGGATCATATTGTTTTTTCAGACTGGCACCGAACAGTGCGGCGAAAGTCTGATAGAAACCTGCTTTAAAAGGTCCCATGAAGGCTTTTACCAGTTCGTAACCCGTGGAATTGGTTTGGCGATCCACTAACTTGATTAATAACTTTCCTTGAGAGAAAGAAAGCTTTTTCATGCGTGGAGTATATTGTTCTTTCAGGCTTTTCTCTACTGCTTTCATGTGTTTCTGACGGCTCTTCTCATCGGGTAAAGTCATCATATATTCGTAAGTTTCAATAACTGCACGGTTGATTTCTTTGGAGATAGGCAATACCTTCTTTACGTTATATACCAGTCGGTTATATTCATTCAACTGTTTCTTGTTCTTGAATTTGAGAGGTTTGAAGATATAAACGGTGGGTATCTTTATATACGGGATAGTATCTCCTTCGTAAACGCACATAGGAACCAGGTATCCTTCGGTTTTCGTTTCCTGTGCCTGGCATAGAGAAGTTCCGAACAGAAGGAAGACTACGATGATGAATATGTTCAGTCGTGCGTTCATGCCACAAAATTAAGTGTTTATCTTTATATTTGGTCCGATTGTCGATGTTTTCCTTGCCGTGTTAACTTATTTATGGTAATTTCGCGACAATTAAACTTATTTACACGAATGAAATTACTCAAGTTGGGAGTTTTTCTGAGTATGCTGCTGATGACTCCTGTACTTGAAGCTCAAAATACAAGTGTGTCCTTGTGGGAAGAGAATATAGAGCAACTCTCTATGGATGAAGAAGAAAAGAACTGGGAAGATGAACTTGAAGAGCTTTCCAATCGCCTGCAGGAACCTGTTAATATCAATGTTACTACTAAACGTGAATTAGAGCAATTTCCTTTTCTTTCGGATATTCAGATTGAAAATATCTTGGCTTATGTGTATATACACGGGCAGATGCAAACCATTTATGAACTGCAATTGGTGGAAGAGGTGGATAAGCATACCATCGACCTGCTTCTCCCTTTTGTTTGTGTACATCCTGTGCCCGAAAAGATAGGTTTTCCCCGGTTGAAAAGTCTGTTGAAATATGGTAAACAGGAGGTATTAACCCGGCTGGATGTACCTTTCTATACCCGTAAAGGTTATCAGAAGAATTATCTGGGACCTGCAGTGTACCACTCTCTAAGATATGGGTATCGCTACGGAGACTATCTCCAAATGGGAATTACGGCTGAAAAGGATGCAGGAGAACCTTTTTTTGCCCTGCATAATGAAAAAGGATATGATTATTATTCTATCTACTTTCTGCTTCGTAATCTGGGTAAGTTGAGAACGTTGGCATTGGGAAATTACAGATTAAGTTTCGGACAAGGGCTAGTAGTCAGCACTGATTTCCGTTTAGGGAAAACTTATTCTCTCTCAACGGTGGATAACCGTAGTGGTGGCATCCGGAAGCACAGCTCAACGGATGAATATAATTATTTCAGGGGTGCTGCGGCAACAGTGGAGGTTATCCCTGCACTTCAGTTATCCGGTTTTTATTCACATCGTTCTATGGATGGAGTCATAGAAGAGAATGAAATTACCTCTATTTATAAAACCGGATTGCATCGTACGGAGAAGGAAGCGGATAAAGTAAATGCTTTCACTTTACAGTTGATGGGTGGGAATATTACCTATGAAAAGAACAATCTAAAAGTAGGAATGACAGGCATTTACTACTTTTTCAACCGTAGTTATCAACCGGAGTTAAGAACCTATGCCAAGTATAATTTGCAAGGGAATTACTTTCATAATGTGGGTGTAGATTATAAATATCGCTGGAATCGATTTACTCTGACAGGTGAAGCAGCTATGGGCAAACAAGGTTATTCACTGTTGAACCAATTGAAATATAATATATTAACCGGTTATCAACTGCTGATTGTTCATAGATATTATAGTCATGATTACTGGGCAATGTTTGCACGTTCGTTTGGTGAAAGTAGTACACCGCAAAATGAAAATGGCTGGTATCTGGCTGCCGAAGCATCGCCTTTGGCACATTGGAAATTCTTCGCTTCGCTGGATTTGTTTTCTTTTCCCTGGTGGAAATACCGCATCAGTAAACCGTCGCAAGGTGTGGATGGCATGTTTCAGTCAATCTATTCTCCTAAGCGAAATTTATCTATGTATGTTAACTATCGCTATAAGCGAAAAGAGAGAGATGTAGCGGGGACGGACGGAAAAGTTATCCTTCCTACTTATCAGCATCGCCTTCGTTACCGACTGACTTATTCACCGGATCATCTACAGTTACGAACAACGGTGGATTATAATCATTTTCATTCCCGGGGGCAGGAGGGAAGCCAGGGATATCAGTTTACACAATCCTGCTCGTATGCTTTTTCTTTTCCCATAAAGATATCTGTGCAGGGCACTTATTTCCATACGGATGATTACGATTCCCGTATTTATGCTTCCGAAAAAGGTCTGCTTTACACCTTCTATACACCTTCGTTTTATGGACAGGGATTTCGCTTTTCTGCCTGTGCCCGGTATGATGTGAACAAAGTTTTTATGTTCCTTGTTAAATTCGGGCAGACTATCTACGAAGACCGTGAGAATATTGGTTCGGGTAACGACCTGATACAAGGAAACAAAAAAGCCGACTTACAAATGCAGCTTCGTATAAAGATTTAGTTAACTTTGCCGTTATAAACGCTGAAAATACTGTAAATAAAATGACTGTAATTTATCCATCTCCCATTTTCGGTCCTGTTCATTCCCGCCGTTTGGGAGTATCCTTAGGGATTAACTTATTGCCGGAAGATGGTAAGGTGTGTTCATTCGACTGCATTTATTGTGAATGCGGTTTCAATGCAGACCATCGTCCCAAGAAAGCATTGCCTACCCGCGAAGAGGTCCGCAATGCCCTTGAAGCCAAATTGCAGGATATGCAACAGAATGGACCTCAACCAGATGTATTGACCTTTGCCGGAAACGGTGAACCTACAGCTCATCCGCATTTCCCTGAAATCATAGAAGATACGTTGATGCTTCGTGATAAGTATTTCCCGAATGCCAAAGTCAGTGTATTGAGTAATTCCACCTTTATTCACCGCCCTGCGGTGTTTGATGCGCTGAATAAGATAGATAACAACATATTGAAACTCGATACAGTAGACGAGGATTATATTCATACTGTGGATCGTCCTACAGGGCATTATTCTGTGGGTGAAATCGTAGAACATATGAAAGCTTTTCAAGGCAACTGCATTATTCAGACTATGTTCATGAAAGGCAGTTATCAGGGGAAAGACGTGGATAATACTTCGGATAAATACGTTCTTCCATGGCTGGAGGTTGTGAAAGAGATAAAACCCCGTCAGGTGATGATTTATACCATTGATCGTGAAACGCCTGACCATGATTTGTGTAAGGCCACTCACGAGGAACTGGACCGCATTGCCGCTTTAATTAAAGAAGCAGGCATTCCGGTTAGTGTTTCTTATTAAGCGGTTTACAGGAGCTATATATCCAACGTATTGGGCCTATATATCCAATGTGTCCGATCTATATATCCAGCGCGTCCCATCTATATATCCAATACGTTGGGTATATAGATCCTACAAACGGGAAATAATGGAGTGATAAGAGCATAGTAAAGCAACTGAGTGGTTTCGATTATATATGAATTTTCTAATAAAAGTATATGAATTTTCGATTATAATCGAAACTATTCTTATTTTTGTGAAAAACTTAAGCTATGGACGATAAATGGAGTGCACTGGAAAAGTATAATCTTTGGAATGGAAATTCCTATAAATTAGGGTTACTACGTACATCTTACATTAATAAGATTCATGCTTTTGTGGGGAATAAATTAGTAAAAGTACTTGTAGGTCAACGTCGTTCCGGCAAAAGCTATATTTTGAGGCAAATAGCTTCCGGTTTGATTTCTGACTTAGGTGTTCACCCTAATAATATTCTGTATATCAATAAGGAATATTTGGAATTTGATTTCATAGACAATTATCAGGAGTTAGAAAAGCTATATCAACTTTATCGTGAAAAACTTAATCCTCAAGGAAAAGTTTATTTATTCTTCGATGAAATACAAAATGTAGATGGTTGGGAACGATTTGTCAATTCTCATTCTCAGGATTTTGTGGAAGAATGTGAGTTGTTTATCAGCGGTTCAAACTCAAGGATGCTTTCCAGTGAACTGGCTACTTTACTTTCCGGTCGTTACATTGAATTTCATATTTTTCCATATAATTATATGGAATATATTCAAGTGGCGGATACGGTGGGAGGACGTTCCTCTTATTTATCTTATTTACAACGTGGAGGGTTACCGGAATTATATAATTTGCCTGATACTGAATCTCAGAAGCAATATGTTGCTTCTGTCAAAGATACCGTATTATTGCGTGATATAGTGAAACGTAAACCTGTTCGTGATGTCAGGCTTCTGGATGATGTTTTTATTTATTTGGTGAATAATGCATCTAATTTATTTTCGATTCAGAATGTAATCAATTTCTTTAAATCGAAGAACCGTAAAGTATCATACGATACGTTATCGAATTACTTAAGTTATATAGAAGAAGCCTTTTTGGCTTATAAAACAGAGCGTTACAACATTAAAGGAAAAGAAGTTCTGGCGGGTAATTGCAAATATTATCTGAATGATTTGGCATTTAAGAACTTTTTATATCCGGGCTTTGCATACGGTGTAGGATATTTGTTGGAAAATGCGGTATATATCGAGCTTCGCAGGTTTGGTTTTCAAGTTTATGTGGGTACTATTCGTGATAAAGAGGTCGATTTTGTGGCTATGAAAGACGACCGTATTATTTATATTCAGGTTGCTTACATGATGGAAACGGAAGAAACAATGGAGCGTGAATATGCTTCTTTATTATCAATTGCTGATAGTTATGAGAAGTATGTTGTTTCAATGGATGAAGTTCAATTTCCTTCAAGAGAAGGTATACGTCATGTACAAGCATGGAATTTATCAGAAATATTAAAGTGAATAATTTTATAATATGTATACAATGAAACCTATTGCAATTAAAGACCTTTCAGAGAACTTCTTTGAAGTTATCGGTAAAGAATGGATGCTGGTGACGGCAGGTAATAAAGATCATTTCAATACGATGACTGCCAGTTGGGGCGGTATAGGCTTCCTATGGAACAAACCGGTGGTCTATGTCTTTATCCGTCCGGAACGTTACACGTTTGAGTTTATTGAGAAGAGTGAATACTTCACGCTCTCTTTCCTGGGAGAAGAGAACAGAGCTATCCATAAGATATGTGGAAGCAAGTCGGGTAGGGAAGTAGACAAGGTAAAAGAGACGGGACTGAAACCGGTCATTACTGAAAAAGGAAATATTCTTTTTGAACAAGGACGTCTCAGTCTGGAATGCCGCAAGCTTTATACGGATGTAATGAAAGAAGATTGTTTCATCGATCCAAGTGTTTGTAAGCAATGGTATGGTGGCGTTCATGGCGGTTTGCATCATATTTATGTGGCAGAGATTACCGGAGCATGGATGAGAGAATAAATGTCTTTTAAATAGAAGGATCAGGGGAATGGAATTCTTTTTCATTCCCCTTTTATATTAATGTTCTTTATCACAACTCCCATTTGCTTGTCTCTTTTTCTACAATTTCCCAGCCATTTGGTAAATGCTTCGTAATCAAGTTCGCGTGGAATGGTTTCTTTCACCTGATTATCTAGTGCTTTAGTAAAAGGTTTAGGTGAGAAGATGACATAAATTTGGTTATGTTCTTCTTCTTTGTTGCAAGTTAGAGTATATTCGTCTACTATATCGGGATGATTGACGTCGTATTTGGGAGAAAAGAATATGTATTTTTCTCCATGCTTCACCGGTTGTTGTCCGTCACCATCCTTTCTATAAGGAAGCAAACAGTAAGCAGTAGGTGTTTCGTCTATCAGATATACGGCGATAAAACCATCTGTAGGAGATTGAAATGAAAGGAACATATCATCTCCACTGCGAAATATTTCACTTTCATTTTGGGCTTCAATTCCGTTTCTTAATACTTTGGCCATAAATTCAATCTGTGCACTTATAATTTCTCTGGCTTTACCACAAATAGAGCAGGTGACAACTAATGTTCCGTTTTCCTTATCAGTGTCGTAAGTGTATTTGGGTTCGCCTTTATCTTCAATCCATTCTCCTTTCACTTCCGTGCCGCTAAGTGAAAAGAAGTGGCTGTCCGCTTTTCCGTTATCATCTTTAACCACACTGGTATTCACTTGCGAAATCACAGTTCCAAACTCATCGGCAAGGGCTTGCAGTTTAGCACGTTCCAGTGCAATGCGCTTTGCTTCGCTTAGCGATACGTTTTCGGGTGCATAGAATGTATATTCTCCACAAACGTTTTTTACTTTTTGGGCAAATACGGTAGTGGAGAATATGAGTATGAGGAAGGAGAGGATAAGTTTGCACATAGGCTTATAGATATTATTTTTTCATTTTTATCTGAATCTATTATACATTGATGTATAATTTTTATCCGGGATTTTCAGCTGGTATTTCTCGCTATTAAAGATATTTAAGCATGAGTATCTGATTCTTTTAGTTTGTTTGATACTAAGAACAAGCAGATTGTAAGTCTGCTTGACTGAGTATCTGAAAATTGGGAATGTTAGAAAGAAGCAATGGGACGAACTTTATAAGTTGCATCTTTTACCTGATACTGTAGTATCCCTTTATATTTTCCGTAGTAACACCAAGCGTAGGCTTCAGATTTTTCTCCTTCGGTAGAAGACCAATAGTAATCATCTCCTAATATTTTGAAAGGACTATCTCCTGTTGGGTCTAATAGATTGGCATTACAAGCGGTAGCAAGTCTTGCCAATTCTCCAATAGCAGGTAAATACCAAAATCCTTGTTCATTATTATTAAGCCCTTCCGACATAATGCTAAAACAGGCGTATCCTGCGGGATAATATTCTTTTTCTATAAAGGAAGAATGACTTCTGCCTGCATAATCAGTCAATGCATATTGATTACTTTTTTCAACAGGCCATATATATGCACCATAAGGGAGTTGAGGGGTGGTAACAGATTCTCCTTCTATGCCGTTTATGGGTAGATATCCTCCATCCTGTTTTCCATCTGCAAGATAGAAATTGGGAATTCCTTCCACATCGGTACTTGTATTGTCCGCCCATCGATATGTTGCCGTTAAATCTTGCAGAGCGGCGATTCTGCCATGCATAGACTCTGATAAAGATACATTGATATCACCGTCTTTTTCTTCACTTAAAGCGAAA